>Ga0308159_1000007_pt1 | contig 1196645 bp, 1079 predicted proteins | sample PhyCR1_FD_201040 | JGI IMG/M metagenome (GOLD analysis project Ga0308159, IMG submission 201040) | Phyllosphere microbial communities from UC Gill Tract Community Farm, Albany, California, United States - DLSLC.R1 | ecosystem: Host-associated > Plants > Phyllosphere > Unclassified | place... | reverse complement strand
ATGGATAATCTCGAAGACCTGGGTCTGGTAGACGATGACGACATCGTCCTGGACGAAGCCGCGCTCGCGCTGGCGCTACTCGATCACGACAAGATCGACATTGGCCCATATGAGGACGTGCTTTCTGACATTGCATCGCGGCTCGACGGGGTAGGTGCCGGTGTTGTCGATCCTTCGGAGCGTGCTGGCTGCCTCGCACAGGTCCTTGCCGAGGAGTTCGGCTTTTCAGGTGACGCGGAGACGTACGACGATCCTGACAATGCCGACTTGATCCGCGTTATCGACCGTCTGCGCGGTCTGCCGATCAGCCTGTCGATCCTGTACGTTGCCGCGGCTCGACGCATCGGCTGGGCTGCCGAGATACTGAACGTGCCAGGACATGTGCTAGTCATGGTCGGGCATGAGGCTAAACCTGTCATCATCGATCCCTTCCGCGGGGGCGCTGTCGTTGGTGTCGAACAGATCACCGCGTTGCTGGCCTCGGCAAAAGGCGGCGCCTCGGCCGCAGTGCGGCACGTAGCGACCATGGAGAACCGGGCGATTCTTGTTCGGCTGCTGCTCAATCAGGCAACCCGGGCAGAGAAAGCTGGCAAAGGTCGGCGGGCACTGGTGCTTTACAGCCGGATGACGTCGATTGCGCCCAACTATCCCCATCCCTGGTGGGAGCGTGCCCGACTGGAACTCATCGACAATGACGTAACCGCCGCTCGCGCCAGCCTTACCGCGATGCTCGAAATCACGCGTGAGCCAGATTTACGAGAACGAGTGACCGGCATGCTGAATGCGCTTGTCGCAGGATAGAGGCCTACCAGTTTCGTTGCCATTCGAGTGCGATTCTCAGCTGGCGGGCGACGATCAAGCGCAAACGGGGCAAAGCCGGTACGCTGAACGAACGGCAGACCCGAAACGCGTTGATGCGCCTTGTACTTGTCCGGGACCTTGGTGAGGATGCGCATCAAAACCGCGGAGTAGCCATCATGCGTCGTCGAACTTTTCTTGCCGCCGTGCCGGGGGCGGCGCTTTTGCCAGGTTCGGTTATCGCGGAACCACAGCAGGGTAGAACGCGTGTATCCGGTGGGCAGGGCGCGCCCGGCCCGGGGCAGGGCGGCGCACCGCAGCCGGCGACGGCTGACCATCCGAAACGCTGGGCGGCCGGGGCCGATCGCTTTGTGCGGCCCGACGTCACCGCCGGCGACCGGCCGGTCGGCGCGAGCTTCGCGTCGCGGACGGCGGCCTATGGCCTCAACGGGGCGGCGGGGACCGCGCATCCGCTGGCGACGCAGGCCGGTATCGACATCTTGCGGCGGGGCGGGTCGGCGGTGGATGCAGCGATCGCGATAAACGCCTGCCTGGGTTTCCTCGAGCCCACCTCCAGCGGCATCGGCGGAGATGCCTATGCGATGATCTGGGATCCGAAGACGCGCAAGGTCGTCGGGCTGGCGGGATCGGGCGCATCGCCGCGAAGCCTCAGCCTGGAAACGGTGCGGTCGCGCGCCCGCGCGGGCGCGCTGCCCCCGCTGGGCGCGGTCACCGTATCGGTGCCCGGTGCGGTCGATGCGTGGTGGACCATGCATCAACGCTATGGCCGACTCCCCTGGGCGGAGTTGTTCGAACCGGCGATCACCCATGCCGAGGCGGGAGCGCCCGTGCCCGACATCATCGCCTATTATATCCGGCGCAGCATGACCGCGTTCCGCCGGCCGGGCAACGGCATCGAGGAGACGGCGAACGCGCTGCGGACCTATGGCCTTGCCGACGGCAAGGGACCGACAACGGGGCAGGTGTTTCGAAATCCCGACCTCGCGCGCACCTATCGCGCCATTGCGAAAGGCGGACGCGATGCCTTCTACGCCGGCGACATCGCGCGCGTCATCGATCGTTACTTCAAGCGTATCGGAGGCTGGCTTCGGTACGAGGATCTTGCCGCGCATCGCTCCGAATGGGTCGAACCGCACCGAACGGGCTATCGCGGCGTGGATGTGCACGCGCTTGGCGCGAACACGCAGGGCATCGCTACGCTGCAAATGCTCAACATCCTCGAGACCTTCGATCTGGGCGATGCCGGCTTCCAGTCGCCATTTTCGATTCATCTGCAGGCGGAGGCGAAGCGGCTCGCTTACGAAGACCGCGCGCGCTTCTACGCCGACCCGCATTTCAGCAAGGTGCCGGTCGAATGGCTGATCTCGAAGGAATATGCGCAGGCACGGGCGAAACTGATCCGGCCCAGGCGTATCCTCGATCCCGTCTATCCGGGGCAGGCACCGAGCCACGGCGACACCACCTATTTCAGCTGTGCCGACAAGGACGGCATGATGGTGTCGATGATCCAGTCGAACTTCCGCGGCATGGGGTCTGGACTGGTTGCCGACGGATTGGGCTTCATGTTCCAGGATCGTGGGCAACTGTTCAGCTTGAAGGATGGCCATCCCAATATCTATACGCCCGGCAAGCGACCGTTCCAGACGATCATTCCCGGCTTCGCCACACGCGGGGGCGATCCGTGGATGAGCTTCGGCGTGATGGGCGGGGATATGCAACCGCAGGGGCAGACGCAGATCATCGTCAACCGTGTCGACTATGGTCTTGAAATCCAGTCTGCGGGCGATGCGCCGCGCTGGCACCATGAGGGCTCGTCGCAATCGATGGGAGAGGACGCGGCCGGACTGGGCCCACGTGGCCTGCTGCGGCTGGAGACTGGCGTGCCGATGGCGACGCGGCAGCGGCTTGTCGACATCGGCTGGACGATCGGCGAGCCCGATGGCGGCTTCGGCCGCTACGAATGCGTGGAGCATCGCATGGACGGCGCGACCCGCGTCTATGCCGCGGCGAGCGAAATGCGCGCCGACGGCTGTGCGCTGGCCTATTGAGGAGACGCTGCGCAAGTGGTGTTCACGAAGCGGTAGCACGCCAGGCGAGGGGCGCGTGGCGCTAGGGCAGCGCTGCGGCGACATCGGCGGCAAAGCGCGCGATGTCGAAACGGGCTGCGCCAGGATCCTCGCCGCGTCTCACGATCACCAGACGTTGCGCAGGGATAACCATCACATATTGCCCGCGATTACCCTGTGCGGCAAAAGTGCCCACCGGCAGCCCCTGTCGGGGGCCGAACAGCCACATCGTCGCGCCATAACCGGGGCCGCTCGGCGGCTGGGGGCCGCTCGGCGTCGTCATGGTGCCTAACCAGCCCGCCGGCAGCAGGCGCTGGCCCGCCCAGACGCCGTCCTGGGACCAGAATAATCCAAGCCGCGCGAGGTCGCGGGCGGTCGACCACACTTGGCTGGAGAGGACATAATTGCCGTGCCAATCCGTCTCCGCGACCGTATGCGCCATGCCGAGCTCGCCGAACAACTTGTTCGGCCACGTGCGATACCGGTCCTCGCCAATCCGCTGCCGTGTGGCATAGACTGCGAGAAGGATGTCGTTGTTCGCATAGCGAAAGCGTGTGCCGGGCTGGGCCTCCAGAGGCCAGGACACCGCTTGCTCATCTACGGCCGTGCCGCCGAAATAGATCGCGTCGGTGCGGTTGCCGGCGGTGTCGCTATGAAGGCCTGACGCCATACGCAGAAGGTTGTCGAGCGTGATCGATTGTCGCGGGTCACCGGCGCTCCACTGCGGCACAACGGCTGGCCCTTGGAGCGCCCCGGCATCGACAAGGCCTATCAGCGTTCCCGCGATCGACTTGCCGACCGACCAGGTCCTGTTCGAAACGTACGGCCCAAAGCCGCTGCCATAGCGTTCTGCAACGATTTTGCCGTCCTTCACGACGATCACGCCGACCGTCTTCGTGCCAGCGCCATAGCCACCGGCGAACGCTTTGCCGACGGCTCCGGTCAGCAGCGCGGAAGGGCGCGCCGCGATGCCGGCATCGCCCTGCGGCCATGGGCGGGGATCCGCCTTCGCGATCGGTGGCGGTGCTGCCGACGCCTTGCCCGCCGGCGCCTTGCTGCCGATCGGCAGCGTCACGCAGCCACGGCCATCGCGCCAGATCGCGTATCGCGGTGGCAGCGCGGGGTCGAAGGCGACGGCAACGGACCCATGCGCGCGGTCGATCTGCGCGGTGAGCGTCGGCACGATCTTGTCATATTCGGGATAGATGCCGGTCAGTTCGTCGGCATCGATCTGCGCCGGGGTCCGACCGGCGTTGAAGAGGCCCGAGCAATAGAGTGCGGCCTTATAGCCGGCCGCCACCGCGCGTGGGTAGGTGCCGGCCGAAGGCTGGGCGACGATCTGGGCGTTCGCGGGACCTGCCAGGAGCAGGGCGAGGACGACTAACTTTGATATCCGCATCGTCGCATCATTCCATTACCCCCTGGCTACGACAATCCACTTATCTGGAGCGCGCCGTTCAGCGTCCCCCTGTCGAGGGAATTTCTGTGGCAAGGAATAGGCAGTATGCCAGGATGATGGCCGCCCATATCCTGTACAGCTTTCGTCGTTGTCCGTTCGCGATGAGGGCGCGATTGGCACTGGGCATCGGTGGTGTGCGCCATGAGCTTCGGGAGGTCAGGCTTTCCGACAAGCCTGCGGAACTGCTCGCCGCGTCGCCCAAGGGCACAGTGCCGGTGCTTGTGACGGCAGAAGGTGTCGTGCTCGACGAGAGCCTCGCGATCATGCGTTGGGCGCTGCGTATTCGGGACCTGGAAGATTGGCTCGCTCGTGACGATCCCGCGCTGATCGCAGCCAATGACGAAGTGTTCAAGCACCACCTCGACCGATACAAATATTCTGATCGCTATGGCTCGGACCCAACCCGGCATCGTGATCTCGGCTTCGAGTTTCTACAAGATCTGGAGATGCGGATCGGGGTTGGCGGTCAACTCGGCGGCACAAAGGCGGGTCTGACGGATGCCGCCATCATGCCTTTCGTAAGGCAGTTCGCCGGGGTCGATCGAGCGTGGTTCGACGACTTGTTTTTGCCACGGCTGAAGCCATGGCTCGCCGATCATCTCGCTTCCAATCTCTTCGGAGGGATCATGCACAAGGTTTCGCCCTGGTCTCCGGACGGGCCGCCGATCGTCATCGAAGAGCTGACAAATGCGGATCGATGATGTGATGCTAGCTGAGCAAACAGCGGCCAGGCTGCAATTAACGTGCGTCCGCTTTCAGGAGAGAGCCGCACGCCGTTGAATGGCCGACATTGGGTCACCGCGGCGAAGGGGAGGGCGGCCGCTCTCGCCCAATAGCGGACTTTCCTACAACTGCACTTCTTCCACTGAATCACCTCGTTCGAATTCCCAGGTGATCGCCATGTTCATTACGTCCTCGAACGGTTCGTCGGGATGGGAAGTGGTGCAGAGAAAGCGAGTTGGATCGCTACCGTCGCCGACGACAATCTCGTCGATAACGTCCTCGACCCGCGAACAGTCAGGCCCAACAACGGCAACCAAGGAAACGCCATCGTGAAGGCATTGCTCAACGAAAGCGTCGAGAAGCGCTTCGTCAGAAATTGGCGCGTGCAGGATGATCTTACGGGCAAGCGGCATGGTTACAGCCTAGCGGTACCGACGACCGCTTTCCACCTAATCTCCGCCGTTCCGGGTAGGCCGATCGGGCTCGCTGAAGCAGCCAGTCCGCTTATATGAACGAGCGGCAGTTTTCGGGAAGCGAGAAGGCATGTGCGAACGGCCGGGTTTGGGTCATGTCGTCCCTGGCGCCTTCGACAGCGTCCCCGCTTGTTGGCGCTTTTCCAGTCGGATGTAGATGGAGGAGTGCTAAGGAAAGACGAGGCGTAGTCAGTCCTCGATATCCTCAAGAAACTGCTCGGCATCGCTTATTCTTAGCCGGACTGCGGGTCGATAGCGAACGCGAAAAACGGTGTGAAATCGTGGCGTAACAGACAGGTCGCGTCCCATACTGGCGTGCGTATAGGCTAGGTTTAAGCGTCGTCGTCATTGCTTCGTCCGACCGTTCCAATCGCCATAGGTTGCGGCTTTGCGCTTCGTTAGTTGCCGGACGCGATCTGCCACGCGCCGGTCCCTGGGTCCGTTTTGCCAGGGACCGGAGCGCTGTCCGACTGTACGTCGATCGGAGGAAGCAGTCTCGACGGTCGTTACCAGTTCAGCCCAGCGCGGACGTAGAGATAGCGGCCGTTGAACCCGAAGGGTGAGAAGTAGGGAAAGCCCAGAACGCCAGTCGAGTTGTTCGCGGTCACCGTCGCTCGGGGGTAAACGTTGAACAGGTTACTTACGCCGATACCCAGTTGCGCGCCCTTGTCGCCGGTATAGCGAAGCTCCAGATCGGTGATCGGCCGGTCACCGCTTAGCACGTCGCCGGCGGGGGTGGTGCCCGGTTGATTGACGTTGCCGTAATAGGTCACGCGTGCCAACGCGCCGAGCTGATTGAGCGACCAGTCGATCGTTCCGGTCACCTTTTCCCCCGGTGTCCCTTCCTCCAGCGTCAAGATCCGGCTGCGTGCGAACAGCGTAGGCGCCGGGTCCAGGGTCGCGGTCGAGGTCGGCACCCGGGTCACATCGATCGCGTTGACGTTGCCGGCCAGCGTGAAGTCGAACGTGCCAGCGGTCGGCGTGCGGGTCCGGTAATGCGCGACGGCATCGATCCCCTTGGCAGTGCTGGAAAGACCATTGATGAAGAAGCGTGCGGCGCTGGCCCCGGTATTGGTCGCGGCCAGCAGGTTACGAATCTGCGTTGCGACTGCCGGCGATCCCGCCGCCGCCGCGCTGATGTTTTCTGACAGGCCGATCTGATCGCGGATGTGGATGCGGTAGGCATCGATCGTCAGATCGAACCCGCCTGCGCGGATGACCGTGCCGACCGACAGGTTGGTCGACTTCTCGGCCTCGAGCGGCAAGCCGCCCAGCGCCGCTCCGACCGTGCTGACGGAAGGAAACGTTCCGGTGAGGACCGGAATGCCGTTGGTGACCACCGACGCGATCTGCGTAAAATATTGCTGCTGCAGCGACGGTGCCCGGAAACCGGTCGACGCGGTCCCGCGCAGCGCAAACCAGCCGGTGACGTCGTAGCGTGCGGAGACCTTGCCGGTCGCGGTCGATCCGAAGTCCGAATAATGCTCGCCCCGCCCGGCCAGCCCAACCAGCAGGCGGTCGGTGACCTGTGCCTCGACATCGGCGTAGATGCTGCCGCTGCGCCGACTGTGTTCGGTTGCGTTGTTCGGGGCGAAGCCGCCGAAGCCCTGCGCGCCGGGGGCGGCCCCTGTCGCGCCGGTCGCAGGGTAGCCGTAGGACGCCGGTTCCCCGGGCGAAATCTTGTACCCTTCGCGCCGTCCCTCGATCCCGAAGGCGACGTTCAGTGAATGGAAAATGTCGAACTTGCGAGCGACATCGAGGCCAACGACATATTGGTCATAGGCGACTTGCCCGTCGTAGAAGTTGCGCGGTGTCGCGGCGCCATAGGCATAGTTGGCTGAATTCAGGGTGCGGAAGTCGACGGTGTTGCGACCATAGCTTACCGAAAGATCGACGTTGTATCCGCCGAAATCGCCGCGCAGGCCAATCGCGGAGTTGATGTCCTTCGTCTTGGTATTGATGAGCGGCAGGAAGCCGTTCGCATAACCGGCGAGCGCGGTCTGTGCATTGGCGTTGCGCGGGAACGCGGCGCTTCGCGTATCGCGGTCCTGGTAACCGCCGAAGGCGTACAGGCTGACACTGTCGGTCAACGACGTACCAGCATTAACGAAGCCGGTATATTGCTCGACCTCGGGATCGCCATAGCGACCGGTCACGCGATTGGGCGTAACACGACGGTCGATATCGGCGCGGTTGGTCGGCTGTCGCTTGGTATATTCGCCCGAGACCGTCACGAAGCCGTCACTACCGAAGCCGATACCCTGCCACGCCGTCGCGGTAACGACCGGTTCGCCGGTCACGCTGCGACGATTATTCGCCGTGTAGACCTGTGTGTCGTAGAAGCCGTACGTTACGGACGCGCCGCCCCCGTGGCGCGCTTCCCGCAAACGCAGGTTGACGACGCCGGCAATCGCATCCGAACCATATTGCGCCGATGCTCCGTCGCGCAGCACTTCGATCCGATCGAGGGCCGATGTCGGCACGGTGTTGAGATCAACCGCCGACGATCCCCGGCCAACGGTGCCATTGGTATTAAGATTGGCCGAACTATGGCCGCGGATGCCGTTGATGAGGACCAGCGTCTGATCGGGCGCAAGGCCGCGTAGCGTCGCTGGGCGGATCGCGTCGGTCGCGTCATTGGCCGCGGGCCGCGGAAAGTTAATTGACGGCGCGACCGCCGCAAGCGCTGCGGCAAGTTCGGTCGTGCCCTGCCGTTGCAGGCTGGCCGCGCTCAGCACATCGACTGGCGACGCGCTGTCGAGCCGCGTCCGACCGGCGGTGCGTGTGCCGGTGACGACGATATCATCGCCGGTGTCGTCGACATTCGGTGCTGCCGTGGTCGTATCGGCTTGGTCATCGACCGGGGGCAGGGGGTCGGACGTCGCTCCCTGTTGCACTTGCCGTGCAGCGGCGCCGGTCGCGACAATCGTCAGAAGCGATGCGCCGATAAGGGCGATGGTGCGGCCCTGTTTCATTTTCTGCATTCCCTGTTTGATCCCGCAGTGGCGGGCATCCACAGGTGTGCCCTTACGCCGCAACTGCGGCAAAGGAAGCCAAACAAAATCTATCATGCAAGTAGGAATTGTATTCCGCGTTCCTCTATCGTTGCAGGTCGTCCACGTCCGCGCAGCTACCGCTCAAGACGGCTATCGACCCAGCAATTGACCGGTGGGTGCGGACCTTTCGAAGGCTCATCGGAATGAACGAACGTCCGTTTTCGGAAAGCCTTCATGCCGTTCCAAACGTTTGGAATTGCGTCGGCTCAGACCTCGGTGCGTTCGGACAGTTCTAAAGCGTCCTCCACGTCGACGCCCAAGTAGCGGACCGTGCTGTCGATTTTGGCATGGCCCAAAAGGATCTGAACGGCGCGGAGATTGCCCGTAGCTTTGTAGATAATCGATGCTTTCGTGCGCCGGAGCGAGTGCGTCCCGTAATCCTGAGCCGGAAGGCCGATACCGACCACCCACTCGTGAACGAGGCGAGCATACTGCCGCGTGCTCATGTGGGCCATGTAGTCGTTTCGGCTCGGAAAGACGAAGTCGTTCAGAGTCCCGCAGCGTCTCTCCAGCCATGCTAGCATCGTCTTTCGTGCGGTATCCATCAGCTCGAACTGGACCGGACGTTTGGTCTTCTGCTGAACCACGACGGCGCGGTCACGGACGCGTCCGCCGGAAACTACATCGCCGATCCTCACCTTGACCACATCACAGCCGCGCAGCTTGCTATCAATGGCGAAGTCGAACAACGCTCGGTCGCGCAGCCGTCGATGCTGGTCGAGCCAGAAGCGAATGGCCCAGACCTGTTGCTGTTTCAGCGCCCGCTTCGCACCGATAAGCCGGCCCTCATTCCAGGGCCGAAGCTCGTGGAAGGCCGGGTCAAACAACGAGTGACCCATCGATCATCTCCATTGGAACGGATAGGCTAATCGAGGTTACGCAGGCGCGGTAAACCAAGGGTATGGAGATGCGGTTGATCGGCCGTCAATGATGCTGAACGGGCGGCCGGTTTCGGGCGCTGCGTCGTAGTCTCAGCGCGGCCGCAACTGGGTCAAGGTCGCTCATCTGAACCGCCTCAGTCCCGGACGACGCCGCGGATTGTCAGTGTATCGAGCAGTACCTGCACGCGTCGCGGCAGAGTGTCCGATCGCCAGACGTAAATGGCGTGGAACGCCTCGCGGGGAGGGGGGCGTCCGGTGAAGGCAGACGCACTAGCCTGCCGGCTGCGAGGTCGTCGCGGATCGTGAATGCCGCAAGCCTTGCTGGGGCCACGCCAGCCAGTACGAGGCGGCGGATCCCTTCCCCGTCGTTCATCCGCACGCGGCTGTCCCCGCCGCCCTTGGGGCTAAGCCACTCTCCGGCCGCGCGTGGGTAGGAAAAGCCGAGCCGGTCATAGCGAGTGAGATCGGCGGGCGACGCCGGCATGCCATGCCGCTCGATCCAACCGGGCGATGCCACGACGATCAGGGATGTCTCGCCCAACGATCGCGCGATCAGCTCCGAACTTTCCAGCGGTCCCGCCCTGATAGCAAGGTCGGTGCGGTCGGCAACCAAGTCGCTGATGGCGTCGCTCTGGACGATATCGATGCCGATTTCGGGATAGCGCGCAAGGAAATCCGGCAGCAGCGGCGCGAGTATGTGGGTCACGTAGGAGGCGCTGCTCGCGATGCGGACGCGCCCGGCGGTCAGTCGCGCGCCGCCTGCCTCGCGCTCGGCGGCGTCAATATCGGCGAGGATACCGACAGCGCGAGCGTGGAAGGCCTCGCCCTCGGACGTCAGTGCCAACCGTCTGGTCGAACGGCGCAGCAGCCGCGTTCCGAGCCGCGCCTCAAGCCGTGCGATCAGTTTGCTTACCGCCGACGGGCTGAGGCCCAATGCCCGCGCCGCGCCCGAGAAGTCGCCTGCCTCCGCGACCCGAACAAAAACGGTCATCTCTGCGGCGCGGTTCGGTTCCTTCGCCATTACTGTTCTCTGCGGTCACAGATGCTGTTCCTGGCATGGGTCTAATTCATTGATGTCGTGAATGCCACAATGTGCGCCATGACACATTCACGCCCTCCGCTCGCGCTCTTAGCGCTGACTGCCGGTGCCTTTGGCATCGGCGTTACCGAATTCGTCATCATGGGGTTGCTTCTCGATGTCGGCGCCGATCTTCGCGTCTCGACCAGTGCCGCCGGACTGCTGATCTCGGGCTATGCGCTCGGTGTCGTCGTCGGCACGCCGGTGCTGACGGTCGCGACCGCACGCTGGCCGCGCAAGCAGGTGCTGCTGGCGCTGATGGCCATCTTCGTCATTGGCAACACGGCCTGCGCACTCGCCCCCACCTATGGCCTGCTGATGGCGGCGCGCGTGGTTGCGGCGCTGGCGCACGGCACTTTCTTCGGCGTCGGCTCCGTCGTCGCGACGCGGCTGGTGCCGCCCGAGCGCAAGGCGTCGGCGATCGCTATTATGTTCACCGGCCTGACCGTCGCAAACATCCTGGGCGTGCCGATGGGGACGTGGTTGGGCCAGCAGGCCGGTTGGCGCGCGACTTTCTGGGCGGTGGCCGCGATCGGTATCGTTGCGTTCGCTGTGATCGCGCTGGCGGTGCCGGCGGACCGCGAGGCACCGGAGGCGGCGGACTGGCGCCGCGACCTGCGCGTTCTCGGCCGGCGTCCGGTCCTGCTAGGCCTCGCCACCACTGTGCTCGGCTATGCCGGGGTGTTCGCGGTGTTCACCTATATCGCGCCGCTGCTGATTGAAAAAAGCGGCTTCGCCGCTGCGGCGATCTCGCCGATCCTGCTGCTGTTCGGCGGCGGGCTGGTCCTTGGGAATCTGGTCGGTGGCCTGCTTGCAGACCGTGCCTTGGTGCCGACGGTGTTCGCAAGCCTTGCCGGACTGATCGTTGTGCTGGTTCTGATGGCGCCGCTGCTCGGCAGCAAGGCGGGTGCGCTGGTCGCGGTCGCCGCGCTGGGCTTCGCCGCCTTCGTGACGGTTACGCCCTTGCAGATGTGGGTGATGTCGAACGCCAGCGGTGCCGTTGAAAGCCTTGCTTCCAGCGTCAACATTGCCGCCTTCAATCTCGGCAATGCGATTGGCGCCTGGGTGGGCGGCGTCGCCCTGTCGGTTTTTGGCCTTGGCGCGATCACTTGGGCCGCCGCGGTCTTCCCGCTTGCTGCAATCGGTATTGCGTTGCTCGCGGCGCGTAGCCGCACAAAGGTGGTTCAGGCATAGGGCGCTGCCCGCCGCCCCCGCGAGGGTTGGGTGGTCAAATTCGAAGCGCGGCGATCAATGCATCGCGGGCCATCGCAACGCGGGGGTGCCGCAGCGACGATCGGGCCCAGACGAGATAGAAGGTGTTGCGCGGCACCCTGATCGGGGCGGGGATTTCGACAAGCGTGCAGGCGGCCCGCTCGGCATGGGTCAGATAGCCGGGCAGGACCGTCCAGCCAAGACCGGCGCATAGCCCAGATCGCAATACGCGCAGGTCGGGCGCGGTCAGGGCGGGCTGATGGGCCAGTTCGATTCGGTTGGTTTCCAGCCAGGCGCGCAACAACGGCCGATCAAGGTCGTACGCCAGATGCGGTATGCGGTCGAGCGCTGCGGCAAGGGGCTGGCCCGCCATCCGCTCCACCACCGCCGGCGCGGCGACGGCACGCAGATCCTCCTCGCCCAGCTCGTGGAAGGCAAGCCGGGGCTCGTCCGGCTGCGACGCCGTCACGGCCAGATGTACCTTGTCTTCCAGCAGCAGGCTATACAGTGCGTCCCGCCCGCCGATGTGGAGGCGCAGATCCAGGCCCATGTCCAGCAACGGCGCAAGCCGGGGCGTAATCATCTCGCCCAAGAGGTCCGATGGCGCCGCGATATGCACCGTGCCGGACATTCGCGAGGATCGCGCCCGTGCCGTGGCGAGGGCCGCCTCCGCGGTGTCGAGGCTGCTGCCGATCGATGCGGCCAGGTCGTCGGCGATCGCCGTTGCCCGCACGCCGCGGGAATGACGATCGAACAGGGGGTGGCCGAGTTGCGCCTCGAGCGAGGCGATATGCTGTGATGCGGCCGGCTGCGTGATGCCGATCGCACGGGCGGCCTCGCTCAACGACCGGCGCCGATAGACTTCGACAAAGGTGCGCAACTGCAACAGCGACATTTGGTTTCCATAACCCGTTTTATGGCCGATCGCTATTCCGCTTGGATTTGCTGATGCCGGAGAGAGCCTATCTGGTGTGTCGCAAGGACTTAACGGATGTCCGGTTGCCGCCACCGAATTGCGAGCCCGATCGCCCCACCAAGACCGACGCAATGCCGACAATGGCCGCCGCCCCGCGTTCGCGACGTTTACGAAACAGGAGATTTGACGATGACCCGTATCCTCATGGTGACCACGTCCGCCGATCGCATGACCCCAGGGACCGAACCGACTGGCGTCTGGCTGGAAGAGCTGACCACCCCTTACTACGTCTTTCGCGACGGCGGGGCCGACGTGACGCTCGCCTCGATCAGGGGCGGTGCGGTGCCGGTCGACCAGCGCAGCGTAAATGCGGACGGCGAGAACGATGCCTCGGTCGAACGCTATCTGACGGACGAGGCGTTGAAGACCAAGGTGGCGCATACGCCGGTGTTCACCGACATTGATCCCAGCGGTTACGATGCGCTGTTCCTGCCCGGCGGCCATGGCACGATGTTCGACTATCCGGGCAGCGCGGAGCTGGCGCAACTCGTCGAGCGGTTCGACCGTGCGGGCAAGATCGTCGCCGCCGTCTGCCATGGCCCGGCAGGGCTCGTTTCGGCGAAGAAGGCGGACGGCACGCCCTTCGTCGCCGGCCGGCGTGTCGCGGGCTTCACCGACAGCGAGGAACGCGCGGTCGGATTGGATCAGGCGGTGCCCTTCCTGCTCGAAACCCGCCTCAAGGAACTCGGTGGCCAGCATGAGGCCGGGCCCGACTTCGCCCCCTTCGCCTTGCGCGACGGCAATCTGGTGACCGGGCAGAACCCCGCGAGCGCGACCCGCACCGCGGAACTCGTGATGGACGTCCTCAAGGACAAGGCGGCGTGATCGTGCGAAATTTTTACACCTTGCTGCGTGTCGCTCATCCTGCGGCGCCGCTGCGCATCCTGGGAGACGCATGATGGCCCGACTGTTCGAGCCGCTGGCGGTCGGCGGGCTGAGGCTCGCCAACCGCATCGTCATCGCGCCGATGTGCCAATATTCTGCCGAAGATGGCGCGATGACGGACTGGCACCTGATGCACTTGGGCCAGCTTGCCACGGCGGGGGCGGGCGCCCTGACGATCGAAGCCACCGCGGTCAGCCCCGACGGGCGGATCACGTACGGCGACGTCGGCCTGTATGACGACCGTACCGAGGCGGCGATGCGGCGCGTGATCGACAGCGTGCGCCGCTGGTCGGATGTACCGCTCGTCGTCCAGCTGGCCCACGCCGGCCGGAAGGCGAGCTGCGCCAAGCCGTGGCACGGCGGCGCACAGATCGCGCCCGACGCGCAGAATGGCTGGCAGACGGTCGCGCCTAGCGCGATGCCCTATGCCGCGACCGATCATGCGCCCGTCGCCCTGGACGAGGCGGGACTGACGCGGATCCGCGATGCCTTTGCCGACGCTGCCCGGCGGGCAGCGCGGCTCGGGTTGGATGCAATTCAGATTCACGCCGCCCACGGCTATCTGCTGCACGAATTCCTCTCGCCACTCTCCAATCGCCGCGACGACGCCTATGGCGGCAGCCTCGCCAACCGCATGCGGTTTCCGCTCGAGGTCTTCGATGTCGTGCGTGCCGCGTTCCCCGCCGACCGGCCTGTCACCGTTCGCGTCTCGGGGACCGATTGGGTCGAGGGTGGCTGGACGGCGGACGATACCGCGCAATTCGCCGAAGCGCTGGAACGGCGCGGCTGTGCCGCCATCCACGTGTCGAGCGGCGGCCTCGATCCGCGCCAGCAGATCCCGGTCGGTCCCGGCTATCAAGTGCCGCTGGCACGGACGGTCAAGGACGCGGTCAAGATGCCCGTCATCGCGGTCGGCCTGATTACCGATCCGCAGCAGGCCGAACAGATCCTCCAGGACGGGCATGCGGACGCTATCGCTATCGCGCGTACCGCCTTGTGGGATCCCCGCTGGCCTTGGCACGCCGCGGCCGCACTGGGCGGCTCGGTCAAGGCACCGCCGCAATATCTCCGGTCCGAGCCGCATGAGGCAGGCCGTATCCTGAAGGATATGAAGCGATGAAACCGCTCGCCACGCTGTTCCTCGCCGCCGCTGCTGCCGCTTCGATCACGGTCGGTGCGACGGCCCGCAACACCGCGCCGCCGCCGCAGATCGAGCGGGTCGCCGCATTCGATGGCGCGATGCCGACCGGCGTGACCGTCGCGCCCAACGGCCGTGTCTTCGTCAATTTTCCGCAATGGGGCGATCAGGCGCCGTTCACGGTTGCCGAGCTGGTCGATGGCAAGGCGGTGCCCTACCCCGACGCCGCGACCAATCGGCCCGATCCCGCCGACCCAGCCGGCCACTTCATCTCGGTGCAGAGCGTCGTCGCCGATGGCGCGAACCGCTTGTGGGTGCTTGACACGGCTGCGCCGAAATTCGCGCCGCCGCAGGCCGGTGGCGCGAAGCTGGTCGCCATCGACCTTGCGACCAACCGTGTGGTCAAAACGATTGTCTTGCTGCCCAGCGTCGTGCTGCCGACGACTTATCTCAACGATGTGCGCCTCGACTTGCGCCAGGGGGATCAGGGTGTCGCCTACATCACCGACAGCAGCAATGCCGGCGTGGGCGGCATCATCGTCGTGGATATCGCCAGCGGACGAGCGGTCCGCCGCCTGTCGGACCATGCAACTACCAATCCCGAACCGGGCTTCACACCGACCGTCGACGGCAAAGTGCTGATGAATCGTCCGGCCAACGGGCCTGCGACGCCGGTCGTCATCGCCAGCGACGCTATCGCCCTGAGCGCCGATGGCAGTCTGCTGTACTACGGGCCGCTTTCGGGCCGCACCCTGCATGCCGTACCCACGGCGATGCTGCGCGATCCGTCAGTGTCGGAGGAAACGCTTGGCCGAGCGGTTCGCAGCATGGGGCGCAAGGGGGCGTCCGATGGCATTGCCGAGGACGACAGGGGTCGCGTCTTCGCCGGCGACTATGAGCATAATGCGATCCGCATGCTCGATCGCGGCACCTGGTCGACGCTGGTCAGCGATCCGCGCATAAGCTGGCCCGATACCCTGTCGATCGGCCCCGATGGCTATCTCTACTTCACCGCGAACCAGCTGCATCGCCAACCCGGCTTTCATGGCGGACGCGACCTGCGTCGCAAGCCGTATGAGTTGCTACGGATCAAGGTCGGTAGCCGCCCGGTGCTCCTGACGCGGCACTGACACTGCCCCTTCAGGAACGGTCGCCCATGCCTGTAACGCCGCGATCGACCTTGTTTGCCGGCCTGCGATCGTGATTGGCGTGGGCACCGGATCGGGTGCTGACGCGATCGTCACTATTGCCAACATCTGCACCGTTTCAGGGTCCGTCTTACGACGTAGCGTAGGGAGATTGTCTGCTGAACCAAGGGCGGGGACAAACACATCCGAAACGGCCGCCCTCAACATTAACGAGCGGCTGTTTGTGGGAACAAGGACATCGCCGCTGAATGACCGGATATGGGTCTTCACGCATTCTCTGCCTGAACGCCGTGTTTGCCTTCCAGCTTCATGATTGGCCTCTCACTATGATCGGCACTGGCGTTCCAGCTTAGGCTGGAATGTCTCGGATGTCGGCAGTGTTCGCGGCGGTGATGCCGTTTTCGCGGTGGCGAAAGTTGCTGAGTGCCTGGTAGACTTGCATGCGCGCGCGCATCACGCCGCCAAGGGGGCGATGGGCCTCCAGGCTATGGGCCGGACGGAACGTCATCACCTCGTCAAAGTAGTGGACGCGGTTGGAACCATAGGCTGACTGTCGCGGCAGCCGGATCGTGGCGATGGTGCGATACGGGCTCTCACTCGTCGGCCAGTCGACGGAGGTGTCCTCGATGGGCTGCGTCTCGGTATCTGTCCAAAGCTGCGCACGCAGCTCGAACACCGCATCCTTGCCCTCGAAGTAATCGACCGCGGCATGGCGGAAGCCATCCTCATCTTGATGCGGATCGAGCTGCCAATCGGCGAGCGCCCGTTGCCCGGCGGCCACAGGAAAGGCCCCGATCTTGGCCACGTGGTCGCCGAAGCGAACTGGGCACTGGCTGAAATATTCTTCGACCAGCGGGTGGCTGAAGGGATGGCCATAGAAGTCCAGCGTCGGACTTGGACCCGCACCAACCGCGTTCAGCACCTCATTAATGTTGCGGGCGACAGAGGCGGCCGCACTCTTCACGCCCTCGGGCATGGGAACCGCCAAACCTATCTTCTTGGCTTGCGAGAGAAAGCCCGCAGCGGTGCCCGCCGGGAAGGTCGTACCGCTGGCGAGGACGAAGTCCTGCGTCGGCGCGTCATGGCCAGGCAATTTCGCGCCCTCGACGCCGAACACCTTGATCGACATGCCGCGATGCGTCGAGACGCGATCGCCGAGCTTTTCACCGGGTCCTTGCGCGAAGCGGACGGCGACGTCGAACGTGCCCGGCTCCGCGAAGAGGCCTTGGGCGAGTTCGGACGGCAACCCAGGCGCGACGATGAGCTTGCCGATCACGCAAGCCGTGCTCTTGGCATGGCTCGCCCGTACCGCGTGCCCGTCACGCTTCTCGACCGTCTGGCTTTCCTGGGTCATGCCCTGGATGATGCCGTCGATGCTTTCCTGTTCGTCGGGCTCTCGTATTTCGATGTCGGGCGAATAGCGCAGATAGGTCATGGGATGTCCGATCACTTGGCGGGCGCGAAGGAGAACATTTGGGTCTTAATCGACGGCGGTGCGCCGGGCGTGAACCAATTGGTGTCCTGGATATGGCTGGCGGTGACGTACATCGTCCCGTCGCGCCCTTCGGAGAAGGTGTCGGGCCAGCGCAGCCGCCGGTCGGTGAGCACCGTCTCGACGGTCGCGCCGTTCAGCCGCTTGATCGCATAGTCGGTCGGCGAGGTGAGATAGAGCACGCCCGCCTTGCTCATCCACAGGCCATCGGCGACGTGGGTCTGCGCGACCGTCCTGACCGCTGCCGCTCGGTCGGCCTCGCTGACCTCCGATCGCAGCTTGGCGGTGTCGATCGCGTACAGCGTCTTGCCGGTCAGCGCCTGATAATAGAGCGTCTTGCCGTCCTTGGAGATGGCGATGCCATCGGCGGCGAAGGCGGGTTGGCGGCCATCGGGGCGGACGAGCGGCTTGCCGTCGAGCGTGACCTTCACCGTCTTGTCGATCTGGGTGGAGGCGTGCCCGTCGAGCGCGCGGTGGCTCTTGCCGCTCTCCAGGTCGACAACGATGATCGCGCCGCGCGTGCCGCTGTCGGTGATGTAGCCGGTCTTGCCGTCGGGCGAGAAGCGGATGTCGTTGAGGTAGGTGCCCTGCAACGCCACGTCGCCGGGGACCAGGATCGTCTTCGTCACCGTGTTCGATGCCAGATCGATGCGGACGAGCTTGGGTGCCCCTTCGAGGATTTTCTCGTTGCCGGGCGCGCCAGGATCGAGGACCCAGAGATTACCGTGGCCGTCGGGCACGATCGACTGCACGCAGACGAAATAGTCGCCGACCGGCAGTTCGTTGGCGCGGGCGTTGCGCCAGCTGTTCCACTTGGCGTCGGGATAGGGACGCAAGCTGCCGTCCTTCATCACCTCGGCAACCGAGATGGGCGCGTCGTCGGTCCAGCGGGGGAAATTGACGAAGCGCCGGCCATCCTCAGTTACGGCGATGCCGGTAACCTGATGATCAAACTGCGCCACTTGGGTCAGCTGCGAGCTGCGCCCTTGCGCGTGGGCAACGCCGGCTGCAGCAGCGGCAATCAGGCCGATGGCGGCGATCCCGGCGGCATAGGGGGCGGCTTTCTTCATGGTCAGGCTCCTGTCGATTGTATCGGTGAGCGCGGCAGGGTCGCCGGCGAAGAGGTTAAGGAGGTGGCGCACCACCGCTTGCGGGTTCTCCCGCTGCGGAAAATGGCCGACCCCGGTCATGGTGATGCGCGCGAACGGCCCGGCGAATTTCGCTTGCACGTCCTTCGCGGTCGAGGGCGGGTTCACGCCGTCGGCATCGCCGTGGATGTAGAGCGTTGGCAGAGACAACGTATTGGTCGCCTTGACCTTGTCCTCCAGCCAGACGCTTCGTGGATCAGGCTCCGCTTCGCCCCAGCGCGCGCGATAGCTGTGGAGCATCACGTCGGCCCAGTCGGGATTGTCGAACGACCGGGCGACACGGTCGAACGTGGCCTCGTCGAACCATCCCGGTGGCGACCAGTTGACCCAATGCAGATGGGTGAACCCGCGCCGGTCTGCACGTACCGCCTCCGCCCCGCGCGCGGTCGCCATGAACCAGTGATACCATTGCCGCTGGGTCTGCTCGAATGGTGGCGTCGGCATGCCGCCGAGCCGGGGCGGGGTCGACAGCATCGCCATCCGCTCCACCCGATCGGGCCACCCGACGGCCAAGGCCTCGGCGGTGTTTGATCCCCAGTCGTGTCCGGCGACCATGAAGCGGTCAATGCCGAGTGCGTCGAGCAGCGCGATCATGTCGATCGCGAGTATCGCACTGTTGCCGGTTCGCAGGGCGTCGTCGTTGTGGAAGCGCGTGGCACCGAACCCACGCAACGTCGGGACGATGACGCGGAACCCTTCCGCGGCCAGCGCGGGTGCCACCTGATCCCATGTCGACGCATCATCCGGCCAGCCGTGGATGAGGAGCAACGGCTGCCCCTGCTCCGCGCCGTAAAGCGACACCTCCAAGTTCAGGTCGCCAGTGGTAATCATCGGCATTCGTCAGCCTCCTGGCGGTCCAATCTTTTGCGTGCGGGGGTGAACCCTGCGGCTTCATCAATGCTTTGGATGCACCGACAGGACCACGGTCAGAACGGCCAGGGCCCCGTTAATCTCCGCGCCGACCTGCCTACGTTCAGCGTCTTAGGATTGCACGCCACCTTCGCCCGTCAGGCACGACCGCCAGCAGGCTCGTGGTAGGGGCAGCCGTTCACACGAGCCCGAAAATCGGCGGAGTGTCGGTAGGTCTCGTTGCGGGCCCGGTTGATGTTCCCGAGCGGCCGGTGTGCGGCGAGCCCGGTCCAGATCGAGAAGCGCATCTCCTCGTTGATCTGCTGGAACTTGTCCTCGCTCAGGCTGTCCTGCTTGGCCGCTCGAATGGTCGCCACGGTCTGGAAGGGCGCCTCGTCCTGCTTCCACTCGACGGTCGGATCTTCGATCGGTTGCTGCTGGAGGTCGCGACAGAGTTGGACCCGCACCTCCCATTCCATCTCAAGCACCTGTGCCTCTGTCCGGATGACGTCGCGCAGCGCATCGGGGCGGGTGCTGGCATCGATCGTCGTGCCGGTCTGATCGGTGAGATCCTTCGACACCGGGAAGACAGCGAATTTGGCGATATAGTCACCATAGCGGAACGGCGTGACGCTGAAGTAGGTCTCGCCGAGCGGATCGGAGTTGGGTGCGCCGCCGAGCGTCTGCACCTTTGGGCTCTCGATACCGACTGCGCTCAGCACGGTGTTCACGCCGCACAGCACTTTCGACATTGCCTCCTTGGTACCCTCGAGCTTGTCGGTGGTGCCGGCCAGGAGCTTGAGGTTGCCCAGGAACTGGTCGGCGGTTTTGTTCTGGAAGACCGGACCGTTGACCATGACGAAGTCCTGCGTCCATCCGTCGGCACCGGGCAGGCGTTCGCCTTCGACGTCCATGACCTTCAGCGCCAAACCGCGCGGCAGGCTGATGGTGTCGGGCAGGATGTCGCCCGCGTTGGTCGAGAAGCGCATGACGACCTTGTGCTCGCCCGGGGTGGCGAACAGGCCTTGGGCCAGCTCGGGGGGAAGTCCGTCATTGACGGTCAGCACCCCTTCAAGGAAGCCGTGCGCCTTGGCATGGACCGAACGGACCGCGTGACCGTAATCCTCCGCTGTCGTCTTGAGGATCTTGTCGAACGTCTCATTGAGCTTCGTGATCGTCTCGGCTTCGTCGGGTTTCACATCCTCCACGTCGGGAGTATAAAGGACGGGGGTCTGGGTCATGGTCGTTGGTCCTCTCCGGCAAGGAGGCGGCGGCTAGACGCCGCCGCCGTCACGCTCAGCGGCGGCCCGCAGGCGCCTCGAACGCTGTTTTCAGTCGTGCGACAGCGAGATCATTCGCCTGCTTCGCGCCGTTCACGACCTTGGCCATGCCGAAGAACTCATGGGTCACGCCCGGGAAGATCTTCTGCTCGACCTTGTCACCGGCCGCCCGCATCGCGGCCGCGAGCGTCTCGCCATCCGAGCGCAGCGGATCGATCTGCGCGTTGATGATCGTCGTCGGCGGCAGACCACGCAGGTTGGCGGCGACCAAATTAAGACGCGGATCCTGCGCATCGGCCTTGCTCGCCTGATAGTAGTAGCCGAACCACGGCAGCATCGCGGTGTTGAGCGGCTTCGCGTTCGCCGAATCCTTCCGCGAGGGCAGCGTCATGCTGCTGTTCGCGATCGGATAGACCGAGACGATGTGTCGCGGCAGCGTCAGTCGGTTGTCGCGCGCGTAGATCGCGGTCGCGACCGCAAGGTTGCCGCCGGCGCTCTCGCCGACCGTGGCGATCTGTGCGGGATCGCCGCCCCAGCTCGCCGCATTTTGCAGCGTCCAGCGATAGGCAGCGGCCGCATCGTCATGCTGTGCCGGGAACTTGAACTCGGGTGCGTGACGATACTCGACCGAGACGACGATCGCGTTGAGCGCCTTGGCCATGGCACGCGGCGCGGCATCGTAGGTATCGACGTCGGCGATAACCCAGCCGCCGCCGTGATAATAGACGATGACCGGCATCGGCTTGCCACCGGCTGGCGCACGGGCCGGCTTGTAGATGCGCGCGAATTGCTTGGGGTCGCTGCCGTAAGGCAGGTCCCGCGTCGTGACCGACGGATCAGGCGCGGTCGACATACCTTTCTTCTGCATCGCCGCCTTGGCTCCGTCCGCAGCCGAGGGCTGCATACGGGCTTCCGCAGGCGTGAGCGTCTCGATCGGCTTGCCGCCGAGCGACGCGAGCGCGTCCAGGACCGACTGCATGTCGGGTGCGGCCTTCGGGGGCTGCACTGATGTCGCAGGAGGCGGTGGCGGAGGAGGTGCAGTGATCGAGCGGGCTGACTGGGCCAGAGCCGGAACGCCCGCGATCGCGGTCGACGCGGCGATCAGCATGGAGATGGTTCTGCGCAAATATTCCTCCTGTAACTATCCGTTTCTCAACCATTGGGCGACCTTCAGCGTTTCGGTACGAAAGTAGACCCAAGCGTTTGGGCAGCGAGGTTGGGCAGTATGGGCGGCGGAATGGATGATATGGCTTCGATGGTGGATGGGACGCGCAGGTCCAACGCGCTGCTCTGTGAGGCGAATGCGCTGCTGCGTCTTTTGAACGACGCTGACCGCGCCGCCCTCACGCCACATCTGGAACTGGTGCCGTTTCGCAACGGCGACGTGATCGCACGCGCCGGCGATGCGGCCGACAGCATCTGCTTCCCGTTGACAGGGATCGCTGCAATACTCGACTCGCTCGAGGGCGACCGCCGCTACGCGGTCGCGCTGGTCGGCAGCGAGGGGTTCATCGGTTGGCAGTTGCTACTTGGCAACGAGCGCTGGTCGCATGACGTGGTGATGAGGGCCGAACACGGCACGGCGATGAGGCTGTCGGCCGCAGCTTTGAATGGGATACTGGCCGAACGTCCGGCGATCCGAACCGTTCTGCTCCGCTTCGTCGATGTGGTGATGACCCAGATGTCCAGAACGATCGTCTCGTCGCTCGCGCATTCGATCGAGCGACGGATGGCGCGATGGATCCTGCTCTATCACGACCGAGTACGCGAGGACGACATCTGCATGACGCACGAGGAGTTCAGGCTTATGCTCGGTGTCCGCCGCAGCAGCGTAACCGATGCACTCCATAAGCTCGAAGAGGATGAGGCTGTCCGCTCCGTACGCGGGCGTGTCATCGTCCGCGATCGCGAGCGGCTGCTGCGGCTCGCTGGCGACACCTATGGGTTCGCCGAGGCGGAATATCGGCGCCTTCTCGGGATCTGATCTTTTGATTTGGTAAACGATGGCGCTTGGGGTGACCTCAATGGAAGTTTACACAACCCGCATCGCCACCGATCCTCCTTCAACTTGAACAAATAGCAGAGATTAAAATGAACGAATGGTCGCAGCTGGGACGCGGTGAACAGGTCGCGAATGACCGTAATTGGGTCATTTATTCTTAGGAAGACGCTCGAGGACGGCTCTCCCTCGCAATTGCCGAGACTGCATAGCAGAGCAACGATGGTACAGGCGATTGGCTCTGCCAACGTGTTTTGGGCGATTTCAAAGCGATGCCGTGGAAGGTAGAGTCGCCTCGACATGACCGATCTCTCAGTTGCCGAGCCGCGTTCCTTGCCGCACCCCCTCCGCTTTCTCGAAGGCGGCGGAGAGGCGACGCGGTTGATCCTCGATCGGGACTGGTCGAATCATCCCCTAGGTGAGCCCGGGGGTTGGTCGGAAGCTCTTAAGGCGACGCTCAGCACGGTCCTGAACTCGCCAGAGTCGATGATCCTTGCTTGGGGCCGCGAAGAGCTGACCTTCTTCTTCAACGAAACCTACTTTCCGTTACTCGGGCCTCGGCTCGAGTGGGCGATGGGTGCTCCGTTTCGCCAAGTCTGGGCCGATGCCTGGCACCAAGCCGAGCCGATCATCCGCGATGCATTCGCCGGGCGCAGTCGGCGCTTTACGGACCTTCCGTGGAAGCTGAACACCGATCGCGGGGAGGCGGACACTTGGTTCACGTTCTCCTACTCGCGCATTCTCGATGGGCAGGGCGAGATCGCCGGCCTATTCATCTTCACTAACGAGACAACCGCGCGCGTTCGGGCCGATGCCGCACTCACACGCAGCCAGGCCGAGCTGCGCGCGCTGAACGAGACGCTGGAGCAGCACGTCCAGGAACGCACCGCCGAGCGCGATCGGGTTTGGCAGCTGACTAATGACCTGATGGCGACGGCACGGCTCGATGGTTATCTCCTCCACGTCAATCCTGCCTGGACGCGAGTGCTGGGTTGGAGCGATGAGGAACTGCTGACGCGGCCGTTCATCGAGATCGTCGATCCCGCCGATCATGCGGCAACGGCCGAGGTCGTTGCGCGGCTGGCGGCAGGCGAATTGGTAACCAATTTCGTCGATCACGTCCTTACCAGCGACGGTGGCAAGCGGACGATCATGTGGACGGCAGTCCCAGAAGAGGGGTCCGACCTTTTCTACATCATCGGCCGAGATCTGACCGAGCAGCATGCGGTAGAGGATGCGCTCCGCCAGGCCCAGAAGATGCAGGCGGTCGGGCAGCTTACCGGCGGCCTCGCGCACGATTTCAACAACCTGCTGACCGGCATGATGGGTAACCTCGAGCTGTTGCAGTTGAGACTGACCAAAGGCCGACTCGACGACCTCGATCGCTTCGTGCTCGCCGCACAAGGCGCCGGGCGACGCGCTGCGGCACTAACTCAACGCCTGCTAGCCTTCTCGCGCCGCCAGACGCTCGATCCGCGACCGGCCGACGTCAACCGGCTGATTGCTGGAATGGAGGACCTACTGCGGCGGACCATCGGCCCGGCTAACGCGCTGGAAGTGGTTGGGGCCGGCGGCTTGTGGACGGCGAACATCGATGCCGGGCAGCTCGAGAACGCGGTCCTGAACCTCTGCATCAACGCGCGCGATGCGATGCCGGATGGCGGCCGCATCACGATCGAGACCGCCAACAAATGGCTCGACGAGCGGGCGGCCCGCGAACGCGATCTTCCGCCCGGTCAGTACCTGTCGATCTGCGTCACCGACACCGGTACCGGCATGGACCAGCGGACGATCGAACGGGCCTTCGAACCGTTCTTCACGACGAAGCCCATCGGCCAAGGCACCGGGCTCGGCTTGTCCATGATCTACGGCTTCGCACGGCAATCCGGCGGCCAAGTCCGCATCTATTCCGAGGTGGGCGAAGGAACGACCATGTGCATCTATCTTCCCCGCCATGCGGGCACGGCGGAGACGGCGGAGGATGTCGATGCAGCAGTCGTGCTCGCCCGGGCAGGTGGTGGCACGGTCCTGATCGTCGATGACGAGGCCACGATCCGCCATCTGGTCGACGAGGTCCTGGACGAGGTCGGCTACACCGTGATCGGGGCAGCTGACGGGGCGGCGGGCCTCAAGGTCCTGCAATCCGGCGCCCGCATCGATCTGCTCATCACCGATGTCGGCCTTCCCAATGGCATGAACGGGCGGCAGGTCGCCGATGCCGGCCGGTCGCTGCGGCCGGGCCTCAAGATCCTCTTCATCACGGGCTATGCCGAGAACGCTGCCGTCGGCAACGGTCATCTTGATCCGGGCATGGAACTGCTAACCAAGCCCTTCTCACTCGATGCCTTGGTCGGCAAGGTCAACGAGATGATGAAATCGGCATGATTGAGGCTGGTTTTTGGGGCTTTGTTGGCGGCTCGGCGCTCATCTTGGGCGCACTGATCGCATGGTTCGTCCGGTTGCCGCAGCGGCTGATCGCCGGCGTGATGGCCATAGGATCAGGAGTGCTCATCTCAGCTGTGGCGTTCGACCTAATGGACGAAGCATTCCGACAAGGCGGCTTCGATTCCACCGCTGCCGGGTTCGTCGGGGGCGCGCTGGTTTATACGTTGGCGAACATCGTCATCTCACGGCGCGGCGCGCGGCATCGCAAGCGTTCCGGTTCAAACGACGAAGAGCGCCAACCTGACGCGGATAGCGGTGGCGGTCTCGCAATCGCTGTGGGCGCGCTGCTGGACGGAGTACCGGAGTCGGTGGTGATCGGCGTCAGCCTGCTCGGCGGCAGCGGGGTCAGCACCGTGACTGTTGCTGCTATTTTCCTCTCGAACGTGCCCGAGGGCCTTTCCAGCGCGGCGGGCATGAAGAAGGCTGGACGCAGCGCTAGGTACGTGTTCGGCGTATGGACCGCCATCGCGCTCGCCTCCGGACTTGCTGCAATGCTGGGCAACGTCGCGCTGGCGAGTGCCGGTCCAGAGGTGATCGCCGCGGTGACCGCAGTCGCCGCGGGCGCGATCCTCGCCATGCTAGTCGACACGATGATTCCCGAGGCGACTGAATCGACGCATGACTATTCCGGGCTGATCGCGGTCATCGGTTTTCTACTCGCCTTCATTCTAACGAAGTCGGGGGGATGACCTTCTCTTCAAGAGGCGGGCGGTAGGGAGCGATCAAGTCGTTTAAACCGGCTGAAGCCTTACCGAGTTGCGTCGAGAATGACCGCGACCGCCTCTTCCGGCGTATCCCACATCGGAAAATGACCGCTGTCTTCGAACCAGTGGAGTTCAGCCGTCGGAAAGGCTGATTGCGCACGCGCGGCCTGCCTTGGCAGGCACAGCCGGTCGTGCTTGCCCCACCCGATGACAACCCGTCCAACGCCGATGGCGGCGGGGCCGGTCTGCTCAGGTCCCGTAGCGAGATCATGCACCAGCGCGTCGAAGGTCGGCGTCGTGCTGAGCCCCTCCAGCTCTGTTGCGACGATCTGTCCATCGAGCGCCCAAGGTCGTGCGGAGAGCTGAGCGAGCAGGGCCGTGCGTGACGCCGTGTTTTTGCTTAGCGCCGGCAAGCGTGCCTTAATCACTCGCAGTAAACGACCGGAAGCGCCGATGGTAACCCTGAAGAAGGTTCGCTCCCAGCCGCGCCAGAAACCGCCGGGGTCGAGTGCCACAACGTTCCCGACTATCCCGCGCCGGGCGAGTTCGAGCACAATCCGCGCGCCCATGGAACTACCGACCACATCAACGCCGGTCAGGCCGGCTCCCACGATGTACCGCTCGACACTGCCGACCAGACCGTCGAACGTCCCGCTGTCAGGTTCTGCGAGCGTGGTGCCGTGGCCTGGAAGGTCAACCGCAATAACTCTTCGCGACGCGCTGAGCGGGCCCAAGATCGTGCTCCACGATCGCCAACTTCCGCCCAGACCGTGGATCAAGAGTAGCACGCGTCCGGTGCCTCGCTCAATTTTGTTCATGTTGTGCCCGCCTCGTCGCTGTAAAGCACTTAACGAGCTTGGTCTGTTCGCGGGTCCGAGCCCGCTGACTAATAAGACGACCTGACGTGGTCGCGGGTGCTGCGGGTGCTGCGATAAACACCACAGATGGCGCGGGCCATGATGTGCGATCCGCAGCGGCTTTTTTCCTTGCGGTAATCTCGTGCGAGGGGCTGGGCGAATGGCGCCTGCCTGTCGTTATCGGCTGACGTGAACTAACGTCCGGTGTCGGGAAGGCGGGAGGCCAGCCCCAACGTCCGACATTGGGTCATTACGTCGAAGATGAAGGCACAGCGCGGCGTTAGTTGCCGAAAGCAAGAACTTTACGGCCGGTCATACTGAAACGATGCCGTTCACTCCTCACGCCACCGCTCGACCGCTTCATCATACGCCGCTTGTGCTTCGTCGCGCGCCGCCCGTAGCGCATCCTCCTCGCTACGCTGCTGTCGCTGAAGATCGGCGCGATCGCGTTGTGCGGCCTCAACCCGCGTCCTTGCTGCGGCATCTGCCTCGCGGTGACGTTGCTCGGCCTCCTGCAAAGACGCCTCGGCCCTCTTGAGCTCTTTCGCCGATGGCTGTGGCCCCTTGGGCGCGACCTTGGTGGTGCCGGCCCTTACGAATTTCGCCTTGCCCGCAGGCGGTCGGTCTGGTGGCAGCGCGGCAAATTGCTCGGCCTCTGAACCACGCAGACGCCGAATGACCGCGCCGGGCGTCGCCAGCGGCTCTCTCATTAGATCCGGTTCGGTGACCTCGAACGCCGCGCCTCTTGCAAAAAGATCGTGATCGCTCCCCCATGCCCGCAATGCCGCTGCTCGGCTGGGAGCCGCTACCAAGGCATCATGAAAGCCGATCGATGTGGTGAACACTTTGAGTTTGGGTGCCTTTGCCATCCAACCCTCCTCATTACCCGAACTTCCAAGGCCTATCGTGCGTTGCAGCCCGGCAAGGAGAACGGGCATGGCCGCACGCGCGTATTGGCAGGGGCAGATCAAGCTCGCCCTGGTATCCATTCCGGTGGAAATCTACTCCGCTACCCGCTCGGGTGCGACCGTCTCGTTCAAACAGATTCACGAGCCCAGCGGCAAACCGGTCCATTACGAAAAGGTGGTCACGGGTATCGGCCCCGTCGACAAGGATGAGATCATGAAGGGCTACGAGGTGGCCAACGGCGAATATGTTCTGTTGGAACAGGACGAGATTGACGCCGTCAAGCTGGAGAGCAAGAAGACGCTGGAGCTCACGCAGTTCGTCGACGCGGATGCGGTAGATGCGCTGTATTATCAAAAGCCGTTTTTCGTGGTCCCTGCCGACGATCTCGCAAATGAAGCCTTCATTGTCTTGCGCGAAGCGTTGAAGAGGACCCGCAAAGTGGGTCTGGGTCAGCTGGCACTTAGGGGCCGTGAGTATGTGGTCAGCCTGAAACCGTCGGGGAGGGGCATGGTTCTCGAAACCCTGCGGTACGCCGACGAGATGGAGAAGGCTCAGGGGTATTTTCGGCAAATACCGGACGACGAGCCCGAAGGCGAATTGCTGGAACTGGCCGAAGCGTTGATCGATCGGAAAAGCGGTCCATTCCACCCGCAGGAATATCACGACCGCTATGTCGATGCTCTTCGCGATCTTATCGAGCGCAAGCGCAAGGCTCGCGGCAAGAAGATCATTGACGATGACGAGCCGAGCGACGCCGCCAAGGGTAGCAATGTCGTCGATCTGATGGCGGCGCTGCGTCAATCGATGGGCGGAAAGGGCGGAGCGTCTGTCACGAAGAAACCTGCCGCGAAGAAACCGGCAGCGAAAAAGGCAGCGACTACGAAACCGGCCAAACAAGCGGGCAGGAAACGTGCCTAATCGCGATACGAAGGCGCAGCAATCCCCGCTTGCAGCCTATAACGCCAAACGCGATTTTGACCGTACTGCCGAACCCGTCGGCACCGTCCAGGGCGGGCAGGGTAACGTCTTCATGGTCCAGAAGCACGACGCCACCCGGTTGCACTGGGACCTGCGGCTCGAAATCGATGGCGTATTGAAAAGCTGGGCGGTGACGCGCGGTCCCAGCCTCGATCCCGCGGAGAAGCGCCTGGCGGTCCGCACGGAAGACCATCCGTTATCCTACGCGACCTTCGAGGGTCCCATCCCCGCCGGCGAATATGGCGGCGGCACGGTGATGCTATGGGATCGCGGTACATGGTCACCAATGCCAGGCAAGTCCGGATCCGACATTGACAGCGGCCACCTTCACTTCGTGCTGCATGGTGAGCGTATGCGGGGTGAATGGCTGCTCATCCGTCTGAAGCCACGCGGCCGGGAGCGGCATGAGAACTGGCTGTTGCGCAAGGTGAAGGATGGGCAAGCCGGAGGTACGGACGTGCTGGTCGAAGAGGCGCTGACCAGCATCGCCACTGGACGGACGATGGCGGAGATCGCAGCCGATCGACCCGCGCGGCCCTCCCAGAGCAAGGCCGTCGCGGCCGGTCACGTTCCGTCGCCGCGTAAGGGCGGGAATAAGTCGGCATTGCCTTCGTTTCGCAAACCTCAGCTCTGCACCCTGCAAAGCACCGTCCCGACGGGCAATGCATGGCTGCACGAGATTAAGTTCGACGGCTACCGGGTGCAGGTCGCGGTCGGCGATGGTGAGGCGAGGGTCTTTACTCGGTCAGGCCTCGACTGGACCGATAAATTTCCCGGCATTGCCAATGCCGCAGCCCGCTTGACCGGCACCGCGTTGATCGACGGCGAAGCAGTGACGTTCAAGGACGGACGGCCAGACTTTTCGACCTTGAAGAATGCCATCGGTGCTGGCGGCGATATCGTCTTGATGGCGTTCGATCTACTGGAGCGCGATGGCGAGGATCTGACGGGCCTTCCTACGCTGGAGCGAAAGGAGCGGCTGCGCTCCCTCATCGCCGATGTGCCGGCGGACATCCGCTTTTCGGAACATGTTATCGGTCAGGGTGAGGCATTACTGGATCAGATGTGCCGTGAAGGTCTGGAAGGCGTAATTTCAAAGCGGGCCGATGCCCCGTATCGCTCAGGCCGAACGCGCAGCTGGATCAAGGTGAAGTGCGTCAGGCGTGATGCATTTGCCATTGTCGGCTGGCTGCCGTCTGACAAGCGTCGCGCCTTCAAATCGCTGCTGCTGGGGCAGGAAGGGGCGGATGGTTACGTCTTTGCCGGCAAGGTCGGTACCGGTTTTGATCAGGCGACAATGGATGCACTCCGCCAGAAATTGGAGCGGATCGAGCGTCGGACGCCAACGGTCGTTGCGCCCAAGGCAGCGGTGAAAGGGGCGCATTGGGTAGCGCCCAGCCTATCCGCCGAGATTGCCTATGCCGAGACCACGCCGGATGGACTGCTACGCCATGCCAGCTTCGTCGGGCTGGCCGACGATCGGGGCGCGACCGTCTCTGGCCAGGCTCCAATCGCGTCGACTGGCGTCACCATCACGCATCGCAGCCGGGTCGTCTTTCCCGAAAGCGGCGTCACTAAGGGCGATCTCGCCGACTATTACGCCGCGATCGCCCCCTTGATGCTGCCGTTCCTGCGCAACCGACCGATCAGTCTCGTCCGCTGCCCGCAGGGGCGAGGGCAAAAATGCTTTTTCCAAAAACATGATGCAGGCAGCTTCGGCGATCATGTCCGTCGCGTGTCGATCCGTGACAAGGAGGGCGACGCCGACGATTATCTCTACGTTGACGATAGCGACGGGATGGTCGCCTGCGGGCAAATGGGCACGATCGAATTTCACGGCTGGAGTTCGATGGTGTCGGGGTTGGAGACGCCAGACCGGATGGTGTTCGACCTGGACCCTGATGAAGAACTGGCGTTTGATGACACTAGAGCGGCTGCCGAGCACCTCAAGGAGCAACTGGCGGCGCTGGGCCTGACCAGCTTTCCCATGCTGTCCGGCGGCAAGGGCATCCACGTTATCGTACCTCTCACGCCCAAAGCGGGCTGGCCAGAGGTCAAAAGCTTCGCCGAACGGTTTGCGCTCGCACTTGCATCGGCCGACCCGACGCGCTTCGTGGCTACGATGACCAAATCTAAGCGGTCCGGGCGCATCTTTATCGACTGGCTCCGCAACCAGCGCGGCAGCACCGCGATCATGCCCTATTCGGTGCGAGCGCGAGAAAATGCCCCGATTGCCGCTCCGGTATCATGGGCCGAAGTACGAAAAATCGAAACGGCGAGCGCATGGACGCTGCACGACGCGGACAGGCTTCTACGCCGCGCCGCGAGCCCCGCCCTCACCGGTTGGGGCATCGCTCGTCAGTCTCTTCCTGACGTGTAAGCACTAACGTCCAGGCTAATCAGCAGTGGTGGCAGGTTATTTAGTTTGGTCGCGGACGCCTGCCTAGGCGGCGACCGTCGCTCTTCCGAACCGCGAGGATGCTATTGTCCTGCTCGCGAAATATGAACTCGTCTCATGCTCCGGGCAGGGCAGTGCATGAATGGCGGCAGGTAAAGTGCTGTTATCGTCGTCTTAGCGAACGGCAGCTGTCTGCCACACTAAGCCATTCCGCGTTCACTTTCGACCGCCCGATCTCGGACATTCAAGAGGCATGAACGCGCTACCGAAGTTGGGCAGTCGCACGGTCAGAGAGAGTAGCCGAATATGGGTCCTGTCGGCCATGGGCCCGAGCACCCATTGATCATCACGAGCAGAATTTCCGTTATCGTAGTTGAGCCAACAGGTGCCGTTCGGTCAGCTAGGTTTCTGCAAGTCCGTCGCGATGCTGAACAGGTCGGTCGCCGCATCGCCCGGCACCCCGGCGTCCTTCCGCTCAGAGTATCTATCGACTAGTTGGGAGGTATGGGGACGTAGCAGGACCGTGAAGCGGACCAGCTCCTCCATCACGTCGACGATACGGTCATAGTAGCTGGACGGCTTCATGCGGCCGGCGTCGTCGAACTCCTCGAACGCCTTGGCCACGCTGGACTGGTTCGGGATGGTTACCATCCGCATCCAGCGGCCGAGGACGCGTAGGGTGTTCACGCTGTTGAACGACTGCGACCCGGCCGACACTTGCATGACGGCGAGGGTACGGCCCTGCGTCGGTCGCATCCCGCCCATCGCCAGCGGTAGGTGATCGACCTGCAGCTTCATGATGCCGGTGATTTGGCCGTGCCGTTCCGGGCTGCACCACACCTGTCCCTCCGACCACATCGACAGCTCGCGCAGCTCGTGGACGGCGGGGTGGTCGTCGCCGGCCACTTGATCCGGCAACGGCAGGGTCGACGGGTCGAAGATGCGCGTCTCGGCGCCGAAGAAGCGCAGCAGGCGCGCTGCCTCCTCGATGCACAGCCGGGAGTAGGACCGCTCGCGCAGGGATCCGTAGAGCAGCAGGAACCGCGGGGGCGGGTCGCCGGCGCCCAGCCCCAAGGCAGGCCCGTCGAGCGCGTAGCGGCGATCGAGCGCTGGCAGGTGGTCTGGGTCGATGAGGGTGCGGAGAGGCATCAGGAGGGGTTTCCGATGGGGTTCAGGGTGTTCTCGCAGGTCATCCGGCGTTGATCCGGATCGCCAGTGCGGCGAGCGTGACCAGCAGCACGGGGACCGTCAGCGTCGCGCCGACGCGAAAGTAATAGCCCCAACCGATGCGGATGCCCTTCTGTCCGAGGACGTGCAGCCACAAGAGGGTGGCGAGCGACCCGATCGGCGTGATCTTGGGGCCGAGGTCGCAGCCGATCACGTTGGCGTAGACCATCGCTTCCCTGACCGCGCCCGTGGCGTGGGTAGCGTCGATCGACAGGGCGCCGATCAGGACCGTCGGCATGTTGTTCATCACCGACGACAACAACGCGGCGATGATGCCAGTGCCGAACGCCGCGCCCCAAACCCCGCCTTGGGCGGCGCTGTCGAGGAGACCGGCGAGATGGTCGGTCAGGCCGGCGTTCCGCAGGCCATAGACAACCAGGTACATGCCTAGCGAGAAGATCACGACCTGCCACGGTGCGCCGCGCAGTACCTTGCGGGTCTCGATGACGTGACCGCGCCCAGCGATGGCGAGCAGCAGGACCGCGCCGACAGCGGCGACGGCGCTGACCGGCACGCCGAGCGGTTCGAGCAGGAAGAAGCCGGCCAGGAGGGCTGTGAGGACCGCCCAGCCTGCCTTGAACGTGGCGGGATCCCGGATCGCGTCGGCCGGGGTGCGGAGCTGAGCGACGTCATAGCTGGTCGGCACGTCGCGGCGGAAGAACAGCAGCAGCGCGACCAGCGTCGCGGCGATCGACGCGAGATCCACGGGGACCATAACGGTGGCATAGTCGGCGAAGCCGATGCGGAAGAAGTCGGCCGACACGATGTTGACGAGGTTGGACACGATTAACGGCAGGCTGGCCGTGTCGGCCACGAAGCCTGCCGCCATCACCAACGCCAGCGTCGCCTTGTCGCGGTAGCCCAGCGCCCGCAGCATTGCGATGACGATCGGGGTTAGGATCAGCGCGGCACCGTCGTTCGCGAACAGCGCCGACACGGCTGCGCCGAGTAGGACGATCAGGACGAACAGGCGTCGGCCGTGCCCACCGCCCCATCGGGCGACATGCAGCGCCGCCCATTCGAAGAAGCCGGCCTCGTCCAGCAGCAGGCTGACGATAATGATCGCGACGAACGTCCCGGTCGCGTTCCAGACGATGCCCCAGACGACCGGCACGTCGGAGAACGAGACCACCCCGGCGAGCAGCGCCACGGCGGCACCGCCCAATGCGCTCCAGCCGATGCCGAGGCCTCGGGGCTGCCAGATGACCAGTGCGATCGTGACGACGAAGATGGCAATCGCAGAGAGCATCAGGCGACGCGGTTCCCGGAGGCGTCCACCACCTGTTCGCCATCCTCCTTGGCGAACGCGCCCCGCTGCGGCTCGGGCAGCAGATCGAGGACGGCTTCGGACGGGCGGCAGAGCCTTACACCGAGCGGCGAGACGACCAGCGGTCGGTTGATCAGAATCGGGTGCACCATCATGGCATCGAGCAGGACGTCGTCGGTCAGCGAGGCGTCGCCGAGGCCGAGCTCGGCGTAGGGCGTGCCCTTCTCACGCAGCAGATGCCGGGGCGTGATGCCGGCGCGATCGATCAGCTCGACCAGCAGGGCGCGGGACGGCGGGGTCTTCAGATACTCCACGACGTGCGGCTCGATGCCGGCGTTGCGGATCATCGCCAGTGTGTTGCGCGAGGTGCCGCAGGCGGGGTTGTGGTAGATCACGACGTCAACGGCCACGGGGCGTCCTTTCAACAGCAGGGGGTAAGTTCGGCGAGGAGCGGCGCGCACAGCTCGGGCGAGCCGGCGCAGCAGTCCTTGACTAGGAACAGCGTCAGCGCCCGCAGGCCATCGAGGTCGGCGCGGTAGATGATGGATCGGCTGTGCCGCTCGGATCGGACGATACCGGCCCGCGCGAGGATGCCGAGATGCGCCGACATGGTGTTCTGCGGCACGTCGAGCTGACGGGCGATCTCGCCTGCCGCCAAGCCGTCCGGTTCGTGCCCGACTAGGAGGCGGAACACGTCTAGGCGGGTGCCCTGCGCGAGCGCGCCGAGGGCGGCGATGGCCGAATCGTTATCCATGAATCCAGCATAGCAGATATAATTAAGGTGGCCACGGGATCATCGCAGCTCGCTTTGAAGTCCTCCGTCTTCCAGAAGCCTCGGATTGGCTGTCCAGTGGGTTGGGACAATCGTGGTCACGACGGGGGACGGCAGACCTGTTCGTCGTCACGATGAACTAATGTCTGAAGTTGGGGGCAGGAAAGAATGATTGAAGGTCCGGTTGTGGGTCTATGCAATCTTCACTTAGATGCGCAACTTAGGCTTCGCCGAGTAAAAAAGCGCGGCCCGCGCTTAACCTTGGTGCCGATAAGAGTAACGGTGGTGACGCGACGGGCCGCGATGCACTCAAGGAATCTGCCGGATCGTCTCCCGTAGCGAGGCGACGGGCAGGCCGAACTTTCGCACCACCATGCGGTTCAACGCGGTATCGCCGCCATGCTGGCGGTAGATCCATTGCTCGATTCCAAGCCCGCCCTTCGCTCGGAAGCGCAGATGCAATCTGTTGCCGGCAACGTCAGCCTCATCCGGACCGATCGCGTCGCTAAGCGACACCGCGAACCGGCCACCGCCGAGGTAACGCATATGCCAGGTACGTTCCCGCGGCGGTTTGCTCCCTTCCTCTACGCGTTGAATGAGAACGAGCGTATTCTTCATTAGGCCATGGCGCATGGAGCCGGAAATATTGTAGCCTTGATACACACGGTTAAAGCCAGTTCGTCATTCGCCGTCAGCACCTTACGCCGTACGTGGCCGTTGCGGTGTCCGCCATGTCGATCGATCGGACCGTCCCGGCGTGCCGTTCGTTGGCTTGGCCATGGCGACGATATCGACAGCACCGGCGACGGCCCGACTACAGGCAGCATGGCGCCCGCGGCGGTTGCTGGTGACGCGATCTGCGTTCGACTTCGCGCATGGCTGTGGAATCGTCGCGCGTGCCGAGGCGCAGGGCGTAGAGGTCGTGGCGCTCGCCGGCGATCGGCTCGCGCTCGGCCTGCCCGACGATCCGCGGCGCGCCTACGCGGAGGCGAAATCGACGCTAGCGGTGGTGGTCGCGCCACCGTCGAAACGACGGTTGCAGCCGATCGCGCCCAGCGCCGACTGGCGGATCGACCTTGCCGAAGGGTGTCCTGCGCATTGCAGCTATTGCTATCTCGCAGGGTCGCTGAAGGGGCCGCCGATCACCCGCGTCTACGCCAATCTCGACGAAATACTTGACGGGCTACCGGCGTATCTGGGGCAGGGCAGCATCACCTCGCGTAGCGAGGCGCGCGCGCACGAAGGCACGACGTTCGAGGCGTCCTGCTACACCGATCCGCTGGGTCTGGAGGCGATCACCGGATCGCTGTCGGCGGCGATCGCCTGGTTCGGCCGCTGGGAGGCGGCGGCGCAGTTGCGCTTCACCACGAAGTTCGCTGACGTCGGGCCGCTGCTCGGCCTCGACCACCAGAAGCGCACGCGGATGCGCGTCTCGATCAATCCGGCGATGTTTGCCCGATTCGAGGGCGGTACGGCGCAGGTTGCCGCGAGGCTGGCGGCGCTGCGGGCGATGGCGGTGGCAGGATATCCCATTGGCCTGACGATCGCCCCGATCATCGCAGCGCAAGGGTGGAGGGAAGCCTATGGCGGATTGCTGGTGGAAGCCGCAGCGGCGCTGGCGGACGTTCCCGATCTGGATTGCACGGTGGAACTCATCACCCATCGTTTCACCGCCGGCTCCAAAGCAGTCCTCGACTGCTGGTATCCCGGCTCGGCGCTCGACATGGGGCCGGCGAACCGGGTGACCAAGCGGACCAAGTTCGGGACGGAGAAGCAGGTGTACGACGCGCCGACCATGCGGAGCCTGCGCGACTTCTTCGAAGCTGGGATCGCGGCGGCATTGCCGTCGGCGCGCATCCTTTACTGGACATGACGGTCTTCTTCACCGCCGACACCCATTTCGGCGATCATCGGACGATCAACATCCAGAAGCGTCCCTTCGACAGCGTGGCGGCGATGGATGCCGTGCTGATCGAGCGCTGGAACGCGGTCGTCGGGCCGGACGATGTCGTCTGGCATCTCGGCGACGTGGCCAGGCGGGCGGCCGATGTCCCGACGTTGCTGGCGCAATTGCACGGGACGAAGCACCTGTTGCGAGGGAACAACGATCCTGACGCCACGGCCCGAGCGCCGGGTTGGGCAAGCGTAGCGAGCTATGCCGAGATCGATCTGGCCGGCCACCGCCTGATAATGTGCCATTACCCGTTTCGCAGCTGGAACGGGCAGCACCGACGCGCGCTGAATCTGCACGGGCATAGCCACGGGCGGCTGAAACCCATGTTGCGCCAATATGATGTCGGCGTGGACGCACGGGGTTTCGCGCCGGTCACGCTGGAACAGATCATCGCTACGTAAAGGCGGCGCGCGCCAACCCGCGGATAACCGGGCGGCGTCTTGCGTCGGTCCGCTACGGTTCCCCGACCAGACCGAGTGCGTGCGCCGACACGATCCGAAGACCACGGTCGCCGGCAGCTTTCAACGCACGACGATAGGGGGTGCTTTGCAGGACCGAGCGCCCGAACGGCTCGTCCGCAGCGACCACCAGCATCGTCGTGGTAAGGCCGACCGACGAATGGATCGTCCCGCCAAGGGCCGCGATCGCGTGCGCCAAGGGCCCGTCACGGGGTTCACCGAGGATCGCAATCCGGTCCCCCGATAGCGGCCTGCTCCGAGCTGGTTTCGGAGCCGGGCCGGGCTGGCGGGGCGGGGCCAGCCAATCGGCGAGCGACAAGTTTGTATGGTCGATCGCGTGGACGATCACCCACCCCGCGGCACGGGCATCGCTCAATGCGTCATGGTGCCGATGCGCGAGACCGAGGAAGCGCGCGAGGGTGCCCAGTCGATGATTTTCGAGGTCGGGCCATGCCCGTCGTGCGACGCGGACGCTGTCCAGCCACCGGGTGTCGATGACGGGTCGGTCGTGGATGCGGCTCGCGGCGGCAAGCGCGCTCTTGTCGAACAACGAGTGCGCCACGGTCACATGACCGGCAAGGTACCGGTCGATCGTCGCATGGACATCGGCAAATACCGGCTGTCCCGCGACATGGTGCGCGGCGATGCCGTGGATACGGATATTCGCGGCATGGAATTCGTCGCGCGGGTCGAGGAGGGTTTCCCACGCAAACACTTCGCGCCCGTCGCGGAAGCCGACGATGCCGACCTGACAAATGCTGCTGGCGCGCGAGCAGGAGGTTTCGACGTCGATGACGACGAAATCCGGCTTTAGTTCGTTCGACGCCATGGTGTCGATATTCGGACTCATCGCCGCTATCTAGGCCCAATCGACATGCGACGGAATGGCATCGAACGCGAAGCTCTTCTTTCCGCGGGCGATTGTGCTGCCGGTCCCGAACAGTGTCGTCGCCGTCAAGCACGTCCGAACGCCTCGGATCATTGCAGATAGGAATTGACGTGCGTCCGTTCGGCAATCTGCTGCGTTGGGCGACGGTAGCGACGGGATTGGAAGGCCGGCCAATGTCTTGCACGTCCGGGTCACCGTATCGCGCTTTGTCCCGGTAGGGCGTCGTCCGGTGGCGCTGTATTTCGTCGGTTTTCGCGGGGACGAATATGCTCGGGCGGTCCGGGTCTTCGGCCTACCCGATTTCATTCATATCGGTTGGGATCGATGGGCGAGGCGGGAAGTCGTGCCCGGCGATACCGCGATATTTGCGAAAGGCACGTTCGAGGATACGCCGTCACCGTACAGCTACCCCGATCTCCACGACCAGCCAAACGGTTAGTCCGATGATGGACGCCGGTGACCTGTAGCCGGAGGCGCGGCGCGCCGCGAAGGTCTATGCCTCCGGCGGGAATGATCGATGGACGTCGAACCGCAGCGATTGTCGGGCGCTGGACCTCGGAACAGGTCCGGGGCGACGTAGTGGCGGGGGAGAGGTCAATCCATCCTGTCCCCGCACTCGGCGTGATGGGCGGCCGATGGTCTCGGCCGCCCTTGGGTCATGCGACGCTGTGCTTGAGCGCGCTCATCTTGTCATGGCCTTCGCGTACCGAAGCAAAGGCTTCGGTGATCGCCGAGCGGGTATCCGCCGACAGGTCGCCGTCGTTCATGGCGTCTTCGAACTTCGCCTTGATATGGTCTTCGCCGCGTTCCACTTCCTGGATGATCGCCTTGTCATCCTTGCCGGTGATGGCCTGCTTCAGGTCCATGAAGGTACGGTGCGCCGCGGCCAGCATGCTGGAGTCGAGTTCCGGTTCGCCGCCGAGCGCGCGGACCTGGTTCTGAAGGTCGGTAGCGACCTTGGCCCGATCGCGCGCGAAATCGGCGAACATCGTCGCATATTGCGTGCTTTCGGCGTCCTTCGCCGCGTCTTCGTAGCCCTTCATGCTGTCGAGGGTCGTCTTGATCAGGCCGTTCAGAACGGAAACGTCGTTGCTAATGGTCATGGAAGGCTCCGCTGGTGAAGGTCGCACAACGATCACCGCGCAAAAAGGGCCAACCCGATCGGTAAATTGGCGCGGTACTCTTTGAGGACGATCGTCATGCGTCGCGAGTGGGCCCCTGTAGGCCCGGCGGCGGAACCCCTTCCGCTTCGGGATCGATACCGCGGCGTTCGTCGAGCGACCGCATGATCGGCGTGACCGTCAGCCCGTGCAGCAGGACCGACAACAGGACGATCAGGCCGACGATCCCCCAGAGATGCTCGACCTCGTCGACCGGCATGTGGTTGATGCCATAGGCGAGATAGTAGATCGAGCCCACGCCGCGGATGCCGAAAAAGGCGAGCGTCAGTTTCTCGCCCCGGTCGCCGGACCAACCGATCAGGCCGAGCCATCCGGTGATCGGTCGAACGACCAGCAGGACCGCCAGCGCCACGACGCCGTCGACCCAGGTCACCGTTGCCAGCAGGCCACTGACCAGCGCTCCGCCGAACAGGATGAGCAGGACCATCATCGTCAGCCGTTCGACTTGTTCGGTAATGGCATGCATTTCGTCCTGAAACTCGTGGTCGCGATGCGACCCGCGAAAGGTCAGCGCGGTCACGAAGACCGCGAGGAAGCCGTAGACGTGCACGATTTCGGTAAGGCCGTAGGACACCAGCGTCGCCGAAAGCGCGATCAGCCCGTCGCCGGTCCGCGCGAGCTTCGTCTCGGCCGGGACGTGGAAGGTGAGCCACCCGAATGCGCGTCCGACCAGCCAGCCGCCGACTATGCCCCCGACAATTTCCCATAACACGCGGTAGGTTAGCCATTCGGTCAACCACGGCTTTCCCCCTGGCAGCGCCACCGCGAGGAGGATGGCAAGATGGACGAAGGGAAACGCCGCACCGTCGTTCAGCCCTGCCTCCGACGTCAGGCCGAAGCGCACTTCGTCTTCGTCGCCGGTCTTTGGCGGGCCGACCTGGACGTCGGCCGCCAGTACGGGATCGGTCGGTGCCAGGCTAGCCGCCAGCAGCAGCGCGACGGCAAGCGGCAAGCCCAGCACGCCCATGGCGAGCGCAGTGATCGCGAGGATCCCCAGCGGCATTGTGACGGCGAGCAGCCGCCACGTGATCGACCAGCGTCGCCAGCCGAAGACCCGATCGATCTTGAGACCGGCCCCCATCAACGCGATGATGACGACGAACTCCGCAAACCGTTCGGTTATCTCGGGGTAGCGATAGGGCAGGGGGCGGAGCGTCACCTGCGGCAGCAGGAAGATCGCGGCACCGATGCCGATGCAGACGATCGGCAACGACAGCGGCAAGCGCTTCAGTGCGAGCGGTAACCATGCCACCAACGCAATCAGAAGCCCTGATCCTGTCAGTATGAGAATATATGGGTCGGGCAACAGGTTATTCATTGGCGCCCAACGGTCAGGATGTCGATATGGGTGCCGGCATGAAGCAGGTGGTCGTCGCGCGAGGCGTAGGGGTGGCTAAGTGCCAGCCCCATAATCGAGATTGAACATATCGGGTACATATGATTAGCGGCTGACCAATGGCGGCTGCATTGTTCCTCCTTTGCGCCGTAGTGCTGGCATTCGTAGGCGGCGAGAGCGCTTGGACATTGATTGGTACGGTCGTGCTCGCTGCTGCAGCTGGCACGACCTTACCTGACCTCGACGCCCCGCTCGGCCTGCGCCATCGTAGCGCGCTCCTTCACAGTATCCTGCCGGTGTGTGCTGCGTTGCTTGATGCAAGGACCTGGCCTGTAGCGACCGGGCTGGCTTTCGGTATCAGCTTTCATTTAACCGCTGACTTGTTTCCTCGCACGATGCGCGGCTTCGCGACGATCAAGCTGCCGTGGTTCGGCTCGATCGGCACAACCCCGTCCTACATCTGGATCGTCGCCAATATCGCCGCGAATGGAATGGTGGCGGTCGATTTGCTCGGCCGGATCGCAACGCCGGAGATCGGTAGGGGCACGCTGGCGGCGGTCGGAGTGCTCGGTATCGCGTATCTGCTGAGAACGGATGGCGGCTGGAAAGCTTTGATTGCGCTGACTTTCGTCGGATGGCTTAGCCTACGGTAGCGAGGCTGTATGGCTCTTCGGTGCAACCGGCGGACGGACACGCCTTACCGTAAACCGTTCTTAAAGCGGACACCCGTCGGTACGCGGGAAAGCGGCAATGTTCTAGCTATTGTCAGCAATGTCCAGTTGCCGAACAATGCCATTGAGCGCAGCCGTGCAACCCTGGGCGCGACCAATATCGTGATCGGTGCTGGCAGAACTCCAGAACATGTCGAGCGGCCAGCGCTCGGGGCAATGCGCGATCAGGCAGCGAAGCGCGAGCCGCACCTCTATGGTGTCGACCTTGCCCTTGCCCAACCGCGCGGCGGCCCCGCGCAGAATGTGCAGCGACAAGTCGATGATGATCCGTTGGTGGCGCGACATGGCCGATCAATGGAAGTCGCGCGACTTGATCCGCACCACCTGTTCGGGGTCCATGCCATTGGCATGGGGTGGCCAGTAACTGTCACGGGGACCGGGGCGCCATCCGGCGTCACCCCGGTCTGGCGAACCGACGTGACCAGCACCGTCACCGCGCCCCGTCACGTGCGGAAAATCCATCTGCCCAACCTGGGCAAGCAGGTTGCCGTAATCGATGATCCGGTCGCAAATGACGTGGGTTACCAAGCCTTCGCGCTGAACCCGCCCCCGCATCCTCACCATCGCTGCAGACATGACGGTGCGACGTTGAGCCTCAAAGCGGTCAGGCCATAGGATGCCGTTGCCGATCCCCGTCTCGTCTTCGATAGTAATGAACAAAACGCCCTTCACCGATCCGGGTTTTTGGCGAACAAGAATTATTCCAGCGACCTCCACGTGGCGCCCATCTTTAATATGGGTGAGGTCAGCACAGCGAACGATGCCACGGCGTGTCAGATCGGTGCGGAGGAAGGTGAGCGGGTGCGCCCGCAATGACAGCTGCAGTGCTCGGTAATCCTCTACCACTTCGCGGCCATCGGAAAGCGGGCGTAGCGATACATTCGGCTCAGTCCCTTCCGGACTGAAGGATGCTTCGCGCGCATCGGCGGCGGCGAACAGGGGAAGGGGAGCTTCGCCCAATCCCTTCACCTTCCATAACCCCTGACGGCGATCCTCGCCCAGCGCATGGAAGGCATCCGCTTCGGCCAGTCGCTCGATCGCTGCACGGGGCAAGCCCGCACGCCGCCACACCTCTTCGACCGACTGGAAAGGTGCGTCCCCCCGCGCCGCGACGATCGCCGCACCATGCGCATTGGCAAGGCCGCGCACCTGGCGCAGTCCGAGCCGCACGGCGAGATAGCGGCCGGGTGTTGGTTCTAGCGTACAGTCCCAGCGGCTGGCGTTGATGCAGGCCGGCCTTACCTCGACGCTGTGCTCGCGCGCGTCGCGGACGACCTGGGCGGGCGCGTAGAAGCCCATCGGCTGGGCGTTGAGCAGCGCCGCGCAAAACACGTCAGGATGATGATGCTTCATCCAGCAACTGGCATAGGCGATTTTGGCGAAAGAGGCGGCGTGGCTCTCGGGGAAACCGTAGGAGCCGAAACCCTCGATCTGCTTGAAGGTCCGTTCGGCGAAGTCGTGGGGGTAGCCGCGCGACACCATGCCCTCGACCAGCTTGTCGTAGAAGTGGCTGACCCCGCCGGTGAACTTGAAGGCCGCCATCGCGCGGCTGAGTTGGTCGGCCTCGACCGCGGTGAAGCCTGCTCCGACGATCGCGACCTTCATCGCCTGTTCCTGGAACAGCGGCACGCCGAGCGTCTTTTCCAGCACCGCGCGCAATTCGGGGCGTGGATAGTCGGGCTTCTCACGCCCCTCGCGGCGGCGGAGGTACGGGTGGACCATGTCGCCCTGGATCGGGCCGGGGCGGACGATCGCAACCTCGATGACCAAGTCGTAGAAACGCGCGGGCTTCATGCGAGGCAGCATGCTCATCTGCGCTCTGGACTCGATCTGGAAGGTGCCGAGCGTGTCGGCCTTCTGGATCATCGCATAGACGTCCGGGTCGTCGTCCTGCAGGTCGGCCATGCCAACACGAACGCCCTTGGCCTCCTCGAGCAGGTTGAAGGCGCGATTCATGCAGCCGAGCATGCCCAAGCCCAGCACATCGACCTTCATGAACTTGAGCGCGTCGATATCGTCCTTGTCCCATTCGATCACTTGCCGGTCGACCATCGCGGCGGGCTCGATGGGCACAAGATCGTCGAGACGGTCGTGGGTCAGCACGAAGCCGCCGGGATGTTGTGACAGGTGACGCGGCACGCCGATGAGCTGGCGCGACAGTTCCAGCGCGAGGCGCAACCGCCGGTCGTTCATGTTAAGGCCGAGCTGAGTGACCTGTTTCTCGCCGACGCCCTCCTGGCTCCAGCCCCAGATGAGGCCGGCAAGCGACTTGGTCAGATCGTCGGGCAACCCGAGCGCCTTGCCGACCTCACGCACCGCGCCGCGCGCGCGGTAGCGGGTGACGACAGCCGTCAACGCGGCATGGTTGCGGCCATAGGTTTCATAGATCCACTGGATGATCTCCTCGCGCCGCTCATGCTCGAAATCTACGTCGATATCGGGCGGTTCGCGGCGTTCGCCGGAAACGAATCGCTCGAACAGCAGCTCATGCTTGATGGGGTCGATGCTGGTGATGCCGAGTGGATTTGGGCCATATCGGCCAGCGGTCCATCACCAAAAGCCATGACAAGCGGCTCTCTGGTGGTCAGCAGGGCAAACGAACTGGCGCTGGCAGACGCCGTACTACTGGCGCGGCAGATCACACTGACATAACCTTGCGCCAACATCTTCGGCGGGACGCTGGCCGCGAACATGTCTGCCGCCGTGAACACCAGCGGCATGTCAGCATGGTTGGAAAAGACATCCGCCGGGTCGTCGACACCAGCTCGGAAGTCAGTGCCATAGCCTCCGTTACGCGTGGGACTTCCGCAGACGGACGACGCGACCATGGTTGCGAGTTCGAGGTTTGCCGAGGCCGCACCGAACAGTTCGAACGTGAGGGGCAACGACCGGTCGTAGATGGCCAGCAACGGCGAGGCGAACGCCGCAAGCATCGGCGCCTGCAGCAGCGGCTGGCCCGCAAGCGGCGCGGCGACGTGGTGCTTCCACTGACGAAGGCTGCCCGACATAGCACATTTCCCCGGTGCCAGCGGCACCGCCACTTCGGGCGTGTGGCCTGCGTGCGCGATGACTTCTCCGCTGGCCAACACAAAGCAGTCCGAATGCCAACCATATCCATCGACGAGGTTGCGCGGGGAGAATTCTTGCTCCCGCGACACCATGTCCTGCAATTCCCGAAATTGCCGACCAGGAGGGACCAGGATTCCCCGATTGGCGAGGATACGGCAAAACTGCCGCAGGTCGGAATTAGCGATGTGTGCCAGCACAAAAACATGCGCACCGTCTTTGGTCACAAAATAATAGCGCGTGCCCGACCGCGACCGGCAGCCTTCGATACGAAGATCATCTTTTTCTAGATCCACCCAAGTCATAGCGCTTTCCTCAATAAGAGCTGGTTCAATCACCAAAATCCCCAATTCCCCCACCACTTGGACACACCAAACCACGTTCAAAAACGGCGCGAAGAGCGTAATTTCCAAATGAAGGCAGTGTTGTACTAGGTAGTGGGGGGTTAGGTGGTACGGCTGGGTATTCTGGTAGGCCTACAGGCCTTCTAGCCGCACATTTCGTACTTCATTCAATAACAGGTGTTTGGCACCTACATGCGGTACAGAGTCCCTTTGCCGAGCCGCAGATTGGTCATGATGAGCATGTCGTTAAACTCCCACTTGTCCAACCAGAGCAGTACCTGGCTGTGATACGGTTCCGGGATACGGACGCGAGGACCAACTATGCGCTGGAGGTCGTCCTCATTGTCCCCGGTTTCACCACGCCACCGGGCATACCAGCTGCCCTTCATAGCGTACGTGAGGGGGCGGGGATTTTGGGGATCGTCCACCTCCCGGATATGCACCCGGACAGCGACGCCATCCGGACTGTCAGCGGCGCGCTTCACCGACTTGTAGGCATTGCGCCGCTTCAGTCGCTGAAAGACCTTGATGAGGTCGCCTGTCACAATGAGGTGCCAGTGCAGCTGGAACAGCCCAGTCGCCAGATTGTACTCACCGTCGAGGTAACCGAAAGCCCAGCCGGCAACACCGGGGTTGGCACCACACCGGCCGAGGGTCACCCGTAGTCGCTGGACCAACAACCACGGATCGACCTGCATCAGCTCATCGATGGTGAATGCATGGCCCGCCGGGATCAGCGTCACCAAGTAGACCCGTTCGTCCGGGGCCAGCCTCAGCAGCGTTGTTGCGAGATAGCCTCGGATCACCCGTACGTAGCGCTTCGATGCCAACGTTTGCGGTATGCCCCGCACTTGGCAGACACGCGAGGCAAGCTCCGCGCACGCTGCCCTTTCCTGCGGTGTTTTGCCTTTACGCCAGAGGAACCGACGGACGCGCTCGTAATCCTCCTTCTTCGCCTCCAATTCCGTTTCAAGCCCGTCAAACTGCGGGCAGTGCGCCCGGAGCTTGACCCAGACAGCGATCAGCATCGCCCATGCCAAGCCAGCCATTACTGCAGCAGCTCCTGGAGGCTGGCGACGATGACCAGCCGGCGGCGACCGACCCGCACACTGGCGATGCGGCCTTCGTTGATGAGCTTGTCGACGGTTGTCTTTCCCATGCCCGAAGCATGGACGGTCTCTGCGACCGAGATTGCGAGTTTTTTCACTTTTCCTCCTTCGCCCTACCAAGATCGGCGGGGCGAAGGAGGAAATGACGCACTTTTCGCCTAAAGGCGGGCCACTAGGGCTACGAGGTTCACGAGGCTCATAAGGCAAAGAAGTTCACAAGGCCCACGAGGTCCACAAGGCTCACTCGTCCGCCACGTTTGCCGTTTTTGCCTGTTCATTCAATTTGATAAGCTCAGTCGCCTTACGACGAGCTTGTACCTCGGAAAGCTCGCCAATCGCATTCTTGAGCGCCTTTTCGAGCTGAGCCTTCGTTCCGTATTTTTCGAAAGAACCAAATTCTTTTTCGAGGGTACCATTTTTGCAGATGCCAGGAGGCTGGGTATTAACGACTCATAATCATAGCGCGTCCCGACCCGCCCCTGATCAGGCAGAGGGCTGTAAACTGAGTTACCCGCCTTGTAGTCATCGACCAGTGCCCTGACCCGCTCTTCCCTAAAGCGAACTCCGTAGAAGACTGACCGATCTCCTAGCAGAACATAAATCCGGCCATCAGGCCGCTTGCTCGTGCCGTAAACCTTCGGATCTTCGACAACGAAGATCGATCTTGTCCAGTGCTGTTGCACGTACGGCGTGCGGACTGTCGGAGTGAAGCGTCTGGGCGGTATTTCCGATCTATCGACGCTAAAAAGGCCACTTCCTGCGTGCTCAATATCTTTTGTAGCCTATCTAGCTCGGAAGGGGCATTCATTCGAACGGGTTTGGCTTTCACTTCGGTGACGATGATTTTGCACATCATGTCCAGCTTACCCGCGCTTATGGCCTCAGTGATGATCCGGGCCGCAATCAGTCTGCGCTGAGCGTCGATTGGAAAAAGCGACAAGGCAGTCTTCGCATCGATCGTCTGGTTGACGTCGACTTGCGCAACGGCGTGCGGCTGCTCACTCACCGAAATTCGTGCTGCATCTTTTTCGGTTTCTTTAGAACGGCTTGTCTGAATGCGCCTGATAGTCAGGTCTGAGCTCACCATCTTGTCGATAATATATCGACCTTTTGGTACTTGGGACGCTTCCCTATTTGCAAGAAGATTGCATTAAACGCATTGCGTTCAACCATTTAACAACGACAGCATCAGCCTGCTGCAATGTTGCAGTAATAGTACGTCGTGCAGATGACATTAGGCGTCGAACAGATAACGCTACCATTCCTCCATAAGCGTCCGTCGTCGATCTACGGCAGTCCCTCGTCGATAGGCACGTTCTGCTTTGTTTTAAATGGTATGCGCCAGCGCCTGCTCAACGATCTCGCGCGGGTAGCTGGTGGCATCACCGGCCCAGTCGCGAAACGTGCTGCGGAAGCCGTGGGTCGTTACGTGACCATAGTTCATTCGGCGCAACAGCATGGCCATCGCCATATTCGACCGAGCTGCGCCGCCGATGCCAAACACCGGGGTTGTCGCGGTGAACCTATCTGGCTTCACCTGGGCCAGCACCGCCATAGCCGCCTCAGAGAGCGGCACGACATGTTCGGCACCAGCCTTCATGCGCGCAGCCGGGATGGTCCATAGCTTTGCCTCCAAGTCGATCTCACCCCAGGTCGCGCCTAGCGCCTCACCACTGCGGGCGGCGGTCGATATGACGAACTCGAGGCACCGAGCTGCCAGTGCCGGACGCTGCTTTAGCTGCTGGAAGAACGCAGGCGCCTCACGCCAAGGCAGCGCGGCATGATGGCCTCGCTCGACCTTTGACTGGTTTGGCAGCAGCAGCGCCAGATGACCGCGATAGGTGGCCGGGTTCATGCTGTCGCGTGGACGAAGGCCCCGCGCCTTTGCCGCGTCGAGGATCTTCTCGATGCGGCCGCGTACCCGCTTTGCGGTTTCCGCCTTCGTCAGCCAGATTGGCTGCAGCACCGCCAACACATCTTCGGTGCCGACGTCGGTGACGGGCACGTTCTGTAACGCCGCTGCGTGGTCGCGGAGGCTGTTGCGCCATTGCTGCCGATGCACGGGGTTTCGCCAGCCGTCCTCGACGCTGGAGATGTACTGATCGGCAAAGGCCCCGAAGGTTAGCACCGCGGGCTCCTCCACCGGCGCTTCGGTCCCCAAAATCTCACGCGGATCCTGACCGACTGCTACGGCTTCACGCATCTCACCGGCGATGCGGCGCGCTGTGGCCAAGCTAACCGACGACGCGGGACCGATACCGATTTAGGCGCGCTTGCCATTCGACGTGGTCATGAAGACCCACGATCGAGCGCCTCCCGTCGTGATCCGTAGATACAGGCCACCGCCGTCTGCATGACGTCCGGGCACCTTCAACGCCGCGACTCCACGTACCGTCAGCTTGTTCAGTGCGCGCGCCATGGGCCTCCCGGGGGTTCGAATTCCACCGGTTTCATGCCCACTTTCAACTTGGCTTCAGGCACATCTCGACGAACCGCCGCGAACACTCGGCAACGCCCATCCGAAAATTAACCGTCATTTTTCAGTGATTTGCGGGGCTTTTGCGAACGATCGCGAACGTCGGCGAAATCAGCTCTGGCGGAAGAGGTGGGATTCGAACCCACGGAACGGTTGCCCGCTCGCCGGTTTTCAAGACCGGTTCCTTAAACCACTCGGACACTCTTCCTCGGCCGTTTTGCCGCCTAGAGCGGGTGGGCCGCTTTGTGCAAGCCTTTGTCGCGCGGGGGGTTCATACGCGTGGCCCGCTGTGCCAATACGACAGGCTAGCGGGAGGCCGGTGTATGCGTTTGGCAAAGGCGGGGTTGGCGGTCGTTCTGAGCCTGATGGCGGGAGCGTCGGCGTCGGCCCAGGATGCGGAAGGGTTCCAGTCCTATCTGCGCGAGGTCGCGGTTCGGGCGCGGGCGCAGGGGGTGCAGCAGTCGACGCTAGACGCGGTGCTGCCGACGCTGACCTATAACCCGCGCGTGGTCGAACTGGACCAGCAGCAGCCGGGGGCGTCCAACACGACCACCGTGTCGCGGTTCGCGCCGTACCGGATGCGGCATGTCGATGCCGCGCGGATCAACCGGGGCCGCACCGCCTATGCCGCGCAGCGTTCGCGGTTGGCGTCGATCAAGCGGACGACCGGCGTCCCCGAGGAGATCATGATCGCCATCTGGGGCCATGAAACCAATTATGGCAGCTATACCGGTGATTTCGACCTGCCGCGCAGCCTGGCGACGCTGGCCTATGAAGGGCGCCGCCGGTCGCTGTTCGAGCCGGAGTTCATCGCGACGCTGAAGATGATCGACCGGGGCGTCCCGCGCGATCGGCTGAAGGGGAGCTGGGCTGGCGCCTTCGGGTATCCGCAGTTCCTGCCGTCCATCTATCTGCGACTGGCGCGCGACGGCGATGGCGACGGGGTGGCGAACATCTGGTCGAACGAGGCGGACACGCTGGCGTCGATCGCGAATTATTTCGTCGATGCAGGCTGGCGGCCGGGGCAGCCATGGGGCTTTGCGGTAAGCGTGCCGGCCGGGTTCGACCGGTCGATCCTGACCTCGAAGTCGCTGTCGCCGCGATGCCCGCGCGTGTTCGAGCGGCATAGCCAATGGCGGTCGCTGTCCGAATGGCAGGCGCTGGGCGTCGTGCCCAGCGACGGTCGGCGGCTGGACCCGACGATTCAGGCCACGCTGATCGAACCCGATGGTCCGGGCCAAACGGCCTATCTCCTGACCGGTAACTACCGGGTGATCCTCGATTATAACTGTTCCAACTATTACGCGCTGTCAGTCGGCCTGCTGGCCGATGCCGTGGGTCGATGAGCGTCGGCGCGGCTGCATTGTTGCTGTCAGCGATCGGGCAGGGCGGGGCTGAGGCTCCGCCCCCGGTCGTCCATGAGCAGCGGCTGGACGATGTCGGCATGGTATCGATCGGTCCCGATGCCGCGAAGCTGACCGTGGCGCATCGGGGACTGGCCGCCGGAAGTTTCGCGGAGGTCACCGATCTGGCGAGCGGGCGCACGATCATCGCACTGGTCGACGCCAACGCTGCACCCGGCGGGAACGACATCGGCCGGTTGTCGGCAGGTGCTGCCCGCGCGCTGGGATTGTCCGCAGGGGCGATGGCGAATGTCCGGATCCGCCCTGCCGTGCCATCCCCGGCGGAACAGGCGGCGGTCCGTAGCGGCACGCCGGTCAGTCGCCTCGACGCCCCGGCGCCGTTGCTGACCGCCCTGCGTCGAAGGTTGTCACCGCCGGTCCCTGCCGCGCAGGCGGCCCCGACGCCTGTCGCGACTGCCGCGCCCACGCCAGCACCAACCCCGGTCCGGCAACCGCCCCGCCCGAAGCCTGCTCCCGCCAAGCCCGCGCCTGTCGCCGCGGCCGGGCGCTGGTTCGTACAGGTCGCTACCCTGTCCGACGCCACCCGCGCCGCCGCGCTTGCAAAATCGGTCGATGGCGTTGTGCGTTCGGCGGGCAGGCTGTACCGGGTGCAGGCAGGCCCATTCGCCACCCGAGCCGCTGCCGAAACCGCCCGTGCGTCGATCGCCCGTCGCGGCTTCGGCGACGCCCGAACCATCGCCCAGGACTGAACGGAAACTCGTGCCCCATGCGTAAGATCGCCCTTTCGAGCATCGCCGCCATCGCCATTGCCACCCCCGGCATCGCCGCCGCGCCGCCGTTCGATACGCCGGCACCGGTCGCGTTCATGACCGACCTGTCGTCGGGCGCGACGCTGTACGCGAAGGATGCCGACCGCCGGATGCCGCCGGCGTCGATGGCGAAGATGATGACCGCCTATGTCGCGTTCGACCTGATCAAGAAGGGCGAGCTGAAGCTCAGCGACATGGCGACGGTTGCGCCGGAAACGTGGAAGAAGTGGCACGGGCCGCAGGCCGGTTCGACCATGTTCCTGTCGGTGAACGAGAATGTCAGCGTCGAAAACCTGCTGTACGGGATCATCGTCCTGTCTGGAAACGACGCCTGTGTCGTGCTGGCCGAAAAGATCGCCGGCTCCGAGGAAGCGTTCACCAATTTGATGAACCAGCGGGCCAAGGAACTGGGCCTCGCCAACAGCCATTTCGGCACGTCGAACGGCTGGCCGGATGAGGGGCGCACCTATGTGACGGCGCGCGACCTCGCGAAGCTGGCGACGGCGACGATCCAGAACCACCCGCAACTGTACAAGAAATTCTATTCGAAGACCGATTTCACCTGGGGCAAAACGCTGGGTGAAGGCGCGGCGATCACTCAGGCGAACCGTGATCCGCTGCTCGGTCGCGTGCGCGGGGCAGACGGCCTCAAGACCGGCCATACCGAAGAGGCCGGCTATGGCTTCACCGGGTCCGCCGAACAGGATGGCCGGCGTCTGGTGATGGTGGTTGCCGGGCTGACCAGCGCGAACCAGCGGATCGCCGAATCGGTCAAGTTCATGAACTGGGGCTTTGGCGCATGGCGCGCGCGCCCGATCGTGGCGGCGGGCAAGCGGGTCGAAACCGCCGAAGTGCAGCTGGGCGATTCGGCGACGGTCGGACTGGTCGCGCCGCGCGCGCTGACCGTCACCATGCCGGCGGGCACCAACAGCCCGATCACGGCGAAGGTCGTCTATACCGGCCCGATCAAGGCGCCGATCGCCAAGGGCCAGCATATCGCCGACCTGGTGATCGCATCGCCCGACACCGGTGAACAGCGGATGCCGCTGGTCGCCGAAAAGGACGTGGCGGAGGCTGGTTTCTTCGGTCGCGTCTGGGCAAGCCTGACGTCGCTGTTCGCTTGAGCGCCGGCCGATTCCTGACGCTGGAGGGCGGGGAAGGGGTCGGCAAATCGACCCAGGCCCGCGCCCTCGTCGCGGCGCTGGAGGCACGCGGCATCCATGCGGTGCTGACGCGCGAGCCGGGCGGCAGCGAGGGCGCGGAGGCGATCCGCGCCCTGTTGATGCAGGGTGACGTCCGCCGCTGGAGCGCCCATGCCGAGGCTCTGTTGTTCGCCGCCGCGCGTGCCGATCATGTCGAAAAGCTGATCCGGCCGATGGTCGACGCGGGCAGCTGGGTCATTTGCGACCGTTTCCTCGATAGCACCCGTGCCTATCAGGGGGCACAGGGGATCGACGATGCCGCAATCCTCGCGCTGAATGGCTTCGGCTCGCGCGGGTTGTTGCCGGATCGGACGCTGCTGCTGACCCTGCCCGATGGCGAGGGGGATGCGCGGGCGCAGGCACGCGACGGCGTGGCCGCGGATCGGTTCGCGGCGCGCGACGATGATTTTCATCGCTCGGTTTCGGCGACCTTCGCCCGGATCGCGGCGGCGGAGCCGGATCGGGTGCGGCGGGTCGATGCCTCGGGCGCGGTCGATCAGGTGACGGCGCGGCTGATCGACGCGATCGCCGACCTGTTGCTGTGACCCCGATCGGAAACGACGCCGCCCGCGAAGCCTTTATCGCAGCGGCGGACGGCACGGCGCTGCACCACGCCTGGCTACTCACCGGGCCGGAGGGGATCGGCAAGGCGGCGTTCGCGCGGGAAATGGCATTGCGCCTGCTGGCGACCGCATTTGACGGGCGCAGTCGGATGCGTGGAGAAATCGCCGACGATCACCGCGTCGCGCAGCTGATGGCAGCGGGTGCTCATCCCGACTATCGCGCGCTGGTCCGGCTGCCGAAGGACCCGGACAAGCCCGATCAGGACATTGCCCGCAGCATCAAGATCGATCAGGTTCGCACGCTGCAACCGATGTTCGCGACCAAGCCTGCGCTGTCGTCGCGTCGGGTCTTGGTGATCGATGCGATCGACGACCTGGAACGGCCGGGCGCGAACGCGTTGCTAAAGAACCTCGAAGAACCACCGGTCGGAACGATCTTCCTGTTGGTCAGCCATTCGCCGGGACGATTGCTGCCGACCATCCGTTCGCGGTGCCGCCAGCTCCGCTTCGATCCGCTGCGGGATACAGAAGTCGCCCGTGTGCTGCATGACGCGATCCCGGAGATCGAAAGCGCGGAGGTCGACGCGCTGGTCGCAGCGGCCGATGGTTCGCCGGGACGCGCGCTCGCCTATGCCGGCCTGTCGGTCGCCGCGCTAGATCGCGATCTGGCGGCAATTGCCGAGACGGGCGATGGCGACAACCGCATCCGGTCGCGCCTTGCCAAGGCGCTGGCTGGCAAGACCGCGCAGCCGCGTTATGCCGTGTTCCTCGACCGCGCCCCGGCCCTGATCGCCGCCGCCGCGCGCACCCGCACCGGCCCGCCGCTGCGCGACGCACTGGATGCGTATGACAAGGCACGGGCGCTCGCCGCGATGGCACCGGCCCTGTCGCTGGTCGCGGACACGACGGTTTTCGAGATGGCCGGGCTTGTCGCACGACTGGCGCCCGCGCGCGGGATCGCCTAGAGGCTCGGACCATGTCCGATCCTTTCTACATCACCACCGCGATCCACTATCCCAACGGCCGGCCGCATATCGGCCACGCCTATGAAATGATCGCCGCCGACGCGATTGCCCGTTTCCAGCGACAGGCCGGGCGTGACGTCTTCTTCCAGACCGGCACCGACGAACACGGCCTAAAAATGGTCAAGACCGCGCGCGACCGGGGTGTCGAAGTGCGCGACCTTGCCGATGAAATGTCCGGATATTTCCATGAGATGTCTGGCATTCTGAACATTTCGTGCGATCGGTTCATCCGCACCGTCGAACCGCAGCACTATGCCGCGTCGCAGGCGATCTGGACCGCGATGCGCGATGCCGGCGACCTGTATCTCGATCGCTACGAGGGCTGGTATTCGGTCCGCGACGAAGCGTTCTACGAGGAAAAGGAGCTGACCGACGGCGAGGGCGGGGTGCGCCTTTCGCCGCAGGGTACGCCCGTCGAATGGACCGCCGAGGAAACCTGGTTCTTCCGCCTGTCGAAATATCAGCAGCCGCTGCTCGATTTCTACACCGCCAATCCGGACTTTATCCAGCCCGAGAGCCGCCGCAACGAAGTGCTGCGCTTTGTCGAAGGCGGGCTGACCGACCTGTCGGTGTCGCGCACCAGCTTCGACTGGGGCGTGCCGGTGCCCGACAGCCCCGGCCACGTCATGTATGTCTGGGTCGATGCGCTGACCAACTATCTGACCGGCGCGGGCTATCCCGAAGCGCCCAACCGCTATTGGCCGGCGGCGCTGCACCTGATCGGCAAGGACATCGTCCGGTTCCACGCCGTCTATTGGCCCGCCTTCCTGATGTCGGCCAATCTGCCGCTGCCGCACAAGGTGTTCGGCCACGGCTTCCTGCTGAACCGTGGGGAGAAGATGTCGAAATCGACCGGCAACGTGGTCGATCCGATCAAGCTCGCCGAACTCTATGGCGTCGATGCGCTGCGCTATTTCCTGCTGCGCGACATCAGCTTTGGCCAGGACGGGACGTTTTCGGACGAAGCGATCGTGACCCGCGCCAATAGCGACCTTGCCAACAGCTTCGGCAACCTCGCGCAGCGGACGCTGTCGTTCATCGCCAAGAACCTGGAAGGCGCGCTGCCCCATGACGGGCGCGGCGATCCGGCGGACGATGCGCTGCTGACTTCGGTCGGGGAAGCGATCGACGGCTATCGCACCGCCTTTGCCGACCTCGCGCTGGGCCAAGCGCTGGAGGCGTGGATGCGCGGGGTCTTTGCCTGCAACCAGTATATCGATGTGCAGGCCCCGTGGGCGCTGCGCAAGACCGATCCAGAGCGGATGCACGCGGTTCTCGGCACGCTGGTCCGCGCCATTCGCGACCTTGCCATCGCGATCGAACCGGTCGTGCCGGCCTCGGCCGCCACGCTGCTGACGCTGCTGGGGCAGGCGGGTCGCGGGCATGACGCGCTGGGCGACTATGGCTGGTATGTCGAACAGCGTAGCGCAGGTTTCCGCCTGGCCCCGCCTGTGCCGATCTTCCCCCGGCTGACCCTGGCGGAGGTCGAACCCGCATGAAGCTGGCCGACAGTCATTGCCACCTGAACTACAAGGGCGTGGCCGAGGCTTCGGAAGAGGTTCTCGCCCGCGCGCGCGCGACGGGTGTCGTGGCGATGCTCAACATCTCGACCCGCGAAAGCGAATGGGGCGCCGTCGTCGGTACTGCCGAGCGCGAGCCCGATGTCTGGGCTACGGTCGGCATCCACCCGCACGAGGCGGACGAGCATCCGCATATCGATACCGCCCGCCTGGTCGATGCCGCCGCGCACCCGCGCGTCGTCGGCATCGGTGAGAGCGGCCTAGATTATTATTACGACCATAGCGATCGCGCTGCCCAGCAACGCAGCTTTCGCGCGCACTTGGCCGCCTGTCGGGAAACGGGGCTGCCGATCGTCGTCCATACCCGCGACGCGGAGGACGATACCGCCGTGATCCTGCGGGACGAACTGGGGAAGGGGGCTTTTCCGGGCGTTCTGCACTGCTTCACCGGATCGGCTGAACTGGCACGGATCGCGATTGATCTGGGCTTCTACATCTCGATTTCGGGGATCGTGACGTTCAAGAGCGCGCAGACGTTGCAGACGGTGGCGCGCGACCTCCCGCTCGACCGGCTGCTGATCGAAACCGACGCGCCGTTCCTTGCGCCCGTTCCGCATCGTGGGAAACAGGGTGAGCCGGCGTTCGTTGCCGACACCTGTCGCTTCCTCGCGCAACTCCGGGGTGAGGAGCCTGAGACGCTGGCCGATGCGACGCGCGCGAACTTTCATCGCCTGTTCGCCAAGACTCTCGCATGAAGATCCGCATCCTCGGTTCGGGCACGTCGTCCGGGGTGCCGCGGATCGGTAACGACTGGGGCGCGTGCGACCCGCTGGAACCGCGTAACCGGCGGACGCGGGTGTCGGCGCTGATCGCACATGCCGATACCCGAATCCTGATCGACACCGGTCCGGACATGCGCGAGCAATTGCTGGCGGCCGATGTCGCGACGGTCGACGCCGTGCTGTGGACGCACGATCACGCCGATCACTGCCACGGCATCGACGACCTGCGGCAGCTGTTCCACAATGTCCGCGCGCCAGTCGCCGGCTATGCGCGGGCAGCGACCCTGCACAGCCTGCAAGCGCGGTTCGACTATGTCTTTGCCGGGCGGGCAGGGTATCGGGCGACGGTAACCGGTGTTCTGTTGCCGGACCAGGTCGCGATCGGCGGCATATTGATCCGGTGTACCGATCAGCCGCATGGATCGATCGAATCCGCCGGTCTGCGGTTCGATAGCGAGCGCGGGTCGATCGGCTATGCGACGGATTTCAGTGCGGTAACGCCGGCAATGCTCGACCTGTATCGTGGCGTCGACATCCTGGTGGTCGATGCGCTGCGGGTCGCGCCACATCCGACACATCCATCGCTGGCGGAGGCGATCGAATTTTCGCGGAACTGCCGGGCAGGGCGGACCGTCCTGATCCATATGGATCATTCGATGGACTATGCATCGCTGTGCGACAGCCTGCCGACCGGTATCGAACCCGGTTATGACGGGATGGAACTGAGCCTGTGACCGATGACCGGACCATCTATGTCCTGTTCGGTCTGATGATGCTAATCCTGCCGCTGTCGTCGCTTCTTGCGCGGCGGCCATCGGTTGGCAGTGTCGTCCGGGCGTTGCTTGGCTGGGCGGTCATCGTCGGGATACTGTACGTGGCGTTCAGCCATCGTGAGCGGCTTGGCGAACTAGCTGGAACGATTGGAGAACAACTGGGCGTCGCCGAACAGAGCGTCGACGGTGACACGGTGCTTATCCGGCAGTCGGTCGATGGCCATTTCTGGGCCGTGGCGCGGTTGAACGGCGTCGAGCGGCGGATGCTGATCGATAGCGGCGCTACGTCGACCGCCATTTCGGAAGCGACGGCCAAGGCGATCGGCGTCACGCCGCGCCGGGTGCCGCCGGTGCTGCTGACGACGGCCAACGGCACGATCGAGGCGGCGCGCGGACGGATCGAAACGGTCCGGATCGGATCGCTGGAAACGCGGGACCTGCTGGTCGTGATTTCACCGGCCTTTGGCGAGATGGATGTGGTGGGAATGAATTTCCTGTCGCGGCTGGGTAGCTGGCGCGTGGCACGCGGAACGCTGATCCTCGAAGCGAATAAAACCCGCTAGTTTTACATAATGGTTATTATCGGAATGTGACGTATGGCGGTTGAGGATGGTGGAAATGCCGGTCAATCGGTTGGTTCGGGTGCTGTCGTGAGCGACATAGCGACGCGCGATCGCCCCATGACCGATGCGGCATCTTCGGAGAACGTCGTCGGCCGTATCGTCGCGATCATGGCACGGTTGCGCGACCCGCAGCGTGGCTGCGAATGGGATAGCGTGCAGACCTTTGCCACGATCGCACCTTACACCATCGAGGAAGCCTATGAGGTCGCCGACGCCATTGCGCGCGGCGACATGGCGGACCTGAAGGACGAGATGGGCGACCTGTTGCTCCAGGTCGTGTTCCATAGCCGGATCGCCGAGGAAGCCGGGTTGTTCGACCTGCGCGATGTGGTCGATGCGATCAGCGACAAGATGGAACGGCGTCATCCGCATATCTTCGGGGACGCTGAGATTGGCGGGCATCACCTGTGGGAACAGGTCAAGGCCGCCGAACGCCGCGAAAAGGCGGGGCAAAGCGGTGCGCTGGCCGGTGTGGCCTTGGGGCTACCCGCGCTGGCGCGGGCGGAAAAACTGCAGAAGCGGGCGGCGCGGGTCGGCTTCGACTGGCCGGATGCGACAGGGCCGAGGGCCAAGATCGACGAGGAACTGGCCGAAGTCGAGGCGGCGAGCGACGCGGAACGACTGGAGGAGGTCGGCGACCTACTGTTCTCGGTCGTGAACTGGGCGAGGCATCTGGGCGTCGATCCCGAAGCGGCATTGCGCGCCGCCAATGCCAAGTTCGAGCATCGCTTCGCCGTGATGGAAACCGAGGACGAAAGTTTCGCCGAGCGATCGCTGGCCGAACAGGAAGCCGCCTGGGTTCGGGCGAAAATCAGCCCCCTTCCCTGACAATTTTTCCGCGATTCCAGATAAATGGGCCGTGGAGTCGCCGGGAGTCGCTCAGGTAGCTAGCATCGAGAACTCGCTCAACGAGTCCTGAGCGGCGTTTTTCGGACTCTGGCGGACTCCTGCCCTTCCCGCCGGGCAGATCGGGATGCGCGAAACGCGCCCCCTGCCCGGCGGGTCGCCGGATCAGCGGGTCAGGAACCGCTCATAATCGGCGGGTGCCATGCGCACGTCGTACAGCGCACGCTCGTCATCGATCCAGTGATCGGTCACCTCACCATGCGCGTGCAGCCATGCCGCGCTGGCGCCATCCTCGGGCGCGAGCGCGATGCGATAGCGGCGATGCCCCTCGGTCAGCCGATCGCCGACGGTACGGATCAGGCGATCGACCCCCTCCCCGGTCAGCGCAGACAAGGCGACGATGTCCTCGCGGTGCGCCGCCTCCCCCAGCATTTCGATACGGTCGTCCTCGCTCAACAGGTCGAGCTTGTTCCACGCTTCGATCCGCGGGGTCGTTTCGTCGACACCGATTTCCTTCAGCACCGCCTCCACATCCGCCGCCTGCGCCGCGGTATCGGGATGGGCCACGTCGCGGACGTGGATCAGCAGGTCGGCGGACACCACCTCTTCCAGCGTCGCCTTGAACGCGGCGACCAGCTGCGTCGGCAGGTCGGACACGAACCCCACCGTGTCCGACAGGATCGCCTTGTCGATGCCGGGCAACGACACCTGCCGGAGCGTCGGGTCGAGGGTCGCGAACAACAGGTTCTCGGCCATCACCTCCGCGCCGGTCAGACGGTTGAACAGCGTCGATTTGCCGGCATTGGTATAGCCGACCAGTGCCACCACCGGCCATGGCGCGCGCTGGCGCCGGTCGCGGTGCAGCGTGCGGGTCCGCGATACGCCGTCCAGCTCCCGTCGCAACCGCGCCATGCGGTCGCGGATCAAGCGACGATCCGCCTCGATCTGGGTTTCGCCGGGACCGCCGAGGAAGCCGAAGCCGCCGCGCTGGCGTTCTAGGTGCGTCCAGCTGCGCACCAGTCGGCCCGCCTGATAGTCGAGGTGCGCGAGTTCGACCTGCAACCGCCCCTCGGCGGTGCGGGCGCGTTCGCCGAAGATTTCAAGGATCAGCCCGGTCCGGTCGATGACCTTGCAACCGAGCGCGGTTTCGAGGTTACGCTGCTGCACCGGTGTCAGGGCCACGTCGAACACCGCCAGTCGCAGGTCCTCGTCGCGCACCATCTGCGTGAGTTGATCCACCTGCCCGCTGCCGATCAGCGTCGCAGGCTTGGGCGCGCGCACGCGAAACGGCACGCGATGCCGCACATCGACACCGATCGCCAGCGCAAGGCCGGCGGTTTCCTCAAGCCGGGACTCCGCATCGCGCGCCGACCCGCCCATGTCGGGCAGGACGACGATCGCCGATGCGCCGCGCGTGAATTCCTGTGCGTCGCGGTCGAAGCCGGTACTCAAGCCTCGTCCGCCCCCGACGCCTGTTCCTCGGCCAGGTTCAGCGGGTTCGCCGGCTGAATGGTCGACACGGCGTGCTTGTAGACCAGCTGCGACATGCCTTCCCGCTGCAGCAACATGCAGAACAGGTCGAATGCCGCGATCTGGCCCTGCAGCATGACGCCGTTGACCAGGAACATAGTGACGTTTTCCTGCGCCTTGCGCACGGCGTTCAGGAAGATTTCCTGCAGCGGCGCGTGCTTCGACGTATTTTCCGACGCAGCCTCGATCACCGACGACAGGTCGGTCGGACCGGCCGGCATGATCGTCGAAATCGCGTGCTTGTAAATCAGCTGCGACTGACCGTCGCGGCGCAGCAACACCGAAAAATTGTCGAACCACGTCACGATCCCCTGGAGCTTTACGCCCTTGACCAGGAACATCGTGACCGGCGTCTTCGACCGGCGTAGCGAGTTGAGAAACAGGTCCTGAAGCGACCCCTGCCGTTCGGCCATGACTTGCCCTTGTTCTTGGCGGGAATTCCCCGCTGAGTGTCTTTAACCGTCACCCGGTTGCCGCACCCCTGTGGCGCGGAGCCGCCAATCTAGGCCCGACCCCGCGCTGCCGCAATGGTCCGAACGTGGCTATTCATCGCCGCGCGTCTCGGTGATGCCGAGCAGCTTGAGTTTGCGGTGCAGCGCGGAGCGTTCCATGCCGATGAACGTCGCGGTGCGCGAGATATTGCCGGAGAAGCGCCGGATCTGCACGCGCAGATATTCGCGTTCGAACGACTCCCGTGCCTCGCGCAGCGGCGACCCCATGATCGCGCTGGCGGTTGCACCCCCTCCCCCGTCACCGGCCGAACCCAATACCTCCGGCGGCAACAGGTCGATGTCGATCCGCGCGATCCGGTTGCCCGGCGCCAGGATGACGGTGCGTTCGACGACGTTGCGCAGCTGGCGGACATTGCCCGGCCATTCATAGCTTTGCAGCGCGATCATCGCGTCGGGCGCGACCTCCGGCGTCTGCACCCGGCGTTCATTGGCGTAATGCGCGACGAAATGCTCGACCAGCGGCGGAATATCCTCGCGCCGTTCGGCCAGCGCCGGAATCTGCACCGGCACGACGTTCAGCCGATAATACAGGTCTTCGCGGAACGTGCCGTCGATGATTTCCTGCTGAAGATCGCGCCCGGTTGCCGAGACGACGCGGACATCGACCTTCACTACCCGCGTGCCGCCGACACGGGTAAAGCTCTGATCGGTCAGCACCCGCAGGATACGGGCCTGCGTCGCGATCGGCATGTCGGCGATCTCGTCGAGGAACAGCGTACCGCCATGCGCCTGTTCGAGCAGGCCGGGGCGGACGAGGTTGCCCCCCTCCTCCACGCCGAACAGTTCCTCATCGACCCGTTCGGGCGTCATCCGGGCGGCGCTGACGATGACGAACGGCGCCTGTGCCCGCTGGCTCCAGCCATGGAGCAGCCGCGCGGCGACTTCCTTGCCGACGCCAGCGCCACCGGTGATCAGTACACGGCTGCCGGTGCCGGCCACCCGCTTCAACGTCGCGCGGACGCTGTTGATCGCGGTCGAGCTGCCGGTCAGATCGTCTTCACGGCCCGCCGACGCCCGCAGCGATGCGACCTCGCGCCGCAGGCGTTCGGTCTCGGTGGCGCGCTGGACGAGGAACAATAGCCGCTCTGCCTCGAACGGCTTTTCGATGAAGTCGACCGCGCCGCGCCGGATCGCGGCGACGGCGGTATCGATATTGCCGTGCCCGGAAATGACCAGCACCGGCAGCGACGGATCACGCGCCTTTAGCTCGTCGAGCAGTTCCAGCCCATCGAGGCGCGACCCCTGCAACCAGACGTCGAGCAATACCAGCGATGGCCGGCGCGTCGCCACCGCCTCCAGCGCGGCATCGCTGTCGGCGGCACCGCGCGTCTCATACCCTTCGTCCTCCAGCACGCCGGCCACGAGTTCGCGGATGTCAGTTTCATCGTCGACGACGAGAATGTCGAGCTTCATGCGGGCGTTCCGGTCCGGGTAAGCATGGGGTGGCGCGTTGTAACCTCCTGTGAATCGTCATCTTCCGGCGTGCCCGTTCCCGCCAGCGCGGCAAGGATGGCGGGATCGAAGATGATCGATACGATCGTCCCTCCTCCGGGACGGTCGGCGAACGATATGGTTCCGAAATGTTCTTCGACGATCTTGCGAACGATGGCGAGACCGAGGCCGGTGCCGCCCTTGCGCGTCGTCATATAGGGTTCGGCGATGCGGTCGCGTTCGACCGGCAGGCCGATGCCGTTGTCGCTGGTCTCGATATGCATCCGCCCCTGCGCGTCATAGCGGACGTCCATCTCGATCCGGCCGCGCGGGGCGCCTTCTGGGCGGGCGGCGACGGCTTCGGTGGCGTTCTTGACGATGTTGGTCAGCGCCTGGCCCAGCTGGCGGCGGTCGCAGACCAACGGCGCGGCACCGGCGGAATCGAGCGTAAAGTCGATGTCGGGATGGGCGACCTCGTGCAGGAACAGGCTCTGCCGCGCCAGTTCGGCCAGCGATTCGTGGCGGAACACCGGCTTGGGCATCCGCGCGAACGACGAAAATTCATCGACCATGCGCCGCAGGTCGCCGACCTGCCGGACGATCGTTTCGGTCAGGCGGGCGAAGGTGCCGTCATCCTCGACCAGCTTGGCACCATAGCGGCGCTGGAGCCGTTCGGCCGCAAGCTGGATCGGGGTCAGCGGGTTCTTGATCTCATGCGCGATGCGGCGGGCGACGTCGGACCATGCCGCGCGGCGCTGATCGAGCAGCTGCTGCGTGATGTCGTCGAAGGTCAGGATGTGCTGGCCATCGTCGCGGGTGATACGGACCGCCAGCGTCTTGGCTTCGCCGCCGGCCGCCAGCTGGATGATCGCGTCCTGCGTTTCTCCGCCCAGCAGGTCGTCGAGTTCGGGCGCGACTTCGGCCAGCGGGCGGCCGACCAGCGAGCTGGGGCCGGTCTTCAGCAGCGCGGTTGCAGAGCTGTTGGCCAGGCGGATGGTCCGGTCACGCCCGACCGAGAGGACGCCGGCACTGACGCCCGACATCACCGCCTCGATCAGCGCGCGGCGGCTGTCGATCTGGGCGTTGGCGGCGACCAGTTCGCTGGTCTGTTCCTGCAGCCGCTCGGTCATGCTGTTGAACGCACTGGCCAGCGTGCCGATCTCGTCCTTCTGCCGCGTGCCATTGGGTTCGGGCACGCGCGCGGACAGGTCGCCACCCGCCACCCGGCGGGCGGCGCCGACCAGCGCGCCGACCGGCCGCACAAGGCGATCGGCGACCGCCAGCGCGACGAACACCGCCAGTCCGACGATGATGAGTGAGACGACGAACAACGCGATGTTCAGCTGGAGCTGGACGCTGCGCGAGCGGGCGAGCAACGCGTCATAGTCCGACAGGATCGCGCGCGTTCGGCTCAGGCGTTCGGTATAGGTCGCCAGATCGATGTCGCGCGCCGAGTAGACATAATAGGGCGTGTCCATCACCCGCGTTACCGACTGGACCTGTCGGTTGCGGACGCTGACATAGCTGGGCTTGCCCGCGCGCAGGGCTTCGATCGATTTCGGGTCGATGCTCCAGCGCAACGGCCCTTCGTAGATCGAGGCGGAAGCCAGCGAGCGGGGCCGGCCATCGGCGGGGATTTCGAACACCACCGAATCGCTCAGCGACCGGAACACGATGCTGTTCTGGTACAGCAGGCGAAATTCGTCGCTGTCGATCGAATAGCGATTGTTCAGCAGCATCCGGCGGATGTCGGACGCGACGGCGACATTCTGTCCGTCCACCGCGTCGAGGAACTCGTTGTAGGACGACTGCGCCAGCACCTGCGCATTTTCGAAGATACCGCGTGCGCGCTGCGAAGACCAGAACTCGACGCCATATTGAAACAGGAACGATGCGACGATCGTGACCAGCAGCATCGGCACGCTGGCAAGGATCGAGAACAGCGCGACCAGGCGGACGTGGAGCGTGCCCGTACCCCCGATCTGCGACCGCGCGGCACGCCGCATCGCGATCCGCCGCCCGACCAGTACCAGCAGGGCCATCGCCGGGATCAGGTTGGCGATCAGGACCAGCGCCATCAGCGACGGGGTAGGCAACCGCCCGCGTGCGCTCTGCGATCCGTCGAACAGCAGGTAGCTGCCCACGCCGACGGCAATCACCGCCAGCAATACGGCGACCTCAATCGCCGGGAACCACCGCGCCGGGATCGATGTGGCGCGCCTCGGTTCCGTTAACGCTGCAACCATAGTTGCCGTTTTACAACATTCGCGGGCTAACGCACGTCAAATCGCAACATAATCGTCGCCTATGGGGATTAGCGTTCCTTCTCCGCATGATAAGCGCGGACCGCCGGGTCGATGCCAAGGTCGTCGAGCCGCTTGCGCAGGGTATTGCGGTTCAGCCCCATCGCTTTTGCAGCACGCAGCTGGTTGTTACCGTGGCGATCCAGCATCGCTTCGATCAGTGGGCGTTCGACGTCGGAAATGAGCCGGTCGTAGAGCGTCCCGTTCTCCAGCGTCGCTGGCTCCTCCCGCGCGATACGACGCAGCCAGGCGCGGACGGCATCGTCAAGGTCGGCATCGGGCTGCATCGCCGGCCGGCCGCCGGTATCGCCCAGCGCACCGCGCAGTTCCCCCGCTTCGATCGCGGTATCGCGGCCGAGAACGGCGACGCGACGCATCAGGTTTTCGAGTTCGCGGACATTGCCGGGCCAGTCATGCGCCTCCAGCAGTTCCTGTGCATCGGCCGTCAGCGTCTTGCGCGGCAGGCCGTCGCGGACCGCCTGGTCGAGGAAATGACGGGCCAGCAGTGCCACATCCTGCCGCCGTTCGCGAAGCGGCGGCAACGCGATCGGCACGACGTTCAGCCGGTAGAACAGATCCTCGCGGAAGTGGCCCGACTGGACCTGTGCCGCCAGCGTCTTGTTGGTGGCGGCGACGATGCGGACATCGGCGCGGATGACGCGGGCGCCGCCGACGCTGGTGAACTCGCCCGATTGCAGGACGCGCAGCAGCCGGGTCTGCGCCTCCATCGGCATGTCGCCGATTTCGTCGAGGAACAGCGTGCCGCCCGCCGCCTGTTCGAACTTGCCGGCCGATCGCTGCGCCGCGCCGGTGAAGGCACCGCGTTCATGGCCGAACAGCTCCGCCTCGATCAGCTCGCGCGGGATCGCGGCCATGTTGAGCGCGATGAACGGCGCGCGACTGCGGCGGCCCAGGTCGTGGATCGCGCGGGCGACGAGTTCCTTGCCGGTGCCGGATTCACCGGTCACCAGCACGGTCAGGTCGGTCGCGACGACCCGTGCGATCACCCGGTACACGTCCTGCATCGCCGGCGACCGCCCGATAAGCGGCAGCGAGGAATCGATCGCCTCGACCGGCTGTTCCTCCGCCCCCCGCGACCGTCGCGCCAGCGCACCGCGCACCGCCAGCGCCAGCGTATCGAGATCGAACGGCTTGGGCAGGTAATCGAACGCCCCCGCCTCCGTCGCGCGGACGGCGGTGGTAAGCGTGTTGCGTGCGGACAGTACGATGATCGGCAGGTCGGGAAATTCGGCGTTGAGCTTCGCCGCCATCTCCAGCCCGTCGCCATCGGGCAGCACGACGTCGGTAACCAGCACCCCCGGCAGCCCGGCGCGCAGCTCGGCGCGCAATTGCCCGAGCGTCGCCACGCTCTGCACCTCATGGCCCTCACGCCGCAGCGCCTGCGCCACGACGGTGCGGATCGCGGCGTCGTCATCGACCAGCAGGATGCGCGACGAACCGGTCATGCGCGCGGCAGGTGGATACGGAACACGGTCATCGGCGGGTATCCTTCACGGGCATAGCGGACGAAGCCATTCATTTCACCGACCAGTTTCTCGACCATCGGCAGGCCGAAGCCCCGCCCCTCGCGCTTGCCCGACACGAACGGTTCGAACAGGTGGCCGGCGATGTCGGCCGGTGCGCCGGGACCATTGTCGGTCACGGTCAGTTCGATCGGCACCGCCCGACGCTCTCCGCCGCCGATGCCGTGCGACATGCCGTGGCGATAGGCGGTGCCCAGGATGATGCGCGGCTGCTCGACTTGGTCCAAAGCCTCGGCCGCGTTCTTCAGCAGGTTCACCAGCAGCTGGACAAAGGCATCGCGGTCGATCCGCACCGGCGGCAGCGAGGGGTCGAAGCGCTCCTCGATCACGATCCCGCGCGCAAAGCCGGCGGAGGCCAGCTGCACCGCATGGGCGAGGACCGGATAGATATTCTGCACCTGCAATGCGCGGGGGCGATCGTCGGTGAAATCCTGCATCCGATCGATCAGCGCGGCGATCCGGTCGACCTCGGCGATGATGAGGTCGGTCAGCACGCTGCGGTCGTCGACCTCGCTCGCCAGCAGCTGTGCTGCGCCGCGAATGCCTGACAGCGGGTTCTTGATCTCATGCCCCAGCATCGCGGCGGCACCGATCGCGGCACGGGCGCCGGCGGCGCGCGACCCGCTATGGCCGTCGCGAATGCCGTACAGCATGACGACGCGCCATGCCGATCCATGGGTGGCGGGGGTGTCGTGGAAATCGACCCGCAACCGCCCGCCGCGCCGCAGCTGCAATTCGCAGTCGTAGCTGACAAAGGCGCGCCCATCGCGCAGGTCGCCATAGCCCGGTGGGACCGAGACGACCTGTTCGAGCGACAGGCCGCGCATCGCCCGGTCGGACTGGTTGAGCAACAGTTCCGCCGCGCCATTGGCATGGGCGATACACCCGGCATCGTCCAGCACCAGCGCCGCCGCCGGCAGGCCGGCGAACAGTTCGGCGAACGAGGGCATCCCCTCGACCGCGCTCATGCCGCCGCGCGCGTACACCATGGCGCATAGAAATCGGCGAGCATCCCCAGCACGGTGCCGGAGTCGGGCTGCTGGTTCACCTTGTTGCGGAACTCGGCCGAGCCGTGCAGCCCCTTGGTGTACCAACCGATATGCTTGCGCATCATGTTGACGCCGGTTTCCTCGCCATAATGGTCGAGCATCATGTGATAATGCTCGACGATCAGGCGATATTGTTCCTCGACCGACGGGTCGGCGGGCGCAGCGCCGCCCGACAGCGCGGCCATGACCTGCGCCAGCAACCACGGCCGGCCATAGGCACCGCGCCCGATCATCACCCCGTCCGCGCCGGACTGGTCGAGCGCGGTCCGCGCATCGTCGACTGAGCAGATGTCGCCATTGACGATCACCGGCACCTTTACCGCATCCTTGACCCGGCGGACGAACGCCCAGTCGGCATGGTCGCGATACATCTGGTTGCGGGTGCGGCCATGGACCGTGACCATCCGCGCGCCCAGATCCTCCGCGATATGCGCCAGTTCGGGGGCGTTGAGGCTGCTATGGTCCCACCCCATCCGCATCTTGACGGTGACCGGCACGTCGACCGCCTTCACCACCGCCGCGATCAGTTCGGCGGCGAGCGGCAGGTCGCGCATCAGCGCCGAACCGGCATCGCCGTTCGTCACCTTGCGCACCGGGCAGCCCATGTTGATGTCGATGATCGCCGCGCCCTTGTCCTCGGCGAGCTTGGCGGCCTCCCCCATCTCGATCGGCGTACAGCCGACGAGCTGCATCGACACCGGTTCTTCGGCGGGGTCCCACATCGCCTTCTGGATCGACTGGCGCGTCTCGCGTATCGCGGCCTGGCTGGCGATCATCTCGGTGACGTTCAGCCCCGACCCGTGCCGCCGCACCATCTTGCGGAACGGCAGGTCAGTGACACCGGTCATCGGCGCGAGGATCACCGGCGTGTCGATCACGACATCGCCGATGCGGATGGGAGCTAGGGTCATGGATTGTGCCTGAAAATTGGGCAGCCCCTTACCGCATCCGCTGCTCAAGGGCAAGGCTGGCGGGCCGCAACGGCTTGCGCTAGGCGAGCGCCATGCAGACCGGTCCCACAGTCGCCCTGATCGTCGCCGCCGGAACCGGCGTCCGATCGGGCAGCAGCCTGCCCAAGCAATATGCCCCTATCGCCGGACGGGCGATGATCGCCCATGCCCATGCGGCACTGGCCGATCATCCCCGTATCGACCGCGTGATGGTCGTGATCGGTGCGGGGCAGGAAGCGTTGCTGCGCGCGGCGATCGGTGAGGTCGATTTCGTCATCGGCGGAGCGACGCGGCGCGAGAGCGTGGCCGCCGGGCTGGCGGCGATCGACGATGCGGCGCAGGTCCTGATCCATGATGCGGCGCGGCCGTTCCTGCCGACGGCGGTGATCGACCGGCTGCTGGCGGCGCTGGACCATGCGCCGGGTGCGGTGCCGGTGCTGCCGGTGGCCGACACGCTGGCGCTTAGCGGTGCGACACTGGGCGACGTGGTGCCGCGCGACCGGCTGGTCCGGGTGCAGACGCCGCAAGCCTTCGCGTTCAACGCCATTCGCGACGCCCATGCCGCATGGGACAATAGTGCCGAAGCGACCGACGACGCGCAGATGCTGCGCGCGATCGGGCTGGACGTGGCCATGGTCGAAGGAGACATCATGCTCGACAAGATCACTTATCCGGCCGACTTCGCCGCCGCCGCAGCCCGCGCGCTGCCCGCGCTCGTGTCGCGCAGCGCCACCGGCTATGACGTCCACCGGTTGGAAGCGGGCGAGGAATTGTGGCTGGGCGGCGTGCTGATCCCGCACGATCGCGGCCTGTCGGGGCATAGCGATGCCGATGTCGCGCTCCATGCGATCACCGACGCGCTGCTCGGCACGATCGGCGCGGGCGACATCGGCACCCATTTCCCACCCAGCGACCCGCAATGGCGCGGCGCGGAGTCGGGCCAGTTCCTGCAACACGCCGCCGCGTTGGTGCGCGCGGAGGGCGGCATCATCGATTTCGTCGACCTGACGCTGATCTGCGAGGCGCCCAAGATCGGCCCGCACCGCGCGGCGATGCGGACGCGGGTTGCCGCCTTGCTCGACATTGCCGAGCGGCAGGTGAGCATCAAGGCGACGACCAGCGAGCGGCTGGGCTTTACCGGCCGACAGGAAGGGATCGCCGCGCAGGCGATCTGCACTGTCCGGGTGCCGGCATGAAGCGCTTCGCCGCGCTGCTGGCGCTGGCCGCCTGTGCCAATGCGCCGGTGCAGACCACGCAGGCCTGCGTCACCCCAGCAGAGGCCGAGGCGCTGGTCCTGTTCGTCGCGCCCGAACTGATCCGGCAGGCCGGTGCCCGCTGCGCCAACGCCCTGCCGCCGACCGCCTTGTTGCGGCGGAGTGGCGGGCCGTTCCTGTCGCGCTACGAAGCCGAAACCGACGCCGCGTGGCCGCAGGCAAAGGCCGCGCTGTCCCGCCTGACCGCGCCACAGGCGATCCAGCTGCTCGATTCGGCGTTCGCCGCGCCGATCGTGGCGTCGCTAATCGCGCCGATGGTCGTCGGCAATGTCGACGCGGCCGACTGCCCCCGCATTGAACGCGCCGCCAATTTGGTGCAGGCGCTGCCGCCGCGCAACGTCGCCGGGCTGATCGTCCTGTTCGCACAGGTCGATGCCGACCGCCCCAACCCCCAAATGCGCCTGCCGCTCTGTCGGTCGGCCGCCCGGAATTGATGTGATGGATAGCATATTGCCCCCCGAACTGGTCGAAGCCGCCCGCCGCGTGATCGAGGAGAACCGCGCCGTCGGTCGCCGCGTCGCGCTGGCGGAAAGCTGCACCGGCGGGCTGGTCGCCGCGGCGATCACCGAGATCCCCGGCTGTTCCGAGGTGTTCGAGGCAGGGTTCGTAATCTATTCGAACGAAGCCAAGATCGAACTGGTCAAGGTGAGCTCGGACGTGATCGAGACGTTTGGCGCGGTGTCGATCGCGACAGCGTGGAGCATGGCGCAGGGCGCGCTGGAGGCGACACAGGCTGATGTCGCGGTGGCAATCACCGGGGTCGCAGGGCCGGGCGGTGGCAGCGAGAAGAAGCCGGTCGGCACCGTCGTCTTCGCCCGTGCCGAAAAGGGCGGCGATCCGGCAAAGGTCGTCGCCGACCTGCGCCAGTTCGGCGATCTGGGCCGGGGAGCGATCCGGCTTCAGGCGGCGTTGTGCGCGCTCGAACTGCTGCTGCCACCTGAGGTCGCGCCCGAGGAGCCGGTTGCCGAATCACCGTAAAGCTGGGCGGCGCGATCCTCGAACGCGCCGATCATCTTGCGCAGCGCCCGGTCGAACACCTGCCCGGCCAGCATCTCGAACACGCGGTTCTTGAACTGGAAATCGACGCAGAATTCGACCAGCGTCCCGCCCTGCCCGTCCGGCTTGAACCGCCAGTCGTTGTTCAAATATTTGAGCGGCCCGTCGAGATAATCGACCCGCAAATGGCCGGGCCGTTCCTTCTGCACCTTCGACGTGAAGCTCTCCCGCAGGCCCTTGAAGCCGACAATCATGTCGGCGACCATTTCGGTCGCGCTATCCGACCGCACCCGGATCGCGCTGACCCACGGCAGGAACTCGCTGTAGCGCCCGACATCGGCGACCAGGTCGAACATCTGCTCCGGGGTATAGGGCAGATGACGGGTTTCGGTATGCTTCGGCATCAGGCGCGAACGACGCCCAGCTTGGCATCGCGATTGGCGCGCATCCGTTCGAAATCGTCGCCGGCATGGTAGCTCGACCGGGTGAGCGGCGACGATGCGACCAGCAGGAATCCCTTGGCGCGAGCGATCGCGGCGAAACCGTCGAACGCCTTGGGCGTCACGAAGTCGATGACCTTGGCATGGCGTGGCGTGGGTTGCAGATACTGGCCCATCGTCAGGAAATCGATGTCGGCCGACCGCATGTCGTCCATCACCTGATGCACCTCCAGGCGCTCTTCACCGAGGCCCAGCATGATGCCCGACTTGGTAAAAATCGACGGATCGAGCTTCTTGACGCTCTCCAGCAGGCGCAGCGACGCGTAATAGCGCGCGCCCGGACGGATCGTCGGGTAGAGGCGCGGCACGGTTTCGAGGTTGTGGTTATAGACGTCGGGGCGAGCCGCCACGATCATCTCGACCGCCGCTTCATGCTTGTTGCGGAAATCGGGGGTTAGGATTTCGATCGTGGTGGTCGGGTTCGCGGCGCGGATCGCCTCGATCACCTTCACGAACTGCTTCGCGCCACCATCGGGCAGGTCGTCGCGATCGACCGAGGTGATGACGATATGGTTCAGCCCCATCGCCGCCGCCGCTTCGGCGACATGCTGCGGCTCCATCGGGTCGACCGCGCGCGGCATCCCGGTCTTCACGTTGCAGAAGGCGCAGGCGCGGGTGCAGGTGTCGCCCAGGATCATGACGGTCGCGTGCTTCTTCGACCAGCATTCCCCGATATTCGGGCAGGCCGCTTCCTCGCACACGGTCGTCAGGCTTTTCGACCGCATCAGCGCGCGGGTTTCGGCCACGACTTTTCCGGTCGGAGCCTTTACGCGAATCCAGTCGGGCTTGCGTTCGCGCTGCGGGCGGGGGAGCGGCGTCATTTCGTTCATGGGCGTCAGATAGCGATGCACGGGCAAACCGACAACCGCCTGCAACATTCCCGGCCCTTGTGCGTCATAGCGCGCGAGGGAAGAGCACAACTTATGATGGAGATACTTTGATGCACTTCAGCGACCTCAAAGAAGGTTATTACCGCTTCCGTGGCACCGAATGGCAGCAGGAGCGCGAACGCTGGAGCGAACTCGCCACCGGGCAAAGCCCGAAGGTGATGGTGATCGCTTGTTCGGACAGCCGCGTCGATCCGGCAACGATCTTCGGCGCGCGGCCGGGCGAGATTTTCGTGGTGCGCAACGTCGCCAACCTCGTTCCGCCGTTTGAGGATGACGGCGGTCGCCACGGTGTGTCGGCGGCGCTGGAATTCGCGGTCACCAAGCTCGAGGTCGAGGAAGTCCTGGTCCTCGGCCACGGTGCCTGTGGCGGCGTGAATGCCTGCCTGACGCAGGCGCTGGCCAATACCAAGCCCGGCGAAGGCGGCTTCGTCGCCCACTGGATCGACCTGCTCGACGAAGCGCGCGAGAAGGTCGTCGCGGAACACGGCACCGGCCCCGAAGGGCAGAAGGCGCTGGAGCAGGAGGGCGTGAAGGTTTCGCTCAAGAACCTGATGACCTTCCCGTTCGTCAAGGAACGGGTCGAGGCCGGGACGCTCAAGCTGCACGGCGCGGTGTTCGCGATCGACGACGGCCGGTTGCGCGTGCTGGAAGGCAATACGTTCGAGAACGCGTGATCGGATCGCGGGGCGGGGGTTCTTCCCCGCCCCGCGAAACGGTTCAGCCTTCCTTCGGACCGTCGGCGGTCACGCGGATGTTCAGTTCGCGCAGCTGCTTGGGCGTCGCGTAGTTCGGCGCGCCCATCATCAGGTCCTCCGCCTTCTGCGTCATCGGGAAGGTGATAACCTCGCGGATGTTCGGTTCATCCGCCAGCAGCATGACGATACGGTCGACGCCCGGTGCCGAGCCACCGTGCGGCGGCGCGCCGAACTTGAAGGCGTTGATCATGCCCGCGAAGTTGGTGTCGACATCTTCCTGCGTGTAGCCGGCGATCTCGAACGCCTTGTACATGATTTCCGGGCGATGGTTCCGGATCGCACCCGACGACAGCTCCACGCCGTTGCAGACGATGTCGTACTGGTACGCCAGGATGTCGAGCGGGTTCATCGTCTCCAGCGCTTCCATCTCGCCCTGCGGCATCGAGAAGGGGTTGTGGCTGAAATCGACCTTCTTCGCGTCCTCGTCATATTCGAACATCGGGAAGTCGACGATCCAGCAGAATTCGAACCGCTTGTCGTCGATCAGGCCCAGCGTGTCGGCGACGCGGGTCCGCGCCAGACCAGCGAGCTTGGCCGCCTGCGCTTCCTTGCCCGCCGCGAAGAACACGCCGTCATCGGGACCGAGACCGAGCGCTTCGGCGATCTTCGCCATGCCGTCCTCGCCATGGTTCTTGGCGATGGGGCCGCCCCATTCGCCGCCCTTGCGGGTGGCATAGCCCAGACCCGCGAACCCTTCGGACTGCGCCCAGGCGTTCATGTCGTCGAAGAACTTGCGGCTCTTGTCGGCGGTCTTGGGCGCCGGCACCGCTCGGACGACATCGCCCGCCTCGACGATCGAGGCGAAGCGGCCGAAGCCCGAACCGACGAAGTGCTCGGACACGTCGGTGATGACCAGCGGATTGCGCAGGTCGGGCTTGTCGTTGCCGTATTTCAGCATCGATTCGCGGTAGGGAATGCGCTGGAACGGCAGCGGCGACACGGTGCGGCCCTTGCCCTGCCAGTTGGCATATTCCTCGAACACGCCGTGCAGCACCGGTTCGATCGCGGCGAACACGTCTTCCTGCGTGACGAAGCTCATTTCGAAATCGAGCTGGTAGAACTCACCCGGCGACCGGTCGGCGCGGGCGTCTTCGTCGCGGAAGCAGGGGGCGATCTGGAAATAGCGGTCGAAGCCGGCGACCATCAGCAGCTGCTTGAACATCTGCGGCGCCTGCGGCAGCGCGTAGAACTTGCCCGGATGGACGCGGCTGGGGACCAGATAGTCGCGCGCGCCTTCGGGGCTGCTCGCGGTCAGGATCGGCGTCTGGAATTCGGTGAAGCCCTGATCGATCATCCGGCGGCGCAGCGACGCGATGACGTTCGAGCGCAGCAGGATGTTCGCGTGCAGCCGTTCGCGGCGCAGGTCGAGGAAGCGATAGCGCAGGCGGATGTCTTCGGGATATTCGGCCTCACCCGCCACCGGCATCGGCAGTTCCTGCGCGGCCGACTGGAGCGTCGCCGAACGGGCATAGATTTCGATCGCGCCGGTGGCGAGGTTGGCGTTCTTCGTCGCTTCGCTGCGCAGCTTCACATTGCCGTCGATTGTCAGCACCGATTCGGTGCGCGCCGATTCGAGCAGCGCGAGCGCGGGCGAATCGCTGTCGGCGACGATCTGGGTAATGCCGTAATGGTCGCGCAGGTCGATGAACAGCACGCCGCCATGGTCGCGCTTGCGATGCACCCAGCCCGACAGGCGGACGGTATCGCCGTCGTTCGCGTCGGTCAGCTGGCCGCAATTATGGGTGCGATAGGCGTGCATTGAAGAACCTTACATATCTGGTCGGATGCCACAGGTGCGGCCGGTCGGTCCCCGCGGGTGCGGGGGAGACGTCGATTGGCCGCTTCCCTCCCCCACCCCCTTTTGTCAAGGCGCGGAACCCTTGCTATGCGGGCATGATGCACATCCATCCGTTGATCGAGGACAGCGCGACCCTCGCCGCCCTCTGTACCCGCCTCGCCCAGTCCGACTTCGTTGCCGTCGACACCGAGTTCATGCGCGAGAACAGCTATTGGCCCGAGCTGTGCCTGATCCAGATCGCCAATACCGAGGAAGCCGCCGCGATCGACCCGATGGCGCCGGGGATCGACCTGACCCCGCTGCTGAACCTGCTGACCGATAACGAGGACGTGCTGAAGGTCTTCCACGCCGGCGGACAGGACATCGAGATCGTCTATAACCTGACCGGCAAGACCCCCTTCCCCCTGTTCGACACGCAGGTGGCGGCGATGGCGCTGGGCCAGGGCGAGCAGGTCGGCTATTCGAACCTGGTCGATGCCTATCTGGGGATCACGGTCGACAAGGGCGCGCGCTTCACCGACTGGTCGCGCCGCCCGCTGGACGACCGGCAGATCGACTATGCCATCGCCGACGTCACCCATTTGTCGGTGATTTTCCCCAAGATGCTGAACAAGCTGCGCAAGACCGGACGCGGGCTGTGGCTGGACGAAGAGATGGAGCGGATCGCCGATCCGGCCAATTATTTCAACGATCCCGAAACGGTGTGGCAGCGCATCCGCGTCAACAGCCGGAAGCCCGAAGTGCTGGGCCGCCTGAAGGCGCTGGGCAAGTGGCGCGAACTGGAGGCACAGGCCAAGAACCTGCCGCGCGGACGGATCGTCAAGGACGAGACGATCGCCGATCTGGCGGGCAATCCGCCGCGCAAGCAGAGCGACCTGGCGAAGGTGCGCGGGCTGTCGGCAGCATGGGCGCATAACGACATCGGCGGGCGGATGATGGCCGCGCTGGCCCATGCCACGCCGCTGGGCGCCGACCAGTTGCCCGGCCGCGACGATCGCAAGCCGGCGCTGGGCAAGGAAGGCGCGCTGGTCGCCGACCTGCTGAAGCTGCTGCTGAAAATCCGCGCGAACGAGATCAAGGTCGCCTCGCGGCTGCTGGCGCGCTCGGACGATCTGGAGGCGCTGGCGGCCGGGCAGCGCGACGGGCTGTCGATCCTGTCGGGTTGGCGGTTCGAGCAGTTCGGCTGCGATGCGCTGGCACTGGTCGAGGGTCAGCTGGGGTTCACCGTGCTGGGTGGAAAGCTGAAGATGACCCGAGCGGAGGTAGTGGAATGAAGCCGACCATCCTGATCGCAGCATTGGCGCTGGGCGCCTGTACCACGACGCAGCAGACGGAGGACGAGCGCGCGCCTGCGCTTGCCGATTCGTGCGATACCAGCATCCTGGCGGCGCTGGTCGGCAAGCCGTTCTCTGCGGCGGTCGAAGCCGACGCGAAGAAACAGTCGGGCCTGACCAACGTCCGCGTGATCCGGCCGGGCATGGCGGTGACGATGGATTTCCGACCCGACCGGCTGAACATCGACCTGGACGACAAGGGTGTCGTGACCGGATTTCGCTGCGGCTGAGGTCCAAAGTTCACTAAGTTCACACTTGCGCGTTGTTTCGCGCTTGTCGTTTTATGGCCCGTGTCAAAGATCTACGCCGCAACCGTTATCCCAGCCTTCGCCGGGATGACGGTTGTGCGCGGAGCCTATCGAAGTCCCATGGCGTAGGAAAGCGCGCCCTTAGCGGGTGACGAGCGCCGCACTCATTCCCATCGCGCTGGCCAGCGCGCGGTGGCGCTTCTGGACCGCTTCGCCATAGAGCGGCGCGTCGGCGGTCGGCACGACCAGTTCCACCTGCCCCCGCTTCCGGCGAACGTCGGTGCGTTGCAGCGGGGTGGCGACGCCGCCGCTCAGCCGCTGGCCCAGCCGCATGGCGAGTCCCCAGCGATGTGCAGCCTCCAGCGCGGCGATGGGGGCGAGGCGACCGAGCGGTTGGGGCGGCCCCTCGGTGCTGCCACCGCCCAGACAGCTGTGCAGCGCCTGCGCGACGATCGCACGACCGGCGGCATCGATCGCCACCCAATTGCCGTGGAGTGCGATCTCCACGCCGCGTTCGGCGCGGAATTCCGGGTTCGCGTTCCAGCCCACATCCGCCAGCAGGCAGGCGGCGTGGCGCAGGCGGACGGCGGCGGGGGCATCGTCCGGAAAGAGCGGCGCGATCCATTTGTGGAGCAGGTCGCCATGTTCGACGAAGCGACCCTGCCGCGCGCCTTCGTCATGGGCGGCGACGATCAGCGGGTCCTGTTCGCGGACCGCCGGCGCCAGCGCGGCGTAAAGCAGCCCCTCGCGCAGGCCATAGGCGGAGATCATCGTCGTCTCGCTGCCCAGCTGCCGCGCCATAGCGGCCAGCACGGCGGTGGCGTTGTCGAGCGTCGGCACGCGCCCGCCCGACAGGTTCGGCACGGCCTTCAGGTCGGCACGCGGCGTTTCCGCGATGACCCGCTCCAGTTCGGCGACGCGGGCAAGCGACATGGTATAGCCGTGCGCGATCGGCAGCGGATAATCGGTCAGGTGCATGTCGAAGCGCGCCAGCGCGCGCCACGATCCGCCGACGAGGTAGAAGGGCAATCCCCTCCCCCGCCCGGTCCAGCCGGCTTCCGCCACCAGCCGCTGCACGACGCGGTCCAGCTCGCCCGGTCGCCGCGCGCGGATCGCACCGATGCGCAGGACGCCCAGCGGGAACGACACGCGGTCGCCGATCTTGCCGTTCCGGACCCGCACCAGTTCGAGGCTGCCCCCGCCCAGGTCGCCGACGATCCCGTCGGCATCGGGGATGGCCGACAGCACGCCGTGCCCGGCGGCCTGTGCCTCCTCCTCCCCGGACAGCGTCTCGACCGTCAGGCCGAGCGATTCGGCCAGCGCCACCAGTTCGTGGCCATTGGCAGCGTCACGGACGGCGGCGGTGGCGACGGTGCGCACCACCTCCACCTGCATTTCGCGGGTCAGCCAGGCGAAGCGACGCAGGGCGGTGCTGGCCAGCGCCATCGCCTCCGGCTCGATCGTGCCGGTTTCGGCGAGCGAACGGCCGAGGCCGGCAAGGACCTTTTCATTGAACAGCGTCGCCGGGATGCGGTCCGGCCCGCCATAGACGACCAGCCGGATCGAGTTCGACCCGATGTCGATGATCGCACTATGCGCCGCGCTGACCGGGCGGCTGATCCACGGCAGGCGGATCAAGACGCGCCGTCCCGTGCCGCCCGCCAGGCGCGCAGCGACAGCTTCTGCGGCACGGTCGCAGACCCGCTTTCGATCGCGGCACCGCGCCCCGACAGCGACGGGTTCGTCATGAAATAGCGGTGGAGGTTGAACGGCCGATCGCCCTTCGCCACGCGACGATAGCTGCCATCGGCGCCCAGCTCCCACGTCTGTTCGGTGTCGAGCAGATTGGCGACCATCACCTGGTCGAGGACCTGGTCATGGACCGTCGGGTTGTTGATCGGCATTAGATATTCGACGCGGCGGTCGAAATTGCGCGGCATCCAGTCGGCCGAGGAGACATAGACCAAGGCATCGTCGTTCGGCAGCGCCTGCCCATTGCCGAAGCAATAGATACGGCTGTGTTCGAGGAAACGGCCGACGACCGACTTCACCCGGATGTTGTCCGACATGCCCGGCACGCCCGGCCGCAGACAGCAGATGCCGCGTACGATCAGGTCGATCTGCACGCCGGCCGCCGACGCCTCGTAGAGCTTGTCGATCAGGGCGGGGTCGACCAGCGAGTTCATCTTCAGCCAGATCGACCCCTCGCCACCGCTGCGCGCGGTCTGGATTTCCCCCTCGATCAGCGCTTCCAGCCGGTTGCGCAGGTCGCGCGGGGAAATGGCGAGCTGTTGCAGCGCCTGTGGTTCGACATAGCCGGTGATGTAGTTGAACACCTGCGCCGCATCGCGCCCGATCACCGGATCGGCGGTGAAGAAGCTGAGATCGGTATAGATGCGTGCGGTGATCGGGTGATAATTGCCGGTGCCGAAGTGACAATAGGTGCGATAGCCCTGCTCTTCGCGCCGGACAACCATTGAGATTTTCGCGTGGGTCTTCCACTCGATAAAGCCATAGACGACCTGCACCCCGGCGCGTTCGAGGACCGAGGCGAGGTTGAGATTCTGTTCCTCGTCGAACCGGGCCTTCAGTTCGACGACGGCGGTCACCGACTTGCCCGCTTCGGCGGCGGCGACCAGCGCGGCGACGACGGCGGACTGCTTGCCCGCGCGGTACAGCGTCTGTTTGATCGCGACGACATCGGGGTCGGCGGCGGCCTGTTTGAGGAAGGCCAGAACCACGTCGAAAGTTTCATACGGGTGGTGGACGACGATGTCCTTCGCCCGGATCGCCGCGAAACAGTCGCCGCCATATTCGCGGATGCGTTCGGGGAAGCGTGGGGAAAAGGGCGGGAATTTGAGGTCGGGGCGATCCTCCGCCACCAGCATCGACAGGTCGCCAATGCCGAGGAAGCCGCCGGTTTCGGTGATCAGCGCGTCGCTGCCGCCCATTTCGTCGCGCAGCAGCTGGACCAGTTCGTCGGAAATGCCCGACTCGATTTCGAGGCGGATGATTCGCCCCCGGCGGCGGCGTTTGATGGCGGTGCGAAAATAGAGGACGAGGTCCTCGGCCTCTTCCTCCAGTTCGATGTCGCTGTCGCGGATCACGCGGAACGCGGCGGAGGCGCGCACGGTATAGCCGGGAAAGAACAAATCGGAGAAATGGCGCAGGATCGTTTCGATCGCGACATAGCGTGCGGCTTTCCCCGGCAGGCGGACGAAGCGCGGCATGGCCGGCGGTAGCAGCACGACCTCGCGTACCTCGACATCATCGGATCGGCGGATCAGGTCGAACAGCATCGCCGAGCCGAGGTTCGGGATGAACGGGAACGGATGCGCCGGGTCCAGCGCCTGCGGGGTCAGGACCGGAAAGACCTGTTCGCGAAAATGGCGTTCCAGCCATGTTTCGGTATCGCCATGGATCGCGTCGGCGCCCAGCACGAAGACGTCGGCCTGCGCCAGCGCGGCGGCGATGTCGCGCCAGATGCGCTGCTGGCTGTCGACCAGCCCGGCGGCGTCGACGGTGATCGCCGCCAGCTGTTGCGAAGGGGTCAGACCATCGACCGATTCATGGCCCACGCCCTGGTTCTGCTGTCCCTTCAGCCCCGCCACGCGGACCATGAAGAATTCGTCGATGTTGGTCGCCGAGATCGACAGGAACCGCAACCGTTCGAGCAGCGGGTGGTCGGGATTGCACGCTTCGTCCAGCACGCGGCGGTTGAACGCCAGCCACGACAGCTCGCGGTTGAAATAGCGGGCCTCGGGCGCGGCGGCGACCGTGGTCCGGGCGGAGGGGACCGGATCGTTCACAGCAGGCGGTCGAGCAACAGGGGGCTGTCGGACAGCGCGGCGCGCGCGGTCGGGATCGTCAAACGGCGCGTCGAGCGCAACATCGCATCTTCCTCCAAAGCCTCCACGATCCGAAGCACCGCAAGGTGGCTCCGTTCGACGCGGCGGGCAAGCCAGCGCACGACATCCGGCGCGGCGACGAGTTCCTTCCTGTCGAACAGATATTGCAGCAATGTTTCGATCAGCAGTTCGTCGGGCGCCTCCAGCCGCAACACCGGCGTCGCCCCCATGCGCGATCGCAGGTCGGGCAGGCCGATCCGCCAGATCGGCGGCGGGGCATCGGCGACGATCAGCAACGGCTGCCCCTCGCTCTGCGCCCGGTTCCACGCATGGAATAGGTCGGTCTCGTTCCACCGTTCGGCATCGTCGGCGATATTGCCGCCACTGCGCGCGACGAACGACCGGGCGAGCAGCGTGCGGCCCGATTTACGCGGGCCGACCAGCAGCGCGGCCTTTACCGGCCACGTTTCCCAATGGTCGAGGTGATTGACGGCGGCTTCGTTCGATGGCCCGATCAGGAACAGGTCCTGCCGGGCGCCGGCGGGCAGTTCGAGCGAAAAGGAAAGCTGTGCCGATCCGGTACGCGACTGGGTCATCCCTGCGGCGTACTCGGTGCGGGCGGCGCGGCGGCGGCGCGGCGGCGGATGCGCAGCACCCCCTCGCCCGGCTGTACCTGCCATCCGCGCGCTTCCAGGGCAGCGGTCAGGATCGCAGCATCCCCGTCGAAGGTCACGCGCAGCACCGATACGCCGCCCAGCGCCAGGCTGGAGGTCGATGCCGAGCGGACGCCGGGGACGGCGCGCAGGGCCGCTTCGGTCGATTCGACCGCGGCGGCGTTGGGCGTGTCGGCCTGAATCGACAGGGTGACCGCTTCCGTCGCCGGGGCAGGCGTCGGCGTGGCGGTGGGGTCGGCCGCGGTCGGGTCGAGCACCTCTTCCTCGACCGGGGCGACGGGCGTGCCGGGCGGGGGTGCGGCGAGGACGATGTCGGGACGCAGCGTGCCGGCCTGCAGCGCCTGCTGGTACATCGCGTCGATCCGGCGAACGCCTTCGTCGAGAAGCGCCGGCACGGCATCACCCTGCTCGACCCGTAGCGAGAAGCTGCCGAGCAGGCGGTTGTCGGGGCCATAGCCGGCGGTGAAGGTGCCGATCACCGGTCCGCCGGGCCATTGGCGGTACACGCGGACCTGCGGGATCAGCACGTCGGACGCGCCATATTGGTTGAGGACGGTGCGCCACCAGCCGCGCCCGCGCCGGGTCACTTGGCCCGCGTTGAGCAGCAGGCCGTCGGCGCCGGTGCCGCTGGGACGGACATAGTCCATGACGCTGCCCCCGGTGCGGAAGCGCGCCCATGCCGCCTGCCACGGGGTGGCGCGTTCGAATACGGTGCCGGTGCCGCCGTCCCAGATCAGCGGGACGACCAGCATCGCCGGGCTGCGTTCCGACACGCCGGCAATGCCGAGGATCGAGGCGGCACGACCCCGATTATACAGGACGCCCAGCCGTGCGATGTAGCGTTTCGGGCCGATCTGTTCGCTTTCGACGACGATCCCGCTGACGAGCGAATCGAGCGTGCCGTCGGGCAGCGAGCGCGCTTGGCCGGTCAGCCGCTGCGACAGCATCTGCCAGCCCTTGCGCTGCGCGATGCGCCAGCCGGCGGTGCGCGCGGCCTCGGCAGAGGGGCCGGCGACGTCGACGCGGACGCCGTTCACCTCGAAACTGCCCGAGCTGTCGACGGCGGCGACACCGCCCTGTTGCGCCACGACCGCGCCGGTGGCGACGACGCCCAGGGCGACGGCGGCAAGGATGCGGCGGGGCTGATACGAAGTCATGGCTGCCTTTTGACGAAGCAGGCGTGGAAATCCAAGCGCGATGTAGCTAACCGGCAATCATGAGCAACGAAGCGGACCGCGGCGGCGGCTATACCTACGCACAGGCAGGCGTATCGATCGCGGCGGGCAATGCCCTGGTCCGTGCCATCGGGCCGTTGGCGAAATCGACCCGGCGTCCCGGCGCGGACGCGGAACTAGGCGGGTTCGGCGGGGTGTTCGACCCGAAGGCCGCCGGGTTCAAGGACCCGCTGCTGGTCGCGGCGAACGACGGCGTCGGCACCAAGCTGAAACTGGCGATCGAGCACAACGCCCACGACGGGGTCGGCATCGACCTGGTCGCAATGTGCGCCAACGACCTGATCGTGCAGGGTGCCGAGCCGCTGTTCTTTCTCGATTACTATGCGACGGGCAAGCTGGTTGCCGGGACCGCCGAACGCGTGGTCGGTTCGATCGCGGAGGGGTGCCGTCAGGCCGGCTGCGCGCTGATCGGTGGGGAAACCGCCGAAATGCCGGGCATGTATGAAGGCGACGATTACGATCTTGCTGGCTTCTGCGTCGGTGCGGTCGAGCGGGAACAGTTGCTGACCGGCGACAAGGTTGCGGTCGGCGACGTGATTCTCGGCCTCGGTTCGTCCGGGGTGCATTCGAACGGCTTTTCGCTCGTGCGGCGACTGGCGGCGGACAAGGGCTGGAAGCTCGACCGCCCTGCCCTGTTCGATCAGGACGTGCTGCTGATCGATGCGCTGATGGCGCCGACCAAAATTTACGTGAAGTCGCTGCTGCCGCTGCTGCGCGACGGGCGCATCCATGGGCTGGCGCATATCACCGGTGGCGGGCTGCTGGAGAATATCCCGCGCGTCCTGTCCGAGGGTGCCCATGCGCAGGTCGATGCCGATGCGTGGGAACAGCCGCGACTGATGGCGTTCCTGCAGGCGCAGGGCAATATCGAGCCGGAGGAAATGGCGCGCACCTTCAACTGCGGTATCGGCATGGCGGTGCTGGTCGCCGCCGACGATGCGGAGGCGATTGCCGCGGCGCTGGTCGAAGCGGGCGAGAGCGTCGTGCGGATCGGCACGGTCGAAGCGGGCGACAAGGGCTGCACCGTGACGGGCAGCGCGGGCACGTGGAGCGCCCGTGCCGATTGGAGCGCGACGCATCTTGGCTAAGCACCGGGTCGGGGTCCTGATTTCGGGGCGCGGGTCGAACATGGCGTCGCTGGTCGCGGCGGCGCGTGCGCCCGACTGTCCGTACGAGGTCGTGCTGGTGGCGTCGGACAAGCCCGATGCCGCCGGCCTGACCCACGCCGCCGAAGCCGGCATCGCGACCTTTGCTCATTCGCCCAGGGGTATTCCCAAGGCGGAATATGAGGCGGCGATCGACGGTGCGCTGCGTGCAGCGGGCGTCGAGACGATTGCGCTGGCCGGCTATATGCGGCTGCTGTCGGGTGAGTTCGTGGCGAAGTGGCGCGACCGGATCGTCAATATCCACCCGTCGCTGCTGCCGGCGTACAAGGGCCTCGACACCCACGCGCGGGCGATCGCTGCGGGCGATTCCGAAGCAGGCTGTTCGGTGCATGTCGTCACCGAAGAGCTGGACGCCGGGAGCGTATTGGCGCAGGCGCGCGTTCCGATCCTGCCCGACGATACCGTCGATACCCTGGCGGCGCGGGTGCTGGTGGAGGAACATCGCCTCTACCCGCAAACGCTGGCGGAGTTTGTGACGCGATGACCGAGATGCTCGACCTGATCCGTGAAGCCGTCAGCGTATTGCCGGCAACCGAAGAGCGCGACGCAGGCGAGGCAACGGTCTTCGCCGTCGAGGGCAATGACTTCGTCCGGATCGTCGACGACAGCGCGACCGTGCGCAGCGATGACGGCTGGACCGAACTCGACGCCGACAGCGATCCGGCCACGATTGAGGACGCGGTTGCCCATGCGTGGGAGTTAGCGGCGCCGCGCGCGCTGCTGGAAGCAGGCGGACGGTGAGCGAGGCGGAAGAGGCGCGGGCCGAACGGCGGCGCTGGATCACGCTGGCCGAGGGCGTGGCGGTGGCCGGTGTCTTGATCGGCGGGCTGACCCTGTGGAACAACGTGTCGGAACGGCGCACGGCGGACACCGAGCGTGCGGCTGAGCGCGAATCGTCGGCCAAGGCGAAGGCAGCGCTGGTGATCGTCGCGACGCCGGAGGGCGATGGCGAACGGCTGGTGCTGAGCGCGGCCGACCGGCGGATCGAGCGGATCGACGTCACCTTTCCCCCGGCGCTGAAGGTTCCGGCCAAGTCGGCGGTCGGCGATGTCGCGATCGCGGCCGACTGGGTACGCGCGCCGCTGCTGGCGATCACTGATGGCGGGGCGGACGCGATTGAAGGGCGGTTGCCGGTGGCGATCACCGCGACATGGTGGGACGGCGATACCCAGCGGCGGTCGAGTGCGGTCTATGACCTGGTGTTCACGACGCATGGGCGGATCGTGGGCGGGCGCGGGTTGAAGTTGGCAGCGCTGGCGCGGCGTGAGGCGGCAAGTGGCGGCGTGGCGCGGCGGCTGGATACGCTGTGGGCGCAGGAATTGGGGCGGTTGGCGGGGTAGGTTCTGTTCTGCCCCCCCTTCGTTTCTTCCCTTCACCCACATCCGCTTGCTTCGAGCGCAGGTTCGAGCCTGTCGAGAACCGTAGTCGAGAAGGGCTTGCCTCAAACGACCAAGTTCTCGACGGACGCTTCTCGAGAAGCTCGAAGCTGCTCGAACCAAACGGATTTCTTAAAAGACGTAGAAACGAAAAAAGCCCGCCTCCTTATTGGAAGCGGGCTTTCTGGTTTCAGCCTTGGCCGAAATCAGCCGACGATTTCTTCCGGCTTGAAGAAGAAGTCGATTTCGATCTTCGCATTCTCTTCCGAATCCGAACCATGGACCGAATTCGCTTCGATCGATTCGGCCAGTTCCTTGCGGATCGTGCCGGCGTCGGCGTTTGCCGGGTTGGTGGCGCCCATGATGTCGCGGTTCGCCTGGACGGCGTTTTCGCCTTCCAGCACCTGCACGACGACCGGGCCCGAGATCATGAACGACACCAGGTCGTTGAAGAACGGACGCTCGCGGTGCACGCCGTAGAAGCCTTCGGCCTGTTCGCGGGTCATCTGGATACGCTTCGAAGCGACGACGCGCAGGCCGGCTTCCTCCAGCATCTTGGTGACGGCGCCGGTCAGGTTGCGGCGGGTCGCGTCGGGCTTGATGATCGAAAAGGTACGGGTAGCGGCCATGGTGGTCGCGGCTCCTGCGTTCTGGTTGTGGGAAGGGTTTCGCCGGTCCCCCTAGTCGGGCGACGCGCGACAGGCAAGCGTTACGCCGCCTGTTCCCAGCCGCCATCCCCCTGCCGCCAATAGCGCCGCTCGACGCCGTCGCGGTCCGCCAGCCCCTTCCACGCCGCACGCGCGGCGGCGATGTGATCCTCGCCGAAGAAGTGGAACGCGCGGTCGAAGCTCAGCGCTTCGTCGCGCCAGCGGCCGTCGACGATCGCGACGTTGCGCGCGGCATTGGCGTCGGTCGGTTCGGGCGCGATCAGCACCGCCTGTAGCGTATCGTCGCCCGCTCCCGCCTCGGTATGGGGCAGGAAGCTGTCGGGGGCGTAGGTCCATAGCAGCATGTCGAGATGGCGGCGCTGGTCGGCATCGTCGGACAGCAGCAGCAGGCGTTCGCCATCGTCGTGGAGGCGCTGGGCGATGCGCGGCAACACCCGGTCGAGCGGGCTGCGGGTCAGGTGGTAGAAGTCGACTTTCATGGTCCCGCCCACTCGTCGTTCCCGCGCAGGCGGGAACCCATATCCGCCGACGATCGCAATGGAGGCGCGACCTCAGCGTGTATGGATTCCCGCCTACGCGGGAATGACTTCATGCCTCGAAATTATCCGCCACGAACCGGTCGAGCAGGCGCACGCCGAAGCCGGTCGCGCCCTTGTCGTGATGGTTGCCGGGCTTGTCGGCCCACACCATCCCGGCGATGTCGAGATGCGCCCAGCGCACGCCTTCGTCGATATAGCGCTTGAGGAACTGCGCGGCGGTGATCGACCCGGCCCCGCGCGGGCCGATATTCTTCATGTCGGCGATCGGGCTGTCGAGCAGCTTGTCATAGGCCGGCGACAGCGGGAAGCGCCACAGCAGGTCGCCCGATTCGCGCGACGCGGCGAGCAGTTCGTCCGCCAGCGAATCGTCGTTGGCGAACATGCCGCCATGTTCGCTGCCGAGCGAGATGATCATCGCGCCCGTCAGGGTGGCGAGGTCGACGATCGTCTTCGGGCTATGCGTCTTCTGGACCCAGGTCAGCACGTCGCACAAGACGAGGCGCCCTTCGGCGTCGGTGTTCAGCACTTCGATCGTCTGGCCCGACATCGACGTCACCACGTCACCGGGGCGCATCGCCTTGCCATCGGGCATGTTCTCGACCAACCCGACCACGCCGACGACATTCGCCTTCGCCTTGCGGGTGGCGAGCGCCTTCATCGCACCTGCGACCGCGCCCGCGCCGCCCATGTCCCACTTCATGTCCTCCATGCCGGGTCCGGGCTTCAACGAGATACCGCCGGTGTCGAAGGTCACGCCCTTGCCGACCAGCGCCAGGTCGACATCGCCCTCGCCCTTGCCGGTCCAGCGCATCGCCAGCAGGCGCGCTTCCTTTTCCGAACCCAGGCTGACGCCCAGCAGCGCGCCCATGCCCAGTTCGGCCATCTGGCGTTCGTCGAGCACGGTCAGCTCGACGCCCAGCGCCTCAAGCTCACGGCATTTTTCGACGAAGCTGACCGGGTACAGGACGTTGGGCGGATCGGTGACGAGGGTGCGGGTGAGGTCCAGCCCCTTCGTGATCGCATCGGTCGCGACGAAGGCGTCTTCGATCCCCTCCGGCGCGCCGACGATGGTCAGGCCGGTAAGCGTCGGCTTCGATTTTTCCGGCTGCTTGGTGCGATAGCCGTCCTGGCGCCAGCCACGCTGTGCCGCCGTCGCCGCGAAGCGGGCAACCGCCTTCGCCGATACGTCGGTGCCGGTGAAATCGACGGTCAGGTCGGTGAGGCCCGACAGCAGGAAGCGACCGGTCAGCGCGCCGCCGGCCTTCTCCAGCGCCGGGCCCTGCGCATCACCGATGCCGAGCAGGATGACGCGGCCGGCGCTGTCCCCTTCGCCCGGCACGAAAATCTCGGCGATCGATCCGGCCTCGCCATCGAAGCGGCCGGCGCGCGTGGCGCCCGCCACCAGCGTCGCGACCTGCGGCTCCAGACCCGCCGCATCGATCCGGTCCAACCCGCCGGTGGCGATGGGCAGGACAAGGGCGGTGGCGGTGCCCCGCTGGGGCGCGAACTGGATCGAAATCGACATGGGTTTCCTCTGGACATTGGCGCACGGGGCGCGGGCACCTTCTAGGCGCGTCGCGATGCGGAGGTAAAGCGGGCCAAGGGCGATTGCGGTTCCGGCCGCACGATGCAATAGCGCGAGACGGATGCCCGTACCGGGTGACGATGGTTTGGGGAAGCGAGACTAGTGAAGCGTTCGTTGGGGTCGCTTGCCCTTGGCCTGACGCTGGCGATCGCCGGCCCTGCGGTCGCACAGGACCTGCAGGATCGCAGCCTTCCGCCTCCACCGCCGGAAAGCGCGCTGCCGACGCCTGCGACCGAGGACCAGCTCGATTTCTCGTCCGACCTGCTGACCTATGACAGCAATGCCGACATCGTGACCGCGACCGGTGAAGTCCGGCTGCTGCGCGAGGGCAACCGGCTGCGCGCCGATCGGGTGACGTGGAACCGCAAGACCGGGCAGGTGGTCGCCGACGGCAACATCGCGGTCACCAATCCCGAAGGCGACGTCGCCTATGGCGACCGGATCGAGCTGACCGACAGCCTCAAGGACGGGGTGGTCGACAATATGCTCGTCGTCCTCGATGAAGGCGGCCGGATCGCTGCGAAGCGCGGCACCCGGTCGGAAAACGGCGTCGTGACCGTCGAGAGCGCGGCCTATACCCCGTGCTCGGTCACCAATTCCGCCGGGTGTCCCAAGGAACCGTCGTGGAAGATCACCGCGCTGAAGGTCCGCTACGACCCGACGCGCAAGCGTATCCGCTATACCGGCGCGGGCCTGACCATCTTCGGCCTGCCGACCATTCCGCTGCCGTCCTTTTCGCATTCGATCGGCGATGGCAGCGATTCGGGGCTGTTGGCGCCGTCGATCCGGCTGGACCGGGTCAACGGGCTGGAAGTGGCGGTCCCCTATTATTTCAACCTCGCGCCCAATCGCGACCTGACGATCACTCCGCACGTCTTCAGCGCCGTCCTGCCAATGCTGCAGGCCGATTACCGGTCGCTGTCGAGCAAGGGCGCGTACCGGGTGCAGGGATATGGCACGATCAGCCGGCGCAGCGACGATCTGGTGCTGGGCGCCTCGCCTACCGGGACAGAGCGGTCGTTCCGCGGCTATGTCGATGCGATCGGCCGGTTCCAGCTGGACCCGAACTGGAGCGTGTCAGGGTCGCTGCGCTATGCGACCGACCAGACGTTCCTGCGCCGCTACGATATTTCGCGCGACGACCGGCTGCGCAACAACGTGACGGTCGAACGGATCGACCGTGATTCGATGCTGTCGATCAGCGGCTGGGCGGTACAGACGCTCCGGGTCGGCGATAATCAGGGGATGCAGCCGATCGCGCTGCCCGAGATCGATTATCGGCGCCGCTTCAACGGATTGCTGGGTGGCATCGCGCAGGTCCAGCTCAACACGCTGGCGATCAGCCGTAGCGAAGGACAGGATACGCAGCGCGCCTTTGCCGCCGCGCGCTGGGACCTGACGCGCTACACGCCGCTGGGACAGGAGGTGACGTTCACCGCCTATGCCCGCGCCGACGCCTATAACACCCGCGACACGATCGATACGGCGGTGCTGAGCTATCGCGGCGACGAAGGCTTCACCCCGCGCGGGATCGCGGCGGTGGCGATCGATGTCCGCTGGCCGTTCATCGGGGCGATCGGGCGCGGCACGCAACGGATTTCCCCGCGCGTACAGCTGGTCGCATCTCCGAAGATAGCCAATCTGGCCGTCCCCAACGAGGACGCCCGCGCGGTCGACCTCGAGGATTCGAACCTCTTCGCCCTGAACCGCTTCGCCGGATTTGACCGGTTCGAGGATTCGTCGCGCGTCACCTATGGCCTCGACTATGCGCTCGACCTGCCGGGCGTGGCGGTGTCGGCGACGATCGGGCAGAGCTATCGCACCAGCGAGCGGGCGAGCATCCTGCCCAGCGGCACCGGGCTGGACGACCGGTTCTCGGACTTCGTCGGCCGGACCGACATCCGCTTCCGTGAACTCGTGACCTTCACCCACCGCTATCGGCTGGACAAGGATGGGTTGAAGATTCGCCGCAACGAACTGGACGCGACGGTCGGCAGCCGGCGGACCTATGTCCAGGTCGGCTATCTCCGCCTGAACCGCGACATCGACGAGCTGGAGGATTTGCAGGATCGTGAGGAAGTGCGCGTCGCCGGACGTGCCGCGTTCGGCCCGTTCTGGTCCGCCTTCGCCTCCGCCACGATCGACCTCACCGATAAATCGGAGGATTCGCTGTCGATTTCCGATGGCTTCGATCCAATCCGCCACCGGGTGGGTGTCCAGTATGAGGACGACTGCCTGCGCCTCGGCCTGACGTGGAAGCGCGATTACCAGCGGATCGGCGACGCGCGCAACGGCAGCAGTTATCTGGTAACGCTGGCATTGAAGAACCTGGGACGATAAGGCTCTGTTCAGGCGCGGCGGGCCATGAATTTGCCTGAATGATACGGCACCGCCCTGACCATCCGCGCATGGGATATGACGACCAAGTGACCAAGAACATCGTGAATGCCGGCCGTATCGGCCGTTCGATCGCCGGTTTCGTCGCGATCGCCGCCGCCGCAACGCTTGCCGCCCAGACGGTCAGCGATGGTCAGGACGTGCCCGGCGCGAACCTGAACCTGCCCGGCAACCCGACGATCTTCGGCAAGCTGGACCCCAATATCCGCAAGCCGACCGCGATCGTGAACGACACGGTGCTGACCGGCACCGATGTCGATCAGCGGATGGCGTTGATCGTCGCGCTGAACGATTACAAGCTGAGCGCGGAGGACCGCGAGGTTCTGCGCGCGCAGGTCGTGCGGCAGCTGATCGACGAGACTCTGCAGATCCAGCAGGCCAAGGCGAAGGACATCACCGTCACGTCGGCCGAGCTGGAACAGAGCTTCGACCGGCTGGCCAAGCAGCGGTTCAAGCAGACGCCCGAACAGCTGCGCGCCTATCTGCGCACCGTCGGTTCGTCGGACCGCTCGCTGCGTCGCCAGATCGAGGGCGAGCTGGCATGGAGCCGGCTGCTGCGGCGGCAGGTCGAACCGTTCGTGAATGTCGGCGAAGAGGAAGTCGCCGCCGTCATCAAGCGGATGGAGGAGTCGAAGGGCACCGAGGAATACAGCCTTCGCGAAATCTACATGGCGGCAACGCCCGATCGCGCGCCCGAAGTGCAGGGCGCGATGCAGAAGATGATCGAGCAGATTCGCCAGGGCGCTCCGTTCGAATATTTCGCGCGCAACTTCTCCGAAGCATCGACCCGCGCGGTCGGCGGCGACCTCGGCTTCGTGCGCCTCAACATGCTGCCCGATCAGTTGCAGCGCGCCGCGACCCAGATGCAGGTCGGCCAGATCGCCGGCCCGATCGAGGTGCCCGGTGGCTATTCGATCCTGTACCTTGCCGACAAGCGGCAGGTGCTGATGGCCGATCCGCGCGATGCGAAGCTGGCGCTGCGCCAGCTGTTCCTGCCCTTCCCCGCCGGGACGAGCGAAGCGCAGGCCAGCGCGAAGGTCGCCGCCTTCACCGAAGCGACCCAAGGGATTCGCGGTTGCGGCGACGCGACCAAGATCGCGCAGGCGCAAAAGGCCGAGGTCGTGGACAATGACGCAGTCGTGCTGCGCAGCCTGCCGCCGGCATTGCAGGACATCATCCTGAAGCTGAACGTCGGACAGGCGACCCCGCCGTTCGGTTCGCCGAAGGACGGTGTGCGCGTGCTGATCCTGTGCGGTCGCGAAGACCCGCGCAGCGCTGGCATCCCAACCGCCGCACAGATTCAGGCGGGCCTGGAGCAGGAGCGCGTCAACCTGCGTGCCCAGCGCATGATGCGCGATCTGCGGCGCGATGCGGTAATCGAATATCGTTAAGGGGACGGGTGCGATGCGAACCGTCGCTCCGCTCGCCGTCTCGATGGGCGACCCGGCCGGTATCGGCCCGGAGGTGATTGCAAAGGCATGGGAGCGTCGCGACAGCGAGGCGCTCCCATGCTTCTTCGCGGTTGGCGACGTGCGTGCCATTTCGCAGATATGGACCGGCCCGGTCGAACGGATCGACGATCCGCGCGATGCGGCGGGCGTCTTTGCCCGCGCGCTGCCGGTGGTGTCGGTCGTCGATGGCGATGCGATCGTGCCGGGACGTCCCGACATCGGCGGGGCGCGTTGCGCGCTCCAGTCGCTGGAACTGGCGGCGGGACTGGCGCGATCGGATGCCGCATCGGGGCTGGTTACCGCGCCGATCTCGAAGGCCGAACTCTATCGGATCGGCTTCAACTATCCGGGACAGACCGAATTCGTCGCCGAACATTGCGGCGTGTCGCGCGAGAATGCGGTGATGATGCTGGCCGGGCCGACGCTGCGGGTAGTGCCGATCACGATCCATGAGCCGCTGGCGGCCGTGCCGACTGCGCTGACCGTCGAACTGATCATCGCGCGGGCGCGGGCGACGGCGCGCGGGCTGGTCCGCGATTTCGGCATCGATGCGCCGCGGCTGGCGCTGGCCGGGCTGAACCCCCATGCCGGCGAAAGCGGCGCGATCGGCCGCGAGGAGATCGAGGTCATGCAGCCGGCGGTCGCGCAGTTGCAGGCCGAGGGCATCGACATCGTCGGACCGCTGGCCGCCGACACGATGTTCCATCCGCGCGCGCGGGCGAAATATGATGCGGCATTGTGCGCCTATCACGACCAGGCGCTGATCCCGATCAAGACGCTGCATTTCGACGATGGCGTCAATATCACGCTGGGCCTGCCGATCGTGCGGACCTCGCCCGACCATGGCACCGCGTTCGACATCGCCGGCGAGGATATGGCCGAACCGGGCGCGATGATTGCCGCGATCCGCATGGCGGGCGAAGCCGCCGCGCGGCGTGCCGCCGCCGCATGACCATCGCCCCCCTGACGGCGCTCCCGCCGCTGCGCGATGTGATCCAACGCCACGGCTTGTCGGCGAACAAGGCGCTGGGCCAGAATTTCCTGTTCGACCAGCAACTGCTCGACCGAATCGCGCGGGTGCCGGGCGATCTGCACGATCAGGAAGTGTTGGAGGTTGGCCCCGGTCCGGGCGGCCTGACGCGCGCGTTGCTGCTGGCGGGGGCGAAGGTCACTGCGATCGAGCGCGACCATCGCTGCATTCCTGCGCTGGAGGAACTCGGCGCAGCCTTCCCCGGACGGTTGCGGGTGATCGAGGGGGACGCGCTGGAGGTCGATGCCCCGGCGCTGTTCGAGGGGCGGCCGCATATCGCGTCGAACCTGCCCTACAATGTCGGCACCGCGCTGTTCGTCGGCTGGCTGTCGAGCGACTGGCGGCCGTGGTGGCAGAGCCTGACGCTGATGTTCCAGCGCGAGGTTGCCGACCGGATCGTCGCCAGTGCCAATGATGATGCCTTTGGCCGGTTGGCGGTGCTGGCGCAGTGGCGCAGTACAGCCCGGATCGCGATGCCGGTCCATCGCAGCGCCTTCACCCCGCCGCCCAAGGTCATGTCGGCGGTGGTTCATGTCGTGCCGACCGATGCGCCCGACGGCGTAGCGCTGAAGGTGCTGGAGCGATTGACGGCGGCAGCGTTCGGTCAGCGGCGCAAGATGCTGCGACAAAGCCTGAAGGCGGTGCCGGGCGCGATCGACGCGGCGGAAACGGTCGAGATCGACGTCACGCGGCGGGCGGAGACGGTGTCGGTTGGAGAGTTCGTCGCGATGGCTAGGGTTTTGTCGGCGAGCTGAGCTGGAAGTAGGAAGGTCGTTTTCGCGCGGAGACGCGGAGGGGGTTCCGCTTGTTGCGGAGTCTCCCGCGCCAGTGGCTCCAATGTCTGTTTCGACGAAGGGAAACGTCTCCCGTTCGCGGGCCGCCAGCGCGGAACGCAACGCCTCCGCGCCTTCGCGCCTTCGCGTGAAAACAACCTTCTTGTCTAAGCCGAAACTCGCCGGGTACGTATCCGAACTTACTGCGGCGTCGCGGGCACCGGAGCACCCGGCACGACCGGCGGCGTTTGCTGTGCGGTCGCGGTGACCGGCGGCCCCTTGGCGATCACGGCGGCCAGTTCGTTGGCAGCGGGGCAGGTCGCGCCGCAAACCGTCTTCAGCTTGGCCAGCGTGTCGCGCGCGCGGTTGACCGCGCCCTTCTGCACCAGCGCCTCACCCTCGCCCTTCAGCGCGGCGACATCGTTCGGCTCGAGGCTCAACGCCTCGCGGTACAGGCGGATCGACTTGCCGGGCAGGCCCTGCACCCGCGCGATGTCGGCCAGCGTGATATAGGCGGCGCGGTTGCGCGGATCGATCACTAGCGCACTTTCGATCAGGCCGGTCGCACCGCTGGTATCGCCGGCGGCCTGCGCAGCGCGCCCCTGTTGCAGCAGCGCCATCGAGCGCGGATCGACCTGATTATCCGGCCGCTGGCCGCTGAGCGAGGCCGACACGCACACCAGCGCGAGGGCGCCCGCGACCGAAACCGAGGTGAACCGCATCAACATCTCCGACCGAGCGACTGGCACCCTTATGCCCGGCCGAGCCGTGCGACGAAGAAGCCGTCGGTGGAATCGGATGCCGGGGTCAGGCGCATTCCATGACCGTGGACGCGCCCGCGCGGCAATGCAAGCGGCAGCGCGCGCCAATCGGGGTGACGCGCCAGAAACGCATCGACCTGTCCCGCCCCTTCCGCATCCAGCAGCGAGCAGACGACATAGGTGATCGTGCCGGTCGCGGAAGGAAGGTCGGCGGCGACATCCAGCAGCCGCGCCTGTGTCGCCACCACTCGGTCGAGCCGGTCAGGGGTCAACCGCCAGCGCGCCTCCGGATTGCGGCGCCACGTGCCGGTGCCCGAACAGGGAGCGTCGACCATCACCCAGTCGGCCTGGCCCGCGACATCGGCCAGCATCGCCGCTTCCTTGCCCGGATCGAGCAGGCGCGGTTCGGCAATGGTAACGCCGGCACGCAACGCTCGCGGGGCGAGGCGCGACAGGCGGGCGCGGTCGGTGTCGGTTGCCAGGATGCGCCCCTGCCCGGCCATCTGCGCGGCGATGGCCAATGTCTTGCCCCCGCCGCCTGCGCATAGGTCGATGGCGAAGCCGTCCGGCGTCGCCCCGACCGCGAGCGAGACGATCTGGCTGCCGAAATCCTGTACTTCCGCCCGGCCGTCGCGCAGCGCCTCGTCATGGTCGAGCGGGGTATCGGCCGGCAGGCGGATCGCGTCGGACAGGTCGCCGGCGGGTTCGCCGCCCAGTTCGGCCAGCACCGCATCGCGATCGGCGCGAAGGCGGTTGACCCGGATGTCGAGCGGCGCGCGCTCCAGCAGGGCGGCAAGATCGCCCTCGCCCAGCCCCGACGCACGAAACGCATCGACCAGCCAGGCCGGGGCATAGCCCGGCTCGGCGCGCGGTTCGTCGCCGGTCATCGGCTGCGGGCCATAGGACGATCCGTCGAACGTCGCCGCCAGATCGGGGTCGCCATCGGCGATCGCGACGATCGCGGCCCGCGCCGACACCGGGATCGCGCCAAAGCGGCGAACGGCGTCATAGGCCAGCGTGCGGATCGCGCGGCGGTCCTTCGACCCGGCATAGCGCCGCGCCGCGAAGAAGCGCTTGGTCACCTGGTCCGCCGCCGCGCCACCACCGCGTGCCGCTTCGATGATCGCATCGACGAGATCGATCGCCGCCTGGGTGCGCGCTGCGGGGTTCATGCGAGAAGGTCCTGAAATTCCATGCCCGACGCTAGCAACATAACCTATATCAATCCAGCCGGATACGAATTGCGGGAATGTACCGCCGGGTTGCGCCCTGCGAAACGAAACCGCGCCCGCCGGCCGAACCGGGGGCGCGGTGACGAGCGTCCGGCGCCCCGCCAGGGATCAGCGCGTCGGGTAGTTCGGCGCCTCGCGCGTGATGGTAACATCGTGGACATGGCTTTCGCGCAGGCCCGCATTGGTGATCCGGACGAAACGGGCGCGCTCCTGCAGGTCGGTGATGGTGTCCGACCCGGTATAGCCCATCGCCGCCTTCACGCCGCCGACCAGCTGGTGGATGACATCCTTCGCCGGCCCCTTGAACGCGACCTGTCCCTCGATCCCTTCGGGAACGAGCTTCAGCTGGTCCTTGATGTCCTGCTGGAAATAGCGGTCGGCCGACCCCTTCGCCATGGCGCCCACCGACCCCATGCCGCGATAGCTCTTGTACGCGCGACCCTGATACAGGAAGGTTTCGCCCGGCGCTTCCTCGGTGCCCGCCAGCAGCGAGCCGATCATCACCGCCGATGCGCCGGCGGCCAGCGCCTTGGCGACGTCGCCCGAGGTGCGGATGCCGCCATCGGCGATCACCGGCACACCGGTTCCGGCCGCCGCCTTCGCCGCGTCCATGACGGCGGTCAGCTGCGGCACGCCGACACCGGCAACGACGCGGGTGGTGCAGATCGAGCCGGGGCCGATACCGACCTTGATGCCGTCCGCTCCGGCATCGATCAGCGCGCGGGTAGCGTCGCCCGTCGCGACGTTGCCGGCGATGACCTGTACGTGGGGGGCGATCGCCTTCACCCGCTTCACCGCTTCGGCGACCTGGCGGTTATGGCCGTGCGCGGTGTCGATGACGATCAGGTCGCATTCGGCGTCGATCAGCGCTTCGGTCCGCTCATAGCCCTTGTCGCCGACCGTGGTGGCGGCGGCGACGCGCAGGCGACCGGTCCCGTCCTTGGTGGCGTTGGGATAGGTCACCGCCTTTTCGATGTCCTTGACCGTGATCAGGCCGACACAGGCATAGGCGTCGTCGACGACCAGCAGCTTTTCGATGCGACGCTGGTGCAGCTGGCGACGGGCCTCTTCCTGCGACACGCCGATGCGGACGGTCGCGAGGTTCTCGTGCGTCATCAGCTCGGCGACGGGCTGGTTCGGGTTTTCGGCAAAGCGGACGTCGCGGTTGGTCAGGATGCCGACCAGCTTGCCCGATGCCTCGACCACCGGAATACCGCTGATCCGGTGGCGCTCCATCAGCGCGCGGGCGGCCGACAGCGGTGCGTCGGCGGTGATGGTGATCGGGTTGACGACCATGCCGCTTTCGAAGCGCTTGACCGCGCGGACGGCGGCGCACTGTTCCTCGATGGTCAGGTTGCGGTGGAGAACGCCGATACCGCCCAGCTGCGCCATGACGATCGCCATGTCCGCTTCGGTCACGGTATCCATCGCCGAGGACAGGAACGGGATGTTGAGTGCCAGGTTGCGGGCGACGCGGGTGCGCGGGTCGGCCTGGCTGGGCAGCACGTCCGATTCCTGCGGAACCAGCAGCACGTCGTCGAAGGTCAGGCCGAGGGTAATATCCATGGGAAGCGTCGTCTCGTATCAGTTGGCGGGGTAGCGGGTGGGGTCGGCAAGCGCACGGGCGAGCGCCACGTGCAGGTCGGCATCCTCGGCGGCACCCGACAGGTCGATGTGCGCGAGGTCGTCATCGGGCTTGTGGTACGGGCCGTCGAGATAGGCGAACAGGCGCTTCATGTCGCTGACCGATCCGGTCGCCATGACGGCGGGAATGCCACGCTTGCCGAACGCCCAGCCATCCTGCCGCTGCACCATGATGTTCGCTTGCGCGTCGGTATCGACCTTGCGGCCGATCGAACGGGCGGTTTCGTCGACGATCGCGTCGATCTTCGGATAATTGCCGCGCCCGACCATCGCGACCGGCATTCCGGTCGGCACGATCGCGGCGGTATCGATATTGAGGTTCGCGACGATCTTGAGCGGGGTGTCGGCAACCGCGGCGGCATAGGCGTCGGCGCCGAGCAGGCCCTTTTCCTCGGACGTGGTCGCGACGAAATAGATGCTGCGTGCCAGGCGCGGTCCCCTGGCCAGGACCTTTGCCACTTCGATCAGGATCGCGGTGCCGCTGGCATTGTCGGCCGCGCCGTTGCAGATGCGGTCGGGCGCGCCTTCGGGCCGGCAGATGCCGATATGGTCCCAATGCGCCGACAGCATCACCGCTTCGTCGGACTTGGACGTGCCCGGAATCATGCCGACGATGTTGGCGGTGACATAGCGCCGCGTGGTGCCGGTCGCGGCGATGTCGATCGTCGCCTTGCGCCGGAACGGGCGAAAGTCGGGCGCGATCGCCGCCTTGCGCAGATCGGCGGCGGACCGGCCGAACAGCGTCTCGGCAAGGCTGGCCGGAACGACGCCGCTGAAATCGGGGCGACGCGGCGTGCCGGCGATGGTCGCGCTGGAAAAGCTGTGCGCCACATCGGTCCACGGTGTCTTGGGCGGCGCGATCAGCAGCACGCCGACCGCGCCCGCCGCCAGCAGCGCGGCGTTGCGATCGGCGGTCGGCACCTGCGGCGCGTCCGGGGTCGTCCCGCCCATCACGACCGCGACCGCGCCGGTCAGCTTCGTGCCCTTCATCTGGTCGGGCGCACCCCGGCCGACAAAGACCAGCGGCGCGCGCTGGATGGCGGTAGTGGGTGACAGGCCTAGCCCGGCAATCTGTTCGGCGGTGAGCGTAGTACTGCGCGATCCCTGTCGCACGACGGCGCTGAGCGGGCCGGCCTGATGATCGGCCATCGCCACTTCCTGGCGCCAGCGGCCATCGGGTGCGCCCGGCTTCAGCCCGGCGGCGGCGAATGCCTGCAGCACATAGGCTTCGGCACGCTCTCCACCGGCCGTACCGGGTTCGCGACCTTCATAGGCGTCGCTCGCGAGGACGGCGACATGGTCGCGCAGCATCTGCGGGGTGATCGACTGGGCGAGCGCCGGCGTGGTGCTGCACAGCAGGGCGGCGAGTCCGAGGATCGGGCGGAGCGTCATGCGCCCCACTATCGACCCGAACCGTTACGGGCAAGCGTCAAGGCGCGCGTTGCAGCATCCGGCGTGCCATTTCGACGTGCATGTCCTCGATCATCCGGTCCTGAAACCGTTCGGCACCGCCATGCGCGGCTGCGATGATGGCGTTCGCCTCGTCCAGTTCGGTCGGGCTGGGGGAGAAGGCGGCGTTGGCGATGGCGATCTGATCGGGGTGGATCAGCGACTTGCCGTCGAACCCCATCGTGCGGCCGTCGTCGCATTCGCGGGCAAGCCCCTCGGCATCGTTCAGCGCGTTGAACACCCCGTCGATGACCCAGCCGCCGGCAGCACGCGCGGCAAGGACGATCGCCTGCAACGCATGGGACAACGGCGTACGGCCCGCGCCGAGCGGGAGGCGCAGCGACGCGGCCAGATCGTTGGTGCCGACCATCAACCCGACAACGCCCGGCGTCGCGGCAATCCGGGGTGCCGCCAGCACACCCGCCGGTGTCTCGATCATCGCCAGCACCGACCGGCCCGCCAGCGGAGCCAGATCGTCGGGCGATTCCACCTTGGGCACCAGCACCAGCGCCACGCCAGCCGCCCCGATTGCCGCCAGATCGTCGGCGAAATATGCGGTGCCCGGCGCGTTGATCCGAACGCCGGCGCAGCGGCCATGGAGCAGTTCGAGCGACACCGGCATCGCGTCGCGCGCCGATGCCTTCTCCGCATCGCGCACCGAATCCTCCAGGTCGAGGACGATCAGGTCGGCAGCCAGCCCCGCCGCCTTGGCGATCATGCTGGGACGCACTGCCGGCACGAACAAGACACTGCGCGGCGCAAGGGTTATTGCTGGTTCCATTACATAGCTATGCTAGACAGCGTCGGACAAAACACAAGCAGGGGACGACCGATGCTCTTGGGCCTGATTGCGGCGATCGTGGTGATGGTCTTGCTGTACCTGTTCGCCAGCGTGAAGATCGTGACGCAGGGGCATCAATATACCATCGAGCATTTCGGGCGCTTTACGGCGGTCGCGAAGCCGGGGTTCAATTTCTACCCCGCCTTTTTCTATCGCGTCGGCCGCAAGGTGAACATGATGGAGCAGGTGATCGACATTCCGGGGCAGGAGATCATCACCCGCGACAATGCGATGGTGTCGACCGACGGCGTGGTGTTCTTCCAGGTGCTGGACCCGGCCAAGGCGGCCTATGAAGTGTCCGACCTGTATGTCGCCCTGCAACAGATCACGACGACCAACCTGCGCACGGTGATGGGGTCGATGGACCTCGACGAGACGCTGTCGAAGCGCGACGAGATCAACGCCCGGCTGCTGGGCGTGGTCGACCATGCGACCAATCCGTGGGGCGTGAAGATCACCCGCGTCGAGATCAAGGACATCCGCCCGCCCGCCGACATCGTCAACGCGATGGGCCGCCAGATGAAGGCCGAGCGGGAGAAACGCGCCAACATCCTCGAAGCGGAGGGCACCCGCGCCTCCGAAATCCTGCGCGCCGAGGGACAGAAGCAGGCCCGCATCCTTGAGGCCGAAGGGCGCCGCGAATCGGCATTCCGTGATTCCGAAGCCCGCGAACGCGCGGCTGAGGCGGAGGCCAAAGCGACGCAGGTCGTCAGCGACGCGATCGAGGCCGGTGGCACGCAGGCGATCAACTATTTCATCGCGCAGAAATATGTCGAGGCGGTCGGGAAGTTCGCCACCAGCTCCAATGCCAAGACGATCCTGTTCCCGGTCGAGGCGACGCAGCTGATCGGGACGCTGGGCGGAATCGGCCAGCTGGCGAAGGAGGCGCTGAGCGAAAGCAAGGCCGCGGCCCCCACCCCTGCCCAGCCGCCGCGCGAACGCCCGGTCGGACCGTTCGAGCCGCCGGCGCGATGATCGACAGCGGCTATGCCTGGCTGCTGCTGGCGGTCGCGCTGGGCGTGGCGGAGCTGGCGGTGCCGGGCGTGTTCCTGGTGTTCATCGCGCTTGCGGCGGGGATCACCGGGCTGCTGACGCTGCTGTTCCCCGCGCTGACCCTGCCTGCCGAACTGGCGGTGTTCGGCGCGTGGAGCGTGGTGACGGTGCTGGTCGGGCGGCGCTGGTACACCGACTATCCGGTCGACAGCGACGATCCGTTGCTGAACGATCGCGGCGCGCGGCTGATCGGGCAGACGGTGATTGTGGTCGAACCGATCGTCGGGGGCAGCGGGCGGGTGCGGGTCGGCGACAGCGAATGGATCGCACGCGGCCCCGATCTTCCCGTCGATACGCGCGTGCGGATCGTCGGCGTGTCCGGCGCGATACTGCACGTCGCCGCCGACGATTGACGCGGGCAGCGCGGCGCGGGACACAGGGGCGAACTAGCCCTGCAAGGATGCCCCTATGGAATTCACCCGCCGCGACTGGATCGCCGGTGCCGCCGCCTCGTCCCTGACCGCCGCGTTGCCGGTGCGGGCGCAAAGTGGCGCTGCCCCGGCCGACAAGGCGGCGGAGGCGACGCTGTCGAAGATTGCCGATGCGATGCTGCTCGATTCGCCGGAGACGGCCAGCGGCCTTGGCATCGACACCGGCGCACGGGCGGCGTTGAAGTCGCGCCTGGGCGACCGGTCGGCGGCGGGGCAGCGCCTCGTCGCCGATCACCTGCGGACCCATGTCGCCACGCTGAAGCGGATCGACACCGCACCGCTATCGCCTGCGACCCGCACCGACATCGACGTGGTCAAGACCGCGTTCGAAACCGCGCTGGACGGCTTCGCCCTCCCTTACGGCGACGTGGCGGTCGGCGGGTGGCGCAACACGCCCTATGTCGTGATCCAGAATGTCGGCGCCTATCTCGACGTGCCGCGCTTCCTCGACAGCGATCACAGCATCGCCACGCGCGCCGATGCCGACGCGTATCTCACCCGGCTGGACAGCTATGCACAGCAGCTCGACGGAGAGACGCAGCGGGTGCGCACGGCGTCGGCGATGGGCGTGGTGCCGCCCGACTTCCTGCTCGACAAGACGATCCGCCAGCTGGAACAATCGGTGTCGGGAGATCCGGCGGGGTGGGACATCGTGACCTCGCTGTCGCGGCGGACCAAGGCCATTCCGGGCGACTGGACCGCAAGGGCCACCGCCATCGCCCGCGACCGGGTCAAGCCGGCGCTGGAACGGCAGCTGGCGGCGATCCGCGCCGACCGGGCACGCGCCAAGTCCGACGCCGGCATGTGGGCACGACCCGATGGCGATGCGTGGTATGCATGGGGCCTGCGTGCCTCGACCACCACGACCATGACCCCGGACGAGGTTCATGCCCGCGGCAAGGAGGAACTGGCCGCGTTGCAGGGGCAGATGGACGTGATCCTGAAATCGCTCGGGTATACCAAGGGGAGCGTGGGTGAGCGGATGACGGCGCTGGGCAAGGACCCGCGCTACACCTTCCCCAACGATGACTCCGGCCGGGCGCAGATCATGGCACTGGTCCAGAACCGCCTGACCGACATCCGCGCCCGGATGCCGCGCGCGTTCAACACGCTGGCGCCGGGCAATGTCGAGGTGAAGCGCATCCCGGCGGTCGAGGAAGCCGGCGCGCCGGGTGCCTATGGCGGTCCGGGGTCGATCGACGGGAAGGTGCCGGGCAAGATGTGGATCAACCTGCGCACGACCGAATTGTGGACCCGCTATTCGCTCCCGACGCTCGTCTATCACGAGGCGATCCCCGGCCATGTTTGGCAGGGCGAGTACACCTTCCGCCTGCCGCTGATCCGGTCGCTGTTGCAGTTCAACGCCTTTTCCGAGGGCTGGGCGCTATATTCCGAACAGCTCGGCGACGAGCTGGGCGCCTATGAGGGCGATCCGGTCGGGCGGCTCGGCTATCTCCAGTCGATCGCGTTCCGTGCGTGCCGGATGGTGGTCGACACCGGGCTGCACGCCAAGCGCTGGACCCGCGAACAGGCGGTGCAGTGGTTCGCCAGCACCAACGGGTCGAGCGTCGAAGAAGTGTCGGGCGAGGTCGATCGCTACTGCTCGTGGCCGGGCCAGGCGTGCGGCTACAAGGTCGGTCATTCGGAGATCAACCGCCTGCGCGACCGCGCGAAGGCGGCGTTGGGGCCGCGCTACGACTTCAAGGCGTTCAACGACATGGTCGTGCAGGGCGGCGGGGTGCCGATGACGGTGCTGGGGCGCAACGTCGATGCGTTCGTGGCGGGGCGGAAGGGGTAAAGGCCGCAATCGCCCTTTCGTCATTCCCGCGAAGGCGGGAATCCATAGCCGCCAGCGTCTGAAATGGAGTCGTGACGGCAGCGTTTATGGACTCCCGCCTGCGCGGGAGTGACGACGGTCAAGGCGATTGGAACCTCTCTGACGGGGCTATCCGGGGACCGGGCCTCTCGCCCCATCCACCGCCACCCGCCGCCGCGGCAGCGCCTCCGGCATCTCGTCGCGAATATAGGCCAGCACCCCCTCGCGCAGCGAACAGCGCAGGTCGAACGCACGGGCGGCGTCCGACGCGGTGGCGAGGATGCGGACCTCGATCGCGTCGGGCTTGGTATCGGTCACCTGCAACACATGCGCCCGTCCGTCCCACAGCGGATCGGCCTTCACCAGCTCCTCGAACTTCTCGCGCAGCCGGGGGATATTGGTCGTGGGGTCGAGCCAGAAGAATGCCGAGCCGAGCAGGCCGCTCGTCGTCCGGGTCCAGTTCTGGAAACTGGATTCGAGGAACTTCGACACCGGCACGACCAGCCGCCGCTCGTCCCACAAGCGGACGACGACATAGGTCAGCCGGATTTCCTCGATCCGGCCCCATTCATTCTCGATGATGACCACATCGTCGATGCGGATCGGTTCGGTAAAGGCCATCTGCACGCCGGCGATGATGTTCTTGAGCGCAGGCTGTGCGGCAGCACCGACCGCAAGGCCCGCCAGACCCGCCGATGCCATCAGCGTCACGCCGATCGATCGGATGCTGGGGATCGACAGCAGCATCAGGCAGATGGTGATGAAGCCGATGGCGATGATCGCGATCCGCCCCAGGATCGCGCTGCGCGTCCGCCGCCGGCGGGCCTGCAGATTGTCGGCGACGCTGATGTCGGTCGCCACCTCGATAGCCTTCACCGACGCGCGGATCATCGCGATCGCGAACCAGCCCATCAGCAGCGGGACGGTCAGCCCGGCCATCTGCGTCCACAGATCGTCCCAGCGATCGGGCAGGCGCAGCGGGCGGCGGACGCTGGCCAGCGCCATTGCGACAAGGATCCAGCGCATCGGCCGCCAGGCATGGTCGACATAGACATCGTCGACCGACCCCGGCGTCCGCGCGGCGAACCGGCGCAGCACGCGGAACGCGGCGGCATGGAGCAGCAGCGCGGCGAGGACCGACAGGGCGATGGTGCCCAGGTCGACCGCCACCGGCGGCAGCGTGTTCAGAAAGCGTTGCAGGTCGCGCATCACTACCGCCAACCCGCTGCGCCGCACCATGTTCCAACGCCGGCCCCGCGCGGTCGCAACACTTGGCTTTCGCCCCCCGACCGGCTAGGTTGTCGCCCAACCGAAACATTCCCCGAAAGCATCGAAACTTGACAGACGCGACGCTGATCGCCGACCCATCCGACATCGCCCCCATCTCGATCGTGGACGAGATGCGGTCGAGCTATCTCGACTATGCGATGAGCGTCATCGTATCGCGCGCGTTGCCCGACGTGCGCGACGGGTTGAAGCCGGTGCACCGCCGTATCCTCTATTCGGCGCAGGAAAGCGGCTTCGTGCCGGGCAAGGCGTATCGCAAGTCGGCGCGCATCGTCGGCGACGTGATGGGTAAATATCACCCGCATGGCGACACCGCGATCTATGACGCCTTGGCGCGCATGGCGCAGCCCTGGTCGATGCGACTGCCGCTGATCGATGGTCAGGGCAATTTCGGCTCGATGGACCCCGATCCGCCCGCCGCGATGCGTTATACCGAAGCGCGTCTGGCCAAGTCGGCGATGGCGCTGCTCGACGATCTCGACAAGGATACCGTCGATTTCGTGCCGAACTATGACGGGTCGGAGCGTGAGCCCGCCGTCCTGCCGGCGCGTTTCCCGAACCTGCTGGTCAACGGCGCGGGCGGCATCGCCGTCGGCATGGCGACCAATGTGCCGCCGCACAATCTGGGCGAAGTGGTCGATGCCTGCCTCGCCACGATCGATCGCCGGGTCGAGGGCGGCGAGCCGCTGACCCATGAGGAACTGTGCGAGATCGTGCCGGGGCCGGACTTCCCGACCGGCGCGATGATGCTGGGCCGCGCTGGTGCGCGGGCGGCCTATGCCGGTGGGCGCGGGTCGATCATCCTGCGGTCGCGCCATATCGTCGAGGCGCGTGGCGAGCGACGCTCGATCGTGCTGACCGAAATCCCGTTCCAGGTCGGCAAGTCCGGGCTGGTCGAGAAGATCGCCGAGGCCGCCAAGGATAAGCGCATCGAAGGCGTCAGCGACATTCGCGACGAATCGAACCGCGAAGGCGTGCGGATCGTCATCGACCTGAAGCGCGACGCGACCCCCGATGTCGTGCTGAACCAGCTGTGGCGGCACACCCCAGCGCAGTCGAGCTTCGCTGCGAACATGCTGGCGATCCGGGGCGGCCGTCCCGAACTGCTCAACCTCAGCCAGATCATCGACGCATTCGTTGGTTTCCGCGAAGAGGTCATCACCCGCCGGTCGAAATACGAACTGGCCAAGGCGCGCGAGCGGGCGCACCTGTTGCTAGGCCTGGTGATCGCGGTCACCAACCTCGACGAGGTGGTGCGGATGATCCGCGGGTCGGAAAGCCCCGCCGCCGCCCGCGCCAAGTTGTTGGAGCGCGAATGGCCGGTTGCGGAGATCGCGCCCTATCTCAAGCTGGTCGAGGCGGTCGAATCGGACACCACCGGCGACTATTACCGCCTGTCCGACCTGCAGGTCCGCGCGATCCTCGACCTGCGGCTGCATCGCCTGACCGCGCTCGGCCGCGATGAGATCGGTGGTGAATTGCAGACGCTGGCCAATTCGATCGGCTATCTGCTCGACATCCTCGCCAACCGGGCCAAACTCTATGCCGTCATGCGGCAGGAACTGGTCGACGTCCGCGCCGAATTCGCGACGCCTAGGCGGACCGAGATCGCCGGTGCCGCCGACGGTATCGACGACGAGGACCTGATCGAGCGTGAGGATATGGTCGTCACCGTTACGGTGCAGGGCTATATCAAGCGCACGCCGCTCGACGCCTTCCGCGCGCAGAAGCGCGGCGGCAAGGGTCGCGCCGGCATGACGACCAAGGACGAGGATGCGATCACGAACCTGTTCGTGACCAGCACCCACACCCCGGTGCTGTTCTTCTCGACCGCCGGCAAGGTGTACCGCATGAAGGTGTGGCGCCTGCCCGAAGGCGGCCCGGCGACGCGCGGACGGCCGATGGTGAACCTGCTACCGCTGGCCGCCGGAGAGACGATTTCGACCGTCCTGCCCTTGCCCGAGGACGAGGAGCGCTGGAGCGACCTGCACGTCATGTTCGCGACCGCGAACGGCACCGTGCGCCGTAACTCCATGGATGCGTTCGCGAATATCCCGACGGCGGGCAAGATCGCAATGCGGTTCGACGACGACAGCGACGACCGCCTGATCGGCGTCGCGTTGCTGACCGAGACCGACGACGTGCTGCTGGCGACCAAGGCGGGCAAGGCGATCCGCTTTGCCGCGACCGACGTCCGCGAGTTCCAGAGTCGGACCTCGACCGGCGTGCGCGGCATTTCACTGGGCACCGGCGACGAGGTTATCTCGCTGTCGATCTTGGGCGGGTTCCAAGCGTCGGCGGAAGAGCGGGAGCAGTATCTGAAGGCTGCGCCGTGGAAGGAAGGCGACCGCGAGGTTACGCTGTCGAGCGAACGCATGGCGGAGTTCGAAGCGGCCGAGGAGTTCATCCTGACCGTTACCGCCAACGGTTTCGGCAAGCGCACCTCTGCCTATGAATATCGCCGGACCGGGCGCGGGGGTCAGGGGATCACCAACATCGTAACGTCCGATCGCAACGGGCCGGTCGTGGCGAGCTTCCCGGCGCATAATGGCGAGCAGCTGATGCTGGTGACCGATCAGGCCAAGCTGATCCGCACCACCGTCGGCGACATCCGCGTCGCGGGCCGCAATACGCAGGGGATCACCATCTTCCGCGTCGGTTTCGGCGAACAGGTCGTGTCCGCCGCCAAGATCGACGAGGACGAAAACCCCGAGAACGACGCCGAGGCGATCGTCGCCGAGGAACGGGCGGCAACGCCGGCGGCGGAAGGCGACATCCTGCTGGACGACGGCACCGGCCCCGACACGATCAGCGAAGGGGATGTCGAGGAATGACCCCCGCCACCGCGTTCAAGGTACTGACCGCCGAACAGATGGCGACGCTGGAGGCCGATGGCAGCTTTGCCGGGGCGCCGGTCGACCTAGCCGATGGCTATGTCCATCTGTCGACCTTCGACCAGCTGACCGAAACGGTCGACAAGCATTTTGCCGGGCAGAGCGATCTGCATGTGGCGGAAGTCGATCTGGAGGCGCTGGGTGACGCGGTGAAGTGGGAGCCGTCGCGTGGGGGGCAGCTGTTCCCGCACCTCTATGCGCCGCTGACGCTGGACGTGGTGGTGGCCTATGGGCCGCTGCATCGGGACGAGGCGGGCAAGGTACAGCGGCCGATAACGGGCTAAAGCTCCTCCCCGGCACGGGGAGGACTTTAAGCGTAGAGTTCCACCACCTCCGCGCCCTGCCCCACGGCCTCCAGCAACAGCGTCCGGTGGCAATGCGCCGGCTCGCGTTCGAAACACAGCAGCGCCGACGGCATCTCCGCCGCCAACCCCAGCATGATCGCCGCCTGCGCCTGTGCCTCGGGCAGTTCGAGCTGCTCGTCATACACCGCTCGCAACGTCGCGACGTCGCCCTTCTTCGCCGCGTCGCGCCCGCGCTTGGGCGTGCCGAGCGCCTTCAGATGCACGTAATCAATGTCGTGGGTCGCCAGTTCGGCGGAAAGCGACGATTTGGAAAAGCCCGGCCGGCGCGACAGCGGCAGTGCGCGCACGTCGATCACCCGGCGCACCCCCGCCGCCTGCAACGCGGCGACGAACTCCGCCACGGTCACCGCTTCATAACCGATCGTATAGATTTTCATCCGCCCATCCTGTCGCGCCGCCATTCCATCCATAAAACGATGGTCCGCGACGTACGTTCATTGCCCGTTGTCGTTCGTCCGCCTAGACGCCTGCCATGCAATACGACGTTCACATCATTGGCGGTGGCCTCGCCGGTTCCGAGGCAGCATGGCAGTTGGCGCAGGCAGGGGCGAAGGTCCGCCTGTCGGAAATGCGCGGCGGCGGCGACAATACGCCCGCGCATCAGGGCGACGACCTAGCCGAGCTGGTCTGTTCGAACAGCTTCCGCTCGGACGATGCCGAATCCAACGCGGTCGGGCTGCTCCATGCGGAAATGCGCGCGCTGGGGTCGCTCATCATGGCCAAGGGCGACGAACATAAGGTGCCGGCCGGATCGGCGCTGGCGGTCGATCGCGACGGCTTCTCTGCCGGCGTCACCGCCGCGCTGGAGGCGCATCCCAACATCACGATCGTCCGCGAGCGGGTCGACACCCTGCCCGACACCGGCATGACGATCGTCGCCACCGGCCCGCTGACCGCGCCGACGCTTGCCGGCGACATCGGCGGCGCGACCGGCGCGGAGGCGCTGGCGTTCTTCGACGCGATTGCGCCCATCGTCCATTTCGATTCGATCGATATGGAGGAAGCGTGGTTCCAGAGCCGGTGGAACAAGGGCGAGGGCAAGGATTACATTAACTGCGCGATGAACCGCGAACAGTATGAAGCCTTCCACGCCGGGCTGATCGCGGGCGAAAAGGCTGAGTTCCGCGAGTGGGAGAATGTCCCCTATTTCGAAGGCTGTATGCCGATCGAGGTCATGGCGGAGCGCGGGCTGGACACGCTGCGCTTCGGGCCGATGAAGCCGGTCGGGCTGGACGATCCGCGCACCGGGCGCTGGCCGCACGCCGTCGTACAGCTGCGGCAGGACAATGCGTCGGGCACGTTGTGGAACATCGTCGGGTTCCAGACCAAGCTGAAGCATGGCGAACAGGTGCGGCTGTTCCGGACCATTCCGGGGCTGGAGAATGCCGAGTTCGCGCGGCTGGGCGGACTGCATCGAAACACCTTCATCCGGTCGCCCGAGCTGCTCGATCCGACGTTGCGGTTGAAGGCGCGGCCGCACCTGCGCTTCGCCGGGCAGATGACGGGCTGCGAAGGCTATGTGGAGAGCGCCGCCGTCGGGTTGATGGCTGGTCGCTTCGCTGCCGCCGAACTCGCGGGCAAGGAGCTTGCTCCGCCGCCGGTCGAAACGGCGATGGGGGCGCTGCTGCACCATATCACCGGCGCGGCGGTCGCGGAAACCTATCAGCCGATGAACGTCAATTTCGGGCTGATGCCGCCGATCCCCGGTCGGACCAAGAAGGCCGATCGCAAGAAGATGTACACGGCACGGGCGCGCGACGCGTTCGGCGAATGGGCGGCGGTGTCGCTCTAACGCTGGGTCAGGTTGAGGGCGAGGAAGCTGACCCCCGCCCCCAGCATCAGCAACCCGAACCCGCCGATCGCGCCATAGACCGGACCCCATGCGCCAAAGGCGGTGGCGAAGGTCAGCGCGACCAGCGCCCAGCCGCCACGCCGTCGCCAAGGGACCTCGACGCCGTCCCAGCGGGTGCGGTGCCGGTCGCTGGCCAGCGCCAGCAGCGTGAACGCGCCGAGCGCGGCAAGGAGTGCGAAAACGATCATTCGGCGGGCGCCAGGTTGGAGGAAGCGATTCGGGCGTTACGAGCAGGCCGCCGTGCCTTCGGTCGGAACCGATGCACCCGCCACGCGGCAAAGCCGAACCCGACACCGAGCGCGAGGAAGGTCAGGTCGGCCCCGGCCAGCACCCAGTCGCCCGCCCCGATGGTCGCGAACAATCCGGTCGGCAGCGCGACAATGTTGTAGAGCGGCAACGCGATCAGCAGCACCGCCTGCGCCGTCAGCAACTCGACCCATGCCCGCGCCGGACGCCGGGCCAGCGCGTAGAGGAAGATCGCGGCCCAGCCGGCGAACATCGCATTGATCTCCGCATCGGCCCGCGCCGCAAGGCCGGTCGGCAACAGGCGGTTGGCCCACAGATAGAGCGTCATCGCGAGGGGAAAGCCGGCGACGAAACCGACATTCAGCCGCTCGACCACGCGGAACCCGAAGGGCGGTCGCGCGGGGTCCGGCAACCGTTCGCGACGCTTGACGGTCCACAGCACCAGCCCGCTCGCGACCATCAGCGATCCCGCGATGCCGCACAGGAAATATAGCCAACGCATCGGATAATCGCCGAACCGCCCGGCGTGAAGGCCGACCATCACCCCCTGTGTCTCGACCGCGCCGCCCGGCGGCGGGGCCTGCCACAGCAACCGTCCGGTGACGCCGTCATAGGCGACGCTGGGGCTGCGCGCCGACAGCATAGACGTGCCCGACCGGATCAGCGTGATCCGCGCCGCCGCGTCGCCGGGGTTCAGCACGGAGATATAGCCCGCCGTGCCGCCCATCCGCCGCTCGGCATCATGCAATATCGGCACCAGATCGACCAGCGGCGCGGGTCGCTCCAGCCGCTCGGCTGCGGGAGCTTCCGGGAACACCGTCGCATAGAGCTTTGATTCGTCGCTGTAATTGGCGACGATCGCCCATGGCATCAGCATCGCGATCAGCGTGACGAGGCCGGTATAGGTAATCATCAGGTGGAACGGCAGCGCCAGCACCGCGGTCGCATTATGCCCGTCCAGCCACGACCGCTGCCCCTTGCCCCGTCGCAGGGTGAAGAAGTCGCGGAAGATCTTCTTATGGGTCACGATCCCCGTGAAGATCGCGACCAGCATGAACATCGCGGCGATGCCGACGATCCAGCGCGCCCAGAACACAGGCATGTAGTGCAGGTCGAAATGGAAGCGGTAGAAGAAGTCGCCGCCCCGCGTTTCGCGCGCGCTCCCCTCCTGCCCGTCACTGCCGATGAACGCACTGGTATCGCGCCGGCCCCGCCGTCCGCGCTTTTCCTCGCCGGGCTTGACCTGCGGGACCCAGAACAGTTCGGCCCCGGCGCTCTGCGTGGTGGGGACGGTGATGAACCAGCTTTGCGCATCGGGTGCCTTGCGCGACAGGAACGCTACCGCGCCTTCGACGACACGGTCGGTACTGTCGATGCGCGCCAGTTCGGGCCGGGCCCAGCGGTTCAACGCCTCGCGCCAATAGGCCGAGGTGCCCGCGACGAACACCGCGAACAACAGCCAGCCGAGCAGCAACCCCGACCAAGTGTGCAGCGTCGATTGCGACTGGCGAAATCCCTTGCTCATATCCGTCCCCAGAGCGCGATCGATCCCCAGCAAATGGCGCCCGCCACCCCGCCCATGACCAGCAGCGTCCATAGCGCACGCCAGCCGCTGCGCGCGGCATAGGCCCACATCGCCGCCAAAGCGCACAACACCAGCGCGACCAGCGCGGCGGCGACCGTCGCCTGCGCAGGATCACCGGGCAGGATACGGGCCAGCGCCATCGACCACAGGCTCGCCACGGCATAGCCGACCGGCAACGCGGCGATCAGCCGCAGCGCATTGTCGCCGATCCGCCGCCACAGCACATGGCGCACCTGCCCGGTGGCGCTCACGGCAGGGTTACCCGGATACTGGCGAACACGGTGCGCGGCACGCCGTAATAATTGCCGCGCCCGGTCGAGGAGATGCGCGCATAATAGCTGCGATCGAACAGGTTGTTGACGTTGATCGCCAGCGACAGCCGCTCGGACAGCTTGTACCCGGCACGCAGGTCGGCGACGGCGTAGGCCCCCTGCCGCACGATGGTCGACCGCGTGCGCAGCGTGCCGTCAGCGTTGTAGAATGCCGGGTTGCCGCTCCACGTCGCATCGAACCACGTCACGCCCGCGCCGACACTGGCCCCGGCGAGCGGCCCATCGACCGGTTCGTAGTTGGTGAACAGCTTGACCATATGTTCGGGTATTACCGGCAACAGGCTCAATCCCTCCAGCACCGGATTGGCATCGGCCAGATATTTTGTGCGCGTGAAGCTGTAGCCGCCATTGACCCGCCATCCGGGCAGGATCTCCCCGCTCGCCTCTGCCTCGACGCCGCGCGCGCGGACCTTGCCGGTCTGGAACACCAGGGTCGGGGTGTTGGGATCGTTGATGATACGGTTGTTCTGCGTGATCTGATAGACCGCCGCCGACAGCAGCAGGCGCTTGTTCATCAGCGACAGCTTGCTGCCCGCCTCATACTGGTCGCCGATCAGCGGTTCCAGTGCGCGCCCGTCGGGACGGACCCGGCCGGGTGAAGATTGCGGTGTGAAGCTGTCGGCATAGCTGGCATACAGGTTCAGGTCGGACGTCACGTCCCACACCACACCGGCATAGGGCGTGAAGCGTTCGTCGAAGCCGTAGCGCGTCGGCAGCGGGATCGCGCCGCTCGCGACCCGCGTCGTCGTGATGGTCGTGTCCCACCACGTCATGCGCCCGCCGCCAACCAGCGTGACCCCCGCGAGCGGGCTGAGCCGCAGCTGGCCATAAAGGCCATATTGCTCGACCTCGGTCGCGGACCCGCCATAGACCTGCGTCACCGGACCGTTCGGCCCCTGAAAGACGGGTAGCGGGCCATAGGGGTTCAGCGGCGGTTCGGCGGGCGACACCGGGTTGAAGACGTCGATCTGCGCATAGTTCGACAGGCGGGTGAAATCGGACGTCGCCGAACTCGCCTGATAATCCGCGCCCAGGATCAGCGTCTGTTCGCGTCCAAAGGCAGGAAAGCTCCCTACCCCGTTGAAATCGAACGACCGGGTTTGCATCGCGCTGTCGCCGCGATAGGCGATATGGTTGGTGCGGCCATTGGTCGGCGTGATCGGCTGGTTACCGATATAGCTGTAGATGTCGATGCGATCGACGTCGGTCAACATCCCTGTCGCGCGCAATGTCCAGCGGTCGCTGATGCGGTGGGCCAGTTCGACGAAGCCCGACCAGCTTTCCGACCGGAACCGGTTCCAGTCGGCACCGAGATAGGTCGAGCGGCGGACATCGAGCAGCCGCCCCTCGCTGCCATCCGTACCACCGATATAACCCGGCAGGCCCGACTGGATCGCGGGTTTGAACAGATCGTAATTGCCACCGAAGGTCAGCGTAGTGCGGTCGCCGATCTCGGTATCCGCGACACCGAACGCGGCGAAGCGATAGCGATGAGCGACATCGAAGAACTGGTCCTGATCCTGAATCATCGCGCCCAGCCGAACGCCCGAACGATCGTCGAGCGGTGTCGACACGTCGACCTCGCCCCGGAAATTGCGGTAGCTACCATAGCCGGCCAGTGCGCTGACCTGTCGCGTGTCGAGCGGGCGCTTGCGGACCAGGTTGATGCTGCCGGCCGGATTGCCCGCGCCGCTGAACAGCCCTGCTGGCCCGCGCAACACCTCTACCCGGTCGTACAGGAAGAGGTCGGGCACCACCGCCGGAAAGGCGAAGGCAAAGGTCGGGACACCGTCGACCAGATAGTTGTTGATGGTGAAACCACGCGACAGATAGGACGGGTCCTCGCTGCCTATCCCGGTGATGGTGACGCCGTTGGTGACGGTCAGCGCGTCCTCCAGCGTGAACAGATTGCGCTGCTGCAACTGTTCCTGGTCGATCACGGTGATGGTGTTGGGGACGTCCTTGAGCGGAGTGACGGTCTTGCCGACCGCCCGGCCATAGCTTTTCCCGACGACGATAATCTCTTCGCCACGCTGGCTTTCCGTATCGTCGTCCGACACCGGCTCGGCCATCGCCGGCAGTGCGGGAAGGATCAGTGCCGCCATGCCGGCCAGCGTCCTCGATCGTACCGAATGCTTCACTCCGCCCCCTGTTGCGACTCAATTTCAATATGGGCGTCTCTATCGGCACGATCCGGACAATGCAACGCTATTGCGACCTACTCTCATTATTACTATTCGGGAGGTCGTAGAGATTGCAGGAGAAGAATGATGCGAGGATGGGCCTTGATGATCGCGCTGGTGATGCCGGCGGCGGCGAGTGCGCATGAAGTCTGGGTAGAGCGCGACGGCAACGGCCCGGCACGCATCTATCTGGGCGAACCGGCCGAACCTTTGCCGGTCGGTGGCGATCCGGAGTTCAAGAACCTGGTCGCGCCGACGATCATCGGTCAGGCCAAGGTCCGACAGGTCCGCCGCGCCGGCTTTATCGAGGCGGCGGTCGCCCCCGGCGATGTCCGCGTGACCGATGATTCGGTGTTCAAGCCCTGGGGTGAGGCAGGCGCGAAGGAAGGCGTGGTCTATTATGCCCGCGCCGGTCGCAGCCAGCCGGGAACGCGCATGGCCTATGAGATCGCACCGCTGGCCGCAGGCGCAAACCGCTTCGCGCTACGCCATGCCGGCAAGCCGGTCGGTGGCGCCAAGCTGACGCTGGTGACGCCCGACCATCGCAGCGTCGAACTGACCGCTGGCCCCGACGGCGCGGTCACCGTGCCGGTCGCGGGCAAGGGCCGCTATCTACTCAGCAGTGCGCAGGTGGAAACCGGAAAACTGCGCGTCGCCGGCGGCCCGGTCGACAAGCTGCACCATATCGCCACCACGACCTTCGTCGTGCAGTGACCGGGCGGGCGGCGGGAAGCGATCCCGCCGCCCCTCCCCTCAGCGCACCGGCAGCGTGAACGGCGCGGCGGGCAGGTCGGCGCCGTCGAACAGGTTGACGAACGGCGCGTCCGACCAGGCATAGCGGATGCCGGTCACGTCCGGACGGTTGGCGCCGGGCAGGACCACCGTATCGCCCTGTACCGTGCCGTCGACGAAGCTGCAGGTCGTGCCGGCGCAGCGTTCGAACCCGATTGCCGACGCACCGCCATAGCGTTGCAGCCCGCCGGTCACGTTGCGGAAGCGGACGACGATGTCGCTCCCCTGCCGGACCGCCTCGGCCGCCTCGGGACCGCTGCGCAGGCCGGGCTGGCGATAGGCGACGACACGCGCCAGCCGGGCGAGGCGTTCGCCGACGACCTTCTTCTGCGCCGGATGGATGTCGAACCGGTCGCCGACGTCGATCGTGACGGCAAGGCCAGCATTGGCATCGGCGGCCACCGCCTCTGCCTCCGCCTGACGCAGCGCCGCCCAGCCGGAATCGATCGGTACGGTCTGCGGCTTGCCGAACGCGGTCAGCTGCACGACGAAGAACGGCAGGTCGCTCTGCCCGAAGGCCCGTCGCCAGTCGGCCATCAGGTTGGTCATCAACCCGCGATAGGCGCCGGCCTCCCCGGTGTTCGACTCCCCCTGATACCACGCTGCCAGCTTCAGGCCGTAGCCCGACAGCGGTGCGATCATGCCGTTATACAGCGTGGTCAGGCTGTTCGGCACTTCCCACGGGGCTGGCGCGACCTGCGCGTTACGGACCGGGCTGCCGATGCGATAGCGCCACGGGCCGTTCAGCGGGACCGTGCCGCCGTCGCTCAGGCCGATCGCGCGGTTCGCGACATTGGTGAACGCCATCCGGCCATTCGCGCCGACCACGCGGATGGCGACGACATTGCGGCCGGCGCGCAGCACCCCGGCGGGAAATTCATAGTTGCGCCATACCCAGTCGACGCTGCCCCCGCCGACATAACGGCCGTTGATATAGGTTTCGTCGAACTTCCCGATCGGTCCGAGCTGGATACGCTTCGCGGCGGCGGCCTGTTCGGCGGTCAGGTCGATGGTAGTGCGCAGCCACACCACGCCCTCCAGGCCGGCGCGGTCGGCGGCGGGCAGCTGTCCGTCATCGGCGGGCAGCGTCGCCCAGCCGCGATCGTCGAACGCGGCGGCACGGAACGGGCGCTCCCTCTTCGCTGCGGGGTCGATCACCTCCCATGCCTTTTCCCGGCGGGCGCCTTCACCGGCGACGGCCTTTGCGGGATCGGAGCCGAACGTCGCGACGGTCGCGAGGCGATCGGCGAACCCCGGCAGCTTGCCGAGCGAGGGCGCGCTGATCCAGCTTTCGATCCGCGTGCCGCCCCATTCGGACGCGATGAAGCCCATCGGCACCTTTTCGGTCGTGCGCAGCGATCGCGCCATGAAATAGCAGACTGCCGACGCATCGCCGACGGTTTCGGGCGATACCGCCTTCCACTGCGCGCGCGCCGGCAGATCGGCGGCGGGCGCGGCGACGCTGGTATCGGGGATGGTCACGAAGCGGAGCTGCGCGTCGCTGGCCGAGGGTATGACCTCCAGCCCGGTCGCATGGCGGACCTGGAATTCCATGTTCGACTGTCCGCCGCACAGGAAGACATCGCCGACCAGTATGTCCGACACCTGCTGCGCGGGCGTGCCCGCCGCGCCGCCGACCGACAGCGTGTAAGGACCACCCGCCGGCATCGCCGGCAGCGTCGCGCGCCATTTGCCGTCGCTGCCTGCGACTGCCGTGACGCTGCGTTCGCCCAGCTTCACCGTTACCGTTTCACCCGGCGCAGCATTGCCCCAGACGGTGATCGGCCGATCACGCTGCAAAACGGCGTGATCGGCGAAAATATTGGCAAAGCTGGGCGCGGTCGCTTGCGCCCATGCCGGCGCGCTACCCGCCAGCAGCGCGGCCGTCAGACCCGCCGCCCATCCCGTGAACGAACGCATACCCTCTCCCCGATTCGTTGTGAGCGCTACCATGGCAAAGCCCGCGGGCCGGCGCCAGCCATGGAACGCAGGCGATCGGGCGGGACGGTCAGCCCATGGCCGACCGGGTATCGTCCAGCGCCAGCGATACCAGCGCGTTCATCGCCTCCTCCGCCCCGCGCGCATCGCCCGCGGCCACCGCGTCGAACACGCGGGCATGGTCGGGCACCGGATCGCGCGGCAGGGCGCGTTGCCGCTGCTTGAACTGCGTGGTCCAGTTGACCGCCGCGCCGATGCTGGCGCTGAGCGCGACGAACGTCTCGTTATGCGTAGCGTAGATCAAAGCGTCGTGGAAATCGCGATCCGCCGCCCGCCCCGCTTCGGTCGCCAGCGTGTGGCGGCGCATCCCGGCAAGCGCGGTCTTCAGCGCCTTGATGTCGTCCTTGTCCCGCCGCTCCGCCGCCAGCCGGGCGACCGCCGGTTCGACGACCGAGCGCAGTTCGAACAGGCCGCGGACGAACGCGATGTTCGGTTCCCCCTCGAACGCCCAGGCAAGGACCATCGGGTCGAGGAAGTTCCAGCGACGACGCGGCAGGACGCGGGTACCGATCTTGGGACGGCTTTCGACCAGCCCCTTGGCCGTCAGCACCTGCACCGCTTCGCGATAGGCGCTGCGCGACACGTCCAGCGCCTCGGCATTGGCGACTTCGCCGGTCAGCAGTTCGCCCGGCGCGATCCGCCCCGATACGATCGCCGTCCCCAGATAATGGGCGACCGCACCGCGCAGGCGGCGACCCGATCCCTTACGCGACGTCCCCGTATGGTCGCCCAGCGCACCGGCCGGTTCCGCCGCCATCATGGCACTGTCGTCCAGTGCATCATCCCTGCTCACGCCGTTTCCTTCATCTTCGGCATCGATACCTGCCGGGCAGCGGCCGGGCGCGCCCGATTTGTATAACTAATCTCGCCATCGCGACCGAGCGGTCGCAGCATCGGATACGCTAGGCACGCAAAAGCCCGTCGTCAAACCATCGCATACAAATCCAACCGCTCCGGCGAACGGCACGGCAACGGCCGTTGAGGAGGCACGCCAACCGCACCGAAGCACAAAAGGCGTTGACCACCATTCCCCCAGCCAATACCCAGACTAATAGCGGACGTCAGATACCGCCGTCAGGAGACATGATGCGGGGATCGACGACGACGGGTGCGGCTATTTTCGCGCTGGCCTTGCTGGGCGGGAGCGCGGCGCCGGCGCAGGTCTGGCGATCGGACCAGGGCGATAGCAGCTATCGTAATCCGGTGCTGTTCGCCGATTATCCCGATCCCGACATCATCCGCGTCGGCAGCGATTATTATTTCGTCACCACGACCTTTGCCAATGCGCCGGGGCTGACCCTGCTCAAGTCTAAGGACCTGGTGAACTGGCGGATCTTCAGCCACGTCGTGCCGCGGCTCGACGACCGGCCCGAATATAGACTGGATGCAGGCAAGGACGCGTATCGCCGCGGGCTGTTCGCCGCCAGCCTGCGCCATCACGACGGGACCTTCTACATCGTCGTGACCCCGGTCGGGCAGAATACCCGCATCTACCGCGCGCGCGATCCGCAGGGGCCGTGGACGATGAACGAGCTGGACCGGGCGGCATTCGATCCCGGCCTGTTCATCGAAGCCGACGGCACCGGCTATATCGCGACGTCGATCGGGTCCGACGGCACGATCCGGCTGCTGAAGCTCGACCCCGGTTTTCGCCGGGTCGTCGACGATCGCAAGATACATTACAACGCCGGGGCGGAAGGATCGAAGATCATCCGGCGTGGCGATTTCTACTATCTGTTCAACGCGATCCCGCGCCGGCTGGGGCTGACGGTATCGCGGGCGCGCAGTCTGTACGGACCATGGGAAACCCGACCGCAGATCGACGATCGCAGCGGCGGGCACCAGGGGGCGCTGGTCGATACGGCGGACGGCAAATGGGTCGGGTTCGTGATGCTCGATGCCGGGGCGATCGGGCGGACCACGAACCTCAGCCCGATCTTCTGGCAGGATGACTGGCCGGTCTGGGGGGCGCCCGAGGCACCCAACCGCGTGCCCGCGCGGGCAGCAAAGCCGATCACCGGCTTCCCCTTCGCCGAACCGGCGACGTCCGATGATTTTTCCGCCCGGCAGCTGGGTGGGCAGTGGCAGTGGAACCACAACCCGGACGACCGCCGCTGGTCGTTGTCCGCGCGGCCGGGGTTCCTCCGGCTGCGTCCGACACAGGCCGACACTCTCTGGCGCGCGCGCAACACGTTGACGCAAAAGGCGCAGGGACCGCGCAGCCGGGCGGAGGTGAAGCTCGACATCCGCCATGTCGCTCCGGGCGACCGCTGTGGCTTCGGCACGTTCGGCCAATATAGCGCGACATTGGCCGTCACCCGCAACGATAGGGGTGCCGCCAGCCTGACGATGGATGTCCTCGAAAGCACCGATACGGGGCCGGTGGCCGATCGCCGGATGCCGGCGACACCCTTTGCCGGCGCGACCCTGTGGATCGCGCTCGACCTCGACTTCACCACCGATCGCGGCCGGTTGTCCTATAGCGGCGACGGAGTGCGATGGCAGGCGGCGGGCGGCGATTTCCCCCTCGCCTTCGCATGGCGCACCGGCACCTTTCAGGGCGAGCAGATGGCGCTGTCCTGCTACAATCCCCGTCCCGGCACCGGCTATCTCGATGTGGACAGCTTCACGCTGCGCGCACCGCAGGCCGACACTCCACTGAGCAAATGACGTGACCGCAGACATTACCCGCCGCAGCCTGATCGCCGGGGCCGCGATCGCGCCGGTCGTCGTCAGTGCAGCCGCCGCCGCGCCGCGTGCAAAGCAGCGCCTCGCCCAGACACCGCCGATGGGCTGGAACAGCTGGAACAGCTTCGCGACGACGATCACCGAGGCGCAGGCGCTGGAGACGGCGACGATCCTGCGCGATCGGTTGCTGCCGGCGGGCTATTCGATCTTCACCATCGACATCCAGTGGTATGAACCCGGCGCCACCGGCTATGCGTACCGCGCCGACGCCATTCCGGTGCTGGACGACTATGGCCGGCTGCAGCCCGATCCGAAGCGGTTTCCGTCGGCTGCCGGGGGCAAGGGGTTCCGCGCCATTGCCGACAGGGTCCATGCGATGGGGCTGCAATTCGGCATCCACCTGATGCGCGGCATCCCGCGTGAGGCAGTGCGCCGGAACCTGCCGATCCTCGGCACCCGTTACCGCGCGCAGGACATTGCCGACCGGACCAGTATCTGTTCGTGGAACAGCGACATGTACGGCGTCGACATGCGCCATCCGGCGGCGCAGGCCTATTATGACAGCGTGTTCGCGCAATATGCCGATTGGGGCGTCGATCTAGTCAAGATGGACGATATGAGCCGCCCCTATGACGCGCACGCGCCGGAGATCGAGGCGGCGAGCCAGGCGATCGCTCGATCGGGCCGCCCGATCCTGTTGAGCCTGTCACCCGGCGAAACCCCGTTGTCGAGCGCCGACCATGTCCGGGCGCACGCGCAGATGTGGCGGATCAGCGACGATTTCTGGGACGAATGGCCGCTGCTCGACGCGCAGTTCGTCCGGCTGGAGAATTGGCAGCGTTTCGCCGGCCCCGGCGGCTGGCCCGATGCCGACATGCTGCCGCTCGGTCGGCTGGCGCTGGGCCAGCGCGATACAAAGTTCACCCCCGCCGAACAGCGTACGGTGATGACATTGTGGTCGATCGCCCGGTCGCCGCTGATCATGGGCGGCGACCTGCGCCACCTCGATGCGCCGACGCTCGACCTGCTGACCAATCCGGAGGTAATCGCGGTCAACCAGGCCAGTTCGGCCAACCGCCCGCTGCATGTGCAGGACGGGATGCGGGCATGGACCGCGCGCAGCCCGACCGGATCGACCTATCTCGCGCTGTTCAATCCGGGCGACAAGCCGTCGCGGCAGGGTGTCGATCTGCGCTGGCTGAAGCTGCGTGGCCCGGTGCGGGTACGCGACCTGTGGGCGCGCCGCGACATCGGCAGCTCGACCAGCCGGGTCGAAGCCGATGTGCCGCCCCATGGCGCCGCGCTGTTCCGTCTCGACGGGCCTGGCGCCTGACCTTTTCCGCTACCAACCGAAAGACCCGCCGATGCTGCGATCCCTACTGACCGGCCTACTCCTGACTGCCAGCGTGGGGGCGGCGTCGGCCGAACCGGCGCGGTTCAGCCACTTCACCTATGACGGCCGCAGCGTCGAGCGGGCGACGCCTAGCTCCGACCAGTATCGCAACCCGATCCTGTCGGGCTATTATCCCGATCCATCGGTCATCCGCGTGGGCCAGGACTATTATCTCGTCCTGTCGTCCTTCGCCCATTATCCGGGTCTCCCGATCTTTCATTCGCGCGATCTGGTGAACTGGACCCAGATCGCCAATGCCATCGACCGGCCGGAACAGCTGGATTTCAGCGGGCGGCGGGTGTCGGAGGCGGTGTTCGCGCCCGACATCAGCTTTCACGACGGCACCTTCTATATCGTCAATACCTGCGTCCAGTGTCGCGGGAACTTTGTCATCACCGCGAAGGACCCGAGAGGCCCGTGGTCGAACCCGATCTGGCTGCCGTTCGAGGGGATCGACCCGTCGATCTATTGGGAAGGCGACAAGGCCTATATCGTCAACAACCGCGCGCCGAACGAACCCCCGCGCTACGACGGCCATCGTGCGATCTGGGTCCAGGAATATGACTGGCGCGCGGGCAAGATGGTCGGCGAATCGACCCAGCTCATCAACGGCGGCGTCGACATCGCCAAGAAGCCGGTCTGGATCGAGGGGCCGCATATCTTCCGCAAGGATGGCTGGTATTATCTGACCGCCGCCGAAGGGGGCACCAGCGTAAACCATTCGCAGGTGGTGTTCCGGTCGAAGACGTTGCGCGGCCCGTTCGTGCCGTGGTCCGGCAACCCGATCCTGACGCAGCGCGACCTGCCGAACGACCGCACCGATCCGATCTCGGCGGCGGGCCATGCCGAACTGGTGCAGACGCAGAATGGCGACTGGTGGGCGACCTTCCTCGCCGTGCGGCCGTACGGCGACGATTATTACAATATCGGGCGGGAGACGTTCCTGCTGCCGGTGACGTGGAAGGATGGCTGGCCGACGATCCTGCCCGCCGGACAGCGCGTCCCGTTCGTCGCAGATCGGCCGAAACTGCCCCGCCAGCCTGCACCCAAATTGCCGACCAGCGGCGATTTTGCCTATGTCGACGAATTCGACGGCGCGAAGCTCGCCATGCAGTGGATCGGCGTGCGGACCCCCAAGGCGCCGGTCTATCGGCTAGCCAAGGGCAAGTTGCTGATCGATGGCGGCGCGGCGATCGGCGACCAGAATGGCGTGCCGGGGTTCGTCGGGCGGCGGCAACAGCATCATATCGCATCGATGGCGACGACCGTCCGCTTCGCCCCGCGTCAGGACGGCGATCGCGCCGGGCTGGTCGCGATGCAGAGCGACGAGAGCTATCTGTTCTTCGGGGTGACCCGGATCGCGGGCAAGCCGGTCGTCGCGCTCTACACCCGTGCCAAGGGCGCCGAGCAGCTGGTGGCAAGCGCCCCGCTGACCGGCAACGCACCGGTCACGCTGACGCTGCGCGCGGATCGCGGCGCGATGGCGGTCGACTATATGGTCGGCGGCAAGACCCGCACGCTGGCGAAGGATGTCGACATCCGCTTCCTCAGCACACGGATGGCCGGCGGCTTCACCGGCACCGTCGTCGGCCCCTACGCCTATCAGCGATAGGGCCAGGACGCGCAGACAAAGAAAACCCCGCCAGGTCGACCGACCTGGCGGGGTTTTCCATGGCGCACCCGGAACGATTCGAACGTCCGACCCTCAGATTCGTAGTCTGATGCTCTATCCAGCTGAGCTACGGGTGCCCGGTGGAGGCCGCCTGCTACAGGCCACCATCCCGGCTGGCAACCCCGTTGTATCAATTTTTTTGCGTGGGTATCGGTGGAGCATGACCCGCTCCGCGATCCCGTTCGTCCTGCCCGCCGCCCTGTTGTCGGCCTGTGTCGCGCCGGCGGGGGATTATCCCTCGCTACTGCCGCGCCCGATCGAGAAGATCAGCCTGGCCGAACCAGTGCGTCCGGTGCCGGTGGCAACGCCCGATGCCGCGTTGGACGCCAGGATCGCTGCGCTCAGCCGCGATGTAACCGGCGCGAAGGCCGCGTTCGATGCTGCTGCCACGCGGGTACGCAAGACCGTCGGCGCGGCGGCGGACAGCAGCGAGGGGAGCGAGCGCTGGCTGGGGGGGCAGGTGGCGCTGGCCGAACTGGATGTCGCGCGCACCGCGATCGACGTGCCGCTGGCCGAACTCGAGCGGCTGGCGATCGACCGCGCCGCGGCCGGTGCGCCGCCCTACCCCGCGCTCGACGCCGCGCTGGCCAAGGCGAATGCCGACGCCGCGGCCCAGCGCACCATCATCGCCACGCTGGGCGCGCAGCTGAAATAGCCGCTATTGCAGCGCGCGCAGTACCGGCAGGATTGACGCATAGTCGTCGGTCCACGGCGCGGTATCGGTCACGGGCAGCGATTCCCAATGCCTCCCAGACGCCAGCAGTTCGCCCAGCACTTCGGGATCGCGGGTCAGGGCGATCCACAGCGACCCCGTTTCCGTCGGGTCGTCCGACTTCGGCTGATAGGCGAGCTGTGCCGCCATCCACCCGCCCGCCGTCCGCGCGACGACCGGTCCCAGGTCGAGATAGCGGTTAGACACATGCACCAGCAGCAGCCCGCGCCGCCCCAGCACCCGGCCATAGGTATCGAACGCCTCGCGCGTCATCAGGTGCATCGGCACCGCGTCCGACGAAAAGGCATCGAGCGCCAGCAGGTCGAGGCTGCCGGCCGGCTCCCCCGACAGGGTCAGCCGCGCATCGCCAACCGCGATCTGCGCATCGGGGGTACAGCGCCGCAGGAAGGTGAAGGCCCCCGAATCCCGTGCGATCCGCACGACGACCGGGTCGATCTCGTAGAAGCGCCAATGCTGTCCCGGCTTGGCATAGCAGGCGAGCGTCCCGGTGCCCAAACCGACGATCCCGATACGCGCCGACGGGCCGTACAACGACGGCGCGGCGCGTAACGCCTCTCCCACGCCCGAATTCGGGACGTAATAGGTCGTCGGCGTCCGCTCCCGCTCGGGCGTACCGGTCAGCTGGATACCGTGCAGCGTCGTGCCGTGCTGCAGCTCGTTGACATCCTTCCCGCGCATGATCGTGTACACGCCGAAATAGCTGCGGGTCCTGGCGCCGGGCTCCAGCGACAGCGCGATGGCGCGATAGCCGCCGAACAGGAACAGCGCGGCGGCCAGCGCAAACAGGAACGGCGCGCGCACGCCGATCGCGAACAGCCCGATCGCGACGATCCCGAAAAACGCGACCGCATCGGGCTTGGCCCCCAGCATCCCGCCGGGATTGAGCATTCCGACCGCGACCAGCGCCGCGATCGTGAGGATCGCGATCAGCCGCAGCTTCAACCCGCCGGCGATCCAGGCCCGCTGCGTCATCGGCAACAGGAACGGCAGTGGCGCCAGTATTCCCGCCGCCAGGATCAGCAACGGATATTCGTACGTCCAATCGAACAGCACCGGCGCGACCAGCCCGGCGAACGCACCGCCCAATGCCCCACCGACCGACATGGCAAGATAGAAGCCGGTCAGCCGCCCCGGCGCCGGACGTAGCGCATACATATGCGCGTGCAGCGACACCGACACCGCGAACAGCAGCAGCAGCGCCGCCAGCGCGCTCAACAGCGGAAAGTCGTGGTTCCCGCCGATCATCATCCCGCCAAAGACGAGGATCGTGATCGGCGCATAGCGGGTGATCGCATCGGCCAGGCCCCGCCGCGCGGCGAACGCCACGGTAAAACTCAGCAGGTACAGGCCAAGCGGCAGCACCCACAGCAGCGGTACCGCCACGATGTCGGTGGTCAGGAAGGTCGACGTCGCCAGCATCAGCCCCGACGGCACCAGCCCCAGCACGATCCAGTGCAGCACCCGACGCCAGCCCGGCGCCTCCCCCTTGTCGAGCGGCACCGCCTGTTCGCGCCGATGCGGCAACAGCCAGCCACAGCCGATGACCAGCACGAACAGCAGCGCATAGCCGATGCTCCAGCCCCAGCTCTGTGCGCGCAACGGCAATAGCGGTTCGACCAGCAGCGGATAGGCGAGCAGCCCGGCGAAACTGCCGACGTTCGACGCGGCATAGAGCGCGTACGGGTCGCGCCCCGGACAGACGAACGCGAACCAGCGTTGCAACAGCGGCGCCTGTGCCGATACGGCGAAGAACAGCGGCCCGATCGACGCGGTCAGCAGCCATGGGGTCCACAGCGCCGGTTCGGTCCCGGTCGGCGTCGGGGTCGAATTGACCCCGATCGGCAACCACACCGCCGCACAGAGCAGCAGCAACAGATGCACCGCCGCCTGCGCCTTCGGCATCAGCTTGCCCAGCAGATGGGCATAGGCATAGCCGCCCAGCAGCAGCGCCTGATACACCAGCATCGCCGAGTTCCACACCGCCGGCGCGCCCCCCAGCTGCGGCAGCGCCATGCGCGCGACCATCGGCTGGACGAGGAACAGCAGGAACGACCCGGCAAGGATCGTCGACACGAAAATCCAGCGGATCGGCCATCCGGCAGTCCGTTCGGGTGTCGTCACGGACGCGGTTTCCAATAGGTGATGTGCGGGTTCAGCGGGCTGTCGGCGGGAACTGCGGGGTGAAGGAAATCCTCCCCGACCGATCGGACCATGCCGATCCGCTCCATCAATCCCCAGCTGCGGGTGTTGGCGAGAATGGTGATCGCACCGATCCGATCGACCGGCAGATTGGCAAAGCCCCACGCGAGCGACGCTTCCGCTGCCTCACGCGCGAAACCCCGTCCCCAATGTTCCCTGCCGAAGCGCCAGCCGATCTCGACCCCGCCATCCAGCGGAGTGCCCTCCGCACCGGGTTTCAGGCCGCAAAATCCCAGCATCCGCCCGGTTGCGCGTTCCTCCGCGACCCAGAAGCAATAGCCATGTGTCGCGGCAAAACCGTCCTGTCGCGCGATCGCGGCGTCGACTTCCTCGCGCGTCATCAACGCCGGGAAATATCGCATGACTTCAGGGTCGGCGCAGTGCGCGTAAAAAGTCTCGCGGTCGCGATCCTCCCAGCGCCGCAGGACCAGCCGCTCGGTATCGATCATTCCCCCAGCAACCGGGCGGCATGGGCGGCGTGATAGGTCAGCACGCCGGAACAACCCGCGCGCTTGAACGCCAGCAGCGTTTCCAGCACCATCGCGTCGCGATCCGCCACGCCCGCCGCCACGCCCGCCTCGATCAGGGCATATTCGCCCGATACCTGATAGGCGAAGACCGGCACCTCGAACGCCGCCTTTACCCGCGTGATGATGTCGAGATAGGGCAATCCCGGCTTGATCATCACGCTGTCGGCCCCCTCGGCCAGGTCGAGCGCGACTTCGCGCAGCGCTTCCTCGCTATTGGCGGGGTCCATCTGATAGGTCTTCTTGTCGCCCTTCAGCAGGCCATGCGTGCCGACCGCGTCGCGGAACGGGCCGTAAAAGGCGCTGGCATATTTCGCAGCATAGGCCATGATCTGCACATTATGATGGCTGCCGGCCTCCAGCGCGTCGCGGATCGCCGCCACGCGGCCGTCCATCATGTCGGACGGCGCGACGATGTCGCTGCCCGCCTCCGCCTGTACCAGCGCCTGACGTACCAGCGCCTCCGACGTCACGTCGTTCAGCACATAGCCCGCCGTGTCGACGATCCCGTCATGGCCGTGGGAGGTATAGGGGTCGAGCGCGACGTCGGTCAGCACGCCGACCTCCGGCACCGCATCCTTGATCGCGCGGATCGCGCGGCACATCAGATTGTCGGGATTGAACGCTTCCGCGCCGTCGTCGCTGCGCAGGTCGCGCGGGGTGTTGGGGAACAGCGCGATCACGGGAATGCCCAGATCGCGGGCCTCGCGCGCGCGATCGACGATCCCGGACAGGCTCCAGCGCGACACGCCCGGCAACGCCTTGACCGGTTCCCCCTCGCCCTCCGTCACGAACAACGGCCAGATCAGGTCGGCGGGGGTGAGGATGGTTTCGGCGTGGAGCCGGCGGCTCCAGGCGGTAGCGCGGGTGCGGCGCAGGCGCAGCGCGGGATAAGCAGCGGACATGACGCGACTTGTGGGCCAAGCGGTTCGGACGATCAACCGAAAGTCGCGTGGGTCCATTTTCGTTACGGGGCGTTACCGACCCCATGAACCGCATCCGCACCGCCGCCATGATCGTCAACGCCCGGTCGCGCAGCGGGCAGGACCAGTTCGCGCAGGCGTGCAGTGCGCTGCAGGGTGCCGCGTTCGAGGTCGACGCCCATGCCGTCGAGGACCCCGATCAGCTGGTCCCGACGCTGAAACGCGCGCTGGAGGCAAAGCCCGATCTGGTGATCCTGGGCGGGGGCGACGGGACGATCAGCAGCCTGGTCGATTATCTGCTGGGGCATGACGTCATCCTCGGCGTCCTGCCGTTCGGGACCGCCAACAGCTTCTGCCGCACGCTCGGCATCCCGCTCGACATTCCCGGCGCGATCGAGGTGCTGAAGACCGGGCAGCCGCGCCGGATCGACCTCGGTATGATCGACGGCGATTATTTCGCGAACTGCGCCGCCATCGGCCTGTCGCCGCAGATCGCCAAGACCGTGCCGCACGGGGTAAAGAAGCTGTTCGGCCGGGTCGGCTATCTCGCCTGGGCAACGCTGCAATTCGCCAAGTTCCACCCGTTCGAACTGATCATCGGACAGGGCGACAGCGCCAAGCGGATGATGGCGACCGAGGTCCGCATCTCGAACGGCCGCTTCCACGGCGGCACCGAACTGGTCGAGGAAGCCCGGCTCGACAGCGGCGAAATCATCGTTCAGGTCGTCGCGGGCAAGGGCAAGCGCAGCCTGGTGCGCAACTGGGCGGCCGGGTTCTTCCGGCTTGACTCACGCCGGGTCGATACCGTGACGTTCCATGGCCAGGCACTGCGCATCGAAACGCACCCGCCGCTACCGATCTCGATCGATGGCGAGGTACTGGCAAAGACGCCGGTGATGGCGAAGATCGCCGCCGGGATCATTGAGGTGATGGCACCGGTCGAGCGCTGAGGCCCGACCGGCGGGATCAGCTGCGCCCGATCAGGCGGCGGGCGATCGCATCGGCGACGTCCGAATGCGGCTTGCCGCTGGCGTCGCTTTCGTCCCACACCTGTACCAGCCGATCGGGGATACGCGCGATCCGCGATTCGACTTCGGCACGGTCGCCCTGGCCCAAATATTCCAGCGCCACGTTGATGATGCCGCCGGCGTTGATGACATAGTCGGGCGCGTAGAGGATGCCGCGCTCCTGCAGGCGCTTGCCGTCCGCCGCCGTCGCCAGCTGGTTGTTCGCACCACCGGCCACCGCCTTGCACCGGAGCGCCGCGATCGTCGCTTCGTCCAGCACCGCGCCCAGCGCGTTGGGGCTGACGATGTCGGCCTCCAGCGTCAGCACCGACGCCGGATCGGCGGTCGTCGCGCCCAGTTCGCTGGCCAGCGCTTCGGCACGGGCTTCGTTGACATCGGCCAGCGTCAACACGGCGCCGTCCTTCGCCAGCAGGCGGGCGAGGCCGCCACCGACCGAACCGACGCCTTGCACCGCGACGCGCACGCCGCGCATGTCGTCGCTGCCCAATGCCCGCCTGGCCGCCGCACGCACGCCCAGATAGACGCCCATCGCGGTGAACGGCCCCGGATCGCCACCGGCATTACCCGCCGCGACCGGCAGGCCCGATACGTACTTGGTCGACCCCGAAATGGTGATCATGTCGGCTTCGGACATGCCGACATCTTCGGCCGTCACATAGCGACCGCCGAGCGATTCGACCGCGCGGCCGAAAGCGGCGAGCAGTTCCGGCGTCTTGGCGCCGCCCTCGGGTGCCAGCACCACGCCCTTGCCGCCGCCCATCGGCAGCCCGGCCATCGCGTTCTTGAAGCTCATGCCGCGCGACAGGCGCAGCGCGTCGGTCACCGCCGCATCGCTATTGGCATAGCGCCAGAAACGGACGCCGCCCGCCGCCGGACCCAGCGCGGTCGAATGGACCGCGATGACGCAGCGCAGGCCGGTCTGGTGATCGGAAAAGAGGTGGATGCCCTCGTGTTCGTCGAAGTCGGGATAACCCCAATCGGTCTGCACGGCGGCGGCTCCAGCGCTGTAAGGGATGGGGCGACCGACGGGACTTGAACCCGCAACTTCCGGCATCACAAGCCGGCGCTCTAACCAATTGAACTACGGTCGCCGTGGAGTGGCGCGCTTAGCGGTGCCTCGCGCATCGGTCAAGCAGTGGCGTAACGATAATCGTTCTGGCAGGGAATTTGCCATGGAAACGCCCCCTGCCCCCGCTCGGCCGAACCTGGGTTCCGGCCATCCGTCCGAACCGGTCGTCGACCACATCCTGGCCCAGCCGGGCGTACAGCGCGTGCCGAGCGCGAAATTGTCGCTGTTCATCCGCCGCGCGCTGATCCCCGTCGACCTGTGCACCGCGCTGATCGAGCGGATCGATGCGAAGCGGCGTCCGTCGACCATCGCCGACGCCAATGGCGACCCGACCTTTCGAACCAGCGAAACCTGCGACCTTGATTCGTCCGATCCGGTGGTGGCGGCGACCGAAGCGCTGATCTTCGATTTCTGCGCGCTGGACCCGGCGCATGGCGAACCGTTGCAGGGACAGCGCTATGCCGTGGGACAGGAGTTCAAGGCGCATACCGATTATTTCGACCCGCAGGGCGGCGATTTCGCCAGATATTGCTCGGTCGCCGGCAACCGGACCTGGACCGTCATGCTGTACCTGAACGAACCCGGTGCCGGCGGGGCGACGCGGTTCAAGGCGGTCGACAAGATCGTGCAGCCCGAAACCGGCAAGCTGCTGGCGTGGAACAACCTGCGCGCCGACGGCACGCCCAACCCCGCGACGCTGCATCACGGGATGAAGGTGCGTGACGGCACCAAATATGTCCTGACCAAATGGTTTCGCGAACGTCCCTGGGGCTGAACGCGAACGGGCCGCCGGCATCGCTGCCGACGGCCCGCCGCGTCGCTCGGTCTGGATCAGAACTGGGCGGTGATGCCCAGCGAGAACATCCGGCCGAGATCATAGCGATTGATATAGACCGGATTGCCGCCGAAATTCTGGCTTTCCGAATAGCGCGTGCCGGTCAGGTTGCGGGCCTCGGCCTTCACCTCCAGGTTCGCACCGGCCACTTCGAAACCCTGCCGCGCGACGAGGTCGAGGCGGATGCCGGGACGCTCGATGATGTCGGGCTGGAAGCCCTGCCCCGACAGGTTCGACGGACCACGATTGGTCACGCGGTCGCTGGCATAGTTGAACAGCAATGTGACCTGCGAGAGGTTGGCGGTGTCCTCCAGCCCGACCTGTACGTTGACCAGATGGTCCGACTGGCCGGTCAGCGGCGCCCCGTCGCGGAACAGCAAATTGGCGCGACCAAAGCCCGCCGCGCAGCCGCCGATGCCGGGCGACCCCAATGCCGCCGCCGGATTGGGCACGCAGCTGCCATCCGCCGTGATCTGCGACTGGGTATAGGTATAGTTGGCGAGCAGCAGCAGGCGGCGCGTCGCGAAGAAATTGCCGAGGCTTTCGAGCGGAATGTACTTCTGCGCCTCGACTTCGGCACCCCACAGCGTCGCCTTGGGCAGATAGGTGAAGCCGGTCTGCAGCGTGGCGTCGGGGCTGGGGTAGAAGCCGGCCTGTTCGATCGGGCGATCGATCCGCTTGTAGAAACCGGCCGCCGTCAGCCGCTGGTCACGACCGAAGAACCATTCATAGCGCGCTTCGAGGTTCCACAGCTCCGAATCGCGCAGGTTCGGGTTACCGAAGAACAGGCGGTCGGAGTCGGGATCGCGGAACTGCTGCGGGGCAAGCTCGCGGAACTGCGGGCGCGAGATGGTCTTCGCACCGCTCAGCCGGGCCTGCATGTCCGACGCGAAGTTCCACGTCAGCGTACCGGCCGGCAGCCAGTAGCCGTTCTTAAGGATCGTCGAGGGATTGCCGATCGGCGTCACGATCTCGCGCGCCGTTTCATAGCGTACGCCCGCGACCGCGCGCAGCCCATCGCTGACCTCGGCTTCCGCCTGGACATAGCCGGCATGGATTTCGAGGCCCGCGTCATAGGCGAACGCGCCGTTCTGCGTATTGAACTGCAGCTGGATCGTGCACGCGCCGGTGCCACGCTGCGGACAGGCGTTGAACAGCGAATCCGGCGACAGCAGATAATCGGGGCGCAGCAGATTGTTGGGGAAGCCCGGTGCAGTGCCTGCGCCATCGCTGGTCTGGTAGTTGAACTGAAGCCGGCGCGAATTGCGGTCGGTGTTCGAATAGAAATAGCCGGTCGACAACGTCATCGGCCGATCGGTCGACAGCTTGTACGACAGGTCCGCCTGACCGGTGTAGAGATTCTCGTTCAGCTCGCTGAACACCACGCTGGCGAAGGGCGAGAAGCGCTGCGTGACCTGATACGCGCCGTTGCAGTTGAACCCGCGCGAGAAGGGCGCACCGTCGCTGGTGATCGCATAGCCGTTGGTGGTGCGGTTCGAGCAGAGATAGTCGAACTGCCGCTCATACGGCGCATTGCGCTTCGAATTGGCATAGGCGCCGCGCGCGTCGAACTTCAGCGCGTCGGTCAGCTTGAACTCGCCGACCAGCTGCGTTTCGATCAGCTGGCGTTCGAACCAGTTGGTGTTCTGCTGCAGGCGCAGGCCGCTGAAATTATTATATGCGTCCGAGCCTGCCAGACGGCCCTGCTTCAGCGTGTCATGGATATAGACGTTGGTCCAGCGCAGGGTGTTATCGTTGAACTCATAGCCCAGGCCGACCAGCGCGTTGGCGACGATGCGATTGTCGGTCAGCACGGTGCGGAAATCGTTGCGGACCGTGCCGTTCTCGCTGACGCTGTCCTGCTGGATCGCATCGCGGGTGCGGAACGTGTTGGACAGGCCGAGCGAAGCGATGACGCCCAGCCGGTCGCTGCCGACATCGAACACCGAACCGCCGGCGATCTCGCCCGACAAATTGGCGGGCAGCTGGTTGTTGACCTGCAACAGCGTGGTGCGGGCGTTGTTCAGCTGCGCAACCTGTTGCGCGGTGAAGATGCCCGATCCGTTCTCCGCATTGCGGATGAACGCGGGCACGCCGCGCGTGCCGTCGTCAAAACCCAGCCAGTCGGTCTTGCCGCCAGCATAGACATAGCCCAGCCCGCTGGTCGTTGCCGTATCCGCCGCGATCGATCCGCCGATCGACAGGAAGTTCTTCTTCGGGATCGCCTTCGACGTCAGGTTGATGACGCCGCCGCCGAATTCACCGGGGAAGTTGACCGAATAGGTCTTCTGCACCAGCGCCGATCCGACGATCGAGGTCGGGAAGATGTCGAGCGGGACCGAACGGCGCAGCGGTTCGGGGCTGGGCAGCGGCGATCCGTTGAGCAGCGACGACGAATAGCGATCGCCAAGGCCGCGGACATAGACGAAGCCGCCGCCGACGACCGACAGGCCGGTCACGCGGGTCAGCGCGCCGGCGATGTCGCCATCACCGGTGCGGGCGATGTCGGCTTCCGACAGCACCGACACGATCTGTGGCGTGGCGCGGACGACGTTTGGAATGTTGCGCCCGACGACGACGATTTCCTCGGCCGCCGATTCGTCGAAACCGGGCGAGGAGACTTCGGCCGGGGCGTCGGTCGCGGTACCGTCCTGCGGCGTGGTCGCGGCATCGGGTTGCGTACCGGTCTGCACGACCGGCGGGGTCGCTGCGGCGGGCGCGGGTGCGGTCTGTGCCAGCACGGCCGGCGCGACCAGTTGCGATGTCAGGAGAAGGAGCGTTGCATAGGCGCGGCGGTGCTGCATGACCGGGGATCCACCTGTTAAATCGTAAAGAGCGAATGCCGGGACGGGCGTGTCGGCCCGCCCCGGCATCGGCGTGTCATCGCTTAGGCTGCGATGGTGTCGCGGATCAGCGCCCGTTGCAGGCGAAGTAGACCGAGCTGAACACCGGCGGGCCGACGTCCTGCTTGCTGCTGTCGGCCGCGCGGATCGTCGAGCGGTCCGACGCGCTGGTTTCACCCGCGATCAGGTTGAGGCAGGTCACACCCGTCACCGATTTCACCACGCCGTTGACGAAGCGCATATCCGAACCACCGCGCTGACGGATCGTCGACGGGGCGAGCGCGGTCTGGATGAAGGTGAAGTTGGCGTAGGTCGAGAAGGTGCGCGGCAGCAGGTCTTCGGCGTTGTTCGAGTCGATCTCGGTCGAGAACGAGTCGGCGGTCGCGCCGATGGTGCGCTGGGCCGCGATCATGAACTGCATGAACCCGCGATAGCCGTTGTCGATGTCGAAACCGTCATCGTCCGCGCCGGTGATCGCAACATATTTCAGGTTGGTCGTGCCGCCGAAAATCTCGATGCCGTCATCGGCCGAGTTGTGGCTCTGGATATGATCCAGCACGGTGCCCGACCCGGTGCCGCCCAGCGTCAGCCCCTGCAGTTCGTTGCCGTCGCTGATCGCGATGCCCGAATAGCGGATCTGGACATAGGACATCTGGCCCGAGCTGTCGGCGGCGTTCGGGCCACCGTAGAAGCGGCCGGTCACGCCTTCGATCGCCTGCTGGCAGGTGGTCGACGAGCCGGCGGCGTTGTTCGGGCCGGTGCCGGTGGCGCAGACGGCGGTCGGCGCGCGGCCGAGCAGGATGATCCCGCCCCACTGGCCCTGGCTCGCATCCGACACGCCGTTGTTGGCGAGGTTCTGCTGCGAGGTGAAGACGATCGGCGCGTCGCGCGTGCCGATGGCCGAAATCTTCGAACCGCGATTGACCAGCAGCAGGTCGTTGGTCGCTTCGGTCGAGTCGGCGGCGATCACGACGCCGGCGGCGATCGTCAGCGTCACGCCGGCCCCGCCGGTCGTACCGAGATCGGTGCCGACTTCAGTCTGACCGGTCAGGCGATAGACGACACCGGCGATCTTGGGCAGCGACAGGTCGGTGGTGATGTTCTGCGGCAGGCGGCAGAAGCGCAGCGTCGGGCTGCTCGAGCTGTTGGTGCCGGCATCGGTCGTACCCGTCGGGCAGACCGAAGTGGTCGCCGAATAGGTGCCGATCGAGGGAACCGCGGTGCAACGCGCACCCGAACCGCCGAATTCGGCCGAGGTCGAGTTGCAGGTCCAGCCCTGGAACGCGGTGTCGGTCGGGCCGTTGAGCGCGCCGACATAATTGGTGCTGGTGAAGAAGCTGTTGATCGTCGACGGATCGGTCGCGGTGGTCAGCGAGGCGCTGCCGACCGGATAGACGCCGTTCATGGTCGAGCCGACGCCGTTGACGTTGTTGTTGGTGCCGGCGTTGACGATGGCCAGCTGTTCGTCCGACGTGATCGAGATGCCGTTGACGGTCGTCGACGTCGCGAACTGCGCGGCGGTGATCGCGCTCGGCGTCGCCGATGCGGTCGGGGTCGGCGTGGGGGTCGGCGCGGGGACGGTCACATTGATGCTGCCGGCACCGGGCGACGCGACGCCATCGGCACCGCTGCAACCCGCGAGCGCGGCGCAGGCCGTCGACGCCATGAGAATAAAGCCGATGCGCTTGCTGCTGACCATCACCGAAGAACTCCCGAAACCTGGTTATCATTATGCGGGCATGTCGGCCCGGTGATCGTCCAAGGCTCCCCCTGCGGCCGATCCACAGTCGTCCCGTTAGGCGCGCTGGATTACGGGAACGTGCGATTTCGATGACGTTTCGGAGACGTTATGGTTTCGGATTTATTACAAACGCCGAAATGGCGCGCCGACGCCGGAATCAGAAACGGCCGCCCGGCACAGCGCCTCCTTGCAGAGGTCGAAGTGCCGGACGGCCGTTGATCTGGTGGGCGCGACAGGGATTGAACCTGTGACCCCACCCGTGTGAAGGGTGTGCTCTACCGCTGAGCTACGCGCCCGGAAACCCGGAGGCCGGCTCCCTAGATGGGTCCGGCGATCCTGTCCAGAGGTTAATTCACCGAATCCTTCAGGCCCTTGCCGGCCTTGAACTTCGGCTGCGACGATGCCTTGATCGTCATCGGTTCGCCGGTACGCGGATTGCGCCCAGTCGATGCCTTGCGCTTCGACACCGAAAACGTGCCGAACCCGACGAGACGGACTTCGTCACCCTTTTTGAGCGCCGCCGAGATGACGTCGAAAACCGCTTCGACCGCCTTCATCGCATCGCCGCGGGTAAGCCCCGAATGGTCGGCGACCTGCCCGATCAGCTCCTGCTTGTTCATCCCGTGGAACCCCCTTCGTCCTTATAACAATATGGAAAACTCGAATACGGCACTAAGGCCGCTCGAACGCGGGCTGTCAAAGCAAATTGGACGCGTTAGCGCAATCCAGTGGTTCGCACCCAATCGTCCTTAACGCTCACCCCGGCGGGTACGGGACGACCACCGGCCGCCCCGTACGCCGTCAGTGGGGTCGCGACTCGCCGATTCCGGGAACCGGGACCGGCGGTTGCGCCGCCAGATCATCGGCCTCGGTCCAATCGATCGCGGTCAGCGGCTCGGTCAGCGCCAGCCGCAACACCTCATCGACATGCGACACCGGGATGATCTCCAGCCCGGAGCGGATATTGGCCGGGATTTCCGCCAGATCCTTCTCATTCTCGATGGGGATCAACACCGTCTTGATCCCGCCGCGCAGTGCCGCGAGCAGCTTTTCCTTGAGACCGCCAATCGGCAGCACCCGCCCCCGCAGCGTCACTTCCCCGGTCATCGCCACCTCGCGCCGCACCGGAACGCCGGTCAGCGTGGAGACGATCGAGGTGACCAGCCCGATGCCGGCCGACGGGCCGTCCTTCGGCACCGCGCCCTCGGGCAGGTGGATATGCACGTCCTTGCGGTGGAACAGGCTGGGCTTGATGCCGTAGCCCGGCGAGCGCGCCTTGACGTAGCTCCACGCCGCCTCGACCGATTCCTTCATCACGTCGCCCAGCTTGCCGGTCGTCTTGACCGATCCCTTGCCCGGCACCGTCACGCTCTCGATCGTCAGCAGTTCGCCGCCGACCTCGGTCCACGCCAGCCCGGTGACGCCACCGATCTGATGCTCCTCCTCACCCACGCCGAAGCGATATTTGCGGACGCCCGCGAACTCGGACAGGTTTTCCGGCGTCACGGTGACCGACGTCGCCTTGCCCTCCAGAATGCGGCGCAGCGCCTTGCGGGCGAGCTTGGCGATCTCGCGCTCCAGCGTCCGCACGCCAGCCTCGCGGGTGTAGAAGCGGATCAGGTCGCGCAGGCCACCCTGCGTCAGCTCGAACTCGCCGGGCTTCAGCCCATGCGCGTCGACCTGCTTGGCGACCAGATGCCGTTCGGCGATCTCGACCTTCTCGTCCTCGGTGTAACCCTCCAACCGGATGATCTCCATCCGGTCGAGCAGCGGCTGGGGCAGGTTCAGCGTGTTCGCGGTGCAGACGAACATCACGTCCGACAGATCGATGTCGATCTCCAGATAGTGATCGTTGAACTTCGCATTCTGTTCGGGGTCGAGCACCTCCAGCAGCGCCGATGCCGGATCGCCGCGGAAATCCTGACCCAGCTTGTCGATCTCGTCGAGCAGGAACAGCGGGTTCGACGCACCGGCCTTTTTCAGGTTGGTGACGATCTTGCCCGGCAGCGAGCCGATATAGGTGCGACGATGGCCGCGAATCTCGGCCTCGTCGCGCACGCCGCCAAGCGACTGGCGGATGAACTCGCGTCCGGTCGCCTTGGCGATCGACTTGCCCAGGCTGGTCTTGCCGACGCCGGGGGGGCCGACGAGGCACAGGATCGGACCCTTCAGCTTGTTGGTCCGTGCCTGCACCGCCAAGTATTCGACGATCCGGTCCTTGACCTTTTCCAGCGCATAATGGTCTTCGTCCAGCACGCCCTGCGCGACGGCGATGTCCTTCTTCAGCTTCGACTTCTTGCCCCATGGCAGGCCCAGCAACACGTCGAGATAGTTGCGCACGACCGTCGCCTCGGCGCTCATCGGCGCCATGGTCTTGAGCTTCTTCAGCTCCGACGTCGCCTTAGTCCGCGCTTCCTTGCTGAGTTTCAGCGTCGCGATCTTCTGCGTCAGCTCGGCGATCTCGTCGCCATCGCCATCCTCGCCCTCGTTGCCGAGTTCGCGCTGGATCGCCTTCAGCTGCTCGTTCAGATAATATTCGCGCTGGGTCTTCTCCATCTGCCGCTTCACGCGGCTGCGGATTTTCTTTTCGACCTGCAGCACGCCCAGCTCGCCTTCCATGAAGGCGAACACCATCTCCAGCCGCTTGTGCGGATCGGATTCGACCAGCAGCGCCTGCTTGTCGGCAACCTTCACCGCGATATTGCCCGCCACCGCATCGGCAAGGCGCGACGGATCGTCCAGCTCCGACAGCTGCACGGCGGTTTCGGCCGGCAGCTTCTTGTTGAGCTTGGCGTAATTCTCGAATTGGTCGACGACCGAACGCATCAGCGCCTTCAGCTCGGCGCTCGGCTGGGCAACGGCGTCGGCGACACGCTCCTCCATGCCTTCGTCGGCTTCTTCCAGCGTCGTGTCGTCGGCTTCCGCCGAGGTGACCGTCGCGACCAGATAATTGTCGACCGTCTCGAGTCCGGTCAGCGTCGCGCGCGCCTTGCCCGACACCAGCACCCGGACAGTGCCGTCGGGCAGCTTCAGCATCTGCATGACTTCGGCCGACACGCCGACATCGTACAAATCTTCCCGCGCCGGGTCGTCCTCGCCCGGATCGAGCTGCGCCACGAGGAAGATTTCCTTCGTGTCCGCCATCGCGGCTTCCAGTGCCGCGACCGACTTGTCGCGCCCGACGAACAGGGGCACGATCATGTGCGGAAACACGACAATATCACGCAGCGGCAATACCGGCAGCTTCAGCGGCTCGGACGAAACGGAATTGGTAATCTCGGACATGGACACTCCACGACCCGGCCGAACTGCCGGACCCACGACCTTATATGGTGGCAATTGCCGCGCCATCAATCTCCGTTCGACGGCACGCTGATCCATGATGGCATCCTATGCGCTGGCGCTGGCCGCCGCCATGCAGGCGACGCCCGCCGAACCGGCCCCGTCGGTGCATCCGATGACGTTGCGTTCGGGCGGCCCGATCGCCGCCGATCGCGCGGCGTTAAGGCTGGCCCATGCCGATCTGGCGATCGAGGCGCTGCCGGCGCGGCGGATGCTGTCGGCCCGCGCGACGCTGACGCTGACCGCACAGGCCGCGACGCCGCGCATTCCGATCGACCTTGATTACGCGCTGGCGGTGCGGTCGATTCGGGTCGATGGTCGGACGATCGACCGCACGGGCTGGCGACAGGCCAATGGTCAGGTCGTCATCGACACCCCGCTTGCCGCCCAGCAGCGCATGGTCGTGGAGATCGTCTATGCCGGCAGCCCGCATGTCGCCAGGCGCGCGCCGTGGGACGATGGCTTCGTGTGGAGCGAATGGCAGGGCAAGCCATGGTTCGGCACGACCGCACAGGATAGCGGTTGCGACCTGTGGTGGCCGTGCCTCGACTTTCCCGCCGGCGAGCCGGCCAGCGTCGACCTGCATCTGACCGTGCCCGCCGGGCTGTCGGCACCCGCCAATGGCGTGCTGCGCGGCGTCGACACCCTGCCCGATGGCCGTACCACCTGGCACTGGCACGCGGGCGCCACCAACCCCTATGCGCTGGCGATCAGCGTCGGGCCGTATCGCGAGATCAAGGGCCAGTATCGCAGCCGGTTCGGCAACGTCATCCCGCTCCATTTCTGGCATCTGGAGGGGAAGGAGGCGCAGGCGCAGCAGCTGTTCGGCGAATTCGCGCCGACGCTGGATTTCTTCGAATCGACCATCGGCCCCTACCCCTTCGCCGACCAGAAGGTCGGCGTGGTCGAGACGCCGTATCTCGGCATGGAGCATCAGACGATCAACGCGTACGGCAATGGCTACAAGCCCGCGCCGGAGGGGTTCGACTGGCTGTTCCAGCATGAGTTCAGCCACGAATGGTTCGGCAACCAGATGACCGCCGCCGATTGGGACGATTTTTGGCTGCACGAAGCGTTCGCTTCCTACATGCAGCCGCTCTACGGCAAATGGCGCGAAGGGGATGCGCGCTATCTGTCGATGCTGCTGATCCAGCGACAGCGCGTCGCCAACCGCGCGCCGATCGTGTCGGGCAGGTCGCTGACGACGCGGGAAGTGCATGGCGACACCGGTCCTGGCACCGACGTCTATTTCAAGGGCGCATGGATGCTGCACAGCCTGCGCCACCTGATCGGCGACCGCGCGTTCTTCGCGGCTACCCGGCGGCTGGTCTATGGGCGCCCCGATCCGAAGCCGGGCAACTTCACGCCCCGCTTTGCCACCACGCGCGATTTCGAAACGGCAGTGACGCAGGAGACGGGCAAGGATTTCGGCTGGTTCTTCCACGTCTATCTGCGCCAGGCAGCGTTGCCCGACCTGATCGAACAGCGCAGCGACACCAGCCTGACGCTGCGCTGGCAGGTGCCGGGCAACGGCCCCTTCCCCATGCCGGTCGACGTAGAGGTCGATGGCGCGCACCATGTGCTGGCGATGACCGGCGGTACGGGGACGCTTGCCGTCCCCCGTGGCGCGCATGTCGTGATCGATCCGATGGCGTGGCTGCTGCGCCGCTCCGCCGCGATCGAACGGATGCAGCCGCCGCGCGTTGCCACCCCATGACCCTGCTTTCCAGACGCGCCGCCGAAATGGCCGCCACCTTCATGATCGGCGACGGTTTGCTCGGCCTGCTCCAGCCCCGCCGCCATGTCGCGCTGTGGCAGGAGCAGGCCGGAGGTGCGCAATGGCTGGTCCGGCCGTTCGTCGGCCGCCCGGCATTGCGCCGAGCCTATGCCGTGGCGCAAATCGCCGCCGGGCTGGCCCTGGCCGCCCGGCAACGTCCGATCGTCAGGGAACGACCGTGATGAACAGATAGGCGGCGAAAATCGTCAGGTGGACGATGCCCGACAGCACCGTCGTCCGGCCGTTGCCCAAGGTCAGCGTCGCGACCAGCAACGACAGCGCGAACAGCACCATCGACTTGGCATCGATACCCAGCGACAACGGCCAACCCATCACCAGCGACACGATCGCCACGCTGGGGATCGTCAGGCCGATCGTCGCAAGCGCCGATCCCATGGCGAGGTTGAGGCTGGTCTGCAGCCGATCCTTCCGCGCCGCCTTCACCGCCGCCAAGCTTTCCGGCGCCAGCACCAAGCCCGCGATCAGGATGCCGACCACCGCCAACGGCAGGCCCGCGCCCAGCACCGCCGATTCGATCGCCGGGGACAGGTCCTTGGCCAGCAGCACCACCCCGACTAGCGCGACCAGCAGCACGCCGAACGCGATCCATGCCGTTCCCGCGCCCGGCGGTTCGGCATGGGCATCCTTGGGCAGTGATCCGTCGACCGCCGGCAGGAAATAATCCCGGTGCCGCACCGTCTGCACCATGACGAACGTCGCATAGAGGATGACCGAGATGATCGCGACAAAGGTCAATTGCGACGGCGACAGCGTCGGACCCGCCACGCTGGAGGTATAGTTCGGCAGGACCAGCGACAGGACTGCCATCGCCGCCAGCACCGACAGCGCGGCACTAACCCCGCGCAGCACGAAGCGCTGCTCGTGATGGCGGATGCCACCGACCAACAGGCAGATGCCGACGATGAAGTTCAGGATGATCATGATCGCGGCGAACACCGTGTCGCGCGCCAGTGTGGCGACATCGCCCGATCCCGACAACATCAGCGAGACGATCAGCGATACCTCGATCACCGTCACCGCGACCGCCAGCACCAGCGTCCCGAACGGCTCGCCGACCTTGTGCGCGACCACTTCGGCATGATGTACCGCCGCGATCACGCAGCCGATCATCACCGCTGCCGCCAGACCGGCCCCGACCCCGCTCGCCTTTGCCAGGTCCAGCAGGATCGCCACCAGCCCCAATACCGGCACGATCATCGACCACCATGGGAGCGCCGTGCGGTCGAGCAGCGCCCGTTTGGTCGCGGCGCTTACGACGGTTTCGCTATGTTCCGCCGCCATCATCGCTTCATGGTCCTGTGCTGCCGACATCATCGCTCCCTGATCGTTACGCAAAGCCAATGCTTGGGGCCGCGTGATGTTTCCCCATCGCCACCAATTAGCCTCCGATAGCGTCGATCCAGTCGGGCAACGCCGCAAGATCGGGCAGCTGGCGAAAGCGGGGATGGTCGACCGGCGACTCCCCCGCTTCGTGCGACCACGCCAACGCCTGCGGGACATGCGCCGCCCATGCCCTGGCGGCGAGCGCGGGCAGAACGTCGGAACGCATTGAATCGCCTGCCATCATCGCCCGATCGGGCGCGACGCCATAGCGATCGAACAGGCGCGCAAAGGTCTCGGTCGTCTTGTCGCTGACAATCTCGACACCAGCGAACCGGTCGCCCAGCCCGGATGCGGCCAGCTTCGCCTCCTGATGCAGCAGGTCGCCCTTCGTCACCAGCACCAAACGCCCGCGTTCGGCCAGCGCGTCGAGCGTCGCCTCGATCCCGTGGAGCAACTCGACGGGATGCGCGAGCAGTCGCCGGCCCGCCGCCAACAGATCGGCGATGACCCCGCTCGGCAACCGTTCCCCGCCCAGTTCCAGCGCGGTTTCGATCATCGACAGGGTAAATCCCTTCGCACCATAGCCATAGAGCTTCAGGTTGCGCGCCTCGCAGGCATCCAGCGTGTCGCGCGCGACATCGGCGGCGGCAAAGGGCCGGAGCATCGCGGTGAAGGCGTCATGCGCTTCCTCGAAATGGCGCATATTGTGCCACAGCGTGTCGTCGGCATCGAGGCAGATGAGATCGATCGGCATGGTGGCGGAATAGCGGGCGGGACGTGTCGAGGAAAGTAGTCCTCGCCCCCCGCGTCCTTCCGGCCTTCGCCGAACGGAAGAACGAACGCAAAACGGGCGCCGGTTGCCCGACGCCCGCTTGCCAGGTGAAAAGACCAGACCGCAACCTACGCCGCGTCGCCCGCCTTCTTCTTTTCGGCATAGACGCGGACCGGTTCCTTGCGGCCCTCGATCACGTCCTTGTCGACGACGACCTCGTCCACACCGTCCATCGACGGCAGGTCGAACATCGTGTCGAGCAGGATGCCCTCAAGGATCGAGCGAAGCCCACGCGCGCCGGTCTTGCGTTCGATTGCCCGCTTCGACACCGACACCAGTGCCTCATCGTTGAAGCCGAGCTTCACGCCCTCCATGTCGAACAGCTTCTGATACTGTTTGACCAGCGCGTTCTTCGGTTCGGTCAGGATCTTGATCAGCGCCGCCACGTCGAGGTCCTCGAGCGTCGCGATCACCGGCAAGCGACCGACGAATTCGGGGATCAGGCCGAACTTGAGCAAATCTTCCGGCTCGGTCTGGCGCAGCACCTCGCCGGTGCGGCGTTCCTCCGGCGCGGCGACATAGGCGCCGAAGCCGATCGACTTGCCCTGCAGACGGTCGGCGATGATCTTTTCCAGACCCGCGAACGCGCCGCCGCAGATGAACAGGATGTTCGTCGTGTCGACCTGCAGGAATTCCTGCTGCGGATGCTTGCGCCCGCCCTGTGGCGGGACCGACGCGGTGGTGCCCTCCATCAACTTGAGCAGCGCCTGCTGCACGCCTTCGCCCGATACGTCGCGCGTAATCGACGGGTTCTCGGCCTTGCGGCTGATCTTGTCGATTTCGTCGATATACACGATCCCGCGCTGCGCCCGCTCGACATTATAATCGGACGCCTGGAGCAGCTTCAGGATGATGTTCTCGACATCCTCACCAACATAGCCGGCCTCGGTCAGCGTCGTCGCATCGGCCATGGTGAACGGCACGTCGAGAATGCGCGCCAGCGTCTGCGCCAGCAGCGTCTTGCCGCAACCGGTCGGCCCGACCAGCAGGATGTTCGACTTCGCCAGTTCGACGTCGGCACCCTTTTGCCCGTGGTTCAACCGCTTGTAATGGTTGTGCACCGCGACCGACAGCACGCGCTTGGCCTGCTTCTGCCCGATGACATAATCGTCGAGGACGTTGCAGATTTCCTGTGGCGTCGGAACACCGCCGTCCTTCTTGGCGACCAGTGCCGACTTCGTCTCCTCACGGATGATGTCGTTGCACAGTTCGACGCATTCATCGCAGATGAACACGGTCGGACCCGCGATCAGCTTACGCACCTCGTGCTGCGACTTGCCGCAGAACGAGCAGTACAGGGTGCTCTTGGAGTCGCCGCCGCTGAGCTTCGTCATTCAAATCATCTCCCGCGCCGCCGTGGCACGTCTTTGCGCCTGTCAGGATACACACAGGCTTGTATCCGGCAATGCATTAATAGTTTACCCGCCCGAGCCGCCGGATGAGGCGTCGGGCGGGGCAACCGCTCAGGCGCCTGGCGTCGCCTCTTCCGGTGCGCCCGGACGCTTGTCGAACACTTGGTCGACCAGGCCGAATTCCTTCGCCTCGTCCGCCTCTAGGAAGGTGTCCCGGTCCATCGCCCGTTCGATCACGTCCAGCGGCTTGCCGGTATACTTCGCGTACAGGTCATTCATCCGGCGACGAATGCGCAGGATTTCTTTGGCCTGAATCTCGATGTCCGATGCCATGCCCTGGGCCCCGCCCGACGGCTGGTGGATCATGATGCGGGCGTTGGTCAGCGCGACGCGCATCCCCGGCTCACCCGATGCCAGCAGGAAGCTGCCCATCGACGCGGCCTGCCCGATGCACACCGTGCCGACGCGCGGACGGATATACTGCATCGTGTCGTGGATCGCCATGCCGGCCGTCACCACCCCGCCCGGCGAGTTGATGTACATCCAGATGTCCTTCTTCGGGTTTTCCGATTCGAGGAACAGCAGCTGTGCGGTGATGAGCGAGGCCATATGGTCCTCGACGCCGCCGGTCACGAACACGATGCGTTCGCGCAACAGGCGCGAATAGATGTCGAAGCTGCGCTCACCGCGGCTCGACTGTTCGATGACGATGGGGACGAGGCCGTCGTGAATATCCTGCATTGGGTTCCCGCTGAGTAGGTTTCGACGCCCTACATCGGCGCTCCCGCCAAAGGGCGCAAGAGGCGAGCGTGTCGCTACGCGCCCGGAATGACGGTTATCGCGCGCCGTTCGTGCCGCCGGGCGCAGGATAGGCGAGATAAGCCAGCCGCCGCACCTCCCGCCGCCCACGTACGACCGTGTCGAGGATCAGACCGGAGAACAGGCACAGCGACGCGAGGATCACCAGCCCGGTCGCCAGGATCGCGGTCGGAAACCGCGGCACCAGACCGGTATGGAGATAGGTGATGGCCAGCGGCACCGCGAGCACGACCGCGACAAGGGCGAGCAACAGGCCGATCGCACCGAAGAACCACAGCGGCCGTTCGATCCGGTACAGCGTCGCGATCGTCCGTGCGATGCGGAAGCCGTCGCCATAGGTCGACAGCTTCGACGCCGACCCCTCCGGCCGGGCGAAATATCGAGTCGCAAGCTCCGCCACCGGCATCCGCAGTTCGAGGGCGTGGACGCTGATCTCGGTCTCGATCTCGAACCCCGCCGACAGCGACGGAAAACTCTTCACGAACCGTCGGGAGAAGACGCGATAGCCGGACAGGATGTCGGTAAAGCTGCGCCCGAACAGCCGGGCCAGCATTCCTGTAAGCATGGCATTGCCGAAGCGATGCCCCCGACGATAGGCGAGCGCCGCGTCGCTCACCCGCTGCCCGACCACCATGTCGAGTTGTTCGTCGATCAGCCGCGCGACCAGTTCCGGCGCGGCCGCCGCATCATAGGTCGCGTCGCCATCGGCCATGACATAGATGTCGGCATCGACATCGGCGAACATCCGCCGGACGACCGCACCCTTGCCCTGTATCCGTTCGCTGCGCACCACGGCACCGGCCGCCCGCGCGACCTCGATCGTGCGGTCCGACGAATTATTGTCGTACACATAGATCGTCGCCTCGGGCAGCGCCGCGCGGAACCCCGCGATGGTCGCACCGATCGCGGCTTCTTCGTTATAGCAGGGCAGCAGGACGGCGACGGTCGTGGACATGCCCGTGCGTACAACACCGGACGCCGCCGAAAGCAAGCGCCGGACATGCAAAGGCCGCCCGCTCCCCTATCGGAAGCGGACGGCCCCTTGCCGTCATGATCGACCGATCAGCCTTCGCTGGCTTCGGTCTCGACCTTCTTCTTGGCGCGCGGCTTCTTCGCCGGAGCCGGGGCCGCTTCGCCCTCGTCGGCTTCGGCCGGCGCGGCCTCCGCCTTCTTCGCCGGAGCCTTCTTGGCCGGGGCCTTCTTCTTCGGCGCTTCTTCCTCGGCACCGGCTTCGGCTTCCGCCGGAGCGTCAGCGGCCGGCTTGGCCTTGGCGGCCTTCTTCACCGGCGCGGCGTGATCATGGTCGTGATCGTGATCGTGGTTGCAATCCGGGCCGTGCACATGCGGCACCGCACCTTCTTCGCTCTCGATCGCGGCTTCCAGTTCCTCGCGCGTCACTTCGCGGTCGGTCACTTCGGCCTTGCCGAACAGGAAGTCGACAACCTTGTCTTCGTACAGCGGGGCGCGCAGCTGTGCGGCAGCCATCGGCTCCTGCTGCACATACTGCATGAAACGCTGCCGATCTTCCGGGCCGTACTGCTGCGCGGCCTGCATGATCAGGCGCTGCATTTCCTGCTGCGTCACCTCGATGCCGTTCTTCTGGCCAATCTCCGACAGGAGCAGGCCGAGGCGAACGCGGCGCACCGCGATCTGGCGATAGTCTTCACGTTCCGCTTCCAGCTCGGCGCGCGCCGCTTCCGGATCGGCTTCGTGGCCGGCTTCGTGCTGGAGCTGTGCCCAGATCTGCTCGAACTCGGCTTCGACCATCGACGGCGGAACGTCGAAGTCATGGCCCGCGGCCAGCTGGTCCAGCAGCTTGCGCTTCATATGGGTGCGGGTCAGGCCGTTCAGTTCCTGCTCGATCTGCCCCTTGATCAGACCACGCAGCTGTTCGAGGCTCTCGAGCCCCAGCGACTTGGCGAACTCGTCGTCCGGACCGCCTTCGGCAGGGACCTTCACGTCGGTGATCTTCAGGTCGAAGGTCGCGGCCTTGCCCTTCAGGTTTTCGGCCTGATAATCGTCCGGGAAGGTGACGTTGATTGTCTTCTCGTCGCCCTTCTTGACGCCGACCAGCTGGTCTTCGAAGCCGGGGATCAGGCGACCCGAACCGATTTCGATCGCCATGCCTTCGCCGGTGCCGCCGTCGAAGGCCACATCGTCGACCTTGCCGACGAAATCCATTACGACCAGATCGCCGGTGGCCGCTTCATGGCCTTCCTCGGCGTCGTCATGACGCTTGTTATTGCTGGCGAGCTGTTCGAGCTGCTGGTCGACCACCGCTTCGTCGGCCGGAACGGTCAGGCGCTCCAGCTTCAGGTCGTCGATCGCAGGGGCCGGCACGTCGGGCAGCACTTCCAGCGACACGGTGACGGCGGCGTCCTGGCCCGGCGCATAATCGCCTTCGAGCGACACCTGCGGCGCGGTGGCGGGGCGCAGCTTCTGCTCGGCGATCAGCGTCTGGATGCCGTCCTGGATCGAGCTGTTCAGCGCGTCCTGCGACAGCGCTTCGCCGTGCATCTTGCGGATCAGGTTCGCGGGCACCTTGCCGGGGCGGAAGCCGGGCATCTTGATCGTCGGCGCAACCCGCTTCACTTCGGCGTCGACCTTGGCGTCGACCTCCGCAGCGGTGATGGTCAGCGTGTAGGCGCGCTTCAGGCCCTCGTTCAACGTCTCGACAGTCTGCATTCTCACGGCTTTCGTCAAAAGAATCGAATGGAGCGGCTCCAGCTTCGACAGGCGCTGGCGGCGTCACTGGTGCGGGCGAAGGGAGTCGAACCCCCACATCTTTCGATACTGGAACCTAAATCCAGCGCGTCTACCAGTTCCGCCACGCCCGCCGAGCGGACGCCGCCGGCACGGGCGCGTCTATAGCAGTCGTGCGCGCCGGGGCAAGTCGCCACGCTTCGCAGAGTTGCATCGTCCTCGCAACCGCCATGCACAGCAGGCGTTGATGGTGCGAAGGAGAGACCAACCATGCCCGTCGAACCGCCGATCCCCGCCGAAACGCCCGCACCCGATCCCGGCGTCGCCCCGACCACCCCGCCGCCGGAACATCCCGCGCCGCAGACCGAGCCGGGCCAGCCGACCGCTCCTCCGCCGGAGATCGACATTCCCGGTCCCGATGTCGACGTGCCCAGCCCGATGCCCGGCGGCGACCCCGGCGTGACCCCGGTCCCCGGCCAGCCGGTAATGGGAGGAAACTGACATGAGCGACCGTGATCGCAGCATCCACCCGGACAGCGCCCCGCAGGACGATACCGACCGTCGCAGCGACATCGAACGCGCGGTAGACGCCGTCAACGGCGACGTCGAACGTGGCGCCACCGACAGCGGTGCGACGTCACCGACCGAGCCCACGGTATCGCCGGATACCGCGGGCGGTTCAGGCGGCGTGGTCCGCAATCAGGATGCCGACGGGCAGTAAGCCGCCAACGCCCCCGCCACCAACGTCATTCTAGCCTTCGCTGGAGTAACGTTGGTGGAGGTTGCCGGGTCGCTTGTGACGCTGCCCGCTGTGCCGCGCCGGTAACCGGCTACTTCGCCACCCGCCGCGCCGAAATGATCTTCACCGGTGCGCTCGGCATTTCGCCCTTGAACGCGCCGTTGCTCGCCTTGGCCGGATCGACCGGCGTGTCGAGAATTTTCACCAGCACGTCGCGGCCATCGACGATCCGGGCAAAGGCGGCATAGCCCTGCCCATCGGCCGGCACACCGGGCGCGGCATCGAGCGAATGTCGCTGGTCCCCGACGGAAATCGTGAACTCCCCGCGCGCCGTGCCTACGCCCAGCCGGGCGACCGACAAGGTCCCATCGGTATGCGACAGGCCGGTCTGCGTCGTCGGCTCGTGCTTGATCGGCGGCAGCATCTTCTTCACGTCGGTATGCGGCCCGAACTGGACGAAGCCGAACTCCGGTCCGACCTTCACGATCCGGTAGAAGCTGGTGCCGTCCAGTCGCTTCTGATCGACATAGCGCAGAAAATTGGCGGCGGTGATCGGCGCCCGCTTCGCCTCGACCTCGACGGTCAGCGTGCCCGCGGTGGTGACGATCGCGACGCGCGGCAACGGTGGCTCGGCCGTCGGCTGTGGGACCGGCACCTGTGCCAGCGCCGGTCCGGCAACAACCAGCGCCAACAACAGCGCGCGTCGCGTCGTCTTCATCATCCCAGCGCCTTCTTCAGCAGGTCGTTGACCACGCCCGGATTGGCCTTGCCGCCCATCGCCTTCATCGTCTGACCGACGAAGAATCCGAACAGCTTGTCCTTGCCCCCGCGATAGTCGGCGACCTTGTCGGCGTTCTTTTCCATGACCTCGGCGATCACCGCCTCGATCGCACCGGTGTCGCTGGTCTGCTTCAGGCCGCGTTCCTCGACGATCGCGTTCGCGCCCTGCCCGGTTTCGAGCATGATCTCGAACACCTGCTTCGACAGCGTGCCCGACAGCGTGCCATCGGCGACCAGCTTCAGCAGTTCCGCACCCTGGGCCGGCGATACCGGGCTGTCGCCGATGCTCTTGCCCAGCCGGTTGAGCGCGCCATACAGGTCGGAAATCAACCAGTTGGCAGCCGACTTTGCCGGCACGTCCGAACCGCATTCGGCCAGCAGCGCCTCGAACCAGCGCGCCGTCTCCACCTCGGCGGTCAGCACCGCCGCGTTATACGCCGACAGTCCCAGCTCGCTCTCATAGCGCTTGCGCTTGGCGTCGGGCAGTTCGGGCAGGCTGGCGCGGCATTCGTCGAGAAACGCGTCGTCGAGTTCGAGCGGCAACAGGTCGGGATCGGGGAAGTAGCGATAATCGTGCGCGTCTTCCTTCGACCGCATCGACCGGGTGACGCCCTTGTCCGGATCGAACAGGCGGGTTTCCTGCACGATGCGGCCGCCATCCTCCAGCACCGCGACCTGCCGGTTCGCCTCATATTCGATCGCGGCCATGACGAAGCGCACCGAATTGACGTTCTTCGTCTCGGTCCGCGTGCCCAGTTCCTCGCCGGGACGACGCACCGACACATTGACGTCGGCGCGCATCGACCCCTGGTCCATGTTGCCGTCGCACGACCCGACATAGCGTAGGATCGTCCGAAGCTTCGACAGATAAGCCCCTGCTTCTGCTGGCGAACGCATGTCGGGGCGGCTGACGATTTCCATCAGCGCCACGCCCGAGCGGTTGAGATCGACATAGGAGCGCGTCGGATGCTGGTCATGCATCAGCTTGCCGGCATCCTGCTCGACGTGGATGCGTTCGACGCCGATCGTCTTGGTCGGGCTGTTCGGGTCCTTCTCGTCGAGCACGACGGTGACCGCCCCCTCACCCACCAGCGGGTGATAGAGCTGGCTGATCTGATAGCCCTGCGGCAGATCGGCGTAGAAATAATTCTTGCGGTCGAACCGCGACCATTTGTTGATCACCGCATCGATCGCCATGCCGGTGCGCACCGCCTGGCGGATGCATTCGCGGTTCGGCGTCGGCAGCATTCCCGGCATCGCCGCATCGACCAGCGACACCTGCGTATTCGGCTCGGCGCCGAACGCGGTCGCCGCGCCGGAAAACAGCTTGGCGTTCGACGTGACCTGGGCATGGACTTCGAGGCCGATCACGACCTCCCAGTCGCCGGTCGCGCCACGAATGCGGTAGGTGGACTCAGTCATCGTTTTTTTCTTCTGCTCTGACCGGGGCGTTGAGTGACGGCCTTTTTACGCCGGCCGAACAACGCTCCAAACAATTCCGCCAAGGCCTCGCCGATTGCCTGAAAAAGCACTTCGGCGAGGAACTGCATCACCACCACTTGTCCGCGCGAGCGACGAAACCGGCACGCTGCTCGATCGCCAAGCCGGCGTTCAGCACGCCCTGCTCATCGAGCGGCTTGCCGATGATCTGCAAGCCCAGCGGCAGGCCGTCCTTGTCGACGCCGCCCGGCACGCTCATCGCGGGCAGGCCCGCCAGCGACGACGGGACGGTGAACACGTCGTTGAGATACATCGCGATCGGATCGGCGCTCTTCTCACCCAGAGCAAACGCCGCCGACGGCGCGGTCGGCGTCAGCAGCACGTCGCACTGTTCCCACGCCTGTTCGAAATCGCGCGCGATCAGCGTCCGGACCTTCTGCGCCTGCGTATAATAGGCGTCGTAGAAGCCCGCCGACAGCACATAGGTGCCGATCATAATCCGGCGCTTGACCTCGTCACCGAAGCCGGCGGCGCGGGTCGCGGCGTACATGTCCTGCAGGCCGGCGCCTTCGGGCAGCACGCGCTGGCCGTAGCGCACGCCGTCATAGCGCGCGAGGTTCGACGACGCTTCCGCCGGGGCGATGATGTAATAGGCCGGCAGCGCGTACTTGGTATGCGGCAGGGAGACCTCGACGATCTCCGCCCCGGCATCCTTCAGCCAGTCGATCCCCTGCTGCCACAGTGCCTCGATCTCGGCCGGCATTCCGTCGACGCGATATTCCTTGGGGATGCCGACGCGCTTGCCCGCCATGCTGGCGTTCAGGCCGGCTTCCCATGCCGGGACCGGCAGGTCGAGCGAGGTCGAATCCTTCGGATCGAACCCGGCCATCGCCTCCAGCATGATCGCGCAGTCGCGGACGTCGCGCGCCATCGGCCCCGCCTGGTCGAGCGATGAGGCAAAAGCGACGACGCCATAGCGCGAGCAGCGGCCATAGGTCGGCTTGATGCCGGTGATGCCGACGAAGGCGGCGGGCTGGCGGATCGAGCCGCCGGTATCGGTGCCGGTCGCCGCCGGGCACAGCCGCGCGGCGATCGCAGCCGAGGACCCGCCCGACGAGCCACCCGGCGCCATCGGCGCGGTGTCGTTCGGCCGGCGCCATGGCGAGATGACGTTGCCGAACGCGCTGGTTTCGTTGGAGGACCCCATCGCGAACTGGTCGAGGTTCAGCTTGCCCAGCATCCCCGCGCCGGCATTCCACAGATTGCCAGACACGGTCGATTCATACTGGGGGACGAAGCCCTTCAGGATGCCGCTCGCCGCCGTGGTTTCGACGCCCTGCGTGCAGAACAGGTCCTTCATGCCGATCGGCACACCGGCCAGCGGTTTCAGCACTTCACCGGCGGCCCGCGCATCGTCGGCGGCACGGGCGGCGGCCAGCGCGTGTTCGGGCGTTTCGACAAGGAAGGCGTTCAGCGGCTTTGCGGCGGCGACGGCGGTGATGAACGCATCGGCCACGTCGCGCGCCGAAAAGGTCCCGGCACGCACGCCGTCGCGGATCGCGGCGACGCCAAGATCGGTCAGGTTCGACACTATTCGATCACTTTCGGAACGGTGAAAAAGCCATGCTCGCCCTGCGGCGCATTGGCCAACACCCGGTCGCGCACGTCGCCGTCGGTCACGACGTCGGCACGCAGGCGCAGATGGTTGGGGATGACGGCGGTCATCGGCTCGACGCCCCGGGTATCGACTTCGCCCAGCTGTTCGATCCAGCCAAGGATATTGCCGAGTTCGGGCGCCAGCTTTTCAGCTTCGGCATCGGTGATCGCGATACGGGCAAGGCCGGCCACGCGCTTTACGGTTGCAGGTTCGACGGACATGGAAAGGGCGGCTAGCATCCTCTCCCGCCCCCCACAAGCACCCGCAAAGCGGTTGCGCGCGTCCGCGCCATCCCGCATCGAGTGGCGGCAAAAGCGGTGGAGTCCGGATTGGCGCGCAAATTCCTGTATATCGTGGCGACGCTGATCGTCCTCGTCATCGCCGGGGCGGTCGCCTATCGCATGTTCGGCAACGACCTGTTGCGTCGCGCGCTGGTGCCGGGCGTGGCGTTTCGCGCCGAGCCGACCATCCCGTCGCGGCTCTATGCCGACAAGGCGATGTGGTTCGCGCGGCCCGGCCTGACGAACACGCCGGTCGACTGGTTGCCGCAGGGCGTTGCGACGGCTCCAGCGGGCAAGGCCGAGATTTTCTTCATCCACCCGACCTCGTTCGTCGGCACCGATCGCTGGAACGCCGCGCTGGACGATGCCGAGACGAACGACCGTGCACGCATCTTCCTGCGCGGGCAGGCCAGCGCGTTCAACGCCGCCGGCCGGGTCTGGGCGCCGCGCTATCGCCAGGCGACGTTCGGCGCGTTCCTGACCAGCGAGGCGGCGGCGACCCAGGCACTGGACCTCGCCTATCACGACATCGAATCGGCGTTCGACCGATTCCTCGGCGAAATCGACCCGACCCGACCGATCATTTTGGCCGGGCATAGCCAGGGCGCGCTCCACCTGACGCGGCTGCTGCGCGAAAAGGTCGCCGGCACGCCGCTCGCCCGGCGGATCGTCGCGGCCTATGTGGTCGGTTGGCCGGTGTCGAAGGTGACCGACATCCCGGCGCTGGGCCTGCCCGAATGCGCGGGCGCCGACCAGGCAGGATGCCTGTTGTCGTGGCAGAGCTTCGCCGACCCGGCCGATCCCTCGCTGATCGTCGAGCAATTTGACGCCTCGACCGGGTTCGACGGGCGGTCGCGCGGCGGCACGCCGATGGTCTGCACCAACCCATTGACCGGCACGCCCGATGCGCAGGCCCCAGCCAGCGCCAATCTGGGCACGCTGATCCCCGACAAGGCGTTGCAGAACGCGACGATGACGCCGGGGCTGGTGCCCGCGCGCTGTGCCGAACGGGGGTTCCTGTCGATCGGCGACAGTCCGCCCGACCTTGGCCCCTATGTGCTGCCGGGCAACAACTGGCACGTCTATGACTATAGCCTGTTCTGGGCGAATGTCCGCGCCGATGCGCTGCGTCGGCTGGCGGCATGGGAGAGAAGATGATTACCGAAGACCGCGCCGTCTTTCGCGACGCGCTGCCCGAGGGGGGGCGGCTGATAGGGCTGGATGTCGGGACCAAGACGATCGGGACCGCGCTGTGCGATGCCGGATGGAGCTTCGCCAGCCCCGCCGTGCTGGTCAATCGTACGAAGTTCACCGCCGACAAGGCCCAACTGGCGACGCTGATCCGCCAGCAATCGGTGCGCGGGATCGTCGTCGGCCTGCCGCTCAACATGGACGGCACCGATTCGCCGCGGACCCAGTCGGTCCGTGCCTTCTCACGCAACCTCGACGACCTGAACCTGCCGATCTTCCTGTGGGACGAACGCTGGTCGACGGTCGCGGTCGAGCGGCAGATGATCGCGGAGGATCTGAGCCGCGCCAAGCGGGCCGAACGCGTCGACAAGCTGGCCGCCGCCTATATCCTGCAAGGGGCGATCGACGCGCTGGTGAACGTCCCGCTCGCCTGATCTTGCGCGCGGGGCCGACGCGGCCTAACCGGTCGCCTCGATGCCTATTTCAGACCACCGCCCCGCCGCCATGATCGATGGCGGCGCCGTTTTCCCGCATCGGCACCTGACCGGGATCGAGGGATTGCAGCCCCATGAGATCCTGTTCCTGCTCGATGAAGCGGAGCAATGGATCGACGCCAATCGCAGCCGCGCGCCGGGCGACCTGCGGCTGAAGGGCGTGACGCAGATCAACGCCTTCTTCGAAAACAGCACGCGCACGCTGCTGTCGTTCGAGATCGCCGGCAAGCGGCTGGGCGCGGATGTCGTCAACATGCACGCCGGCCAGTCGAGCGTGAAGAAGGGCGAGACGCTGATCGACACCGCCGTCACGCTGAACGCGATGCGGGCGGACGTGATCGTCATCCGCCACAGCTCGTCGGGCGCGGTGCAGTTGATCGCGGACAAGGTCGACTGCCCTGTGCTGAACGCGGGCGATGGCTGGCACGAACATCCGACGCAGGCGCTGCTCGACGCGTTGACCATCCGCCGCCGGCTGGGGGAAATCGCGCACAAGCGGGTCGTGATCTGCGGCGACATCCTGCACAGCCGCGTCGCGCGGTCGAACATCCTCGCGCTCACCACCCTGGCTGCAGAGGTCCGGGTCGTCGCGCCGGCGACGCTGATGCCGCACGCGATCGAATCGATGGGCGTGACGCCGTTCACCGACTTCGATGCCGCGCTGGAGGGGGCCGATGTCGTGATGATGCTGCGGTTGCAGAATGAGCGGATGAACGGCGGTTTCATCCCGTCGACCCGCGAATATCACCTGCGCTACGGCCTCACCCGCGAACGGCTGAAGCGGGCCGAGCCACACGCGATCGTCATGCATCCGGGGCCAATGAACCGGGGGATCGAGATCACCAGCGACGTGGCCGACGATCCGCAACGCTCGACGATCACCGAACAGGTGGAAATGGGCGTGGCGGTCCGCATGGCCTGCCTCGACGTACTGACGCGGCGCAGCCGTGGCGTGGAGGGCTGGGCATGAGCAAGCGGTTCACCGGCGGCACGCTGGTCTGCACGACCGGCGGGGTTATCAAGCGCGATCTGTCGATCGACGGCGACATCATCGTCCCCGATGCGGGCGATGCGGAGACGATCGACGCGACGGGCAAGCTGATCGCGCCGGCCATCGTCGATCTGGGCGTCTTCGGGATCGATGCCGCCGCCTGTCGCGCAGGGGGCATCGTCCGGGTCGGGCTGATGCCCGATCAGGCACCGGTGCTGGACGATCCGGGCATCGTCGCGCGGGCGGCGCATATGGGCAAGCCCGACATCTGGATTCACCCGATCGCCGCCGCGACGCAGGGGCTGCGCGGCACCGACCTCGCCGAAATGGCGATCAACGCCGAAGCAGGCGCGGCTGCCGTAGCGACCGGACGACGCTGGATCGCGGACAGCGGCGTCATGCGCAAGGTGCTGGCCTATGCCCGCGACTGCGGCCTGGTGGTCATTGCCCATGCCGAGGATGGCGGGCTGGCCGGTGCGGCGGTGGCGACGGCCGGGGAAACCGCCACGCGCCTCGGCCTGCCCGCCGCCCCGGCGATGGCCGAGGCGCTGGCGATCGCGCGCGACGTGATGCTGGCCGAGGAAACCGGCGCACGGCTGCATTTCCGACAGGTAACGACCGCTGCCGGCTTCGACCTGATTCGCGCGGCCAAGCGGCGCGGCGTTCGCGTCACCTGCGGCATCACTCCGGCGCACCTTTACCTGTCCGACATTGCGATGAGCGATTTCCGGACCTTCGCTCACCTCTCCCCGCCCCTGCGCAGCGAGAGCGACCGGCAGGCGGCGCGGGCCGCGCTGGCCGACGGGACGATCGACGTGCTGTGTTCGGGCCACGACCCGCGCGGGCCGGAGGCGAAGCGCCTGCCCTTCGCCGATTCGGAACCGGGCATGGCGGGGGCGGAGACGCTGCTGCCGCTGTCGCTGGGGCTGGTGCGGGACGGACTGATCGGTTTCGACCGGCTGTTCGCGCTGCTGTCGCGCAATCCGGCACTACTGTTGGGGATCGAATCGGGCACGCTGGACATCGGTGCGCCGGCCGACCTGATCGTCATCGATCAGGATGCGCCGTGGCAGGTCCGCGCCGATGCGCTGGCGGGCAAGGCGGCGAACACCCCGTTCGACGGCCTGCCGGTGCAGGGCCGCGCGCTGCGGGTAATGAAAGGCGGCGCGTTCCTGTAACGGAACACGCCGCCACCTCCTGGGAGAGGACCGGGTAAAGGGTTAGCGCGAGGCGAGGCGGTCGGGCCGTGCCCAACTGGCAAGCTGTTCGCCGGCATGGGTACGCACGAAGCACCGATCGCCCTTGGCGCGGATGCTGCCGCACAGCGAATTGGCATCCGCGCGGGCAAGGCCGCCCACCGACAGCCGATAGAAGCTGGCGCCGCGGACGCTGGCCTGCATTCCCTGAGGGGCCAGTGCGGCCAGACGCGGTACATTGTGGCTCATTCGACGCCACGCATTGCGGGCGACGCCGGCGGTATCGAACGCGCCGAGCTGGACGTAGTAATCGCCCTTTGCCGGTGCGACCGACGCCGTGCGGACCGGCTGGGCCACGGTACGTGACCGGGCGGCCATCCGCACCGGCTGCTGCTGCCGCTGATAGGTGCCGGGCAGTGCCTGGACGATTTCGCGACGCGGGGCGAAGGTAATGGCCGGGCGGGCGAGCGCTGCCATCTGTACCGGGGCAGGTACGGCGGGCACGACCGGGGCTTCGCCGACCGGTTCGACCGCGACGACCGCCGCCGGAACTTCGGGAACCGGATCGGCCTGCGCCAGCGCCACGGGTGCCGCGCCTGCCGGATCGGCCAGCGCCAGCTGCACCGGCTGCCCACGATCGGGCGAGGGGGTGACGCCCAGCAGCGCGGCAACCTGTTGCGCGGCATGTTCGGGACGGGCGAATGCCGCCCACTCCATCAACCTTTGGTCGACCTGCGCCGGGGACATATCGACCGATGCGACGGTGCGGGCATCGACCCAGCGACCATCGAGCGCAAGCGCCAGCGCCAAATTCTGGCGAATCGTCGCCGTCGCCGCCGGATCGCGCGCCGCTTCGCTCAGCAGCGCGATGCCGCCCGCCGGATCACCCGCCAGCGCCAGCGCCAGCCCGCGATCGGCCGGCGAAATCCGCGCGGCATGGGCGGTCAGCGTCTCACGCGCCGCCACCCATTCACCGGTCGCGGTCTGCGCCAGCGCGAGGTTGAGCGCCGCACGCGAATCGGCCGGGTTCAGCGTCAGGACGTCGGTAAAGGCCTGCGTCGCCGACGCAAACCGGCCGGCGGCCAGATAGGCCCGCCCCAGCAGCGTGCGATAGGCCGCGTCGCGCGGCGACAGTGCGACCGCCTGTTCGGCAAAGGTGACGGCATCTGCCGCGCGCTTCTTGCCCAGCGCCTTGATCGATTTCACCGCGAACTTGCGCGCCGCGCCGTCCTCTGCCGATGCCACGGCCACGGTGCCGCCGCCGACCAGCGCCAGCGATCCGCCGAGCATGGCCGTCGCGAGGCCGATCGATACGAGCAGGTGCGTCTTCATGGCTTGCCCTTTGCTGCCCCATCGGGGGCGAGGCGCTGAACGAGCGCCGCGATGTCGGAGGCCGACGGAAGGGAGCGATCGAGCGCGTCGCGCACGAACGCTTCCGGAGTGATATTGCAGACCGTCGCAGCCAGCCGCAGCCGCAGCATCCGGTCGGGGTCGAGGTCGAGCAGGATCGATTCGCCGGCCGGCGACGGCGTGGCCGGCACCGCCTGCAACTTCGCCCGGTCGCGCAGGACCGCCGGCTTGGTGTCGCCCAGGTCGTTCCAACCCAGATCGTCGCCGTCCTGGCTGGCGGGCCCGGTGCCGTGCGGGCGCATCGCGGGCCGTGCCTCGCCCTTGCGCGCCAGCAGGGACGAATGGATCTGGGCCGGGGGTTGCGGCGTGTTCATCCGATCACCCCTGCCCCCGTCGTCCGAACCCGCCGGGCGACACCCGCATCGTGGTCGGCAGGGTCGGCACGGCGAAGACGGTCCGGCGAAAATTCTTCTCCAGGCGATCCTGGATATACAGCCACAGCGCCTCGATCTCGGCGCTCGACTTCGATGCAGGGTCGATTTCCATGACGGTGCGGCCATCGACCATCGACGATGCGAAATCGACGCGATGGTGGATCGTGACCGGCGCGACCGTCCCGTGTTGCGACAGCGCCATCGTCGCCTCGGTCGTGATCCGCGCGCCGGGCGTGGCGGCGTTGACGACGAACACCAGCGGCTTGCCCGCGCGATCGCACAGGTCGACCGTGGCACCCACGGCGCGCAGGTCGTGGGGGCTGGGGCGGGTCGGAACGACGATCAGTTCGGCGACGGCGATCACGCTCTGGATCGCCATGGTGATCGCGGGCGGCGTATCGATGATCGCCATCTTGAACCCATGCGCGCGCAGCGTTTCCAGATCGGCGGCAAGGCGCGCGACCATCGTCTGGGCAAAGGCCGGTTCGTCGGTGACGCGTTCGTTCCACCACGCGGCCAGCGACCCCTGCGGATCGATGTCGATCATCACCACCGGCCCGGCACCCGCGCGGTCGGCCTGCACGGCCAGATGCCCGGACAAGGTCGTCTTGCCCGAACCACCCTTTTGCGAAGCCACCGCCAATACGCGCATTGCGCCACCGTCTCCCGTAATCTCTCCCTTCCCGATGCCATGACGCCGGATAAGAAGGGGTTAACGCCGCGCTTCCCATCGCGCGGAAGCGAAAGGCTTTCCGAACATGGTGAACCGCTGATAGGGAATGGCGACAGGACGCAGAGGGGATCGTGATGCGCGGGATGGTTGGGCTGGTGCTGGCAGGCGCGATGCTGTCGACGGCGGCGGGGGCCGATGTGAAGGCCGGGGTCGATGCCTGGGCGCGCGGCGACTGGGCCAGCGCGGTCCGGGAATGGCAGCAGCCCGCCGCCGCGGGCGATGCCGATGCGCAGTTCAACCTGGGCCAGGCCTATAAGCTGGGGCGCGGCGTGCCGATGGACATGGCGCAGGCCGAACGCTGGTACGCGCTCGCCGCCCAGCAGGGGCATGTCCAGGCCGAGAATAATTACGGCCTGATCCTGTTCCAGAACGGCAAGCGCGCCGATGCGGTCAAGTGGCTGGAGAAATCGGCGCAGCGCGGTGAGGCACGCAGCCAGTTCGTGCTGGGCACCATGCTCTTCAACGGCGATGCGGTGCCAAAGGATTGGCGGCGGGCCTATGCGTTGATGACGCGGGCATCGTCGGCAGGGTTGCCGCAGGCGGCATCGACGCTGGCGGAGATGGACCGTTACGTGCCGCTGCCCGATCGGCAGGCGGCGCTGGTGATGGCGCGCGATCTGGAGCGCAATGCCGGGCGGCCCGTGCTGGCGTCCGTCCCGCCCAGGGTCGCGACGCCGCGCCCGACACCGGTCGCGACGCCCGCCCCCAAGCCGACGCCGGCACCACGCGCCACGCCGGTTGCGAAACCCGCGCCAGCGCCCGCCGCAAAGCCCGCTCCCGTCCGGGATGGCGGCTGGCGGGTACAGCTTGGTGCCTTCAAGGACGCCGGCAATGCCCGCCGCCTGTGGGGCACCGTATCGGGCAAGTTCGCCGGCCGTCAGCCCTATTACGAGCAGGCAGGCGCCAACACCCGGTTGCTGGTCGGCCCCTTCGCCAGCAGCGCGGAGGCGAGCCGCGCCTGTGCCGCGATCCGTCCGACCCCTTGCGTGCCGATGAAACGGTAAGCGATCAGCCCGCCGCCCACTCGGCGGGCGCGATCCCCTGTATATAAAGCAGCGCGGTCAGGTCGTTGTGATCGATCCGCACGCCAGCTTCGGCGGCGACGATCGGCTTGGCATGATAGGCTACGCCCAACCCGGCGCGGCGGATCATCGGCAGGTCGTTGGCCCCGTCACCAACCGCCAGCGTGGCGGCGGGATCGATCCCCAGTTCGTCGATCGCCGACAGCAGAGTCACTTCCTTAGTCGTCGCATCGACGATCGGCTTGGCGACCGTGCCGGTCAGCCGGCCATCCTCGATCAGCAGCCGGTTGGCGATCATCCGGTGAAAGCCGAGTTCGGTGCCGACCGGCTCGGCAAAGCGGGTGAAGCCGCCCGAAACGAGGACCGTCGTAGCGCCGCGCGCACGCATCGTCCGGATCAGCGTCTTTGCGCCGGGCATCAGTTTCACCCGTTCGTCGAGGCACCGCTGGATCGCCGATTCCTCCAGCCCAGCGAGTAGTGCCACGCGGGCATCGAGCGCCGAGGCGAAGTCCAGTTCGCCACGCATCGCCCGTTCGGTCACCTCGGCGATCTGCGCCTTGATCCCGGCATAATCGGCCAGCTCGTCGATGCACTCGACGGTGATCATCGTCGAATCCATGTCGGCGACCAGCAGTTTCTTATCGCGGGTCGCGGCGGGCTGCACCGCGACGTCGGTATGGGGGAACACCCCCTCCAGCGCCGGACGCGCTGCGGCGACCTCCTGGGCAAAGCGGATGTCGGCGGCGCGGCCTTCGTCGATCCACGTCCAGCCCTCGACCTGACACCCGGCGGAATCGAGCCGGTCGGCCGCAGCGGAAATATCGCCCGCAGCGATCGATTCGGCTGCTATCAGCGTGGCGATGAACATGGCGAATTCTCCTGACCGTCCAAGGGTCGCGCTCATCGCAGGCCCGACCGCCAGCGGCAAGTCCGCGTTGGCGATCCATGTCGCGCGTCGCCACGACGGCGTCGTCATCAATGCCGACAGTGCGCAGGTCTATCGCGACTTGCGCGTGCTGTCCGCGCGTCCTTCGCCGGAGGAAGAGGCGCAGGCCCCGCACCGCCTGTTCGGCCATGTCGACGGCGCCGAACCCTATTCCGCCGCGCTGTGGGCGCAGCAGGCGACGGCGGAGATCGATGCCGCTCATGCGGCGGGCAAGCTGCCGGTGCTGGTGGGCGGAACCGGCCTGTATCTGCGCACGCTGATCGACGGCATTGCGCCGGTGCCGGAGATCGACCCAGACATTCGCGCCCGCATTCGCGCGCTGCCGCTGGATGCGGCGGTCGCCGAACTGACCGCGCGGGACCCCGAAGCCGCCGCCCGGCTGCGCCCGACCGACACGACGCGGATCGCCCGCGCTCTGGAGGTCGTGACCGCCACCGGGCGCACCCTGTCGGACTGGCAACGCGACCGGATCGGGGGGATCGGCCACCGGATCGCGCTGTCGGCGCTGCTGCTGCTGCCCGATCGCGCCTGGCTGACCGAGCGGTGCGACCGTCGGCTGGCGCAGATGTTCGACGAGGGCGCGGTCGAGGAGGTTCGCGCGCTGCTCGCCCGCACCGACATCGCGCCCGACGCCCCCGTCCGCCGCGCGATCGGCGTCGCGGAAATCGAACGGTGGCAGGCGGGGCGCGATACGCGCGAAGCGGCGCTGACCGCCGCGCGCCATGCCACCCGCCAATATGCGAAGCGGCAATATACCTGGTTCCGCAATCAGCCGCCGCCCGGCTGGCTTCGCACAAGCGAAACGGAAAAATGCGCGCTTGGTATTAAAATAGACACTTTATTACGCCATTGATGGTTGACACGCATATTTCATGCGACTAGCGACGCTACTCCAACGGTGCTATTGCGCCCGCGAAATAATGAAGGAGCGAATACCCATGCCCGAGAAGAGTGGAGCCGCCATTTTGGTCGAGGCCCTCGTCGACCTCGGCGTGGAAGTCGTATTCGGCTATCCCGGCGGCGCGGTGCTGCCGATCTATGACGCATTGTTCGAACATAGCCGGATCAAGCACATCCTGGTGCGCCACGAACAGGCCGCGACCCATGCGGCGGAAGGCTATGCCCGCTCGACCGGCAAGCCCGGCGTGGTGTTGGTCACCTCCGGCCCCGGCGCGACCAATGCGATCACCGGCATCACTGACGCGCTGCTCGATTCGATCCCGATGGTGGTCATCACGGGGCAGGTTCCAACCGGCCTGATCGGCACCGACGCGTTTCAGGAGGCCGATACCGTCGGCATCACGCGTCACTGCTGCAAGCACAACTATCTGGTGAAGGACCCGGCCAAGCTCGGCCATGTCATTCACGAGGCATTCCATATCGCCACCGCCGGCCGCCCCGGCCCGGTCGTGGTCGACATTCCCAAGGATGTGCAGGTTGCGACGGCGCGCTATACCAAGCCCGGCCCGATCCAGCACAAGACCTATCGCCCGAAGGTGAAGGCCGACCGTGCGCAGATCGAACAGGTCGTCGACATGCTGGCGGCTGCCGAGCGTCCGGTGCTCTATACCGGCGGCGGCATCATCAATTCGGGTCCGGCCGCGTCACAGTTGCTGCGCGAACTGGCGCGGATCACCGGTGCGCCGGTGACCTCCACGCTGATGGGTCTTGGCACCCTGCCCGCTTCCAGTCCGCAATGGCTGGGGATGCTGGGGATGCACGGCACCTATGAAGCGAACCTCGCGATGAACGAGGCCGATCTGGTCGTCGCCATCGGCGCGCGCTTCGACGATCGCGTGACGGGGCGGCTCGACGCCTTTTCCCCGCGCAGCCGCAAGGTGCATATCGACATCGACCGGTCCAGCGTGAACAAGATCGTGCGCGTCGACCTGGGCATCATCGCCGATGCCGGCCACGCGATGGAGGACATGGTCCGCGTCTGGAAATCGCGCCAGCATCCCAAGCCGGACCTGTCGGCGTGGTGGGACCGGATCGAAGGGTGGCGGGCCAAGCGGTGCCTCGACTTCCCCGAAAGCGGGACCGAGATCATGCCGCAGCGTGCGATCCGTGCGCTGTACGAAGCGACCAAGCATCGCGCGCCGATCATCTCGACCGAGGTTGGCCAGCATCAGATGTGGGCCGCGCAGCATTTCGGGTTCGAAGCGCCGAACAAGTGGCTGACCAGCGGCGGTCTCGGCACCATGGGCTATGGCCTGCCCGCCGCGATCGGCGCGCAGCTCGGCAATCCGGGGGCGCTGTGCATCGACATTGCCGGCGAAGCATCGATCCAGATGAACATTCAGGAGCTGGCGACGGCGACGCAATATCGCCTGCCGGTCAAGATCTTCATCCTGAACAACGAATATATGGGCATGGTCCGCCAGTGGCAGGAACTGACCTATAGCTCGCGCTACTCGAACAGCTATTCGGACTCGCTGCCCGACTTCGTGAAGCTGGGCGAGGCCTATGGCTGGAAGGGTATTCGCATCGAAAACCCGGACGATCTGGACGCCGGCATCCAGGCGATGCTCGACCATGACGGCCCGGTGATCGTCGACTGCATGGTGGCAAAGCTTGCCAACTGCTTCCCGATGATCCCGTCGGGTGCGGCGCATACCGACATGATCCTGCAGGCGAACGAAGTCTCGGGCGAAATGGACGACGAGGCCAAGGCGCTGGTGTAACCAACAAGCTCCTCCCCGCTCCGCGGGGACGGGAACCGCTCGCAAAGCGGTGGAGGGGCATCGCCGCGAGCGGGACGCTTGCGCGCTGCCACCGACGAACAGGGACCGACATGCATATCAAGACCGAACAGACCGAACGGCACACGCTGGCCGTCCTCGTCGACAACGAACCCGGCATCCTGGCGCGCATCGCCGGGCTGTTCTCCGGTCGCGGCTACAACATCGAGAGCCTGACCGTGTCGGAAATCACCGTCGACAAGGCGGTCAGCCGGATCACCATCGTCACCAGCGCATCGCCGCCGGTGATGGAACAGATCATCGCCCAGCTCGACCGGCTGGTGCCGGTGCACAAGGTCGTCGACCTGACCGTGCAGGGCGCGCATGTCGAACGCGAGTTGGCGCTGGTCAAGGTCGTCGGCACCGGCGAGCAGCGGATCGAGGCGCTGCGCCTCGCCGAAGTCTATCGCGCGCGCGTGGTCGACGCGACCGTGTCGAGTTTTGTGTTCGAGGTGACGGGATCGATCGAAAAGATCGACAAGTTCACCGAATTGATGGCCGAAGTCGGGTTGGTCGAGGTTGCTCGCACCGGTATCGCCGCCATCGCCCGCGGACGAGAGGCCGCCTGAACCCATCCATCGCGTACCGCCCATGCCGGTCGCGCCAATTTTCGAAAGGGAACCCACATGCGTGTCTATTATGATCGCGACGCCGATCTGAACCTCATCAGCGACAAGAAGATCGCGATCCTCGGCTATGGTTCGCAGGGCCATGCCCATGCGCAGAACCTGCGCGATTCGGGCGTCAAGAACGTCGCCATCGCGCTCCGCCCCGGTTCGGCCAGCGCCGCCAAGGCGGAAGGCGCCGGCTTCAAGGTAATGCCGAACGCCGAAGCCGCCGCATGGGCCGACATCCTCATGATCCTGGCGCCCGACGAGCATCAGGCCGCGATCTATGCCGATGACATCCATGCCAACCTGCGCCCCGGTTCGGCGCTGGCCTTCGCGCACGGCCTGAACGTCCATTTCGGCCTGATCGAGCCGCGTGCCGACGTCGACGTCATCATGATCGCGCCCAAGGGTCCCGGTCACACCGTGCGCAGCGAATATGTGAAGGGCGGCGGCGTGCCCTGCCTCGTCGCGATCCATCAGGACGCGTCGGGCAATGCGCACGACATCGCGCTCGCCTATGCGTCGGGTGTCGGTGGTGGCCGGTCGGGCATCATCGAAACCAACTTCCGCGAGGAATGCGAAACCGACCTGTTCGGTGAGCAGGCCGTGCTGTGCGGCGGCGTGACCCACCTGATCCAGGCCGGGTTCGAAACGCTGGTCGAGGCAGGCTATGCCCCCGAAATGGCCTATTTCGAGTGCCTCCACGAAACCAAGCTGATCGTCGACCTGCTGTATGAGGGCGGCATCGCCAACATGCGCTATTCGATCTCGAACACCGCCGAATATGGCGACATCGTCACCGGCCCGCGCATCATCACCGACGAAACCAAGAAGGAAATGAAGCGCGTGCTGGCCGACATCCAGTCGGGCCGCTTCGTGAAGAACTTCGTCCTCGACAACCGCGCCGGACAGCCCGAGCTGAAGGCCGCGCGCAAGCAGGCGGCGGCGCATCCGATCGAGAAGACCGGTGCCGAGCTGCGGGCGATGATGCCGTGGATCGGTGCTAATAAGTTGGTCGATCAGTCCAAAAATTGACGGGGCGCAGCGGCCCAGCCGCTGCACTCGACAATTTTTGGACCGGCCGGCGCGACAAAGCCCGCCCTTCGGGGCGCGGCTTTGCCGCGACCGACGGGCGGGCAGCCCCGCACAACTACCCGTCATTCCCGCGAAGGCGGGAATGACGAATGTTGCAGGCGTACCCTTTCCCCAACCCACGGCACCGAAACCGAAACCGATCGTTTCGCATCCGGTATTTGACCCGAAGCGCGGCACCTCCGACAACGGCGGCATCCCGACTTCGCCTCAACCGGAGAGCCTTTCCCATGCGTACGCCCCTGATCCTCGCCGCCGCCCTGTTCGCGGTCGCTGCCCCGACCGTCGCCCAGTTGCCCGGCGCCCCCGACAAGGCCCGCGTGACCGCCGGCAACTACACCGTCGACGCCGCCCACACCCAGGTCGCGTGGCGCGTGAACCATATGGGCTTCACGATGCTCGACGGCCTGTTCGGCGCGACCGGCGGCACCGCGACCTTCGATCCGAAGAACCCGGCCGCGACCAAGGTCGCGATCGATTTCGACATCGCCAAGTCGCTGACCGTCACCAGCCCGCAATTCGCGGAGCATCTCCAGTCGAAGGATTTCTTCGACGTCGCGAACCACCCGACCGCGAAGTTCGTGTCGACCCGCGTGCAGCCGATGGGCGATCACTGGATGATGGCGGGCAACCTGACGATCAAGGGACAGACGAAGCCGGTCCAGCTGACCGTCCGCTTCATGGGTGCGGGCGAAAACCCGATGAACAAGAAGAAGAATATCGGCTTCACCGCCACCGGCAGCATCAACCGCAGCGATTTCGGCGTCGGCGCATACGCGCCGGTCGTGTCGGACAAGGTCGACCTGACGATCAACGCCGCCTTCGTCGCGGCCTGATCCCCGCGGGCCATGGGCCGGTGCCCATGGCCCGTATCGGCTCTGGACATTTGCGCGGGGCCGCGCCACACAGCGGCCATGTTCGGACGCCGCATCCTCCTGCGACTTAGCCGCCCTTAGGGCAGGAACGCACCGGCGTGCGCCTGCCCTGAGGGAGTATCGAACCCTTTCCGGCAGATACTGGCGCGCAACCACCGCGCGCCCAAGACAGGCTGAGACGTCATGTTGCGCGATCCTTCGACCAAATACCGCCCCTTCCCGACCGTAGACCTGCCCGACCGCCAATGGCCGTCGCGCACGATCACCGCTGCCCCGCGCTGGCTGTCGACCGACCTGCGCGACGGCAATCAGGCGCTGATCGACCCGATGGGCGCGGAAAAGAAGAATCGCTTCTTCGACCTGTTGCTGAAGGTCGGGCTGAAGGAGATAGAGGTCGGTTTCCCATCGGCCGGCGCGACCGAGTTCGACTTCATCTCCGGCTTGGTCCGCAACGACCGCATTCCCGATGACGTGTGGGTGCAGGTGCTGACCCAGTCACGCCGCGACCTGATCGAGCGCAGCTTCGAAAGCCTCGACGGTGCGAAGCAGGCGATCGTCCATCTCTACAACGCGGTCAGCCCGGCATGGCGGCGGATCGTGTTCGGCATGGAGCGCTCGGAAGTTCGCGACATCGCGGTCAACGGTGCGAAGGTGCTGCGCGACGAAGCCGCCAAGCGCCCGAACACCGACTGGCGGTTCGAATACAGCCCGGAAACCTTCTCCACCGCCGAGCTGGATTTCTCGGTCGAGGTATGCGCGGCGGTGATGGACGTGCTGCAGCCGACGCCCGAAAAGCCGCTGATCCTGAACCTCCCGGCGACGGTCGAGGCGGCGACGCCCAACGTCTATGCCGACCAGATCGAATGGTTCTGCCGCAACGTGCCGAACCGCGACTGCGTCGTCATCTCGCTGCACACCCATAATGATCGCGGCACCGGCGTCGCGGCGGCCGAACTGGGGCTGATGGCCGGCGCCGACCGGGTCGAGGGCTGTCTGCTCGGCAATGGCGAGCGGACCGGCAATTGCGATCTCGTGACGGTCGCGCTGAACCTCTACACGCAGGGCGTGGATCCGCTGCTGGACCTCTCGGACATCGACGAGGTCGTGAACACGGTCAATTACTGCACCCAGCTGCCGGTGCACCCGCGCACGCCCTATGCCGGCGATCTGGTGTTCACCGCCTTTTCGGGGAGCCATCAGGACGCGATCAAGAAGGGCATGGCGACGCAGGCCGTGCGCAACGATGGCCTGTGGGAAGTGCCCTATCTGCCGATCGATCCCGCCGATCTCGGCCGCAGCTATGAAGCGGTCATCCGCGTCAATTCGCAGTCGGGCAAGGGCGGCGTCGCCTGGGTGCTGGAACAGGACAAGGGACTGAAGCTGCCCAAGCGGTTGCAGGCCGATTTCAGCCGCCATGTGCAGGCGATGGCCGATCGGCTGGGCCGCGAACTCAACGCCGCCGACATCTGGTCCGCGTTCCATGACGCCTATCTGCCGCAGGGCAAGGATCGCTACGCGCTGATCGACTATGCCGAAACGCACGCGCCGGGCGGTGGCCCGCCGCGCACGTTCGTCGGCCGGGTCCGGCTGGATGGTGAGGAACGCTCGATCTCCGGCAAGGGCAACGGGCTGTTGTCGGGGCTGCTCGCCGCGCTGCGCGAAGAAGGCGGCATCGACATGGATGTGGTCGATTACAGCGAACACGCCATCGGCCACGGTGCCGATGCGCAGGCGGCCGCGTATCTCGAATGCAGCCTGGCCGATGGGCGGCGCGTGTTCGGGGTCGGGATCGATGGCGACGTCGCGACGGCGACGGTCCGGGCGGCGCTGAGTGCCGCCAACGCGACGACGCGGGACTGAGGGAGCGGCGCAGGCGGCCGTCGAACAGCGACGCCTGCGCCATTCACGACCGAGACGTCACCCTAGCAACGCTCAGGGTTTCTCGCGGCTCCTGCCCCGCGCCATTACCGGGAGATCCCAGCCTTCGCTGGGATGACGCGCGTTGGGTGCGTTGAATCAGGCCCCCTACCCCATCACCGGCTGCCTGGAATGCGGGACCGTGCGGTGATGGGGCGTAGCGGCGTTAGCCCAGCCGCCCCAGCGCCGCGTGCAGCCGGGCCGCTTCGGTCATCTTGTCGGCATGGTCCGCCCGCGCTTTTTCGACCGCTTCCGGCTTGGCGCGCTCGACGAAGCTCGCATTGCCCAGACGTCCGGCCAGCGCATCGCGCTCCTTTTCCGCCGCGGCGATCGCCTTGGTCAGGCGGGTGCGTTCGGCGTCGAGGTCGATGACCTCGCCCAGCGGCAGGACGAAGGTCGCTTCGTCCACCACGATCTGCAACGCACCGCCCGCCGGTGCGTCGCCGTCGACGCGATCGACGCGCGCCAGACGAGCAAGCACCGCTTCCTGCCGCGCCAGCCGTTCGGCGGTCACTCCCGACGCATCACGGACATGCAGCGGCAGACGCGCGCCCGGCGGCACGTTCAGTTCGGTCCGCGCCGCGCGGATTTCGCTGACCAGACGGATCAGCCAGTCGATCTCCGCCCGCGCGGCCGGATCGATCGCGCGCGCGTCCGCCATCGGCCAGCGCGCGACGATCAGGTCGTTCGACCGTTCGCCCAGCGCGTGCCACAGTTCCTCGGTGATGAACGGCATGAACGGGTGGAGCATGACCAGAATCTGATCCAGCACCCAGCCCGCGACCGTGCGCGTTTCCTCGCCACCCTCGGCCCCGCCCTGCAACACCGGCTTAATGAGTTCGAGATACCAGTCGCAGAACCGGCTCCAGGTGAACTGATAGATGGTGTTGGCCGCGCCATCGAAGCGCAGATCGGCAAGTGCGAGGTCGAGTGCCTGCACCGTTTCGACCGTCTCGGCAATGATCCAGCGATTTACCGCCAGTTCTGCCTTGGGCGGCTCGATCGTCGCCGACGCGCCGATGCCGTTGGCCTGCGCAAAGCGGGTCGCGTTCCATAGCTTCGTCGCGAAGTTGCGATAGCCCTCGACCCGCTTCTCATCCATCTTGATGTCGCGGCCCTGGCTTTCCATCGCCGCCATGAAGAAGCGCAACGCATCGGCACCATAGCGGTCGACCAGGCCCAGCGGATCGACGGTATTGCCCTTCGACTTCGACATCTTCGCGCCATCGGCGGCGCGGACGAGGCCGTGGAGATACAGCGTCTTGAACGGCACTTCCTTCATGAAGTGGATGCCCTGCATCAGCATACGTGCGTCCCAGAAGAACAGGATGTCGAAACCGGAAATCAGCACATCATTGCTGTAGCGCCCACCGAGCGTCGGGTCGGTATTCTCCGGCCAGCCGAGCGTGGCGAACGGCCACAGCGCCGAGGAGAACCATGTGTCGAGGACGTCCTCGTCCTGGCGAAGCGCAACGCCCTTGCCCGCCTCGGCCTGCGCCTCCGCATAGGTTTCAGCGACGAACACGCGGCCGTCCTCGGCGAACCATGCTGGGATGCGATGCCCCCACCATAGCTGGCGCGACACGCACCATGGCTGGATATTATCCATCCAGTTGAAGTACGTCTTTTCCCACGACTTCGGCACGATCTTGACCGCGCCCGATCGCACCGCCTCGATCGCCGGCTTCGCCAGCGTCGCCGCGTCGACATACCATTGGTCGGTCAACCACGGTTCGATCACCACGCCCGACCGGTCGCCATAGGGGGTCTGGATCGTGCGCGCCTCGACGCGCTCCAGCAGTTCCTCGGCCTCCAATGCAGCGACGACCGCCTTGCGCGCCTCGAACCGGTCGAGGCCGAGATAGGCGTCTGGGATCAGCCCGTCCGCCGTCTGGCATACCCGCGCCTGCGCATCGAGCATGTTGAGCATCTCGGACGCCTTGAACCCGGCACGCTTGCCGACCTCGAAATCGTTGAAGTCGTGGCCCGGCGTGATCTTGACCGCGCCCGACCCCAGTTCGGGATCGGCATGGTCGTCGGCGACGATCGGGATCAGCCGTCCGGTGATCGGCAGGCGCACCTGCTTGCCGATCAGCGCGGTGTAGCGCTCGTCCGCGCCGTTCACCGCAACCACCATATCGGCCAGCATCGTTTCCGGCCGGGTCGTCGCGACCTGGATGAAGCCGCTGCCATCGGCCAGCGGATAACGCAGGTGCCAGAAGCTGCCGTTGATCTCGCGCGTCTCGACCTCAAGGTCGCTGATCGCGGTGCCGAGACCGGGGTCCCAGTTCACCAGCCGCTTGTCGCGGTACAGCAGCTTTTCGCGATAGAGTTGCACGAACACCTTCAGCACGGCGGCCGAAAAGCCCTCGTCCATGGTGAAGCGTTCGTTGGCCCAGTCCATCGAACAGCCCAGCCGGCGGAGCTGGCCGGTGATCTGCCCGCCGCTCTCCGCCTTCCATTCCCACACCTTCGCCACGAAATCGTCGCGGGTGAAGTCGGTGCGCTTCTGCTGCTGCTTCGCCATCTGGCGTTCGACGACCATCTGCGTCGCGATGCCGGCATGGTCGGTGCCGACGACCCAGCGCGCGTCCTTGCCCTGCAACCGGGCGTGACGGACCAGAATGTCCTGCAGCGTGTTGTCGAGTGCGTGGCCGATATGCAGGCTGCCGGTCACATTGGGCGGCGGATTGACGATGGTCCATGGCGTCGCGTTCGGACGCTCGGGCCGGAACAGGCCGTCCTGTTCCCAATGGGCATACCAGCGCGCTTCGATGGCGGCGGGGTCGAAAGTCTTGGGCAGTTCGCTCATACACCGCCGCATGGCGCGGATGCGGCGGCGTTGCAAGAGAGCGGGGTTATTCCCGTCCGCTGATCCGTGCGATCTCGCGTGCGACCATCGATTCGACGATGCCCGGCAGCTGTGCATCGAGCCATTCGCGCAGCATCGGGCGGAGCATTTCGCGCACCAGCCCTTCGAGCGAATCGGAACCGGGCGTTTCCGGCTTCACCAGCATCCGCGACAATTGGTCGAGCGCACCGCGGCTCGCCTCGGCGGCGCGGTCGGACACGATCGACGGCGCGGCCTTGGGCGCAGGCGCGGCGGCGACCGGTTCGGGTTCGCTCTGCGGTTCGGGGGCACGCACGCGTTCGGTGCGCGGTGGTTCCGCCCGCATCGCTTCGACGCGTGGCGGCGGCGGCGGTGCGGCCACGCTCTGGTTCAGTTCCAGCACCTCGTCGCGGTCGTCGAGGTCGCGAACCTGCGCCGTGCGAATCGACTTGCGTCCGCGCAACGCCTGGGCCGATCCCTCGCCCTCTTCGGCGATGATCCGCTTGATCGAGGACAGGATGTCCTCCATCGACGTTTCGTTGCTGACATCCCCCATCGCAACCCTCATTTCTCTCGCCTCTCGAACGCTTAGCTGTCGGGGTTGGCGCGCGGCGTGTCAACGCCCTGCGTGGCGCGCGGGGCGCCGCCCTGCCGATTGGGGGCGTCGATGCCCTGCGTCGGGGTGTAGGGATTGGGGCTGCGTTGCAGCGACGGATCGAGTTCGCGGGTGACGACCGGGGTCTGTGCCGGGCTGTTCACCGTGCTGGGCGCGATCGGCACCGGGGCGGGGTCGCCGCTCCAGTCCCAGATATTGTTGCGAACCCGATCGTAATTGGCGATCGGATCGTACAGCGCCCCGCCGTCAAGGCCCAGGTCGCGCGCCTCCGCACGGCCCATCGCGGCCAGCAGCGCGAAGCCGGCGACATAGGCGTTGCGCCGTGCCGACACCAGCTGGACCTGCGAATTGAGCAGTTCCTGTTCGGCGTTCAGGATGTCGAGGATCGTGCGCGTGCCGACGCTGTTCTCGGCACGAACGCCCTCCAGCGACAGCCGGTTGGCGGCAACCTGCACCTCCGACGACTGGATCACGCGCAGCGCCGACTGCCATGCGGCAAAGGCGGAACGGGTGTCGGAAATGACACCCCGTTCGATCTGCGTGACCTGTTCGATCGCCACGCCCTCGAACGCCTGCGCGCGACGGATCTGCGCGCTCGGCCGGCCGCTTTGGAACAGGGGCAGCGACATTTGCAGCCCGGCCTGCGCCGACCCGCCATCCTGTTGCAGCACCACGCCGTTGGCGGTGTGGGCCGACCCAAGGAAGCTGGTATAGCCGCCGCTGCCGACCGCGCTGATCGACGGCAGGCGCGCGGCGCGCGCGGCGCGGACGTCGAAACCGGCGGCATCGCTCTGGCGACGCGCGGCGATCAACGACGGATTGTTCGACACCGCGACGCCGACGGCCGCATTGGGATCGGCGGGCAGGTTCGGCAGCGCGGGCGGCGTGTCGAGCGTACCGGCGGGCTGGCCGGTCACCGCGACATAGCTTTCACGGCTCTGGATTAGCGACGCCTCCGCATTGCGCAACTGGGCCTGAGCCGAAGCCAGCCGTGCCTCCGACTGGGCGACGTCGGTTCGGGTCAAGTCGCCGACCTGGAACCGGTCCTTCGACGCTTGGAGGTTGACCTCCAGCACGCGGACATTCTGCTGGTTCAGCCGCACGATCGCTTCGTCGCGGATGACGTCGTTATAGGCGGCGACGACCAGCGTGAAGACGTTCGCTTCGGTGCTGCGCAGGTTGGCGCGGCCGGCATCGACCCGCGCGTCCGCCGCCCGGACGTTGTTGCGCACGGCACCGCCGGCGAACAGCGACTGCGACACGCTGACCTGCACCGTGCCGGTGCGCGGCGCCTGGGTGAAGCCGCGGCTGGCGGGGTTGATGACGTTTTCGATCACCGAGGTCTGCGTCGTGACCTGCGGCAACCCTTGCGACCGCGCGATCGGCACGGTTTCGTCGGTCGCGCGCAGGTTCGCGCGCGCGCCGGTCAGCTGTGGATTGGTGGCATAGGCCCGCGCCAGCGCCTCACGCAGCGTCTCCGCGCTGGCCGGTCCTGCCAGCAGCGCCAGCGCCGCCACACCCCCGATGAACTTCCCCCCCCGCATCCTGTCTTACCTTGCGAACTGAAATGTCTTGGGCTTGGCGAAGCCGGGCAGCTCGACGCAGCCGAGATCGGCGAAGTCGACCAGGCCGAACCCGCCCTCGGTACGCCGGCCCAGCGCCAGCCGGGTGACACCGCGATCGACGATGCCGGTGGTCAGCCGCCCGCCGGGCGCCAGCTGCGCGACGATTGCTTCGGGAACGGATTCCACCGCGCCGTCGATCACGATCACGTCATAGGGTGCACCCTGCGCCCAGCCGGCGTTCAGCGGCCCTTCGACCAGCTCGACCTTGCCATCGGCGATCGCGTCGCGGGCGGCGGCAACCAGCACGGCATCCTCCTCCAGCGCGACGACCGAGCCGACAAGCCGGGCGAGGACGGCAGCGCCATAGCCCATCGCGGCGCCCACCAGCAGCACGCGGTCGGTCGGCTGCAGTTCGGCGGCGGTCAGCAGGCGCCCGGTAATCAGCGGCGGGTTGATCGCGCGGCCACCGGGCAGCGGCAGCGGCGCGTCGCGATAGGCGACCGCCGCCTGCGCCGGAGGCACGAAGCCCTCGCGGGGGACGTCGCCCATCGCGGTCACGACGCGCGGGTCGCTGACGGCGCTGGTGCGCAACTGGCTGACGACCATCGCGTGGCGCATCGCATCGAAATCGGGACGGGTCGGGATCGAATCGGTCATGGTGCAATCCTGTCGCACAACTGTTTTATCCGCGCAACACACATCGCGCGCCAGTCGCTGTCTATCGCGCCCGATGCCCGCCGCCAAGGATGCCCGCACGGATAATTTACGCCACCACGGTTGACACCGGCGCGCGCGCCAAGCAAATGCCCGCCTCCCACCGTATCGAGGCGCGATGGCGGAGTGGTGACGCAGAGGACTGCAAATCCTTGCACCCGGGTTCGATTCCCGGTCGCGCCTCCAACGGTGGGAATTTCCCGACATCGCCGGAACGAAAATCGGGGCCACGGCATCGCCGCAGCCCCGCTTGGCCGTCGTTCGTGCCCGATCAGGCCGCGAACTGGTTCATCGTATTATGCGCGCCGCCGGCCTTCAGCGCCGCCTCGCCCGCGAAATATTCCTTGTGGTCGTCGCCGATGTCCGACCCGCTCATATTCTGATGCTTCACGCAGGCGATCCCCTGACGGATTTCCTGTCGCTGGACGCCCTTCACATAGCCGAGCATCGCCGCGTCGCCGAAATATTCGCGCGCCAAATTGTCGGTGCTGAGCGCGGCAGTGTGATAGGTCGGCAGGGTGATGAGGTGGTGAAAGATACCCGCCCGTGCGCTCGCCTCCCGCTGGAAGGTGCGGATCTGCTCGTCCGCCTGCTGGCCCAGTTCGGACGCGTCGTAATCCACGCTCATCAGTTTTGCGCGGTCATAGGCCGATACGTCGCGCCCCTCCTCCACCCAGCGGTCGTACACCTGCTGGCGGAAATTCAGCGTCCAGTTGAAGCTGGGCGAATTATTATAGACCAGCTTGGCATCGGGCACGACCGCGCGGATGCGATCGACCATCGAAGCGATCTGTTCGATGTGCGGTTTCTCCGTTTCGATCCACAACAGGTCGGCGCCATTCTGTAGCGAGGTGATGCAGTCCAGCACGCAGCGATCCGCGCCGGTCCCCTCGCGGAACTGGAACAGGTTCGATGCCAGCCGCTTCGGCCGCATCAGTTTCCCGTCGCGCTCGATCACCACGTCACCGCGCAGGGTCGTCACGTCCTCGACCGGCTCGCAGTCGAGAAAGGCGTTGTACTGGTCGCCCAGATCGCCCTTGGCGGTCGAATAGGCGATCTGCTTGGTCAGCCCCGCGCCCAGCGAATCGGTTCGCGTGACGATGATCCCGTCCTCGACGCCCAGTTCGAGGAAGGCGTAGCGACAGGCGCGGACCTTCGCGAGGAAGTCCTCGTGCGGGACCGTCACCTTGCCGTCCTGATGCCCGCATTGCTTTTCGTCGCTGACCTGGTTCTCGATCTGTAGCGCGCAGGCGCCAGCCTCGATCATCTTCTTCGCCAGCAGATACGTCGCCTCGGCATTGCCGAACCCGGCATCGATGTCGGCGATGATCGGCACGACATGGGTTTCGTACGTCTCGATCGCATTGCTCAGCCGCTGCGCTTCCAGCGCGTTGCCGCCGTCCCGCGCCGCGTCGAGGTCGCGGAACATCATGCCCAGTTCGCGGGCATCGGCCTGTTTCAGGAAGGTGTAGAGTTCGGCGATCAGCGCGGGCACGCTGGTCTTTTCGTGCATCGACTGGTCGGGCAATGGGCCGAACTCGCTGCGCAGCGCCGCGACCATCCAGCCGGACAGGTAGAGATACCGCCCCTTGGTCGTGCCGAAATGCTTCTTGATCGAAATGATCTTCTGCTGACCGATGAACCCGTGCCAGCAGCCCAGCGACTGGGTGTAGGCCGCCGGATCGGCATCATAGGCCGCCATGTCGCGCCGCATGATCCCGGCGGTGTAGCGGGCGATGTCGATGCCGGTCAGGAACCGGTTCTGCACCCGCATCCGCGCCACGGCCTCTGCATCGATGCCGTCCCAGGTGCCGCGATGCTGCTGGATCAGGGATGCGGCGCGGGCCGCCTGTTCTTGATAGGTCATGGTCGGTCCTTCGGAAACGGTGCCGCGCGGGCTGCAGGGGGCGGCCACCAGCGGCGGGATGTCGCCGGTGCCGGGCCTGCGAGGATGGAAATATGCGCGGGGCCGTCCCGCGCAGGGGTCAGCCGAGCCGGCCGAGCCGGTGGTAGAGGTTCGAGAATTTCGACGAGCGCGGCTGTTCGGCGATCTGCCGGACATAGGCGCCGACGGCTTCCTTCAGCAGGCCGAAATCCTCGGTCGAGAACACGGCGCGGCTGCGTGGCGGTTCATTGGTCATGCTTCACACCCTTTCGCGGATGGCGAACCGTTCGCCACCGATGGATTGTTAAAAGCATGACAAACCGGGCCGGGTAAACGCGGGGGATGCAGCGAACAGTGTTGTGGCGTGCGCGGACCGCCGTCACAAACCTGTATAGTTGTAAATTTCCTACAACCTGCTGGGAGCCGCGTGCCCTATTTGCCGAACGCCCGGATTTGCAGAAGGACCACATCGCGCTACACGCGCCACCATGCACGGTGCCCCGCTCACGCTCTATAATTCGCTGAAGCGCAGCCTTCAGCGTTTCGAACCGCTCGATCCCGCCAAGGGCGTCCGCGTTTATTCCTGCGGGCCGACGGTCTATAACTATGCCCATATCGGCAATCTGCGCGCCTATGTGTTCACCGATACGCTCAGCCGGGTGCTCCGGTGGAAGGGTTATCCGCTCACCCATGTCATCAACATCACCGATGTCGGCCACCTGACGTCCGACGCCGATGCCGGTGACGACAAGATGGAGGCCGCGGCCAAGGCGCGCGCTCAGTCGATCTGGGACATCGCCGCGCATTACACCGCCGCCTTCAAGGGCAATCTGCGCGACCTGAACATCGACGATCCGACCCGCTGGTCGGTCGCGACCGATCACATCGCCGAGATGATCGCCTTTGCCGAGAAGATCGCGCCCGACCATTGCTATGAGATCGACAGCGGCCTGTATTTCGACAGCTCGACCGTGCCGCACTATGGTGCGCTGGCCGGTGGGCAGGACGATGCCGGCGAAGGGCGCATCGACCCGGTCGCGGGCAAGCGCCATCCGCAGGACTTCGCGATCTGGCGCAAGACGCCGGCAGGCGAGAGCCGGCAGATGGAATGGGATTCGCCCTGGGGCAAGGGAGCGCCCGGCTGGCACCTCGAATGCTCGGTGATGAGCATCAAATATCTCGGCGCGCCGTTCGACATCCATACCGGCGGCATCGACCACCGCGAAATCCACCATCCGAACGAGATCGCCCAGAACCAGGCCTATTGCGGTTGCGCCGACAGCGGTGCCGCCTTCTGGATGCACAATAATTTCCTGGTCGAACGATCGGGCAAGATGTCCAAGTCGAAGGGCGAGTTCACCACGCTCCGGACGCTGATCGACGGCGGCGTCCACCCCCTCGCCTATCGCCTGATGTGCCTGTCTTCGCAGTATCGCTCCGAACTGGAGTTTTCGGCCGACAATCTGCTCGCGGCGCTCACCCGGCTGAAGCGGCTGGTGATGACCGTCGCCGGACTGCGCGCCCGCGCGACCGGCGACGGCGATGCAACCAAGGCGGCGGCGTATCGCGAGCGGCTCGACGCGGCGGTATCGGACGACCTGAACACGCCGCGCGCCCTGCCGGTACTGGACGAGCTGCTGGCCGACAAGAAGCTGACGCCGGCCGACCGCTTGGCGGCGCTGACCGATTTCGACGCGGTGCTGGGCCTGGGCCTCGCCACGATCGAACGTGCCGACCTGCGCGTCCGCCCGGCGGATGCGACGATCGACGCCGAAGCGATCGAGGCGCGGCTGGCCGATCGCAAGGAAGCGCGCGCGGCCAAGGACTTTGCCGCCAGCGATGCGATCCGTGGCGAACTGACCGCCGCCGGGGTCGAGGTGATGGACGGCGACCCGCTGGGGTGGGACTGGCGGCCGACCCTCGCCTGACGCCAACCCGGTGACAGGCGGCTACGCTAACCCCTTGCGAGCGGCCCCGCTTCCCCGCCATACCCGCGCCCGAGAATCATCGGGGGTCGATATGCGGGGACAGGTGCTGGGCGTTGATCGGAACGGACGCGAGGGGCGGATCGCCGGCGACGATGGGCAGCGTTACTGGTTCGAACCCGACGACTGGTCCGACCGCGTCGGGCCGGCGGTCGGCGCGCAGGTCGATTTCGAGGTGTCGAACGGCCGGGCGCTGCGCATCTACCACGTCCCCGGCACCGTCGCGCCCCGCGCCCCCGCCGATCCGACCCGTCGCCGCCCGCGCAAGGACAAGGTCGCGGCCGCGTTGCTCGCCTTCTTCCTCGGCATCTTCGGCGTGCACCGCTTCTATCTGGGCAAGGTCGGTTCGGGCATCGCCATGCTGGCGCTGACCTGCACCCTGATCGGCATCTTCGTCACCAGCATCTGGTCGCTGATCGATTTCATCCGCTACCTCGTGATGGACAATGAAGAGTTCCAGCACCGCTATGGCTGATCGAAGCGGTCGATCGGGGTGATGAACCTTTCCTTCATTGCGCGAACGGTCCGTTTCGCGCATGGGAATTGCCCGAACCGACTTGGATGGAATCTGACATGGCCGCAATCTGGGCCCCCGACAGCTGGAAAAAAGCCGAAGCGCGCCAGCTCCCGACCTATCCCGACGCGCAGGCGCTCGATGCGACCACGGCGCAGCTCGCCAGCTATCCGCCGCTCGTCTTTGCCGGCGAGGCGCGCAACCTGACCGCCGAACTGGCGCAGGTGGCGGAGGGCAAGGCGTTCCTGCTGCAGGGTGGCGATTGCGCCGAGAGCTTTGCGGAATTCCATCCCAACTATATCCGGGACACCTTCCGCGTCATCCTGCAGATGGCGGTCGTGCTGACCTTCGCGTCGAAGCTGCCGACGGTGAAGCTCGGGCGCATGGCGGGCCAGTTCGCGAAGCCCCGCTCGGCCGATACCGAGGTGATCGACGGCGTCGAGCTGCCCAGCTATCGCGGCGACAATATCAACGACATCGCCTTCACCGCCGAAGGCCGCGTGCCCGATCCGCAGCGGATGATCCGCGCCTATTCGCAGGCGGCGGCGACGCTCAACCTGCTGCGCGCCTTTGCGACCGGTGGCTATGCGAATTTGCATCAGGTGCATCGCTGGACCCACGACTTCATGGGTCGCAGCCCGTGGGCCAAGAAGTACGCCGACGTCGCCGATCGTATCGGTGAGGCGCTCGACTTCATGGCAGCGTGCGGCATCGATGCCGACAGCGTGCCACAGCTGAAGGCGACCAGCTTCTACACCAGCCACGAAGCATTGCTGCTGCCGTACGAACAGGCGCTGACCCGGCAGGATTCGCTGACCGGCGACTGGTACGACACGTCGGCCCATTTCCTGTGGATCGGCGACCGCACCCGCTTCGACGGATCGGCGCATGTCGAATTCCTGCGCGGCATCGGCAATCCGATCGGCATTAAGTGCGGCCCGACGCTGGAGCCGGACGCGCTGCTGCGGATGCTCGACACGCTCAACCCGAACCGGGTCGCGGGGCGCATGACGCTGATCACCCGCTATGGCCATGACAAGATCGAGGCGGGCCTGCCCAAGCTGATCCGCGCGGTCCAGCGCGAGGGGCATCCGGTGGTGTGGTCGTGCGACCCGATGCACGGCAACACGGTGAAAGCGACGACCGGCTACAAGACGCGCCCGTTCGACCGCATCCTCGCCGAAGTGCGCGGCTTCTTCGCGGTGCACCGTGCCGAGGGCAGCCATGCCGGCGGCATTCATGCGGAAATGACCGGGCAGAACGTCACAGAATGCACCGGCGGCGCGATCGCGGTCACCGAACAGGCGCTCGCCGATCGTTACCACACCCATTGCGACCCGCGCCTCAACGCCGGGCAGAGCCTCGAACTGGCATTCCTGCTGGCCGAGATGCTGAACGACGAAATGGCGGAACGGCGCAAGGACGCGGCGTAAGCCCGATCGTCATCCCGGCGCAGGCCGGGATGACGATCGGCGCTCAGTCGAGCGCCGCCAGCACCTTGTCGACGGTGATCGGATATTCCCGAACCCGCACCCCACACGCGTTATACACCGCATTGGCGATAGCCGCGCCGACGCCGCAAATGCCCAGCTCGCCCACCCCCTTCGCCTTCATCGGCGACGAATAGGAGTCTTCCTCGTCGAGGAAAACGACCTCCTGATGCGGGATGTCGGCATGGGTCGGCACATGATATTCGGCCAGGTCATGGTTGATGAACCCGCCCAGCCGCGGGTCGACCACCAGCTCCTCGGTCAGCGCGGCGCCGACGCCCATCGTCATCGCCCCCAATATCTGGCTCCGCGCCGCCTTGGGGTTCAAAATACGTCCCGCGGCGAACACGCCCAGCATCCGGCGCACGCGAATCTCGGCCGTGTCCGCATCGACCCCGACCTCGACGAAATGCGCGCCGAACGTCGCCTGGACGAACTTCTTCGTCAGGTCGCCGAACTCGATCCGGTCCTCGACCTCGATCCCCTTGCCGCCGGCTGCCTCGCCCAGCGCGACCGACCGGTTGCCCGACCACACCCGGCCATCGGCGAAGCGCGCGGTGGCGGGTTCGAAGCCGGCGGCTTCGGCGATCCGGTCGCGCAGGCCGACGCACGCGGCATAAACGCCGGCGGTCGAGCTGTTCGCACCGAACTGTCCGCCCGATCCCGCTGACACCGGAAAGCTCGATTCGCCCAGCCGCACGGCAACCTGGTCCAATGCGACGCCCAGCATCTCGGCGGCGGTCTGCGCCAGGATCGTGTAGCTGCCGGTGCCGATGTCGGTCATGTCGGTCGTCACCGTCACCCGGCCATCGCCCGCGACGCCGACCCGCGCCGCCGATTTGAGCACCATGTTGCCGCGATACGCCGCCGCCATCCCCATGCCGACCAGCCAGCGCCCTTCGCGCCGCTGCCCCGGCGTCGGGTTGCGCTCGCGCCAGCCGAAACGCTCGGCGCCTTCGCGCAGGCACCCGATCAGGTCGCGGTGCGAAAAACGCCGTTCGGGCTTTTCGGGATCGACCTGCGTATCGTTCAGCACCCGCAACTCGACCGGATCGAGCTTTAGCTTTTCGGCCAGTTCGTCCATCGCCGCCTCGATCGCCTTCATGCCGACCGCTTCGCCGGGGGCACGCATCGCGCTTGATTCGGGCAGGTTGAGTTCGGCCAGCCATTCCGTCACCCGCCGGTGCGGCGCGGCATAGAGCTGCCGGGTCTGCGATCCAGCCCCTTCGGGACTGCCGCCGGGCAGGTCGCCCGACCAGCTTTCATGTGCGATCGCCCGCAGCCGGCCATCGGCCGACGCGCCCAGCCGCAACCGCTGGATCGTCGACGACCGATGGGTCGTATTGTTGAAGATTTGCGGGCGGGTCAGCACGACCTTCACCGGTCGCCCGACCTGCCGCGCGGCGATGGCCGACAGGACCGCATCGGCCCGCACCCACAGCTTGCCGCCAAAGCCGCGTCCGACATGATGCGCGACGATCCGCACCTTGTCCTTGGGCATTTTCAGGATCTTGGCCATGTCGCGCGCGGCCCAGTCGACCATCTGGTTCGCGGTCCACAGCGTCAGTTCGTCTCCGGCCCACGCCGCGATCGACGCATATGGCTCCATCATCGCATGGGCATGGTCTGGCGTGGTGTAGGTCGCATCGACCTGCACCGCCGCATCGGCAAAGGCCCGGTCGAAATCGCCATGGTCGTTGGAGCGGAACGGCTTGTCGGCGCCTCGCCCGGCGGCGTCGGCCAGATCGAACGCGCCCTCGTCCGCGTCATAGGCGATCCGCACCAGTCGCGCGGCGGCCCGCGCCGCCTCGAAACTGTCCGCCACGACCAGCGCCGCCGCCTGACCCAGCTGATCGACCTGCGGCCCCGCGAGCATCGGCACCTTGTGATCGTCGCCGATCCCCAGCTTCCCGGCATTCTCATGCGTCACCACCGTCAAAACGCCCGGCGCGGCCAGCGCTTCCGATGCGTCGATCGACGCGATCCGCCCGGTGGCGATGGTCGTGCCGACTACGACGCCGTGGACCTGCCCCGGCTGCGCGAACTCGGCGGCATAGGTCGCCTGTCCACTGACCTTCAGCGGCCCTTCGATCCGGTCGGTCGGTCGGCCGAGCACGCGCATCGCATCGGTCGGGTTGGCGCCGGCGGCTTCGGTGAACTTCATCTGGGCTATTTCCTCATTTCCGGCCGAACAGCTTCTCGATGTCGCCATGCGCCAGCTTGATCCAGGTCGGGCGACCATGGTTGCACTGGCCCGAATGCTGCGTCACTTCCATCTCGCGCAGCAGGGCGTTCATCTCGACCACCGACAACACCCGGCCGGCGCGAACCGATCCATGGCAGGCCATGGTCGCAGCGACATGGTCGATCCGTTCCTTGAGCGACAGCGTGGCGTCATGCGCACGGATTTCGTCGGCCAGATCGGTGACGAGGCCGATGACGTCGCCCTGCCCCAGCATCGCCGGCGTGGCCCGCACCAGCATCGCGCGCGGGCCGAATCGTTCCAGTTCCAGCCCGAACTCCGCCAGTTCCGCCGCCTTGTCCTCCAGCGCGTCGCAAGACACCTCGTCCAGCTCGACCACTTCGGGAATCAGCAACGCCTGTCGCGCCACGCCGCCGCTCGCCATCGCCGTCCGCATCCGCTCCAGCACCAGCCGTTCGTGCGCGGCGTGCTGGTCGACCAGCACCAGCCCGTCCTCCGCCTCCGCGACGATATAGGTCCGCGCGACCTGCCCGCGTGCCGCGCCCAGCGGGAATTGCGTCGAGGCCGGTGGCGGCTCGACCGCAACCTCGGCCCGTGCCTGGGGCGGTGGCGCGAAGAAGGTCGGGCGCCGATCGTTGAAGGCAAAGCCCGTCGACGGGACCATCTCGGCCAGCGGCGGCATGGGGCTGGCGGGACCGGCCACCGGCGTCACCGGCTCGGTCGTCCACGCCGCCATCGCGTCGGCCGCCGGGCGCTGCACCGCGCGGAACCCCGCCTCGTCCAGCGCGCGGCGCAGCCCGCCGACGATCAGCCCGCGCGCGGCGGCGGGATCGCGAAACCGCACCTCGGTCTTGGCTGGATGGACATTGACGTCGATCAGGTCGGGATCGACGTCGAGGAACAGCGCGACCACGGCATGGCGGTCGCGCGCCAGCATCTCGGCATAGGCGCCGCGCACCGCACCCGACAGCAGCCGGTCCCTTACCGGGCGACCGTTGACGAACAGATATTGGTGATCGGCCACGCCGCGATGAAAGGTCGGCAGCCCCGCGACGCCGCCCAGCCGCATCCCCTCGCGTTCCCAGTCCAGCCCGACCGAGTTCATCGCCAGCGCGCGATCGGTCAGCGCCGCGACCCGTTCCGGCCGCGACTCGCCCGCCTGCACGCCCAGCACGCGGCGCCCGTCATGTTCGAGGGTGAAGGCGATGTCGGACCGCGCCATGGCCAACCGCCGCACCTGATCAACACAGGCGGCAAATTCCGATCGGGCCGATCGCAGGAATTTCCGCCGCGCCGGCACGCGCGCGAACAGCCCCTCGACGCGGATACGCGTCCCCGGCGGCACCGCGGCGGGGCGATCCTCGACCACTTCGCCATTGTCGACGGTGCGCAGCCACCCCTCGGCCCCCGCCGGCCGACTCTCGATCGACAGGCGGGCAACGCTGGCGATCGACGGCAATGCTTCGCCACGAAAGCCAAGCGTCGTAACGGCTTCGATGCGATCGTCGGGCAGTTTCGAGGTGGCGTGCCGCTCCAGCGCCAGCGCCATATCGGCCGGGCCCATGCCGCAGCCATCGTCGCTGACCTCGATCAGATCGATGCCGCCGCCCGCCAGCCGGACGAGTATACGACTGGCCCCGGCGTCGATGGCGTTCTCGACCAGTTCTTTCAGCGCGGAAGCGGGGCGTTCCACCACTTCTCCCGCTGCGATGCGGTTGACTAGATGCTCGGGGAGACGGCGTATTGACATGGGGGTCGCTCTAGCCCAAGCGGCGCCATCCCGCGACCCGCTTCCGCCATCTGGCAACCGACTGGAACCCCGGTCGGACGGGTCGAGGTACAAGCTGCGAACCGCCGCGTCGGGACACGCGGATAAGGACGGAAGTATCGATGGCCTTCTCGCGTTTCTTCAAGTTCATGTCGCATGATATGGCGATCGACCTCGGCACCGCCAATACGGTGGTGTATCTGCGGGGTCGCGGTGTCGTGCTGAACGAACCGTCGGTCGTGGCCGTCGAAACGCTGAACGGCGTCAAGCGGGTGAAGGCGGTCGGTGACGACGCTAAGCTGATGATGGGCAAGACGCCCGGTTCGATCGAGGCGATTCGCCCGATGCGCGACGGGGTCATCGCCGACCTCGACGTCGCCGAACAGATGATCAAGCACTTCATCCAGAAGGTCCATGGCCAGCGCCGCTTCATCCGTTGGCCGCAGATCGTGATCTGCGTGCCGTCGGGTTCGACCAGCGTCGAACGCCGCGCGATCCGCGATGCCGCGTCGAACGCCGGTGCGTCGCAGGTGTGGCTGATCGAGGAACCGATGGCCGCCGCGATCGGCGCCGACATGCCGGTGACCGAACCGATCGGGTCGATGGTCGTCGACATCGGAGGCGGCACGACCGAAGTCGCCGTCCTGTCGCTGCGCGGCCTCGCCTATTCCACCTCGGTCCGCGTCGGCGGCGACAAGATGGACGAAGCGATCGTCAGCTATGTCCGCCGCAACCACAACCTGCTGATCGGCGAAGCCACCGCCGAGCGGATCAAGCAGGAAGTCGGCACCGCCAAGCCACCGGCCGACGGCATCGGCACGCTGATCTACGTCAAGGGTCGCGACCTGGTGAACGGCGTTCCCAAGGAAATCCAGATCAACCAAGGCCAGATCGCCGAGGCGCTGTCCGAACCGGTTGCCGCCATCGTCGAGGGCGTGCGCATCGCGCTGGAAAACACCGCGCCCGAACTGGCCGCCGACATCGTCGACCAGGGCATCGTCCTGACCGGCGGCGGCGCGCTGCTGCAGGGCATCGATGAAGTGCTGCGCGACGAAACCGGCCTGCCGGTGACCGTTGCCGAAGACCCGCTGACCTGCGTGGCGCTGGGCACCGGGCGCGCGCTCGAGGATCCGATCTACAAGGGCGTCCTGCTCGCCGTCTGACATAGGGGTCCGGGGGCATGGCGCCGCCACGCAACCACCGTCCGGGGTTTTCCCGGCGGGCGCAGTATACCGTGTTCGCCGGCTATGTTCTGGCGGCGAGCGGCGCGCTTGTCGGTGCGATCCTGCTGCTGATCTCGATCATCGACCCCCGTGCCTTCGCCGCGTTGCGCGGTGCGGTGCGGGAGGCGACGACGCCGATTTCGTCCGGGCTCGACTGGGCTTGGGACGGCGCCGCGTCGGTGCCGAAGGGTATCGGCGATTATTTCGGCGCGGTGTCGGAAAACCGGCGGCTGCGCGCCCGCGAGGAAGCGATCCGTCGCTATCTGATGCAGGCACGGCTGCTCAACCGGGAGAACGCCCGGCTGCGCACCCTGCTGACGCTGCGCGATCGTTCCGCCGCGCCGGTCGCGACCGCACGGCTGGTCAACAGCTCGGCCAGCAGCACGCGCCGCTTCGCCACGCTGAACGCCGGGTCGGGACAGGGCGTGCTGCGCGGACAACCAGTGCGCGGACCCAATGGCCTGATCGGCCGGGTGATCGAAACCAGCCCGAATACCGCCAGCGTCCTGCTGATCATCGACCCCGAAAGCATCGTGCCGGCGCGCCGCACCCGCGATGGATTGTCGGCGATCGTCGTCGGCCTGGGCAATGGCATGGTCGAGGTGCGCGCCGCCGGGATCGCCAACGCGCCGCTGCTGGCCGGCGACGTCTTCGTCACCTCGGGCACCGGCGGCATCTATCCGCCGGGCGTGCCGGTCGCCCGCGTTGCGCGCAGCCAGCGCGACGTGGCGCCCGCGCGCGTCTTTGCCGAGCCGGACGGGCTGGACTTCGCGCTGGTCGAACGCGCGTTCCTGCCCGCACCGGTGCCCCGCCCGACCCCTAGTGCAACGCCGACGCCCAAGCCCGACGCCGAATGAAGCTGCTCGGTCCCGACGACGACCGGTCCGAACGCGCCCTGACGCGCAAGGCGGTCGCGAGCATCCTTGGCGGATCGCTGGTCACGTTGCTGCCGGTCGTGGCGACGGTGCCGTTCCTTCCGCCGTTCGGCCTGTTGATGTTTCTTGGCTGGCGGCTGCTGCGGCCCGGCGCACTGCCCGTCTGGGCGGCGGCACCGCTTGGCCTGTTCGACGATCTGGTGAGCGGCCAGCCACTGGGCAGCGCGGTGCTGTTGTGGCAGCTTTGCTCGTTGATGCTCGATCTGGTCGATACCCGCCTCGTCACGCGCGATTTCTGGCAGGACTGGCTGCTGGCCGGCGGGTCGATCGCCGTCTGCCTGGTCGCGGGTCGTGCCTTTGCCACCAGCCTGTCGGCACATGTCGATACCGTGCTGTTGTTCCAGATCGTCGTATCGGTAGCGTTGTTCCCGGCCGCCACACGGCTATGTACGGCACTTGGTGGTAGCGAGGATGAATGAGCAGGATCGTCACCGAGGCCGCACAGGCATTCAGCTTTTCCCGGCGCGCGATGGTGCTGGGCGGGGCGCAGGTGGCGGTGGGCGTCGTACTGGCAGGACGGATGGCATGGCTGTCGGTCGCCGAGAACGAGCGCTATAACCTCCTTGCCGAAAGCAACCGCGTCAACCTGACCATGATCCCGCCACGGCGCGGATGGATCATCGACCGTCATGGCGCGCCAATCGCCAACAACCGTACCGATTTTCGCGTCGACCTGATCCCCGATCGGATGGAGGATGGCGACCGCGTGCTGGGTGAACTGCGCCAGCTGCTTGCGCTGACGCCGGAGGACATGGCGCGGATTCAGACCGACCTGAAGCGCGCCGGCAAATTCACCCCGGTGCAGGTGGCCGAAAATCTCGACTGGGAACGCTTCGCGGCGGTCAGCGTCCGCCTGCCCGAACTGCCCGGCGTGCAACCGACGCGTGGCTTTTCGCGCAGCTATCCGCCGGGTGCCTCCGTCGCCCACCTGACCGGCTATGTCGGCGCCGCGACCGCTGAGCAATTCAAGGAAACGCGGGACCCGTTGATGGTCACACCGGGCTTCAAGCTCGGCAAGGATGGTCTTGAAAAAACACTGGAATCTCAGCTGCGCGGGACGGCCGGCGCAAAACGGGTCGAGGTTACCGCGCGTGGCCAGATCGTCCGCGAACTGGATACCCGCCCCGATAAGCAGGGGCGCAATGTCCGCCTCACCATCGACCTCGGGCTACAGGAATTTGCCGCCCGCCGCCTTGGGCCGAACTCCGGGTCGGCGGTGGTGATGGATGCGGTTACCGGCGATGTGCTGGCGATGGTATCGATGCCCGCCTACGACCCCAACAGCTTTTCGGACGGCATCGGCCGGCTGGAATGGAAGATGCTGTCGGGCGACGACCATATCCCGCTGATGAACAAGACGCTGCAGGGGCTGTATCCGCCGGGATCGACGGTCAAGCCGATGCACGGCCTCGCCATCCTGCGCGCCGGGATCGATCCGCATCGGCGGGTGAACTGTTCCGGCGTGCTGCAGGTCGGCACCGGCCGCTTCCACTGCCACAAGCGCGGCGGCCACGGCCCGCTCGACATGGTCGGTGCGGTCGCACAGAGCTGCGACATCTATTTCTACACCATGGCCCGCGAGCTGGGGTACGACTCGTTCGCGACCACGGTGCGCGAGATGGGGCTGGGCCAGAAATTCGAACTGCCGTTCCAGTCGCAACGCTATGGCACCGTGCCAGATAGCGCGTGGAAGCTACGCAAATATAAGCAAAAATGGACCGTCGCCGATTCGGTCAACGCCTCGATCGGCCAGGGTTACGTGCTGACCAACCCACTGCAACTGGCGGTCATGGCTGCGCGGCTGGCGCAGGGGCGGCGGGTGGTGCCACGCCTGTTGCTCGACACCCCGCACACCCCCGCGCCGTCGATGGGCATCGATCCCGAGATGCTGGCGACCGTTCATAAGGCGACTTGGGCCGTGGTCAATGGCGGCGGCACCGGCGGGCGTTCGCGCTTTCAGGGGCTGCCGGCGGGCATCGAACTGGCGGGCAAGACCGGCACCGCACAAGTCCGCCGCATCACCATGGCGGAACGGCGCACCGGCGTGCTGGGGGACGGCGCCGTCCCCTTCCGGATGCGCGACCACTCGCTCTTCATCGGCTATGCCCCCGCCGCCGCCCCGCGCTATGCCGTGTCGGTCGTGCTGGAGCATTCCGGCCATATCTACACCGCTGCGCCGATCGCCAGCGACATCCTGTCGTGGCTGTTCGACCGGGACAAGGCGATGGCCCGGCTCGAACCGCTGGAGCATGAATGGGGCGGCGACGTCCAGACGCGGATGGATGCGCAGTGGAAGGCGTTCGAGGCGGAACAGACCGCTCCGGTCACCACCGTGCCCGCCACGCCCGCCGATGTGGAGGGCGCGACCAGCAACGTCGTGGATACCGCGTCGAACCAGAGCGAACCCGATACCGCGGTCGCCCAATCCAATGTGACTGAACGGACCGAATGAAGCGCATCAACCAGACGACCTCGCACGGGCTGGGCTTCGTACCGGCCCCGCTGGCGAAGCTGCCGTGGCGCGTCCTGTTCCTGCTGATCGCGATCGGCGGGTTCGGGCTGGTGGTCCTGTTCTCCGCCGCCGGGGGCAGCGTGCAGCCCTGGGCATCGCGACAGGGCATCGCCTTCGCCATCTTCCTGCTGGCCGCGATCGGCATCTCGCGCATCCGCATGAGCTTCTGGCAGGGGATCGCCCTGCCCGCCTATGCCGTCATCTCGGTCATGCTGGTGCTGGTCGAACTGGTCGGCGCGGTAAAGGGCGGGTCGCAGCGCTGGCTCGACCTCGGCTTCATCCGGGTGCAGCCGTCGGAATTCATGAAGCCCGCGATCGTGCTGGCGCTCGCCCGGTTCTACGACCTGTTGCCCGCTGGCGAGATACGGCGGTTCGGCGCAGTCTGGCCCGCGGCGGCGATGCTGGGCGTGCCGGTGGTGCTGGTGATGCTCCAGCCCGATCTGGGCACCGCGCTGATGATCACCGCGGGCGGCTTGACGGTGATGTTCCTCGCCGGCCTGCCCCTGCGCCTGTTCATCGGCGGCGCGCTGGGCGTGGCCATCGCCGCGCCGCTCGCCTTCAACTTCGTGCTGCACGACTATCAGAAGAACCGCGTCCTGATCTTCCTCAACCCCGAAAGCGATCCGCTGGGCACCGGCTATCACATCAGCCAGTCGAAGATCGCGATCGGATCAGGCGGAATCTTCGGCAAGGGGTTCCTGAACGGCACGCAAAGCCATCTCGATTACCTGCCGGAGGGGCATACCGACTTCGTGTTTGCGACCATGGCAGAGGAATGGGGCCTGCTGGGCGGCATCTTCCTGATCACCGCCTTCATCCTGCTCGTCCGCTGGGGCGTGGGCGTCGGCGTGCGGGCGGAGGGGCGTTTCTCGAAGCTGGTCGCCGGTGGCCTTGCCACCACCATCTTCTTCTATGTCGCGATCAACCTTGGCATGGTCATGGGGCTGGCACCGGTCGTCGGCATCCCCCTGCCGCTGGTCAGCTATGGCGGGTCGGCCCAGATGACGGTGCTGGGCTGTATCGGCATCCTGATGGCAATCGACCGGGAGAACCGCGACCGGGTCCGGTTCTGACGCTTTTTTCACGCGATTTGAAAAATAGGGTTTGCGCGCAGCCAAAGGTTCGCTAAAGGCCCCGCTCCAACGGCGGATCGGCCCAGCCCGGCCCGCCCCATCGCCCAGGCGACGGACGCATAGCTCAGTTGGTAGAGCAGCTGACTCTTAATCAGCGGGTCCTTGGTTCGAGCCCAAGTGCGTCCACCACCTGTCCAGCGTATGGACGCATAGCTCAGTTGGTAGAGCAGCTGACTCTTAATCAGCGGGTCCTTGGTTCGAGCCCAAGTGCGTCCACCACTCCTTCCCATTTCGGCATCGATAGTCCGCTACGAACGCGGCATCGTGCAATCGCGGTCATCGCCCCGGCAAAGACCGACGCCTCGCACAAGATGATGCAGCCTTACATGCCGTTGCTCGCCACCCGACGTAACGCAAAAAAGGCGGCGGTCCGATCGGGACCACCGCCTTTTTGCACTCCACCGTATTGCCCGGCGCGCCGCAACGCGCCGGGCGGTCATGGATCAGAAGCGCACCTTCACCGTGCCGCGATACGACTGGTTGCGGATGTCGCGTTCGATCGTGGTGTCGGCCGCGACCGAGAATTCGACCTTGTCGCTGCCGAACGCGAAGCCGCCGCCGACTTCGCCCCATTCCTTGTCACGGCTAGGCAGTGCGAAGGCTGCGTTCGGCCCGATGCCGTTCGCGAAGTTGGCGGTGAAGAACGCCGCGCCATCGTCGAACTCCCGGACATAATAGGCCGAGGCGAACGGGCGGAAGCCGCCGAACGCACCGTCCAGCACCGCACCGGCGCGGCCCTGAAGGCTGGTGTAGTTGTCGGCATCATAGCGCAGCGCCGGACCGCCGCCGGTTTCGACCGTCGGGGTGAAGCCCAACTGGCTGGCGCGAACCGCGACGCGCGGCCCGATGTGCAGCTGGTCGGTGCCGACCAGATAGCCAGCCCCCACCTCTGCCGAGAGCGCCAGCGCATTGTCGCGGGCGCGCAGGGTGAAGGGCGTGGTGCCCAGCGTCACGTTGCGGCTGGTACGCGCCTGATACACGCCCGCACCGAACTGTGCGTCGACGGTGACGCCCATCGGCGCCTGCACCTTGCCGTACAGCGTCCCCTGGATCAGTTCGCCGCGTGCGATCTGTCCGAAGCGCTGCTGCCCGTCGACATCGCTGTACGACAGGCCGAAGCCCAGCACCGCGGTGTCCGACAACGCCTTTTCAAGGCCGCCGGCAATGTAGAAGCCGTCGAACTCGTCACGGCCGCCCATCGGGTTAGCAGTCGGCATCCCCGGCGCGCTGCCCCGGATGTAGCCGCCGGCAAGGAACGCGCTGGCATCGTCCGGCAGCACCCCTTCGCGGACCGACGTGACCGACGCGTCGGTCTGTGCCGCGACGCCCATGGTCGGCGCCATCACGGCCCCGACGACCACGTCGGTCGGCCGGCCCATCACCGCCAGCGTGCCGCCCAGCGGCTGGGCCGGATCGATCGCCGCCAGCCGCTCGCGATAGAAGCGGGCGACATTGTCCATCGCCGCCGTGCCGATCGCACGCTTGGCGGTTTCGGTCCGCGGCGCCAGCCCTTCGAGCGAAGCCTGGATGCCGGCCTGTGTCTGCAGGTCGAGGATGCCATAGGCTTCGGACACCGCCGAATAGTTGCTGCGGTTCTGGTCGAGCAACTGCGCATAGGCGGTCTGGATCGGCGTCTGCGCGACGACATTGGCATAGCTGCCCGCATCGATCCGCGCGGTCACGCTGTTGGCGGTATAGCTCAGCACGGGGCGCAGGATCGCGCTCAGTGCGCCCGGCTGGGCAAAGCGACCACGGATTTCGCCGGCGGCGGTCAGGATGGTGTAGCTGTTGTTGTAGCGGATGGTGCTGCCCGCGACCGGGTTGAACAACACCGAACCGCCGATGCTGGCCAGACCGTCGGTCGTACCGTTGCGCACGACGGCGATGCTGTCCGACGTGCCGCTGTTACCGATGTCGATCGCCAGCTGCGTGCCCGATGCGAGGATCAGGTTGCCGCCGACGGTCAGCGTGCCGACGGTGCCGATCGTGCCCGGCGCGATCGTGCCGCTGACGCTGGTCAGGAAGCGCGAATCGACCCGGCCCGACCCGCTGAGCAGCCCGCCCAGCAGGAAATAATCGCCACCGGTGCGCACGCGCCCGTCGACGACCGTCTGGCCGTTCAGCTGGTTGATCTCGATCAGGCTGGTCAGCGAACCGGTGCTGGTGACGTTCAGCCGTGCCGCGCTGTTGGCGATCGACAGGCGGTCGATCGTCGCGGTGGTGTCGAGCGTGGTCGTACCGGCCGCGCCCAGCGTCACGTCGAAATAGCGCGCGACGATGCCCGATGCCTTTACCGGATCGCTGTTGTTCGGCACGAAGTTCGACGCACCCGGCAGGCCATTGGCCAGCGTCGCGGCACCAACCGCCTTGGCAGCGGGGCCGGCATCGACCGGATCGCGCGCGACCGCCACGCCATCCTGGTAATAGATGCCGGTCGCCAGGTCCTTGCAGATCGAGCTGGACGCGCTTTCGAAGCACAGCTGCCCGAAATCGCCGCCCGATCCGGCCTCACCCTGACCGGCGGTGGTCGGCACGCCGTTCACCAGCTTGCCGTTCTGGATCACCTGATAGCTGGGGTCGAGTTCGGTCTGCCAATGGGTGGCGTCGCTCCACTTCGCGTCGCCGGCCTTCGCGCTGACATAGCGGTACGGGTTCGAGGCGACGATATAGTCCCAATAGAGGTACAGCGGCTGGTAGAAGGACGTCGTGCCATAGGACGACGACGCCTGTGCGTTGTAATAACGCGTACCGCCCGACAGCACGCCCAGCACGACCGGCTTGCCCAGCGCCTTGTCGAGGATCAGCGGGCCGCCCGAGTCACCACCGGCGGTGATGCCTTCGTTGGGGAGCGCATTGTCCTTGAACAGGTTGAAATCGAACCGGCTGGCCGACGACGTGCCGCGACGCGGATCGTCGAGGTCGGTCATGTACAGGTTCTGGTTCAGCGTCCGCGACGTGTCGCCATACAGGAACATGTCGACATCGCTGAGCGAGGTCAGCGCGCCGAGATAATTCTCCGCCACGCGACGGCGATAATCGATCCCGCCGGTATCGCCGTTCAGCCCGGTGCCGTTACGGCCATAGCCGGTGATGACGACATGATAGCCGGTGCCGGTGGCGTTGTTGATCGACGACGGCGCGGGCAGCGCGGAAAACAGCAGCGCCCACGCCGGAATGCCGACCGCCGGGGTATCCAGCGTCGCGATGGCGACGTCGGATTGCAGGAAGCCGCGATTTTCGGTCTTCAGCGAATCGGTCAGGTACGACACCTGGTTGACGTTGAACATGGCATTGGCCGGGGTCGAACGGAACGCAGTCACCCCCGTCGTCGCATTGCCGAAAAGCCAGTCGCGCACGCCCTGCAGATTGTCGGCCTTGAAGCCGAACGCCATCTGTTTGTTGCCGGATTCGGTGCCATAGGCGCTGGCCGGGCTGGTGTTCATGCAGTGCGCGGCCAAAATGACCATGCGCGGGTTGACGAGCGTGCCGGTGCACAGGCTCAGGCTGCCGCCACCTTGGTTGATGAACATCTGACCCACGCCGGTGATGTCGTTCGTATCGCGCGCGGTCGTCGGCGTGCCCGGCGGATTGATGACCACCTGCGGCTCGTCGACCGACGATCCGCCGGGCATGACGCCACCGGGAACCACGCCCAGCGGCGCGATGCTGACCGGTGCGGCAGAGATCGTGCCGACATGCGGCGCGTCAATGGATTCGGTCGGGCGATCCTGTGCCTGCGCCTGCATGGCGATGGGCATGACCGATGTCAGCAGCGCACAACGAACCAGCCGGCGAACATCCGCCGATCGACGCAAAACCATGTACAATCCCCCATTATTCGAACGGCCTGGACCGACCGTGATCGCCGCATCCTATGCCATGCCCAAGGGCTGTCAATTGATGCGACGGGTATCGAAGATCAATAAATGCGGAACGACGCGCCTGTTGCAAACCGGCATCACCGTGTCGGCCGGTGCGGGTGACGAAAAGTTCATGTGGCGCTCACTGCCCTGCCCGCCCCGATCCCCTAACGCGGCAGCATAGGGGCCGTAACGTGCGGCCGGCACAGCCTTGAGGTCGCCACAGCGTGAGCAAGCCCATCTTCTTCGATCCCACCGGCCGGCGCGGTGTCTGGGCGCGGCGCTGGGTCGCGTTGCTGATCCTCGCGGTCGTGCTGGCGGCGATCGCCTTTGCCACGACGCTGGTGCTGACCCCGCGCACGCTGGGGATGCCGCTGCCCTTCGCCCGGCGGCATGGCGAGACGTTCGCCCCGCGTGGCGATGGCCTTGCCAAGCATGGCCGCTGGCTGCCGCGCACCACCGCGCCTTCCCCCGGATCGCCGCTCACCATCGGCTTCTACGTGCCCGACACCGCCGGCGGCCTGTCGTCGCTGCAGCGCCATATGACCGGGCTGGACTGGGTCGTGCCGGCCTTCGTCACGGTCGTCGGGCAACAGGTCCACGCGATCGACGATCCGCGCCTGGCGCAGCTGATGGCCGGCGCCCGCCATGCGCCCAAGGTGCTGCCGATGGTGCAGAACCTGACCGAAGAGGCATGGGACGGGGCCGGCGCCGCTCGGATGCTGGCCGATCCGACTGCGCGCGCCGCACTGGTCGCGCAGCTGGCGGGCTATGTGCAGGCGCACCACGCCGACGGGCTGGTGATGGATTATGAAAGCCTGCCCGATGCCGCCGTCGCCCGCTATCCCGCGTTCCTCGCGCAGCTCCACGCCGCCTTGCCCAAGGGCGCGATCCTGGCGGTGACCGCACCGGCCGGCGATCCCGACTGGCGGCTGAACGACATCGCCCGCGCCACCGACCGCGTGATCCTGATGGCCTATGACGAACATTGGGAAAGCGGCACCCCCGGCCCGATCGCGTCGCAGCCGTGGTTCGTCGCGCAGGTCGAACAGGCGATCCGCCAGGTCGGCCGCGACAAGCTGGTCGTGGCATTGGGCAGCTATGCCTATGACTGGCATGATGGCGGCGCCGACGCGCTGTCGATCGAGGAAGCGTGGCTGGCCGCGCATGACTCCTCGGCGCAGATCGGGTTCGACCGGTCGAGCGGCAATGCCGGCTTCACCTATGCCGACGAACGCGGCAGCCAGCATCAGGTGTGGATGCTGGATGCGGCGACCAGCTGGAACGAACTGGCCGCGCTCCGCCGCATGGGCCTCGACGATGTCGCGCTGTGGCGGCTGGGCAGCGAGGACGCCGGCATCTGGAACGACCTCGCCGCATTCCGCACCCCCGATCGCGTGCCCCGGATCAACCGGCTGCAAAGCGCGCTCAACGTCGATGTCGAAGGGTCAGGCGAGGTGCTGCGCATCACCAACCGGCCGACCGATGGACAGCGGGCGCTACAGTTCGATTCCGACGGGATGATCGCCGACGAACGCTATGCCGCCCTCCCCACCCCCTATGTCGTGCAGCGCACCGGCTCGGCCGATCCGAGGGCGATCGCGCTGACGTTCGACGACGGCCCCGATGCGACGTGGACGCCGCCGATCCTCGACGCGCTGGAAAAGGCGGGCGTGCCCGCGACCTTCTTCGTGGTTGGCGAAAATGCCCTCGAACATCCCGGCCTGTTGCAGCGGATGGTGCGGGATGGCGACGAGATCGGCAACCACAGCTATACCCACCCGAACCTGGCGACCACCGGCGAACGGACGACCAAGCTGGAGCTGAACGCGACGCAGCGATTGATCCAGGCCTATACCGGGCGGTCGACCACGCTGTTCCGCGCGCCCTATTTCGGCGACGCCGAACCGACGACGATGGACGAAATCGCGCCGGCGCTGCTGGCGCAGGACCTGGGCTACACCGTCGTCGGGCTGCACGTCGACCCGAACGACTGGCAGCGGCCGGGCACCGATTCGATCGTCCGCCAGGTCGTCGAACAGGTCGAGGACGCCAGCGCCGACAGTTCGCGCAACGTCGTGCTGCTGCACGATGGCGGCGGCGACCGGCAGCAGACGGTCGACGCCCTGCCGCAGGTCATCGCGATCCTGAAGGCCAAGGGCTATCACTTCGTCACCGCATCGCAGCTGGTCGGCGTGCCCCGTGCGGTCGCCATGCCGGCGGTGACCGGGCGCGACCTGGTGGCGGTGCGCACCGACGTCGCGATCTTCATCGTGCTGGCGGCGATCTCGGTCGGGCTGGCATGGCTGTTCTACCTCGCTATCGGCCTCGGCATGGCGCGCGCGGTGCTGATGGCGGCGCTGGCGTGGTTCCAGTCGCTGCGCAAGCGGCCGACCCCGCCCGACTATCACCCGACCGTGTCGGTCATCATCCCCGCCTATAACGAAGAGCGCGTGATCGCCGATTCGGTCGCGCGGGTGCTGGCCAGCGACTATCCCGACCTGCAGGTGATCGTCGCCGACGACGGATCGAAGGACGGAACCAGCCAGGTCGTGCGCGACCGCTTCGCCGGCGATCCGCGCGTCACGCTGCTGACGCTGGTCAATGGCGGCAAGGCGGCGGCGCTGAACCGCGCGCTGTTGCAGGCGGAGGGCGAGGTCATCATCGCACTGGACGCCGATACCCAGTTCGAACCGACCACTATCGCCCGGCTGGCACGGTGGTTCGCCGATCCGAACCTCGGCGCGGTCGCGGGCGATGCGCGCGTCGGCAACCGGGTGAACCTCGTCACCCGCTGGCAGGCGGTCGAGTATATCACCGCACAGAACCTCGAACGCCGTGCGCTGGCCGGGTTCGATGCGATGACGGTGGTGCCCGGCGCAGTCGGCGCATGGCGGCGCACCGCGCTGGATGCGGTCGGCGGCTATCCGGAGGATACGCTGGCCGAAGACCAGGACCTGACCATCGCCATCCAGCGGGCCGGCTGGCGCGTCACCTACGACCCGCGCGCCGTCGCATGGACTGAGGCGCCCGAAAGCTTCAAGGCGCTGGCAAAGCAGCGCTATCGCTGGGCGTTCGGCACGCTGCAATGCCTGTGGAAGCACCGCCGCGTCCTGATGACCGGCAAGCCCGCCGGCCTCGCCCGGATCGGACTACCGCAGGCATGGCTGTTCCAGATCTTCTTCGCCGCCATCTCGCCGCTGATCGACCTTGCGCTGATCCTGTCGATCGTCGGCACGGCGGTCCGCGTCGGGCAGCATGGCTGGGCGCAGACCAGCGGCGATGTCGGGCAGATGGGGTTGTACTGGCTGTGCTTCACCGCGATCGACGTGGCCTGCGGCTGGGTCGCGTACCGGCTGGACGGCAACAAGACGCGCTACCCCGCGCACCTGCTGGTCGCGCAGCGGCTGGTGTACCGCCAGATCATGTACTGGGTCGTCCTGCGCGCCATCGCGTCGGCGATCGGTGGGTTCGTGGTCGGTTGGGGCAAGCTGGAGCGCAGCGGCCGGGTGGAGGCCGCCTGACGCCAGCGGGGCGGTCTATCCGGCCGCCCCGTCCTCTGCCGCCAGCCGATGGAGCCACGCCTGCGCCTGTCGCGGCTCGCCCATCGCCTGCGGCCCGACCGGCCCGCGCGACTTCAGGAATTGCTGGCGAAGCTCGAACGGCGGCAGGCCCAGCTGGTCGCGCGCCGCATCGATCGCGTCGCCCAGTTCCTCCAGATGATCGATCACCGGCGCGATCGCCGCCCGTGTCTTGCGATCCGCCTGATGATCGAACAGCCCCCATTTGCCGGCGGCGGTGCGACGCAGCGCCTCGATCAACGCGGTGCGATAGTCGGTTTCCTGTTCCAGCCGGAGGTCGTCCAGCCGGGCGAGACGATCTGCCTTTGCCATGGCCCGCCTTTAGGCCACCCGGCGCACCGACGCCACCGTCAGAAGGCAATCCGCAACCGCGCCATCAGCCGGGGAACGGTAACGCCGCCCGCAAGCGCGGCACTCTCTCCCTCCGCCCACAGCGTCGCCTTGTCCGACAGGCGAACCTGCGCCCTGCTCGATTCGTCGGAGTACCGATCCGGCACGGTATGCAGGCGATAGCGGCCGTCATCGCGCTCACCGCAGACCACGATCTCGCCCTCGCTCGCGTCCCGGTGACAGGTCGGCTTTGGCAATAATGGCTTGAGGTCGATCCGCAGCGGCGGTTCGGCGGTTGTCTGCACCAGCATCAGCAACGACCACATCGCCCATCTCCCCATGGTCGGCGCAATGTTCCGCGCAATTACGGCGGCGTAAGGGCAGGCTACCGCGCCACCGTCATCCGCGCGGCCAGCCCCGGCGCATTGTCGCCCAGCTCCAGCGTACCGCCATGCAGATGCGCGACGGCCGCGACCAACGATAGCCCCAGCCCCGCCCCGCTTTCGGTGCGCGCCGCGTCCAGCCGGCCGAAGCGGCGCAGCGCATCGGTGCGGCGATCGGCCGGGATACCGCGGCCATCATCGGCAACGGTGATCGCCACCGCCTCGCCGGCTTCCACGACGCCGACGCGGATAACGCCGGCGCCATATTTCAATGCGTTATCGATCAGATTTGCCACGGCCTGTCCGATCATTTCGCGGTTTGCCGGCACGGTGATGGTCGGTCCTTCCGCCACGACGATCGACAGTCCGCGATCCTCGGCCAGCGGTTCGAACATGTCGGCGACATCGGCGACCAGCGCGGACAGGTCGACCGGCTGGAACGCCTCGCGCCCGATCCCCGCCTCGGCACGGGTGATGCGCAGTGCGGTGTCGAGCATCCCGAGCAGCCGGTCGCCCTCGTCCATCGCGCGCAGCACCGCCACGCGCCCCTCCTCGCTGTCCGCCGCCGCCAGCGCGCGTTCCAGCGTGGCGCGCAGCCGGGTGAGCGGGGAGCGCAGGTCGTGCGCCAGCCCATCGGTCGCCAGCTTCAATTCGCCGACCAGCATCGCGATCCGGTCCAGCATTGCGTTGACCGATCGGCCCAGCGCCTCGAACGCATCGCTGCCACCGTCCAGCGCGACCCTCTGGTCGAGGTCGCCCGCCGTCACCGCCGCCACGGTCTGCGCCGTGCGCCCCAGCCGCGCGGCGATCAGCCTGGCCGCCGCCCATCCGGCCAGCCCGGCGAGCAGCAGCGCGACGACCATCGCGGCGATCATCGCCACCTCCATCGCGCCGACGAACGCCAATTCCCCCTCAATCACATGGCCGGTCAACAGCCGCGTGCCGTCGGGCAGGACGGTGCCGATCACCCGCATCGCTTCGGGCTGGTTGCGCGCCACGCGAAAGATCTCGATGGTGACCGGCGGCCCGACGACGACATTGGGCGGCCACGCGGCGACATTGCCCGCCAGCACCCGCCCATCGCGGCGCATGACCAGCACCACCGATTGCGGCCGGTCGCTCCGATCCAGCCGGGTGTCGGCGACCCGGACCAGCGCATCGACACCGCCCGACGCCCATTCCTCCAGCAGCGTCGCGCGCAGCCGTGCCGCCTGATCGGTCGCATTGGCGGTCAGGCGGTTTTCTGTGATCGTCCGGACGGTCAGCAACAGCACCGCCGACCCGGTGATCTGCAATGCGAACACCAGCGCGGCGAAGCGCAACGTCGCCGATCGGCTCCACCGGATCAGGAGTCGGCCCCCAGCTTGTACCCCGACCCGCGCACGGTGTGCAGCAGCCGGCGTTCCTCGCCCTCGTCGATCTTGCGGCGCAGCCGGCTGATATGCACGTCGGTCACGTTGCTGCCGGGATCGAAATGATAATCCCACACCCCTTCGAGCAACATGGTACGGGTCACCACCTGGCCCGCATGGCGCAACAGATATTCGAGCAGGCGAAATTCGCGCGGTTGCAGGTCGATGACCCGCTGCCCGCGCCGCACCCGGCGGGCGAGCAGGTCCATCTCCAGGTCGTCGCAGGTCAGCTTCGTCTCGACCACCGGGCCGCCCGCCTGTTGCCGCCGCGTGAGCAGGCGGACGCGGGCGAGCAGTTCGGCGAACACGAACGGCTTCGTCAGATAATCGTCGGCACCCTGCGTCAGCCCGGCGACGCGGTCGTCGGGTGACCCCATCGCCGACAGGATCAGGACCGGCGTCACGATCCCGGCCGCGCGCATCGCCGCGACCGCCGCCATGCCGTCCATCTGCGGCAGCATCCGGTCCATGACGATCCCGTCATAGCCGCCGTCGATGGCGTGGAACAGGCCGTCGCGCCCGTTGCTGGCGCGATCGACGTTAAACCCGGCCTCGGTCAGCCCCTTGGCGATATAGCTCGCGGTTTGTTCATCGTCCTCGACGATCAGGATCTTCACCTTGGCGCTCCTCCGGCCGCCGCAATAACAGCGTCCGGGCGCCCGCGTCACCCCTTGCCGCGACATGCAGGATCGCGACATCGTCCGCCTCCGCGCGGACCAGCATGGCGGGGGTCGGCGCGTCCAGCCCGTCGACCCGGTCGATCACGTCGCCGACGCGCAATCCCACCGCCTGCGACGGTCCGCCGGTCTCCAGGCTGGTGACGACCAGTCCGTAGGGCGCGTCGGTAGTGGTCAGCGTGGCGCCACCCGCCGTCACCTCGGCAGGGCCGGTGTCGAGCATGTTCCAGCCGGCGATCGCGACGGCGCAGGCGACCAGACCGCTCAGGGCGATCCCCCGCGCCGGCACCCGCAATCCACCCGTGGCCCTGTCCATCGACGTCTCCTGTCGGTGCCACGATGCCCGATCGCGCCGGTCCGGGGGATGGGCGACAGATGAAGAGACTGTCATGTTCGACGGTGGCACCGGTTGACATGTGCGCGGCGGCGTGGAGGAGATGCCCCATGAAGTCCCCCCGATCGCGTCCGTCGCGGCGCATCACCATCGTCGACGTCGCACGCCACGCGGCCGTATCGACCAAGACCGTGTCCCGCGTGTTGAACGGCGAACCGCATGTCACCGATGCGGTCCGCGAGCGGGTGCGCGAAGCGGTGCGCGTGCTGGACTATCATCCCAACATCATGGCGCAGGGGCTGGCGCGGCAACGATCCTACCTGATCGGGCTGGTCTATGAAAATCCGTCGCCCAGCTACGGCGTCGACCTGCAGATGGGCGTGCTGGAACGGCTGCGCGGCGAACGCTACCGGCTGGTCGTGCTGCCCGTCCGATCGGTCAACGACCATGCCGACGAAGTCGTCGGGCTGTTGCGGTCGGCGGCGATCGACGGCGTGGTGCTGGCCCCGCCGGCATCCGACAGCCGGCGCATCCTCGACGAACTGGTCGGGATCGGAATGCCGTTCGCGCGAATTTCGCCCACCCGGTTCGATGACATCGTGCCAGGCGTCGTGGTCGACGATGTCGTCGCCGCCGCCGAAGTGGCCGCCGCCGTGCTGGCGCAGGGCCATCGCCGGATTGGTATCATCAAGGGCGATCCGACCCACGCCGCCAGCAGCGCGCGCATGACCGGCTATGCCGATGCCTTTGCCGCCGCCGGGGTCGCGATCGATCCCGGCCGGGTGATCGACGGGCTGTTCACCTTCGATTCGGGCTTTGCCGCCGCGAAGACTCTGCTCGACCGGCCCGACCGGCCGACCGCGATCCTGGCGCAGAACGACGACATGGCGGTCGGCGCGCTGATGGCTGCGCGCGAAGCCGGGATCGACGTGCCGGGCGACCTGTCGATCGTCGGGTTCGACGATTCGGAGATTGCCCGCATCACCTGGCCGCGCATCACCACCATGCGGCAACCGGTGTTCGACATGGCGGTCAGCGCGACGTCGCTGCTGCTCGACCAGCTGGCCGGGACCCCCGTCCCGGCGACCATCGCGCACGAACATCGCCTGATCCTGCGCGAATCGATCGCACCTGCGCCCCACCTTGGGGGGTAGCGCCGCGCGGCGACAGCCAATACAGCACGCACAATCGGTATGCCGGTCGACCCCGGCCGCATATCAAGGGAGAGGTCCGGGTCGTTCCGTCAATCGCGGGGCGGGGCCGCCAGGGTTTAAGGGAACCGGTAGATGACCGACGAGACACAGATGGTTGCAGTCCTCGATGCGCGGACGCGCCGACGCGAGGAACGCCGGGATTTCTTCCGCGCCTTCGGCGCGGTGGCGGCGGTCGGCACCGGCCTCGCGCTGACGTCGTGCGGGGACAGCGGCACGACGCTCACCCCCACGCCGACGCCGACGCCGACCCCCACGCCGACTCCCACCGCCACCAATTCCACCGGGTTCACCGACCTCGACGTTCTGAACTTCGCGCTGAACCTCGAATATCTCGAAGCGCAATTCTATGCCTTTGCCGTCAACGGCACCGGCCTTGCCGCCAACCTGCTGACCGGCTCCGGCACGGCGGGCACGGTGACCGGGGGCAAGAAGGCCAATCTGAGCGATCCGATCGTCGCCAACTACGCCCGCGAAATCGCGCAGGACGAGGTGGCGCACGTCGAATTCCTGCGCAACGCGCTGGGATCGGGGGCGATCGCCATGCCCAACCTCGACATCAGCGCGACCGCGACCAGCGCCTTTTCGAACGCCGCCCGCGCCGCCGGGCTGATCGGTCAGGGCGCGACGTTCGATCCGTATGAGAATGACGACAATTTCCTGCTCGCCGCCTTCCTGTTCGAGGATGTCGGCGTCACCGCCTATCGCGGCGCGATGGGCGGCATCGCCAACGCGCTGATCCGTCAGGCGGCGTCGGGCATCCTGGCGACCGAATCCTATCACGCGGCGATGATCCGCTCGGCGCTGTACATGCGCGGGCTCTCCACGCCGACGCTGATCGATTCGACCGAAGCGATCTCCAACGCGCGCGACGGGCTGGACGGCGCCAGCGACATCGATCAGGGCGTGCGCCCGATCGGCGACCAGTCGAACATCATGCCGTTCGATTCGACCACCGGCCTGCCCTATGGCCGCACCACCGGACAGGTGCTCAACATCGCCTATCTGAACCGCAATGCCGTCACGACCGGCGGGTTCTTCCCCGCCGGCGTCAACGGCGCCATCAAGACCAGCGCGGCGAATTGAGCCTTTCGGGAGCGACCCAGATGACCAACGAATCGATCCTGTCGGTGCTCGACACCAACGATAGCCGCCGCGCCGATCGCCGCGATTTCCTGCGCAATGCGGGCAGCGTCTCGGCCGTGGTGGCCGGTGCGTCGCTGCTGGCGGCCTGTGGCGGCAAGGACAGCAACCCGTCGGCCACGCCGACCCCCACGCCCACCGCGTCGGGTTCGGCCACGCCGACGCCGACCGCCAGCCCGCTGACCGACGCCGACGTGCTGAACTTCGCGCTGAACCTCGCCTATATCGAGGCGCAGTATTTCAGCGTCGTCACGACCGGCGCCGGCCTGTCGGCCAACCTGCTGACCGGGACCGGCACCGCCGGCGCCGCGACCGGTGGGCGCCAGCGGACCTTCGCCGATCCCGTCTTCGGCCAGTTCGCGCGCGAAATCGCCGCCGACACGCGGAACCACGTTGCGCTCCTGCGCGGCGTCATCGGGTCGGCGGTCATCGCCCAGCCGACGATCGACCTGGGCGTGACCGCGACCAGCGCCTTTTCGAACCTCGCCCGCGCGGCCCAGCTGATCACCACCAGCTCGGCCAGCTATGACGTATATGCCAGCGACGAGCAGGTGATGCTCGGCGCGTTCGTGTTCGCCGACGTCGCCGTCACCGCCTATCGCGGGATTGCCGCATCGGTCACCGGTGCCGCGTTCATCGATGCGATCGCGGGCATGGTGGCGGCCAAGGCCTATCACGCCGGCCTGATCCGCGCGGCGCTGTACCGCAAGGGCGTCGCCACCGCCTCGATCATCGACGCGACCGAAGCACTCTCGGCCGCGCGCGACAGCCTCGACGGTGTCACCGACATCGATCAGGGGGTGAAGCCGGTCAACAACGCGTCGAACATCGTGCCGACCGACGGCAGCGGCCTGACCTTCGCCCGTTCGCCGTCGCAGGTGCTCAACATCCACTACCTCACCCGCGCCTCCGTGACCGCCGGCGGCTTCTTCCCGGCGGGGGTCAACGGCGCGCTGAAGACCAGCAACGCCTCGTAACGCCGAACATTCGGGAGCGTATCGCATGGCCCCTCCGACCAGCGCCGACGCTCCCGAACGGCGCCCCAGCCTGCCGGGATCGTTTCGCACGATCCCGGTGCCGGCGGGTGCCGGGCAATTCTGGCGCAAGCTCGGCGCGTTCGCCGGGCCGGGCTATCTGGTCGCGGTCGGCTATATGGACCCCGGCAACTGGGCGACCGACATCGCCGGGGGATCGGCGTTCGGCTATACGCTGTTGTCGGTCATCCTGCTGTCGAACATCATGGCGATGGTCCTGCAATCGCTGTCGGCAAAGCTCGGCATCGTCACGGGCCTCGATCTCGCGCAGGCGTGCCGCGAATATTATCCCAAGCCGGTCCGCTGGGTGCTGTGGGCGCTATGCGAACTGGCGATCATCGCCTGCGACCTGGCGGAGGTGATCGGCACCGCCATCGCGCTGCAACTCCTCTTCGGCATCCCGCTGGTCTGGGGCGTGTGCATCACCGCCGTCGACGTGATGCTCATCCTGCTGCTCCAGCAATATGGCTTCAGGAAGCTGGAGGCGTTCATCGTCGCGCTGCTGCTGGTGATCGCCGGCTGTTTCGCGGTCGAGCTGTTCCTCGCGCAGCCCTCGATCGCCGCGATCGCCGGCGGGCTGATCCCGACGACGGAGATCGTGACCAACCCGGCGATGCTCTACCTCGCGATCGGCATCCTCGGCGCGACGGTGATGCCGCATAATCTCTATCTCCACTCGTCGATCGTGCAGACGCGCAGCTTCGATCGCAGTCCGGAGGGGCGGCGCGAGGCGGTCAAGCTGGCGACGATCGACAGTTCGATCGCGCTGATGCTGGCACTGTTCATCAACGGATCGATCCTGATCCTCGCCGCCGCTACCTTTCACACCGCCGGGCGAACCGATGTGGCGGAAATCCAGGACGCGTACCAGCTGCTGACCCCGATGCTGGGCGCCGGGGCGGCCAGCATATTGTTCGCCGTAGCCCTGCTCGCTTCGGGTCAGAACTCGACGATTACCGGCACGCTCGCCGGGCAGATCGTGATGGAGGGCTTCCTCAACATCCGCCTGCCCGCATGGTTGCGGCGGATCGTCACCCGGCTGCTGGCGATCATCCCGGCCGTGGTCGTCGCCAGCCTCTATGGCGACAGCGGCACCGCGCAGCTGCTGATCGGCAGCCAGGTCGTGCTGAGCCTGCAACTGCCCTTCGCCGTCTATCCGCTGGTCCGCTTTACCGGCGATCGGGACAAGATGGGCGCCTTCGCCAACCGCCCGGTGCTGGCCGCCGCCGCGTGGACGATCTGCGCGGCGGTGATCGTGCTGAACTCGGTCCTGCTCTATCAGGTCGTCACCGGATAAAGCCACTCGATCAATCGGACCATATTGATCGCATTTTCCGGATTGCCGGCCGCATCGCCACAACATATTGCGGGCCAGCTCTTGGGGAGTAGCTACCCGTTGCGAAACGGGGTCATCGTCAACATACTTGCGCCACATGGCGCATGGCGATGACAGCAGGACAGGTCCTGCCCGGCGAGACCAACGACACGCATGTCACGCTTCGTGGCCACGGACATGTGCGTCGTTCGGACTCTGGCCCTGAAAGTACCACCATGCCCGGCATCCTGACCCTTGGCGCGCTCGGCGCCAGCCTGTCCGTCGACGCCTTCGCCGCCGCGCTGGGCAAGGGCGCGACCGAGCGGCGCAGCGGCCTGTCCGATGCGCTGAAGGTCGGCATCGTCTTCGGCTTTTTCGAAGCGATCACCCCCGCGATCGGCTGGCTGCTCGGCTTCCTGCTCAACGACTGGATTGCCAGCTACGACCATTGGGTGGCGTTCGGACTGTTGCTGGCGGTCGGCGGCTATATGCTGCGCGAGGCGATCGTCGGTGACGCGGCCCCTGCCGACCCGGCGGACGGCGCTGCCAGCCCCGGCTATCTTCGCCTTGCCGCGACCGCGATCGCGACCAGCATCGATGCGGCGGCGGTCGGCGTCTCGTTGGCGCTGATGGACATCAATATCTGGGTCGCCTGCCTCGTCATCGGTGGCACCACCACGCTGATGGCGACGATCGGCGTGATGCTGGGCAAGCATATCGGGCCGTATCTCGGCCGCTATGCCGGCATTCTCGGCGGGCTGGTGCTGATCGCGATCGGCGGATCGATCCTGGCGCAGCACCTGTCGGCCTGACCACTGGACAGCGAACATGGTTGCGCTATGAAACTCATATGGCGCTTCCTCCCTTGTTCGACAGGCTGACGATCCCGGTCATCGGGTCGCCGCTGTTCATCATCTCCGGTCCCGAACTGGTGATCGCCCAGTGCAAGGCGGGCATCGTCGGTTCCTTTCCGGCGCTGAACGCCCGGCCGCAGGCGCAGCTCGACGAATGGCTCCACCGGATCACCGAGGAACTGGCCGCGCACGACCGCGCCCATCCCGACCGCCCGTCGGCACCGTTCGCGGTGAACCAGATCGTGCATCGCTCGAACGACCGGCTGGAGGCCGACCTGACGACCTGCGCCAAATGGAAGGTGCCGATCGTCATCACCTCGCTCGGCGCGCGCGAGGATCTGAACACCGCCGTCCATGGCTGGGGCGGGATCACGCTGCACGATGTCATCGACGATCGTTTCGCGCACAAGGCGGTGGAAAAGGGTGCCGACGGGCTGATTCTTGTCTGCACCGGCGCGGGCGGCCATGCCGGCCGGCTGAACCCCTTCGCCTTCACGCAGGAGGTCCGGCAGTGGTTCGACGGTCCGCTGGCGCTGTCCGGCGCGATCGCCAATGGCGGCGCGGTACTGGCGGCACAGGCGGCGGGTGCGGACTTGGCCTATGTCGGCTCCCCCTTCATCGCGACCACCGAGGCCAATGCCGTCGCCGCGTACAAGCAGGCGGTGGTCGAGGGCCGCGCGGGCGACATCGTCTACAGCAACCTGTTCACCGGGGTGCATGGCAACTATCTGCGCGCGTCGATCGTCGCCGCCGGGCTGGACCCCGATGCCCTGCCCGACAGTGATGCCTCGGCGATGAACTTCGGTTCGGGTGCCAAGGCGTGGAAGGACATCTGGGGCGCGGGCCAGGGGATCGGCGCGGTCGATGCCGTCGTACCCTCCGCCGATCGCGTCGCACGGCTGGCCGAGGAATATCGCACCGCCCGCCACCGCCTGCTGGCGTAGCGCAGACGCTATAGCTGCATCGCCAGCCGTTCGAACATCGCCCGCGCCGGGCTGGCCGGTGGCGGGCTGGCCTTCGACCGCTCGATCCGCTCGGCACGGCGATACAGGTCGATGCTGGCGCGGATCAGCGCCTGTGTCGCCTTGGGCATCGTCGCCAGCACGGTTTCCTCGGTAACCGGCGACGTCGCCAGCGCACGCAGCGGATCGTCGCTCAGGTCGGCGGCGATCTCGCCGGCATCGATCGCCCGCTGGGTCAGCAACCATGCGATGACATGCATCAGCCGAGTCGTGATCTTCAGCGATTCGCACGACAGCACGACGCGCGTCATTGGATCGAGCAGCGCGCGTTCCTCCTGACCCGCATCGTTGAAATAGGATCGCGCCTCATCGGCCAGCAGCATGGCTTCGACGTACAGCGAATCGATCAGTCGGCGATGAACGTCCGCCCCGGTTCCGGATGCTTCCATATCTGCCTCGATGCCATGCCGGCCGGCGGCGCGACAAGCGCGGGATACCGACCAACCGTCCCTGAACGCGACGCTTTTTGGACGGTCAGGCGATGATGTCGGGGATCAGCTGGTCCTCGATCGCCGCGATCTCGTCGCGCAGGCGCAGCTTGCGCCGCTTCAGCCGGGCGATCTGCAACTGGTCGACCTGCGGCGCCATGGTCAGCGCGGCGATCGCATCGTCGAGATCGCGATGCTCGATACGCAGCAGCCCCAGGCGCTGTTCAAGGTCCGAATCGTCCATTGCCCACCACTCTCGCCCGACGCCCCGTCGCTGGCAACGGCCCGTCGGTCATTTTCGCACGTCGTGTCGAAAATGACCGCAGGACCATGGCGACAATCGGCGATGGCTGTGTTCTATTCATTCCCCCAACAGCCAAGCAGGAGGATGCAACGATGCAGTCTGCCCACCTCAACGCCCTCGAAGCGAAACACGCGACGCTCGATCGACAGATCGCCGCCGAAACGCAGCGGCCCTCGCCCGATCAGTCGCTGCTTTCCTCGCTCAAGAAGCGCAAGCTGATGGTGAAGCAGGAGATGACGGCGATCTGATGCTCTTCGCGCGCGGGGTCCATGCCGGCCCCGCGCATTCCTGCCATCAATCCTCGCGCGACACCTTTTCCTGCCGTTCGTGGCGGCTCTGCGCCTCCACGGTCATCGTCGCGATCGGGCGTGCTTCCAGCCGGCCCAGCGCGATCGGTTCGCCGGTCACTTCGCAATAGCCATATTCGCCATCGTCGATCCGGCGCAACGCCGCCTCGATCTTGGCAATCAGCTTGCGCTGACGATCGCGGGTACGCAGTTCGATCGAGAAGTCGGTCTCGCTCGATGCGCGGTCGGTCAGGTCCGCCTCGCGCAGCGATTCGTTCTGCAGATGCGACAGCGTATCCTGCGCCTCGCGGTGGATCGCATCCTTCCACGCCAGCAGCTTGGCCCGGAAATAGGCCTGCTGCCGCGGGTTCATGAACGGCTCGTCCGCGTGGGGACGATACCCCGTGCCATCGTCGTTCGCCGGCGGCGGTGGCATGTCGAGAGGTTGTTTCGTGTCGCTCAAAACCGTAGCCATCCCCATGTCTCCACCCGGGGGCGTCCCTCTACGAAGCCCGCGGGGTCGCCCTCTCTTCTTCCGCGCGCCTATATCGAGCGGGGGGCGGCTCCACAAGCGTCGCGGAACATGGGACGATTCCGTCCGCCGCACGCGCGGCAGGTTCCTGATCGGCCACATTCTTGCCGCGCGTCCCTTTACGGCACGTTAACCGTACCGAAGTGCTGGCGCTGACGCCGTTTCACAAATAAGACCTCGCTATTGGAGTCAGGGCGGTGAGAACTTTACGGTTTCTTTCGCCTTGGTGATGCAGGACGGGCCGGCGCGGCATCTTCGGATACGCAGCAGAGGCCTTTTGGGAAGAGTGGTGCGGCATGTCGGTAAAGATGGCATTGGCGAAACTGTGCGCATGTGCCTGCGGTGGCGCCGTCATCGGGGGCGGGGCCGTGCACGTGGCCGAATCGTCGCATAACCGCGAAATCACGAAGCGCGCGATCACCAAGCGCGCCATTACGAAGCGGGTCGCCGCCCGCCCCGCCCCGAAACGAATCGTCAAACGCATCGTCACCCGGACCAAGACGGTCTGCGCGCCGACGGTGGTGACCGTCGCCAGCCAGGGCGACCCCGTGCCGCTGCCCCCCGCCTTTGCCAGCGCGGAGATGCCGCAGCTGTCGGGCGGCGGCTTCGGCCCCGGCCCGGTACTGGTCGGTGGCACCGGCGGCGGCGGGATCGGTGGCGGGTTCTTCGCCGGCGGCTTCTTCGGCGGTGGCGGCGGATCGGGCGGGTCGAGCGGCATCGTCGTGTCGTCGACCTCCAGCACCAGCGGATCGACCTCCACCTCGGCGGGCGGATCGTCGACCAGCACCGGCGGCGTATCCAGCACCAGCAGCACGTCGTCCGCATCGGGCGGGAGCAGCGGCAACGTGTCCAGCTCGTCGAGCGGCAATGTTTCGTCCTCGTCGAGCGGGAACGTATCGACGTCCACCTCGTCCAGCGGCAACGTCTCCACCTCGACCTCTTCGAGCGGCAATGTCTCGACGTCGACCTCGACATCGTCGAGCGGCAACGTATCGACCAGCACGTCGTCGGCGTCCTCGGCCTCGACGTCGTCGGCTTCCTCGTCGTCCACCTCGTCCTCGTCGAACGGCGACACCCCGGACGGCCCGCCGACCCCGGTGCCCGCCCCGCCGATGCTGCTGCTGTTCGGCGGCGCCGCCGCCGCGCTGGTCGTGCGCAAGCGGTTCACGCGCAAGGCGAGCAGCGAAGCCGCCTGATCCGGTCTTCAGGATAGTAGAACGGGCCGCGTGGAACCCCCACGCGGCCCGTTTTCGTTTTGGGGCCGTCTTCGAACGCAACGGCGGCGGCCGGTCGCCCACCGCCGCCACCGCCCGCCCGAACCGTCAGGCGTTGGAGATCAGCTTCTCGATCTGGTCGACCGGATGGCCGGTCAGGTCCTTGTCGAGTTCGCCGGCCAGCTTGTCGCTGACCGCCTTGTGATAATGCTTCCGCATCTCGCCCAGCGTCTTGGGCGGGGCGACGATGATCAGCGATTCGAAGTCGTTGGCCAGCGCCCGCTTGCGCAGCAGCTCCGCCGCTTCGGCCGCGAACCGGTCCTCGGCCTGCTGGTGGAAATCGGTTTCGCCCATCGTGCCGCCGGTGGTCGACGATGCCTGGCCCGCCGCATCGGTCTTCTGATGGCGGTCGGCCGGGTTCGCCTGCAGCTTCTGGTCCTCGACGATCAGGTTCGGCGCGTCCGCATCGCCCTTGTTGCGGAAGAACAGCATCTTGCGACCATCGGCAACCAATATGCAGGCGTCGTGGGGAATGCGCATCGTCCATCTCCTTGGGGCTTGTCGGCGGCTGAACGCGCCACCGGGCGCGGCGGTTGCGGGCTTGCATGGCTTCGCGCGCCTCGCCATAGCCCGGCCATGCACGACATCCGCCTGATCCGCGACGATCCCGCCGCCTTCGACGCCGCCCTTGCCCGCCGCGGGCTCGACCCGCGATCGGCCGAGATCGTCGCGCTGGACGAGCGCCGCCGCGCGCTGTTGACCGAGGTGCAGGTCGCACAGGCCCGCCGCAACGAAGCGTCGAAGGCGATCGGCGCGGCCAAGGCCAGCCGAGACGAAGCGACCGCCGCCGCGCTGATGGCCGAGGTCGCCGCGATCAAGGAACGGATGCCTGCGGTCGAGGCACAGGAAGCCGCGCTGGGCGAGGAGTTGAACGGGCTGCTGGCGTCGATCCCCAACCTGCCGCTGTCCGACGTGCCGCAGGGTGCGGGCGAGGACGAGAATATCGTCGAGAAAACGGTCGGCGACCCGACCGCCTTCGGCTTCGATCCGGCCGAGCATGATGCGATCGGCCCGGCCATCGGCCTCGATTTCGAAACCGGGATCAAGCTGTCGGGCGCGCGCTTTACGCTGGTGCGCGGTGCCGCCGCCAAGCTGCACCGGGCGCTGGGCCAGTTCATGCTCGACACGCTGACCGGCATCCATGGTTATGAGGAAGTAGTGCCGCCGGTCCTGGTGCGCGGCGAGGCGCTGTACGGCACCGGACAGCTACCCAAATTCGCCGAGGATTTGTTCAGGACGACCGGCGACCATTGGCTGATCCCGACCGCCGAAGTGTCGCTGACCAACATCGTCGCGGGTGAAATCCTCGCCGAGCGCGAACTGCCGCTGCGCTTCACCGCGCTGACCATGTGCTTCCGCTCTGAAGCCGGTGCCGCCGGGCGCGACACGCGCGGCTTCATCCGCCAGCACCAGTTCGAAAAGGCGGAGATGGTGTCGATCACCACCCCCGACCAGTCGGAGGCCGAGCATGAACGGATGACGCAGGCGGCGGAGGACCTCCTCAACCGCCTCGTCCTGCCGTTCCGGCGCATGAAGCTGTGCACCGGCGACATGGGCTTCACGGCGGCGCGGACCTATGACCTCGAAGTGTGGTTGCCGGGGCAGCAGCGCTATCGCGAGATTTCAAGCTGCTCGACCTGCACCGATTTCCAGGCGCGCCGGATGAACGCGCGCTACCGGCCGGAGGGGGAGAAGGCGACCCGCTTCGTCCATACCCTCAACGGATCGGGGCTGGCGGTCGGCCGCACGCTGGTCGCGGTACTGGAGAATTACCAGCAGGCCGACGGGTCGGTCGTCGTGCCCGACGTGCTGCGCCGCTATGTCGGGCAGGATGTGCTGACGCCGAACGGCTGACGGCTTTCCCGCAATGGTCGCGATGGTTAAGGTCGCGGGCGGGATGGCAGGCAAGGGGGCGGCAATGAGGTTCGGAACGCGGGGCGCGGTGGCGCTGATCGTCATGGGCGCGGCGGGCGGGTGCATTCCCGCCTCGCCCGGCTACGACCCCGTCCCCGCTTTGCCGCAGGCGCCGCCGGTCGCCGCGCCCGACACCCCGGCCGCGACCAAGCCGCACGGCGATGGCGTGACCGCGCTCCCCTCCCCCCCGCCCGCATGGGAGGCGCGGCGGGTGAACGCCAATGCCCGCACCATATCCGACAGCGTCTATGTCGTGCGCCCCGGCGATACACTGCGCGGCGTCGCCAATGCGACCGGTGCCGGGTCGGAGGCGATCGCCCGCGCCAACGCCCTGCCCGCCCCCTTCACGATCCGCACCGGCCAGCGGCTGACCATTCCCGGCGGGCGCTATCACACGGTGCATGAGGGCGAGACCGGAATCGCGATCGCCCGCGCCTACGGCGTCGACTGGTCGCGGATCGTCACCGCCAATGGCCTGAGCGAACCCTATATCCTGCGCACCGGACAGCGTATCCTGATCCCCGGCGATGCGCTGCCCCGGTCGGCGGCCGAACGCGCCGCCGCGTTCCGCCTCGACATCGACGACATCCTGACCGGCGGCGAACCGGCGATCCGCCCGAACGAGCGTCCGGCGGCAGCCGTCACCTCCCCGCGTCGCGTCCTGCCCTCGACCGCCGCCATCGCCGCACCGACGACCTCGCCCGGCACCTTTGCGTGGCCGGTCGACGGGCGCCTCTACAAGCGGTTCGGCGCCGGCGCGAGCGGGGAGCGCAACGATGGCATCAAGATCGCGGTGCCGATGGACACCCCGATCGGCGCGGCGGCGGACGGCACCGTCGCCTATGTCGGGACCGGCGTGCCGGGGCTGGGCGGCGTGGTCATCGTCCGCCATGGCGGCGGCCTCACCACCGTTTACGGCCATGCCAGCCAGCTGCTGGTCCAGCGTGGCCAGGCGGTGAAGAAGGGACAGAAGATCGCGCTGTCGGGCGATTCGGGCTTTGCCGACCGGCCGATGGTGCATTTCGAAATGCGGTCCGGCCGGACGCCGATCGACCCGCTCGCCCGTCTGCCGCGCCGGTGAGACCGCCCGGCCGGCGGGCGATCCTGCGACAATCGTCGCCGTTGCCGGTCTGGGCGTCGATCCTGTGGCGGGTGGCCGCAGTGCTGGGGTTGGTCGGCATCGCGATCGGCGTCCACTGGTTCGACCGCGAAGGGCTGCGTGACAATTATGACGGCGCGGTCAGCTTCATCGACGTCATCTATTTCACGATGATCTCGATCACGACCACCGGCTATGGCGACATCGCGCCGGTCACCGAACGCGCGCGGCTGTTCGATGCGTTGATCGTTTCACCGATCCGGGTGTTCGTCGTGCTGCTGTTCATCGGCACGACCTATCAATTCGTCCTTCGACGCAGCTGGGAGCGTTGGCGCATGGCGCTGTTGCAGGAAAAACTGACCGGGCACATCGTCGTCGCCGGGTTCGGCAAGACCGGGTCGGAGGCGATCGACGAACTGATCGCGCGGGGCGAGGACGCCCGGCGGATCGTGGTGATCGATCCCGTCGCCGCCAATATCGACGCCGCACAGAAACTCGGCTGCATCGTGCTACAGGCGGACGCGACCCGCGACGCGACGCTGAACGACGTCTGCGTGGCGAAGGCCCGTGCGCTGATCGTCGCGACCGGCCGCGACGATACCTCGATCCTGGTGACGCTGACCGCCCGCCACCTCGCCCCCGACCTGACGATCAGCGTGATCGTGAAGGCGGAGGACAATGAATTTCCCGCCCGCGCCGCCGGGGCCACGACGGTCATCAACCCGGTCAGCTTTGCCGGGCTGCTGCTCGCCGGATCGTGCAAGGGGCCGCACATCGCCGACTATCTGCTCGACCTCGCCTCGATCGGCGGGCCGGTGGCGCTGGCCGAGCGCCCCGTCGCACCGCACGAGATCGGCAAGCCGCTGTCGGCGATCACGACCGGGCTGGGGCTGCGCGTCTATCGCGGCGACGGCAAGCTCCGCTTCGACAGCCCCGAAGCGCAGGTCCTCCAGCGCGGCGACATGATCGTCGAAGTCGTGACGCGATAGGGGCCGGCGCGGCACGCCTCTATCGTTTTGCCGCGAAATCGCTATATAGCCGGCCAATCATGGCAACTCATCTTCCCTCGCCCCCCCGTGTCGGGATGGTTTCGCTCGGCTGTCCCAAGAACCTGGTCGACAGCGAACGCATCCTGACCAAGCTGCGCAGCGACGGCTATCAGATGTCGCCCGACTATGCCGGTGCCGACGTCGTGCTGGTCAATACCTGCGGCTTCCTCGATTCCGCCAAGGAAGAATCGCTGGAGGCGATCGGCGAGGCGATTGCGGAGAATGGCCGCGTCATCGTCACCGGCTGCATGGGGCAGGAGGCGGAGACGATCCGCGCCCGCTTCCCGCAGGTGCTGGCCGTCACCGGCGCGCATCAGTACGAACAGGTGGTGGAGGCGGTGCACGAGGCCGCGCCGCCGATCCCATCGCCCTTCGTCGACCTGGTGCCCGAAAGCGGGCTGAAGCTGACGCCGCGCCACTATAGCTATCTGAAGATTTCGGAAGGCTGCAACCATCGCTGTTCCTTCTGCATCATCCCGTCGATCCGCGGCGACCTGGTCAGCCGCCGGCCCGACGCGATCCTGCGCGAGGCGGAAAAGCTGGTCGCGGCAGGCACGAAGGAACTACTGGTCATCAGCCAGGACACCTCGGCCTATGGCATCGATATCCGCCGCGAACCGCGCGCGTGGAAGGGGCGCGAGGTCGTGCCGCACATGACCGATCTGGCGCGCGAACTGGGGCGGATCGCGCCATGGGTGCGGCTGCACTATGTTTATCCCTACCCCCATGTCGACAGCGTCATCCCGCTGATGGCCGAGGGGCTGGTGCTGCCCTATCTCGACATCCCGTTCCAGCACGCCGCCCCCAATGTGCTGAAGGCGATGAAGCGCCCGGCGAACGACGCCAAGGTGCTGGAGCGCCTGCGTGGCTGGCGTGAAATCTGCCCCGACATCGCGATCCGGTCGTCGTTCGTCGTCGGCTTCCCCGGCGAAACCGAGGCCGATTTCCAGTATCTGCTCGACTGGCTGGACGAGGCGCAGCTCGACCGCGTGGGTGCGTTCCGCTTCGAACCCGTCGAAGGCGCCGCCGCCAACGCGCTACCCGATCCGGTGCCGGAAGCGGTGAAGGAAGAGCGTTACGCGCGGATCATGGAAAAGACCGCCGCGATCTCCGCCGCCAAGCTCGCTGCGAAGATCGGCCGGACGATCGACGTCATCATCGATGAAGTCGGCGACGAAGGCGGCGCCACCGGCCGCAGCACCGCCGACGCGCCGGGCATCGACGGTGAAGTCTTCCTGCGCGATGCCGGGCATCTGGCGCAGGGCGACATCGTCAAGGTCGAGGTCGAAGACGCCGACGAACACGACCTGTACGGTGTGCCGCTAAACTAAAAGCTCCTCCCCCGCACGGGGAGGGGAACCGCCGCGAAGCGGTGGTGGAGGGGGGTGGCCACGCAACGCAACCGTGTCGGATGCGGACTCCCCCCTCCACCAGCCTGCGGCTGGTCCCCCTCCCCGTGCCGGGGAGGATTGCGCTGATCCATGGGTCGGCCCTACATCCGCCCCATGACACCGACGATCACCGCCGACCGTGGCCAGGACGCCCACACCCTCCACCTGATCGATCCCGCCGGCTATGACGCTTGGTTGACACAGCAGCCCCCGCGCATCCGCGCCGCTGTCATCGCCCAGCGCCTGACCCCGAAGCCCGGCAAGACCGCGACTCTGCCCGGCGAGCAGCCCGACGACTGGTCGGTCGCAACCATCGTCGCCGACACCACGACGCTGACCCCTTGGTGCCTCGCCCACCTCCCCGCCCAGCTCCCGCCCGGCAGCTACCGCCTCGCCAGCGGCACGCCCGGCGCGGCCAAGCTCGGCTGGGCCACCGCGCAGTATCGCTTCACCCGTTATAGAAAGGCGGAGGACGACGCCCCGCGCATCCTCCTGTCGCGCGATCCGGCACAGATCGACGAAGCCCTGCGCCAAGCCGCCGCCACCGCGCGCGTCCGCGATCTAGTCAACACCGCTGCCGCCGATCTCGGCCCCGCCGAACTCGCCGCCGAAGCGAAGGCCCTCGCCGAAGCGCATGGCGCGACCGTCACCATCACCACCGGCCGCGACCTCGAAACCGGCTATCCGATGATCCACGCGGTAGGCAAGGCCGCCGCCAAGGGTCGCGAACCGCGCCTGATCGAACTGACCTGGGGCAATCCGGCGCATCCGAAGGTCGCGCTGGTGGGCAAGGGCGTGTGCTTCGACAGTGGCGGCCTCGACCTCAAGCCGTCGGCGGGTATGCGGCTGATGAAGAAGGACATGGGCGGGGCGGCGCACGCGCTGGCGCTCGCCGGGCTGGTGATGGAAACGCACCTGCCGATCCGCCTCCACCTGCTGATCCCGGCGGTCGAGAACAGCGTGTCGGGCGATGCCTTCCGCCCCGGCGACGTGCTGAACAGTCGCAAGGGGCTGACGGTCGAGAATACCAATACCGATGCCGAAGGGCGGCTGATCCTCGGCGATGCGCTTACCCGCGCGTGTGAGGAGGCGCCGGAGTTGCTGATCGACTTCGCGACGTTGACCGGTGCGGCGCGCGTGGCATTGGGGCCGGACCTTCCGGCGACCTTCGTGCAGGACGAAACGCTCGCCGCCGAGCTGCTGGCGGCCGGCTTGGCGGAGGGCGACCCGCTGTGGCGGATGCCGCTATGGGACGGCTATGACGATATGTTGAAGTCCGACATCGCCGACATGGTCAACGCGCCCGAAGGCGGCATGGCCGGCGCGGTCACCGCCGCGCTGTTCCTGCGCCGGTTCGTGACGCCGGGCACGGTCTGGGCGCATCTCGACACCTTCGCATGGCGCGCGACGGCGAGGCCCGGCCGGGCGAAGGGCGGCGAGGCATACGGCCTGCGCGCGGCGTGGCGGTTGCTGAAGGACCGCTACGCGCGGCCCTAAGCTCCTCCCCGGCACGGGGAGGATTTACGCCGCCTCCGCAGCCTCGGTCGTCCACCCCAGATGCGGCAACGCGATCGACCGCTTCCCCGCCAGATCGACCCGGCATACCAACAGGTCGCGCCCCTCGATATAGGCCAGCATCCGCTTCACCCGGCCGAGCGAGCTGGTGCCATAGGTCCGCGCGATCTCGGCATCGCTGGGGCACGGCCGCCCTTCCCGCGCCGCCCGCGCGATCAGCATGAACGCGCCCAGCATATCGTCGGGCAGCACATCGGCGATCGCCAGCGCCTGCGCCCATTCATCGTCCGGCGCATCGTAGATTCCCGCCCGCGCGCAGGCCAGCCGCCGGGTAAACGCGGGCAGGTCGAGCGGCGGACGCGGCAGGCCGACCATACGACACCGCACGTCGAAATCCTGATACAGCACCGCCGCCGCGCGCTGCTGCTCGCCCTCGTCCGCGACCAGCGCGCGCAGCACCTCGGCGACGATCGTGTCGGTTTCGTCCGCCGACCGTTCGGGCAGGTCGGGAGCGACATTGGCACGCGGCGGCGCGGCGATGGCCGCCTCGACCGCTTCGGGCGGCGCGACATGGCGGATCGGCGGCCCTAGCGGCAACATCGCCTCGACCGGGGCCAGCAACAGCCCCTTGATGTCGGCGACCGGCGCGGTCGGCAGCGGGGTCAGCTTGGGGCTACCGCTGCGTGCGGAGGTCTGCACCGGCCCGATCTTGATCGACAGCGGTCGCCGCGACACCGCCGGCCCCAGCGCTAGGAAATGCCCGCGCTGCAGATCGCGGATCGCCTCCGCCTGCCGCCGCTCCATGCCCAGCAGGTCGGCGGCGCGCGCCATGTCGATGTCGAGGAAGGTGCGTCCCATCAGGAAGTTCGACGCTTCCGCCGCGACGTTCTTGGCGAGCTTCGCCAGCCGCTGCGTCGCGATCACGCCCGCCAGGCCGCGCTTGCGCCCGCGACACATCAGGTTGGTCATCGCCGACAGCGACGCGCGCCGCACTTCCTCGACCACCTCACCGCCGCCCGCCGGCGCGAATAGCTGCGCCTCGTCGACGACCACCAGCGCCGGATACCAATGCTCGCGCGGCGCATCGAACAGTGCGTTCAGGAACGATGCGGCGCATTTCATCTGCCCTTCGGCCTCCAGCCCCTCAAGGCTCAGCACCACCGACGCGCGATGTTCGCGCGCGCGGGTGGCGAACTTCGCGACCTCGCGCTCGCTATGGTCGGCGGCCTCGATCACGACATGGCCGTACGCGCCGGCCAGCGTGACGAAATCGCCTTCGGGATCGATCACCACCTGCTGCACATGGCCGGCGCTGCGCTCCAGCAACCGGCGCAGCAGATGCGACTTTCCCGATCCCGAATTGCCCTGCACCAGCAGGCGGGTGGCCAATAATTCTTCGAGATCAAGGGGAACGGTCTTGCCCGCCGGGTCCGTCCCCATATCGACGTTCACGGTCATCGCGGGTCTTTAGGGCGTAGGGCCATGCCGGGGCAAGCGGTTGCATCGCGGCCCGTCGCACGCCATGGCGCGGCAGGCTCCGGGGAGAAACAGGATGCGGTTCGACAGGGGCTATGCCGCGCTGACGCTGGCGTTGCTGGTGACGGAAATCCTGATCGCGCTGTTCGTGCGCGATGCGATCGTGCGGCCCTATGTCGGCGATGCGCTGGCAGTGGTGCTGGTCTATGCCGGGCTGCGGGCGATCACCCGGCTGGGCGTCGTCCCCGCCACCCTGCTCGCCCTGCTTACCGCCGTCGCGATCGAGTTCGGCCAGTATTTCCACCTGCTCGACCATATCGGCCTGTCGGGCAATCGCTGGGCGCGGATCATTCTGGGCAGCGGGTTCGATCCCCAGGATTTCGTCGCCTATGCCGCCGGAGCGATTGTCGTCCTTCTCGCCGAACGCTATCGCCGCGCGTCGCGTGCCGCCGCAGGCACACGCACCGTCACGTCGCCGAACGACTCGTCCAGCACGATCTGACACGCCAGCCGACTGGTCGCGACCGCCCCCTCGGCGAAGTCGAGCATGTCCTCCTCTTCCTCCCTCGCAGGCGGCAATCGCGCGAAATCGGCGGGATCGACGATGACGTGGCAGGTCGAACACGCCATCTGCCCGCCGCACGTCCCCTCCAGCGGCAAATCATAGGCCTGCGCCAGATCGAGCAGCCGATCGCCCGCCGCCCCCCGCGCTTCTTCCACGGCCCCATCGGCGCGCACGAAGCGGACGATCATCGCTGCCCCCGCGCGGCCCGGTCGATCGCCTGCAATGCCTGCACCAGTTCCTCCTCCTGCGTGTAGCGCCCGAAGCCGATCCGCACCGACGACCGCGCCTCGCGCTCGGTGAGGCCCAGCGCACGCAGCACATGGCTGCTGCGCCCCGACCCGCTGGAACAGGCCGAACCGGCGGAAAAGGCGATGGTGCGGCACTCGCTCATCAACCGCGCGACGTCGAGGCCCTGCATCCGCACGTTCAGATTGCCGTGCCAGCGCGCATCCTCGCACCCGTTCAGCACCCAGTCTGGCGCGGACAGGATGCCCCGCGCAATGTCCCATAACCGTTCGGCGTGCGCCCGGTCTTCGGCACGCAGCAACGTCGCCGCTACGCCGAAACCCACGCACAAGGCGGGGCTGAGCGTGCCCGACCGCAAGCCGCCCTCCTGCCCGCCACCATGCAGGATCGCCGCCGGCTTCGCCCCGTCCCGCACCCACAGCGCGCCGATCCCCTTGGGGCCATAGACCTTGTGCGCCGACACCGCGATCAGATCGCAGGCATCCACGGCCAAGTCGACCCGCCCGAACCCCTGCACCGCGTCGCAGAACATCACCGCGCCTGCCGCGCGTGCCAGTTCGCCCAGCCACGCGATAGGCTGCACCACGCCGATCTCGTTATTGACCAGCATCGCCGCGACGATCGCAGTGCGGTCGTCGATCGCCGCCATCGCCGCATCGCGATCGACCAGCCCGTCGGAGCCGACCGGCAGCACGACGACCTCGGCCCCGAGTGCCTGCACGGTATCGAGGACACAGGCATGTTCGGTCGCGATCGTAACGACCTTCGGCCGCTCCCCCCGCAGCCGCGCAAAGGTGCCGGTGATCGCCCAGTTCGCCGCCTCGGTCGCGCCGCTGGTGAAGAACAGCCGCCCACCGGTCACCCCCAGCGCTGCCGCAACCTGCCCGCGCGCCACCTCGACCGCCGCCTTGGCCCGACGGCCTTCGCGATGGGGGGAGTGCGGGTTGGCGTGCTGGTCGCGCAGCCATGGGACCATCGCGTCGAAGGCTTGGCGGGCGAGCGGGGTCGTCGCCTGATAATCGAGATAGGTCACGCCATCGCGCTCCATGCGGCGGCAAAAGCATCGACCTGCGCCGCCGTGGTGTTCCAGCCGAAGCTCACCCGGATCACTTCGCTCGCCGCCTTGGCATCCATGCCCATCGCCGACAGCACATGGCTGGTCTTCAGCGTACCCGACGAACAGGCGCTCCCCGCCGACACCGCAAAGCCCGCGCTGTCGAGCCGCATCAACTGCGCCGCCGCCGATCGTCCGGGGAGGCGATAGGCGGCGATGGTGGCGATCCGGGGCGATGCGTCGGCAACGACCTCCCCACCCCCGGCGCGGATCTTCGCATCGAGATCGGCCCGCAACAACGCCGCCTGCTCGAACCAGTCGCGCGAAGCCTCCAGCGCTGCGGCAAAGCCAAGCGCTCCCGGCAAATTCTCGGTCCCGCCGCGATAGCCCTGTTCCTGCCCGCCGGTCGGCGTCAGCAGCGCAAGGTCGCGCACCAGCAACGCCCCGATCCCCGGCGGCCCGCCCAGCTTGTGCGCCGACACGACGATCAGGTCGGCGCCCGGCAGGTCCAACTTGCCCGCGCTCTGCGAACAATCCGCGACCAGCACCCCGGCACGCGCCGCCACCTCCGCCAGCGGTTGCAGCACCCCGGTCTCGCTATTGGCCGACTGCACCGCCACCCGGCGCCCTTCCGGAACCGCCGCAAGCACGACCAGGCCGTCCGGACCGACCGACACCCGCTCGCCCCCGGCAACGCGCAGCACCGCATCATGCTCGACGCTCGTCGCCACCGCATCATAGCCACGCAGCGCGATGGAGAGCGCCTCGCTCGCTCCGCCGGTCAGGATCACCTCGCCATCCCAACCCAGCGCCGTGGCGATCCGCGCCCGCGCATCCTCCAGCGCCCGCCGCGCCGCACGCCCCTCGGCATGGGGGCTCGACGGATTGGCCCAGCGTGCCAGCCCCTCGGCGACGGCGGCGATCGCTTCGGGCCGCATCGGCGTGGTCGCGGCATGGTCGAGATAGATGCGGGTCGTCAAAACACTTCCGTTCCGATTGCGTGCGCCTATATAGCCGCGAACGCTATTTGCGCCATCGGCGCGCCCAGATCATTACAGGACGTCCCATGCCCGAAGTCATCTTCCCCGGTCCCGAAGGTCGACTGGAGGGTCGTTTCGCCCCCGCCCCGCGCCCGCGCGCGCCCGTCGCGATGATCCTGCACCCGCACCCCTCGTCGGGCGGCACGATGAACAACCGCATCGTGCAGGAACTGTACAAGACGTTCCAGCGGCGCGGTTTCGCCACGCTGCGCTTCAACTTCCGCGGCGTGGGCAAGAGCCAGGGCACGTTCGACAACGGGGTCGGCGAACTGTCCGACGCGGCATCCGCGCTCGACTGGGTCCAGAGCTTCCACCCCGAAGCGCAGACGACGTGGATCGCGGGCGTCAGCTTCGGCGCATGGATCGGGATGCAGCTGCTGATGCGCCGCCCGGAAATCCGCGGCTTCATCTCAATCGCGCCGCCGGCCAACATGTACGACTTCACCTTCCTCGCCCCCTGCCCGTCGTCGGGCATCATCATCCAGGGCGACGCGGACGAGGTGGTGACTCCGGCCGCCACGCAGAAGCTGGTCGACAAGCTGCGGACCCAGCGCCACATCACGATCCATCACGACACGATCCCCGGCGCGAACCATTTCTTCCAGAACGAAATGCCCGAACTGATGGGCAGCGTGGACAAGTATCTGGACATGCGGCTGGACCCGAACTCGCCGATCAAGTGAGGCTGGCGCGAGCGGATTAGCGACTCTAATCCGCGCCCCGCGCGCCAGCACGGCCGGCGGCGCACAGCGACGACCGACGACGCGGCTTCGCCGCGACGCGACCGGATACCATAACGCGCTTGCCCAATTCGTAACCGGGCATAGACTGGCGGCATCTCCTTTATACGGATGCCGCCCATGTTCACCCTGCTCGTTCTCGCCGCCGCGCTTCAGGCTCCTGCCCAGCCCGCCGCCGAAAAGCCCAAACCCGAAAAGAAGATCTGCCGCCGCGATGCCGCGACCGGCTCGATCATGACGATGCGCACCTGCCGCACTGCCGCCGACTGGGCAAAGGTCGATGCCGACGCGGCCGATGCCACCGCCGAAGCGCTTCGCCAGCGTTCGAACGCCGGCACCTCGATGAATTCGACGCGCGACGGGTCGTAACTACACCGTCCAGATCGCGACATTTCCCACCATCACCACGGCGCATACGACCATCAGCACACCATTGCGCCGCTCTCCGCGCACGATCATCCTGATCCCGAATACGATCAGCAACACCGCGACCAGCATCAGGACCGCGAGCAGCGTACCCGCCGGACCCGGCGTCATGCCGCCAGCACCTTCGCATAGGCCGCAGCATCGACATTGCCGCCCGACACCAGCACCAGCGTCCTCGCCACGCCCGCGACCCGCCTCGACAGGATCGCCGCCAGCGCCACCGCGCCGCCCGGCTCCACGACCGTGCGCAGGTGCCGCATCGCCCAGCGTTGCGCCTCGGCAATCTCGCCCTCGCTGACCGCCACCCCGGTCGCCCCGCGCCGCGACAGCACGTCGAACGTCCGCTCGGCCACGCGCGTCGTCTGCAGCGCGTCGCATGCGGTCGGTGGCGGCGCCTCGCCCACCGGCTCGATCCACCCCGCCTCCAGGCTGCGGCGCATATCGTCCCAGCCCTCCGGCTCGACCGTCACCATCTCCGCCTCGGGCAGCGCCAGCGCCAGCCCGGCGGCAAGGCCACCGCCACCGCACGGTACGACCACGCGCGCCGGCGCGGGCAGCCCTGCAGCGGCCATCTGCGCCGCCGCCTCGATCCCGGCCGATCCCTGCCCCTCGATCACCCACGCATCGTCGAAACTCGGCACCAGCGTCGCGCCGCGCGCATGGGCGAGATGCGCCGCGATCTTCTCCCGGCTCTCGGTCGCGCGGTCGTAGCGGACGACCTCCGCACCCAGCGCCATCGTCGCCGCCAGCTTCGCCTGCGGCGCGTCGGCCGGCATCACGATCGTCGCCACGATACCCAGCCGTTTGGCGGCCCACGCCACTCCCTGCGCATGGTTGCCCGACGAGAAGGCGACGACGCCCCGCGCCCGCGATTCGTCGGATAATGCGGTCAGCCGATGCCACGCCCCGCGCAGTTTGAACGCGCCGACCGGCTGCAACGCCTCCATCTTGAAAGCTACGGCCAAGCCATTGATTTCCCTAACCATCAACGGAGACGGCGGCAGGATTTCCGCGATCTTTGCTGCGGCGTCGCGGACGCCGGCACGAGTGGGTTGTCGCATAATCGTCATAAATTGCACTTTCCGCCGCACAAACACTTTACATCAAGGTTTGTGGGTCATAGATCGCGCCTCCGCTGCCCCATGGGACTTCCAACCGCAAGGCAGCTTTTGTCACCGTATGCCGAAAGGCAATTGGAGGTCCCTTGAATTGGCCAAGCACTATAGCGCGCTGGGGCTAGCTGCCCCCTTTATCGCCCGTGGCTCCTCTTTCGAGCGCGGGATCGACATTGCAGAGCGCCGACCGGTCGAACCGGTCACGCTCGTTCGCCCGCACGCCGCAGCGCGCGCAGCCCGGTTCTTCGCAGAGAAGTTTCCGGGTCGCTCGATGTATGCGGTAAAGGCGAACCCGTCGCCCGATCTGCTCCGCGTCCTGTGGGACAACGGCATCGCTCACTATGACACCGCGTCGATCGGCGAAGTGCGTCTGGTGAAGTCGACGCTACCGGAAGCGACCTGCCACTTCATGCACCCGATCAAGGCGCCGGAAGCGATTGCCGAAGCCTATTTCGAGCATGGCGTCCGCACCTTCTCGCTCGACAGCATGGACGAACTGCACAAGATCGTCGCCGCGACCGATGGCGCGACCGACCTGACCCTGTGCGTCCGCCTGCGCGTGTCGTCCGAATATGCGAAGCTCTCGCTCGGGTCGAAGTTCGGCGTGGGCCAGGGTGAGGCCAAGGAACTGCTGATGGCGACCCGCCAGGTCGCCGACGCGCTGGGCATCTGCTTCCATGTCGGCAGCCAGACCATGTCGCCCGACGCCTATGCCAATGCGATGGAGCGCGTCCGCGCCGCCATTGTCGAGGCGGGCGTTACCGTCGACGTGATCGATGTCGGTGGCGGTTTCCCGTCGCGCTATCCCGGCATGACCCCGCCGCCGCTGGAGCGTTTCTTCGAAACGATCCACCGTGCGTTCGAAAGCCTGCCGATCAGCTATTCGGCCGAACTCTGGGCCGAACCGGGCCGGTCGCTGTGCGCCGAATATGCCTCGGTGGTCGTCCGCGTCGAGCATCGCCGTGGGTCGGAGCTGTTCATCAACGACGGTGCCTATGGCTCGCTGTTCGATGCGGCGCATATCGGCTGGAAATATCCGGTGCAGCTGCTGCGGCAGCCGGAATCGGACGCGCGCGACATGGACTTCAGCTTCTGGGGTCCGACCTGCGACGACATCGACCAGATGCAGGGGCCCTTCCCGCTTCCGGCCGATACCCGCAGCGGCGACTATTTCGAGATCGGGATGCTCGGCGCCTATGGCTCGGCCATGCGCACCGCGTTCAACGGTTTCGGCAATGGCGAAACCGTGGTGACCGACGACGAACCGATGGAGTCGATGTACATCGAACTCGATCCCGTTCCGGCGTTCGTGTCGAACAACGTCGTCAAGCTGTAACCAGCCTCCACTAACCGACCACCTCCCCCTTCCCGCATACGCGGGAGGGGCCGGGGGTGGGCTTTGCATGGCTTTGCCGCTATGCGACCGCCATCGGCTCCTCCCGCATCTGTGGGCAGGAGGCCAAACCGGGTTTCCGCGTCCCCATAACGACGACGGCTTATCGATGATGATGGGACCATCATGACCGACACGACGATCAACGACACCCGCAAGGCCGAACTACTTTCGACCACCGTCGAGCATGTCGACATCACCAAGTTCGACGCCCGCCCGATCATCGATGCCATGGGCAAGATGAGCTTCACCAGCCGCGACCTCGCGCGCGCCACCCGCATCTACAACCAGATGCTGGAGGACAAGGACTGCTCGATCTTCCTCGTGATCGCCGGGTCGACCTCGGCCGGCGGCTGCATGGACCTGTACGCCGAACTGCTGCGCTCGAACATGATCGACGGCGTCGTCGCCACCGGCGCGTCGATCGTCGACATGGATTTCTTCGAAGGCCTCGGCCACAAGCATTATCAGGCGCTGGAAATCCCCGACGACAACGTGCTGCGCTCGCTCTACATCGACCGCATCTACGACACCTATATCGACGAAGAGCAGCTGCAGGATTGCGACCACACCATCGGTGAGATCGCCAACTCGCTGGAGCCGAAGGCCTATTCGTCGCGCGCCTTCATCCGCGAAATGGGCAAGTATCTGTCTGAGCACGGCAAGAAGGAAAACAGCCTCGTCAAGCTGGCGTACGAGCATGACGTGCCGATCTTCTGCCCGGCGTTCGTCGACAGCTCGGCCGGCTTCGGTCTGGTCAAGCACCAGGTCGACCGCGCCAAGGAAGGCAAGCCGTACATGGTGCTCGACGCCATCGCCGACTTCCGCGAACTGACCGACATCAAGATCAAGGCGGGCACCACCGGCCTGCTGATGATCGGCGGCGGCGTGCCGAAGAACTTCATCCAGGACACCGTCGTCTGCGCCGAAATCCTCGGCCATGACGATGTAGAGATGCACAAATACGCCGTGCAGATCACCGTCGCCGACGTGCGTGACGGCGCCTGCTCGTCGTCGACGCTGAAGGAAGCGGCCAGCTGGGGCAAGGTCGACACCGCGCTCGAACAGATGGTCTTCGCCGAAGCGGGATCGGTCATGCCGCTCCTCGCCTCGGACGCCTATCATCGCGGCGCATGGAAGAACCGTGCGAAGCGCGCGTTCGGCAAGATGTTCGACTGATCGGTCGGCACATTGCCGGTTACGGAAACGGCGGGGGAGCGATCCCCCGCCGTTTTTCGTTTGGCCCGGCAGCGCCCTACATCTTGAACCCATAGCGGGCATATTGCCGGTCGATCATCGGGCTGATCCGCCGCGCCATCGCCAGCTCGCCCGCCGCCTCGCCATCGCGCCCCATCGCCTTTAGCACGGCGGCGCGGACATAGCGGCTCGCCGCCATGTCGGGATTGGTCGCCAGCACCGTGTCCAGATCAGCCAGCGCCTCGGGATACCGGCCCATGCGATACCAGACCAGTGCCCGGCTATCGAGCGCGGCCAGCGTGTCGCTGCTCAGCTCGATCGCGCTGGTGCAGTCCTTCAGCGCGGTGTCGAGCATCACCGACCGCGTGCCCTTCACCCAGCAGCGCCCGTTCAGCAGCACCGGCGACCCCGGCTTCTCGGCGATCAGCGTATCGTACAGCGCTACGGCGTCCTTGGGATCGCCGAAATCGCCCAGCAGGCTGGCCTTCATCTGGCGCAGCACCGCGCGCTGTTCGCCGCCCAGCGCGATACGCTCGTCGAGCAGCGCCTGCGCGCCCTTCACATCGCCCATCTCGCCCTTCACCTGCACCACCTGCCCGATGGCGAGATAGGATGCCGGGTCGAGCGCCCGCGCCCGTTCGGCATCGGCCAGCGCCTTGGGCAGGTCGCCCAGATTGGCATAGGTCTGCGACCGCTGGGCATAGAGGTCGACCGTCGGCTCCTTCGCGATCACCTTGTCCAGATCGGCCAGCGCCCCGCGATAATTGCCGATGCCCGCCTCGAACGCGGCGCGGCTCTGATACCCACTCATTTCGTCGGGATCGGCGGCGATCGCCTTGCCATAGACGGCGCGGATCGCCTGTACCTGGCTCGCCTTGGCCAGCGTTGCGCTGTCCAGCGTCCAGCGGCGCGGCGTGTCGACCGGCGCGACCACGCGCGGGACGTTGGTCTTGGCGGTCGCCACCGCGTCGCGCTCGGCCGCGATCCAGGTCGCCGGCACCTCGACCCCCGTCCCGTCGAAGCGCTCGTCCATGCTGATCGTCCCACCGCTCAGCCGCGTCGTCCGCTTGACGACGAAGCCCGCCAGCCGCTGGTCGGCATTCGCCGTCCCCTCCAGCGTGAAGCCGCGCCCGCCATCGGGCAGCTTCACCCGCACATGCCGTTCCACGCCGAACGGCGGCGGCCCGGCGACCGGAATATTGCTCCAGTCAGGCCGGCTGCGGTCCGGCGCGAAGTTCATGTCCGCCAACTGCCCGCCCAGCGACCGCTTGCGCCGCCGGTCCTCGACGCTCCAGCTGGTGTTCACCACCCCCTTCGCCCGCACGACCACGTCGCCGGACGCGGCATCGGGCATGATCGTACCATCGGCGAACTGCCCCTCGCCCACCGCCTGTTGCAGGATGGTCGAGATCAGCTCGCGCTGTTCCTTCGGCCCGATCTGGCTCTTCGCCGCGCGCAGCTTCGCCGCCATCTGGCCATGCGCGACCATCGTCACCTCGACCGCGCTGGGCAGGTCGACCGCCGCGCTTTCGTCCGCGTCGATCGTCACGCTGGCGATCGGGCGCGCGTTGGGATGCGTCTCGATCCGGATCGGCGTTGCACCCGCCGCCCGGATCGGCAGGACATAGCCGACGCCCGGCGTGTCGTGGATGTCGGGCAGCCGCGCATTGTTGCCGGTCCCGTCCAGCCACAGCACCTCGCCGCCGATCGTCGCGCGCACGAACACATGGTTGAACGCCGCCGCACTCGGCAACCGTTCGGGCACCGCATCGCCCAGCCCGACATGGGCGACGACCGGTTCCGCCTCGATCCCCATCGCGTGCAGCATGGCAAGCAGCATCAGCGTCTTGGCCTTGCAATCGCCGTAACGCACTTCCCAAGTCTTTGCAGGGGTTTGCGGCATATAGTTGCCACCATCCATCCCGACCGCGAGATAGCGGATCTTGCCCTGCACCAGCTCCAGCGCACGCTGCGCCCGGCCGATCGGCGTCGCCTCTGCCTTCTCGATCGCCGCGACCTCGGCGGCCAGCGGACTGCCCGGCGCGATCAGCCCGTCGGTCTTGTACAGCGGCACGAAGGTCCGCGACACATCGGCCCAGTCGGCAAAGCTCGCCACCTCGATCAACGGCGGCCGGCGATAGCGCGCGGGCGCATCCTCCGGCATGTCCTTGGGCTTGGGCGCGGGCAGAGCGAAGCTCAGCTCGGTCAGCTCGCCCTTGCGCACCGGCGTCGCGGTCACGCCATCGGCGAGGATCTTGTATTTGGGCGCGCTGTCGTTCGCCCACAGGTAGCGCACCCGCCCGGCCCCGATGCGCAGCGGCAGCGCGGGCAGCGCCACGACATCCTGCACCCGTCCGCCCAGCGCCGGATCGCGCCCCGTGACCGAGAACCGCAGGTCGAGCAGGTCGCCGACCTCCAGCCCCTCGACCGCCAGCGTCGCGGTCAGGATACCGGTCAGCTCGCGCTGCTCCAGCGACTGTTCGCGGCGCAGTACCGTGAATTTCTGCCCCTTGGCCAACAGGTCGATCCGCTGGTCGCCGCGCAGGATGGTCAGCGCGTGAATGATCAGGTCGCCCTTGTCCGGCGCCCAGGGCAACGCCAGCGTCGCCGCCTGCGACAGCATCTCGGCGCTCGCGATCCGGGTGCGCTGATGGACATAGGAGGTCAGCCGGTCGCCCTCGATCCGCTTCTGGAAATCCAGCAGCACCAGCGGCGGCAGTTCGTCGACCGGCGTCGCGGACAAGGCGGGCGGCGCACTGACCCACGCGGGCGCGGGTTGATAGAGCGGCGTCTCGCTCGCCCAGGCAAGCGCCGGCAACCCCGCCGCCGCCAGTGCGACAGCCTTCACCACGACGAAACGCTTCACTCGAACTTCCCCCCGATATTCGGCGGCCCCCGCCGACGCCCAAGGTCTATCGCGCGCCGGGCGATTGTCGAGCGCTTTGGCCAATCACCGGCTTTTCCTTCGCGCGGCCGACCGTTAGGCTGCGGAAAAACAGACAGGGAGTGGAGCGGATGATCGACCGGCGGACCATCTTGGGCGCAAGCCTTGCGTTACCACTGGCGGCAAAGGCGGCGGCACAGCCCACCCGACCGGCGCGAGGCGGCGAACGCCTGACCCCATGGCCCCCGCGCGAACATTTCCGCCTGTGGCCCGGCAAGGCACCCGGCGCCCGCGCGACGCTGCCGACCTATGCCCCGTCGATGAACGGTCGGCCGGACCTGCGCGAACTATGGCTGCGCGGCGTGTCCGACCCGGTGGTCGGCGTGTTCCGCCCGGCGCGGCCCAACGGCACGGCCGTACTGTCGATCCCCGGCGGCGGCTATGGCTTCGTCTCGATCGAGAATGAAGGGATCGACGTCGCCAAGGCGCTGAACCCCGCCGGCATCACCGTCTTCGCGCTCGCCTATCGCCTGCCCGGCGAAGGCTGGGACAATCAACAGGACGTGCCGCTGCAGGATGCCCAGCGCGCGATGCGGCTGATCCGTGCCAATGCCGCGCGCTACGGCATCGATCCGGCGAAGCTCGGCATTTGCGGCTTTTCGGCGGGCGGGCATCTGGCGGGATCGCTGACGGTCGCGCATGACGACCCGGTCTATAAACCGATCGACGCCGCCGATCGCCAGTCGGCCCGACCGGCGTTCAGCGGCCTGATCTATCCGGTCACCAACATCGCCGCGATGGACCGGGGCGGTCCCGGCCAGCCCGACGGACCGATGACCGTCTATCGCCGCTACAACATACCACTGGGGGTCACGCCCCGGACGCCGCCGGTCTTCCTCGCCCATTCGGTCGACGATCCGATCTGCCCGGTCGACCAGTCACTCGAAATGCTCGCCGCCTGCCGCCGGGCCAAGGTGCCGGTCGAGGCGCATCTGTTCGAAAAGGGCGGCCATGGCTGGGGCGCGCTGCACTCGCCGATCGACAGCCCACAGCGGCTGTGGACCGACCTGTTCCGCCGCTGGATCGCGGAGCGGGGATAGGGCTTTCCTACACCCTTCATATCCACCTACGTCACCCCAGCGCAGGCTGGAGTCTCCCGGTGATAGCGCGGTACAGGCGCCGCGAGAGACCCCAGCCTGCGCCGGGGTGACGTTCTTTGAAAGGGTAAGACGACGCACCACGCAAACGACGCACGAGTGTGAACTTTGTGAACTTTGGCCTCAGCCGAACAGCCGCCGCGCGCTCCGCTCCAGCATCACCAGCTGCCACAATGTCCGCCCATGCTCCGCCCGGCCGGAACGATGCTCCGCCGCCAACCGCTCGATCGCTTGGCGGTCGAACCACGTCGCCAGCACCGGCGAGCGCGCCAGCCCCGCCGCCTCATCGGCCAGCGCCCCTCGGAACCACGCGCTGACCGGCGTCACGAACCCCATTTTTGGCCGGTACAGGATCTCGCGTGGCAGCCACGGCTCCAGCGCCTTCTTCATCAGCCACTTGCCCTCGCCTCCCCGCAGCCGGAGCTTCGCTGGAAGGGTCGCGCAAAACTCGATCAGCCGGTGGTCGAGCAAAGGCTCGCGCGCTTCCAGCGCCACCGCCATGCTCGTCCGATCGACCTTGGTCAGGATGTCGCCCGGCAGCCAGTGCCGGAAATCGGCATATTGCGCCCGGTCCAGCGCATCGCGCCCCGGCGCCTGCCGCAATGCCGCGACATAGCGTTCCTCGCCACGATAGCCGCCCAACTGCCGCGCCATCGCCGACCCGTACAGCCCCTGCCGCACCGCCGGGGTGGTCACCCCCACCGCCTGCGCATAGGCCTCGTCGCCATCCTGCGCGAGCGCCAGCAGCGTCGTTTTGGCGCGGAACGGGCGCGGCGCCCAATCGGCCTTGGGATAGACGTCGCCCAGCGCCCCGAACACCGGCTCGCGCAACGACTGCGGCAACAGCGAGCGCACCCGCTCCTCCGCCGCATGGAATTTATACCGGCGATACCCGGCCAGCGCCTCGTCCGCGCCGTCGCCCGACAGCGCGACCGTCACCCGCTCGCGGGCCAGCGCGCACACCTGATAGGTTGCCAGCGCCGACGCATCGGCAAAGGGTTCGTCGAACGCCGCGACCAGCGTGTCGATCAGTCCGAAGTCATCCGACTTTACCGTCCGCACCGCATGGTCGGTGGCAAAGCGCTGCGCGACCAGCCCCGCCGGCCCACGCTCGTCATGGCCTGCTTCCTCGAAGCCGATGGTGCAGGTCTGCACCGGCGCACGGCTCGCCTCCGCCATCAGCGCGACGACCGCCGACGAATCGACCCCACCCGACAGGAACGCGCCCAGCGGCACATCGGCGACCATCCGCGACCGCACCCCCTCGCGCATCCGCTCGACCAGTTCGGCCTGCAGATCGCGCGTGCTGCCCTTGGCCCGCCTGGAAAAGTCGACGTCCCACCACTGGACCGGCTGCGGCACGCCGCGCCCGCGCTCGATCAGCAGGAAATGACCGGCGGGCAGCTTCTTCACCCCCGCGACGATACAGGCGTCGTCGGGCACATAGCCCAGCGCCATATAATCCTCGATCGCCGCCACATCGGGCGTCCGCCGCACCAGCGGATGGGCGAGCAGCCCTTTCAGCTCCGACGCAAACGCCACCGCGCCGTCGCCCAGTTCGACATAATGGAGTGGCTTCACCCCCATCCGGTCGCGGGCGAGGAACAGCGCCTGCCGCCGCGCGTCATGGATGGCAAAGGCGAACATCCCGTTCAGCCGCGCCAGCATGTCCGGCCCCCATGCCGCCCAGGCATGGAGCAGCACCTCGGTATCGCCCTGCGTGCGGAACACCGCGCCCTTGGCCTGCAATTCGCTACGTAGTTCGGCGAAGTTGTAGATTTCGCCGTTGAAGCTGATGACCACCTGTTCGCCCGGCAACGCCATCGGCTGCGGGCTGCCCGCGACATCGATGATCGACAGGCGGCGATGGCCCAGCCCCACGCCCGGCGCGGTCCACACCCCCGATCCGTCGGGGCCGCGATGTGCCTGCACATCGGTCATCGCCGCGATGCGCGCCGGATCGACCGGCTTGGGCTGTGCGCTGTGATAGAGACCCGCGATCCCGCACATCTCAGCGCATTCCCGCCGCGCGGTCGGCGATCGCATCGATCGGCCCCGCCGCCTGCAGGAAATCGGCGATCGCCGCCCTCGGATCGGCGCCACCCTTGCGCGCCGACAACAGCACCGCGACCCCGCGCTGCGGCCCGCCGAGCAGCTTCGCCTTCAGCGTCTCCCACTTCACCCGGTCCGCGCTACCGGTCGTGACCGACCCGATGCGATACCAGGTCGCGACCTCGCGCTCGACCGGGCCAGGCGCTGCCATGCGCAGTGACGCGCTGCCGGCGATCGGCGCGGTGTCGGCGATCCGTACCCAGCGGTCGTTCTCGCGGATCGCGCCTGTTCCGAACCCTACCAATTCATGCCCCTCGCCCTGCGAACCATAGACCGCGACGATCATGTCGACGCTGCGGCCCCGGCCATCCCCATAGCGTCCGATCAGGAAATGGTCAGCGCCCGGAAAGTTCGGCACCCATGGCTCGCCATCGACCGCCACCCGCTGCCACCCCGGCACCGTCGGCAATTCGATCCGCGCCGGCAAGGCCTGCGCGCGGCCATCGACGATCCAGCCCCATCCGGCAAAGCCGACCGCCACCGCCAGCACCGCCGCTGCGGCGAACGACCGGTCGGCAACGCGCATCGGCATCGCCTGCACCGCGCCGACATCGAACCACGCCGCATCCGGATCACGGTCGAACCAGCGCCACCCGATCGCCAGCACCCCCGCCATGGTCAGCGCAAAGAAGACCCAGCCATAGACGATATGGTCGAAGCCCGTAGCCGCCTCGACCGAGGTCAGGTGCGCGGCATAGATCGTGCCCGCCGCGCGAATCCCGTTAGCGATCACCGGCACGACCAGCGCGACGGCCATGAACGCTACCCGACGCCCCCACGCGACGTAACAGACATTGGCGACCAGCGTGCCATAGGCAACCATGGCGATGACGAACTTCGACCCCGAACACGCCTCCGCCACTTCGAAGTAGCCGTTGGGGATGGTAATCAGCACCCCATCGACCGCCGCCGGTACGCCCAGCAGATGCAGCAGCGGCATGGTCAGCGACACCGTCGCCGATTGCAGCCACGGTTCGAGGAAATCCCCGAACGGCACGAGGAAGACCATGTACGCCAACGGAAAGGCGATCCCTCGCGCCACCCGCGCGCCGAGCAGCGTGACCACCGCCCCCTGTAACATCGCGACCAGCCCGACATGGCGGAACAGCGCGACCGCCGCCGCCTCGCCTACCAGCCACACCGCGCCGCCACCGGCAACGATGACCAGCCCCGGCCACCACGCCTGCGGGGTCAGCCGCGCCAGCTCCCGCCGCCGCTGCCACACCAGCCAGCCGATGATCGGCGGCACGAACAGGCAATGGCCATAGGTGGTCGAATTCCACCAGATGTCCGCCATGCCGGCGGCGTCGCGGTGAAAGATCGCCAGCAGCGCCGCACAGATGCCGCCCAGCGCCAGCAACGCCCGCCGCCACGCCGGGTCGATCGCCACACCCGGCCGGTCGAGGGCCATGCTGTTCATGCCAGCCCCAGCAACCCGGCAAGCGGCGCCAGTCGCGCCTCCCAGCCATAGCGCTCAATCGTCCGCGCCCGCGCCGCCTGGCCCAATGCGTCCGCCGCGACCGGATCGGCTAGAACTTTGGCAATCTCCTTGGCAAACCCGGCGGCATCGCTAGCAACGCGGATCATGCCCTGATGGTCGATCCCCTCCGCCGCCGCGACCGAGGCGACCACCGGCCGCGCCATCGCCATCGCCTCCAGCACCTTGTTCTGGATACCGCGCGCCAGCAGCAGCGGCGCGACGACCACTGCGGCGGCGGCGATCCAGCCGCGGACATCAGCGACCTCGCCGGTGACGACCACCCGTTCACCCGCCAGCGCGCGGACGGCAGCGGTCGGACTACGCCCGACGATCGCGAACCGCGCCTGCGGGATCAGCGGCAACACCTCCCCCACGAACCAGCGCACCGCCTCGACATTCGGCCGATAATCCATCTGCCCGGTGAACACGATCAGCGGCCCGGCCTGCTCGACCGGCACGACGCCAGCGGGATCGAAGAATGCCATGTCGATCCCGTTCTCGATCGCGACGACGCGGTCCGCCCCCGACGTCCGCCGGAACAGGTCGGCCTCGGTTTCGCTCACCAGCAGCGACGCCCGTGCCCGGTTCGCGACGGCCGCTTCGAACGCCGCAAGCTTGCCCGCCTCCCGCCGCATCATCCAGCGCATCGGCCCCGTCGCATCGTCGGCATAGGCGGCGAACTTCGCCGAATCCATGTCGACGAAATCCATGACGAAGGGCAGGTCGGCGGGCAGATACTGCGCCATCTGCCCCGAATAGACATAGACCGCATCATAACGCCGCGCCGCCAGCAGTTCCGCGACCGTCGCCCGCATCGCGGCGCTGTCGAACGCTGCCTCCGACACGGTCCGCCCGCTCGCCAGCGCCTCGACCGCCGCCCGCGCATTGCCCTTGGTCCGGGGCAGCACCTTCACGCTGGCACACCACTGCCCCAGCGCGTCCTCATGCCCCATGTCGCGCGGATCGTCGGCGAACGTCGCCAGATGGACCCGCCCCAGCCCGCTCAGATGCCGCAGCACATGGTGGCTGCGCACCTTGTCGCCACGGTCGGGGGGATAGGGAACGCGGTGAGCGAGGAACAGGATGTCGCTCACCCCAGCCCCTTCGCGATCAACGGCCCAATGCGATTGGCGACCGCGAGCGGCAGCTTCTGCCACGCCGCGATCTTCAGCCGGTATTTGGGGTTGAGCGGGCTGGCGTCACGCGGCGCCGCGCCATCGGCGGTCCAGGTCGGATAGCCGAGCGGTTCGCCGACAAAGCCCCAGTTCTTCTTGTACGCCGCAGGTCCCGTCCCGACCTTCGACCGCCCGAAATCGAACGCGGTGCAGCCCTTGGCGCGGGCATGGCGCATCAGCTCGAAATACATCCGCTCGTTCGCGCGCAGCCCCCGCGCCGCCGCCGTACCCCCGCCCCAATAGGGATAGACCGTACCGCGCCAATAGACCGACAGCACGCTAGCCACCGCTTCACCGCCATGGCGCACGGTCAGCACATCGGCATCCGGGCCAAACCGGCGGATCACTTCGGCAAAGAGCGCCTTCGGAAAGACCGGCGTACCGAGATTGCGCACCGATGTGCCATAAACCTCGAAATGCTCGGCCAGCGCCGCCCGATCACGGCCAATCGCAACCTCGAACGGCTCGGCCAGCGCCTTGCGCACATCCGCCCGCTGTTTGCGCGGGATCGCCAGCAATTCGGCATCGTCATCGCCCGCCAGCGGCCGCACGAACCCGACATAGCGGGTATCGTCCCACATCCAGCCCGGACCCTCGATCGGCACGCCGCCCCGCATCTCGATCGTCGGACACTTCAGCTCCCGCGCGACCTCGACCGCCGCCGCCGCCAGCGCCTCGCCCGCCGCCGGATCGCTCGCCAGCACACCACCGCCTACGCCAAAGCCGGTCGACACCAACGCCGCCCCGAACAACGACGAGCGCACATGCGTCAACGGCACCACGCCCAGCACTTCGCCGCCCGCCTCGGCCAGCAGCATCCGGAAATCCTGTCCGCAGCCCGCCGCCGTCGCCTCGCCCCAAACGGGCAAGTGGAACGGGGTCCCCTGGGGATGCGCCGCCACGAATGCCTCGATCGCCGCCCGCTCCGCCGGATCGGCCAGATCGGCCCTCCGCACGATCGTCACAACGAAACCGCGCGCTCGGCGACGATCCGGTCGGCCCGGCCCCAGTCATGGTGCGCCATCAGCCGTTTGAGCTTCCCCGCCATCGCCCCCAGCCGCGGATAATGCCTGAGCTTCGACTTGAGCGGCGCATTCCGCACACGTGGCTGACCGGGATCGATCTCCCACGGATGGAAATAGAACATCGCCGGATGCGCGTCGGCGCTGTTGCTGCGCACCACCGCATCCTCGACCACCCGGTTCGGCAACAGCCGGAAGAACCCGCCGCCCGCCGACACTTCGCGGCCCAGTACCTTCGCCAGCGTGATCGGCCATTCGATCAGGTCGGACCCCGCCACCGGCCGGTGCAGCACGCGCGGCGCGTCCACCCAGCCATAATGGTCATGGGCGATCGGCGCGACCGAGGAAGAATAGGCATAGCCCGCCTCCGCCAGCACGCTGTGCGCCCACGGCGTCCGCCGATCGATCGAGAAGCTGGGCGCGCGATACCCGGTCACCGCCTGCCCCCCGGCATCCTCCAGCGCCGCCTTCGCCCGCGCCAGATCGGCGCGAAATTCCTCGGCGGTAAACGTAAAGACCCGCTTGTGGTCCCAGCCATGGCTCGCCAGCTCGTGCCCGCCATCGACGATCCGCCGCATCAGCGCCGGAAAGCGATGCGCGACCCAGCCCAGCGTGAAGAAGGTCGCCTTGACCCCGCTGGCGGCGAACAGGTCCAGCACCGCGTCGGTATTCGCCTCCACCCGGCATTCGAGCGCGTCCCAGTCGCCCCGATCGATCACCGTTTCGAACGCGCCGACCTGGAACCAGTCCTCGACATCGACCGACATCGCGTTGCGCATGGGGGCGGCCATGGTCCGCTCAGCCGGCGGCGCGCATCGACGACAGGTCGGGGCGGCGCTGATCGCCCTCCACCCAGTCGACCAGCAGCGTCAGCACCCGGCGCAGCGCCGCATCCTGTTCCTCCAGCCGATCCTCCAGCGCCGCGATCCGCGCGACCAGCGCGTCGCGGTCCGCCATATCGACCGGTGCCGGCGCATCGGCAACCGGCGCACTCCGGCTCGGCGCGTCGACCACCGACAGATGGATCGGGCGCGGTGGCATCGGCGGTGGCGGCGGGGTCATCGGCAACGGATCGGCATCGACGATCGGCGTCGCCTCGGCCACCGGTGCCGCCTCGACCCGAACCGGCGCGGCAGGTTCGGGCGCATTCGCCCCCATCCCGTCGCCGTCCAGGTCCTCGATCACCTGCTCGACATCCAGCGACCCGAACCGCTCGACCCCTTCGATCGCGCCATAGAGCAGCACCCGCCCGGCCAACTGGTTCAACCGGCGCGGCACGCCGCCCGACCAGCGATGCAACGCGGCCAATGCGTCCATGCTGAAGCTCGGCGTCCCGTTCCACCCGACAACGGCGAGGCGATGTTCCAGATACGGCCCGACCTCCTCGACGCCCATCGGGTCGAGATGATGCATCGCGATCACCCGCTGGCGCAACTGCTCCAGCCGGTCCGACCCGTGCAGCCGCTGGCGGAACTCCGGCTGGCCCAGCAGGAAAATCTGCAACAGCGCATAGCCGCCCGCCTGGAAATTCGACAGCATCCGCAGCTCTTCGATCGACCCGACCGGCAGCGACTGCGCCTCGTCGATCACCAGCAGCGTGCGCCGCCCGGAGCGCGCGACATTGTGCAGCCCGCGCTCGATCCCTTCGAGCAACTGCGCCTTGGTCAGCCCGTGATGGTCGACGTCGAGTCCCGCCGCGACCAGCCGCAACAGATCGTCCGCCTCGATTTGGGTCGTCACGATGCGGATGACGTTCAGCCGTTCGGGATCGATCGTCTGCATCAGGTGGCCGAGCAGCGTCGTCTTGCCCGTGCCCGGATCGCCGGTAATGACGATGAAGCCCTCGCCCTGGCTCAACCCATAGCCCAGATACGCCATCGCTTTGCGGTGCGTGGCGGTGTCGAACCAGAATGCCGGGTCGGGCGTCAGCTGGAACGGGCGACCGGTCAGGCCATAATGATTGTCGTACATCATCGTCTCCAATGGAGGGCTTGTACCCGCCAATCGGTTGAATGTTCGTTTAAATCAGTCCGGCATCTCACCGTCCCGTTCGTGCTGAGTAGGGGCTGAGCCTGTCGAAGCAGCTACTCAGCACGAACGGTTCGCGTGTCCTGCTGACGTAATTCTAGAACCGATCGACGTTTAGCGCCAATCGTGGATTTTTCGTCATTCCCGCGCAGGCGGGAATCCATAACCGCTAACTTTTCGGCTGAAGTCGCGACGGTGGCGCATATGGACTCCCGCCTGCGCGGGAGTGACGAAGTCGTTCCCCTTAGAACCGGAACCCTACCGCCAGCAACGCCTGCGCGATCAGGTCCGACTGGCTGCGTTCGACATCATAGCCGTACACCCCGGCGGTCAGGCTCCCATAAGCCCGCCCGAAGCTGCGGTAATAACCGCCCTGCGCGCCGCCGCCCCATGCGTCCAACCCGCCCTCGATCCCGCTGGCGAAGTAATTCGCGTACAGGTCGGCGCTGACCGACGACCGGCTGTCGAGCGCCCATTGACCGAAGCCCTGGACATAATAGCTCTCGTCGCGCGTGCGATAGATGACGGCGCCCGGCACCGGCGGGATATAATAGCGCCGGCTGGCATAGCCCGCGCCCAGCCCCAGCCGGGTCGGCCCGCGCGTGATCGAATAGACCGCGTCGATCCCCTGCGCACGGAACGTCGCGGCGCTGACCGACTGGAAGACGGGGGTCAGGCATCCGCCGGCGTTCGACGCGCCCTCCGGCGTCACCCCGCCGCCGAACACGCACCCGCCATAGCGCGCGCCGAACGGGTCCTCGCCACCGATATAGTTGATCGGCAGCTGCGACAGCGAGCCGGTCAGCTGTCGCCCGAAGGTGGTCACGCTGTCATACACACCGACCTGCACCGCCGATGCCGGGCTGACCTGCCATTGCAACGACCCGGTATAGCTCATCGCGCCGTACCGCCGCCCCAGCCGCGCCTCCAGCGCGGTGCGGGGACTGGGCCGCCACAACACGCCCGCGTCCCAGATGATGCCGTCGGTGTCGTACGCGATGCGCGGTGCCGACGCCGGATCGGTCACGAACCGCCCCGCGCCGTCGGTGACCGGGATATTCTGCGCATCGAGCAGCGGATCGCGCTGCGTCACCTTGATCTTTTCATAGCCGACGCCACCGACCGCCGCCAAGGTGGGCGTGATCGGCAGGACGGCATCGACCCGGCCATATGCTCCCTCGAACCGCTGGTCGAGCTGTCCGGCATCCTCGCGGACCCACGCGCCCGACACGGTGAAGCCGATCGGCAGCAATGTGCCCGCACGCGTTCCCGCGCTGGCCATCACCAGATGGCTGGTCGCCTCGTCATAATAATCCAGCCGCCGCTGGCCCGGTGCCAGGTCGACGACGCCCGGCGTCTCCGCCTTCACATAGCCGAACTGGTAGGTGCCGTTGACCGCGAACGGCCCGACGCGCGTGTTCACGCTCGGCCCGGCATAGAGGCCATAGACCTGCGCGGTATTGACGTTGCTGGCATTGACCAGCGGGCCGAAGCCGCCGCCGCGCGTATCGCCCTGCGCACGCGTGGCGATCGCGCCGCCTTCCAGGTTCAGCCAGCGGGTGATCTGGACATTGGCGCGCGCCAGGCCCGAATGAATCTCGCCACTGCCGAAATTGTCGCCCCAGTCCAGCAACCGCTGATACTGGTAATTCGCCTGCACCTGCACGCGCTGCGTCGTGACCGTCGCATCGACCCCGGCGGTCAGCTGGGTATAGGTGACCACGTCGCCGTCGGTCAGGTCGGCGGCCAGCACCTGTCCCGCCTCGACATAGGGCGAAATCTCGACGCGCTGGGCCAGCGCCGGGCTTGCCGACGCCGCGACCGCCACCGGCAGGGCCACCCACCGCATCATTCCTGCTCCTGCCCGTAATAGCCGAACCGTGCACCCTCCGCCCGATACGTCGTGGCGTTCAGCAGCAGCTGGATGTCATCGCATCCGTCCAGCAGCGCGACCGCTTCGCGAAGGTCCGACTCGCTGCTGCGATCGGCGCGGACCACCAGCACCGTCTGCCCGACCAGCGATGCCAGCACCGCCGCCGGCGACGCAGCCAGCGCGGGCGGCGAATCGAAGATGACGATCCGGTCGGGATCGGCGGTCAGCAACCGCTGCAGCACGTCCTGCGCATGGTCGCTGCGCAGCAATTCGGTATCGGCATTGGTCCGCTTGCCCGCCGGCAGCACCGACAGCTGCGGCACGTCGGTCGGGATCACCAGCGTCTCGACATCGATCGCCGGATCGCCCAGCGCGTCGAGCAGCCCCTTGGCGGCCGGCAGGCCCAGCCGGTCGAGAATGTCGGGCTTCGGGAAATCGGCATCGACCAGCAGGATCTGCAAATCCCGCTCCGCCGCCAGCGACAGCGCAAGGTTGATCGCACAGAAGGTCTTGCCGTCGCCGGGCTGCGCCGAACAAACCAGCACCATCCGCGCGGCGTCGGGATCGCGCTTCTCGATGTCGGCGGCGGTGGTCAGCAGTTGGCGCTTCACCAGCCGGAACTCTTCGGCCAGCGCGGTCACCGGGCCGCCGGGGACCAGCATCCCCGCCTCGGCCAGCATCTCGCGATCGATCCGCGCCGGGTCGACCGGGCGGATGCGGGCGGACGGCATCTTGCGTGGGCTCGCCTTGGCGATCGGCGGTGCGACCGGCGGCGCGGGCGGCAGGTCCGGCACGGCGACTAACGGCAGGTCGGGCTTCGGCCCCAGCTGCCAGCGATCCGCCGCGCGTTCCAGCAACGACGCGCGTATGGCCCGGTGCGATTGGTCGTTCACCTTGTCATCCCCACTCACGCCACCAGCCCGCGCTGGGCGAATTCCAGCCCCAGCAACAGCACGAATGCCGCCACCAGCGCGCCCGCGCCCCCCGCGAACAGCTTCAACCGCCGCTTGCGTTCAGCCCGGACCGCATCGGTCACCACTTCGCCGATCGATCCCAGCACGGGCATCCCGCTGATCTTCTCCAGCTTCTGCGCGGTGGCAAAGCTGGTCTTCAGCCGGCTGAGCGCGAACGCCAGCGCGACGCCCGCACCGATCCCCACGACCAGCACGCCCAGCAGCAGCAACGGCCGGTTCGGCGCGGTGGGCTTGCTGGGTTGGGTGGGGGGGTCGATCACGTTGAACTGTACCGCGTCGGTATCGGTCTGCACACTGCTGCGCAGGCGCACCTGTTCCCGGTCCTGGAACAGCGAGTCATATTGCTGTTTCAGCGACGCGATGTCGCGGTCCAGCTGCGACTGCTGGGCCGCCGCCTGTGGATCGGCCGAAATCTTGGCCTGCAACCCGTTCAGCTGGCTTTCGATCTGGTTCTTGCGCTGTTGCAGCTCGGCCACTCGCGCCTGCCGGTCGCCCTGCGTCGCGCGCAGCTGCAGGTAGAACGGGTTGGGCGATGCCGCCGTGCCACCGCTCACCCCGCCACCCTCGCCCCGTGCCGCCGCCCGTGCCGACGACAGCTGGCGATTGAGCGCCACCATGTCGGGATGCTGGTCGGTCCAGCCACGGCTGCGGCCTTCGGCAATCTGCCCCTCGATCGTGTTCAGCCGCGCGCGCGCCGGCCCGACCATCGCCGTTCCAGCCGCGCCCGGCAGCGTCGCCGCCGTCCCCGCCATCTGCGCATTGGCCGCACTCAGGCTGGTCTGCGCCGCAGCCAGGTCGCCATCGATCTGCGCCAGTTCGCTGCGGGCGTTCGACATGCGATCGTCGAGCGACCCGGTGCCCGGCAGCATCGCCATATATTGCGCCTGAAACGCCTGCCGCCGCGCCTCGGCATCGGCCAGCTGCTTCTGCCGCTGCGACAGCTGCTGGTCCAGGAAGCGCAGCGACTGCACCGTCGCATCGCGGTCGCTGGCCAGGTTATCCTGCACGAAGATGTCGATCATCTTCTGCACGACCTCGCGCGCGACCTTGGGATTGCCCGACGTCGCCGAAATCTCGAACAGATTGTCCTGCTGCTGCGTCAGCTTAATCGCATTCTGCAGCGACGCGATCCGGTCCGCCACATCGCGGTCGTTCGCCACCGTTTCGTTCAGCGACGTGCCGCGCACCACTTTTTCAAGGTTCACGGCCGACGTCAGCGTCTGGCGAATGCGGTCGATATTCTTCGCTTGGTCGTTCTGCGCGACGGCCGCCTCGGCGCCGGGCAGCACCTGCCGCATCTGCACCATGACCCGCGCGGTCGATTGATAGCTGTTGGGAATCTGGCTCACCGCCAGCCACCCGCCCAGGCACACCACCCATGCGACGCCCAGCGCGATCCAGCGCCGCTGCCAGATCGCGTGGAGGATAAGCTTCAGCTCGTCATACAGCCCGTCCATCTCAGAACATGCTCTCTGGAATGATGATGACGTCACCCGGCTGCAGCTTCACGTTCGCGCTGGAGTCGCCGTTCTTCAGCAGGCTGGAGATGCGCAGCCCGAATTCCGACTGCTTGCCCGTCGCCCGGTCGTACCGCACCAGCCGCGCACGATTGCCCGACGCATATTGGTTGAGGCCCCCGACCGCGATCATCGCGTCGAGCAGCGTCATATTGGCCCGGTACGGGATCGACGCGGGCTTTTCGGTCGCGCCGACCACCCGCACCTGCTGGCTGAAGGTGCCGGAGAAATTCTCGACGATCACCGAAACCAGCGGGTCCTTCACATATTCGCCCAGCGCCAGCTTCAAATCGTCGGCCAGCATCGCCGGCGTCTTGCCGGTGGCGGGCATGTCGTTGATCAGCGGCGTGGTGATCCGCCCGTCGGGGCGCACCTGCACCTTGGTCGACAGTTCGGGGTTGCGCCACACGAAGATGCTCAGCTGGTCGAGCGGCCCGATGACATAGGCCTCGCCCGGTGCTTCCTTCGCCTGCACGAACGGCGCCGGCGGCAATTCCGGCCGCGAGGCGCCCCCGGCGCACCCGCCCAGCAACGCCGTCAACGCCACACCCGTGCCCAAACCATGCCAGCGACGCATCACATTACCCCGTTCCGAACGAGCGCAGCCGCATCGGGACTGCGCAGGACTGCCCCTGCTATGCTGTCGAAGGGGTAAATATAGGGTTGAGTATAGCCTATTTCCGCCGCCCCGCATCCCGTCAGGAATACCCTTCGATCAGTCCCGCAATGGGACGAAGTATTCGCGCGCCGGCGGATGGCCCAGGAACGCCGCCGGGCTGGCCGTGGCGCCATAGGCCCCCGCCTGGAACAGCACGATCGTATCGCCGACCGCGACCGGGGGCAACGCCACCCGGTCCGCCAGCCGGTCGAGCGGGGTGCACAGGCACCCGACCACCGATGCGGTCGTCACCGGCGCGGCGTCCATCCGCTCGGCCACTGCCACCGGATAGTTGCGTCGCACCACCGTCCCGAAATTGCCGCTCGCCGCCAGCTGGTGATGCAGCCCGCCATCGACCACGACGAAGGTTTCGCCGCCGCTTTCCTTCACATCCACCACGCGGGTGCAATACACCCCCGCCTCGCCGACCAGCCACCGGCCCAGCTCGACCGCGAAGCCGGTATCGGCCAGCATCGCGCCCCGCCGGTCCAGCGCCTCGCCCAGCGCCTGTCCGATCCCCTCGACATCGACCGGGGTGTCGCCCGCGAAATATGGTATGCCGAACCCGCCGCCCAGATTGACGAACGCCGGCACCGCGCCTGCCTCTTCGCTCAACCGTTCGGCCAACGCCAGCGTCGCCGCCTGCGCCTCGACGATCGCCGCGCTGTCGAGCGTCTGCGATCCCGCAAAGATATGGAAGCCGTGCCAGTCGGCACCCGCCGCGACCAGCCGCCGCACCAGTGCCGGCACCCGCACCGCATCGATGCCGAACGGCGACGCGCGCCCGCCCATCCGCATCCCCGACCCGCGCAGTTCGAAATCGGGGTTCACCCGCACTGCGATACGCGGGACCAGCCCCAGCCGATCACCGATCGACAGCGCCCGATCGGCCTCGCCCTCCGATTCGACATGCAGCGTCGCACCGGCCGCGATCGCCTGTTCCAGTTCGTCGTCGCGCTTGCCCGGCCCGGCAAAGCTGATCGCCGCCGCCGGCTTCACCGCCAGCGCCATCGCGAGTTCGCCGCCGGACGCCACGTCCAGCCCGTCGACCAATGCCGCCATCGCCGCCAGCACGGGGCGGTGCGGGTTGGCCTTGATCGCATAATGCACCCGCACCTGTTCGGGCAGCGCCGCACGCAACCGCGCCACCCGCGCAGCCATTGCGGGGCCGTCATACAGGAACGCCGGGGTGTCGCCCGCTTGGCGAAGCAACTCGGCAAAGTCGATGCCGCCGACCGTCAGCCGCGACTGCCCGGCAAAGCCCGCCGGGATCGGTCCGACCGGCTTCACGACCGTACCACGCTTTCCGCCAGCGCCCGCACCGCCACCCGGTCCAGCTTGCCATTTGCGTTGCGCGGCAAGGCCTCGACCCAGACATAGTGCGACGGCTGCTGGAAACTCGGCAGTTCGCGCCGCAGCCGCGCCCGCACCAGCGGCTCCGCATCCACCGCCACCGCCCGCGCGACCACAGTGATCGCTTGTCCCTGCCGTTCGTCGGGCAGGCCGACTGCGACCGCTTCCGCCACTTCGCCGCCCGCCAACACCGCTTCCTCCACTTCGGTCGGGCTGATCCGGTTGCCCGCCACCTTCATCATCTCGTCGTCGCGCCCGACGAAGCGCAGCAGTCCGTCGCTGCCCAGCGCCACCGTATCGCCCGACCACACCGCCATGCCGCCACTATCCATCCAGTCCGGCGTCGGCCGGAACCGCGCCGCCGTCCGCTCGGCATCCTGCCAATAGCCTTGCGCGACCAGCGGCCCGGCATGGACCAGCTCACCCGCCTCCCCCGCATCGGCGCGGCTGCCATCGGCGCGCACCACCGCAACCTCGGCAAAGGGGATCGCCGCCCCGATCGCATCGGGGTTGGCATCGATCAGCGCCGGGTCGAGATAGGTCGAGCGAAACGCCTCGGTCAGCCCATACATCGCATAGAGGTCCGCCCCCGCAAACCGTTCGCGAAGCGCCCGCACCATGCGCGGCATCAGCGCCCCGCCCGAGTTGGTCAGCCGCTGGAGCCGCGCCGCCGTTTCCGGCGGCCAGTCCGCCTCCAGCAACTGCGTCCACAGCGGCGGCACCCCGGCCAGCGTCGTCACGTCGAACCGCTCGACCGCCTTTACCACGTCGCGCGCAGTCAGGTAGTCCAGCGGCACCACCGCCCCGCCCGTGGCCCATGTCGACAACAGCTGGTTCTGCCCATAATCGAAACTCAGCGGCAGCACCGCCAGCACCCGGTCGTCCGGGGTCAGCTTCAGGTAGCGCGCGACCGACACCGCCCCCAGCCACAAATTGGCATGGCTCAGCATCACGCCCTTGGGGCGCCCGGTCGAACCGGACGTGTAGAGAATGGCCGCCAGAGCACGAGAATCATACTCCTGGGGTCGGACAGCATCCCCGTCCGGCATCTCGGTCAGCACCCGACACCCGTCCGGCACATCGCCCGCCGCCAGCACAGCGACCCGCGCGGCTTGCGTCACCAGCACCGCCGCACCGCTATCCGACAGGATATGCGCGACCTGCGCCCGTTTCAGCGCCGGATTGACCGGCACATGCACCAGCCCGGCCCGCGCCGCTGCCAGCGGCATCAGGCACGCGGTCCGCGTCTTGGGCAGCCACGTCGCCACCCGCGCGCCGAATTCGAGGGCTAGGGCGCACAACCCGCCCGCGATCCGCGCCACTACTGCCTCGACCTCGGCAAAGGTCATCACTCCCTCGCGGTCGACCAGCGCCGGAGCGTCTGGCGCACCTAGCGAAGGCAGATGATCGATCGTCCGGGCCGGCGGTATATCCATCGCCGCGTCCTAGCGCCGATCCATGGGCAGATACAGGGGGGCGCTCCCGTTGGCCTCTCCACCCCGACCGTACCCCCGCGCAGGCCGGGGGCCCAGAGCCAAACAAACCGACGCCGACGCTCAACAACCATTGCCCCCCGCCTGCGCGGGGATACGGACCGCCGACGCCCCCCATCACACCCCGCTTGGCAGCACCCCCAACACCCCCTAAACCGCCCAAATAACAGGGTGGAGTGCAAGGGTGATCCAGACAGGTTCGGGTTCGATCGAGGAAACGGTCCGCGCGGTGTTGCGCGACGTGCTCGGCCTGTCGGACGAACGGGCGACGGCGTTCGAGGACGCCACGCCGCTGTTCGGCGCCCTCCCCGAACTCGATTCGATGGCGGTGGCCGGGGTCCTGACCGAGATCGAGGACCGGCTCGGCATCCTGATCGAGGATGACGACATCGACGGCGACACGCTGGAAACCTTCGGTTCGCTGGTCGCCTTCGCCCGCGCCAAGGTTCCCGCTTGATCGACCGCTACGACTGGCCCGGCGGGCAGGAGGCGCTGTGGCGCTTCGGTCCCGATACCGGTCCGGTCGTGCTGCTGCTGCTGCCCCCGTTCGAGGAAGCGAACCGCACCCGCACCTTCGCGGTCGGGCTGCTGCGGGCGCTGGCGGCGCGCGGGATCGCATCGATCCTGCCCGACTTGCCCGGACAGGGCGACAGCCTGCTCCCCACCGAAGCTGCGAGCCTCGCCGACTGGCGCGCCGCCGTCACCGCGTTGGTGGCTGCGACCGACCGCCCGGTCATCGGCGCATCGATCCGCGCCGGGGCGTTGTTAGACACCGACGCCGACCTCGCCGGTCGCTGGCAGCTTAGCCCGCAATCGGGCGCGGCGCTGGTCCGCGAACTGACCCGCATTGCCCGCCCGTCCGGGATCGACCGCAGCGCGGCGGTGGTCGAGGTCGCGGGCAACCGTATCGCCACCGCGTTGCTCGACGAACTCGACGCGGCGCATCCGGTCGACATCCATCCGCGCCGCATCGTCCGCCTCGGCACCGATCCCGAGGATGCCGATCTGCGCATCGATGCCGCGCCGCTATGGCGGCGGGCCGAACCGGGCGACTACCCGGCGCTGGCCGAACAGCTCGCCGACGACCTCGCCGCATGGAGCCGCGCGTGCGTCGGCTGGTAAGCTTTCCCTGCCTGGGGGAAACGCTGGCGGGCACGCTGGACGCTGCGCCGGGCACGACCGGACTGCTGATCGTGTCGGGTGGCAACGAACTGCGCATCGGCGCGCATCGGGGCATGGCGCTGCTCGCGGCCGCCATCGCCGCCGCAGGCTATCCGGTGTTACGCTTCGACCGACGCGGGATCGGCGATTCGACCGGCCGCAACGACGGCTTTCGCGCCAGCGGTCCCGACATCGCCGCCGCCGCCGCCGCCTTACGCGAACATACCGGCGTCACGCGGATCGTCGCGTTCGGCAATTGCGACGCCGCGACCGCGCTGGCGCTGTTCCACGGCGACGCCAGGATCGATCGCCTTGTCCTCGCAAACCCCTGGATCGTCGAGCCTTCCGGCGACCTGCCTCCGCCGGCCGCGATCCGCGCGACCTATGCCGCGCGGCTGTCCTCGCCCGCCGAATGGCGGCGATTGCTGACCGGCGGCGTCAACTTCCGCCGTCTGGCGCAAGGCTTGGCGACCCTGGCGAAGCGCCGCCCGGCCCAGACCGATCTGGCCCGATCGTTCGCCGCCGCCTTGGACGCAGGAACGCCCACCGACATCCTGCTGGCGACCGGCGACCACACCGCCATCGCCTTCCTCGATGCGTGGCACCTTCGCCACGCTCCGGCGCTGCACCACCGCGACAGCGACAGCCACAGCTTCGCCCGCCCCGGCGACGCCGACTGGCTCCGCAACTGCGTACTCGACGTCCTTAGTCGAGATTAGGCCGCAGCCACCGCTCCGCCTGCTCCAGGCTCACGCCCCGCCGCGTCGCATAGTCCTGCAACTGGTCACGCCCGATCCGCGCCACCCCGAAATAGGCGCTGTCGGGATGCCCGAAATAGAAGCCCGACACGGCCGCGGTCGGCAACATCGCGAAGCTGTCGGTCAGGGTGATTCCCGCCACCTCGCTGGCGCCCAGCATGTCGAACAGGATCGGCTTCTGGCTATGATCCGGACATGCCGGATAGCCCGGCGCCGGGCGGATGCCGCGATACTGCTCGCGGATCATCGCCTCGTTTGTCAGCTGCTCGTCCGGCGCATAGCCCCACAGGTCGGTACGCACATGATGGTGCAGCCGCTCGGCGAACGCCTCGGCCAGACGGTCGGCCAGCGCCTTCAGCAGGATGTCCTGATAATCGTCGTTATCCGCCTTGAACCGCGCGATATGCGGGTCGATGCCGTGAATGCCGACCGCGAAGCCGCCCATCCAGTCGCCCGTCGGATCGACGAAATCGGCGAGGCACATATTGGCCCGCCCCTCGCGCTTCTTCACCTGCTGGCGCAGGAACGGCATCCGGATCGCATGGGTGGCATGGGTCGTCTGCATCGGCGTCGCAAAGTCGTGCGGCACCCCCGACAGCGGCGAGACACGCCCCGCCTCCATCGCCGGCTCCAGCTGTTCGGCGGGCACGTCGACGATCACGTCGTCGCCGTCGCGCCGGCAATGCCACAGCGCCGCGACACCGCGCGCGGTCAGCCACTTCTCGGCAATGATCCGGTCGAGCATGTCCTGCGCATCGGCATATAGCGACGTCGCACTCTCCCCAACGACCGCGTCGGTCAGGATCGCCGGGAAATTGCCCGCCAGCTCCCACGCGCGAAAGAACGGCGTCCAGTCGATATAATCGCGCAGGTCGGCCAGGTCCCAGTCGTCGAACACATGCCGGCCGGGCTTGGCGGGAGCGGCCGGCTTCTGCGCGAAATCGGCGACGAAGCCGTTGGCGCGCGCCTCGGCGATCGGCGACAGGTCGCTCTGCCCCTTGCCCGCGCGAGCGATGCGGACCGCTTCGTAATCGGCGGCGACCTGCGCGACATAGGCATCGCGCCCGGTGTCGCTGACCAATGTCGTCGCCACGCCGACCGCACGCGATGCGTCGAGGACGTGGACGATCGGCCCGTCATAGGCGGGCGAGATGCGCAACGCGGTATGGACCTTCGACGTGGTCGCGCCACCGATCAGCAGAGGCATGGTCATGCCTGCCCGCTTCATCTCCTCGGCCACCGTCACCATCTCGTCCAGCGACGGGGTAATCAGGCCCGACAGGCCGATCATGTCGGCATCACTCTCGTTCGCGGCGTCGAGGATCTTCGTCCACGGCACCATCACGCCCAGGTCGACCACGTCGAAGCCGTTGCACTGAAGCACCACGCCGACGATGTTCTTGCCGATGTCATGCACGTCGCCCTTGACGGTCGCCATGATGATCTTGCCCTTGCCCTTGGCGCCCGGCTCCTTCGCCGCCTCGATGAAAGGCAGCAGGTGGGCCACCGCCTTCTTCATCACGCGGGCGGACTTCACCACCTGCGGCAGGAACATCTTGCCGCTGCCGAACAGGTCGCCGACGACGTTCATCCCGTCCATCAGCGGCCCTTCGATCACCTCGATCGGCCGTGCGAATTGCTGGCGGCATTCCTCGGTATCGTCGACGACGTGCGCGTCGATGCCCTTCACCAGCGCATATTCCAGCCGCTTCACGACCGGCAGCGAGCGCCATTCCGCCGCCGCCTTCTCGGCGACCGCGTCGGTGCCCTTGTACTTCTCCGCCAGCGCGATCAGCCGCTCGGTCGCGTCCGGATCGCGGTTGAGGATGACGTCCTCGCACGCCGTGCGCAGGTCGGCATCGATCGTGTCGTAAACGTCGAGCTGCCCGGCATTGACGATCCCCATGTCCATCCCCGCCGGAATGGCGTGATAGAGGAAGATCGAATGCATTGCGCGCCGCACCGGCTCGTTCCCGCGAAAGCTGAACGACAGGTTCGATAGCCCGCCCGAGATATGGCAATGTGGGCAGCGCGCCTTGATCTCACGGCACGCCTCGATGAAGTCGACGCCGTAATTGTTATGCTCCTCGATCCCCGTCGCCACCGCAAAGATGTTGGGATCGAAGATGATGTCCTCAGGCGGAAAGCCGATGGTCATCAACAGGTCATAGGCGCGCGAGCAGATTTCGACCTTGCGTGCCTTCGTATCCGCCTGCCCGACCTCGTCGAACGCCATCACGACGACTGCCGCGCCATAGTTCATGCAGATGCGGGCGTGGTGGAGGAACTGCTCCTCGCCTTCCTTCATGCTGATCGAGTTCACGATCGGCTTGCCAGACACGCATTTCAGCCCCGCCTCGATCACGTCCCATTTCGAACTGTCGACCATCACCGGGATGCGGGCGATGTCCGGTTCGGCCTGGATCAGCTTCAGGAAGGTCGTCATCGCGTGATGGGCGTCGAGCAGCCCTTCGTCCATGTTGACGTCGAGGACCTGCGCCCCGCTCTCGACCTGTTGCAGCGCGACCGCGACCGCGGCGCCATAGTCGCCTGCCATCACCAGCTTCTTGAAGCGGGCGGAGCCGGTCACGTTGGTGCGTTCGCCGATGTTGACGAAATTGGTCGAGGCGTTGGTCATGTCAGCTTTCTCTCCCTCTCCCCTTCAAGGGAGAGGGTCGGGGAGAGGGGAATATGCGGAGAGGACAGCGCACTGCCCCTCTCCCAACCCTCTCCCCTGAAGGGGAGAGGGCTTGTGCGGTCAGGCCGCCATGGTGAACGGTTCCAGCCCGGCGAGGCGGGTCTGCACCGGCACGTTCGGCACCCTGCGCGGGGTGACGCCCCGCACCCGATCGGCCATCGCCTTGATATGCGCGGGCGTCGATCCGCAACAGCCGCCCAGCACGTTCACCTGCCCATGATCGGCCCAGTCGCCGACCAGTGCCGCCGTCGTCGCGGGCGCTTCGTCATAGGCGCCCAGCTCGTTGGGTAGCCCGGCATTGGGATAGACCATGATCAGCGTGTCGCAGATTTCGCTCAGCGTCTTCACATGCGGGCGCAGCTGTTCCGCGCCGAACGAACAGTTCAGCCCGATCGTCACCGGTTTAGCATGGCGGATCGCGTGCCAGAACGCCTCGACCGTATGGCCCGACAGGTTGCGGCCCGACAGGTCGGTCAGCGTCATCGACAGCATGATCGGCAGGTCGCGGCCTAGCGCCTGCCCCGCCTCGATCGCGGCCAGCACGCCGGCCTTCGCGTTCAGCGTGTCGAACACCGTCTCGATCAGCACGAAGTCGATCCCGCCGACAACCAGCGCGTCGATCTGTTCGCGGTACACGCCCTTCAGGTAGTCGAAATCGATCTCGCGATAGCCGGGGTCGTTGACGTCGGGCGAGAGCGACAGCGTCTTGTTGGTCGGCCCGATCGCCCCCGCCACGAACCGCGGGCGACCATCGCGCGCGGCATAGTCGTCCGCCAGCCGCCGGGCGATCTTCGCGCTTTCAATATTGATGTCGGCGACCAGCGCCTCCGCGCCATAATCGGCCTGGCTGATCAGGTTCGCGCTGAAGGTATTGGTCGACACGATGTCCGACCCGGCGTCCAGATAGGCGCGGGTGATCGTCTCCGGCACCTCCGGCTTGGTGATCGCCAGGATGTCGTTATTGCCCTTCTGGTCATGGCCGAGCGTCAGCGCGCCGGCATAGTCGGCCTCGGACAGTTTCCAGTTCTGGATTTCGGTGCCGAACGCGCCATCGGTAATGAGGACGCGCTTGGCGGCTTCGGCGTTCAGCCGTTGACGGGCATCAGACATATTCGTTCCCCTCAGGCTGCAACCGCGACCTGCTTCACCTTCGGCCGCAGCCCGAGCAGGTGGCAGATGGCGTAGGACAGTTCGGCGCGGTTGAGCGTGTAGAAATGGAAGTCGCGCACGCCGCCGGCATAGAGCTTGCGGCACATTTCCGCAGCGACGGTCGCCGCCACCAGGGCACGCGCGCCGGGATGCTCGTCCAACCCTTCGAACAGGCGATCCATCCATGCCGGGATCGACGCGCCGCACATGTCGGCGAACTTGCGCACCTGTGCCACGTTCGACACCGGCAGGATGCCCGGCACCAGGTCGGCGTTGATGCCGGCCGCCGCCGCAGCGTCGCGGAAGCGGAAGAATGCTTCGGGCGTGAAGAAGAACTGCGTGATCGCACGGGTCGCGCCGGCATCGATCTTGGCGCGAAGATTGTCGAGGTCCGCCGCCTTGTGCGCCGAATCCGGATGGCATTCGGGATAGGCCGCGACCGAAATCTCGAACGGATGCAGCTTCTGCAGACCCGCAACCAACGCAGCGGCGTTCTCATAGCCGTCGGGATGGGCGACGAACTTCTGCCCCATCGTCGGCGGATCGCCGCGCAGCGCCACGATGTGGCGAACGCCGGCGGCCCAATATTCCTGCGCGACCTGATCGATCTCGGCGCGGCTCGCCTCGACACAGGTCAGATGCGCAGCGGCGGGCATCGACGTTTCGCGAGCGATCCGTGCGACGGTCGCGTGGGTCCGTTCGCGGGTTGATCCGCCTGCGCCATAGGTGACGCTGACGAACTTCGGCGCGAGCGGTTCGAGCGCGCGCACCGTTTCCCACAGCGCCGCTTCCATCTTCTCGGTCTTGGGCGGGAAGAATTCGAAACTGACCGCGCAGTCGCCCGCCAGATCGGCGAACAGCGGCGCGTCGAGCGCGCGGCGCGCCTCTTCGAGATCGGAAATCGTTGGGGTCATGCCGCCTTCACCTCTTGTACGTCATAGGCGCGCCGCGCCATCCACAGCTTCACCGTCAGTTCGCCGCCGCCCAGCGTCTCGATCGACACCGGCGCCAGCCCGGCGTCGGCGAACCATCCGCGCATCTGCTCGTCCGAAAAGCCGAGCCGCGCATGGGCATCCCGCACGCGCAACTCTTCGCGTTCATGCGGCGCGAAGTCGCAGATCAGCAGCCGCCCGCCGGCCCGCAGCACGCGCGCCGCCTCGGCAATCGCCGCGCCGGGATGCTGCACGAAATGCAGCACATGGTGCAGCACCGCCGCGTCCGCCGCTCCCGTGCCCAGCGGCAGCGCCTGAATATCGGCCTGACGCAACTCGGCATGGTCCAGCCCGCGCTCGGTCAGCTTGGCCCGCGCCAGCCGCAGCATTTCCGACGACCGGTCGATCCCGATCGCCTGCTCCGCCTGAGGCGCGAACAATTCCAGCATCCGCCCGGTGCCGGTGCCGATGTCGACCAACAGGCCGATCCGCGCAGCCCCCAGCGCCGCCAGCATCGCCCGTTCGACCTGTTCCTCCGCGACATGCAGCGAGCGGATCGCGTCCCATTCGCCGGCATGGGCCTCGAACCACGCCGCCGCGGCGGCCGCCCGATCGGCCCGCACTTCGGCCAGTCGTGCGCCATCGGCTTCGCGCCACGGGTCCTCGCTCGCCGCCCAGGCATCCAGCGCGTCGAGCAGCGGCGCGACCAGCGCCGGCGCACCCAGCGCGACGAAGACCCAGCTCCCTTCCTTGCGGCGGACGGTCAGTCCGGCATCGCAGAGGATCTTGATGTGCCGGCTGACGCGGGGCTGGCTCTGTTCCAACACTTGCGCCAGTTCGCCGACCGACAGCTCCATCGACCGCAACAGCCCCAGCACCCGCAGGCGGGTCGCGTCGCTTGCCGCGCGCAATATGTCGAGGGCCGGTGCCATGCCCATTGATATAAAGAAATCTTTATATCAGGTCAATCGATCATACGCTGCGATGATTGGGGATCGGGCGATGCAACCGCGGCCGCAGTCGTGCGTTGGGCGCCCGATCATAACGGAAGGGAAACCGCCATGAAGAAGTTCATTCTGCTGCCGCTCGCCGCCGCCGCATTTTCGATCGGTGCCTGCAGCCAGAAGGCGCAGAACGAAACCGGCGAGGCGGCCGATGCCGTTGCCGCCGACGTGAACGCGACGATGGGTGAAGCCGTCAGCGACGTGAAGACCGCTGGCGATCGCGCCTTCGGTGCCGCCGAGAACGCCGCCGACCATGCCGGCGACAAGATCGAAAACGCCACCGACCGCGCGGGTGCCGCGATCGATCGCGGCGCGGCCAGGGTCGATGCCGCGACCGACAACGCCCAGCGCGAAACCGGCGAAGCACTGGAAAACGCCGGTCGCGACCTGAAGCGCTGATCGCTTTCGGTTAGGAAACAAGGCCGTGTCCCGACGCAACGGGACGCGGCCTTTTTCGTTTGGAGATCATCGATGCGTCCAGCCTCTGCCCTTGCTCACGTCCTTGCCGCCCTGTTCCTCGCCGGATGCAGCGGCGCCGATGACCGATCGGCACCCGGCGGGGTGACGCAGGACGAGGCAGCGGCGCTCGACGATGCTGCCGCCATGCTCGACAATGCCGCGCTGGACGCCAACGCCATCGCCCCCGATCCGAAGGAACGACCATGACCGACACCCGCCGCCGCACGTTGGGCGCGACCGCGCTGGAAACGCCGCCGATGATCCTGGGCGGCAACGTGTTCGGCTGGACGGTCGATCGCGACGCCAGCTTCCGCATCCTCGACGCCTTCGTCGATCGGGGCGGCACGATGATCGACACCGCCGACGTCTATTCGGCATGGGTCGACGGGCATCAGGGCGGCGAGTCGGAAACGATCATCGGCGAATGGCTGCGCCGATCGGGCAAGCGCGATCAGGTGCTGATCGCCACGAAGGTCGGGATGCTGCCCGGCGATGGCGGCGCCAAGCTGGCTCCCGCCCGGATCGCGGCGGCGGCAGAGGCGTCACTGCGCCGGCTCGGCACCGGCCATATCGATCTCTATTATGCGCATCAGGATGATGAGGACACGCCACAGGCCGACTATCTGGCGGCTTTCGGACGACTGATCGATGCAGGAAAGGTGCGCGTGCTGGGCGCCTCCAACTTTCGCGCGATGCGGCTGAAATCGGCGCTGGACCTGGCGACGTCGGCGGGATTGCCCCGGTTCCACGCGCTCCAGCCCGAATATAATCTGGTCAGCCGCCACAAATATGAGGGCGAGCTACAGAACCTGTGTGTCGAGCACAATATCGGCGTGGCGCCCTACTACGGCCTCGCCGCCGGGTTCCTGACGGGCAAATATCGCTCGACCGCCGACTTGTCCAAAAGCGTGCGTGGCGGCGGGATGGCCGAGCTGCTGGCTGGCAAGGGTGCCGCCGTCCTGGCCGCAATGGACGAAGTCGCCGCCGAAACCGGCGCGACCCTGCCCCAGATCGCGCTGGCATGGCTGGCGGCGCAGGAGGGCGTCGTGGCCCCAATCGCCAGCGCGACCAGCGTCGAGCAATTGGACGAGTTGGTCGGCGCGTGGCAGCTGTCGCTCACCGCCGAACAACTCGCCCGCTTGACCGACGCGGGCGTGTAGGGCGGATGGCCGGGCACTACGCCCGGCCGCCCGTCACTCGGCGGCTTCGGCCATCTCGGCGAACTCCGCTTCCTGCAGGAAGCGTTCGGCGTCCAGCGCCGCCATGCAGCCGGTGCCGGCCGCCGTCACCGCCTGGCGATAGACCTTGTCCATCACGTCGCCGCACGCGAACACGCCGGGCACGCTGGTCCGCGTCGATCCCGTTTCGACCGCGATGTAGCCGTCGTCGTCCAGCGCGATATGACCCCGGAACAGCTCGGTCGCCGGGTGATGGCCGATCGCGACGAACCCGCCATCGACGTCCAGCATCGACAGTTCGCCCGTCACCGTGTCCTTCAACTCGATCCCGATCAATCCGTGCGGATCGCCGCCGCCGACGAAGCGCTCGACCTGCTTGTTCCACAGCACGCTGATCTTGTCGCTCGCGAACAACCGCTGCTGGAGAATGCGTTCGGCACGGAAGCTGTCGCGGCGATGGATGATCGTCACGTCGTCGCTATGGTTGGTCAGGTACAGCGCCTCTTCGACCGCGGTATTGCCGCCGCCGATCACCGCGACCTTCTTGCCGCGATAGAAGAACCCGTCGCAGGTCGCACAGGCCGACACGCCCTTGCCCTTCAGCAACTCCTCGCTGTCGAGGCCCAGCCAGCGCGCCTGTGCGCCGGTGGCGATCACCAGCACCTCGCCCTCGTACACGTCGCCGCTGTCGCCGGTCAGGCGGAACGGGCGGCTGGTCACGTCGACATCGACGATCGTGTCCCACATCATCCGCGTGCCGACATGCTCGGCCTGCGCCTGCATCTCGCCCATAAGCCACGGCCCCTGCACCACATCGCGGAAACCCGGATAGTTTTCGACATCGGTGGTCGTCATCAACTGGCCGCCGGGCTGGATGCCCTGCACCACGATCGGTTCCATGCCCGCCCGCGCGCCATAGATCGCGGCGGACAGGCCGGCCGGTCCCGAACCGAGGACGAGCATACGAGTGTGATGCGTAACAGCCATGAGATCAAATTCCGTTCGAAGCGAGCGGCCCGTCTATGCCGGTCGCGGGGTCGAACGCAACATGGGGAACGCGCCCCGCCACGCAACCCGCTCGATCCTGTCGAGGGCGCGCATCGTAGGACGAGCAGGGTCGCAGCCGAGCGAATGGACAACGGATGAACCAATTCGGTCAGGTCAAGCTATGCAGGAAAAGCGATGCGCCCTGGCGGCAGCAAACGGCCCTCATGCCGTGGCGGGTGGTAGCGAAGGAGGGATTTGAACCCCCGACCCCAGGATTATGATTCCGCTCCACACCTTTGTAAAATTTAGCGCTTTCCCCAAACCGGGGAATAATCCGCGTGGAAAAATCAAATACTTACGGCGCTTTTGCAAACCGGCGTGAGGCTCGTCGTAGCGGTCAGCCGGTGCGGCGCGGAAGCAAGGAGATGGGCACTTTCGAACATGCATTCTGGGTAGAGCCAGAGAAGGGCGAGATCGATCGGATCATGCACGCGACGCGCAAGGCGCTTGATGCAGCCCGGCGCCTGCGGCGTCGCGAGCGGGCCGGCGAGATTGCCTTGAGCGCTTCGGAGCGGCTGCTCACATCCCTGACAGCTGCCGCCGTGCGTGTGATGCAGGAAATTCTGGACCTCGCCCGCATCAACGGGGGGCGGGTCTACCCGTCTTATGATCGGATAGCAGCGAAAACTGATCTAGGACGCCGTACGGTATCCCGTGCCATCGCGACCTTGGAAGCATTGGGCCTGATCCAGAAGCAGCGCCGCTTTACCATGGTGCCTGCTGATGACGATGCGAAGCGGTATCGCCAAACATCAAATGCCTACCGCCCTACGCTGCCGCAGCTGATTCGAAGCTACCTCCCCAAATTCCTCCGGACACCGCCTCTGCCGGCGGATGCCGCATGGCATGGGCAGGAAGACGTACGATCGACAGCAGAGATGCTGACTTCGACCAGCTGCACGCAGCGCGTCGACTTCCTCTTCGACGGCGCCTCGCCAATGGCAGAAGCCTTCCGCCGCATGGCGGCAATTGTCGACAGTCGCGAGTGCCATAATGGCTCTGAACCGCTACCGCAGATCATCTGATACCTGCGGTGAATAAAAGGCATCGCTACGCGATACGCTGATTTGATTGTCCCCTTCCCCTCACACGGCACACCCGCCCCCATCCGACGCGCCCTGGTCGACCGTCGGCCGGAGCGGCTTGCGCCGCCCCGATGGCTTAGCGACGGGGACGAGCACGACCCGTGCCATTCAAATTTCAGCCGTCGCGCGTGCGGGCACGCTGGCTGCGTCGATCTGCGTCGCACGCGCGCGCCCAAATCGCGGCGTGCAGCCGCTGTTTTACCCTAGGAGACCGGCGGCGCGATGCATGCGTCAAAAGCGCCACGAAAAGAGCGCGGGCGAGGCGGGGGGAAAAGCGCGCAGATTGGCTCAGCGAAACACACCGTCCTTTAAGTCTGCGCAATTTGTGCATCGATCCGCCGATCGATCGGTTCGGTCGCGGGACGTTGGTTTGGTCCGATATGGCGGTATGACACGCCTGTGGCCGAATCAGATCCCTTATCCCGTCTTACACCGCGCGAGCGCCGGTGCCTTGAGCTTGTCGCGTTACATTTTGATACGGGTCAAATCGCTGCTGAGCTTGGTATCTCGGCCGCGACCGTGAACGGCTATCTGGCGGACGCTCGCCAGAAATTGGGGGCACGGAACCGAAAGGAGGCGGCTCGGATGCTCAATTCCGCAGGCTCCGACAGTTCGATATCGCCCCCCATCAAACATACCGGTGAAAATGATCGGGTTGAGGACGAAGCAGTAGAAGAGGCAACCGCCGTCCCGCAGTTGGAGCCGATGGCGTTCAGGGGATGGTTCTCCCGGACGCTGTATCTCGAACGGGTGATCCCGCCGCACCAGTTGGGGCCAGGACGTCGCTTGTTCATGATCATTGGCCTGGTCGTGGCGCTCTGCGCCGCACTTGCGATGTCGGTGATCGCTGCCGTAGGTCTCGTGGCCATCTTCACGAACCTACGCCCATGACATGACCAAGGGGGTTTCGCGATGGTTAAGCCGCTGCATCCGGTAATTGCAGATATTACGCACGATCTGCTCACCGCCGAGCAATCCGCCGACGATGCGATTGTTTCCGCCGCCACAATGGTGAAGACTATGGTTGCCGACCGTCGTCATCTCCGGCTGAAATTCGGAATGATCCAGGCGCCGCTAAACGACGCGGTGAAGGCGATGATGCTGACGGTCGAAGCGCGTGCCCATCTGGGTCGGTGTCACAAGCGCATGCACGAGATCGGTGTCGAACATGAATTTTTCACACCCACGTCACACGGCGATATCTTCCCCACGACCGGCGACCCCGAACCAATCAAGCAATCGCTTTCGCTGGTTGCCTGACGTCGATCAAACAGCGTGAATGCCTACCTCTACTTGGCGACCTTGCTGACGGTCTCCACATGGAGCGTTATTCGGGGAGGTGCACCAGAGCGCCTGGCGATGGCGGCAATAGTGATTGCTGTCTTCGCCACGGCAGCTGTTGCATCGCATCGCATCTTCGGCAGTCGCGAGGTAGGCGTTTTCGCGGTCGATACCCTCCTCACTCTTTTCGTTGTGACGCTGGCACTGCTGGCGGAGAGGTTTTGGCTCCTATGGCTAGCTGCGATCCTGATCGTCAGCTTACTGCTGCAATTGGCAATCTGGTACGCGCCGCTCTACTATCGGGACGTCTATCTGATCCTGCATGCGATGAGCGCGTATCCCACGCTTATGCTTATCTTGGTCGGGACGCTACGCCATCGACACCGGCTGCAAAAGGCGGGGCACGACCCCTCCTGGTCCAAAAGCAACCAAGCGTGATGGCATATCGGGCGCGAGCGATAATTTCCTTCAGGGCGAAAGTAGCGAACATGGCTCCCGTTCCGATGACGGACCCAGTTCAAGACGCGCTCCTTCAGATATACGTAGCTGAAGAGGAACAAACGGAAATAGCGGTGTCGGCCATCGGTCCCTTGATCCGCGTGCCCCAGACGACTTGGCTCCGGCATATGGCTCTGATGGAGGAGGCCGGGCTGATTATTCGAAAAGGCGATCCGAACGATAGGCGGCGAAGCTGGCTTGTTCTATCGCGTGACTGCAAGGCGCAAATGGACGACCTCATATGCGATTTTTGGTGATTCCAATCATCTGGTCGCAATCGACCTGGATCATTCAGTACGCATAATAGTCGATCTCTGCATGATCGAGCGCGGCCAGCGCCTCGCCATCGGCCCGCGACTTCTCAAAATGGGCGCGCACATCATCGGCGGTCCCGCACCGGGGAAAGGCGCGGTCGCGGCGCGCTCGGTCAGCAATCGCGTCGACCCAGTCGCCGCGATCCCGCTGCATCAGAAGCCACCCGGCAAAATCGGGGCGGCGCTCACCGTATCGATCAATCTCCATACCACTGCTCCATCACGAGTCGGTGGCGGAAATGTAGGTGTTCCACTTATGTTCCACAATCAGTGAGGTGTGAAACCCACCAGAACGGCGGCGATGAGCAAACAACCGACCACCGCCGCCTCGATCTCAATTGCTGTTGGCCGCCGCATGCGCCGAGCCTAGCGGCCCGGTGTCGAAATTGGCAATCACCAGCTCGCTGACCTTCTTCGGTGCACCGCCCCCGACCGTATAAGTCACCGGTAGCGCGACTTGATCGAAAGCGGCAAATACCTCCCGCGCGCCGGGCGTGTCGTTGATCGACAGCACGAAGCGGCCCTTGATCCCCGCCAGCTGGTCGGCCAGCGCAGCGAAGTCGTCGCGGCCGAATACGTCGGCGCCATAGTCCGTCTCGCACCCCCAATAAGGTGGATCGAGATAGAAGAGCATGCCCGCGCGATCGTAGCGGCGAATAAAGTCGCTATAGACCAGCTGCTCGATCACGACACCGGCCAAGCGCTCATGGATATCGGCAAGCATCGGCTCCAGCCTGGTGACATTGAAGCGGGCACCCTGCCCGCTCGACACGCCGAAATTCCGCCCCTCGACCTTGCCACCGAAAGCCAGGCGCTGAAGGTACAGGAATCGCACCGCCCGCTCCAGATCGGTCAGCGTCTCCGGGGGCTGGGCGCGCAGCCGCTCGAATTCAGCCCGACTCGCCACCCGGAATCGCAGCATGTCGAGGAAATAGGCATAGTGCCGCTGCAGCACGCGGAAGAACGTAGCGACGTCACCGCTCACGTCATTGATGAATTCCGCCCTCGGCCGCGACCGCCGGCGCAGGAAGATGCCGCCCATCCCGACGAATGGCTCGGCATAGCCGTCGTGGTCGACGCGATCGAGCAGCGGGACAAGCCGCGACGCCAGATTGCGCTTGCCACCGATATAGCCGGCCGCAGGCGCGACCGGACGGACATTTGTTGGATACATGAGTCTTCGCTTCGCCTCTTAGGAACCCGCCCGGCATTGCCGGGTGCGGGGCGGCCAGATGGCCGATGGTCGTGGCGAGCTGGGTCTCGTCGGTGTGCCGGACTGCCATCCGGTCACCCCCGCCGGCCGATTGGCCAGCGGGGTATTTCTTCATGCTGCTATGTCGGCCTCTTCGAATACGACCGCGGGCACGCCCAGGCGGTCATTGATGTCTAGGAAGACCTCTCGCAGCGGCCGAATCTCATTCCGCGCGAACATCTGGCTCGCCTCCACCGGCGAGCCGAAAGCCGACCCCTGCGCCGGCACGATGCCAAGCAGTTGCGGCGGCACGCGGTGCGCAGCCATGATGTCCGCCGCCGACGCGCTCTTGATGCCGAGGAATTCGTCCTTCGCGCCGGCCTCGGCGATCGGGATGATCTTGATGCTGCTCTCCTTGCCGCTGGGAGAATGGAAGAAAAGCGACCGGAAATTCCCCGGCCCTTTCGCCAAGCGCATCTGCTCCTTCAGCTTGTCGGTGCTGGCCGCGTCGATCTCGCCGCTGGCATACAGGATGTACCCGGCGTGCGCGCCATTCAGGTAATATTTGCGCCGAAATAGCGTCGCGCTCTCATTCAGCAGCGCGGCCTGCAGCGCCGACATATATTCGGGGACGCCATAGATCTCCTGATTGACGTCCGGCTGCATGAGCTGGATAACCGACCCGCGCTCGAATTCCTGCTCCTGCTGCGCACCGGGTACGAAGAAATACCGGCCCTCCTCCACCCCACGCCGGGTATATTTCGCCGGCGTATAGTCGAGCCGCAGCGTCGCCCCACCCATCGACCGCACCTTCACCGCATAGCAGTCGCCAAAGACCAGATAGTCCTGCACCATCTTGGCAAAGGCGGCGCGTGACAGCCACTGGGTCGGCCGGAATGCCGCCAGCACCTGCTGCCGCTTGAAGATGATCGCGCTGGAATGGTGGGGCGACGTGCGGAATGCCCGCGCGAGGCCCTCCCGCGACACCGGCGGCTCATACCACCGCCCATTGTGCGGCGATTGCAGCATGTCGAGCAGCAGCGACCGATCAAGCGCCGGCTCTGGATCGCCAAAACTGAAAGCCTCGATCGCCGACCCACGGTCATTGGCCGGCACGATCGCGCCGATCGACGCCGCCCGCGCCTGACGCGCACTCATCCGCTCGGTACGCCTGCTCATTCGATGATCTCCATGGAGCCCTTGGGCTTTTCCTTGCCGTCCAGCGGCTCATTGCTCAGCACGTGCATGATGGCCCAGGCGATGTCGGCATGGCCGTCCTGCCCGCCGCGCCCGGCCTTGAAGGTCATCGCCTTGCCGCTGTCGGTGATCGTCTTCTTGATCGACACGAAGCTGCTGACGACGTCCATGCACATGCTGTCGAAGGCGAGGCGGCCACGGCGCACGACATTCTGCGCCTTCATCACCATGGCGGCCTTCACCTCCAGCGAATATTCGATCTTCGTCACGCCGGCGATGCCGACCTCGGGCTTGGCGAGCAGCTGGTAGACGCCAGCGCCGACACCGGTCGCGTCGATCCCCAGATAGGTGACCGTGTAGCGCGACAGCACGCCCTTGATGAATTCGGCCTGCTGCTCGAAATCGAGGCCGCGCAGCTGGTGGCGCTCCAGAATCCGGAAGGTGCCGCCCTGCTCGGTCGGCGGCGCGACGATCACCAGCACGGCATTGTCGCCCTCTTCCGAATTTTGCGGATCATAGCCGGCCCAGACGGGTCGGTTGCCATAGGGCCGCGCCCACTCCGGATTATAATCGGTCCATTCGACCAGGCTGTCGCAGCCCAGCTTCACCAGATCATTGAATTTGAAGGCCGACAGACTGTCGTCGACAAAGACGCAGCCAAAGAGATTGGCGAATTCGTCCTCGGCATATTCGTCCTGCAGCTCGTCCAGGTCGACCAGGTCAAATCCCTTGTCGATCGCGTCCTGCACCGTGACGATCTGCCGCCACACCGAATCCTCGCACAGCCGCCCGTCCTTCAGCGCGGCATGGCTGACATCGATCTCGATCCGGTCGGCCTTGGCCTTACGCCGATTGCGTCGCTCCCCGGTCCAGTACGGATAGGCAAGGTGCGCGATCGTCGACGGAGTGGAAAAGTAGGTCTTCCGCCAGTGCTTGTGGGTCGCCATCCCTGAGGCGACTTTATTCAGCTCCTCGAAACCGTGGACCCAAAAGAATTCGTCGAAATAGAAATTGCCGCTGCGCCCCTGCGCGGTGCGGAAATTCGTGCCGAGGAAATGCAGCTCCGCTGCCGCCTCGCCCTCCGGGCGTAGCGCGCTGGTGATGAGCATCGGGTCGCCCTTCAGGTCGACCCCGACCAGCTTGGCAAAGCCCACGATGTAATTGCGGAATTGATGCGCCTGCGCCTTCGACGCGCTCAAGAATACCTGATTGCGACCGCTCTCGATCGCGTCGATCAGCGCCTCGAAAGCGAAATAATAGGTCGCCCCGATCTGGCGCGACTTCAGGATCATCCGCGTGCGGCGCGACAGATTCGCCCACCACGTCTCCTGGTATCCGAACAGCTGGCCGAGGAAGATTTCCTTCAGCCGCTCGGCCTGCTCGACCGTGAAATAGTTCGACGGCGTCTTTTCCTTGCGCGGACCGGAATTCCGGCGCGCGACCTTTTCATTCAGGTCGCCTTCGTGCCCGCCCGGCTCCTCATACCGGCGCACCTTCGCCAGCGCCGCGACCTGCCGACCCAGCAGGTCGATTTCCTTGAAATCGCCAGGGGTCTTCTTGTCCTTGGCGATGAGCATCATCCATCGCGCTTCGAGGCAGTCCTCCAAGCGCCGGATGCTGGGCACGTCATCCCACTTGCCGCGATCCTTCCACGACTGGACGGTGGTCCGCGCCACCTCCAGCTCTCCGGCAATCTGGCTGACCTCCCACCCGCGCCAATACAGGCTGCGCGCGGCCCGCCGCCGGTCCTCGACCGGCAGCGTCAGCGGATTGCGCAATAGGGATGCGGTGCCAGGCTCCATCGGCCGCGACCCTAGCCACGTCGCCCGCCCGCCCCGGAGCGCCGCACCGGGTAGAGACGCACTCTACCCCCCACCACGCTTGAGAAGCGGCCCGCCTTCCGCCCCTGTGGCGGTCAGCAATCGCCCTGCCCGGCAATCTGACCCCCAAGGACCACACCCATGGCCAAGACCCGCTTCTTTCGCATCGCCGTCGAGGGCGGCACCACCGACGGCCGCGTGATCGAGCGCGCATGGATCGAGCAGATGGCGGCGGGCTATAATCGCGCCACCTACACCGCCTCGATCAACTGCGAGCATATTCGGGGCTACAGCCCCGAGCCGCCCTTCAATTCGTACGGCGTGGTCGACGCGCTGAAAGCCGAAGAAATCGAGATTGACGTCGCCGGCAAGAAGGAAAAGCGCCTGGCGCTGCTCGCCTCGCTGGAGCCGAATGACCAGCTGCTCGCGATCAATCGCGGCAAGCAGAAGCTCTTCACCTCGTGCGAGATCACGCCGAACATGGGCGGGTCGGGCAAGGCCGGCCTGGTCGGTTTGGCCGTGACGGACAATCCGGCCTCACTCGGCACCGAAATGCTCGAATTCGCGGCGGGCAAGGGCGATGCCAATCCCTTCCACGCGCGCAAGCAGGACAAGGCGAACCTCTTCTCCGCCGCGATGGAAGCCGACATCGCGTTGGATGACGCCACCGACCCCACCGGGATGTTCGCGTCGATGAAAGCCATGTTCGATGGCTTTGCTGCCAAGTTCGCCAAGGGTGACGAAAAGCAGGCTGATACGCCCCCTCCGACCCCGCCCGTTGGCGGCACCGGTGGTAAGGAACCGGCGAACGACAATTTCGCGGCGTTCGCGACCCAGCTCGGCGAGACCATGACGCAGGCGATCGCCGCCGCGTTCACCCCGCTCAACGCTACGGTCGGCACGATCCAGACCGAGCTGTCGGCTCTGAAGACGAAGGTCGACACCACCGAAGCCCCGAACACCTTCAGCCGCAATCTCGCCACCGGCGGCGGCACCACGATGGTCACCGACTGCTGATCCACCGCCTGCCCCGCCCCAGCCCCCGCCGCACAGGACACCCCCATGCGCAATGACACCCGCCTCGCCTACAATGCCTATCTCGGCCAGATCGCCACGCTGAATGGCGTCGGCGACGCCACCGTCACCTTCTCGGTTGCCCCGGTGGTCGAGCAGAAGCTCGAAGAGATCATCCAGAAATCGTCCGATTTCCTGTCGAAGATTTCGATCTTCACGGTCAAGCAACAGGAGGGCGCCAAGGTCGGCATCGGCGTGACCCGCCCGATCGCATCGCGCACCCTCACGAATAGCGCGACCGGCGTCCGCCGCAAGCCGGTCGATCCGACCGACACCGCCGACAAGGGCCGCTATTTCTGCGCCCAGACCAACAGCGACGTCGGCATCAAGTACGCGAAGCTGGACATGTGGGCGCACCGCCCCGAATTCCAGACGCTGATCCGCGACACCATCGTCAAGCAGCAGGGCCGCGACCGGATCATGATCGGGTGGAATGGCACGTCGCGCGCCGACACCACCGACATCACCGCCAATCCGCTGCTGCAGGACGTCAATCTGGGCTGGCTGTACAAGATCCGCACCTATGCGCCGGAGCGCGTGGTGTCGGATGGTGAGCTGACGACCGATGCGACCAAGGCGATCTATGTCGCGGCGGGCACGCCGGGCACCGATGTCGATTTCGTCAATCTCGACGCGCTGGTCTTCGACGCGATCGAGCTGCTGGACGAATGGCATCGCGACGACACTGACCTGGTCGTGATCGTCGGCCGCGATCTCCTGCAGGAGAAATTCAGCAATATCATCAATGCCGCCGGTGACAAGGCGACGGAGATGGAGGCGCGCAATCGCATCCTGACCCTGCCCAAGCAGGTCGGCGGCAAGCTCGCCGTGGTCGTGCCCTTCTTCCCGCCGACATCGATCCTCATCACCAAGCTCGAAAATCTGGCGATCTACGTTCAGGCCGAAAGCCGCCGCCGCCAGATCAAGGACGCCCCGGAATTCGACGAAATCCAGGACTTCCAGTCGGTGAATGAGGCGTACGTGGTCGAGGATTACGGCTGCTGCTCGCTCTACGAAAACATCCGGATGCGCAAGAAGCCCTGACCGGGCTGATCTTCCCCTGACACGCCGCTCGAAAGGATCAGCGCAATGAGCCTCGCTCGCAAGCACCGGGACCGCGTCCTGGCCGAAAAGACCGCGCTCGCATCCTCGGGCGACGTCACCTCCACCGCTTCGGCGGTGGAGGTCCCCTTCTATGACGCCGCACAGGACCGGTCGGCGCTGATCGCCGCCGCCCAGGTCGGCTCCCGCCTTACCCACGATCTGCGCCGCCTGAAAGAAATCCGCTCGATCACCGGGCCAAACGGCAAGATCGCGGCGAAGCGCGCGATGCTGCCCGAATATGCCGACTGGGTCGCCGGGCTGCTGTCGGGCGCGCAGGCCGCCGGCGCCGGCGTGTCGGGCGATGTGCTGCCGACCGTCATGGTCTGGCGGATCGACGTCGGCGATTTCGCCGGCGCGATGCCGCTGATCGAGCATGTCCTCGCTCACAAGGTCGCGATGCCGACGCGCTATGCCCGCGACGCCGCGACGCTGATCGTCGAGGAGATCGCCGATGCCGCGATCAAGGCGCAGGCCGCCGACCAGCCCTTCGACCTCGCCATCTTGGAGCAGGTCGAGGCGCTGACCGCCGACGACGACATGCACGACGAAGTGCGCGCCAAGCTGCTGAAGGCGATCGGCGTCGAGCTGGACCGCGCTGCCCAGGCGCTGGCCGGCACCGACGCCGCCCCGCTCCTCACCCGCTCGCTGACCGCGATGAAGGCCGCGCAGGCCCTGCACGACCGCGTCGGCGTGAAGACCACCATCAAGGCCGTCGAGAAGCGCCTAGCCGCCGCCAAGCCGGAGACCGAATGATGCTGCTTTTCCTCCTCTGCCTGACCTTGGCGATCATGGTGATCGACGGATTGCTGTCGATCGCGTTGAAAGTCAGGGCCGCGCGTCACCTCGCACGCCCGCAGCTCCCCGCTCCGCCACTCACGCCGGATCAGGCGGACGAAATCACCCGGCTGCTGACGCTCGCTCGCGACGAGCCGGCACGCCCATCGCGCTGACACCAGCTCGCCCCCCGGCGTCTCGGGGGCAGGTCGCACGACGTGGGAGGGCCTTCGGGCTGCGGGCCACGCTCCTCCGGCCTCCACCCCCGAATTTTTCGAAAGCCCGCCCGTGACCCAGTCCGCCATCCTTCTCGCCCATATCGCCGCACTGCTGGTCGGCGCGCTGGTGACCCTCGCCGGCGCAGTCGTGACGGCGGACAGCCGCCGCTGGGCATCCGATCTGAGCATGGACCATGCGACGGTACTGACGCGCGCGATGAGCTTGGGTGTGACCGGCCTACTGCTCTTCATCACCGCCGCCAGCGCGATCCTCCGCTTGATCGCCGGCGCATGAGCGGCTTCGGCACCATCGGCGGCACCTGCCTCGGCTCGGTCATCCCCGAAGCCGCGACGACGGTCGAAGGCACGATCGCCGACGACTGGTATCCCGCCATCGACCTCGACCAGCTCCGCCGCGACCACCGCATCGGCACCGTCCAGGTCGTGACCCCCGCCCGCCTGCGCGCCGCCGTTCAGGAAGCGCTGCTGTCGATCGACAATCAGGTCGGCGCACAGGCGGCGGCATGGCAGCTCGCCGGCCACACCAACCTCGCCGACGTGCCGGCAAAGCGGCTCGCCGGTACAAGCCGCCTGGTCATCGCCTTCCACCGCGCCGTCGCCGCGCTGACCAAGGCCGAGCTGATCGAGCGGCACCGCGACATCGACACCACCGCCGGCGGCGACCGCGACGCCGGCGCGCTGGATCCGTCGATCGCCGAGCTGCGCCGCGACGCCGCCCACGCCATCCGCGACATCCGGGGCGAGCCGCGCGCCCCGGCCGAGCTGCTGTGATGGCCGACACCGTCACCGCGCGCCAGGGCGACACGCTGGACCTGATCCTGCACCGCGACCGGGGCTTGGGGCCGGAAGCGATCGGCACCGTCCTGTCCGCCAATCCCGGCCTCGCCGCGCTGGGTCCGGTCCTGCCCGCCGGCACCGCCATCATCATCCCCGACGCCGCCGCATCCGCGCCGGTCACCCGCCCCCTCCTCAAATTGTGGGACTGACATGAGCAAGCTGCTCACCATCCTCGACACCCTGCTCGCCCTGCTGGCGGGGCTGGTCCCCGGCGCGATGGGCGCGGCGGTCAGCCTCGCCTATGAAAAGGGGCTGACCTGGTCCGACCGCTTCGTCCAATTCACGGTCGGGACCATCGTCTCCTATTTCGCGCGCGGTGCGATCGTCGCCCTCTTCGACCTGCACACGTTCGTGGTCGACGGGATCGTCTTCACCGCCGGCATGATCGCCTTCCGCGCCACCCCGCGCTTCGCCAGCGCGGTGATTGATGCGCTGGTGTCGATCCCCGCCGCGATCCGCGACCGCATCTTCGGAGGCACCAATTGACCCTGACGGCTTGGGAATATGCGGCGCAGGCCGCCATCGCGCGCCCGATTTACGGCATCGTCGTGCATTGCTCCGCGACGCCGGAGGGCCGCGACGTCACCGCCGCGACCATCCGAAGCTGGCATCTGGCCAAGGGCTGGGCCGACATCGGCTATCATTTCGTCATCCGCCTCGACGGCAGCATCGAAACCGGCCGCCCCCTTGCCAAGGCCGGTGCGCATGTCGAAGGGCACAATGCCCGCACCATCGGCATCTGCTATGTCGGCGGCACCGACGCGGCCGGCAGTTCGAAGGACACCCGCACGCCGGAGCAGCGCAAGGCGCTGATCGCCCTGCTGAGGACCCTGCGCGCCCGCTTCCCGCGCGCCACGATCAAGGGGCACCGCGACTATTCGCCCGATCTCAACGGCAATGGCCGGGTCGACAGCTTCGAATGGATCAAGGCCTGCCCGTCCTTCGACGCCGCGCGGGAGTATGCGTCGCTATGATCCGCCGCCTGCTCGCCGCGATCGGCCTCCATCGACAGTGGCTGACGCTGATCGCCGTCGGCGCCGCGGCCGCCTTCCTCTATATCCAGTGGTCGCGGGTCACCGGTGAGCGCGACCGCGCGCTGCAATGGTCGGAGACTGCTTGCGCCGCCGCGGGCACCACGTACGTCGCCTCGGTCGAGACGGTCGATGGCAAGCGCGTGAAATATGCGAGCGGTCAGCGCTGCAAGGCCATCATCGCCGACCTCGCCGCCTTCCGCACCGACAGCGACCGCATGACCGCCGAGACGCTGGCGGCAGCGATGCACGGCCGCGACGCCCGCACCCAGTCCGATGCCGCCCACGCCCGCGCCGCCGCCGAAGCCGCGCGCGCCGCCACCCAGAGAATGGAAGCCGCCGATGCCAAAGCTGCCCCCACCGATCGCGTCGACAGCGATTGGTTTGCTGCTCTCAATGACCTTGCCGGGCTGCGTCCGGCAGGTGCCGGTCGCTAAGTCGGTGCCGGTCGCCGTGCAGATCCGCGACACGCCGCCGGCCGAGCTGCTACGCTGCCCGCCCGCGCCCGCCGGCTATCCGACCGATGCGGAGGCGATGATGCCCGCCGCCGTCCGCGCGGCGACGATCCGCATGGCCACCGCCCTGCGCGACACCCGCGATCAGCTCCTCCGCCTGATCAGATGGCACGACGCCACCACCTGCAAGGATCCCGTCCAGTGAAAATGACGATCGCCGATCGCGCCGCCGCCGCCGAGCAGGCCAGCCAGCCCTTCGGCCAGGTGGTGGACACGCCCAATCCGCTGACGCTGCTCGGCCGGATGAAGGCGCTGGTCGACGCCATCCTGCCCGCGCGTACCGCGAAGGCGGTGGTACCCAGCGACAGCGTCGCGCTCGATCCGGTCCCGCGCGGGATCTATATCGGCACCGGCGGCGACGTCACGATCCGACCGATCGGCTCCTCCACCGACGTCACCTATCGCAACCTGCCCGACGCCAGCTACATCGCCGTCCGCGCGCAATATATCCGCGCGACCGGAACCACCGCGCTCAATATGATCGCGGAGGGCTGACCATGGCGGCACAATCTGGAGCGATGGGCACTGGCCTTGCGACGCTGGGTCGCATGGCGGTGCTGCCCGATCGCCGCTTGCCCCACGTCGTCACCGCGCTGGGCGACAGCCGGGTCGCCGCAATTTATCTGGACCCCGCGAAGCTCAATCGCGGCACCCGGTCGCCGTTGAACTGGGCGAACGCCTTGCTCGGCCACCGCATGACGATCGCCGAAACGTTCGGCGTCAGCGGCGATCGTACCGACCAGATGCTCGCCCGTCTTCCCGCCGCGATCGCGACCGGCGCGGGCCTGCTGTACGTGCAGGGCGGCATCAATAATCTGGGCGCCGTCGCCACCGGCTTCACCTATGTCCATGCGGTCACGGGTGAGGTGGTGACGATCGACACCGTCGCCGCCGTCGCCATGCGCGACCTGCGCCAGATCGCCGACACTGCACGCCGCACCGGCATGATCGTGGTGCTGGAAAATGAAATCGGCGGATCGTCGCTGGCGACCGTCGAGAAGGTCGCGGCGCTCGTGACCCTGCGGGCCATGATCGCCGACTATGGCGCGCAGACCCCCGGCGTCCATGTCCACGATGCCTATCCCATCGTCATGCAGCCGAGCGCGGGCACGCCGCTATTCCGCACAGGCTATGCCTATGACGGCACCCATTGCACCGGACGGGGTGCCTATTGGCATGGCAAGAGCCTCTCCCTGCTCCTCGACCGTCTCCTGCCCTTGCGCAGCGTGCTATCGCGCGGTGCGATCGATACCCCGGCAAACGGACGCCGCCAGCTGCTCGCGAATCACCTGTTCGTGACTGCAGCCGGCGGCTCGACCCCCATCTTCACCGTCACGGCGAATACGAAATCGACGACCACGCTGACCGTGACCAGCGCGAGCACCATCCCGGTGGGAGCATCAGTATCGGGCGCGGGCGTCCCGGCCGGCACCACCGTCATCGCACAGCCGAATGGCGGCGGCGCGGGCGACTATACCCTCAGCCAGGCGGCGACCGCGACCGCGACCGGCGTGACCATCACCGTCGCCCTTGTCGGTGGCCCGGTCCCCGCATCATGGACCGCCGCCATGTCGGCAAATGCCGGTACGGCGCTGCTCACGACGGTCGTGAATGCCGACGGCGTCGGGTCGGGCGTGCAGGCGGCGATCGCCTTTGCCGCCGCCGGCAGCTTCCGCCTTGAGCAGGCGTTGGCCGGCACGCCGGGTGGGGCCTATCACGCAAATCTGCGACCCGGCGATGAGGTGGAGGCGTTCGCCTTGGTTGAAATCGCCGGCGCACCCGCCATCCTCTCCGCCGTCCATCTGGAGATCAGCGCGGCATCCGCCGGATCGGGCGGCACCGGCGCGACGGCGCTCGATCTCTTCGGACCGTCGACGGCTACCGACCAAGGCGTGAATGACGCGGCGCTCTTTACGCTGCGCAGCCGGTCGATCGTCCTTCCCACCCCGACCGGCACCTATCCCTATCTCCTCGCGATCATCCGCGTGTCGGCATTCGCGGCCGGTGCGGCGACCGTCATCGTGCGGCAAGCCGGGGTGCGGCGGCGCACATGAAAAAGCCCGACACGCTCCGCCAGCTGCTCTACGCCACCGCGCTGGTCGGCCAGACCGAAAAGCTCGCGACCTTCATCGATCGCGGGCGCATCGAATGCCGGCGCGGGGCCAATCTGTCCTTCCGCTACCACTACACCCTCTCGCTGGTGGTGCAGGGCTATACCGGCTCGCCCGACGCGCTGATGATCCCGATCCTCGCCTGGGTGGCCGAGCAGCAGCCCGACCTGCTCGACCGCGCGCCGCATGAGCCCTTCACCTTCGAGAGCGAGCTGCTCGACGCCGACACCGCCGACGTGTCGATCGAGCTGGAGCTGTCGGAGCTGGTCCTGGTCGAGCGGACGGCCAAGGCCGCATTCGTCGCGACCCATGTGCCCGAGCCGGTCCTGGTCGACGCCTTCCCAGGCGTCTGCGGCGTGTCGCTGCTGCAGGGCCTGCTCGATGATGGCATGACGATCGTCCCCGCATGACCGAGGGCGACGATCTGGTGCAGATCGAATCGCTGGCGGCGGCGCTGCTGCGCAATCTCGACGCGCCCGCCCGCCGCCAGCTGCTGCGAAGCGTCGCGAAGAAGGTCCGCGCGGGTCAGCGTGCCCGGATCGAGCGCCAGCAGAATCCGGACGGCAGCGGCTTCGCCCCCCGCCGCAAGCGCCCACAGCCGGTGCGCGGTAATCGCGCGGTCCATTTCCTGTACCCAAAGGGCGATCCCGCCCCGCGCGAAGTCTACATGAAAAGCTGGACGCTCGACGGCCCGCTGATGACCGGCTTCGACATCAAGGCCGGCGCGATCCGATCCTTCCACCGCGACCGCGTGGAGAAGTGGCTCCCGCTCGATGAGGGCCAAAACAATGCCGGCGCCGGCCGCCTGCGCCGGAAGGGGCATATCCGGCGGAAGCTGATGTTCCGCAAGCTACTGTCGCCCCGCCAACTGAAGGAAGGCGCGACCGATCGCGAGGCATGGATCCGCTTCACCGGACAGGCCGCCCGCGTCGGCCGCATCCACCAGGACGGCCTGGTCGACAAGCCGTCGCTGAAGGTCAAGCCCGTGCGCTACGCCCGCCGCCGCCTGCTGGGGCTGACCGATGCCGACCGGGTGATGGTCGCCGAAGCCTTCATGGCATCGCTGGTGGACGGCACCGGGTAGAGACGCACTCTACCCCCCGCCGCGCTGGCGTGTGACCATTGCTCGCTACGACATGGCCGGCGATGGACCTTGCCACCGCCTCAACCCCTGTCGACCTGTCCCGCCTGCCGCCTCCCGCGCTGGTCGCGCAGCCCAGCTTCGACGCGATCGTCGCCCAGCTGGTCGGCGCGATGCAGGAGCGATACCCCGACTTCGACGCGACGATCGACAGCGAGCCGATCGTCATGCTGCTGCAGGCGGCGGCCTATCAGATCATGCTGGCCCGCGCCGAATTCGACGACACTGCGCGCCAGCTGCTGCTGGCGTTCGCCACCGGCGCCAATCTCGACCATCTGGGCGCGCTGTTCGGCCTGCCCCGCTTGGTCCTCACCCCCGCCACGTCCTCCACCGATGCGGTGATGGAAGGCGACGAAGCCTTCCGCCAGCGGATCGTCCTTGCGCCCGAAAGCTTCTCGGTCGCGGGACCGGACCTTGCCTATGTCGCCTTTGCCCGCCGCGCCGATGGCGACGTCGCCGATGCGAGCGTCGTCAGCCCCGCCCCCGGCGAAGTCGTCGTCACCGTGCTGTCGGCCAAGGGCGACGGCACCGCGCCCGCCGCGCTGCTCGCCAAGGTCCGCGCGCAGGTCGACCGCCGCGACGTGCGCCCGCTGACCGATGCCGTCACCGTGCAGTCCGCCACCATCCTGCCCTTCGCGATCGATGCGCGTGTCTGGACCTTCTCCGGTCCCGATGCCGCGCTGGTCCTGTCGACTGGGCGCGCCGCGCTCGACGATTACATCGCCGACAGCCGCAAGCTCGGCCGCGCGATCCGCCGCAGCGGCATCGAGGGCGCGCTGCAGGTCGCCGGCGTCGAGCGGGTGGAGCTGCCGGGCTGGGTCGATATCGTACCCGATAGCACGAAGGCAGCGCACTGTACCGCGATCACGGTGACCCATGCCGGCTACGCCTAGTCTTCTGCCGCCCAATGCCACCGCGTTCGAGCGCGCGGTCGAATCGGCACTGTCCCGCATCACCACGATCGAGACGCCGGTCGCGACGCTGATGCACCCGGCGACGATCCCCGCGCCGGTGCTGCCCTTCCTCGCCTGGCACCTGTCGATCGACCGCTGGGGCGAGGATTGGAGCGAGGCGAGGAAGCGCGCCGCCGTCGCCGACGCCATCGCCGCCCAGCGGCGCAAGGGCACCCCTGCCTCGGTCGACGCGGTCCTCGCCGATTTCGACGCGCTGCTGGAGCTGGTCGAATGGCACCAGATGACCCCGCGCGGGACGCCCCACACCTTCGAAATCCGCCTGCCGCTCGGCGTCGAGGGCGGCGCGCGCTCCCGCGCCGATTTCGCCGACGCCATCCTGCGCGACGTCGCCCGCGTGAAGCCCGCGCGCAGCCATGGCACGCTGGTCCAGCTGCTCGGCGTCGCCGGCCGCGCCGGCGTCCAATCGGTGGCCCGCCTGCTCGGCACCACCCGCCTCGACCTGACCTTCACCGATGATCGCTCGCAGCCTTGGGACACGCTTCTCCAGACCGAGGATGGCGAGCCGCTGCAATCCGACGACCGCACCTTTCTGGATACCGCGCCATGACCACGCCTTCCCTGTCGCTTGTCATCACCACCACCGGGCTGCAGCGCTTCGTCGCCGCGCAGCTGGGCGAGGACATCGACCTGACCGTGTCACAGGTCGGCCTGACCGCCGCCGCCTTCGTGCCCGCACCGACCCTTTCCGCCCTGCCGGGCGAATTCCGCCGCGTCGCCACGATCTCCGGCGTCGCCAGCAGCGCCGATACCGTCCACCTGGTCGTGCGCGACGCCGCGCCGCTGCGCTATGAGATGCGTGGCCTTGGCCTCTTCCTCGCCGACGGCACGCTTTTCGCGACCTATGGCCAGGCCGACCCGATCTTCGAGAAGTCGGAGCGATCGACGATGCACATCGCGATCGACCTGGTCTTTCCCACCGGCACCGCCACATCGCTCAGCTTCGGCGACACCAATTTCCTGCAGCCGCCCGCCACCGAGATCCTCGCCGGCGTCATCGAGCTGGCGACGGCGGCGGAGGTCGCCGCCGGCGTCGATCCGGTGCGCGCGGTGACACCCGCCACCCTCGCCGCCCGCCTGACTGCCCTGCTGGCGACCGTCACCGCCGCGATCGGCGCGGCCGTCGCCCCGCTGGTCCCGCTGACCCGGCGTATCAATACGAGCGGCCTTGCCGTCGGCGGACAGACGCTCGCCACCGACCCTACCATCTCGGTCCCACCCGCCACCGCTGCCCAGCTGCTCGCCGCGACCGCCGGCAATGTCGCGGTCACGCCGGCCAGCTTCGGCGACCTCGGCAATATCATTGCGCCGACCGGCTCCTACGCCCTGCCGGGCGGGCTGATCGCAAAATGGGGCGGCCAGCGCGGTCGCGTGACTAGCGAGGGCGCCGTGCGGGTCGATTTCGCCCAGCCATTCCCGAACGGCGCGTTCCGCGCGCTGGTCACCCCCCGCATCGCCGCCGCCAACAGCAGCGACGACTATTTCTGCCAGCTGGTCGGCGATCCCGATGCCGGTGGCTTCACCGTCCAGTATCAATCCGACGACGCCAATGGCGGCCTCGACGGCTTCGACTGGCTCGCGATCGGACACTGACCATGGCTCGTATTTCCCAGCTCCCGCTGCTCGCCGTCCCGACCGGTGCTGAAATGGTCCCCGTGGTCGTCGGGGGGCAGACCCGCCGCGTGCCCGTAGGGCCACTGGTTACCGCCGCCGCCGGCCCGGCCATCGCCGAGGCGACGGTTGCCGCCAATGCCTCGGCCGATGCCGCAACGCGCGCCCAGGCGATCGTTGACGCGCAGCTCGACCTCGCCGCTGCCGACCATGTCTTCGATACCAAGGCACAGGCGACCGCCGCCGCCGCCGCCATCGCCGATGGCGCCGTCGTGCAGGTGCTGGTCGACGAAAGCCGCGCACGCTGCTGGACGATCTACCGCAAGGACGGCTCGGCGCTGCGCTTCGTCCGCAATCGCGCCGACCGGGTGTCGGTGACGCCCGAGCAATTCGGCGCGGTCGGTGACTGCAATCCGCGCACCGGCGCCGGCACCGACGACACCTCGGCGATCGAGGCCGCGCTCGATTATCTCTATGCCCATGGCGGCGGCCGGATCGAGCTGGGCGCGCGCTGGTATCGCCTCACTCGCTGCCTGCGTTTGCGCAATACCAGCACCGCGCAGGCGATCGGCACACAGCCCGCCGTCGTCATCGTCGGACAGGGCTGCAGCAGCCAGGGCGGCAAGGGCGACCGCTGGATTGCCGCCTCCGGCCTCTTCTGGTCGGCCGAGGGCGGCGATGCCGTGGCGAAGATCGACACGCGCGGCATCGGCACCCTGACCCTTGCCGATTTCGATCTCGGCTCGGCCGGGCTGGCGCGCCCCTTCCTGCACACGACCTTCACCACGCTATTCGCCATGCGCGTCGGATTCGTGTCGCCGCGCACCGGCCTCGACTGCACCGACGACGCGATCGTCTGCGGCGGGACGCGTGATTTCGAAGTCGATCCGGCCTTCGACCGGCGCTCGGCCGACTGCGGCTTTCAGGGCTATGGCACCGTGATCGAGGGCTGCTATTTCAATGGCGTCCGCCGCGTGCTGGTCACCCAGCGCCATGCGAATGCGATCCGCTTCGTCTACAATAATATCTGGGGCGCCTGCGGGAATGCCCGCGCGATCGGCGCCGCGATCGAGAGCGACGGCGCCCCGGTCGACGCGCTCACCTATGCGACCGGCGTCACCGTCTTCGGCAATCTATTCGAGCTGGGCGCGTACAAGCGCGCGATCTATCTCGTCCGGTCCTATGCGTGGCACATCGGCGCGAATGACGTCTACGATGCCGACGATCACCTGACGGTCGAGGGGGTCTATGTCGACCCGTCCTGCGTCGCGATCCGCGTCGACGGCAGCCTGCGCCCCGCCGCCACCCTTGCCGGCGTCGATCGGCCCTACCTCACCGATCCGGGTAAGGTCTGCATCTCGGTCCCGATCTACCGCGACGAATGGACCCGCTTCGGTCGGATCGATGCCGGCGACGACCAATTCCCCAATCGCTTCGGCAGTACCCGCTTCGACGCACCCGGCGCCGCGCCGGTCCTCTACCAGTCGCGCCAGGCGGAGGTGCCCGGTGCCGCCGCGCGGATGATGGTCCGCGTCAGCTTCAATCCGCTGGCGCCGAGCGGCGAAGACGTGATCGACATCGTCCTACACGGCGGCGGCCGACAGATCGGCGGCGGCGAGGCCGGCAATGTCTACAACTGGGCCGCCGCCGCCGCCAGTCGCGGCGCCAGTTTCTGGAATAGTGGTCGCAGCTGGGGCTTCGACCGCACCGATCCCGTGGCCGCGCGCCGCGAAGGTGCCAGTATGGGCGTCGACACTGGCACCGGCGGCAATTTCCTCGACCTTTGGGCGATCCAGCACCGCATCCGCGACCACACCGGCAAGCTCGGCGCGACCTTCTACCCGGCCGCCGGCACGCTCGATCTCGCCAGCGGCTATATGGTCGACGGCAAGGTGGTGGTCGGCGCGCGACAGCCCGCCATCGCCAGTGACAAGACCACCGCCGAAAAGATCGAGCTGATCCTGCGCACGCTGCGCAATCACGGCCTGATCGACGCCTGATGACGCGACCGGGTAGAGACGCACTCTACCCGGTCGCGCACTCGCACCGGGGCGGCATCGCTGCACTGTGCCCCGATGGCCCAGCCTGTCGACCTCCCTCGCCTCATCGGCGACCTGATCCGCGAAGGCGTCGTAATTGCCCGCAGCGGTGCGCTATGCCGTGTGCGGATCGGCGACATCGAGACGCCCGGGATCCCCTGGCTCGCCGGCCGCGCGGGCAAGGCCAGGATCTGGTCGCCGCCTTCGATCGGTGAGCAGGTCGCCGTGCTGTGCGGTGAGGGCGATCTCGCCCGCGCGATCGTGCTGCCCGGCCTCTTTTCCGACGCCCATCCCGCCCCGGCCGACGATGACAGCTTCCACATCATTTTCGACGACGGCTGCTGGATCGGCTACGACCCGGCCAAGGGCGAGGCGATGGTCGCACTGGGCGACAGCACCCGCCTGCAGGTCGCACCGGGCAAGGTCCGTATCGACGCCGATCTGGAAGTGACCGGAAAGGTCACCGCCGACGTCGACGTGATCGCCGCGGGCAAGAGCCTGAAGTCGCACAAGCACACGCTTGTCCAGCCCGGCCAGGGCGTATCGGGCGCGCCGCAATGATCGGGATGGACCGCCACACCGGCAGCGTCTGCGAGGGCGCCGATCACCTGCGCCAGTCGGTCGGCATGATCCTCGGCACGCCGATCGGCACCCGCGTCGGCCGGCGCGACTTCGGCAGCCACATTCCCGAACTGATCGACCAACCTTTGAACGCGGCCACGCGATTGGCCGTCATCGCCGCCGGCGCGCTCGCCCTGCTGCGACAGGAGCCGCGCATCCGTGCGCGGCGGATCCTTTTCGAGGGGTCCGGCGCCGGCGCCGCCGAGCTGCGCATCATCGGCACCCGTCTGGACGGCCCCCGCCCGGCGCCGGTCGACCTCACCACCACCCTCCGCCCTGCCCGCGCCTGAAAGGATCCTCATGGCCACCGCCTTCCACCACGGTATCACCGTCACCGAATCGAAGACCACGTCGCGCCTCATCGCGACGATCGCCACCGCCTGCATCGGCCTGGTCGTCACCGCGCCGGCGGCCGACGCCGCCGCCTTCCCGCTCGACCGTCCGGTGCTGATCGATGAGACCCCCGGCCATATCGACATGACCACCGCGCTGGCGAAGATCGGCGCGACCGGCACCGGCCGCACCGTGCTGGAGGCGATCGCGTCGAAGGTCCGCACGCCCGTGATCGTCGTGCGCGTCGCGCCCGGCGCCGATGCCGCCGCGACCGCCACCGCCGTGATCGGCGCGAGCAATGCCGGCGTCCGCACGGGAATGCAGGCGCTGCTGGCGGCCGAGGCGCAGACCGGCATCCGCCCGCGCATCCTCGCCACCCCCGGCCTCGAAAGCGCGACCGTCACCGCCGCGCTGGCGGTGATCGGGGGCAAGCTCCGGTCGATGACCTATGCCCGCGCGCTCGGCACCGACCTCGCCACCCTCGCCACCTATCGAGGCGGCTTCGACAGTCGTGGGCTGATGCTGCTCTATCCCGACCTGAAGGTCACCGACGCGACCGGCGCGATCGTGCCCAGCTTCGCCGCCGCCCACGCCGTCGCCATGCGCGCGCTGATCGATCAGACGCAGGGCTGGCACAAGACGCTGTCGAATGTCCCCATCCCCGGCGTGGTCGGCACCACCGCCGACGTGCCCTTCGACCTGCAGGACCCCGACGCCGACGCCAATCGCCTCAATGCCGATGAGATCACCACCATCGTCAGCCTGAATGGCGAGCGTCGCTTCTGGGGTTCGCGCACCTGCTCGACCGACGCGGACTTCTATTTCGAAAGCGCCACCCGCACCGCGCACATCGTCGCCGACACCATCGCCGCCGGCCTGGTCTGGGCGATCGACAAGCCGCTGACCCCGTCGCTGGCGCAGGACATCGTCGCCCTGTGCAATGCGAAATTCCGCACGATGAAACAGTCGGGCGAGATCCTCGGCGCGGAGGCGTGGTTCGACCCGACCCGCAATCCGGTCGGCGACCTGAAGGCCGGAAAGCTGTCGATCCGCTACAAATACACGCCGGTCCCGCCGCTCGAACACCTGCACCTGTCGCAGGAGGTGACCGACGAATTCCTCGCGAATTTCGCGACGCTCGCCGCCGCCGCCTGACCGCCCAGCGCCTGACCCTTTCCCCGGAGCATACCCATGGCATTCCCTGAAAAACTGAAGCAGGCCGACCTGTTTATCGACGGCCGCTGGGTCGACGAAATGACGTCGGTCACCCTCCCGAAGATCGGCCGCAAATTCGAGGAATTTCGCGGCGGCGGCATGAATCGGCCGGTGAAGGTCGACATGGGTGCGGAGGCGATGGAGGCCGAATGGGTCGTCGGCGGCTTCGTCGCCGCGCTGATCTCCGGCTTTGGCGCGGTGTCGATCGAGGGGCAGCAGCTGCGCTTCGTCGCCACGACGCAGGATGACCGCACCGGTGCGGTTCACAGCTGGGTCGCGGTGATCGGCGGTCGCCACGAAGAAATTGACATGGGCGAATTCAAATCGGGCGAGGATACCGAGATGAAGGGCAAGACCGCCGTCGCCTTCTACTCGCTCCACCGCGACGGCGTGGAGCTGGTCTACATCGACGTCCTCGGCATGGTCGAGCGCTACGGCGGTGTCGACATCATGGAAGCCCACCGCACCGCCCTTGGCCGCTTCTGATCCCCTGCGCCCCGGCAGCGCGCTGGGGCATCCTCCCCTGTCACGAAAGTCTGACCCATGACCGAACCCAAAGCCCGCGTCCTTATCCTCGAAAACGATATCGTCGTCAGCACCAGCACCGTCCACAAGGCCGGCGATAAGATCACCGTCCGCAAGCCGGGTGGCGGCGAACTCCGTGGCCTGCAGATCAATGCGCTGATCCAGGGCGACTATAACGCTCTTGAAGCACTTGCCCCGCGCATCACCACTCCGATCCTCAGCAAGGCGCACTTCGCCGCGATGGACGCCGCCGACATCACCGCGTTCGGTGGCGAGGTGCTCGATTTTTTGCTGCCGACGGCCGCGAAGCAGCCGGTCTACCGGGAAGAGTAGAGCCGATCATGGCGGACATCTGGCTGATCCTGCGCGGTCAGCCGGATCTACAAGCAATGTCCGCCATGTCCCTGCCCGAGCTGATGGACTGGCACCGCCTCGCCGTCGAGCGCGCGCCCAAAAAGGAAGAATAGGATGGCCGATCGCGACCTGCGTCTACGCGTGCTTTTCGACCAGGCCGATCGGCTCAGCAAGCCGCTGCGCAGCATCGCCGGCGGATCCCGCGCGGCGGCGGTCGCGCTGAAGGGGACCCGCGAGGAGCTGCGCCGGATCGACGACGCGCAGGGGCAGCTCAATAGCTTCACCACCCTGCGCGCCGGGATGCGCCAATCCGCCACCGCCGTCCGCGAGGCCGAGCAGCGCGTCGCCGCGCTTGGCCGCGAGATCGCCCAGACCGCAAAGCCCACCCGCGCGCTGCAGCGCGACTTTGCACAGGCGACCCGCACCGCCGAGCAGCTGGCCGACAGCCACCGCCACGACACCACCCAGCTACGCGAGCTGCGCGCCGCCCTCCAGGCCGCCGGTGCCAACACCCGCGACCTGACCCGCTATGAATCAGACCTCGGCCGGCGCGCGGCTGAGACGACACAAGTGATGGAGGACCAGTCCCGCACGCTGGAGCGGGCAAGCAATCGCGAGCGCCGCCTCGGCGATGCGCGGGACCGCTTCAGCCGCACCTCCGCCACCGCTACCAATATCGCGGGCGCGGGTATGGCCGCCGGTGCCACCGCCGTCGCCACCGCCGCGCCGCTGGTCGCTTCGACCAAGGTCGCCATGGATCTTGAGGAGGGCATGGCCGGGGTGGCAAAAGTCACCGGCCTCGCCTCCGGCCAGATCGACCTGATGCGCGGGAGCATCATCGACCTGTCGACGCAAATTCCCATGACTGCGACCGAGCTGTCGCAGATCACCGCCGCCGCTGGCGCGGCCGGCGTCGGCGCGGCCAAGAATGGCGTCTCGCTGGAACAGCGCCGCAAGGAACTGGTCGCCTTTACCGCCGATGCCGCCCGCATGGGCATCGCCTTCGACATGTCGGCCGAAGACGCCGGCGGCACCATGGCAAAGTGGCGACAGGCCTTCACCATGACACAGCCGCAGGTCGTGGAACTGGGCGACCGCATCAATGCCTTGACCAATCGCTTCGGCGGCCAGGCGGGCGCGGTGTCGGGCGTCATCACCCGCGTCGGTGCGCTGGGCGACGTCGCCGGCGTCGCCGCGCCGCAGATCGCAGCGATGGCATCGTCGCTCAATTCCATCGGCATCGAGGAGGACGTCGCCGCGACCGGCATCAAGGCGATACTGCTGACGCTGAATAAAGGGACCTCCGCGACCAAGAGCCAGCAGACTGCGATGAAGGCGCTGGGGCTGGATGCCGTCAAGCTGTCGAAGGCGATGCAGGTCGATGGCAGCGGCACGATCGTCGATGTGCTGGAGCGCATCCGCAAGCTGCCCAAGGATCAGCAGGCCGCGAGCCTCAGTGAGCTTTTCGGCACCGAGTCGGTCGGTGCCATCGCGCCGCTGCTGACCAATCTCGACGCGCTGAAGGAGCGGCTCCAGCTGGTCGGCGACCGCGGGCAATATTCCGGATCGATGATGGGTGAATTCCTATCGCGCATCAATACGACCAAGGGCGCGACGGACCTTGCCGCCAATGGCCTGCAGGCGGTCAATCTTGAGTTGGGGCAGCAGCTGCTGCCCCATGTGAAGGCCGCTGCCCAGTACACCGCCGGACTGGCCGGGAGGATGCGGGCATGGGTGCGGGAAAATCCCGGCCTCGCGAAAGGCATCCTCTACGTGGCAGCGGGCGCCGCCGGCCTTTTCGCGCTTTTCGCAGCTGGCGCGATCGTGATCGCCGCCCTGATGGCACCATTTGCGGCGCTGTCCTTCGCGTCGACCGCGCTGGGCATCAAATTCGGCGCGTCGATGCTGACGATCGCCAAGGGGCTGCTTTATCCGATCCGCTTCATCCCCATGCTCGGAACGGCTTTCATCTCCCTCGCCTTTACGATCGCGCGGGCCGGCTTGGTCCTGCTCGCCAATCCGATGACATGGATCATCCTCGGTATCGTCGCCGCGGTCGCCCTGCTCGCCTACGGCGCGTACAAACTGTACCAGAATTGGGGTAGCGTGGTCGCGTGGTTCGGCACCTTGTGGGCCGGCATTCGAGGCTTTTTCAGCAGCGGCATCGCCAATATCACCGCGACGATCGCAGGATGGACGCCGCTCGGCATCTTCTACAGCGTCCTTCGGCCGGTGCTTGGGTATTTCGGTATCCAGCTGCCCGCCAAATTCTCGGACTTCGGACGGATGCTGATCTCCGGCCTCATCAATGGCATCACCGGAATGCTCGGCGCGCTAAAATCGACGATCGTCAATGCCGCCGGCAGCGCGGCGGCATGGTTCAAATCGAAGCTCGGCATCCGATCCCCGTCCCGCGTCTTCATGCGCTTCGGCGGCTTCATGATGCAGGGGCTGGAGCGGGGTATCGATCGCGGCGCCGGTGGCCCGCTCGACCGCATCACCCGCCTGTCGGCCGAGCTGGGCGGCGCGATGGCGCTGGGCGCGGCCACGCCGTCGCTGGCGGCCGGCGGCCTGCCCCCGTCCGACGACGGCGCTGCGCCCACCGGCGGCGCACCCTCGGCCCGCACCTACAATATCACGATCAACGCCGGCGGCGGGAATGCGCAGGAGATCGCGGACGCGGTGCAAAAGGCGATCGAGGACCTCGACCGCAAGGATCGCGCCGCCGCCTATTCCGAATTCGCCGACCGCCCCGACTGGGAAGTCTGACCATGCTGATGTCGCTGGGGCTATTCCCTTTCTCGCTCCCCACCCTCGCCCATGACGATCTGTCGCGGCGGACCGCGTGGCGTCACGCCACCGCGTCGCGGATCGGCGCGCGCGACGCGACCCAATATGTCGGGCCGGGCGAGGAGACGGTCAGCATCGGCGGCACCGCCCATGCTGAGCTGACCGATGGCCGCGCCTGCCTCGACCAGCTGCGCGAGATGGCCGGCACCGGACAGGCATGGCCGCTGGTCGACGGCGCCGGCACCGTCTTCGGGGCCTTCGTGATCCAGACGCTCGACGAAAAGCACAAGGCGCTCTTTCCGGACGGCACCCCGCGCGCGATCGATTTCAGTATCGAACTGCTCCGGGTCGACGAATGAGCAATATTCCCGACTATCGCGTCGAAGTGGACGGCAGCGACATCACGCCCATGCTGCGACAACGTGTGCCGACGACCTACACCGTCCGCCCTCGGCCGCGCCTGATCTCGCTCGGCCTGACAGACAAGCGGGGCAGCGAGGCCGACCAGCTCGACCTGGTCATCGACGACAGCGACGGCGGTGTCGAGCTTCCCCCGACGGGTGCGAAGATCCGCGTGTCGCTGGGCTGGCGCGCGGGACCGGACGTCACCGCCGGCCTGGTCGACATGGGCACCTACATCGTCGATGACGTCGGCCACAGCGGCCCACCCGACCAGATCACGATCCGCGCCCGCGCCGCCGACTTCACCGGCGCGATGCGCGTCCGGCGGGAGCGCAGTTGGCACGGCACGACGCTGGGTGCGATCGTCGCCGACATCGCCAAGGCGCATGGCCTGCAGCCCCGCTGCGCCGCCGCGCTGGCGTCGATCGCGATCACTGCCAAGGCACAGAGCCGGGAAAGCGACCTCGCCTTTCTCCGCCGCCTCGGCCGCGATCACGACGCCGTCGCCACGATCAAGGACGGCAATCTGATCCTGAAGCCGATCGCCGATCGCGCCACCGTATCGGGCAAGGCGCTGCCGGCGATCACCATCCGCCGCCGCGACGGCGATCGGCACGACTATCAGGTGCAAAAGCAGGAGGAGGCGACCGGCGTGTCGGCCGACTGGCACGACCGCGCGAGCGCAAAGAAAAAGACCGTCACCGCCGGCAAGGCTGAAGGCGCGCGCAAGCTGTCCCGCACCTATGCCAGCGAGGCCGACGCCCGCGCCGCCGCCAAGGCAGAGGCCGGCCGCGCCGCCCGCCAGCCCCGCACCCTGTCGCTATCACTGGCGCTCGGCCGCCCCGACCTGAAGCCGGAGACGCCGGTCGCTGTGTCCGGCTTCAAGGCGGCGATCGACGCGCAGCGCTGGGTGCTGGCGGAAGTCACCCACACCCTCGGCGAGCGGGGTTTCGCGACCGGACTGAAGCTGGAAAGCGTCTGATCGCTCGCTAGCCATCGTCACTTCGATTTCGGCCAGGCATCGAACATCGGACGCTGGATCGGGCAGTGCTTACCTCGCATCTCGTAATTCTTGGCTCTCCGTCGTTCCTCACCCTGTCGCTTCAGCGCTTCCGTAACGAAGCGGCGGCTTGCGTCGGGATCGTCACTCACGGCACGATCAGCTCAGCGGGTATCGACGCTTTCAGGTCACCGGCGCTGACGCACCACGCCCGCGCCAGCGCGTCGATCTCGGCCAGCGACACGCGATCCCGCTGGCACAAGGTCAGCAATCGTGGCTGCGGAATGCCGGTAACCCGCGACAGTCGATCCACTGGCGTCGCCTTCTGCGTCAGCCATGCCTGAAACCACCACGTGCCTGTCGCAACGCTCCGCGCCACCGGATGGCTTTCGGACCAGCTGTCCAGATAGACTGGCAGCGGTCGCTCTCCTTTCCGTCGCATTACAACACCGCGTCCAGCGCCAGCTGCTCGCCGGGCGATGCCAACACGGAGCGGACCTGGCGGGCGGCGTCGACGGATTGACGATATTCAACCGTGCGGTGGCGTTCCGCGTCGTCGAAGCCGAGGCGGGCCCAGTCGTCCGATGGATAGCAGGCGTCGTACACCGCGCGCGCGGCAGCGCGCATTTGGGGATCGTGATGCATCCCTTCGCTCCCTTTAATCTCGAATCGCCGTCCGTGCGGCGGATCGCAAAAGTAGAACATAGGAAGAACATATTGCAAGTCGAATGGCTTGGCTGGTCGCGGACCGAACCCACGCCTACATTCCGTCCATGTGCAATCGAGCGCGCTTTGATGGCGAACCCACCACTTTGTTCGGATCGGCCAAGAAGCTGTTTACCGAACGCCCGCGCGACAACCGGTTCAATCCAAAGGAGCTGCGGCCGAAGGGGCGCGCCTATGTGATCCGCGAACAGGATGGCGAGCGCGCATGGGACGTGATGGCGTGGGACGTGCTGGGCGGTCAGGCGGCGTGGCCGATGACCAATGTCCGCAACCTGAAGCTGCCCCAGTGGCGCAAGCTGGCGGCGGACCCGGCGAACCGCTGCCTGATCCCGCTGACCGAGTTCTGCGAATGGACGCCGGACAAGCACGACCTGGGCGACGGCAAGCCGCCGCTGAAGGGCGAGATGTGGTTCAGCGTGACCGATCAGCCGACCTTTGCCGTCGCCGGCTTCTGGCAGGAGACGGCGGAGGGCAACGGCTTCACCATGGTCACCTGCGATCCGAACGAGCTGGTCGCGCCGATCCATCCAAAGGCAATGATCACCATCCTGCAGCCGGACGATGCCGACGCCTGGCTGCGCGGTTCATACGAAGACGTCACCCGGCTTCAGCAATCCTATCCCGCCGATCGCATGGCGGTGCGCGGGCCCGTATTCCCGACGCGGAGATAGCCGATAAAGGTCGCTACCATCGGGTCGATTACCGCTATCTGTCCAGCCTGACGGGACATTCCGCCCGATCAATTCGATCGGTGGCTTCCCTGCCCCATCTCGCCGATGATGCCAATAATTGCTATTCGAGCCAGTTCGAGCGCAGCAGGCCGTCCATATTGGCGTTCCCAGGCCAGGAGAGCGGCTCGGATGAGACCAGCGCCGGCGTCCTCCTGAAGAAGTTGCTCGGCGACCTCGGCCAACGTGATACTCCGGTTGACGATCAATGCGTCCCGTTCGAACTCCTGCTGCTCGCCTGCCAATCACGCTTCCAAATCTCGATATATTATTCGAATAACGAAATATGGCAGGCGCGGTTCACCGGTATATCGCCTCTCATACTAAAGAAGCAGGTTCGGTTGCGGCCTCCGTAGCCCGCTATCGCCCGGCACAGCGCGCATACGATGGCGAACGACCAGAATGGTTGCTGCCGACCGAGTTTTGCGAATGGACGCCGGACGAGCATGACCTGGGCCACGGCGAGCCGCCGCTGAAGGGCGAGATGTGGTTCAGCGTAACCGATCAGCTGACCTTCGCCGTCGCCGGCTTCTGGCAGGCGACGGCCGAGGGCAACGGCTTCACCATGGTCACCTGCGATCCGAACGAGCTGGTCGCACCGATCAATCCGAAGGCAATGATTACCATCCTGCGGCCGGAGGACTGCCACGCTTGGTTGCAGGGAGCTATGACGATGTCGTGGGCTTACACCGGTCCTATCAAGCGTCGGAGACGACAGCCCTTGGGCCCGTCTTTCCTATGAGACGAACGCACTAACAGAGTTGGGCGATTAAGCTTCAGCCGCTAGCAGGTTGGGATAGAACCGGTAATAGTGTTCGTAATCGTCCAGAAATTCATCTCCAACCTCGAGCTTACCGAAATCAAATCCTAGGCGTCGCTTGATCTCTGCGAGGCTCATCGTGCCCACCGATCTTTCAAGAAAAAGACGCTCTCGAAGTGTAAGGTCCGGAACCACTAGATTGTGGACTTCCGTCCAAGTGTACGAGCCGAAACGCCATTCGGAGAGCTCGATTTTGTCCCGCATGTGAGCTTCATCCGTTCGCCGCACGACGATACCGGTCATCGAAAGCATTTGCTGCCCGTCCGCATAACGAACGATGGATAGAGGAGCGAATGTCAAAGGGCTCGATGTCGGAAAGGCGTTCAGACTCGCTTGACCGAATGCGTGACTGAGTATCGGCGGCAGACCCGCATCGGTCATATCGTGTGCAGACACTCCGACGGGCAGGTAGTCGCCGATCCGTTCGTCGAGCTTCGCAAGGCGTAGATTTCGGATTTCTTCTCCCGAAAGCGTTTTTTCCCCTGATACGGGCCGAGCGGTATACAACGCGCCAGGCTTCGCGTTGACGGTGATACGAACGATATCTCCTTCCGCCAACTTATCGAGCAAGGTTTCGAATTCTCGAATTTGAACGGGAAGGTCCGCGGGGTCTGTATAATCCAACCAGATCACGACATTCTCGCAGTCGTCGTAGCCCGCTTCCCTCAACACATCGTCCAAGCTTGCAACGAGATCGCCGGAACTCCTATGAACGCATTTGCAGGCATCGAGCGGACGATTGAAGATCTGGCGCTTGACGATTTCGGGATCGTAGTCGAACGCGATCATTTTACGCATGCCCAAGACCCGGTGGACCAGTTTATGATCCTCCAAAGGATAGGCGCCCATACTAATGTACGCCGCGTTGGCGAGCGAACGCCATCTTTGGCTACGTCCTAGCAGATCGACGAACAAGCGCCGATCAACGGCTTTATGAGGTCGCAGATGGTAGGGAATCGACGATCCGCTCATCCTCGCACGCGCTTCAGGACGTCATTGAACGCCGCCTCGCCGATCTCACCCGGCTTCACAACTTGATCCTCGAAGAAATGACGCGACAGCACGGCGATGTCCGCCTTCTCTGCCGTGAAACTGACCCGCGATGTTGTCGTCTCATTTTTGGGCGCCGGCAGGCTAGGCGTGGACCGCCGCATCGTTGCGATTTTACGCACGGTGGTAGTAGCAACGGTTTCGACAGACGCCCGCAGGCTCGGCAGATCCACATAACGAGCGTTCTTGTAGATCCCTTCCAGTTGTCGTTCGTGTTTTTTCCATTTGTAAGTGAACGACGTCAAATGCTTGGTAGCTTCGCGCATCAGGTCCTTCGCCTCGGCGTATATGTTGGACGCCGCGTCGATCCCTCTCTTCGTAGTGGTCAATGGCAGCTTTTTGGGGTCGTCCGAACGCATCAGGACTAGGCCGGTGATGGCAATGAATTGGCCGTGATAGTTGGGTACCGTAGCGTCCCCCCATCCGGTCAACCTCGTCTTGTCCTTCCAGATGACGACCCGGTCGTTGCATGCGACCGTCCATCCCGCGTCATCCTTCATGCCGCGCGTCTGTTCTTCGCGGTCCGCTTCTTCTTCTGTCGGCAACTGACGATAAAGGCCTGCGTAAATTTCTACGTCTACTCCATCTATGGTCCCAAAGTAAACGTAAGGACGGATACTAGTATCGTCATCGAGTGCGTCAGTTTCCAGCAACCGAAAGTCGGCACCCGGTATAGGATCTACGCCTAAGGATATTTCTTCAGGCGAACCAAGGCGAATTTCGAAGCCCTTAGCAATGATAATAGCAAAGTGCCTGCTTACTGTATTCCGAAATTCTTTAACCCAAGCTTTTTCACCAAAAGCTTTCTCTGCCTCATCGTGCAGATTATAGACTGTAACTCTTGTACCTCTCCCTGGCAGCTTATTGCCGTCTAGCGCGTACATCGGAAGGTCGTTCCAAGCACGATCCTTCATCCAGTCGGGAGTAAATTGAACCGAGAAGGGCTCATCGTGAAACGACTCGACCTCTGCGAAACTGCCCAGCTTAAAGATCGCTCGCTTCAATCCGATGCCGTACATCCCGACCGTAGCTGCTGCTGCCAGCTTCTCGACTTCCTCGCCGATGGGACGCCCCATCGAGAACGCATACTTTTCTGCAACAGCCTTCGGAATACCGCCGCAGTTATCCTCGATGATGAAATGGTCTGCAGCCATCGTTATGGTCGCACGATAGCCGCGATACGGCTCGGCACCCTCTGCCTTTCCGATTTCTCGTAGGATGCCATCTACGCAATTGTCCAGGAGGTCGAGCAAGGCGTCGGGTAGCTCGATGTCGCGCGTCAGCATGTTGACGAAAAAGTTTTTCGTCGGAGCCGCGTTTGCAGAGCCGATCTCGGTCTTGTCTGCTGCCAACCGGTTATCGCCCATCTAACCCCCTCGATTCGTTACCTCACGATACGCGTGGAAGCCGATCGATTGAAGCTACAGAACGGACATCAATCGGACGTATCGGATATCCCAAAAATTGCACGAAGGCGGGCACTGAGAGTCTCGCTGCGCTTGGTCTCGCACTCCCATACAACGGCAACCTTCCAACCGGCCTCCGTCAATGCGCCGATGCTCCGTTCGTCGCGAGCGACGTTCGCGTCGAATTTTGTCTGCCAGAATTCAGTCCGCGTCTTCGGCAACGATGCTTTTGGACAACCACCGTGCTGGTGCCAAAAGCAGCCGTGAACGAAGATCGCAACGCGGCGTCCGGGGAACACGATATCGGGGTTGCCGGGTAGATCTTTCCGGTGAAGGCGAAACCGCAAACCCATCGAGTGGGCCATACGTCGGACGCGCAGTTCGGGCGACGTATGCTTGGCCGCGATCCGTGACATGAGCCAGGATCGGCGTTCGGGGGTCAGCCTATCGACCAGCGCGAATTGCCTGCCGACGCGAGCGCGCGATGCGTCGGATCCCGTCACGACGTTCGGGTCTCATCCGCTTTGGAAAGGGCACGACCACCGCATCCTGCAGTCGTCCGTTACGATGCTGCAGACCGAGCGCGTCGGCGATGGCGAGGAACATCGCCTTTGCGATGATCGGAGACACGCTGTTCCCGATCATGCGGAAACTATGCCAGACGGTAGGATGAAAAATATGGCTATCGGGAAAGCCTTGCAGCCTTGCGGCTTCCCGGACGGTAATCACGCGGTCTTCGGTCGGGTGGATTGGCCTGACCGATTGGAACGACCCTTGCTCGACGCCCGTCCCGGCACGAAGGGTCGGGCATTGTTTCGCGGGATCGAGACGCGGATGCCGGCCAACCTTCTCGTAGCCGCCGGGCGGCACGGTCGCAAAACGGGCCACCACCTTCGCTGTGTGTACGGTAACGCGATGCCCGGTAAACACGAGGTCGGTTGACCGTAGTGGCCGGGCATATGTCGAAGCGGGCTGATTTTCGGGTATTTGCCAGCGATCGAAATCGGGCGCGTCTTCCAACGCCGCGATAGGCTCCGCAAATGCCAAATCGCCGATCGCATCCGACACGCTGGTGGCCGGCTGCTCCTGCTTCAGGATATGATCGACCGTAACTGGAGATTTCCGGGATTTCCGAACGCCGATGACGAACATGCGCGGTCGCGTCGTTGCCGCGCCGAACTGCGACGCTTCCCATACCTTCGGATCGAGGATGTCGTAGTCGGCTCGGACCACGTCCAACGCAGCGTCGAGAACGGGACGCGCGCCGGGATAGGCAAGGCCGCGCACGTTTTCCATGACGAAGAAGGACGGCTTCAAATCGCGAACGATGCGGAAGAAGTGCCCTAGTAGATCGCGGCGCGGATCGTCCGGGTTGCGCTTGCCGATTTCGCTGAACCCCTGACACGGCGGTCCACCGAACAGCCCGAAAACTTCGCCGCCCACGTCCTTGCGAATTTCATCGGCAGTCAGCGTGCTGACGTTCCGGTGATGAAGCTGCGTTTCCGGGAAATTCGTCGGGTAGGACGAAGTCAGGATAGGGTCGATGTCGTACGCGGCAGCGACCTCGAACCCCGCAGCGTGCGCACCGCGGGAGAATCCACCACAACCACAGAACAAGTCGACCAACTTCATGTTCGTTACGCAATCCTCGTGATCGTCACCGGCTGTCATAGCGGATCCGCGCACCGCTGGCGATCGCCGATGCGGAATAAAGTTCGGTTTGACGAAACCCCGCCTAACCGTCCGCACGCTATCTTGTCCCGGCTGCCGCCGAATACGAACCAAATCGCTTTCCTACAAGCCGCGCGCCCGCATATCGGAACGGAACAGGAACACGCGGAGTGGTGGTGAACAAGCAGGTCTTTAGGTCGGCACCGGGGTGCGAGTTGGCTTGCCCTCACTGCGAGGTGATGTGTGCCGTCCTCGCTAGGACGCGCGACGAGGCGTGGCGGGCTTTGGAGTTGGCTTGTCAGGAACGGGGAATGGCGTCGGGTCCTGAGGCAGACGACCGGGTGCGGCTGCGTCAAGCGAGGCTGGAAGTTGCTGAGCGAACGTTCTTGCGGTTTCTTCAAGGGCGTCGCCCAGATCGAGCGGGAGCAGCATCGCTTGGAACATGCGGGCCAATGCATCTTCACTAGGCAGTTCGGCCAGCCTGCTGTCCTGCTTCGCCTGACCACCTGCAATGAGATACCGGAAGGCAATCTGCGCGGCGGCCGGTAGCCCCCTGAAGCGATGGATCATGTCCGCCTCGGCGGGCTGCACGTAATCGCCAACGACACGATTACCGGTCAGTACGAATTGGACGTCGACACCCAGCGCCGCGATCTGGGTCAGATATTGGGCGTCGGGCACGCTCGTACCCAGTTCGTATCGGCTTTGAGTCGCGAGCGTGACGCCTCCAAGCTTGCCGAAATCTGCTTGGTTGTGACCGAGGCGCTTCCGCTCCTGACGAAGCCGCGCGGCGAATTCATCATTCACGCTGAATCTCGTTGACTATTCATCACGCCTGCGTATGTTTCTGCTACATTCTGCAATAACGAGGCATTGCACATGCCAACCGGGTCTGTCTCCCCTGTCATTGATCGTGACCGGGTCGCCGCTGCTCGTGCCCGGCTGTTCGCCGCGGGCGACGGCATCGGCGACTGGGCGCGGCGGCACGGCTTCGCGCCGAAGCTGGTCTATTCGGTGCTGACCGGCACGCGCCGCTGTGCGCGGGGCCAGTCGCACCGCATCGCCGTCCTGCTCGACCTGAAGGATGGCGAGCTGGACGACATCGCCCAGCGGGGCGGCGGGTCGCCGGTGCGTCTGTCGAACGCGCCCGACGCGCGCGGCTGACCGGGCTATGCCTCTCTCCCTTTCCCCTGCGTCGAGTGCCGACCTCCCCGGCGACGTAGCAACTGGCGCGGCGGTGGTCGTCTGCAATCGCCGCGCCCTTTCCATCGTGTGGGTTGGCCGCGCGGTCGCGCTGCTGCTGGTCGCCGCCTGTACGCCGGGCGCGCCGGACAATCCGGCCTGCGATCGCCGCGCGCCGCCGTGGGACAGCGCGCAGTGCCGGGGCCTCGCCCGATGACCCGTCCGCGTACGCCCGACACCAGCAGCCATGCCGTTCTGCGCATCGCCGCGCGGCTTGGCGGGTTCGATGCCGCCGCCACGGTCGCGCGGCGCTCCGAACGCTGCGTGCGCGACTGGAGCGATGAAGCGACGCCCAGCTGCCCCAGCTGGGCGCAGGCGGTGGCGCTCGACGCGGCCTATCGCGCCGCCGGGGGTGAAGGCGCGCCGCTGTACGAGGCCTATGGCGCGCAGCTCGACCTGCGCTTCAATGACCTGACCGCGTGTCATGCCGCGCTCGCTACGAACCTTGCCGAGGCGTCGCGCGAATGGGGCGAGGCGATCGGCGCGGCCACGCTGCTGGCGGTGCCGGGCTTCTCGCCCAATCAGGCGCTGACCGCCGATATTGAACTGGATCAGGCAGAGACGCGGCTGAAGGGCCTGCGCCGCCTGGTCAAACGCTTTCTCCCCGGCGCGGGGCCGGGGAAGTCGGGGGGTGCCCAGTGAAGACCAGAATTGCCAAGCCGCGACAGCCGGCGATCGATTGCCCGCATTGCGGCCATCGCATGATCGTCCGCAACAGCGAGGCGCAGACGCCGACCAGTCGCGAGCTGCGCCTCGCCTGCTCGAATGACGATTGCCGCTACGTCGCGAACGGCCAGCTGGTGCTGATCTCGACAAGGGTGCCGAGCGCCTGCCCGAATGCCGCCATCGACCTGCCGATGGGGCGCAAGCTCCCGGCCAATGACGACACCCGCACGCCGGCGAATGACGACGGCCCGCTGCCCCCGGCGGCGGCCACCGACATGAGCGGCTGACCCCGCGCGGCCTGACCGCCGCACCCGACCCCCATCCCGACTGAATGACCCGGCGGCTGCACCCCCGCCGCCGGGACCGCCCCCGCCTTGCCCGCATCAGGAGACGCCCGATGTACCTCGCCCACGACTTCACCGCCGCTAGGCCCCGCCCGCCTCTCCCGCGCATCGCCGATGCTAAGCCGATGACTGCCAGCGAATATATCCGCCTGCGCCGTCTCGCCGCGAAGCTGTCCGAGCATGACCTCGCCCAGCGCATGGCCGCGCTCTATGCCAGCACCGCGACCAGGCGGCCGGGCGATACGGCGCTGAAGGTATCGCGGATAATGCTGCACCTGCTACGCGCGATCGAGCTGCCCGGCGCCGTCGCCCGCCGGCCGCAGACGATCACCGCCCTCGCCGCCGTCCTGCCCTTCGACGTGGACGTCTATTGGCAACTGGCCGATTGCCCGCCCGATCGCCACCCCCGCGTCTGTCGCGGCTGCGGCACCTCGGCCCACGATCACGACGCCCCGCGCTGGGCGACCCGCACCAGCTGCGAGCCGTGCGACCCCGCCGGGGAAGGCCTGTGAGCGCGCCGACCTCCCGCAAGGCCCGCGCCCTGCGCATCGCCGGCCTGATCCTGACGGTCGCCGCAGCGCTGCTGCTTGCCCCGATCTTGATCGCCAAAACGATCGCCGACGCAAAGGGTGCGCGCTGATGTGCCCCATCTCTCGTCGGGTAGAGTGGCTCTCTACCCCCTCCCCCATCTGTCCGGCGGCGCCCGTCGGCAGCATCGATGGTGGCCGATGACCGCGACCCGCACCATTCGCCTCACCTGCGACCGCTGCGGCGCCGAAGTGATGCACGACGACGCTGCGGGTCACCGCCCCCGCGACTGGGAAGGCTTCGCGCTGTCGAATGCGGAGCGTGGCATCCAGCTGACCGGCGATCTGTGCCCATCCTGTGCGCTGCATATGGCCGTTGCGCTGCGCCATCCCGACGCCACACCAGCCCCGCCCCCGGCACCGAACCAGCTGGGCCTGACGCTGGAGGGCTACCGGACGATCGTCGCCGATGCCGACGCCACCATCCGCGCGGCGATCACCGAGGCGGTCACCGAATTTCGCGAGACGCCGACCAAGATGCTCGACCCAGACGCCTTCGCCGACGTCCTGGTCAACGCCGGCGTCCATGCCGAAGCGCTGGTCGACCGGATGCGCGCCCGCCTGAAGGAGCTGCCCCATGGCTGATAACGCTCCCGCACCAGTTATCCGGTCCACCGCTGCGCTGTCGATGGGACAGACCGCCCGCCGCATCGGCCTGCTCCGCAGCGCCGTCGCCTTCCTGGGCCAAGAGCGCGCCGCCGAAGCGCTCGACATCCAGCCCCGCTCGCTGCGCGCAAAGCTGGAGGCCAGTCGTGGCGTCCACGACGACAATCTGCGCCTGATCGCGACCGCGCTGGAGCGCCACGCCGCCGACGTCGCCGCCCACGCCGCCACCGTCCGCGCCGCCCTCGATCTGCAGAATGGCGCTGCATGACCCAGCGCCCCACCGCCGCCGCGCCAGTCTTTCCCTACGACCATCCCACCATGGCCGTCGTTTGGGCACGTGCCGCAGCCGCCACTGCGCGTACAGAGATGACCCGGCACGCCCCCGATGGGGATCGCCGGAAATGAGCGCGCATCTCGACAGCCGCATTGCCGAAGAGCGGATGATCGCGCTCGACCCGCCCTTCACCGCACCCGACTGGCTGTACGAAGTGATGGGCGAAAGCTGGATGCCTTGTGCAATCCTGATGGACGCTGCCGGCGGCGTGTCGCAGCGCCGTGTCCTGATCGATGAGGTATTCTGGGCGGACGTCATCGCCTTTCGCATGGAGACGCCCGGCGGCGCGCGTCTCGCACGCCAAGATTTCGGGTCCGCCCCCCTCGCCTGGCTCGGCGAGGAGACGGACTGATGCGCGCGAAAGCCGCCTTCAAGCAGATCGACGTCACCCGCGCCGTACGCGGCGCTCTCGCCGGCGGTGTGCCCGTGACCCGCACCGAAATTACGCCCGATGGCAGGATTGTCGTCTTCCACGATCAGCCCGCGCCGCGCCCCGGAAACCTGTTTGACCAGTGGAAGCAAAATCATGCGGGTTAAGCTGAAAGGGCTGGCGACCACCCGTAAGAAGCTCGCCGATGGTAGCGTCAGACGATATTACTACGCCTGGCGGGGTGGTCCCCAGATCACCGAAAGATACGGCACCCCCGAATTCGTCGACGCCTTCAATCGCGCCGTTACCGCTCGGATCGAAGCCCCGCAGGATATCCTGCGCACCCTTCTCGATGCCTTTCTCGACTCATCGGACTTCGATGCGCTCGCTGATCCGACGAAGTATGACTACCGCCGCCATGTAAAGATCATAGACGCTGCCTTCGGCACCTTCCCGGTTGCGGCGCTCAGCGATCCACGCACACGCGGCGAATTTCTAGCGTGGCGCGACCGGCGCTCGCTGAAATCGCGACGTCAGGCGGACTACACTTTCGCCGTCCTTGCCCGCATCCTGTCATGGGCTGTCGATCGCGGTCTCGCCCCGCTCAATCCCTGCAAGGCCGGCGGCATCACCTACCGTGCCCGGCGTACGACCTCGGTCTGGACCGATCAGGATGAAGCGGCCTTCTACGCCAAAGCGCCGAAGCACTTGCATCTGGTCCTGCGCCTGGCCCTGTGGACCGGCCAGCGCCAAGGCGACCTGCTGGCACTCACCTGGGCACAATACGACGGCGACTTTATTCGCCTCACCCAGGGCAAGTCCGTCCGGCGTGGTGACAACGACAATGCCACCCGCGTCATTATTCCAGTCGCCAAGCCCCTGCGGGAGGCGCTGGATGCGGAACGGGCGCGCCAGACCGCGATACCCGGCCTTCACCGCGACGCTGCCCGTCACGTCCTACTGACCTCTCGCAGCAGGCCATGGACTCGCGACGGCTTCAAGACGTCATGGGGTCGCGCCTGCGCAGATGTCGGGATTGCGGGCCTCACCTTCCACGATCTGCGTGGCACGGTGGTCACGCGTCTGGCCGTGGCCGGCGCCAGCCCGCCGGAAATCGCGACGCTGACCGGTCACTCGCTGCGCGACGTGAATGACATCCTCGATCGCCACTATCTCAACCGCGACGTGCGGATGGCCAAGGCTGCCGTGGGCAAGCTCGAATCAAGCGCGAAAAAGACCCGCACCAGCCAGCGCGAGGCCGCGATGCGAGCCGGAAAACGGCACGACGACGGATGAACTTGCAAACCGCGCTGCAAACCAGCGCAGGGGCGTCATCATAACCGAAGCATAGAATTTCAAGAAAACGCAGACTTTACAAAGCCTTGCCTAATACGGCGGGTGGTAGCGAAGGAGGGATTTGAACCCCCGACCCCAGGATTATGATTCCCGTGCTCTAACCAACTGAGCTACTTCGCCCCGCCGCATCCCCATCGGGGAGGGCGGCCCTATACGAAGGGGAATCGGTGTGGTCAAGCGAACATGTGTCGGGAAAGTTGTTCCCATGGTCCGCCCCGATACCACCAGCTTGCCAGACCGGCGATTTTCAACGGCCTGGGGCTGAATCCGGCCGATAATTCCGCCAATAACGCCTTGGCAGCGCCGGGTTCGACCTTGTTCTGGATCGTGACGTGCGGGCGCCATCCGGCCCGGTCCTGCGGCGTCAGCATCGTCCCGAAAGCGTCGGCCAGTTCGGCACGCAGTGATTCGAGATCGGGTGATTCGATGCGATAGGCGACGCCCCGGCCAAGGTTCATCAACCCGCCGATCCGCGCGAACGGCGCCGGTACGCCGCGCGTGAGGGCATTCAGCCGCTGCTTGAGCTCGGCGCCCAGTTCGGGGGCCAGATGGTGGAACATGGTGCAATGCGCCGCCAGCACGTTGCGTTCGGGTGGGAAATAGGCGCGGCGTTGCCGTTCGAACCACGCCTGATCCTCGTGCCCGAACAACGCGGTCACGATAATCGGCGCGGGTTCGGGCGGCGTCAAATCTCCACCTGGCTACCGAGTTCGACCACGCGATTGGTCGGCAGGCGGAAAAATTCCATCGCGCTTTCGGAATTCTGCAGCATCCACGCGAACAGCTTTTCCCGCCAGATCCGCATTCCCGGCCGCGACGACGGCAACAGCGTCTGCCGCGCGAGGAAGAAGCTGGTGTCCATCATCCGGAAATCGCCGCCGCAACACCCCACCGCCTTCAGCGCGCCCGGCACGTCGGGGTCCTGCATGAACCCGAACTTCAGGATCATGCGGTGGAAGCCCTGCCCCAGATCTTCGTTCTTCGTCCGAAGCTCGGAGTCGACATAGGGCGTGTCGGCGATCTTGACGGTCAGCAGGATGACGCGCTCGTGCAGCACCTTGTTGTGCTTCAGATTGTGCAACAGCGCGTGCGGCACGCCGTCCGGCGTCGAGGTCATGAAGACGGCGGTGCCGGGCACGCGGGTCGCGCTGCTGGCGGCCGACTGGATGAAGACCTTGATCGGCATCGCGGCCTCGCGCATCCGCTCGATCATCAGCTTGCGCCCCTTGGCCCAGGTCGTGAGCAGGACGAAGACGATGATGCCGACCAGCAGCGGGAACCACCCGCCATCGGGCACCTTGGTCAGGTTCGACGCGAAATAGGCGCCATCGATGCACAGGAAGATCGCCATGAAGGTGGCGACCGCCGCAACCGGCCAGTTCCACACCCGCTTGACCAGCACCGCGATCATGCAGGTGCTGATGAACATCGTGCCCGTCACCGCGATGCCGTACGCCGCCGCAAGGTTCGACGATTCCTGAAAGCCGAAGATCAGCAGCAGCACCATGATGAGCAGCGCCCAGTTGACCGCCGGAATATAGATCTGCCCCGCCGCATCGGCACTGGTATGTTCGATCCGCAGGCGCGGCATCAGCCCGAGCTGCACCGCCTGCTGCACCACCGAAAAGGCGCCGGTAATCACCGCCTGGCTGGCGATGATCGTCGCCAGCGTCGCGAGGATGACCAGCGGCAGGCGGAAATCCTCCGACGCCATGAAGAAGAACGGGTTCGACGCGGCACGGGGGTTTTCCAGCAGGAGCGCGCCCTGCCCCAGATAATTTACCATCAACGCGGGGAACACGACGTACAGCCATGCGACCGAGATCGGACGGCGGCCGAAATGGCCCATGTCGGCGTACAGCGCCTCGGCCCCCGTCACGGCCAGCACGACCGATCCGAGCGCGAGGAACGCCATGATGCCGTCCTGCGCAAAGAATCGCACCGCCCAGATCGGGTTCAGCGCTTGGAAAATATCGGGCCGTTCGAGGATGTTGATGACGCCCAGGAACACCAGGGTCGCGAAATAGGCGATCATGATCGGCCCGAACAGCCGCCCGACGCTGGCCGTGCCGACCGCCTGCAACCAGAACAGCCCGATCATGATGACGACCGCGATCGGGATCACGAACGCGTTGAAGCCGGGATTGACCGTCGCCAGCCCCTCGACCGCCGACAACACCGAAACGGCGGGCGTGATCATGCAGTCGCCGAAGAACAGCGCCGTTGCCAGCACGCCGAGGATGACGAGGCTGGACGTCCAGCGCCCGCCCCCGCTCTTGCGCTGGATCAGCGCCAGCAGCGCGAGGCTGCCCCCTTCGCCATTATTGTCGGCGCGCATGATGATGAAGACGTATTTCAACGTCACGATCAGCATCAGCGACCAGAAGACAAGACTGACCACGCCAAAGATGTTCAGCTGATCGACCGGCAGGCGGTGATGGCCGACGAACGTCTCCTTCATCGCATAGAGCGGTGAGGTGCCGATGTCGCCATACACGATACCGAGCGCGCCGAGCGAAAGCTTGGCGAGCGACTGCCGCGGCCCATGATGGCCCGCGCCCGTATCGGGCAGATCGGTGGCTTCCGACGAAGCCTCTCGAGAGAAGATCACAGGCGCGGGAACCGCGCCAAGGAGGCAACGAGTTTGGTCATGTCGACCGCGTCCCAGTGGTTCAAGGTCGGGCCGTTAGCACGCGCAATATGGGCGCGCAATCGCCCTGTATCGCCGAGCATAGCTGCATGGGGGATGAATGGGATGCAGGCCAGCGGCGCAGCGCGCCAATGTCGCTGTCCCGGCGATCGCGCCTGTGAAAGCAACGGCTTGTCCGGACTCCAGACCTAGCGGTGCCGATCCGCACAACCACGCCAGAAACAGCGCATCTGACGCGGCGGAACGTCACCCCGGCGCGCCGCCGCGCGCCGGGGTGACGAAGCAATGTCAAACGTCGATCAGTTGGCCAGCAGTTCGCGCACCGCCGCCAGTGCCGCTTCGCCCTTCGACCCGTCGGGGCCGCCGCCCTGCGCCATGTCGGGACGACCGCCGCCGCCCTGCCCGCCAAGCGTTGCTACGGCGGCCTTGACCAGGTCGACCGCGCTGATGCGGCCGGTCAGGTCGCTCGACACGCCGATAGCGACCGAAGCACGGCCGTCATTGACCGCGACCAGCGCCACCACACCCGACGGCACGCGGGCGCGCGCCTCGTCGATGGTGCCGCGCAGGGCCTTTGCCTCCAGCCCGTCGATCACCTGACCCAGGAAGGCGATGTCGCCGATCTGTTCGGGGCCGGCAGGCGCGGCACCGGCACCGCCGCCCATCGCCAGCGCCTTCTTGGCCTCGGCCAGTTCGCGCTCCAGACGGCGACGGTCCTCGACCAGCTGCGCGACGCGCGCCGGCACTTCGTCGGGGGTCGCCTTCAACGCGGCGGCGGCTTCGCGGAGCTTGACGTCGCGGTTGCCGAGCCACTGGCGTGCGGCCTCGCCGGTCAGCGCCTCGACCCGGCGGACGCCCGACGACACCGCGCCTTCGGACACGATCTTGAACAGGCCGATTTCGCCCAGCGCGTTCACATGGGTGCCGCCGCACAGCTCGATCGAATAGGTGCCCTCGGCGTTCTGCCCCATCGACACGACGCGCACCTCGTCGCCATATTTCTCGCCGAACAGCGCCATCGCGCCCATCGCGATCGCATCGTCGGGAGTCATCAGCCGCGTGGTGACGCTGCCATTGCCGCGCACCTGCGCATTGACGTCGGCCTCGACCAGCGCCAGCGAATCGGCGGCGATCGGCGAGGGTTGCGAGAAGTCGAAGCGCAGGCGCTCGGGCGCGACCATCGATCCCTTTTGCGCGACATGGGTGCCGAGCCGTTCGCGCAACGCCTCATGCAGCAGGTGCGTCGCCGAGTGGTTGGCGCGAATCTGCGCACGGCGAGCGGTGTCGATGGTCAGCGCCACGCTGTCCCCGACCTTGAGCGTGCCCGCATCGACCGTCGCGACATGGGCGTGGAGCTTGCCGAGCTGCTTGGCGGTGTCGGAGACGGTCGCCTTCAGCCCCGCTTCGGTCGCCATGGTGCCGGCATCGCCGACCTGGCCGCCGCTTTCGGCGTAGAACGGCGTCTGGTTGGTCAGCACCAGCACCTCGTCGCCGGCCTCCGCCGACTCGACCCGCGCGCCGTCCTTGACGATGGCGACGACCTGCCCTTCCCCCGTTTCGACCGAATAGCCGATGAACTCGGTCGGGCCGGCGGTTTCGAGGACGTCGAACCAGACATCGTCCGATGCCTTTGCGCCCGAACCCTTCCATGCGGCGCGGGCGGCGCGCTTCTGTTCGGCCATCGCCGCGTCGAAGCCGGCGCGGTCGACGCCATAGCCCTGCGCGCGCAGCGCGTCCTCGGTCAGATCGTACGGGAAGCCATAGGTGTCGTAGAGCTTGAACGCGGTTTCACCGGCCAGCGTCGCGCCGTCGGCGAATCCGGCGGTCGCTTCGTCGAGCAGCTTCAGCCCCTTGTCGAGCGTGCGGCGGAACTGGGTTTCCTCCTGTTGCAGCGTCGCTTCGATCAGCGGCTGCGCGCGGACCAGTTCGGGATAGGCCGCGCCCATTTCGGACACGAGCGACCCGACCAGCCGGTGCATCAACGGGTCCTTGGCACCCAGCAGATGCGCGTGGCGCATCGCGCGGCGCATGATACGACGCAGGACATAGCCGCGCCCTTCATTGGCGGGCAGTACGCCGTCGGCGACGAGGAAGCCCGATGCGCGCAGGTGATCGGCGATCACGCGGTGGCTGGCCTGGGTCGCCCCTTCGGCGCGGGTCCCGGTCAGTTCGCACGATGCGGCGATCAGCGCCTTGAACGTGTCGGTGTCGTAATTGTCCGACACGCCCTGCATGACGGCGGCGATACGCTCCAGCCCCATGCCGGTGTCGATTGACTTCTTGGGCAGTTCGCCGACGATCTCGTTCGCGTCCTGCTCGAACTGCATGAACACGAGGTTCCAGATTTCAACGAAGCGGTCGCCGTCCTCGTCCGGGCTGCCGGGAGGGCCGCCGGGGATGTGGTCGCCGTGATCGTAAAAGATTTCCGAGCACGGCCCGCACGGGCCGCTGTCGCCCATCGCCCAGAAATTATCCTTGGTCGGGATGCGGATGATCCGGTGATCGGGCAGCCCGGCGATCTTCTTCCACAGGGCGAAGGCTTCGTCGTCGGTATGATAGACGGTCGCGGTCAGCTTGTCCGCCGACAGGCCCCAGTCGCGCGTCAGCAGCGTCCAGGCGTTCAGGATCGCCTGTTCCTTGAAATAATCGCCGAACGAAAAATTGCCGAGCATTTCGAAGAAGGTGTGATGCCGCGCGGTATAGCCGACATTGTCGAGGTCGTTATGCTTGCCCCCGGCGCGGACGCATTTCTGCGACGACGTGGCCGTGACGTAAGGCCGCGTTTCGAGGCCGGTGAACACGTTCTTGAACGGCACCATGCCCGCGTTGACGAACATCAGCGTCGGGTCGTTCTGCGGAACGAGCGGCGCGGAGGCTACACGGGCGTGGCCTGCCTTCTCGAAAAAGTCGAGGAACGAGCGGCGAACATCGTTGGTCGAGGTCATTCCGGCTCGATACGCAGCAGCGCGCCACTTGCCAAGACGTCCGAATGCACAGGGGTTGACCCGGACGAAACATTCCCCTCCCTTTGCGCCACAAACGAACAGGGACGACCGATGGCCAAACGGCTTACGACTTTCATTCTCATTGCGCTGGGCGCGGGCCTCGTCCTCGGCTGGGCGCTGAACGCCGGGCTGGACGATGGCGGCGGGGCCGGCACCGCGACGCTGAAGAGCATCGCCTATTATCTGTCCGCCGTGACCACGGTTTTCCTGCGCCTGATCAAGATGATCATCGCCCCGCTGGTCTTCTCGACCTTGGTCGTCGGCATCGCGCATATGGGCGACAGTTCGTCGCTCGGCCGGGTTGGTCTCCGCTCGTTCGGCTGGTTCGTGATGGCGAGCTTCATCTCGCTGATGCTCGGCTTGTTGCTGGTCAACCTGTTGCAGCCGGGCGTGGGCCTGGGCCTGCCGGTGCCGCCGGTCACCGCCGATACCGGCGTCGCCAAGCCGGCGTTCGATTTCGTGAAGTTCGTCGGCCATATCTTCCCCGCGTCGGGGATCGAGGCGATGGCGACCAACGAAATCCTGCAGATCGTTATCTTCTCGCTGTTCATCGGCGTCGCGCTGACCGCGGTTGGGGAAAAGGGCGCGCCGATCGTCCGCGCGCTCGAAGGCCTGGTCGCCGTGATGTTGCAGGTCACCGATTACGTCATGCGCTTCGCCCCGTTCGCGGTGTTCGCGGCGGTGACGGCGACGCTGGCCGAACGCGGGCCGGGGATCATCGGCGACCTCGCCTATTTCATGGGCAGCTTCTACCTCGGCCTTGCGACATTGTGGACGGTGCTGATCGGGCTGGCGTTCCTGATCATCGGGCCCCGGGTGAAGATGCTGCTGCGCTATCTGCGCGATCCGATCCTGCTCGGCTTTTCAACGGCGTCGTCGGAGGCCGCCTATCCGCGCACGCTGGAGGCGCTCGACCGGTTCGGGGTGCCGCCGCGTATCGCCAGCTTCGTGCTGCCGCTGGGCTATTCGTTCAACCTCGACGGGTCGATGATGTACATGACGTTCGCGTCGATCTTCATCGCCCAAGCCTATGGCATCGACCTCAGCTGGGGGCAGATGTTCCTGATGCTGCTGGTGCTGATGGTCACGTCGAAGGGAATTGCCGGCGTGCCGCGCGCCAGCCTGGTCGTGATCGCCGCGACGCTCGGCATGTTCCATATCCCGGAAGCGGGACTGCTGCTGATCCTCGCCATCGATCACTTCCTCGACATGGGTCGTACCGCGACCAACGTCGTCGGCAACGCGATCGCCGCCAGCGTCATCGCGAAATGGGAGGGTGGGTTCGACACCCCCGAATCGCCGGTGATCGAGCCGCTGCCGACGCCGTCGGGGCATCCGCGAGAGGACGTGCCGGACAGCTTCCGCGCCATGGGCGGACCGCCGCCCGCCGGGCACTGATCGAGCACGGCGGGGCAGCTCGGCCTGCCCCGCCCGCTCCTTCGTTATTTGACGGAACGAATTGAGAACAATTCGGTTGGTGGCGGTGAAAGGAATTTCCGATGACCGACCATCCGAACCCCAAGAGCGAACCCTTTTCGAACGCCGAAAAGGACCCCGACGACTGGACGACCGGGGATGAGAAAATGACCGGTGCGCAGGCGTCGTACCTCAAGACCCTGAGCGAGGAAGCCGGCGAGGAATTCGACGATTCGCTGACCAAGGCCGATGCGTCCAAGGCGATCGATGCGTTGCAGGCAAAGACCGGCCGCGGCTCCTGAGTCAAACGCCTCTTGTGGGTGCGAAAGGCGCATTCGGCCTTCGCACCCACGAGAGGATTATGGCTTCGGTGCCGCCGGTCGCATCGCCATCAACCGATCGAGCAGCACCAGCCGCATCGCGAGATCCTCGCGATAGGATGCACCACGCGGCGTTCGTGCCAACGCTGCCAGCCAGGCCCGCTTGGCGCCGGGCAGGTCGCCGGTCTGGATCAGCGCCATCCCGTAGTAGAAATACGGCCCCGGATGATCGGGTGCGGCGGCCATGCCCCTTGCAAAGGCGGCGCGAGCCGCCGGTGACAGCACCTGTCCGCCATCATGCGCCAGAATCGCCGTCCCCAACCGGGTCCAGAGCCGCCCACTATTCGGCGCCCGCTGCAATCCGCCCAGCACCGCATTGGCCGCCGCCTGCGTCGCTCCGGCGCGGCCCAGGCCATCGGCGGCGACGGCATAGGCATAGTCATAGGTGAACCGACCCCAGATCGCGTCGCGCAGATCGTCGGCGGCGATGTCGGGGGCCTGCACGATGCGTTCCGCCGCGCGCGGCGCACCGGGCAAAGTCGGCCGCCCCTGCCACGCATAGCCCGCCGCCCCCAGCATCAGTGCCGCGCCGACAAAGCCCCATAGCGGCCGGGCCGTCCGCATCGCGACCAGCAGCGCGAACACGACGAGCAGCAGCACAGCGAGGATCAACCAACCGTTCATCGCCGCCGTCCCTTCAGGCTGCGCCGCGCGAGCAGCCCGCCGATCACCAGCAGCGCGATCGGCGCCAGCCACAACGGTCCGGTCGCCCCCGACAGCGGCGGATCATAGCTGACATAGTCGCCATAGCGTTCGATCAGCCAGTCGCGCACCGCCACCGGTTGCTCCCCCGCCGCGATCCGCTGCCGCACCAGCGCGCGCATATCGGCGGCCATGTCGGCATCGCTGTCAGCGATCGACTGGCCCTGGCAGACGAGGCAGCGCAGCGTTTCCATCAATGCCTTCGCGGTCCGCTCCTGCGCAGGATCGGGCAGTTGCGTATCGGCCATGGCCGGTGGCGGCACGCGCGACTGGCCGAATGCCGGGGCGGCAACCAGCAGGGCAAGCGCGAGGAGCAACCTCATCGTGCCGCCTGCAGCTTGGCGAGCAGCACGTTCACGTCCTCGTCACGGATCGCGCCGATATGCTGATGGGCGATGCGCCCCTGCCCGTCGATGACGAAGGTTTCGGGAACGCCCGACGAGCCCAGGGCCAGTTGCAGCGAACTGTCGCGGTCGTCGCCGATCGCGACGAAGGGATCGCCGTTGGTCGACAGGAACCGCGCGACATCGCCCGGCGTGTCGCGGATCGCGATGGCGTCGATCGTCGCCCCCGCCTGTTTGAGCTTCGCCAATTGCGGTGCCTCGGCGGCGCACGGCACGCACCAACTGCCGAAGATGTTGAGCAGGCGCGGTTGCCCGGTCCGGAAGGCGGCGGTGGTCAGGCCCGGCTTGCCCGGCGTGGCGGCGGGCAGGCTGAAGGCCGGCAGCGGCTTTCCGACGAGGCGCGACCGCACCTGTCGATCGGTCTGCTGCGACAACATCCATGCGAACAGCCCGGCGATCGCAACGAAGGCGAACAGCGGCAGCCAGAGCAGGCGGCGGTTCATCGCCCCCTCCGCCGACGGACGCGCCCGACCAGCGCGATCGCACCGCCCAGCGCGATCAGGGCGCCGCCGCCCCAGATCAGCGTGACGAACGGTTTCCACCACAGCCGCAACTGCCGCCGCCCGCCGACATCGTCCCGGCCCAGCACGGCATAGAGCTGTCCATCCCAATAGGTGGCGAGCGACGCCTCGCTGGTTTCGGTCGGCGGGTTGGCGAAGAACCGCTGTTCGGGCCGCATCACAAACGGCCCACGGGACCCGCGCGTGACGGTCAGGTGCCCCTGCACCGCCGACCAGTTATCGCCGACCACCGGCTTGATCCCGTCGAACCGCACGTCGAACGGCCCGACACGATGATGTTCGCCGGGTGCGGCGGCGACCAGCCGTTCCTGGGTAAAAGCGCTGTCGCTGGCCATCCCGGCCAGGCTGACCGCGATGCCCAGATGCGCGACGACCATGCCCCAGATCGGCAGCGGCGTGCGCCACGGGCTGCGCCCGACCAGCGGCAGGACGCTGGCAACCACCAGCCCGGCGGCCAGCGCCAGCCCGAATTTGGGCAGCCAGCCGCTATCGACCCACAGGATCGCGGCAAGGAACACCAGCACCGCGACGCCACCGGGCAATGCCACCCGCCGCAGCACCGCCGCGCCCTGATCCCGGCGCCAGCGCAGCAACGGCCCGACCGCCATCCCCGCGACCAGCAGCAACGCGATCGGCCCGGCGGCGCGGTTGAAGAAGGGCGGCCCCACCGACAGCTGCACCTCGAACGCTTCCGCCAGCAGCGGATACAGCGTGCCGATCAGGACGATGCCGAGGATCACCGACAGCAACAGGTTGTTGAGGACCAGCCCGCCTTCGCGGCTGACCGGCTCGAACAGCGCGCCCTGCCGCACGGTCCCCACCCGGAACGCGAACAGCGCCAGCGCCCCGCCGATATAGAGGATCAGCAGCGCGAGGATGAACCCGCCGCGCGTCGGATCGACCGCAAAGGCATGAACGCTGGTGAGGATGCCCGATCGCACGAGGAAGGTGCCGACCATCGACATCGAGAAGGCGACGACCGACAACATGATCGTCCAAGCGCGCAACCCGTCGCGGGTCGCCAGCACCGTCACCGAATGCAACAGCGCGGTCGCCGCCAGCCACGGCATCAGCGACGCATTCTCGACCGGGTCCCAGAACCACCAGCCGCCCCAGCCCAGCTCATAATAGGCCCAATAGCTGCCCGCGGTGATGCCGATGGTGAGGAATATCCACGCCCCCAGCACCCACGGCCGCATCGCCCGCGCGAAATCGCGCCCGACATCGCGGGTGACCAGCGCGCCGACCGCGAACGAAAACGCGACCGACAGCCCGACATAGCCGAGGTAGAGCGTCGGCGGGTGAAAGGCGAGGCCGGGGTCCTGCAACAGCGGATTGAGGCCCAGCCCGTCGCGCGGCACCGGGGACAGGCGCGCAAACGGATTGGAGGCGAACAGCAGGAACGCGTAGAAACCAGCCGCGATCGCCGCCTGCGCCGCCAGCGTCGCGGCATGGGTGCGCGTCGGCAGCAGCCGTTCGAACAGCGCGATCCCCGCCCCGGCCAGCGCCAGCACGGTAACCCACAGCAGCATCGACCCTTCGTGATTGCCCCAGGTCGCGGCGACCTTGTACAGCAGCGGCTTGGCCGAATGGCTGTTTTCCGCGACCAGCAGCACCGACAGGTCGGTCCGCGCGAACACTGCGATCAGCGCCGCGAACGCTCCGGCCGCCAGCAACCCCTGCGCCACCGCCGCCGGCCGCACCGCCGCCAGCAGGTCGCGCACGATCGCGGGCGGTTCGGCGGCGCGCGACGACAGCGCGATTGCCGCCATCGCCAGTTGCAGCAGCGCCATCGCCGCCGCCAGCCACAGGGCCGCCAGACCGGCTTCGGCGATCATCGGGCGATGCTTTCGCTCTTGTGCATCTTGCCGGCGACCTGCGGCGGCATATAGCGCTCGTCATGCTTGGCGAGCAGGTTGTCGGCGACGAAGCCGCCGCCCGGTACGAAGCGCCCTTCCGCGACGACGCCGGAGCCTTCGCGGAACAGGTCGGGGACGATCCCGGCAAAGCGGACCGGTACGTTCGCCTTGCCGTCGGTCACCGTGAAATCGATCGTGACGCCATCCGCTGCGCGGCGGACCGACCCGGCGGCGACCATGCCGCCCAGCCGCACCGGCTTGTCGAGCGGTGCGGCGGCGGCATCGGCGGGGGCGTAGAAGAACGCGGCCTCCTCGCCCAGCGCCGACATGGCGAGCAGCACCGCGCCGACGATCGCGACCACCGCCAGCAGCGCCAGCGTCATGCGTTGCCGTTTCGGGCTCATCCCCGCTCCGCGCGGCGCATCGCCACCCACGACGCGAGCGTGATCGCCGCGATCCCGCCCAGCGTGACGGCGTAAGCGGCGGTGATGAAGGCCCAGTGGTTCATGCCGCCGCCCGCCGACGCATCCGCGCCTCCGCCTTGATCCGCGCCAGATCGGTCCGCATCCGCATCAGCACGATCCCGCCGAACAACAGGCTGGCCCCGCCGGCGGTAAAGAACAACGGCCACAGGATCGCCGGGTCGATCGTCGATTTGGTGAGGGTGATGCTCGGCCCCTGATGCAGCGTCCGCCACCACAGCACCGAGTAACGGATAACCGGCAGCAGCGCGGTGCCGGCGATGCCGAACAGCGCCGGAATGCGCCCGTCGCCGTCGCGGTCGGCATCGGCGCGGGCCAGCGCCAGATAGGCGAGATAGACGAAGAACAGCAGCAGCATCGACGTCAGCCGCCCATCCCATTGCCACCACGTCCCCCAGGTCGGCCGCCCCCAGATCGATCCGGTGATCAGGCACAGCGCGGTGAACAACGCGCCGGGCAGTGCGATCGCCCGCGCGGCGACGGCGGCCAGCGGATGGCGCCACACCAGATAGACGATGCTGGCGATGGCAAGGCTCGACCAGCCCCCCATCCCCAGCCACGCGGCTGGCACATGGACGTAGAGGATGCGGACGCTGTCGCCCTGCAGGTAATCGGCCGGGGTCTGCGTCAGCCCGGCCCAGCAGCCGAAACCGAACAGCACCAGCCCCGCCCACACCAATATCGGCGTCAGCGGACGGGCGATCGCAAGGAATCGGCGTGGATTGGCAAGGGCGTGAAGGCTGGGCACGGTCGCGCCCTGTCTATGCAAGGTGCGGGCAAACGGCAATGCGGATCGCGCGTCCGTTGGACGATGGCAGGGATCGAAGCGCGTCGCTTCGCATTTGCCTTGTCATCATTGGCGTGGAAAAATGTCCGACATGACGACTGTACCGAGTGACATTGCCGGCCGACCTGCACACCCCGTCATCGCCGGTGGCGAGAACGGCCTGCTGGCGGCGCTGACCGCCGCCGACCGGGCGCTGCTGGAACCTCAGCTGGAACGGATTTCGGTTGCGGTGGGCGATACGCTGCTCAGCGTCGGCGAACCGATCGACTATGTCTATTTCCTCGAAGGGGGCATCGCCGCCGTGCTGGAGGTGATCGACGGCGAACGGCAACATGCGGTCGGCCTGCTGGGGGCGGACGGCTATGTCGGCTGGCCGATCCTGCTGGGCGACGATCGGTCGCCGCACGATGTGGTGCTGCGCGCCGAACCGGGCACCGCGCTCAGGATACCGGCGGCACGGCTGCTGGCGGCAACCGAGCAGAGCGATACGCTGCGCGCCGCGCTGCTGCGCTTTATCCAGGTGTTCCTGATCCAGATGGGCCGGACCGTCGTGTCCGCCCTGTCGCATCCGGTCGAACGGCGGCTGGCGCGGTGGATCCTGCTCTACCACGACCGGGTGCGCGGCGACGAAATATCGATGACGCACGAGGAATTTCGGCTGATGCTGGCCGTGCGTCGCAGCAGCATCACCGATGCGCTCCACCGGCTGGAGGAAACGCGCGCGATCCGGTCGGTGCGGGGCCGCGTGATCGTCCGCGACCGCGACAAGCTGCTGGAAATGGCCGCAATGACCTATGGCCCGCCCGAGGAAGCCTATCAGCGGCTGGTCGGTACGCCGACCGCATAAAGGGTTGGCGGCGTTCCGAACCCGGAACGCCGCCACACCATCAGTTCGCCGCGCTGGAGCGGATCGTGCCGTTGACGCCGTTGGGGAAGAACCCGCCCGCCGTCTTGGCCGTCCGGTCGAGATAGACGATGTTGAGCACCTGTCCCGGCGTCCGGCTGAACGCGATGCCGCTGCCGTCGGTCGGCACGATGTTCGACGCGGTGGCGTTGCCGCTGCCGGTCGCACGGATGCCCTGGTCGAGGTCACTGCTGCCGTCGAGGCTGTCGCGTGCGTTCGAGATCGCCTCGGTCGCATCGATCAGCGCCGGGGTCGCCAGACCCTTGCGATACAGCACCGTCCGCACCAGTCCGGCGTGATACGCCTCTGCCGCGTGGATGCCGGCCGCCGCTTCGAGGAAGGTCTTGTTGCTGATAAAGCCGACTGCACCCTTGTAGGCGGTGACGCCGACATCCTCGAAGATGAACGCGCCGAGCAGGAAGTTCTCGTCATTGGCATAGACGTCGAACGCCGCGCCGGTCCCGATCAGCCCCGCCGCGCGTGCCGCGTTGGAGAAGGCGCTGGTCGCGGTCACGCCGATGTCGATCGCCGGCTGTGCCACCGCCGCCGATCCCAGCGCGGTGCGCAGGAAGTTGACGTGCGCGATTTCGTCGGCCGCGATTTCACGGGCATAGCGTGCGACCAGCGGATCGGTGAACGTGACCTGCCGCCCGCCGGAGACGGTCCCCTGCGTTCCCGTCCCGCTGAGGCTGCTGTTGGGCAGGCCCGCACCCGTAGCGGCGAACGAATAGAATTGCGCTTCGAGATATTCGAGGTTCAGCGCGAAATTCAGCACATCGGCGTCGGTAAGCGCCGTGGTCGCGGTGGGCGTGGGGGTCGGCGTGGGTCCGGGGGTGATGAACCCGCCGCCGCTGTCGCTGCACGCGGACAAGACGGTGGCGCCCGCCGTGGCGATGGCTGCGCCACCGGCATAGCGCATGAATTCGCGGCGCGCGTTGCGCCGCTGGTCGCAGGCTTCGAGGACCTGCAGGATCGGATCATTATGCATCTTGTCTCTCCTCAGGTTCAGTTGGCGGCGCTGGCGCGGATGTTGCCGTTCACCCCGTTGGGGAAGAAACCGCCGCCGTTCACCTGGGCATTGTTGAGATAGACGATGTTGAGCGTCTGTCCGGCCGAACGGCTGTACGCGATGCCGTTGGTGTCGAGCGGCACGATGTTGCTGGCGTTCGGATTGCTCGCCAGCGGCGACAGCCCCTGGTCGAGATCGGTGCTGCCATCAAGGCTGTCGCGCGCGTTCGAGATCGCGTCGGTCGCCTGGATCAGCTGTGCCGACGGGGTCGCGATTCCCTTTGCATAGAGCGTCGTGCGCACGATCGCGGCGTGATACGCCTCGACCGCCAGGATGCCGGCGGCGGCTTCGAGGAAGGTCTTGCTGGTGAGCAGCGGTGCCGCGCCCTTATAGGCGGTGACCCCGACGTCTTCGAAGATGAACGCGCCGAGCAGGAAATTCTCGTCGCTGGCATAGGGGTCGAACGTGGCCCCCGCGCCGATCAGCCCCGCCGCGCGCGCGGCCGAGGAGAAGGCGCCGGTGGCCGACGCGCTGATGTCGATCGCGGGCTGTGCGACCGCCGCGGTGCCCAGCGCGGTGCGCAGGAATTCGACGTGCGCGCGTTCGTCCGCCGCGATCTCACGGGCATATTGCGCGACCAGCGTATCGGAGAAGGCGACCTGACGCCCGCCGGTGACCGCGCCCTGCGTGCCGGTGCCGGTCAGGATCGAATTGGGAAGGCCGCTGCCAAAGGCCGCGAAATAATAGAATTGCGCTTCGAGATATTCGAGGTTCAGCGCGAAATTCAGGATGTCAGCATCGGTCGGCCCGGTCTGTGCGTGGGCGTCATTGGACTGTGCCATCACAAAAGCAGCACCGCCGACCGCCGCAGCGCCGCCCAGCATCTTGAAGAAATCGCGCCGTTCTTCCCGGCGCTTCGCACGCGCATCGAATGCGTGCGTCACTAACATCTGGTCGTCCATGACACCGTCTCCCTGGATCGTTGTTACGACCCAACGAGTCGAACTCGCCGAACGACGCAGTAAAAATGGCGGATGTACGGTTCCGTACAGGATGCATTCGATGGCTGGATTGCACCAAATCTTGCAGGCACAAGACACGAAATGGCTCTTGCAGTGAATATCGATCGCGTGGGCGAAACGTGTACTGTCTTACCCACGACGGATAACAGGTTGCTGGGGGCGATGCGCCCTGACACGCGCCGCAAATTGGCGCTGGTCGCCAGCCGCGTCACGTTGCAACCTGGTGAAATCCTTACCAGAAGTGGCGAAGCGATCGACCGCCTGGTCTTTCCCGAAGGTGCGCCGGCCATGCTGTCGCTGTCGACCGGCGGTACGTCGCAGGATGTCGGGATGATCGGCCGCGACGGCGTCGTCGGCTGGTCGCGCCTGTTCAGCGATCAACCGACTCCGTTCACCGCCCGCGCCCATATCCAGCCGGGCAGCGCGATCATCATCCCCGCCAACGCCGTGGTCGACGCGGCGAACGAGGATAATGCGCTGCTCAAGGCGATCCTGAATTTCGCCCAGCGTTTCTCGATGCAGATGGCCCGGACGCTGGCATCGGCGCTGCGCGACGTGCCCGAACGGCGTATCGCCCGGCTGTTGCTGATGATCGACGACCGGATCGACGGCGACACGATGTCGGTCACCCATGCATCGATCGCCGCGACGCTGAACCTGCGCCGCGCGACCGTCACCGATTGCCTGCACATCCTGGAGGGTGAGCATATGGTGCGGTGTTCGCGCGGGCGGATCGTGATGCGCGACCGCGCCGCGTTGGAGGCGCGCGCCGGCCTCGCTTATGTCTCCGACGACGGGCTGGACTGAACCGGAATCACTGCCCCCGCAGCGTCTTCAGGTCGATGCCGAGGCGCTGCACCTTGTAATAGAAGGTCTTGCGCGGGATGCCGAGGCGTTCGATCGCGGTGCCGATCTCTCCCCCCGTGGCGGCGATCGCCGACAATATCGCTTCGCGTTCGAATGCCGCGATCCGCTCGGGTAGCGGGCGGGTGACGTCGCTGCCCCCATCGCCGGCGCCGGCACCCTCCAGCCCCAGCACGAACCGGTCGGCGAAATGCGCCAGTTCGCGGACATTGCCCGGCCAGTCGTGCCGCGCCAGCAGATCGCGGGCGGCGTGGGTCAGCGGCGGGACATCGCGCCGCAGCCGCTTCGCCGACAGGTCGACCAGATGCGCGAACAGCAGCGGCACATCGTCGCGCCGTTCGCGCAACGGCGGGATGCGGAGCCGTACGGCGGCAAGGCGATAGAGCAGCGCCGGCGCGATGGCGTCCGCCCCGCGCTGCGCCTCCTCCGCCGCGGTCGCGATGACGCGGATGTCGACCGGCACTGCATCGCGGGTCCCACGGATCGCGCGATCCTCGATCACCTGCGTCAGCCGCCCCTGCAGCCCGCGCGACGCCTGGTCGATGTCGTCGAGGAACAGCGTGCCCCGCTGCGCCCCGACGATCCCCCGGTCGCCGACGGTCGCGAACAATTCATCCTCGATCGCCTGCCCCGGCAGCGCGGCACAGGCGATGGTCAGGAACCGATGCCGCGCCCGGCGCCCTGCGCGGTGGATCGCACGGGCGAGCAGTTCCTTGCCGGTCCCCGTCTCCCCCTCGATCAGCAGGTCGATGTCCGCATCGGCAAGGACCGGGATCATTTCCCGCAGCCGGGCGATCGCCGGGGTCCGTCCGACCAGCGCCCTGTCCTCGCCACTGGCCGCCTCCGCCCGCAGGCGCCGGTTGTCGAGCGCCAGCGACCGCGCGGCCATCGCACGCGTGGCGGCGGCGATCAGCGCATCGGGGTCGAACGGCTTGGACAGGAAATCCCACGCTCCGCGCTTGATCGCGTCGACCGCCGTTTCGACATCGGCATGGCCCGTCACCAGCACGACCGGCAGGGTCGGGTCCCGCTCGCGCAGGATACGGAACAGCTCGATCCCCGACATGTGCGGCATCCGGACGTCGGTGACCACGATCCCGTCGAAATCGGCATCGATCGCCAGCAAGGCGGGGGGCGCGGCCGGAAAGGCGACGACATCGAACCCGGCCAGCGTCAGCAGCTGCGCGGTCGATACGCGCAAATCCTCGTCATCCTCGACCAGCGCGACCCGGTCGGCGCGGGCGGTCGCGGACCCGCTCATGGCACCCGCCGCAGCGTGACTTCGAACCGCGCACCCTGCTCCGACGGCAACAGCCGCAGCGTCCCGCCCAGGTCGGTCATGATGTCCTGCGCGATCACCAGCCCCAGCCCCAGCCCGGTCGCGCGGCTGGTCACGAACGGGGTGAACATCCGCGCGGCGACATCCGGATCGATGCCGGGGCCATTGTCGGCGACGATCAGCGACAGTGTCTGCGGCTCGATCCCCACTTCGATCGCGATCCGTGGGTCGGGCGTGGCGACCAGCGCCTCGATCGCATTCTGCAGCAGGTTGACCAGTACCTGTTCCAGCCGGACCCGCCCGGCAACGACGATCAGGTCGCCGGAAATCGGCGGCACGACGAACGTCACATCGGACAGCTGCTCCTTCAGGATCAGCCGCGCGCCGTCGATCACCTCGGCCAGCCGGACCGGACCGATCGTGCCGCTGCCCTTGCGCGCGAACCCGCGCAGTTCGGCGGTCACCAGCCCGATCCGGTCGGTCAGGCGGGCGATGGCGCCCAAGTTGTCGTCCACCGCCTGCGTATCGCCACGGGGCAGCAGCTGTCGTGCGGCGGCGACATAGTTGCGGATCGCGGCGACCGGCTGCGCGGTTTCATGCGCGACGCTGGCGGTGATCTGGCCCAGCGTGGCCAGCCGGTTGGCCTGCCGCAATCCATCGCGCAGCTCGGCCGCGCGCGCTTCGGCGGCAATGCGCTCCTCGATCTCGGTGCGCAGCTCGCGGGTCCGGGCGGCGACCGCCGCTTCCAGCTCCACGGTCCGCATCGCCCGCCGCCGCGACCGTTCCGACAATGCCCAGAGCGCGCCGATCAACGCCAGAGTCACCGCCGCCGCCGCCAGCGCGCTGGTCCGCACCGCACTGCCGATCGTCGCCGGCAACGGCATGGCCAGATGCACCTGCCACCCCTCGTCGCCCGGCGCGGTCACCGCATGTTGCAGCGTCCGCCGCTGCCCGTTGAGGCGCAGCGCATCGCCCAGGATCGCGAACGGCGGCTGGCTCAATGCCGCCGCGCCGCTATCGGTGCGCACCGCGGCGGCGACCGCCGGAGCGATCCGGCGGGTGGTGGCAAAGCGCCAGCGCGGATCGCTGGAGATCAGCACGACCCCGGCGGCATCGGTGACGAAGGTGATGCCGCCCGCCGCGCGCCATTCGCTCTCGATCCGGTCGAATTCCAGCTTCACGACCACGACGCCCCCGTCCGGCGTCCGGCGGCTGAGATACAGGCCGGGGCGATGGCTGACGGTGCCCAGCGCGAACTGGGTCCCCGCCCCGGTCCGCACCGCGTCGCGATAATAGCGTCGAAAGGCATAGTCCCGGCCGACGAAGCTCCCCGGCCCGGCCCAGTTGCTCGCCGCGATCGCAATCCCGTCACGCCCGACGACATAGATCACGCTGGCGGAAGTCGATGCGGCCAGAGCCGCCAGCTTCCGGTCCAGCGTCCGCCGCGCCGGATCGCCGCCTCGCACCGCGGCGATGACGTCGCGGTCGTCGGCCAGCGCCAGCGGAAGCAGGCGGAACCGCGCGATCTCGCTGGTCAGCAGCACCTGTCGCAACCGTGCGTCGGCATCGATCTTGGCGAGCGATTCGGCTTGCGCCCGGCGTTCGACCACGCGTCCGACCAGCGCTGCCATGCTGACACTGAGCAGCAGGCCGCCCAATATCCACCCAATCCACCATGTCCGGACCGCGCTGTGCATCGCCACCTTGTAAATAGGCCGCCGGCCATGTGCAACAATCTGCATCTTTGCCGCTGCTGCTGGCAGGAATCTGGTCAAATACCTGCACATGCCGAAACTAATATCGTTTAATTACAATAGCATAAAAGACTAGCGTGCAATCAGGACAAGCCAAGGTGCAGCGGAGTAAACCGTTCCTGTCGCGCCGACCGCCGTCAAGAGCCGGGATGGGCGCCTATAGAGGATGAAAGGTCGTCGCATGATACTTGCCACCGACACAGCGCAGCCGCCCGTGCCGCCCGCCGCCAAGCCATGGTATCGGCATCTCTATGCCCAGGTGCTGATCGCGATCATCGCCGGCGTCCTGCTCGGTCATTTCTACCCATCGACCGGCGAGGCGCTGAAGCCGATCGGCGACGCCTTCATCAAGCTGGTGAAGATGATCATCGCGCCGGTCATTTTCCTGACCATCGTCACCGGCATCGCCGGGATGCGCGACCTCGCCAGCGTCGGCCGCGTCGCGGGCAAGGCGTTCGCCTATTTCCTGACCTTCTCGACGCTCGCGCTCATCATCGGCATGATCGTCGGCAACGTGGTGCAGCCGGGCGCGGGACTCAACATCGACCCCGCGACGCTCGATACGTCGAAGGTCGCCGAATATGCCGAAAAGGCACATGATTCGACGATCACCGGCTTCCTGACCGGGATCATCCCCGACACGTTCCTCTCGGCGCTGACCGAAGGCAACATCCTCCAGACGCTGTTCGTCGCGATCCTGTTCGGCATCGGCCTCGCCATGATCGGCGACAAGGGCGAACGCGTTCTCGACGCGCTGAACGACATCTCGATCGCCTTCTTCAAGGTCGTCGCGATCGTCATGAAGGCCGCGCCGATCGGTGCATTCGGCGCGATGGCGTTCACCATCGGCAAATATGGCATCGGCACGCTGTTCAGCCTCGCCGCGCTGGTCGGCACCTTCTACCTCACCGCCTTCCTGTTCGTCACGGTGGTGCTGGGCACGGTCGCGCATTTCTGCGGCTTCTCGATCTTCAAGCTCATCTCGTACCTGAAGGCCGAACTGCTGCTGGTGCTGGGCACGTCGTCGTCGGAAAGCGCCCTGCCCTCGCTGATCGAAAAGATGGAGCGTGCCGGCATCCCGAAGTCGATCGTCGGCTTGGTCGTCCCCACCGGCTATTCGTTCAATCTCGACGGCACCAACATCTACATGACGATGGCCGCGCTGTTCATCGCCCAGGCGTGCAACGTGGACCTGACGATCAGCCAGCAGATCCTGCTGCTCGCCGTCGCCATGCTGTCGTCGAAGGGCGCGGCGGGCGTCACCGGCGCGGGCTTCATCACGCTGGCCGCCACGCTGTCGATCGTCCCTTCGGTGCCGGTCGCCGGCATGGCGCTGATCCTCGGGGTCGACCGGTTCATGTCCGAATGCCGCAGCCTCACCAACTTCATCGGTAACGCGGTGGCAACCGTCGTCGTCGCAAAATGGGAAGGCAAGCTCGACAAGCACCAGTTCGACGAGGCACTGGCCGGTCGCAGCGTGCGGGTCGACGAAATGCCCGAAGGCGCGGTCGCCGCCGAATAATTCCCTTGTAAGCCGGTCCGGGTGATCCCCGGACCGGCATCGACGTTATCGCCCATGCGGGCGAACAAAGGTATGCCGAGATGAAGATGCTGCTGCGGCTGTGCGCCGCCACCGCCCTGATCGCTCCCGCCGCCGCCTGGGCCGCAGAGCCCGCCGCCCCGGCCGCGGCGCAGGTCGCGGATCGGGGCAATGCCCGCCCGATCGCGCAGGAATATCCGACCGCCGGTGTCGGCGATGGCGTCACCGCCGGCGGCTACAACCAGTCGCGCTGGGCGGAGGACTGGACGAAGTATCGCGATCCCAAGAAGCACGACGACGTGCTGGACCGGCTGAAATACATCCCGATCGCCGGCGACGACGTGTACCTGACGCTGTCGGGCGAGTTCCGCTACCGCGTCAACCTGACCACCAACCCCAATCTGCGCGACCGAGAGGCACAGCGGCAGGACATCAACCGGATCGTCGGCGGTGCCGACCTGCATCTGGGCGACCATGTCCGACTGTACGGCGAACTGGCCCATGCCGGCATGTCGGGCCGCAACCTGGGGGTGAAGGCGGGACAGCTGCATAACGACCTGGTGGTGCAGCAGAGCTTCGTCGATGTGACCGGCACGATCGGCGGCGCCGATGTCGGCGTGCGCTATGGCCGACAGACCTTTGCCGACGGCCCGAACCTGATGGTCGTGCCCCGCGACAACAACACCATCTTCTTCGTCTATAACGGCGTGCGCGCCTGGGCGAGGGGTGACAGGGTTCGCGGCGACGTGTTCGATTTCAAGACGACACGGCTGGGCGTCGGCGGCACCGGCGACGACATCGTCGACGATGGCCGCCGCTTCTCGGGCGGCACCGCGGGCTTCGTCTTGCCCAAGACGCTGCTGGGCGGATCGAACCTGTATTTCGATCCCTTCGTCTGGCGGCTGCGCAACAGCGCCGCGACCTGGGGCACGCGCACGACCGAGGAAGTGCGGAAGTTCTACGGCCTGCACCTCTATGGCGACAGCGGCCCGGTGAACATCGACTGGACCGTCAATTACCAGGGTGGCGAATTCGACAACCGGCCGATCTCGGCGTGGTTGGTCCTGCTGCAACAGACGTACAAGGTCGGCACGTCGAAGACCGCGCCGCGCGTCGGTTTCCACTTCGACTATGCCAGCGGCGGTGGCGGCTATGGCACCGGCACGCTCCGCAACTCGCTGGCGCCGTTCGGCAACAACATCTATTACAGCTACCAGCTATATTCCACGCCGACCAACCTGATCGCGTTCGCGCCGAGCGCCACGTTCCAGCCGACACCCAAGCTGCGCATCGCCACCGAATATCAGCTGTCGTGGCGCGACAGCGTGAACGATGCGGTGTACCGCGCCAATGGACAGGCATTCGCGGGTACGCAGTTGGGCAATGCGCGCAAGATCGCCGACACGATCCGGTTGCAGGCGATCTATGCCGTCAGCCCGCGCGTCAGCCTGACCGCGCGCTACGAACACCTGATCGCCGGCCCTGCGCTGACCGATGCGAATTACAAAAGCTCGGACTTCCTTGCCGGGTGGATCAGCTTCCGCTTCTAAGTTCCTGGAGCAAACTTGCGCCCCGGCGGGTCCCGCCGGGGCGTTTTCGTCGTTTGATTCGAAGGGTCCGATCATGTCCCCCGCCGCCCATGCCGCCGCCCGTGCGCTGCTCGCCGATCCGCTGACCAACAAGGGCACCGCCTTTACCGAAGCGGAACGCGACCAATGGGGCCTGCACGGCCTGCTCCCGCCGCATGTCGGGACGCTCGACAGCCAGATCGAGCGGCGCCAGCGTGCGCTGGCCGGGATGCCCGACGATTTCCACCGCTATTCCTTCCTGCGCGAATTGCAGGATTCGAACGAGATCCTGTTCCACGCGATGGTGCAACGCGACCTGCCCGCGATGCTGCCGCTGGTCTATACCCCGACCGTGGGCGAAGGCTGCGAACGGTTCAGCGACATCTGGCGGCGGCCGCGCGGGCTGTTCCTGTCATGGCCCAATCGCCAGCGCATCGGGGAGATCCTCGCCGATCCCGCGCTCGACCGGGTGAAGGTGATCGTCGTCAGCGACGGCGAACGTATCCTCGGCCTGGGCGATCAGGGCGCGGGCGGCATGGGCATCCCGATCGGCAAGCTGGCGCTCTATACAGCCTGCGCCGGCATCCACCCGGCGGAGGTGCTGCCGATCCTGCTCGACGTCGGCACCGACAATGCCGCCCGCCGCGACGATCCGCTCTATGTCGGCTGGCGCCACCCGCGCATCCGGGGGGCCGAATATGACGCGTTCGTCGAGGATTTCGTGACCGCCGTCGCCGACCGCTTTCCCGGCGTGCTGCTGCAATGGGAGGATTTCGCCGGCCACAATGCGTACAAGCTGCTGGAGCGCTACCGTAGCCGCCTGCTGAGCTTCAACGACGATATTCAGGGGACCGCCGCGACGGCGGTCGGCACCCTGTTGTCGGCGATCGGGCGGACCGGCGCACCGCTGGCCGATCAGCGCATCCTGTTGTTCGGCGCAGGTGCCGCCGGCTGCGGCATCGCCGACATGCTGGTGCAGGCGTTGCAGGCCGATGGCCTCACTACCGAACAGGCCCGCGCGCGCATCTGGGCGGTCGATCGCGACGGACTGATCCTGTTCGACATGGACGACCTGTCGACCGGGCAGCGCGCCCTTGCCCGCGATCCTGCCGAGGTGGAAGCGTGGACCCGCACGGCGCACGGCGCGATCGACCTGTTCGACGCGGTCGCCAATATCCATCCGACCGTCCTGATCGGTGCCTCCGGCCAGCATGACGCGTTCAGCGAAGCAGTCGTGCGTACCATGGCGCAGTCGGTCGAACGGCCGGTGATCTTCCCCCTGTCCAACCCGGTATCGCGCGCCGAGGCGCATCCGGTAGACCTCGCCCGCTGGAGCGCCGGACGCGCGGTGATCGGCACCGGCAGCCCGTTCGGCATCGCCGACGTCACCCAGGTCAACAACGTCTATATCTTTCCCGGCGTCGGGCTGGGGGCGCTGGCCGCACAGGCGCACACGATCACCGACGCGATGTTCATGGCCGCCGCCCGTGCGCTGGGCACGATGGGGGGCGATGGGACGCTGCTGCCGCCGATCGAACGGCTGCGCGACGTCGCGCTCGACATCGCGGTCGTGGTCGCGGCGCAGGCGATGGCCGACGGGGTCGCCGCCCCCGACGTGGCGATCGATCGCGACACGATCGCGGCGCAGATGTGGCAGCCGGCCTATTGAGCCGTTCGACCCATCGGGAACCACCAGCGCGCGCCAAGTCTTTCTGACTGCTGTCGATCCTGTCCAGCGGGGGTTCAGCCGAACCCCGGCAGAACAGGGGCAGAGAGGAAGCGATCATGAAGCAGTTGATGAACATTTTCGCCGGCATCGGCCTGACCATCGCCGGCCTGACCGCCGTTCCCGCCGTTGCCGACGCCCATCCCGGCGGCCGCCACGGCCACCGCGACCATGGGCCCCGCGCGCATCACGACGACCGCCGCTGGGACGACCGCCGCCATTGGGACAATCGTCGCGACTGGAACGGCCGGCGTGGCTGGGACGACCGCCGCGCCTATAACGACCGGCGCCGCTGGGACGACCGCCGCCGGTGGGACGGTCGCCGTGGCGACCGCTACGGGTATCGCGGCGAACGGGTCGTACCCGGCTGGTCGCGCGAAGCCGCCGCGATGGGCGTCGATTATCGCGGTCCCTGCCGCTACGTGATCCGTAACGGCCGCCGCGTCTGCGGTTAAGCAAAAAGCCCCTTCCGGCGCTGTGCCGGGAGGGGGTTATTTCTTGGGCGTGACCCAGACCGACACCGGGACGACCACCTTGCCCGGCGCGGGCTTGCCCACATCGACCCGGTCGGCGGTGACCAGTTCGCCGGTTTCGAGGTTGAACGAGGCCCAGGGCTTCGGCATCCGCCCGAAGGTCATCTTCTGGATCGGCTGGCCGGTGGTCGAATTCATGATGGTGGCAATAACAGGCATGGACGGCGCCTAGCCGCCGCCCCGCCCCGCTGTCCACCCCCACTCAGAACCGCAGGTCCCACCCGAGCGTGAACGTCCGCCCGCGCCCGGCGAAGAACGCGAAATTGTCGTTCGGCAGGCGGGTGTCGCTGTTATAGTCGATATAGAAACGGTCGAAGATGTTCTGCGCGCTGAGCGACAGGCCGCCGAACTTCGTCTGATACCGGATCGACGCGTCGGTCACGTCATATCCGCCGAAGTTGTTGTCCGGGCTGGGGTTCGCCTTCCCCCGGAAATTGCGCGACAGATAGAATTGCGTCTGCACCCGCGCCGTCAGTCGCCCGGTCGCCAGATCGGCCGCCAGATTCAATCGGTCGGGCGAGATATTGGTGCCGTCCAGATCGGTATCGACCACGCCGTCGGCCGGGCTGCGATCGCTATCGTAGCGGCCGAGGATATGGGCATAGCCGGTCGAGACGCGCAGTCCCGGCAGCGGCGTCTTCACCGTCAGGTTCACCTCCAGCCCCTCGATCTCGACCCGCTGGCGCTGCACCTCGAAAATGCCGTTGCCCTGCGCGACCAGCAACTGCCCCCGGTCGCTCGACGACCAGAAATAGGTCGCCCCGGCATCCAGCGGCCCGCGCTTCACCTCGACGCCGACCTCGCGATTGTTCGACACCACCGGCTGAATGTCGAGGAAATTGTCCAGCCGCACGCCCGGCGTCGCAATCACGCGGGTGATGCGCCCGACATCGGCCATGGTGAAGCCCTGCGCATAGCTGGCATAGGCGCGCACCCCGGTCAGCGGCTCGACGATCAGCCCGCCATTGTACAGCACGTCGCTAAACCTGGGCGTGCCGCCGGTCACCGCGACGCCGCCATAGGTCCGCGCATTCCTGCCGTCATAGGTGGTCGATGCCAGCGTGCGGAAATCGTCGATGCGGACCTGCACATTCTCCCACCGCGCGCCGCCCGCCACGCGGACCAGCCCGTCGGCGAGCTTCAGATTACCCTGCACGAACGGCGCAAGGCTGCGGAAATCGGCGGGCGGGACCCAGATGCGGTTGGTGGCGATCAGCCGCTGTTCGGTCTTGTCGAACAGCGCGTCGAACCCGATCGTCGCCACCAGCGCCTCGAACCCCGGCACGGCGCGTTCGTAGCTGGCCTTTGCGCCCAGCTTGCGCGAGCGGTTCTCCGACTGGTCGAACAGCGTGCCGACCGGCGCGATCGCCGGGTCCTGGAACGTCGCCTGGATCGCGACCTCCCCGCCGAACGTGTCATGGGTGCGGTTGAAGAACAGCTGCGTGACGAGGTTCCCGCCCAGCACGTCGCTGTCGGTATAGGACAGCGACAGCGCCTCCGCGCGGTTGGCGGCCGGTTTGCCCGGCGGGGTCCCGCGCACCGCGCTGGTCGGCACGCCGGTGCGGCGGTTGCCGGCGATCGCGAGATAGTCGCCATCGCCCTTCAGCTCGAACCGGTTGGCGATCAGGTCGAGCCGGCCGGTCGCGCCAACCTCCATCCCCAGCCGCGCGAAATAATCGGTCGCCCGCGAATCCTGAGTCTCGCCTTGCGTCAGGTTGATGCCGATGCGCCGGTCCTGCGCATCGTAGAACGCGCCGCGCCGCTCATGGCTGGCACCGATGGTCGCGTCGAACCGGCCCGACTTCGACTGGACCAGCCCGGCGACCTTGCCGCCAAAGCCGTCGCCTTCGAACCCGTCGGACGCGGTGCCCTGTACCAGCGCCCGGCCGCTCACGCCCTCCTGTCGCGGCGCGCCGACCGTCACCTGGTTGACGATGCCGCCAGTGCCGCCGACGCCCTGCAGCGCGTTCGATCCATAGATCAGCTCGACCCGGTCGATGAAGAAGCCATCGATGGTGAAGCCGTCGCGGCTGCCGTCGCGCAAGGGCGTCGTCTGCGGAATGCCGTTGATCGCATAGAGCGGCGAGCGCCCACGCAACGTCTCCCCCGCGCCCGACAATTTGCCGCGCGTCGGCGAGAAGCTGGGCGTCAGCGTCGCGACGGCATCGGTGATGCTGCCCGAAATCGCGATCTGCTGGTCGATCGCCTGCTTGTCGATCACGTCGATGGTCAGCGGCAGGGCGTTGGGCGGCAGGATGGTGCGCGCGGCGGTGATGACGATCTCCTCGTCCGCTTGCTCGCCTTCGGGCTGGATCTTGGTCGGGTCGACGGTCTGCGCCGTGGCCGGGATCGCCAGCAGCGCCATCCCCGCGACGCTTGCCAGCCATGGCAGGCGCATAGTGCTACCCATTGTCATTCCCCTTGCGTAACATTGACCCTAATTGGGCGCGCTGCTAACGCGATCAATTATCAATATCAAGTTTATTTGGGCGCGCTGCATGACCCGGAACATCCTGTTTCAAATTCACTGGTTCCTGGGGATCACCGCCGGATTGGTGCTGGCGGTGATGGGCGTGACCGGCGCCACGCTGAGCTTCGAGCCGGAGATACTGGCGGCGCTGAACCGCGATCATCCCGCCGCCGTGACGACGCCGCGCCTGTCGGGACCGCAGCTGATCGCGCAGGTGCTGCGCCAACGGCCGGACGCGAAGATCGGCCGGATCACGCTGGCGAACACACCCGATGAGATGACAACCGTTTCCTACCAGCGGGGATCGGCCAAGCAGCGCCGTGTCGAGCGCATCGATCCCTTCACCGGAACGCTGCTGGGCGAACCGCGCGGCGCCGCGACGCTCGACGTGGTCGAGAACCTGCACCGCTGGCTCGCGCTGCCGGGCGACGGCAACGGGATCGGGCGCCAGATCACCGGTTTCTCCGCCATCGCGCTGATCTATTTCGCGCTGTCCGGCCTGTATCTGCGCTGGCCCAAGCGGCCGCTCGACTGGCGCAACTGGTTCGTGCTGGATGTGCGCAAGACCGGTCGCAACCTCTACCGGATGCTGCACGCCGTCATCGGCGGCTGGGTGCTGCTGTTCTACCTCGTCAGCGGCTTCACCGGCCTTTGGTGGTCATACGACTGGTATCGACAGGGCGTCCGCGCGCTGCTGGTCGCCGAAGCGCCGGCCGAGCGGCACAAGGGGGCAAAGGACGTTTCCGTCGACCTGACGCGGGCTTGGGACGGCTTCGTCCGCGCGACCGGCGGGCGGCGCTATGACCGCATCACGATGAGCGCGCGCGATTATGGCGAGGTGCAGTTCCGCGCAAAGCTGCCCGATGGGCGGCACGACCGGGTCAGCGACGAACTGACCATCGACGGCACGACCGGCGCGGTCATCGACGATCAGCCCTATGCCACCCGGCCGCTGGGCGAGGACATCGTGACCAGCGTGTTCGAAATTCACCGGGGCGCCTATTTCGGGATCGTCGGGCGCATCGCGATGCTACTGGCCAGCCTGACGATGCCGTTGTTCACCATCACCGGCTTCCTGCTGTATTTCGCCCGACGGCGGCGGAAAGTGGCGCTGGCCGAGGTCGTCGCCGACGCGACGGTCACCCCAGTCGAAAACGCCACCACCCTGGTCGCCTATGCCAGCCAGACCGGATCGGCCGAGCGCATCGCCCGGCTGACCGCCGACGCCCTGCCCGATGCCGCCGCGCTGCCGATCGCCGCGCTTGATCGCGCGACGCTGGCCCGCGCCAACCGGCTGTTCGTCGTCGCCAGCACCTATGGCGAGGGCGAGCCGCCCGACAACGCACGCGGCTTTGCCCGGACGATGGAGCGCGAGGCGCCCGACCTGTCGCATCTCGACTATGCGGTGATGGCCTTGGGCGACCGCGAATATGCCGAGTTCTGTGCCTTTGGCCACCGCGTCGACCGCTGGCTGCACGACCATGGTGCCACCCGCCTGTTCGACGCGGTCGAGGCCGATGGCAGCGATGCCGATGCGCAGCGCCAGTGGCAGCACCAGCTGGCGGGCCTGGGCGGGCGGACCGATCAGCCCGACTGGGCGCCCGCCGCGATGGACGCGTGGCGCCTGGTCGACCGCCGCCTGCTGAACCCCGGCAGCGCGGGTGGTGAGGCGTGGCAGGTCGTGCTGGAACCCGTCGCCGGCAGCGCCGACTGGATGCCGGGCGACATCATCGAGATCCTCCCGCAACAGGACCCACGCCGCGTCGCGGCGTATCTGGCCGCGTCGGGCACCCCCGACACGCCGGAGAACCGCACCATGCTGATGACCAGCATCCTGCCGGCCGGCGCCGCCGATGTCGCCACGCTGAAGCCGATCGGCCACCGCGAATATTCGATCGCGTCGATCGCGGCATCGGGCCGGGTCGAACTGATCGTCCGGCGCTGTACCGCGGACGACGGCTTTGACGGGCTGGGATCGGGCTGGCTGTGCCATGGCGCACCGCTGGGCAGCCATGTGCAGGCGCGGGTCCGGTCGAACCCGGCCTTCCACCCGCCCGCCGACGCCATGGTGCCGCTGATCCTGATCGGCAACGGCACCGGGCTGGCCGGCCTGCTCGCCCATCTGCGCCACCGCGCCGTCCATCCCAGTGGCCCGGCGCTGCTCTATTGGGGGGAACGCCATCCGGCACAGGACGACTTTTTGGCCGGGGAGCGGCAGGCGCTGCTGGATGCCGGCATAGTGACCGACCAGCGGATCGCATGGTCGCGCCAACCGGGCGGCCATCGCTATGTTCAGGATGCCATCGCCGCCGATGCCGATCGCATCCGGACAGCGGTCGAAGCCGGCGCGGCGATCTATGTCTGTGGCAGCGTTCAGGGCATGGCGCCGGGCGTCCACGCCGCGCTGGCGACGATCCTCGGCGAGTTGCTGTTGGAGGACATGCTGGGCAACGGACGCTATCGCCGGGACATCTATTGACCGCCGCCTGCCTTAATGGCGATGCTCGCGGCGCAATTGATAGCGGCCATCGGCATAGTCGTCGAACAGCCCCCGGATCGCGGGATGGTCGACCGGTTCCTCGCTGTCGTCGACGATCAGGTTCTGCTGGCTGACATAGGCGACATAACTCGCCTCGGCATTTTCGGCGAGCAGGTGGTAGAAGGGCTGGTCCTTGCGCGGGCGAGCGTCGGCGGGAATCGATTCATACCATTCCTCGCTGTTGGCAAAGACCGGGTCGATGTCGAACACGACCCCGCGAAAATCGAACAGCCGATGGCGCACGACCTCCCCGATCGAAAAACGGGCATGGGCGACCGGCGGCAACGGCGTGCCAAGGTCGAGCAAGGGGGCGGAAAGGGCCTTCATGCAAAATAATCTAGGGTCGATGTGCGTTTGCAGCAAGGATGCGCTTGCACATCCCGAATCCTTGGGCTAACCGACCGCCCTCGCTGACCAACGTGGCGCGCTGACCTGCGGCATAGAGCGAGAAACCTCTGCGGAGAGGTGGCAGAGTGGTCGATTGTACCGCACTCGAAATGCGGCGTGCCTTTACGGGTACCGAGGGTTCGAATCCCTCCCTCTCCGCCACTTACTTGACGCAATCAGTGGATTTTCGCGGTCCCCGGCATGATGCCGACGCGGTCCCTAATTTTCGGTCGTCCGCCCGCGATGTGCGCTGGGCGAGGCCGTGCAGCAGCGACACAAAGCTCGCCGCGACGACTGGTACGTCGTCGCGCAACGTCCCCGCGACCAAAAATAACCGCCTACTCCCCGCCACGGTAAAGCGTGGCGAGGAATAGGCGGCCCCTGTTTCCGATAGCGGACGCTCCGTAAGCGGATATTACGTGCGCTATTTCCGTTCGCGCTCCCGCGCGTGCCGCCAGGCCAGCAGTGCCTCGACCGCATCGGTCTGGAGCAGGCGTACGCCGCCATCGGCCAGTCGCCCCCACACCGCATCGGGATCGCGCGCCGCTGCCGCATCGCCGCCCAGCCCGGTCACGAACCCTTCGAACAGCGTATTCACCCAGACCGGGATGCCGGCCTGTCGCGCTGCGGCGACGCTGGCGGGCAGGCTTGCGAGCGGCATCCGCGGCAGTTCGACCGCGATCGGCCGACGCCGCGCGCCCGCCTGCTGCCGGATGATCGTCGGCACGTCGGCCGCGGCGGGATCGCCGGTGATCGGGATCGGCGCGAACGGCACGCGATCATAGGGCGCGATCGCGGCGAGCGGTACCGAACCGTTCCCGGCGAACGTCTTGACGATTACCCGGTCGGCAGCGCCGGCCCGCACCACCGCCTCGATCACCTCGCCATAGATCGCGTCCTTGACGTCGAGGTTCAGGACGATCCGCCCCTTTGCCAGTGCCAGCAATTCGTCCAGCGTCGGCACCCGTTCGTCGGTCGGCGCCGCCCCGGCCCCGCCCTCATCGTCGCGAAGCCGCAGGGCGCGGATCTGCGACAGCGTCAGGTCGGCGACCTTTCCACTGCCATCGGTCGTCCGGTCGACGCTGTCGTCATGGACCATGACCAGATAGCCGTCGCGGGTGCGGCGGACGTCGGTTTCCATGACCTCGACCCCCATCGCCGCACAGCGCAGCAAGGCGGCCCGCGAGTTTTCGGGAGCGGTCCCCGGCATCCCGTGCGCGGGCGCGGCGGCATGGCAGCCGCGATGGGCGATGGCGATGATGCCCCCCTTCGGGTCGGCGATGCGACGCATCGTATCGGCCGGCCCCGCCTGTGCCGCCGAAGCAGCGACACAGGTAAGGACAGCGGTGAGCAGCGGCCGGATCACCATTTGCGGCTCACGATCAGGCGGAAGTTGCGGCCGAACAGCGGCCGACCGAAAATCGCGGTCGGCACGCCCTGCCCGAACCGGTCGCCGGCGGTGTTGCCCTCGGTAAAGCCGTGCGCGTTGGTGATGTTGTCGCCGACGACCTGCACCTGCCAGGCGCCGCTGCTGACCGTCCCGCCCAGCCCGAACGCGCCATAGGCGGGAAGCGCGGTGCTGTTGAAGAAGTCGGTATAGCGGCGGCTGACATAATCATACCGGCCATAGACGCTGACCGCAGCACCCCCGACATCGAGATCGACGGTCGGCCGCACGTTCAGGAACAGCTTGGGCTCGCGGATGATCTGCTTCCCGCTCGCCCGGCTGCCATCGGCACCGGTATTGCTGCTGAAGTTCAGGTAGCGCGGGTTCTGGAACGTGACCGACCCGGCCAGCGAGAAGGGTCCGGCGACGCGCAGCTGCCCGTCGGCCTCCAGCCCCTTGGTCTCCGCCGTGCCGATGAAGTTCGTCGACTGGTCCGCGCGGCCCGTCGCCGGGTTGAACGCGACGAAGCTGGCGTTGAGCGGATCGAAATGGGTGTAGAAGCCGGTGACGTAGAGGTACGAGCGACCGGCGGCGAACTTCACGCCCGCTTCGTACAGCTTCGCCTTCGTCGCGATGATCGCGGCAGTTGGGTAGGTCAGCGCGATGGTCGTGTTGGGCGGCACCTCCAGCTGCGACGCGCGCAGATAGGCGCCGATATTGCCGGTCGCGTCATAATTGGCACCGACCGTCCAGTTGGTCGCCTGCTGCTTCAGCTTGAGCGTGCCGATCGCCCCGGTGAACCCGCGCGTGCTGTTGTCGGCCAGCGTGGTCGGATCACCGAGATTATAGCTCGCGGTCAAGCGTCCGAAGCCGTCATAGCTATACCATTCGTGGCGCAGCCCGGCATCGATGCGCAACCGGTCGGTCACGTCCCAGCTGTCGGTGCCGTAGAGCGCGACCAGCTGTCCGTCGGTCGCGCCGCCGCCCAGCGTCGCGGCTTCGGCCAGCGCGCCATTGTCGGTGACGAAGCCCAGCACCGCTCCCGTCGCGCTATAGGCGGCAAGGTCGAGCGTGCGCGGCCGCGACTTCACCTCGACCAGCAGGTTCTGATACGCGTTGAACGTCTTCTGACCCCAGAAGGACGTATAGACGCCGCCGCGTAGATCATGGCTGCCCAGCCCGGTTTCGATCTTGCGCGTGACCGACAGGTCGCCCTGCGTCGAATGGAAATCATTCTCGATCGAGCGATATTGCGCCTGCATCACCAGCCCGGAATCGGCGGCGGGGTCATAGGCGGTCTGCCCGCCGGTGCCGGCGACGCTGTAGCCAAGCCGCGCGACGTTCGCGCCGAACGCGGTGGTCGCCGCCGTGCGGTAGTTGTTGGCGAAGGTCGTCGCATCGACCGGGTTCGACGTCGAATAGAAGGCGTCGAAATGCAGCTTGCCCTGCGTCACGCCACCCTTGGCCGACACGTGCCAATCGCCGAAATCGCCCTCGTAGTTCAGCGCGACATTGCCGAACTGCAGGTGACGGCCATTGGCCAGGTCGCCGCGCTGGTTCTGGAGTACGCCCGCGCCGTCGCGATACTTGATATTCACCTGCCGCAGCGACGGGCTGTTCAGCGTGCCGGTGAAATAATCGATATATTTGTCGAGGCTGACCGACGGGTTGCGCGGGTCGGCGGTCGGGATCGACAGGTAGAACAGGTTGTGGTCGTCGGTATATTGCCCCGACAGCTTCACGAAGCCGTTGGCGAGGTCGTGGCGGATATTGGCGCGGATCTGCCCGCCGCGATCGGACGGAAAGCCGGAGTTGCGATAGCCGTCATGGTGGCGCAGGAAGCCGCCGACCGCGTAATAGGTGTCCTTCGAAATCGGTCCCGCCTGATAGGCGTCGAGGCGGTAGAGGCCGGTATCGCCCAGCGTCAGCTGCGCCTTGCCCCGCGTCGTCGCGGTGCCGGTCACGGTGATGACGTTGGCGATCGCGGCGGCGGTGCTGGCATAGATCGGCGCCGGGCCGCCGCGCACGACCTCGATCCGGTCGGTCATCAGGTCGAGGCGGTTCATGCCATCGCCCTGGTTGAAGAAATAGCCGTCCAGTTCCTGGAACAGCGGCAGGCCGTCCTGCTGGTAGTACAGGAACCCGCGATCGGTCGGGATACCGCGGACGCGGGTGATGTTCTGCACCTCGCCGCCGGTCGCCTCGGCATGGATGCCGGGAAGCGTGCCGATCAGGTCGGTCGTGCTCTTCGGCGCGATCTTCTGAATCTCGGACTGGCTCAGCGAATTGACGGCATAGGACACGTCGAACCGGCGCTGCTGGCGGGCCGATCCGGTGACGATGATGTCGGATGCCGGCGCATCGGCGGTTTGCGCAGCTTCGGCGGTCGCCGCCGTCGTATCGCGTGCGGTTTGCGCGCTGGCCGTATTGGTCGTGGCGAGTAGCGCGAAGAACGCGACCCCGCCCAGGAAGTTGGTTTGCATGACTGTAAGCCCCCGATCGTTTCGTTGGGCTCGCCTTGGCCGTGCTTCGTGACAGTTTTATTTGCTTACATGCAATTAAATCAGGGCATGATGCGCCGTGACGGCGTGGATCGGAATCATCGCGGCACCGATCACCACCGCCTTGCTACCGATCGTGGAGGCAAGGACCGGCGGCAAGGTCGCCCGGTATTTATCGTCGCGATGCCGCCCGATCTCGTCCAGTCCATCGGCGATGGTGCGCAGCAACGGCAGCGGCAACGCCCCCGACACGATGATCGCGCCAGGATCGAGCCAGACGATACCGCTCAGCACCGCCTGTTCCAGCTGCTCGATCACCCGGCGGGTCCACCGGTCGATGATCGGGCGATGCGTCGCCATCAGCCCGTCGATCTCGGCCAGCGAATGGACTTCGACGCCTTCGTTGCGCAGGGTCCGCAGCAGGTCGATGCCCGACGGCCGGTCGCCATCGCCGGGGAACAGCCGGCCGACCTCGCCGGCATTGCCATGTTCGCCCAGGAACAGGTCGCGTTCGGCGACCAGTCCGCCGCCGATGCCGTGCCCCAGGAACAGGGTCAGGACCGATCGATACCGGTCGATGATGCCGTCCTGATAATATTCGGCCAGACCCGCGACGCTCGCGTCATTCTCGATCCACACCGGCATCCCCAGCGCGTCGCCGATGATCTCCGCCAGCGGCACGTCATCCCATCCCGCCACGCGATCGACGACCGCCCGGCGATTGCGGTCGCCCGACAGGGCGTAGCCGGGCACCGCGACGCCCATCCCCAGGAACTGGCCGCGCATGAACCCGTGCGCGGCGGCCAGTGCCTGCAGCCGCGCCTCGACCGCGCGGGCGAACACCCGTGGATCGGGACTGTCGAACGGCGTCACGTCATGCACCAGCGGCCGTCCGCGAAAGTCCACCAGCACCAGTTCCAGCCATCCGGGTTGCTGCGTCGCACCGATCGCCCAACCGCCGCGTCCCGACACGGTCAACGGTACGGTCGGCCGCCCCCGCGCGACCGCTTCGGGCGATTCCAGTTCCTCGATCAACCCCAGCGCCAGCAGCGATTGCGTCAGCCGGGTCACCGTCGCGCCGTTCATCCCCAGCACCTGTGCCAGCCGCGTTCGCGGCGCGGCCCCTTCGATCCGCAGCTGGATCAGGACCCGGCGCTGCGGTTCGTTGAGCGGGATCGGCGGACGGTTGGGATGCGACATGCGACGATCGATATAGTTGCGACGTGTCAAATAAATGAAATCGCCGACGCCTATGCAACGCCGCCATGCCCTTCCCTGCCGATCCCGCCCCCGCCTCGCTGCCGACCCGGCTTGGCTACAGTATCGGCAATCTCGGCAAGAGCGTGGTGTGGACCAGCTTCGAAAACTTCATGCTGTTCTACCTGGTTTCGATCACCGGGTTGCCGCCGATGCTGGCGGGCGCGCTGCTCGCGGCGGCGATGCTGTGGGATGGGCTGTTCGACCTAGGCATCGCGTTGTGGGCCGATGCCTATGGCGGTGGCGACCGGTTGGGGCGGCTCATCGTGGTCGGCGCGCCGATGTGTGCGATCGGCTTCTACCTGTTGTTCACGCTCGACCGGCCGGGCGCGGTTGCGGCTGCGATCTTCCTGTGCCGGGTCGGCTATTCGCTATGCGATGTCGGGCACAACACGCTGCTGGTCCGCGTTGCCCGGACGCCGGGCGATGCGTCATCGGTTTCCGGCTATCGCCTCATCTTCAGCGCCGGTGGTGCGGGACTGGTGGCGCTGGCGTCGACGTGGAGCCTCGCCCCGTCCGGTGCCGCCGCCCGGCAGGATGCATTCGCCGCCAGCGCGTTGGTCGGCGGGCTGCTTTACGCCGCGACGCTCGGCATCTCGGTGATCGCGACCCGGCATCTGGGCGGGCGAACCGGGGGACGCCAGCCGCTACCGCCGCGCACGCGGCTGCGCGCGCTGTGGCGGCACCGTCCGTTCCGTACGACGCTGCTGATTGCGGCAATACAGGCCGGGGTCGTGCCGCTGTTCCTCCGCACCCTGCCCTTCTTCGGACAGGCGGTGCATCAGGATGCGGGCTGGGCCGGACCCGCGCTGGCGACGATTACGCTGGGCCAGGCGCTGTCGCTGCCGCTATGGATGGCGCTCTCCCGCCGCCTGCCCCCGGTCGCGATCGCCCGGATCGGGCATGGTATGACGATCGTCGCGATGGCCGGGCTGGCGATCGGCTCGCGCGGCCTGGGCGGCAGCGCGCTGCTCCTGCTGCTCGGCACCGCGCTGGCCGCGACGAACCTAGCGCTCTGGGCGATGCTGGCGCTCACCGCCCAGCGATCGAGTGCCAACGAAGCGACCCCGGTCGGGCTGTTCCTGACCGTCCTGAAATGCTCGGCCGCCGCCGGTAACCTGGCATCGGGTGCCGTCGTCGCCGTCACGCAGGCAGCTTCACCAACGATGCCCTATTATTCGGGGTTCATCCTGATCGCGTTACTGGTTCCGGTAGCCGGCTGCATGATCGCGTTGCAGGTACTGCGCGGGAAGCCCCGCATCGACGCAAGATAGCCAGCGACGCTGCCCGATCGCACGTCGCGTACGATCGGGCATCCGCCATCAGCCTCCCACCTTGCCCTGCACCGCGCCATCGGCCTTGATGCGCGATCCATCGGCGTTGAGGCCCAGGTCCTTCAGCAACGGTGCGACCTGCGGATCGGCGCCGTTGAAGTTGCGGAACATCGGCGCGTAGTCCTCGGTATGGCCCTTCGACAGGATCATGTCGCGGAAGCGCTGGCCATTGGCGCGCGTCATCCCGCCATGCTGTTCGAACCAGTTGAACGCGTTCGAACTCAGCATCTTGGTCCAGCTATAGGCGTAATAGCCCGCCGAATAGCCATTGCCCCAGATGTGCAGGAAATAGGTCGAGCGATAGCGCGGCGGCACGTCGGCGACGTCGAGGCCGGTGGCGGCCAGTGCCTGCGTTTCGAACGCGTCCGGGTTCTGCTTGCCCTGCGCGGCCGTCAGCGAATGCCAACTCATGTCCATTTCGGCGGCGGCCAGCGCCTCGCCGAACGAATAGCCCGAATTGAACGTGCCGGCGCGCTTGATCTTGTCGACCAACGCCTGCGGGATCACCTGTCCGGTGCGATAGTTGACCGCGTAATGCGGCAGCACCTTGGGGTCGAGCGCCCAGTGTTCGTTGAACTGCGACGGAAATTCGACGAAGTCGCGCGCGGTGTTGGTGCCCGAAATGCTCGGATAGGTCTGGTTCGCGAACAGGCCGTGCAGCGCGTGGCCGAATTCGTGGAACATCGTCGTGACGTCGTCGAAGCTGATGAGACCGGGCTGCCCCGCCGCCGGCTTGGTGAAGTTGGAGACGTTGTAGATCACCGGCTTGGTGCCGAGCAGCTTCGACTGGTTGACGAAGTTCGACATCCACGCGCCGCCATTCTTGTTGTCGCGCTTCCAGAAATCGAAATACATCAGGCCGATAGTCGTCCCGTCCGCCTCGTTGACCTCATACACCATCACATCGGGGTGATAGACCGGAATGTCGGTGCGGCGCTTGAACGTCACGCCGTACAGCTGGTTGGCGGCATAGAATACGCCGTCGGTCAGCACCTTGTTGATCTCGAAATACGGCTTCAGCTCGTCCTGGTTCAGGTCGTACTTCGCCTTGCGGACCTGTTCCGAATAGAAATCCCAGTCCCACGGCTTCAGCTGGAAATTGCCGCCGGTCGCCTTGATCTGCGCCTGCAGTTCCGCCGCCTCGCGCCGCTGTTCGGCGGCGACCGGGGTGCCGAGCTGCTGCATGAAGCCCAGCGCGGTCTTCGGCGTCTTCGCCATCTGGTCCTGCAACACGTAATCGGCCCAAGTCGCAAAGCCGAGCAGCTTCGCCTTCTGCGCGCGCAGCAGTGCGATGTCGGCGATCGTCGCCCGCGTGTCGTTGGCATCGCCCTTCGCCGCGCGCGTCCAGCTCGCGTTGAACAGCGCCTCGCGGGTCGCGCGATCCTTGAGGGTCGCCAGTTCGGGCTGCTGCGTCGTGTTCTGCAGCGTCAGCACATATTTGCCGGCCAGCCCGCGATCCTTGGCGGCCGCTTCGGCGGCGGCGATCTCACCATCCGACAGCCCGGCGAGCTTCGCCTTGTCATCGACCACCAGCGCCCCGGCCTTCGCGGCGGCGAGCAGCTTCTGCTGGAACGCGGTCTCCAGCGTCGAAAGCTGGCTGTTGTAGCGGCTGAGCGTCAGCTTGTCGGCGGGCGACAGCTGGGCGCCGGCCCGCACCATCCCCTGATAGGTCAGCGTCAACACCTGCAACTGCTCGGTATTGAGGCCCAGCGACTGGCGGCGGTCGTACAGCGTCTTCACGCGTCCGAAGAGCGCCGGATCGAGGTTGACCGCGTCCTGATGCGCGGCGAACACCGGCGCGAGATCGGCCTGCGTCTTTTGCAGCGTGTCGTCGGTGTTCGCGCCGACCACACCATAGAATGCGAGGCTCGCCCGTTCGAGCAGGCGCCCCGACCGCTCCATCGCCGCGATCGTGTTATCGAACGTCGGCGCGCTGCGCGCCCGCGTGATGGCGTTGATCTCCGCCCGCTGTGCCGCCATCCCGGCGAGCAGCGCGGGCTTGTAATCGGTGCTCTTGATCCGGTCGAACGGCGGTGCCTGGAGCGGCAGGGTGCTGGCCTGCGCGAACGGATTGGACGCGGGAAGCGGCGTGGCGGTCGTCGCAGCGGGTACGGGTCCTTGCGCCAATACGGTGGACGACATCAGCAAAAGCAGGGCGGCGGGGGCGAGATGACGCATGAAGGTCCTATCCATCAACGATTGCGCGTTGTTTGCACCCGCCCCGCCACCGGATCAATGGGTGGACGCGCACGCACCTTTGACGCCCTCGATCATTTCACCGCGTCGAACACGAACGCCGTTCCGACGAAATCCCCCTTAAGCGGCGCCCGCAGCCCGCGCTCCATCCAATAGGCGCCGCTCGCACGGGCCGGAACGCCGTCGGGCAGCTCGCCACCGCCCAGCACCCGGACGGCATAGGTCTGCGCGGGGTCCAGCCCTTGCGGATGCTCCGCCGCCGGATTGTCGCGCCACATCGACGAATGCAGCATCTGGAACATCACGCCCTGCCGCCGATCCTGCGCGACATACATCGTCGCCGACGATGCATTGTCCTTGGTCGGCGGATCGATGCGATAGAGTTGCCCGCGCTGCACGGTCTGGCGGATGGTCTTGTAGGCGGCGACCCATTTGGCGGCGGTGGCGAAGTCCTCCGCCTGCCATTTGTCGAGATTGGCACCGATGCCCAGCCCCCCCTGCATCGACGACAGGAAACGATAATCGAGCGAAGTCGCGCGGGTATTGGCCCAGTTCGGGCTGTCGGTCACCCACGCCATCATCACCGACACCGGATAGGCCTGGGTAAAGCCGTCCTGGATCATCAGCCGGTCGGCCGGATCGGTATTGTCGGACGGCCAGACCTCGTCCGAGAAGCCGAGGATGCCAAGGTCGACCCGACCGCCGCCGCCCGAACAGCCTTCGATCTCCAGCCTGGGATGACGGCGGCGCAGTTCGGACAGGATGTGATACAGGTTGCGGACATAGTCGACATAGACACGCTGCTGGTCCGCCACCGGCACCGCCGGCCAGCCGGCTTCGGTCCAGTTGCGGTTGTAATCCCATTTCAGGAACGCGATGTCGTTCTCGCTGACCAGCTTGTCGAGGACACCCAGCAAATGGTCGCGCACGTCGGTGCGCGCGAGGTTCAGCACCAGCTGGTTGCGCCCCTCGGTCCGCGGGCGGTCCGGGTAGTGCAGCACCCAGTCCGGATGGGCGCGGTACAGGTCGCTGTCGACGTTCACCATCTCCGGCTCGACCCACAGGCCGAAATCCATGCCGAGCGAACGGACCTTGTCGATAAGCGGCTTCAGACCGTTGGGGAATTTGGTCCGGTTGACCGTCCAGTCGCCCAGCCCCGCCTTGTCGCTGTTGCGCGCGCCGAACCAGCCGTCATCGACGACGAAGCGTTCGACGCCGATCTTCGCCGCCTTTTCGGCCAGGGCCTCCTGCCCCGCCTCCGTCACGTCGAAGGCGGTCGCCTCCCAGCTGTTATACACGACCGGGCGCGGCTTGGCGCGGTCGCCGCCGGGCAGGATATGCGCGTTCTGGAACCGGTGGAAGGTGCGCGACGCGCCGCCCATGCCGCCATCCGAATAGCCCGCGTAGAACACCGGCGTGTCCAGCGTCTCGCCGGGCTTCAGCGACCAGGAAAAGTCATAGGGGCTGTAGCCGCCCATGATCCGGACACGGCCCAGATTGTCCTGCCCGACGCTGATGCGAAACGATCCCGACCATGCCAGCGCACCGTACCACACCGGGCCAGCGTCCTCGCTCGTGACGCCTTGGCGACCGATCGCGAAATAGGGGTTGTTGCCGTGACCGGTCGATCCGCGCCGGCTTTCCAGCAGCGTCAGCGCCGGCGTGATCGCGACGTCCTTCTTGGTCCATTCGGCCGCATGGCGACCGGTCAGGTAATGCAGCTGGTAATCGTCGCCGACCGGCAGGGTGAACACCGCCGATGCGATCTGATCGATGCGCACCGCCTGCCGATCGCCGTTGCGCGCCGTGGCCGACCGGGCCAGCACCCCCGTCTCCGGATCGATCGTATAGCGCAGCGTCACCGTCAGCGGACGACGGATGTCGGCGAGTTCGACCAGCAGCGTTTCGCCCCGCACCTGGTGCGACTTGTACTTCAATACGAGGTCGCGGTTGCCGTCGGCGAAGATGGTCTTGATGCCCGGATCGCTGACCAGCCCCTCCCCCTGGCCGGGATATTCCTGCGGCGTGACCGATCCGGCAGGATCGAAACCGGACAGTTCGCCGGGCGCCTTGATCAGAACCGGGTCGCCGGTCTTGACCGGATCGGTCGATACTAGCGGATCGGCGGCAGCGAGCGAAGGCCCCCAGTAGAGTGGCTGGAGATAGCCTTTCTCATCGACGCCGAGCGCGTAGGTCACCCGACCGCCGTCGAGCCGGAAGACGCGCGCGTCCTGCGGCGCGGTAACCTTGGCGAGTGCCGGTGATGACGCAGACATGCCGATCAGGCCGGTAAGAAACGCGCGGCTCAGCTTCATCGCAACCTCTCCTGTCGATCGCATTGCACGCAATCGTTTGCAGTAAAATATATGATAAATGCTGCCGGGCAAGCTGATTCTGATTCCGGTTGCCGCGACGGGATGAAAGGCGCTGCGGACCACGCCGCTGACGTTCGACTTCACCCACTTCCCATCGTCCAAACCAATCGATTGCGGTGATCAGAGCAAGTCTTTACCCTCGCACATGAACGGCGATCACAGCCGGATGTGGGGATGCGATATGATGGGTGGCGTGGATGGATCGCAGTCGGCAATTCGCTCGATCCTGATCGTCGGCGGCGGGACGGCGGGATGGATGACGGCGGCCGCGCTGTCGCATGCGCTCGGCACCCGTTGCGCCATTACGCTGATCGAATCGGACGACATCGGCACGGTCGGCGTGGGCGAGGCGACGATCCCGCCGATCAAGCTGTTCAACGACACGCTCGGCATCGACGAGGCGCAGTTCCTCCGTGAGACGAAAGGCAGCTTCAAGCTCGGCATCGAATTCGTCGACTGGGCACAGCGCCGGCATCGCTATTTCCATCCGTTCGGCACTTTCGGAAAGCCATTCGATATGGTCGCGGTGCATCAGCACTGGCTGGCGGCGCGTGCTGCCGGATCGCCGATCCCGCTCGACGACCTGTCGATGGCATGGGGCGCGGCGAAGCGGGGCCGTTTCGCGCAGCCGATGGCCGATCCGCGCAGCGTCGCCTCGACCTTCGACTATGCCTATCATTTCGATGCCGGCCTCTACGCCGCGTTCCTGCGCCGCTATGCCGAGGCGCGCGGCGTCGCGCGGGTGGAGGGCAAGGTCGGCGACGTCACCCTTGATGGCGAAAGCGGCCATGTCGCCAGTGTCACCCTGTCCGATGGCCGGCAGATCGCCGCCGACCTGTTCGTCGATTGTTCGGGCTTTCGCGGGCTGCTGATGGAAGGGGCGCTGGCGACCGGCTATGACGACTGGAGCCACTGGCTGCCGTGCGATCGGGCGGTGGCGGTGCCGTGCGCGACGGGGGGCGACGGGCTGACACCCTATACCCGGTCGACCGCCCGCGCCGCCGGGTGGCAATGGCGCATCCCGCTGCAACACCGCACCGGCAATGGCTATGTCTATTGCAGCCGCCATCTCTCCGATGACGAGGCCGCCGCAACGCTGCTGGCCCATCTCGACGGCGAGCCGTTGGCCGATCCGCGCTTCCTGCGCTTCACCACCGGGCGGCGGCGGCGCTTCTGGAACCGCAACGTCGTCGCGATCGGGCTGGCGAGCGGGTTCATGGAACCGCTCGAATCGACCAGCATCCACCTGATCCAGACCGGGATCGCCAAGCTGCTCGCCTATTTCCCGACGCGCGAGTTCGATCCGATGCTGATCGACGAATATAACCGCGTGGCGATCACCGAGGTCGAACGCATCCGCGACTTTTTGATCCTGCATTACAAGCTGACCCGCCGCGACGATGCGCCGCTGTGGCGCGATTGTGCGGCGATGGACGTGCCCGATACGCTGGCGCTCAAGATCGCGCATTTCCGGCAGGGCGGGCGCCTGGTCGCGCGCGACATGGACCTGTTCGGCCCGCCCAGCTGGTTGGCGGTCCATATCGGCCAGCTGAACGATCCGGTCGCGCTCGACCCGCTGCTGAACGTCGCGGATGGCACGACGACCAGCCGGAATTTCGTCGAGCGGCTGGCCGGCGCGATCGGCAGCATGGCGGAATCGATGCCCGGCCACGCAGCCTTCCTGGATCGGATCGGCGCGACCCGGAACTGACGTCGAAAAATAATGCAAACCTTTGCATTCACCATTGCAAACGATTGCGGAGCCGGTATGGTGCAACCATAGGCTCCCGAAGCGGAGCGATTCAGGAGGGTTTGCCATGAAGATGCCGGTTCTGCTTGCGTGCGCGTCACCGATCGCACTGTTGGTCGCGTCCCCTGCGCTGGCACAGGCAACAACGCCTGCCGCGCAACCGGCCGCCGACGCCCCCGGCGCGACGCCCGATTCGGCCGAGGCCGCCGACGAGATCGTCGTCACCGCCAGCAGCGGCGAACGCTCGCGCTTCCGCAGCTCGATCTCGGTCAGTCAGATCAGCAACGAAGCGATCCAGAATTTCACGCCGCGTTCCGAAGCCGAAGTGCTGCGCAACATTCCGGGCCTGCAGCCCAGCGACACCGCCGGCCCCGGCGGCAACGCCAATATCGGCGTGCGCGGCATTCCGGTGTCGACCGGCGGTTCGGAATATGTCGCGCTGCAGGAAGACGGCCTGCCCACCGTGTTGTTCGGCGACATCAACTTCGGCAACAACGATTACTGGCTGCGCTTCGACCAGAACGTCCAGCGCGTCGAAGCGGTGCGCGGCGGTTCGGCCTCGACCTTTTCCAGCCAGGCGCCGGGCGCGGTCATCAACTATCTGAGCAAGACCGGCGACAAGGCCGGCGGCCAGTTCGCCTATTCGAACGGCATCGGCTTTCGCGAACACCGCGTCGATTTCGACTATGGCGCGCCGATCGACGACACGCTGCGCTTCCATGTCGGCGGCTATGCCCGCAACGGCGGCGGGTTGACCAACGAACGCTTCAACATCCTGCGCGGCTATCAGATCAAGGCGAACATCACCAAGGACCTGCCCGATGGTCGTGGCTTCGTCCGCCTGTATTTCAAGCGGCTGGACGAACAGGCACCGACCAACACCACCACACCGTCGATCGCGACGCTGGACGGGAACAAGGTCACCGGCTTCGCACCGTTGCCCAACTTCGACGGTCGCGACGGTTCGTCCTATTCGATCTACAACCGTCGCTTCCAGTATCTCGACTATGACGGTGGCGGCGTGCGTTCGGCTGAGGTGCAGGGTATTCACCCGCGTGTCACGGGTCTCGGCGCGCAGTTCCATTACGACATCGACGACAATCTGACGATCGACAACGTGCTGCGCTATCAGTGGATCAGCGGCAATTTCACGACCCAGTTCATCAACGTCGCGCCGCGCACCGGCAATGGCGGGGTGATCGGATCGACCGTCAACGGCCAGGTCGTTGGCTCGCTCCGCTATGCGGCGGGGCCGAACCAGGGCCAGCTGTACACCGGCGCCTATGTGAACAATAATCCGAACATCAACACGTTGATGAAGAACATGAACAACTTCGCCAACAACCTGGCGTTGAACGGCAAATACGACGTCGGCGGTGGCAAGGCGACGTTCTCGACCGGCGTGTTCGTGATGAAGCAGAACATCGAGCAGGATTGGCACGTCAACCGCAACTTCGCCGAACTGAACGGAGAAAATGCCGCGCCGCTCGACCTGTTCTCGACCACGGGGACGCAGCTGACGGCGGCGGGCCAGGCCGGGTTCAACGACAATTGGGGCAGCTGCTGCGCGCGGCGTGTCGACCTGAGCTATACCGATGTCGCGCCGTTCCTGCAGGTCGGGTATGAAACCGGCGGGCTGAACCTCGACGCATCGGTGCGCTACGACAATGTCAGCGGCAAGGGGACGGCGCGCGGCGGCGTGACCGGCCCGACCACCCGCGTCGGCGACGCGCTGGGATCGGCGCTGATCCCGTCGCTGGTACTAAGCCCCACGGCGGAGAATATCGACTATAGCGACAGCTATGTCAGCTGGTCGGTCGGTGCGCTCTATGCGTTCAGCGGCAACACCAGCGCCTTTGCCCGCGTCAGCCGCGGCGGCCGCTTCAACGCCGATCGCCGCGTCCTGTCGGGCAACTTCAACGCCGACGGTTCGCTCAATGCCCAAGGGCAGTCGACCTCGGTCAACTTCCTCAACCAGCAGGAAATCGGCCTGAAACAGCGCGGCAACATCGCCGGCGAGGCGTCGTACACCGTCGAAATCACCGGCTTCCGCTCGACGCTGACCGAAAACAATTACGACTTCACCCGCATCAACAACCCCGCCCCGAACAACGACCCGAACATCTCGAACGGCTATCGTTCGTTCGGCGTCGAGTTTTCGAGCCGGGTGAACTACGGCAATTTCCACCTTGCCGCCGATGCGACCTATTCGAATTCGAAGATCGTCAGCAGCGTCACCCCGGCACTGGTCGGCAATCGTCCGGGCGGGCTGCCGGAGTTCCTGTACGTCATCTCGCCATCCTATGATGCGGGGCTGGTCGCGTTCGGCGTCAGCGTGAACGGACAGACCTCGACCCCGTCGGACGACTTCAACCTCTACACGATCAAGGGTTCGACCTTCGTCAACGGGTTCGTCACCGTCCGTCCCGTCGACCGCATCGAACTGGGCCTCAACGTCAACAACCTGTTCGACAAGCTCGGCTTCCGTGGCGGTGGCAGCCTGAACCCGATCCTGTCGTCGACCAGCGCCGTGTTCAACAACACCGCGCTCTATGGCCGGACCGTGACCGGCTCGATCCGCTACCGTTTCTAAGGCTCCCTGCAACCTTTGAGGGGCGGTGCGGCTTCGGCCGGGCCGCCCTTTTGTTATGGGCGAGCCTTTAGGCCTTCCGCTCGGCCCACCGCCGCTTGCGCATTGCGGCCGACCGCGCCAAGCAGCGGCGATGCGTATCGCGCTTTATGAACCCGAAATCGCGGGCAATGTCGGGGCCGTCATGCGGCTGGGGGCCTGTCTGGGCGTGGCGGTCGACCTGATCGAGCCGCTGGGCTTTGCGTGGGACGATCGCCGGGTACGGCGGACGGCGATGGATTATATCGACCATGTGTCGGTGACCCGCCATGCCGATTTCGCCGCCTTTCGCGCGGCGCGGGCCGGTAGCCGCCTGATCCTGTTCACGACGAAAGCGACGCAATCCGCCTACGACTTTTCGTTCACGGCGGACGACGTGCTGCTGTTCGGCAAGGAAAGCGCCGGCGTGCCGTCACACGTCGCCGAGGATTGCGATGTCGGCCTGCGCCTGCCGATCCGGGCGGAGGTCCGGTCGATGAACCTCGCCACCGCCGCCGCGCTGGCGCTGGGCGAGGCACTGCGACAGACGGACGCCCTGCCCCGATAGGAGCAAGGCGCCCCCTGCCCTCAACCGAGGACGGCGTCGCCCAGGTGGCGCCATTCGACGACCTGCTGCGTCTGTTCGCCCAGCCCGGCGATGCCCAGAGTCATCGTGTCGCCGGCCTTCAGGTAGATCGACTGCGGCTTCTTCCCCTCGCCCACGCCCGGCGGCGTGCCGGTGATCATCAGGTCACCGGGATACAGCGTGATATATTCGCTGACATAGGAAATCAGTTCGGCGACATCGAAGATCATCGTGCGCGTGTTACCGGTCTGCATCCGCGCGCCATTCACGTCGAGGAACATGGCAAGGTCCTGCGGATCGGCGATCTCGTCGGGCGTTACCAGCCACGGGCCGACCGGGCAGAAGCTGTCATGCCCCTTCCCCTTCGACCATTGCGTGCCGCGCTGCTTCTGGTTGAAGCGTTCGGATACGTCGTTGGCGATGGTGTAGCCGGCGACATGGCTGAGCGCGTCTTCCTTGCTGACATAGCGGGCGGTCTTGCCGATCACGACAGCCAGTTCGACTTCCCAATCGGCGTGCGTCGACCCGCGCGGCAGCATCACCTCGTCGTTCGGGCCGGTCAGCGACGACAGCGCCTTCATGAACATCATCGGCTCGCTCGGCACCGGCAGGTTCGATTCGGCGGCGTGGTCGGCATAGTTCAGGCCGATCGCCACGATCTTGCCGATCCCCTTGACCGGCACGCCATGGCGCGGCGTGCCCTCGACCACGGCCAGGCTGGCGACATCGACCGACAGGTTGCGGATCGTGTCGACCGTGATGTCGTCGATCACGCCCGACAGGTCGCGGATGCGGCCATCGGCGTCGACGATTCCGGGCTTCTCCGCGCCCTGCTGGCCATAGCGACAGAATTTCATTGCACATCTCCTGAAGGTTCGCAGCGCCCGCGCGGTGCCGGTTCGTCGTTTCCCCTCGCGCCGCGCCGGAAGCACGTCAAGCGATGGTGACGGGCCTCGACGTATGGTCATCGGCCCGCCATGCTGCGCGCGTAACGACCATGGGGATGGGCAGGGAAACGCGAATGACGACCGGCACGGGCAGTTTGTTGGGGCGGCGCGCCCTGATCGGCGGGGGTATCGCCACCGGCCTTGCCGCGACGCTGCCGGCACGGGCGGCGCAGGCGCTGCGCTTTCGCCCGATCTGGCCCGGCGGCCCGCCGGGCAGCGCGGCGGTGCATGTCGTCGAACAGGAGGTGCCGCGATCGCCGACCGGGCCGGCGGACGACACCGCCTTCGTCCATGTCCGCACGCCTGCCCTCGCCCATGCCGTACCGGCCCGGCCCAATGGCGCGGCGATGCTGCTGATCCCCGGCGGCGGCTATCGGCGGGTGGCGGTGGGCCATGATGGCCGCGACATGCTGCAATTCTTCGCCGATCGCGGCTACCACACCTACCTCCTCAAATATCGCTTGCCTGGCGATCCATGGGCGGCGGGTCCCGACACGCCGTTGCAGGACGCGCAGCGGGCGCTGCGGATCATCCGGGCAGAGGCCGCCACGAACGGCGTCGACCGGGACCGGATCGGGGTGATGGGGTTTTCGGCGGGCGGCCATCTGGCGGCGATGCTCGCCTATCGCACCGACGCGACCTACCGCGCGGTCGATCCCATCGACGCGCAGCCGCTGGGCGCGCGGATCGCGTGCCTGTTGTATCCCGTCGCGCTGATGGGGGTTGCCGGGACCCATCGGGCATCGCAGGACCAGCTGCTTGGCCCGAACGCGCCACCCGAACAAGCCGCCTATCACCGCACCGACGCGCGCATCACCGCCGCCAGTCCGCCGACCTTCCTGACCCATGCGATCGACGATCGGATCGTCTCGGCCGACAATACGCTGGCCCTGCTCGCAGCACTTCGCCGGTCGCGGGTGGCGGCGGAAGCCTATCTGCCCGAACTGGGCGGCCATGGGTTCGGCGTGCTGCGCGACGGGCAGGCGGCGCCATGGACCGGACTGTTCCTCGAATGGGCCAAGCGACATGGCGTATAGGGATTTCGCTGTCACCGGAACGACCTAGTTCACGCATACGTATTGCGCGTGACAAGCCTTCGACATTCGATACTGTCGTCAATATCCCGTTTCGAGGAATCTGCGTGACCCAGCCTGCCCCCGCCATCGTTACCTCGACCACGCCGCCTCTCGCCGATGCCATCCTCGAAACGCTGGTCCATCGGATCGGCAAGGATGCACAGGCCGCGCTGCCGCATGACTGGTTGGCGGCGACGATCCTGACGGTACGCAACGACATCATCGAACGCTGGATGGCGTCGAGCAAACAGGCCCATGCCGCCGGCGCCAAGCGGGTCTATTATCTCAGCCTCGAATTCCTGATCGGCCGGCTGCTGCGCGATGCGATGGCAAACCTGTCGCGGACCGACGAGGTGCGCGAGGCGCTGACCTCGCTGGGTGTCAACCTTGCCGATCTGGAGGGTGAAGAGCCGGACGCGGCGTTGGGCAATGGCGGCCTCGGCCGGCTCGCGGCGTGCTTCATGGAAAGCCTCGCCAGCCTCGACCTGCCCGCCTATGGCTATGGCATCCGCTATGTGAACGGCATGTTCCGCCAGCGGATCGACAATGGCTGGCAGGTGGAGCTGCCCGAAACCTGGTTGCGGCACGGCAATCCGTGGGAGTTCGAGCGCCGCGAAAGCGCCTATCGTATCGGTTTCGGCGGCGAGGTCGTCGGTGACGAAAATGGCGACATCCATTGGCTGCCGGGCGAGAGCGTCGAGGCGATCGCGGTCGATACGCCGGTGATCGGGTGGCGCGGCGCGCGGGTCAACACGCTCAGGCTGTGGAGCGCGCGGGCGCGCGATCCGATCCGGCTCGACCGGTTCAACGCGGGCGACCATGAAGGGGCGCTGGCCGCGTCGGTCCGTGCCGACACGCTGGTCCGCGTGTTGTATCCGGCGGATTCGACCCCGGCGGGACAGGAGTTGCGGCTGCGGCAGGAATATTTCTTCTCCTCCGCTTCGATCCAGGACATCGTCCGCCGTCACGTCCAGTATTTCGGCGACATCCGCACCCTGTCGGACAAGGCCGCGATCCAGCTGAACGACACCCATCCGGCGGTGTCGGTCGCCGAGCTGATGCGTATCCTGATCGACGACCATGCGCTCGATTTCGACGGCGCGTGGGAGATTACGAAGGCGACGTTCGGCTATACCAACCACACGCTGCTGCCCGAAGCGCTGGAAAGCTGGCCGCTGCCGCTGTTCGAACGGCTGCTGCCGCGCCACATGCAGATCGTCTATGCGATCAACGCCAAGGTGCTGCGCGAGGCGCGGACACAGGGGCAGGATGACGGCGCGATCGCCGCGATCAGCCTGATCGACGAAGGCGGCGAAAGGCGGGTGCGCATGGCGAACCTGGCGTTCACCGGCAGCCACAGCGTCAACGGCGTCGCGGCGCTGCATACCGACCTGATGAAGCAGACGGTGTTCGCCGACCTGCACCGCCTCTATCCCGACCGGATCAACAACAAGACCAACGGCATCACGCCCAGGCGGTGGCTGTTCGAGAGCAATCCGGGGCTGACCTCGCTGATCCGTGAGGCGATCGGCGACGGGTTCCTTGACGACGCGACGAAGCTGGCGGACCTGAAACCCTTCGCCGCCGATGCCGCTTTCCGCGAGAAGTTCGAGGGCGTGAAGCGCGCGAACAAGGTGCGCCTGTCACAGCATCTGCGCGAGGTGATGGGCGTCCGGCTGGACCCCGACGCGATGTTCGACGTGCAGGTAAAGCGCATCCACGAATATAAGCGCCAGCTGCTGAACCTCCTCGAAACGGTGGCGCTGTACGACCAGATCCGCAGCCACCCGGACAAGGACTGGACGCCGCGCGTCAAGCTGTTCGCGGGCAAGGCTGCGTCGAGCTATCATAACGCCAAGCTCATCATCAAACTGGCCAACGACGTCGCGCGGCGGGTCAATGCCGACCCGGCGGTACGCGGGCTGCTGCGCGTCGCGTTCGTGCCGAACTACAACGTCTCGCTCGCCGAACTCATCATGCCGGCCGCCGACCTGTCCGAACAGATCAGCACGGCGGGGATGGAGGCGTCGGGCACCGGCAATATGAAGCTGGCGCTGAACGGGGCGCTGACCATCGGCACGCTCGACGGCGCGAACGTCGAGATCCGCGACCATGTCGGCGCCGACGACATCGTGATCTTCGGCCTGACCGCCGACGAGGTCGCCGAAAAGCGCGCCAGCGGATATAATCCGCGCGACGCGATCGCCGCCTCGCCGGAGCTGCAACAGGCACTGTCGGCGATCAAGAGCGGCGTGTTCAGCCATGACGACCCCACCCGCTATGCCGGGCTGATCGACGGCCTGGAAAACAGCGACTGGTTCCTGTGCTGCGCCGATTTCGACAGCTATGCGCAGGCGCAGCGGCAGATCGATGCCCGCTGGAGCGACCGTGCCGGGTGGAATGCCAGCGCGATCCGCAATGTCGGCGGGGTCGGCTGGTTCTCGTCAGACCGCACCATCGGCGAATATGCCCGCGACATCTGGAAAGTGATGTGACCCCCGGCGACGACGCCATCGCTGCCTTGCTCGGCGGGCGTCATGCCGATCCCTTCGCGCTGCTCGGCCCCCATGCCGGCCCGGCGGGGACGTTCGTCCGCGCGTGGTTGCCGGGCGCGCAGAAGGTGCTGGCGCACGACCTGTCGGGCAAGGTGCTGGGCGAGTTGCGTCCGGTCGGCGACGGTATCGTCGAGGGGGTGATCGACGCCTCGCCCCAGCCGCTCTGGTATTATGCGCGCGGCGGCGGTGGCGAATGGTGGGTGAAGGACCCCTATTCGTTCGGCCCGGTCCTCGGTCCGACCGACGACTTCCTACTGGCGGAGGGCACGCACTTGCGCCTCCACGACAAATTGGGCGCGCATCCGATCCGGCATGAGGGCGCTGACGGGATGCATTTCGCGGTGTGGGCGCCCAATGCACAGGTCGTCAGCGTCGTCGGCGACTGGAATATGTGGGATGCCAAGCGCCACCCGATGCGGCGGCGCAGCGATGTGGGGGTCTGGGAAATCTTCCTACCCGATGTCGGGCCGGGGCAGGCATACAAGTTCGCGATCATCGGTCCGAATGGCGAGCGCCTGCCGCACAAGGCCGATCCCTTCGCCTTCGAAAGCGAGCTGCGCCCCGCCACCGCATCGCGCACCGCCGCACCGCTCGACCATGACTGGCGCGACGCGGCGCACCGGCAGCATTGGGCGTCGATCGATCCGCGCCGCGTGCCGATCTCGATCTACGAAGTCCATGCCGGCAGCTGGCAGCGCGGTGACGACGGCTGGTTCCTGCCATGGGACCAGCTGGCCGACCGGCTGATCCCCTATGTCGTCGATCTGGGCTTCACCCATATCGAGTTCCTGCCCGTCAGCGAGCATCCCTACGACCCGTCCTGGGGCTATCAGACGACCGGCCTCTATGCCCCCTCCGCCCGGTTCGGCGATCCGGCCGGGTTCGCGCGCTTCGTCGACGGCGCGCACAAGGCCGGAGTCGGCGTGCTGCTCGACTGGGTGCCCGCCCATTTCCCGACCGATGCGCACGGATTGGCGCGCTTCGACGGCACCGCGCTCTACGAACATGAAGACCCGCGGCTGGGGTTCCATCCCGACTGGAACACCGCCATCTATAATTTCGGCCGCCGCGAAGTATCGCAGTTCCTGGTGAACAACGCACTGTTCTGGGCCGAGCGCTATCATGTCGACGGCCTGCGCGTCGATGCGGTCGCGTCGATGCTGTACCGCGATTACTCGCGGAAGGACGGCGAATGGATTCCCAATGCCGACGGCGGGCGGGAGAATTGGGAGGCAGTCGAGTTCCTGCGCGACACCAACCGCGCGGTCTATCGTGAACATCCCGGCTTCTTCACCATCGCCGAGGAATCGACCTCATGGCCCGGCGTGTCGAAGCCCGCGCACGAAGGGGGGCTGGGCTTCGGCTTCAAGTGGAACATGGGCTTCATGCACGACACGCTGTCGTACATGGCGCGCGAGCCGGTGCATCGGGCGCATCATCACGACGAAATCACCTTCGGCCTGACCTATGCCTTCAGCGAGAATTTCGTCCTGCCGCTCAGCCATGACGAAGTGGTCCATGGCAAGGGATCGCTGCTAACCAAGATGGCCGGCGACGATTGGCAGCAATTCGCCAATCTGCGCGCCTATTACGCGTTGATGTGGGGCTATCCCGGCAAGAAGCTGCTGTTCATGGGACAGGAGTTCGCCCAACGCCGCGAATGGTCGGAAGAACGCGCGCTCGATTGGGAATTGATGGACGCACCCGCCCATCGCGGCGTCGCGGCGCTGATCCGCGATCTCAACCGGCTGTACCGCGAAACGCCGGCACTGCACGCGCGCGATTGCGAAGGCGACGGGTTCGCCTGGGCGGTGGTCGATGACGCCGTCAACTCGGTGTTCGCATGGGAACGCCGCGCGCCGGGCGAGGCGCCGGTACTGGTCGTCAGCAACCTGACGCCGGTAGTGCGTGAAGGATACCGGGTGCCGGTGTCGGCGAACGGAACGTGGCGCGAAGTGCTGAACAGCGACGCAGCCGTCTATGGCGGGGGCGGCATCGGCAATCTGGGCGCGGTTACCGCCACTGATGGTGCGGTCACGCTGACCCTGCCGCCGCTGGCGACGATGTGGTTCGAATATACAACATAATACGGGGGAGAGTGCTGCGTGGAGAGGCGAGGACAACCACTGGCGCGTGACGCCATGGCCTATGTATTGGCGGGTGGCCGGGGCAGCCGCCTGTTCGAAATGACCGACACCCGCGCCAAGCCGGCGGTCTATTTCGGGGGCAAGAGCCGGATCATCGACTTCGCCCTATCGAACGCGATCAATTCGGGTATCCGCCGCATCGGCGTGGCGACGCAGTACAAGGCGCACAGCCTGATCCGCCACCTCCAGCGCGGCTGGAATTTCCTGCGCCCCGAACGCAACGAGAGCTTCGATATTCTTCCCGCCAGCCAGCGGATCAGCGAGTTCCAATGGTATGAAGGCACCGCCGACGCGGTGTTCCAGAATATCGACATCATCCAGAGCTATGGTCCCGAATATATGGTCATCCTTGCCGGGGATCATATCTACAAGATGGACTATGAACTCATGCTCCAGCAGCATGTCGACACCGGCGCCGACGTGACCGTCGCGTGCATGGAGGTGCCGCGTGCAGAGGCGAGCGGGTTCGGTGTAATGCATGTCAATGCGAACGACCGGATCATCGATTTCGTCGAAAAGCCGAAGGACCCGCCGGCGATCCCTGGCCATCCCGACATGGCGCTCGCCAGCCTCGGCATCTATGTCTTTCGCACCGCCTTGCTGTTCGATCAGCTGCGTCGCGATGCCGATACGGCAGGGTCGAGCCGCGATTTCGGCAAGGACCTGATCCCGTGGCTGGTCGAACATGGCCATGCCCAGGCGCATCGCTTCTCCTCATCCTGCGTCCGCAGCCCCGAAGAGCCGCGTGCCTATTGGCGCGATGTCGGCACGGTCGATGCCTATTGGGAAGCGAATATCGACCTGACCGATGTCGTACCGCAACTCGACCTGTATGATCGCAGCTGGCCGCTCTGGACCTACTCAGAAATCACCCCGCCCGCCAAGTTCGTCCACGACATCGACGGACGACGCGGCAGTGCGGTGTCGAGCCTGGTCGCGGGCGACTGTATCGTGTCGGGATCGACGGTGCATCGCAGCCTGCTCAGCACCGGCGTCCGCGCGCACAGCTTCAGCAGTATCGACGAATCGGTCGTCCTGCCGATGACGCGGATCGGGCGGAATGCGCGGCTGACCCGCTGCGTGGTCGATGCCGGCGTCACCATCCCTGACGGGCTGGTGATCGGCGAGGACCCGTTGCTCGACGGCCACCGCTTCCGCCGGACCGAACGCGGCATCTGCCTGATCACCCAGCCGATGATCGACCGGCTGGAGGCGTGATGCGCGTTCTTTCGGTCGCGTCCGAAGCCTATCCGCTGGTCAAGACCGGCGGACTTGCCGATGTCGTCGGTGCGCTGCCCGCCGCACTCGCACCGCACGGGATCGCGACGACCACCTTGCTGCCGGGATACCCGTCGGTCGTGAAGTCGCTCGGCCGGGCAAAGGCGATACGCCGCTGGGACGACCTGCTAGGCACGCCGGCCCGGCTGCTCGGCGGAAAGGTCGACGGCCATCCGCTGCTCGTCCTCGACGCGCCTGCCCTGTTCGCGCGCGACGGTGGCCCCTATGCCGATGCGACGGGGCGCGACTGGAACGATAACTGGCGGCGGTTTGCTGCGCTTGGCCGGGCGGCGGCGGACCTCGCTACGCAGTTCGATCTGGTCCATGCCCATGACTGGCAGGGGGCGATAGCCCCGACCTATCTGCGCTACGATGGCGCCCGCGTGCCGAGCGTCCTGACGATCCACAATATCGCGTTCCAGGGGCGCTACGATGCCGCCGTCTTCGCCGAACTCGGTCTGCCCGACGCGGCCTTCGCGCTCGACGGGGTCGAATATTATGGCGGAATCGGCCTGCTGAAGGCGGGCCTCGCCTCCGCGCAGGCGATCACCACCGTTTCCCCCAGCTATGCGGAGGAAATCCGGCGGGCCGAATTTGGCATGGGGCTGGAAGGATTGATCGAGGCGCGGCGCGACATCGTGTCGGGCATCGTCAACGGCATCGACCCTGCGGTGTGGTCGCCCGAGACCGACAACGCCCTGCCCGCCCGCTACACCGCGCGCACCCTGCCCCGCCGCCGCACCAACAAGCGCGCGGTCGAAGCGGCGTTCGGCCTCGATACCGATGATGGCCCGATCTTCATCGTGGTCAGCCGGCTGACCTGGCAGAAGGGCATGGACGTGCGCGCCGGCGAGCTGGACGCGCTGGTCGCGATGGGTGGTCGGCTTGCGCTGTTGGGGTCGGGCGATGCCGCGCTCGAACAGGCCTTCGTCGCTGCCGCCCACCGCCATGCCGGGCGGGTCGGCGTGCGGATCGGCTATGACGAAGGCCTCTCGCACCTGTTGCAGGGGGGCGGCGATGCGATCCTGATCCCGTCGCGCTTCGAACCCTGCGGCCTGACCCAGCTGTACGGCCTCGCCTATGGCTGCGTGCCGGTCGTTGCGCGGACCGGGGGGCTGGCCGACACGGTGATCGACGCGAACGAAGCGGCGGTGGCGGCAGGGGTCGCGACCGGGGTCCAGTTCGCGGCGGTTACCCCGGACGGCCTGTCGCAGGCGTTGCGCCGGACGATGGCGCTCTATGCCCGGCCCGATTGCTGGACGTCCTTGCAGAAGCAGGGAATGCGCGCCGATTTCTCCTGGACGCGCAGCGGCGCGCGCTATGCCGACCTCTATCGGAGCCTGCTGGCCGCATGACGCCCGGTGCCTGTGCGATCCCCGGCGGCACGCGCTTCGCCGTCCGCGCGCGCGATGCGGCGGCGGTGTGGCTGTGCCTGTTCGACGGCGATGCCGAACGACGAGTCGCGATAGCGCGCGATGGCGAGTGGTTCGTCGCGGAGGTCGCGGGCGTCGGACCGGGCCAACGCTATGGCTATCGTGCCGAGGGGGAATGGGCGCCCGATGCCTGCCGCTGGTTCGATCCGGCCAAGCTGCTGGTCGATCCCTATGCCGTCGAACTCGACCGTCGCTTCGCCTATGATCCGATCCTGTCGGCGTTCGGCACGGACACGGCAGCGATCGTACCGCGCGCGATCGTGCCGGCCCTGTCCGCCCCGGCCCCGGTAGAACGCCCCAGGATCGATCCGGCGCGGCCGATCTACGAACTGAACGTCCGTGCCTTCACCATGCAGCATCCGGACGTACCGGCGGCACAACGCGGGACGATCGCCGCGCTCGCCCATCCCGCGATCGTGGCGCATCTGCACAAGATCGGCGTCGGCACCGTCGAACTGATGCCGATCGTCGCGTGGATCGACGAACGCCACCTCCCCCCGCTCGGACTGCGTAACGCATGGGGCTATAATCCGGTCGTGCCGATGGCGATCGATCCGGGTCTTGCCCCCGGCGGGGTTGCCGAACTGCGCGACACGATCGCCGCGCTCCATGCCGCCGGGATCGGCGTCGTCCTCGACCTGGTGTTCAACCATAGCGGGGAGAGCGACCGCAACGGCCCGATCCTGTCGCTGCGCGGGCTGGACAATCGCGCCTATGCCCATGCCCCTGACGGCAGCCTCATCAACGATACCGGCACCGGCAATATGCTGGACGCGGGCGATGCCGGGGTACGCGACCTGATCCTTGCCTCGCTGCGCCATTTCGCCGCGCTGGGCGTCGATGGATTCCGCTTCGACCTCGCTCCGGTCATTGCCCGCTCGCCGGGTTTCGATCGCCATGCCCCGATCTTTGCCGCGATCGCTGCCGACCCACTGCTGCAGCACAAGGTGATGATCGCCGAGCCGTGGGACATCGGGCCGGGCGGCTATCAGCTGGGCAATTTCCCACCCGACTGGCTGGAATGGAACGACCGCTACCGCGACGATGTCCGCCGGTTCTGGCGGGGGGACGGCGGCGCCGGAACGCTCGCCACGCGGCTGATGGGATCGGCCGACATCTTTGGACCCGTTACCCGCAGCGTCCATTTCCTGGCTGCGCATGACGGCTTCACGCTGGCCGACCTCGTGTCGCATGTCGATCGCCACAACCATGCCAATGGCGAGGATAATCGCGACGGGCATGGCGACAATCTGTCGTGGAACCACGGGGTCGAGGGGCCGTGCGACGACCCCGACGTCACCGCCGCGCGTGCCGCTGACCTGCGCGCGCTGCTGGCCACCCTGTTCGCGACGCGCGGCTATATCCAGCTGACGGCGGGCGACGAATTCGGACGGTCGCAACTTGGCAACAACAACGCCTATGCACAAGATAACGCCATCGGATGGGTCGACTGGACGGCGCGCGACATGGCGCTGGAAGACCATGTCGCGACGCTCGCCGCGTGGCGTCGCGACCGGCCCGCCGTGTTCGACACCGATATACCAGAACAGGCGACGTGGCTGGCGCTCGACGGCACACCGATGACGCCGGCGCAGTGGGAAGCGCCCGACTGTCCGGGCTTCGAGCTGCACCTGCCCGGCGCGACGATCCGGGTGGATCGCCCCGCCCGGACGGTCACGCTGCGCTAGGTTCGCGCACCCGCAACATCGCCACCGCCGCCAGCGCCATCACGGTCGCCGCGACCAGCATCGTGTAGACCGGCTGGGTCGGGAACCACGTCTTGATGACCCCGCCCATCACCGTCGCGACGATCAGCTGCGGCAGGACGATGAAGAAGTTGAAGATGCCCATATACACGCCCAGCTTGCGCTGCGGCAGCGCGTTGGCGAGCAGGACATAGGGCATGGTCAGCACCGATGCCCACACGATGCCGATACCGATCATCGGCAGGATCATGCCCATGCGGTCATGGGTCAGATAGATGCCGATATAGGCCGCCGCACCGATCAGCAGGCACAGCAGATGCGTCCGCGCCGCACCGATCGAGCGCGCAAGCAGCGGTAGCGCGAACGCCGCGACCGCCGCCACGCCCGAATAGATCGCGAACAGCACGCCGACCCAGCTACCCGCCTGGTTATACCCGTCCGACCCTGGATCGACCGTGCCCCATACCTGCTGCGCGATCACCGGGGTGGTATAGACCCACATGATGATGAGCGCCCCCCAGGTGAAGAACTGGACCAGCGCCAGCCGCCGCATCGTGTCGGGCATGGTCGCCAGATCGCCGATGATATGGCTCAGCACATGGTCGCCGCGCCCGGCACGGACCAGCGCCGCCGACACCATCTGCGCCACGCCGTACAGCGCGATACCGGCCGCCACGAAATAGGCCTCGCGCCCGCTTTCCAGCGCGCCGCTCGCCTCCGCCCAAGCGATCAGCGCGGCGACGATCGCGCCACCGATGATCCACAGCGGCCCGCGCGCCGGGATGACCGGCGGTGCCGTATCGACCGGCTCTTCGGTTTCCTCGCCGAACGCCGCCAGTTCGGCCGGGCTATATTCGCGTACGCTCAGCACGGTCCACAGCACCGCCGCCAACAGCATGACCCCGCCAAAATAGAAGCCGTAGCGCACCGCATCCGGCACCTGCCCGGCGGGCGCGGTGTTGCTGACGCCGAAGACATTCTCCAGCACATAGGGCGCGATGCTGGCGACGACCGCGCCTGCACCGATGAACCACGTCTGGAACGCATAGCCCGCCGGTCGCTGTCGCGGGCTTAGCATGTCGCCGACGAATGCCCGGAACGGCTCCATCGACACGTTCAGCGACGCATCGAGAATCCACAGCGTGATCGCCGCCGCCAAAATGGTCGGCGAATTGGGCATGAAGAACAGCGCGCAGGTACACAGGATCGCGCCGATCAGGAAATAGGGTCGCCTGCGCCCCAGCCGCCCCCACGTCCGGTCGGAATAATGGCCGATCAGCGGCTGGACCAGCAGCCCGGTCAGCGGCGCCGCGATCCACATCAGCCCCAGCTGATCGATCGGCGTGCCGAGCGACTGAAAGATGCGGCTGGCATTCGCATTCTGCAGCGCGAAGCCGATCTGAATGCCGAAAAAGCCGAACGAGATATTCCACAGCTGGGCAAAGCCGAGCGTCGGGCGGGTGTTCGTCGTCATAAATCCTCCCCGTTCACGGGGAGGGGGACCGCCGCGCAAGCGGTGGTGGAGGGGGATGTCCGTCTCCACCACGGTCGCGTTGCGGGGCGAACCCCCTCCACCGTCCTTTGGACGGTCCCCCTCCCCGTACCGGGGAGGACTTAGCGCTTCTTCGGCGCCACGAAGCGGATCGCCTCGCCACCACCGGGTGCGAGGGCGATCGTCAGCGTGTCGCCCTTCTTCACCTGCCGCTGTTCGATGGTAATCGAATGGCGGGCATCGGTACGATAGTCCGCGCCGGGACCATCTCGATAGATTTCGGCGGTATAGGTCTTGCCGGCATCGAGGAAGTCGAGCTTCACCGTGCTGCTGCGCGCTTCCTCGTCGCCGATCGCGCCCAGGAACCAGTCGTTGCTGCCCGCCGCCTTGCGCGCGATCGTCGCATAATCGCCGACCTCGCCGTTCAGGACGCGGGTGTCGGACCAGTCGGTCGGCACGTCGCGGATGAACTTGAACGCGGCCGGATAGCGCGCGTAATTTTCGGGCGTATCGGCGGCCATCACCACCGGCGAATACAGCGTGACGTAGAGCGCCAGCTGCTTGGCGATGGTCGATTGCAGCACGACCCCCTGGCTGCCGGTCAGGCTCAGTACGCCCGGCGTGAAGTCCATCGGCCCGCCCAGAAACTGGGTGAACACCATGTTAGATTCATGTTCGGGCGGATTGTTGTTGCCGCCACCCCACGCATTATACTCCATGCCGCGTCCGCCTTCGCGGCTCAGCCAGTTGGGATAGGTGCGGCGCAGGCCAGTGTCCTTGACCGGTTCGTGGCTGTCGATCGACACCTTGTAGCGGGCCGCAGCGTTCAGGACGCGCTGGTGATGGTTCACCATCCACTGGCCCTCATGCCACTCGCGATGCTTCGATCCATCGGCATCGACCCGCTCGATCTGGCCGGCGTCGGTGACGTAACCGGTCTTCACGACCCGCTCGCCATGGTCCGCCGCCCATTTGAACGCGGTATCGAGCTGCCGGTCATAATTGCTCACCGACCCACCGGTTTCGTGATGGCCGATCAGGCGCACGCCCTTCGACTTGGCATAGGCGGCCAACCCGGCCGCGTCGAAATCCTCGGTCGGCTGGCTGAAGTTCATGTCGTTGCCGTTGCCGAACCAGTCGCCGTCCCAGCCGACATTCCACCCCTCGACCAGCACGCCCTGAATGCCGTTGGCGGCGGCGAAGTCAATATAGCGGCGGACGTTCGCGGTGGTGGCGCCATGCTTGGGTCCGCGCGCCCAGCTCCATTCGCCCTTGATCATGTTCCACCACACGCCGACGAACTTGCCCGGCTGAATCCAGCTCGACGTATCGCCTAGCTTGTTCGGCTCGTTCAGGTTCAGCCCGATGCGGCTGGCGTCATACAGGCCCGGCGCATCGTCGGCGATGGCGATGGTCCGCCACGGCGTGGAGAAACCGGCGGTACGCGATACCTTCGGACCATTGGCGCCGGGGGTCAGCACCGCGCGGAACGTCGTCCCTTCGCTGCGCGCAAGGTTCATCGCCGAATAATCGGTCAGCGCCGCTTCATGGATCGCGACATGGCGACCGCTGGCCAGCTTCACCGTCATCACCGTCTGCGCGGTGCCGACCGCGTCCAGCGGGGTCTTGTTGTAGAGATATTCCTCGCGGTTCCATTCGAATGCCGGCTTCCACCATGCGGTGCCGGGTTCGGCAAAGGCGAACTGGGTGAGTTCGTCGGCGATGTTGACGGTCGTCAGATTGGCCTGTTTGGGCAGGGTGTAGCGGAACCCCACCCCGTCATCGAACAGGCGGAAGGTCACCGCCATCTCGCGCTTCAGGTTCTTGGCCTCACGGAACGTCACCGTGAGTTCGGTGTGGTTGTCGCGGATCGTCTTCCATTCGCCGAACGGCTGGGTCCAGCTCGTATCAGCACGGTCGCGCTTGGTCCCGGCCAGCGTCAGCCCGCGCTCGATCTTGGGCGCATCGGTGAACATAAAGCCCAGCTTGCTGTCGTTCAGCACCGCCCGGCCGTCCTTGGCGATCGAATAGCTCGGCCGCCCTTCCCCATCGAGGCTGACCGCCACGGTCAGCTTGCCGTCGGGCGAGGCGGCCCGCGCTACCACTTCGGCAAAGGCGGGCGAGGCCATCGCGGTCATACCGGCCAGTGCCAGCGCCAGTTTCATCATCCTCATCGCCTTCTCCCTTGTATCTCGTATCAGTCGCGGATCGCGACCCGCGCCGCGAACGGGCCGAACCGGTCCCCGTCGACGTCGCCGATGGTCTCGATCGCGCGCATGCCCTCGCCGCCGGTAAAGGTCGCGGGTGCGTCGGACAGGTTGAACACGCACAGCAGGCGCTGCCCGTCCAGTTCGCGCTCGAACGCAAAGAGCGCGTCCGATGCCTCGACGATGGTCATGCTGCCCGACCGCAGCGCCGGATGCGCATTGCGCAGCGCCAGCACCTGCCGGGTAAAGGCCAGCAACGACTGCGCATCCGCCTCCTGCCGGTCGACCGCCAGCGCGCGGTGCGCCGGGCCGGTCGGCAGCCACGGCTTGCCTGCGCCGAAGCCCAGATTGTCGGCATCGCTCGCCCACGGCATCGGGGTGCGCGCACCGTCGCGCGACAGGGTCAGCGGCCAGTTGGCGATGGCTTCGGGGTCCTGCAGGTCCTCGAACGCGATCTCCACCTGCGGCAGGCCCAGTTCCTCGCCATTATACAGGAAGATATTGCCGCGCAGGCAGGCGAGCAGCAGCATCTTCACTCGGCCGAACGCGCCGGCATTGGCCGGATCGGTCAGCCAGCGCGAGACGGCTCGCGGGGCGTCATGGTTCTCGAACGCCCAGCTCGGCCACGGCGCATCCTCCCCCCAATTGTCGAGCGCGTCGCGCAGGATGCGGGGGCTGAGTTCGGGCGCATAGAGGAAGTCGAAGCCATAGGCGGTGTTGAGCCGGCGGTCGCCTTCGCAAAACAGCTTCATCTCGCGCGTCGCGTCATCGCCGCCGATTTCGGCCACGGTGAAGCGGTCGCCATAGCTGTCGAGCAGCGCGCGGACCCGTTCGAGGAACGCGGGGATGTCCGGATGCCCCTGATTATACAGCTTGCGCTGGAAATCGAACGGGCGGGTGCGCGTCTTGCCGTTGCTCGGCATCGGCGGATTGTCGCGCAGCTCAGGGTCGTGCATCGCGAAGTTGATCGCGTCCAGCCGGAACCCGTCGACGCCCCGATCGAGCCAAAAGCGGGCGGTATCGAGCAGCGCCTGCTGCAACTCCGGGTTATGGCCGTGCAGCTGCGGCTGTTCCTTCAGGAAATTGTGCAGATAATATTGCCCGCGCCGCGCATCCCACGTCCATGCCGGACCGCCGAACACCGACTGCCAGTTGCTGGGCGGCGACCCGTCGGCCTTGGCATCGGCCCAGACATACCAGTCGGCCTTGGGGTTGGTGCGGCTCGACCGGCTCTCGCCGAACCAGGGATGTTCGTCGCTGGTGTGCGACCAGACCTGATCGATGATGATGCGCAGGCCGAGCGCATGGGCCTTGGCGATCAGCGCGTCGAAATCGGCGAGCGTGCCGAAGATCGGGTCGACATCGCAATAATCTGCAACGTCATAGCCGAAATCCTTCATCGGCGACGTGAAGAACGGCGACAGCCAGATCGCGTCGACGCCGAGCGACGCGACATAGTCGAGATGCGCGGTGATGCCGGGCAAGTCGCCGATCCCGTCGCCATTGCTGTCGGCGAAGCTGCGCGGATAGATCTGGTAGATGGTTGCGCCATGCCACCATGGGCGGGCGGGTGCCGGTTCGGGCGAAAGGGCGCGGACAGCTGCTTCGGTCATTATTGGGTCTCCGCGGCACATACCGCATAGCCAAGGGCGGGAATGTCGACGCGGATCGCGCCCGGAGCGGTCACGGTGCCGCAGCGGCCGGTCAGCGCCTTGAACCGGGTCGATGCGGTGTCGACCTGCACATTGCGCGTGATCGGCGCATCGGCGGTGTTGAACAGCAACAGGACCTCGGCATTGCTGGTCGGATCGAAGCGCGAGATGGCGAGCAGTCCGGGCTTCTCCTCCCGCGCGCGCAGGACCTGGCGACCGCGTGTCAGTGCCGGGGTCGACGTCCTGATCTTCGCCAACTCGGCGATCTGCCGGTACAGCGGATGGCTGGGGGTGAAGTTCGCGGTCGCGGTGGTCGCTTTGGTGCCGACCAGCTTGTTGTCGTTGTACGACGCGACCTGCGACGCGAACATGTCTTCGCGCGCATCCTGGTCGTTGCCGTCGCCGGCAAAGCCCTGTTCGTCCCCCGAATAGATGGTCGGCACGCCGCGCAGGCTCAGCAGCATCGCGTTCGACAGCATGACGCGCGACAGGATGTCGGCATCGCTCGCCTGCGGCCGTGCCTGTCGAAGGTAGAAGGCGAAGCGGCCATTGTCGTGGTTGCCGGTGAAGGTCGGCAGCTGCCGCGCCATCGCCTCGCCATTGGCATAGAGGACGTCGCCGTCGAACACCGTTTCGAACACGTCGGTGCCCTTGGTGCCCGCAACGCTTTGCAGCACCGCTTCACGGAACGAGAAGTCGAGGACGGCGGGAAACTTTCCGGTCTTGGTCCACGCGGCAAGGCCCCCGGCGTCGAGCGACGACAACGCGACCTCGCCGAAAACGTGGAAGTTGGGAATGCCCCGTGCCCTCGCTCGCGCCTGCATCGCCGGCACGAACGCTGCCCAGAATTCCGGGTTCACATGGCGCGCGGTGTCGATGCGATAGCCGTCGATCCCGAACCGGTCGATCCAGCCACCGAAGATGTCAATCATGCCCGCCACCACGCGCGGGTTCTCGGTCATCAAATCGTCCAGCCCGACGAAATCGCCCATCTGCGAGCTTTCGTTACTGAACGTCGTGTTACCGCGATTATGGTAATAGATCGGGTCGTTTAGCCACGCCGGCACCTTCACCGACCGCTCCGCCGGCGGCACGAACGGGGTATAGGCGAAGGACGGGTCGGTCAGCTTCGCGAAATTCTCCGCGGTCTGCACACTATCCCCGGCAAAGCCGCGGTTCCTGACCTTGGCGGCATAGGGATAATCGGCGCGGCTGCGATAGACGCACGCGGTCTTGCCCACGCATTCGCGATACTGGATCACGTCGGCGGTATGGTTGGCGATGATGTCCATATAGACCTTCATGCCCCGCGCGTGCGCCGCATCGACCAGCGCCTTGAACTCGGCATTGCTGCCCAGATGCGGGTCGACCTCGGTAAAGTCGGTAACCCAATAGCCGTGATAGCCGGCCGATTCATTGCCCGGTCCGCCCTGCACCGCCTTGTTCTTGAAGATCGGCCCGACCCAGATCGCGGTCGCGCCCAGCGACTGGATATAGGGCAGCCGCGCGGTCAGCCCTTTCAGGTCGCCGCCATGGTAAAAGCCCTTTGACGTCGGGTCGAAGCCCGTGACTAGCCGGTCGCCAGTCATACCGCCCCGGTCGTTCGCCCTGTCGCCATTGTCGAAGCGGTCGGGCAGGACGAAATAGATCACTTCGTCCTCCGGCGCCCGCGCGCGGAAATCCTGCGCGGCGGCGGCAACGGGCAGCGCGCTAGTGCCGAGGGTCAGGGCGAGGAGCAGGGATCGGATCACGCGGCCACCTTTGCATCGGGCGCCGGGCAATGGGCGCGGAGGAACTGGTCATGGGTCGGCATCCGCGCGACCGTGGCGGCGACATGTTGCGCCGAGATGTCGAGAAACTGGTCGCGCCGTGTCGCGGGCAACGCATCGGCGAGCGGGTGATAGCCCTTCGCCACCACGCCCTGCCCGACCAGCAGCTGCAACCACGCGACTTCGGCGAACAGCTCATGCTCGTCGCGAACGATCCGGCCCGATTGCTCGAACAGCGCGATACGCTCCATCAGGCTATCGGGCAGCGGCGTCGCGCGGCGCTCTTGCCAGAACGGCTCGTCCCGCCCGTTCAGCGCGTAGTGCGCGATCAGGAAGTCGCGGATGCTCAGCCATTCGCGCGCCGACTGGCGATTGAACTCGGCGATGTCGGCGGCACGTGGAGTGACGCTCGGCCAGAGCGACAACAGCCGCGCAATCCCCGACTGCACCAGATGGATCGAGGTCGACTCCAGCGGCTCCATGAACCCCGCCGCCAGCCCCAGCGCGACGCAGTTGCCGATCCACGGCGCCTGCCGCCGACCGGTGGTAAAGCGCAACGGTCGCGGATCGCCCAGCGCCGCGCCGTCGAGATTGCCCAACAGGGTGGCCGCAGCGTCGTCGTCGGACAGATACGCGCTGGAATAGACCAGCCCGTTGCCCGTCCGCGCCTGCAACGGAATGCGCCATTGCCAGCCCGCCGCGCGGGCGGTGGCGCGGGTATAAGGCGTAATCGGCGCAACCGACGCGCACGGCACCGCCAGCGCCCGGTCGCACGGCAGCAGCGCCGACCAGTCGTCCCAGCGATCGCCCGCCATCCGCCCAATCAGCAGCGCGGCGAACCCCGAACAATCGATGAAGAAGTCGGCCTCGATCCGACGCCCGTCGTCCAGCGTGACGCCGGCGATCAGGCCGGTCTCGCCATCCTGCGCAACATCGACCACGCGCCCCTCGACCCGGACGACGCCACCCGCCTCGGCCCGTTCGCGCAGATAGGCGGCATAGCGCGCGGCGTCGAAATGATAGGCCCAGGCCGTACCGGACGGCGCCTGTGGACTGCCGGGATCGCGGTCGAACCGGTTCTGCGCCGCCGCGACGGCACAGGCGCTGTGCGACCATAAGGATTGCGGCCGATCACCGCCGCCGGCCGCCAGCCAGTAATGGTGGAACGGCACCAGCCCGACCGCACGGCCGATCGATCCGAACGCGTGAAGGTAGCGGCTGTCGGGGCCGTTCCAGCCGGCGAACTCGATGCCCAGCTTGAAGCTGCCACCGGTACGCGCGACGAAGTCATCCTCGTCGATGCCCAGATGCTGGTTGAACAGGCGAAGCTGGGGGATGGTCGCCTCGCCCACCCCGACCGTACCGATCGCGTGGGATTCGACCAGCGTGACGGTGGTGCCGGCGGGCAGGAAGCGGGCCAGTGCCGCCGCCGCCATCCATCCGGCCGATCCGCCCCCGATAATGGCGACGCGCCGCACCGGTTCCTGATCGATCGCCATCCACGCCTCCATCAGGTCAACCCGCCCGCCCCGGACCGGGGCGGGCGAAGACGGTCATCAGAACCGGAACGATGCCCCGGCCAGGAAGCGCCGGCCATAGCTCTGATAGTCGATCACGGCGAGGTCATATCCCGGATCGACGGTCGAGAAGCGCTCGTCGGTCAGGTTCTGGCCCTGGACGAAGATCGACAGTCCTTCGAGCGCGGTGCCCTTTTGGAACTCATAGCCGACCTGCGCATCGATGATCGTCTCGTCCAGCGCGCGGCGGCGCTGGCGATTGCCGCCGAACCCCGACAGTTCGCCGACGAAGGTCGAGCGGTAGCGTGCCGACCCGCGGGCGCTGAAGCCCCACTTCTCGAAATAGGCCGTGCCGTTGACGACCCACTTCGAATAACCGGGGATGTCCTCGGCCGGAGCGTTCGGGCTCGGCTTGATCTGCGTCTTGGTCCACGAACCGCCACCGGTCACGCCGAAGCCGTCTAGGAACGAAGCGAAGGTGCTGAGCGGCAGCGTGGCGGCTAGTTCGACGCCATAGATGCTGCCACCCGCGCCGTTGATCGGCACGTCCGCACGGCCCAGCGTCGGGGTGCCGGCCGGCGTGCCCGTCGGCGTCGGGAAACCGGCATAGTCGAACGGGATCGTCTGGTTATACACGAACGACTTCAGGTCCTTGTAGAAACCCTGTGCCGCGATGTAGCCCGACCGGCCGAAATACTTTTCCAGCGTCAGATCGAACGAGTTCGACCGGATCGGACGGAGATACGGGTTGCCGCCGCCGCCGGTGATGATCCGTTCCTGCGGGTTGTAGCCATAGCCCTGCGACACGCGCATGTCGTCGAGGCGGGGCCGCTGCACCTGCCGCGCCGCACCGGCACGGATCACCCAGTCGCCCGGCATCCGCAGCGACAGGTTCAGGCTGGGCAACAGGTCCCAATAGTCAGCGCCACGGATGGTCGGGACCAGCGTCCCTGCCGCCGCGACGAGGCCGGACGACTTCTGTTCGGTATTCACCGCCTGCAGACCGATATTGCCGGTCAGCACCGACCCGCCGATGTCCTGATTGATGTCCGCCTGGGCATACATCGTCATCAGGTCTTCTTCGATGCGGAACGCCTTGGCCGGCACATCGAGGCTGGTGTTCGGGTTCAACTGATAGACACCGCCCGCCAGCAAGTCGCGCGGATCATAGCTGAGCATCGGACCCAGACCCAGATAGCTGAGGCTGGTCGGCTCCTTCACATACTGGTCGGGAATGCGCAGCTGACGCAGGCCGCCGCTCAGCGCCAGCAGCGCTTCGTCGGGGGTCAGCGACTTGTCGCGATCGGTATAGTTCAGCCCGACCTTCACCGCGCTGAAGAAGCTGTCCAGTTCCTTCTCGACCTCGAAGCGATACTGGGCGATCCGGTCCTTGACGATGCGATCGTTGAAGTAACCGGCCTGTAGGTTCGACCCGCCCCAGCCGAGCGGATCGGTCAGCAGGATCAGGTTCGGGTCCGAATAGTTCAGCGTCGGCTTGAAGACGGTGCCGGTCTTGCCGCTGGTGAAGGAAATCGTGTCCTTTGCACCGACATTCTGGCCGTATCCGGTGCCGGCATAGCTTTCGAGGATGATTTCCTGGCGATCGGTCTTCGAATAGCTGGCGTCGAGCGTCGCGTTCCAGCCGTCGTCGCCACGCCACGCCATGTTATAGCCGAACGAATACAGCTTCGCCTTGCGTTCGAACGCGTCGTTGCGGACCACGCCCTCGACGTTGCCGAACGTGCCCGACGTGACGAAACCGTCACTGTTGGCGGTCGTGCCGGTCAGCTTCACGCCATTGGGCTTGTCGGCCTGATTGAAGTCCTGACCATAGCCCAGCGGCAGTTCGATGCCGCGCTTGATCTGGTCATCGTTGAAGTCCGAATAGAAGCCGTCGACCGTGACGGTCAGGTTCGGCACCGGCCGGTACTGCAACGTGCCCGACAGGCCGAGGCGCTTCAGACGGGTCGAGGTGACGTACGACTTCGATCCGCCGATCACGCCCTGCCCGTCGAAACCGGCATAGCCCCAGGCGTTGAATTCCTGGATCTGGTACGGTTCGTCCAGATAGTTGCCCGACAGTGCGATGCCGATCTTATCGTCGGCGAACTGGTCGATATAGGTGCCGCTGACGCGGTAGCCCTTGTCGCGCGACCCGGCGTTCAGCTTGCCGAGATCGGCATAGGTGCCGCGCGCGCCGATCGAGATCGCCTGGCGACCATATTCCAGCGGGCGGACGGTGCGCAGGTCGACGGTGCCCGACAGGCCCTGCCCGACCAGGTTCGCCTGACCGGTCTTGTACACCAGCACCTGGCTCATGATTTCGGCCGGATACTGGTCATATTCGACGGCGCGGTTGTCGCCGGTCGAGGTCTGTTCGCGACCGTTGAGCAGCGTTGTCGAGAAATCGGGCGCAAAGCCGCGGATCGAGATCGAGTTCGACCGGCCCGACACGCGCTGCGACGTCAGACCCGGCAGGCGGGCGATCGATTCCGCGATCGACGCATCGGGCAGCTTGCCGATGTCTTCGGCGGAAATCGATTCGACGACCTGATCGCGGTTCTTCTTTTCAGCAACCGCGTTTTCCAGGCTGGCGCGGAAGCCGGTGACGACGATGTCGGCATCTTCCTGCGCCGCCGGGGTCGCGGTCGGGTCGGTCGCATCGGCCTGTATCGGCGCAGTCTGCGCGAACGCGGTGCCGGCGCCTGCCAGCAGCCCTGCGACCATCAATGCCGTGATGCTCGATCCGCGCGCCAATGTGGCGCACGTCGACGCTTGCGATGAATACCGCATGATCCAATCCTCCCCAACGATGGTTGATTCCCCGGCTCTTTCGCCCGGTTCGTCCGTACCGTCCTATTGAAACCATTGCGGGTTCTTGAGAAGCGGACAGCATACGTATTCAGTCGACGCTTGCCCGTACCGTAGCCGCGCCGCTACACCGGCCGAAACGCCCATGGGGCAAGGGAAGGACTGTGCATGGCGGCGGGCGACAAGCCGACCTCGTTCGACATCGCGGCGCTGGCCGGGGTGTCGCAACCGACGGTCAGCCGGGCACTGCGCGGCGACCGCACGGTCAGCGCCGCCACCCGCCTGCGGATCGAGGCGATCGCGCGCCAACTGAACTACAAGGTCGACAAGAACGCCTCCGCCCTGCGCCGCGGCAGTACCTCGACGCTGGCGCTGCTGTTCTTCGAGGACCCCGCGCCCGACGGGTCGCGGATCAATCCGTTCTTCCTGTCGATGCTGGGGTCGATCCTGCACACCTGCGGCGCGCGCGGGTACGACCTGCTGACCTCGTTCCAGCAGTTGTCCGCCGACTGGCATGTCGATTACGAGGACAGCCGCAAGGCGGACGGGCTGATCCTGCTCGGCTATGGCGATTTCGACGATTATTCGCGGCGGCTGGACCAGCTGGTGGCGCAGGGGACGCATTTCGTCCGCTGGGGATCGGCCGATCCGGCGCATCCCGGCACCGTCATCGGCTGCGACAATGTCGGCGGCGGGCGCGATGCCGGGCTGCACCTGATCGAACGGGGCCGGCGCAGCATCGCCTTTCTGGGCGACGCATCGAGCCATTATCCCGAATCACGCGACCGCTATCGTGGCCTCGCCGCGACGTTGCAGAGAGCGGGCCTGCCGATCGATCCGGGGTTGCAGGTCGATGCGCTGTCGAGCGAGGCGTCGGGCTACGACGCCGCCAGCCGCCTGTTGGCGCGGGGCATCGCGTTCGATGCCATCTTTGCCGCGTCGGACATGATCGCTTTGGGCGCGATGCGGGCGCTGACCGAAGCGGGCCGCAGTGTCCCGCGCGACGTTGCGGTCGTCGGGTTCGACGACATCCCCGCCGCCTCACTCGCCCAGCCGCCACTGACCACCATCCGGCAAGATTATGCACGCGCCGGGGAATTACTGGTCGACATGCTGATCCGCCGCATCAACCGCCGCGAGACGGCCCCCGCCCTGCTCCCGCCCGAACTGGTCGTGCGCAAGTCGACATAAGCGGCGTCCCGCAACGTCAAATCCCGACCGAAATCTCCGTCCCCGCAACGCCCGGTACATCGACCTCGAACTGGAACAGATTGCCCGCCAGCGGTTGTGCTGCCGCCTGTTCGGCATCGTGATGCTTGTTGGCGGTGGTGGCGAACACCGTTCGCCGATCGGGACCACCGAACGCGATCTTGGTGATCGCATCGACCGGCATCCGGATCGTTTCCAGCAGCTCGCCCTTCGGCGAATAACGGCGGATGCCCCAGCCTGTGTAAAGGCCGATCCACACGCAACCCTCGGCATCGACGCTCGGACCATCAGGATAGCCTTCGTCGTTCGGGATCGACACAAACAGCCGCCGATCGGTCAGCGAGCCATCCGGCGCGACGGTGCAGGCATAGATATGCCCACCCAGCGTATCGACATGATAGAGCGTCTGCCCGTCGGGGCTGACCGCCGGACCGTTGGTGATCGCCACCGGCGGGGCGGAGGCCACCGCGCGCCCGTCCGCGCCCAGGCGATAGACCGCGCCGGTCGCGCTATTCTCGCCGTCGTCCATCGTGCCGAACCACAGCCGCCCCGCCGGATCGACCGTCGCGTCGTTCAACCGGTTACCCGGCAGATTGGGTTCAGGATCGACCAGCAGCTCGAACGCCCCCGTCACCGGATCGAAGCGATGCAGCCCGGTCTGCAGGCCCGCGATGAACTTGCCATCGGCCGATGGCAGCACGAAGCCGCACTGCCCCGGCGCGGCCCAGCTGCGCCGTTCGCCACTCGCCGGATCATAGCGGTGGACGCGCGGCGTCTTGATACAGCCGAACCATAGCGCCTGGTCGCGGTCGACCCAGACCGGCCCTTCGAGCAGCGGCGCCGACAAATCCCATATGCTGACCGGTTCGGAACACTGTACCGTCGTCATCTTACCGCCACCCTGCATCCACGAAGAAGCTGTGCCCGGTTACCAGCCGCGCATCGTCGGATGCAAGGAACAGGATCATCGCCGCGATGTCGCCCGCGACCAGTCGACCGTCCAGGCACTGCGCCTTCACGATCTCCGCCTCGCCCTCCGGCGTGTACCATTTCAGCTGGCGCGGGGTGCGGACATTGCCCGGAATGACGCAAACCGACCGGATGCCATCGCTGCCCAAGTCTCGCGCGAAGCTGCGGGTCAGCCCCTCGATCGCGGCCTTGGCCGTCTGGTACAGGGTCAGTTCCTCCAGCGCGAGGTGCCAGCTGATCGACCCCATGTTGACGATCACGCCCTTGCCGGCCGCCTTCATCCCCGGAATGACCGCCTGCGCCGCGAAGAACAGATGGCGCAGGTTCACGCCCATCCGGTTGTCCCAATAGGCTTCGTCGACCTGTTCGATCGAATGGCGATCGTCGCTGGCGGCATTGTTCACCAGCACGTCGAACGCGCCCCCCGCCGCAATCGCATCGGAGATCCCGGTCTTGAGCGCGGCGATGTCGGTCAGGTCGACGCGCTGGAACGACGGCGTCGGACCGACGCCCGCCAGATCCTCGATCAGCTTGAGCGAATCCGCTTCGGCAATGTCGAAGAAGGTGACGTGCGCGCCCTGCCGCACAAAGCCCTCTACGACGCCCGCACCGATCCCCGAGCCGCCGCCGGTGATCAGCACGCGCTTGCCGGCGAGTGACGGGTAGGAGGCGCGGGCTTCCGGCGCGATCGGGTAGGCGAAATCGTCAGGCGACATTGGGTTCAGTTCCAGCAAGAGAGGGTCAGGCGGCGATCAGGCCGCGGCGCGCAAGGTTGCGCATCAGGTCGCGAATGCCGAACGCCCAAGGCGCCGCCGCCTTCGACGTGGTGACGGTGTTGGCCAGTTCGCCCAGCGACGGGGTCGAGATGCGCACTACGTCGCCCGGCTTGTGGGTGAAACCGCGGCCCGGTTCGTCGCGATCCTGCACCGGCGCGAACAACGTGCCGAGGAACAGGACGAAGCCGTCGGGATATTGATGCTCCGACAGCGCCTGCCGCACCAGATCCTCCGGATCGCGGCTGATCTCGCGCATGGTGCTCGTGCCGGTCAGGACATAGCCCTCCGGCCCGTCGATGCGCAGGTCGACCACGGCGTCCCGCACCGTGTCCATGGTGAACTCACCGTCGAACAGGCGGATGAACGGCCCGATCCCGGTCGAGGCGTTGTTGTCCTTCGCCTTGCCCAGCAGCAGCGCCGAGCGCCCTTCGAAATCGCGCAGGTTGACGTCGTTGCCGAGCGTCGCACCGACCGCCTTGCCGTCGCTGGTGGCGACGATGACGATTTCCGGCTCCGGGTTGTTCCACGACGAATCCGACCGAATGCCGACTTCCGCTCCCCAGCCGACGGTCGACAGCACCGGTGCCTTGGTGAACACCTCCGCATCCGGGCCGATCGCGACCTCCAGATATTGCGACCACATCCCCGCCTCGATCAGCGCGGCCTTCAGTTCGGCGGCTTCGGCCGAACCGGGCTTTACCGAACGGATACCGCCGCCGATGCGCGCTTCCAGATCACCGCGGATGCCCTGCGCAGCATCGGCGTCACCGCGCGCGCGTTCCTCGATCACGCGTTCGAGTGCCGAGACGGCAAAGGTCACGCCCGCCGCCTTCACGCATTGCAGGTCGATCGGCGACAGGATCGGCGGATGCTCGCCCGCCGGATCGGCCAGCGCCGCCACGTCGCACACGACCGGGCCGTCGAGCGTCGCCACGTCGCTGCGTTCGAGCAGGTCGGCGACGGTTGCGGCATGGGCCGACACGTCGATGACCTTGCCCCCCTTGAGCACGACCGGCGTCGGGCCATCGGCCAGTTGCATCCGGCCGACCAGCAGCGCCTTGTCGTAATCCGCCGGCAGCATCCGCACGGCATGTTCGGTCTTCATGTCCCCCACCCCTTTAGTGATTGTGGCGCGGCGTCGTTTCCGACGTCCGGCGATATTTCAGCGCGAGATCGAGGACGCCGCCGTCACCCAGCTGGCCGACCTTCTCGCGGTAGATTTCTTCCCATGGCGTCTGGCTGGCGGGCACGGGCGGAATGCCCTCGCCCTTGCGCCGCGCGATCTCTTGCGGCTCGACCAGCATGTCGCAACGACCGTGGTTCAGGTCGATGCGGATCGTATCGCCGGTGCGCAGCCACGCCAGCCCGCCACCGACCGCGCTTTCGGGCGAGGCGTTCAGGATCGACGGGCTGTCCGACGTTCCCGACTGCCGCCCGTCGCCGATCGTCGGCAGGCTCTGGATACCCCGTTGCAGCAACGCGGCCGGCGGTTGCATGTTGGTGACCTCGGCCGACCCCGGCCAGCCGATCACGCCCGCGCCACGAATGACGAGGATGCAGTTCTCGTCGATGTCGAGCGCCGGATCGTCGATGCGGTGATGATAATCGTCCGACCCGTCGAACACGATCGCCCGGCCTTCGAAACAGCCTTCGTTGCCCGGCTGCGACAGATAGCGGTCGCGGAAATCGGGGCCGATCACACTGGTCTTCATGATCGCCACGTCGAACAGATTGCCGGTCAGCACCAGGAAACCGGCCTGTTCCTTTAGCGGCTGATCGTACGCGCGGATGACCTCGCGGTCGGTCGCGACGCGGCTGGCGACATTCTCGCCCAGTGTCTTACCAGTAACGGTCGCGACATTGCCGTCGACCTTCCCGGCCGCGATCAGCTCGCTCAGCACCGCCGGCACCCCGCCCGCCCGGTGGAAGCGTTCGCCGAGGAACCGACCGGCCGGCTGTACATCGACCAGCAGCGGCAGGTCATAGCCATACTCCATCCAGTCGGACGGCTTCAGCTCGATGTCGGCATGACGCGCCATCGCGTGAAGATGCGGATGCGCGTTCGACGATCCCCCGATCGCGGTGATCAGCGCGATCGCGTTCAGGAACGACTGGCGCGTCAGGATCTTGGACGGGCGCAGGTCGTCATAGGCCATCTCGACGATGCGCTTGCCGGTCTCGTACGCGATCTGGCCACGCTCGCGGTACGGCGCCGGGATCGCCGCGCAACCGGGCAGCGACATGCCCAGCCCCTCGGCGATGGCGTTCATCGTCGATGCCGTGCCCATCGTGTTGCAATGCCCGGCGGACGGCGCCGATGCGGTCGCCGCCTCCAGAAACTCTTCCTCGGTGATCTCGCCCGCCGCCAGCTTGCGCCGCGACCGCCAGATAACGGTGCCCGACCCGACCAGTTCGTTGTCGTGCCAGCCATCCAGCATCGGGCCGCCCGACAGGACGATCGCCGGAATATCGACCGTCGAGGCGGCCATCAGCGCCGAGGGCGTGGTCTTGTCGCACCCGGTCGTCAGTACCACCGCGTCGATCGGATAGCCGTTGAGGATTTCGACCAGCCCGAGATAGGCGAGATTGCGATCGATCGCCGCGGTCGGGCGCCGGCAATTCTCGAAGATCGGATGGGTCGGGAATTCCATCGGAATGCCGCCCGCCGCCTCGATCCCGGCCTTCACCCGCTTGACCGTCTCCAGGTGGATACGGTTGCACGGCGTCAGGTCCGACCCCGACTGGGCGATACCGATGATCGGCCGCCCGCTGGTCAGTTCCTTGGGCGTGATGCCGTAGTTCATGAACCGTTCGAGGTAGAGCGCGGCCATGTCGAGGCGACCGGGCGCGGCGAACCATTCGCGCGAACGAAACGGGCGGGCGGGAGTGCGGGTCATCATGTCCACTCGATCAGAAAGAAAAAGCCCCGCCCGTCGCGAAACGGGCGGGGGTCAGGGGTTCAGCCCTGCATGTCCTCCAGCTCCTTGCCCTTCGTCTCACGAATGAACTTCTGGACGAGGAAGAAGCTGATGACGGCGCAGGCGCCATAGAAGCTGTAGGTCACGGTCAGGCCAAGCGCCGATGCCATGATCGGAAAGCTCTGCGCGATCAGATAGTTGGCGAACCACTGGGCAAAGCCGCAGATCGCCAGCGCCGATCCGCGCATCTGGTTCGGGAACATCTCGCCCAGCATGACCCACATGATGGGGCCCCAGCTGACGTTGAAGAATACGACGTACAGATTGGCCGCGATCAGCGCGACGGTGCCGAGATCGGCCGACAGCTGCAGCTTGCCCGCCGCATCCAGCGTGCCGTTGTGGAAGCAATAGACCAGCGCCCACAGCGTCACCGCCATGCCCGCCGACCCGATCAGCAGCAACGGCTTGCGCCCGATCTTGTCGACCAGCGCGATGGTGACGAAGCACGCCGCGATCGACACCACACCCGACAGGATGTTGATCTGCAGCGACTGGCCCTCGGTAAAGCCCGCCAGCTGCCACAGCGTCGCGCCGTAATAGAAAATGACGTTGATGCCGACCAGCTGCTGGAACACCGCCAGCACGAGGCCGGCCCACACGATCGGGCGGATGCCGCCCTTTACCGGGTCCATGATGTCACGCAGCGACGGCTTATGGTCCTTGCTGAACGACGCTTCGATGTCGCGCACCTTGGCCGCGGCCGCCGCCGGACCGAACAGCCGGGTCAGCACGATGCGCGCTTCGTCCAGACGCCCCTTCTGCACCAGATAGCGCGGGCTTTCCGGGATGAAGAGCAGCGCGACCAGGAACACGGCGGCCGGAATGGCCTGCATCCAGTACATCCAGCGCCATGCCTCATAGCCGCCCCACCAGATCGAGGTGGAGGCGCCGGCCGCTGCGGCGAGGTAATAGTTCACGACGAACGCGGCGGTCAGGCCGGTGATGATCATGATCTGCTGGATGGTGGTCATCCGCCCGCGAATATTCGCCGGGGCGACTTCGGAAATATAGGCGGGCGACAGCACCGATGCCGCGCCGACCGCCATGCCGCCCATGAAGCGCGCGACGACGAACAGCAGCTGGACATGGCTGAACCCCTGGACCAGCGCACCGATCAGGAACAGCACGGCGGCCAGCATCATCACCTTGCGACGGCCCATCGCATCGGCCAGCTTGCCGGCCAGGAACGCGCCGACGAAACAGCCGATCAGCAGCGAACCGACCGTAAAGCCCAGCCCGGCTTCGCTCAGCCCGAACGCGGTCTTCAACCCTTCCTGGGTCCCGTTCACCGCACCGCTGTCATATCCGAACAGCAAACCGCCGATCGTCGCCACCGCGACGATGGCGATGACAAGCGCGATATTCACGCGCTCCCCGCCCGCCTCTGTCATCCCCATCCACTCCCAAGCTCACTGCCGTACTGGACGGCGTGTTAGCGGTAACGGTGGCGAATAATTATGATAAATGCAAGCGCCGCAAACAAGTCCGCACGCGGTTTTCGCGCCGAACCGCCGTATCGCCAAAATCAGCGCGGCGCCGGACCCGATGATTCGCGAAGGACCAGTTCGTGTTCGAGCACCCGATCCTCGTTCTCGCCATCGTCCACGCCCGCCCGCCGGTCGCGAATCCGGGCAAGCAGCATCTCCACCGCCGCCTCGGCCATGGCGGCGATCGGCTGGCGGATGGTGGTGATTTCCGGCCATGTCGTCGTCGCGAGCGAGGTGTCGTCGAACCCGACGATGCTGACATCCTGCGGCACATGCAACCCGCGCCGGTGCGCCACGCTGATCGCCGCTGCCGCCATGTCGTCGTTGCTGGCAAAGATCGCGGTCGGCCGGTCGGGCCGGTCGATCAGCCCTTCTGCCGCGTCGATACCCGATCGATAGGTGAACAACCCCTGTTCGACCGGCATGGCCGCGATCGGCAACCCGGCTGCCTCGATCGCCGCGACGAAGCCGCGCCAGCGCTCCCCGCTCGCCCCGTTGTTCGGGTTGCCGCGAACGAAGCCGATCCGACGATGGCCTAGGTCGATCAGATGCTCGGTCATCGCCTTGGCCGCCGCGAAATCGTCGATTCGCACCGACGCGCGCCCCGGCTGCGCCATGCCGACCGCCACCGCCACCGATGGCGTCCCCGCCGCGTCCAGTTCATCCTGCACCAGGGGCGCGTCAGACAGCGGCGGCGGCAGGATCACCCCTTGCACCGGCGTCGATGCGAAGCGCCGCGCGCCCTCCGCCTGCGCCTCCGGGCTGTCACCGTCGCACGGCTCCAGCACCAGGTGGCAACCGACCTTGCGCGCGCCCTCCAACGCACCGATCAGGAAGTGCGACAGATAGGCCATCGAAGGGTTGGCATAGAGCAGCCCGATCTGCGCCGCCTCCCCTGCCGCCAGGCTGCGCGCGGCGCTGTTGGGCGAATAGTTCAGCTGCTCGATCGCCGCCGACACCGCCTCGCGCGTCGACTGCCGGACATTGGCGCCGCCATTGACGACTCGGGACACGGTCATCGCCGAAACGCCGGCGGTTCGCGCGACATCCTGTATCGTGACGCTGCCGCCACTGCGGCGACTGGGTTTATCCATGAAAAACGGTGGCTCCTTCGCAATGCTGATTATGGTGCGGCAACGCCGATTGCAAATCGCGACGATCGGTTGACGCATCGCGACCGGCTCGATAGCTGATAGCGCTACCAATAACGGTGACGGCGCGGCCGGACGCCGAATGTCATGGGAGAGAGATCGTGACCCTTGCGTCCAAGCCCGTTCGCCTTGCGCTTGCCTGCCTGCTGGCGACTGCCGCCACCGGGACCGTTATCGCGCAATCGCGCCCCGCCCGCCCGGCCGCTGCCGAAAAGCTGCTCTACAAGGATGCGTCGCAGCCGGTTCCGGCACGGGTCGAGGACCTGCTGCGCCGTATGACGCTGGAGGAAAAGGTCGCCCAGATGATCGGCGTCTGGGAAAAGAAGGGCGATATTCAGGACGCCAAGGGCAATTTCTCGGCAGCGAAGGCCTCGCGCGCCTTCCCCAACGGCCTGGGCCAGATCACCCGCCCCTCGGACAAGCGCGGCGTAACCGTCAGCAACAACGCCGCTGGCGTCGCGGCGGACGCGGTCAACCGCACCGCGCAGGAAACCGCGGAGTATATCAACGCCGCACAGCGTTGGGCGGTCGAGAACACCCGGCTCGGCATCCCGATGATCATGCATGAAGAGGCACTGCACGGCTATGTCGCGCGCGGCGCCACCAGCTTCCCGCAGTCGATCGCGCTTGCCTCTTCGTGGGACCCCGCGCTGGTCGAACGCGTGTTCGGCGTGGCGGCGCGCGAAATGCGTGCGCGTGGTGCCAACCTTGCGCTCGCTCCCGTCGTCGACGTCGCCCGCGACCCGCGCTGGGGCCGGATCGAGGAAACCTATGGCGAGGACCCCTATCTGGTTGGCGAGATGGGCCTTGCCGCGATTCGCGGGTTCCAGGGCACGACCCTGCCGCTCGCGCCGACCAAGGTCATGGTGACGCTCAAGCATATGACCGGCCATGGCCAGCCCGAAAACGGCACCAATGTCGGCCCGGCCAACATCTCCGAACGCACGCTGCGCGAGAATTTCTTTCCGCCGTTCGAACGCGCGGTGAAGGAACTGCCGGTGCAGGCGGTAATGGCGTCGTACAACGAAATCGACGGCATCCCCAGCCATGCGAACAAATGGCTGCTCGACGATGTGCTGCGCCGCGAATGGGGCTATAAGGGGTCGGTGGTCAGCGACTATTTCGCGATCAAGGAGCTGAATACCCGCCACAAGCTGTACGGCACCGACATGGCCGCCGCCGGTCGTCGCGCGCTCGACGCCGGGGTCGACATGGAACTGCCAGACGCGGAGGGCTGGTCGACCCTCGCGCAGATGGTGAAGTCGGGCCAGGTGCCGCAGGAGCAGGTCGACAACGCCGTCCGCCGTATCCTGACCATGAAGTTCCAGATGGGGCTGTTCGAAAACCCCTATGCCGACGCCCGCACCGCCGAGGCGAAGACCGCGACCCCGGACGCGATCGCCCTCGCCCGCGAAGCCGCCGTGCGCTCGATGGTGTTGCTCAAGAACCAGAACAACTTGCTGCCGCTCGACCCGGCCAAGGTCGGCAAGATGCTGGTCGTCGGCACCCATGCCCGCGACACCCCGATCGGCGGTTATTCGGACGTGCCCAAGCATGTCGTCAGCGTGCTGGAGGGGATGCAGCAGGCCGCCGAGGGCCGCTTCTCGGTCGACTATGCCGAGGGGGTCCGCCTGACCCGCAGCCGCCAATGGGCCGCCGACAAGGTGGAACTGGTCCCGGCGGCTGAGAACGCCCCGCTGATCGAGGAAGCGGTTCGCAAGGCGGCGCAGGCCGACACGATCCTGCTGGTGCTGGGCCAGAACGAACAGCTGAGCCGCGAAGCCTGGGCCGACAACCATCTGGGCGATCGGCAGAAACTCGACCTGATCGGCGAACAGAACGAACTGGCCCGCCGCCTGTTCGCGACCGGCAAGCCGGTGGTCGTCGTCCTGCTCAACGGCGGCCCGCTGGCGGCGACTTATCTCGAGGCGAATGCGCCGGCGATCGTCGAAGGCTGGTATCTGGGTCAGGAGACCGGCCATGCGGTCGCCGATGTCGTGCTGGGCCGCGCCAATCCCGGCGGCAAGCTGCCGGTATCGGTGCCGCGCAGCGAAGGTCAGCTCCCGATCTTCTACAACCACAAGCCGACCTCACGGCGCGGCTATCTGTTCGACAGCACCGCCCCGCTCTATCCGTTCGGCTACGGCCTGTCCTACACCAGCTTCGACGTCGGCGCGCCGAAGCTGGCCAAGTCGACCATCGGTCGCGACGAAACGGTGCGCGTGTCGGTCGACGTCGCCAACACCGGTCGCCGCGTGGGTGACGAAGTCGTCCAGCTCTATGTCCGCGACGACGAAGCCACGGTGACGCGCCCGGTCCTCGAACTGAAGCATTTCCAGCGCGTAACGTTGCAGCCCGGCGAACGCCGCACGGTGACGTTCGACCTGAAGCCGAGCGATCTCGCCTTCTGGAACGTCGAAATGCACCGCGTCGTGGAACCAGGCACCTTCACCATCAGCGCCGGCAACAGCTCGAAGCAGTTGAAGGCGACAACGCTGACCGTGCGCTGATCTTTCGAGGCAGGCTGGTACGTCGTCGAACTACGACGTACCGGTTGTTTTGGGAATTACCGAGATGCCGGATCGTTTTGCGAAATCTGGCCCCGCGCCCTTCTGCTTGAGCAGTACATCCGCGGCGGCGGCAGGCTTCTCAGACGGCCATGTCGGGCTTGGCTACCCGAAGCCATGATCTGAGCACAAGATTTTACGGTCACCACAGCTCCCTATACGGCGGCGCCTTGCTCCGTCGATTAAGCCGATAAGCCGGCGTGCAGTCGCGTGCCATGGATGGCAGGTGATATGCGATGACGAGATTGCGCACATAAGCCAATCGACTGACCGCTACTGGTTCAACAACTGCGTTAGTCGCAAATCGGGGAGATCGCTGCGCTGATTCGACAGGCGATAGAGGCTGAGGCTGCAAGCTTCTTTTCTACGCCACAAGACGTCAGACCGGCAGATGAAGCACTGACAGCGCCGCCGGTGTTGCATTCACATCGAAACAGACGCCGAAATCGAGGTGCCGGCCAAGTCCGTTCCGTCGAATGCCCCCCTTCGAACCTACGGCATGTTGGCACCCTATAATGGCTTCGGCACCTTCCCTGACTAAGAAGGTTCGGGCCGAAAGCAGATAGACCGGTTATGGATTCCGCTCCTTCCTTCCCGAATCAACCTACTCTCCGTTGGGACGATAGAGAATCCTTCGAATCGCCGGGGAATTTGCTTTCCCAGCTGAACAAGCGGAGCTGGAGATAAGCAACTCTCTAAGGAAAACACTGTGTTGCGAAACCGGTTAGCCACCTCGCCTTTCCAAGGAGGGCAGCGCCAGAACGCGCTACTGAACTGCCATCCGCCCATTTGCCGATCCGGATTTGAGTTACACTCTCGCACGGCGAAATCCCAATGGCCGGAGACACCTCAAGCACCGCAAATTCGGTGACTTCCGCGCAGGAGCGAGGTTGCGGCGGGACCGGCGCGCATTTGTAGCGGATAGCCGGCTTCCGCCGCGCAGGCAGGAGTTCAAGAGACGGAAGAGACAACCTTCGTAGCCCTGCCCCCCGCCGAGGGGGGGGGGGCCACGAGGCCCAGAGAAACACGCGTTGCCCTGCTGATTTCCGTATGGCTTGGCCCTCGAAAGGGATTGGCCAGACAGGCTTGCCAATAGGTGCGATGAATCTAGAAAACGGCCGGCCTCACGACGCCTGATCGACCCGGACGCCTCGACGGGCGTACCGGATCGATCAGAGAATGGCGATCAGCGAGCGGTGATCTGCAACGCGCCGGGCTGTTCCAGCAAGCGCAGTCCACGGCGCGCCACGTCGTGGGAACTGGCGACCTGCGACGACGACATGACCAGCGACGCATCCTTCGTATCCAGCACGCGCTGATACAGGTCGCGCGCTTCGGCCGGGCGCTGCGTCATGGCATAGACAGCGGCGAGGTTGAGCAGAACCTCCGGCTCGCGGCTTCCGGCGCGGGTCTCGCGCTCCAGCGTGCGTTCGGCGGAGGATAGATTGCCGGCCGTGATCGCGGCATGGGCATATTGTGCATCCTGGGCGTTCGCGCTGGAGGCGATCCCCATCACCGCCAGCGCCGAGCCAAGCAGTGCAACGGTTCCGATTCGCATGACATCATCTCCTGTTTGTTACATCGTGATGACATCAATGTTTCACTTTAAAGACGGTTGCACAAGCGACCCGACCGGCATCGGGCACAAAAAAAGGGCGACCCGAAGGCCGCCCCTGATCCGCCGTTGTTGCGGCCGGGCAAATCGCGGGTCAGAAGTCGCCGCGATACTGCTCGTTACCGACGAAGCCGAGCTTCGTGACGTTGGCGCGCTTGATGATCGCCAGCACACCGTCGACCACTTCGTACCGCGCGGTCGCGTCGGGCTGGAAGTGGAGTTCGGGCTGCGGGCTCATCGCCACGGTCTGGTCCAGATACTGGGTCAGCGTGACCTCATCGACCGGTGCGCCGTTCCAGAAGGTCTGGCCCTGCGCGTTGATCGCGATCTTGTTCTTTTGCGGGTCGATATTGTTCTGCGGCCGGTTGTCCGGCTGCGGAAGATCGACCTTCACCGCGTGGCTCTGGATCGGGATGGTGATGATGAACATGATCAGCAGCACGAGCAGCACGTCGATCAACGGCGTCGTGTTCATGTCCATCATCGGTTCGTCGTCGCTGCGACCGCCGCTACTCATTGCCATGTCAGGCTACTCCTATTGACGCGCGCGCGGCGTGGTGTTCGGGTCCGGTTCGGAAATGAACCCGACCTTGGTGAACCCGGCCGACTGCATCGTGTAGATCGTGCCACCGATGCAGCGGTACGGCGTGTTCACGTCACCGCGAATATGCACTTCAGGCAGTTCGAGATTCGGGTTGCCGACACCGCCCTGGCGAGCGATTTCGTCTTCCAGCTTCTTGACCGCACGTGTGCGCAGTTCGTCCGCCGTGACGCGGGTCAGACCCCAGTACACCGCGCACTGGCCATCGAGACCCTGCACCGACAACGAGACGTTTTCCGGCTTGGTCGTCGTCGGTTCGAATACGACCTTCGGGACCTTTAGGCCGCTCACCTGCTGGACCACGACCGGAACCGCGATCAGGAAGATGATCAGCAGCACGAGCATGACGTCAACGAGCGGCGTGGTATTGATGTCCGAGAGGGGGGCGTCATCGCCGCCGTCGCCAACACTCATCGCCATGAGGCTATCCTATCCACTTCTACTCAATCGAACCGCCGAGCCCGATCACGGGCCCGGCGGTATAGCGCCGTCGGATCAGACGCGCGGTGCGGTCGGCACGCCACCGGCCTGGCCGGCGGTGGTGCTGCCGACTGCCGGCTTAGCGACCGGCGCCGGGCCACGAGCGGCGATCGTCGGACGAACCGCGCCGTTCGACGCGAGGTAGCCGAGCACGTCGTTCGAGAAGGACGACAGGTCCTTCTGGATCGACTTGTTGCGGCTCTGCAGCCAGTTGTAGGCGAGCACGGCGGGAACCGCGACGACCAGACCGATGGCGGTCATGATCAGCGCTTCACCGACCGGACCGGCGACGTCACCGATGGCGGCCTGACCGGCGGCACCGATCTTCACCAGTGCGCGATAGATGCCGACCACGGTACCGAACAGACCGACGAACGGCGACGTTGCGCCGACGGTCGCGAGGAACGGCAGGCCGCTGTTCAGCTTCGAGTTGATCGCCGATTCCGAGCGCGCGAGCGAGCCGTGCAGCCAGTCATGCGCTTCGACCGGATCGGTCAGCTTGCCATGCTGTTCCTGCGCCGACAGGCCGTCGTCGACGATCTGGCGATAGGCCGAGTTCTTGTCGAGCTTGGCAGCGCCTTCGCGCAGCGAGTTCGACTGCCAGAACGTCTCGCGAACGCGCTTCGCCTGGTTCATGATCTTCTGCTGTTCGAACAGCTTGGTGAAGAGGATGTAGAACGAGCCGACCGACATGATCACGAGAATGGCCAGCGTGCTGATCGCGATCGCGCCGCCCTGCTGCAGTGCCTCGTAGAAGCCGAAGTTCGGAGCCCCGGCGGGCGCACCGGCGGCAAGGATGGGGGTCAACATCGGATAGTTTCCTTAGAGCTGATATGTTCTTGAAGAATATTGCCCCGGACCGTCCCGCGACACGCTGGTCGCGGGACACCCGGTCTTACCGGTCGGCCGGCAGCTGCCAACGGACGCGACGCGACGAACTCGACCGGATCGCATTGCCGGACTGATCGAGCGCCGGGCTGTACCGGCCGCGACGGGTGATCGCGGAGCAGGCAGCGCGATCGAGCGCGGCCGAACCCGACGACGACGTCACGCGGCAGTTTTCGACACGACCCTGCGCGTTGATGTCCCAAGCGATGCCCGTCACACCCTCGTCGCCGCTGTTCAGCGCGCTGGGCGGATAGTCGTCGTTGGTGATCCACTGCGCGGGATCGCCCTTTGCCCCTGCGGCCTTGCTGACCACTGGTGCCGGCGGCGCGGGCGGCGCAACCGGAGCCGGCGGCGCAGGCGGACCCGCGGTCGGAATCGGCGCATAGGTCGGCGGCGGCGTCGTCACCGACTGGATCGTCACAGGCGGCGGGGCCTGGGTACGAACCATTGGCGGCGGCGTCACGACCGGCGGCGGCGATTGCGGCTGCGGCTGCTCGGGCGGCGGCGGGGGAGGAGGAATCTCCTCGGGCGGGGGCGGCGGTTCCTCGACGTCGAACGTCTCGGTGTCTTCGACCGCCTTCTTCACATATTTATAGGCAAGGCCGGAAATGAACGCATAACCGATCACCACGTGGAGCAACCCCACGATGATCAGCGCGACGATCCGGCCACTACCTGCTTTTTGGTCAGCGTAAGCCATTCAGCAACCAAACTCCTCTAGCCCGGTACGTTGGATCGATCCGTCCGGCAAAAACCGGCACGCAACGACCGCGTGTCCGGGGCTACGCGGCATTCCGGACCGCGATTGTCTATCGCGGCCTTTTAAACGACGCAAACGCTTTGTCGGACGAAACATTCGTACAATCGCCCCATGACCGAAATAAGTCTGTAACCACAGTTTTCCGGGGGGTAAGAGCGAGTGCATGAAACGCACTCCGCTCGCTACCGCAGCAATATCGCTTTGCATAGTCGCATGTTCGCCGGTTTCGGCACGGCAGGACAGCCGGGTTTCTGTTACCGCTACCGCCGATTCGGCACCGATCGGCTATGCCCACCTCGCCCGACTGGCGCTGGAAAGCGACATCGTGCTGGACGCGACGATTCGCTCGGTCGCCCGGATCGCGCCCGACGAAGCCCCCGGCCTGGCACCCGGCCATGTCCGCTTCTACGTCACCGCCGATGTCGGCGCGCTGATTCGCGCGAACGGGCCCCTGCCCGCGCGGATCGGCTATCTGGTCGACGTTCCGTTCGACCCGCGCGGTCGCGCGCCCAATCTGAAGCGGCAGCGGGTCATCGCCTTTGCCCGCGCGGTGGCGGGGCGTCCCGATCAGGTACAGCTGGTCACGCCCGATGCGCAGTTCGCCTGGGCCCCGACGCTGGACCAGCGGGTCCGCGACGTGGTGCGCGACGTCATCGCCCCCGACGCCCCGCCGGCGATCACCGGCATCGGCAACGCATTCCACGTCCCCGGCACCCTGCCCGGCGAGGGCGAGACGCAGATTTTCCTGCAGACGACGACCGGGGCGCCGGTGTCGCTGCTGGTCCTGCGCCGTCCGGGGGAGCAGCGCCGCTGGGCCTTGTCGCTGGGCGACATCATCGACGAGGCCGGCGGTGCGCCGAAGCCCGATACGCTGGCATGGTATCGGCTGACCTGCGGCCTGCCCGCGACGCTGCCCGAGACGAGCCTCCAGTCGCAGGATGCCGACAACGCGGCGATCGCGCGCGACGATTTTGCGTTCGTGCGCGAATCACTGGGTCGCTGCGACGACGGGCGGGACGGCTGATCCCGCCTCAGCGGGCGAGATGGACGAAATCGCGTTCGAACCACACCAGCCCTGCCCCGCCGTCGACATAGACGATCTGCCCGGTCGACGCGCCGGCCCCGCCAAGGAACAGGACCGCGTCGGCGACCTGATCCACCGTCGGCAGCCGGTCGAGCGGCATCAGCGCGGCCAGCCGTTCGACCTGGTCCGGACTATAGTCGTCGGTCGCCAGCGTCAGCCCAGGCGCCACGCCATTGACCCGGACGCGCGGCGCCAGCGCCAGCGCCAGCGTCCGCGTCGCCTCCCCCAGCGCCTGTTTCGACAGGGTATAGGCCAGCTGGTCGGGGTGGGGATGGGCGATACGCTGGTCGAGGATGTTGACCACCGCACGACCGCCCTGTTCGGCCAGCGCCGTCGCCAGCACGAACGGCGCGGCGGCGTTCACCGCGAAATGCGCAGCCAGTGATTCGGCGGTCGGATAGCCCGCATCGTCCGCCCGAAAGCACGACGCATTGTTGACCAGCAGGTCGACCCGCCGCCCGAACCGCGCCGATACCGCCGGGATCAACGCGCCGACCGCATCGCCATCGGACAGATCGGCGGCGAAGACATGCTGTACCGCCCCCGCCGCGGCGATCGCGGCGACGACCTCCCGGTCAGGCTCGCCCGGATGCGACGCATGGAGCGCGACGTCGTGGCCAGCCTGCGCCAGCCGCACGGCGATATGCCCGCCCAGCCGCCGAAAGCTGCCGGTGACCAGCGCCAGCGGGCGGCTCACCGCCGATGCCGGACCATGGTGACGCCGATCGATTCGCCCGCTTCGGCGATGGCCAGTTTCACAATGCGAATCTTCACCCGCTGCACGCGCGGATCGGACAGGAACAGCGTGTCGACGATATGGTCGGCGACGCCTTCGATCAGGGTGAAATGCACCCCCTGCGGCAGCGAGGTCGTCGCCGCTTCCTTCAGGTCCATATAGCTTTTCGACGCCGACAGCGGCGTGTCGGGGGTGAAGCGTTCGGGGCAATCGAGGTCGACGGTCATCGAAATGCGCAGCGGCTGCGGCAGATGGGTTTCCTCGGAGTAAATGCCCGTCAGGACATTCACTTCGACATCATGGACTTCAAGTTGAAGCGAATCGCGCAAACGGCACCTGTCATCATCTGGGAACAAGCGCGCGATAGCAGAAGGGCGCGGGCGCGTAAGCTGCCGCTCGAATCTTCCGCTTGTACCCGGCCGGCGCGGCGGTACAGGCGCGTCCTCCATCCGTTTCGACTGGACCGTGATATTGCCCGACCTGTTGCCCCTGGCCACCATTCCCGCAGCTGCGGTCGAAGCGCTGCTCGACGCGGCGTTTGGTCCTGACCGGCACGGACGCACCGCCTATCGCGTGCGCGCCGGGTTGACGACGATCGACGGCATGAGCTTCGCCAAGGTCGAGGACGGCCGGTTGATCGGCGCGATCCAGTGCTGGCCAGTGCAGCTGGACCAGGACGATGGCGGCGTGCTGCCGCTGGTGATGGTCGGCCCGGTCGCGGTCGCGCCCGACCGGCAGGGCACGGGGATCGGCCATGCGCTGATGGCGCGGGCGATCGCGGCGGGGGATGACGCCGCGCCGCTGATGCTGGTCGGCGATGCACCCTATTACCAGCGGTTCGGCTTTACCGCGGAGCGGACCGGCGGCTGGCGGATGCCGGGGCCGTTCGATCCGGCGCGGCTGCTGGCGCGTGGCGGGGTGCCGCTGCGCGCGGGCATTCTTGCGCCGCGTAGCGTACTCGCACCCTGACCCCCTTGTCGCGGGCGGGCAGAGCGAGCTAACGGATTCCCATGCCCATGCAGCCCCCCGCCGATTTCGCCTCGCTGTCGCTTGCCGAAGTGGCGCGCCTTGCCGCCGAGGCAAAGCTGCCGCCCGTCGATCGCTGGACCCCGACGCATTGCGGGGACAGTGAGATGCGGATCGCCGCCGATGGCAGCTGGTTCCATCAGGGCAGCCCGATCGCGCGAGCGGAGATGGTTCGGCTGTTCGCGACGATCCTGCGGCGCGAACCCGATGGTTCCCATGTGCTGGTGACCCCGGTCGAGAAGCTGTCGATCGAGGTCGACGACGCGCCGTTCGTCGCGGTCGAGGCGAAGCTGTCGGGTGAGGGCGATCAGGGCCGCATCGCCTTTCGCCTCAACACCGATGAAATGGCGGTGGCCGATGCCGACCATCCGATCCGGATCGAGGGGACGGCGGATGCCCCCCGCCCCTATCTGCGCATCCGGGGCGGCATGGACGCGCTGATCGCGCGGCCGGTCTTCTACGAACTGGTCGAACAGCTGGTCGCGGGGCCGGACGGGCGGCGCGGATTGTGGAGCGACGGCGCGTTCTTCCCGTTCGAACCGGCATGACGCTGGCGGAGCGGTTGCGGGCACAGCTCGCGGCCCCCGCCGGACCGTTGCTGGTGGGGGACCTGAACGGCGAGGCGCCGATGCCCGCCGAGGGATGGCGTCCGGCGGCGGTGCTGATCGCGGTGACCGATCGGGCGGAGCCGGGGGTGCTGCTGACCCAGCGGACCGGCGATCTGCGCACCCATGCGGGCCAGGTGGCGTTTCCCGGTGGCAGCATCGACGCCCACGATGCCGGCGCGATCGGCGCTGCGCTACGCGAGGCGGCCGAGGAGATCGCCCTGCCGACGAATGCGGCGGAGGTGGTGGCGACGCTCGACCGCTATCACACGGTGACGGGGTTCGAGGTGACGCCGGTGCTGGCGACCGTTCCCGCCGACCTGCCGCTGGTCCCCCATCCGCGCGAGGTCGACGCGATCTTCGAAGTGCCGCTCGCCTTTCTGCTCGACCCTGCGAACCATGGACGTGGCAGCCGGTGGCATGACGGGCGGGAGCGACAATTTTACGAACTGATCTTCGGCGAACGGCGCATCTGGGGTGCGACCGCCGCGATGATCGTCAATCTGGCGCAACGACTGACATGGCCGTGACCGAACCTACCACCCTGCCCCCCGCCGACTGGATGACGCGGCCCGGCCTCGACCGGTTGGCCGTGGCGCTGGATGCCGATGCAGGCGCCGCGCGCTATGTCGGCGGGGCGGTGCGCGACACGTTGCTGGGCTTGCCCGTCGCCGACATCGACGTCGCGACGATCCATCCGCCGCACGAGGTCGTCCGCCGGTTGCAGGCGGCGGGGATCAAGGCGGTGCCAACCGGCATCGCGCATGGCACGATCACCGCCGTCGCCGACGGGACGGTGGTCGAGGTGACGACGCTGCGCCGCGACGTCACCACCGATGGCCGCCATGCCGAGGTCGCCTTCACCGATGATTGGCAGGCGGATGCGGCGCGGCGCGATTTCACGATGAACGCGCTCTATGCCGAGATGGGCGACCATCGGCTGCACGATTATTTCGGCGGCATCGCCGACCTGCGCGCCGGGTGCGTACGCTTCATCGGCGATCCACTGCGCCGTATTGCCGAGGATCATCTGCGCATCCTGCGCTTCTTCCGTTTCCTCGCGCGGTTCGGCAACGCGCCCGATGCCGATGGGCTGGCGGCGTGCGTGGCACGGGCCAATGACCTGATGGCCCTGTCGCGCGAACGGATCGCCGACGAACTGCTCAAGCTGCTGGTCGCGCGCGACGCCGTCGGCGTCCTGCGGCTGATGGTCGATAATGCCATCTGGCAGCCGGTTCTGCCCGAGTTCGATGTCGCCGCCATCGATCGCCTCGCCGCACTGGTAGCTGCGGAAACGGCGGCCGGCATCGCGCCCGACCCGATCCGCCGCCTTGCCGCCCTGCTCGACGCTGGCAATGCCGAGGGGGTTACCGCCCGGCTGAAGCTGTCCAATGCCCAGCGCAAGCGGGTCGCCGTCGCCTCGGGCGATGCGACCGGCAGTCCGTTGGCACTCGGCTATCGCTGCGGCGTCGAGGGCGCCGTCGACCGGCTGTTGCTGCGCGGCGATCCAGCCGCGGCAGCGACCGTCGCGGGCTGGACGCGGCCCAACCTGCCGCTGTCGGGCGGGGCGCTAATCGAACGCGGCCTTGCGCGCGGCCCCGATGTGGCGCGCGCGCTGCGGCAGGTCGAGGATCGCTGGATCGCCGAGGATTTTCCCGACGCGGACCGAACGGCGACGATCGCCGACGAAGTGGTGGCTCAGGCGTTGCGGGCGACCAGCAACGCATAGGCGGCATCGGCATCGACCGGCCGCGAATAGAAATATCCCTGGCCGAAGGCGCAGCCGAGCGCGACCAGCGTGTGTTCCAGCTCCTGCGTCTCGATCCCCTCCGCCGTCGTGCGGAGGCCCAGCGCCTGGGCCAGGCTGAGGATCGCGCGGACGATCGCCACCTTGTCGCGATCGGCCAGCATCCCGGTGATGAAACTGCGATCGATCTTCAACTTGTCGATCGGCAGCTTCTGCAGATAGGCGAGGTTGGAATAGCCGGTGCCGAAATCGTCCATCGCGATCTGCGCGCCCATGTCCTTCAGCGCCAGCATCGTACACAGCGTCCGGTCCGGATCGACGACGAACGCGCTCTCGGTCAGTTCGATGGTGAAGCGATCGCCCGACAGCCCCTGCTGTGCCAGCATCTCGGCGAACATCGTCTCGACATTGTCGCGCTGCAACTGCACCGCCGACAGGTTGACCGCCATCCGCGCGCCGCAATCGCCGCCGGCCATCCGGTCCCATTGCACCAGCGTCCGCCCCGCCTCTTCCATCGCCCAGCGGCCCAGCGGCACGATCAGGCCCGATTCCTCGGCGACCGGGATGAAATCGACCGGCGAGATGTCCTCCCCCTCCAGCGTGCGCCACCGGGCCAGCGCCTCGAAACTGCTGATCCGGCCGTTGGACAGGTCGCAGATCGGCTGGAATGCCAGATGGAGCTGCCGGTTCTCCAACGCATGACGCAGCCGGGTCTCGATCGAGAACTGGCTGCGTACGATGTCGAACAGATGCGGGCGATAGACTTCGGTCTGACCGGTGCGTTTCGACCGCTTTACCGCGAACTGCGCGTGGCGGATGACGTCCTCCGCCTCGGCCTCGGCATCCTCGCCCAGCGCGATACCGATCGAACATTCTACGCGGATGTTGAAATCGGACAGCTGGAACGGCTGGACCAGCGCCTGTTGCAGCCTGGTCGCGGCCTGCAGCGCATCGTCGGTGCCGTCGCGCAGGCCGAGCAGCACCGCGAATTCATCACCCCCGGTCCGGGCCAGCACGTCGCAGCTGCGCAGCACGCCCTTCAATCGGCGGGCGACCGAAATCAGCAGCTCGTCGCCCGACAGCGACCCCATGCACGCGTTGACGCGACTGAACCGGTCGAGGTTGATCGCCAACACCGCATAGCGCGCACGATCGCCATCCGCGACCTGTTCCTCGACCAGGTCCCCGAACCCGGTGCGATTCGGCAGGCCGGTCAGCGAATCGGTATTCATCTCACGGCGGAGGCTGGTTGCGGTACGCTGTTCCGGCGTCTGGTCGACCAGCGACATCATGCAGCGCGGGATGCCGACCGATTCCTGACGCCGGGCGAGCGTTACGTCGTAATGACGACTGTCGACCGCATCGCCCAGCCGCAGCGCCATCCGCCGCCGGGTATCGGTCGACAGCAGGAACGCCAGCACCTGATCGCCGATTTCCTCCAACAGCGCCGCTTTTCCGTCGATGGCGGCAAAGCCCGCCGCGCGGAAGGCGGTGTTGACCGCCTCGAACACGACTAGCCCCGCATTCGCCGCCACGATCGCCGTCGGCACCGGCAGCAGGTCGAGAATGGGTTCGCGCGGATCGGTGGCGGGCGGGACCGATGCCAGAGGCACGTCGACGAGCAACGGCCGCTCCTCCTGCACGGGGAGCGGGGAAGACTGCGACCTGAATGCCGAAAATATCTGCCTGCCGAACGCCATTGGCATTGCTATGACCGACGTAGGTTAAAAGCTTCTGAAACCGGCCGCGCGTGCGATCAAAAACGATTGTCGCGCGGAAATCCGTTGGGCGGCATCCGCCCGGCCGCGCCGCGTGCGGCGCGCCAGGGGGACAGGTCGCTTTCGGTCCGCATCCGCCCGGTTTCGCCACCCATGGTCCAGTGCAGCCCGTCGGCGAAGCGCAGCGTCCGCGCATCGGACAGGCCGCCATCGCGGAACCGTTGCAGCTGCACCCCCTGCCCGCGCGCCATCTCCGCCAGTTCGGCCAGCGGGAACAGCACCAGCTTGCGATTGTCGCCGATCGAGGCGACGTAATCGTCGTCGGGCGCGATCGGGCGGACCACCTTCAGCTTCGCCCCCGGACGTGGCGCCATCACCTGCTTGCCCTTGCGCGTTTCGGCCAGCACATCGGCGACCCGCACCATGAAGCCGCGCCCGTCGGTCGCCGCCAGCAACAGCCGTTCGGACGCCGCCGCCCGCGCCAGCCCGACGATCCGCGCATCCCCGTCAAGGTCGATCATCGCCCGCACCGGTTCGCCAAAGCCGCGTCCGCCGGGCAGCTTGTCGGCGCCCAGCGTGTAGAATCGCCCGCCATCGGTGGCGAGCAGCAGCTTGTCGGTGGTGTGCGCGTGGAAGGCGAAGGCCGGGCCATCGCCTTCCTTGAACCGTGCGGTATCGGCCGATGCCAGGTCGACATGGCCCTTGAGCGCCCGCACCCACCCACGCTGCGACAGGATGACGGTCAGCGGCTCGCGCTCGATCATCGCCTCAGCCGGGATTTCGCGCGCCGGGGCGGCTTCCTCGACCGTGGTCCGCCGCGCGCCCAGCGCCGTGTCCTGGCCATAGCGGTCGCGCATCTTCGTCAGGTCGCGCTTCATCCGCGTCCGCTGCCGCGCCTCGCTCGACAGCAGCAGCGTCAGTTCGGCCTGCTCCTTCTCCAGCTTCGCCCGTTCGCCGCGAATTTCCATTTCCTCCAGCTTGCGCAAGGAACGCAGCCGCATGTTGAGGATCGCCTCGGCCTGCCGGTCGGTCAGCGAAAATTCCGCGATCAGTACCGGCTTTGGCTCATCCTCGGTCCGGATGATCGCGATCACCCGGTCGAGGTTGAGATAGGCCGCTAGATAGCCGTCGAGCAGTTCGATCCGGTCGGCGATCTTCGCCAGCCGATGCTCGCTGCGCCGGCGCAGCACAACGAACTGATGGTCGACCCACGCCTTCAACGCCTCGCGCAGCGGCATTACGCGCGGGGTGCGTTCCTTGTCCAGCACGTTGAGGTTCAGCGGAACGCGCGTTTCGAGGTCGGTCAGCCGGAACAGCCCGTCCATCAGCACCTGCGGGTCGACGGTGCGGCTGCGCGGTTCGAGGACGATGCGGATTTCGGCATCCGATTCGTCGCGGACATCGGTCAGGATCGGCAGCTTCTTGTCGTTGATCAGCGCGGCGATCTGCTCGATCAGCTTGCCCTTCTGCACCCCGTACGGAATCTGGGTGACGACGACCTGCCAGCCGCCGCCCTTTTCCCGCTCGATCTCGTGCCGCGCGCGCACGCGGAAACCGCCGCGCCCGGTGGCATAGGCTTCGCGGATCGCGGCGGGCGAATCGACGACGATGCCGCCGGTCGGAAAATCCGGCCCGCGGACATGCGCCAGCACCGCCGCATCGTCCGCTTCGGGCTGATCAACCAATATGATCGCGGCATCGAACAGTTCGGCGGCGTTGTGCGGGGGCACGCTGGTCGCCATGCCGACCGCGATGCCGCTGGCGCCATTGGCCAGCAAATTGGGGAACATGCCGGGGAACAGCTCCGGCTCCTGCTCCTCGCCATTATAGGTCGGGCGAAAATCGGTCGCATCCTCGTCGAGGCCGGCCATCAGGTCGATCGCGACCTGCGTCAGCCGCGCCTCGGTATAGCGATAGGCCGCTGCGTTATCGCCGTCGATGTTGCCAAAATTGCCCTGTCCGTCGACCAGCGGATAGCGCAGCGCGAAATCCTGCGCCAAGCGCACCATCGCGTCATAGACCGACTGGTCGCCATGCGGGTGATATTTACCGATCACGTCGCCGACGACGCGGGCGCATTTCTTGTACCCCGATGCCGGGTCCAGCTTCAGCAGCCGCATCGCCCACAGCAGCCGACGATGCACCGGCTTCAACCCGTCACGGACGTCGGGCAGCGATCGCGCGGTGATCGTCGACAGCGCATAGACGAGGTATCGTTCGGACAGCGCGCTGTCGAACGGTGCATCGAACACGCCGATCGGCGTCACAGGGTCGGTCAGATCACTTGCCATCGCACCCGCGATAGCAGGGGAAAGCGCCCCCCGCGAGGGGCGAAATGGAACGAACCGGGATCAGGCGGCCTGTCGCCCCGACTCCGCCTGTCCCGAGGGGAGTTTTCCGTCGCACAGCGACCGGACATCGGCGACGATCGAGCGCCATTCGTCGCCCTCCATGTCGATCAGCCCGAACAGGCGCATCAGGAACGCCCCCTCCATCGCCACGAAGGCGAGGCGCAGCCAGCGCCCTTCGTCGGTCGAGACATCGATCGCATCCATCCGGTTGCGATACCAGCGCCGCACCTGCACCATGTGCTGCGGCGAATTGAGCAGCGATACCAGCAGCGTCGGCGCGCCGCGTTTCGACCGGTCGTCGTAATTCGCGCCATAGGCGATATGGGCACGGATGCGCGACGCCTCGTCATCGGGCACCGCGCCCAGCTGGATCATATGCTCGGCATATTCCTGCTGCCACCGTTCGAACATCGCCGCGATCAGCGATTCCTTGCTGCGAAAGCTGTATTGCACGCCGCCATTGGTAATGCCCATCCGTTCGGCCACCGCCGCGATGGTCAGGCCCGCCGGCCCCTTTTCCATGGTCACCGCTTCGGCGGCATCCAACAGCTTGTCACGCTCGATCGTACGAATTCTGCCCACGTTACACGCCCCCTGCCGCCGTCCGATGGACAGCGCTGCCTTTCCCCACCGTCTCTTTAACCAACCATCCGACGCCGCACAAATTTATTATACGATATTACCGTTTCGATGGCGCTTTCCCATCGCCGTTGCAGGATTGACGGGATGGCACGGTCCGGCAAGCGCAATTCGTGATTGCTTTCCATGGCTTGCCCCGACTTGTCGGGACGCGGGCGTACCGATCCGATGCCATCGTTCCTCCATATCGGATGCAACAACCGGTGGGTGCCGGACCGGACGCCGTCCGATATTCGCGCATATTACGCAGACATCGATCGATCGCGCGAACGGGGTAACGCCCGCGTGGCAGGCCCTTGCGCGGGGAGCGATCGCAAGGACCGCCAGCCCCAGGATCACTGCGCCGATCGAGCACGACACACCGCCCGATTGACCACTTGCCCTTATTTTGCCATATTTACGCCTCAATTAAGGCAAAGGTGACGTATGCGGTATCATGTCCCCGTTCTGGCCCTGCTGATCCTCGCCGGGTGCAACAATGCGCCCAGCGATCCGTCCGAAGCCGCCGCGCCCGGAGTCGATGTCACCGCCGCGCCCGGCGTCGCGTTCAGCTATCGCTATGGCTTCCGCCTGCCCGCGGCACGGATCGCCGCCGTGCAGGAGGCGCACGCCGCCGCGTGCGAGCGGCTGGGCATCGCCCGCTGCCGGATCACCGCGATGCGCTATAACCGCAGCGAGGATAACGACATTTCGGCGATGCTCGGCTTTTCGCTCGCCCCCGACCTTGCCCGCAGCTTTGGTCGGGACGGCATTCGCGGGGTAGAGGCCGCCGAGGGAATGCTGCTCGATTCCGAAATCACCGGTGAGGACGCCGGCGCGAAGATCGACCAACTGGCCCAAGCCCGCGATGCCGCTGCCGCCGACCGCGCCGCGATCGAGGCGCGCAGCGGCACCGCCACCCGCGAAGCCCGCGCCGAACTCGAACGGCAACGTGCCGCGGCGACCGGATCGGAACGCGACGCCGCCGCCGCGATCACCGAACAGCGCGCCGCGCTGGCCGCGACGCCGGTGGTGTTCGACTATCGCTCCGGGCAGGCGATCCGGGGGTTCGATGCTGCATCGCCCTTTACCCGCGCCGCCGACCTGTCGGTCGCCTCGGCGCGCTGGACGCTTAGCACCGCCCTCGCGCTGATCGGCCTTGCCCTGCCGCCGTTGCTGCTGGCGCTGCTCGGCCTGCTGCTGTGGCGCCGGGTCCGGCATTGGTGGCCGATGCGTGCGCCGAGCGCGGGCTGATTGCGCACCGCCGCCCCTTGGGCTATGCGGCGGCTTTCCGCAGGGGGCCGGACACGCAGCTCTGGCCCATGCCGTTTCGTTGAAGGGAATCGCATGGCTCGCCGCCGCCAGATCTACGAAGGCAAGGCAAAGATCCTCTATGAGGGTCCGGAACCGGGTACGCTGATCCAGTATTTCAAGGACGATGCCACCGCCTTCAATGCCCAGAAAAAGGGTACGATCAACGGCAAGGGTGTGCTGAACAACCGGATTTCCGAGCACGTCTTCACGCTGCTCGGCAATATCGGCGTGCCGACCCACTTCATCCGCCGCCTCAACATGCGCGAGCAGCTGATCCGGCAGGTCGAGATCGTGCCGATCGAGGTCGTGGTGCGCAACGTCGCCGCCGGTTCGATCAGCAAGCGGCTGGGCATCGAAGAGGGTCAGCAGCTCCCGCGCACGATCATCGAATATTATTACAAGGACGACGCGCTCGGCGACCCGATGGTGTCGGACGAACATATCCTGTGCTTCGGCTGGGCCGCGCAGGACGAATTGCACGAGATGGCCGACATGGCGATCCGCGTGAACGATTTCCTGTCGGGCATGTTCGCGGCGATCAACATCCGGCTGGTCGACTTCAAGCTCGAATTCGGTCGTATCTGGGACAATGATTTCAGCCGGATCATCCTGGCCGACGAAATCAGCCCCGATGGCTGCCGCCTGTGGGACATGACCACCAACGAAAAGCTCGACAAGGATCGTTTCCGGCGTGACCTGGGCGGGGAAGTCGAGGCGTATCAGGAAGTCGCACGGCGGCTGGGCCTCTTGCCCGAAGGCGCGGATTCGGCGGTGCTGGACCTCGAGACGCATCGCAAGAAGCGCGAGAAGTAAGACCTCCACTGCTGACAACCACGTCACCCCAGCGCAGGCGGGGGTCTCTCTCGACCAAGCGCCCCGGTGCCCACGAGAAAGACCCCAGCCTGCGCTGGGGTGACGTCTTTGTGTCAGGTATGGACTGTCACCCCCTACGACGTACCCCCGCGCAGGCGGGGGCCCAGAGTCCGGAACGATGCCGTCCCGTTATATGGCCCTGGATCCCCGCCTGCGCGGGAATACGCGTGGAGGTCAGACGCCCTTATCCCCGCGCGAACAGCGCCGGGTCGAGCGCCATCACCGAATCTGCCCCACCCTCGATCTTCCGCCGCAGCGCGCCCGTGTCCGGAATTATCCGCTCGGCATAGAAGCGCGCGGTCACCCGCTTGCCCTCGACGAACGCCGGATCGCCCTCGCCCGCTGCCGCCAGCGCTTCCGCCGCGGTCAGCATCCGCAGCCACATCAGGCCGGTAGCGACGATGCCCATGATATGCATGTACGAATGCGCGCCCGCCCCGACATGGTTCGGGTTCTGCATCCCGTTGGCCATGAACCACATGGTCGCGGCCTGCAGGTCCTTGAGGCCCCGCTCCAGCCGCTCGGCGAAATCGCGGGTCGCGTCCGCATTCTTGGCGGTCGCGATCTCCTCGGCGACGATGCGGAAGAAATGCTGGATCGCGCGCCCGCCATTCTGCGCCAGCTTGCGTCCGACCAGGTCCATCGCCTGCACGCCGTTGGTGCCTTCATAAATCATCGCGATCCGGGCATCGCGGACATATTGCTCCATGCCCCATTCGGCGATGTAGCCATGGCCGCCATAGACCTGCTGCGCATTGGTCGCGACGTCATAGCCCTTGTCGGTGCCATAGCCCTTGATAACCGGGGTCAGCAGCGACACGAGGTCGTCGGCCAGCTCGCGCGCCGCCGCATCTTCCGACATATGCGCCAGGTCGACCTGCAACGCGGCCCACAGGCACAATGCGCGCAAGCCCTCGGTCAGCGCCTTGCCCTCCATCAGCATCCGGCGGACATCGGGATGGACGAACAGCGTATCGGCCTTTTCCTGCGGCTGCGCCGGACCGGTCAGCGCCCGCCCCTGCCGCCGGTCGCCGGCATAGATCACCGCATTCTGATACGCGGTTTCCGCCACGCCCAGTCCCTGCAGGCCGACGCCCAGCCGTGCGGCGTTCATCATGATGAACATCGCGGCGAGGCCCTTCATCTCCTCGCCGACCAACCAGCCCTTTGCCCCGTCATAGTTCATGACGCAGGTCGAATTGCCGTGGATGCCCATCTTGTGCTCGATCGAACCACAGCTGACCGGATTGCGGTCGCCCAGCGATCCGTCGTCGTTCACCAGGAACTTGGGCACGACGAACAGCGAAATCCCCTTCGAGCTTTCCGGCGCGCCCGGCGTCTTGGCGAGGACGAGGTGGATGATGTTGTCGGTCAGGTCATGCTCGCCCGACGAGATGAAAATCTTCGTGCCGGTGATCGCCCACGACCCGTCGTCGTTCGGCACCGCGCGCGTCTTGATGAGGCCGAGGTCGGTGCCGCATTGCGGCTCGGTCAGGTTCATGGTGCCGCCCCATTCGCCCGACACCATCTTGGGCACATACATCGCCTGCTGCTCGGGTGAACCCTTCACCAGCAGCGCGGCGATCGCGCCATGGGTCAGGCCCGGATACATCGCGAACGCCATGTTGGCGGAAATCAGATATTCCTCGAACGCGGTCGCAACGACATGCGGCATCGCCTGCCCGCCGAACGCTTCGGGGGCCGACAGCGTGCCCCAGCCCGATTCGACGAACTGGCGATAGGCCTGCTTGAACCCGTCCGGCGTCGTCACGCTACCATCGGCATGGCGGGTACAGCCCTGCTGGTCGCCCGAAGCGTTGAGCGGGAACAGCACCTCGGCAACGAACCGGCCGCCCTCTTCCAACACCGCCTCGACGGTGTCCGGCGTGGCATTGGCAAAGCCCGGCAGCGCGGCATGGTCGCCGATCTTCAGCACATGGTCGAGGATGAAACGGGTGTCGCGGACCGGCGGGGTATAGCTGGGCATGGGTCAATCCTTCTCCGGAACAGCGCCCTCTTGCGGGGCGCTCTGATGGGGTAACGCCTCGATCGTCGCCACGAAGTCGCCCAGTTCGGCGATCGCGGCGTCGATATCGCGGCGCTGGTTTTCGAGCAGGGCGATCCGGTCGCGGCATTTCTGCACCGTCACCTGTCGCTGCACGACGCGGCCATCGCCGATGTCGTACAGGTCGATCATCTCGCGAATATCGGCCAGGCTGAAGCCGACGCGCTTGCCGCGCAGGATCCAGGCCAGCCGCGCGCGATCCCGCTGCGAATAGATGCGGGCAAGGCCACGCCGCTCCGGCGCGATCAGCCCTTCATCCTCATAAAAGCGCAGTGCCCGTGCGGTAACGCCGAATTCGTTGCACAGGTCGGTGATCGAGAAGCGATCTGCCTCGGTCGACTCGGCGGTCAGGACGGGGGATGCTGCCATGCCGCCCAAGCTAGTTTACGTTGACGTGAACGTCAACTATCGTCTGCAGGCGGCGCGACGGGCGGGCATTCCACCCGGCGTGCAGGCTTGCGCTTCACCGCCGTCGTCGCGAACTCACCGGCGTCGAGCGTGCCGTCGCGCCCCTTGTCGGCGGTCGCGAACTTCGTCGCGGTCTTGGCCGCCCATTCGTCGAAGCTCAGCCGCCCGTCGCCATTGGTGTCGAGCTTGGCATAGGCCTTCCGCCGCGAGGCCAGATATTCGTCGCGGGTGATGCGGCCGTCGCGATCCTTGTCATAGCGGTCGAACCGTTTCTGTTCGCGGGTGCGCGGCGTCGCGGCGGGGGGATCGTCGACCGGCGCCCCTTCCGCTTCGGCTGTCGCCGCTACCGCCCGAGGCGGGGGTGGCAGGCGCTCGGTCGCCGCATCGCTGCGAAACAGGAACAGCCCCGCCGCGACCAGCGCCAGCGCCGACCCTACCCCTGCCAAGAATCGCCACATCGCCCGCTCCCCCGTTGCCCGCCCCGTTACACGCCAGCGCTCAGCGCCCGGCAAGCCCGAACCACATCAGCCGCGCCGCACGCTTGGGCCCACCCTGCGGCACGCCGGCCAGTTCCAGCCGCGCCGACAGCGCCAGCATCCCCAGCGCGCGCGCAACCCCGCCCAGCGATCCGCCCAGCGCCACGCCCGCCAGCGCATCCGCCCGCGCGGCGACCGCCATGTCGCTCTGGTGCCGGGCAAGGTCGAACAGCGCCCACCCCCGCCCCAGCCGCTCGGCCACTACCGCATCGCCGCCCAGCCAGGTCGCCGCCAAGGCGAACAACCGCCCGCCCCGCTCCGCCGCAAAGCGTTCGAGCGCGGTGTCGTCCAGTGCCTCTTCCTCGATCAGCACGTCCCAGCCATCGACGATCCCCGACAATGCCGTACCGCTCACCCCCCACGGCAGGACGTCAGCCGCCAGCGCCTCCAGCACCGGCATTGCCGGCGGCTGGGCAGTATCCAGCTTGACCAGCTGCTCGCGCCACCATGCCAGCCGGATCTGTCCCAGCGCCGGCTGGGTCGTCGATCGCACGACCTCGCCCAGCGCCGTATCGAGCGCGAGCATCGCGGACAGCGCGGCACGGCGGCCGTCATCGGGAGCATAGGCCAGCGCGAGGCCGCGTTCGGGATCATGGTGCATTGCCGCGATCAGCCTGCGTCTTAAACATCCGTCAACCCCGATCGGGCATTAAAGCCTGTGATATGCGCAGGGTGCGACTCCTGTGCCATGGCGAATGGACTGGGCGGGGCATGGACGGATCGGCGGGCGGGCAGCACAAGGTACAGGCCGGGGGCATCCTCAGCCGGCTGGCGCGCGACCGTCGCGGCAACACGCTGGCGATGATGGCCATCGCGCTGGTGCCGCTGGTCGGCATCGCCGGATCGGCGATCGACACCGCGCGCGTCTATTATGTGAAGGTGCGGTTGCAACAGGCGTGCGACGCGGGCGTGCTGGCCGGTCGCAAGTTCATGGACGGCACCGATTTCAACGCCAATGCACAGCAACAGGCGCAGGCGTTCTTCGCGAATAATTTCAAGGCGGGGATGATGGGATCGCAATCCCCATCCTTCGTGCCCGTACGCACCCCCGAGAATCAGGTTGCAGGTACGGCAAGCGCGACCGTGCCGATGACGTTGATGAAGATGGCCGGGTTCACACCCGTCGCCATTTCGGTGACGTGCGAAGCCAAGCTGGAAATTCCAAACCTCGACATCATGTTCGTCCTCGATACCACCGGGTCGATGAACGATACTAATCCCGGCGACAGTGAGAACAAGATCACCGGGCTGCGCAAGGCCGTCGTCAATTTCTATGACACGGTCGAAGCGGCAAAGAAGTCCGGCACCCAGGTCCGCTATGGTGCCGTACCCTATTCGTCCAACGTCAATGTCGGCCTGTTGCTGAAGCCCGAATGGGTCGCCGACAAATGGACCTATCAATCGCGCATCCCGGACGGGACGACCACGTCGACTTCCACGACGACCGACAATGCCGACTATGTCTGGTATAAATGGAGCGGCTGGACCCGCAAGAGCGGCTCGTCCGGTCAGCGCAGCTGGCGCGGATCGAACGAAAGCTGCGTGGCGCCGTCCAATACCTATAATGAACAGTGGAAAAGCGATCCGTGGCAGTCCGCCCCCAATAATGAATACACCCAGTTCAGCACCGTGACGGCGAATGGCAGCACCTATTCCGCCAATGTTTCGAACGGCGTCTGCACCATCTATGAAAACTGGTGGGACAATGTCGTCCAGACCCGCACCGACTATTACAAACCGAACCCGAACAAGGGCAAGACGACAACTACCAGTACCACGAACTATATCTGGCAATATCGTCCGGTCGAATATGACGTCCGGCAGTTGAAGGGTAACGGATCGACCGTCAGCGGCGGGACGATCAGCGTACAGATCGGCGACAAACACACGTTCCGCAATATTACGTGGGATGCCACCTCCGCGTGCATTGAGGAACGGCAGACCGTCAAGCAGGACACCTACCCCACCATTCCGGCAGCGGCCTATGATCTTGACGTCGACATGGTTCCGACATCGGACCCCGCTACCCAGTGGAAGCCGTGGCTTCCTTATCTGGTCTATGCCCGATACAGCATCACCAACTGGCAGACCCAGATGGTAAGGACAAGTTCCACCTACCAGAATATCGGCGACTATAATGTCAGCGGCAACAAGCTAGCCTACTGCCCAAGCCCGGCGCAGCGGTTGCAGATGCCCAGCCGCAGCGATCTGGTGAACTATGTAAACAATCTGGTCGTCGGCGGATCGACGCACCATGACATCGGCTTCCTGTGGGGTCTGCGCCTGATGTCGCCGACCGGCCTGTTTGCCAGCGACAATGCGTCCGCACCGGGCGGCGCCCAGATTTCCCGCCACCTGATCTTCATGACCGATGGACAGACCGATACCAGCCGCCAGATTTACGAAGCCTACGGCCTGTCCGCGCTCGACCAGCGCCGGACCAACGGTATGCCGACCGACATGCAACAGAACACGATCGTCGCCAACCGCCTGTCGGCGCTGTGCGACGTCGCGCGGCGGAAGAACATCACGGTCTGGGTCATTGCGTTCGGCACGACGCTGACCCCGATGCTGGAACAATGTGCCGCCGACGGGCGCGCGTTCCAGGCGGCGAACACGGCACAGCTCAACACCGCGTTCAGCAATATCGCGGCACAGATCGCCAAGCTGCGAGTGTCCAAATGATCCGCCGCCTGATCGACGAACGGCACGGTGCGACGCTGGTCGAATTCGCGCTGATCGCGCCGGTCATGCTGTTGCTCCTGATGGGGCTGTTCGACCTGTGCTACCGCTCCTATGCTCAGGCGGTTCTGACTGGTGCGGTGCAGCAGGCGGCGCGGCGCGGCACGCTGGAGGGGAATAGCGGCACCGATACGCTGGCCAAGATGGACGCCGCCGTCATCAGCCAGATGCGGCCGGTCGCCAACAACCTGACTTGGCAGAGTAGCCGCAAATTCTACCGCGGCTTTGCCAGTATCGCGCCCGAATCGTTCGACGATGCCAACCACAACAACCGCTACGACCCCGGCGAGTGTTTTTCGGACATCAACGGCAACAAGCGGTGGGACACCGATCCCGGCAATGAGGGACAGGGCGGCGCGAACGACGTCACCGTCTATACCATGCGCGTCACCTACCCCCGGCTGTTTCCGCTGTCGGGGTTGATGGGCCTGTCGTCGACGCAGGAAATCTCTTCCTCGACCGCGCTCAAGAACCAGCCCTACGGCTCGCAGGGCGTCGATGCGCCGGAGACGATATGTACCTGACCCCTCGCACCGCCAGACCCGCCCCCGCCCGTTTCGATCGCCTGCGCCGGTTCTGGCGGGAACGACGCGGCGTGGCGATGCTCGAATTCGCGCTGTCGCTGCCGGTCGTCCTGCCGGTCGGGCTATATGCGGTCGAATTGTGCAATTTCGGCATCGCCCAGTTGCGGCTCAGCCAGTCGACCCTCGCGCTCGCCGACAATATCTCGCGCGTCGGCGTGGATACCACCATGGCGACGCAGCAGCTGCGCGAGGCCGACATCAACGAAGTGATCGAGGGCCTGCGCCAGCAGGCGAGGAACCTGTCGCTCACCGCCAATGGCCGCGTCACCATCTCCAGCCTCGAAACGAAGAACGGTGCGCAGTGGATTCACTGGCAGCGCTGCGTCGGGGTGAAATCCGGTCCCGGCTATGATTCCAGCTTCGGCGTTGCCGGCGATGGCGGCGCGTCGGGCAGCGGCTTTACCGGCATGGGGATCGGCGGGTCGAAGGTCGTGGCGCCGAACAACGCGGCCGTGATCTTCGTCGAGGTGAATTACGATTACCAGCCGCTCATCTCATCCTATTTCATGGGCAGCCGCAAGCTGCAGCAGACCGCGTCGTTCATCGTGCGCGACAACCGGGAACTGTCGACCGGGATCGTCAACCCCACGCCGGTGGTGCAGGACCGCATGACCTGCGACCGCTACACCCAATAGCGCGGTTAGCGGCGGATCAACGACTTCGCTCCGCATCGGGACGGATCGACTTCTATCGTCTGATCCATTCCGTTTGGATCAGACGTAATCCCAGCGAAGGCTGGGATCTCCCCGTAACAGCACGCAGCAGGAGCCGCTCTAGGCCCCAGCCTCCTCCAGCCGGATGGCAAAGCGGGCGGAACCCGCGAAGGTTCCGCCCGCCCTACGGACCGCAGCTGTCGCCGTCCAAGACCCGCACGTCCGCGCGGGTCTCGGACGGTGTCTTACTTGTAGGTTACCTTCTTCACCGCAGCGACGACCTTGTCGCTGGTGATGAGCGCCAGCTTTTCGAGGTTCGCGGCATAGGGCAGCGGCACGTCCTCGTTGGTGACGCGCAGCACCGGCGCGTCGAGGTCGTCAAAGCCCTGTTCCATGACCACGGCGGCGATTTCCGACGCGATCGAGCAGGTCGGCCAACCTTCCTCGACCACGACCAAGCGGTTGGTCTTCTTGAGCGACTTCAGCACCGTCTTGGTGTCGAGCGGGCGCAGCGTGCGCAGGTCGATCACTTCGGCGTCGATGCCTTCGCCGGCCAGCTTCTCGGCGGCTTCGAGCGCGAGGCCCACGCCGATCGAATAGCTGACGATCGTCACGTCCTTGCCCGGCTTCATGATCCGCGCCTTGCCGATCGGCAGGACGAAATCGTCGAGCTTCGGCACATCGAACGAACGACCGTACATCAGTTCGTTTTCGAGGAAGACGACCGGGTCGGTCGAGCGGATCGCCGCCTTCAGCAGCCCCTTCGCATCGGCCGCGTCATAGGGCGCGATCACGATCAGGCCGGGGACCGACGCGTACCACGGGCCGTAGTTCTGCGAGTGCTGCGCACCGACGCGGCTCGCCGCACCGTTGGGACCGCGGAACACGATCGGGCAGCGCATCTGGCCGCCCGACATGTAGTTGGTCTTGGCCGCCGAATTGATGATGTGGTCGATCGCCTGCATGGCGAAGTTGAAGGTCATGAATTCAATGACCGGCCGCAAACCACCCATCGCCGCGCCGGTGCCGATGCCGGCAAAGCCGTACTCGGTGATCGGCGTGTCGATCACGCGACGGTCGCCGAATTCGGCCAGCAGGCCCTGCGTGACCTTGTACGCGCCCTGATATTCGGCGACTTCCTCGCCCATCACGAACACGCGGTCGTCGGCGCGCATTTCCTCGGCCATCGCATCGCGCAGCGCGTCGCGGACCGTGGTCTTGACCATTTCGGTGCCGGCCGGGATTTCCGGATCGGCATCGCCCTCCTGCTCGGCGGCGTCGAACAGCTGGCGCGCACCGGTTTCGGCGTGCTGCTCCGACGTGCCTTCGGGCGCCGGGGTCGGCTTTTCCTCGGTCTTCGGCTCGGCAGGTGCCGACGCGGCGGCGGGCTGCGCCGACTTGGCCGCATCCACGTCCTCGCCCTCGGCCGCCAGGATCGCGATGACCGCGCCGACCTTCACGTTATCGGTGCCCTCGGCGACCAGGATCTGGGCGATCGTGCCCTCGTCCACCGCTTCGAATTCCATCGTCGCCTTGTCGGTCTCAATCTCGGCCATGATGTCGCCCGACTTGACCGTGTCGCCTTCCTTGACGAGCCACTTGGCCAGCGTGCCTTCTTCCATCGTGGGCGACAGCGCCGGCATCTTCAGTTCGATCGGCATCTCAGTAGGTCTCCACCAGCACGTCGGTGTACAGTTCCTTGGCGTCCGGTTCGGGCGCGCTCTCGGCGAAGTCGGCGGCGGCGTTCACCACCTTGCGGATTTCGGCCTCGATCGCCTTCAGCTCGTCTTCCTGGACGCCGGCGGCGTTCAGCTCGCGCTTCAGCCCCTCGATCGGGTCCGAATTGTCGCGCATCGCCTGCACTTCGTCGCGGCTGCGATATTTGGCCGGGTCGGACATCGAATGGCCGCGATAGCGATAGGTCTTCATCTCGAGGATGATCGGCCCCTTGCCCGCGCGCACCCATGCCAGCGCTTCCTCGGCGGCACCGCGGCACGCCAGCACGTCCATGCCGTCGACCTGGATGCCAGGAATGCGGAAGCTTTCGCCACGCTTGTAGAGCTGGTCCTCGGCCGAGGCGCGATTGACGCTGGTGCCCATGGCGTACTGGTTGTTCTCGATCACGAAGATGATCGGAAGCTTCCACAGCTCGGCCATGTTGAACGATTCGTACACCTGGCCCTGGTTCGCGGCGCCATCGCCGAAATAGGCCATGCAGACGCCGCCGTCGTTGCTGTACTTGTGCCCGAAGGCCAGCCCCGCGCCCAGCGACACCTGCGCACCGACGATGCCGTGGCCGCCATAGAATTTATGTTCGGTCGAGAACATGTGCATCGACCCGCCCTTGCCGCGGCTGATGCCAGCCTCGCGCCCGGTCAGTTCGGCCATGATGACCTTGGGATCGATCCCATATGCCAGCATGTGGCCGTGGTCGCGATAGCCGGTGATGACCGAATCCTTGCCGGATTCGAGCGCCGACTGCAGGCCGACGGCGACGGCTTCCTGGCCGATATACAGGTGGCAGAAACCACCGATCAGGCCGAGGCCATACAACTGCCCCGCCTTCTCTTCGAAACGGCGGATCAGCAGCATTTCCTTGTAGAAGGAAAGCAGCTCTTCTTTCGACGCCTCGTACCGCTTTGGCTCGCCCGGCCGTTCGCGATTGGGAATGACGGGTTCGCTGGTGCGGCCTGGCGCCGGTGCTTTTGCCACGGTTCGGATGCCTCGTTCCTGAAAGGATGGGTTAGGAGCGCCGCCTATGGCGTGATTTATCCCCTTGCGCAACCGACGGGCAGGCCCTTCCGCTGCGTAAATCAATCGTCCAGCCGGATTCCGCACCGCGACCGCGCCGCCGCCTCGCCCGTGATCGGCACGATGAATTCGTCCGGATGCGCGACGTTCAGCTTCCGCCGCACCAGTTCGTCGACCATGTCGGGGTCGGCATGACGCGGATCCAGCAGCTCGACCCGGTTGCGCAGGTCGGCGCGCACCTTTTCCAGGCACGCATATTGCGCCGTTCGCATGGTCAGCTTGCGCTGGTAATCGCGATACGCCAGCACGCCGTTCGGCCCCAGCACCGCGTGATAGGCGAAGAATCCCATCACGAGGATCACCAGCGCCGGCCATCCGGCACGCTTGAGCATCTGGCGAAGGGGGGAAGAACGCGGCATCGCGCGTATGTCGTGTATAGGTCCTTTTCACGCAAGCCGTATGTCATCCCGACCGGAGCCGATATGCACCTTCTCCACGACCCCGCCGCGCGGACCGACCCGACCGATTTCGACACGTTTCTGAAGGTCGACATCCGCGTCGGCACGATCCTGTCGGCCGAACCCTATCCCGAAGCGCGCAAGCCCGCGATCAAGCTGCTGATCGATTTCGGCCCGGTGATCGGACACAAGCGGTCGAGCGCGCAGATCACCGAGCATTACGACATCGCCACGCTGGTCGGGCGACAGGTCGCGGCGGTCGTCAACTTCCCGCCCCGCCAGATCGGCAAGTTCGTGTCCGAGGTGCTGACGCTCGGCTTTCCCGACGCCGCCGGCGCGGTCGTGCTGTTCGCGCCCGACCGGCGGGTACCGGACGGCGGGCGACTCTTCTGAGCCGCCGCCAGGAACATGGAATAATGCTTCGGCGGATCGCTTCGACATTGCCGCCGCGCGTTGCTAAGGATCGGGCAAGAACAACGTATCTATCAGGGCTCCCATGCACGACGAGTTAGGATTCCTCGCGGGCGGCGGGGCGATGGGAGGATGGGTTCGGCGCCACGATTGGGCTGCGACCCCGTTCGGCCCGCCCGAAACCTGGCCGCAATCGCTGCGCACGATCGTGTCGGTCGTGCTGAACACTGACTCACTGGCAACGGTGTTGTGGGGCCCCGACCTGCGCCTGATCTACAACGATCACTATGCCGCGACGCTGGCCCATCGCCATCCCGACGCGCTGGGGCGGCCGATGATGGAGGTGTGGGGCGAAACCACCGGGCCGCTGCTCGCGTCGTTCCAGCGGGTCATGGAAACCGGTGAAGGCTTCAGTGCCAAGGCGCAGGAACTGCCGCTGTTGCGCGATGGCGAATGGATCACGACGTGGTGGAATGCCACCTGTTCGCCGATCCGTGGCGAGGATGGCAGCATCGTCGGTCTGCTCAACCTCGCGCTGGAAACGACCGCGCAGGTCGCCGCCGATCGGGAACGGGCAGCGGCAGAGGCCGAACGCGAACGGCTCACCGCGCACCTTGCCGAACGCGAGGCGTTCCTGTCGGGCGTGCTGTCCAGCTCGACCGACTGTATCAAGATCCTCGATATGGACGGTCGCCTGACCTACATGACTGAGGGCGGGCAGCGTGTGATGGAGGTCAGCGACTTCAACGCCATCGCCGGCTGCCCCTGGCCCGATTTCTGGCAAGGCGCCGGCAATCTGGAGGCGATCGCGGCGATCGAGGCGGTGCGCCGGGGCGAAGCGCGCAACTTTATCGGCAAGGCCGCAACGATGCAGGGCAACATGAAATGGTGGCATGTCGCCGTCAGCCCGATCCTCGGCCCGGACGGCCGCCCGGACCGCATCCTGTCCGTATCGCGCGACATCAGCGACCTGCGCGCCAGCGAGGAACAGCGCGACCGGTTCGTGCATCTTGCCGAAAACAGCAGCGACTTCATCGGCATGATGCATCCCGATGGCCGCCTCTTCTACATGAACGATGCCGCGCGGCGGCTGGTCGGACTGGAACAGTCCGTCGCCACCGATCTGGCCATGTCCGACTTCATGCCGCCCGATCAGGTCGAGGCGATCGGTCGGGACGTGTTGCCGACGGTCGATCGCGATGGCCATTGGACCGGCGAACTGTGCTTCCGCCATTTCGAAACGGGCGAAGCGATTCCCGTGCTGTCCTCGATCTTCCCGGTCACCGATGGCGATGGCAGCCTGATCGGCTATGGCAGCGTGACCCGCGATTATCGCGCGCTGAAGCGTGCGGAAAACGACCTGCGCTATCTGAACGGCGAACTGGCGCACCGATTGAAGAACGTGCTGGCGGTGGTCCAGTCGATTTCGCAACAGACGCTACGCAATGCGCCCGACATGGCGCACGCCGCACAGGCACTGAGCGCGCGCCTCGTCGCATTGGGCGCGGCGACCGACGTCCTGACCAACAATGCGTGGCGCTCGGCCGAACTGGCCGAAGTGGCCCAGCGCGCACTGGTGCCGCACGGGGCGATCGGCGAACGCATCCTGATCGACGGGCCATCGGTGACATTGCGCCCAGAAGTCACGGTCGCCTTCGCCCTGGCGCTCCACGAACTGGCGACCAATGCCGCCAAATATGGCGCGTTGTCCAACGATACCGGGATCGTCGCCCTGTCGTGGTCGATCGGTGGCACCGGGCCCGACGCCCCCTTCGCCTTCACCTGGCAGGAACGGGGCGGTCCGCCGGTGACCGTGCCGGATCGCAAGGGCTTCGGATCGACGCTGATCGAGCGGTCGCTCAGATCCTATTGCAGCGGAACGGCGGCAACCGAGTATCGTCCCGACGGTTTATTGTTTCAGCTTCACGCGCGGCTGCAGGACGCCGCCCTCATCGCGGGGAACTGAGTGGTGGGTCAGCGTATGCCAATCGGCAGCAGGACCATCCTCATCGTCGATGATGAGCCGCTGCTCCGTTTCGATCTGGTCGATTTCTTCGAACAGGCCGGGTGGCGGGTGTTCGATGCCGGCACCGCCGACGCGGCGATCGCGCTGCTCGATGCCCATCCGTATATCCGCGTCGTCCTGACCGACGTGCAGATGCCGGGCGGGATGGATGGCCTGAAGCTCGCGCATCATGTCCGCGAACGCTTTCCGCCGACCGCGCTGTTCGTCGTGTCCGGCCACATCCCCGTGGCCGAAAGCGACCTGCCCGCTCAAGCGGTCTTCCTGCCCAAGCCGTTCGATCCCCACCGCCTGCTGCGCCAGATCGAGGCGATCGTCTCCTGACGGCAGGCCCTCTCGTCGGCCAGCGGCGGCTGCCTCTGCACTCGGCCCGACGAAAAAGGGGCGCCGGTTCGCACCGACGCCCCTTTCCCGTCCGGACAGGATCGATCAGCGCAGGATCGAACGCCCCGCATAGCGCGCCGCGCCGGCCAGCTCTTCCTCGATCCGGATCAGCTGGTTGTACTTGGCAAGCCGGTCCGACCGCGCCAGCGACCCGGTCTTGATCTGGCCGCAGTTGGTCGCGACGGCGAGGTCGGCGATCGTCGAATCCTCGGTCTCGCCCGAACGGTGCGACATGACGGCGGTATAGCGGTTGCGCTGCGCCAGATTCACCGCTTCCAGCGTCTCGCTCAGCGTGCCGATCTGGTTGACCTTCACCAGCAGCGAATTGGCGAGGCCCTGCTCGAGGCCCATCGCCAGGCGCTTCGGGTTGGTCACGAACAGATCGTCGCCGACCAGCTGGACCTTGTCGCCGATCTTGTCAGTCAGCGCCTTCCAGCCTTCGAAATCGTCTTCGCCCATGCCGTCCTCGATCGACAGGATCGGGTAGCGTGCGGCGAGATCGGCGAGGTAATCGGCCATTTCGTGCGGGAAGAGCGACTTGCCCTCGCCGACCATTTCATAGCGGCCGTTCTTGAAGAACTCGGTCGCCGCGCAGTCGAGCGCCAGCATCACGTCCTCGCCCGGCTTGTACCCGGCGCGCTCGATGCTCTGCATGATGAAGTCGAGCGCGTCGATCGTGCTGTTGAGCGCCGGGGCGAAGCCGCCCTCGTCGCCGACCGAGGTCGACAGGCCCTTTTCGGACAGGCCCTTCTTCAGCGTGTGGAAGATTTCCGAACCGCAGCGAACCGCTTCGGCGATGCTGTCGGCACCGACCGGCATCACCATGAATTCTTGGAAATCGATCGGGTTGTCGGCATGTTCGCCGCCATTGATGATATTCATCATCGGCACCGGCAGCAGGTGCGCCGACACGCCGCCGACATAGCGATACAACGGCAGGCCGCGGGCATCCGCCGCCGCCTTCGCCACCGCCAGGCTGACGCCCAGGATCGCGTTCGCGCCCAGCCGCCCCTTGTTCTCGGTGCCGTCCAGCTGGATCATCGCTTCGTCGATGTCGCTCTGGTCCTCGGCATCCATGCCCAGCACGGCTTCGGCGATGTCGCCGTTTACCGCGTCGACGGCGCCCAGCACGCCCTTGCCCAGATAGACCGACTTGTCGCCATCCCGCTTTTCGACGGCTTCGTGCGCGCCGGTCGACGCGCCAGACGGCACGGCGGCGCGGCCGAAGCTGCCGTCCTCCAGCAGCACATCGACCTCTACGGTCGGATTGCCGCGGCTGTCGAGGATCTGGCGGCCATGCACCTGAATGATTGCGGTCACGTAACGACTCCTTCTATGTCCGTGCGAACGGCTTGGTCGCGGTCCCTCTATCCATTCGTCCCGCTACCCGCAAATCCTCTGCGCGGGACGGAACCGCTCCTGTGCCGCATGGTTTTCCTACCGAAACGAAGAAAGGATTCGTTATGACCGACTTCAATCGGACCGGCATCTCGCCGACGACCAACGACAGCAGCGTCGTTCTCGACACCGACCTGCCGTCGACGACCGACATGACCACCGACACCGTCGGCGGCACCAAGCAGACGCTGAAGGACGAAGCATCCAAGCTGACGGCCAAGGCGACCGAAAAGGCCCGCGGCCTGGCGGACGAGGGCAAGGCGAAGGCCACCGGCGCGCTCGACGAATTTTCGAAGCTGATGGAAGATGCCGCCGGCACCGTCGATGAAAAGCTCGGCGAGCAATACGGCCAATATGCCCGTTCGGCGGCCAAGGCGATCTCGGGCTTCTCGGACGGTTTGCGCGGCAAGGAGGTCGAGGACCTGCTGGCCGATGCCGGCGATTTCGTGCGCAAGAGCCCGGCCATCGCGATCGGCACCGCCGCCGCGCTCGGCTTCGTGCTGGCGCGCATCGTCAAGGCCGGGGTCGATACCGACACCACCCCGTCGACCAAGGGCTGACTTTGGTCATGGGGGATGAGGGACTGGGAACGGTCGTCACCCGCGTCGTCGACGATGCCAAGGCATATGCCAAGGCGGAAATGACGCTGTGGAAGACGGTCGCCAGCACGCGCGGATCGCAGGCGGGCATCGCCGCCGGACTGGCGGCCGGCGCGGTGGTCATTGCCCTGTCGGCGGTGACCGCGCTGCTGGTCGGCGCAATCCTGTCGCTCAGGCCGGTGATGGGGCCGGGCTGGGCCACGTTGCTGGTGGTCGTCGTGGCACTCGCCATCGCCGGCCTGCTCGGCAAGATGGCGCTGACCGGTTTCAAGCGGGTCCTGGCCCCGTTGGGAGACCGGCATTGATCCCGCCCTCGCTCGCCGCCGCGCAAGCCGATGTCCTCGTCAAACGCGCCCGGCTGCAGGCCAGCCTCGCCGAGGCGAAGCATCGCCTGTCGCCCGCCACCATCGCGTCGGGCGTTGCTGACGACCTGCGCGACAAGGCGGAAGAGGGCGTCGCCGTCATCCGCGAACGACCCGGCATCGCTGCCGGGATCGCGACCGGTATCGTCGCCTTGCTTGCCCGCAAGCGGATCGTCCGCCTGTTCCGCAAAACGCCCCCACCCCCGCCGCCACCCCTGCCCCCGATCGCCCCGAACAAGGAATAGCATCATGAGCGAACTCAAGACCGCCCCCACCGCGACCACGACCGGCACGATCGATTCGATCAAGGACAAGGCTGCAACCGCAGCCCATGCGACCAGCGACGCTGCCCATGACGCTGCCAAGCGTGCATCGGATGCCGCGCATGACGCAGCGGTGCGCGCGCAGGACACCATCGAAACGCATCCGCTTGCCGTCCTCGCCGGCGGCCTGGCGCTGGGTGCCGTCGTCGGCGTGCTGCTGCCGCGTACCGCGCAGGAATCGAAGACGCTGGCACCGCTCGGCAAGAAGCTGGCGGCCGCCGCCACCGCCGCCGCCGCAACCGCGCGCGACGTCGGCAAGGAACAGCTGACCGCTGCCCTGCCCAGCAAGGACGGCGCCAAGGAGCAGCTGCGCTCGGTCTTCTCGAACGTGGTTCAGGCCGCGACCGACAGCGGGAAAAGCGCGATCAAGGGATGATCCGCACCGGCTGCGCCAAACTTATGGGTTGAAGGGTACGCTCCGTCCGCTATGCGACGGGGCGTATTCTTTTTTGCAGTGCGGGAACGACCATGAGCAAACTTCACCTCGTCTTCGGCGGCCGCGTCTCCGACCCACGCACGCTCGACTTCGCCGATCTCAAGGCAATCGACATCGTCGGCGTCTTCGGTGACTACGCCAGCGCCGAAAAGGCATGGCGCGCCGCAGCACAGCGGACCGTGGACGATGCCGAGATGAAATATGTGGTGGTGCATCTCCACCGCCTGCTCGAACCCGAACTGCCGGCGGCGTAAGGCCGACTGTTCCATCGAACCCGTTCGGTTCGAGCAGCTTCGAGCTTGTCGAGAAGCGTCCGTCGAGAACGCCCCGTTTGGGGCACCCCCTTCTCGACTTCGGTTCTCGACAGGCTCGAACCTCCGCTAGAAGCAAACGGGGCGAGAGAAAAACTAGGACGGTATTAAGCCGTCCCGCGCCCAGCACCCCAGCGCCACAGCAACAACGGCCGCAGCAATATCATGCCGCCGATAAACCCGCCGACATGCGCGGCACCTGCAATCGGCATTCCACTGCCGGCGCTCGACCAGCCGATGAACAGGTTCAGCGCGGTCCAGAACACGCCCAGCCAGATCGCATGGACGACATGCGCCGGGATCGGTCCGATCGGCTTGGCCTTCGTACCCCCGAACAGCAGGGCATAGGCGCCGATCAGTGCGGAAATCGCCCCGCTCGCACCGACCATCGCCACCGGCGACGCCGGGTCCAGCAGCCACTGCGCCCCCGCCGCCAGATAGGCACCGACCAGCAACAGCACGACGATGCCGCGCAACCCCACCGCCCGCTGCGTCGGCGTACCGACGATCAGCAGCGACAGCAGGTTGAACCCCAGATGCAGCCAGCCGTCATGGATGAAGGCGGCGGTCAGCGGGGTCAGCCAGAACGGCACCAATGCCGGAACCCCCGGCTGCGCGGACAGGTCCAGTTCGGCGCGGGCCGGCACGAACCCGCCGACGATCGCCGCCCAATCGACCCGGCCGGTCAGGATCAGGAAGGCGCTGATGCACGCGATCAGCCCGCCGATCGCCAAGATCGCCGGTGACGGACGCCGTTCGAACATGGCGGTCTAGATGAACTCGATCTTCGAGATCTGGTAATAACGGTCGCCCGACGGCACCGTTACCTCGACATCGTCATCGACCTTGCGCCCGATCAGCGCGCGGCCCATCGGCGAGTTATACGAGATGCGACCGGACTTCGCGTCCGCCTCGGTCTGGCCGACGATCTGGTAGACGACCGTCTTGTCATCTTCGTCGAGCAGGGTGACGGTCGCGCCGAACACGACCTTGTCGCCCGACAGGTCCTTCGGGTCGATGACCTGGGCACGCGACAGCTTGTCCTCGATGTCGGCGATCGATGCCTCGATCTGCCCCTGCCGTTCCTTCGCCGCATGATATTCGGCGTTTTCGGACAGGTCGCCGTGCGCGCGGGCTTCCTCGATCGCGTCGATGATCTGCGGCCGTTCCACCTTCAACTGCTTCAGGTGTACCGTCAGGCGGTCATAGCCCTCCTGCAACATCGGCATCTTTTCGACCGTCGCCATCGCGCGCGCGTCCCTTTTTCTATCATTGCCCCCGCCACACGGACGGACCCGTCAGGGCCCGTCCGCGCGCAACTTTTCGCTGATGGGGATCAGTTGTGCGATTGCGAATAATAGGACTGGAGCGGTCGCACTTCAAGGGACCGGGCACCCAGCGCCTGAATGGCCTGCGCCACGGCCACGCTGGCCGGGGCCGTGGTGAAATACGGCACCTTCTGCGACTGGGCCGAGGCGCGGATCGATTCCGAATCCTTGAGCGACTGCCACCCTTCGGTCGTGTTGAAGATCATCGCGATGTCACCGTCGAAGATCTTGTCGACGATGTGCGGACGCCCCTGCGCGACCTTGTTCACTCGTTCGACCGGCACGCCATTTTCGGACAGGTAATCGGCGGTGCCGCTGGTCGCGACGATCCTGAAGCCCAGCTCGACCAGCAGCTGGACGCCCGGCAGGATGACCGGCTTGTCGCCATGCTTGACCGACACGAACACCGTGCCGCCCTTTGGCAGGACGATGCTGGCACCCAGCTGTGCCTTGGCAAAGGCCATCGCGAAATCGCTGTCGATGCCCATGACTTCACCGGTCGACTTCATTTCCGGCGACAACACCGGATCGACGCCGGGGAAGCGCCCCCAGGGGAATACCGCTTCCTTGACCGCGACATGGGCGATGTCGCGGTCGATGACCGGCAGGTTCGCCAGCTTCTCGCCCGCCATCACCCGTGCCGCGATCTTGGCGACCGGGGTTCCGATCGCCTTGGCGACGAACGGCACCGTGCGGCTGGCGCGCGGATTGACCTCGATCAGATAGACGTTGCCGTCCTTCACCGCGAACTGGATGTTCATCAGGCCCTTGACGTTCAACGCCTTGGCCAGCGCCACCGTCTGCCGCTCGATCTCGGCGATCACCTCGGCGGTCAGCGAATAGGGCGGCATCGAACATGCGCTGTCGCCCGAATGGACGCCCGCTTCCTCGATATGCTGCAGCACGCCCGCGACGACGACATCGTCGCCATCGGCGATCGCATCGACATCGACCTCGATCGCGTCACGCAGATACTGGTCGATCAGAACGGGCGAGTCCCCCGACACCTGCACCGCGGTCTGGATGTAATCGTCGAGCTGCTGGAGCGAATCGACGATCTCCATCGCGCGGCCGCCCAGCACATAGCTGGGGCGCATCAGCACCGGATAGCCGATCCGCTCGGCGATCACCGCCGCCTCGTCGCGGCTGCGCGCCAAGCCATTGGCCGGCTGGAGCAGGCCGAGCGACGTGACCAGATCGGCGAAGCGCTCGCGATCCTCGGCCAGGTCGATCGAGTCGGGCGTGGTGCCGAGGATCGGGATGCCGGCGGCTTCCAGGGCGCGGGCGAGGTTCAGCGGCGTCTGCCCGCCGAACTGCACGATCACCCCGACCAGCTCGCCCTTCTGCTGCTCGACATGCAGGATTTCCAGCACGTCCTCGGCGGTCAGCGGTTCGAAATACAGCCGGTCCGACGTGTCGTAATCGGTGCTGACCGTCTCCGGGTTGCAGTTGACCATAATGGTTTCATAACCGGCATCCGCCAGCGCGAAGCACGCATGGCAGCAGCAATAATCGAACTCGATCCCCTGCCCGATCCGGTTCGGACCGCCGCCGAGGATGACGATCTTCTTGCGGTCCGATGGCTGGCTTTCGTCCTCCGGCTCGCCAAAGGTCGGCGCTTCGTAGGTCGAGTACATATACGGCGTCTTCGCCTCGAACTCGGCGGCGCAGGTGTCGATCCGCTTGAACACCGGCCGCACGCCCAGCTTGTGGCGATGCGCGCGCACCTCGTCCTCGGTCACCCCACCGGTCATCATCTTGACGACCTCGTGGATCAGGCCCGAGCCGCGCTGGATACCGCGTTCCATGCCGCGCAGATTGGCGGATTGCAGCGCCAGCCAGGCGAGACGCTTGTCCGAAAAGCCCATCGCCTTCAGCTTGCGCATACCCGCTGCATCCTGCGGCAGCCCGTTGGTGCAGACCTCGGTTTCCGCCGCGACGATTTCCGCCATGCGTTCGAGGAACCATGGATCATACTTGGCGATGGCGTGGACTTCGGCGACGGTGAAGCCCTCGCGCAGCGCCTGTGCCGCGACCAGCAGCCGGTCGGGGGTCGCGACGGCCAGCGCCGCCTCGATTTCCGCACGGGGCGCGCCGACCAGCCGATCGACGCTGTTGAAGCCCGACAGCCCGGTTTCCAGGCCGCGCAGCGCCTTCTGCATCGATTCATGGATGTTGCGGCCGATCGCCATCACTTCGCCGACCGACTTCATCGCGGTCGACAGAACCGCCTGCGACCCCTTGAACTTTTCGAAGGCGAAGCGCGGAATCTTGGTGACGACATAATCGATCGTCGGTTCGAACGACGCCGGCGTGGCGCCGGTGATGTCGTTGGTGATCTCGTCGAGCGTATAACCGACCGCCAGCTTCGCTGCGACCTTCGCGATCGGGAAGCCGGTCGCCTTAGACGCCAGCGCCGACGACCGCGACACGCGCGGGTTCATCTCGATGACGATCAGGCGGCCGTCCTTCGGATTGACCGCGAACTGTACGTTCGAACCTCCTGTTTCGACACCAATTTCCCGCAGGACCGCGATCGATGCGTTCCGCATGATCTGGTATTCCTTGTCGGTCAGCGTCAGCGCCGGGGCGACGGTGATCGAGTCCCCGGTATGGACGCCCATCGGGTCGATATTCTCGATCGAGCATACGATGATGGCATTGTCCGCACGGTCGCGGACCACCTCCATCTCATATTCCTTCCAGCCGAGCAGCGATTCCTCGATCAGCACCTCGGTGGTCGGCGACGCGTCGAGGCCTTCGCGGACGATCTTCAGGAACTCGTCGCGATTATAGGCGACGCCGCCGCCGGTGCCGCCCAGCGTGAACGACGGGCGGATGATCGCGGGGAGCCCGACATGCTCCAGCCCGGCCAGCGCCTCCGCCTCGCTATGCGCGATGTGGCTGCGGGCGGATTCGAGGCCGATCTTGTCCATCGCAACCTTGAACTTCTGACGGTCCTCGGCCTTGTCGATCGCCTCGGCATCGGCACCGATCATCGTCACGCCGAACTTTTCGAGCGTCCCGTCATTCGCCAGCGCCAGCGCGGTGTTCAGCGCCGTCTGCCCGCCCATCGTCGGCAGCACCGCATCGGGCCGCTCCTTCTCGATGATCTTGGCGACGACCGCCGGGGTGATCGGCTCGACATAGGTCGCGTCGGCCAGTTCCGGGTCGGTCATGATCGTCGCGGGGTTGGAATTGACGAGGACGATGCGATAGCCCTCCTCCTTCAACGCCTTGATCGCCTGCACGCCCGAATAATCGAACTCGCAAGCCTGGCCGATGACGATCGGCCCCGCGCCGATGACGAGGATGGACGAAATGTCGGTGCGTTTTGGCATGTTATTTTGCTTCCGGCGCAATGGCTTCGTTACCGACGAAACCCATCTTCATTGGAATTTTCAGCTTCTTGAGTTCCGTCAGAGCGCAAACGATGGACTCGTATTTCGCATCTGACGGCGGCTGAAACCGTAACTCGTCGGGACCGATTAGCTTCAGGGTCCCGGCTGGGAGATTGCAGCGTCCCGCGATCGCCTCGACCGCTTCCGCTCGATTTGGCGGAACCGCGCCTTGGGTACAGCCGCTCACTACCAAACCGATCAGAAGGATGTCGGCGATCCGTCTCACGCCTTCATCATCCCCACGAACCGCTCGAACAGATAGAAGCTGTCTTGCGGCCCCGGCGAAGCCTCGGGGTGATACTGCACGCTGAACGCGCGACCGCCGTCGGTTTCGATGCCCGCATTCGATCCATCGAACAGCGACACATGCGTCTCGCGGACATTCGCTGGCAGGCTGTCACGTTCGACCGCGAAGCCGTGGTTCATGCTGGTAATCTCGACTGCGCCGTCGGAAAGGCGCTTGACCGGGTGGTTCGCACCGCGATGGCCCTGATGCATCTTGGCCGTCTTCGCGCCCAGCGCGAGGCCGAGCAGCTGATGCCCCAGGCAGATACCGAACAGCGGCTTGCCCGTGTCGAGCAGCTGCCGGATCACCGGCACCGCATATTCGCCGGTCGCGGCGGGATCGCCCGGACCGTTCGACAGGAAGATGCCGTCGGGGTTGGCCGCCATCACCTCTTCATAGGTCGCGGTGGCGGGCAGGACGGTGACCTCGGCGCCGGCGTGAACAAGATTGCGGAAGATATTGCGCTTGCTGCCATAATCGATCGCCACGACATGCGGGCGACGGGCATCGGCGGTCGGCTCCGCGCTTCCGGGCGCGGTGCTGTCGTCATAGCCCTCGCCCAAATGCCATGCCCCGCCGGCCCAACCATAATGCGTCTCGCACGACACGGTCTTGGCGAGGTCCATGCCCTCCAGCCCCGGCCATGCCTGTGCCTGTGCCAGCAGCGCGGGAATGTCGAACTCGCCACTCGTCGAATGCGCGATCACGCCGTTGGGAGCGCCACCCTGCCGGATGCGGCGGGTCAGCGCGCGGGTGTCGATGCCCGCCAGGCCGATGCGGTTGTGCCGCACCATCCACGCATCCAGATGCTCGTTCGAGCGGAAGTTCGACGGCGCGGTAACGTCCTCGCGGACGATCATGCCCAGCGCGTGCGGGTCGTTCGCCTCGACGTCGTCGACGTTGGTGCCGACATTGCCGATATGCGGGAAGGTGAAGGTGATGACCTGTCCGGCAAAGGACGGATCGGTCATGATTTCCTGATAGCCGGTCATCGCGGTGTGGAAGCACACCTCGCCGACCGCGGCGCCTTCTGCGCCGAAGCCACGGCCCCACAGCACGTCGCCATTGGCAAGGACGAGGACCCCGGTGGCTCCTTCAGGCATGGCGAATGGCTTGGCGTCGGCCATGATGGGCGGGCACTCCTGGGTAAATCTGATGATGTCGCTAAGCGGTGGCGGCTAGTCCCAACCCTGCGTCGCGTCAATCCTGTGATCGTATGATGATTGCGGCTAAGGGTGATCGCTTATCCAAACGAACGACATCGGAACCGCCATGATTCGCGACACCATCAAGGACGCGCTCGTCACCGCCATGAAGGGCGGGGACAAGGAAACGACCGCCACGATCCGCCTGATCCAGTCGTCGATCAAGAACCGCGACATCGAGGCGCGGACCGGCAAGGCCCCCGACAGCGACGACGCTTTGGTGGTGGAAGTGCTGCAGAAAATGGTGAAGCAGCGTCGCGAATCGATCGAGATGTACGAGAAGGGCAACCGCCCCGAACTGGCCGCCGCCGAGGCGCGCGAGGTGACCGTCATCGAACGCTTCCTGCCCGCGCAGATGGACGATGCGCAGACGGCGGCGGCGATCGAGGCGATCAAGGCCGATCTGGGCGCCAGCGGCATGAAGGACATGGGCCGCGTAATGGCGGAACTGAAATCGCGCCACGGCAGCGAGCTGGACATGAGCAAGGCTAGCGCGGCTGTCAAAGCGGCGCTAAGCTGACCAGCCGATAGCGGGCGCGCGAGCTACAGGAAGCCATGACCCTATCCCCCCAGTTCTTGGACGAGTTGCGCACCCGCACGACGCTGTCGGCGCTGGTGGGCAAGTCGGTGAAGCTCCAGCGCTCGGGCAACGAGTTCAAGGCGTGCTGCCCGTTCCATACCGAGAAGACGCCGAGCTTCTGGGTCAATGACGACAAGGGCTTCTACCACTGCTTCGGCTGCGGCGCGCATGGCGATGCGATCCGCTGGATGACCGACCAGCGCGGCCTGCCCTTTATCGATGCGGTGAAGGAACTGGTCGCGGCGGCGGGCATGGAGATGCCGGCACAGGATGCGCGCTCGGCGCGGCAGGCGGAGCGGGCCAAGGGCCTGCACGAGCTGATGGCCGATGCGCAGGTCTGGTTCGCGGACCGGCTGGGCGACGAAGGCGGCATCGCCCGCGACGCGCTCGCCAAGCGCGGGATCAAGCCGGAGACGGCACGCGCGTTCGGCATGGGCTTTGCCCCCGATGCGCGCGGCCGGCTGAAGGCGGCCCTAGCGTCCTACGGCGACCCGATGCTGGTCGAATCGGGGATGCTGATCTCGGTCGAGGGCAAGGAGCCGTACGACCGGTTCCGCGGCCGGCTGATGATCCCGATCCGCGATGCGCGCGGGCGGACGATCGCGTTCGGCGGGCGCATCCTGGGCGATGGCGAGCCGAAATATCTGAACTCGCCGGAAACCCCGCTCTTCGACAAGGGGCGGACCCTCTACAATATCGACCGGGCACAGGCCGCCGCGCGCAAGGCAAAGCGGGTGATCGCGGTCGAGGGCTATATGGACGTCATCGCGCTGGCGCAGGCCGGCTTCGATGAGGTCGTGGCACCGCTTGGCACCGCGTTGACCGAACATCAGCTCGAACGGCTGTGGCGGATGGCCGATGTTCCGATCCTGTGCTTCGACGGCGACGCGGCGGGGATCAAGGCGGCGCGGCGCGCGACCGAGCGCGCGCTGCCATTGCTGCAACCGGGCAAGAGCATTTCGATCGTCACCATTCCCGACGGCATGGACCCCGACGATCTGGTCCGGGCGGAGGGCAGCCAAGCGTTCGAGGATTTGCTAGCGCGGCGTGAATCGCTGTCCGATTTCCTGTGGCGGCTGGAACTGGCGACGCTCCCGCCCGGTGCGGGTCCGGACGAGCGCGCGGCGTTCGAGCATGAACTGGCGCGCCTGGCCGGCACGATCGGTCACGAAGGCATTCGTCGCGAATATTTCCGGACCTTTAAGGACCAGTTCTTCGCGCTGTTCGGCGCGAAGGATCGCCGGCTGCGCATCGTCGCCAACGACATGGCGGCGGCGGCCGAGGTGCAGAAGGTCGATCTGGTCTTCGCCTGCCAGCGCGCGATCCTTATGGGGTTGATGCAGCATGTCGACGTGCTGAAGCGCCATTGCGAGCTGGTTGCGCAGCTGCCGATCGTCAACGGAATGCTGCGCCGCTGGCGCGACCATCTGATCGACCTTGCCATTTATCGCAGCGACCTGTGCGAAAGCCTGCTCTGCGACACGATCGCTGCCGACCGGCAGCTGGTCGACATGGCGCGGCGGAACAAAGAAACAGACCTCGCCTTCAGCTTCTGGCTGCGCGACACCGATCCGGCGATCGCCGAAACCGACTTGTTGCGCGTGATCCAGATCTTGGTCGACGAACATGCCTGTCGCCGTGCGGAGAACGCCGCCGCCGAACGCTGTCGCCAGGATACGACCGAACGCACGTTCGCCGATTACCAGCAGGCAAGGTCCGACCATGCGGCGGTACAGGCGCGGATTCGCGACTGGATGGAGGAACTGGACGTGGCGGCTTGATCCCCCCGCCCCGCTCTCCCATATCGCCATCCTACAATTGCCCTGAATCCACGTCCGAACCGCCGATTTGCTCGCTGATTGCTTGCAAATCGCGCCGGCCCGGACAAAGACGACGGGTAAAATCGCGCGGACCCACGCGCTGCGTGAACTTTCTTGAGGGTTATTGATGGCCAAGGCGAATGGTGGCGGCGACGACACGATCGATACCGGCGACGCGCCGCTGATCGACCTGAACGAAGGATCGATCAAAAAGCTGGTCGCCCGTGCGAAGAAGCGCGGCTACATCACCGTCGACCAGCTCAACGAAATGCTGCCGCAGGATCAGATGACCTCGGAGCAGATCGAGGACATCATGTCGGCGCTGAACGACATGGGCGTCAACGTCGTCGAAAATGAGGACGCGGGCGAGGACGGCGAAGGCGAGGAACGCGCCAAGCAGGACGAGGAAGGCGACGACGAGGCGTCGACCGACCAGGACGACGCGTCCGCCGCGTTCGAGCCGGTCAAGAAAAAGGAAACCGTCGACCGGACCGACGATCCGGTGCGGATGTACCTGCGCGAGATGGGTGCCGTCGAACTGCTGAGCCGCGAGGGCGAAATCGCCATCGCCAAGCGGATCGAGGCCGGTCGCGACACAATGATCTTCGGCCTGTGCGAATCGCCGATCACATTCAACGCGATCATCGGCTGGTCTACCGCGCTCAACGAAGGCACGATGCAGCTGCGCGAGATCCTCGATCTCGATGCGATGCTGTCGAAGGATCCGGCACCGGAATCGCTGTCCGACGACGAGGACGGCGACGACAATGGCGAGATTTCCGCCAAGAACGCCGGCCCGACCTTCAAGGAAGAGGAAGAGCCCGAAGAAGCATCGGCCGACGAGGACGAGGAAGGCGGCGAGCGCCGTGCCCCGCGTCCGAGCGACGATGAGGACGAGGACAACACCCTCAGCCTCGCGCAGATGGAAGAACAGCTGAAGCCGCAGGCTTTGGAGAAGTTCGCCAACATCACCGCGATCTTCAAGAAATTCTCGAAGATGCAGTCTCAGCGTCTCGACGCGATGGCAGCGGGCGATGGCCTGAGCGGTGCCGAGGAGCGCAAGTACCAGAAGCTGCGCGAAGAGCTGACCGCCGAGGTCGAGAGCGTCCAGTTCCATCAGGCCAAGATCGAATATCTGGTCGACCAGCTCTATGCCTATAACCGTCGCCTGACCGCGCTGGGCGGGCAGATGCTGCGCCTGGCCGAGCGTCACAAGGTGCCGCGCAAGGCGTTCCTCGACAGCTATGTCGATCACGAGCTGGACGAGCAGTGGCTGTCGTCGGTCGCGACGATCGACAAGAAGTGGAAGGCGTTCGTCGAGAACGAAGGCGCCGCCGTCGACCGCATCCGCAGCGAAATCGCCGAGATCGCCCAGCAGACCGGCATGGCGCTGGGTGAATTCCGCCGCATCGTGAACATGGTGCAGAAGGGCGAGCGCGAGGCGCGCATCGCGAAGAAGGAAATGGTCGAGGCGAACCTGCGCCTCGTGATTTCCATCGCCAAGAAATACACCAATCGCGGCCTGCAGTTCCTCGACCTGATCCAGGAGGGGAATATCGGGCTGATGAAGGCGGTCGATAAGTTCGAATATCGCCGCGGCTACAAGTTCAGCACCTATGCAACGTGGTGGATCCGGCAGGCGATCACCCGCTCGATCGCGGACCAGGCGCGTACGATCCGCATCCCGGTCCATATGATCGAGACGATCAACAAGCTGGTCCGCACCAGCCGCCAGTTCCTGCACGAACAGGGCCGCGAACCGACGCCGGAGGAAATGGCCGAACGCCTGTCCATGCCGCTCGAAAAGGTTCGCAAGGTGATGAAGATCGCCAAGGAGCCGATCAGCCTCGAAACGCCGATCGGCGACGAGGAGGATTCGCATCTGGGCGACTTCATCGAGGACAAAAACGCGATCATCCCGGTCGATGCCGCGATCCAGGCGAATTTGAAGGAAACGGTCACCCGCGTCCTCGCCTCGCTGACCCCGCGTGAGGAACGCGTGCTGCGGATGCGCTTCGGCATCGGCATGAACACCGATCACACGCTGGAGGAAGTCGGCCAGCAGTTCAGTGTGACGCGCGAACGCATCCGTCAGATCGAGGCCAAGGCGCTGCGCAAGCTCAAGCATCCGAGCCGCAGTCGCAAGATGCGCTCCTTCCTCGACCAGTAACGTCTCCGCCCCGGCCCTTACCCAAGCGCCGGGGCGTTTCGTTTCGAAACCGTCACGACCCGCGCCACACGAGCGACATAGCGGTTAAAAGCGCGGCAACCTTGTTCCTACGCGCTTGGGTTATCTATTGCCGTCATACCCGTCCCGACGAAGTGATGGGAGCCGGCGGTTGATTGTGGCGATTGCAAACAGGGACGGTTGTGACACGGCGGAGCGTCTGTCGCGGATCGTTCTTGCCGATGGCAGTGCCGGGCACATCGTGCCCGACCGGCTGTCGCGCAGCGACGCCCTGTTGCGCGACGTGGCCGATGCCCTGCACCAGCTCTGCTCGCTGCATGGACGGCATCCGGGGGTCGTCGATCATGCGGCACGGTCCGACCTGCATCCCACCGCCAGCGCATGGCTGGAACAGGCGGCGGCGGCCTTTGCCGACGAACGCGCCTATCTGATCCGCGTGTCGGCGGCGGTCGGCCCGCCGCCCGGCACGCCCGGACAGGCGGCGGCGGAGGCCGCGCTGGCGGCGCAGCGTCACGCCATCGACCTGCTGGCGCGATCGGTGCGGCCCGGTTGCGCGCTGGGCGCGGCGATCGCCGTCACGCTCGACTGGCCGGCGCTCCGCCGCCCGCTGGACGCCACCGCGATCCGGCTGGGGCTGGAAACCGTGCCGAACGCCCTGCCCTCAACCGCGCAGACCCTGCGCCTGATCGATACCGTCGCGGCCGAGGCGCCGATCGAACGCGCCATGACGTTCGGCCTGCAACAATTGCTGGCCCAGCATCGCGGGCTGTGGGACCTGCTGGACGCACGGGCGGGAAGCCGCAGCTAGCGCCCGGCGGCTTCCCCGCCTATCGTCGCGGCCATGACGATACCACCGATGCGCTTCGAGGGAACCGAGGGATATGTCGCGACCGACGACCTGAAGGTCGCGGTCAATGCGGCGGTGACGCTGCGCCGTCCGCTGCTGGTGAAGGGTGAGCCGGGCACGGGCAAGACGGTGCTGGCGCAGGAGATCGCGCGGGCAGTCGGCGCGCCGCTGATCGAATGGAATGTCAAATCGACCACCCGCGCGCAGCAGGGGCTGTACGAATATGACGCGGTGGCGCGGCTGCGCGACGGGCAACTGGGCGATCCGCGCGTCCACGACATCGCCAACTATATCCGCCGGGGGAAATTATGGGAGGCGTTCACCAGCCCCACCCTGCCGGTGCTGCTGATCGATGAGGTCGACAAGGCCGACATCGAATTTCCCAACGACCTGCTCCACGAACTCGATCGCATGGCGTTCGACGTGTACGAAACCGGGGAGCGGGTGACGGCGCGCGAGCGGCCGATCGTCGTCATCACCTCGAACAACGAAAAGGAACTGCCCGACGCGTTCCTGCGCCGCTGCTTCTTCCACTATATCCGCTTCCCCGACCGCGCGACGATGCAGGCGATCCTTGACGTGCATTTTCCGGGTATCCAGACCCTGTTGGTCAACCGTGCACTCGACCTGTTCTTCGCGGTGCGCGAGACGCCGGGGCTCAAGAAGAAGCCCTCGACCAGCGAGTTGATCGACTGGCTGAAACTGCTGCTCCACGACGACATGCCGCTGGAGGTACTGGCGTCGCATGACCCGGCGAAGGCGATCCCGCCGCTGCACGGCGCACTGCTCAAGAACGAAGCCGATGTGATGCTGTTCGAACGGCTCGCCTTCCTCCACCGGCGCAAGGGCGGCTGACCGCGACCAGGCGTTTCGACGCAGCGGCGGACCGTGACGGCAGGACTTCGTTAACCATGATCGCCAACCGATTGGCGACCATCCCTGCCGCACTATCGCGCCCATGTTCGGTTCACTCTTTCGGGGCGTCCTGCTCCTCCTCTTCGCCGGTACCGCCAGCTTCCCGCTCGGGGCGCGTTCGCTGCTCGATTATGTCGGACAGTGCGTGCCGTTCGCCCGTGCCGCATCGGGGGTGGAAATCTATGGCGATGCGTGGACGTGGTGGGATCAGGCGCAGGGCCGGTATCCGCGCGGGCACACGCCGCGCGTCGGCGCCGTCCTGACCTTTGCCAAGACGTCCCGGCTGCCGCTCGGCCATGTGCTGGTCATCAGCCGGGTGGTCGAACCGCGCGTGGCGATGGTGACCCATGCCAACTGGTCGCGGATCAACGGCGTGCGCGGCGCGGTGGAACAGGACGTGACGGTGTTCGACGTCTCGCCAAAGGGCGACTGGACGCGGGTGAAGGTGTGGTATCGCGATTCGCAGGGGCTGGGCAGTTCGGAATATCCGACGCACGGCTTCATCTATGGCCCCCACCCCGCGACCGAACTCAGCAGTACGACGCCGGACTATGTCGGGTCGCTGATCGATGCCTATGGCCGCTAGGGGCGTGACGACCGCCGGACGTGTCGTTTAAGACCCGCACCCATGAGGACGGGTATGCGCCGGGGGCATTGGATCGCGATCGCCGGCATCGCGCTGGCCGGACTGGTCCTTCGATGTCTGGCGGCACGCGGCGGGCTGTGGCTGGACGAGGCATGGTCGGCGATCTTCGCGCAGGAAGTGGCGACGCCGGCAGGCGTGCTGTTCCAGATCAACCACGACAATAACCATCACCTGAACACTCTTTGGCTGCAGCTGGTCGGGCCGGACGCACCACCGATGCTCCAGCGCGCGCTGTCGATCGTCAGCGGGACGGCGACCATCGTCGTCGCCGCGCAGATCGCCGGGCGGCGGGGACCGGCCCCGGCCATCCTTGCAGCCGTCGCCTTCTGTCTGGCGCCGTTCCTGCTCACCTATGGCGCGGAGGCGCGCGGCTATGCGCCGATGCTGTTCGCATGGGTCTGCACGATCGGCGTAGCCGACCGCTGGCTGGCCGATCCGGCGCAGGCTAAACCGTCGACGGCGCTGGCGATCGCGGCACTGGTCGGGTGCCTTGCGCAGGCGACGATGGTGTTCGGACTGGCGATCCTCGCTTTGTGGGTCGCGGTGGAGCGGGTGCGGCGCGCCGGCTGGCGACGGGGGCTGATCGATACCGTCACGCTGTTCGCCCCGGCGGCGGTGGTAACGGTTGCTCTGGTAGCGCTCGCCTGGGCCGCAGCCACGACCGGCGGCACCGGGTTTCACGTCGGTAACCGCGAACCGCATGATTGGGGCAAGTTGCTGGACGCGATGCGGCAGCTGGTCGACGGCACGGTCGGTTCGGTGATCGCCTTGCTCCTCTTTGCCTGGCTGGCGCGGAACATCCGCGACCGGATGACGACGCTGGCCGCGATCGCCTGCGCGCTGCCCCTGCTGGTCGCGGTGCTGGCACTCCCGAACAGCGGGGCCTCGCGCTATTATATCGTCATCCTGCCGCCGATGCTGTTGTTGGCGGCGATCACCCTGTCGTCCGCCGTCAGGAAGGCTTTCGTGCGATGGCTGGCGGGGGCGATCGGGCTGGCGTTTCTGGCCAATGCGGCATGGGCGGACGGTGCCCTGCTCCGCAACCTGCGCGGCGATCCCGGTCGGGCGGTGGCGGCCCTCGCCCGCGCCGCACCGCACGGCGCCGCGGTCTCGCTCGATTATGCCCGGTCGAGCGCGATCCTGATCGCCGCAGCCCGGTCGCAGCGCTATCCGATCACCCTTGCCGACACGCCCTGCCCACCCGCACGGTTCCATTTCGTCGAGCGCGACGGCAACGCGGACTTTCCGACCACGCCCAACTGGTGCGGCCGGCGCTATCGGGAGATCGCACGCGGCGATCCGACCGGGCTGTCGGGTACGCACTGGCGCCTGTATGCCACGATGCGATAACGTGCGGCGATGTTTCATTCGTTCGTCGATGCTCTGCGCCGCGCCGGCCTGTCGGTCGGCATCCGCGAACACCTCGTCCTGATCGACGCGATCGACCGCGGCGTCATCGAACCGACGCTCGACGCCTTCTACCATCTCGCCCGGACGACCTTTGTGAAGGACGAGGGCGTAGTCGACCGCTTCGATCGCGTCTTCGGCGAAGTGTTCGGCGGCATCGTCGCACCGGCGGGCGTCGATCCGGTCTCCATCCCCGCCGACTGGCTGCGCGCGGTGGCCGAACGCTATCTGACGCCCGAACAGATGGCGGCGATCGACCCCACCGGCGACTGGGACGAGCTGATGGAGACGCTTCGCCAGCGGTTGGGGGAGCAGGACGAGGCGCATCACGGCGGGTCGAAATGGATCGGCACCGGCGGCACCAGCCCGTTCGGCCATGGCGGCTATAATCCCGAAGGGATCCGCATCGGCGGCGAAAGCCGGCACAAGCGCGCCGTGAAAGTCTGGGAACAGCGCGACTTTCGCAATCTCGATCAGGATCGCGAACTCGGCACCCGCAACCTTAAGATCGCGCTACGCCGCCTGCGCCGGTTCGCACGCGAAGGAAGCGCCGACGAACTCGATCTCGATGCGACGATCGCCGACACCGCGCGGCGCGGCTGGCTGGATGTCGCGATGCGGCCTGCGCGGCGCAATGCGGTGAAGCTGCTGCTGTTCCTCGATGTCGGCGGGTCGATGGACCCGTTCATCGAACAGGTGGAGGAGCTATTCTCCGCCGCGACCGCCGAATTCCGTCACCTCGAATTCTTCTATTTCCACAACTGCATCTACGAAGGCGTGTGGCGCGACAATCGCCGCCGCTTTGCCGAGCGGTGGTCGACCACCGAGCTGCTGCGGACCTATGGCCCCGATTACCGGCTAATCGTGGTCGGCGATGCCGCGATGAGCCCGTACGAGATCGTCCATCCCGGCGGCTCGGTCGAGCATCATAATGACGAGGCAGGCGCCGTCTGGCTGCAACGGCTGACCGCGCACTGGCGATCGGCGGCGTGGATCAATCCCGCCCCACAGGCGCATTGGGAATGGACCCATTCGACCCGCCTGATCCGGGACCTGTTCGCCGACCGGATGTATCCGCTGACCCTCGACGGGCTGGAAGCGGCAATGCGCGAATTGTCGCGCCGCCGATAGTCAGAAGCGATCGACCGCGCGGTGCAAGCGGCGCAACGTCGCCTGGTCGCCGACCGGGGCCAAGGCCGCCTCCGCCGCCAGCGTCATCAGCCGGATCGCGCCGAAACTGGCGGCCAGCCCCTTCAACCGGAACGCCGCCCCGGCCCATTGGTCGCCGGTCGCGGTTTCCATCGTGGCCAGCACCCGCCGGGCGCTGTCGATGAACGCCCCGCGCAGCTCCGCGATCAGCTGCGGCTCATCGCCAACTGCCGCCGCCAGCGTCGCATCGATCGCACCGGGATCATAAGCCATGGAATCGGGATAGCGCCAACGGGGTTAACCGATCGTTACCCGGCTGTCGCTGCTCATCCGATCGTGGTAGACCCCCGCCCATGAACGGGGGTTCGATCACCGGGCTGCATCAGCATCGCCACGACGCCGACGACGAGTTCACGGCACAGGATGCCGTGGCCGACGACACGCAACACTGGCTGGCGGAGGCATTTCCCGAAGCGGAACCGATCCGGCGCAACTGGATCGGCCCCGGCCTTGCCGGCACCGCGATCGTCGCGTGGATCGGCGGGATGCTGGCGTGGAGCGCCCCCTCCCTTCCCGCGCTCGGCCCCGTCGGTATCACGTCGTTCGTCGCCGCCCTGTGCGTGCCGCCGATGCTGATCGGCATCGCGTGGCTGCTGCTGCGCCGGAACAGCCGGAGCGAGGCACGCCGCTTCGCCGCCACCGCCCAGTCGATGCGCGCCGAAGCGCTCGCGCTGGAACAGGTGCTGGAGTCGGTTCGCCGGACGCTTTCCGAATCGCGCGCCGAAGTGGTCGACCAGAGCGCGGCGCTGATGATGCTCGGCGATGCCGCCACCGACCGATTGCGCGGGATCAGCGCCGATATGCGGCAACAGATTGCGGCGATCGGCGAAACCACCGCGACGCTCGACCGGATGAGCCTGACCACCGAACAACGGCTGTCGACGGTCCTCGCCACCCTGCCCCGCGCCCATGCCGAAACGGCGCAGATGGCCGCGTTGCTCGACGCGACCGGCCTGACCGCCAGCGAACGGGTCGCGGCACTCGACGCGCAGCTGGCGGGCGTGGCGCAACGCTCGCGCGAGGCCGACGAACTGGCCGGCGGCGCGGCGCAGCGGCTGGCGGCGCATATGAACCGGATGGAGGCTACCAGCGAGAGCGCGGGCGCCCGGCTGGAAAGCGTCATCGGCACCATGTCCGGCGCGATCGACGCGGTACTCGACCGCGCCGCCGCCGCCATCGACGAATCACGCAAGGCGATCACCGCGCAGGGCGACGCCACCATCGCGATGATCGAAGCGAACGGGTCGGCGATCGAACGCGCCGGTCGCGAGGGCGCCGAACTGCTCGCCACCCGCGTGGCGCAGATCGACGGATCGATCCGCAGCCTCGCCGGACAGCTCGACGACCGCCGCCGCGACAGCGAGGCGCTGTTGACGCTGCTCAACGACGGCCTGTCCGGCGTCGACGAACGCTTCGACCGGCTGCGAACCACCGGCGTCGAACGGGCGCAGGCGGTGGCCGGATCGGTCGGCGCGCTGACCCAGGTCGCCGACGCGCTGGCCGAGGCGCTGGCCAATGGCGACGACACCGCCCGCCGGGTGATCGCCACCGCCGAAGAGGTGCTGACCGCGCTCGATTCCGCCGCGCGCGAGATGGACGAGACGCTGCCCGGCGCGCTCGACCGGCTCGACGCCCGCATTGCCGACAGCCGGGCAGTCGTCGCCCGGTCGAAGCCCGAATTGCTGGCACTGGTCACCGCCGCCGAAAGCACCCACGACGCGATCGAGGCGATTGCCGGGGTCGTGGCGATGCAGCGCGACACGCTGTCGACCGTGCAGCAGTCGCTGCTCGACACGCTGGATCGCGGCGCGGAGCGGATCGAGGGCGTGCGCACGATCGTCGACGACACCATCGCCACCACCATCCGCTTCGCAGAAGACGCCGCCCCGCGTCTGTCCGAGGCGATGCTGCGCATCCGCGACACCGCCGAGGCCGCCAGCCAGCAGGCACGCGACACGCTGGCCAAGGTCCTGCCCGACGCCGCCCGCGACCTGGAGACACAGGGCGCCCGCGCGCTGGCCAATGCGGTCGACAATGCGGTGACGTCGCAAGTCGCCGAACTGTCGGCCATCGCGAACCATGCCGTCGCCTCGGCGATCGAGGCATCGGAACGGCTGTCGCGACAGATGCTCGACATCGCCGATACCAGCAAGCAGCTCGACGACCGCATCGCCGCCGCGCGTGCCGAACGCGAGGAAGCGGACAGCGACCAGTTCTCGCGCCGGGTCTCGCTGCTGATCGAAGCGATGAACTCGGCCGCGATCGACATCGCCCGGTCGCTGTCGACCGACGTGTCCGATACCGCCTGGGCCGCCTATCTGAAGGGCGATCGCGGCGTCTTCACCCGCCGCGCGGTGCGGCTGATCGACAGCACCCAGGCTCGCGACATCGCGCTGCTCTACGATCAGGACGACGGCTTCCGCGATCAGGTGAACCGCTACATCCATGATTTCGAAGCGATGCTGCGCCATATCCTGACGCTGCGCGACGGGTCGCCGATGGGGGTGACGTTGCTGTCGTCGGACATGGGCAAGCTGTACGTCGTGCTGGCACAGGCGATCGAGCGGCTGCGTAGCTAGGTCGGGGCGGGGACGATGGCTCGCCGGTCGCGAACGACCTCCCTGCCGCCGCCCTTCCTGAAACGCGTCTGGTTGCCGTCCGATGCGATCGACGATCTGCCCGTCGACGACTATCCCTTTTCCCTGCCGATCGTGCAGGGCGGCGGGATCGACCTTACCTTCGAAAAGCCGATCACGATCATCGTCGGCGAAAATGGGTCGGGCAAATCGACCCTGCTCGAAGCGATCGCGACCATGGCCGGCTTCAGCGAATCCGGCGGCGCACAGGGCATGGCCGCTGTCGAACGCTCGTTCATGTCGGGGGAAGATGCCGGACGTCTTGGCGACCGGTTACGGGCGGCGTGGCTGCCACAGGTCCGTAACGGTTGGTTCTTCCGCGCGGAAACCTTCTTCTCGGTCGCCCGTTACCTCGACGACAGCGGCTCGCCCCGCGCCGGATACCTCCGCGCATCGCACGGTGAAGGCTTCCTGCACTTCTTCGAGGAGCGACTGTCGGAACAGGGCCTGTTCATCCTCGACGAACCGGAGTCGGCGCTCTCGCCAACCAAGCAGTTCGCGTTCCTGAAAATCCTGCGCAACCTGCAACGGGCCGAGCGGTGTCAGGTCATCATGGCGACGCATTCGCCGATCCTGATGGCGCTGCCCGATGCCGATCTGTGGCAGGTCGAACGCTTCGGCCTGCGCCCGACAACGCTGGAGGAGACGGACCATTTCCGGCTGTACCGGGAATTCGTCCGCTACCCCCATGATCTGGTCGAAACGATGATCGACTGATTTCAGCGATAGAAATCGAGCATGTCCGCCGTCAGCCATCCGAACACGAAGTTCAGGTAGAAGAGCGCGAACAGGGCGGTGGCGACGATCGTCGTCCGCCACGCCATCCGGCCGAAATTGAACCCGGCCGGCGCGCTGTCGGCCTGTCCCGGCACCGGGGGTTCGCCCGCCTCATGCGTCGTGCGAACCCCGAACGGCAGGACCAGGAACATGGCGAACACCCAGAAGAGCAGGTAGATCGCCAGCGCCGACTGCCACGCCATGCTGGTCAGGCCGGAATGATCAGGACGTCGACGACCGGCTTCTTGCCGGTCCAGCGCGTGGCGACGCGCCGCACCGCAAGGCGGATCGCCTCGGGCAACTTGCCGCGTTCGCGCCCCTTGGCGGCTACCGCTTCCGTCGCCGCGTCGACCGCTTCCTCAAGGAACGGTTCGCGATCTTCCTCGACCGGCACGCCCTGCACGCGAATCTGCGGCTCGCCGATCAGCTGCCCGCGCCGATCGATCGCCACCGCGACCGACATATGGCCATAGGCGGCCAGCTTGCGCCGTTCGTTGATCGTCGTGCCGTCCGCCGGCAGGATGACATCGCCGTCCAGCGCGAGCCGCCCGACCACCGCCTTGCCGACCTTCACCGGATCGCCCGGCGCCAGGCGCACGATGTCGCCATTGGTCTGTACCAGCGTCTGCTTGATCCCCTGCGACAGCGCGAACCGCGCATGTTCCATCAGGTGGCGCATCTCGCCATGGACCGGCATCAGCACCTTGGGCCGCAGCCAGCCATAGAGCTTGGCGAGTTCCGGACGACCCGGATGGCCCGACACATGGACATGCGCCTGTCGGTCGGTGATCATCTCGATCCCCGCCGCCGCCAGCTGGTTCTGGATGCGGCCGATCGCGACCTCGTTGCCCGGAATCTGCTTCGACGAAAAGATGACCCGGTCGCCCGATTCGAGGCTGAGCTGATGCTCGCGATTGGCGATTCGGGCCAGCGCCGCGCGCTGTTCGCCCTGCCCGCCGGTCGCGATGATCAGCACCTGCTCGCGCGGCAGGCGCATCGCGGTGTCGAAATCGACCGTCTGGGGAAAGCTCTTGAGATAGCCGGTAGCCTTGGCGACCTTCAGGATGCGGTCGAGCGAGCGGCCCGCGACGCACACCTTGCGGTTCGTGTCGCGCGCGACCTCGCCCAGCGTGTGCAGCCGCGCGGCGTTCGACGCGAAGCTGGTGACCATCACCCGCCGCCCCTTGGCCGACGCGATCTGTTCGAACAGCCCCTTGCGCACGTCCGCCTCGGAACCCGACGCCTCGGTGTTAAAGACGTTGGTCGAATCGCACACCAGCGCAAGAATGCCGTCATCGCCGATCGCGGTCAGCTCGGCCGGCGTCGCCGGGGTCGCGACCATCGGGTTCGGGTCGAGCTTCCAGTCACCCGAATGGAACACGTTGCCATGTGGCGTGGAGATGACGAGCGAAGTCGATTCGGGGATCGAATGCGCCATCGGCACGAACTTCACTCCGAACGGCCCAACGGTCATGTTGCCGCCCAGCTGCACGATCTTCAGCTTGACCCGGTCGGAGATACCTTCCTCGTCCAGCTTGCCGCGGATCAGCCCGGCGGTGAACGGCGTCGCGTAGATCGGCACGCCCAGATCGGCCGCCAGATACGGCAGCGCGCCGATATGGTCCTCATGCCCATGGGTGATGACGATGCCCAGCAGCTGGTCACCGCGTTCCTCGATGAACTGGAGGTCGGGCAGCATCACGTCGATGCCCGGATAGGCCGGGTCGGCGAAGGTCACGCCGCAATCGACCATCAGCCACTTGCCGGCGGTGCCGTACAGGTTGACGTTCATGCCGATTTCGCCCGATCCGCCAAGCGCGACGAAGAGCAGTTCTTTCTTTGGTGTCACTCAATTTCTTTCAATGCCCGCGCCCATTCGCGGGTTCGGTTTGCTTCGTTAATTTGCTGTAGAGATATGGGTGCGGCGCCACAGCATCGCCAGTCCCGTGATGGTCAGGTCCTGTTCGACATGGTCGAACACCTGCGTATGTTTTTCGAACAGAATGGCCAACCCGCCGGTGGCGATCACGCGCACCGGGCGACCAATCTCGGCCTTCATCCGTGCAACCAGTCCCTCGATCATCGCGATATAGCCCCAATAGATGCCGATGTGCATCTGATCGGCGGTATTGCGGCCGATGATGCTGGTCGACAACGGCGCCTCGATCGCGATGCGCGGCAGCTTTGCCGCTGCCGTTACCAGCGCATCGAGCGACAGGTTGATCCCCGGCGCGATGATGCCGCCCTTGTACGCCCCCGAATAATCGACCACGTCGAACGTCGCGGCGGTGCCGAAATCGACGACGATCAGGTCGCCGGGATGCGCGGCATGGGCGGCAATCGCGTTCAGCGCGCGGTCGGCACCGACGGTCTGCGGCTCCTCGACATCCAGCGCGATGCCGAACGTCGCGGCGCCCCGCCCCGCGACCAGAGCCTCGACCCCGAAATATTTGATCGCCAGCACTTCGAGATTGTGGAGCGCGCGCGGCACCACCGTCCCGATGATCACCGCGCTTACCGCCGAGCGATCGCGCCCGTCGAGCGCCAGCAGCTGGCTGAGCCAGACCGCATATTCGTCCGCCGTCCGCCGCGGATCGGTCGCGATCCGCCAGCGCGCGACGATGGCGTCACCGTCGACCAGCGCGAACACGATATTGGTATTGCCGGCGTCGATCGCTAGCAGCATCGAATTTCCTCGCCCTGCCCGAACGGCAGGCCCTGCCCTGCGGTAGAGGTTGCGCCGACCGACCACAAGGACCGCGTGCGATTGCCGCGAGACGCGGAGTGACGGAGATGGTCAGGCAAAGACGTCCCCCGCATGGATCAGCGTCACCGCGCCGTCGCGATCGATCAATCGCAACGCGCCGCCAGCATCGAGGCCATCGAACGCCCCTTCGCGCTCCCCGCCATCAGGCAACCGAACGCGCAAGGGCGTGCCGCGCGGATGCGCCATCGCTTCCCACGCCGCGCGCACCCCCGTCAGGTCGTGGCCGCGCCACCGCTCCAGCCAATTCGCAAAGCGCTCGCGTAGCAGGTCGAGCATCGCGGCAGGGGTGACCGTCGCACCCTGCGCGGCAAGGCTGGTGGTCGGCCGATCGGCAAGGTCGGGATGGGTCGCGAGATTGACGCCGAAGCCGATCACCACCGCGTTGCCGACGCCCCGTTCCAACAGGATACCCGACAGCTTTGTACCGGCAATCAGCAGGTCATTCGGCCATTTGATCGTCGCCCGTCCCGGAGCGACGATGGAAACCGCTTCCGCCAACGCCACCGCCGCAACCAGGGTCAAGGTCGGGGCGGCGGGATCGTCCGGTCGCAGGCGAACGATGGTGCTGGCGAACAGATTGCCGTCGCCATCCGCCCAGCTCCGCCCGATCCGGCCACGCCCGGCAACCTGTCGCTGGGTGCGGAGCCAGAGACCTTCCTCGGCCCCCGCCTCCGCAGCGGCGAGCAGGTCGGCATTGGTCGACCCCGTCTCGTCAACGACGCGAACCGTCAGAACAGCGCCCGTGCGGCGGTCAGCGACCATGTCGACAGCGGTGCGATCAGGAACAGGCTGACCGGCGAGATGACGATGGCGGCGGCAAGCGTCAGCCCGCCTTCGACCAGCGCCGGTTCCCGACCGAACGCCGGTGCCGGTTCGTCGAAGTACATCGTCTTCACGACCCGCAGATAATAGAATGCACCGATCGTCGATGCGGCGATACCGATCACCGCCAGCGACAACAGACCGGCCTGCACCGCCGCCTCGAACACCGCGTACTTGGCCCAGAAGCCGAACAGCGGCGGGATACCGGCGAGCGAGAACATGAAGATCATCAGCGCAAAGGCCAGCGCCGGACGGGTCCGCGACAGGCCGGCAAGGCTGGCGACGGTTTCGACCGGCTGTCCGTTCTCGTCGCGCATCTGCAGGACGATCAGGAACGATCCCAGCGTCATCACGATGTAGACGGCAAGGTAGAACAGCACGCCCGCCACGCCCTGCGCCGAACCGGCGGCAAGACCGATCAGCGCGAAGCCGACATTGTTGATCGACGAATAGGCCAGCAGCCGCTTGATATTCTTCTGGCCGATAGCGCCGACCGCCCCCAGGATGATCGAGGCGAGTGCGGCGAAGATTACGATCTGGCGCCATTCGAGGACGGCAGGCCCCATCGCCTCGACCGCGACGCGCAGCGCCATCGCCATCGCTGCAACCTTCGGTGCGGACGCGAAGAACGCGGTGACCGGGGTCGGCGCGCCCTCATACACGTCGGGCGTCCACATGTGGAACGGCACCGCCGCGAGCTTGAATGCCAGTCCGGCGAACACGAACACCAGCCCGAACAGCAGACCCATGTTACGCGGGCCGGCATAGGCAATGGCGATGTCGCTGAACAGCGTCGTGCCGGCAAAGCCGTATACCAGGCTGATGCCATAGAGCAGGATGCCCGAGGCCAGCGCGCCAAGCACGAAATACTTCAGGCCGGCTTCGGCCGAACGCGTGTCGCGCCGCATGAAGCTGGCGAGGACATAGGCCGCAAGGCTCTGCAGTTCGAGGCCGACATAGAGCAGCAGCAGGTCGGACGCCGACACCATCATGCCCATGCCGCACGCCGACAGCAGGATCAGCACCGGATATTCGGGCTTCAGGTCGTCGCCGCTGGTCCGCTGGAAGAAGCGGGGCGCGATGATGATCGCGACGGCCGAGGCGATGTAGATCAGCACCTTGGCAAAGGCGGCAAAGGCGTCGGCACGATACATGCCGTCGAATGCCGTCCCGCCCGACGATCCGTTACCGACCAGCGCAACGCCAGCGCCGGCCAGGACGAACACCGCCGCGATGCTGACGCCGCGCGTCGCCGCCTGCTTGCCCCAGGCCGATACCAGCATCAGGACGATCGCCCCGACCGCCAGCACCAGTTCGGGCAGCGTCATCGAAAGTTGTTCGGCGTAGCTCATCAGTGCGATTCCCCGTGCGCCGCAGCTGCACCCGTTTCATGTTCCGCAGCCTTCGCCGCTGCCGCCGCCGGATTACCCGGAGTCGGCCGCGAGTCCGATACCGGGGCCGCGCGGGCGACCCGTTCGACCAGTAGCGTGGCATCCTTGCGCATCGGCGCGAGGAAACTCTCCGGATAGACACCCATCCACAGCGCCACCGCCGCGATCGGCGCCAGCAGCGCCAGTTCGCGCATTGACACGTCGGGCATCGCCTTCACATCGTCATGCACCAGATCGCCCAGCGCGATACGGCGATACAGGTACAGCGAATAGGCGGCACCCAGGATGATGCCGGTGGTGCAGATCAGCGCCGCCCAGGTCGATACCTGATAGGTGCCGGCAAGGCTCAGGAACTCGCCGACGAAGCCCGATGTCCCCGGCAGCCCGATCGATGCCATGGTGAACAGCAGGAAGAACACGGCGTAGCGCGGCATGTTGATCGCCAGCCCGCCGTACCGCGCGATCTCGCGGGTATGCAGCCGGTCATAGATGATGCCGACGCATAGGAAGAGCGCACCCGACACCAGCCCGTGGCTGAGCATCACGATCATCGCGCCCTCGATACCCTGCTGGTTGAAGGCGAACAGGCCGATCGTGACGATCGCCATGTGCGCGACCGATGAATAGGCGATCAGCTTCTTCATGTCCGACTGCACCAGCGCGACGAGCGAGGTGTAGACCACTGCGATCGCCGACAGGCCGAGGATCAGCCAGGTCAGCTGACCCGACGCCTCCGGGAACATCGGCAGCGAGAAGCGCAGGAAGCCATATCCGCCGAGCTTCAGCAGCACGCCCGCGAGGATGACCGATCCGGCGGTCGGCGCCTGCACGTGCGCGTCGGGCAACCAGGTGTGGACCGGCCACATCGGCATTTTGACCGCGAACGAGGCAAAGAACGCCAACCACAGCCACGTCTGGACATGGGCCGGGAAGTCATAGGCCATCAACGTCGGGATGTCCGACGTGCCCGCCGTCTGGATCATGTAGATCATCGCGATCAGCATGAGCAGCGAGCCGAGCAGCGTATACAGGAAGAACTTGTACGACGCATAGATGCGGTTCGCCCCGCCCCAGATGCCGATGATCAGATACATCGGGATCAGGCCGGCTTCGAAGAAGACGTAGAACAGCAACAGGTCCTGCGCCGCGAAGGTGCCGATCATCAGCACTTCGACGGTCAGGAACAGCGCCATATATTCGGGCACGCGATTGGTGACCGACTTCCACGACGCACCGATGCAGATCGGCATCAGGAAGACGCTGAGCATGATCAGCATCAGCGCGAAGCCGTCGATGCCGAGCGCGTAGCAGAACACGCCGAAATCGCCCAGCGCCGGCGCCTCGACGAACTGCCACTGCGCACCGCCGATGTCGTAGTTCGCCCAGAGCAGCACGCCCAGCGCGAGGTTGACCAGCGTAGCGATCAGCGCCGTCCAGCGCGCTCCATTCGCTGATACGAACAGGCACAGCATCGCTGCAACCGCCGGTACCAGCAGCATCACCGACAGGATCGGGAAGCCGTTCACGAGTTATTCCCCCGAACCAATTGCTTGAAACCGCGCATCACGACGCGATCGCCCAGGTAACCGCCGCCGTCAGGCCGATCAGCATGACGAAGGCGTAGGTGTAGAGATAGCCGGTCTGCATCCGCACCGCGAGGCGGCTCGACAGGCTGACCAGCGTAGCCGATCCGTCCGGACCGAACCGGTTGATCGTCTGTTCGTCGCCACGCTTCCAGAAGAAGCGGCCAAGCGCGAAGGCCGGACGGACGAAGATCAGGTGATACAGTTCGTCGAAATACCATTTCTTGAGCAGGAAGCGGTGCAGCACGCGGAACGTATCCGCGATCGCCGCCGCCGTGCCCGGACGCAGGATATAGACATAGAAGGCGCTCGCCAGACCGACCAGCATGACGATGGTCGCCGCCAGCTTCACCAGCGTCGGCACTCCGTGCATCGCGTGCATCAGATGCTCGTTATAGAACAGACTGCCCTTCCAGAAGGCTTCGCCCGCATCGCCACCGATGAACCAGTGGTTGAAGACATAGCCGGCCGCAACCGCGCCCACCGTCAGCACCATCAGCGGGATCAGCATCACGATCGGGCTCTCATGCGGATGATAGCCCGCCGTACCCTCGACCACATCGCTGGCATGGGCGTCGTGCGTCGACGGTGCGTGGCCCGCATCTTCCGCCGCAGGGTGGGCGTCATGGTGTCCATGATCGTCAGCCCCATGATGGCCGTGCGCGTCATGGACCGCGTGCTGGATATGCTCCGACCCGGCCCAGCGCGGGCGTCCGAAGAAGGTCAGGAACATCAGCCGCCACGAATAGAAGCTGGTCAGCAGTGCCGCGAAAGTACCGACATAGAAGGCACCATAGCCGCGCGGACCCGCCGCCCACGCCGCCTCGAGGATCGCATCCTTCGAGTGATAGCCAGCGAAACCGCCCACTTCGTAGATGCCGACCCCGGTGATCGCCAGCGTACCCGCCATCATCGCCCAGAAGGTGATCGGGATGTACTTCCGCAAGCCGCCATAGAACCGCATGTCCTGCTCATGGTGCATCGCATGGATGACCGAGCCGGCGCCCAAGAACAGCAGCGCCTTGAAGAAGGCGTGGGTGAACAGGTGGAACATCGCCGCGCCATAGGCGCCGACACCCGCCGCAAAGAACATATAGCCCAGCTGCGAACAGGTCGAATATGCGATGACGCGCTTGATGTCGGTCTGCACCAGACCGATCGTCGCGGCGAACAGGCAGGTCGCGGCACCGACCGCCGTCACCACCGCCAGCGCGGTCGGCGACGTTTCGAACATCGGCGAGAGGCGGCACACCATGAAGACGCCGGCGGTGACCATCGTCGCGGCGTGGATCAGCGCCGACACCGGCGTCGGACCTTCCATCGCGTCCGGCAACCAGGTGTGGAGACCCAGCTGCGCCGACTTGCCCATCGCGCCGACGAACAGCAGCAGGCAGAGCACGGTCATCGTGTCGGCACGGAACCAGAGGAAGCCGATGGTCGAACCGGCCATCGACGGTGCCGCCTGCAGGATCTCGGGGATCGAGATCGTGCCGAACACCAGATAGGTGCCGAAGATGCCGAGCATGAAGCCGAGGTCGCCAACGCGGTTGACCACGAACGCCTTGATCGCGGCGGCATTGGCCGAGGGCTTGCGGAACCAGAACCCGATCAGCAGGTACGACGCCAGACCGACGCCTTCCCAACCGAAGAACATCTGCACCAGGTTGTTCGCGGTCACGAGCATTAGCATCGCGAAGGTGAACAGCGAGAGGTAGGCGAAGAAGCGCGGCTGATCGGGGTCCTCGCTCATATAGCCCCAGCTATAGAGGTGAACGAGCGCCGACACGCTGGTGATGACGACCAGCATGACCGCCGTCAGCGCATCGACCCGCAATTCCCAGGCGATGTCCATGCCGCCCGACACGATCCAGGTCGACACCGGCGCGACATTCGCCTGCGCCGCACCGGTCAGGAACGGGATGAAGATCGACCAAGACAGCGCGGCTGCGACTAGCAGGCCGACGGTCGTGATGATCTTGGGCACCGTGATACCGAACGCGCGGTTCGACAGCCCCGCGACGATCGACGCCAGCAGCGGCAGGAACACGACGATATGGATGGCGCTCACGAAAGCACCCCCGAAATCCGAAAAGCCACCGGCATCACCCCTTCATCCGGTTGACGTCGTCGACCGCGATGGAACCGCGACCACGGAAATAGATGACCATGATCGCCAGCCCAATCGCGCTCTCACCGGCGGCGACCGCCAGGACGAACATCGCGAAAATCTGACCGACCAAGTCGCCAAGCTGCGCCGAGAAGGCAACGAAGTTGATGTTAACCGCCAGCAGGATCAGCTCGATCGACATCAGGATGACGATCAAGTTCTTCCGGTTGAGGAAGATGCCGAGCACGCCCAGCGTAAACAGGATCGCCGCGACGACCAGATAATGGGTAAGACCGATCACAGCTCGACCCCCTGCCCGATGGGCTGATTGACGTTACGGATCGCATCCTTGGCGCGACGATTGATCTGGCGGTTGATGTTCTGCGCCTTGGCATCCGCCCGCTTGCGCTGCGTCAGCACGATCGCACCGATCATCGCGACCAGCAGCACCAGCCCGACGCCTTCGAAGACGTAGAGGTAGCGCGTATAAAGCAGCCGCCCGATCGCCTCGATATTCGGCACCGCCGCATCGGTCGGCGCGATCCGCTTGGCGAGATCGATCCGCGCCGCGCTCCACGCATAGGCGCCGACGACCAGCTCGACCGCCAGCAGCACCGCAAGGGCGAGGCCGGCGGGCAGGTAGCGGACGAAGCCGGCGCGCAGTTCGGTGAAGTCGATGTCGAGCATCATCACCACGAACAGGAACAGCACCGCGACCGCACCGACATAGACGATGACCAGCAGCATGGCGATGAATTCGGCGCCGCACAGCACCATGAGGCCGGCCGCGTTGAAGAAGGCGAGGATCAGCCACAGCACCGAATGGACCGGATTGCGCGACGTGATCGTCAGCGCGGCCGATGCCACCACGATCGTGGCGAACAGATAGAAGGCGAGTGTCTGGATCACGAGCGCTGCTCTTCCCCCTGCCCGCCCCGCGCGGATGTGCGGGACGAAACGCTGATCGAATTGCCGGCGAAGCGGAGCTCCAGGCCCCCGCCGGTACGGAACATGCGCGCCATTACCGGTAGGGCGCGTCGCTCGCAAGGTTCGCGGCAATGGCGCGTTCCCAGCGGTCACCATTCGCGAGCAGCTTGTCCTTGTGATAGATCAGCTCTTCGCGGGTTTCGGTGGCGAATTCGAAATTCGGCCCCTCGACGATCGCATCGACCGGGCACGCTTCCTGGCACAGGCCGCAATAGATGCACTTGGTCATGTCGATGTCGTAGCGCGTGGTGCGGCGGCTGCCGTCCTCACGCGGTTCGGCCTCGATCGTGATCGCCAGCGCCGGGCACACCGCCTCGCACAGCTTGCACGCGATGCAGCGCTCTTCCCCGTTGGGGTAGCGGCGCAGCGCATGTTCGCCGCGAAAGCGCGGGCTCAGCGGGTTCTTCTCATACGGATAGTTGATCGTCGCCTTGGGCTTGAAGAAATACCGCAGCGTCAGCGCATGGGCCTTCACGAACTCCCACAGGGTGAACGATCGGATGGTCTGGGCGATACTCATGCGGGCAGTCCTACGCGCTGGATCATCAGATAACCGGAGATCAGGAAGACGAAGATCAGCGACAGCGGCAGGAAAATCTTCCAGCCCAGCCGCATCAGCTGGTCATAGCGGTACCGCGGCACCGTCGCCTTGATCCAGCTGAACACGAAGAAGAAGAAGAACGTCTTGGCGAGGAACCAGATGATCCCCGGCACGAAGTACAGCGGTGCCCAGTCGACCGGCGGCAGCCATCCACCCCAGAACAGCAGCGCATTGAGCGCGCACATCAGGATGACGTTGGCATACTCACCAAGCCAGAACAGTGCGAACGCCATCGACGAATATTCGGTCTGATACCCCGCGACCAGTTCCGATTCCGCCTCCGTCAGATCGAACGGCGCACGCGCGGTCTCGGCGAGCGACGAGATCAGGAACACCACCGCCATCGGGAACAGCAGCGGGTTGAAGCCGAAGCCGTTGATGAAGCCGAAGATATGCGCGCGCTGTTCCAGCACGATCGTCGTCAGGTTGAACGATCCGGCCCACAGTACGACCGAGATCAGGACGAACCCAATCGCGACTTCGTAACTCACCATCTGCGCGGCCGCACGCAGCGCCGAATAGAAGGGATATTTCGAGTTCGACGCCCAGCCCGAGATGATGACGCCGTACACGCCCAGCGACGATGCCGCGAGAATGTAGAGCAGGCCAACATTGATGTCCGCCACCACCATGCCGACATCGAACGGAATGACCGCCCAGACGATCAGCGCGACGGTGAAGGTGATGATCGGCGCGAGCAGGAACAGGCCGCGATTGGACGACGACGGCACGATCGTTTCCTGCAGAAACACCTTCAGACCGTCGGCGAACGACTGCAGCAGGCCCAGCGGACCGACGACGTTCGGCCCCCGGCGCAGCGCCATCGCCGCCCAGATCTTGCGATCGGCATAGATGATCATGGCGACCGCCAGCATAAGTGGCAGCGCGATGACCAGAATGCCGATCAGCGTCGCGACGGTCCATGCCCAGCCATAGGGCAGACCGACGGTAGTTTCGAAGAACGAGGTCACTCGGCGGCCTCCGCGAAATCCTGGCCATGGACAAGTTCGGCCGAACAACGCTGCATCGTCGGGCTGGCCCGGCAGATCGCGTTGGTCAGATAGAAGTCGGCGACCGGATAGGTCACCTTGCCCTCGCCCTTAGCGTCGAGTGCCGGCGGGTTCCAGTCGTAACGCACCAGACCTTCCTGACCGAGCGCCGGCACCGCCGCCGTCATCGCGCGGCGGAGGCCGGCGAAATCGTCGAACGGCAGGGTGACGCCCAGCACTTCGCCCAGCGCACGGAAGATCGTCCAATCCTCACGCGCGTCGCCGGGCGGGAATACCGCACGGTCGCCGCGCTGCACGCGCCCTTCGAGATTGACATAGGTGCCGGGCTTTTCGGCATAGCTGGCGCCCGGCAGGACGATGTCGGCCGCCGCCGCGCCCTTGTCGCCGTGATGGCCGACATAGACCTTGATGGCGCCGGCAAACTGGCTGAAATCAACCTCGTCCGCGCCGGAGAAGAACACCAGCTTCGGGTTCGCCGCGATAATGTCGGCGATGCCGCCCGCCTGCGCATAGCCCAGCATCAGCGCGCCCATGCGGGCAGCGGCAGTGTGGACCACGTTGAAGCCGTTCCAGGTCGTGCCGTCTTCCAGCGTGCGAACGAGATTGCCGTCGCGTGCCAGCTTCAGCGCGGCACCATGGCCGACCTTCAGCGCACCCGGCCCGACGATCACCGCCGGCCGCTTCGCCGCGTCGAGCGCTTCCGCCGCACGATCGCTCAGCCCGTTCAGCAAGCCCAGATCGTCGCCCAGCCATTCGACCTTGTAGGTCAGGTCGGTTTCCGGCCCGATGGCAAAGACGCGCGCGCCCTTCTTGATCGCCTTGCGGACGCGGGTGTTGATCAGCGGCGCCTCGTGACGAAGGTCGCTGCCGACCAGCAGGATCGCATCGGCGTCCTCGATCCCGGCAATGGTCGTGTTGAACGCGACCGCGCCGAGATTGGTGACGTCATAGGCCATGCCCGTCTGCCGCCCTTCGAGCAGCGACGAACCGAGCGCATTCACCAGCGCCTTGGCTGCGAACATCGTCTCGCAATCGAGCAGGTCGCCCGCGATCGCTGCGACCGAACTACCCGCATTGACGGCCGCGATCGCCGCGAACGCTTCGTCCCATTCCGCCGCGACCAGCTTGCCATCCTTGCGGACGAACGGCTTGTCGAGGCGACGACGGACCAAGCCATCGACGGCATGGCGCGTCTTGTCGTGCGCCCATTCCTCGTTCACGTCCTCGTTGATGCGCGGCACGCAGCGCAGCACCTGCCGACCCCGGCTGTCGAGGCGGATATTGGTGCCGACCGCATCCATCACGTCGATCGCGAGCGTCTTCTTCAGCTCCCACGGACGCGCTTCGAACGCATAGGGCTTCGACGTCAGCGCACCCACCGGGCACAGGTCGACGACATTGCCCGACAGTTCGCTGGTCACCGCCTGCTCGAGGTAGGACGTGATCTGCATGTTCTCGCCGCGATAGATCGCGCCGATTTCCTCCACGCCCGCAACTTCCTCCGCAAAGCGGATGCAGCGCGTGCACTGGATGCAGCGGGTCATGACCGTCTTGACGATCGGACCCATGTACTTCTCGGTAACCGCGCGCTTGTTCTCGTCATAGCGCGACTGGCCGCGACCATAGGCGACCGACTGGTCCTGCAGGTCGCACTCGCCGCCCTGATCGCAGATCGGGCAGTCGAGCGGGTGGTTGATGAGCAGGAATTCCATCACGCCTTCGCGGGCGGCCTTCACCATCGCGCTGTCGGTGCGGATTTCCTGATTGTCGGCGGCGGGCAGCGCGCACGATGCCTGCGGCTTGGGCGGCCCCGGCTTCACCTCGACCAGACACATCCGACAATTGCCGGCTATCGACAGCCGCTCGTGATAGCAGAAGCGCGGGATTTCCTTGCCCGCGGCTTCGCATGCCTGGAGGACGGTGGCACCCTGTGGCACCTCGACCTCTACCCCGTCTACTTTGACCTTCGGCATTACCTGATTTCCTGCGACATGGGAGACGCAAAAGGGACGGTTCCGCGATAGAGAACTTCGCCCAAGGCACCTTCCAAAATAGGCTTGCTCAACTTAACGTTCTGCCCGCTCGGCAAACATTGCCCCAAATTCGGTGCCAGTGCGGCGAATGCCGCATCCTGTTCCTTGCTCGCAGTCGGCTCCAGCACGACCGCCTTGGCCGTCTTCGGGTCACGCCCGACAACGCAGCTTGCAAAGGACAACAACCCCGCCTGTAGCGCAAGTTCGGCGTTGGCGCCATCGACCGGGGAGCGCTCGTCGAACGCGACCGCCGGCAAAGACCAAGACGAACCACGCCGTTCGGCCTGGTCGCGCCGCCGATAGAGTTCGACGAAGATTGCGCCGCGCATCATGATCGACTTCATACGCATTTGGCCGGACATGAGGCACTCGTCGTCGGCGATCTTAAAGAACTGCGTATCGCTCAACTTGTCGGCCGGCTGGGCAACGATCGCGGACACTTGCTGCGCCTTGCGATCGACCGTACAACGCGCAAAATCCGCCAGCGCCTTCCGTGCGCGTACCTGGTCGGAAAGCCCAGGCGCGTCTGAAATACGCGCACGACGCGGAACCGGAATCGACGACCCGGTGTCCATTTCCACCTGTCGCTGGGCCAGCGCAGGAGACGCCACCGGTACCATTACAGCCGCCGTTATCAGCGCCAGCCTCATTCCGCTGCTTCCTGCAACGACAGCGAACCGCCGCCACGCTTTTCGTTGATCCGCCGTTCGAGTTCGGGGCGGAAGTTCTTGATGAGGCCCTGGATCGGCCACGCCGCCGCGTCGCCCAGCGCGCAGATGGTGTGGCCTTCGACCTGCTTGGTCACCTGCTGCAACGTGTCGATTTCCGACAGGTCAGCGTCACCGGTGCGCAGCCGTTCCATCACGCGCCACATCCAGCCGGTGCCTTCGCGACATGGCGTACACTGGCCGCAGCTCTCATGCTTGTAGAAATAGGACAGGCGGCTAATCGCACGGACGACGTCGGTCGACTTGTCCATGACGATGACGGCGGCGGTGCCGAGGCCCGATCCGACTGCCTTGAGGCCGTCGAAGTCCATCGGCGCATCGATAATATGCTCGGCCTTCACCAAAGGCACCGACGATCCGCCGGGAATGACGCACAGGAGGTTGTCCCAGCCGCCGCGAATGCCGCCGCAATGCTTTTCGATCAGCTCGCGGAACGGGATGCTCATCGCTTCCTCGACCACGCAGGGACGGTTCACATGCCCGCTGATCTGGAAGAGCTTGGTGCCCTTGTTGTTCTCGTTGCCGAAGCTGGCGAACCATTCCGGGCTGCGCCGCAGGATCGTCGGCACGACCGCGATCGATTCGACGTTGTTGACCGTCGTCGGGCAGCCATAGAGGCCGGCACCGGCCGGGAATGGCGGCTTCAGGCGCGGCTGGCCCTTCTTGCCCTCGAGGCTTTCGAGCATCGCGGTTTCTTCGCCGCAGATATACGCGCCAGCGCCCCGGTGCGCGAACACGTCGAAGTCATAGCCCGACCCGCAGGCATTCTTACCGAGCAGCCCCTTGGCATAGGCTTCGGCGATCGCCGCGAACAGCGTCTCCGCCTCGCGGATATATTCGCCGCGAATATAGATGTACGCCGCGCGCGCGCGCATCGCGAAGCCCGCGACCAACGCGCCTTCGATCAGCTTGTGCGGATCGTGGCGGATGATCTCGCGGTCCTTACACGAACCGGGTTCGGATTCGTCAGCGTTGATGACCAGGAAGTTCGGCCGGTCAGGCTTCGGCGCCTTCGGCATGAACGACCATTTGGTGCCGGTCGGGAACCCTGCCCCGCCGCGCCCGCGCAGGCCCGACGCCTTGATCCGATCGATGATCGTATCCGGCCCCAGCTGCAACAGCGCCTTGGTATTGTCCCAGTCGCCGCGCATCACGGCTGCATCGAGGTTCCATCGCTGGAACCCGTACACGTTGGTGAAGATGCGATCCTTGTCGGCCAGCATCCTTATCGTCCCTTCCCGATCGCCTTTTCGGCGATGAAATAAACGGCAACCATTGCCGCGACCGCGATCAGCACGCCGACGATCTTCAGCGCGCCGATGAACAGCTTCAACGCGACGATCATCACGACAATGCCGACGATGACCGCCAGCAACAGGCTGCCCAGCGCCCTCACGCGACAGTTCCCGGAGCGTTGCCCCATTCCGGCCGATAATCGTGATTTTCGGTCATCATCGCGGCGAGGTTGGTCGGTTCGCCGACCGGCTCGACCGTATGACGCCCCGGCTCCTGCGTACCGGGCTTCGGCGTTTCGCCCTTGCCCAGCGCTTCTAGGATCACGGTCATGCGATCATAGTCCAGATCTTCGTAATTATCGTCGTTGATCTGGACCATCGGTGCGGAGGCGCAATTGCCCATGCACTCGACCTCGGTCAACGTGAACAGGCCGTCGGGCGTGGTCTTACCCTTCATCAGGCCACGGTTCTTGCACGCCGCGAACACGTCGTCCGACCCACGCAACATGCACGGCGTCGTACCGCACACCTGTACGTGATAGCGGCCGACCGGCGCGAGGTTGAACATCGTGTAGAAGGTCGCGACCTCGTACACGCGCATATAGGCCATGCCCAATTCGCGGGCGATGAATTCGATCACCGGCACCGGCAGCCAGCCTTGGGTATGCGTTTCCGCACCCACCTGACGCTGCGCCAGATCGAGGAACGGGATGGTGCACGACTGCTGCCGGCCCTCGGGATAACGCGCGACGATCTCGCGCGCTTTTTCGGCGTTCGCGGGGTTCCAGGTGAAATTGCCCCAGCGCGCGCGGACCTCGGCTTCGTCGGGAATGTTGGGGGCGTCAGCCATCAGCGAATGAACTCCACGCGGCTGACCTTGTCGCCGCTGAACGAATAGACGGTCATCACGTCGAACGGGGCGGCGTCGGGCGAGCGGCGCACGCGTTCGTGCAGCACGACGCGCTCGCCCAGTTCGAACGATTGCAGCACTTCGGCATGGTTCTGCGGAAATTCGGCGAAGACCGCCGCCATGCCGCTCTCCACGCCCGCGCGCCCGTCGCGCACGACATCGCCGCGATACTGCGCCTCGCAGCCATCGTCGGCAAAGAACGCGGCGTATCCGGCCGCGTCGCGCGCGTTATAGCGTTCGATCATCGCGGTCACGGTGTCGAGACGGCTCACCGGTCGCACTCCCCGAACACGATGTCCATCGCCCCCAGGATGGCGGTGATGTCGGCTAGCATGTGCCCCTTCGACATGAAGTCCATCGCCTGCAGGTGGCTGAACGCGGTCGGGCGGATCTTCACCCGGTACGGCTTGTTGCTGCCGTCCGACACCATGTAGATGCCGAATTCGCCCTTGGGGCTTTCGGTCGCGACATAGACTTCGCCCGCGGGAACGTGGAAGCCCTCGGTGTACAGCTTGAAGTGATGGATCAGCGCTTCCATCGACTGCTTCATCTCGCCGCGCTTCGGCGGCACGACCTTGCGGTCCGACGACGCGATCGGCCCTTCGGGCATCTGCGCCAGGCACTGCTTCATGATGCGCGCCGACTGCCAGACTTCCTCGACGCGGACCATGAACCGGTCGTAGCAATCGCCGCGCGTGCCGACCGGCACGTCGAAGTCGACCCGGTCATAGGCGTCGTAGGGCTGCGCCTTGCGGATGTCCCACGGGATGCCCGCACCACGGATCATCGGGCCGGAAAAGCCCCAGCGCACGGCGTCTTCCCGGCTGACGATCGCGATGTCGACGTTGCGCTGCTTGAAGATGCGGTTTTCCGCGACCAGGCTGATCGCGTCGCCGAACAGGCGCGGCAGGCGCGTGTCGAGCCATTCCGCGATGTCGGTCAGCAGCTTCAGCGGCACGTCCTGGTGGACACCGCCCGGACGCAGGTAATTATGGTGCATCCGCGCGCCCGACATGCGCTCGAAAAAGCCCATGCAGTCTTCGCGGACTTCGAACATCCACAGGTTCGGCGTCATCGCACCGACGTCCATCACGTGCGAACCGAGGTTCAGCATGTGATTGCAGATGCGGGTCAGTTCCGCGAAGAACACCCGCAGATATTGCGCGCGCAACGGCACTTCGATGTCGAGCAGCTTTTCGACCGCCAGCACATAGCTGTGCTCCATGCACAGCGGCGAGCAATAATCGAGGCGATCCATGTACGGAAGTGCCTGCTGATAGGTCTTGTACTCGATCAGCTTTTCGGTGCCGCGATGGAGCAGGCCGACATGGGGGTCGATCCGCTCGATGATCTCGCCGTCCAGTTCGGTGACGAGCCGCAACACGCCGTGGGCCGCCGGGTGCTGCGGACCGAAGTTGATCGTGTAGTTCTGGATCTCGACATCGCCGGGGGTCGGGTTGGCGGCGTCGATCTGATGGTCGTAATCGGCCATTACTTCTTCTCCACCGGCGGCTTGCCCGCATCGGGCGACGGCACGTCGGCATCGACCGGCTTCGATTCGGGCTGGTTGCCCGGATGCGGCTTGCCCGCCCCGGTTTGCGCCGCGCTCTCGGTCGTCTTGGGCTTGTCGACCTGCGGGGTCGCGGCCTTCTCATCGCCCGGCAGCACGTATTCGGCGCCTTCCCACGGGCTCATGAAGTCGAAGGTGCGGAAATCCTGCGCCAGCTTCACCGGCTCATAGACCACGCGCTTGGCTTCTTCCGAATAGCGCATCTCGACATAGCCGGTCAGCGGGAAGTCCTTGCGCAGCGGATGGCCACGGAAGCCATAGTCGGTCAGGATGCGACGCAGGTCGGCATTGCCGGTGAACAGCACGCCGTACATGTCGTACACTTCACGTTCGAGCCAGCCGGCATTGTACCAGATGCCCGTTACCGACGGCACCGGCTGTTCCTCATCGGTGGTCACGCGGACGCGGATGCGGTGGTTCCGGGTCATCGACAGCAGGTGATAGACGACGTCGAACCGCTCGGGCCGCTCCGGGTAGTCGACGCCGGCGATCTCCGCCAGCATCTCGTACTTGAGGCCCGGAGTGTCGCGCATCGTCTCCATCGCGATGACCAGACGGTCGCGGTCGACGGTCAGCGACACTTCGCCGACCTTGTCCTGCGCATCGAGCAGCAAGTCGCCGAGCGCGGCGGTCGCCGCATCGATGATGCCGTCGTTGGTGGTATAGCGGGGTGCGGGCGCCTTCACCGTTCGATGCTCCCCGAACGGCGGATCTTCCGCTGCAACTGCATCACGCCGTACAACAGCGCCTCTGCGGTCGGCGGGCAACCGGGGACATAGATGTCGACCGGCACCACGCGGTCGCATCCGCGCACGACGCTGTAGCTATAATGGTAATAGCCGCCGCCATTGGCGCAGCTGCCCATCGAGATGACGTATTTCGGCTCCGACATCTGATCGTAGACCCGGCGCAGCGCCGGGGCCATCTTGTTGCACAGCGTGCCCGCGACGATCATTACGTCCGACTGGCGCGGGGACGCGCGCGGGGCGGCGCCGAAGCGCTCCATGTCATAGCGCGGCATGTTGACGTGGATCATCTCCACCGCGCAGCAGGCGAGGCCGAAGGTCATCCACCACAGCGAGCCGGTCCGTGCCCACTGGAACAGGTCCTCGGTCGAGGTGACCAGAAAGCCCTTGTCGGTCAGTTCGCCGTTCAGGTCGTTGAAGAAACCCTGATCGGGCGCCTGCACCGGCACGCCGGCGGCGTTGCCCGCGCCGAAGCCGTGGGGCGGCGTCGTGAGTTCTACTCCCATTCGAGCGCTCCCATCTTCCAAGCATATACGAGACCAAGCGCCAGTTCGCCGATGAACACCATCATCGAAATCCACGCGGTCCAGCCGAGGTCGAACACCGTGACTGCCCAGGGGTACAGGAACGCTGCTTCGAGATCGAAGAGGATGAACAGGATGGCGACCAGATAGAAACGGACGTCATACTGGCTGCGCGAGTCCTCGAACGCGGGGAAACCGCATTCGTACTCGGTCAGCTTTTCCGGCGTCGGCTTGTGCGCGCCGGTGAAACGCGATGCCACCATGGGCAACACGACGAAGGCCGTCGACAGCGCCAGGGCAATGCCCAGGAACATCAGGATCGGCAGATATTGCGACAGGTCGACCAAGGTGGGGTCTCTCGCGGTTGCGGTATGAATGGAGCCGGCTTTAGGACGATGCCGTTGGGGCATCAAGGGCGGAACAGGGTGAGAATCACTCGCAATTCACGGCCGTGCCGCCCTATACCGCCCGACGACCGGGACACCGCCCGCATGGCGGGTACAAAACAGGAGGAAACCGCGTGAACGCAGGGGGGAAACTAGCCATTGCCGTGACAGCGATGGCTGCCGGCGTACCAGCCGCAGCGCAGACGGTTCAGGGAACCAAGCCCGAGACGATCGTCACCGCGCTGCGCGAGGCAGGCTATCGCGCGGTCCTGTCGAAGGACAATGTCGGCGATCCGGTCATCAAGAGCGGCGCGGCCGGCGTCGACTTCTCGGTGCTGTTCTACAACTGCACCGAGCACAAGGACTGCAAGACGGTCCAATTCTATGCCGGGTTCGTCAAGAAGGGGTTGAGCCTCGACACGATGAACAAGTGGAACGCCGAACACCGGTTCGGCCGCGCCTATCTCGACGACGAGAAGGAACCGCGAATCGAGATGGACCTCGACCTCGACAAGGGCGGGATGTCGAGCGCCCTGTTCCAGGCGAACATCGCGACATGGGAATCGCTGCTGGGCGATTTCCAGAAGGCGATCGATTTCTGAAGGAAAGCGGGTGGCGGCGCCGCGCCGCCATCCGACCGGATCAGCGCAGCGCGCCGGCGACCAGCTTGTGCAGGCGGGTCTGCATCTGTTCGTTGCTCGCCAGCACCTCACCCTTTTCATAGGCGCGGTCGGCACCGCGATAGTCGGTGACGAAACCGCCCGCTTCCTTGACCAGCAACATGCCGGCGGCGATGTCCCACTTCTTCAGGCCCGATTCCCAGAAGCCGTCGAACCGCCCCGCCGCGACATAGGCGAGGTCGAGCGCGGCCGAGCCGAAGCGGCGGATGCCGGCGACTTCGGGGGCGACCGCACCGAAGATGCGGGTCCATTCGGCGAAGTTGCCATGACCGAGGAACGGGATGCCGGTCGCGATCAGTGCTTCCGACAGGTCGCGCCGCGACGACACGCGCAGCCGCTGTCCCTGCAACCACGCGCCCCGGCCCTTTTCGGCCCAGAAGCCTTCGTCGGTGATCGGGTTGTAGACCATCGCCGTGGTGATTTCGGGACGGCCGCCGACACCGTTCGGCTCCTCGACCGCGACCGAGATCGCGAAATGCGGGATGCCGTGCAGGAAGTTGGTGGTGCCATCCAGCGGATCGACGATCCAGCGCGGCTTGGTCGGATCGCCGGCGATCTCGCCGCCTTCCTCCAGCAACATGCCCCAGTCGGGACGGGCCTTGCGCAGTTCCTCGACCAGCGTTTCCTCGGCGCGCTTGTCAGCCATCGACACGAAGTCCGCCGGGCCCTTGCGGCTGACCTGGAGATGCTGGACCTCGCCGAAGTCGCGGCGCAGGCGCGGGCCGGTCTTGCGCACGGCGCGTTCGAGGACGGTGATGAGGCCGGACTGGGCGGACATGGTTCTTATTCCTGTTCGTTCTTACTGGGCAGCGCCGCGGGCAAAGCCCGCGTCGTCGGTCGCGCGTTCCGCGCGCCGGCCGGGCTTGCGGTCAGGGCAAATAGCGCTCGCTATTTGCTCCGACAGCTGCGCCTTAATCCGCGCGCCGGACGTAGGTCTGCTCGTACACGTCCACAACGATCCGCGTACCAGCGGCGATATGCGGCGGGACCATCACGCGGACGCCGTTGTCGAGCACGGCGGGCTTGTACGACGACGATGCCGTCTGCCCCTTCACCACCGCGTCGGCCTCGACGATCGTCGCTTCGATCGTGTCGGGCAGCTGGACGCTGATCGCTTCCTCGTCGTACATTTCCATGACGACATCCATGCCGTCCTGCAGGAAGGCGGCGGCATCGCCCAGCAGGTCGCGGGCCAGCGTCACTTGGTCGTAGGTGATCTTGTCCATGAACACGAGCGTGTCGCCTTCGGGATACAGGAACTGGAAGTCCTTGGTATCGAGGCGGATGCGCTCGACCGTCTCGGCCGAACGGAAGCGGACATTGTTCTTGCGGCCGTCGCGCAGGTTCTTCATCTCGACCTGCATATAGGCGCCGCCCTTGCCCGGCTGCGTATGCTGAATCTTCACCGCGCGCCAGATGCCGCCTTCATATTCAATGATGTTGCCGGGGCGAATGTCGACGCCGCTGATCTTCATGACGAACCATACCTGTTGGAAAGAGCGAAGCTGCGCCCTTACCGCCCTGCCCGTCCGCGGGCAAGCAGCGGATAGGGGTTGATCGCCCGGCCCCGATACCATGGATCGCCCGGCGCGACCCGCTCGATCCCGAAGTGCAGGTGGAAGTTGCCCGCCCCGGCATTGCCGGTGTCGCCGACCGCGCCGATCGGATCGCCCGCCCGCACCGGCGCGCCTTCCTGCAGGGTCGGGGCATAGGCCGCGAGGTGCGCATAGTAATAGCTGAGCCGCCGGTCGGGGGAGCGGACATAGGCGGTCACGCCGCCCCCGCCATTGCTGTAGAACAGCTTTTCGACCGTGCCCGCCGCCGCCGCGACGACCGGCGCGCCGGCCGGGGCCATGATGTCGACCCCGGTATGCTGCCGCTCGCCACCGCCGCGTTCCTCACCGAAGCTGTCGCGGATGCTCGACCAGCCGACGCCGCGCACTGGCAGGACCAGCTGCCCCGATGGCGGGCGTTCGGCGAGGCCGATCGGCGCGTTGGCGAACACCCGCGTCGGCCGACCGGACGATCCGCCGAAGTCGACCAGCAGCGCCACGAGGCCGCCGACCAGAACGAAGATGCCGAGGAACGCCCAGCCGATCCGGTTCACCGCCCGGACCCTATGGCTGGAAGATTGCCGGGGTGCCGGGCTTGACCATCAGCGACAGCCGCGCGGCGTCCCAGTTGGTCAGGCGGATACAGCCATTGCTCTCGGTCTTGCCGATATTCTCCGGCTCGGGCGTGCCGTGGATGCCGTAATGCTCCTTCGACAGGTCGATCCACACCGCGCCGACCGGGTTGTTCGGGCCGGGCGGCACGATCTCCTTGCTGTCCGACTTGTCGGCGTGGCGCAAGATCGCCGGGTTATATTGCCAGTCGGGATTGGGGGCGACGCCCTGAATCTTCCATTCGCCGATGGGAAGCGGATCGTGCGACGACCCCATGGTCGCCGGGAACTGGGCGAGGATCTTGTCGCCCTTGTATGCGCGCAGCCAGCCTTCCGACTTGTCGACCACCACCCGGTCGGCCTGGGGCTGGTTGGCGTCGACGTTCAGATTGGCGAGCGTCTGGCGGTAGTCGCCGGCCCAAGTGTCGGCATAGCTGCGCGACGAGGGCAGGACATTGGGGAACACGACGCGGGTGCCGGGGCGCAGCATCGTCTCCCGGCTGTTGAGCGCGACCAGCGTGGCGGGGGCGGTGTGGAACATCTCCGCCAGCTTTTCGAGCGGCGAGCGATAGCCGATCGTTGTCAGCTTCGCCTGTTCGGCATAATCCTTGGGGATCGGGTTGGTGTACGGCCCGGCCAGCGCGCGTTCGGACAGGGTCAGCGTGACGGTCGCCGGACGCATATTCGGGTTCAGCGCGCGGGTGGTCGCGGCATCGAGCGTGCCGGTGACCGGCAGCCCCCGCGCCGTCTGGAACCCGCGCAGCGCGCGCTTGAACAGCGCGCTGTCCTTGCCGTCGATCACGCCGGTGGTGAAGCCGTGACGGTCGAGCAGCACCTGCGCGTGCAGGATCGTCTGGTCGATCGCGGGGGCCTGCGGGGTCGGGGCGGGAGACTGCGCCACCGCGACACCGCTCGCCAGAATTGCTGCCAAGGCCAACCGCTTCATACACCATCCCCAACATCGTTGAGGATGGATAACGACCGGACTTCGCAGACGATCCTTACTTGCCGAGCGCGCCCGCAAAGGCGCGGATCGCCGCCGCCTCGTCACCGTTCCACACCGCGCCCGACACGGCGAGGAAGTCGGCCCCGGCGCGCACCAGATCGGGCGCGTTGTCCGGCGTGATGCCGCCGATCGCGACGCAGGGCAGTTCGAACACCGTCGACCACCACGACAGCAGCACCGGGTCGGCGACATGCGCGACCTGCTTGGTGGTGGTCGGGTAGAAGGCACCGAACGCGACGTAATCGGCCCCTGCCTCGCCCGCTTCCATCGCGAGGTGGCGGCTGTCGTGGACGGTCACGCCGATCTGGACGTTCGGGCCGAGCACATCGCGGGCCTCGCGCGGATCGCCGTCGTCCTGCCCCAGATGGACGCCATCGGCGCCCAGCCGCTTGGTCAGGCTGATGCTGTCGTTGACGATGAAGGCGACGTCATGGTCGGCGCAAATCTTCTGCAGCGGTTCGGCCAGCCGCGCGGCGGCGTGCTGGTCGATGTCCTTCACCCGGAACTGGAATGCCGCGACCGGCCCGGCGTCGAGCGCGCGGGCAAGGCGATCGGGGAAGGTCCCGGTCACGTCGAGCGGCGAGACGAGGTAGAGCTGGCACGGCGGCCGGCGCATGTCGCGGACGAACTGTTTGGCGAAATCGGGGGACAGCGGGCCGAGCGGATCTTCGTTCAGGGTCATGGCCCTTCCCTGCCCCAGTGTCGCGGCGGGTGGAAGGGTTTCGCGGGGTCAAAGTTCACTAAGTTCACACTTGCACGCGTTTCGTGCGCGCTGTTGCGAGTGATTTGCAACTTTCCCCTGCCCCGCCCCAATTCGTCATCCCCGCGCAGGCGGGGATCCATACACGCAACTTCAGCGACGTTGCCGCAGACGTCAGCGGCAATGGATTCCCGCCTTCGCGGGAATGACGATCGGGTGGAGCGACAATATCAAACAGCACCGGACGCGCGAACGCCCGGTGCCCGTTTTGCCATGGCCCGCAGGCTGTAGGAAAGCGTTACGCCGCGACCAGCGCTTTCTGGGTCGAGGCGCAGTGGATTTCGTCGATCGCCTGACCCAGCGCCGCGTCGAATTCGGCATCGGTCATGGGTGCGCGCAGGTCGGACAGCAGCGCGCGGCTGAAGCTGGCGATGATGCCGGGGTTCTTCGCCAGTTCGGCGCAGGCCTCGGTCCGGGCGAACCCACCCGACAGCGCGACGACGCGCAGCACGCGCGGATGGTCGACCAGCGGCTGGAACAGGCCGGGCTTGGCCGGCAGCGACAGCTTCAGCATGACCTTGTCCTTGCCGGTCAGCGTGTCGAGCGCCTTCAGCGTCTCTTCGAGCAGCATCTGGTCGGCCTCGGCCCGCTCGGCACTCTTGATGTTCACCTCGGGTTCGATGATCGGCATCAGGCCATGGGCCAGCACCTGATCGGCGATCTCGAACTGCTGTTCGACCACGGCGGCGATGCCGGCGCGGTTGGCGAGGTTGACGACCGAGCGCTCCTTCGTGCCGAAAATGCCGAGCTTGGTCGCGCGGGCGAGCAGCGTGTCGAGGTCGGGCATCGGCTTCATCAGCTGCACGCCGTCGGCCTCGTCCTCCAGCCCCTTGTCGATCTTCAGGAACGGCACGACACCCTTGTCGGCCAGCGCCTGCGGCACGGGCTTGCCGCCGGCTTCGCCGTCCATGGTGCGTTCGAACAGGATCGCACCGATCACCTTGTCCCCGGTAAAGGCGTCGGAGGTGATGATGCGGGCGCGCATGTCGTGGATCAGGCCGAACATTTCCTCGTCGGTGGTCCACGCGTCGTCGGCGACGCCATAGCCCTTCAGCGCCTTGGGCGTCGAACCGCCGCTCTGGTCGAGCGCGGCGATGAACCCGTGTCCGTCGGCAATCTTTGCAGTCATGTCGGCGATGTTCATGGTCGACCCCTTGGTTTCGAAAATGGTGTCAGAGCGCGAGCCAGCGCCGCAGCGCCTGGTCCACCTGCTCCATCGATGTCGCGTCCGCCTGACCCAGCACCCGCACGATGCGGCTGCGGCGCAGCGTCTTGATCTTGTCGACCTGCGCCTCGCTCTCGACCGAGATGCCGGTCGTGTCGGACACGGGGAACGGCACGCGGAACAGCGTTTCGCCGCCGGTCAGGCTGGTCATCGGCACCAGCGTGACCGAGGCGTGCGCTTCGTTGAACAGGTCGGATTGCACGACGAGGAACGGGCGCCGCTTGTTGGCCAGCGCCTCCGGCCCCTCGACCAGCACGATCATGCCGCGCCTTATTTCCACCGGCCGTCCTCCGCTTCCACCCGGTCGAAGAACGCCCAGTCGGCGCCGTCGTCGCGCGCGGCGGCGCGTTCGGACTGGCGGCGGGCCTCGGCGCGAAAGGCTTCGTCGTGCAGCTCGACATAGCGGCGCACGGCGTCGCGGGCGATGTCGCTCTTCGACCGCCCCTGCGACCGGGCGACGTTGGCGAGCCGCTCCTCCAATTCGGTGTCGAGTCGTACCCCTAGCAACGCCCTGCCCTTCGTTTAACGTGTTGAACGGGTAGTCGGGGTTGGGGTTGGGATCAAGCCTGTTGTGTGGGTATCAGGCGAAATGCCGCTTCCCATAGGCAACAGATACTCGTCACCCCAGCGCAGGCTGGGGTCTCCTGGTGGTCGAGGGTGACGCCAACCAACGGGGAGACCCCAGCCTGCGCTGGGGTGACGGTATTCGGGCGGGCGGGTGCACGCCCCTTACGAACAGGCTCAGCGCGTCAGTGCGGCGACCCCAGGCAGGTCCTTGCCTTCCATCCATTCGAGGAACGCGCCGCCGGCGGTCGAGATGAAGCTGAACTGGTCGCTCACCCCGGCCTGATTGAGCGCGGCGACGGTATCGCCCCCGCCCGCGACCGACACCAGCGAGCCATCGGCGGTCAGCGCCGCCGCCGTCCGGGCGAGTGCCACCGTCGCGACGTCGAACGGCGGGGTTTCGAACGCGCCCATCGGCCCGTTCCACACCAGCGTCCGGCAGTTCTTCAGCACATCGCCCAGCGCCTCGGTCGCGGCCGGGCCGACGTCGAGGATCATTTCATCGGCGGCAACTTCGTGGACGTTGACGGTGCGGGTGGCGGGGTTCGGCTTGAACTCCTTAGCGACCACGACATCGTAGGGCAGGTGGATGGTGCAGCCAGCCTTTTCGGCCGCATCGAAGATTTCATCCGCAGTGCCGGTCAGGTCATGCTCGCACAGCGACTTGCCGACATCGACCCCGCGCGCCGCCAGGAAGGTGTTGGCCATGCCGCCGCCGATGATGAGGTGGTCGACCTGCCCGACCAGATGCTTCAGCACGTCGAGCTTCGACGACACCTTGGCGCCGCCGACGACGGCGGCAACCGGGTGCTGCGGATTGCCCAGCGCCTTGTCCAGCGCGTCGAGTTCGGCCTCCATCTGGCGGCCGGCAAAGGCAGGCAGCTTGTGCGCGAGGCCCTCGGTAGAGGCATGGGCGCGGTGCGCGGCGGAAAAGGCGTCGTTGACATAATAGTCGCCGAGCGCGGCCATGGTTTCAACGAGTTGCGGGTCGTTCTTCTCTTCGCCCGCGAAGAAGCGGGTGTTTTCCAGCACGGCGATGTCGCCCGGCTGCATCATGCGCACGGCTTCGGCGGCACCGGTCCAGTCGACGAAGCGGACTTCGCGACCGAGCACGTCGGACAGCGGCTTCGTCACGGGCGCCAGCGACATGGTCGGGTTCGGCTGCCCCTTCGGCCGGCCGAAATGGGCGAGGATCAGCACGATCGCGCCGCGATCCGCCAGTTCGGTGACGGTGCCGATGGTGGCGCGCAGGCGAGTGTCGTCGCTGACGGCGCCATCGGCCATCGGCACGTTCAGGTCCTCACGAACCAGCACACGCTTGCCGGTGAGGTCGCCCATATCGTCGAGCGTCTTGAAATTACGGCTCATGTCTTGCTCCCAATTGCCGTTCGGTCCGAGCGGCATCGAGAACGCGTCCCGAACGCCGCGGCCCTAACGGGGTTGTTCGATAGAAATCGTGTCGCCGACGCGGATCATGCCGCCTTCGATCACCTGCGCCAGCGCGCCGCCGCGCCAGTCGGGGGTGAGCGCGGCGCGCAGGCCCTCGGCGATGGTTTCCATGCGGCTGCACGGATCGCATTCCTTGGTGATGTCGAGCAGCACCTCGCCGATGCGCAGGCGGACGCCGGCGGTCTGCGGCAGGTCGAAATCCTCGACCAGCAGGTTCGCGCGGCGTTCCCACCATGGCAGCTCATGGCCGATCAGCGTCATCGCCTGTGCCCAGTCGCCGACTTCCATCAACGACACCTGCCGCTTGTTGCGGCCGGGTTTCAGCGCGCCGCGGAAATCACCGTCGATGCCGGTTTCGACGGTGACGCGCACCGTCTGCAGCAGTTCGATCGGCCCGCGCGAAAAGGCGTGGCGGGCGATGCCCTTCAGGATACCGCCCGCCACCGGGATCAGCCCAGCTTCGCCATGGCGGACGCGGTGTCGACCATGCGGTTCGAGAAGCCCCATTCGTTATCGTACCACGACACGACGCGGACCAGCTTGCCGTCGAGCACGGCGGTCTCGAGGCTGTCGACGGTCGACGAGGCCGGCGTGTGGACGATGTCGATCGAGACGAGCGGTTCGTCCGAGAAGACCAGCACGCCCTTCAGCGGGCCCGATTCCGACGCGGCCTTCAGGATCGCGTTCACTTCGTCCTTCGTCGTGTCGCGCTTCGGGGTGAAGGTCAGGTCGACGAGGCTGCCATCGGGCACCGGCACCCGGACCGCCGACCCGTCGAGACGGCCCTTCAGTTCGGGCAGCACTTCCCCGACCGCGCGGGCGGCGCCGGTGGTGGTCGGGATCATCGACATGGCGGCGGCACGGGCGCGGCGCAGGTCCGGGTGGATCTGGTCGAGGATCTTCTGATCGTTGGTATAGGCGTGGATCGTGGTCATCAGGCCGCGTTCGATGCCGATCGAATCGTTCAGCACCTTGGCGACGGGTGCCAGGCAGTTGGTGGTGCACGACGCGTTCGACACGATGGTGTGGCCCGCTTCGAGCTTGTCGTGGTTGACGCCGTACACGACGGTCAGGTCGACATTCTTGCCCGGAGCCGAGATCAGCACGCGCTTGGCACCCGCATCGATATGCTTCTGGCAGCTGTCGCGGTCGGTGAAGAAGCCGGTGCATTCGAGAACCAGTTCGACGCCCAGTTCCTTGTGGGGCAGGTTGGCCGGGTCCCGTTCGGCGGTGACGCGGATGCGCTTGCCGTCGATGACCAGATCGTCGCCTTCGGCGGCGACGTCACCCGGATAGCGGCCATGGACCGAATCGCGGCTGAACAGCCAGGCGTTCGACTTCGCGTCGGCCAGGTCGTTGATCGTCACCAGTTCCAGCCCGCTGTCGGGCCGTTCGAGGATCGCGCGCGCCACCAGACGGCCGATGCGCCCGAACCCGTTGATCGCTACTTTCGTCATATCCGCGTCTCCTCAGTTGCCAAGCCGTGCCAGCACCTTGGCGGTGATGGCATCGGCGGTAAGGCCGAAATGTTCGTAGAGCTTGTCGGCCGGGGCCGATGCGCCGAAGCGGTCGATGCCGAAGCGCAGGCCGTCGACCATGGTGTAGCGTTCCCAGCCGATGGTCGTGCCCGCCTCGATCGAGACGCGGAGGATGTCGTCCGGACGGGCGTGCGGCAGCACGTCCTCACGGTACGCGGCGTCCTGCGCGTCGAAGCGCGACCAGCATGGCATCGACACGACATCGGCACCGATGCCCCTGGCTTCCAGCTGCTGTGCGACGCCGATAGCGATCTCGACCTCCGAACCGGTCGCGATCAGGATGACGCGGCGGTCGGCTTCGGCCGATTTCAGGCGATAGGCGCCCTTCGCGCTGCGGTTCTCACCGGTCTGGTCACGCAGCTGCGGCAGGTTCTGGCGCGACAGCGCGAGCAGCGACGGGCCGTCGCGACGCTGTACCGCCAGTTCCCAGCATTCCGCCGTCTCGACCGCATCGGCGGGGCGATAGACGTCGAGGCCGGGGATGATGCGCAGGCTCATCACATGTTCGATCGGCTGGTGCGTCGGGCCGTCCTCGCCCAGGCCGATCGAGTCGTGGGTCATCACATAGACGACGCCGGCATTCTGCAGCGCCGACAGGCGGATCGCGGGGCGGGCATAGTCGGCGAACACCAGGAAGGTGCCGCCATAGGCCAACACGCCGCCGTGCAGCGCCATGCCGTTCATCGCCGCCGACATGCCGAATTCGCGGATGCCGTAATGGATATAGCGGCCCGAATAATCCTGTGCCGTCAGCGCGACCTGCGCCTTGGTCTGGGTATTGTTCGAGGGCGTGAGGTCGGCCGAGCCGCCGATGGTTTCGGGCAGCGAGGCGTTGATCGCTTCCAGCGCCAGCGACGATGCGACGCGGGTCGCGATCTTCTTCGGCTCGGCGATCAGGCCGTCGATATGGGCCTTGAGCGACCAGCCATCGGGCAGCTTGTTCGCCATGCGGCGTTCGAACTCGGCACGGTCGGCATGGGCCGACAGGCGGCTGTTCCAGTCGGCATGGACCGAAGCCCCGCGCGCGCCGATTTCCTTCCAGGCGTCGGTCAGCGGCTCGGGCAGGTGGAAGGCGTCATGCTCCCACAGCAAGGCGGCACGGGTGGCGAGGATTTCGTCGGCACCGAGCGGCGAGCCATGGACCTTGTGGCTGCCGCCCTTGTTCGGCGAACCCTTGCCGATGATCGTGCGGCAGCGGACCAGCGACGGGCGCGGGTCGGCGGCGGCTTCGGCGAGCGCGCGTTCGATGTCGGCGAAGTCGTGGCCGTCACAGGCGACGACGTGCCAGCCGGTCGCAGCGTAGCGGGCCGAGACGTCCTCGCTGGTCGACAGATCGGTCGATCCGTCGATGGTGATGCGGTTGTCGTCCCACAGGACGTTCAGGCGGCCGAGCTTGAGGTGGCCGGCAAGGCCGATCGCCTCATGGTTGATACCTTCCATCAGGCAGCCGTCGCCGGCGATCACCCAGGTGCGGTGATCGACCAGGCCGTCACCGAACACGGTGTTCAGGTGGCGTTCGGCGGTCGCCATGCCGACCGCCATCGCGAGGCCCTGCCCCAGCGGGCCGGTGGTGCATTCGATGCCGGGGAGTTCGAAGTTTTCCGGATGGCCGGCGCACGGGCTGCCGAGCTTGCGGAAATTCGCGATGTCCTGAATGGTCGGCTTGGCATAGCCGGTCAGATGGAGGAGCGAATAGATCAGCATCGATCCATGGCCCGCCGACAGCACGAAGCGGTCGCGGTCGGCCCAGTGCGGATCAACCGGATCGAACTTCAGGAATTTCGACCAGAGGACGGTGGCGACATCGGCCATGCCCATCGGCATACCGGGATGCCCGGAGTTGGCGGCCTCCACCGCGTCCATCGACAAAACGCGGATGGCGTTGGCGAGTTCGAGCTGGGATATGGTCACGCGCACTCCTGTTGGGCGCTACTGGGGTCGGGCGAGCCTTTGGAACCGTCGCGCCGTTCAGTCAACCGCCAAACCCGAAGGTTGTTTAACATGTATAGCAAGGATCGAATTATCAGATGAGCGACGACCCCCATGCCGCCACGATCGCCCGGATCGACCAGGCGCTGGCGCGGATCGAGCGCGCGGCACAGGTCGGCACGCAAACGACTCGCGCGCTGGCGTCGCGCCACGCCGCGCTGCGCACCCGGATCGGCGATGCGATCGGCGCGCTGGACGCGGTGATCGCGCGCGAAGCGGACGCCGACTGATGGGCCAGATCACGCTGAACATCGCTGGGCGCAACCATCAGGTCGGGTGCCGCGACGGGGAGGAACCGAAGCTGCGCGCGCTGGGCGCGATGCTGGAACGCCATGCCCCCGCCGCGCAGCACGCATCGGGCGGATCGCCGGAACGCACGCTGCTCTACATCGCACTCATCCTTGCCGACCAATTGTCGGAGCGGGAGGCTCCGGCGGCGGCGGACGGAACCGCCGAATTGCTCGATCGGATCGCCGAACGACTGGAAGCGGTCGCATCGGCCCTTGAGCAGCCGGCCCCGGACGCCTAGATAGGACGTGGCGGGACTGCCCGGTGCGAGCCTTGCATAATCCCTGAGGCTATTTCTTCATCCATGGGGGTTGTCCCTGCGCAGATCCTGGTCTGACGTACATGATCCCCACCTGACGTACCGTGCGTCAGTGGATAACGCGGCAAACGGCCCATGGTGGTTCCGCCACACCCCACGCCCATGACCGACAAGCGCGCCCTTCGCGCCGAGCTGCGCGCGCGGCGGCGGAAGTTCGTCGCGGGACGGCCGACGGCCCCTGCCCCGCCCGCCCTGTTTCTGGACGCGCTGCGCCCCGGCTTGATCGTCGCCAGCTATGTCCCGATCGGAGGCGAGGCCGATCCCGCGCGGTTCGACCGGGCCGTGCGCATGGCCGGCGCGTCGCTGGCATGGCCGGTGGTCGTGGATCGCGAATCGCCGATCAGCTTCCACATCGACGATGCGATGCAGGACGGCCCGTTCGGGTTGCGCCAGCCGGAGCCGCGGTCGTCGGCGGTCGCCCCGGACATAATCCTGACGCCGCTGGTCGGGTTCGACGCGGCGGGCAACCGGCTGGGCCAGGGGGCGGGCCATTACGACCGGGCGTTCGCGCGCTGGCCGGGGGCGCTGCGAATCGGTATCGCGTGGTCGGTGCAGCAGGTCGATGCCCTGCCGTGCGATCCGTGGGACGTGCCGCTGCACGCGATCGTCACCGAAACCGACCTGTTCCTGACCGGAGAATGCCCATGAACGAGCCGACATGGCGCAAACCCGCCGGCGTCCTGGCGATCCTGCTGATGCTGACGCTGTGGGCGATCGCGGTGGCGATGCTGTCGCCGGTCGTCGGCGGCTGGCACTGGGTGGTGCAGCTGGTGTTCTACGTCATCGCGGGCGTCGCATGGCTATGGGTATTGCCGATGCGGCGGATGTTGGCGTGGATGGAAACGGGCCGCTGGCGGTAGCGCCGATCCGGTAAGGATGGCGCGAGTGACGGGGCTCGAACCCGCGACCTCCGGCGTGACAGGCCGGCGCTCTAACCAACTGAGCTACACCCGCTCTCTAGCGAGGAGGCGGCGTCTAGGGTAGCGAATCGCCGGTGTAAAGCGGGTTTTTCACTCAGCGCGCGAAAAGCTGTCCGCCTGCCCCTATTCGGCGTTGGTGACGGTCAGCCGCAGGCCGAGGACCAGCGCATTGCCCCATGTCGGGTTCAGCCCCGGCGCCACGACATATTGGACATGCGGCTGCACCCCCAGCCAGCCGGTCAGCGGGAGGCGGTGGTTGAGTTCGATCACTGCCTCTCCCCGCGCCGGGGTGATGCCTTCGCTGCGCAAGATGGCGCGGCCGGCGCTGCCGCCCCCGGCATAGGCGATGGCGATGCCGCTATCGTCCTGCGGTCGCCCGGCGATCAGCCCGCGCCAGACGAGACCGAGCGAGGAGAAGCCGCCGAAGATATTCGCCCGGTCGCTGGCAATGCCCAGCCGGAAGAAACCACGCATTCCGCGCGTGCGGTCGCCGGCCAGCTGCGCCTCGCCGCGCAGGTACAGCCCCTGGCTGCGCACCTGCCGGATGATCGCGGCGCGGGTTGCCGCGTCGAAGCGGTCGTCGCTGCGCCCGGTATAGGCCCAGCCGCCGGCGAGCAGGCGGACCTGCCCCAGTTCGGCATCGGCCTCCGCGATCAGCAGCGCGCCGTCGCGGCCGTCGATCCCGACCCAGCTGCGCCGGGGACGCGCGGGGTCGTTGGGCACGCCATCGGCGGCGGCGGCGCGCAGGGTCAGCCGGTCGCCCAGCTTGACCTGTCCCCGCAGGGCCAGGCTGGTGCTGGGAAAGGTCGAGGGGCCGCCCCGCCCCGACCCGCCCAGATCGGTGCCCATGCCGAACGCGCTGTTGACGAACAGCAACGACGTCTGGAGCGTGTCGAATTCGCTGTTCACGTCGTACAGCCCGGCCTTTACCGACCAGCGGTCGCCGGTGCCGTGATGTTCGGCCCACGCCTCCAGCACGCGCAGCAACGGTACGCCCGATTCGATGCTGGACACGATCTGGCCGTCGCCGACGACATCGCCGCTGAAGCTGGCGCCGCTGTTGTAGAAGGCGTGGACCAGCGCGGTCGTGCGGGGGACGCCGGCCAGCGCGTCGAGATCGGCGGTGGCGATGGCGCTGGCATTGCTGATCCAGCGCGTGCCCCGCCGCCGCCCGCCCGCGACCGACGACAGGATGTCGCCGGTATAGGCCAGTTGCAGCACGAGGGGGTCGTGCGCCTCGACCTCCGGCAGTTCGACATTGCCCGGTGTACGTTCGACGCTGGGCGCGGCGACCTGTGCCGCCGCGGGGGTTGCTCCGCCCGCCGCCAGCAACACCGCCCCGGCCACCCTGCCCCATGCCACCCGCATATCGTCGTCCAGCCCCGTTGCCTGTCGGACAGGCCATGCGGCGGGCCGTTACAACCATCGGGCCGGTTCGTGCAGGGGGCAGTGCAAATTTCGTTACGGGCGGCGCAGGACGGCGGTGGGGTTGACCGCCCGGCGGGGTGCGGGACATGCTGCGCGATTGCCACGGGGACACGCCATGTATCAGCGCTTTGCCGACATCATCGACGCCGTGACTGCGATCCGGCACGACATCCACGCCCATCCCGAACTGGCCTTTGCCGAACATCGCACCGCCGCGCTGGTCGCCGAGGCGCTGGCCGCCGCCGGGTTGCAGGTGACGACCGGGATCGGCGGGACCGGGGTGGTCGGGACGCTCAGCCACGGGCGGCCGGGGCCGGCGCTGGGCCTGCGCGCCGACATGGACGCGCTGCCGTTCCATGAAGAGGGCACGCCGCCCTATGCCAGCGCCGCCACCGGCGTGTTTCATGGGTGCGGCCATGACGGGCATACCGCGATCCTAATCGGCGCGGCGCGGCATCTGGCGTCGCTGCCGCCGTTCGAGGGCACGATCCATTTCCTGTTCCAACCCGCCGAAGAGGGCCATGCCGGCGCGCGGGCGATGATCGAGGACGGGCTGTTCGACCGTTTCCCGTGCGATTACGTCTTTGCGCTGCACAACTGGCCCGACCTGCCGGCGGGCGAGGTACAGACCCGGCCCGGCCCGATCATGGCGGCGGCCGACAAGTTCGAGATCGTGATCCATGGCAAGGGCGGCCACGCCGCACAGCCGCATACCACGCCCGATGCGGTACTGGCCGCAGCGCAGTTGGTGACGCAGCTCAACACCATCGTCGCGCGGCGCGTGCCGCCGACCCGCTCCGCCGTGCTGTCGGTCACGCAGATCGCCGGCGGGCTGACCCACAATGTCATCCCGGCGGAGGTGCGGCTGGTCGGCACGGTCCGCACCTTCGACCCACAGGCGCAGGCGATCGTCGAGGGCGCGATCCGGGCGATGGCGGAAGGGACCGGCATCGCCACCGACACGCGGGTCGAGGTCAACTATACCCGATATTACCCCGCCACGATCAACGATGCGCAGGCGGCGGCGATCGCGCTGGCGGCGGCGGCCGATGCCGGCCTGCCCCATGCCGAGGCACCCGACCCAGCGTTCACCTCCGAAGACTTCTCGTTCATGCTGCAGGCGTGTCCGGGCGCCTATGTCTGGCTGGGACAGGCGCGGGCGGAGGGGGAGAATGCCGCGCTCCACCATCCGCGCTACGACTTCAACGATGCGATCATCGGGCCGGGCATCGCGTGGATCACGGCACTGGCGGCGCGGGTGGTCGGGGTCGCGGTCGACTGAACGCCTACAGATATTTCAGCATCGATCGGATCGCGGACCTGCAGGTGCAGGGAAAACGTCTCGCGCACATGGTTAAGCAGCATGACGGCTATCACGAAGCCGCGCAGGGCATCGATCGATTACAGGTGGGTGGTCGCAATCGCCCTGTCTATCGTCGCCACCGCGCGGCCCCGTGCCCCTGCCCGTCAAAGGTTGCCGTCGCCATGTCCTGCCCCCGAACCGATCCTCGCCGCCGCCATAGCGCGTCGGTCCGGTAGCAGGCGGCGATGACAGGGTGGCCGTCGGCGCGCTATGGCGACGCCACGAACTCCACGGCCCGCAACGGGGCCCTGTCGAAGGAACCATCCCATATGGCATTGCTCTACACCGCAGCACCGGAGCGGGGGCGCGTCTGGGCCTCGATGTTTGCCGAGGCGCTTCCCGAACTGGAGGTGCGGCTGTCGCCCGACATCGGCGATCCGGCGGAGGTGCGGTTCCTGGCGGCATGGACGCTGCCGCCGGGATTGATCGAGACGCTGCCGAAGCTGGAAGTGCTTTTCTCGATCGGTGCGGGGGTCGATCAGCTCGACCTGTCGCAGATCCCGGATCATGTGACGATCGTGCGGCTGGTCGAACCGAACCTCGCGGCGGCAATGGCCGAATATGTCGCGATGACCGTGCTGGCGCTGCACCGCGACCTGTACGCCTATGCCGATCAGCAGCGGGACGAACTTTGGCGGGAATTGCCGCAGGTTCCGGCGGCGGAACGGCGGGTCGGCATCGCCGGGCTGGGGCAGATGGGGGCGGCGGCGCTGGCCGCGCTGGCGCCGTTCGGCTTCGCGCTGTCGGGATGGAGCCGGTCGCCGCGCGACGTGCCGGGGGTGACGTGCTTCCATGGGCCGGACGGCTTGCGCGACTTCGCCGCGCAGGCCGACATCCTCGTCAACCTGCTGCCGCTGACGCCCGAAACGCGCGGCATGTTGGGACAGGAGCTGTTCGACCGGATGCCGAAGGGGGCCGCGATCGTCAGTGCCGGGCGGGGCGGGCATCTCGACCCGCAGGCGCTGATCGCGGCGCTGGACAGCGGGCAGCTGTCGCGGGCGATCCTCGACGTGACGCCGGTCGAGCCATTGCCGGCGGGCGATCCGCTCTGGCGTCATCCGGGCGTGGTGGTGACGCCGCATGTCGCGGCGGCGACCGATAACGCGGGGTCGGGAAAGGCGGTGATCGCCAATCTGCGCCGCTATCTGGCCGGCGAACCGATGATCGGCGTCGTGCCGCGCGATCGGGGATATTGAGGAGGGAACGCGCTGTGGCCGCATCCAATGATGCGCCATGGCGCGAGTGACGGGGCTCGAACCCGCGACCTCCGGCGTGACAGGCCGGCGCTCTAACCAACTGAGCTACACCCGCTCTCTAGCGAGGAGGCGGCCTTTACGGAGCCGCGCCGGGGCTGTCAACGCCGCTATTGGCATTTCCTGCATTTCGTTGCGTTGGCGGCACGTCCTGGACCAGCGTGCCGTGTTCGAACAGGAAGCCGGCGATGTCGGGCTTGCCCGCGCCCTTCAGCACCGTCTGGATGATGATGAGCAGCGGCACGGCCAGCAAGGCGCCCGGCGTGCCCCAGACCCAGCCCCAGAAGCTCAGCGTGATGAGGATCATCAGCGGGTTGATGGTCAGCCGGTGGCCGACGACCAGCGGGGTGATGACGTTCGCTTCCACCAGATGCGCGCCGACCATGATCGCGGCGGGCAGCAGCGCCCACCAGATGTCGGTAAAGGTCATCAGCCCGCCCAGCGCCAGCAACAGCGCGGCGAAGATTGGCCCAAGATACGGGACATAGTTGAGGAGCGCGACGAGTCCGCCCCACATCAGCGGCGTCGGCATCCCGATATACCACAGCGCCGCCGCGACGATCACGCCCAGCATCAGGTTGATGAGGGTGATGGTGCCGAGATAGGCCGAGGTGTCGTCGACGACGTTCTGGATCACCCGCGCGGTCGCCATCGCCCCGCCGAAGCTGGAGCGGCCGGTGATCGCCGCGCGCCGCAAATTGGTCCACCCAGCGAGGAAGAAATAGATTACGAGGATCGCGAAGAACATCTCCAGCAGCGCGGACGGGGCCGAGGTGGTGACGAGGTCGAGCAACGATTGCGGCGGCGCGACGCTGCTGGCGGTCTGCTTGGCGGGCGCGGTCGCGACATTGGCGATCAGGCCGTTCACGAATTTTTCGAGACTGGCATAGAAATCGATCAGCGGTGCGACGTTATGCTGCACGCGGTCGATGCGGTCGGGCAGGATTTGCGCCCAGCCCCACGCCGGCACCACGATCGACGCCAGCGCGCCGTTGGCGATGATCAGGAACAGCAGCACGCAGAAGAACGCGGCGAGCGGCGCCGGCACGCGGTTCCGCTCCTGCCATTCGAGCAGCGGGACCAGCGCGATGGCGATGACGATCGCGGCGGTCAGCGGCAGGAAGAAGCGCGCGCCCGCCTGCAACGCGAACGGCAGCGCCAGCACCAGCCCGACGCCGGCGATCAGCGTCAACGCCGCCAGCAACCGGTCGCGGCGCAGTTCCTCGGTCGGGGCGTCGACCACCGCATCGACCGGATCGGACGGCGGCGTGGCGGCCGTGCCGGTCGCCCCCGCGCGGTCGACCGGCGGGGGGGAAGCGATGGAGTCGGGTGCGGAATCTGCCATAAAATCTGTCTAATCCTTCGTGGCGGTCCGCGCCATCGGCGGCGTAACGCGCGGCAGCGGGATTTGCGCCATGGCGGACCGCCGGATATGGGCGTCGCCCGGCATGGGGCCGGTGGACTGGAGCGATGACGGACGACCAACGGGCGCCTGCCCCCCTGCCCCCTGCCCTGATGCCGATCGCCGACGACCTGAACCGGCTGTCGGACATCGACCGGCGGCGGCGGCTGATCCCGATCGCCGGGCGCGACTTCGCATCGAACGACTATCTGGGGCTGGCCGGGTCGCCGGACCTGCGCTGCGCGGTCGAAAATGCCGTGGCGCGCGGCGTGCCGGTCGGGTCGGGCGGATCGCGGCTGTTGCGGGGCAATCATGCGGAGCATGAGGCACTGGAGGCGGAGGCCGCCGCGTTCTTCGGCAGCGAAAGCGTCTTGTGGTTCGGCAGCGGCTTTTCCGCCAATGCCGCGCTGCTGGCGACGCTGCCCCAGCGTGGCGACCTGATCGTCCATGATACGCTGATCCATGCCAGCGCGCATGACGGGATGCGGATGGCACGCGCGCCGTCGGTCGCGGCGGGGCATAACGACCCGGAGGCGATCGAGGACGCGATCCGCGACTGGCGGCGACAGGGCGGCACTGGCAGCCCGTGGATCGCGGTCGAGAGCCTGTACAGCATGGACGGCGACCGCGCCCCACTGTCGGCGCTGGCCGAGGTCGCCGCGCGGCACGACGCGATGCTGCTGATCGACGAGGCCCATGCGACCGGCGTGTTCGGTCCCGATGGCCGGGGCCTTGCCGCCGCGCTGGAGGGACAGCCGAACGTGGTCACCCTGCGCACCTGTGGCAAGGCGCTGGGCAGCGAGGGCGCACTGGTCTGCGGGCCGGCGGTGGTCACCGATTTCCTGGTCAACCGGGCGCGGGGGTTCATCTTTTCGACCGCGCCTTCCCCCGTGATGGCGGCGGCGGTCCGTGCGGGGCTGCGTATCCTGAAACAGGAACCGGAGCGGCGGGTGCGACTGGCCGAGTTGACCGCCTTGGCGGCGGAGCGGCTGGGCCCGCTGGGCGCGACCGTCAGCGGGTCGCAGATCCTGCCGCTGATCGTCGGGGAGGATGGTCGGGCGATGGCGCTGGCGGCGGCGCTGCAGGCGCGCGGGTTCGACGTGCGCGGCATCCGCCCGCCGACCGTCCCCGCCGGCACCGCGCGGCTGCGGATTTCGCTGACGCTCAATATCGACGCGGCCGACATTGCCGCGCTGGGCGATGCCCTGGGGGAACTGGCATGACCGTGATCGTCGTCACCGGCACCGATACCGATGTCGGCAAGACCGTGTTCGCAGCGGCACTGACCGCCGCGCTGGGCGCATCCTATTGGAAGCCGGTACAGGCCGGGACCGACGACGGCACCGACCGGCAGCGGGTCGCGCGCCTCGCCGGGATCGCACCCGACCGCATCCTGCCCGAGGCCTATTCGCTCGCCACCCCCTGTTCCCCGCATCGCGCGGCGGCAATCGACGGGGTGACGATCGATCTGGCCCGGCTGGCGTTGCCGGAGGTGGCGGGGCCGCTGGTGGTCGAGGGGGCGGGCGGCGTGCTGGTGCCGATCGTCGGGACCACGACCTTTGCCGACCTGTTCGCACGGTGGGCGCGACCAGTGGTGCTGGTGGCGCGCACCGCGCTCGGCACGATCAACCACAGCCTGTTGTCGATCGAGGCGCTCCGCGCGCGCGGCGTGCCGATCCGGGGCATCGCGTTCATCGGCGATGCGGTGCCCGACAGCGAGGAAACGATCGTGCGACTGGGCGACACGCGGCGGCTGGGTCGCCTGCCGTTCGTGCCGGACCTGACGCCCGACGCGCTCGCCCGCGCCTTTGCCGGCGGGTTCGACGTGGAGGATTTCCAATGAGCGCGGTGTGGCATCCCTTTACCCAGCACGGGCTGCGCGAACCGATCCCCCGGATCGTGCGCGGCGATGGCGCGGCGCTGTGGAGCGACGACGGGCGGCGGATCATCGATGCGATCTCGTCATGGTGGGTGACGACGCACGGCCACAACCACCCGCGCATCGCCGCCGCCATCGCCGAACAGGCGGGCACGCTCGACCAGATCATCTTTGCCGGCCACACGCACGAACCAGCCGAAACGCTGGCGGCGGGGCTGTGCGCGATGCTGCCCGATGCGCTGACCCGCGTGTTCTTTTCCGATTCGGGATCGACCAGCGTCGAGGTCGCGCTGAAAATGGCGCTGGGCTATTGGCGCAACCGGGGCGAGGCGCGGCACCGTATCCTGGTGCTGGAGCATGGTTATCATGGCGATACGATCGGCGCGATGTCGGTCGGTGCGCGTGGCGTATTCAACCAGGCCTATGCCCCGTTGCTGTTCGACGTGGGATCGATCCCCTTCCCCGATCCCGGCCGCGAACAAGCCACTTACGACGCGCTGGAAGCGGCGTGTCGCGCGGGTGCGGCGGCGTTCATCGTCGAGCCGCTGGTGCTGGGTGCCGGTGGGATGCGGATGTACCCGCCCGCCGTGCTGGCCGAGATGCAGCGCATCTGTCGCACGCACGACGTGCTGTTCATCGCCGACGAGGTGATGACCGCGTGGGGCCGCACCGGCACGCTGACCGCTTGCGAACAGGCCGGGGTCGTGCCGGACATCCTGTGCCTGTCGAAAGGGCTGACCGGGGGGGCGATCCCTCTGGCGGTGACGATGGCGAGCGAGGCGGTGTATCAGGCGCATTATGGCCCGGACCGGGCGACGATGTTCTTTCATTCGTCGAGCTACACCGCCAATCCGATCGCCTGCGCCGCCGCCAATGCCAACCTCGCGATCTGGCGCGAGGAGCCGGTCGCTGAACGGATCGCATCGCTGGGCGAGCGACAGGCGGTTCGGCTGGCGGCACTGGCGCAGCATCCGCGCGTGTCGGGCGCGCGGCGGTTGGGCACGATCGCCGCGTTCGAGCTGGATGGCGACGGAGGCTATCTGTCCGATCGCGCACCGCGATTAATAGCCCGGTTCCGCGATGCCGGGCTGTTGCTGCGGCCGCTGGGGACGACGCTGTACGTCATGCCGCCCTATTGCATTGGCGATGGCGATCTGGACGCGATCTACGCGGCGCTCGGCGAGGCGTGCGACGCGGGGTGATCAGGACGCGGCGTTGCGGCGCCGCGTTTCCCAGCCCTTGCGCGCGGCGGCCGATCGATCGGTGGCGGGGCGTTCTGCCGCCGCCTTGCCACCGCGCCGGGCCGAGGCATGGGTGTCCGGCTTGCCACGCCCCGAACCGGACTTGTTACCGCCGCCCGAATCTTTGTTGACGGTCGCCCAGGCGCGGGCCTCCGCTTCCTGTTCGGGCACGCCGCGCTCCTCATAGCTTTCGGCGATGTGCGCGGCCTTGCGCTTCTGCTTGTCGGTGTAGCTGCTCTTGTCGCCGCGCGGCATGTCGTGCCTCCGTTATGCAAGGGGTTGGCGGGGTTTCATGCCGAGAGGATCGAGGTGTAGAGCGCATGATAGCGCTCCGCCATCGCTTCGACCGAAAAGCGTTCGGCGACGATCCGGCGGCACTCCGCGCGGTCGATCTCCCCTATCCGGTCGATCGCGGCGATGGCTTCGTCAAGCGTGTCGACCAGGAAGCCGTTGACGCCGTGTTCGATCAGTTCGGGCATCGATCCGCGATTATAGGCGATGACCGGCGTGCCGCACGCCATCGCCTCGACCACCGACAGGCCGAACGGTTCGTCGAAGCCGATCAGGTGGAGCAACGCCCGCGCCCCGCCCAGCAGGTCGGTGCGCGCCTTTCCCCCGACCGCGCCGTGATAGACGACACGCTCGCCATCGATATGCGGCTCGACGTCCTCGCGCCAATAGCGGTCGTCCTGCACGATGCCGGCCATGTGCAGGCGGCGGCCGCTGGCGTGGGCGGCGGCGATGGCCTCCGCCGCGCCCTTGTCCGGGTGCATCCGGCCGAAGAACAGCAGGTCGTCGCTGCCGGTAGCATCGAACGGAAAGGTATCGAGCGGAATGCCGTGATGGATCGTCGCGGCATAGTTGAGCGCGGGGTGGCGGTCGGCATCGCTGATCGCGACATAGTGCACCCGGTCCTGATAGGGCGCGTACATCGGCAGGATGCGGTCCGACGAAAAGCCGTGGATCGTCGTCACCATCGGCGTGTCGACCAGCCCCGAAAAGGCATGCGCCGGGAAATCCGCCTGGTTATGGATCAGGTCGAACTCGCCCGCCCGTTCGAAGACATGGGCGAGGTGCGCGAATTCCCACACTTTCGCATCGATCGACGGGTCCTCGCTATACGGGGCGGGCACCACGCCGGCGAGGGTCGCGGCGGTGATACTGTCCTGCGTCGCGAACAGAGTCACGTCGACGCCGCGCGCGACCAGCGCCTCGGTCAGCAGGCTGGTGACCAGTTCCCACGGGCCATAGTGGCGCGGCGGCGTGCGCCACGCGATCGGGGCAATCATCGCGATGCGCATCAGGAGACTTTCAGGATCAGCCCCTCGGCGGGGCGTAAGGTGTGGGGATTACGAGCGTCGGCATGAGTCGAAAGGACGACCTCGCTCGCCTCAATCGGGTTGGTGGCGGGCTGGTCACCGAGGTTCAGGACAATGCGATAGGCCCCGCGGCGATAGGTCAGGACATCGCCTTCCGCACGGACATCGCTGATCGGCCCGGTCGCCAGCGCAGGCGTCGCGCGGCGGAGCGCCAGCAGGCGGCGATAGAAGCTCAGCATCGACGCCGGATCGCTCGCCTGCGCCGCGACGTTCAGCGGCAAATGCGCCGGGTCGATCGGCAGCCACGGATCGCCGGTGGTGAACCCACCGCTCGCATCCCACGGCAGCGGCGTGCGCACCGGATCGCGGCCCAGACCCAGGCCGGGTTCGCGCAGTTCGCGCGGGTCCTGTACCTTGTCCGGCGGCACCTGTGCGTCGGTGAGACCCAGTTCGTCGCCTTGATACAGCGTCGGCGTGCCGCGCAGCGTCAGCAGCAGCATCGCCGCCACCCGCGCCTGTGCCGTACCGACACGGGTCGCGATGCGCGGGCGGTCGTGGTTGCCCAGCACCCAGTTGGGCCAGCCGCCCTCGGGCAGCGCCGCCTCATAGTCCACGATCCTCGCGGCGAGTTCGGCGGCGTCCCACTTCGCCTCGATCAGCTGGAAATTGAACGGCAGGTGGACGCCGGGGGCTTCCGCCGTGCCGTAATAGGTCATCAGCTTCGGCACGGCCAAATAGATTTCGCCGACCAGCACCGCGCCGAACTCGTCCGCCTGTCGCCGCATCGCCGTGCCGATGGCGTGGACCTCGGGCTGGTCGGTCGAGTTGAGCTGCAACACGCGGTGCATGTCGCCCATCCCTTCACGGAAATCGGGGTTGGGCGGATTGTCGGGAAACTCGGCGTGCTTGACCATGTGCCACTGCACATCGATGCGGAACCCGTCGACGCCGCGGTCGAACCAGAAGCGCATCGCCGCCAGCATCGCCGCCTGCACGTCCGGGTTGCGCCAGTTCAGGTCGGGCTGTCCGGGCAGGAAGGCGCGCGAGTAATATTGCCCAGTGGGGGGATCGAAGGTCCAGGCCGGCCCGCCGAAATCGCTGATCCAGTTGTTGGGCGGTCCGCCGTCCGGCGCCGGATCGCGCCAGATATACCAGTCGCGCTTGGGATTATCGCGCGACGAGCGGCTCTCGACGAACCATGGATGCCGGTCGGAACTATGGTTCGGCACAAAGTCGAGCAGGACACGGATGCCGGCCGCGTGCGCCTTCGCCAGCAGCGCGTCGAAATCGGCAAGCGTGCCGAAGCGGGGATCGATGCCGGTATAATCCGCCACGTCATAGCCGAAATCGGCCATCGGCGACGGGTAGATCGGCGAAATCCAGATCGCGTCGATGCCCAGCTCGACCAGATAGTCGATCCGGTCGGCAATGCCGTTCAGGTCGCCGATCCCGTCCCCGTCGCTGTCAGCGAAGGAGCGTGGATAGATTTGATAGATGGTGGCGGCCTGCCACCATGGTTGCGCTTGGGAAACGATCACGCACCGACAAGCCGCCAGAGGGCAAAGGGTTCCGCCCTATTCGAACTCCATGATGACCGCATCGACCGCCAGGCTGTCGCCGGCAGCGTGGGCGATGCGGGCGACGGTGCCGGGACGTTCGGCGCGCAGGATGTTTTCCATCTTCATCGCCTCGACCACCGCCAGCGGCTGGCCCGCCTCGACCTTCTGCCCCTCGGCCACCTCGACGCGGGTCAGCAGGCCCGGCATCGGGCACAGCAGGAAGCGCGAAAGGTCCGGCGGGACCTTCTCGATCATGTGCTTGGTCAGCGCGGCGACATGCGGCGGCAGGACGCGGACAGTGTGCGTTGCGCCACGCGCCGTCAGCTTCCACCCGCCGACGGTGCGGGCCACGCGGACGGCGAGTTCGCTGCCGTCGATCCGCGCTGTCACCACCCGCTGCGACGGGCGCCAGTGCATGACGACGTCGAGGGGCACGTCGCCGTCGATATTGACCAGCAGACCGCCTTCATGGCCGTCGACGCAAATCTCGAAACGCTGGTCGCCAATGGTGACGATCCGTTCGGTCGAGGGTGCCGGGCGCGTGCCGAGCTGCCCGTCGATCGACCGGACGCGATGCGATTGTTCGAGGTCGACCAGCACCGCGACCGCCGCCAGTTGCCGCAGCAGCGCCGTATCGGCGGGCGCGCCGTGGAAGCCGTCCGGATATTCCTCGGCGATGAAGCCGGTGGTCAGCGCACCTTCGCGGAAGCGGGGGTGCTGCATGATCGCCGACAGGAAATCGATGTTGTTGCCGACCCCGGCCAGTTCGAACCGGTCGAGCGCCGCGACCTGCGCATCGATTGCCGCCTCGCGCGTCGGGGCCCAGGTGATCAGCTTGGCGATCATCGGGTCATAGAACATGCTGACCTCGCCGCCTTCGACCACGCCGTCGTCGACGCGGGTGCGGGGAAGCTCCTCCCCACTCGCGGGGGGGGGGACCGCCGACCGCAGGTCGGTGGTGGAGGGGGGTGGCCACGAGCGATCCGCCTGCCGAAGCCCCCCTCCACCATACTTCGTATGGTCCCCCTCCCCGTGCCGGGGAGGATTATATCGCACCAACCGCCCGGTGCTGGGCAGGAAGCCGCGATAGGGGTCCTCGGCATAGACCCGGTTCTCGATCGCCCAGCCGGTCAGCTGCACCTCGTCCTGCGTGAAGGACAGCGGCTCGCCCGCCGCGACGCGCAGCATCTGTTCGACCAGGTCGAGGCCGGTGATTTCCTCGGTCACGGGGTGCTCGACCTGCAACCGGGTATTCATTTCGAGGAAGTAGAAACTCTCCCCCGTCACGTCCGCACCAGAGACGATCAGTTCGACGGTGCCCGCCGAATAATAGCCGACCGCACGGGCCAGCGCGACGGCCTGTTCGCCCATCGCCTTGCGCATCGCGGGGGTGACGAAGGGCGACGGCGCTTCCTCGACCACCTTCTGGTGGCGGCGCTGGATCGAGCATTCGCGCTCGCCGAGATAGACGATGTTGCCGTGCTGGTCGCCCAGCACCTGGATTTCGATGTGGCGCGGGCTTTCGATGAATTTTTCGATGAAGACGCGGTCGTCACCGAAGCTGGCCAGCCCCTCGCGCTTGGTCGCCTCGAACCCTTCGCGGACGTCCTGTTCGCTCCACGCGAGGCGCATTCCCTTGCCGCCGCCGCCGGCCGATGCCTTCATCATCACCGGATAGCCGATGTCGGTCGCGATCCGCACCGCTTCCTCGGTATCGGCGATCTCACCCAGATAGCCGGGCACGACGTTGACGCCGGCGGCCTGTGCCAGCTTCTTCGATTCGATCTTGTCGCCCATCGCGGCGATGGCGTTCGGCGGCGGGCCGACAAAGGCGATGCCGGCATCGGCACAGGCGCGGGCGAAACTCTCGCGTTCCGACAGGAAGCCGTAGCCGGGATGGATGCAGTCCGCCCCGGTAGCCTTCGCGGCGGCGAGGATCAGTTCGGGCAGGAGATAGCTTTGCGCGGCGGGTGCCGGCCCCAGCCGCACGGTTTCGTCGGCCATCATCACATGCGGCGCACGCGCATCGGCATCCGAATAGACCGCGACGGTCGCGATCCCCATCCGCTTGGCCGTCCGCATCACCCGGCACGCGATTTCGCCGCGATTGGCGACCAGAATCTTCTTGAACAATTCACTCTCCTGTCCGCCCCGTGTGTTCGGGGTCAGCATCAATTCCGGCGCAGTTCGCGCAAGGCCTGCGTCCGTTCGTTCGTCATCCGCTCCATGCAGGAAAAGCGGGCCAGCAGCTGTGCGCTGCCGCCGCCATAGACGCCGCCTTCCCAAACGCATTGCGTATCGCGCAGTTTCAGCCACGCCCGCTGGCTTTCCAACGCGGCGGCGGCATAGCCGAAGCCGCCGCCGCGGGTCTTGTCGTTCGCGTCGCGCGCCTTCATCGCGGCATAGGTCGCGCGCCACTCCCGCACCATCGCCGCGTCGGACGCCTGCCAGCTGCGCTCGGCACAGGCATTGGCCAGCGCCTGCGTCGGCGCCTTGCCGCAATTGCCGCCGATGGCGTCGGCAAGGAGCAGCAGGCTCAGCAGCACCCGCCCTTCCGCATCGGTTCCTCGGCAACCATCGGCGTCATGCCCAGCTTCGCGAGCAGCGCGGCATCGGCATCGTCGCCGGCATTGCCCGTGGTCAGCAGCCGGTCGCCGGTGAAGATCGAATTGGCCCCGGCCATGAAGCACATCGCCTGCGTCGCATCCGACATGCTCTCGCGCCCGGCCGACAAGCGGACCATGCTGAGCGGCATGGTGATCCGCGCGACGGCGACGGTGCGGACAAATTCGATGTCGTCGATCTTGGCGAGTGGGGTGTCGGCCAGCATGTTGCCCAGCACCGTGCCCTTGACCGGGACCAGCGCATTAACCGGTACGCTTTCGGGATGGCGCGGCAGCGTGGCGAGCGCATGGACGAAGCCGACGCGATCGGCGCGGGTTTCGCCCAGCCCGACGATCCCGCCGCTGCATACGTTGATCCCCGCCGCGCGGACATGCGCCAGCGTATCGATCCGATCCTCGAACGAGCGGGTCGAGATGATGTTGGCGTAGTTTTCGGGCGAGGTGTCGATATTGTGGTTGTAGTAATCGAGGCCAGCCGCCGCCAGCCGCTGTGCCTGATCGGGGGTCAGCATCCCCAGCGTCATGCAGGTTTCCATGCCCATCGCCCGGACGCCCTCGACCATGGCGATGACCGCATCCATGTCGCGGTCCTTGGGGTTGCGCCACGCCGCGCCCATGCAGAAACGCTGCGACCCGGCCGCCTTCGCCTCGGCGGCGGAGGCGAGCACCGCCTGTACCTCCATCAGCTTTTCGGCCTTCAGCTGGGTATCGGCGCTGGCCGACTGCGAACAATAGCCGCAATCCTCCGGGCAGCCGCCGGTCTTGATCGACAGCAGGGTGCACAACTGCACCTGCCCGATCGCGTGGTGGGCGCGGTGGACGGTCTGGGCGCGGTACATCAGTTCGTCGAACGGCAGGTCGAACAGGTCGGCGATTTCGGCGCGGGTCCAATCGGTGCGCACCACCCCCGTTCCGATCGCCGGGGCAGCTTCGACAGACGCAATCACATTCATTCCACAGTCTCTCCAACCGGCGGCAGGTTGTGGCCGAGCAGTTTCAGCACCTCTGCCGCCGCATGGACCAGGTTGGTGCCCGGTCCGAAAATCGCCGCCACCCCGGCATCGCGGAGCAGCGCATAATCCTGCGGCGGGATCACCCCGCCGGCAATTACGCGAATATCGCTGCGGCCCGCATCGGCCAAGCGCGCAATGAGTTCGGGGATCAGCGTATTGTGCCCGGCGGCAAGGCTGGAGGCGCCGACCACGTCGACCCCCCTGGCGATCGCCAACTGCGCGGTTTCCTCCGGCGTCTGGAACAGGGGGCCGGACACGATGTCGAAGCCCAGATCGGCAAAGGCGCTGGCGACGACGTTCGCGCCGCGATCGTGACCGTCCTGCCCCATCTTGGCGACCAGCATCCGCGGCTTGCGCCCCATGCGCCGTTCGACCGCCGCGACGCCTTCGCCCGCGCGGAGCCAGCCGTCGTCGTCGGCATGGGCGGGGCCATAGATGCCCTTGACCGGCGTGACCGACACGGCGTGGCGACCAAAGGCAACCTCCATCGCCGCCGACATCTCGCCCAGCGTCGCACGGGCGCGGGCGGCGGCAACGCACAGCGCCAGCAGGTTGCCGTCGCCCCGTGCGCCATCCTGCAACGCGGTCAGCGCGGCTTGTGTCGCGGGTTCGTCCCGCTCGGCCTTGACCCGTTCGATGCGGCGGATCTGGTCGGCGCGGACCTTGGCATTGTCGATCGAGAGGATGTCGATCGGGTCTTCCTCCGCCAGCCGGTATTTGTTGACGCCGACGATCACGTCCTCGGCCCGGTCGACGCGCGCCTGCCGCGCGGCGGCGGCGCGTTCGATATGCTCCTTGGGCAGGCCGGAGTTCACGGCGTCGATCATGCCACCGGCCGCCTCGACCTCCTCGATCAGCGCCCATGCCTTGTCGGCCAGTTCCTTGGTCAGCGCCTCGACATAATAGCTGCCGCCCAGCGGATCGACGACATGGGTCATGCCGGTCTCTTCTTGCAGGATCAGCTGCGTATTGCGCGCGATCCGGGCGGAGAAGTCGGTCGGCAGCGCGACCGCTTCATCGAGCGAATTGGTGTGCAGCGACTGGGTGCCGCCAAAGGTCGCCGCCATCGCCTCGACGGTAGTGCGGACGATATTGTTGTACGGGTCCTGCTCGGTCAGCGACACGCCGCTGGTCTGGCAATGGGTGCGCAACGTCTGGCTGCGGGGGCTACCGCCGAAATCGGCGATGATCCGGCTCCACAGGGTGCGCGCGGCGCGGAGCTTGGCGATCTCCATGAAGAAGTTCATGCCGATGCCGAAGAAGAACGACAGTCGCCCGGCGAACGCGTCGATGTCCAGCCCCCGCGCCATCGCCGCGCGGACATAGGCCATGCCGTCGGCGAGGGTGAACGCCAGTTCCTGCACCGCCGTCGCCCCGGCCTCGTGCATGTGGTAGCCGCTGATCGAGATGCTGTTGAAGCGCGGCATATGCTCGGCGGTATAGGCGATGATGTCCGACACGATCCGCATCGATGGCTCGGGCGGATAGATATAGGTGTTGCGGACCATGAACTCCTTGAGGATGTCGTTCTGGATGGTCCCCGACAGCTTCTCCGGGCCGACGCCCTGTTCCTCCGCCGCGACGATGTAGAAGGCAAGGCAGGGCAGCACCGCGCCGTTCATCGTCATGCTGACCGACATGGTGTCGAGCGGGATGCCGTCGAACAGGATCTTCATGTCGTCGATCGTGTCGATCGCGACCCCGGCCTTCCCCACATCGCCCGCCACGCGCGGATGGTCGCTGTCATAGCCGCGGTGCGTGGCGAGGTCGAAGGCGACCGACAGCCCCTTCTGCCCCGCCGCGAGGTTGCGGCGGTAGAAGGCGTTCGATTCCTCGGCGGTCGAGAAGCCGGCGTACTGGCGGATGGTCCAGGGGCGTCCGGCATACATCGACGCCTTCACCCCGCGCGTGAACGGCGCGAAGCCCGGCAGGCCGGGATCGGGCGCATCGGCGGCGGTGTAGAGCGGCTTGACCACGATCCCCTCCGGCGTGGTCCAGCTGAGGTCGGCGTCCTTCACCTCGCGCGCGGCGAGCTTCTGCCAATCGTCGGGGGTCGAGCCGGTCATCGCATGGTCCCTATCGCCGGACGGGGGGGCAAGTCGAGGCAGGTCATGTCAGGCTCCGGTAAAACGCGGGGTACGCTTGGTGAGGAAGGCGGTGCCGCCCTCCACCGCATCGCTGCTGGCGCGCGCGGTGCGCTGGGCATCCGCCTCGCGCGCCATCGCGGCGGGATAGTCATGGTCGAGGGCGTAGGCGAGGTTCTGGCGCATCAGGCCAAGCGCGACCGTCGGCCCCGCCGCCAGCCGCCGGGCGAGCGTTAGTGCTTCGTCGTCCAACGCCGCGCCATCGACGACGGCGTGGATCATGCCCCAGTCGAGCGCGGTGGCGGCGGGCACGCGTTCGCCGAGCAGCATCATCCGCGCGGTGCGGGCGCGGCCGATCAGGCGCGGCAGCATCCAGCTGGCCCCGCCATCGGGGACGAGGCCGATATTGACGAACGCCTGCAGGAAATAGGCGTCGTCGGCCGCGACGCAGAAATCGGCGGCGAGCGCGAGGCTGCACCCGATGCCCGCCGCCGCGCCGCGCACCGCGCTGACGACCGGTACGGGCAGATCGGCGATCGCTTGTAGCGTCGGGTTATAGTGGTTGGTCAGCGCGGCATGGGTCATGGCCGGCGCGTCGTCGCCGCTCAGCGCCGCCATCACGTCGGCGCCCGAACAGAAGGCACGCCCTGCCCCGGTCAGCAGCACCGCGCGCGCACCGCCCAGATCGGCCAGCGTCTCGCGGATCGCATCGAACATCGCCGGCGGCGCGGCGTTCAGCCGGTCGGGCCGGTCGAGCGTGATGCGCAGCACGTCGCCGTCGCGCGCCACCTGAATATCGCCTGCCATCGAATCGCTCTCCCGTATCTTTTGATACGGTTTGCGGAAAGGACGCGGCGATTGCCAGCCCAAACGCCCGCCGACAAAAGCGCGCGGCGGAGTTGCCCCCGCCCCGCGCCCTTGCCGTAGCGACAGGCTTACCAGAAAATGTCGTACTCGACGTCGACCACCTGGCCCGACCGGACATCCACCAGCAGCGCGTCGTTGTAATAGCGCACCCAGCGATACGGCCCCCATACCTCCGGCAGGCGATAGGAATAGGGGTCGTTGATCCAGTAGTTCGACCCGAACAGGAACGAATTGAGCGTCACGCCCACGCCGAACCGGCGATAGCCATAGCCCCAGCCCGACGGTGCATAATAGCGCGGCAGGCGATAGACGTTGCGGTTCTGCTGGCGATAGCGGTTCCAGTCATAGCGGTCGTCGCGCCGCCAGCCGCGATCCCACTGGCCGCCCCGCTCCCACCGGTTGCCCCGGTCCCAGTCGCGGTCGCCCCGGTTCCAGCCGTCCCGGCCCCAGTCGCGATCGCGGGTGCCGCGATCCCAGCCGCCATTCTGCTGTTCGCGGCGCCATTGTTCACGACGCCACTGGTCGTTGCGGTCGCGGTCCAGCTGTCCTCGACCCTCGGTACGCGGCCAGTCGCGGCGCAGCGCCTCGCGGTCGATCTGCCCCTGCGCATCGCGCGGGGGGGTGCGGAAATCGCGGTCGGAGCGCGGCGCATCCGGTCGGCCCTGCCAGCCACCCCGGTCGCCGCGATTGCCCTGCTGCCAATCGCGGCGCAGTGCTTCCCGGTCGACCTGGCCATCGGCGTCCCGCGGGGGGCGCGGACGGTCGACCCCGCCGCGATCGCCGCGGTCCCCCCGCTCGCCGCGATCCTGCCAGCGCGGCGCGTCGCCGCCGCGCTGCGGTTCGTTGCGCTGTTCCTCCATGCGCGGACGTTCGGGGCGCGGCTGTGGCGCTTCGACGCGAATGTCGCTGCGGAATTCGGCGCGCGCCTCGGGCGTCTCGCCACCGGGCGAGCGTTCGATCCGCTCCCGACCGCCGCGCGGTCCGCGAAACTCCGGTTCGGCCTGGGCCATCGCCGCCGTCGGGACCAGCGCCGACACGCTCAACAGGGCCAGCAAGAAACGGCTCTTCATTGTTTGCCTCCACCGCCGGATGTCGCCGGCTACGATGGATGCGGTTTATTACGGTTGCGATCAACCGTCGCTGAATGCCGGTGTCAGCGAATTGAAAGAATATCGATCACTTGGCCTGTGGGGTCAGCGCCGGCGTCTCGCGCGCAGCCTCCGCCCGGTCGATGCCGGGGCGTGGCGGGGGTGCCAGCGTCGCATCGCCCCGCGCGGCGGCGGCGGCCTGTCGCACCGCATCGATCAGGCGCGGATAGATGCCGCAACGGCACAGATGGTTGAGCGCGGCGGCGATCTCCGCCTCGCCCGGATCGCGATTCTGCCGCAGCAGCGCGACCGTCGCCATGACGAAGCCGGGGATGCAGAACCCGCATTGCACGACCTGCGCCGCGAGGAACGCCGCTTGTACCGGATGGCTGCGATCGCGGGCCAGCCCCTCGATCGTGGTGACGAACGTCCCTTCCAGGCTGCCGATCGTCACCTGGCACGACTTCACCGCGCGGCCGTCGACATCGACGGTGCACGCCCCGCAATGGCCGGTGCCGCAACCATATTTGGTGCCGGTCAGGTTCGACACGTCGCGCAACGCCCATAGCAGCGGCGTGTCCGGGTCGAGCCGATATTCCTGCGGCAGGTTGTTGACGGTGAAGCGGCTCATGCGGGCGACCTTGTAGGGACTTCGCGCGGGTGACGCCAAGTCGAAACGAGTCGTTTCCGTGCGCGACCTTGAGTCCAGCAGGTCGGCGCGCAACCTTGTCGCCCATGACACTCCCCACGCTGTTCGTGCCGCATGGCGGCGGCCCCTGTTTCTTCATGAACCCCGGTCAGGCTCCCGATCCGATGTGGCGGCCGATGCAGGCCTATCTGGCCGGGCTGATCGATTCGCTGCCCGAACGGCCGCGCGCGATCCTGATGATCTCCGGCCATTGGGAGGCGGAGCGGCCGACCGTGCATGTCGGCGCGCGTCCAGCGCTGCTGTTTGATTATTACGGCTTTCCCGAACATACCTATCGTCTGCGCTGGGATGCGGCAGGGGCACCGGACGTCGCGCGGCGGGCGGCGGGGCTGCTGGAGGATGCCGGGTTCGCGACCGCCGAAGAAGCGACGCGCGGCTGGGACCACGGCGTGTTCATTCCGATGATGGTCGCGGTGCCGGGTGTCGACATCCCGCTGGTGCAGCTGTCGCTCGACCACAGGCTCGATCCCGCCAAGCATATCGCGATGGGCCGGGCGCTCGCCCCCTTGCGCGACGACGGCGTGCTGATCGTCGGATCGGGCATGAGCTTCCACAATCTGCGCGCTCGCGGGCCATCGGTGACGCCGATCGCCGAGGAATGGGACGCGGCGCTGACCGCCGCCGTCACCGACCCCGATCCGACCGCACGGGCCGAGCGGGTGGCGGCGTGGGAAACCCTGCCCCACGCCCGCTTCGCCCATCCGGAAGCCGAGCATCTGCTGCCGCTGATGGTCGCCCTCGGCGCGGGCGGCGACGGCCCGGCGGTCCGCGACTATCGCGACGTGGTGATGGGCTGGGTCGTGTCGGGCTATCGCTTCGGGTGACGCAAGAATATTGCGCTTCGCCCCCTCCTGCTGGCACAAGGGCGGAAACGCCCGACCAACGGGCCAAGGAGAGACGATGCTCGAAGCACTCGAAGCGCTGGAGAAACGCCGCGCAGCGGCGCGTGCCGGCGGCGGGGAAAAGCGGGTCGCGGCGCAACATGCCAAGGGCAAGCTGACCGCGCGCGAACGGCTGGACGTGTTCCTCGACGAAGGGTCGTTCGAGGAACTCGACATGTATGTCGAGCACAACTGCGTCGATTTCGGGATGCCGGAGCAGGTCGTGCCGGGCGACGGCGTGGTGACCGGATCGGGCACGGTCAACGGCCGGCTGGTCTATGTCTTCAGCCAAGACTTCACCGTGTTCGGCGGGTCGCTATCGGAACGGCATGCGCAGAAGATCTGCAAGATCATGGACATGGCGATGAAGGTCGGCGCGCCGGTCATCGGCCTGAACGATTCGGGCGGTGCGCGGATTCAGGAGGGCGTGGCGAGCCTCGGCGGTTATGCCGAGGTGTTCCAGCGCAACGTGCTGGCGTCGGGCGTGGTGCCGCAGCTTTCGCTCATCATGGGGCCGTGCGCGGGCGGCGCGGTCTATTCGCCCGCCATGACCGACTTCATCTTCATGGTGAAGGATTCGAGCTATATGTTCGTGACCGGCCCGGACGTGGTGAAGACGGTGACGAACGAGGTCGTGACCCAGGAGGAACTGGGCGGCGCGGTCACCCACACCACCAAGTCGTCGGTCGCCGATTGCGCGTTCGAGAACGACATCGAGGCGCTGCTGGCGGCGCGCGACTTCGTCGACTTCCTGCCGGCCAACAACCGCGCCGGCGTGCCCGAACGACCGAGCGACGATCCGTGGGACCGGATCGAACCGAGCCTCGACACGCTGATCCCGCCCAGCGCCAACCAGCCCTACGACATGCACGAACTGATCGTGCGGACGCTGGACGATGGCGACTTTTTCGAACTTCAGCCCGCCCATGCCGGGAATATCATCATCGGCTTCGGCCGGATCGAGGGGCGGACGGTCGGCGTCGTCGCCAATCAGCCGATGGTGCTGGCCGGATGCCTCGACATCAATTCGTCGAAGAAGGCGGCGCGGTTCGTGCGCTTCTGCGATGCGTTCGACATCCCGATCGTGACCTTCGTCGACGTACCGGGCTTCCTGCCGGGCGTGGGGCAGGAACATTCGGGGATCATCAAGCATGGCGCGAAGCTGCTGTTCGCCTATGCCGAGGCGACGGTGCCTAAGATCACGGTCATTACCCGCAAGGCTTACGGCGGTGCCTATGACGTGATGGCGTCGAAGCATCTGCGCGGCGACCTGAACTATGCGTGGCCGACCGCCGAGATCGCGGTGATGGGCGCGAAGGGCGCGGTGGAGATCATCTTCCGGTCGAAGGACCCGGTCGAGGTCGCGGCGCGGACGGCGGAATATGAGGCACGCTTCGCCAACCCGTTCGTCGCGGCGAGCAAGGGCTTCATCGACGAGGTTATCCTGCCGCATTCCACCCGGCGGCGGGTGGCGCTGGGGCTGCGCAAGCTACGCAACAAGCAGCTTGAGAACCCGTGGAAGAAGCACGACAATATTCCGTTGTGATCAGTCCCGTCATCACTCTTGTTGGCTGCGTAGCCTGTGCGATTTCCGGCGCTATTCAACTGGAAACCGGTGTACGAACGGGCGTGGTGATGATGGCCGTCTCACCCCGCGATCTCGGCCCCTATAATCGCTGGGAACAGCCGGGCCGGTACGCGCTGTCGATGCTCTGGGCGTTGATGTTGTTGGTTGGCGGGATCGCTTTCTCCATACAGGCCATTGGAGAGCTGTTGTGATCTCTATCACGGACCGAGTGCGCCGTCTCGTTGGAGGCAGGGTTGATGCGTAAGCTGCTGGTCGTCCTTGCCTTCGTCGTGCTGGCGGTTGTCGCGGTGTTGGGCTGGATGCGGCCAGGCGATGCGCCGACCCCCGCACCGGTAGCCGCAACCCCGACGCCCGCCCCCACCCCGACCCTGTCGGCGCAGGACCGGCTGGCGGCGGCGATGGCGGTGGCTTTCAAGGATGGCCGGGCGCGGACCGATGACGCCGGGCAACGCTATACGTTCGATGCCGACAAGCTGATCGACACGTCGTTCGGGCCGGTGCTGATCAGCGAGGGATCGGTGGTCGATCCGGGCCATGCCAGCGCCGGGCGGATCGACATCGCCTATCTGCGGCCCGAGGGCGCTGGATTCGCGCTGGTCCGCACCTATCCGGCGGCGGCGATCGCCGGCAGCTTCGGGCGGTTGAGCAGCTGGCAGGTGGACGACCGCTTCGCCGATATGCCGACGCTTCGGACCGAGGGCGGCTTTACTGGACAGGGCATCACCTGTTCGGCGGTGGTGCTGACCGAACTCAGGCCCACCGGCCCGGTCGAAATGGCGCAGGTGCCGATTGGCGTCGACAATACCGGTTCGGGCCTGCCCGGCGCCGATGATTCGGTCGAGGGCAGCTTTACCGATATTCGCCGTAACCAAGGCTTTGCCGTCCGCTATTCGGGCAGCAAAGCGTTCACCGATCGCTGGGAGCGCAAGGGCGACCGCTACGTCCTGGCGGGTCCCAGCCAAGTACCGGAGTGTTGAGCCGATGGCCCTTGGCCGATTGAACCATGTCGGCGTCGCGACGCCGTCGATCGCCGCATCGATCGCGATGTATCGCGACCTGCTGGGCGCCGAGGCGATTGGCGAACCGTTCGACCTGCCCGCGCAGGGGGTGAAGGTGTGCTTCATCGATGCGCCCAATACGCAGATCGAACTGATCGAGCCGTATGATGACGCATCGCCGATCGCGGGGTTCCTGGCGAAGAACCCGGCGGGCGGGCAGCATCATCTATGCTTCGAAGTGGCGGACATTGCCGAGGCAGTGGCCGAGTTGGTCGCCAAGGGCGCGCGGGTGCTGGGCAGCCCGCGCACCGGGGCGCATGGGACGCCGATCGTCTTTCTCCACCCGCGCGACATGGGCGGGGTGCTGATCGAGTTGATGGAGACGCCGGAGCATTGATTACCGTCATCCCGGCGGAGGCCGGAATGACGGCCGGGGTGCCGAGCCCCTCGACACCTCCACCGCTATCTGGTTGAACGCGCGCCATGAATACGCCTGTCCGTAAAGCACCCGGTGGCCCCTCCCCCGTCCGGGCCGAATGGGGTCGGTCGGTGGAGGCGACGCTGTCCGCCGTCCCCGGCATCCGCCGCGCCAAGACCGATGGGGCGGTGCTGTTCGCGCTGACCGATTTCCTGTCGGAGGACGAGTGCGACATGTTGATGGCAACGATCGATAGCGGTCGCCGCAAATCGACGCTGCTGACCGCGACCAACGATCCGAACTTCCGCACCAGCGACAGCTGCGACCTCGACCGGTGGCATCCGCTGCTGCAACCGATCGACGAGAAGATCGCCCATTTGCTGGGCATTCCGCCCGAACATGGCGAGACGATGCAGGGGCAACGCTATGCGCCGGGGCAGCAATTCCGGGCGCATAACGACTATTTCAACGAGAACGAACCCTATTGGGCGTCAATGGCGGTGCAGGGCGGGCAGCGGACGTGGACCGCGATGGTCTATCTGAACGAGGTCGAACAAGGCGGCGCGACGTGGTTCCCGCAGGCCGGGGTGCGGTTCAATCCGCGACCGGGAATGCTGGTCGCGTGGAACAACATGCTGGCCGATGGCAGCCCCAACCTGGCGACGCTGCACGAGGGGATGGCGGTGGTCGAGGGGACCAAATACATCATCACCAAATGGTTTCGCGAACGGCCGTGGACTCCGACGATCGAGCCGTAAGGCGGCCAAAGTTCACAAAGTTCACACTTGCCACGGTTTGGGGGCGGATGTGCGCTTAAGCTGATGTCCTTTCCACACGACGTCATCCCAGCGAAGGCTGGGATCTTCCGGTAAGGAAGCGCGCTCCTCGCCGCAGGAGGCCCCAGCCTGCGCTGCGGCGACGGTTACATTCTGGCCTTCCATCATCGGCGGCAGCATGGCCTTCGATGCGGTTGTAGGAAAGGAGGAACGGACGACGGGGCGTCTGGCGATGCCCCGCCGTCCGGGTTGGTCACGCCTTCTTGCGGGCGCGCTTCGGGGCGGCGGCGGCTTCGGCGTCTTCGTCCTCATCGGGCGATTCCTCGCCAGCTTCGGTCAGCGCCTCGCCCAGGGCACGCAGCTTGTCCTGCGACTTGTCCGACTTCTCCGCGATCCGGGTGGTCGCCGCGCCGAGGCGGTGGAGCAGGTCATGGACCCGATCGCTGTCCGGCGTGTCCTTTTCCAGTTGCTTGCGCAGCGAGGCTAGGTCGCGAAGGATGCCCTTCGCTCCGGCCACGTCGGTATCGGCCAGCGCGGCTTCCCAATCCTCGATCATCGTCGCGCCCTTGGCGGGCTTGGTTTCGTCCAGTCCGCGATTGATCGCGTTCATCGTTCCGGCGAATTTTACGGCCATGTTCAGGCTCCTCGAACAGCGCGCTACGGATGCAGCGGCCGGTCAACGAGCGAGGGGACAAGCGGCCCCGAGGAACGCGAACTATTTGTTTTTATTGGAGTTCGGAACCTGTGGTCAGACGGTACCGTAGTGCGCCCTTCCGTAGGGACGTCACCCCAGCGCAGGCTGGGGTCTCTCGCGGTTCCTGCTGCGTGCTGTCACCGGGAGATCCCAGCCTGCGCTGGGATGACGTTCGAGTCAGAGCTATTTAGCCCGCCGTCAATCGACGCGGATGCGCGTGCCCGTATCGAAACCGTCGGCCATCAGCTTCACGATCGCCGCCGCCACCCGTTCGGGCGGCTTTACCGATTGCGGGTCCTCGCCGGGATAGGCGCGTTCGCGCATCTTCGTCCGGGTTGCGCCCGGATCGACGATCGCGGTGCGGACCGGGGAGATGTTGGCCATTTCCAGCCCGTAGCTGGCGATGATGTTGTCGAACGCCGCCTTCGACGCACCGTACATGCCCCAATAGGCACGCGGCGCGGCGCCGACCGAGGAGGTGACACCGACCACGCGCCCCGCCCGCGCGAGGCGGAGCATGGGCGAGAAGGCGGCGATCAGCGCGGCGTTGGCGGTGACGTTCAGCGCCAACACCTTCTCGAATTCCTTGAAGTCGAACGACGGCACCGGCCCCAGCGTGCCGAGCGCCCCGGCATTCAGCACCAGCATGTCGAGCGCACGCCAGCGCTCCGCAATCGCCGATACCAGCTGCGGAATGGCGGTGCGGTCGTACAGGTCGATCGGCGCGATGGTGGCCGAACCGCCTGCCGCGTAGATCGCGTCCTCGACCTCCTCCAGCCCGCCGGTCGTCCGCGCGGTCAGGATGATATGCGCGCCCTCCGCCGCCAATGCGACGGCGGTGGCGGCACCGATTCCCCGGCTGGCGCCCGTGACGAGCGCCAGCTGCCCCTTCAACCGCTCGCTCATCCGACCCGTTCGGCCAGAACCGCGAACTGATCGACCGAGCTGGTTTCGTCCTGGTCGGTCAGCGGCGTCGGATAGTCGCCGGTGAAGCAGGCATCGCAATATTTCGGGCGGACGGCGGTGCGGTTCGCTTCGCCGAGCGCGCGGTACAGGCCGTCTATCGAGATGAAGGCGAGGCTGTCGGCCTGGATATAGTCGGTCATCCCGCCCAGATCGTACTTGGCCGCCAACAGCTTGGCGCGTTCGGGGGTGTCGACGCCGTAGAAGCACGAATGGCGCGTCGGCGGCGAAGCGATCCGCATATGCACTTCGGCGGCCCCTGCATCGCGCATCATCTGCACGATCTTCAGCGACGTCGTACCGCGCACGATCGAATCGTCGACCAGCACGATGCGCTTGCCTTCGATCAGCTTGCGGTTGGCATTGTGCTTCAGCTTCACGCCCAGATGGCGGACCTTGTCGCCCGGCTGGATGAAGGTGCGCCCGACATAGTGCGAGCGGATGATGCCCAGTTCGAACGGAATGCCCGATGCCTGGGCATAGCCGATCGCGGCGGGCACGCCCGAATCGGGCACGGGGATGACCAGATCGGCCTCCACCGCATTTTCCTGTGCCAGTTCGGCGCCGATCGCCTTGCGCACCGAGTAGATCGAGCGGTCTTCGCTGATCGAATCGGGCCGCGAGAAATAGACCCATTCGAAGATGCAGGGGCGCGGGGACAGCGGCGCGAACGGACGGATCGAGCGCAGTTCGCCGTTCTTGACGATGACCAGCTCGCCCGGCTCGACTTCGCGGACGAATTCCGCCCCGACCACGTCGAGCGCGACGGTTTCGGAGGCAAAGATATAGGCCCCGTCGCCGAGACGCCCCATCACCAGCGGCCGGATGCCGAGCGGATCGCGACAGGCGATCATCCCCTCCGGCGTCATGCAGATCAGCGAGTACGCGCCCTCGACCTGCTTCAGCGCATCGATGAACCGGTCGAGTAGCGTCCGGTAGTTGGACGTCGCGACCAGGTGGATGATGACTTCGGTGTCGCTGGTCGACTGGAAGATCGATCCGGTGCGGACCAGATCCTTGCGCAGGCGCATGGCGTTGGAAAGATTGCCGTTATGCGCCACCGCGAACCCGCCCGACGCCAGTTCGGCATAGAGCGGCTGGATGTTGCGGTTCGACGTCTCGCCGGTGGTCGAATAGCGGACATGGCCGCAGGCGGTGGCACCGGGGAGCGATTCGATCACGTCGGGGCGATCGAAATTGCCCGCGACATGGCCCTGCGCCCGCTGGGTATGGAACATCGCCCCATCCCAGCTGCAGATGCCGGCCGCTTCCTGGCCACGGTGCTGCAGCGCGTGGAGGCCGAGGGCCACGAGGGCCGCCGCACCGTCTGCGCCGGAAACACCGAAGATGCCGCACTCTTCGCGCAGCTTGTCGTCGTCGAATGGATGGGTGGTGAACATAGGCCCTTCCGGGGATAAGCGTGTCACGCGGCTGCCATATAGGTAGCCTTTATCGATTTGTCGCCCTTTGATCGTCGATTGCGGCGGAACCATGATCGGCGATAGGGGTTGCGCATGACTTCGCGCGATACCGGCCTGACCCTGAACCCCAAATTCGATGCCGACGGACTGCTGACCGCGGTGTGTGTCGATGCCGACAGCGGCGCGCCGCTGATGGTGGCGCATATGAATGCCGATGCGCTGCGGCTGACGATCGATACCGGGGAAGCGACCTTCTGGTCGCGGAGTCGCGCGGCGATCTGGAAGAAGGGCGAGACGTCGGGCAACGTGCTGCGCGTCGTCGAGGTGCGGATCGATTGCGATCAGGATGCGCTGTGGGTCCGCTGTGTCCCCGCCGGGCCGGCGTGCCATACCGGGGCCGACAGCTGTTTCTTTCGCCGGATCGAGGGCGATCGGCTGGTGCCGGTGGCATGAGGCGCTGGGCGGCGGCCCTGCTGTTGCTGGCGGGTTGTTCGCAAGCGGCCGCGCCGGACATCGAACCGGAGGGTGCCGCGCTGGAACAGGCGGCGATCGCGCGCGGCGTGGTGCGCGATGCGGCGACCGCTCAGCCGGTCGGTCTGTATGCGCGCGAGGGCGACCGGCTGTGCGTTACGGGCCAGCGGATCGGGGCGTTCGTCGACTATGGCGAAGCGAACGGATGCAGCGCGTGGGGGCGGTTCGTCCGCGACGGCGAGCGGTTGCGGGTCGATTTCGGCAGGGGCTGTACGTTCGAGGCCGGCTTCGATGGGGATGCGGTGCGCTTTCCGGGGGAACTGCCCGCCGGGTGCGAGGCGGCGTGTCGCGGGCGGGCGTCGCTGTCGGCGCTGCGGTTCGACCGGTTGAGCGAGAGTGGGTCGGAAGCCGCGGCGCTGCGCGATCCGGCGGGTCGGGGGTTGTGCGGGTAGGTATCGACTCCCCCCGCGCACGTCATCCCAGCGAAGGCTGGGATCTTCTGCTTGGTTAGCGGTCCGTGCTGCAACGGGGAGGCCCCAGCCTTCGCTGGGGCGACGGTTTTGGGTCAGGCAGGGATACGATAGTGGGTGGTCAAATCCCCCGTGCCGCCGCCAGCGCGCGTTCGCGTGCCTCGCGGTGGTCGATGATCTTTGCCGGATAGGTTTTCGGCCGGCATCCCGCTGCCTCGGGGTCGTGGATCGCACTGTCGGACAGCTTCGCCAGTTCGGGCACCCAGCGGCGGATATAGTCGGCGGCGTCGAATTTCTCCGACTGGGTGAGCGGGGCCATGATCCGCCCGAACATGTTCGAATCGACGCCCGTGCCGGCGACCCATTGCCAGTTGACCGCATTGTTGCCGAAATCGGCATCGACCAGACAGTCCCAATACCAGCGCTCGCCCTCGCGCCAGTCGATTAGCAGGTGCTTGATCAGGAACGACGCGGCGATCATCCGCACGCGGTTGTGCATCCAGCCGACCTGCCACAGCTGGCGCATCCCGGCATCGACGATCGGATAGCCGGTGCGGCCCTGCTGCCACGCCGTCAGGTCACGTTTCGATGCAGCGTCGCTGCGCCATTTCAACTTGTCATAGCGTGGGCGGCCATTGGCGTCGGCATAGTCGGGCATCGACAGGATCACCCCACTGGTGAAATCACGCCACGCCAGTTCCTTGCGAAAGGTGGTGAGGCCATCGCCCTGCCCGTCCAGCGCCGCCCAGATTTGTCGCGGGGAAATCTCGCCATGGTGGAGGTGCGGCGACAGGTTGGAGCTGCCATCGATCGACGGCAGGTTGCGGGCGGTGTCGTAGTCGTCGAGGCGCTCGGCGAAGGATTTCAGCGCCTTGTGCGCGCCATCCTCGCCCGGTTGCCATGCCTTGGCAAAGGCGGTCGACCAGTCGGGCTTGGTCGGGAGCAGGTCCCAGTCGGCGAGCTTGTCGGACTTCGGCCATTTCGCGGGCGCCGGGATCGCGCGCGGCATCGGCGCGGGGTCCTCGGGCGGCAGCATCTGGTTCAGCGCTTTCCAGAAGGACGAATAGATTTTGAACATGCCGCCCGAACCGGTGCGGACATCCTCCGGCGGGCGCAGGTGGTTGCCATCGTGGAGGGTCAGCGTGTCGCCCAGCGCCTCCTGCGCCTTTGCCCACCATGGTTCGTAATGGCGCATGGCGTGGATGCGGGTCGCGCCGGTTTCTTTCATCAGCTTGCGCAGTTCGGCGACCGCCTCGCCCCGGCGCAGGATTAGGCGGGAGTTCTTTCCGCGCAGCGCTTCGTCGAAGGACGCCAGGCTGTGGTGCAGCCACCAGCGTTGCGCGCCGCCGATCGCCCAGTCGCCTGGCGATGTGTCGTCGAGGACATAGACGGGGATCACCGCCCCCGCCTCGATCGCGGCACGAAGCGCGGGTTGATCGCGCAGGCGGAGGTCCTGGCGGAGCCAGAGTAGGACGGGGTCGCTCATCGCGGGACGTTACGCGCGCGCGGCGACCCCGGTTCCCTCCGCCACCGCGACGATCGAGGCGACATGGCGGCGCGATACCTCCAGCAGGTCGCCATAGCCGCCACCCAGCGCACTGGCGATCGGCAGGCCGCGTGCCCTGGCCAATTGCCCGATCCAGCGGTCACGCGCGTCGAGGCCGGCCTGCGTCAGCGACAGGCGGCCCAGCCGATCGTCGGCAAACGGGTCGACCCCGGCCTGATAGAGCAACAATGTCGGCGCGAAACTGTCGATCAGCGGGACCAGGGTCGTCGCCAGCGTCGACAGATATTCGTCGTCGCCGACCCCGTCGCGCAGCGGCACGTCGAGCGTCGACACGGCCTTGCGCGCCGGAAAATTCTTGTCGGCATGGATCGAATAGGTCGCGAGGTTGGTGCGCCCGGCAAGTAGCGAGGCGGTGCCGTCGCCCTGATGCACGTCGACATCGACCACCAGCACCCGCTCGCACGTCCCTTCGTCGACAAGCCGGTTGGCGGCGATGGCGAGGTCGTTGAACACGCAATAGCCCGCCCCGGTATCGGCCAGCGCGTGGTGGCTGCCCCCGGCGGTGTTGGCGGCATAGCCCCGCTCCAGCGCGACAAGCGCGGCGGCATAGGTGCCACCGGGCACCGCCTGCGCCCGCAGCGCCATCGGCGGGGTCACGGGAAAGCCGATGCGGCGTTCCTTGTGCGGTGGCACGCGGGCCTCGATCACTTCGGCGACATAGGTGTCGTCATGCACCGCCTCGATCCACGCGCGCGGCATGGGATCGCAGCCGTGCCAGTCGATCGCCGGCCCCATATCGCGCAGCAGATCGCGGACAAGGCCGTTCTTGCCCCAGCGATAGCGGCTGCCCGGCGGGCTTTCGGCGACATAATCGGGATGGTGGATGACGGGGATCACATGCGCGCAGATAAGATGCCGATGCGCCTCGCAAAAGCCATGGGGCCGCGATAGGAAGCGGCGATGGACAAGACCACCCTCCCCTATCGCCCCTGTGCCGGCGTCATGCTGCTGAACCGTGATGGACGGGTGTTCGTCGGCCAGCGGCTCGATTCAACGCTTGAGGCATGGCAGATGCCGCAGGGCGGGATCGACGACGGCGAAGTGCCGGTCGACGCCGCGATCCGCGAGCTGCGCGAGGAGACGGGTGTCGCCGCCGACAAGGTGCGGCTGATTGCGGAAAACCCGGCCGAGCTGCTCTACGACCTGCCCGACGACATGATCGGCAAGATCTGGAAGGGGAAATGGCGCGGGCAGCGGCAGCGCTGGTTCCTGTTCGCGTTCGAGGGGACCGACGCCGACATCGACATCCGGACGCCCGAGCCGGAGTTTCGTGCGTGGCGCTGGGCCGAGCCCGCCGACCTGCCGTCGATGATCGTGCCGTTCAAGAAGGCGCTGTACGAACAGGTGCTGGCCGGGTTCGCCGACCATCTGCATCGGTGAAGTGCCTTTGCCGCGCGATGAACGGTTCAGCCTGTCGCCACGCGATCGGGTATAGCGGGCGGTGATGCCGAACCCTGCGCTCCTCCTGCCCCTGGGCCTCTATTTCGCGGAACCGCCGCCCGAGCCGGACCTGCCGATCGAGATCCGCACGATGCTGGAAGAGGCGATGGCGTCGGGTAACGACAACGATGTCGCAACGATCGTGCGCTACGCGCGCAAGGCCGCGCCGAAACATTCGCAGAAGATCGCCGAGCTGGCGTCGCATTATACGTTCGAACGGTCGGAAAAGACCGAGAAGCGGCTGCGCACCGCGTCGTTCGGCGCGTTGGTCAAGGGCCGGGCCGAGCTTGGCGGGTGGATCAACAGCGGCAATTCCGACAGCCTGGGCGTGACCGCCGTGCTCGACCTGTCGCGCGAGGGCTATCGCTGGCGGCACAAGTTGAAGTTGCAGGCCGATTACCAGGAAAGCAACAGCATCCCGACGCGCGAACATTATCTCGCGGCGTTCGAACCGAACTACAAGGTCGACGACCGGCTCTATATCTATGGCGCCGCGCAATATGAATCGGACAAGTTCTTCGGCTATTACGACCGCTATTCGGCATCGACCGGGGCGGGCTATACCGTCGTCGCGAAGGGCCCGGTGACGCTCGACCTCGAACTGGGTCCGGCGTTTCGCTATACCGCGTTCACCACGGACGCTGTCGAGCGGAACCTGGCCGCGCGCGGGTCGGTCGATTTCGGGTGGCGGATGACGCCGGCGCTGACGCTGAAGCAGAACACCTCGGCCTATCTGCAGGAGGCCAACAGCACCGTCACCAGTCTGACGGCGGTCGATGCCAAGGTGCTGGGGCCGCTGTCGGCGCGGCTGTCGTACAATATCCAGTATGAAAGCCGGCCGCCGGTCGGGCGGGTCAATGCCGATACCACGGGACGGGCTTCGCTGGTGTACGCGTTCTAGGCGCTGTTCCGACGCCACCCCGGACTCGAGCGACGCCTCTGCAAAAGTTCGAAACCCGTACCCCGGCGAAGGCCGGGGTCCAGTTGGGGGGAAATTGGTAAACTACGGAAAACCCTTCCCAACTGGACCCCGGCCTTCGCCGGGGTACGGCTCGGATTTGGCTTGGTTCGGACCATTCGCAAAGGTGTCGGCTGGATTCGGGGTGACGGCGAGGGCACGGTTGCCCGCCGCAAGAGGTTCCGTTTGATACCGCATCGCTCTACAACCACGCGATGGACAGGATGAATGACGACGAACGCCGCTCGATCGAGGCGATCGATCAGGCAGCGATGCTGGCGCAGGTCGAACGCTGGGTCGCGGTGAACAGTGGGACGCGCAACGTCGCGGGGTTGAATGCGGTGGCCGGGATGCTGGCCGACAGCTTCGCCGCATTGCCGGGGGAGATTTCGCTGATCGACCCCGATCCGGTGGAGACGGTCGAGGCCGACGGCACCGTCCGCGCGATCGAGCATGGGCGGCACCTGCTGGTACAGGTCCGGCCGCAGGCGCCGGTGCGGATGCTGTTCACCGGGCATATGGATACGGTCTATGGGGAAACCCATGCGTTCCAGGCGATGCGCTATACCGATCCGAACACGCTGAACGGGCCGGGCGCGGCGGATATGAAGGGTGGCCTGTCGGTCATGCTGGCGGCGCTGAAGGCGGTCGAGGCGGGCGGGATCGGCGATCGCTTCGGCTATGACGTGATGATCAATTCGGACGAGGAGACGGGCAGCTTCTCCTCCGCGCGGCTGATCGACCGGGTGGCGCGAGGGAAGGTCGCGGCGTTCACCTATGAACCCGCCCTGCCCGACGGCACGCTGGCGGGGGCGCGTGGCGGCACCGGCAATTTCTCGATAGTGGTCACCGGGCGCAGCGCCCATGCCGGGCGCAATCCGGAGGAAGGGCGCAACGCGATCGTCGCCGCCGCCGACATCGCGCTCCGGCTGAACGCGGTGCGCGGGCCGCGGCTGGCGGTCAATCCGGCGCGGATCGATGGCGGCGGGCCGAACAATGTCGTGCCCGACCATGCCGTGCTGCGCGTCAATTTCCGACCGCATGGGAGCGACGAGATCGAGCGCGCCCGGTCGCAGATCGACGCGGCGGTGGCGATGGTCGCCGCCCAGCATGATGTGGCAGTAGCGGTGCATGGCAGCTTCAATCGCCCGCCCAAGCCGATCGACGCGGGCGCCGCGAAGCTGTTCGCGCTGGTGCAGGCGGCCGGGGCCGACCTGTCGATCCCGATCGCGTGGCGCGACACCGGCGGGGTGTGCGACGGCAACAATATCGCGGCGTGCGGCGTGCCGGTGATCGACACGATGGGGGTGCGCGGCGGCGCGATCCATTCGGCGCAAGAATATATGATCGTCGACAGCCTGGCCGAACGCGCCCGGCTGTCGGCGCTGAGCATTGCCCGTATCGCGGGTCGGGGGGGATTGTGACGTTTCGAATCCGTGCGGCGCGCGAAAGCGACCTGAAATATCTGTATGAAATGGCGAAGCTGACCGGTGGCGGCTTCACCAACCTGCCCCCCGACCGCAACGCGCTGATGACCCGGCTCGAACGCAGCGCGATGGCGTTCAGCCATGAGGAGGATGCCCCACGCGACGAGGTGTTCGTGCTGGTGCTGGAGAATATCGACACTGGTGAGGTGCGTGGGACGTGCCAGGTGTTCACCAAGGTCGGGCAGCGCTGGCCCTTCTATTCCTATCGCGTCGCGACGCTGACCAAGCATAGCGAGGCGCTGGGCCGGACCTTCCGCGCCGACATCCTCAATCTGGTCAACGACCTGGAGGGGTCGAGCGAGGTCGGCGGCCTGTTCCTGCATCCGGGCGAGCGTGCCGGGGGGCTGGGGCTGTTGCTGGCCCGATCGCGCTACCTGTTCATCGCGCGGCATCGCGGGCGCTTTGCCGACCGGGTGCTGGCGGAGCTGCGCGGGATCATCGACGAAGCGGGCGGGTCACCCTTCTGGGACGGGGTGGCCGGGCGCTTCTTCGGCATGACGTTTCAGGATGCCGACCAGTTCAATGCGATCCACGGCAACCAGTTCATCGCCGACCTGATGCCGCGCCATCCGGTCTATATCGCGATGCTGCCCGAAGCGGCGCGCGGGGTCATCGGCCTGCCCCACCCGACCGGGCGCGCGGCGATGCGGATGCTGGAGAATGAAGGCTTTGCGTATGAGAATTACGTCGATATCTTCGACGGCGGCCCGACCATGACCGCGCGCACCGACCAGATCGCGACGATCCGCGACCGGCGCGAGTTGCCGGTGGTGGCGATCGGCGACGGCGGTAGCCCGTCGCTGCTGGCGACCGGAAGGCTGGCGGATTTCCGCGCGTGCATGGGCGATGTGACGCTGCACGACGACGGGATCGTGATCGATGCGGAGGCCGCGCGCGCGCTGGACGTCGCGGTCGGCGACATGGTGTCGCAGGTGGCGCGATGAGCGTGCGCGAGATCAATTTCGACGGGATCATCGGCCCCAGCCATAATTATGCGGGCCTCAGCCACGGCAATCTGGCCGCCACGCGCAATGCGGGCGAGACGTCGCGCCCGCGCGCGGCGGCGTTGCAGGGGATCGCCAAGATGCGCGCGAACCTTGCGCTGGGCCTGACCCAGGGCATCCTGTTGCCGCATCCGCGCCCGGACCATGGCTGGCTGGCGAAGCTCGCCACCGACTATGCCGCTGCCGCACCGCATCTGCGGGCGCAGGCGCTGTCGGCGTCTGCAATGTGGGCGGCCAATGCCGCGACCGTTTCGCCGGCGAGCGACTGTCGCGACGGGCGCTGCCACCTGACCGTCGCCAATCTGGTGACGATGCCGCATCGCAGCCATGAATGGCCGGCGACGCTCAAGCAGTTGCGGACGGCCTTTGCCGGTGATGCGTTTGTCGTCCATGGTCCGGTGCCGGCACCGTTCGGCGACGAGGGCGCGGCCAACCATATGCGGCTGTGCGCGACGCATGATGCTCCGGGTGTCGAGGTCTTCGTCTATGGCGTAGGCGGCGGCCCCTTCCCCGCCCGCCAGCATGTCGAGGCGTCGGCGGCGATCGCGCGGGCGCATGGGCTGGACCCGGCGGCCACGCTGATGGTGCGGCAGTCGGACGCGGCGATCGCGGCGGGGGCGTTCCACAACGACGTGGTGGCGGTCGCCAACGAACGCGTGCTGTTCGCGCATGAACAGGCGTTCGAGGATCGCGAAGGCTTCTTCGCCGACCTGCGGCGCGCAATGCCTTTGGTCGAGATCGTCGAGGTGCCGGCCGACCGGGTGAGCCTGGCCGATGCCATCGCCTCCTATCTGTTCAACGCGCAGCTTGTGACCCTGCCCGATGGCGGCGGCATGGCGCTGATCCTGCCGGGCGAGGCGCGCGAGAATCCGCGCGTGTGGGGCTGGTTGCAGGAGATGGTCGCGGGCAATGGCCCGATCCGCCGGCTGGAAGTGGTCGATGTGCGCGAATCGATGGCCAATGGCGGTGGTCCCGCCTGCCTGCGGCTGCGCGTCGTGGCCGATCCGGCGACGATCGACCCCCGTTTTCTGGTCGACGACGCCAAGCTCGACCGGATCGCGGCGGTGATCGAGGCGCATTGGCCCGAACACATCGCGCCCGCCGACATCGGCGATCCGGCACTGATCGCGCGGATCGAGGCCGCACGCCGTGCCCTGCTGGAATCGCTCGACCTTGTCGGGTTAATTGACAGTTAACCATAGGCCCGGCAGCGGAAATGGTGGAAAACCGCCACTGGTACGTATTTTGCGTATTTTGGACCCATGCTGACCCGGCTCAAAAACCTGTTCACGATCAAGTCGAAGTTCGAGGCGTTCCTCGTCATCTATGGCCTGGGCGTCGGCGCGGTCGAGCGCGGTTTCCATTATATGGCGCAATATCCCGGCATCGGTGGCAAGCTGTTGTTCGCGGTCTGCCCGATCGCGGTGTTCATGGCGGGCACGCGCATCCTCGATTCCATCGACGCGGAGCGCGAGGGGCGCTAGGCGGGCATCATGCCACGCGAAATTACCGCCTTTTCGAACCCGATGGTGAAGTCCGCGCGCAACCTGCGCGAGAAACGCCATCGCCGCGACCAGCAGCGCTTCCTGGCCGAAGGGTTGCGCATCCTGACCGAAGCGCGCGAGGCCGGGTGGCTGCCCGCCGAGCTGTATTTCGCCAGCAGCGAGCAGCATCCGTTGCTGCAAACGCTGATCGAGGAGACCGAGGCGTCGGGCGGCATCGCCATCTCGACCACGGTCGACATCCTGTCGAAGCTGTCGGGCAAGGACAATCCGGGGTCGGTCGTCGGCGTCTATGACGAATTTTCGACCGAGCTTACCGGCATCGACCGGCGCAATGCGTCGCTGTGGCTGGTTGCCGAACGGCTGCGTGATCCGGGCAACCTCGGCACGATCCTGCGCACCGCCGATGCGACCGGGGCCGGCGGGCTGATCCTGATCGACGAATGCGTCGACCCGTTTTCGGTCGAGGCGGTGCGGGCCAGCATGGGGGCGATCTTTACCGTTGCCGTGGCGCGGGCGGATTGGGCGACGTTCCGGGACTGGCTGCGCAAGGGGCCGGGCACGCTGGTCGGCCTCAGCCTCGATACCGAACAGGATTATCGCGCGGCGACCTATCCCGATCCGACCTTCCTGCTGACCGGGAACGAGGCGCAGGGGATGCCCGACCATATGGCTGCCGAATGCGACCTGCTGGTGAAAATCCCGATGCTGGGCAAGGCCGACAGCCTGAACGCGGCGGTGGCGACGGCGGTGATGGCGTACACCGTGCTGGGGCAGCACCGGCCCTGAACCTTTGCGCCGGCGAGGGATTGAGCGGGGATGACCCGACCGACCTTCGCCGCCCTGCCCGCCGCCGACATCGCTGCGCTGGACCGCCCCAGTATCGTGCTGTTCGGCGCGAGCGAGGCCACGCCCTATGACGATGGCGCGCCGAGCCATTCGGCCGACGCGCCCGCCGCGATCCGCGCCGCGTCGCTGGGGTTCGCACGGCAATTGTCGCAGATCGATTTCGACCTGGGCTTTACCCCCTTCCCCGACCCGCAGGATGCGCGCGGGGTGGTCGATGCCGGCGATGTCGATACCCGGCCGGAAGATGCGGTGGGCAACCGCCAGCGGATCGAGGCGACGACTCGCGCCGTGCTCGACGCCGGGGCGGTGCCGATCCTGCTGGGCGGCGACGATTCGGTGCCGATCCCGTTCGCGGCGGCCTTTGCCGATCGCGGGCCGCTGACCGTCGTGCAGATCGACGCGCATGTCGATTGGGGCGACGATATTCAGGGCGAGCCGCTGGGCTATGGTTCACCGATGCGGCGGCTGGCGGAGATGCCGCAGGTGACCGGCATGGTGCAGGTCGGCGTACGCGGTCTGGGTAGCGGGGGCGCGTGGCAGATCGACGATGCGCGTGGCTGGGGCAGCCGGATCGTCACCGCATACGACCTGATCCGGGGCGGGATCGATGCCGCGATCGCGCAGGTGCCGGCGGGCGGGCGCTATCTGGTGTCGATCGATTGCGACGGGATCGACCCGGCGGTGTTCCCGGCGGTGGCGATGCCGACACCGGGCGGCCTTCGCTATGGGGAGGTCGTGCTGCTGCTGACCGCGCTGGCGGACAAGGGCGAGATCGCCGGGCTGGTGCTGGCCGAATATGTGCCGGCGCGCGATGATCCGCAGCGACTATGTGCGGGCATCGCGGCGCGGATCGTGGCGGTGACGATGGGGCTGGTGCTGGGGGACAACGGACAGGTCCCGCCGCGGCCGAAGCAACGATAGCGTTTCCGCCCCAAGCGGCGTGTCTTCCACGACCCGAACTGTCTTGGCGCGGTCAAGCCACCCGATCTTCGAGCAGCTATGTCAGCGCGGCAGCCGGATCTTCGAACAAGCGGCGATTGCCGTCGAGCGCGTAGACGGCTCTGCAGGCCTGGAGACGGGCGATGGCGCTGGACGTGACGACCGCGATCCTGCCCGGTACGGGGAAGTCACGAACCCGTTCGTCCATATAAACGACGACGTCATGCGATTGGGCGGGATGGTCGCCCATGTTGATCCGCATCAGATGGCCCGGACGAACCCGATATTTCGCATAGCCCGCCGCGCGCTCGTCCATATAGGCCTTGGCCTGCGGCAGGGTCAGGACCGAATGCATGACGGTGTCCACCAGGTTAATTTCGGGTCGGAACGTAACGGTATAGGCTGGGCCAGACATGGACCCGCCTCTACCCCCGACTTCCTGAACAGTTGGTAAGCGCGAGATCCTTCATCCCGGAGCAGACACCGCCCCCGGAACGCCATTCGTCAGGACGGAGCGACATTTGGCCAGAGAGACGCGGGAAGCTACTCCGCCGCCGCGCCTTCCGCTTCCGCCCGTTCCTCGACTGCATCTTCCGCCTGCGCGATGACAACCGCCAGCTTGGTCAGCGGGCGCGGTGATTGTTCGACCACCGGCAGCGGGTCGATGCTCTTGCCGCCGGTATCGATGTTCAGCGTTTCGAAGCGCTTGGCCGAGGTCATCACCTGCGATTCGAGGCTGCCGACGAACGCGTTGTACGCGGTGTTCGCGCCTTCCAGATTCTTGCCGAGCTTCGCGACATGGTCGCCCATCTTGGCGAGGCGGGCGTGGAGTTCGCGACCGAGCTGGCCGATCTGGCGGGCTTCGCCGGCCAACTTTTCCTGCCGCCACACCGCCGCGACGGTGCGGGCGATGGCGATCAGGTTGGTCGGAGTCGCGATCAGCACGCGGCGGTCGAACGCATAGTCCCACAGCGCCGGATCATGTTCGAGCGCGGCAGCGAGGAAATGTTCGCCCGGCACGAACATCACCACATAATCGGGCGTATCCTCGAACTGCGACTGATAGCTCTTGGCCCCCAGCGCGTTGACGTGGTTCTTCATCGACGCGACGTGCGCGGTCATGAAGGCGGCGCGCTCCGCCTCGTCCACCGCGCCATGCGCGTCCTGATAGGCGTTCAGCGATACCTTGGCATCGATCACCAGGCTCTTGCCGCCGGGCACCTTGACGATGGCATCGGGGCGGAGACGCCCGTCGCCGTGATCGACCGAGACCTCCATCTGAAAATCGGTATGTTCGGCCAGACCGCAGGTTTCCAGCACGTTGCGCAACTGCTGCTCGCCCCAGCGGCCGCGTGCCTTGGGAGCGGAGCGCAGCGCATTGACCAGCTTTGCCGCCTCGCTCTTCACCGATTCCTGGCCGATGCGCATCGCATCCATCAGGCCCTTGAGCGTGCCATAGGCTTCCTGCCGCTCGCCCTCGACCTTCGTCATGCTGGCTTCGTAGCGTTTCAGCGTCGCCTCGACCGGAGCCAGCAGCGCCTTCAGCTTCATCTCGTTGGTGTCGCCAGCCTGGGCGAAGCGTTCGTTGGCGCGTTGCAGGAACGCCTTTTGCGCGCCATCGAGCATGATCTGCGCGGTTTCGCGGAACTGCCCGGCCATCGCCTCCCGCGCGTCCTTGAACTCGGTCAGCCGTTCCTCGAACGCCGCGGCGTTGGCCTTCAAGGCAGCATGGTCGAGCAGCAAGGCATCGCGATCGCCGCGGATTTCGGCCAGTTCCTCGCGCAGCGCCGGTACTTCCTTGGCGCGTTCGGTGGCGAGTGCGAGGTCGGCGATCGCCTGCTTGAAATCACCCTCGCGCTTGTCGCGCTCCTCGCGCAGCGACTGGACCTGCCGGCTGCCCATCAGCCAGCCGATCGCCAGCCCGGCGAGCAGGACGGCGGCGACGATGACGATGACAAGCGGGTCCATGCGATACTCCGGGAGGAACGGAGGGGGAACCTACCCCCGCCCCGCCCGACGGGCAAGGCGACGGGGGTTCGGTTCGTCGCGTTGGAAAGGTCCTCAGGCCGCCTTGCGCGCCTTGTTCAGCTTCTTGATGACCATATCGCGCTTCAGCCGCGAGAGGTGATCGATGAACAGCACGCCGTTCAGATGGTCCATCTCATGTTGGAGGCAGGTCGCCATCAGCCCGTCGAGCCATTCGTCATGGCTCTCGCCCTTCTCATCCAGCCACGTCACGCGGCAGCGCGCGGGGCGGACGACGTCGGCATATTGTTCGGGGATCGACAGGCAGCCTTCCTGATAGGACGACAGCTCCTCCGACACTTCCTCGATCACCGGGTTGACGAAAGCGTGCGGCGCCTTGACCGGCTTGCCCTCTTCATCCTCGTCGTCCTGCAGGTCGATGACCAGCACGCGCTTGGGCACGGCGACCTGGATCGCGGCGAGGCCGATGCCCGGCGCGTCGTACATCGTCTCGAACATGTCGGCGATGAGGGTTTTCACCTCGTCGGTCACGCCCTCGACAGGATCGGAGACGAGACGGAGGCGGGGATCTGGGATTTCGATGATCGGAAGAATGGCCATAGCGGTCGCGTAAGTAGCATAGTTTCGCCGGTCAAGCGACGGGTCGTCGTGCCCTTAACGCCTGTGCCAGCGTGCCTTCGTCGAGATAGTCGAGTTCGCCGCCGACCGGCAGGCCATGGGCGAGCTGGGTCAGGCGCACCGGATATTTCTCGATCCGCTCGGCGATGTAGTGTGCGGTGGTCTGCCCCTCCAGCGTGGCGTTCATCGCGAGGACGACTTCGTCGATGCCCCCCGCCGCGACGCGGGTCACCAGCGAATCGATGGCGAGGTCGTCGGGCCGGACCCCCTCCAGCGCCGAGAGCCGCCCACCTAGCACATGGAACCGGCCGGGGAACAGCCGCGCGCGGTCGAGCGCCCACAGATCGGCGACCTCCTCCACCACGCACAGCGAGCGGTCGTCGCGGCGCGGATCGGTGCAGATGCCGCACGGATCGGTGGTGTCGACATTGCCGCAGGTTGAACAGGTCGCCAGATTGCGCGCCACCCGGTCGAGCGCGATCAGCAGCGGGTCGAGTGCCGTCTCGCGCTTTTTCACCAGATGCAGCACCGCCCGCCGCGCCGAACGGGGGCCAAGACCGGGAAGGCGGGAGAGCGCCTGGGTCAGCGCGTCGATTTCGGGAGAGGCCATCGCCGCCCAAGATAGGGGGTTGCGCGGGCGGACGCCACGGTGTCGTAGGGGGTTCATGCGGATCATCTTCATGGGCACGCCCGAATTTGCGGTGCCAATCCTTCAGGCGCAGGTCGATGCGGGGCATGACGTCGTCGCGGCGTATAGCCAGCCGCCACGGCGCGCGGGGCGCGGCAAGGCGCTGACCCCCTCCCCCGTCCATCGGCTGGCCGAATCGCTCGGGATCGAGGTGCGGGTGCCGGAAAGCCTGCGCGATGCGGCGGTGCAGGCCGAATTTGCCGCGTTGAAGGCCGATGTGGCGGTGGTTGCCGCCTATGGCTTGCTGTTGCCCCGCGCGGTGCTGGATGCGCCGCGGCTGGGGTGTCTGAACGTCCATGGATCGTTGCTGCCGCGCTGGCGCGGGGCGGCGCCGATCCAGCGGGCGATCCTTGCCGGGGACGCGGAAACCGGCGTCGGCATCATGCAGATGGCGGCGGGGATGGATACCGGGCCGGTGCGGCTGGAAGGACGCACCCCGGTCGCGGGTAAGACGGCGGGCGAGCTGGCGGTCGAGCTGAGCGCGATGGGCGCGCGGCTGATGCTGGAGGTGCTGGCCGACCCGGACGCCTATCCGCCGATCGAGCAGGCCAGCGAGGGCGTGACCCATGCCGCCAAGATCGACAAGGCCGAGGCGCGGTTACGCTTCGACGGGAGCGCGGTCGACGCCGAGCGACAGGTGCGGGCGTACAACCCGGCGCCGGGGGCGTTTTTCGAGGTGCAGGGCGAGCGGATCAAGGTGCTGGCGGCGCGGGTCGCCCCCGGCGTCGCTGGAGCCGAGCCGGGCGTGGTCGTTGGCGACGCGCTGGAGATCGCCTGCGCCGAGGGGATGCTGATCCCGACACAGGTCCAGCGCGCCGGGCGGGGCGTCACGTCTGCCGGGGAACTGCTACGCGGCTTCGCGATCGCCAAGGGCACGCGCATCGCATGACCCGCTTCGCCCTGACCGTCGAATATGATGGTCGCCCGTTCGTCGGCTGGCAGCGCCAGTCCGAAGGAGCGAGCGTGCAAGGATCGATCGAGCGCGCGCTGTTCGAGGTGACCGGCGAGCAGGCCGCCGTCCATGCCGCCGGACGCACCGATGCCGGGGTCCATGCGACGGGGATGCGCGCGCATGTCGACGTGGCGAAGCCGATCGCCCCGTTCCGGCTGATGGAGGCGCTGAACGCCCGGCTGCGGCCCGATCCGGTCGCGATCCTCGATTGCGTCGAGGTGGCGGACGACTGGCACGCGCGGTTTTCGTGTCTGGGGCGGGCCTATGTCTATCGCATTGTGTGCCGTCGCGCGCCGTTGACGCATGAGCTGGGGCTGGCGTGGCGCGTGCCGCAGCCGCTGAACGCCGACGCGATGGCGGACGCGGCGGCGCGGCTGGTCGGGCGGCACGACTTCACCACCTTTCGATCGGCGCATTGCCAGGCGGACAGTCCGCTGCGGACGCTCGACCGGCTGGCGGTGGAGCGCGATGGCGACCGGATCAACATCCATGCCGCCGCGCGGTCGTTCCTGCATCATCAGGTGCGATCGATGGTCGGCTGCCTCGCGATCGTCGGACAGGGGAAGCGGACGCCCGACGAACTGGCCGACATATTGGCGGCGCGCGACCGGGCGGCGCTGTGGCTTAACGCGCCGCCCGACGGGCTGTATTTCGTCGGGGCGACGTACCCGGCGGACTGACGTGCCCCGCGCTAGTCGCGCACCAGCCGCGCGACCAGTTCGACATGGGTCGACCAGCGGAATTGGCCGACCGGTTGTACCCAGTCGATCCGGTAGCCGGCTTGCACCAACATCTTAGCATCGCGCGCGAAGCTGCTGGGATTGCACGAAACATAGGCAATGACCGGCGCCTTGCTCTCCGCCAGTGCCGCCGCCTGTTCGCGCGCGCCCGCGCGCGGCGGGTCGAGGATCACCGCATCGAACCGGTCGAGTTCGGTTGCTGTCAGCGGGCGGCGGAACAGGTCGCGATGGTCGGCGACGACCGGCCGTCCGGCACGGGCGGCGGCGAGCTTCAGCGCCATGATCGCCTCACGCCCCGCCTCGCCGGCATAGGTCCGCGTTCCCTCCCCCCGCGACAGGGTGAAGGTGCCGAGGCCGGCGAACAGATCGGCGACGATCGCCGCCCCCGCGACCGCTTCGTCGACCGCCGCGATCAACGCCGCCTCGCCATCGCCGGTCGCCTGCAGGAAGCTGCCCGGCGGGAACGGGACGGGCACCCCGCCCAGCGTGACGGTGACCGGCTCCGGTTCCCAGCGCGCCTCCGCCCCCATGCCGTCGTCGATCGACAGCCGGACGAGCCGCTGGTCCTGCGCAAAGGTCGTCAGTGCCTCGGCGGCGGCCAGTCCGTCGGCGATCTTGCCGATGATAAGGACGTCGACGCCCTGATCGACCCGCGCCAGATGCACGTCGGCGCGCGACCTGTCCTTGAGCGCGGTTGCCAGCAGCCAGCGTAGCGGCGCGATGGCATCAAAAAGTTCGGGCAGGAGGACATGGCACTCGCGCACGTCGACGATGCGGTGGGTGCCGCTTTCGGTGAAGCCCAGCGTGACCTGCTTGCCGCGCCGGTCGGCGTGGAGCGTCGCGCGGCGGCGGGTGTGGGTCGCTGACAGGATCGCCGGGCGGACCATGGCCTCCAGCGACTGCGACGCCAGCGCGCCACGCACCCGGTCGGCGACGAAATCGGCCTCGCTGGGCAGGTCGAGATGCTGGAGCTGACACCCGCCACAGGTCGGAAAGTGGCGGCAGGGCGGCTCGGCATGATGCGGACCGTGCTCGATCGAACCGTCGGACAACAGCCGGTCGCCGGGCGCGGCCAGCGGCACGTGACAGCCGTCACCGGTGACCCCTTCGCCCCGCGCCGCGACGCGGACGATCACATCGTCTTCGATCAGCGACATTCGGCGATCGCCTGTCCGAGATGGCCGATCAGCGCATCCGCGACGAACGCCGGACCGGCAAGCTGTGCGGCGCGGCCATGCAACCACACCGCCTGCGTCGCCGCCTTTTCGCCGCCGGGGCGCAGTCGGGCGGCGAGGATGCCGGCCAGCACGTCGCCGGTGCCGGCGGTCGACAGCCAGAACGGCGCATCGGGAGAGACGATGACGTTGCCGTCAGGGGAAGCGATCACGGTGTCGGGGCCTTTATGAACGATGGTCGCGCGGGCCTGTAGCGCAGCTTCGGCGGTCCGGTCGATCTTGTTGCCGCCGCCCCGACCGAACATCCGGTCGAACTCGCCGCCATGGGGGGTGAGGAAGGTCGGCGCGGTGCGGCCGGCGATGCGCTCGACGCCGGCCTCGCCAAGCAAGGACAGTGCGTCGCCGTCGATCACCAGCGGCGCAGTGCAGGCGAGCGCGGCGTCGATCAGGCGGATGGCGGCTGCGTCGCGCCCCAGCCCCGGCCCGACCAGCACCGCCGCCAGCCGATCATCGGCCAGCAACGCCGCCGGATCGTCCAGCGGCCGACGGACCAACGCGTCGGGGCCGCGCTGCCCGGCATCGTCGCCGGCCAGCACGACATAGCCCGCCCCCGCCGCCAGTGCCGCATGGGCGGCGAGCCGCGCCGCGCCGGGCATCGCGCCGGCCATGACGGTGACCAGCCCGCGACTATATTTATGGGCATCGCGCGCTGGCGGGGCGATCACCGAGCGCGCGATAGTGCGCGGCGCGGCGGGCAGTGCGATGTCGAGGCGGCTGAGGAGGACGTGCCCCATGCGGGCGGCGTCCGGACCGGTGACATGGGCGGGCTTCAACGCGCCCAATGCGACGGTCACATCCGCATGACCGGCACCGACGAAATGCCGTTCCGCATCGGCATCGATACCGCTCGGCAGGTCGATGGCGATGGCGAATGCATCTCGGGTCAGCCGCGCCAGTGCCTCGGCAATTTCAGCGCCAAGCGGCCGTGACAGGCCAATGCCGAACAGGCCATCGACCACCACCGGACGCGACGACACTTGGGTGAGTTCGAAGATCGGGCCGGACCATGCCGCCCGCATCCGGGCCGCCGCGCCCTCCGCCCGTCCGGGCAGTGCGGCGACGATGACGTCACAATCCCATTGCTGCAAAAACCGTGCACAAACAAACGCATCGCCACCATTATTACCGGGGCCTGCCAAGATCAGAATGGGCCGTCCGAGGGCGAGGCGGCGTGTTTCTCGCGCCACTGTCAGCCCGGCGCGCTCCATCAATTCGTCCTGTGCGATGCCGGAGGCGAACGCCGCGTCCTCCGCCGCGCGCATCGCGGCGCTGCGCAGGATCGGCGCGTCGGGCGGAAACAGCGTCATCGCGCGACGGGGCCGACCGTGGCGGGCAGGCGATAGCGTGCGCCACCGATCGCGACCTCGATACGGTTGTCGCCGACGACGGTGACCTTCGCCGCCTCCGACCCGTCGGCCGCGATCACGCCGCGTCCGTCGCGGGCGATGCGCAGCCGGTGGAAACCGCCATCGGGCTGACGCAGGGTCAGCAACGTGCCCTCGGCATCGGTGGTGCGATCGATGGTGCAGTCGGCAGCCAGCGGTGCGGCGGCATCGGTGGCGCACTCGATCCGCCCGGCATCGTCCGCCGCCGCGCGCTGCTCGGCTTCGATATTGGCGAGGACGGCGGGGTCGGGCTTACGGTCGCAGCCCGCGAGCAGCAGGACGGCGGCAAGGGCGAGGCGTCGGTTTAATCCGGTCATGGCGGCGGGATACCACACCGCGCCCAAAACAGTATCCCCGCGCAGGCGGGGATCCAGAGCCGCAAGCGTCACGCTCCGCTACTCTGGATCCCCGCGCTGGTGCTATTGAGAGGTGCCGTCAGATGTCGGCGTAGACGTGGCGTTCGGCCTTGGCCCCCGGATGCGTCACTGCGCCCTGATAGGCGGGGCCGACCGTGGTCGAATAACGCCACAGCGCGCCCGACTGGTAATCGTTGACGCGCGGCTGCCACTTTGCGCGGCGCTCGGCCAGCACATCGGCGGCGACGTCTAGGTCGATCGTGCCGGCTTCGGCGTCGATGGTGATGATGTCGCCGTCCTCGACCAGCGCGATCGGCCCGCCCTCGGCCGCTTCGGGACCGACATGACCGATGCAGAAACCACGCGTCGCACCCGAGAAACGACCGTCGGTGATAAGCGCGACGGTCTCGCCCATGCCCAGCCCATAGAGCGCCGCGGTGGTCGACAGCATTTCGCGCATCCCCGGACCGCCCTTCGGCCCTTCATAGCGGATGACGACGACCGACCCTTCCTTGATGCTCCGCGCCTCGACAGCGGCGAAGGCGTCTTCCTCGCAATCGAACACCTGTGCGGTGCCGGTGAACTGCAACCGCTTCATGCCGGCGACCTTCACGATCGCGCCATCGGGCGCCAGCGTACCGCGCAGGCCGACAACGCCACCGGTCGGGGTGATCGGCGTCTTGACGTCGTAAATGACCTTCTGGTCAGGATTCCACGTTACCTCGTCGATATTCTCGCCCAGCGTCTTGCCGGTGACGGTCATGCAGTTGCCGTCGAGCAGGTCGTTGGCGAGCATCGTCTTCATCAGCATGTAGACGCCGCCAGCCTCATACATGTCCTTGGCGACATACTTCCCGCCGGGCTTGAGGTCCGCGACATAAGGCGTTGATTTGAAAGCCTCCGCTACGTCGAACAGGTCGAAGGCAATGCCGGCTTCCGATGCCATGGCGGGCAGGTGCAGCGCGGCGTTGGTCGATCCGCCGGTCGCCGCCACGACGCGCGCGGCGTTGATGAAGGCGGCGCGCGTCGCGATGTCACGCGGACGCAGGTTCAGGCGGACCAGCTCCATCACCTGCTTGCCGGCGGCGATCGCGATCTCCTCGCGGCTGCGATAGGGTGCGGGCACCATGTTCGAATTGGGCAGCGACAGGCCGATCGCCTCACCGACGCAAGCCATGGTGTTGGCGGTGAACTGACCCCCGCAGGCGCCGTGGCCCGGACAGGCGACCTTCTCCAGCGCGGTCAGGTCGTGCAACGGGCAGGTGCCGGCGGCGTAGCGGCCGACCGCTTCGAACACGTCGACCACGGTCACGTCGCGATCCTCGAACCGGCCGGGCAGGATCGATCCGCCATAGACGAAGATCGACGGCACGTTCAGGCGCAGCATCGCCATCATCATGCCCGGCAGCGACTTGTCGCACCCGGCAAAGCCGACCAGCGCGTCATAACAATGGCCGCGCACCGACAGTTCGACCGAGTCGGCGATCACTTCGCGACTGACCAGCGAGGACTTCATCCCCTGATGGCCCATCGCGATGCCGTCGGTCACGGTGATGGTGTTGAACCGGCGCGGCATCCCGCCGCCGGCCACCACGCCGTCGCGGGCGGCATCGGCCTGGAAATCGAGCGTCGTGTTGCACGGCGCGCTGTCATTGCCGGCCGAGGCGAGCGCCACGAACGGCTTGGCAATGTCCTCTTCGGCGATGCCCATCGCGTAATAATAGCTACGATGCGGCGCGCGTTCGGGGCCGACGGAAACATGACGGCTAGGCAGCCGCGACTTGTCGAAATTCTGGGTCATGGCGACAGCCTATTGCGCAGGGCGGCGCTCCAGCGCAAGTCCATTGCGCACTGCAACGATCATCCGGGCGAGGATCGCGCACCAGCGCGCGACCCCGGCGGCATCGGCGATCAGGTCGTTGCGCACCTCCACCGACAGCGACGGGATGCCCTGCCCCTCGGCATGACGGTCCAGCGTCGCGTTGAGGATGCGGCCCGAATAGGGTTGCTGGTCGCCGGTGGGAATGCCCTCTGCGCGCAGGAAATCGATGGCGATGCGCGCGGCGCGATCGTCGCGGCCATAGAGGATGCCGGCCTCCCACGGACGCGGTTCGCCGCCGGTTTCCAGGCGCGGCGTAAAGCTGTGGATCGCGACGATCAGGCGCGGGCGGTCGCGGCGGACCTGATCGCGGATCGCGCGGTGATAGGGCGCGTGGAAGCGGGCAATGCGATCCGTGCGGTCGGCGCCGACATTGGCGGGGATGGCGTGGCCGTCGGAGACTTCGGGGATCAGGCCGGGATGGTCGCTCTGCCGGTGAAGGTCGATCACCAGCCGCGACACGGTGCCGAGGATCGCAGGTGCGTCGAGTTCGGCCGACAGCGCGTGGGTCAGCGGCCCCGTGCCGATGTCGATGCCGACGTGCAGCGACAACAGATGCCGGGGGATGGCGACGTCGTCCGGCACCCATGCGGAAGCGTGGTCGCACAGCAGCAACAGGTCGGTATCGGTTCCGGGCAGGTGATCGGCAGCGTGCATTCAGAACTCCGGCGGTCGGCGGTCGCGAAAGGCGGCGAGACCCTCGGCCAGTTCGGTGCCTCCGAACGCGGCGTCGAACCGGGCCTCGCCGCCGGGAACGCCGTCGATGGCGAGCTTCAGGCCCCGCACCGCGGCCGGAGCGTTGGCGACGATGCGCGCGGCCAGCGCCTGCGCATCGCCGCCGCACTGATGGGCGAGGCCGATAGTGACGGCTTCGTCCGCGTCGATCGCGTCGCCGGTATAGAGCAGCCGCGCCGCCTGCCCCCGCCCGACCGCCGCGACCAGCCGCGCGACATCGGCCGGGGGATAGAGGATGCCGAGCCGCGCGGGCGGAATGGCGAAGCGGGCGCCGTCGCCCGCGACGATCAGGTCGCACGCCAGCGCCAGCGCGACCGCCGCACCGAAACAGCCGCCATCGACCGCGGCGATGACCGGCATCGGCAGGCGGGCGACGCCCTCGATCGCGGCGGACAGGCTTTCGCGGAACAGCGCGCGGCGGGCGGGATCGCGTTGCAACTCGGCGAACTCGGCAATGTCGGCCCCGGCCGAAAAGACGCCCGGTTCGCGGGAGGCGATCACGACGGCACGCGCATCGGAGGCTGCCAGATCGGCGACGTGCGCCGCCAATTCCTGCCAGCCGGCGATCGGCAGGGCGTTGCGCGCGCTGCCCCGTGCCAGCCACAGCGTCACGACCGCGCCGTCGCGGGTGCAGGCGATCATGGCGGGAAAGTGGGCGGCATCCGGAGAGACCGCCCACGGACGATCCGCTCCCGGCGTTTGATCCGCGTGCGATCCCCCGCAAGCATCGCGCCAACCGGCCGCTCCAGCGGCAGCAGCGGGCGGGTGTATCGAATCGGGACGGTCGACTGTCACGCGAGTGCCGTTTCGAGACACCACCAGTCGGGCCGGGCCGCCCGGATCGCGGTGGCGGCCGCCGCGCAATCCTCCGCCCGGTCGAACAGCGCGAAGCAGGTCGCGCCCGACCCCGACATGCGCGCCAGCCGAACGCCATCGGCCTGTCCCAGCATCGCCAGCACCGTATCGATCGCCGAGGCCAGCGCGCGGGCCGGCGGTTCGAGGTCGTTGCGCCCGTTCAGCGCGATGGTCAGCGCATCGCCACCGGGCAAGGCCCCGCGATCGGTACGGTCCCAGGCGGCGAAGACGGCGGCGGTCGACACGCCCACTCCCGGATTGACCAGCAGCACCGGCAGCGGGGGCACGTCGATCGGCGTCAGCTGTTCGCCCCGCCCCCGCCCGATCATGGTCCGCCCGGCCAGACAGGCGGGCACGTCAGACCCCAGCGCCGCCGCGATTTCCATCAGCGCCGGATCGCCCGGCGACGCCCCGGCCAGCTGCGCCATGCCACGCAGCGTCGCGGCGGCGTCGGCCGATCCGCCGCCGATCCCCGATGCGACCGGCAGATACTTGTCGAGGACGATCGACAGCGGCTCGCTCGGCCCGAACGTCGCGCGGAACGCGTCGCGGGCGCGGGTGACGAGGTTGTCGCCCGCCCCGCTTAACTCGTTCGCGAACGGGCCGATGATCGCGAAGCCGTCGCGTTCCGCCCGGGTCAGGCGGACGGTATCGCCGTCGCGGACGAACACGAACAGCGTTTCCAGTTCGTGATAGCCATCGTCACGCCGGGCGCGGACGTGCAGGGCGAGGTTCAGCTTGGCGGGTGCGGGTTCGACGATCATCGGGGTCAGCGATGCGACGAAGGCGGCCCGTTCGCAACCCTCGACGCCAGCCGCGCCGCGTCGGGACCGCTGGCGGACACCGCCGCCGCATTCCACGCATAGCGCGCCTCGACCCGGCGACCGGCCGCCCAATAGAGGTCGCCGAGATGTTCGTTGATCTCCACATCGTCGGGCGCCTGCCGCACCGCCCCTTCGATCAGCGGCAGTGCGGCGGCGAGATTGCCGGTGCGAAACCGGGCCCAGCCGAGCGAATCGGCGATGGCCGGGTCCTTGGGCGCCAGCGCGTGAGCACGCTCCAGCATCCTTGTGGCGTCGGCGACATTCTCGCCGCGATCGACCTGCGCATAGCCGAGATAGTTGAGCGCCGCCGGCTCCTGCGGGGCGAGTTCGACCGCGCGGCGCAGCATCGGCAGCGCGCCGGCCCAGTCGCCCGTCCGGTCGAGCGCCGCGCCGCGTTGCAGGTACAAGGTCCAGTCCGCCGCCGGTCCGGCCTGGGCCAGAGCGCGGGCATAGACCTGTGCCGCTTCGGCCGGCTGGTTCGATTCGAGCAGCAGGTCGCCATAGCGGCGCAGGCTGGCGGTCGGCGCGTCCCGCCGCGTCGCCTGTTCACGCGCCAGTGCCAGCGCACCGGGCAGGTCGCCCGAACGCTGCAGGATGACGATGCCGAGCGCGTTGGCGCTGCCGGCAAAGGGATCGCCCGGCGGAATCTGCGCCAGCGTCGCGCGCGCCTCCGCCACGGCATCGTCGCGGGCCAGCGCATCGGCCAGCGCGATGCGGGCGCGGGAATAGCCGGGGTCGAGCAGCAGCGCCGAGCGGCTAAGCATGATTGCCAGCGCCTCGGTCCCTTCGGCCGACAGGTCGCCCGCCATCCGCGCGAACACGCGCGATATGCCGAAGCGGGGATCGCCCTTGCTCCCCCGGCCCAGCGTTTCGGCGGCGCGCGCCAGCACCGGATCGTCGCCGGTCAGCAGGGCGCGAGCGGTATCGCGTTCGCCGCCACGGGCAAGGAGTTGCGCGGCGTTCAGGCGGAAATCGGCATCGCCGCCGGTCGCGGACAGCAATGCGCGGGTGGCGGCGATCCCCTCCGCCGTCCGGCCCGTGGCGAGCAGGCGCAGCGCGGCATTTTCGGCGGCATAGCGACGCGGGACCGCCCCGCCATCGTCCCCCACCTGTGGCGCGGGCAGTTCGACCCAGCCGGCGAGTAACGGCGTAAGGAACCCGAGCGGCGACCCGGCCAGCCGGTCGAGTGCGGCGCGCTGGCCGGCCACATCGCGAGCGATCACCGCATCGCTGAATAGCAGGAGATCGACGTCGGGCGGGGCGACATCCGCCGCACGCAAGACGGCACCGGCGCGGCGGGCGAGCGGCAGGTCGCCGGCGGCCAGCGCCTGTCGCAATGCCCGCACCGCGATCACCGGGTCGGAAGGTTGCGCCGCCAGCGCCAGCGCATAGCCCTGCGCGGCGGCGGTAACCTGCCCCTCCGCATCGGCGGCGCGGGCCTGGACATACGCAGTCAGGGGGGCGGCCGGTACGATGGTCGCCGCCGACGCCGGTGCCGCCACCAGCGTCGCCACGATGATCCCCAGGCTACATGTTCGGATAATTCGGTCCTCCGCCGCCTTCCGGCACGACCCAGTTGATGTTCTGCGTCGGGTCCTTGATGTCGCAGGTCTTGCAGTGGACGCAGTTCTGCGCGTTGATGACGAACTTCGGCGCGTCGGTCTCTGCCCCCACGATCTCATATACGCCCGCCGGGCAGTATCGTTGCGCGGGTTCGTCATAGAGCGGCAGGTCATATTCGACCGGCACGTCGGGGTTCTTCAGCGTCAGGTGGACCGGCTGGTCCTCTTCATGGTTGGTGTTCGACAGGAACACCGACGACAGCCGGTCGAAGCTCAGCACGCCATCGGGCTTGGGATAGGCGATCGGCTTTACCTGATCCTTGCGCCACAGGCTTTCGTGATCGGGGTGGTGGGCCATGGTGAAGGGCATCCGGATGCCCCAATGTTCCGCCCACATCGTCGCGTTGGCGATACCCGATCCGACGAAATCGCCATATTTCTTGACCAAGGGCACGACGTTGCGAACGGTGCGCAGTTCCTCATACACCCAGCTCGCCTCATAGGCGGCGGTGTACGCGGTCAGCTCGTCGCCAGACCGGCCGTCGCGCACGGCGGCAAAGGCGGCTTCGGCGGCCATCATGCCGGACTTCATCGCGGTATGGATGCCCTTGATCCGGGGCACGTTCAGGAAGCCCGCCGAACAGCCGACCAGCACCCCGCCGGGGAAGGTGAGCTTGGGCACCGACTGCCACCCGCCATCGTTGATCGCGCGCGCGCCATAGGACACGCGCTTGCCGCCCTTCAGGATCGCGGCAATCGCCGGATGGGTCTTCCACCGCTGCATCTCCTGGAACGGGGAGAGATAGGGGTTGGAATAGTTGAGCCAGGTGACGAAGCCCAGCGCCACCTGTCCGTTCGCCTGATGATACAGGAACCCGCCACCGTTGCTGCCGCGCGTCTCGCTGAGCGGCCAGCCCTGCGTGTGGATCACGCGGCCGGGGACGTGGTTTTCGGCCGGGATGTCCCAGAGTTCCTTGATGCCGAGGCCGTAGACCTGGGGCTGGCTGTCCTTCGCCAGGTCGAAGGTGCGGATGACCTGCTTCGACAGATGGCCACGCACGCCCTCTGCGAAAAAGGTATATTTCGCGTGGAGTTCAAGACCGGGCTGCCAGTCGGGCTTGCGCGTGCCGTCGCGGGCGATGCCCATGTCGCCGGTCGCGACGCCCTTTACCGAGCCGTCATCGTGATACAGGATTTCGGCGGCCGCAAAGCCGGGGAAGATTTCGACGCCCAGCCCCTCGGCCTGTTCCGCCAGCCAGCGGCACATATTGCCGAGCGAGCCGGTATAGGTGCCCTTGTTCTGCATGAACGGGGGGAGGATGCGGTGCGATACCTCGCTGCTACCCGTTTCGGACAGCAGCCAGTGGTGATTCTCGGTCACCGGCACCTCGGCCATCGGGCAGCCCATCGTGCGCCAGTCGGGCAGCAGCTCGTCCATCGCGCGCGGATCGAACACCGCGCCCGACAGGATATGGGCGCCGACCTCCGACCCCTTTTCCAGCACGCACACGGCCAGTTCCTCGCCCGTGTCCGCCGCCATCTGTTTCAGCCGAATCGCGGCGGACAGGCCGGCAGGCCCCGCGCCGACGATCACGACGTCATAGGGCATCGATTCCCGTTCGCTCATCATTCCATCCTCTTGGGATCAACCGTCCCATGTCGTCGCGTGAGGGCCACGCCCTGTCCTTGCCAACGATTTGGGCAGATTGACGGGGAGGTCAACCCAGTGCCTTAAGGGCCGCATGGGGGCGGACCAACATATTCAGTGGCACGAAGCGGCGGCCAGCGCGCTGGAATGGTGGAGCGACGCGGGCGTCGACACGCTGGTCGAGGACGAACTGCGCGACTGGTTCGCTGTCCCTGCCCCGCCGGTCCGGCCGCTTGCCGTAACGTCCGCACCCGTCGCCGACCTGCCGCCCGACACGCTCGACGCCTTCGTGACATGGCGGATGGGCGATGCGGTGCCGGAGGCGGGGTGGAACGCGGTGCGCGTGCCGGTCGCCGCACAAAAAAATCCGTCGCTGATGATCCTGACCGACCTGCCCGAAGCGGATGATTCGGCGGAGAATGGCTGGATGACCGGCCCGGTCGGTGCGTTGCTTGACCGGATGCTGGCGGCGATCGGCGAGGTGCGCGAGAGCGTCGTCATCGCCGGCATCGCCCATGCCCGCCCGCTGACCGGGCGGATGCCTGCCGAGGCGCAGGCGACGCTGGACGACCTCGCCCACCGCCTCGTCACGCTGGTCGCGCCGCAGCGCTTGCTGCTGTTCGGCGCGGAGCCGTGTCGTGCGCTGCTCGGCCCCGATGGCCAGCGCGGCAGTTTACGCACCCTTAACCATGACGGCATAGCCTGTCCGACGATCGCCACGTTTCACCCGCGCTTCCTGTTGGAGCGGCCCCTGGCCAAGGCGGAAACATGGCGGCACCTGCAGTTGCTTATCAGGGAACCGACCGCGTGAAGCTCAACCCACTCGTGTTCGCGGCGCTGCTGATGCCCGCCCTTCCCACCATCGCCCATGCCGACGATTCGCCGACGCGCGGCGCGGCCATCTCCGTCGCCGAAGCGCGCATCCCTCCGCAATTGTCGCCCGAGGATCGCGACGCCTATACCCAGGTCTTCGCGGCGATCCGTGGGCAGCGCTGGGCCGATGCGCAGCTGCGGCTCGACGCGATGAAGCCAGGGCCGCTCCACGCCGTCGCCCGCGCCGAACTCTACACCGCCAAGGGATCGCCGAAGGTCGAACTGCCGCAGCTGCTCGCGCTGCTGAACGAAGCGCCCGACCTGCCCCATGCCCCCGACCTCGCCCGCATCGCCAAGCTGCGTGGCGCGACCGCCCTGCCCGAGCTGCCGACGCCGCAGCGGCTGGTGTGGTTCGATGCCGCCCCGGTGCGGGTCCGCGCCAAGGCCGCGCGGAGCGATGCCGCCGCCGCACAGCTGCTCGACGCGATGAAGCCCTATGTGAAGGCCGATGACGGTGCCGCCGCCGAGGCGTTGATCGCCACGCGCGAGGCCGACCTGACGCCCGACGCGCTGACCGAAATGCGCGGGCGGGTCGCGTGGATCTATTTCGTGGCCGGCGACGACGCCAATGCCCGCCGCCTCGCCGCCGTGGCGCAGCGGGGCGAAGGCGACTGGACCGCGCAGGCCGACTGGACGCAGGGCCTCGCCGCGTGGCGGCAGCAGGACTGCGCCGCCGCGCAGGCCGCGTTCGCCAGCGTCGCGCAGCGTGCCGGCGATACCGAACTGCGATCGGCCGGCCTCTATTGGGCGACGCGTGCCGACATCGCCTGCGGTCGGCCCGACCTGGTACAGGCCCGGCTTCAGACCGCCGCGCAATATGGCGAGACCTATTACGGGCTGCTCGCGCGGCAAGCGCTGGGCCTCGTCGAAGGTGCCGATGCCAGCGCCCGCGCCCCTGCAACCGAGGATTGGCGCGCGCTGGAGCGACGCTCGAACGTGAAGGTCGCCGCCGCGCTGACCGAAATCGGCGAAGGTGCGCTGGCCGACAAGCTGCTGCGCCATCAGGCCCGTATCGGCGGCGCCGGGGACTATGCCGCGCTGACCCGGCTGTGCGGCAATCTGAACCTGCCCGCGACGCAGCTATGGCTGTCGCATAACGGGCCGCAGGGCGCGCGGCCGCTGGCCGAGGCACGCTATCCCGCACCCGACTGGACGCCCGATGGCGGCTGGCGCGTCGACAAGGCGCTGGTGTTCGCCCACACGTTGCAGGAATCGCGGTTCGATGCCGGCGTGGTCAGCCCGGCGGGCGCGACCGGCCTGATGCAGATCCGTCCCGGCGCATTGACCGACTATGCGCGGGCGCACGGATTGAACCTTGAGAAGTCGGCGCTGTCCAAGCCGCAGGTCAACATGGCGGTCGGGCAAAGCTATCTGGAGCAGCTGCGCGACCGGCCGTTCACCGGCGGGCTGCTGCCCAAGGTGATCGCCGCGTATAATGCCGGGCCGACCCCGGTCGAGGCATGGAACGTCCAGCTGAAGGACGGCGGCGATCCGCTGCTCTACATCGAATCGATCCCCTATTGGGAAACGCGCGGCTATGTGATGACCGTACTGCGCAATTACTGGATGTACGAGAAGCAGGCGGGCAAGGCATCGGCCAGCCGCGCCGCGCTGGCGCAGGGGATGTGGCCGAAATTCCCCGGCCTGCCCGGTGCCGCCGCCGTGCGGGTGAAGGGTGCGGCGCAGACGCGGGTGGCCGATGCCAATTGATGAAAGCCGGGCGTTCGTCCCGGTGCGGATCGCGGTGCTGACGGTATCGGATACGCGCGGATTGGCGGAGGATCGCTCCGGCGACACGCTGGTCGCTCGCGTCCAGAATGCCGGCCATATCCTGGCCGACCGGGCGATCGTGCGCGACGACATCGACGTCATCGTCGCCCGACTGCACGGCTGGATCGACGATGACGGCATCGATTGCGTCATCACCACGGGCGGCACCGGCGTAACGGGTCGCGACGTGACCCCCGAAGCGGTCGAACGGGTCGCGACCAAGCTGATCCCCGGCTTCGGCGAACTGTTCCGCTGGCAGAGCTATGCCAAGATCGGGACCTCCACCATCCAGTCGCGCGCGACCGCCTGCGTCGCGCGCGGCACCTATATCTTCGCGCTGCCCGGATCGACCGGCGCGGTGAAGGACGGGTGGGACGGCATCCTCAAGGAACAGCTCGACATCCGCCACCGCCCCTGCAACTTCGTCGAGCTGATGCCGCGCCTGCTGGAGCGATAACCGCCTATTCGGCGACCATCGCCGCCAGCACATGCCCGTCGGGATCGCGGAAATGGAACCGCCGCCCGCCGGGAAAGGCGAAGATCGGCTGGACGACCGTCCCGCCCGCCGCCTCGACCGCCGCCAGCGTCGCCTCCAGATCGTCGACCTCGATCACCGGCAGCAATGTGGTCAGCGTCGTGTCGGCATCCAGCCCCAGATCGGTATCGCCGCTGGTCGTCGCGGCATAGTCCGGGCCATAGTCGGCGAAGGTCCAGCCCGTCACGGCCGCGTAGAATGCCTTGGCTGGCCCGGTCGCCGACACCGGCAGTTCGAGGTAATTCAGTCGCGCCATCACGCCCCTCCATCGTTCTTGATTCGTTCTATTCGATCGAATAGGTTCGCGCAATGTCCAATCGCGCGGCCCGTGGTGCAACGAACAATGCGACGAGCAGGCGCTTCAATCTGCCCGATCGCGAGGCCGATGGCGACTGGCTGGACGAGCAGCATCTGATCGACGGCGCGCGGCCCAAGGATCGGACCACCGTCGCCGTCCTGAAGCCAAAGACCATCCTCACCCGCAATGCGTCGCCCGACATTCCGTTCGACCGATCGATCAATGCCTATGGCGGTTGCGAGCATGGCTGTATCTATTGTTTCGCCCGGCCGACCCATGCCTATCACGACCTGTCGCCGGGGCTGGATTTCGAAACCAAGCTGTTCGCCAAGCCCGATGCCGCCGCGCTGCTGCGGGTGGCGCTGGCGAAGCCCGGCTATGTCGCGAAGCCGATCGCGATGGGGACGAACACCGATCCCTATCAACCGATCGAGCGCGACTGGCGGATAACCCGCGACTGCATCGCGGTGCTGGCGGAGACGAACCATCCGCTGACCATCACCACCAAGTCCGACCGGGTGGTGCGCGACCTCGACCTGCTGGTGCCGATGGCGGCCAAGGGGCTGGTCAGCGTCACGCTGTCAGTCACGTCGCTCGACCCGGTAATCGCCCGGACGCTGGAACCCCGCGCGCCGCATCCCGAAAAGCGGCTGGCAGCGGTGGCGACGCTGGCGGCGGCGGGGGTACCGGTGTTCGTGTCGATCTCTCCGGTGATCCCCGCGATCACCGACCATGAGGTCGAGCGGCTGATCGAACGGGCGGCGGAGGCTGGTGCGCGGGGTGCCTATTTCCTGCCGGTGCGCCTGCCGCATGAGGTCGCCCCGCTGTTCCGCGCGTGGCTGGAGACGCATTTCCCCGACCGAGCGGGCAAGGTGATGGCGATCGTCCAGTCGCTGCGCGGCGGGCGCGACAATGATCCGGGGTTCCATTCGCGGATGCGGGGGCAAGGGGTGTGGGGACAGTTGCTCCGCAACCGCTTCGCCGTCGCGTGCCGCCGGCACGGGCTGACCGGCGGCCACCCCCGGCTGCGCTGCGACCTGTTCCGCCCGCCCGCCGGGGCGCAGGGCGAGTTGTTCAGCTGAGCGACGGAACCGTTGTCGTATCGCAACGTATTCCGGATGACGACAAACGGGGACGACATGATGACGACACGCTTCTGGACCGCCGCGATGCTGACCGCCGCGACGATTACCGCTCCGGTCGGCGCCCAGACGCGCGCCATTTCGCAGAGCGACCGCAGCCAAGGCGCGCAGGCCAATCCGCAGCTGCTGGCGCAATATGGCGGCAAATATTCGGGACCGCAGTCGGCCTATGTCGAACGCGTGGGCAAGAAGGTCGCGGTCCAGTCCGGCCTGTCCAACGCCAGCGGGGACTTTACCGTGACGCTGCTTAATTCGCCGGTCGAGAACGCCTTCGCCATTCCCGGCGGCTATGTCTATATCACGCGGCAGCTGCTGGCGCTGATGAACAGCGAGGCGGAGCTAGCGGCGGTGATGGGGCATGAGGTCGGCCACGTCGCCGCCCGGCACAGCAATTCGCGCAACACCCGCTCGACGCTGGGCACGCTGGGCGCGACGTTGCTGGGCGCGGTGACCGGCAGCGATCTGGTCGGGCGGATCGCCGGCGCCGGGTCGCAGCTCTATACGCTGTCGTACAGCCGCAATCAGGAATATCAGGCGGACCAGTTCGGCGTGCGCTATGCCATCGCCGCCGGCTACGCGCCGTCGGGCATGGCCGATGCGCTGGTCCAGCTGAACGACGCCCAGGCACTAGCGGCGCAGACCAGCGGGCGCGGCGGCAACAGCGTGCCGACATGGATGAGCACCCACCCCAATGGCGCCGACCGGGTGAAGCGCGCCCGTGCGCTGGCGCAGCAGGCGGGCGGCGCCACGACCCAGCCGGTGCAGGACACGACCTATTTGCGGATGCTCGACGGCCTGCGCTATGACGACGATCCCGCGCAGGGGGTGATCGAGGGCACGACCTTCAAGCATCCCGGCCTACGCGTCCGCTTCACCGCGCCCACCGGCTATGCGTTGCAGAACGGCACCGACGCGGTGACGATCGCGGGCCAGGGCGGCCAAGCCGAGTTCCGCATGGGGCCGGCAGGCGATCCCGCCACCGTCGTGCGGCAGCGGCTGGCCGCACTGGGCGCACAGAACGCCCCGGAGCCACAGACGACGCGGATCAATGGCACCGACGCCGCGATCGCGACGGTGCGCGCCAATGCCAATAACCAGGCGGTCGACCTGACCATCGTCGCCTATCGCTACCCGTCTGCCACCTATTATTTCCAGATCGTCACCCCGGCCGGTCGCGGCGTCGGGCCGTTCGAATCGTTGCTCGACAGCTTCGGCACGCTGACCCAGGCCGAAGCGAACGCGATCACCGGCAAGCGCATCCGCATCGTCACGGTGAAGGCCAGCGATACGGTCGATTCGCTTAGCCGCCAGATGGCCTATTCCGATTTCCAGCGGGATCGCTTCCTGACGCTGAACGGGATGGAGGACGGCACACGGCTGGTGCCGGGGCAGTTGGTGAAGCTGGTGGTGCGCGGCTGACCCCTTTCCGCCGCCCCGCTCCCATGCGAAGGGCGGCGGATGGCCCAACATGACGTCATCATCCTCGGCGCGGGCGGCGCCGGGCTGTTCTGCGCCGGGATCGCCGCCCGGCGCGGCAGGCGCGTGGTCGTCGTCGATCACGCGCCCGAACCGGGGCGCAAGATCGTCATTTCCGGCGGCGGACGCTGCAACTTCACCAATGTTGGGGCGAGCTGGGACCGCTATGTCTCGGCCAATCCCCAATTCGCGCGCTCGGCGCTCGGCCGCTACACCGCGCAGGACTTCATCACGCTGGTCGATGCCCATGGCATCGCGTGGCATGAAAAGACGCTCGGCCAGCTGTTCTGCGACGGATCGGCGCGACAGATCGTGGCGATGCTGCTCGACGAAGCGGCGGGAGCGGAGATCGCGCTGGGCCAGCCGATCCGCGACGTCACCCATGCCGATGGCCTGTTCACCGTCGTCCATGGCGACCGCACCCTAACCGCGCCGTCGCTGGTGATCGCGACTGGCGGGCCATCGATCCCGAAGCTCGGCGCGACCGGCTTCGCCTATGACCTTGCCAAGCGGTTCGGGCTGAAGCTGGTCGAGCCGCGCCCGGCGCTGGTCCCGCTGACCCTGCCACCCGACGACGCGCTGTTCCGCGAATTGTCGGGTGTCGCGACGGAGGTCGTGGCCGGTGCGGGCAAGGCCAAGTTCCGGGAAGCGGCGCTGTTCACCCATCGCGGCTTGTCGGGTCCGGCAATCCTGCAGGCTTCATCCTATTGGCGGCATCGCGAGCCGGTGACGATCGATTTCGTGCCCGATCGCGCGCCCGGATGGCTGACCGACCTGAAGCGCAGCCGCCCGCGCATCGGCCTGCGCTCCGCGCTCGGGTCGGCCCTGCCCGACCGGCTGGCGGAGGCGCTGGCGGTCAAGTTCGATTGCCCCGGCGAATTGAGTAACCAGCGCGACGCGACGCTGGCGGCGATCGAGCAACGGCTGAGCGGCTGGCAATTCCACCCCAACGGCACCGAGGGTTTCGTCAAGGCGGAAGTGACCGTCGGGGGCGTCGCGACCGACGGGCTGAACCAGAAGACGATGGCGGCGAAGCACCTCCCCGGCCTGCACGTCATCGGCGAGGCGGTCGACGTGACCGGTTGGCTCGGCGGCTATAATTTCCAATGGGCATGGTCGAGCGGCTGGGCAGCGGGCCACGCGGTGTGAGCCGCAAGGCGTCCTTCCCGCCGGTTGTCGACCTGTCGACACGGGTGCTGATCCTTGGCAGCCTGCCGGGTGACGCCTCACTGGCGGCGGAGCGGTACTATGCCCATCCGCAGAACCAGTTCTGGCGGCTGCTGTCGCCGGTGGTCGGGGTCGACCTGCCGGTGTTGGCGTATGACGATCGGTTGTCGGCACTCAAGGCGGCGGGGATCGGCCTGTGGGACGTGGTGCAGAGTGCCACCCGCCCCGGCAGCAGCGACGCGGCGATCCGCGACGCGACCGCAAACGACGTGACCGCGCTGATCGCGACATTGCCGGCGCTCCGGCTGGTGGCGTTCAATGGCGGGACGGCGTTGAAAGCTGGCCGCGGACTGGTGCAAGGTGTCGAGACGCTGGCGCTCCCGTCCAGTAGCCCGCTGCACACGGTGGGCGTCGCGGCGAAACAACCCGCGTGGGACGCTATAGGTGCGTGGCTGAAGAACAACTGACCCGGCAGCCCCCTTGCGTCACCCCAGCGCAGGCTGGGGTCTCTTGCGGCAAAAGGGCTGTATCAGCCACGGGGATACGCCAGCCTGCGCTGGGGTGACACAAGGAGCGATTTTGGGTCGGCGCTCGTGACGGCGTTCAAACAAACCGCCATCCCTTTGGTATCGATCGCCCTGAGCTGCGTCATTTCCCACCCGATCGCATCCCCCGGTTGCCAACCCGACCTGCCCTGCCCCATAGCATCGCCCATGTCCGACGAACGCGATGTTTCCACCCTGTCCTTCGAAGACGCGCTGCGCGAACTCGAAACCATCGTCAGCCGGCTGGAAACGGGTCAGGAAGACCTCCAGACCGCGATCGACCTCTATGCCCGCGGCGACCTGTTGCGCGCGCAATGCGCCGCGCGGCTCGATGCGGCGCAGGCCCGGATCGAGGCGATCCGCGTCGATGCCGAAGGGCGCGCCACCACCCAGCCGTTCGACGCCCAATAATGGCGACCGTCGCGCCGCCGGTGTCGCTGAACGCCGCCCTTCGCGAAATCTCGGCGGAGATGGATCGTCAGTTCGATGCGCTGCTGCCCGTCCCCGGCGATCCCCGCGCGAACCTGTACCGCGCGATGCGCCATGCGGCGATTGGCGGGGGCAAGCGCCTGCGCCCGTTGCTGGTGTTTGCCACCGCCCGGCTGTTCAATGTCGAACGGGTACGCGCCGCCCGCGCCTCGCTCGCGATCGAATGCATCCATGTCTACAGCCTGGTCCATGACGACCTGCCCGCGATGGACGATGACGACCTGCGGCGCGGCAAGCCGACGGTGCACAAGGCCTATGACGAAGCGACCGCGATCCTCGCGGGCGACTGTCTCCATGCGCTGGCGTTCGAAGTCCTGGCGCATGAGGCGACCCACCCCGACCCGCATGTCCGCATCGAACTGATCGCCGACCTCGCCCACGCCTCCGGCCCGTCGGGCATGGCGGGCGGACAGGCGATGGACCTGGAGGCGGAAGGCACCAGCTTCGACCTCAACACCGTCACCCGGTTGCAGGCGATGAAGACCGGCGCGCTGATCGCGTGTGCGGTGGAAGCGGGCGCGATCCTCGGCCGTATTCCCGCCGACCAGCGGACCTCGCTGCGCGGCTATGCCCGCGACATCGGCCTGGCGTTCCAGATCGCCGACGACATCCTCGACGTCGAGGGCGACGAGGCGGCGGTGGGCAAGGCGCTGCGCAAGGATGGCGAGGCGGGCAAGGAAACCTTCCTCTCGCTGCTCGGCCTCGACCGCGCGCGCGAACAGGCGCGGTTGCTGGTCGACCAGTCGATCGTGCATCTGCGCGACTTTGGCCACGAAGCCGACCTGCTGCGCGCCATCGCCCGCTACGTGCTGGAGCGCGACCGGTGAGGGTCGGCGTCTATCCCGGCACCTTCGATCCGATCACGCGCGGACATATGGACATCATCCGGCGCGGGGCGAAGCTGGTCGACCGGCTGGTGATCGGCGTCACGACCAATCCGTCGAAGTCGCCGATGTTCACGCTCGACGAACGGCTCGCCATGGTCGAACGGGAAGTGGCGGACGTCGGGGGCGACATCCGGGTCGTCGCGTTCGATGCGCTGCTGATGACCTTTGCGGAACGGCAGGGGGCGAGCGTGATCGTGCGGGGCCTGCGCGCCGTCGCCGATTTCGAATATGAATATCAGATGGCGGGGATGAACCAGCAGCTGAACGACCGGATCGAAACGGTCTTCCTGATGGCCGATGTCTCGCTGCAACCGATCGCGTCGCGGCTGGTGAAGGAGATCGCGATGTATGGCGGGTCGATCGCCAAGTTCGTGTCGCCGGCGGTGTGCGAGGAAGTGATCGCGCGGGTCGAGAAGCTGGGCCGCAAGGGAGAATAACTCCTCCCCGGCACGGGGAGGGGGACCGCCGCGAAGCGGTGGTGGAGGGGGTTGTCCACATGCGGTTCGCTCGTGGAAGCCCCCCTCCACCATGCTGCGCATGGTCCCCCTCCCCGTGCCGGGGACGAGCTAATTCCTTTGCCGCCACCACCATGCCAGCACGCCCAGCAGCACGATCGCGACCCCGCCGCCGGCCAGCACCTGCCAAGACGGCAGCCAGCGGCCGATCACCGCGCTCAGGCCGTGCCCGAACCAATAGCCGATCGACACGAACGTCGCCGCCCACACCAACGCCGCCGCGCCGTTCAGCACGACGAACCGGGCGAGTGGCAGCTGCGTCGTGCCGATCGCGACCGGGCTGACGGTGCGCAGGCCGTAGAGGAAGCGGAAGGCGAAGACGAACAATGTCGGATGCCGCTCGAACGTCGACAGCGCGCGGGCAAAGGCTGGCTTCGCGCTCCAGCGGCGGACACGGGGGTGGTCGCGGAACCGGCGCCCCGCCGCGAAGAACAGCTGGTCGGCGACGAACGACCCGATCGCGGCGGCCAGGATCGCGCCGACATAGGGCAGCACGCCCCGCTGCACCATGATCCCGCCCAGGACCACGACCGTCTCCCCCTCGATCCCGGCGCCCAGCAGCAGCGCGCCCAGGCCATAGCGAGCGATCAGCGCCTCGATCGTCATGGGTGAGCGTTCCGCATCGCACCACCGTACAGGCAGGCGACCGGCGGTAAAGCCATGCGCCCCCCTTTCTTGCCCGCCATCGCCGCGCTAGACACCGGCGATGCTCGCTCCCCCCCTCCCCTCGCGCGCCCGTCCGGGTGCTGTCGCCCGCTGGCTCTGTTGGGTCGCCGCGCTGGTCGTGGCGATGGTGGTGGTCGGCGGGATCACCCGGCTGACCGAATCCGGCCTGTCGATCACCGAATGGAAGCCGCTGTCGGGCACGCTGCCGCCGCTCAACGCCGCGCAGTGGGAGGCGGAGTTCGCGAATTACCGCAAGATTCCGGAATATCAGCTGCTGAACCAGGGCATGACGCTGGCCCAGTTCAAGAGCATTTTCTTCTGGGAATATTTCCACCGCCTGCTGGCGCGGCTGGTCGGCGTCGCCTTTGCCGTGCCGCTGGCGTGGTTCTGGGTGAAGGGCGCGATCCCGAAGGGGTATAAGGGCCGGCTGGTCGCGCTGCTGGCGCTGGGTGGATTGCAGGGGGCGATCGGCTGGTGGATGGTGGCGTCCGGCCTGTCGGTGCGGACTGACGTGTCGCATATCCGGCTGTCGGTGCACCTGCTCAACGCGCTGGTGATCCTGGCGGGCACGGTGTGGATCGCGCTCGACCTGCGCGAGCTGGCGGCGGACCGCTATGCCCGTCCGGCGCGGATGACCACGATCGCGGCGATCACCCTGCTGGTGCTGTTCGTCCAGCTGCTGTTCGGCGCGTGGGTCGCCGGGCTGAACGCCGGGCTGGTCACCAATCAATGGCCGCTGATGAACGGTCGCTTCTTTCCGGCCGACGAATGGGCGTTGCGTGCGCCGATCGATGCGATCATCAACGATCCCTATGTCGTCCACTTCATCCATCGCTGGTGGGCGTGGGTCGCGGTCGCAGCGCTGATTCTGCTCGCCCGCGCCGCCAAGCGTGCCGGCCATCCCAAGGTCGCCCGCGCCCTCCACATCGCGTTCGGCGTGCAGATCCTGCTCGGCATCAGCACGGTGATGACCGGGGTGCGGATCGAGGTCGCGGCGCTGCACCAGCTGGTCGGTGCGCTGCTGGTCGTCGCCACCACCTGGGGCGCGCACGCCGTCGGCCGGCGATGATCGACCTGCCCCCGCCCGCGATCGAAGCGGCAGCGACGACCGGCTTCGCGCCGGCGCTCGACACCGCCTATCGCTATCATATCGAACAGCAGCGCGACGAAGCCGGTGCCGTCCGCCGCTACACCACCGATCGCACGGTCCGGTTCCGGCGCGCGGCCGACGGGCTGGTGGCGGACGTGGTGATCGACACGGTAGACGGCAGCCTGTCCGATGGCCCAGGCGCGATGTTCGAGCGTGCGTTTGCGAGCTTACGCGGACGGACGATCCGCTATCGCCTGTCTGACCGGGGCGAGGTGACCGACGTGATCGATCGCGCCGCCATCTGGTCCGCGCTGGTCGATGCCATCGCGGCACAGGGAACCGGCGACCCGGCGAAGTCGGCGATGCTCACCCGCCTGACCGCGCCGCTGCGCGCGATGCCCGAACGGCAGCAGGTGGCGATGCTGGGATCGATGCTCACCAACCTGCTTGCCCCCGACGTCGTGCGGCTGGGCGTGCAGCCCGAACGCCCGATCCGCCGCCCCGGCGCACCACCGTTCGGCGCCGGATCGGAGGTCACGGGCACCGAGCGTATCCATGCCGCGGGGCGCAAGCTGATCGCCGAGGAACGGTTGACCGGCGACATCGCGGCGGTCAGCACCCGGCCGGGCGGCCGGCGGACCAGCAGCGTGACCCGCACCGTCGACGCGACGACCGGCATGATCGTCGGGCAGACCTCCACGGTCCGCCTCGACAGCGGCAGCGCGACGTCGATCGCGACGACGCGGATCACGCTGCGCCAGCCATAGGGTATTTAGATACCCGTCAGCAAAGCCGCACTTTGCTTGACTTATTGCAGCGGTGCGGGCAATTGCCCGGCGTTCGCACCGCCCCGGTTCGGGGTGGACGCGTCATACATCCGAAAGGTCCAACGCCCATGAAGGCGCTCATGAAGACCACCAAGTCGGTTAAGCCGCACGAGGTGGAGAAGAAGTGGCATATCGTCGATGCCGACGGCCTGGTGGTCGGTCGCGCTGCGTCGATCATCGCCAACGTCCTGCGCGGCAAGCACAAGACGTCGTTCACCCCGCACGTCGATTGCGGCGACAACGTCGTCGTGATCAACGCCGACAAGATCCGCTTCACCTCGAACAAGGCGAAGACGAAGACCTATTACAAGCACACCGGCTATGCCGGCGGCATCAAGGCGGTCACCGCCGAGAAGGTCCTCGAAGGCCGTTTCCCCGAGCGCGTCCTGGAAAAGGCCGTCGAGCGGATGATTCCGCGCGGGCCGCTGGGTCGTGAGCAGATGCGCAACCTGCGCATCTTCAAGGGTGCCGAGCATCCGCATGAAGCGCAGAACCCGCAGGTTCTCGACATCGCGAGCATGAATCGCAAGAACAAGGTGGGCGCATAATGTCCGACAACCGCCAGTCCCTTTCCGACCTCGCGAACCTGACCGGTCAGCAGGCGCCGGAAACCGCCGCGCCGCAGGCTTCGGCCCCGCAGGTCGATGGCGTCGAAGCGCCCGTCGCTCCGGTCGAACCGCCCCGCCCGACGATGCCGCTGCGCGCGCAGGAAATCGACCAGTACGGTCGGGCCTATGCCACCGGCCGTCGCAAGGACGCCGTTGCGCGCGTCTGGCTGAAGCCGGGTTCGGGCAAGATCACGATCAACGGTCGTGACCAGGAAGTGTATTTCGCACGTCCGACGCTGCGTCTCGTCATCAACCAGCCGTTCGGCGTTGCCGACCGCACCGGTGCGTATGACGTGATCTGCACCGTCAAGGGCGGTGGCCTGTCGGGCCAGGCCGGCGCGGTCAAGCATGGCATCAGCCAGGCGCTGACCCGTTACGAGCCGGTCCTGCGTGCGCCGGTCAAGGCCGCCGGGTTCCTAACCCGCGACAGCCGCGCCGTCGAGCGTAAGAAGTACGGCAAGGCGAAGGCCCGCCGCAGCTTCCAGTTCTCGAAGCGCTAAGTCGCACCGGCACGCAGGGGAGCCGGAAAGGTTCCCGTTTGCGGCCAGTCGCGGTCGATTTGGGGCGGTCCGGTATCGGGCCGCCCTTTTCGTTTGGGTCGTAACCGTATAGCGAGAGCGCGTCCGCGCGCTGGCGGAATAGCCCAAGAGACGCCATGACCTCGCGTGCCAAGACTTCGCTGCTGCCGCTTGCCGATTCGGACCTGTGGCCCGACGAATTGCGCCGCAGCCTGTCCGACAAGTTGTTCACCATCGCGTTCGGCGCGATCCAGTGGCCGTGGCTGCTACGCAGCCTATCGGGCGGCAAGAAGGACGACAAGGCACGGTTGATGGCGGACCTGGGCCTCGCACCCGATGCGTTGCCAAACCTTGGCAGCTGGAAGGCGGATACCGGCTATCTCTCGCTGATCGTCGAACAGATCGCCGACGCCCGCCCGCGGACCGTCGTCGAACTCGGCACCGGTGCGTCGAGCCTGGTGACCGGCGCGGCGCTGGCCAAGCATGGCGGCGGACAGCTTATCAGCTTCGACCAGCACGCCGGCTTCGTCGATGCGACGCGCGACTGGCTGGCCGAACATGGCATTGCCGCCGACCTTCGCGCAGCACCGCTGGTCGCCGCACCGGGCGACTGGCCGGGCGTATGGTATGACATCGACGCGCTGCCCGATCAGGTCGACCTGCTGCTGATCGACGGACCGCCCTGGACGATCCACCCCTATGTGCGCGGCGCCGCCGAAACGCTGTTCGACCGGTTGCCAGTCGGGGGCGTGGTCATGCTGGACGATGGCGCACGGCCGGGTGAGCGCGTGGTGGCACAGCGCTGGCGCAAGCGGTGGCCGAATTTCCGCTTCGAACTGGTCAATCGCGGGACCAAGGGGACGTTGATCGGGCAGCGTCTGTCGTAAGGTCGATCGATCGTCGACGACGCGGACTATAATCCAGCAGGGCCGGGCATAATTCCCGCTGGCCGTATCCCCGCGGGGCGGGGGTCCAGCGCCGCGAACGGCGCCCTGTCGTTACCCTAGACCCCCGCCTTTGCGGGGGTACGGCCGAAATGTTGGCCAGCACCAGCCTGTACCGGGACGATGTTCGGATCGAGTGTCAGGCGGTCGCCGATACCCCCTCGGTTACCGGCATATCCTCCGCCCCCATCTTCCGCGCGATCGTCTCGAACTGCCCACCCTCGATCCGGATTTCGTTGAAGGACGGCGGATCGGCGCGGGTGCGGGTCGAGAGGGTGCCCGCGCCGATCATCCGCAACCGACCGGCGGCGGTACGATAGGGGATGTCGAACGGGTCATGGACATGGCCCGACAGCACGGCGTGCGCCCCGGCCGAAACGACCGCATCCAGTGCGACCATGCCGCCCTGCGTCTCCCCGCTCGACTTCGTACCGACATCGATCAGCGGATGATGGGCGGCGATGAAGACCAGGCTGTCCTTCGGCACCTTGCCGATCATATCGAGCGTCCGCGCCAGCGCCTTGTTGCCGACATATCCCTTCGACCAGTCCCAGCGGAACTGGAAACGGGCCGTGGTCTTGAGCGGGACGATCGCCACGCCGTCGATTTCCAGCGGACGCTCGATCATCCGCTCCAGCCGCTTGTACCGGCGGTACGGCCGCACGAACCGCGCGAACAGGTTGTAGAGCGGCAGGTCGTGGTTGCCGACCTCGACCGTTACCGGTCGCCCAAGGCTCTCCAGCCATTCCGCCGCCGCCTCGAACTCGGCGGTACGCGCGCGCATGGTCAGGTCGCCGGTCATGATGATCGCATCGGGTTGCTCACGACGCACCGCGTCGCCGAACCACGCGATCGCCACCTTGTCCTCCGCGCCAAAATGAACGTCGCTGACGTGGAACAGGCGGATCATCAGGCACTCCCGGCTATGGACTTGACCCCCAGCAACGCACGAAGCGGGTCAGCGCTCCGAACGGATCGCCAGTGCCGTACCGCCGCCGATCGCGGCGACCATCGCCAGCACGACGAACACCGCGCCCAGCCCGGCCCCCGCCGGCACCAGCGCGGCGAGCAGCGGCGGCACACAGGCCGGCAGGGTATTGGTCAGGTTCAACACCGCCAGGTCGCGCCCGCGCGTCGCGGGTGAGGGCAGCATCTGCATCGCCAGCGCCGAATGCAGCGCCAGGAACACCGACAGGCCGGTCTGTGCAATGCCATAGCCGATCACCGCGCCGACAAAGCCCGGCGCCACCGCCATGCCGATCAGCCCGGCGATCACCAGCAGCGTCGCGCCCCCGAGGAACGGCTTGCGCCCGCCCACCCCGTCCGACCAGCGGCCGGCAAGGATCGTCGCGACCACGACGACGCCGGTAACGATCGCCATCGCCTGCGCCACCGGACCGGCGGCATCGCCCGATCCTCGCCAGCGATCGGCGAAGTGGAAAAAAGCATAGGCGGTCAGCCCGTTGCCCGCGACCTGCATCGCCAGCCGTGCGACCCACGCCCGCACCAGATCGCTGCGCACCATCGCGGCCGATGCGGTCTCGACCGGCCGCGCATCGCCACCGGCCCCCCGTTCGCGCGCCAGCAGCAGGAACGGCCCGATCATCAGCGCCGCCAGCACGACATTCGCGGTAAAGCGCAGTCCCTCGGTCGGGAACAGCGGCGCGGTGACGGCGGCGGCCGACATCATGCCGATCGGATGCGAAATGCCGAGCAGGCCGGACACGCGCCCCTTGGCCGCGTCGGGGACTTCGTCGGCCATTACCGCGACCATCGGTGCGAACATCAGGTTCAGCGCGACCTGCCACAGCGCGATGGCGACCAACAGCGCGGCCCGGTCCTCGGCGCGGTGGATGGCACCGAACGCCAGCGCCAGCAGGACCAGCCCGACTGCGATCGGCAGGCGCCGGCTGCGGCTGCGGTGCCAGTGCAGATCGCTGAGCCACCCGGCGGCGATGTTCGCCACGCTGGCGACGACCGCGCCGCCCAGCACCGCCCATCCCAGCAACGCGACCCGGTTCGCCGGATCGATCGCCGCGACCTTCACCTGCAACAGGATCGACACGAACGGCATGAACGCGACGAACAGCCCGCAATAGGCCAGCGTGTAGAGTGGCACGAATCCGCGCGCGGGCGCGGGTAACGGCGGGGTCAACGTCCCGCGACCCGGCGCAGCGCGACGACCAGCTGGCCGATGGTATAGGGCTTGTGCAGCAGGTCGAACCCCATGGTGCCGTGGCGGACGATCACGTCGCTATAGCCGCTGGTCAGCAGCACCGGCAGGCCGGGATGGCGATCCCGCACCCGCGCGGCCAGTTCGACGCCGTCGATCCCCGGCATCATCACGTCGGAAAAGACGACGTCGAACCCGTCGGACTGTTCGGCCAACAGCGCCAGTGCCGCCTGACCGTCGACGACATGCACCGGCACGAACCCCTGCGCCTCCAAGGCCTGTGCCGTCGTGGAGCCGACCGCGACATTATCCTCGACCACCAGCACGCGCAGGCCATCGCCCGCCAGCGGTTCGGGTATGTCGCGGACCGGGGCGGTCAACGGATCGGGCGTCGCGACCTGCGGCAGGTAGAGGGCGAATTCGGTATGGCCCGGTACGCTGTGCGCCCGAACCTCACCCCCCGATTGCTTGGCGAAGCCGAATACCTGGCTCAGGCCCAGGCCGGTGCCCTTGCCCGGTTCCTTGGTCGTGAAGAACGGTTCGAAGATGCGGCTCAGCGTATCGTCGTCGATACCGCTCCCGGTGTCGGCCACGGTGATGACGACGAACCCGCCCGGCTGTGCGGCGGCACCGGGCGCGGCGGGAATCCCGTCGACCCGGTCGACCGACAGGGTCAGCGCCCCCTCGCCCTGCATCGCGTCGCGGGCATTGGCGGCGAAATTGACGATGGCGGTATCGAACTGGTTGGGATCGGCATTGACGAACACCGGCGTGTCGCAGGGGCGGATCGTCACCACGATCCGCGATCCGGCCAGCGTCCGCACGATGTCGCCCAGTGCGGCGACCGCTTCGTTGGCGTCGAACACCTGCGGCTGCAGCGCGGAGCGGCGGGCGAAGGCCAATAGCTGCCCGGTCAGTTTCGCCGCGCGGTCGACCGTGTCGCTGATCGCCGACAGATAGCGCTCCCGCCGTTCGTCGCTGAGCGCCGGTTGGCGCAGCAGGTCGACCGAGGAGCGGACGATGGTCAGCAGGTTGTTGAAATCATGCGCAACGCCGCCGGTCAGCTGGCCGATCGCCTCCATCTTCTGGCTCTGGCGCAGCGCGTCCTGTGCCGTCACTAGCGCCTTGGTCCGGTCGACGACCTGTTCCTCCAGCGATTCGGCCAGCGCCGCCAGTTCGCGCTCGGCCCGGCGGCGTTCGGTCGCGGCGCGGGTGCGTTCGGCAACCTCGCGGACGAACGCGATCTCGTCGTCGCGCCACGCCCTGGGTTCGCCATGGTTGGTGTAGATCAGCGCGACGATCCCGCCCAGTTCAGTCAGCGGCATGTTGATGAACGCGCGGGCGTTGATCGCCTCCAGCTGCGCAGCGGTGCCGGCAGTACGCGGGTCGGCGCGCGCATCCTCGACGATCGCCGTCTCGCCGCGCTTCAGGTCGTCGATATAGCTGCCATAGTCGCGAAAGTTCAGTACGCCCGCCAGGCTACTCACCCCCGGCGCGTTCCAGTCGCGTTCGATGGTGATCGTTTCCGCCGCGCGATCGACCACGCCGTACCCGACCCGGTCGATGCCCAGCGCCTCGCCGATGATCCGCGACGCCGCGACGCTCATGTCGACCGGATCGTCCAGCAGGCGCAGCGTATCGTTCAGCTCGGCCATCGCGGTGCGCATCCGCTCCAGCCGCTTATAGATGGTGACGTCGATCGACACGCCGGTCAGGCGGACGACATTGCCGTCATCGTCCAGCGTCGGCTGTCCCCGGCTGGCGATCCAGCGGATGTCGCCGTCCGCCTGGCGAATCCGCACCTCGATCTCCAGCGGCGCACCGGCAAGACTGGCCTCTAGCGCGGCCTGCGCCGCCGGCAGGTCGTCGGGGTGCAGGATGGCGATGACTTCGGCGGTCGAGGGCGGGTAATCGGCATCGAAGCCGAAATTCGTGCGGCAGATCGCCGACATGGTCAGCTGCCGCGTCGCGCGATCGAACGACCAGGTGCCGAACCGCCCCGCCTCCAGCGCGAACAGCATCTCGCGTTCGCGTTCTTCCTGTTCGCGAAACCGCCCGGCCAGTTCGGCCAGCAGCGCGGCGTTGCTCGATTCCAGCCCCTCCAGCCGCGCGCGTTCCAGCGTGACGTCGACCTGGCTGGCAAAGAAATAGACGAGCTTGCCATCGGCATCATGGACCGGGGCCAGCAGCAGCCGGTTCCAGAACGCCGACCCGTCGGCGCGGTAATTCTGGATGTCGATCTCGATCGACCGCACTGCCGCCACCGCATCGCGAATCTGGGCGATTGCCGCCGGATCGGTATCCGGACCCTGCAGGAACCGGCAATTTTGACCGATGATCGCGTCGCGGCGATACCCGGTCATCCGGCAAAAGGCGTCGTTGGCGAACACCACCGGATTGTCGGGCAGGCGCGGGTTGGTGATCAGCATCGGCATCCGCGTCGCGCGGACGGCGGCGACGAACGGATCGGTGCCGCCATCCGCCCCGGCGATCTCCAGCGCGATACGGCGGTCGTCGCTGGCCGCCCGTCCGCTCGTATCGCCGCCCTGTTCCACGTCGCCTCGCATCCCTGACGGAACGTGGCGCCCCCGCGGTCGTTCCCCCGCCCCGCTATGCTAGGATCAGCGGCGGACGTCCAGCCCGCCGGACAGGAATGCGTCTATATCCGATTGATGAAACAGGCTGAAATCGCCGGGCAGCGAATGTTTTAGCGCCGCGACGGCCAGCCCCCACTGCGCCGCCGTCGCTTCGTCCCGGCCCGACATCAGCGCGTGCAGCACGCCGCTGGCAAAGGCATCACCCCCGCCGATCCGGTCGACGATGCCGGCGACCGCGACCTCCTCGGTCTGCACCGATCCGGCCGGCGTATCGATCCGCGCCGACAGGCGGTGGCGGTCGGCATCGTCGACATGGCGCGCGGTAGAGGCGATATGCTTGAGGTTCGGGAACGCCGCGAACGCCGCATCGGCCGCCTCGCGCCGGCGATCCTCGCCATCGCCCGAAAACTGCTTGCCCAGCAGCAGCGACACGTCGCGGTGGTTGCCGAACAACAGGTCGGCCATCCCGACCAGCCGGGTCAGCACCCCGCGCGGATCGCTGTCCCATGCCTCCCACAGGCGCGCGCGGTAATTGCCGTCGAACGAGATGGTCAGCCCGCGCGCACGGGCGGCCTCGGCCGCGGCAATCGCCGCCTTTGCGGTTTCGTCGCCCAGCGCGGGGGTAATGCCCGACAGGTGCAGCCGGGTACAGCCGGCCAGCAACGCGTCCCAGTCCCATGTCGTGGCCGGGGCGGTCGCAAAGCTCGACCCGGCGCGGTCATAGACGATGTCGGACGCGCGCAACCCGGCACCGGGGCTGAGGAAATACAGCCCCATCCGCCCGTCGCGGGTCGCGACACGCGAACAGTCGACGCCCTGCGCGCGGACCGCAGCGACCGCACCGCGCCCCAGCGGATTATCGGGCACCGCACTGACCATCGCGCTGGCATGGCCGAGATTGGCGAGGCCGACCGCGACATTCGCCTCCGCCCCGCCGACATGGACGTCGAACCGCCCGGTCTGCATCAGCAATTCGCGACCCGGCGCGGTCAGGCGCAGCAGCAGTTCACCGAAACACAGGATCATCGCGCCAGCCACCCTCCATCGACCGCCAGAATGTGGCCGTTTACATAATTCGATGCGGCTGAGGCAAGGAACACCGCCGCCCCGCCCAGATCGCTGGCGTTGCCCCATCGCCCCGCCGGGATGCGATCGAGGATCGCGGTATTGCGGGACCGATCGGCCTGTAGCGCAGCGGTGTTGTTGGTGGCGATATAGCCCGGCGCGATCGCGTTGACCGTGACGCCGTGCTTCGCCCATTCGTTGGCGAGCAGCTTGGTCAGCCCGCCGATGCCCGATTTCGACGCGGTATAGCTCGGCACGCGCACCCCGCCCTGAAAGGTCAGCATCGAGGCGATGTTGATGATCCGCCCGCTCCCTTGCGCGATCATGTGCCGCCCGGCGGCTTGGGCGAGGAAGAACACCGACTTCAGGTTGGTGTCGACCACCGCGTCCCAGTCTTCCTCGGTAAAGTCGACCGCATCGGCGCGGCGGATGATCCCGGCATTGTTGACCAGGATGTCGAGCCGCCCGAGCGCGTCCAGCGTCTCGGCAACGACCCGCTCGACCGGCTCGATCGTCGACAGGTCGGCGGAGACGATCGCCGCGCGCCGGCCGAGCGAACGCACCTGCTCGGCGGTATCGGTCGCCGGGGTGCGCCCGATTAGCGCGACATCCGCCCCGGCCGCAGCCAGCGCGACCGCAATCGCCTGTCCGATGCCGGTATTGGCCCCGGTCACGGCCGCGACCCGGCCCGAAAGATCGAAGGGATTGGCCATCGCCCTTACGCCAGCTGGCAGATGTCGAGGACCTGCATGTCGGTATAGTCCTGGTTCTCGCCGGCCATCGCCCAGATGAAGGCATAGGCGCGGGTGCCCGATCCCATATGGACCGACCATGGCGGCGAGATCACCGCTTCCTCATTGCCCATGACGATGTGGCGCATCGCTTCGCCCTCGCCCATGTAGTGGAACACCTTGTCGTTGTCGGTCGGCAGTTCGAAGTAGAAATAGATTTCGCTGCGGCGTTCGTGGATGTGCGGCGGCATGGTGTTCCACACGCTGCCGGGCTTGAGCACGGTCAGGCCCATCACCAGCTGCGCCGAATCGCATACGCCGGGGATGACCAGCTGGTAGATCGTCCGCTCGTTCGATTCTTCCAAGCTGCCGCGTTCGAGCGCATTGGCATCCGCGATGCCGAGCTTGCGGGTCTGGAAGCCCTTATGCGCCGGGCAGGACGCGATGTAGAAGCGCGCGCCCTTGCCGCCGAACGCGACATCCTGCGCGCCCATCGTGACGTAGACGCAGTCCTTGTTGCCGAGCGTAAACACCTCGCCATCGACGGTCACGGTGCCTTCGGCATCGCCGACATTCACCACCGCCATCTCGCGCCGTTCGAGGAAGGGATGCCCTTCCGCCGATTTCGGTTCGGTCTGCGCGGGCAGCTTCACCGGGGCATCGCCCACCGCCACGCCGCCGATCACGAACCGGTCGGCATGGGTGTAGTTCAGCACGCATTCGCCCTCGCGGAACAGCCCGTCGATCAGGTAGCGGTCGCGCAGCTCCTCGTTCGATACGCATTCCATCATGTCCGGGTGCGTGGCATAATAGGTCCGTTCGAACATCGCTCTCTCCTGATGGTAACCGGTATCAGCGATATTGGGCGCCGCACCGTTGATTTCTTGCTCTATGGCCCCTTGGTAAAGCGCTTAGCCGGGGGCGTCGAGCCTGTTTTTGACACCGGTTTCTCAGCAAGCTGGTGACGGGGCTTTGCGAGGCTGCACAATCCGGCCTAAGTCGCCAATCATGCAACCGCTCGACCATCAGCAACAATCCGCCCGCACCTGGTTCGAATCGCTGCGCGACCGCATCTGCGCGTCGTTCGAGGCGATCGAGCGCGAGGCCGGATCGGACGCCGCCTTCGTCTATACCCCATGGGACCGGACCGATCCGTCGGGCGCGCCCGGTGGTGGCGGGGTGCGCGGGGTGATGAAGGGGCGCGTGTTCGAAAAAGTCGGCGTGAACGTCTCGACGGTCGGCGGCACGTTCGAAGGCGAGTTCGCCAAGTCGATCCACGGCGCGGCCGAGGACCCCCGGTTCTTTGCGACGGGCATCAGCCTGGTCGCGCATATGGCCAACCCGCACGTTCCCGCCGTGCATATGAACACCCGCTTCCTGGTAACGACGAAGCGCTGGTTCGGCGGCGGTGCCGATCTGAACCCGCCCATTCCCTATGCCGACGACACGGCCGATTTCCACGCGGCGATGCAGGCGGCGTGCGACGCGCATGACCCAGCGCATTATCCGAAGTTCAAGCAATGGGCCGACGATTATTTCTACATACCCCATCGCGGGGTCCATCGCGGCGTCGGCGGCATCTTCTACGACCATCTCGGCAATGATTGGGACGCCGATTTCGCCTTTACCCGCGATGTCGGGGATGCGTTCCTGTCGATCTATCCCGAACTGGTGCGTCGTCGCATGAACCAGCCGTTCGATGCTGCGGACAAGGCGCGACAGCTGGAATGGCGCGGGCGCTATGCCGAATTCAACCTCGTCTATGATCGCGGCACGCTGTTCGGGCTGAAGACCGGCGGCAATATCGATGCGATCCTGATGAGCCTGCCGCCGCTCGCGACATGGAGTTGATCGCATGGGGTTGATCCCGGTCAAGCCGGGCGAGGTCGCGACGATCGTCACCTCGCTGGAGATGCTCGAACGGCCGCGCCCCGCGCCGCTGCCCGCCTCGTCGCTGCGCCTGATGCGGTGGGAACGACCGGGAATCGAGCCCTATCGCGCGCTGTTCCGACGCGTCGGCGGGCCGTGGCTGTGGTTTTCGCGGCTGGTCATGGACGACGACCGGCTGACCGCGATCCTCCATGACGATGCTGTCCGTATCTGGGCGGTGGTCGATCGCGCGGGGATCGAGGTCGGGATGCTGGAACTCGATTTCCGTGCAAGCGGCGAATGCGAGCTGTCCTATGTCGGGCTGATCCCCGAACTCGCCGGCAAGGGGCATGGCCGCTGGCTGATGGCCCATGCCCTGGCGATGGCATGGGGCAAGGACGTGCGGCGGGTGTGGGTACATACCTGCACGCTCGACCATCCCGGCGCGCTCGGCTTCTATCGCCGGTCGGGCTTCGTACCCTATCAGCGCACCATCGAGACCTTTGCCGATCCGCGCATCGCCGGGGTCCTGCCCGACGACTGCGCACCGCATTATCCGTTGCTGGCAAGCCGGCGATAGATCGTCACGCGGACCAGCGCATAGGCGATGGTGGTCGCCATCGCCACCGCCGAGGTGGCGACCGCCACCATCCCCAGCGTCACAGGATTGCTGCCCCCCGACGATGCCGCGCCGGCAAGGCCCTGCAACAGCGTCTGGACGAAATAAGCGCCGACGAAGATCAGCGCCTGCAGCGACAGCAGCTGGATCACCCGCCCCCGCGTGAGGTCCAGCGCCCGGCCGATCGCATCGCCGAAGCGTCGCTCCGGCTCGCCCAGCAGCACCGGCAGCACCAGCGCGGCACGGCCGATGACGTACAGGCCCGGCACGAGGAACAGCAACATGCCCCCGCCGATCGCAAGGTTCAGCAGCATCGTCACGGCGAGCAGCACCGGCAACCGCCGCGCCACGATCCGCAGCGCCTCGCCCACCGTGGGTCGGGCGGGGTCGAGCAGCAGCGCCAGCAGCACCGCGACCCCGACCAGTTCCGCGATCATCTGGAACCCCAGCAGCGGGGCGTTGTCGATCAGATAGGACTGCATCGTCGCCAGCAGCGCCTGATCATCCTGCGCGCCGGCGCGGGCGGCCACGCTGTCCACCCGCATGAACAGCGCCAGCGCGAGATTGGGCAGGAAGAAGAACACGCCCGCGACCGCGGCGATCACATCGCGGTCGCGCTTCCACAGTTCCAGTGCCTCGTGACAGGCGGCAGCGACATTCAGCCTCATGCGAAGACGGCCGCGTCATCCTGCTGGCCGACGACGTCGCGGTACAGCTTGCCGACGAACGCGCTCTGGTACAGCGCCAGCGCCGCGCTGACCGCCGCCACGGCGAACGACGCGGCGATGACGGTCGGCGACAGGGCGCCGGTGCTGCTGGTCAACAGGCCGACGATGCCGCCGACCACGAACTGCGCCGCCGACACCGCGACCCCGGCGACGATGGCGTAGAGGATCAGCACGCCGATCAGCTTCCACGTCATGCCGCGCGTCAGGTCGAACGCCCGGCGGATCGCGCCGATGCCGCGGCGCTCCAGCGCGACGACCGCGTTGATCGGCAGCAGCCGCGCCGATACCCACAGGACCACCAGCGCCAGCGCGAGGAAATACAGCAGCGCCATGCCCAGCTTGGCAATCTCCTCCGACTGCGGCGGGACGCCGTTCATCACCGAAGTGAAGTCGAACCCGCTGGCCACCGCCAGCACGACGCCCGGTATCGCCAGCACGGCAAGCGCCGCCATCAGGACGATGCTGATGCCGATCATCGGCAGGAACCGACGCTTCGCCAGCGAGAGCGCGACGCCATGCTGTTCCTGCCCGTCGGGCTGTGCGGCAAAGGCGATCAGGTAGAGCGCGCCCCAGAGCGAGATCAGCATCGCCAGGACCGACACCAGCCCCAGCGCCGCCGCCGTGCCGCCGGTCGCCTCGGCGCGCAGGCCGTTCACGCTGCCGCTGATCGCCGGCACCGCGAACTGCGTCGCCAGCAGCACTGGCATCGCCTGCCCCGCATGGTCGCGGACGAAATCCACCGCGCGGTCCCAGACCGTCCCGATCTTTGCCATCGTTGCACTTGCTCCCCTTTTGTCCGATGGACGCTGTACCCATCCTGATCCTGAATGAAAATGGCTCCTGACCCCCTCGCCCCTCCCATCGCCATCGCCCAGCGGATCGAATGGCGCCCCGAAACCGGGCAGATCGACTATCCCTCGGCGCTGGCGACGATGGAGGCGCGGGCGACCGCCGTCGCCGATGGCCGCGCGAACGAGATGATCTGGCTGCTCGAACATCCGCCGCTCTATACCGCCGGGACCAGCGCCGATCCGGCCGAGCTACTCGACCCGCGCTTTCCGGTCCATGCCGCCGGACGCGGCGGGCGCTATACCTATCATGGCCCCGGCCAGCGGATCGGCTATCTGATGCTCGACCTGACCCGGCGCGGGCGGGACATCCGCCGTTTCGTCCATGCGGTCGAGGCGTGGGTGATCGGTGCGCTCAGTACCTTCGACATCCACGCCTATGCCGTGCCCGATCGCATCGGCATCTGGACGGCCGATGGCGGCCGCGAGGCGAAGATCGGTGCGATCGGCGTCCGCGTGCGCCGATGGGCCACATTGCACGGATTTTCGGTGAATCTGGCCCCAGATTTGTCACATTTCGGGGGCATCGTGCCATGTGGGATCGCCGAATTTCCGGTGACCAGTGCCGCGGCATTGGGGAAAATGATCGATCCCGCGATGTTCGATGCAGCGCTCGCCGCCGGCTTGCCGGCCTTTCTGGACGGGCTGTACCCCCCTGCGAAAGAGGCTTGAGGGCGAGCACCCCTTCGACTAATGTCCAGCGCGGATTGGGTATTAACGGCGAAAGAACGCCGCCTATCCATTGCTTAGGGAGCTTACCATGCGTGCATTCTCGAAGATCCTGACCGGTTCGATCATCGCCGGCGCAGCACTGGCGCTGTCGGCTTGCGGTGGCAAGACCGAAACCACTGCCGACAACGCGACCATCACCGACCTGAACTCGACCGACATGATGGACGGCACGATGTCGGACAACATGACCGCCGTCGACGGCGCCATGGGCAACGACACCATGATGATGTCGAACGACAGCATGATGACGTCGAACGACACCATGATGTCGAACGAAGCCGGCATGACCAACGCCATGTAATCAGCCGTTCTTCGGCTATTCTGGCGAAGGGCCGTCCGGGCGACCGGGCGGCCCTTTTCGTTCGGCCCCTGCCCGGACGCATTGTTACGCCCCTGTGCGGCGAAACGTGTGCGACGGATGCAAGTTGGGGCTTGGGTCCCCGTCAAAAACGCCTTAACCATCGCTGCCTGCCCTGGCGCCCAGTCGCGCCGTGAAAGGAAGAGATGAGCGTAGTGCGTACCCTGGTCCTGGCCGCTGCCGCCGCCCTGACCGTCGCGGCATCCCCCGCGTCGGCCCAATTTTTCTTCAAGCCGTACGATATGGACGGCCCGCGCATCACCGGGGAGGAACCCGGCATCACGACCCAAGCGCTGCCCGGCGCCACCCCGGCCGAACTGCGTGCCGCCGTGCTGTGGAACCTGCGCTCGGCGCTCAACGTCGCGGCACTGCAGTGCCAGTTCGAACCGACGATGCTGACGCTCAACAACTACAACGCCATGCTGTTCAACCATGCCGATGAGTTGAAGGCGAGCTATGCCGCGCTCGACAAATATTTCGACCGGACGACGGGGTCGCTGAAGGCCGGCCAGACCGCGCTCGACCAGTTCGGTACCCGTGTCTATTCCGCCTTCTCGACCGTGTCGGCGCAGCTCGGCTTCTGCCAGGCAGCGAACGAGATCGGGCAGGAAGCGTTGTTCGTGCCGCGCGGCTATCTGGGCGAATTCGCCGAATTGCGGATGCGCAAGCTGCGCAACTCGCTGGTCGCCTATGGCGAACAGCAGTTCACCCGGCAGATTCCGTATATGCGCCCGGTCCGGCTGTACCAGTTCGAAAACCCGAAATGCTGGCGCAAGGGCGTGTGGCAGACCAAGCGCTGCGGGGCGTTTCCGAGCTGACCATGGTTTCCAAAAAAAATGCGGCGGGTACCGGGAACCAAGGATAGGGCCTGCCGTTATCAACCTCGGATAGCGATTTTATGCCCCCCCGCTCTCGCTATCCGCTAAAAGGACCCGGTAGGCGTAGACCCTCCCCCCCCGGTAGCGCCACCGGGTCCATATACTGGTTTTTGCCTAAGCGACCCGTCAGCCCAACGCTGGCGGGTCGCTTTTTTGCGCAGTATCCCATTGTGATGCCGGAACGAATAATGTCGTCGGACATTCCCTTTTCCGAAGCGGGCGCGTCCCGCGTAATATCGGAGAAGAACATGCGTAAGATCCTGAGCCTCGCCGTCGTCGCCGGTGCCCTTGCCGTCAGCGCCTGCAACACCGTCGAAGGTGTCGGCAAGGACGTGTCGTCGGCGGGTAGCGCGGTAGCCGGCGCGGCACGCGACACTAAGTAAGCGCCGGACCGACGGTCCACAGCGAAAAGGGCGGCCCGGAACCTCCGGACCGCCCTTTTTCTATTGCAGGCCTGTCAGCATCGCGACAACGCGATCAGGCGGCTTCTTCCTCCGCCGCCTCCGGGTCGCGCTTGGCGCGGCGCTTCTCGGTGAACCAGATCGCGATCAGCGCCAGTTCGTAGAGCAGGATCAACGGCACCGCGAGCAGGAACTGCGACCCGATGTCCGGCGGCGTCGCGACGGCGGCAATGGCAAAGGCGCCGACGATGGCATAGCGCCGCGCCCCCACCAGCTGCTTGCGCGTGACGATGCCCGCCAGTTCCAGCAGCATCAGCAGCACCGGCAACAGGAACGCCAGCCCGAACGCGAACAGGAACTGCATCACGAACGAAAGATAGGCCTCGACCGAGGGCAAAGCCTCCTGCTGCACGCCCCCCAGATTGCCCTGGTAACCCAGCAGGAAATGCAGCGCGACCGGGATGGTGACGTAATAGGCCAGCGCCGCACCGGCGATGAACAGCACCGGCGTCGCCATCAGGAACGGGAACAGCGCGCGCTTTTCGTTGCGGTACAGCCCCGGCGCGACGAACTGCCACAGCTGGTTGGCGATCACCGGGAAGGACAGCATCATCGCCGCGAAGAACGCGACCTTGATCTGCACGAAGAACGCTTCGAAAATCTGGGTGAAGATCAGCTTCGTCTGTCCGGCGGCCAGCAGCGGCTTGACCAGGAACGTCAGGATCTGATGCGAGAAATAGAAGCACACCGCGAAGCAGGCGGCGACCGCGACCGCGGAAAAGAGCAGGCGGCGGCGCAGTTCGATCAGGTGATCGAGGAGCGGCGCCTGGCTGTTGTCGATGTCGTTCATGACGGGGCCTTGCCATCCGCTGCGGGCGGATGATCGCCGGGCGCCTCACGCAGTTCGGGACGCTCGACCATCACCGGAGCGGGCGTATCCTCGTGCGGGGCCGGCACCGCCGCGTCCTGCACCGGCGGCGGGGGCGATGGCGCATCGACCGGATGCACCGCCGGCGGCGCGTCGGCCGGATGCTCGCGCATGATCCGCGCGTTTTCCTCGGCCCATTTCTTTTCCATTTCCGCCAGTTCGGCCTCGCGCACCATCGTGTCGAAGCCGGAGCGGAACTGGCGTGCCACGCCACGCGCCTTGCCGACCCACAGGCCGACGATGCGCATGGCTTTGGGCAAATCCTTGGGACCGATGACGACCAGCGCGACCAGCGCGACGACCATCAATTCGGTGGGAGCGATATCGAACATCGGCGCTCGGGGTCAGGCGGGCATGACGCCCGCCGGGAATGAAAAGATCAGCGGTCGCCGTGCGGGCGGTCGGCGTCACGAACGGGGTCGCGATGCACCGGATCGCGCGGCGGCAGATCATGGTCGTACCCGGTATCGAGCGGACGCTGTTCCAGCCGTTCGCGCGGACGGGCCGGCGGCGGCGGAACCTCGTCCTCCTCGGCCATGCCCTTCTTGAAGCTCTTCAGCCCCTTGGCAACGTCACCCATCATGTCGGAAAACCGACCCTTGCCAAACAACAGCAGAATGGCGACGCCGACGATAAGCCAGTGCCAAATGCTAAGACCACCCATCGTCAACACTCCAAGCGAAACGGATCGTTGTCGCTCACTTAGTCGCTATCGCCGCCGCTTTCCAGCACGCTTGCAAAGGCATCGTCGATTGGTTCGAGCAGGCCCGCAGCGCGCAGATCGTCGATTCCCGGCAGGTCGCGGCGATTGTTGAGGCCGAAATGGTCCAGAAACGCCTGTGTCGTTGCGTACGTCAGCGGACGGCCCGGCACCTCGCGCCGGCCCGCCGGCCGTATCCAGCCCGCCGCCAGCAGCACGTCGATCGTGCCCTTTGAAATCTGCACCCCCCGGATCGATTCGATGTCCGCGCGGGTCGCCGGCTCATGATAGGCGATGATCGCCAGCGTTTCGATCGCGGCGCGCGACAGGCGGCGTGATTCGTCGCGGTCGCGGCGCAGGAAATGGGCGAGGTCGGGGGCGGTTTCGAAATGCCAATGCTCGCCCCGGCGGACCAGGCCGAAGCCGCGCCCGTCATGGTCCGCCTGAATCGTCGCCAGCGCGGCGCGGACGTCGCCATCGCCGACATAGGCCGCGATCATCGCCGCGGTCATCGGCGTCTCGCTGGCGAACAACACCGCCTCCACCGCGCGGACAAAGGGATCGGTCATGCGATCCGCCGGATGTCGATCGGGCCGAACGGCGCATTCTGCCGGATCGCCAGCCGCCCCTGTCGCGCGAGTTCAAGCGTCGCGAGAAAGGTCGAGGCGAGCGCCGAGCGGCGATAGCGTTCGTCCTCTTGGTCCGGCAGGAAGGCCGCGATCGACGTCCAGTCGATCCGGGTGCCGAGCATCGCCTCCACCCGTTCGATCGCGACCTCCAGCGTCATCACCGGGCGCGTCGCGATGACGTGCAGCACCGGGCGGGTGCGAGCGCTGATCCGGCCATAGGCCTCGATCAGGTCGTACAGGCCGGCATCCCAGCGCGCCTTGCGGACGACGTTCAGCCCCTCCGGATCACCGCGCAGGAACACGTCGCGGCCGATCCGATCGCGCGCCATCAACCTCGCCCCCGCCTCGCGCATCGCATCCAGCCGTTCGAGGCGGAGTTGCAGGCGCAGCGCCAGCTCCTCCGGATCGGGGTCCATTTCCGGTTCGCGGGGCAGCAGCAGCGCCGATTTGAGATAGGCGAGCCATGCCGCCATCACGAGCCAGTCGGCCGCCAGTTCAAGCCGCAGCGCACTCGCCCGGTCGATCCAGCGGAGATATTGTTCGACCAGCGCGAGGATCGAGATGCGGCGCAGATCGACCTTCTGCGACCGGGCCAGCGCCAGCAGCAGGTCGAGTGGCCCTTCCCACCCGTCCAGTTCGATCGTCAATACGGGCGCGTCGGCATCCATCGCCGCGACCCTACCGGGCCGCACCGCGATCCGTCACCGATATTCGTGCGTCACATCCTGATGCAGCCCGCGCAGCCGCACCGCGCGGCCACCCTCGACCTCGGCCACGGCGACGATCCGGATCCAGCGCGTGGGCTGGCCGGGGGCGTCGACCTCGGTATCAAGTGTGAAGCCCCGGCGGTGGCGAATGGCATGGGCGCGCAGCCGCTCCAGCGACGACCGCGAATCGGTACGGTACATCGGCAGCACCACATCGCGCACCGGAATAGTCCCGGCGGGCAGGCCGAACAGCGTGAAGGTCGAATCGGACCATGCCAGCGTATTCGTGGTCAGATCACAGCAGAACGGACCGTCATCCGACAGGCCGGGATGGTAACCCACCTCCAGAATGCCGTGCGGCAATCGTACGCCGCGTTCGATGATCGGCCAGCTATGATGTAGTTGCAGCGGCTCCGTCGGCAGCATCATCCGGTCCTTCGGCCAAGCCCGGAAAGGATAGCCGGCGGGTGTTAACAGATGATTACCGCGGTCAGGCGAGCGCCAGCAGCCGGTCGCGCGTGGCGATCAGGTCGGCCAGCGGCACCGGACCGACCGCGTCGATCCCCGCCATCGCCCGGTCGAGCCGCGCGCGCGAAGCGGGGGCGATGTCACCCAGACGACCCACGATCGCCGCCATCTCGTCCAGCCGTGCCCAACAGTCCAGCACGACATCGCAGCCGGCAGCGATCGCCGCCGCCGCCTTGTCCGCCGGGGCGCCGCTCAGCGCCTTCATGTCGATGTCGTCGGTCATCAACAGCCCGTCGAAGCCGATACGACCGCGGATCACGTCGCGGATGACGGTCGGCGACAGCGTGGCCGGATTCTCCGCATCCCATGCTTCGAACACGACATGCGCGGTCATCGCCATCGGCGCGGACGACAGCGTCGCAAAGGGTGCCAAGTCGTGTTCCAGCGAGTCGGCGGAGGCCGACACGCGCGGCAGTTCGAGATGGCTGTCTACGGTCGCCCGGCCATGGCCCGGCATATGCTTGACGATGCCGACGACGCCCGCCGCCGCCAGCCCGTCGAGCGTCGCGCGACCGAGCGCGGCGACCTGCATCGGGTCCGCGCCGAAGCTGCGGTCGCCGATCGCGCCGGTCATGTCGGGCTGCGCCACGTCGAGCAGCGGTGTCGCATCGACGGTCACGCCGACCTCCGCCAGCATCATGCCCAGCGCCTGTCCATTGGCCTTGGCGGCGGCGATGGCGGACGACGGCGCGCGGTCATACAGCGCGGCAAAGGCGGACGGTGCCGGAAAGGCGGGCCAGACCGGTGGCTTCATCCGTACGACCCGCCCGCCCTCCTGATCGATCAGGATCGGCAGGTCGGCCCGGCCCGAAAGGTTACGCAGGGCATCGGTCAGCGCGCGCATCTGATCGCGGTCGACGCAGTTGCGCCCCATCAGGATATAGCCGAGCGGATCGGCGTCGCGGAACAGCGCGATTTCGTCAGCGGTCAGGGTCGGGCCGGACAGGCCGAAGATCACGGGCTTCATGGGGCGAGCGCTACCCCAGACGCGGGCGGGCGACAACATGCCGCCACGCCCGCGCGGGTCATCGTGCGACGAAGCAGTTCTCGCCGGCCAGCTTCAGCTTGCCACACAGGTCCGATGCCTGGTTCGCGCTGCCGGCGTTGACGCGCAGGCGATAGACGGTCTTGCCCTTCACCTCCGCCACCTGCACCGATTTGCCCAGCGGGGCGAGATAGGCGAAGCGGCGCGACAGCTGGTTCCAGGCGGTGTTGGCCACGCCCTCGCTGGGGAAAGAGCCGAGCTGCACGACCGAACCGCCCGCCCCCGCCGCGGTTTCGATCGGTGCGGCGGCGGCCGGAGCGCGGGCCTCCAGCTTGGCGGTGGTGGTCGGCACGGCGGTCGCCACGCGGCCGGTGCCGCTGCTGGTCGGACCAGCATTGGGCGCGGCGGCGCGGCTCTGGATCGGCGCCTCCGGCACGGCGTTGAGGTTGACCGACGCATTGCCGCCGGTGGCCCCCTCGCTGGTCGCGATGGCAGTGTCGCTGTCGCCGGTCACCCGCATCCCGTCGGCTTCCTGCGGGCGGGTCTTGTACGGGCCCTCCGGCGCAGCGATCAGGTCGCCGGTGCCGCTGGCGGTCGGCGCCCCGCGCTGGCGCAGCAGGGCGAAGGCGATCGTGGCGACCATCAGCAGCCCGACCAGCACGATCAGCACCGTGCGCCAGATCGGACGCGCCGGTTCCGGCTCCGGCTCCGCGCTTTCCAGCCAGGGCAGCCGTTCGTGGTCGGGATCGCCGGATGCGATCAGGTCCGCCATTACTTCATCTCCTCGACCGCCTCGACGCCCATGATGGCCAGGCCGTTGCGGATAATCTGCCCGATCGCGCGGGCGAGGAAAAGCCGTGCCTGAGTCAGCCGGGCATCGTCGGCCTGAAGGTACCGGCGGGACGGATCGTCATTGCCGAGATTCCACGCGGCATGAAATTCCGCCGCCAAGTCATAGAGATAAAAGGCGATCCGGTGCGGTTCGCGCGCCGCCGCCGCGCTTTCGACCACGCGCGGAAACTGCGCCGCGCGCTTCACCAGCGCCAGTTCGACCGTATCGAGACGGGACAGATCGGCATTTGCGTCCTCGGCAATCCCGGCCTCGGCAGCACGCCGGACCAGCGAATGGACGCGGGCATGGGCGTACTGGACGTAGAATACGGGATTGTCCTTCGACGCTTCCACCACCTTGGCGAAGTCGAAGTCCATCTGCGCGTCGGCCTTGCGGGTCAGCATGGTGAAGCGGACGACATCCTTGCCGACTTCGTTCACCACGTCCGCCAGCGTGACGAAATTGCCGGCGCGCTTCGACATCTTGACCGGTTCGCCGCCACGCAGCAGGCGCACCATCTGCACCAGCTTGACGTCGAAGCGGGTCTTGCCCTCGGTCAGCGCCTGCACCGCCGCGACGATCCGCTTGACGGTGCCGGCATGGTCCGCGCCCCAGATGTCGATCAGCTGGTCGGCGCCCTCGGCCTTCTGGAAGTGATAGGCGAGGTCGGCGCCGAAATAAGTCCAGCTGCCGTCCGACTTCCTGATCGGGCGGTCCTGATCGTCGCCGAACCTAGTCGAGCGGAACAGCGGCAGTTCGACCGGTTCCCAATCGTCGGGCAACTCACCCTTCGGCGCTTCGAGGACGCCGTCATAAATCAGGTCGCGGGCGCGCAGCCATGCCTCGGCCGCTTCGGGCTTGCCGGCCGCCTGCAGTTCGGCTTCCGAGGAGAAGACGTCGTGGTGGATGCCCAGCAGCTTGAGGTCGGCGCGGATCATCTCCAGCATCGCCGCCACCGTCTTCGTGCGGAACAGCGTCAGCCATTCCTCCTCGGGCGCGTTCACATAACGGTCGCCATATTCGGCGGCGAGCGCCTGCCCCACCGGGACCAGATAGTCGCCGGGATACAGGCCTTCGGGAATGGTGATCGTCTCGCCCAGCGCCTCGCGGTAGCGCAGATGCGCCGAGCGGGCGAGGACGGCGACCTGCCCGCCGGCGTCGTTGACATAATATTCGCGGATGACGCGCGCGCCGTTCCATTCCAGCAGGCTGGCGAGCGCATCGCCGACCACCGCACCCCGGCAATGGCCCATATGCATCGGGCCGGTCGGGTTGGCGGAGACATATTCGATGTTCACGACCTGCCCCGCGCCGACCTGCGACCGGCCATAGGCGTCGCCCGCCTCGGCGATCGCGGTCAGTTCTCCGCGCCAGGTATCGTCGGTCAGCGTCAGGTTGATGAAGCCGGGGCCGGCCACCGACGCGCTCGCCACTTCGGGCAAACCGGCGAGTTCGGCGACCAGCAGTTCGGCCAGCGCGCGCGGGTTGGTCTTTGCCGGCTTGGCCAGCACCATCGCGGCATTGGTCGACAGGTCGCCATGGGTCGTGTCACGCGGCGGTTCGACCGTGATCGCGCGTCGCTCCAGCCCCGCCGGCAGGTCGCCACGGGCGACGAGCGTGTCGAGCGCGCGGTCGAGATGGGCGAAGAAACGGGGGTACAGCGTCATGGCGGTTCCGGTCGATTGATCCAAACGCGCCGCTTAGCCGATACCGCCGCCCCTGCAAAGGATCACGCCCGGATCAGTCCCGCAACCGGACGCCGGCCGATGCTGCCGGGAAACAGCGTCGTCATGGTCCGCGCCGGATCGATCCCGAAATGCCCGGCGACCGCCCCGGCGATGAGCGCGTCGAGATCGGTGGTCGGGGTCAGGTCGCGATCCTCGTAGAGCTTGGTCAGGCCAGGCCAGTCGGCGACGACCCGCTTGCCCAGCACCGTGCCGCCTAGCAGCATCGTCGCGGTGGCGGTGCCATGGTCGGTGCCGCCGGTGCCGTTGATCCGTGCGGTGCGGCCGAACTCGGTCGCGACCAGCACCAAAGTCTGGTCCCATGCCGGGCCGAGGCCGGTCCTGAGCGCGGCGACCATCGCGTCGAGCGCCTTGAGCTGGGTGTTCAGCCGCCCGCGCTGCCCGGCATGGGTGTCCCAGCCGCCGGTCTCGATCATCGCGATGCGCGCGCCGTCGGCCGGGGCCAGCAGCCGTGCCGCCAGCGTGCCGGTGGCGGCAGCGTCGCGACCGGCGTCGCCGCCTGCCTCCTGGGCCAGCTGCCGGGTCTGCATCGCCTGTGCCCATAGGGCGTGGAGCTGTGCGTCGTCGGCATAGAGCTGCGTCACCCGGCCCATCAGGTCGCCCGACGCATCGGGCAGTGCGGAAGGGGCGTAGGAGGCGACCTCCCTGCCCCCGCGCAGCGCCAGCGGGACCGTGGCGGCGACGGCGATGGCGCGGGCCTCCTCGCGGGGGAGCAGGGTCAACAGGCGGTTGAGCCAGCCGTCGCGCACGGCATAGGCCGCAGCACCGCCGGTCTCCAGCACGTTCTGCCCATCGAAATGCGACCGGTCACGATAGGGCGAGGCGACGGCATGGGCGAACAGCGCCTGTCCGCCATCGTACAGCCCGGCCATGTCCGACAGCGCAGGATGCAGCGCGAACATCGCGTCGAGCTTGCGCCCCGCCGCCGCATCCTCCGCCCATGCCCCGCGCAGGGCGGCGAACCCCGGATCACCGGTCGGCATGAGCATGGCGAGGCCATCCGCCGCGCCGCGCTGGATGATAAACACGAAGCGCCGGTCGGTCGCGGCGCGGGCATAGGCAAGGCGCGGGGCAAAGGCGGCGGACAGCACCGCCGCGCCCCCGATCAGGAAATTCCGCCGATCGGTCATGGCTTATCTCCGCAGGAACTGGGGCGCGACGAACAGCAGCGCGAGGCCCTGCGCCGGGCTTTCGGCGCGGGCGATGGCGGTCGCGGTGGCGGGGGCGAGGCTGTCGGGGAACAGCCGGGCCGCCAGCGCACGCGGATCGGGCGGCTCGCGCAGGCGTCCGGCGAGGCGTTCGGCCGCCTCGATCCGGCGCATCAGCGCGTCGGGTCCGGCCCAGCTGGCGGCGATGTCGTCGAACCCGATCGGCTGGCCCGGTCGCCAGATCGGCTGGCCGAGCTGTCCGAACAGGTTGACCAGCCCCCGCCCCTCGCTCGCCGGCGCATCGATCGCGCGCATGGCCGCGATGGTCCAGTCCCACGGCGTGCGGAATTTGGGCGTGCCGAGTGCCCACGCCTCCGGCGCGGAGATCAGCGCGCGGTACACGGTCGGCAGGTCGCCGCGCGACGACAGGAATGCCCGCTCGACCCGCGCCACGGCAGCGGGAGGCGGATCGTCGGCGATGAAGTGGCGGACCAGCTTGGTCGCGATATGCTTTGCGGTCGCCGGATGGACCGCTAGGTCGGCGAAGACCGCCGCCGACTGGCCCGCACCACCCTCCGCATAGTCCTTGCCAAGGATGCGGCGAGCACCCGGCTGGTGCAGCGCGGGCGCGAACACCGCCTCGCCCGGCTGGCCCGGCACGAAGCGCGCGCCGCCCCTGCCCAGCCCCGCCACGGTCCAGCCGGTCAGCGCACGGGCGAGTTCGGTGACGTCCCCTTGCGCATAGCCGGTGCGGACGCCCAGCGTGTGCAGCTCCAATATCTCGCGCGCCAGATTTTCGTTGAGGCCGGCACGACCGCCCATCCGCCGCTGGCCAAACGGGCTGTCGGGGCCGACCGACTGCGCCTGATCGAGATAGAGCAGCATCGCCGGATGATGCTCGACCGCGACCAGCAGGTCGTGGAACCGGCCCAGCACATGCGGACGGATCGCATCGAATTCGAACGCGGCGGCAAGGCCGGTCACCTCCAGCTTATCCGCCGACACCGCGAAATGGTTCGACCAGAAATGGGTAAGCCGCTCGACGAAGGGCGTGTCGCTGGCCACCGCCGCCGCCGTGCGCGCCGCGACGCCGTCGAGGTAGAATTGGCGGACGCCGCGCCGGATCTGCGCCGCGCGGTTGTCGGGCGGATCGGCCGCCATCGGCATGGCATTGGGCGTGGCCGTCGCCTGGGTCGCGCGGCGTTCCTGGCGGACCATGCGCAGTTCGGCCTGCGCCTGCGCCACCGCCTGCCCCGCGACGCCCGTCGTCGCGACATTGGCCAGCGCAGGCGGGCGCGGGGTCCAGCGGTCGAACTGGTCGGTCAGCCAGCGCTTCGGATCCGCCGGCGGCTGTGCGTCACCGCGCGCGCCCAGCCCGAACCGGTTCCATGCAATTTCCGCCAGCGCCATCGCCCACAACTCCGCTGCCCATCTCACGCGCCATGGAGCGCGCCGATTGTCGCAGAGTTATGGCAGCAGCGTCAGAATCCGTCGGGCAGGTCGATCGGTCCGACAACCTCCCGGTAACAGCGCACCGCGAACCGGTCGGTCATGCCGGCGATATAGTCGGCGATGTGGCGGCTGCGGTCCGGTTCAGCCTCGGGCAGCGTCGCGCGCCAGCCGTCATGCATCGCCGCCGGATCGGCATGATAGGCGGCGAACAGGCCGGCGACGACCGTCTCCGCCATCGCCGCCGCCGCGAGCTGGCGCGGATGGTGATAGAGATTGGCGTACATGAACCGCTTCAGCGTCCGCTCCGCCTCCGCCATCTCGGCCGAGAAATGGGCGAGGCACTGGCCGGCGGCGCGGACATCGGCGACCGTCTCCACGCCGGCGGCATCGACCCGGCGGCGCGTCTCGGCAATCAGGTCGTTGACCATCGATCCGATCTGCGACCGGGTGAGTTCGCCGACCAGCCGGTCGGTCGGCACATCGGGAAAGCGCGCGCGGACCGTGTCCCATCCGCTAGCGACGAACGGCACTTCCAGCAACTGGTCGAGCGTCAGCAGCCCGGCGCGCAGGCCGTCGTCGATGTCGTGATTGTCATAGGCGATGTCGTCGGCGATCGCCGCGATCTGCGCCTCCAGCGACGGCCATTCGTTCAGCCGCAGGCCATGCGCCGCATCCGCCGCTGCCAGCGCCCAGCCGGGCGTCGGGATCGGGCCGTTATGCTTGGCCAGCCCCTCCAGCGTGTCCCAGGTGAGGTTGAGGCCGCGCCAGCGCGGATACGGGCTGTCGAGCCAGGTCAGCGTGCGCAGCGTCTGGCCATTATGGTCGAAGCCGCCTTGGCTCCCCATCGCCGCCTCCAGCGCATCCTCCCCCGCATGGCCGAACGGCGGATGGCCGATGTCGTGGGCAAGGCACAATGCCTCGGTCAGATCCTCGTTCAGGCCGAGCGTGCGGGCGACGGCGCGGCCGATCTGCGCGACCTCGAGGCTGTGGGTCAGCCGGACGCGGAAATGGTCGCCATCGGGCGCCATGAACACCTGCGTCTTGTGCCGCAGGCGGCGGAAGCTGATCGAATGGATGATGCGGTCGCGGTCGCGCTGGAACGCGTCGCGCGGACCCCGCGTCGCATCGCCCGGTTCGGGGTGGAGCCGCCCGCCATGCGCCAGCGGGTCGGCGGCATAGGATGCCCTCACTTGACGGGAACCCGCGCGACCTTCTGCCCCGCCTCGCTGGTGAAGGCGAACGCCTGTACCCCCGATTTGCGCAGCGTGTTGACGAAGTCCTGCGCCTCGGCATCGCTCTTGAACGGGCCGGTCAGCAGGCGGTTGGTCGCGCGCAGCGGCGTGGTCCATGCCTGTCGCCCCTTCAGCCCCGGCGCCTTGGCGGCCATGATGCCCCATGCGGCGGGCAGGCCGGCGACGTTCGCCCCGCCCGCGATCTGGACCCAGTGGCGTTCGGGGTCGGCGCGCTTGACCTGTGCCAGACGGGCAGCCTCGGCGGCCTCGGCCTTTTTCTCGTCGGCGATGCGCTTGGCCTCGGCGGCCTTCTTGGCGGTGGCGGCACGGGTGGCGGCGAGCTTCTTGGCCTCGGCAGCTTCGGCGGCACGCGTGGCGGCGAGCTTCTTCGCTTCGGCGGCGCGCTCGGTCGCTTCGCGGGTTTCGGCGGCGCGGCGGGCGGCTTCCGCTTCGGCGGCGAAGGTCACGTTACTGGCGGTAGCCGCGACCGGGGCCGGTGGCGGGCCGACGCCCAGTTCGGATGCCGGGATGTCGAGGTTGCGGATGATGCGGGCCAGCACGTCGTCGTTGGACGGGGTGCGGGCCGCAACCGTCGCAGCGGCGCTGGAGGCGGCGGGTACGGTGGGCGGCGGGCTGGCCGGCGCGGCGCTGGCGATCTGGACCGGGGCCGCGGGCGGCGGGGTCGGAGCGGGCGCGGCCTCTGCCGGGCGGTCGACGATCGTGACCGGCACGGGGGCGGCGGCGACCTGTACCGGGGCGCGGGCCGCCTGTTCGGCGCGGTCGCGGGCGGCGAGCGCTTCGGCGGCGACGCGGCGTTCCTCGGCCTGGCGCGCGGCGACGCGCTGCGCCTCGACCCGCGTCGCTTCCGCGATGCGCGCCTGTTCGGCCTGTTGCGCGGCAAGCTGCTGGCGTTGCGTCAGCGCGGTGCGGCGGGCGGCTTCGTCGGCGCGCGCCTGGGCCAGCTGCTGCGCCTGCGCGTCGGCCACGCGGCGGGCGGCTTCGGCCTGGGCGAGCTGCGTGGCCTGTGCCTGACGCTGCCGTTCGGCGCGGCGCTCGGCATAGGTCGGCGCGCGGGTGACGGCGGGGGCCGTGGCGGCGGGCGCGACCGGCGCGGCGGAGGCCAGTGCGACCGGCGGCGCGGTGCGCACCGGCGCCGGCAAGGGCGGGGCAAGACGCGCATCGGCCAGCCGCTCCGGGCTGGGTGCCAGGCGGCCATAATGCACCGCGAAGGCGCGGTCGGCGCCGGCCAGCTGCGGCAGGCGGCGGAAGAAGGGCGAGAGGCTGGCGGAGAAGCCGGGCAACATGCTCGCGGTGATCTTGTCCGCGCCGGCGGCATCGCCCGACATGGCGAGGACGAAGGCGCGCACCCGCCACGCCGCGCGGTCGCCCTTTTGCAGCAGCGGGTTCAGCACCGTCGTCGATTCGGGCACATTGCCATCGATGCCGAGCGACAGCGCGAGGCGGCGGGTCACCTCGTCATCCTCGCCCGCGCGCAAAGCCTGCCGATAGTCGGCCTGCGCCAGCGATCCGCGCCCCAGCAGGTCATAGGCGAGGCCCCGTTCGGGCAGATACGGCGTCATCGCCACCCCGGCGCGCTCCGCCGAGGCGAACAGCGCCAGCGCCTCGCCCGGTCGCTCGAGCGCCACCAGCGCGACACCGCGCGCCGCGCGGATGCGCGGGTCGTTCGGCGATGCCTTTTCGGCGCGAGCCAGGAACTGCATCGCCGCATCGGTATCGCCGAGCTTGCCCGACAGCCGCCCCGCCTCCACCAGCGCCGACACGTCGTTCGGGCTGCGGCCGAGGATGCGCATCTGTTCGGACAGGCGGTCGGCATTGGGGGTCATCGGCTGGACGATCGCCCCGACCTGCGCCGCGGCGGGCAAGGGCGAGGCGGTGGCGAGCAGCAGTGCCGCGGCACGGAGCATGGTGGACTGGGTCATGGGCCGGACCGCTTAACCATGGGACGGCTGAACGGGGAATGTTCCGGCGGACGTCCGGCGGTGAAGCGAGTGGTGGTGACGATGAAGCGAGCCAGTGGCTGCCAAAGTTCACAAAGTTCACACTCGTGCGCGTTTTGTGCGGTGTGTGGCGTTCGGGTCGGGTCGGACGCGGGGCGAGAATGGGGAAGCGGCAGGCTGGCAGGATAGCGCGCTGTAGGAAAGCGGTTTGCGCCATGACTGACCGCGAGCGATGTGCGCGTCTGATCCATTTACCCGGAAGCGTCGCCCCAGCGAAGACTGGGGCCTCTCGCGCTTCCTGCACCGCTTCATAAGCGGGAGATCCCAGCCTTCGCTGGGATGACGACCGGGCCGAACGGAATGAATCCGGTTTCGGGCAACGTCAGCCCGGACTTGAACGGCCCCCTCCCCACACAGGCGGGGAGGGGTTCGCGTTGCTTACTGGTTGTTCTGGCGGTGCAGGAAGCGCGGGATGTCCAGCGGTTCTTTGGCATCGTCGGTGCCGCGGGCGGGCGCGCGGCCGGCATTGGCCATGCGTTCGAACAGCGTACCGCCGGGCTTGCGCGCCGGGGCTGCTTCCTCGCGCGGAGCTTCGGCCGGGGCGTCCGGGGTCAGCCAGCGGCGGCGGCCGTCGTTCGACGATGCGCCGAAGTCGCTGGCCGGGGTCGGCGCGGGCATCGGGGCTGCGGCCTGTTCGGCGCCCAACACCAGTTCGTCCTCATCCTGCGGCGCCGTGGCGGGCGTGTCATAGGTCGAGTGCGGCACGATGCGTTCCGACACCGACGGCTGGCTCGCCCCTTGCGGGAAACGCTCCATCGGCTGGGGCGCGGGTGCTTCTTCCAGATGCTCGGCGGCGGCACCGCTCGGCGCGACCGGCGCGGGAGCAGGCGCGGCGGCCCGGCGCGGCGCGTTGAACGAGAAGGCGCGGGTCGGTTCGGCCTGTGCCGGCTGCGGTGCGGCCTGCGACGGAGCTTCGTCCTCGATGCCGGTCGCGACGACCGACACGCGAATCTTGCCTTCCAGTTCGCTGTTGAACGCCGAGCCCCAGATGATGTTGGCGTCGTCATCGACCAGTTCGCGGATGTGGTTCGCGGCTTCGTCGACTTCGAGCAGGCGCATGTCGTCGCCGCCGGTGATCGACACGATCACGCCCTTGGCGCCGTTCAGCGACACACCGTCGAGCAGCGGGTTGGCGATCGCCTGCTGCGCGGCTTCGATGGCGCGGTTGTCGCCCTCGGCCTCACCGGTGCCCATCATCGCCTTGCCCATTTCCTGCATCACCGAACGGACGTCGGCGAAGTCGAGGTTGATGAGGCCGGGCATGACCATCAGGTCGGTGATGCCGCGCACGCCCTGCTGCAACACTTCGTCCGCCATTTCAAAGGCTTGCTTGAAGGTCGTGTTGGCATTCGCGATCAGGAACAGATTCTGGTTCGGAATGACGATCAGCGTGTCGACATATTTCTGCAGTTCCTCGATGCCGGCCTCGGCCGACTTCGCGCGGCGCTTGCCCTCGAACGCGAACGGACGGGTCACGACGCCGACGGTCAGGATGCCCATCTCGCGCGCGGCCTTGGCGATCACGGGGGCGGCGCCGGTGCCGGTGCCGCCGCCCATGCCGGCGGCGATGAAGCACATATGCGCGCCCTCAAGCGACTTCTGCACCTGCTCGATCGTTTCCTCGGCCGCGGCGCGACCGATTTCGGGGCGGCTGCCGGCACCCAGCCCCTGCGTGATCTTGGCACCCAGCTGGATGCGCTGCGGCGCTTCCGACTGCTTGAGCGCCTGTGCGTCGGTATTGGCGACGAGGAACTCGACCCCCTGCACCTCGGCACGGATCATGTTCGCGATCGCGTTGCCGCCGGCCCCGCCAACCCCGATCACGGTGATGCGCGGGGTCAACTCGTCGACGTCGGGTGCCAGAAATTCGATGCTCATACTCGGTCTCCCTGTCCCGGCCGGCACCGGGCACAAAATTCAATGGTCGGTTGTGCATCAAGCCGAAGGACGATCCTAGCCCCCCACCCGGCCTGAAACTAATAAATCGTCAATAGTTGGCGCGGAATGCGGTCAACAGACGCTGGAACAGCGCACCCGTGCTGGGCCGCGACACCATTTGCTGCGTCGGCTGCAGTGCGCGCAGGTCGACCGGGTTCGACGCGGCGAACATGGCAAGCCCGGCTAGCGTCGCGAATCCCGGTCCCGAATGCGCATCGGGCAGCGCGATCAGCCCCCGCGCGCGGCCAACGCGGACCGGACGGCCCAGCGCCTGCTGCGCATAATCGGCGATGCCCTTCAACTCCGCCCCGCCGCCGGTCAGCACGACCTGTCGCCCGACCGGATCGTCGAAGTTCAGGCGGCGCAATTCCTTGGAGATTTCGGCGACCAGCCGTTCGAGCCGCTGGCGGATGGTGGTGATGAGCTGCGCGCGAGTGATGCGCGTACCCTCCGCATCCTCGTCCGCGCGGACCGGGGCGACGTCGATCATGTCGTGATTGTCGCGCGGGGACATGTTGGCCGAGCCGTAGAAGCATTTCAGCCGTTCGGCCTGCGCCCGGTTGGTGCCGAACGCGGACGCCACGTCGTCGGTGATGTCGCTGGCCCCCATCGCGATCGAGGCGAGGCCGGTCAGCACGCCATTGGCGAAGACCGAGACATTGGTGATCCCCGCGCCGATTTCGACCAAGGCGACGCCCAGTTCGCGCTCCTCTTCGGACAGGCAGGCGAGGCCGGTCGCGACCGGTGCCGCCACGATCGACTTGGTTTCGAGATGCGCCGAGCGGACGCACAGGTCGAGGTTGCGGACCGGCGAGCCTTCGGTGGCGACGACATGGATTTCGACGCCGAGGCGGTCGGCGTGCAGCCCCTTCGGCTCCTTCACCCCGCCCAGCCCGTCGAGCGTGTAGCGCATCGGCTGCGCGTGCAGCACCATGCGCTGGCCCGGATCGATCGCGTTGCGACCGGCCTTCAGCAGCGCGTCGATGTCCGACTGTTCGACGCGGTGGCCGCCCAGGTCCACCTCAAGCTTGACGATGTCGGATACGAGGCCGCCGGCCGAGAAGCTGACCCACACATCCTCGATATTGAAGCCGGCGATGCGTTCGGCCTGTTCGACCGCTTCGCGCACGGCCGTCTCGGTCGCCTTCATGTCGGCGATATAGCCGCGCTTGACGCCCCGGCTCTCGCGCTGGCCGGTGCCCAGCACGGTCAACTCGCCGCCCTCGCCGGGCTTAGCGATCAGCGCCGACACTTTCGACGTACCGATGTCGAGCGCGGTGATGATCCCTTCCGGTGCCAATTTCGCCATGGTCCTGCCCCCTGTCAGTCGCCGTCGACCGGTTTCGCGGTCGCGGTGCTGTTGCCCTGTTCGTCGCTTCCGTCGTCGCCATTGTCGGGCGTCGCGTGTTTCATCCGCACGACCAGCTTGGTCGGATCGCGCAGGTCGAACCGGTCATAGCCCTTGCCGAGCAGGCCGAGCGTGCCGTCGAGCTGCGCGAACTTCACCAGCGCGCGGGCCGATTCCTTGTCGCCTTCGGGCAGGACCAGCCGCTCGCCGGTCTGGAACAGGATGTCCCAGCGGCGATTGCCGACCCACACCGCCGCCTTCACGACGGGTTTCAGCGCGGGCGCGGCGGCCATCAGCTTGCGATAGGCCGGTTCCTGCGCATTGGCGCCGTCGCCGATCACCAGCGGCAGGCGCGGCATCTTGTTGGGCTGTACGCCGTCCAAGAGCACCCCACCCTCGTCGATCAGCATCAGCTGGCCCTTGTTCTGCCACACCGCCGCCGGATCGCGTTCGACCACGTCGACGACCAGCGTATCGGGCAGCCGGCGCGACACGCGGGCATCGGCGATCCAGCCATAGTCGAGCAGCTTCTGCCGGGTCGCGTCGAGATCGACCAAGGGCATCGCCCGCGAGCGCTGGTCGAGGGCCACGGCATAGACCGAGGTCGCGTCCATCCGCTTGAGGCCGGTCACTTCGATCTGTTCGACGCGAAAGCCCGCCGCGCCGACCGCTTCGGCGGCGGCGACGCCGACCATGCCGAACAGGCCGAACCAGTTGGCGAGCGCCAGCGCGATCGCGCCGGCACCGGCGGTCAGGCTCCAGCCGACGATACGGCGCGCGGTGGCGGCACCGCCGGGCAGCGCGGCCACCGCCTGGTCGAGGACCGAGGCGCGGACCGGGCGCTTGGCCTGGACGCGGCGCTTCGGCTTGACGGTGCGGGTCTGGACGACGCGCTTGCCGGTCTGGGTCATCGCATCGCCTCTTCCACGATCCAGCCCACCAGGGCTTCGTAGCTCATACCGACATGGCGCGCCTGTTCGGGCACGAGGCTCAAAGGCGTCATGCCGGGCTGGGTATTGGTTTCGAGGACGAACAGGCCGTCGATGCCTTGGGTGTCGTCCCAGCGGAAATCGGTGCGCGACGCGCCCTTGCAGCCCAGCACGCGGTGGGCGGTGACGGCATAGGCCATGCACGCCTGCGCGACATCGTCGGGGATGTCGGCGGGGCAGACATGTTCGGTCATGCCGTCGGTATATTTGCTGTCGTAATCGTAGAAGCCGCTCTTGGGCTTGAGTTCCGTCACACCCAGCGCGCGGTCGCCCAGCACGGCGGTGGTCAGCTCGCGGCCGCGGATGAAGGGTTCGGCGAGGAGTTCGTCGAACTCCTGCCATGGACCCTTCGCGTCCGCCGCGATCGGGTTGCCGTAGTTGCTGTCGTCAGTGACGATGGCGACGCCAACCGACGATCCTTCGCTGACGGGTTTGAGGACATAAGGGCGCGGGAGGGGATCGCGCTCGAACAGTTCGGCGGTCTTGACGATGCGACCGCCGGGCATCGGCACGCCGGCGGGGACCAGCGCGTGCTTGGTCAGCACCTTATCGATCGCGATGACCGAGGTAGCGAGGCCGCTATGCGTGTAGCGCAGGCCCATCAGGTCCATCATGCCCTGCACCGTGCCGTCCTCGCCGGGCGAGCCGTGGAGCGCGTTGAAGACGAGGTCGGGCTTCGCTTCGGTCAGGCGCGCGGCGATGTTGCGGTCCATGTCGATGCGGGTGACGTGGTGGCCGAGCGATTCCAATGCGGTCGCGACGCCGGCGCCGGACATCAGCGAGACTTCGCGTTCCGACGACCAGCCGCCCATCAGGACGACGATGTTGAGGGGGTCGGTCACGCGGTCGGTTCCTTCGTCAGCTTGCCATATCCGTTTGCTTCAAGCGCAGGTTCGAGCTTGTCGAGACCCGAAGTCGAGAAGGCGGTGCCCCAAACGACCAAGTTCTCGACGGACGCTTCTCGACTACGCTCGAAGCTGCTCGAACCGAACGGTTTTGTTGGGGAACGGTAGCTCACGCCACCCCCACCCGCTGGATTTCCCATTCGAGCGTTACGCCCGACTGCGCCAGCACCTTTGCCCGCACGTCCTCGCCCAGCGCCTCGATGTCGGCACTGGTGGCATTGCCGGTGTTGAGCAGGAAATTACAGTGTTTTTCCGACACCTGCGCATCGCCGCGCATCATCCCGCGACAGCCGGCGGCGTCGACCAGCGCCCATGCCTTGTGGCCGTCCGGGTTCTTGAAGGTCGATCCGCCGGTCTTGGACCGCAGCGGCTGCGAGGCTTCGCGCGCGGCGGCGATGCGGTCCATTTCGGCCTGGATCGCTTGGCTGTCGCCGGCTTCGCCGCGAAAGGTCGCCGAGACGACGATCGCGCCCTCAGCCAAGTCGCTGTGGCGGTAGCGATAGTTAAGGTCGGCGGCCGACAGCGTGGACAGCGTGCCGTCACGCTCCACGACCTGCGCTTCGACCAGTATGTCCGCCACCTCGCGGCCATAGGCGCCGCCGTTCATCCGCACGAAGCCGCCGACCGTGCCGGGGATCGAGCGGAGGAACTCGACGCCCGCAATCCCGGCATCCCGCGCGGTCGAGGAGACGAGGATACCGCTCGCCCCGCCGCCACAGGTCAGCGTCAGGCCGTCGGCTGCGACCTTGGCGAAGGGCTTGCCCAAGCGGACGACCACGCCGGGCACGCCGCCATCGCGGACGATCAGGTTGGAGCCTAGCCCCAGCCCCATCACCGGCACCGCCGGGTCGAGCGCGCGGAGGAAGTCGCACAGGTCGTCCGTGTCGGCCGGTTCGAACAGCCACTGCGCCGCGCCGCCCGCCTTGAACCAGACGAGCGGGGCCAAGGGTGCGTTCGCGGTCAGTTTGCCACGGACCGGCGGCAGGGTCATTTGCCGCTGCCCCAGAAGCGCGCCCAGGCGGTCCATGCCTCTGCCTGCGCATCGACGATCTGCTTGCCGACCTGCGTCATGTCACGCTGTTCGGCGGTGTCGAGCAGCTTCTTCGCCGCATCGAGCTGCGCCTGTTGCGCGCGCAGAATCTCACGCTGCATCTCGATCGCGGTGGAGAACCAGTCGCTCATGCCAGCCGCTCCTGAATCGCGGCGGGCAGGCCGGCGGCGATCTTGGTGATGTCGCCCGCGCCGAGGCAGACGATCAGGTCGCCGTCCTGGCCTTCAGCGGCGAGCGCAGCGGCGAGCGCGTCCTTGTCCGCGGCGACCTGTGCCGAGCGGTGGCCACGCAGGCGGATGCCGTCGACCAGCGCCTCGGCGCTCACCCCGTCGACCGGGGTTTCGCCGGCGGCATAGACCGGCAGGACGTGGACGGCATCGGCGTCGTTGAACGCCTGTGCGAAATCCTCCATCAGCGCCCCCAGCCGCGAATAGCGGTGCGGCTGGACGACCGCGATGACGCGCCCGCCGGTCGCTTCGCGCGCGGCCGACAGCACGGCACGGATTTCGACCGGATGGTGGCCGTAATCGTCGATCACGGTCATGCCGGCAACTTCGCCGACGCGGGTAAAGCGGCGCTTCACGCCACCGAACTTGGCGAAGCCCTGCGCGATGGTCGCATCGTCGAGGCCCAGCTCGACCGCGACGGCGATCGCCGCCAGCGCGTTCTGGACATTGTGGCGGCCAGCCATCGGCAAGTGGATACCCTCGATCGTCCGGGTCTGACCGTCACGGTCGCGCACCACGCAGTCGAAGCGGTTGCCGTCGCGGCCCGCCGTCACCTCGACGCCGCGCACGTCGGCCTGTGCAGCGAAACCATAGGTGACGATGCGGCGGTCGCGGATGCGTGGGATCAGCGCCTGTACTTCGGGGTGATCGAGGCAGAGCACCGCCGCGCCGTAGAAGGGCACGTTCTCGATGAACTCGACATAGGCGTCCTTGGCCCGGTCGAAGCTGCCATAATGGTCGAGATGTTCCGGGTCGATGTTGGTCACGACCGCGATCGTGCCGTCCAATCGCAGGAAGCTGCCGTCGCTCTCGTCCGCCTCGACCACCATCCAGTCGGACGCGCCGAGCCGGGCGTTCGAACCGTAGGAGTTGATGATGCCGCCGTTGATGACGGTCGGATCGACGCCGCCGGCATCGAGCAGCGCGGCGATCAGCGAGGTCGTGGTCGTCTTGCCATGCGTCCCCGCAACCGCGACGGTCGATTTCAGCCGCATCAGTTCGGCGAGCATTTCCGCGCGGCGGACGACCGGGATACGCTTGGCCAGCGCATGGTCGCGCTCCGGGTTGCCGGGCTTAATTGCGGTCGAGGTGACGACCACCGCCACGCCCTCCACATTTTCCGCCCGGTGACCGATATGCACGTCGATGCCGCGCGCGCGCAGGCCGTCGACGACATAGCCCTCGGCCACGTCCGATCCCTGCACCTTGTAGCCGAGGTTATGCATCACCTCGGCAATGCCCGACATGCCGATGCCGCCGATGCCGACGAAATGGATCGTGCCGATGTCGGTCGCGACGCCCTTCATCGGACGCCTCCGATGAAGGGCGTCGCCCGTCCTGAGCTTGTCGAAGGGCCCTTCACGCAAATGCTTCCTTCTGTCGTTGGGCGGGGGCGATCTTGCCCACTTTCGCCTTGGGTGCGTCGATGCTCTCGACCAGATCGGCGAGGTCGCGGACGGCGAACGGCCGGCCGCAGCTGCGCGCGCGCGCCGCTGCATTGGCCAGCGCGGCGGGATCGAGACCGAGCTTCTGGATCTGCTTGGCGAGTTCGGGCGCGGTGAACTGCGCCTGCTGGATCGACCGGGCGCCACCGGCGGCGACGATCTCGCGACAATTCGCGGTCTGGTGATCGTCGGTCGCGCCGGGCAGCGGCACGAGGATCGCGGGACGACCGGCGGCGGTCAGCTCGGCGATGGTCGAAGCACCGGCGCGAGCGATCACGACATGGCTCCACGCCAGCCGATCGGGCAGGTCGGGCAGATAGGTCGCGATCTCGGCCGGGATGCCGTGTTCGGCGTACTTCGCGCGCACGGCATCGATGTCCTCGATCCGCGCCTGATGCGTCACCTGCATCCGGCGGCGGAAGGCGACGGGGAGCAGGGCGAGACCGTCGGGCACGACCTGTGACAGGATGCTCGCCCCCTGGCTGCCGCCGGTGACCAGCACGCGGAAGATGCCTTCCTCGTCCAGTGCCGGATAAGGGCGTTCGCGCAGGGCCAGGACGCTCTCGCGCACCGGGTTGCCGACCAGATGGGTCTTGGGGACATGGCTGTCCTTCAGTCGGTCGACCCGCTCATAGCTGGTGGCAATGCCGTCCACGCTGCCCGCCACCAGCCGGTTGACCCGGCCCAGCACGGCATTCTGTTCGTGGATGATCGTCGGCACCTTCTGCGCGAACGCCGCCAGCAGCGCCGGCAGTGCCGGATAGCCGCCAAAGCCGATCACGGCGGAGGGGCGGAAGGTCTTGTACAGCTCGATCGCCATCGACCGCCCGGCCAGCATCTGCCGCGCGGCCTTGGCCCAGCCGATCGGGCCACCCGACAGGCGTCCGGCGGGCAGGACATGGGTCTGGATGCCGTCGAACAGGTCGGGAAAGCGCACGCCGCGTTCGTCGCTGACCAGCGCGACGCGGTGGCCGCGCCGGGTCAGTTCGGTGGCCAGTGCGGCGGCCGGGACCATATGTCCCCCGGTGCCCCCGGCGGCGAGGACATAATGCTTGCTCATTTCGCTCCGCTCCAGCGCTGTGGGCCGTAAGGTGAGCGGCTCAGATACGGGTTCCGGCGCGTGAAAGCGAGCAGCAGTCCCATGCCGATCGACAGCGCGATCATCGACGAGCCGCCATAGGAGATGAACGGCAGCGTCATCCCCTTCGACGGGGCGATGCCGACATTGACCGCCATGTTGATCAGCGCCTGCGCACCGAACTGTACCGCTAGGCCGGCAGCGGCGAGCAGCTTGAACGCATCCTCTTCGTCCAGCAGGCGGACGAAGACGCGGACGACGATGGCAAGGAAGATGACGGCGATGATGGCACAGGCGATCAGGCCGAATTCCTCGCCCACCACCGCAAAGATATAGTCGGTATGCGCCTCGGGCAGCTTGAACTTTACCCGGCCGCCGCCGGGACCGGTGCCGATCACCCCGCCGGCGGTCAGCACGGCATGGGCCATGTCGACCTGATAGCTGTCGGTCGCGGCGCTGGCCGGATCGGGGAACAGGAAGCCATCGATACGGACGCGCGCCGTGCCGTAGAAGGTGTAGGCGGCGGCAACCAGCCCGACGCCCGCCGCGCCCAGCAGCGCCATCGTGCGCACCGCGATGCCCGAGATGATGAGCAGCGCGAGCCACACGCCGCAGAAGATCACCGTCTGCCCGAAATCGGGCTGGAGCATCAAACTGCCCGCGATCACGGCGGTCAGCGCGCCGGTGACCCACAGCATCGGCAGCTGCGGGTCCTTGGCGCGGAGCGACAACAGCCATGCCGTCGTAACGATGAACATCGGTTTGAGGAACTCGGACGGCTGGAACTGCCCGATTCCGAGGTTGATCCAGCGCCGCGCGCCGTTCGCCTCCACCCCGACGAAGGGCGTGACCATCAGCGCCAGCACCAGCACGCCTGCGCCCAGCAGGCACAGCCGCCGCGCGGCCGTGACCGGCAGCATCGACACGATGATCATCACCGGGAAGGAAACGGCGATCCACCCCGCCTGTCGCCAGAAATACATCATCGGCGGCACCGTGACGTCGCCACCCGAATAGCGCACGGCGGAGGCAGGCGACGCGGCGGCGACCGCGACCAGCCCGATGGCGATCAACACCATCGCGATCAGCAGCAGCACCCGGTCGACCTCGCGAAACCACGCGCCGATCGGCGAGCGCGCGCTGCGGCCCTGCAACGTCTCAACCCGTTGGCGCAGTGCCCGGACATCGCGCCCGCGCCCCATATCGGTCATGCCAATGCCCCCACCGCCGCGGCGAAGGCACGCCCTCGCGCTTCGAAATCGCTGAACTGGTCAAACGACGCACATGCCGGCGACAGCAGCACGGTATCGCCGGGTTGCGCCGCTGTCGCGGCCAATTTTACCGCTTCGTCCAATGTGTTGGCGATGGTCACGGCCATGTCGGGCGAGAGCAGCTCGGCGAAGCGTTCTGCCGCGGTGCCGATGGTATAGGCGTGGACGACATTGGCGAAGCCGGGGCGGCAGGCGTCGAGGTCGTCGGACTTGGCAAGGCCGCCGACGATCCAGTGGATACGGGCGAACGCATTGAGCGCGGGCGCGGTGGAATCGGGGTTCGTTGCCTTGCTGTCGTCGACATAGGCGACGCCGTTCACATCGGCGACATGCGCCATGCGGTGCGGCAAGGCGCGGTAGCTTTGCAGGCCGGCGCGGATGGTGTCGGCGTCGAGGCCAAGCGCTTCGCAGACGGCGATGGCGGTCAGTGCGTTCTGGGCATTGTGCGGGCCGGCGAGCGCGGGGCCGTAGGCGGGTGCGTCGGCGGGTACGGCGATGCGGATCGCGTGGGGCAGCGTGTCGGCGATCGCGGCGGAGGTCGCGTCGCCGGTGCCGATGACGGCGGTGCGGCCGGGGGACTGCATCGCGAACAGCCGTGCCTTCGACGCGGCATAGGCTTCGAACCCGGCATAGCGGTCGAGATGATCGGGGGTGATGTTCAGCAGCACCGCCACGTCGCAATCGAGGCTGTGGGTCAGGTCGATCTGGTAGCTCGACAGTTCGAGGACATAGATGCCCCCCGCCGGCAGCGGGTCCTGCGCGAGGATGGGCAGGCCGATATTGCCGCCCATGCGCGCGGGGATGCCGGCCTGTTCGAGGATGTGGTGGATCAGCGCGGTCGTGGTCGACTTGCCGTTGGTCCCGGTGATGCCGACGACCTTATGCGGCGGCAGGTCGGTGCGCGCCTGGGCGAAGAGTTCGATGTCGCCGATGATGGGGACGCCGCATTCCCGCGCGACGTCGGCCAGTGGCAGTCGGTTCAGCGGCACGCCCGGCGATAGCACAAGGCCATCGAGTTCAAATTCTGTCCAGTCGGCAAAGTCGTCAATGAACAGCCGATCGCCGGTCGACTCCGCTTTTGCCGCCGCCGTGACGGCGCGATGCTTCGCCGCGTCGTCATCCCACGCCAGCACCTCCGCCCCACCCGCCAGCAACGCGCGCACCGTCGCCGCGCCGGAGCGGGCGAGGCCCAGCACCGCGAATTTCTTCCCCGCCCAGGCGGCCGCGACAATCACCGCAGTTTCAGCGTCGAGAGGCCGGCCAGCGCCAGCACGAAGGCGATGATCCAGAAGCGGATCACGACCGTCGCCTCGGCCCAGCCGAGCTGTTCGAAATGATGGTGGATCGGCGCCATGCGGAAGATGCGCTTGCCGGTACGCTTGTACCAGAACACCTGGATGATGACGCTCAGCGCCTCGACCACGAACAGGCCGCCGATGATCGCCAGCACGATTTCATGGTGCGACGACACCGCGATCGCGCCCAACGCCCCGCCCAAGGCGAGGCTGCCGGTATCGCCCATGAACACCGCCGCCGGGGGCGCGTTGTACCACAGGAATGCCAGCCCCGCCCCGACGATCGCGCCGCAGAACAGCGCGAGGTCGCCCGCGCCCAGCACGTGCGGGATGCCGAGATAGGCGGCGAACTTCGCGTTGCCGACCATGTAGACGATCAGCATCAGCGCGACCGAGGCGATGATGACCGGCATCGTCGCGAGGCCATCCAGCCCGTCGGTCAGGTTCACCGCATTGCCGAACGCGACGATCGTGAAGGCGGCGAAGATGATGTAGAACGGCCCGAGATCGATCGCGACGTTCGAGAAGAAGGGCACATAGAGCATCGTGCCGGTCTGGCGGATGATGATCCAGCTGGCGATGCCGGCGATCAGGAATTCGAGCAGCAGCCGCACCCGGCCCGACACGCCCGCCGTGCTGGCCTTTCGCACCTTGTCATAATCGTCGAGGAAGCCGATCGCGGCAAAGCCCAGCGTCACGAACAGGCACGCCCAGACGAAGGGATTGGCGAGGTCCATCCACAGCAGCACCGAGGTGGCGAGCGCGGTCAGGATCATCAGCCCGCCCATGGTCGGCGTACCGCGCTTGGCCAGGTGGCTCTGCGGCCCGTCGAGGCGGATCGGCTGCCCCTTGCCCTGTCGCACGCGCAGCCAGCCGATGAAGCGCGGGCCGATGACCAGCCCGATCAGCAGCGCCGTCGCCGTCGCCGCGCCGGTGCGGAACGACAGGTAGCGGAAGAGGTTGAGAACCCCCGGAAAACCGAGATATTCGGCGATTTCGTACAACATCAGCCCTGGCCCCACAGGTCGGCGACGACCCGCGCCAGCCCCACCCCGTTCGATCCCTTTACGAGTACCGCATCACCCGGCAGCAGCAGGTCGGACAGGACCTGGGCGGCGGCAGCGGCGTCGGGCACATGGACGGTTTCAATGCGGCCCTCAAGCGCCTTGGCGAGGGGAAGCATCCCCTGCCCCACCAATACGGCGCGCGAAACGCCCGCTTCGTCGATGGGGACCGCAAGGGCGGCGTGATAGGCGTCGGACGACTCGCCCAGCTCGCGCATTTCGCCCAGTACCGCGACCCGGCGATCGGCGCGTTCGGCGGCCAGCACCTTCAGCGTGGCGCGCATCGAGGCGGGGTTCGCGTTGTAGCTTTCGTCGATCAGCAATGCTTCGCCCGCTGGCAGCTTCAACCGCCGCCGCGCACCGCGCCCGGCCAGCCCGGCAAGGTCGGCCAGCGCGAGGCCCGCGACGCCCAGATCGCCGCCGATCGCATCGACCGCCGCCATCACCGCCAGCGAATTGGCGACCCAGTGTTCGCCCGGCGGGGCGAGCGTATAGCTGACCTCGCGCGATCCCAGCCGCGCGGTGACGAAGCTGTCGCCGCCCGACATGCGGACATGCTCGATCGCGCGGACATCGGCACCGTCGCGCAGGCCGAACGTCACGATCTTCGCAGCGTGCGGCCGGGCTGCGGCGATCAGCGTGTCGCGGTGCGGGCTGTCGAAGGGGATGATGGCGATGCCGCCTTCGACCAGTCCTTCGAAAATCTCGCCCTTGGCACGGGCGATCGCGTCCTCGCCGGTGAAGAATTCGGTGTGGGCGGGCGCGATGGTGGTGACGATCGCGACTTCGGGGCGGACCAGCCGGGTCAGCTGCGCCAGCTCGCCCGCATGGTTCATCCCCATTTCGAACACCGCCGCCTGCGTAGCGGCCGGCATCCGGGCGAGGCTGAGCGGCACTCCGGTATGGTTGTTGTAGCTCTTGACCGAACGATGCGCGTGGCCGTGGGTGATCCGGTCGAGCGCAGCGAACAGCGCCTCCTTGGTCCCGGTCTTGCCGACCGATCCGGTCACGCCGATGATCCGCGAGGCGGTGCGCGCGCGGGAGGCCGTGGCAAGCCGGTTCAGCGCGACGGTGGTGTCGTCGACCAGCACATGCGGGCCATCGACGGGATGCGAGACGATCACGCCCGCCGCCCCTTGCGCGAACGCCTGTGCGACGAAGCGATGGCCGTCGGTCGCTTCGCCCGACAGCGCGACGAACAGGTCGCCCGGTCCCACTTCCCGGCTGTCGAAGGCGACGCCGCTGGCGGTGAAATCGGTGGAGGCAGTGCCCCCGGTCGCGGCGGCGATGGCGGCGGCGGTCCAGAGCGGCAGGTCAGCCCGCACAGTCACGCGCCACCTGTACATCGTCGAACGGCAGGATCATGTCGCCGACGATCTGGCCCTGCTCATGCCCCTTGCCCGCGATCAGCACGATGTCGCCGGCCTGCGCCATCGCGCACGCCGCGCGGATGGCGGCGCGGCGGTCGCCGATCTCGGTCGCGCCCGGCGCACCGGCCAGCACCTGCGCACGGATCTGGCCTGCATCCTCGGTCCGGGGATTGTCGTCGGTGACGATCGCGACATCGGCCTGTGCGGCCACGACCTCGCCCATCGGCGCGCGCTTGCCATTGTCGCGGTCGCCGCCCGCGCCGAACACGACAATCAGCCGCCCCTCGGCATGGGGACGCAGCGCGGCGATGGCCGCCTCCAGCGCGTCGGGGGTGTGGGCATAGTCGACATAGACCGGCGCGCCGTTGGGCAGGATCACCGCACGCTCCAGCCGCCCGCGCACCGGCTGCAACCGGGCGAGGCCGGCAAGCGTCGCAGCGAGCGATCCGCCGGTCGCCAGCACGAGGCCGGCGGCGGTCAGCGCGTTCGCCGCCTGATAGGCACCGATCAGCGGCAGTTGCACCTTGTGCGTCGCCCCTTCGGCCTCGATCGTCAGCGCCTGTCCCAACAGGCTCGGCACCCGCCCGGTCAGGCGCAGCGTCTCGCCATGTTCGCCGACGGTGATCAGGCGATTGCCGCGCACCCGCGCCAGGTCCATCACCCGGTCGGCATGGGGATCGTCGATCCACACCACCGCCGTGCCGTCATCGGCCAGCACTTCGGAAAACAGGCGCAGCTTGGCGGTCAGGTAGCTCGCCATGTCGCCATGATAGTCGAGATGGTCGCGGCTGAGATTGGTGAAGGCCGCCGCGCGGACCGGCAGCCCTTCGGTGCGATATTGCGATAGGCCGTGGCTCGACGCCTCGAACGCGACATGGGTCACCCCCTCGCGTGCCAGCCCGGCGACGTTCGACAGGAAGGTGACGATGTCGGGGGTGGTCAGGCCGGTGACGACGCGTTCGTCGGCGGTGGTCACGCCCAGCGTGCCGATGGAGGCGGCGTGATGCCCCTGCATCCGCCACAGCTGGCGCACCATTTCGACGGTGCTGGTCTTGCCGTTGGTGCCGGTCACCGCGATGCAGGTCGGCGGGAACGGCGCGAAGAAGGTCGCGGCGGCGCGGGCGAACGCCTCCCGCGGGTCGCGGGCGGCGATATGCACCGCCCCCTCCACCACCGCTTCGGGCCGGGCCACGACGGCGATCGCCCCGGCGGCGATGGCGGCGGGGATGAAGTCCTCGCCATTCACCCGCGCCCCTTCGAACGCGCCGAAAATGGTGCCGGGTGCGACCTTGCGATGATCGATCGCGAAGCCGGTCACCGTCTGCGGCGCATCGCCGCCCGTGATCGTTCCTAATTTCATTCGACGTTCGCCAGCTTCTTCGCATCCCCCGGCGCGTGCCACAGCAGCCCGCGCAGTCCGGCGAGGTCAATATCGGCATTGCCGTCCGGAATCACCCCCAGCAATGGGCCGGTGCGCGAAATCACCCGGCTGACCACTGGCGCGGCGGTCCAGGCGGCAGTGGTGAAGCCGAAGGTTTCCTTGGTTCCCTTCGGGCTGTCGAGCATCGCGATGACGACGTATCGCGGGCGATCCATCGGGAAGACGGCGGCAAAGGTCGATACGTTGACCTTCTTCGAATAGCCGCCGCTGGCCCCCACCGTTTCGGCGGTGCCGGTCTTGCCGCCGACGCGGAAGCCCGGCGCCTCGGCCTTGCGGCCGGTGCCGTCGGTGACGATCAGGCGCAGCAGGCCGCGCATCTTGGCACTGGTCGCTTCCGAAAACACGCGGCTGCCGGCCGGGGCCTGTCCGGGCTTCAGCTTCAGCATGGTCGCCGGACGCCAGATGCCGCCATTGACCAGCGCGGCATAGGCACTGGCGAGGTGCAGCGGCGTCACCGCGATGCCGTGGCCATAGGCGGTGGTCATCGTCGTCGTGCGGCCCCAGTAATGCGGCCAGATGGTGCGCGACTTTTCCAGTTCGATGTCGGGCGCGGTGTCGAAATGCAGCGAGCGGAACAGATGCTCCATCCGCGCCTGCCCCATTTCGTCGGCGATGCGGGCGGTCGCGATGTTCGACGAATGGACCAGCGTTTCCGGCACGTTCAGCCACCGCTTCTGCGCATGGTCGTCGCGGATGCGGAAGCCGCCGACGGCCAGCGGCTGCGTCGCGTCATAGCGCTTGGAGAGCGACGGCACGACGCCGCTGTCGAGCGCGGCGGCCATGGTCAGCGGCTTGAACGCCGACCCCAGTTCGTACACGCCCTGCGTCACCGTGTTCATCTGTCCGGTGTTGGCGGTCACGGCATTGGGGTTGAATGTCGGCAGCGAGGTCATGGCGATCACTTCGCCGGTATCGCTGTCCAGCACGATGCCACCCGCGCCGCGCGCCTGGAACACCGCCATCGCATTGGCCAGTTCGCTTTCCAGCGCGGCCTGCACGCGCAGGTCGAGGCTGAGCGCGACGGGGCGTCCCCGCTCGGCCGGGTCGACCAGCCGGCCGTTCAGGAACTTCTCCATGCCGCGCACGCCGCGCCCGTCCATGTCGAGATAGCCCAGCGCATGGGCCGCCATCGCGCTTTGCGGATAGAGGCGTTCGGGTTCGCGGCCGAGCACGATGCCGGGATCGCCCAGCGCGTTCACCGCCTGCACCAGTTCGGGCAGCGCGCGGCGGCGCAGATAGACGAAATTGCGCTCGAGATTCAGCTGCGCATAATAATAGCCGGCGTCATGTTCCGGCATCAGTGCGGCAAGCTGCTGCGCCAGCTGCTTCTTGTCGCCGATCACCTTGTCCGGGCGGACCGCGATCGACCACGCATCGATGGTGCGGGCGAGCGGCGCGCCATTGCGATCGACCAGGTCGCCGCGCAACGGGACCAACGCCGCCTCCGCCGCGATCGCCGAGCGCGGTTCGGCGGCGACCGCCAGCAGCATCAGCCGCGCGAGGATGACCGTGACGCCCGCCGCGAACAACAGCATCAGCACCATCAACCGGTAATGGGCGATGTTGACCAACGTGTGCCGCGCACCGTCGGCCCGTTGCTGGTTGAGGGGGGGCGCCACGACGACGATCACGGCCGGGCCGCTTCCTTGCGCGCCGAACGGGCAAGGTCGGCCATGGTGGCATCGCTGAGCAGCGTGCGGTCGAGCATCGCCACCGCCCGCGCCTTGGCCGGGATCACCGCCGCCGTCTGCACCGCGCCGATCGGCTTGGATGCGGGCTTCGCCTTGTCGGCTCTGGCCGGGGCTGCGGCGGGCGCGGCGGTGGCGAGGGTCGGTTCGGGGGCGGCAGCGGCCATTTCCATCGGCGCGGCGGGCACGACATAGGCGAGCGCGACATTGCCCCCCTCGGTCCGGCCGGGCAGCGAGGCCAGCTGATGCTCGCCACCGACATATTGTTCGGCGCGCGGCGCGGCGAGCGCCAGCACGTCACCGTTCCAGCGTTCGAGCTGCGCCATGTTCGCGCGGGTGTCGAATTCGGTTTCCAGCGCGCGGATGTCCTTGCGCGCCTGCACGATCGAGCGTTCCACCGCCTCGACCCGGCCGCGTTCCGCCGCGCCCTGCGAAATGACGAGGTAGAAGGCCGGCGCCATCACGCCGACCGCCACCAGTTTGCCAAGGGTCCCGAACCCGAACGTACCCATTACACCGCACTCCCGTTCGAACTCCACGGCGCGGACGCCGTGCGAAGGCCCGCGCGCAGCGTAGCCGACCGTGCGCGCGGGTTAACCGTTATTTCTTCGTCGCTTGGCCGCACCGCCTTCGCGATGTCGCCAAAGCTGGGCGCTGGCCCCTGCGCCACGACCGGGCGGTGGCGCGACCCGGCGGGCATCGCCCCGCCCCGTTCGCGCAGGAACCGCTTCACGATCCGGTCCTCCAGGCTGTGGAAGCTGACCACCGACAACCGCCCGCCGGTGCGCAACACCTGCTCCGCCGCCGCAAGGCCCGCGGCCAGCTCGCCCAGTTCGTCGTTCAGGTGGATGCGGATCGCCTGGAACGCGCGGGTCGCCGGGTCCTTCTTTTCATGCGGACGGTGGCCCAGCGCGCGGCGGACGACCGCCGCCAATTCGCCGGTACGCGCCAATGGCCGCGCGCCGACGATGAAGTTCGCGACGCGGCGGTGGCGCGGCTCCTCGCCATAGCGGTCGAGCACGTCCGAAATCTCCGCCTCGGCCGCGGTGTTCAGCCATTCGGCGGCGGTGATCCCCTCGCGGCTCATCCGCATGTCGAGCGGGCCGTCATACTGGAAGGAAAAGCCGCGATCGGCCTGGTCGAGCTGCATCGACGACACGCCGATGTCCATCACGACGCCATCGACCGTATCGATCCCGCGCGCGGCCAGTTCGCTCGCCATCGCCGAAAAGGGCGCCTGGATCAGCGTCAGCCGGTCGCCCGCCTCGGCCAACAGCGGCGCGGCGGCGGCGTGCGCGGTCGGATCGCGGTCGAACGCGATCACCCGCGCACCGGCGGCCAGCATCGCACGGGTATAGCCGCCCGCGCCGAAGGTCGCGTCGACATGGGTCTCGCCCGGCTGGATCGCCAGCGCGGCGACCGCTTCGGCCATCAGGACGGGGATGTGCGGCGCGTCGCTCACAACAGGCCCTTTTCTTCCATCAGGAACTCGCACAGCTCGCGCGTGTCGGCGTCGATCTCCATGTCGGCGATCAGCGTGTGCGGGTCCCAGACGTTGAACGTGTCGCCGCGCCCATGGAAGAACGCCCATTTGTCGATCTTGGCGCGACGGCGATAGAAGGTCGGCAGGACGAAGCGACCCGCGCTGTCGAACGGTGCGGTTTCGAGGTTCCCGAACGCCTTGCCCGCGACATTATAGTCGGTGTCGACATCCTCGTCGCTTCCCTGGGGTTTGCGCGAATAGAGAATCTTCGGCCAAGCGGCATCGAAGGCGCTGAGGCAGACATGCTTGGCGTGGCGCTTGAGCAGGAGTTCGCGGGCGTCGGCGTTCTTCTCCAGCACCGAGCGCAGCTTGGCAGGCACTGCGACGCGACCCTTCGCGTCGACCGCCTGTAGCCCGTAGCTCAGGTAGAGTTCCCTCTCCAACACAGCCCCTGTTCGGTCACGCAGGAGAAGCGTCGCCCGCCAGCAAATACGCGCCGGGCGGAGTGTAGCAACGATCCCAGGACCTGCCCCCTGTGACGCCCCGAGACGTATCAAATGCGATCATGGGCGACAATGGGAGAAGTTGGGTGAAAGTGGGAAAAAGCACCACCGGGATAGCAGTTTTTGGGATGTACGTTGTTTGTTCTGCCCATGCATTTGGGTGAGTGGAGACAGGCGCATGGGACGGGGCCCCACAACGCATTGGGCGAAGTTGGGCGAGGATGGTGGAAACGGGAAACGAGGGCGTCAGCCCAGCGAAGGCTGGGGTCTCAAGCGGCTCGTGCGGCGCGCTACCACGGGGAGAGAGAGCCCAGCCTGCGCCGGGATGACGTGCTGGTCTAAGGATGAAACACGCGGCTGGACATGCCGCGAACGGGGTGCCGCTTCAGCGAACCTCGGGAGCCGTGATATTCCCGCTCGGCGCCGCCCCCGGCGAAATGCCCAGTTCGGCCAGCGGCTCGTCGGGGTTGCCGGTCGGGGTCAGGTTGGCGACCGCGAGATTGGCCTGTTCCTCGACCGTCGCGACATCCTCGCCGATCGGCGCTTCGTCGATCGCCGAGCGGAACAGCGCGCTGGCAAGGATGATGAGCAGCACGACCAGCACCAGTCCGGTCGCGCCGACGCGCAGGCGTTGCAGAAGTTGGGATTGGTCCGATCGCGGCGTCATCTGCACCGCTGTTACGCGCAAGTCGCTCCGCTGTCGACCGCCAACCCCTTCGCCGCCAGCCATTCGGGATTGTACAGGGTGGATAGATAGCGAAAGCCGGTATCGCACAGGATCGTCGCCACCCGGCTGCCCGGCCCCAATTGCCGCGCCAGCAGCACCGCGCCGGCGACGTTGATTCCCGACGACAGGCCGAGGCACAGCCCCTCCTCCGCCAGCAGCCGCCGGACCCAGACCATGCCCTCTTCATCCGACACCCGGAACTGGGTGTCGATCGGCGCGCCATCGAGATTGGCGGTGATCCGCCCCTGCCCGATCCCTTCGGCGACCGACGACCCTTCGGACCGCAACTCGCCATGGGCATAATAATCGTACAGCGCCGCGCCATGCGGGTCGGTAAGCGCGATGGTGACCGATTCGTCCTTTTCCTTGAGGCCTAGGCCGACCCCGGCCAGCGTGCCGCCGGTGCCCGCCGCACAGGTGAAGCCGTCGATCCGCCCGTCCATCTGCTCCCAGATTTCGGCCGCCGTGCCGGTGATGTGTGCGCGGCGATTGGCGATATTGTCGAACTGGTTCGCCCAGATCGCATTCGGCGTTTCCTCCGCGATCCGCCTGCTGGTGTGGACGAAATGACCGGGGTTGGAATAGGGCGCGGCCGGCACCAGCACCAGTTCGGCGCCCAGCGCGCGCAGCGTGTCCATCTTCTCGCGGCTCTGCGTCTCGGGCATCACGATGATCGTGCGATAGCCCTTGGCATTGGCGACCAGCGCGAGGCCGATCCCGGTATTGCCCGCCGTTCCCTCGACAATGGTCCCGCCCGGCTGGATCAACCCGCGCGCTTCCGCATCCTCGACGATCGACAGCGCGGCGCGATCCTTCACGCTGGCGCCGGGATTGGCGAATTCGCACTTGGCGAAAATCTCCGCCCCGGCGGCTTCGCTGGGGCCCTTCAGCCGGACGAGCGGGGTATGGCCGATCAGGGCGAGCGTGTCTTGGGCGGTGTGCATGGTTTCCAGATGGCGCGGGACGCCCGCCGGGGCAAGCGCGCCAGCGGGTAGAATGGGTTGCCGTCGGGCAATGGTGGCTTGGGCGCTATCCCGCCAGCGCGTCGACCAGCGCCTTCACCTTCGCCTGGCGCCATTGCGGCAGCGGCGCGACCAGCCAATAGCCCATCCGCCCCGACGTCGGCTCCCCGACCACCGCAATGCGCCCGGCGGCGAGGTCGTCGCGGGCGAGCAGTTCGGGCACGGTCGCCCGCCCCAGCCCCGCCGCCGCCGCATCGATCGCCAGGCCGGCATCGGCGACGCGGACCAGCGCGCTGGCGTCCTCCGGGTTGCAGCCGGGCCAGCCGATCCGCGTGTCCGCACCGCCACCGAGGCGTTCGACGGTGACCATGCCGTCCGATTCGAGCGCCTCGCCCTCATGCGCGCCCGGCCCTTCACCCCAGCGAATCGCGAGGTCGAGATTGGCTTCGGTGAAGTCCAGCGCATCGTCGGCCGCGACCAGTGCGAAGCGCAGTTCGGGATCGCTGGCGGCGATGCGCGACAGGCGCGGGAGCAGCCATTTCTGCGTGACGTCGCGCGGGGCGGCGATGGTCAGCGACTTGGACGACTGTCCGGCCTGCATCGCGCGGACCGCTTCCTCGAACTGCAGGAAGCCGCCCCGCAACGCGGCCAATCCGGCCTCACCCTCCGGCGTCAGTTCGAGGCCACGGGTGGTGCGGCGAAACAGGACGACGCCCAGCGTATCCTCCAGCGCGCGGACCTGCTGGCCCACCGCCGCCGGGGTGACCGCCAGTTCGTCGGCGGCGCGGGTGAACGACAAATGGCGCGCGGCGGCGTCCAGCACGCGCAGGCCGTTCAGCGGGAGATGCGTCCGCTTCATGCGCCGACCGCCGGGGCGAGCAGCCCGAAGCGCGGGATGGCGACGTCGAACGTCTCTCCGTCATCGGCCAGCATGTGATAGCTCCCCTGCATCGCCCCGCTGGAGGTCGACAGCGGACAGCCCGACACATAATCGAAGCTGCCGCCCGGTTCGATCACGGGCAGTTCGCCGATCACGCCTTCGCCCTCCACGCTATGCCGTTCGCCGCGCCCGTCGGTGATGATCCAGTGTCGGGTGAGCAGCTGCACCGTCCGCTCCGAATCATTCTCGATCCGGATGTGATAGGCCCAGAACCAGCGCCCCTGTGCCGGCTGCGACTGTTCGGGCAGATAGGTCGCCGATACCCGCACCACGATGCCATCGGTCGTCGCCTCGTGCGGGAACAGCGCCTTCATAGGGCGACCGCACGCAACGCCTGATCGAGGTCGGCGATCAGGTCTTCGGGGTCCTCAAGGCCCACATTGATGCGGATCATCCCTTCGGAAATGCCCATCTCGATCCGCTTATCCTCGGCCACGCCCGAATGGGTGGTGGACGCGGGATGCGTCATCAGCGAGCGCGAATCGCCGATATTGTTCGAAATATCGATCAGTTGCAGCGCATCGAGAAGCCCGTGTGCCTGTGTCCGCCCGCCGTCGAGTTCGAACGAGAAGATCGGCCCCGCCATCTTCATCTGGCGCATACACAGCGCGTGCTGCGGATGGCTGGGCAGGCCCGGCGCGTTGATCTTCGGCACGCGGCGCTCAAGGAAGCTCGCGACCTTCAGCGCATTTTCCGACTGGCGCATCACGCGCAGGTCGAGCGTCTCCAACCCCTTAAGCACCACCCACGCATTGAACGCGCTCAGCGTCGGCCCGGTATTGCGGGTGAAGGGCAGCAGCACGTCGTCGATGAACGCCCTGGTCCCGCAGACGGCACCGGCAAGGACGCGGCCCTGCCCCTCCATCAGCTTGGTCGCGCTATAGGCGACCACGTCCGCGCCGAACTCCATCGGGCGTTGCAGCGCCGGGCTGGCAAAGGCGTTGTCGACCACCGTGACGATGCCCCGCTCGCGCGCCGCCGCGCAGATCGCGGCCAGGTCGGCGACGTCCATCGTCGGATTGGCCGGCGTCTCGAAGAACCAGACCTTGGTGTTCGGGCGGCTGGCGTCGATGAAGGCCTGCGGATTGCGCGCATCGACCACATCGGTCGCGATGCCGAACTTGGGCAGCAGCGTATCGGTCAGCCAGCGGCACGACCCGAACGCCGCGCGCCCACCGACCAGGTGATCGCCCGCCGACAGCTGGCTGAGCAGCGCCGCGGTCATCGCCGCCATGCCGGTCGCCATGGTGCGACACGCCTCCGCCCCTTCAAGCAGGGCGATGCGCTCCTCCAGCATCTCGACCGTCGGATTCTGCAGCCGGGAATAGGTCATACCGACCTGTTCGCCCGCAAACCGCGCGGCGGCATCGCCGGCACAGTCATAGGCATAGCCCGAAGTGAGGAACAACGCCTCCGACGTCTCGCCATATTCGCTGCGGGCAGTGCCCCCGCGCACGGCCTGCGTTGCGGGACGCCAATGGGCGGTGATGCTGCGGTCTTGTCCGGTCTTGCGCTTCATGGCGCCGTCTTTGCGCGCTCGAAGCAAGAATTTCCAGAGGAGATGCGCCCCGCTGGACCCACCTGCCGCCAAGGGGTACAGCGCGGCGATGCGTTCTGTACTCAATGTGCATCGCTCCATCCTGGGTCAGCCGTGGCGCTGGCGCGGGTTGGAGGGCGATGTGTGCGACGACGGGTTCGTCGCCGACGATCTCGTCACCCGTATCCTGCTGGCCCGTGGCTGCCCGCGCGAAGCGCTGGCCGCGCACAAGGCGCCCAGCATCCGCGAATTCATGCCCGATCCGTCGATCTTCCGCGACATGGACCGTGCCGCCGAACGACTTGCCCGTGCGGTGCTGGCAAAGGAGCCGGTCGCGATCTTTGGCGATTACGATGTCGATGGCGCGACGTCGGCGGCGCTGCTGGTGCGGTTGCTGCGCGACCTGGGGCTGGCCGCCCGCCCCTATATTCCCGATCGGCAGCGCGAGGGATACGGCCCCAACGCGCCCGCGATGCTGCGGCTGGCTGGCGAAGGCGCGACGCTGATCGTCACGGTCGATTGCGGCGCGCAGGCGTTCGAAGCGCTGGCCGCCACCCGCGACGCCGGGGTCGATGTGCTGGTGGTCGACCATCACCAATGCACGACTGCGCTTCCGCCCGCGCTGGCCATCGTCAATCCGAACCGGCTGGATGAGGGCGAAGGCGCGGCGCACGGTCATCTGGCGGCGGTCGGGGTCGCGTTCCTGTTGGCGGCGGCGCTGGTACGCACCCTGCGTGCGCGCGGCTTCTTTGCTGGCCGCGCCGAGCCGAAGCTGCTCGACCTGCTCGACCTCGTGGCGCTGGGCACCGTCGCCGATGTGGCGCAGCTGCGCGGGCTGAACCGGGCGTTCGTGGCGCAGGGGCTGAAGGTCATGGCGCGGCGGCAGAATATCGGCATCGCCGCGCTGATCGAGGCATCGCGCCTGACCCGCGCGCCGACCGCCACCGACCTGGGTTTCGCGCTGGGACCGCGCATCAATGCCGGCGGGCGGGTCGGCAAGTCGGACCTCGGCGTCCGGCTGCTGACGACGCAGGACCCGGAGGAGGCTCGCAGCCTCGCAGTCGAGCTGGACCGGCTGAACGAGGAACGCCGCCTGATCGAGGGCGATGTGCAGGCATCGGCCGACCTGTCGGCGCGCGCGCAGGACTCGCGGGGCTGCGTGGTGGTGTCGGGACGCGGCTGGCACCCCGGCGTCATCGGCATCGTCGCCGGGCGGCTGAAGGAAAAGCTCGGCCGCCCGGTGCTGGTCATCGCGATCGACGACCATGGGATGGGCAAGGGATCGGGCCGTTCGATCCCCGGCGTCGACATGGGCGCGGCGATCCTGGCGGCCAAGGAGCTGGGGCTGGTCAGCGCCGGCGGCGGCCATGCGGCGGCCGCCGGCGTGACCGTGGCGGAGGACGCGATCCCCGCGCTGGCCGATTTCCTCCACGCGCGCATGGCCGAACCGGTCGAGCGCGCCCGCGAGGACCGCGCGCTGCTGGTCGATGCGGTGCTGGCCCCCGGCGGGGTCAGCCCGCTGCTGATCGACGCGCTGGAGGCGGGCGGGCCGTACGGCATGGGCTGGCCCGCCCCGCGCGTCGCGGCCGGGCCGGTGCGGATCGTGAAGGCGGATGTCGTCGGCAACGGCCATGTCCGCGCGATCGTGACCGGCGACGACGGCCGCCGGTTCAAGGGCGTGGCCTTCCGCCAGGCGGAAACCGACCTCGGCATGGCGCTGCTCGGCGCACCACCGCATCGCAAGCTGTGGCTGGCGGGCCGTGCCAAGCTCGACGACTGGGGCAGCCGCCCCGCTGCCGAACTGCATATCGACGACATGGCATGGGCGGATTGAACAAAAAACATCAAATAGCTGTTGACCGATCGCCGACCCTCTTCTAACAGCCCGTCCACGCCACCAGATGGCCCCTTCGTCTAGCGGTTAGGACGCGGCCCTTTCACGGCTGAAACACGGGTTCGATTCCCGTAGGGGTCACCACTTTGGAATCTTACATTTTCCAACTGGCGACAGCGCTGAGTTCCCCATGGCCAGCGCGAAATTCCCTATAGCTATGTGCTGGTTGAGCTTTGGTCAGCCAAGTCGCTCGCGTTCCAACTGCTTCATCCAGTCGACACGCTGGTCGGCCGCCATGGCTTCCCATGCCAGTATCAGCACGATCAGGTAACGAGGCATCTGACCAAAATTGTCGCGCAGTTGGCGGCTGATCGGATTCACTGGCTTATGTGCGATCGACGCCAGCGCCTTTGGCGTCAGGCTCGCTTCCTTCGCGAGGGCTCGGAACGGCTGACCGTCCATCGGACGTGCCTTAAACCGCCCCGCGCCCTCGCGGCAAGCCATCACGTCACGTTCATCATCTTCCTCACATTTATCTACGCTACACAGAATATACGTCGGGTAGATTGTGGAGGCGGGCGATGCGGGCAAACGACCAACTGATCGCAGGAATCTGGGCTGAAAATCCAGCAGCCGAAACGTCGGGGTTCCTGGATGGCCCGCTATCAGCGCGAATGCTTCCAGCAAGTTGCCCTGATCTCCGACGCCTTTATAATCGATGCGAAGGCCACACGGGTGACCGCCCGCGGTGTGGGAGTGGGAGGCATGAGGCGCACGCTCGCATGGATCGATGGCGCGAACAGTGCGATCATGGTCAAGCTGGTGCTGGTCAGCAACCCGACGATCATTTCCGTTCAGGTCGACCTTGGCACGAGCGTTGACGACGGCGGTCATCGCTTTGTGAATAATCTGCAGGCCTGGATCGACAAGCCGACCGCCCACCTCCGTCGTGCCGACAAGCCGCCGTTCGAGCCAACGGCGGCCAATGCCCTCAGCAGCGCATCGCACCCGCGTCTGAAACGCCCGACAATCGCGCGGACGCATCGAACTTATGAATCCAGCCATAGCGTTCGGGGAAGCGGTGCATGGCGCGATGCCGGGTCGCATCGGGCAGGCCGGCATCGGTATGGAGCGCGCGATTGGCGTCCCATGAGCTGCGCTGGATGAGGCGTGTGCGGAGGGCCCGCTCCTTCTGATAGGCGGCAAAGCGTGCGTCGCAGTTGGAGGGCGTCAGACCGTCGAGCATCGTCGCCAGGGTAACGGCATCCTCGATCGTCGTATTCGCACCCTGCCCATGATGCGGCAGCATCGCATGGACGGCATCGCCGATCAGGACGACCGGCCCGCGATGCCAGTGGCGCAGCGGCGGGGCGACGAACAAGCCCCAGCGCCGCTCGACATCGCCCGCCGCAACCATCTGGCGCACCGCCGGGTGCCAGTCGGCGAAGGCCGCCACCGCTTCACCGGGCTCGATCGGCGCCGTCCCGCCGCGATCGGGCCAAACGGTGGGACCCTCCACCACCGCGAAGAAGTTGACGTGCCCGCCATCGCTGCCGATCGCATAATGCAGCAGATGGGCGTCCTGACCGATCCAGAACTGGATGGCCTGGGGATCGGGCAAGGAGCCCAGCCGCTCGACCGGCACGATGCCACGAAACGCGCTGGTCCCGGAATAGCGCAGCGGCTGTCCGCCGACCCATTGCCGGGTGATCGAGCGAACGCCGTCGGCGCCGACCACGATGTCGGCGTCGACGGGATCGCGATCCGCGAAGTGGAGCGCGACCCGTTCGCCCACCGTCTCGATCCGTTCCAGCCGGTGCGCCAGATGGATATGCTCCGCCCCGACCGCGCGGCCCAGTGTCGTCTGCAGGTCGGCGCGGTGAATGCCGAGATAGGGCGCGCCGAACCGATCGCGATAGGCACCGCCTTCACGCACCGCATGGGCGGCCAGGCGATCACCGGACAGGCCGTCGCGGTAGATCAGCTCGGTCGGCTCGACCCCTGTCCGCTCCAGCTGGTCGATCAGGCCCAGCCTCTGCAACTCACGGGTGGCATTCGCCGACAGGGCGACCGCCGCGCCGATCTCGCTCAGTTCCGCCGCCTGTTCGTACAGCGTCGCATCGATCCCCCGCGCCCGAAGCGCCAGCGCGAGGGTAAGTCCGCCGATACCGGCACCGATGATCGCGATCTTCATGGATAGTCTCCGTCGTCCTTACGCGGCCGTCGCCGTCTGGCGATATTCGGCCGGTGCATCGGCGAAATCGGCGATCACTTCGGCCAGATGCTCGGGCATCGAATAATAGGGAGCATGGCTGGCCGGGAGCGACACGGCCGTGACCGGGCCGGGGAACTCCTGCTGCATCTGCCGCTGCACCGCGATCGGAATCGCGACATCGTCCAGCGCCTCGATATAGAGGCGCGGGATCGCCAGCGCGGGGCCGTCCATCGGATTGGGCGTACCGAAGGGCACGGTCGTCTGGGTCTGGATAAATTGCTCGGCAGGCGGCATCCCCTCGCCGGGATAATCGCCCATGAAGACCTCGCGGAAACGCTCCAGCCGTGTGAAGTCCGCCTGCAACCCACGCCCCTCGTCGACCGGCTGGACCAGGTCCAGCGCATGCGGCGTGCCGCGATGGGGCTCGCCCGGCATCACGAAGGTTTGCGGCGTCACACCCGGCGCGGTCAGGAAGGCGGTGAGGTAGATCAGCCCAGCCACCTTGTCGGCATGGTGCTGCGCCAGCCACGAAATGGACGATCCGCCCATGCTGTGACCGAGCAGGATCGACTTGCCCTCGGCACGCGCCATGATCTCGGCGACGGGGCGGGTGTAGTGCTCCATGTCGACGACCGACAAATGGCCGCCATCGCCGGGTGTGTGACCGGTCAGGTCGGGCGCGTGGACACGGTAGCCGCGCGCTTCGAGAAGCGGGACGACCGCGTCGTAACAGGCGCCGCGGTTCCAGGCGCCGTGGATCAGGATAATATCGGTGACGGTCATGACATGTCTTCCTGTTCGAACCGAGGGGATCAGAAGCGATATTGCAGGCCGACCTGCGCGATGAGGGGGTTGAGCTGGACGCGCGCCGTACCCGGCACGAGGCCGTTGGGCGTATCGAGGCGGAAGCGGGCGTTGGTGCTGGTCCAGACCTTGCTAACCGCCCCGAACACGCCGATCCGCTCGTTGAGCGGCACGTCGATGCCGCCCGTGATCGCGGGACCGACGGTATTGCTGGTGCGGAAGTCCTTCAGCACGCCATCTTCGGTCTTGAAGATGATCGTCCAGTTCAGGCCGCCGCCGATATAGGGGCGCACCCCACCTGGACGCCCGAAATGATAGCGAAGCGTGTAGAGCCCCGGACCATAGGTAACCTTGCCCAGCGTGCCTGCCCCGGCGAGGGTCCCCGACGCAGTCAGCGTGCTGGTCGGCGGCACGCCCACCGTGGCGGCGACCGACAGGTCGGGCGTCAGGAAATAGCCGATATCGAGGCTGATACCGTTGTTGTTCGACGCGGTCGCATTCGCGCCCGGCAACGTCTGCCCGGCCAGTTTCACATCGGCCTTCTCGTCGAAGACGATGCGCGCTGCGCCGAGCCGGACATAGAAACGCCGTTGATGATCCTGGTCGGACTGCTGCGCCTGCGCGGCGGTCGGAAGTATCAGGAAACATCCGGCGAGACTGGCAATCATCCCGCTCTTCCGCATCCCCGTCGAATATCGATATGGTATTGAAGCCATGTTCCGCTTCCTCTCCATCTGCCGTCGCGATCTTTCGTGCGACTTGTCCCGAAGCGAATTTCGCTCTCGTGAGGGCAGAATGTCGGGGCGCGTGCCGCCCGTCCAACACCAACTCCATATGATCACCATACCTGAAAGGTTGGTGGGATCAGGGCATCCGATCCTCGCCCGTCATGCGCAGGATCGCGTCGGGCACGGGATAATCCCATGCGGCATATCGCTCGCGGATCACCGCCGCCATGGCCTCCAGTTCGGGTGAGCGATCGTCCTTGCGGAAGCTCATGATGATCGGCGAGGCGACCGGCTCGACAAGATGGCGATAGCGGACGCCGTCGACGCGCGACCGGCGGACCGAGGCGGGGACGATGCAGAACCCCTCTCCCGCCGCAACCAGCCCGATCGCAATCTGCAACTCGCTGACCTCATGGGCGATCGCGGGGGTTAGCCCCAAGTCGCGGAAATGCCCGACCACCTGATCGGCATAGCTCGGGCGCGGCGCATTGGGGTAGAGGATCAGCGGATCGGTCGCCAATGACGCCAGCGATACCGGGCCGCTCGCCGCGAGCGGATGCGTGGCCGGGAGCGCGACGATCAGCGGCTCCTCGCGCAGCACCACCCGCGCCACCGCGTCATCCTCGAACCGGATACGTCCGAAACCAACATCGATCCGTCCTTCCTTCAACGCCGCAATCTGCGACAGCGTGCCACCTTCGATCAGCGACAGGTCGACCGCAGGCATCGCGTCTCGGTACGCCCGGATGATCGCGGGCAGGCGCGAATAGATGGTGGAGGCGACGAAGCCGATCGCGAAGCGCCGCTTCTGCGACACCACGGCCTTCGCGATCATCGCATCCATATCGGCCATACGGGCCAGAATGCTGATCGCCTGATCATAGACGAGATGGCCGATCGGCGTCAGCCGCAGCGGCTTGGTGGAGCGGTCGATCAGGGTCGCGCCGACCCGTTCCTCGATCTGCTGGATCTGGCGGCTGAGCGGCGGCTGGGCGATGTGGAGCCGCTCGGCGGCACGGGTGAAATTGCCTTCCTGCGCGACGGTCACGAAGTAGCGCAGCTGCCGTATGTCCATAGCTTCATACCCTCCGAGTATCGCAAGCAAACCATAATGATCTTTGCGCGTCCAGAGCGACAGGCATAGCTTCAAGGAGAATTCGGAAGAAACTGGATAGGAAGAGGGCATGGCCACGATCGCCGAGGTCGATACCTATATCGTCGATATCCCGACGATCCGGCCGCACGTGCTCGCCATGGCGACCATGCACCACCAGTCGATCGTGCTGGTCCGGCTCCGCGACTCTGACGGCGTCGAGGGGATCGGCGAGGGCACGACGATCGGCGGCCTGAGTTATGGCGAGGAGAGTCCTGAAGGCATCAAGCTCGCCATCGACATGTACATCGCCCCCGTTCTGAAAACCTGCGACGCGGCGCAGGTCGGGGCCGCGATGGCTAGGATCGGCAAGAGCGTGGTCGGCAACCATATCGCGAAATGCGCGGTGGAGACCGCGCTGCTCGACATGGCGGGCAAGCGACTGGGCGTGCCTGTCTCCGCACTGATCGGCGGTGGCGCGGTCCGGGATCGCCTGCCGGTCGCCTGGACGCTGGCCAGCGGCAATACCGCGCGCGACATCGAGGAAGCCGAACGGGTCCTCGCCGAGCGGCGGCACAACATCTTCAAGCTCAAGATCGGCAAGCGCGACGTGCGCGCCGATGTCGCCCATGTCGCCGCGATCAAGCGTGCACTCGGCGACCGGGGCAGCGTGCGCGTCGACGTCAACCAGAACTGGAGCGAGGCGCAGGCCGATCTCGGCATGAAACTGCTGGAGGAGGCGGGCGTCGATCTGGTCGAACAGCCGGTCGCCCGGCACGATCATGCCGCGATGGCCCGGCTCTCCGCCAAGCATGTCGTGCCGCTGATGGCGGATGAAGCACTGCACGGGCCTACCGACGCCTTCGCCATCGCGGCGTGCGGCGGGGCACGGGTCTTCGCGGTCAAGATCGCCCAATCGGGCGGACTCCTTCCCGCCCATGCGGTAGCGACCATCGCGCAGGCGGCCGGCGTCGGACTGTATGGGGGCACGATGCTGGAGGGCGGGGTCGGAACGGTCGCGTCGGCGCATGTCTTCGCCACCCTGCCCTCGCTGGCCTGGGGGACAGAGCTGTTCGGGCCGCTGCTGTTGACCGAGGACATCCTGACCGAACCGCTGCGCTATTCTGATTTCCACCTGAACGTGCCGACCGGCCCCGGCCTCGGCATCGCATTGGACGAGGATCGCGTCGCCTTCCACCGCCGCGACTGTCGCTCCCCCACCCTTCATGTCGTCGCAGGGAGAGGCTGAACCATGTTGTTCCAGGTCGAAATGGACGTCGACATCCCGCTCGGCTTCGACGCCGAGGAAGCTACCCGATTGAAGGCGGCGGAAAAGGCGCGGTTCCAGGACCTGCAACGCGCCGGCACCTGGCGGCATATCTGGCGGGTGGTCGGCCGCTACGCCAATGTCAGCATCTTCGATGTCGGCTCCAACACCGAGCTGCACGACATATTGATGAGCCTGCCGCTCTACCCCTTCATGACGATCCGCGTGACGGCTTTGTGCCGCCACCCCTCGTCCCTCCACGACGACGACCGCTGACGACCGGAACCCCAAGACCGCCGACGAGCGGCCAGACAGACAGAATATAGGAGAGTGTGATGGACACCAGCTTCGTGAAGACCCCCGCCATCCAGGACCTGCTCGACCGCGTCGCGGGCACGGCCTCCGACCAGGGCGACCCGCGCGTCAAGGCGATCCTACGCGAGCTGGTGGAGTCGCTGATGGTGCTGATCGTCAAGCACGACATCAGCGAGAACGAGGTGTGGGGGGCGGTCAACTTTCTCCAGGGGGGTGCGGGCGAGTTCGGGCTGCTGATGCCGGGCGTCGGCCTGGAGCATTTCCTCGACCTCTACATGGACGCCAAGGATGCCGAGGCGGGCAAGAGCGGCGGCACGCCCCGCACCATCGAGGGGCCGCTCTATGTCGAGGGTGCGCCGCTGGTCGACAACGACACCAATCTGACCGACGATCCCGACGATACCAGCACGCTCTACATGGCCGGACGGATCACGGGGCCGGACGGCGAGCCGGTTAGACATGCGATCCTGCATGTCTGGCACGCCAATTCGAAGGGCTTCTATTCACACTTCGACCCGACCCACGAGCAGACGCCGTTCAACAACCGCCGCCGCATCCGGCTGGGCGACGATGGCCGCTATGCGTTCCATTCCAAGATGCCGAACGGCTATAGCGTGCCGCCCGGCGGCGCCTCCGACCAGTTGATGCAGGTGCTCGGCCGTCACGGCAACCGCCCCGCCCATGTCCATTTCTTCATCGAGGCGCCGGGCTATCGCCAGCTGACGACCCAGATCAATTTCGGCGACGATCCCTTCGCCGCCGACGACTTCGCCTTCGGCACCCGCGAGGGGTTGCTGCCGGTGCCCAACCGCCAGGGCGACACCGCGCATATCGCCTTCGACTTCCAGTTGCAGCGTGCTGACGATGCCGAGGAGGAAGCCTTCTCGCACCGCGCGCGCCTCGCCGTCGCCTGATCCGGGGAGGACATGCCGTGACCGACATGCGCGAACGCCTGGCCTTCGCCGCCGATGGCCGAGGCGGTGGAGCAGGTCGCGCCCATCCTCTTCCTAGCCTCGGACGAGGCCTCCTACATCACCGGTTCGGTCCTGCCCGTGGCCGGTGGTGATCTGGGCTGACTGGAGCGATATGAAAAGCAAGATTTACCCCTCGCCCGCGGCGGCGCTCGACGGCCTCCTGTTCGATGGCATGACGATCATGTCGGGCGGCTTCGGCCTGTCGGGCAATCCCGAAAGCCTGATCCCGGAGATCCGGGCGAACGGGGTGAAGGGGCTGACCGTCATCTCCAACAATGCCGGGGCGGACGGCTTCGGCCTGTGGATGCTGCTGGAGAGCCGGCAGGTTCGTAAGATGATCTCCAGCTATGTCGGTGAGAACAAGCTGTTCGAGCAGCAATACCTGTCGGGCGAGCTGGAGCTGGAACTCAATCCGCAAGGGACGCTGGCCGAGCGTATCCGCGCCGGGGGAGCGGGCATCCCGGCCTTCTATACCAAGACCGGCGTCGGCACGGTGGTCGCCGAGGGCAAGCCGGTCGAGACGTTCGAGGGGCAGGACTATGTCCGCGAAACCTGGCTGCGCGCCGACCTGTCGATCATCAAGGCGTGGAAGGCAGATCCGGCGGGTAACCTGATGTTCCGCAAGACCGCGCGCAACTTCAACCCGAACATGGCGACCGCCGGCAAAGTGACGGTGGTCGAGGTGGAGGAGATCGTCGAAGCGGGGGCACTTGATCCGGATCATGTCCACACCCCTGGCATCTTCGTCGACCGGATGGTGCGGTCTACGATCAACGAGAAGCGGATCGAGAAACTGACCACCCGCGCACGGGAGGATGCGGCATGAGCTGGACCCGCAACGAGATGGCGGCGCGCGCCGCCCGCGAGCTTCAGGATGGCTTCTACGTCAACCTTGGCATCGGCATCCCGACCCTGGTCGCCAACCATGTCACCGCCGGGATCGACGTGACCTTGCAGTCCGAAAACGGCCTGCTCGGCATCGGCCCTTTCCCTTATGAGGGCGAGGCCGACCCCGACCTCATCAATGCGGGCAAGCAGACGGTGACGACGCTGCCGACCTCCAGCTTTTTCTCCAGCGCCGACAGCTTCGCGATGATCCGGGGCGGCCATATCGACATGGCGGTGCTGGGCGCGATGGAAGTGTCGGCGGGCGGCGACATCGCCAACTGGACCATCCCCGGCAAGATGATGAAGGGCATGGGCGGCGCGATGGACCTGGTCGCGGGCGTGAAGCGCATCGTCGTCGTGATGGACCATGCCAGCAAGGCGGGCAGTCCCAAGATCCTGCCCGAATGTACCCTGCCGCTGACCGGCCGCGCCTGTGTCGACCTAATCATCACCGATTTGGGAGTCATGGCCTGCGACAAGCCCGGCCTGCGGCTGATCGAACTGGCCCCCGGTGTCACGCTCGACGAGGTGCGGGCGAAGACCGGCGCGCCCTTTGCCACGGAGATACGGGAAAGCGTCGCCTGATGCCGTTCGTGACATCCGATGGCGCCGATTTCTATTGGAAGGTCGAGGGCGAAGCGGACCGGCCGCGGCTGGTGCTGCTCAACTCGATCGGCACCGACATGGACCTGTGGAGCCCGGTTCTGCCGCTGTTGCGCGAACATGTCGCGCTGCTCAGGATCGACACGCGCGGGCATGGCGCTTCGGATGCGCCGCCGGGGGATTATAGCCTGGCCGGGCTGGCCCGTGACGTCGCGGCGGTGATGAGCGCGGCCGGATGGGATCGGGCGCAGGTGGCGGGGGTGTCGCTGGGCGGCATGATCGCGATGCAGATGGCGCTGGACATGCCGGACCGGGTGACGGGCCTGATACCGATCTGTACCTCGGCCACGATGGACCGTGCCGCCTGGACCACCCGCGTCGACACGGTGCGTCGCGATGGCATGGCGGGGATCGTCGACCTTGCCATGTCGCGCTTCCTCTCCCCCGCCTTCATTGCAGAGCAGCCCGGCCATGCCGCGACGATCCGACGCGGACTGCTCACGATGCGGGCCGAGGGCTATGCCGGATGCGCCGCCGCGATCCGCGACATGACGCTGGCCGATCGGCTGGACGGGATCGCGTGCCCGACGCTGGTGATCTCCGGCGAGCACGACACCTCGACGCCCTATACCGGGCATGGCGAGCATCTGGTCGCGCGCATCCCCGACGCGCGGCATATCGCCCTCCCCGCCGCCCATCTCGCGCCACTCGAAGCGCCCGATGCGCTGGCCGACGCCATCCTGAATCACCGGAGTTGACCGCATGACCGCCGCTTTCCTCTGCGACGCCGTCCGTACCCCGATCGGACGGCTGAACGGCGCACTGGCCGATATACGCGCCGACGACCTCGCCGCCGTGCCGATCCGCGCGCTGGTCGAGCGCAACCCCGGCGTCGACTGGGGCGCGGTGGACGATACCATCCTCGGCTGCGCCAACCAGGCGGGCGAGGACAATCGCAACGTCGCGCGCATGGCCGTGTTGCTCGCGGGATTGCCCGAGGCGGTGCCCGGCACGACGGTCAACCGACTGTGCGGCTCCGGCCTGAACGCGGTCGGCTGCGCGGCGCAGGCGATCCGGTCCGGGGACGCCGAATTGGTCATCACAGGCGGGGTCGAGAGCATGACCCGCGCGCCCTATGTCATGGGCAAGGCCGCCTCTGCCTTCGACCGCGCGCAGCGGATCGAGGACACCACGCTCGGCTGGCGCTTCGTCAACCCGGCGATGAAAGCGGCGTACGGCGTCGACACCATGCCGCAGACGGGCGAGAATGTCGCCGATCAATGGCGCATCTCGCGCGAGGACCAGGACCGCTTCGCGCTGGCCAGCCAGCAGAAAGCCGCCGCCGCCATCGCCAGCGGCCGGATGGCGGCCGAGATCGTGCCCGTCACCATCCCCCAGAAAAGGGGCGAGCCGCACATCGTCACGCAGGACGAACATCCGCGCGCGACCAGCCTGGACGCCCTCGCCCGGCTGAAACCCGTCGTCCGCCCCGACGGCACCGTGACGGCGGGCAACGCCTCCGGCCTGAACGACGGGGCCGCCGCGATGATCGTCGCGTCCGAAGCGGCGGCGAAGCGACACGGCCTGACGCCGCGCGCACGAATCCTCGGCATGGCCGCCGCCGGGATCACACCCCGTATCATGGGTGCCGGACCGATCGAGGCGGCGCGCAAACTGTCCCGCCTCACCGGCGTCGCGATCGACGATGTCGACGTGATCGAACTCAACGAAGCCTTTGCCAGCCAGGCGATCGCCACCTTGCGCGATTTGGGGCTGGCGCAGGACGACCCGCGCGTAAACCGCAACGGCGGGGCCATCGCGCTGGGGCATCCGCTGGGCATGTCGGGCGCGCGCATCGTCATGACCGCCGTCGAGGAACTGCACCGGACGCAGGGGCGCTACGCCCTTGCGTTCATGTGCATCGGCGTGGGCCAGGGCATCGCGTTGATGGTGGAGCGGGTCTGACGAGAGGCAGGCGGGTGTCACGCCAACGACGGCGTGACACCCGCGCGTTGACGATCAGGCGAAGGCGCGGTCGCGGAAGAAGCGATCGAAGACGGAGTCGATCTGGAACGCCCGCACGCCCGCCGCATAGCCCTTGGCGAGGTCCGCCTTGGCACGGGCCATGACGTTCCCGCCCTCATAGCCCCAGAGATTGGCCGCACCGATCAGGTCGCACTGGCGGCTGCGGACGAAATCCACCGTCTCGGGCGTGAAGCAGCTGGCGTCGTCGAAGACATACAGATCGCTCAGGCCATCCCCGCGCGCCACTGCTTGGCGGAAGGCGGCGATGCTGGCCGCCTGTTTCATCCGGCCCTGGAAATAGCGTTCGGTCTCCACGTCCGTCAGGATATAACTGGTATCCAACAGATTGTTGGTGACCAGCGCGCGTTCCATCTCGCGGTAATAGCCGATCGGATTGGGCTCGTTCTTCACGTCGAGCATCAGGCGGATACGACCGTTGCAGCGCTCGCACAATTCCTCGAACGCCATGGGGCGCGACCCGCCCTGCTTGGTGCGCAGCCCATGAATCTCCTTCCAGTCCATGTCGAGCACCTTGCGCGGTACGCCATAGAAGCGCCGGAAGTCGGGATCATGCTGCAGGATGGCGCGACCATCGCGCGTCCGCCGCACATCGACCTCGACCATCCAGTACCCCCGGTCGATCGCCGCCTCCAGCGAGGCCGGGCTGTTCTCCGGCTCGCCCGTGTCGGTCACGCCCCCGCGATGCGCGATCAGCCGCACGTCCGGGGGGAAGGCGGCCGAAGCCGCCCCCTCCCCCATCAGCGACAACGCGGGAAGCGCTGCCGCCGCTTTCAACAATGTCCTGCGGTCCATCCTGTCCACCCCGGATCAGAGCTTGAGGCTGAAGGTCAGCAGCGACGTGGTGCCCGAATTCACGATGTCCGGCACCGCCAGGCTGTCGCGGCCGATATGCGCCCAATAGGTTTCGGTGTTGAACAGGTTCGATACCGACAGGTCGAGCTTCGCGAAGCGCGTCACGTCCAGTCCGGCGTGCAGGTTGACGCGACCGATCGGCCGGACCCACACATCGTCCCACACCGCCTTCTTGCCCAGCGCGTCATAGGTGGAAACATAGGCGCCCGAATAATTGTAGGTGACGTCGAACGTCACCGGACCATTGGCATAGAAGAGCTGCGCATTGGCCAGATAGTCGGGCGCGTTCTGGATGCGGTCCATGCGCGAGCCATTGCCGGTCAGGTCGACCCGCGTCCACTGGCGGGTGAAGTTGCCGCCGATGCCCAGCCCGTCGAACGGCGCCGGCATGGCCGAGAAGCGCTGCTGGAAGGTCAGTTCAATCCCATAGACATCACCCTTGCCGCCATTGGACGGCAGGATGGTGATGAGGCCGCCGGTGCCGGTCGCGTTGGTCACGCCCGCACGATTGCCCGCGTCGTAGATATAATTGTCCAACCGCTTGTAGAAGCCCGCCGCCGACACGCTGGTGCCGGTCGAGAAGGTGCGTTCGGCCGACAGGTCGAGGTTGAGCGCGGTGATCGCCTTCAGGTTCGGATTGCCGACGACCCGCGTGACGACCTGCACCCCGCCGCTGTTCGACACGGTCTCGCTCGACCCGCCGCCCAGCTGAAGGAAGGGCGGGCGCACATAGCTGGTCCAGATCGCGCCACGTACCGCTGTGCGGTCGTCGGGGCGGTAGTTGAGCAGCAGGCTGGGCAGCACCGCGTCGAACGTCGCCTTGTTGTTCTGGAACATGCCCGGCTGGCGGACATTGGCCGCGTTGCGCGGCACGTACCAGAAGGTGTTGTGGATTTCGCTAAGCTCGAAACGGACACCGGGGATCATTTCCACCGGCCCGGCTTGCAGATCGGCCATGGCATAGGCGGCATACACCGTCTCGCGCGCCTTTTGCGTGTTGCAGTTCCGGGCGTTCGCCGGAATGCCGCCACAGGCATAGGAGGTTGCCTCGACCCCGCCCAGCGGCTGGGCCAGCTGGTCGTACAGCCGGAACAGCGCGGGCTGGTCGATGATCGGGACCGACCAGTTATAGTCCTTTCCGGGGAAGACCGGCGAATAGCTGCCCCGGATCACGCCCAGGTCGGACAGCACCTTGTAGTTCGACGGCAGGTCAACCGCGTAGAATCGGCTGTTGACCTCGCGGTGGCTGTCAACGATCTTGCCGCCGAACTTGACGTAGCGCAGCAGCCCGGCGTCCTCCATGTCGTAGCGCAGGTCGAGCTGCGTGCCGAACTTGTGCTGGGTGCTGAGCTTCTTGGTGATCTCGATGTCGCCGCCCGCGATCGACATGCCGGGGATGTTCTGGAGCGCGGCGAGCATCGTCGGGGTCAGCAGCGGCTGGGGATAGCCGTCGGCATAGCCGAACAGCGTCGATCCGCCATAGGCCACCGGGGATGCGCCCGCCGCCGTCTCGATATGGTTGGGGCGCGAATTCTCGCCCCAGCTGTAGAACAGGCTCGGTTCGATCAGCAATTGGCCGGTGCGGTGCGATCCGCCGAGCTGGATGGTGCCCAGTTGCGCACGCTCGGGGCTGGTTTCGTACCAGTATTTCGTCGTCACGGTGCCGATCACCGGCGCATAGAGACCGTTGCCGATCGGCGTGCCGCTCGCCCCGCCCCGCTTGTCGCTGCCGACGACCTGCGACAAATTGCTGTTCTGTTCGCTGGTCGTATGGGCATAGGTGCCGCGCAGATAGACGACCGTACCGTCGTCGCCGTGCCAGTCGAGCGTACCATTGCCGCCGTAACGCCGCGTATAGCCGTTGGAGACGCCGAAATTGGCGCCGGTCAGGAACAGGTTCTTGACCGGGTCGAGGCCGGGCGCACTGTTGCCGGCCGCATCCTGCTGCACGAAGTCGGTGCCGAAGTCGCAGCAGCCCGCTTCCTGGATGCCGCCGATCGTGCTGTTGTTGAAGGTGCGGCGATCATAATAGCCGCTCAGATAGAGGCCGAACTGCTGGCCCGCGCCGAACTTGTGCGAAACTTCGCCGGCGGTGTTCAGGCCCAGTCCCGAAAAGCCATAGGCCCGCGCCCGGCTTTCGATGCGGGTGCCGAGCGTCAGCCGGCCGGTGGTCTGCTGCTTGAAATCGAAGGCGGAAGGCGTGCGAAAATCGATCGTGCCGCCGATCGCATCGCCGTTCATGTCGGCGCGCGAGGTCTTGTTGAGCACGATGGTGTTGAGCCCGGACGGCGGAATCAGGCTCAGTTCGACCGAGCGGCTATAGGGATTGGCGACCGCGACATCGGCCCCGTTGATCAGGTTGACATTATATTCGCCGTTCAGGCCACGCACCGACACGAACTGCCCGTCGCCACGCGACGCGCCGTCGACGCCACCGAAGAAGCCGGAGCCGGTATAGACCACATTGACGCTCGGCATCAGGCCCAGCGCCTCGGCAACGTTACGAACCGCGGTGTGCGACAGGTCTTCGTTCGACAGCACGTCGACGGTGTTGTTGGCGCTCAGCTTGGCATTGGTCGCCTGCTTGCGGGTGCCGACGACCACAATATCGTCCGAGATATTGGCCGCGCTATCGCTGCGCGCGCCGCTCTGCCCGGCGGCGTCCTGCAGGCCAACGGTCTGGCTGCCGTCGGCCTGCGGCGCCACGGCCTTCAAGACCACGAGCTGGCCGTCATCCTGCGCAACGGCGAGACCCGAACCCGCGATCAGGCGACCGAGTGCGGCCTCGCGCGGCATCATGCCCTTCAGCCGGGCGACCTGACGCGACGCGACCAGCGCGCTCGGGAACAGGATCTGGACATGCGCCTGCCGTGCAAAGGCGTTCAGCGCGCCCGGCATGGTCTGTGCCGCGATGTCGAACGTTACCATCCGCGCGGCCTGCGCCTCGACGGAAACCAGGCTGCTCGCCACCGCGATCGCCACGCAGGACGCGCGCGACATGATACCCCAATGCATTACCTTAAACCCCCAATCGCTCGACGCCAGTGCGTCACCCGCGACCCAAGACGAGCGGATCGGAGAACCCCGCCAAATCGGCGCTAAATTTTTTGGGAGAGATGGAACGCGCCGTCACGCTGGCTGACCTGCACGTCGAAACCCAGGGTCAGCGCCTTGAGGAACACGTCGGGATCGGCTGTCGCGAAACGTCCGCCGACACGCAGATCCTGCAGCGGCGCGGCGTCGATGACGATCCGCCGTGCGAGATAGCGGTTATATTCGTCGACCGCATCGGCCAGCCGGGTGTCGTCGAACTCGATCTCGCCGCTCTGCCAAGCGGTCGCCCGGCTGATCCGCTCGTCACTCGTCGACTGCACACGCGGCGCGGCCGAGGTCAGGCTGGCCAGTTCGCGCGCGCCCACTGCCGTGCGCCCGTCGACCAGCGCCTTGCCACGCAGCACCAGCAGATCGACATCGCGCGGGCGCATCCGCACGACGAACCGCCCCGGCGTCAGCGCCGCGACGCTGTCCGCGACGGTGAAGCGCGCCGGCGCGCCGGGCAAAAGATCGAGCGCCACCTCGCCCCGCTTCAGGCGGATGTGGCGGCGATCCCGTTCGAACCGCCACGCGACCTCGGTATCGGTGTTCAGCACGACATGGCTGCCATCGGGCAGCGCAACCTTCTGAAACTCGCCGATCGCGGTGCGGGCATGGGTCCATGCCATGGCACGCGAGCCGAAGAAGACCGACCCGCTGCCCAGCACCACCAGCCCCGCCGCCGCGCCGCGCAGGAGGCGACGGCGGGACAAGGGTGCGGGTGTGACCATCTGGTCGGGCGCAGCCAGTTTCGACACGGCCTCGGCATGGGCATATGCGCGGGCGAAGGCCAGTGCATGGCGGGGATCGGCACCGCGCCAGCGTTCGAACGCATCATAGTCGGCCGTGCCCAGTTCCAGCGCCGCCAGCCAGTGCGCCGCGTCCCGCGCCGGACCGCCGCCTCCCGCTGCCTGTGTTACGCCATCATCGTCCTGCACGATCGTCCTGCCTCGCCCTGCTGATGCCAAGGACGGGTGGACACCGCAATACCGCCAAGCCGAACGACATTAATTCGCCGTGACGCTCAGCCGTTCGCCGCCAGCTCCTGGGGTTCGGCCTGGACGGCGACCGCTTCGTCACGCTCCCCGCTCAATGCGCGGGTGAGCAGATAATAGGCGCGGGCCAGCCGTTTTTCCAGGGTGGAGAGGCTGATGCCGCTCTCCCGCGACATGGCCGAGGGAGCGCGCCCTTCGATCCGCCGCTGGATCAACAGGCTGCGCCCGGGTTCGGGCAGGCTGTCCAGCGCCGTCCGCACCCGGGCCATCTCCTCGCGCGCGGCGACGACGCGGAAGGGATCGGGAGAGTCGTCGCCGGTCTGGGCGGCGTCGATCTCGGTCAGCTGGCGGAAATCGACAATCCGGGCGCGCCGCATCCGTTCGATCGCGGTGTTGCGGAGCATCCGCAACACATAGGCGCGCGGATTGTCGATCGCGCTCCAGCCATCGACCGTCAGCAGCTTCAGGAACACCTCCTGTACCAGATCGCGGGCCGTATCCGGATCGCCGGTCACTCGAAGCGCCAGCCGCAGGCACTGGTCCTCGTGCGGGAGGACTTCGTCGACGAACCAACGGTCGATAGGGCGCAAGATCGGCATGACGCCGCGCAGCTACCAGCGGTCCGTGTCAAGTCCGCGACAGATAGTATACCATTTTGTGACGGTGGTAGCGCCGCCTGAACCGATGGGGGGCGTCCGGGATCGGAAATGGTTCGTCGCACCGGTCAAAGCGTGAACGTCAATGCGCAGGATGCTGGCGCGCCAGATGACGGTGGATCGTACTGCGATGCACGCCCAGTTGCCGCGCCGCCGCCGTGATATTGCCGTCATGCGCCGCCAGCGCCGCATCTATCGCCTCGGCCCGGTCGTCGGCCAGCGGACGCGCGGCGGCGGGAAGCTCCACGCCCCCGCTCCGCCCTTCGGCATCCCATCCGCCGATCAACGTCGCGCCGTTGGTCAGGCGCAGGCGACCACGCGCCATGGGTCCCTGCATATCGACCAGCTCGTCCAGCGCGACATCGTCCAGCGCCTCCCAGCTTCGCCCGACCAGCGACAGGCCGCGTCGGTTGGCGGCGACCAGCCGGTCGTCGCGGAACACCAGCACGCCTTCGCGCGCGGTGCCCAGCATCGCCGCATCGTCGTGCATCCTCAGCACCCGGCAATCGGCAAAGCCGCTGCGGAACAGGCGATGCTCGATCTGGTCGACCGCCAGCCGGATCAGCCCCAGCGCATGGCCATGCCCGCTGACCGAAGGCCCGGAAATGTCGAGCGCGCCGACGATCGCGCCGCGCGGGTCGAGGATCGGCGTCGCGGCACAGCTGAGCACCGCATGTTCGGCGAAGAAATGCTCCGGGCCGTGCACCGCGATCGGGCGACGCTCGGCAATGGCGGTGCCGATCGCGTTGGTGCCGGTACTCGCCTCGGTCCATGACACGCCGGGGCGCAGCGCCACCTGCGCCGCGCGCGACAGGAAACCGGTATCGCCGATACTGTCGAGGATCATGCCGTCGGCATCGGCGAGCACCACGAGGCTACCGGTATCGCGCGCCTCGCCCGCCAGCATTTCCAGCTCCGGCCGGCACAATCGACGCAGCGACTCGCGACGCTGGCGCAGCGCATGGAGGTCACTCTCGCTCAGCGGCCCGCCGCCGTGCAGCCGTCCCTGCGCCAGCCCCATGTCGGTGCAGCGCAACCACGACCGCAGCACCGGCTGGCGCACGCTCTCGAGGGGCAACTGCCCCTCGTCGAAATAGGCTCGCCGCCCCTGCTCGATCCCGGCGCCGTCCATCGCCGCATCCTTCCCGACTGTCGCAATGTGCGACACTGGCGCGATCGTCGCGTCGCGCGGTGCGACACACGCTACGCCAGATGCACGGAAAGTCCACCATGCAACGCTTCTCCGGCGCGGATCGGCTTGCCCTCGATCGGGTGGAGGCACAGCCTTGGTCCATAACAGACGAAGGAGAGGTTCCATGACGATCCACCAACCCATCAAGGCCCGCACCGCGCCGTTCAAGGAACGCTATGGCAATTTCATCGGCGGGCGCTGGGTCGATCCGGTCGACGGCCGCTGGTTCGACAATCGATCGCCGATCGACGGGCAGGTCATCTGCCAGGTCGCGCGCAGCCAGGCCGCCGATGTCGAACTGGCGCTCGACGCCGCGCACAGGGCCAAGGACGGCTGGGGCCGCACCAGCGTCGCCGAGCGCGCGCTGATCCTCCACCGCATCGCCGACCGGATGGAAGAGAACCTAGCCCTGCTCGCCACCGCCGAAACCTGGGACAATGGCAAGCCGATCCGCGAGACGACCGCCGCCGACCTGCCGCTGGCGATCGACCATTTCCGCTATTTCGCCGGGTGCATCCGCGCGCAGGAGGGCGGCATCTCGGAGATCGACCACGATACCGTCGCCTATCACTTCCACGAGCCGCTGGGCGTGGTGGGCCAGATCATCCCGTGGAACTTCCCACTGCTGATGGCCTGCTGGAAACTCGCGCCCGCGCTGGCGGCGGGCAATTGCGTGGTGCTGAAGCCCGCCGAGCAGACGCCCGCCTCGATCATGGTTCTGGCCGAACTGATCGCCGACCTGCTGCCCGAGGGCGTGCTCAACATCGTCAACGGTTTCGGCGTCGAGGCGGGCAAGCCGCTGGCGCAGAACCCGCGCATCGCCAAGATCGCCTTTACCGGCGAGACGACGACCGGGCAGCTCATCATGTCCTATGCGTCGGAAAACCTGATCCCCGTCACGCTGGAGCTGGGCGGCAAGAGCCCCAACATCTTCTTCGGCGATGTCGCTGCCGAGGACGACGATTATCTCGACAAGGCGATCGAAGGGTTCGCCATGTTCGCGCTCAACCAGGGCGAGGTCTGCACCTGCCCCAGCCGCGCGCTGGTCCACGAGTCCATCTATGACCGCTTCATGGAAAAGGCGGTCGCGCGAGTCGAGGCGATGATCCAGGGCGATCCGCTCGACCCCGCCACCATGGTCGGCGCGCAGGCCTCGCAGGAGCAGATGGACAAGATCCTCGGCTATTTCGACATCGGCCGCGGCGAGGGTGCGAAGGTGCTGACCGGTGGCGAGCGGAACCGGCCCGAGGGGTTGGAGGGCTATTACGTCAAGCCGACCGTGCTCGCCGGCCACAACCGGATGCGCGTGTTCCAGGAGGAGATTTTCGGCCCCGTCGTCTCGGTCGCGACCTTCAGGACCGATGAGGAGGCGCTGCACATCGCCAACGACACGCCCTATGGCCTGGGTGCGGGCGTGTGGACCCGCGACGGCACCCGCGCCTATCGCATGGGCCGGGGCATACAGGCGGGGCGGGTGTGGACCAACTGCTACCATGCCTATCCGGCACACGCGGCGTTCGGCGGCTACAAGCGCTCGGGCATCGGACGCGAGACGCATCGGATGATGCTCGATCACTACCAGCAGACCAAGAATCTGCTGGTCAGCTATTCGGCCAAGAAGCTCGGCTTCTTTTGACCGTGATCAAGGCGGGGGTCGGCCATCGCGCCCATCCCCGCCGCATCCTCATCCGACAGGAGAAGTCATATGGCGAAGACGATGAAGGCTGCGGTCGTGCGCGCGTTCGGCGAACCCCTGGCCATCGATGAAGTCCCCGTTCCCGAAGTATCCAACGGCATGATTCAGGTCGCGATCCAGGCATCCGGCGTCTGTCACACCGATCTGCACGCGGCCGAAGGCGACTGGCCGGTCAAGCCGAACCCACCCTTCATTCCGGGCCATGAGGGCGTCGGCTATGTCTCGGCGGTTGGCAAGGGCGTCCGCCACGTCAAGGAAGGCGACCGGGTCGGCGTGCCGTGGCTCTACACCGCCTGCGGGCATTGCGCGCACTGCCTGGGCGGGTGGGAGACTTTGTGCGAGAGCCAGCTCAACACCGGCTATTCGGTCAATGGCGGCTTTGCCGATTATGTCATCGCCGACCCCAATTTCGTCGGCCATCTGCCCGCCAATATCGGCTTTACCGAGATCGCGCCCGTGCTCTGCGCCGGGGTCACGGTCTATAAGGGGCTGAAGATGACCGATACCAAGCCGGGGGATACGGTGGTCATCTCCGGTATCGGCGGGCTGGGCCATATGGCCGTGCAATATGCGGTCGCGATGGGCCTGAACGTCGCGGCGGTCGATGTCGACGACGCCAAGCTCGACCTCGCCCGGCGGCTGGGCGCGAAGGTGACGGTCAACGCGCGGACCGAAGCCGACCCGGCGGCGGCGATCAAGCGCGAAACCGGCGGTGGCGCACAAGGGGCGCTGGTCACGGCGGTCAGCGAAAAGGCGTTCGCGCAGGCCATCGGCATGATGGCTCGCGGCGGCACGGTGGCGCTCAACGGCCTGCCGCCCGGCGATTTCCCGCTCAACATCTTCGGGCTGGTGCTGAACGGCATCACCGTGCGCGGATCGATCGTCGGGACCCGACTCGATCTGCAGGAATCGCTCGACTTCGCCGCCGACGGCAAGGTGAAGGCGACCGTCTCCACCGCGCGACTGGACGAGGTGAACCAGGTGTTCGACCGGATGCGGGGCGGCCAGATCGAGGGGCGCGTCGTCCTCGACCTCACCGCCTGACACGCGCCGTCATGCCCGGTCGTATCGCCCGCCCCGAATCATCAACGCGATCAGCCGGGGCGGGCGAAGGCCTGCGCGATCAGCCGTTTCGCTTCCGTCCAGGCAGCGGTGTCGGGTGTGACGAGTTCGACATGCCCGGTATCGGCAACCTCGTGGAGCGCCACCCTGTCGCCTGCCGCCTGCGCATGGGCAAGATAGGCGGTTGCCATGCGGAACGGGACGATCCGGTCGGCGCGGCCGTTGACGAGGTCGTGCGGCACGCCGAGCGGCAGAAGGCGCGTAACCGAGGTATCGGCATAGGGATCGTCGCGCCCCCCCCCGATCAGTTGCGACACGACATCGGTCCCGCAGCCATTGTCGGGACTGTTCGCGACATCCTCCAGATCGGGGAGGCCGCCCAGGCTGATGACATGCGCCACTGGCAGAGGCTCGGCGCTCGCCAAGGGGCTGTCGGCGGGCAGGCGCGGACGGCCGGCCAGCCATAGCGCCAGATGCCCGCCCGCCGAATGGCCGACCGCTACCACATACGACGTATCGAGGTCGAAGCGTGCGGCATGGTCGCGCAACGCATCGGTGGCCGCAGCCGCGTCGAGGAAGGTGCCCGGATAGCCGCCACCCGCGCGATCAACACCGCGATAATCGATGTTCCACACAGCATAACCGCTGGCGCGCAGATCGTCGGCGACCCAGTCCATCAGTCGCCGGTCGGCAATCTCGGTCTGCCAGCAGCCGCCATGCACCATCAGCACGGTCGGATGCGGCCCTGCCCCTTGGGGCAGCCAGACGTCCACCTTCTGCATCGAGTCCGGGCCATAGGCGATCGTCACGTCGCATGTGGGCCGCGGGCGGCTGGTCAGGTCATGCCAGACGAGCGGTCGATGGCGGTCCATCACGTCACCCGCATCGCGACGCGGAAGCGCGGGTCGTCCCACCGGCGCTGTTCCAGAATAGCGTGCAGCGTCTCCACCGCCCGCCAGACATCGGCATAGCCCAGATACAGCGGCGTCAGGCCGAAGCGCAGGATGTCGGGCGCACGGAAATCGCCGACGACACCCTCCTCGATCAGCGCCTGGCAAAGGGCATAGGCGTGTGGATGGCGGAAGGAGACATGGCTGCCCCGCGCCGCCGGATCGCGCGGTGTGGCCAGTTCCAGCCCGAACGCGGCGCAGCGTCGCTCCATCCGCTCGATCAACAGGCTCGACAGCGCGACCGACTTGGCGGTGACGGTGGCGAAGTCCACCCCCTCGAACAGCGCCAGCCCCTCCTCCAGCGCGGCCAGCCCCAGGATCGGCGGCGTTCCGCAGAGGAATCGCGCGATGCCGGGCGCGGGCTCGTACCCGTCATCGAATGCGAAGGGCGCGCTATGCCCCATCCACCCCGACAAGGGCGAACGCAGCCGGGCCTGATGGCGCTCGGCGACGAACAGGAACGCCGGCGCCCCCGGCCCGCCGTTCAGGTACTTGTAACCGCATCCGACCGCCAGATCGGCTCCGGCGCCGTTGAGGTCGACCGGCACCGCGCCGACGCTGTGGCTGAGGTCCCACAGGATCAGCGCACCCGCGGCGTGCGCCGCCGCGGTGATCGTCGCCATGTCGAGCTTGCGCGCGGTCTTGTAATGAACATGCGTCAGCAGGACGACCGCGACATCCTGGTCAATCGCCTCGACGATCCGGTCGGCCGGAACCGTCTTCAGCGTCGCCCCCATGAACCCCGCCACACCCGAAGCGACATACAGGTCGGTCGGGAAATTGCCCGGTTCCGACAGGATCGTGCGACGCCCCGGCCGATCGGCGAGTGCGGCGGCCAGCAGCTTGAAGAGATTGGCCGAGGTCGAGTCCGCGACGACCACCTCCCCCGGTCCCGCCCCGATCAGCGGCGCGATACGGTCGCCGATCCGCGTCGGCGCACCGATCCAGTCATGCGTGTTCCAGCTGCCGATCAGGTCCTGCCCCCATTCGCGGGTCACGACCCGCTCCATCCGCGCCATCGTCGCGGCGGGCAGCACACCCAGCGAATTGCCGTCGAGATAGATCATCCCCTCCGGCAGCGCGAACCGCGCGCGCATCGGGGCCAGCGGATCGGCCGCGTCCCGAGCGTGCACCTCCTCCAGCGTCTCGATCCCGGTCATCATCGCCTCCATCACAATGCCACCCGTACGGTCAGCAGTTCGGGGAAGAACACCTGGTCGATCACCCGCGCCAGATAGGGAACGCCCGAAGTGCCGCCGGTGCCCCGCTTGAACCCGATGATCCGTTCGATCGTCTTCAAATGGCCGAACCGCCAGAGCTGTACCCGATATTCCAGATCGACGAGCTTTTCGGCGAGTTCGTACAGGTCCCAATGACGTTCGGACTGGGCGTAGACGTCGCGCCATGCCGCTTCGACCGCCTCCGACGCGACATAGCTTTCCGTGAAATCGCGGTCGAGATGGTCGGCGGGGATCGCGAAGCCACGCCGGGCGAGCAGCCGCAGCGTTTCGTCATACAGGCTGGGCTTCGCCGCCGCCTCGACGAGCATCGCGTGCACCGCCGGGTCGCGTTCATGGACCGCGATCATGCCAACGTTCTTGTTGCCCATCATGAATTCCAGCGCACGATATTGCGCCGACTGGAACCCTGAACTGGCGCCGAGCTTGCCGCGCATCGCACTATAGTCCGCCGGAGTAATGGTCGCCAGCACGTCCCAGCTCTGGATCAGCTGTGTCTGCACCCGCGCCACGCGCGCCATCATCTTGAACGCCACGCCCAGCCGGTCCTCGACGATCGCGGTCCGCGCCGCCTCCAGTTCGTGAAGGCACAGTTTCAGCCACAGTTCGGACGCCTGGTGGATGACGATGAACAGCAATTCGTCATGCGTGTCGGACAACGGCATCTGGCAATCGAGCAGCCGGTCAAGATGCAGATAACCGCCATAGGTGATGTCGGACGGGGTGGACGGGGGCTGGCGCATTTCCATGGCGACGATCCTATCGCGACCGGCCGGGGACATTGTTCGCAAAATAGCTTCCCCATGTTAGGCACAGGCGAACGCTGTTCCGATTTTTACGAAGGATATGGATCGATGCTCCGCCCTGCCCTTACATCCGTCGACTTCGGCCTGCTGGAATCGCTGGAGCGGAACGGTCGCCAATCCTTCGCGACGCTCGCCGCCGACAACGGCCTGTCCAAGACGCCATGCTGGAACCGGGTACAGGCGATGGAGGAGGCGGGCGTCATCCGTGGCTATCGCGCCGACATCGATCCGGCCGCGCTGGGGCTGAGCGTCATCGCCCATGTCCAGGTGTCGATCGACGCGGCGCAGCGCGATGCGTTCGAAGCGGCGGTGATGGACGATCCCGCGATCCTCGAATGTCATTCGATCGCGGGGGACGCCGACTATCTCTTCAAGATCGCCTGCCGCGATGTCGAGGCGCTGGACGACCTGCTGCGCGACCAGCTCACCCTGTTGCCGGGCGTCACCCGCACCCACACCACGATCAGCCTGAAGGTCATCAAGCCCCCCGCCCCGCTCAGCCGCGCGGTGCGTCATCCGGGGTCGAACGCGAGGACTCGAACCGCTTCCCGTCGATAACGCCACCGTTCGCGGCGGCCAGCGATTCCCGGACGCGCGCAAGGGCCATCTCGACCGGCTCCGTCTCCCCCATCAGCGCGAACGAACCGGCGATGTCGAACGCGCAGTGCCCGTGGACGGTCGCCACCAGCGAGTGCGCCAGCGTCGGCACCTGTGCCGCGGTGGCGGTCGGCAGCGCCGCGGCGATCTCCTCCATCACGATGCGGGTCAGTTCGCCGCGCAACCGGTCCTGATCCTCCGGCAGCGACAGGTCGGGCGGCAGATGGTGGTCGTAGATGGCGAGCCACAGGTTGCGGTGGCGGCGCGCGAACGCGAAATAGCTTTCCACCAGGCAACGGATGCGATCCTCGCCCCCCGCGTCCAGCGCGGCGCGCAGATCGGCCGTCCACAGCTGGAACGTGCGCGTGTTGATCGCCAGCATGAACCGGTCGTAGCTGCCGAACACATTGTACAGCGTGCCGATCGAATAGCCGATCCGCTTCGCAACCTCGCGGGCGGAGAAGCGCGCAAAGCCGACTTCCGCCATGTGCTTGTGGCCCTCGACCACCAGCATCTGTTCGATTTCCGGCCGCGTATGATCCGAACGTCGTCCCATCCCCGCGTGATAGCAATCGGGCAAACCACGTCGACCGGTTTCCGCGAACGGGTGACATTTCCCGGTGCGGAACGCTTGCAAATATCAACCCCGCCGATGCGCAGGCGGGGGCGCGGTCGATGCCCGGACCGTCAGTTCCGCCTCCACCGATTGCGGCTCGCCCGCCGGATCGCCCTGCGCCTGTTCGGCGATGATCCGTTCGACCGCCAGCGTGGCGACCGCCGCGATCGGCTGCGTCACCGCGGTCATCGGCGGCGTCGCGAAGCGGACGATCGGCGTGTCGTCGAAGCTGATGATCGACAGATCGTCCGGCACCGCCAGCCCGGCGTCGCGCGCACGGTCGAGGGTGGCGATCGCCATCTGGTCGCTGCTGGCGATGATCGCGGTCGGCGGATCGCCCGCCGCCAACAGGCTGCCCGCCGCATCCCAGCCCGAGGCATAGTCGAAGCTGCCCGGCGCCAGCAGGTCGGCGGCAAGTCCCGCCTCCGCCATCGCCGCCTGCCAGCCGGTGACACGCCACCCGCTCAGCTCATAGTCGCTGGCCCCGGCGATGAAGCCGATCCGGCGATGGCCCAGCGCGATCAGATGCGCGGTCGCCATCCGCGCGGCGCCTTCGTCGCCCATGACCAGCGAAAAGCCCGGCCCCGGCGTCAGCGACCCGATCCGCGCGATGCTGATCCCCTGCCGTTCCAGCAGGTCGAGGATCACCGGGTCCTGCGAATGCGGCGGGGTCAGGATCACGCCATCGGGCCTGAGCGCGCCGATCGCCCCCAGCAGTTCGCGTTCGATATGGTCGCTATGCGTGTCGACCAGTTCGAGGATCAGGCGATAGCCATGGCGGCTGCACGTCAACATGCCGCCCAGCAGCATCTGGTCGACCCAGTCGGTGCCCTCGCGATTCTGCCAGCCGGCGATGGTGCGGTCGCGGTCGTTGATCGACAAGATAAGGCGCGATTTCGACCCGCCCATGCGCTGCGCCGCGATCAGCGGGACATAGCCCAGGCGACTGATCGCATTGCGTACCCGCTCCGCCATTTCAGGGCGGACATTGGGTTCGTTGTTGATGACCCGGCTGACCGTCTGCAACGACACGCCGGCATCGGCCGCGACATGCTTGATCGTCACCGCCTGACGCCGACGCGGCATCAGGGGCGATCCGCCGGGCAGTAGCGCGCGACATAGTCGCCATGCGGCGGCATCGTCGCGACGGTGTCGGCGACCTGCCGCCGGATCATCGACAGCAACCGGTCGAGTTCGCCGTCGCTGAGCTTCCCCGCAATCGGATGATGCCCCTCCGGTACGATCCCCTGCCCCATCATCACCTGCACCCAGCTATTCTCGCCGAACAATTCCTCGTTACGGCGGAATACCCGTCCGCTCTGGCGGAACAAGTCGATTTTCTGTTGCAGGCTGGCCGGCACGTCCATCGCGGCACAGTGGCGCCAGAACGGGGAATCGCGGCGATCGGTGACCTTGTAGTGCAGGATCAGGAAGTCGCGGATCTGCTCCATGTCCTGCAATTGCTGGTCGTTGAACTCGGCCACGTCGGCGGGCTTGGTGCTCCCTTGCGGAAACAGCCGGATCAGGCGGAGGACGGCGCGCTGGATCAGGTGGATGCTGGTCGATTCCAGCGGCTCCATGAACCCGCCCGACAGGCCGATGGCGACGCAGTTGCGATGCCATTGCTTCCGCCGTGCGCCGGTCGTGAAGCGCAGGAAGTTCGGTTCGGTCCGCACCGCCCCCTCGACATCGCCGAGCAGCCGATCGAGCGCGGCGTCGCGCTCCAGATAGCGGCTGCAATAGACGATGCCGTTGCCGACCCGGTGCTGCAGCGGAATGCGCCATTGCCACCCGGCGTCATGCGCCATCGCGCGGGTATAGGGCAGCGGCGGGCCGACGCTCTCGGTCTGCACCGCAATCGCTGCGTCGCACGGCAGCCAGTGGCTCCAGTCGTCGTATCCGGCGTGCAGCGCCCCTTCGATCAGCAGCGCACGGAAACCGGTGCAGTCGAGGAACAGGTCGCCCTCGACCCGACGGTCACCATCGAGCAGCAGCGCGGCGATGTCGCCGGTCTCGCCGTCCAGCTCGACGCGGGCGATGCGCCCCTCGATCCGCTGCGTGCCGTCGCGCTCGGCCATCGTCCGCAGGAACTGCGCATAGCGGCCGGAATCAAGCTGATAGGCATAGTTGGTCGCCTCGCCCGGCAGATGCGCGAACCTGCCCTGCAACGCCGCGACCAGTTCGGTGCAGTATTCGTCATAGGGCTGGTCGTGCCCGCGCGTGCGCCCGTTCAGCCAGTAATGCTGAAACCCCGCCGCCCAATGATCGCGCCCGGTCGTGCCGAACGAATGGAAATAGCGGCTGTCCGGCGTATGCCAGCCATCGAACAGGATGCCGAGCTTGAAGGTCGCGGCGGTGGCGGCCATGAACTCCGCCTCGTTGATGCCGAGCAGCCGGTTATAGGTAACGAGCGGCGGAATGGTCGATTCCCCCACCCCGACCGTCCCAATCGCTTCGGATTCAACCAGCGTCACCTGAACCATATGGCCCATCGTCCGGGCGATGGCCGCGGCGGCCATCCAGCCGGCGGTGCCGCCACCGGCGATCACGACGCGGGTGACGCTCATTTCGCCAACTGCCGCAGCAGGAACGCGCGCAGCCGCCCGGCGCTATCGGCGGTGAGCGGATCGAGCACGCCGCGCCCGCCCGGCGGGATGTGCGCGGTCACCGCGTCGTCGTTCGCAAAGACATAATGGTCGAACACCGCGCGCCAATGCGCCTTCTGGTCATCAGGCAGGTCGCGGATGGCGAGGATCGCGTGATGCAGCGCGTCCTGCGGCTGGCCCAGCCAGCGCGGCTGATCGCGCCACCAATAGTTGACGAGGATGTTGAACGGCGCCAGCCCCTCGACATGGTGCCACCACAGCGGGGGCATGTGGATCGCATCGCCGGGGCCGAGTTCGGCGACCTGCGCATGGGCCAGCGCCTCGGCAAAGCGCGGATGGCGCTCGGCGTCCGGCGCGCTGAAATCGACCATCGACACCGCCCGCCCGGCGGGGGTGTTGTCCAGCGGCCCCAGATGCAGGTTCGCGAACTGGTCGGGCGGGAACAGCGTGAAGCGCCGCCGCCCCGCCGCCACGCAGGCAAGGTTCGCGGGCAGGTCGTTATGCGCGGCGATACGGGTCCGCGTGCCGATCCAGATGCTGGCCAGCGGTTCGCGCGTGCCGAGGTCGACGCGGTTCGCTTCGTCCAGCCCGTCGAAGAACCCGCGCATATCGATCGAGGCGAGATAGATCGGCCGGGGATCGGCCGCCTGCTCCACCCGCGCCATCTCCCCCAATATGTCGGGCAGCTTGGCGCGGACGGTGGCGAAGTTCATCGCCATCGCATCGTCATAGAATAGCCGCCCGCCGCTTCCGGGCTGACCGACCGAAACGGTAAAGGGGATGTCGCGGTGATGCTGTACCAGATAATCGCGCGCCGCCTGCGACGATCGCCGCGCCGCCTGGACCAGTGGCCAGTCGAACACCAGTCCGCGCACCACGAACGGCGCCGTCGCCGTGCGCAGCAGTTGGTCGAGCGTGGCGGCATCGGCGGCCTCGACCTCGGCGATCGGCGGCAGCTCAGCCATGCCGGTTCTTGCGCGCGATCAGCGCCGGCAGGTTCGCGAGCGACGCGATCGCCATATAGATCGGCAGTAGATGCCCGCCGGCATTCAACCGCCCCAGCGTCGCGGCGTCGAGTTCGGCGACCCGTTCCTCGGCAATGGTATGGAACCCGACTAGCCGGTTGGTCGCGCCGTTGTCGAGCGTGACCTCCAGCGTAAAGGGTTCGAGCAGGCCGTAGCGGTCGAGCGCAGCCATGAACGCCGCCGACCCGCGATAGCCGGCATCCAGCGCCCCCAGCCGTTCGAGGATCGCATCGAGATAGGGCGACGGCCGCCCCTCCCGGTCGAAGATGCGCACGCCATCGTCGGTCGCGGTGCGCGGGCTGGCAAGGTCGATCACCGCCTTCGGCGTCGCATCGCCATCGGGTGCGCCACCGATCAGGAACGGCTGAATATCGATTGACAGCGGCAGATAGGGTGCATCCCAGCGCCCGTCGGCCAGGAACAGATTCTCGCCCGCGTCGAACCCGAACACGGCCAGCGCCACGAAGCCGTCGCGTTCGCGGTTCTGGCGGAACAGGATCGGGTAGCTCCCCTGCACCTGCCGGAACTCGTCGGGCACGATCAGCGCGGTCATCACCCCGTCGCCCAGCGCGACCGAGCGTTCGCGGCGAACCCGCAGGTCGCGATGCGCGGCGACGTTCAGCAGTTGATGGTCAGACATGGGCAAACTCGACAGGAGGGTGGAGCGCGCGCATATAGGCGCGGTTAGTCGGCAGGCTGGCGGCGAGTGTCCGGGCGCGTTGCCGCACCTGATGCAGCGCGGCTTCGGCACCGGAATGCGGGCGTAGCGGTCCGGGCGGCGGCGGCTTCATGCCCATGCCATACAGCACATATTGGTGGCTGGCCGCCGGGAACACTTCGTCCGCATGAGCGAAGTCGGCGGGCGACGGTGGCTGCGTCCTCCACAAATCCAGCTGATTCCGCAGCGAGGCGGTCCAACTCGCCGGATCGCGATGCGCCCGCCAATAGGGGGTGTCGCGCTCGCTCAGCACATAATGAAGCTTGAGGAAATCGACGATCCGGTCCCAGCGATAGCGGAACAGCGCGTTGAACCGCCGGGCATGGTGCACCATCGCGCTGCGATCCGCCGGAAAGCGATCAATCAGCGCATCGATCGACAATTCGATCAGCACGATGGCGGAGGCCTCGAGCGGTTCGAGGAAACCGGCGGACAGGCCGATCGCCACGCAATTGCCCTGCCAGAACCGCTCGCGATGCGCCGATCGGAAGCGCAACTGCAGGAACGACAGGCGGTCGGGATCGACGCCTGGCACGGTGCGCGACAGATAGCCACGCAAGGTCGCCGCCGCCGCATCGTCGCTGAGGAAGTCGGACGCATAGACACAGCCGATCCCCCGCCGGCTGGGCAGGCCGATGTCCCAGATCCAGCCGGCGTCGTGCGCGGTCGCATTGGTCTGCGACGCGATCGGGCTGTCGGGCGGGACCGGCACCTGCACCGCCAGCGCGCGATCGTTGAACAGGATCGGCGTGCGATCGATCGTCCCGACGCCATAATGGCCGCCGATCAGCAGCGCGGCATGACCGGTGCAATCGAGGAACAGGTCGCCCGCGATCCGTCCCGACTGGCGCGTGACGACGGCGGCGATGTCGCCACCCTCCCCCGCCTCGACCGCCGTCACATGGTCGCGGACATGGGTGACGCCCAACCGGTTGCACGCGGTGTCCCGCAGCAGCGCGGCGAACTTCCCCGCATCGAGGTGATAGCCATAGTTCAGCGCCCCGGCATAGGGCGGCATCGCCGGCTGGCGCGGGGCGAGGTCGTCGGCACAGACCATCGGCTGCGCACAGACCCGCTCGGCAAAGCGCCCCTCGCTCCATCCCCGCAGCAGATCGGCGGCGGGCAGGTCGGCAGGCGCGGTGAAGGGGTGGTAATAGACATCGTCGGGCGCACCGGTGCGCCACCCGTCAAAGCGCGATCCCTGTTTGAACGACGCATCGGCCGCGCGCAGGAAGGTCGCTTCGTCGATACCGATCCGCGCCAGCGTGCTGCGCATCGTCGGCCACGTCCCCTCGCCCACGCCGATCGTCGCGACGTCGGGGGATTCGACCAGCGTGACCGACAGCGGCGCGTCGGCGTCAGGGTCGGCCGCCGCCGCGATCCGGCACGCCGCCAGCCATCCGGCGGTGCCCCCGCCGACGACTACGATCCGTCTCACCCGCTGCGTCACGCGATACTGGTCCCGTCATTCAGCCACCGGGCGGCACGCGGCCGCCCGGTAACGCTTCGTGCGATCAGAAGCTGAAGCGCACGCCGCCGGTATAGCGCGCAAAGCCCGGCTGCGCGAACGTCACGAAGTTCTCGTTGCGGCGATGCCCGCGACGCCCTTCGCCGGTCAGGTTGATCGCTTCGGCGAACAGCGTCAGCCCCTTGCGGAACTCGTAGCTGACGCTCGCATCGATCTGGCCATAGGCTTCGACGTACAGCGGGTTGGGGTTGCCACCGGCGTAGAATTTGTCGCGCCAGTTATACGCGACACGCCCCTGCAACCCGGCCTTGTCATAGAACAGCACCGCGTTCGCACTATCGCTGAGGCCCGCCAGCGCAAACTGGCCGACATTGGGGTCGAGCGCGTTGTTGAACTTCGCGTCGCCGCGTACGATCGTATAGTTCAGGATCGTGCCGAAGCCGGTGTCCCAGAAGCTGTGCTGGATCGCGAATTCGAACCCGTCGAGCGTCGCGGTCTGGTCCGAATTGAACGGCGTGCCGACGCGGAAGTCGACCAGCCCGTCCTCCGCTACCCCCAGGATGCGCCCGGTATAATAGCCGTTCACGTCGAGGATCGGCTGTCCCGCCGCATTGCGTGCGACCTCCACGCCCTGCGTGAAGTTGCGCAGGATATAGTCGCGGATGCGTCCGGTGTCGGTGGTGCCGCCCAGCGCCGCCTGCGCCGCGCGGAAACGCGGGCCGTCCGCCGGATCGCGCAGCTCGAACGCCGAACGCTGCACCTCCTGCGAGTTGATGAAGTTGCTCACCTTCTTGCGGAAATAACCGGCCGACACATAGCTGGTCGGGGCGTAATACCATTCCGCCGACACATCGATATTCTTGGACAGGAACGGCACCAGGTTCGGATTGCCCTGCAACCCGCCGCCGCCGGCAATGCCGAACTGGCGATTGAGCGTCAGGCCACCCTGCAGACTGCTATAATCCGCGCGGGTGATGGTGTGGCTGTACGATCCGCGCAGCTTGACGTTGTCCAGCACCTCGATGTCGAAATCGACCGCCGGCAACCAGTTGTCGTAGCTGCCCTTGGTCGGCAGGAAGTTGCTCTGGTTCGAATAGATGATGTTGAATTCACCCTGCGCGACCCATGCCGTGCCGACCGGGATCGGCGTCAGCGACGCGGAATTCACCGTCGTCTGGTCATAGCGCACACCGGCGATCAGGTGCGAGCGGCGGCCCAGCAGGTCGAACGTGTTGTTGACCTGGATGAAGGGCGAGATCGTCTTTTCGGTGATGCGGCGATCGGTTTCGAACGGGGCCAGGCAGTTGCCGTCGCCGCCGCAGATGCCGAACTTCTGGTCGAGCAGCCCGACCATCCGTTCGAAATCGAACCGGTAATAGGCCGGAATGATCCCGTCCTTCGCCCCGTCGACGCCGCGGAACTTGTCGGGCAGCGACACGCGCGTGAACAGGTCGTCGGGCAGGTCCGCCGGGGTGCCGACGCCGCCCCAGGTATCGTTCTGCACGAAGCCATAGGCCGAGCGGACCTGGTTGTTGACGTACGAGAAACCGAAATCGATCGAATCGAGGAAGTCGCCGTCATGGTCGTAATGACCGCTCAGCTGCACTTGGTTGATCTCGTCGCGGAAATAGGCGTTGCGGAACGAATTGCCGGTCGCGTTGATGAGCGCAGGATTCAGCGCATCGATTCCCGGCTGCATCACATAGGACAGGACCGGCAGGTCCTTGGTGAAGTCCACCGTCTGCGACGCCACGCCGAAGATCGCCGAGCCGACCGAGGTGCTGGAGCCGAAATTGTTCGTCGGCTTGGATTCCGCAGTCGAATGATGCGCGTCGAGCGTCACCGTGACGCCGCCCGGCGCCGTCCACTTCAGGTTGCCGCCCAGCGACTTGTTCTCGCTGACATTGGCGGTCAGCGAGCCGCTGTACGACAGGTCCTTACCCGGCCCGAAGCGTTCGGTGTAGAACACCGGGCCGGCGGCGGGACCGTCGGTCCACTCGCTCGACGTATCGCCGAAGTTGAACCAGATGCCGACGCTGCTGTCGCGCGCCTCGACCTTGTTGCGCGAATAGGTGAAGTCGACCGTGGCGGTCAGCGATTCGACCGGGCGATACTGCAAGACGACCTGCCCGTTGATCCGCTCGCGGCGGATGTCGGTCAGGTTGTACGCCGCGCTCTGCGGTACTTCGTAGACGTCGGTCGGACCCGGACGGTTGATGACGTTCGGCCCTTCGGCGCCCAGCGTCCCCCAGTCATTCTCGGTGCCCAAGAACGAATTGCCGAACCCGACCGACCCGGTGTTCACGCTGGCGTTGCGCTTCTGATAGCTGCCCGACACCAGGAACCCGAACTGGTCCTCGCTGCCGAAGGTGCTGCTGAACACGCCCGACAGTTCCGGCGTGATCTGATCCTTGCCGTTCTGCGACGTGTCGATCATGCCCTTCGCCGCGACCGATCCACGGATGCCGGGACGGTCGAGCGGGCGCGGCGTCTTGATGTTGATCGTCGAGCCGATCCCGCCCGAGGGGACAGCGGCGCGGCCGGTCTTGTAGACCTCGACCCCGGCGATGCCTTCGGATGCGATATTGGCGAAGTCGTACGAACGCGACGCGGGCGCGCTGGCACCGTCGCCCAGCGTCGAGGTCGGCAGCTGGCGGCCGTTCAGCACGACGAGGTTATATTCGGGACCGAAGCCGCGCACGGTGACGGTCGAGCCTTCGCCATTCGCACGGTCGATCGACACGCCGGTGATCCGCTGCAACGATTCGGCGAGGTTGGTGTCGGGGAACTTGCCGATGTCCTCGGCGCTGATCGCGTCGACCACGCCCTGCGCATTGCGCTTGATGTTCAGCGCATCGCGAAGGCTGGCGCGGATACCGGTGACGAGGATCTCATCGCCTTCGGCTTCGGCGGCGGGAACTTCCTGCGCGTCCGCCGCGACGGGTACGGCGGTGGCGTCCTGTGCGAAAGCGGGTGCCGATACGGCGACCAGCGCACTGGCCGATGCCCCGATCATCCAACGCGAAACGGTGCGAGTGGCGTTGCCACGCATGTCCTTCCTCCCCTTCTTATGCCCTGCGCATCCTATTTGTGCGCATATTGAGAGCGTTCACTCTGCCAGGATTCGAAGGGAGTCAAGTTGCGCGTAATGCTATGTGAACATTCACAGGAAAGTGATGCAGGATGGCCACGTTGACCGCGTTGTCAGAGACTTGGCCGGTGAAATGGCGGCGGATCGACAGGGGTTGAACGCGAACGGCACCCATCGGGACAGCGGGCTTACCCGTCACCCGCACCCAGCGCAGGCGGGGGTCCGGAGCCGCGAATGCCGCCCTGTCGTTACCCCTGCCCCCCGCCGGCGCGGGGGTACGGTTTCAGGGGTAGTCTATCGGGAGGCGATCCTATGTCCGCGCACCGGCCCCACGCCGCAGGTCGACCGGGATTACGGCCGTCATACCATAAGGATCGGGTCCGCCCCCGTCAGGCCGGCCGGTCGCCCATCCGCTCGCCCAGCCGTACCGTGCGCTCCGGCGCCCAGTCCGGCGCGAACACGATCCGGTCGCGTTCGAACAGCATCACGACCGTCGAGCCGAGCAGGAAACGGCCCATCTCCTCGCCCTTGGCAAGGGTGATGTCGCGATCGGCATAGGTCCAGTCGGACAGCCTGCCCGTGCGCTTCGCATTGACGACACCGTGCCACGGGGTCGCGATGCTGCCGACGATCGTCGCGCCGACCAGCACCATGACGAACAGGCCGTGTTCGGCGCTATCGAACACGCACACCACGCGCTCGTTACGCGCGAACAGGTTCGGCACGCCGCGCGCAGTGACCGGGTTCACCGAAAACAGCGCCCCCGGCACATGGATCATCCGCAGCAGCCGCCCGTCGCAGGGCATGTGCAGCCGATGATAATCCTTCGGCGACAGGTACAGATTGGCGAAGCTGCCATGGCGGAACCGCCCGGCCAGTTCCGCATCGCCACCGACCAGATCGGTAGTGGTAAAGCGATGCCCCTTCGCCTGGACCATGTGCTGGTCGTCGATCGGCCCCAACTGGCTGATCGCGCCATCGACCGGGCAGACGAAATCCGCCGCCGCGATCGGGCGGGCACCGGGTTGCAGCGGGCGGGTGAAGAAGTCATTGAACGTCGCATAGCTGGCGATGTCCGGGTTCGCCGCCTCCCCCATGTCGACACCATAGTTGCCGACGAACCAGCGGATCAGCCGGGTGGTCATCGCCCCGCCCCGCGCGCCGGCGATGCGACCGGCGAGGACGGTCAGCCGCTGCTTGGGCAACACATGTTGCAGCATCACCTTCAGGGTATCGGACATCGACTTCTCGGTAGCGATCGGGGACAGCCCTTGTACGGGCTTTCTCGCCTGCGTCGATCCTTTGCCGTCAGTCGCCTGCCAGCCAGCTCCGCAGCAGCATCGTGACCTCGCCCGAACGCTCCATCGGCGACAGATGCCCGCAGTTGCGGAGGACGTGGAAGCGCGCGCCGGGAATGCGGTCGGCCAGCGCCTGCGCATCCTGCACCAGACATATCCGGTCGCGATCCCCGACCGCCACCAGCGTCGGCACGCGCACGGCGGCGATGGCGGCGTCGAGGTCGGGCCGGGCGAGCAGCGCACGCTGCTGTCGTTCGAACACCTCCGCCCCCACCCGTTCGGCCATCGCCTGTACCGGGCCGCTCACGATCTGGGTCAGCATCGGGTCGGCGTGCGGCGCAGTGGCGAGCAGCCCCTGTTCGCCGACGGTCCGCGCGCGCATCTCCATTGAGGCACGCGTCCCGAACAGGGCGACGCGCTGCACCCGGTCGGGCGCCTGCCGGATCATCTCCAGCGCGACATAGCCCCCCAGGCTGACCCCGGCGACGGCGAAGCGCGGCGGGGCATGGGCCAGCACGCGCGCCGCCATCGCCGACAGGCTGTCGTCGACGGTCAGGTCACCGAGTTCGGGATGCGCCACATCGCCGAGGTCGACGACCTGCCGCGCCCAGAGCTGTCCATCGCAGCCCATGGCGGGCAGCAGGACGAGCGGTATCGAAGGCTGGATCATAGAAGCTCCCGTAAGATCAGGCGAAGAGGGTCAGCACACCGCGCGCCGGATCGGTCAGCCCTTCGTAAATCATCCGGCACGCGACATAGAGGATGACGGCAAGCCCGACATAGGCGACCCAGCGATAGCGCTCGATCACGCGCGCCAGCACATTGGCGGCGATCCCCATCAGCGCGACCGACAGGATCAGCCCGACCGCAAGGATGCCGGGATGGTCCCGCGCCGCGCCGGCCACCGCCAGCACATTGTCTAGGCTCATGCTGACATCGGCGATGGCGACGGCCCATGCGGCGCTGGCGAAGCTGCGCGGGGCGGCCTGCACCACCGCATCCTCGCCCCCGCCACCACGCAGCTCGCGCCACATCTTCCACGCGACCCACACCAGCAGCAGCCCGCCCGCAAAGACGAGGCCGGTCACCTGCAACAGCTGCGTCACCAGCAACGCAAAGGCGACGCGCAGCAGCAGCGCCGCGCCGACCCCGATCAGGATCACCTTGCGCCGCATCTCGGCGGGCAGCCCTGCCGCCAGCGCGCCGACGACGATCGCGTTGTCGGCGGCCAGCATCACGTCGATCAGCACCACTTGCCCGAACGCCGCCAGCGCGGACGGCGAACCGATATTGGCGAAATCGGCGGCGATCTGGTTCCAGAGGGCGTTCATCGCGTCAGCTGACGAACGGGAAGGCGAGCACGACCATGCCGACGACGGTCATCACGACGCAGACGATGGTCGCCGGGATCAGCGTGAAGCGCTGATGATCGGCAAGGTCGATCCCGGCCAGGCTGACCAGCAGATAGGTCGACGGCACCAGCGGGCTGAGCAGGTGGACCGGCTGACCCATCAACGACGCGCGGGCGATCGCGATCGGCTCGACCCCGTAATGCGACCCGGCTTCGGCAAGGATCGGCAGCATCCCGAAATAGAAGGCGTCGTTGGAGATGAAGAAGGTGAACGGCAGGCTGAGCAGCGCGGTGATCGGCGCCATGTACGGCCCGAGTGCCGGCGGGATGAAGCCGACGACTTCCTTGCTCATCGCCTCGACCATGCCGGTGCCCGACAGGATGCCGGTGAAGATACCGGCGGCGAAGATCAGCGACACGACCGACAGGACGTTGCCGGCGTGCGCGGCGATGCGCTCCTTCTGTTCGGCGACCTGCGGATAGTTGACGATCATCGCGATGGCGAACGCCAGCATCATCAGCACCGACAGCGGCAACACGCCCAGCACGAGCCCGGCGATCAGCGCCACGGTGAGCGCGCCGTTGAACCAGCGCAGGTGATAGCGCCGCGCCTCCGGGAACTGCGACACGGCCATGCCGGTGAAGGCGGTCGGTTCGTTGGCCTTCACATGGCCGATGCGGCGACGCTCCTTGCGCCCGAACCAGATCGCAAGGCCGATCAGGAAGGCGAGACCGGCGATCATGCCGGGGACCAGCGGCAGGAACAGCGTGGCCGGATCGAGCTTCAGCGCGCTGGCGGCACGCGCGGTCGGCCCACCCCACGGCGTCAGGTTCATGACGCCACTGGTGCTCATCAACAGGCAGCACAGGTACAGCCGGTTCATGTCGTAGCGTTTGTACAGCGGCAGCAGCGCGGCGATGGTGATGATATAGGTCGTCGACCCATCGCCATCGAGGCTGACGATCGCGCACAGCACGACCGTCCCGACCAGGATCAGGAGCGGGTCGCCATGCACGACCTTCAGCAGCCGGTTGACCAGCGGGTCGAACAGGCCGGTATCGGTCATGATCGAGAAGAACAGGATCGCGAACAACAGCATCACGCCGGTCGGCGCGAGGTTCTTGATCCCGTCGATCATCATATCGCCCAGGCCACCGGCAAAACCGGCGAACAGGGCAAAGGCGGTGGGAACGGTAATCAGCGCGACCAGCGGGGTCATCCGCTTGGTCATGATGAGCGTCATGAAGGTGGCCACCATCAGGAAGCCGAGCAGCGCGAGGTTCATGGGCGTAATGCTCCCTGAAAGGTCAGAAGGTGACGGCGATGCGGGTCATGATGGTCTGGCCATCATCGGGGCCGACATAGGCGCCGGCGCGATTGTCGGTGTTCCAATGCACCAGATTGGCTTGGAACCGGGTGAAGCTGTTGAGATACCAGTTGGCGCCGATCGTCGCCGCCCAGCCCTGCCCCCCGGTCAGCAGGTCGGTGTAATCGAGATTTTCGTAGCGCGCCGTCAGCTCGATCGCGCCCGGCCCCCCTTCGAAAATCGGGCGCAGCACCTTGGGCTGGCCGAAGCTGCCCAGACGCGGGTTATAGGGCGGCAGGTCGCCGGTGATGAACCAGCCCCCCGACAGGCTCCACGCCTTGCTGACGAAATCGGGACGGCCGGCGTCGAGCCGCGCGTGCCGCTGCCCCGCCTCACCCATCAGCCACACCGGGCCGACATAGCCGCCGAGTTCGAGGCCGTAGCCGGTCGTTCCCGTGCCGCCGGTCAGCGCCCCCGACGACACGCGCAGCGCGCCGTTGAAGCGCCCGCCGATCACCGTGTTGCGGGTCAGCGTGGTCGCCCCCGCCGCCAGCCCCTCGTCAAAGCCCCATGCGCCCAGATGCAGCACGCTGTTGCCGGTCTTGATCGGGTTCCAGTGCGCGCGGGCCAGCACCGTTCGGCTGTCATTGCCCGACTGGTTGCCGTCGATCCGGTCGCCGGTGACCGTCAACGAGGCATGGCCCGTCTTCCAGAACAGGCGCGGCATGATGCCGACGCCGTAAAAGCCACGCTGCGGGATGATCGCGGTCGACACCACCGTGCGTTCCATGAACGGCGTCGAATCCGATCCGGTCGACCCTTCGAACCCGCGATCGTTGAACAGGTGGCCGGCGCGGACGTCGTAGTCGATCCCCGGCGCGATGCGGTTACGCCAGCCGATGAACGCGGTGACGATGTCGACCTCGTTCTCCGAAAAATCGGTCTCGAACTGGTAAAAGAAATGGGTGCCCACCCCGCCTTCGAGGCCGAGGCGCAGCGCTCGCATCCCGGTCGTGGTGATGTTGCGCCCGACATAGTCGGAGCCGAAGGTCGAGCTGACATCGGTCAGGATGCGGCCGCGCGGCTTGAAGGTATAGATACCGTCCGCCGAGTGGAACACGGGCAGCCCCGCGCCCCATTCGGTGGTGACGCCGGCGGCATTGGCCTGCCGCGCCTGCGTCACGTCGCGCTCCGCCGGGCCGGGCGGTACGAGCTGGGGTGCGAACGGACTGGTGACGTTGCGCGGCGGGCTGGCCTGCGCCACCGCGACCGGCGCGGTCGCTGGGGCTGGTGCCGGCTGGGCAGCGGCGACCTGCGCGCCCTCCAGCCGGTCGAGTCGGGTGCGCAGCGCCGCGATCTCTTCGGCCTGCGCCTTCACCAGCGCGGCCAGTTCTTCCTGCGTCGGTGCCTGCGCCAATGCCGGCGTGGCGCAGATCAGCGCGGCGATCGCGCAACCGCTACGAAACAACGTCATCACTTGGTTCCTTGGGTCAGGATCGCGCGCCAGTCAGCGAGGAACCGCCGACGCTTGATCGTATCGAGATTGACGAGAAGGCCGGGGCCGACGCGGATCGGCCGTTCCTGTTCGGCCGACAGGCGCGGCGCGCGAACGTCGCGGCGCACCGGCAACAGCCATTGCTTCGCCAGCAGCGTCTGGCCGCCCTGCGACAGCAGGAAATCGAGGAACAGCTTGGCCGCCGCCGGTCGGCGCGCATCGCGGGCGATGAACGCCACGCGCGAGGCGACCAGCGTATAGTCGCGCGGGAACACGACCCCGATCCGGGGATCGCGCTTCGCGGCGGCCAGCGCATAGGGGCCGACGACATTGTACGCGATGGCGATGCGGCCATCGGCAACCGCTTCCAGCATCGGTTCGGTCGTCGGCGACAGCCATGGCCGCGTCGCCGCCATCGCCTGCACCAGCGAACGGGTGTCGCGGGTGATCGCATGATCCTGCGTCAGATAGAGATAGCCGACATTCGACCGCGCCGGGTCATAGGTCGCGACCTTGCCGGTCAGCGGCACGCGGCCGGCGCGCAGCAGCGCCTCGAACGCCTCATGCGTGCGCGGCACGCGGCCGGGCGGAATCAGCCGGCGGTTGTAGACGAACGCGACCGGTTCGGCGGTGACGCCATAGCCCATGTTCTTCCACACCGCGTTCGACGGCAGGACGGGCTTTTCGGGACTTTGATAGGCCTGTGCATAGCCATCGTTGATGAGCTTCGCCTGCAAATCCATGCCCGACGACCAGACGAGATCGGCACCCGGCTGGCCGCTGCGCGCCTGCGTGACGACCCGGCGATAGATTTCGCGCGATTCGAGGTCTTCGTAGCGGACGGTGACGCCAGGAAAGGTCCGCTGGAATACCGCGATCAGCGGCGCCATCGCCGCGGCATCGGCATTGCCATAGACGCGCACGACCCGTTCCGCCCGCGCGGCATCGACCAGCGCGTCGTAGGAGCGCGGATAGCCCGCCGGCCGCTGCGCCGTGGCCGGCACCGCATATCCGATCAGGATCGCCAACAGGATCGTAAAAGCTTTCATCAGGTCCTCTCGCTTCCCGCATCTGGGTTCGGGTAAGCTCGCAGCATGTCGTACGAACCGAACCTGTCACCCGCCTTTCACCGCGCGCGGCGCTGATGCGAATCCTGATCGTCGAGGATGACGCGCCGCTGGCACGCAGCATCGTCGCGCTGCTGCGCGGCGCGGGCCATGCGGTCGACCATGTCGCGGACGGCGAGGATGCGCTGATGGTGCTGGCGACCGAACCCTATGCGCTGGTCGTGCTCGACGTCGGGCTGCCCGACATGGACGGGTTCGCGGTGCTGCAGGCGCTGCGGCGGCGCGGCGACAAGGTGCCGGTGCTGATGCTGACGGCACGCGACGCGCTGGACGACCGGGTGCGCGGATTGGACCTCGGCGCCGACGACTATCTGCGCAAGCCCTTCGCGCCCGAGGAGTTGGAGGCCCGCATCCGGGCACTCGGCCGGCGACGCGGCGGCGATCCGGTACCCGAACTGGTGATCGGCACCCTCTGCCTCAACCGCTCGACCGGACAGGCGCAGGTTGGCGGGCGGATACTGGACCTGCGCCGGCGGGAATGGGCGGTGCTGGACGCGCTCGCCACCCGCGCCGGACAGATCGTGCCGCGCGAAACGCTGCAATCCGAAGTATTCGGCTATGACGATCCGGTCGGCCCCAACGCGATCGAGGTGAACATCACCCGACTGCGCGGCAAGCTGGCCCCCGACGGGCCAGCGATCCGCACCGTGCGCGGCGTCGGCTATCTGCTCGATGCCGGTTGATCCCGGCCGTGCCCCGGCGCTGCGCACCCGGCTGCTCGCCGCGATGCTGGCGCCGATGCTCGCCATCGCTGTGCTACTGGGGGTCGCGGGCGCCGCGCTGATCGCCGATGTCGTGCGGCGGACCAACGATCGCGTGCTGGGCGGTGCGCTGGGCGCGATCGCCGAGACGGTGCAGGTGGAGGCGGGCGAGGTCACGATGGACCTGCCCCCCGCCGCGTTCGGGATGTTGGAGAATAGCGAGCGCGACAATGTGTATTACCGGATCGCGGTCGGGAATACGCTGCTGACCGGCTATGCCGACCTGTCGCCGCCGCGCATCGCCGACCTCGCGCTCGACGCCACCCGCTTTCGCGACGCCAGCTATCGCGACCAGCCGATCCGCATCGCCGAAGTCCGTCGCTCGCTGCCGCGCATCGACCAGCCGGTGATCGTGCAGGTCGCCGAGACGCTGGACGGTCGCCACGCGCTGCAACGCCGGCTGCTGATGGCGTTGATCGTCGGCGAAATCGCGCTGATCGGCGTCGCCATGCTGCTGATCCGCCCGGCGCTGGGGTGGAGCTTGCGCCCCCTGTCCCGCCTGCGCGGCGTGGTCGCGGCGCGCGATACCCGCGCCACGCCCGACCTGTCGCCGCTCGCCACCGGACCGTTGCCGGTCGAGCTGCGACCGCTGGCGCAGGCGTTCGACCACCTCCTCGCCCGGCTGGACAGCGCGACGGCGGGGATGCGCCGCTTCACTGCCGATGCCTCGCACCAGATGCGGACCCCGCTGGCGGTGCTGAAACTGCAGGTGACGCTGGCCCGGCGCGGCGATCCGGCGGCGCTGGGCGAAATCGCCGATGCCGCCGACCGGCTGGAACATCTGGTCAAGCAGCTGCTGGCCCTGGCTCGCGCCGAGGAAGCCGGCACCGCCCCGCCGTTCGAACCAGTCGACCTGCGCGAACTGGCCATCGCCGTCCTCAACCGCCGAATCGCGCAGGCGATCGAGGCGGGGGTCGAGGTCGATCTGGACGCCGACCACGCGCCGAGCGTCCAGAGCCACCGCACCCTGTTGTTCGAAATCCTGTCCAACCTGCTCGACAATGCGATCCGCTATAACCGGCGCGGCGGCCGGGTGGTGATCGCGGTGGCGACGACGGCGCAGGGGATCGCGGTCACCGTCGCCGATGACGGACCGGGCCTGCCCGCCGCCGATCTGGAGCAGCTGGGCAACCGCTTCACCCGCCTGTCGAGCAGCCAGGGGAGCGAGGGCAGCGGGCTGGGCTTCGCGATCGTGCGTTCGGCTGCCCAGCGGCTCGGGCTATCGATCGCGATCGCCGACAACCGGCCGGGCCTGCGCGTCACGCTGTTGTTCGCCGGGTAAGCGGGCCGGTCAGCCGCGACGCTGGCGCTTCGCCTGTCCCTCGGACGTCGCCGCACCGATGCTCGCCACCATCGCTTCATATTGATCGAGGGTGAAACCGGCGCGCAGGAAGGCGGTCAGTTCGTGCGTCGGCACCGCGAAGCCGCGATGCCAGCTCAGCACCGCCATCCGTCGCAGCGCCTCCAGCCGGGGATCGGCCAGATTGGGCGAGCGCCCGCCCCGCCCGAACACCCGGCCCAGCGCCATCGACAGCGGCGACGGTTCGCGCAACGACGACAACCGGTCGCGCTGCGCCAGCGCGACGACCGACCATTCGAGCGCGGTCAGTCCGGTCGCGGCGGCCTTCTTGGGCGCGGCGGCCGGTGCGACGACGGTCGTGCCGACATAGGGTGACAGCACCGGATCGCTGGAGAAATGAAGATAGGCCATGGAGTTCCTCCCTTGTCGTTGCGGCAGCACGCTCCCCCCGGCGGACATGATCGTCCCGCCGCCGCAGCCCCTGTGCGGGGCCATGACGCTGAAGGGGGAGACGCGGACCATCGCCTCCGCCGACGCGGCGGTCGGGCGGACGAAGGTCTGCCAGTGATGATGATACGCTGGTGGCGGAGCCGCCCGGTTACGGGGACGGCGCGCGGAAAACGGGGTCGGGCATAGCGGCATCCTTGCGAAGGCCGGGGGCTGCCACGTCGGCCACCCCTTCTATACTAATCGGTATATTAACAGCGAAACGAGTCGTCAACGACTTTTGTACCGGTCGGTAAAGTATACTATCGCCCCGGCCACATCATCAGGCTGGTCGCCACGACCCGTTCCAGGTCGGCACGGGTCGCGCCCGATCCGGCCTGCACCGCCATCCCCTGAAGGATCGCGAAGAGATAGCCGGTCAACCCCGGTATATCGACATGGTCGGGCAGGTCGCCGTCGCGCTTTGCCTGTTCGAACCGTTCGAACAAAGCGGCCTGCGACGATGCGCGGCGCTGCATCACATCCGCCTTGATCGATTCCGCCTCGGCACCGCACGCGTTCATGCTGATGACGCCCAGGCACCCCTTGGGATCGTGGCTGCCGGTCTGCGCGTCGATCGCGCCGTGCAGGATATGCTCGGCGACCCCGCGCGCGGTCGGCTGCTGCAACGCCTTGCGCATATATTCCAGCTTCTCGGCCTCATAAAGGTCGAGCGCCTTGTGGAACAGCGCCTCCTTGTTGCCGAACGCGGCATACAGGCTGGGCTTGGTGATCCCCATCGCGTCGGTCAGGTCGGCCATCGACGCGCCTTCATAGCCCTTCGACCAGAAGACGCCGAGCGCCGCTGCCAGCGCCCGGTCGATGCAGAATTCGCGTGGCCGACCCTTGGCGGCAACCGTGACGGTCTTTTCCATAACGGGTGGTACATATTCCTTTCCGCCGCCCGGACAAGCCCTTGTGTCAGATGGCGATACGATCCAGCGGCGCCTTGAGCAGCTGTGGCCGGGTGGCGGCAAGGTGCAGGATGAACTCGCCGAACAGGCCGTTGGCCCAGGCGAACCAATCGCGGGTGAACTTAGCCGGGTCGTCCTTTTCGAACGCCTCGTGGATGAAGCCGGTGCCGGCATGGGTCCGCTTGAGCGTCGCAAGGCATTGCAGGATCGTCGCATCGTCGGTCGCGGTCAGCCCGCGCACGATCAGCGACATCGGCCAGATATAGTCCATTCCCTGATGCGGGCCGCCAATCCCTTCGCCGGCTTTGCCCTTGAAGAACCATGGGTTCGCCTCGCTCCACGCCGCCTTGGCCGTGCGCTGCCACCGCGCATCGGTGGGCGACACGCAACCGAGCCAAGCGAGGCTGGAGAGCGACGGCACGTTGGCGTCGTCCATGAAGATCGCATTGCCATAGCCGTCGACTTCATAGGCCCATACGTCGCTGCCATCGGGCAGGCGCATCGTCCCGTGCTGCGCCACGGCGGCGGCCACCTCGTTCGCCAATGCGGTCGCGTCGTTGGCGAGGACGCTATCCTTGCGCGCCTCGTTCGCGACCTGCGCCATTTCGCGCAGCGTCGTCACCGCGAACATATTGGCCGGCACGAACAGCGGATATTGGCAGGCATCGTCCGACGGACGGAAGCCCGAATGGATCATGCCGTTCTTGCGCGTCGGGGCGCCATAGCCTGCCAGTAGCGTCTCGGTCGGCTGGCGGCTGGCGCGCTGGAACTTGTAGGGACCGGGGCCATCCTTGCGCTGCTGTTCGCGGAAGGTGCGCACGATCGCGCGCATCGCCTCCGCCCACCCCGCATCGAACGGCGTGGCATCGCGGGTGGTGGTCCAGTAGCCATGACTCAGCCGCATCGAATAGCAGAGCGAATCGATTTCCCACTTCCGCTCGGCCACGCCCGGCTTCATCTCGGTCTCGTCTACCTGCGCCCAGCTGAGCGAGGTCTTGGCCGTGGGGTCTTCCATAAAGGCATTGGCATAGGGGTCGATCAGTACGCTACGGGCGTGCCGCGCGATCAGGCCGCGGAACAGCTCGCGCAGCTTCGCATCTTTGGGCGCGAGGTGGAGGTACGACTTCACCTGCGCCGCCGAATCGCGCAGCCACAGGCAGGGAATGTCGCCGGTGATGACGAAGCTGTCGGGCTTGCCCCCGACCGTCCCCATCCGCACCGTGGTGTCGAGCGTGTTGGGATAGGCATTGGCGAACAGCCATGCGAGTTCGGGATCGGCGATCATCCGGCTGACCCGCGCGATCTCCTGCTCGACCGCCTTGCTGACAAAGCGACGCTCGGCCGGCGCGGGCCGCTTGCTCGGATAGGCCGTCTTCCCCGCAGCCCGCGCCAGCGGCGCCACGCCGCCCATCGCCAGCCCTGCGCCCAGCAGCGCGCCCTGCGTCATCAACGTGCGGCGGTCGGTCGGCATGGGGTATTCTCCGTTGGTAGGTGCGTCGGGCATGGATCAGGCGACCCTTGCCCGGCAATGATGGTCGATGAACTGGTGATGCGGCGGCATGGTGGCGACCGCGCCGGTGATCTCGCTCCGCACCCGCGCCAGATATTGGTCGAGATGCCCTTCGGGCATGGCATCGACGATCGGGTGGTAATCGGCCGGTACGATCCCCTGCCCGATCATCACCTGTACCCAGCTGGGCAGCGCGAAGAAATCCTCGCCATTGCGGAAATAGCGGCCATCGGCGCGGAACAGCGCCATCGCCTCGCGCAGGGGATCGGGCACGTCCATCGTCCGGCAATAGCGCCAGAACGGCGTGTCGTCGCGCGTCGTCGCCTTGTAATGCAGCACCAGGAAGTCGCGCGTCCGTTCATATTCGAACGCCGTCTCCTGGTTGAACCGATCGGCCAGTCCGGGGTCGAAGTCGCGGCCGGGAAACAGCCCCAGCAACCGCCGGATACCCGCCTGCGCCAGATAGATACCGGTCGATTCCAGCGGTTCGAGGAACCCAGCGGCAAGGCCCAGTGCCACGACATTGCCGTTCCACGCCTTTGCCCGCCGCCCCGCCGTGAATCGCAGCTGGCGCGGCACGTCGAGCGCCTGCCCCTGCAGCGTGCCGAGCAGGGTCGCGATCGCCTGTTCATCGCTTTCATGCGCGCTGGAATAGACATGACCGTTGCCGACCCGGTGTTGCAGCGGGATGCGCCATTGCCAGCCGGCCGGACGGGCCGCCGCCTTGGTATAGGGCATCGGCGGGCCGACCGTCGCCGACGGCACTGCGAACGCCCGGTCGCACGGCAGCCAGTGGCGCCAATCGATATAGCCGGTCTTCAGCGTCCGTTCGATCAGAACCCCGCGAAAACCGGAACAGTCGATGAAGAACTCCCCCTCGACCCGCCGGCCATCGGCCAGCGTGATCGCCGCGACATGGCCGCTCTCGCCCTGTTGCGCGACGCCGACGACCTTCCCCTCGATCCGTTCCACCCCGCGCCGTTCGGCCAGTTCGCGCAGGAACCGGGCGTAGAGCACGGCATCGAGGTGATAGGCATAGGCGATGTCGGACAGCGGCGTACCCGCCGGGCCGTCCCACTGAAACCGGCCGGCGGGCGCGGCCACCGTCTGCAACGAATACTCACCCAGCGGCGCGGCCTTTCCGGCCAGGAACCGGCGCAGCCACAGCTGGTGGAACGGCAGCGGCCCCAGCCCCTGCCCGATCGTGCCGAAACCGTGGATATAGCTGTCGCCGACCCGGCCCCAGTCGGTGAAGCGGATGCCGAGCTTGAACGTGGCGTTGGTGCGCATCACGAACTCGCGTTCGTCGATGCCCAATGTCTCGCTGTTGAACGTCTTCATATGGGGGACGCTCGATTCCCCCACCCCGACGATGCCGACCTCTTCGGATTCGACCAGCCGCACCGACACGCCGCGTCCCAGATAGGTGGCGAGCGCCGCCGCCGCCATCCAGCCCGCGCTGCCGCCGCCCAGCACGACGATGGTCCGGATGCGGTTGTCGGTCATGCGGCCTGAGGCTCCGTTACGCGCGGCGATCAGGGACGCGCCGAGGCGTCCTATCGGCGAAATCGGTCCCGCACGCGAGATGCGTACGGGACCGAACCTTCAAAATTTGAAGGTCGCGCCGGCGAACAGGATGCGGCCCGAATAACCATTGGTCCAGAACCGCGCCTTCGTATCGTCGCCCAGATGCTGGCGCAGTTCCGACTTGGTCAGGTTCAGCACGGAAGCCGACAGCACCAGCTGCGACGTCAGGTTGTACGCGACGTTCAGATCGACCTGCTCATAGGGTTCGGTGTAGATCGTCAGCTGGTTGTGGGTGCCGTTCACCACCTCGCCCCGGCGGTTGTACGATGCCCGCGCCAGGAACTTGTCGTTTTCGTAGAACAGCGTGAAGTTCGCCTGGTTCTCGGCGCTGCCGACCAGCGGCGACCGGGCGATTTCCCGCCCGTTCAGCACGACGGCGGCCAGGTTCGTGTCGTTGAAGGTCAGGTTGGCCTGATACCCCACCCCGAAATCGAACGTATGCTGGGCGTAGAATTCGATGCCCTGCGACACGCCGTCCTGCCCGTTGGCCTGGGTCGAGAAGTTGCGGACGTTGACCGTCTCGCCCCCGATCGTCACCGCCTGGTCCTGCGACACCGGCACGACGAAGTTCTTCACGTCCTTGCGAAACAGGCCGATGCCGATCACCGACCCGCGATGATAATACCATTCGAGGCCGATGTCGTATTGCCACGCCTGGAATGCCTCGAGATCCTTGTTCGAACCGCTGCCGGTCCAGCCGGGCTGGCTGGTGCCGCCACCGGCCACGCGGTCGCTGCTATACTCCTCCGACACGAAGTTCAGCGCGCCGGGGAAGGCGAGGTTGGTGAATGCCGGCCGTGCGATGACCTTCGCCACCGCGCCGCGCACGACGAGGTTCGAGGTGGCGTCGAACGCGAGGTTCAGGCTGGGCAGGACGTCGGTATAGGTCTTTTCTAGCGTGTTCAGCTCGAACGTCTTCTGCCGCACCTCGGCACGGACGAAGCCGCTCTCGCAAATCTGGTTGGCCGCGCCCGGCGTGCAGGCGAGCGGACGGCCATCGGGACCATCGGCGAAATAATCGAGGAAGCGTTCGACCGCATCGGTCGATTCCGCGCGCTGCTTGGTATGGACCAGCCGTACGCCCCAGTTGCCGCGCAACCGGTCGCTCTTGATGTTGGCCTGGAGGTAGCCCGACCAGATCTTCTCCCCCACATTGTAGATGAAGTCCGGCTCCTCGAACCGCACCGACCCGCCATAGCGATCGTCGAGATAGCCAAGATAGTTGGTGAAGTTGATGCCGGGGAACACGTTCGCCGCGAACCCGCCGGGGATGTTGGTGATCGGGTTCGACAGGAAGAACTCCGGCCGCGCGGTGCTGGCCGTCGTGTCGCACTGCTGATAGCGGGTGGTCGTGCCCGGACAGTTCCAGATGGTGTTGCCGGTGTTGCGATGCACCGAGCCGTCGCGATATTTCACGCCGAACTGCAGCGAATCGAACGCGCCGTTCCCGATCAGCCACGTACCGTCGGCCTGACCGTAATATTGCGAGATGCGGGTGTTGATCCACGACGAGTCCGTCGACCCGACATCGACCTCGGCAAAGCCGGCGAGGATGCGATCCTGCAGGTCGGGCGAGAAGGTCATGGTCGGGGTGCCGGTCAGGTCCCATGCGCTGAAGCGGTTGCCCGCCTGATAGGCGCCGTTCACCGCCACGCGCGGCTTGGCCGACATGCGGAAGTTGATCGACGGCCCGCCTTCGGACCAGGTACGGCCGAGCTTTATGGCGCCGACGAAATTGTCGCTCTTATATTCCGCCTCGAAATCGGCGGTCTGCGACAGCGCCTCCTCACGGCTGTAGCCACCGGTCAGCTGCGGCGTCGGCACGGTGCAGTCGTCGGGCCCCCAACCGCCGGGGTTCTTGCCTGCAGCGACTGCCTGCGTGTCATTGCAATAATATTGCTTGCCGTTCACCAGGCTGAACTGCGCGCCGGTGACGATCGTTCCGCTGGGATCGAAGCTCAGTTTGTCGAGCAGACGCCCGCCCGCCCAGTTACCGTCGCCGTTGAAGCGGGCGATGTTCCATTCCGGAATCTTCAGCGAATTGTTGACGTAATCGCCGGTCAGGTTGAACCGGAAATAATTCGCGGTCAGCGTCAGCGCGTCGGTCGGCCGCCACTGCGCCGTCGCCTGCACACCCAGCCGTTCGCGATTTTCGTCGCGAATGCCGAAGTTGACGGCGGTCGGCATGAAGAAGCCCGAATACAGCCGGCCATTCTGGTCGTTGAACCCCGACTGGCCCCACCATTCGCTCGGCTGCGGCGAGAAGGGCGTGCCGTTGACGTCGACGCCGCTGCGGCTCGGGTTCTGGTCGTACCACAGCCAGTCCTCGGTCGTGGCGCTCATCGTGCGCGTCTGGCGCTTCTGCCACGTCGCGCTGACCAGCACGCCGAAGGTCTCGTCCTTGTTCTTCCACGACAGCTGGCCCGAAATCTGCGGATCGACGCCCTTAGTCGTGTCGGCATAGGTGCCCTCGGCCGTCAGGAAGCCAGACCAGGCCGGCAGGTCGAGCGGACGGCGGGTGTGCAGGATCACCGTGCCGCCGATGCCGCCTTCGTCGATGCGTGCCTCCGACGACTTGAACAGTTCCGCCTTGCCCAACAGGTTGGAGGGCATCAGCAGGAAGTTGAACGAGCGGGTCGCTTCGCTGTTCGTCTCCGACGACGCGATATAGTTGCCGTTGAGGAGGGTCAGCGTCAGGTCGGGCTGCAGGCCGCGCACGCTGACCGTGCGCCCTTCGCCGCCGTCGCGGGTGATGACCACGCCCGGCACACGCTGCAGCGCGTCGGCGACGTTGCGGTCGGGGAACTTGCTGATGTCCTCGGCGGTGATGACCTCGACGACGGCGGCCGAATTGCGCTTGTCGCGTAGGTTGCGGTCGATCGACGAACGATAGCCGGTGACGAGGATTTCGCCGTCGCCCTGCCCATCCTCGGCCGTCGTCGCCGGGGCATCGGTCGCCACCGGATCGGCACCGACCGTCGCCTGCGCCTGTGCGGCACCAGCAAAGCCGATCATGCCCGCGACCGCGACACCGGTCATCAGCCCCGCACGAACGCGCCCGCCAAGTCGGAAATTCTTCATCCCGTCCTCCCCTTTCCAGAATGGCGGCATCGTGACCGCCCGCCTGATCCCGTGCGTTCCCCCGGTCTCCTGCCGACTCGAACGCCATTGATGATGTAATCGATTACATGCAATTTGCATGGCGAATATGTCAAGACTCTTTCTAATCGCGGCAGCCAGCCTCGATCGTCAGCTGGCCCAGGTTCAGCGGCGTCCGGGCGGCGGGTTGCACGACGATCGACAGGCGCGTCTCCCCCGCCGCCGGCCGCACGCACCAGCGGGTCCGCTGCCAGCCCGCGCCGGTCGGTAGAGGCCGGGTCGTGCCCCCCATGCGCAGGGCATAGCCAGCTCCCGGCCCCCGCGTGACCGCCGTCATCGTGACCGCCCCGGTCAGCCGCAGCGTGTAGAGCGGCACGTCGACCCGTCCGCCCGCTGCCTGGGGCACGATGCGGAGCGACGATCCGCCCTCGAACGGCGCATCGAAATCATAGTCGACCGCGACCGGGCGACGCCCCAGCGTCGCGAACTGCCACGTCGGCAGCGCATCCTGTCGCGCCATGTCATGCCACGGGCCGCCGACGATCGCGCCTTGCCGCGCCTCGACCCGGCCATGGCCGGTGTTGAAGCTGGTGGTGAAGGGCAAGGTGGGGATCAGCCCCCTAGTCGGTGCCAGCGAGGCCACACCCGGCCATCCCGCGCGCACGGCACTGCCTAAATTGCGCCCATCCCCGGCGAACAGGCGACGTTCGGCATCGTAGAAGCGGCCGACATCGCGCGGGGCGCGATCGAAGTCGCTGAAGCGCGGCGTGCGGGCGTCGCCCGGCCAGCTATAGCCGAAATGCGGGGCGAACAGCGCGATCGAGCCATAGGCCTTTCCACCGGGCCGCTCGCGCACTGCGTCCAGCCAGCCGCTATTGCGAAACGCCGGCTGGGCATCGCGCGCCGGCCAGAGGTCCGCGCCGATGAACACGTCGTAGCGGCTGCGCCCCAGCCGCTTGGCCAGCGCCGCACCCTCGGCCAGTCCGGCCCACGTCCAGTCATAGTTGAGGAACATCGCGTCCGCCGTGCGCCGCCCCCCGTCCTGCAAAAACCGCGCATTGGCCGGGGTCAGTGCATTCTGCCACCGGACGCGGCCATCGGGCAGCAGCGCGTCGTACCAGTGGATCGCCATGCCGGCCGGTGCGATCGCGCGCAGCTCGGCCATGAAGTCGATCATCGCCGCGCCATCGGCCCCCGCCGTCTCAGCATTCACGAACCAGCCGTCGAAGCCATAGAATTGCGCGATCCGCACCAGCTGCCGTGCCGCCGGGAAATGCCCCTGCGCATCGCGGCGCAGGAAGGACGCGACGGTTTCCGCCGATCCGCCCCATGCGACCGGTGCGAAGAATATCGTGCCGATGACCTTGACGCCATTGCGATGCGCCGCCTCCACCCAGCCGCGCGACGGCAGGTTGATGCCGCGATCCGCCGTACCCGCGAACCAGGCCAGCGTGTCGATCTGCGGCCAATGGGTGAAGACATAGCCGTTGAACCGCGCCTGTCGCCCGCGCTCCCCGCCCAGATCATTCATCCCGTCCGGCGCATAGAGGACGCGGACCTGCGGATCGATCGCCGCGCCCCGCCGCAACGGCTTGGCGACGAAGCGCCGCACCACCGGCACCCGCGCGACATTGCCGCTGTCGGCGGTCGGCCCCTCCGGGGTCCAGCGCAGCAGTTCGTCGATGGTGAGCGACAACGGCGCGCCCTGCGCCGCCGCCGGGGCGGCCGCGATCAGCGCGGCAGCGGCAGTGACGCCCCTCATGCGACCCAGTCGACAAGGCTGGCGACCGCGACCCGCGCGTCGTCGGCCAACTGCCCCTCGCGTAGCGTCACGCGCCGTTCCTCGCCCGGCAACAGGTCGAAATAATTGTCCGCCAGATTACCCGCGTCGACGTTGATGCGTACCGCCCGCGCAAACAACTCCGCGCGCACGACCACCGCACCCTCCGCAACCTGCACCGACAGCCCCGGATCGGGCAGGCGACAAGCGGTGGCATCGCGCACCATCCGCACATCGCGGGCCAGTTCCCCCGCTATGCCGACGATCCGGCTGACCAGCACATCGCCCGTCGCGGCAGGCACCCGCGCGACGATGCCGGCGGTGTTGGCGGCGACCGCAACCGGCTCGGTCATCCGCCAGCGGACCGTGCCGTCGAACTCGATCAGTTCGACCACCAGTTCCCCGTCCACCGGATCACGCAGGTCCGACACGACATGGATCGCAAAGCCGTCGTCTACCGGCTCGGCCGACAGGATCAGCGGCGCGAACGAACGCGCCGCCTGATAATGCAGTGCCTTCCACCGGCCATAATAGTCGATGCTCGACCATGAGATCGCCGGGAAACAGTCGTTGAACTGCCAATAGAGCGACCCCATGCAGCGCGGCATCGCCCGGCGATGCGCCTCGAATGCGATGCGTAAGGCATCGGCCTGGGTCAGTTGGCTAAGCGTGCAGAACGCCGCGAAATCGCGCGGCTCCCCATAATGGTGGCGCAGGAACCGCCCGATGATCGCATCGCCCCGCGGATGCTTCTGGTGCAGCGCCAGCACCGCCGACCCCACCGCGCGATCGTCTGGGTCGGTAAAGCGTTCGACCGAGGCGAGATCGGGATAGGACTGGAAGCCGTACTCGCTCATGAAGCGCGGCACCCGTTCGGCATAGGCGCTGAGCGGTTCCTCGCCATGCCACACGCCCCAATAATGATTGTCGCCGCGCGCATCGTCGGCCGGATCGTTCCAGAAGCCGATCGGCGACGATGGCAAATAGAAGCGCTCCGGGTCGTGTTCGGCGACCAGTTCGGGCAGCAGCCGTTCGAACAGCTCGCGATTGGCCGCGACCAACCGCTCGAACAATTCGGGCGGATAGCCGAAGGTCCTGGGCCAATCCCAATGCGCGATGCCCAGCGACACCTCGTTATTGCCGCACCACAGCGCCAGCGAGGGATGCCGCCGCAACCGCCGGATCTGCTGCCGTGCTTCCTCCGCGACATTCGCCAGGAACGCCGGGTCGGACGGATAGAGCGTGCAGCTGAACATGAAATCCTGCCAGATCAGGATGCCATGTTCGTCGGCCAGGTCGTGGAACAGGTCGCTTTCATAGGTCCCCCCGCCCCACACGCGCAGCATGTTCATGTTCGCGTCGACCGCATCGCGAAAGAGCTGGCGGTAGCGCTCCGGTGTCACCCGTTCGAGGAAGCTGTCGGACGGGATATAGTTCGCGCCCTTCATGAAGGTGCGGCGGCCGTTCACCTCGATCTCGAAACATTCGCCGATCGCATCGGGTTCGTTGCGGACGCGGATGGTGCGCAGGCCGACGCGGGTGGTCGCCCGGTCGATCACCCCGGCATCGTCGTGGAGCGTCGCGGTGAAGCGATAGAGGAACGCATCGCCCAGTCCGTTCGGCCACCACAGGCGCGGGTTGTCGATCACGACCCGCACCGTGGTGCCCCATGCCGGTGCGATGCCGTCGACATCGCACGCGATCTCGACCGCGCCGGCGCCTTCGACCTCGACATCGAAGCGGATCACCGCCTGCGCCTCGCTTAGCGCCTCGATGCGGTACTGCACATCGACGATCCGCCCGCGCCGCACCACGTCCAGCCACACCGGCCGCCACACGCCGGAGGGCACATATTTCGGCCCCCAGTCCCAGCCGAAATGATAGGGCGCCTTGCGCACATAGACGCTGGCATGGGCGTCGGTCTTGTCGTTCTCCGCCGGATAGGTGAAGCCGTCCGCCGCCTGCCGCGCCTCGCCATAGACCACGGGCGATCGGAACAGCAGCGCCAGTTCGTTGCGCCCGACGCGCAGCCGGTCCCGCACCTCGACCCGGTGCGACCGGAACATGTTGTCGCTCGACAACAGGTCCGTCCCGTTCAGTCGCACGTCGCACAGCGTGTCCAGCCCGTCGAAGACCAGCGCCACGCTATCGCCCGCCAGTTCCTCCGCCGTCACGTCGAAGATGCAGCGATATTCCCAGTCGGCGCGCTCGATCCATTGCAGGCGCGGTTCGGCGTCGCGGTGATACGGATCCTCGATCAGCCCGGCGCGCCACAGATCGGTGAAGTTCGACCCCGGCACCTGCGCCGGCAGCCAATGGTCCGCCCCCGACTGGCGAAAGGTCCAGCCGCTGTCGATTGCGCGGCGGGTCGTGGCAGGCATCATTGCAGATTGATCTCGTCGAGGAACAGCCAGGCCGGCTTGCCCGGCGGCTTCAGGGAAGCGGGCATGTCGCCCCATGCGATCGCGCGGAGGCGGTAATGGCGATAGGCGCGTCCGGGCAGCGGGATGGCGATCCGCTCGACCCGCTGGGTCACGCCCCGCCACGGACCGATGTCGCGCGTGGCGATCGGCGCCAGGCGGGCGGGATCGTCACCCGCCAGCACCTCGAACCGGCGCGGCGGCATGATGCCGTTCATCGCATCGTCGAGATAGCCGATGGTCAGCGTCCGTGCAGGCTTGGGGCTGCCAAGGTCGATCGTCGCGGTGATGTCGCCGACGCGGCCGGTCCAGCGTTTGTCGCCGTAAGCCTGCCCGCCGACGACGCGGTCGATCAGCATCGCGCCGTCTTTCGCGCCATAGCCGATCCCCTCCTCCGACACCGCGATGCGTGGGAAACCGGGGGCCAGCCCTTTCAACAGGCTGCGGACATAGTGGTGCTCCAGCGTCGTGCTGCGCCCGAGCTTCGGATCTAACGCGGCGGCGCGCAGCACCGTGTCGCGATCGATCCGCACCGGCGCGGCATAGCGCGTCGAGCGCAACGTCGGTTCGCCCCCATCGCGGGTATACCGGATCGTGCCGCCCGCCGCCCGCAACGTCACGTCGCGCGTCACCGCAAAGCGCGGATCGTCGACCGGATCATAGGGCGCCCATGGCGCACGCTGCGCCACCGCCACCGGTGCCCGATCGTCGAACGCACCTAGGCTGCTATCCTCCGGCTGACTGCCCCAGCGCGACGGCTGCGCGCCCATCACGAAGCGCAGCGTGCCGCCCGCCAGCAACTGCCGGTGCGTCAGATAGCTGGCGGTCAGCGGCTGTCCGTTCAGCGTCGCCGACTGGACATAGATATTGCGTGCCGACAGCCCGTCCGCCTCGACCGTGAACGTCCGCCCGCCGGGCAGCGTCAGCGTTGCGCGGCGGTGATAGGGCGCACCGATCTGATAGGTCAGGTCGCCCGGCGCTACGGGATAGAAGCCCAGCGTGCTGAACACATACCATGCAGACATCTGGCCCAGATCGTCGTTATTGACCAACCCGCCGGGCCGGTCCGAATACATTTCGCGCACCACGCGGTTCACATAATATTGCGTCCGCCCCGGCTGTCCGGCGAGGTTGAAGAGGTACGGCATCTGATGCCCCGGCTCGTCGCCATGGCCATAGCGCCCGACGAACCCCGACAGGTCGACATGCTGCTCGCCCCCGATCGGCGTCGTGTCGCGAAAGATACGGTCGAGCCAGTCGCCATAGGCCGCCCGCCCGCCATGCAGCCGGATCGCCGCCGCCATGTCGTGCGGAGTGTAGGCGGAATAGGCCCAGATATTGCCCGACACGTAATTGCGGTTGAGGTCACCCCAATCGTCCCGCCGCATCGGCGCGAACCGCCCATCGGCCTGTCGCGGCAACAGCCAGCCGCTCGCCGGGTCGTACAACTGCCGCCACCCGGTCGCGCGGGTCGCGAACAGCGCAGCATCGTCGGTGCGGCCGAGCTTCGCCGCGACCTGCCCGATCGTCCAGTCCTCGTAATTCTGCTCGGTCGTCTTCGACACCGAACTGGCGACATCGGCAGGCACGAGGCCATAGCGCAGATAGCCGTCCATGCCGTTCAGGTCATAGACGTTGCTGTGCTTGGTCCGGTCGAACGCGCTCGCCCGGATCGCGGCATAGGCGCTGGCCGGATCGACCCCCGGCAACCCCTTGATGACCGCATCGGCGATGATCGACACGATCGGATAGCCGATCATCACCCGGTTATCATGGCCGACCGCTTCCCAGCTGGGCAGGACCAGACCGGCATCGCGGTGGCGCGACACCATGCTCGCCACGATCCCACCGGCCTTCACGGGATCAACGATGGTCAGCAGCGGATGGACCGCGCGGTATGTGTCCCAGTTCGAAAAATTGCTGAACTGCGGGATGGCCGAGCGCAGCACCCGCCCCTCGACGCGGTAGTCGCCGGTCACGTCGGAGACGAGGTTCGGGGCGATCGCGGCATGATAGCTGGCGGTGTAGAAGATGCGCTTCTTCGTCGAATCCGCCTCATCGATACGGATCGCCGACAGCCGCTTAGCCCAAGCAGCCTGCGCCGCGCGGCGCACCGTGTCAAAGCGCTGCCCCTCCGCTTCCGCCCGGAAGTTCGCCAGCGCGCCCTCCGCCGAAGCGTGCGAGATCGCCACCGCCACCTCAACCTGCCCGACATCCTTGGCAAAGCGGACATAGGCCCGCCGCGCCGCGCCCTTGCCCGCAGCGCCAGCGACCGGCCGGTCGGCCTCGGTCAGCTGGCTCGCCTCGAACGGCTGCGAGAAGCGCGCCACGAAATAAACCGTCCGCGCCCCTGCTGAAGACCCGATCGTCCGCCGCCACCCGCGAACCTCGCGGTCCGACACGATGTCGATCCCGCTCTCCAGCGCATGATCGTCGCCGACCGCGTGGATCGGATCGATCACGACATAGCGATCCCCCGCCCCATTGAAGCGATAGCGGTGGAAGCCGGTGCGCAGCGTCGCGGTCAGTTCGACATCGACATCGGCATCGTCGAGGTGGACGCGGTAATAGCCCGCCTCCGCCTTCTCCCGATCATGCGAGAAGCGCGAGCGATAGCCGCTGCCCGGCTTGTCCAGCGCGCCCATCGCCGTGCCCGCCACCCGCGTCGGCATCAGCAATATGTCGCCCAGCGCCCCCAGCCCCGCGCCGCTGATATGGGTATGGGCGAATCCGTCGATGACGGTGTCGCTATAATGATAGCCCGAGGTCCATTTCCACCCGTCGCGGCTGTTCGACGGGCTGAGCTGCACCATCCCGAACGGCAAAGTCGCGCCCGGAAAGACATGGCCGTCGCCATCGGTGCCGATCATCGGATCGACCCACGCCGCCGGATCGTCCGCCTCCTGCGCCACCGCCGGCATCGCCAGCGCCAGCAGCATCGCGCCTGCCAGCATCCTCACGCGCGCCACCCCGCCGGGCCGTCGGCCATGTCCTCGGGCCAGTCGGCCAGCCGCCGATACCAGGTCCGCCACAAAATCCCTCCACACACCAGCACCACGGCCAGACACGCGGCCATGGCGACGAAATTCTTGACCACCAGGAACACCGGCGTCGCGACCAAAGCGGTCTGCATCAGCGTGCCGACCACGATGTTGAAGGCGTTGCGCGGCAGCTCGCGATTGGGCTGCGCGGCGGGGTTCTCCGTCTGCAACAATGCCTGCACCGGGGCCCAGAAGCCCCATGGCCGTACCTGCCGATAAAAGCCGAGCAGCACCGCCGGATCGGTCGGCTTGGTCAGCAAACTTGCCCCGATCGCCACCGCGCCCGACACCAGGATGATGAGCGGGAACAGGTAGAGCGGCAGGATCGCCCCCGCCTGCGGCAGCGCGGGTCCGAACACGAACGGAAAGCTCAGCGAACAGGCGATCCCCGCCACCATGCCGGCGAAATATCCCTCGCCATTGAAGCGCCACCAATACCATTTGATGACGTTGGACACGGTGTACCCGCCCCACAGCCCCGACACGATCCATTGCAGCGCATCGTTGATCGACGCGACGAACAGCCCGATCCCCATCGCCAACAGCACCACCGCGACCGACACCGCATAGCTCAACCGCACCAGCAGCCGCTGCGACGCGTCCGGATTCACGTAGCGACGGTAGACGTCGTTGACGATGTAGAGCGGCGCCGCATTCAGGCTGGAGGCGAAGGTCGCCATGAACGCCGCGAGCAGCCCGGTGATGATGACCCCGCGCACGCCGGCGGGCATGAACGCCTGAATCGCGGCGGGCAGCAGATTCTCGAAATCCACCTTCCCGCCCGACGCCAGGTCCAGCTGGTCGACGAACACCAACGCCAGCACGGTGAACCCGGCGATCATCAGGTAACGGATCGGCATCAGCACCACCGACACGAACCCGGTCACCTTCGCCGCATCGCGCGGGGACCGCGTCGCCAGCACCCGCTGCATATCATAGCTGGGCGCGGGACCGGCGGCGCTCTTAAGGATGCCCGAAAAGATCATCATCATCATCAGCGCGGTGAACAGCTCGTACCCGTCACCCGCGATCTTGGCCGCCGCCTCCGGCCGGATCGCGCGCCAGTCCAGCCCCAGATGCCAGCCGAACCCCGGACTCATCCACCCCTCGGGCGTGGCCGCCGCGATCTGCGCCGGGGTCACCATCGTCATCGCCATGCCAGCGACGAAGAACGCCGCCAGCGTCATGATCGCGAACTGCAGCACGTCGGTCCACACGATGCCGGGCAGCCCGCCCAGCACGACATAGACCGTGACCAACGTGGTGAAGAACACCGCATAGGCGACCGGCACCTGCGCCGGCGACAGGTTCAGCCCCAGCGCCGGGCCGATCGCCTCCCACGGCAGGAACAACTCCATGAACTTGCCGATGCCGACGAACGCATAGACGAGGAACCCGACGACGCAGATGACCGAGAACAGCACGACCGACAGATGCGACAACCGGCTGCCGCGATTGTCGCCGAAGCGGAACAGGATCCATTCCGCCCCCGACCGCACGTTCGACCGCCGCAGCCAGACGGCGAGATACGCCATCAGGAACACCTGGTTGAACACCGGCCACAACCACGGCAGCCAGATGCTCTTCATCCCGTACAGGAACAGCAGCGTCGACAGCCACATCGTGCCCGAAATGTCGAACATCCCCGACGCATCGGACAGGCACAGCAGATACCATGGCATCCGCTTGTTACCGAGATAATAGCTGTCGATGCTCTCGGCGGCCCGCGCCCGCACCTTCAGCGCGATCGCCAGCGTCGCCACCAGATATGCGAGCACGATCAGCCCGTCGATCGGCGCCACGCCGCCCTCCCCCTGTGCCGGGTCCGCGTGGGACCGCTTCGTTGGACCCAAGCCTAGGCAGCATCGCCCGCGCTCGCAAGCGAATAATGTAATGGATTACATGACCGGCTCGCGCTATCGCCTTGATCCTGCTCGCCCGCTTGACTTGGCACCGACGGTTGGCAGAACGATGGGTGGGGGAGAGCAGGGGCCATGAGCAGTATCATCGATGTCGCGAACGCGGCGGGTCTGTCGACCGCCACCGTGTCGCGCGCGCTGCGCACCCCGGAAAAGGTGACCGAGGCAACCCGCGCCCGCGTGATGGCGGCGGTCGCAGCGGTAGATTACCGCCCCAATCTGTTGGCGCGCAACCTGCGCTCCGACCGGTCCTTTTCGGTGCTGGTGCTGGTGCCGGGCATCGCCAACCCGTTCTTCGCCAATGTGACGGCGGGGATCGAATCGATCGCGTGGCGGCGCGGCTATTCGGTGTTCCTGGGCGACACGCGCGACTCCCGCGACCGGGAGGCGCATTATGAACAGCTGGTCGAAACCCGCCTGGCGGATGGGGTGATCCAGTTGTCGCCCGATTACGGCTTCAACGCACGCCAACGCGCGGCGACCTATCCGATCGTCCATGCCTGTGGCTGCGAACTGACGCAGGCGCCCTCGGTCCGCATCGACAATGCCGGCGCGGCGCGGGAGATGGCCGAGCATCTGATCGCCGCCGGCCATCGCCGCATCGCCACCATCAGCGGCCCGGCGGCAAACCCGCACGCGGTCGACCGGATGAAGGGCTATCGCGCCGCGCTGGAGGCGGCGGGCATCGCGTTCGATCCGGCGCTGGTCCGCTTCGGCGACTGGTCGATGGCGTCGGGGGTCGCGGCGGCGAACGAGTTTCTGGGTCTCACCGACCGGCCGACCGCGATCTTCAGCATGAACGACGAAATGGCGATCGGTGCGATCCAGTCCGCCACCGCGCGCGGCCTGCGCGTGCCGCACGACCTGGCGATCACCGGGTTCGACGACATCAGCTTCGCGGCGCACTCCACCCCGTCGCTGACCACCATCGCCCAGCCGGCCGAGGCGATGGGTGCGAAGGCGTGCGAAATCCTGATCGACCGGATCGAAGGCAAGGCCGCCGACGATACCGTCCATATCCTGCCCCACGAACTGATCGTCCGCCAAAGCAGCGCCCCGGCAAATTAGAGTTGGTTTTGGCCGATGTAATGGATTACACGCTCCGTACAGGCGACGACGAACCCGTCGCGCCGGACCGGGAGAGCGGACGCCGATGATCGTCGGGGTGGACATTGGCGGGCATCACGTCGCGGCGGCCGCCATTGCGTCGGACGCGCCGGGCGCATTAGTCGCCAGCACCTTCCAACACATCGCCTGCGCCCCCGATGACGACCGCGCCACGCTGATCGCTTCATGGGCCGGGGCGATCATCGGTGCCGCTCGGACGTTCGACACGACCTTCTGGGACCGCGCCCGCCACCATCTGCCGACCCGTTGAGAGAGGACCGCCGCATGGCCCTGCCCCGCCTGACCGCAACCGCCACCGCGCTGGCACTGATCCTCTCCGCCATCAGCCCCGGCATCGCGCAGGAGCGGCGGGCCGATCCGGTCGATCTGGTCAACCCGTTGATGGGCACCGATTCGACCTATGAACTGTCCTACGGCAACACCTATCCGGCGATCGCGCTGCCATGGGGCATGAATTTCTGGACGCCGACCACCAACAAGGCCGGCGACGGCTGGGCGTACCGCTATCGCGACACCAAGCTGTGGGGCTTCAAGCAGACCCATCAGCCCAGTCCGTGGATGAACGACTACGGGGCCTTCTCGCTGATGGCGATGACCGGCGCGCCGAAGCTGGCCGAGGCCGACCGCGCATCGTGGTTCTCGCACAAGGCGGAGGTCGCCCGCCCCTATTATTACAGCGCGTACCTCGCCGACTACGACACCACCGTCGAGATCGCCCCGACCGAACGCGCGGCGCAGTTCCGCTTCACCTTTCCCGACAGCGACCAGAGCTGGATCCTGCTCGACGCGTTCGACAAGGGATCGGCGGTCACCATCCTGCCGAAGCAGCGCCGCATCATCGGCTATGCCAGCAACAATAGCGGCGGCGTGCCGGCCAATTTCCGCAACTGGTTCGTGCTCGAATTCGACCATGACTTCGTTGTCGCCGACACGATCGGCGACGGCTTCAAGCGCCAGAGCGGCGTGACGAAGGCCGAGGGCAAGCGCGTCGGCGCGCTGGTCGGGTTCAAGACGCGCAAGGGCGAACAGGTGAATGTCCGCGTCGCCTCGTCCTTCATCAGTGCCGAACAGGCACAGCTGAACCTCGATCGCGAACTGGGCCGCGACAATTTCGACACGACGAAGGCCAAGGCCCGCACCGCCTGGTCCGCGCTGATGGGCCGGTACAAGGTCGACGATCCCGACCTCGACAATGTCCGCACCTTCTATTCCGCGCTGTACCGCACGCAGCTCTTTCCCCGCCGCTTCCACGAATATGACCGCGCTGGGCGGATGGTGCATTACAGCCCCTACAATGGACAGGTGCTCCCCGGCCCCATGTTCACCGACAACGGTTTCTGGGACACCTTCCGCGCCGTATTCCCACTGTTCACGATCATGGAGCGCAAGCTCGATGGCGAGATCATGGAAGGCCTCGCCAACACCTATCGTGAATCCGGCTGGCTGCCCGAATGGGCCAGCCCCGGCCACCGCAACGTGATGATCGGCTCGAACTCGGCAGTGAACATAGCCGATGCCTATCTGAAGGGCATTCGCGGCTACGACATCGAAACGCTGTACGACGCGATCAAGAAGAACGCGACGACCAGCGTCGGCCGCCCGAAATCGGCGGACGGCAAGACGATCAGCGCGGTCGGGCGCGAGGGCGTCGAATATTATAACCGCCTCGGCTACGTGCCCTATGATGTCGGCATCAAGGAAAATGCCGCCCGCTCGCTCGAATATGCCTATGCCGACTTCACCATCGCGCGCTTGGCCGAAGCGCTGGGCAAGAAGGACGACGCCGCGATGTTCCGCGAGCGCGCGCAGAACTACCGCAAGCTGTTCGATCCAGCGGTCGGCTGGATGCGCGGCCGCAATCAGGACGGCAGTTTCCAGACGCCGTTCAATCCCCTGAAATGGGGCGATGCCTTCACCGAAGGCAATGCGATGCATTACAGCTGGTCGGTGTTTCAGGACGTGCGCGGCCTGATCGACCTGATGGGCGGCGACCGTGCCTTCGTCGCCAAGATCGATCAGGTATTCGACAGCCCGCCCAAGTTCGACGAGAGCTATTACGGGCAGGTCATCCACGAAATCCGCGAGATGCAGATCGTGAACATGGGCAATTACGCTCATGGCAACCAGCCGATCCAGCACCTGATCTATCTCTACGACTATGCCGGCGCCCCGTGGAAGGCGCAGGCGCGCGTCCGCGACGTCATGCGCCGTCTCTATGCCGCGCAGCCCGACGGCTATCCCGGCGACGAGGATAACGGCCAGACCTCGGCATGGTATGTGTTCAGCGCGCTCGGTTTCTATCCGGTCACGCCCGGCGCGAACCAGTATGTCATCGGATCGCCGCTGTTCCGCCGCAGCGAACTGGCGCTGGAGAACGGCAAGCGCTTCGTGGTCGAGGCACCGGGCAACAGCGCCGCAAACGTCTATATCCAGTCGGCGACGCTGAACGGCCGCAGGCTCGACCGCACCTGGATTTCGCAGGACGAGATCATGGCCGGCGGCACGCTGCGCTTCGTGATGGGGCCGACCCCGAACAAGGCATGGGCCACCGGCCCCGGCGCGGCCCCCTATTCGATGAGCCAGCCGCCGGCGCGCTGACCGGCGGCGGCCCTATGGCGCGGCGAACACGCGCACGTTCGACACCCGGACGTTCCCTCCGCCGGTGTTGAGGTGCAGGCCGGTGGCGCTCAGCGGCGCGGTGATCCGTTCGGACAGCACCCCCGCGCCGTCGTTGACGAAGACCTCGATCGATCCGGCATCGACGAACACGCTGACCTTTACCGTGCCGCCGGTAAAGTCGCACGCGACGCTGCGGTTCTGGCGCCATGCCACGCTGGCAGGCGCATCGGGACCGCTGGTGTCGCGCTTCACGAACACCCGGTTGTCGCGCAGTTCGAACCCGACCTGGGTAAAGAACCCGTCGCCGCCGCGCACCGACAGCCACGCGCCGCCCGGCCAGTCGCTGCCGACCCGGTTCAGCGTCAGGTCGATCCGCCCCGCCACCGCACCGGCATCGGCGGGCCAGGCATAATCGCTACCCTCCGCAATCACCTGCTCCGTGCCTGTGACGCTGCGCGCGAACACGCCGTTCTGCGCGGGCGTCGGCGTACTGAACAGGCGCGGGCCGGTCGGGGTCGCCTGCAGGCGGAGCTGGCGGACGATGCTTAATTGCCCGCGATAGCCGCCCGTCGCCGGCAGCTGGTTGGCATAGGCCCAGTTGCTCATCCAGCCGATGCTGTACGCCGCGGCCAGCGGGTCGGCCGCCTGCGGATCGCGCCACACCACCGCCGCATAATAATCCGCCCCGCCGTCCAGCCACTGCCCCGTCGCACTGTCCGCGGTGAAGCTGGTGCCGTCGAAGCTGCCGACCCAATAATAGGTCCCGCCGGTGAACCCGCCCGCCGTGCCGTCGCCTCCGACCAGCAGCACCCATTTGTCGCCCCGCGTCACCCCGTCGGCGTCGTAGAGGTGCAGCGGGAACAGGTGCGAGCATTCCATCACCCCGCCGACCAGATTGGACGCAAAGCCGCTGGCATAGCGCCACTGTTTCAGGTCGGTGGAGGTGTAGAAGCCGATCTTCCCCTCCTCCGACAGGGTCATCACCCAGCGCGCGGTGGGTGCGTGCCAGAACACGGTCGGGTCGCGAAACGGCTTGTTCCCCGGAAAATTGGGATGGACGATCGCGTGGAAGGTAAAGCTTGCCCCGCCGTCGCGCGAATACCACAAAGCGGTCGACTGGTTCTGCCCGGCGGCATTGTCGGCCGGCATCGTCGCCAGCGCGATCAGCGTGCCCGCACCGAACCCCGCGCTATTGTCGGTATCGATCACGGCACTGCCGCTCCACACATCGCCGAAGCTCGTCGTCCCGCGCGGGATCGACACCCCGCGATCGGTCCAGTTGACCCGATCGGTCGAGGTCCAGCGCCGCCACTCGGTCCCCCCATTCGGCCAGGTCGGGTTGTAGAGCGCCCACATCGTCCAGCCATTGCCGATCCGCACCGGGCGCTGCGGATCGTTGATCCATCCGCCATCGGGCGCGGCGATGTGATAGCGCGGCCGGGCGCTGACGGTCGTGGCGGTCGGCGTCAGGGTCGGGCTGGGAACCGGCGTCGGCGTCGGGCCGGGCGTGGAGACCAGCCCCCCGCCCCCATCCCCCGACGCGCCGCACGCCGGCAGGATGGGCAGGCTCGCGATCAGGCCGAGCGTGTGACGCCGTGAAATCATAGGTGCCATGGACGAATTCCTCTCCGCGCACGGCTGACTGCCGCGCGTCATGGTTCGCGGCGACCGGGCCGCGTCGGGTCGGTGCAGGGATGTGGCGGCGCGACCGGGCGCGCCGCCGCCGGGTGCTACATCTTGAAGCGCACGCCGAGGCTGAAATACCGCCCCTCGATCCGCAGATCGCGGCCGAACGACTGGGTTTCGTTGTAGAAGCGATAGTTGCGGAACGGTTCCGCCAGGATATTGCTCACATTGGCGACCAGCGAGATGTTCTTGAACGCGTCATAGCTGGCCGAAAAATCGAGCCGCGAAATCGGCTGGACCAGTTCACCCGCATATTGCTCTTCGTTGATGTTGCGATTGTAGCTGGTGACGTGGCGCGACCGCCAGTTATACGACAACCGCGCGGAAATGCCGGCCTTTTCATAAAAGCCGGTCAGGTTGTACGCCCATTTCGACAGGCCGGTGATCTCGACCTGGCGATCCCCTTCGCCCAGCACCTGCGGCAACTGGTTGGTGCCATCGAGATAGGTGACGTTGCCCTGCACGCCAAAGCCCGACAGCGCGCCCGGCAGGAAATCGAAGAAGGTCTGGAGCGACGCCTCCACCCCCTTGATCCGGCCATCGCCCGCATTCTCGGGGCGGTTGAACTGTACCCGGCCATAGATCGGATCGTTCACGACCTGCGTATAATAGCCGATAAAGCCGTTGAGATCGCGATAGAACGCCGCGACCGACGCCGATCCGTTCTTCGAGAAATACCATTCGAGCGATGCGTCGTAATTCTTCGACGTCAGCGGACGCAGGTCGGGATTGCCGCCAAAGCCGGTCGCGTCGAACACCGGCGGCGTGCCGTCCGGTCCCACGCTGTTGCGGGTGATGTTGATCGACGGGTTGAGCTGTCCGAACCCCGGCCGGGTCCGCGTCTGGGTATAGCCCAGTCGCATCTGCCATTCGTTCGAAAAGCGGACGCGGGCGATGGCGGAGGGCAGGACGTCGACGTAGTTCTGCCGCGTTGTGGTCGGCACGATGCCGACGGTGCCATCGGCGGCCTGCACCCGGCTGAACCCGCGATAGGTGCCGTCGGTATTGACGATGCGCGCGCCGACCGTGCCGTCGACCCGCACCCCGCCCAGATCGACATCGAACTTGCCCTGGCCATAGGTGGCATAACTCGCCTCGCTGGCCGTGAAGCCCCCCAGCGGGTCGAACGGGATGTCGGCGGTCGCGAACTTCGTCACCGCTTCGCGGATGCCATTGTCCCACGGGAACAACACGGTCGCGCGCTGGACCGATTGCAGTGCGAGCAGGCGTAACGCCTCGCCATTCTCGCGGATCGCATCGCGGCTGGGCGCCAGCCAGTTCTGGAACCGCTGCGGATCGCCGCGGAAACCGTCCGTGATGAGGCCCAGCGCCCCGGTCGGCAGGCTGTCGAGCGCGATGTTGAGGCCGGCGGTATAGGCATAGCGGTTGTTGTTCTGCGACGACGCATTCCGGTCGCTGGCGCGGAAGCCGAATTGCAGGCGCGGCACCCAGCTCCAGTCGGTTTCGAGGTCGAGGTCGATCCGCCCCTGCACCCCGTCGCCCTTGGTCACGAAATCGCGCTGGTAATAGCCACGCCAGCGGGTGTTGGCGGGATCAGCGATCGCATAGCCGCCGAGGTCGAACACCGCCGACCCGCGCACGTCCCAGTCGACATTGATCGTCGGCGCGGAGGCGAGCTGGGAGTCGAGGCTGTATTCGGACGCCCGATACTTGCTGTTGGTATAGGCGAAGTCGCCCGACAGGATCGCGCGGCCGGTGGTCCATTTGAAGCCGGTCGCCGCCTGCCACGTGTCGGTCCGGTCGTTCTGCGTGGAGCGGAAGAATTCGGGGACGAAGCCGCCGGTCTTGGTGAAGCTGGCCGCCTTGTCCGGTTCCCCCTCGACCAGTACGACGTTGCTCAGCGTCGGGGCCACACCGTTCGCATCGCGGCGTTCGAAATTGACGTTGAACGCGTCGCGCAGCACCTCCCCGCGATAGGCCTGCCACAGCCCTTCGGCGAAGAGTTCGAGATTGGGGGTCGGGCGCCACTGGATCGTGCCGTTGATCGCCGGGCGATGCCGCACGCCCTTTTCATAGAAATTGCCGGCATTGGCGGGAAAGCGGAAGTCGTTGCCGACGCCGGGCGTCGTCACCTTCAGGTCGTCTGCCGGATCGTTCGCGCCGAACCCGCGCGGCGAGATGATCGCGGAATCGGCATAGCGATCGGCATTGCGATAGGTGGTGCGGACATAGCTGACGTTGATCAGCGCGCCGATCTCACCCACCGGCGTGTCCCATCGCTTGGTCAGCAGCAAATTGCCCGCCGGGTCGAACGCCTCCGCCTGGTCGTTATACGACCCGCGCAGTTCGCCCGCGATCTCGGTATCCTTCACGTCGAACGGCCGGCGCGAGCGCAGGTTGACGAGGCCGGCCAGCCCCGGCTCGATCAGGTCGGACGTGCCCGACTTGTATACCTCGATCCCCGCCGCGACGCCCGCCGGGAAATCCTGCAGATGCAGCACGCGGTCCTCGGCCGAGAAGAATTCGCGGCCGTTGAAGGTGGTGGCGACGTCGGGCAGGCCACGCACCAAAATCACCCCGGCTTCGTCGTTATAGCGCTGCACGGTGACGCCGGTAACGCGCGCGATCGCTTCGGCGGCGTTGTTGTCGGGCAGCTTGCCGATGTCGTTCGACACGATCGCATCGACGATCGACGACGAATTGCGCTTCAATTCCTGCGCCGATCCCAGCGCGGCGCGGTATCCGGTGACGATGATGTCGGCATCGCCGTCATTTTCGGGCGCGGCCTCCGCCTCGGCCTGCGCCGTGGTTTCCTGTGCGGCAGCGGGCATGGCGACGAGCGGCACCAGCGCACTCGATGTCAACAGGGCGAGCAACGTCTTCGGCATAAATCCTCCCAGATTTCCGTTATTTTTTGTCGGTATTGTCGTATTCGGTGGTGGCCGGCTCAGCCCGGCGGGGTAGCCCCGGTCATCGGCCAAGCCTGCATCGTCAGCTTCGCCGTTCCGCCGCGCGCACTGGCGCTCCAGCGCAACTGCCCGCCGCCGCGAAAGAAGCGGTCGGTGATGGTGCGCGTGCCGTCGCCGATGAACAGTTCGAGGATCGACTGGTCGGCCAGCAGCCGCAGCCGCACGCGCTTCCCCTTCAGCTCGACCGGCGCGACATGGCGGCTGGCGAACCCGTCATGGAAATGCGGCCCCGACTGGGTGCGGTCGATGAACACCTCGTCCACGCCCGGATTGACGCCGACCAGCGTCTGGTGTCCCTGTTCGTCGGTCAGCGCGATCGTCACCTGTTCGGCGGTGCCGGTGTCGAGGTCAAAGGTCAGGTCGGCCGAACCGCCCGCGACCGGCAGGTCGGTCGGCGTCTCCCCCAGCGTCGCGGCGAAATCGCTCCGCGCGCCGTGCAGGCTCGCCACCTCGCGCACCGGTGCCTGGGCGATGCGATAGCCGGCGGGGGTCTTTTTCAGCGTCACCTCGCGCGGGACGGTCATCAGCCCGCGCGCCGGCCAGGTCGGGATCGCCTCGGCATAGCGCCAGTCGTTCGCCCAGCCGATCCAGATGCGGCGCGGATCGCTCTTGGGCAGGTCGTTCCACGACACGGCGGCATAGAAGTCCGCGCCATAGTCCATCCACTGCGCCTCGCCCGGCCAGCCGGGAACCGTAGTGAAGCGCTTGCCGTCGAAATCCCCGACGAAATATTGCCCGCCCGACCCGCCACCGACCGCATTGTCGCCGAGGTTGATGCCCAGCACCCAGCGCTTTTCGCCCGGAGCGCCGCCCTCGACCGGCAGTTCGAACAGGTCGGGACATTCCCAGTTCTTGCCGCGTCCGCCCGCCGGACCGAAGCTGCTGGCAAAGGTCCATTGCTTGAGGTCGGGCGAAGTGAACAGCACCGCGCGGTTCTCCAGCGCCATCACCGCCACCATCACCCAGCGCTTGGTGGGCGCGTGCCAGAACACCTTGGGGTCGCGGAACTCGGGCGATCCGACGCTCAGCACCTCGCCATGCACCGTCCACGTCCGACCGCGATCGTTGCTATAGGCGACGTACTGCGACTGCAGCTTCGCCTTCGGATTATGGCCGGTATAGATCGCGACCAGCGGCGGCTTGCCGTTCTTGCCGAAGCCGGTCGTATTGTTCCAGTCGACCACCGCGCTGCCCGAAAACGCCATGACGTCGCCGGCTTCGGGGATTGCGATCGGCAGTTCCTCCCAATGAACCAGATCGCGGCTGACCGCATGGCCCCAGCTCATATGCCCCCAGCGATCGCCATGCGGGTTATACTGGTAGAACAGGTGGTACTCGCCGTCATAATAGACGAGGCCGTTGGGGTCGTTCATCCAGTTGCGCGCGGGCGCAAAGTGATAGGTCGGCCGCGGATCGGGTCGCTGCGCCGAGGCGGTGGTGGCAAGGGCGAGGCCGGTCATGGTGAGGATCGCGAGCCGCTTCATGCCTTCCCCCCGAGGTTCATGTCCTCCAGCGCGACGCCGTTCGTCTCAGGCATCACCCGCACCGTCCACACCAGCTGCAACAACATCATCGCCCCGAAGAACGCGAAGACCCAGCCGCCCACCGCGCTCGCTACGATCGGGAACAGCCACGTGATCCCCGCCGCCGCGACCCAGTGGGTCGTGGAGCCGAGCGCCTGCCCCTTGCCACGCACGGCACTGGGGAACACTTCGGAGATGAAGACCCAGATCACCGCCCCCTGGCTGATCGCGAAGGCCGCGATGAAGGCGAGCAGGCCGACCAGGATCAGCGTGCCGTTGGGAACGCTGCGTTCCAGCTGCCACCCGACCAGCAGCAGCGCGGCGGCGCACACGATCGACCCGACGAACAGCAGCGGGCGCCGGCCGAAGCGGTCGATGAAGAACAGCGCGGCGACGGTGAACAACAGGTTCGTGCCCCCGACCGCGATCGACTGGAGCAGCGCGCTGTCCGCGCCGGCCCCGGCCAGTTCGAAGATGCGCGGCGCATAATAGAGCAGCGCGTTGATGCCCGACAGCTGGTTGAACAGCGCGATGGCGACGGCGCAGGCGACGGGAAAGCTGTACGCCGGCTGGAACAGGCGGGTATCGGCCTGCCCCGCATCGCGGCGCTCGGCTGCCTCAATCTTCACCAGCTCGGCTTCGGGGTTCAGGAAGCCCAGACGGGTCATCACCGCCACCGCCTTGGCCCGGTCGTTACGGATCGCCAGCCAGCGCGGGCTTTCGGGCAGGACGAAGGTCACGGCGAGGAACAGGGCCGACGGCACCGCGACGATCCCGAACATCCACCGCCACGCCGTCTCGGGCGGCAGCGCCTGCGCGATCAGATAGTTGCTGAGAAACGCGATCAGGATGCCCAGCACGATGTTGAGCTGGTTCATCGCGACCAACCGCCCGCGGAACTTCGCGGGCGAAACTTCGGCGATATAGATCGGCGTCACCACCGATGCCGCACCGATCGCCAGCCCGCCCAGAAAGCGGAACGCGATCAGCATCGGCCAACTCTGCGCCAGGCCGGTGCCGAGCGAGGAGATGACATAGGCGATGGCGACCGACAGCATGATCGCCTTGCGCCCATACCGGTCCGCCGGCGCACCGGTGACCAGCGATCCGATGACCGTCCCGATCAACGCGGAGGCGACGGTAAAGCCGAGCGACGCATCGGTCAGCGCAAAGCGTAACTGCAACGCCTGCGTCGCGCCGGAGATGACGGCGGTATCGAACCCGAACAGCAACCCGCCCAACGCCGCGCCGGCCGCGCTCAACACGATCGCGGTCGTCGCCCGCGCATCGTCCACATCCTGCCGGCCATCCGCCGTCGTGCCGCTATGCATCGACCGTCTCCTTGTTCGCTTGGGTGGGTTCGGCCATGCGCCAGTGCATCGGCCATTGCCGCGTCGCCGTACGATAGGCGAGCGCCAGCGCGCCGGTCAGCCCGGCCGAGGCACCGGCGGTCGGCGCGGCGATATAGTCGTCCATGGCGATCGCCCGCATACTCGCGTCGTAACCGGCGAGCTTGGCCACCAGCGCGCGGCGCACCCGCGGGTACATTTGCGGCTGCATCACCCCGCCGCCGACGATGATCCGGTCGGGCCGGATGACATAGGTCAGCGTCGCGCACAGCGCGGCGATATAGTCCGCCGCGATGTCCCAGGCCGGGTGATCGACGGGAAGGTCCTCCGCCGGCACGCCCCAGCGCGCGCGCATCGCCGGACCGGCGGCCAGCCCCTCGAGGCAGTCGCCATGGAACGGACAGATGCCGGCAAACGCAGCGTCGCCCGGCGCACGCGGGACGGCGATATGCCCGGCCTCGGGATGGTTCGCCCCGCCATGCGGTGCGCCCCCGATCAGCAGGCCAACGCCGATCCCGGTGCCGATCGTCACATAGCAGAAGCTGTCCAGCCCCTGCCCGCTGCCGAACAGCCGCTCCCCCACCGCCGCGCAATTGACGTCGGTGTCGAGCGTCATCGGCGCGTCGATCGTCCGGCGCAGCTGGCCAAGCAGGTCGACATTCTCCCAACCGGGCTTCGGCGTCGAGGTAATGAAGCCATGATCGGCGGCCAGCGGATTGAGCGACAGCGGACCGAAGCTGCCGACCGAAAATGCCGACAGCGGCCCGTGCACCCGCTGCGCATTGCGGAAAAAATCGGTGGTCGCGCCCAGCGTTTCGGCGGGCGTGGTCGTCGCGATCCGGGTTTCGGTCAGCACCTGACCCTCGCGGTCGGCGACGGCGCACAGGAACTTGGTGCCCCCCGCCTCGATCCCGCCGAGCAGCAGCGGTTCGCTCACCACCCGCGCCCCATCCGGTCTGCACGCCGCGCACCCGTCACCATCGCCACTCTCCCATCACCGCCGCTTTACGCGATCCGTACGACTAAATCTACAAATGTGATTTAGTTGGTCAAGGAAGAAATGCGCGGTTTTTCAGGTGCTTGGAAGGCAATCGTTTGCCGTTATCGCTAACGCAAACGATGTTATCGTGGCCGGGATCGTTGCTTTCGACGGGCGAGCCGTCCGACCAAACCGTCAATCGCGTTTGAACAAGCTGCTGAGATCGGGCGAATATTGTGCGTGCAGCGGCAACAGCCCGGCACCGATCGCCGCCGCCTGCCGCCCTAGCGACCCGGTCCGCAGATCGGGCGCAAAGAAATCGGGCGGGGCATTGTCCGCCAGATGCCCGCCGACCGCCGTCGCGATGTCGGCCAGCTCCTGCGCGTCGAGCGATCCGTCGAGGATGACCGCCTCCAGATCGAGCAGGCTGTTCGCCCCCGAAATGGCAAAGGCCAGCGCCTCGGCACAGCGCCGCCGCCAGCCGTCCAGCGCCCCCGGGGTCGTCGCGCGATCCCGGTCGTAGAGCGAGGCATGGTGGATCAGCGAATCGCGCCGGCCATCGGCCATCACCGGCATCGACGCCAGCGCCCCGGCATTGCCGTGCCGCCCCTGCACCACCTGCCCGCCGAGCACCAGGCCGCCGCCGACAAAGGTGCCGAGGTTGATGAGCAGATAGTTTTGCAGATCGACTCCCGCCCCGCACAACAGATGCGCCAGCGTCGCGGCATTGCCGTCATTGTCGAAGAATACCGGGCCGTTCAGCCCGGCGCGCAGCCGGTCGGCGACATCGCCCCGGCGCCATTCCTCCGCCTGATGCTCGGAAATGCCCAGCTCGTCGCGCCATTCGCCCAGGAACCACGGCATCGCGATGCCGATGCCCAGGAAGGCGCGCGCGTCCTGCAGCGACGCGGGCAGATGCGCCTGCAGGAACCGGTCGATCCGTTCGACCGCGACGTCGATCGTCGGGAAACCGCCCGCGTCGCATTGCTCCGCCTGCCGCTGCCCATCGAAATCCAGCAGCACCATCGTCATCGCGTTGCGGCCGATCTCCGCCCCGACCGTATAGCCGCGCGCGCCGTTGATGCGGTACACGGTCGCGGGCTGCCCCATGCCGCCGGTGCGCTTTTCCGCCTGGAACAGCATCGATTCGGCTTCCAGCTCGTCAATGATCCGCACCACCGCTTGTGGCGACAGGCCGGTCACCCGCGCCAGTTCGGCCTTCGACGCGCCGTTCATGCGGCGAATGGCCGACAGGATCAGCCGCTCGTTGTAACGCCGCATTCCGCTGGCGTTCGTTCCCTTGCGCGCCATCTGCATCCGGCCATCCGCTCCTGTCTTTTCCCGCGTATCGCCGGCCCGTCGCGCCGTGTCACCGTCAAATCGCCGCCATTCCGGGCGGTTGGGGCACGATCACTTCACCCGCAGCACCGCATCGCCCGCATCGTGCAGCCGCAGATACAGCGTCGTATCGGCCCCGCGCGGGACCGAGACCGATGGCCCCACGAATCCGCCGGGCAGTACCGCCGCCCGCGCCATGTCCGGCGCAGTCCCGATCGCGGCGATCAGGAACAGGTCGCGTCCGCTAACCGTACAGGCATCGCGGCATTCGACCCCGGTCAGCACCGGCAACCGCACCAGCGTCGCCAGCGTCTGCCAGTCGCCCGCCGCCCCGGCCCGCCACGCCCGGACGCGCAGCGCGCCCGACACCGCCGGGCCGAACGCGACTTGCGGCGCGATGGTCGTCACCACCACATCGTCGCCGACCCGCTGCACCGCGCCCGACGCGATCGTCAGCCTTTTGCTCGCATCCCCCGCCGCGATCTCGATCCCGTCGTCCGGGCCGGGCAGGCCACCGGCAACCCGCGCCGAAAAGGTCAGCGTGGCATTGGTCGGCACCAGCCCGGCTGGCAGCTCGATTGGCCGCGCGCCTGCCGGCGGATCATATGCCACCCGTCGGTCGAGCAGTTGCAGCACCGCCCGCGCCGGCGCCACCGTCGCCGCCACGCTGGCGCTGCGCCCATCGCGCAGTTGCACGCTGGCGGTCGTGTCAGTGGCGTCACCGAGCGGCGCGTCGGCGGTCAGCGCCAGCCGATCGCCCTCGCCCACCCGCGTCAACGCCCCCGCCGCAAAGCGCGTGCCACCCAGCGTCAGCCCGGCGACCTGATCCAGCCGCGCGCCCTCCAGCACGCCCTCCCGATCGCCACGATGGACGGTGAACCGATCGAGCCGACTCGGCTCCGCCCGTCCGTTGAGCGCGATCTGATCGGGCGCGACCGCGCCGTGCCGGACGACGGTCAAGGTCAGCGGCCCCGGCCGGGTCTTGCCCAGCGGCAGCGTCGCCTCGATCCCGTCCGCGCCGGCCGCCTTCCAGCTGATCGAGCGGCTCAGGCCCTCCGCATCGCGCAGCGTCAGGCCCGACACGCACGCCGCCGCGCCGCCACGCAGCACCAGCGGATGGTCGCGCCCGACGATGACATTCGCATCGGGCTGCGGCGTCCATGCCCCAGGCCCGTCGATCTGCGCCGGTACGCGCGGACCGCTGAACCGATCGAACCCCCACCTACCCTGCACCACCGCCTCGCGGATCGGCCCGGTGACCGCCCCGCCGCCGCTCGGCACCAGCCCGCCGCGTTCAGCATCGGGGGTCAGCGGCAACAGCGACACCTTGCCATCCGCCGCCGTCACCTTCAGCGTCAGGTCGCGGGCATAATCGGTCGCAAACAGCAGTGCCGCATCGTCCAGCGGCAGTACGAGGTCCGGCTTGGCGAGGCACAGCGCCCCCGGCGCGGCAGAGCGCCATAGCGGCGGCGGCGCGTCGCCGATCGGCGGCAGGGGGGCGACCAGCACCGATCGCGGGTTCTGGAACGACGGCGCGCTGTTGAGCTGCAGGTGGATCGCCTTGCCCTGCCCCAGCGCCAGAGCGGGCAGATATTGATATTGCGCGCTGCGAAACGCACCGAACAACCGGGCCAGATCGCGCGCGAGACCGATATAGGGGCTGTAATAGCCCGCCCCGCCCTCGCGCGTCGCCGCCACCCGGTACGCGATGTCGACCGGCGCACCGGTCAGTGTCTCGGTCAACGTCGCCCCGCGCTGCGCCTGCAACACCAGCGCATCGCGTTGTTGGGTCAGGCACGCCGCCTGCAACGCGCGCTGCTTGAGCAGGCAGTCGGCGTTGAGCTTGATCCGCAGCGCCTCGGCCAGCACCGGCGCGGCGGTGGCCAGCCGTTCGGGCGCGGCATCGCCGATCCGCCCGATCGCGCCGACGAACGCGTCCAGCCGCTGCCGGTCGAGCGATGCCTGGTACAAATCCTGCGCCGCCCGCACGAACACGCCCGGCCGCCCGCGGACCGCCCCGCGCACCGCCGAAAAGCCGCCACCGGCTTCGGGCGCGAGGAACAGGATCGCCTGTTCGGCCCCGTCCGGCACGGTCACGCGCAGCACGTCCTTTTTCGGCTTCCACGTCTCGACAGAGAAGAACCAGTCCTTGGGCGGCGGATTGGTCGCCCCGCGCAGGAACGCGACGACCAGCAGGTACCGCGCCGACTGATCCGCCGGCAGCAATGCACGCGCGGTCAGCGTGTCGCCCTTTCGCAGCGCCGGCACCGCCGCCACCGGGAGTTCGACGTCGCCCCGCTTCACGCTGACTGCAACCTCCGGCCCGTCGAGGTCGAACCCGTTCTGCTGGGCACGGGCCGGATCGGCGAACAGCGCCGACAGCGCGGCGAGGAACAGGAATAGGCGAACCATGGCGCGCGCTATAGCGGAGGGGGGCCGGGTTGATCCACCGGCTTCGCCACTGACGGACAGCTCCGGTTCGTCATTCCCGCGAGGGGCCGGAGAAATTACCGCGCCACCAACGCCGCGTCCCGCAACCCCCGCCACACCCGGATCGCCTGCACCGTATCCGCGACATCATGCACCCGCACGATCTGCGCACCGCGCTCGACGCCCGCCATCGCCAGCGCGACCGATCCGCCCAGCCGCTGATCCGCCGGAGCCTCGTTCGACAGCGCGCCGATGATCCGCTTGCGACTGGCGCCCAGCAGCACGGGACAGCCCAGCCCGTGGAACAGCGCCAGCCCGTTCACCAGCGCCAGATTGTCCGACAGTGCCTTGCCGAAGCCGATACCCGGATCGACGATGATCTTCGCCCGATCGACCCCGCCCGCGACCACCGCCTCGACCCGCGCCTCCAGCCAGTCGAACACGTCGAGCAGCGGGTCGCCATAGCCATCGCCACCATGCGGCCCCTCCGCCGGCGCGGGCGAATGCATCAGAACGACCGGACAGCCATGCGCTGCAACGACGCCCAACGCCTGACGGTCATAGGCCAGCGCCGCGACATCGTTGACGATCTGCGCCCCCGCCGCCAGCGCCGCCTGCATCACCGCCGCCTTGCGCGTGTCGACCGACACCGCGACCCCCGTCGCCGCCAGCCGCTCAGCCACCGGCACGACGCGGGCGATCTCGTCGCCTTCCCATACGGTCGCCGCACCCGGCTTGGTCGACTCGCCGCCCAGATCGATCAGCGCCGCGCCCGCCGCCGCCATCGCAACGCCTGCCGCCGCCGCGCCCGCCGGATCGCCGACATGCGCGCCGCCGTCCGAAAAACTGTCGGGCGTGACGTTCAGGATCGCCATAACCTGCGGCTGATCGAACCGCAGCACCCGCTCGCCCAGGCTGAGCGACGGACGTGCGCCCGTGATCCGCCGGTGCAGCAATCGCGCCCGCTCGGCCTGTTGCGGGGAAAGCGTCGCGGTCCAGTCGTCGAACCGCTCGACCGGCACGGTGATCCGGAGGCCCGCCCGGTCGCGCACCTCATAGGCGGCGAACCACAACATCCCACCCGCCAGCCGCACCGCACCGCCATCGGGCAGCCCGACCGGCGTGTCGACGAAACGGACCGGGCGGAGGTACATCAGGGCTGCGTCGCGAGCAGCCATTGCTGGCGCAGCGCATCGATCTGCACCAGCCCTTGGGGCGCTTCGGTATGCCAGAAGGTCCAGCCATTGCACGACGGCGCGTTCTGCAGCGTCGACCCCAGCTTGTGGATCGACCCCGCCGCCCCGCAATCCGACAGCAGCGACCCGTCGGCCAGCACCGTCGCGCGGAAGCGGCGCTTGCTGTCCGTCACCACCGACCCCGGCGGCAACAACCCGTTTTCGACCAGCACGCCGAACGCCACGCGCGGCGGCTTGGTCGGCGCGCGCATCGCGCGGATCGCCGATTCATCCAGCGGCAGCGCCGCCTCGATCCGGGCGGTCGCCGCCTCGACATAGGTCGCGTCGCGCTCGATCCCGATGAAATGCCGCCCCAGCCGCTTGGCCACCGCGCCGGTCGTGCCGGTGCCGAAGAACGGGTCGAGCACCACATCGCCGGGCTTGGTCGATGCCAGCAGCACGCGGTACAGCAGCGCCTCGGGCTTCTGCGTCGGATGGACCTTCGTCCCGTCCTTGCGCAGCCGCTCCTGCCCGCCGCAGATCGGGAATTCCCAGTCGGACCGCATCTGCAATTCGTCGTTCAGCGTCTTCATCTGGCGATAGTTGAAGGTGTAGCGCGCCTTCTCGCCCATCGAAGCCCAGATCATCGTTTCATGCGCGTTGGTGAAGCGCGTGCCCTTGAAATTGGGCATCGGGTTCGACTTGCGCCACACGATGTCGTTCAGGATCCAGAAGCCCTGGTCCTGCACGATCGACCCGACGCGATAGATATTGTGGTAGCTGCCGATCACCCAGATCGTGCCGGCGGGCTTCAGGATGCGGCGGGCTTCCTTCAGCCAGGCCTTGGTGAAGCGATCGTACGCGGCAAAGCTGTCGAACTTGTCCCAATCGTCGTTGACCGCATCGACCTGGCTGCCATCGGGCCGCAACAGGTCGCCGCCCAGCTGCAGATTGTAGGGCGGATCGGCGAAGATGCAGTCGATCGACTTGGCCGGCAGCGACCGCATCGCTTCGATGCAATCGTCCATCAGGATCCGGTCGAGCGGCAGCGCGACCGTCTTGGTCGTCGCCGCCTTTTTCCGCCGGGTTTTCACTGCCACCATCGTCGTCATTCCCCTTGCATTGCCGCCATCTCGCGGAATCCACGAGTCGCGGTCAAGCGGAAATGCTTGACTCTTGGGGTGAGCTAGATTCGTTGCGACGACGAATCGAGTCGGTGCGGAGCAGATATTGAGTTCGAAGCGCCGCCACAGACTCCATATCTGGTAGTACTCGGTTCGTCGCAATTCCTCCCCGGCACGGGGAGGATTTCTAGGGAAGCATCGCCTTAGCCACCGGCGCGAAGCTCCGCCGGTGCAGCGGCGTCACCCCCAGCGTCCTGAGCGCCGCCAGATGCACCCTCGCACCATAGCCCTTGTTCGATGCCCAGCCATAGCCGGGATAGTCCCGATCCGCCGCGACCATCATCGCGTCGCGTGTCTCCTTCGCAACGATCGACGCCGCAGCGATCGACAGGCTGCTCGCGTCGCCCCCGACCACCGCGACGCTCGGATACCGCCAGTTCGGGCAACGATTGCCATCGACCAGCACCATGGCCGGCGCCGTGCCCAACGCATCGACCGCACGTTCCATCGCCAGCATCGTCGCCCATAATATGTTAAGCCGGTCGATCTCCTCGACACTGGCGATCCCGACGCCGACCGTCGCACAATCCAGCAGCTGCGCGTGCAGCACCGCCCGCCGCTTCGCGCTTAGCTGCTTCGAATCGTTCAACCCTTCCGGCACGCAGTCGCGGTCAAGGATGACGGCGGCCGCCACCACCGGCCCAGCGAGCGGCCCACGCCCCGCCTCGTCCACACCCGCCACCGGTCCGGCATGGCGGACCTCGTGGGAAAAATCAGGCATCGGCGATGCGCCACGGCGGAAAGCGCCGCATCTCGCCCGCCTGGTACAGGCACACCTCGTTACCCGCCGGATCGAACAGCCGCGCCTCGCGCCAGCCCCAGGGCCGGTCGATCGGCTCTTGCGCGAACGGCAGGCCCTGTCCTTTGAGATAATGGACCACGACGTTCAGGTCGCCGACCTCGAAATAGACCGCCGGGACCTTGCGCTCCTCGGTCATCTCGATCGAAAAGGTCGCGCCGCCCTCGCTCTCGAACCGGGCATAGCGGCGGCTGGAGCGCACGATCGTCTTGAGGCCGAGCAGGCGATAGAAATGCTCGCTGGCCGGGACGTCGGTCGCCGGCACCGTCACCTGGTTCAGCATCGGCGACCAGCGCGACTGGTTGAGGTCCAGCCGCACCCCCTGCTGCGCCATCGGTCCCGCGCCGCGCCCCAGTTCCTCGGCATCCAGCATCGCGATCCGCACGAAGCTGCGCGCGCGGCCGATCGCCTCGACCAGCGTCCATTCCTTGGCCAGTTCGCACGCGATCGCGGTCGACAGGGTACAGCCGGTGCCATGGGTCGCCATGCCGTCGATGCGGGGGCTGGACCATTCGATCAGCGGCGCCGCGCCGGGCCCGCGCTGGTGCAGCCGGTCGACCAGCACCTCGCCCTCGCCATGGCCACCCTTTTCCAGCACGGCGCAACCGCGCGACAGCACCTCGCCCACCCCGCCCAGCGCCGCCAGTTCGGGCAGGTTCGGCGTCGCCACCGTGGCCACCGCCATCAGCCGTTCGAACGCCGCGACCGTCGCCTCATCGGCCAGCCGCGCGCCGCTGGTCGAGATCATCACCGGGTCGAACACCACCGGTACGCCCGGCAGGTCGCGCAGCCGGTCGGCCAGCGCGTGCGCGGTCCGCGCCGATCCGATCATGCCGATCTTCACCGCATCCACGCCGATGTCGCGCACCACGGCATCGATCTGCGCCATGACCATGTCGGTCGGGATCGGATGCACCGCATCGACGCCCAGCGTGTTCTGCGCGGTGACCGCCGTGATCGCGGTCATCGCGTGCGCGCCCAGCATCGTCGCGGTCTTGATGTCGGCCTGGATACCGGCGCCCCCGCCGGAATCGGAACCGGCGACGATCAGGATACGGGATATGGTCATGGGGTGGGGTTAGCAGCGGTCCGGAACGGTTAATAGTCCTGCGGTGAGCGTAGCGTGCGCGGCGTGACCTCTCCACCGCGCCCTGCGGGCGCGGTCCCCCTCCCCGCAAAACGGGGAGGATTTGAGCGCTGCAAGCTCCTCCCCATAACATGGGGAGGGGGACCATCCGCGCAGCGGATGGTGGAGGGGGTTTGGCCTTGCAACGTAACGGTTCCGTATCCCGACACCCCCCTCCACCATCGCCTACGGCGATGGTCCCCCTCCCCGCGAAGCGGGGAGGAGCTTTATTTGCGCCGTGTAGGCCTATCCACGAGTTCCCCCCGACACTTCGGACAAACCTCGTCCAGTTCGTCCGCACAATCGGCGCAGAACGTGTCCTCCAGCGAACAGATGAACGCCCCGTGCGCCGCCGCCGGCAGCGGTGTGTCGCATCGCTCGCACGCGGGCTTCATCACCAGCATCAGGCCGCCGCCTGCCGCACGGCGTCACAGATGCGGTCGACGACCTGTTCGACATGGCCCGCATCCTCGCCCTCAGCCATCACGCGGATCACCGGCTCGGTGCCCGATGCGCGCAGCACCAGCCGCCCGCGCCCGGCCAGCTCCGCCTCGACACCGGCCACCACGTCCTTGACCCGCGGATCGTCGAGCGGCTTGCCCCCGGCAAAGCGGACATTCTTGAGCAGTTGCGGCAGCGGATCGAAACGATGCAGCACCTCGCTGGCCGGTGCACCGGCGCGCTTGATCTCGGCCAGCACCTGCAACGCCGCGACCAGCCCATCGCCGGTCGTCGCATAGTCGGACAGGATGATATGCCCCGACTGTTCGCCACCGACATTATAGCCGGCGCTGCGCATCTTCTCGAGGACGTGGCGGTCGCCCACGGCGGTGCGCACCAGCCCCAGCCCCTGTGCCGCCAGATGCCGCTCCAGCCCCAGGTTCGACATGACCGTGGCGACCAGCCCGCCGCCCTTCAGCCGCCCGGCGCGTGCCCAGCTGGCGGCGATCGTCGCCATCAGCTGGTCGCCATCGATCACCTTGCCCGCTTCATCGACCACGATCAGCCGGTCGGCATCGCCGTCCAGCGCGATCCCGACCTGCGCGCCCGACGCGACGACGGTTTCCGACAGCGTCTGTGGCGCGGTCGATCCCACCCGGTCGTTAATGTTCTTGCCGTTCGGGGTCACGCCGATCGCGATGACCTCCGCGCCCAGCTCCCACAGTGCCGACGGCGCGACGTTGTACGCCGCGCCGTTCGCGCAATCGACGACCAGCTTCATGCCGTCGAGCCGCAGGTTTTCGGGAAAGGTCGACTTGGCGAAGTGGATATAGCGCCCGCGCGCATCCTCGATCCGGTTGGCGCGGCCGATGTCGCCCGGCGCCGACAGCTCGATCTCGCTGTCGATCAGTTCCTCGATCGCCAGTTCGTCGGCATCGGACAGCTTGTACCCGTCCGGCCCGAACAGCTTGATGCCATTGTCCTGATACGGGTTGTGGCTGGCGGAGATCATCACGCCCATGTCGGCGCGCATCGAATGGGTCAGCATCGCCACCGCCGGGGTCGGCAGCGGGCCAACCAGCACCACGTCCATGCCGACCGAGGTGAAGCCTGCGACCATCGCGTTTTCGAGCATATAGCCGGACAGGCGCGTGTCCTTGCCGATCACCACGCGGTGGCGGTGATCGCCCCGGCGAAAGTGCGCGCCCGCCGCCATGCCGATCCGCATCGCCATCTCGGCGGTCATCGGCTTGGTGTTGGTCAGGCCACGAATACCGTCGGTGCCGAAATATTTCCTTGCCATCGTCACATACGCCTTCAGGTTACGCGTTCGGTTGGCGGGGGTATTACCGCCACTTTATTAAAAGGGCGAGCATGTCGCAGGCGACACGAATTTTGGCGGGATTGGGTGCGGGGCTGGCGCTGGGGGTGGTGCTGGCGGGGCAATCGCCCGACACCGCCGTTTCGGGCATCGCCATCGCCGAACCGATCGGCACGGCGTGGCTCAATGCACTGCGCATGACGATTGTGCCGCTGGTCGTATCGCTGCTGATCACCGGCATCGCCCAGACGGCGGAGGCCGCGCGCGCCGGGCGGATCGCCACCCGCTCGCTGTTGCTGTTCATCGCGATCCTGTGGACGTCGTCGGCGCTAGGCGCGCTGTTCACGCTGACGCTGCTCGACCTGTTCCCGCTGGGCAATACGGCCGCCGAAGCATTGCGTTCGACCTTCGGCACCGCCGCCCCGGTCGACAAGGTGCCGCCGTTCACCGACTTCCTCGTCGCGATCGTACCGACCAATCCGGTATCGGCGGCGGCGAACGACCAGTTCCTGCCGCTGATCCTGTTCACGCTGGTCTTCGGCTTTGCCCTCACCCGGTTGCCGCAGGACAATCGCGGCGTGCTGGTACGGCTGTTCCAAGCGATTGCCGATACGATGCTGATCGTCATCAACTGGGTATTGTGGCTGGGACCGATCGGCGTGTTCGCGCTCGGCTATGTCGTCGGCGCGCGGGCAGGCACGGCGGCGTTCGGCGCGCTGATCCATTATGTGCTGGTGCTGATGAGCGTAGGCCTGGGCATCTGGCTGCTCGCCTATCCGCTGGCGCGGTTCGGCGGGCGGGTGCCGATCGGCCGGTTCCTGAAGGCGACCGCCCCGGCACAGGCGGTGGCGATCTCGACGCAAAGCTCGCTCGCCTCGCTCCCGGCGATGCTGAAGGGCGCGGGCGATGTCGGGGTGCCGGTGGCGACCTCGGGCGTGGTGCTGCCGATGGCGGTGGCGCTGTTCCGCGCGACCGGACCGGCGATGAATTTGGGCGTGGCGCTCTACGTCGCGCACGTATTCGGCGTGCCGCTAGGCGCGGGACAGATCGCGGCGGGCATCGCAGCGGGGGCGATCACGACGATGGGCGCGGCCAGCCTGCCGGGGCAGATCAGCTTCGTCTCCTCGATCGCGCCGATCGCGGTGGCGGTGGGCGTGCCGGTCGAACCGCTGGCGCTGCTGGTCGCGGTGGAAACACTGCCCGACATCGTCCGGACGCTGGGGAACGTCACGATGAACGTCGCGGTCACCGCGACCATCGGCGAACGCGTCGGCGGCTCGGCGACCAGCGAGGCGGATGTAATTCTGCGCGACGCCTAGCTCCTCCCCGGCACGGGGAGGGGGACCGCCGCGCAGCGGTGGTGGAGGGGGCGAGCCACGCGACGCAACGAAGCCGTATGCGGAAATCCCCCTCTACCAGCTTCGCTGGTCCCCCTCCCCGTGCCGGGGAGGAGCTGATCACCGCATCAGCACCAGCTCTTCGGCCATCGTCGGATGCAGCGCGACCGTCTGGTCGAACTGGTCCTTGGTCAGCCCGGCCTTCACCGCGATCGCCGCCGCCTGCAGGATTTCCGGCGCGTCCGGCCCGATCATGTGCAGCCCCACGATCCGCCCGGTCGTCTCCTCGCAGATCATCTTGTACAGCGCGCGCTCGTTGCGTCCGGCCAGCACGTTCTTCATTGGGCGGAAGTCGGACAGGTACACCTTGACCGACCCCAGCTTGGTCTTCGCCTCGCCCTCGGTCATGCCGACGCCGGCCATCGGCGGATGGCTGAACACCGCGCTCGGGATGCAGTCGTAATCGACCGCCACGTCCTTGCCGCCATAGGTCCGGTCGGCGAACGCCTGCCCCTCGCGGATCGCGACCGGAGTCAGCTGCACCCGGTTGGTGACGTCGCCCACCGCAAAGATCGACGGGCAGGTCGACTGCGCCTTGTCATCGACCTTGACCGCGCCCTTGTCGTCCAGCGCGACGCCGGCGCTCTCCAGCCCCAGCCCGTCGGTATTGGGCACGCGGCCGGTGGCGAACATCACCATGTCGACCGTCACCGGCTCATGCCCCGACATCTTGACCGTCAGGCAGCCGTCCGCGCCCTTCTCGATTCCCTCGAACTCGGCATGGAAGCGGAACTCGATGCCCTTGGTCATCGAAATCTGCAGCAGCCGGTCGCGGATCGATTCGTCATAGCCGCGCAGGATCACGTCGGTGCGGTTGATCAGGATGACATGCGCGCCGAACTGGTGGAACACCCCGGCGAACTCATTGGCGATATAGCCCGCGCCCGCGATCAGGATGCGCTTGGGGATCGCGTCGAGATGAAACGCCTCGTTCGAGGTGATGCCATGTTCCGCGCCGGGGCACGACGGCACCGCCGGTTTGGCTCCAACCGCGACCAGGATGCGTTCGGCCGTCAGCTCGCGCCCGCTCGCAAGCTTCACCGAATGCGGGCCGGTCACGACCGCGCGTTCGGGAATGATCTCGACCCCATGGTTTTCCAGCGTGCTGGTATAGGCGCCGTTGATCCGGTCGACCTCGCTCAGCACATTGTCGCGCAGCCGTTTCCAGCTGAAATCGCACTGCGCCGGCACGTCCCAGCCGAACGCATTCGCATCGCGCAGGTCCTCGGCGAAATGCGCGCCGTACACCAGCAGCTTCTTCGGCACGCAGCCGCGGATGACGCAGGTCCCGCCGACGCGATACTCTTCCGCCACCGCCACCTTCGCGCCATGCGCCGCGGAGACGCGGGCGGCGCGGGTGCCGCCCGATCCCGCGCCGATGACGAAGAGGTCGTAGTCGTAATCGCTCATGCAAGTCCTGCCCGTGCCAGAAGGTCGTTGGTCGACGCATCGAACGTCTGACCGCCCGCATCGGCTGCCTTCGCCATTTCTTTTCCAAGCTCCACGCCGAACTGGTCGAACGGATTGATCCCCAACAGCGCCGCGTTCACGAACACCCGCGCCTCGTAGAAGGCGATCAGCGCGCCCAGCGTCCGGGGGTCGAGGTCCTGCAACAGGATCGTCGACGACGGCCGGTCGCCGGCATAGGCCCGCGCCGGATCGGCGTTCGCCTTCCCCGCCATCAGCGCCGCCCCCTGCGCAAAGGCATTGAGCAGCAGCTGCCGGTGATGCGCCGGGTCGAGCGTATCGCCCGCCTCGACCACCGCGACGAATTCCAGCGGCACGATCCGCGTTCCCTGGTGCAACAGCTGGAACACCGCGTGCTGCGCATCGGTGCCCACCCCGCCCCAGGTGATCGCCGCCGAATTGCGCCCCAGCGGCTCGCCCGCCGCCGTCACCGACTTGCCGTTCGATTCCATCTCCAGCTGCTGGAGATAGGACGGCAGCAGCCGCAGCCGCTCGTCATAGGCGAAGGTCGCCCGCGTCTCACACCCGCGCACCTGGGAATAATACAGGTCGGCAAAGGCCGCCAGCACCGGCGCGTTCTTCGCCGGTTCGGTCAGGCGGAAGTGGCGGTCCATCTCGGCCGCGCCCTCCAGCAGTTCCTCATAGGCCTGGAAGCCCAGTGCCAGCGCGAACGGGAACCCCAGCGTCGACCACAGCGAGTAGCGCCCGCCGACCGACTCGGCGAACGGCAGCACGCGGGTCTCGTCGACGCCCCATTCCACCGCCTTGTCCGGCGACGCGGTCAGCGCGATCACCCGGCCGAACGGGTCCTCGGCCCCGCCCTCGCGCATCCATGCCATCGCCGATTCGGCGTTCAGCATCGTCTCGGTCGTGGAGAAGGTCTTGGACGCGACGACCAGCAGCGTCGCGGCCGGATCGAAGCCCTTCACCGCCTCTTCCATCGCCACGCCGTCGACGTTCGACACGATCGCCACGTCGTACTTGTCCTCGTCACGGCCCAGCGCGTCGAAGATCAGGTCGGGGCCGAGCGCCGACCCGCCGATGCCGACGTGCAGGATGTGCCGGACGGGGCCGAACGCCTCCGCCTCGATCGCGTCGATCACCTGCCGCATCCGCGACTGGAACGCGCGCGCCTGCGCCACGTCGTCCGGATTGCCCTCGCCGCGTTCGGCGGTGTGCGTCGCCGCGCGGCCCTCGGTCACATTGACCACCGCGCCCGAAAACAGCGCATCGCGCTTGGCGGCCAGCTCCATCGTGGTGGCAAGGCCGGTGAACGCCGCGATCGCGGCATCGTCGAGATGCGTCTTGGCGAAATCGAAATGCACCCCCGCGACATCGACGGTCAGCTTGCCCAGCCGGTCGGGATCGTTCGCGAACAATTCGGTAAGCTTCGAGCTGCCAAGCCCCTCGATCGCGGACCAGTCCTGCATCGCCATATCGTCCCTCGTGCTGTCGTCGGTTAGGATGAGGTTGCCCTAGAGCGGGGACCGGGGGGAGGTCCACTGTCTTCTAATGCGCTCCCCTCAAACGTCATGCCAGCGCAGGTTGGCATCTCCCTCCGCATCACGATACACCTGCCTGATGCGCGGGGGCTGGACCTACATCATGGCGAACCGTCCGTTCGGCATGACCTATGTCGGGGTGACCTCCAACCTTGCCGCGCGGGTCTGGCAACACCGGCGGGACGAAGGTTCGGCATATTGCCGGAAATACGGGATCAGGACGCTGGTGCTTGCCGAACAGCATGAAGACATCGAAACCGCGATCCGGCGGGAGAAGGCGTTGAAGGCCGATTGGAAACACCGCCTGATTACCGAGTCCAACCCGGAATGGCGGGATTTGTTCGACGACATCGTTTGAGCCGAAAGAGACCCCAGCCTTCGCTGGGGTGACGATATTTGGATAATCCAGCCACAAACGTCACCCCAGCGCAGGCTGAGGTCTCCCTGTGGAACCCGCAACACCCGCCCCACAGAGGCTCCAGCCTTCGCTGGAGCGACGCAGTTAGCGATGAAGAGAAGGCCTCGAACCCCTACCCGCTTGACGCCTCGCCCCGGCGCACGCATGGCACAGTCCATGGCTCTCGACCCCGTCCCGGCTGCTTCCACGCCGACTCCGCCCGCGCCCGCCCCCAAGCCGAAGCGTTCGGAAGGGGCGGACCTGATGGTCTTCCTGCTGAAGCTGGCCATCGTGGTGTTCATCATCCGGTCGTTCCTGTTCTCGCCCTTCTCGATCCCGTCGGGGTCGATGCAGCCGCGGCTGATGATCGGTGACTATCTGTTCATCACCAAATGGAACTACGGCTATTCGCGCTACTCGCTGCCATGGGGCATCCCGCTAATCCCCGGCCGCATCTTTCCACGTACGCCCGCGCGCGGTGACGTGGTGGTGTTCAAGGCGCCGCCGACCGCCAAGCAGGACTATATCAAGCGCGTGATCGGCATCCCCGGCGACACGGTGCAGATGCGCGGCGGACAGCTGTTCCTGAACGGCAAGGCGATCCCGAAGCAGCGCGTCGCCGACTGGATCGCGCCGGTGTCGCCCAACACCGACTGCGACTATGCCTTCCAGAAGGTCGTCGCGCAGAAGCCGGTCTGCGCCTATCCGCAGTTCCGCGAGACGCTGCCCAACGGCAAGAGCTACAACGTCCTCGACCTCGGCACGACCGAGGCGGACGATACCGGCGTGTTCACCGTGCCCGCCGGCCACGCCTTCCTGATGGGCGACAATCGCGACGACAGCGCCGACAGCCGCTTCCCGGCTCGCGAAGGCGGCGGCATCGGCATCGTTCCGCTGGAGAATATCGAGGGCAAGGCCGTCGTGAACTTCTTCTCGACCGACGGCTCGGCGCAGTGGCTGCTGCCATGGACCTGGGTGTCGGCGGCACGCTGGAACCGGATCGGGGAAGGCTTCTGAGCGACGCACTCCACGGCTGGGTCGCGCAGGCACTGGGCCGCGCCCCGACCCGGATCGACGATTACGCCCGCGCGCTGACCCATGGCAGCACCGCCCGCGCGACCTATGAGCGGCTCGAATTCCTCGGCGACCGCGTGCTGGGCCTTGCCGTCGCGGAATGGCTCTATGATCGCTTTCCGGCGGAGAGCGAGGGCGCGCTGTCGAAGCGGTTCAACGCGCTGGTGACCGGTGCCGTCTGCGCGGAAATTGCGCGCGGAATCGGCGTGGTGCCGCATCTGAAGCTCGGCAAGCAGGCGCGCGACGATGGCGCGGGCGACAGCGACAATGTGCTGGGCGACGTGATGGAGGCGCTGATCGGCGCCTTCTACCTCGACCATGGCCATGACGCCGCGCGTACGCTCGTGCGGGACCTGTGGGGATCGCGGATCGACGCGCAGCTCCGCGTGCCGCGCCATCCTAAATCGGCGTTGCAGGAATGGGCCGCCGCCAACAACCGCCGCCCACCCGAATATGCCATCGTCGACAAGAGCGGCCCCGGCCACGCCCCGCGCTTCACCGTGCGCGTGACGATCGGCAAGCTGGCGGCGGCGGACGCCACCGGCACGTCGAAGCAGGAGGCGGAGACGCTGGCGGCGCAGGCATTGCTGACGCAGCTGGGCGGGTAGCGGTCGGTTCAAGTCGCCGCCTGCCCCGTTACCCTCTGCCCCACAACGTCGCCCCAGCGAAGGCTGGGGCCTCCCGCGGCTCCTGCGACGCCTTATGACCGGGACATCCCAGTCCTCGCTGGGGGTGTCCCCGTCATATCAACCGAACAACATTACCGCGCGCCGCCGCCGGTCTGCTGCGCGAACTCGGCCTTGGTGACGTTCAGCACCAGTTTGCCGCGAACCTTGCCGAACACGTCCGCCGGGACCATCGCCCGCGAACTGCCCACCAGCAGCTGCACGCCGTCCGGCTTCACCGCCTCGATCGTGCCGAGCGTCACGCCGGTCTTGTCGAACACCGACGCGCCGACGGTCAGGTCGGCGGCGGTCGCCGCGACGATCGTCTTGGAACTGCGGCGCGAGGCGCGGGCGTCGACCGTCGTGCCGGCTTCGTCGCGAATCCTGTCGAGCGCGAATTGCTGGTCGCGGTCGTTGGAGACGCTGTGCGTCGTGTCCTCGGAATTGGGCGAGCTGCTCGGTGCGCCGCCCACCGGGGCAACCTGCGCCTGTGCACTGCCCGCACCCAGCAGCAACGCTGCCATCGCCAACGCGAACTTCGCCGTCATCCATCCCTCCACGTCATATCGTTGTTTACGCTAACACTAACGGGACGGACGGCGCCTCGCAAAGGTTTCCGTTGTTACCGACCGCCCAGCACCCGCAACTCTATCCGCCACCACCCGATCGCCCACAGCGCGCCGAACAGCCATCCGGCCAGCACGTCGCTCGGCCAGTGCACGCCCAGATAGACCCGGCTGACCCCGATCGCGACGACCAGCGACGCCGCGGCCGCCATCGCAAAGCCGCGCGCGGCGCCCTGGCGCAGCAGCGGCCAGGCGAGCGTCGCCAGCGTGAGGTAGACGATCGCCGAATTGGCGGCATGGCCGCTGGGGAAGCTGTTCGACGTCTCCGCCATCAGATGCGGGACCAGGTCGGGGCGCGTGCGGGCGATCACCTGCTTGAACAGGGCATTGGCCCAGCTGCCGCTGGCACAGGCCGCCGCGACCAGCGCCCCCGTCCGCCACCGCCCGGTACTGGCCAGCAACAGCGCGACGAAGGCAACGACCAGCGTCAATACCGTGGTACTGCCAAGCGCGGTGATGTCGCGCACCATCGACGTGAACTTCTCCGACGCGACCGGCGCGCCGTCGGCCCCGCGCAATGCCAGCAACAACCGCCGGTCGAACGCGAAACTGCTCCCCTGCGCCACCCGGTCGGCCAGGATGAACAGCGCGAGCAGGACGAACCCGGCGGCGGCGATGCCGATGATGCTCCATGGCACACGACGGGACGGGCGAAGTTCGGGACGAAGTGTGTCGTTCATGTCTGCCGCAACGTCGGAGGGGGATAAGGTGCTGCGCGAGAACCATAGCAGGAGTGCGATGCATGAAGAAGCTGATCCCCCTCGTGGCGCTGGGCGCGCTGGCGCTGTCGGCGTGCGGCGACCAGAAGACCGGCTCGACCACCCTGACCAGCAATTCTGCGACTGGTGAGGTCGTGTCCTCCGAAACCGGATCTGGCGCGGAAACGCCGAAGCTGGAGCCGGGCAAGTGGGAAGTCCGCACGCAGGTCAGCGACCTGAAGATGGCGAACATGCCCGCCGGAATGCCCGCCAACCCGCCGGCACAGACCAACAGCGTCTGCATCACGCCCGAACAGGCGGCCAAGGGGCCTGAGGAAATGATGAAGCAGTCGGGCGCGGATTGCACCGTCACCAGCAACAGCTTCGCCGGCGGCAAGATCGAGAGCGAGGTCAGCTGCAAGCTGCCCGGCGACACGCAGATGACGGGCAAGACGACCGGCACCTTCACCCCGACCAGCTTCACGACCGATCAGCAGATGGCGATGACCGGCAAGACGACAATGTCGCAAAAGGTCCATGTCGAGGGCAAGCGCATCGGCGACTGCGACGCCAAGTAACGGCGAACGCTGATGAATCCCGGCGGTGCGGATGTGGTGAGCCCGTCGGGATTCGAACCCGAGACCTACAGATTAAAAGTCCGTTGCTCTACCAACTGAGCTACGGGCCCACGAAGCCCCCGCCCCTAATCCCGTGGGCGGGCGCGGTCAACCAGTTGGTGCAGCTGGCGGATCGTGCGGCCCGACACCGGATCGCGCCAGTCGGGTGCGACGTTCCGGAGCGGGCGCAGGACGAACGGCCGCTCGCGAAACGCGAGATGCGGCACGCACAGGCCGGGGCTGTGCCAGCTGCCCCCCGACCACAGGATGATGTCGAGGTCGATGACCCGCGATCCCCAACGCCGCCCGCGCCGCCGACCGAAGCTGCGCTCGATTGCCTTCAATTGCGCGAGCATAGCGGGCGGCGACAGCGACGTATCCAACAACAGCACGCTATTGGCATAGCGGCGGAGCGACGGCCCCAGCGGCGCGCTGGCAATGATCGGTGCCACCGCGCGTACCCCGTCCAGTGCGGCGATGGCGGCGCGCACCTCCGCCACCGGGCCACCGTGCCGGCCCCATCGGTTCGAACCGAGTGCAATCGCATAGGTTGAGGTCGTCATCGGCTGCGCCTATCGGCTGAGGATGGAAATCGCTACCCCCACCGCCACCGCCGCCGATCCCTCACCCGATTGCACGCTGTGCCCGCGCCTCGTCGAACTGCGCGAAAGCCTGCGCGTCGAGCATCCGACATGGTGGAATGCCCCGGTCCCGCCGCTGGCCGATGCCGATCCGTGGCTGGCGATCGTCGGCCTTGCCCCCGGCCTGCAGGGCGCCAACCGCACCGGCCGCTCCTTTACCGGCGACCGGTCCGGGCCGCTCTTCTGGGATACGCTGGTCAACGCCGGCCTCGCGGAAGGTGCCTATACCGGCAAGGTCGGCGACGCACCGGTTCCGAAGGGGATCGCCATCGTCAACGCCGTCCGCTGCCTGCCGCCCGAGAACAAGCCGACGCCGGAAGAAATCCGCACCTGCCGCCCATTCCTCGATGCCGACCTGTCGGCGATGCCGTCGCTGCGGGTCGTCGTCGCGCTGGGCGCGATCGCGCACCAGTCGGCGGTAAAGGCGCTCGGCGGCCGCTTGCCCAAGGCGCGGTTCGCGCATCTGGCGGAGCATCGGATGCCCAGCGGGATCGTGCTGGTCGATAGCTATCACTGCTCGCGCTACAACCAGAATACCGGGCGGTTGACGCCCGAGATGTTCGCCGCGGTGTTCGCCCGCGCCATCGAACTGGGCGGGGCCGGCTGAATCCGCTTGTACCGCGCCACCACCGCGATAGCCTGCGCCGAAGACCTTGGGGGAATATCAGATGTATCGTCGCCACTTCGTCGCGCTGATGGCGCTCGCGCCGCTCGCCGGCAGCTTTCCGGCGCTGGCGCAGAGCGGGGCGACGGGCGATTTCGCGCGGCTGTCGAAACGCTATCTCGACGGCATGGCGCGGCTGCATCCGGGCTATGCCACCGCGCTCGGCAACCATAGCTATGACGATCAGGTCGAGGATCTGTCCGCCGCCGGGCGCGAGCGCGATGCCGCGTTCCTGCGCGCGACGCTGAGCGAACTGGAGGCGATCCCGCGCGCATCGCTGTCACGCGACGATCAGGTCGATGCCGCGCTGCTCGACAACGAATTGCGCTATCAGCTGTGGACGCTGGAGGTGCTGCAACCCTTTGCCTGGGACCCGCAGGGGGCGGCGGGCACCATTTCGGGCGGGCTGTACGCGCTGGCCGCGCGCGACTTCGCGCCATGGCCGCAGCGGCTGCGGTCGGCGACGAAGCGGATGGAACAGGTGCCCGCGATGTTCGCCCAGATGCGCGAAAGCATCGTGCCCGTACGCGTGCCGGCGATCTATGCGACCACCGTCGCCCGGCAGAATGCCGGGGTCCTGCAGATCGTCGACACGATGCTGGCGCCGCACCGCGCGACGCTGGGCCGCGCCGATCGCGCCCGGTTCGACCGCGCGGTCGCGACGCTGAAGGCCGCGACCGCCGAGCAGCAACGCTGGCTCGACACGGTGCTGGTCCCGGCGGCCAAGGGCGATTTCCGGCTCAGCCCGGAGTTGTACGACCAGAAGGTGAAGTTCGCCCTCCTCTCCCCTCTGTCGCGGACCGAGATCAAGGCGCGCGCCGTCCGCGTCGCTGCGGACACGCGGGCGGAAATGTACGGCCTTGCCCGCATGGTCCTGCGCGGCCGCCCGAAGGCGCCGCCGACCCCGGCCAGGCCGACCCCCGCCCAGCAGCAAACGGCGATCGAGGCGGCGCTGGAGATGAGCTACGCCCGCCGGCCGACCCGGTCGCAGGTAATGACCAAGGCGCGATCAACGCTGGAGCAGGCAACCGCCTTCGTTCGCGAAAAGAAGCTGGTCCGCGTGCCGACCACCCCGGTCCAGATCATCGAGATGCCGAAGTTCCAACAGGGGGTCGCGGTCGCCTATTGCGACAGCCCCGGCCCGCTCGAAAAGAATCTCGGCACCTTCTATGCCGTGTCGCCGATCCCGGCGGACTGGACCGAGGCGCAGACGACCTCGTTCCTGCGCGAATATAACGATTATATGATCCACGACCTGTCGATCCACGAGGCGATGCCGGGCCATTACCTACAGATCGCACACAGCAACGAGAACAAGTCGGTGCTACGCGCGGTGCTGTCGTCGGGGCCGTTCGTCGAAGGCTGGGCGGTCTATGCCGAGGGGATGATGGCCGATGCCGATTATCTGGACGGCGATCCCCTGTTCAAGCTGACCGTGCTCAAAATGCGGATGCGGTCGATCACCAACACGCTGCTCGACATCGGAATTCATACCGAGGGCCTGACCGAGGCGCAGGCGATGAAGCTGATGATGCAAGGCGCGTTCCAGCAGGAGCGCGAGGCGGCGGGCAAATGGACCCGTGCCCGGTTGGGCTCGACGCAGCTGCTCAGCTATTTCGTCGGCTATAGCGAGCATATGGACATGCGCCGGGAAGCGCAGCGCCGGTCGGGCGCGAAGTTCGACCTGATGCGCTACAACGACGCCGCGATCTCGCACGGATCGCCGCCGGTGCGGTTCGTGCGCGCGCTGATGTTCGGCGAAGCGATCGCGTGACGCAGATCCTCCCCGCTTCGCGGGGAGGGGGACCGCCGCGAAGCGGGGGTGGAGGGGGCGGTCCACGCAACGCAACCGTGGCGTATGCCGACACCCCCCTCCACCAGCTGCGCTGGTCCCCCTCCCCGCAAAACGGGGAGGAATTACCGTACCGCGAACGCCGCGCGATATTCCGGCTTCACCGCGCGCAGTACCGCCGGGGTGACCGGCAAGGTGACCTCATACTGCCCCTCGGCATACGAGCCGGCGACATATTGGTCGGCGATCAACCCGATGCGATCGAACGCCTTGCCGGTCGACGATCCCAGCAGCACGGTCAGGTCCTTGACGCCCGGACACTGGCCAAAAATATCGTTGGTATCGGACGTAGACCCCAGTCGTCGCACCCGCTCGCGCTTCAACCAGTCGCACCACGGCTTGCGCACCGCCGCGTCCAGCCCGGCGACCGACACGAACACCGCCTTGGGATCGAGCCGCTTGCCCGCGCGCCTGTCCCACAACAGCCCGCCCGATCCGGTCGAACCATGCGCCCCGCCCGAATAGCCATAGGTCGATACCGACAGGCTCAGGAAGCGCGGGGTATCCGCCACGACCTGCCATTCCTTCGACGCATCATATTTGCGGAAGGGCGATCCGTCGCGCTTCGTCTCGCGTCGGAAAGCGGCCGCCTCGCCCGCGATCTTGGCGCGCAGCTTCGCCTTGTCGGCGTCGAGCCATGCCTTGAGTGGCGCGATGCGCGCGGCCTGGGGCGGATAGCGATAGGCGAAGTCGTAATCGGCCGACGTCCGCGGCGCCTGCGCCAGCACCGTCTGCGCCAGCCCGATCGCCAGCACCACGCCCATCATCGTCCGTCGCATCATCCGTACAGCCTCCCGTTCGGCAACCCTGCCGTCGGGCGGCTGTACGCGCGATGACCGGCGGGTCAGTCGGCGAACAGCAGCACCGGCGTTTCGATCAGCCGCTTCAATGCCTGAACATAGCTGGCGGCGTCATGGCCGTCGACGACGCGGTGGTCGCAGCTGATCGACAGGTTCATCAGCTTGGCCTTCACGATCTCCTCGCCACCGCCCGGCCGCGCGCGGAACACCGGGCGCTCGACGATGCGGTTCGGGCCGATGATCGCGACTTCGGGGCGGTTGATGACCGGCGTGGTGGCGATCCCGCCCAGCGGCCCCAGCGAGGTGACGGTGATGGTGCCGCCTGACAGTTCCTCCGACTTCGCCTTGCCGGTGCGCGCGGCATCCGCCAGCCGCACGATCTCGGTCGCGAGCTGCCACGGGTTCAGGTCCTGCGCATCGCGGATGACAGGCACCATCAGCCCGGCATCGGTCTGCGCCGCCATACCGAGATGCACCCGACCGAAGCGGGTCACGACACCCGCCTCGTCGTCATAGCGCGCGTTCAGCATCGGGAAGTCGGGCAACGTGCGACAGATCGCGACGATCAGCAGCGGCAGCATGGTCAGCTTCGGCCGCTGCCCGCGCGCGGCATTCAGGTCGGCGCGCATCGCCTCCAGCGCCGTCACGTCGATTTCCTCGACATAGGTGAAGTGCGGGATGTGGCGCTTGGCCGCCGCCATATTCTCGGCGATGCGGCGGCGCATGCCGATGACCTTGACGGTTTCGTCGGCACGGGCGCGCGACGCGTTCGGGGCGTGATAGCCCTGCGCTCCGCCGTAGCGGAGATATGCGTCGAGATCGGCGTGGCGGATGTGCGGGCCGTCATGGTTGACGGCGGACAGGTCGATGCCAAGGTCGGCCGCACGAGCGCGGACGGCGGGAGAAGCCAAGACTCCTCCCCGTTCACGGGGAGGGGGACCGTCCGGCGCAGCCGGATGGTGGAGGGGGGTAGCCTCCTGCGGGATAGCTGGGGGAGTTGCGTCCGGCTGCACGCCCCCTCCACCAGCCTGCGGCTGGTCCCCCTCCCCGTGCCGGGGAGGATTTGCGACCTCTTCTTCCCCCGGATTCTCCGCTTCGACCCGCTCCGGCTCAACCGGCTGCGTGACCTCGGCCTCAGTCTCGATCACCACCAGCGTCGCGCCGATCGCTACCTGGTCGCCCGGTTCGCCCGCCAGTTCGACGACGGTGCCCGCGACCGGGCTTTCCATTTCGACCGTCGCCTTGTCGGTCATCATGTCGGCGAGGCGGCCATCTTCCTCGACGCGGTCGCCGATGGCCACATGCCACGCGACGATTTCGGCCTCGGAAATGCCTTCGCCGATGTCGGGCAGGCGGAAAGAGAAACGTGCCATGGCGGTCAGTCCTGCATGATCTTCTTGAGCGCCTGTCCGATACGGACCGGCCCCGGGAAATACGCCCATTCGAGGCTGTGCGGATACGGCGTGTCGAAGCCGGTCACGCGCTCGATCGGCGCTTCGAGATGGTGGAAACAGCGTTCCTGTACCAGCGCCGACAGCTCGGCACCGAAGCCCCCCGTCCGCGTCGCCTCGTGCACGATCATGCAGCGCCCGGTCTTCTTCACCGACGCCTCGATCGCGTCGATGTCGAGCGGGACGAGGGTGCGCAGGTCGAGGATTTCGGCGTCGATCCCGGCGGCTTCGACGGTCGCCTGCGCGACATGGACCATCGTGCCATAGGCGAGGATGGTCAGGTCGCCGCCTTCGCGCACGACCTTCGCCTTGCCCAGCTCGATCCGGTAATAGCCTTCGGGCACTTCGCCGCCGGCGTGCTTCGACCAGTTCTGCGCCGGCTTGTCCCAATTGCCGTCGAACGGGCCGTTATAGATGCGCTTGGGTTCGAAGAAGAGGACGGGGTCATTGTCCTCGATCGCCGCGATCAGCAGGCCCTTGGCATCATAGGGCGTCGACGGGATCACCGTCTTGATGCCGCTGACATGGGTGAAGATACCCTCCGGCGACTGGCTGTGCGTCTGCCCGCCGAAGATACCGCCGCCGAACGGCGAGCGCACCGTGATCGGCGCGGTGAAGTCGCCTGCCGAGCGATAGCGCAGCCGTGCCGCCTCGCTGACCAGCTGGTCGAGCGCGGGATAGATGTAATCGGCGAACTGGATTTCGGGCACGGGGCGCAGACCGTACGCCCCCATGCCGACCGCGACGCCGATGATGCCACATTCGGTGATCGGCGTGTCGAACACACGGGTCTTGCCATATTTCGACTGAAGCCCGGCGGTCGCGCGGAACACGCCGCCGAAATAGCCGACATCCTCGCCCATCACGATCACGCCCGGGTCGCGGTCCATCACCACGTCCATCGCGGAATTGATCGCCTGGATCATGTTCATCCGCGCCATGTCAGTGGCCCTCCTTGCGCGCCCAGGGTCGGCCGGAGGCTTCCTCCTCGGCCATCATCTGCGCCTGTTGCTCGCGCAGGTGCCACGGCATCTCCTCGAACACGCCGTCGAACAGCGTGTCGAGCGGCTGGTGCAGGCCGTGGCCGAGAATGCCGTTGGCCTCCGCCGCCTTCTGCGTGGCGCGGACTTGTTCGGCGACCTCGCGGTCCATCGCCGCGTGGCGTTCGTCGTCCCACTCACCCAGCGCGATCAGATGCGCCTTCAACCGCGCGATCGGATCGCCCAGCGGCCATGCCGTCGGCTCGCCCGCCGAGCGATATTGCGTCGGATCGTCCGACGTCGAATGCCCCTCGGCGCGATAGGTGAAATGTTCGATCAGCGTCGGCCCCTGATTGGTGCGCGCGCGCTCGGCGGCCCAGGCGGTGGCGGCATAGACCGCCAGCGCGTCATTGCCGTCGACCCGCAGCCCGGCGATGCCATAGCCGATCGCGCGCGCGGCAAAGGTCGTCGCCTCTGCGCCTGCGAACCCGGAAAAGCTGCTGATCGCCCACTGGTTGTTGACGACGTTAAAGATCACCGGCGCGCGATAGACGGTGGCGAAGGTCAGCGCGGAGTGGAAGTCACCCTCGGCCGTGCTCCCCTCCCCGCACCACGTCGCCGCGATCCGGGTATCGCCCTTCGACGCCGATGCCATCGCCCAGCCCACCGCCTGCGGATATTGCGTGGTCAGGTTGCCGGAGATCGAGAAGAAGCCGAAGTCCTTCGACGAATACATGATCGGCAGCTGCTTGCCCTGCAACTTGTCGCCGCTGTTCGAATAGATCTGGTTCATCATCTCGATCAGCGGATAGTCGCGCGTGATCAGGATGCCCTGCTGACGATAGCTGGGGAAGGTCATGTCGTCGCGGTCCAGCGCCATGGTGCCGGCAACCGCGATCGCCTCTTCGCCGGTGCATTTCATGTAGAAGCTGGTCTTGCCCTGCCGCTGGGCGCGGAACATGCGTTCGTCGAACGCGCGCACCGTCGCCATCTTCAGCAGCATCCGCCGCAGCATGTCGGGGTCGAGCCGCGGGTTCCACGGGCCGACCGCTTGGGCCCCTTCGTCCAGCACCCGGACCAGCGTGTAGCTGAGGTCGTGGAAGCTGTCGGGCGCGGCGGCGGTGGCGGGCCGCGCCTGCGCACCGGCCGGCGGCACGGCGACATCGGCGAAGTCCACCGCGTCGCCGGGACGGAATTTGGGTTCGGGCACGTGCAGCGTCAGGCGCGGCAGATTCGTGCGGCTATCGCCGGTCATGCACTCTCCATGTCCGCTGCGCTACCCAGACGGGCACGCAGACTCGTTACAAACGCTTGTTATATAATTTCAACGCGCTTGGCGAGAGGCTGGTAGCAATTGTTACGGGTTTCCCCCGGCATTGACCGGGGGAAATCCGTCAGTTCGTCGGAAAACCGCGCCGCTTGAACAATGCGGTCACATCGGGGTCACGACCCCGGAACGCACGATAGGCGTCCTTGCGATCCGTCTCGTTGCCGGTCGACAGCAAGGTCTCGCGGAACCGGTCCGCCGTTGCCTTGTCCCACACATTGCCCGTGGCCACGAACGCGGCCCAGGTATCGGCGTCCATCGTTTCCGACCAAAGATAGGAATAATAGCCGGCCGAATAGGCGTCGGAGGAGAACAGGTGATTGAACTGCGGCAGGCGGTGCCGCATCACGATCTCCTTCGGCATACCCAGCTTCGCCAGCGTATCGCGTTCGAACCCGGCGACATCGGTCACCGGCGTCTCGCGGTCGTGCAGTTCCATGTCGACGATCGCCGAGGACAGATATTCGACCGTGTCGAATCCCTGGTTGAACGTCGACGACTTCTCGATCTTGTCGACCAGCGCCTGCGGCATCGGCTGGCCGGTCTGGTAATGCTTGGCATAGCGGTCCAGCACGTCGCGGGTCAGCAGCCAGTTCTCGTTCACCTGGCTCGGATATTCCACGAAGTCGCGCGGCGTGCCGGCAAGCCCCGGATAGGTCACGTCCTGCAGCAGCGAATGGATCGCGTGGCCGAATTCGTGGAACAGCGTCGAGGCATCGTCGAGGCTGATCAGCGTGGGTTGCCCGGCCGCGCCCTTCACGAAATTATTGTTGTTCGACGCCAGCACATTCGTCTCGCCGCCCAGCTTCTGCTGCCCGCGATAGCGCGTCGCCCATGCGCCCGACCGCTTGCCCGACCGCGCGAAATTGTCGAGGTAGAACACCCCGACGTTCCGCCCGGTCTTCGCGTCGGTCACGACGAAGGTGCGGACATTTTTCTCGAACACCGGAATCTGCCCGGTATTCTCGGTGAATTTCAGGTCGTAGAGGCGGCCGGCGGCATAGAAGGCCGCCTGCACGATGTTGTCGAGCTGCAGATACGGCTTCACCTCGCTCTCATCGAGGTCGTATTTCGCCTTGCGGACCTTCTCCGCGTAGAAGCGATAATCCCATGGCTCGATGGTGATGGTCGCGCCGTCCTTGCGCGCCAGCGCCTGCATGTCCGCGACTTCCTCGCGCACCCGCGCCACGGCGGCGGGCCATACGCGCATCATCAGCGCCTTCGCATTGGCGGGCGTTTCCGCCATCGTGTCGTCCATCCGCAGATAGGCATGGTTGCGGAAGCCGAGCAGCTTCGCGCGCTCCAGCCGCAGTTTCAGGATGGTGGCGATCGTCGCCTTGGTATCGTTGGCGTTGCCATTGTCGCCGCGCATGACGAACGCCCGCCACACCTTTTCCCGCAAACTACGGTCGGTGGCATAGGTCAGCACCGGTGCGACCGACGACCGTGTGTTGACGATCGCCCATTTTCCCGAAAGGCCGCGCTCGTCCGCCGCCGCCTTCAGCGACGCGACGAAGCTGTCGGGCAGGCCCGCAAGCTGCTTCGCATCGTCGACGACGATCCACGTCTCTTCATCCGCCAGCACCTTCTGGCTGAAGTCGTTATAGGCGACCGACAATTGCTGGTTCAGGCCGGTGACCTGCTGGCGCTGCGCATCGGTCAGCAGGCTGCCGCGCCGGACGAAGCTGCGATAGGTCCGCTCCAGCAGGCGCAGTTGCTGCGGGTTGAGGTTCTGCTTTGTGCGGGTGTCGTACGCCGCCTTGACCCGTGCGAACAGTTTCGGATCGAGGAACAGTTCGTCGTTGAATGCCGACAGCTTCGGCGACCATTCACGGTCGATCGCCTGCACGTCCTTGGTCGCGAGGTTGCTGGTATAGACGCCCCACATCGACCCGACCCGGTCCATCATGTCGCCGGCCAGTTGCAGCGGTTCTATGACCGTCTTGAACGTCGCGGGTCGCTTGTCATCGCGGATCGCGTGGATGTCGCGGCGCATTTCCGCCATCGCCACCGGGAAAGCGACCGGGAACATCGCCGGCGTCACCTTGTCCCACGGCGGCACCCCCTGATAGGGTCCAGGCCATTTCGCGGTCAGCGGGGTGGCATCGACGGCGGTGGCCGGCGCCTGCGGCATCGATGCGGCGTGCGCAACGGGAACGAACAGGGTGGTGGTGAGCAACGTGCCGATGCGCAGGATCATGCAACTATCCGTTTTGATAAGCTAATTCGTAACGAGGGTAACCATCGGGAGCCGCTTGGCAAGATCGGCGTTGATGCGGCAACGAAACGACACGGGGCTGCCATGAAGATCACTTCGCTGACCGAACTCGACCGCGTGCGCGACGAAGCGCGCAAACTGGTGACCAAGCGTGCGCTGGTATCCGCCGGGGCGTCGGCCGTGCCGGTGCCCGGTGCCGACCTCATCGTCGACGCCAATATCCTGACCAAGCTGCTACCCGACATCAGCAACCGGTTCGGGCTGGATGAGAAACAGGTGAACGCGCTGGAGCCGGATCGCGCCAAGCAGGTGCTGCTGATCGCCGCCAATCTGGGTAATGGCGTGATCGGCCGGTCGATCACCCGGCGGATCGTCACGATGCTGATCCGCAAGGTCGGTGCGCGCTATGCCAGCAAGTCGCTGTTACGCTTCGTACCGTTCGCCGGACAGATCGCGGCGGCCGGGATCAGCTTCGGTGCGATGAAGCTGGTCGGCAACTCGCATATCGACGATTGTTATGAGACGGTGCGCCGGACGCTGGCGTAGGCATAGCACTGTTTTCGTCATTCCCGCGAAGGCGGGAATCCATACACGCCGGCGTTTCGCAGGAAGGGCTACCGGATAGTATATGGATTCCCGCCTTCGCGGGAATGACGAAGCGAATGATTGTAATGCCCTACTCCGCCGGCACCAACTCGATCACATCCAGCAATGATTCAAACCGGGGATAAGGAAGCACGAGCCGCCACCGGCGCTCCCCTACCCGCTCCAGCACCCCTGCCATGTCGCGGTCTCTATCCTGGCCATATTGCAGCGCGGCCCGCTCGTCGCCCAGCAGCAGCGTGCCGAGAAAGACGGTGCGATCGCCATCGGGGAACAGCAGGCCGACCGGCCGCTGCGACCCGCTTTCCTTGTAGAAGCTGCGGACGCGGCCTTCGTCGCTGATCCGGCAGTCGAACGCCGGATAGGCGGTGAAGTCGCGCATCGCGCTGCCGGCACCGCCCAGCTTGAACACCCTGCAGTGATAGCGACCGGCCGGTGCCGCCGGTCCGGCCAGCGCCGCGTCGGGCACGAACAACGCGCCCTGCGCCGCGACCGCCGCCGGGTCGGCCGCCCGCGCACGGGGCAGCGCCGTCATCCACGCGTCTCGCCAGCGGCGCAGCCGGTCGCGATCGGCGGAGGTCGCCACGCGGCGCCAGTCGTCCGATCCCGCCGTCCGGGCGGTGGCCGGTGCCGTCGTGCCCGAGGACGCGACGCTGGCGCCGCCACAGGCGGTCGTCGCGCAACCGGCCAATACCGTCGCCAGCGATGCGAGGCGCATCATGCCGCGATCACGCCGCGATCCAGCCGCCATCGATCGACAGATTCGCACCCGTGATCGCCTTCGCTTCGTCGCGGCACAGGTACAGCGCGAGGCTGGCGACCTGTTCGGCGGTGACGAACTCCTTGGTCGGCTGCGCCGCCAGCAGGACGTCGTTCATCACCTGCTCGCGGGTCAGGCCGCGCGACGCCATCGTGTCGGGAATCTGCTTTTCGACCAGCGGCGTCCACACATAACCGGGCGAGATGCAGTTGGCGGTAATGCCGCAGGTAGCGACTTCCAGCGCGACCGTCTTGGTGAGACCCGCAAGGCCGTGCTTGGCGGTGACATAGGCCGACTTGTTGGGGCTGGCGACCAGGCTGTGCGCAGAGGCAGTGTTGATGATCCGGCCCCAGCCCGTCTTCTTCATATGCGGCACGGCGGCGCGGATCATGTGGAACGCCGACGACAGGTTGATCGCGATGATCGCGTCCCATTTGTCGATCGGGAACTCCTCGATCTTCGCGACATGCTGGATACCGGCATTGTTGACGATGATGTCGACCGATCCGAATTCGGCCGCTGCCTTGTCGACCATCGCCGCGATCTGGTCGGGCTTGGTCATGTCGGCAGGGTCGTAGCGTGCCTCGGCACCGCTGGCCTGCGCCAGCGCGGCGCGTTCGGTTTCGATCGCGGCTTCGTCGCCAAAGCCGTTGATGACGACATTTGCCCCCTCGGCCGCGAACGCCTTTGCGTAGGCCAGGCCGATACCCGACGTGGAGCCGGTGACGATCGCAGTCTTGCCCTTCAGGAACATCGATTATCCTTGGCGTTTGTGGAGATGATGGGTCAGGTCGAACGCGGCGGTCCGTCCGTCGAGGATGTTTTCGGCGACGACGCGGGCATTGGCCATCGTCTCGGCGATGGCGGCACGGCCAGCGGCCCAATGCTCCTCCATCGCGCGCGCCGAAAATTCGAAATCGCGCGCGCCGCCTTCCCAACGGTTCGCGCGGTAGATCAGGTGGACGAGGCTGAGCGGATGTTCGTCGGCCATCGATTCCAGCGCGCGGACATCGGCATCGTCGCGCAATTCGGCGGGCAGTTTGTCCACCAGCCGGCGGATCAGTTCGCGTTCCTGACGCAAGCGCAGCCGTTCGGCGGTCACCTGTCGCGTGCGGCTGGAAAAGCGGATTTCCTTTTCACGCGCCACCACGTCGCCGATCGTGCGCGGCAGGTCGGCCTCGGCGGAAAACAGGTCGACCTGAAACACCAGCATCGGATCGCGCTGATGGTCGAGGATATGGGTCAGCGGCGTGTTGCTGACCAAGCCCCCATCCCAATACCAGCGCCCGTCGATCTCGACCGGCGGCAGGCCCGGCGGCAGCGCGCCCGATGCCATGATGTGGCGTGCATCGATCCGTTCGCGCGCGCTGTCGAAATAGGCGAAATTGCCGCTTTCGATGTCGACCGCCCCGACCGACAGCCGCACCGGGCCGTCATTGACCCGGTCCCAGTCCACCAGCGTGTCCAGCGTCTCGCGCAGCGGTGTAGTGTCGTAATAGCTGAGCGCGCCGGGCGATCCGGGGGTTGCGAATTGCGGTGCCAGTCCACGTGGTCGGAAGAAGCCGGGCACCCCGGTCGCCAGCACGACGCCGGCCGACCATTCATGCACCCACTCGCGCACCCGGTCGTCGGGCAGGATCGGGAACCATGGCAGCACGCCGCCAGCGGTCTGCCAGAACTGGCGCAACCGTTCGATGCGGCGTTCGGGCGGGTTGCCGGCAAAGATCGCGGCGTTGATCGCACCGATCGAGATGCCGGCGACCCAGTCGATCTCGATCTGCGATTCGCCCAGCCGCTCGATCACGCCGGCCTGGTAACTGCCCAGCGCCCCGCCGCCCTGCAGCACCAGCGCCACGCAGTCAGGCAAGGGCAGTCCGGTAGGGGATTGTCGACGCAAACGGGGATCAGCTTCGGCCATCGTCGGTACTTTGCGCATTATACGAACCGGGTTCAACGCCCCTTCAACCGATTTCATCGCGGCAGGTTGCAACATCGTGACCGTTTCGCGCATTTCAGTACGCAGCTTCAACGATTGGACCGCCGCCCATGCGCCTCAACGATCTCGATCCCTCCAGCAATGTCGACGATCTTGGCCGTGGCGGCGGCGGGGGCGGCGGCGGGTTCAACCTGCTGGGGCTGCTGCCGCTGCTGCTCGGGCGTGGCCTGGGCTGCGGCACGATCGGGATCATCGCGATCATCGGCGTCGCCTTCCTGATGTTTTCGGGCGGCGGCGGACTGCTCGGCGGCGGGTCGCAGGCTCCGACCGCGCAGCAGGGTTCGGCGCAGAGCAACGTGCCGTGCGATACGGCGGAGGAACTGTTCGCCTGTCGCGTGCTGAAATCGACCGAGCAGGTCTGGGGCCAGATCTATGCCGACCAGGGCGCGCGCTATACGCCGCCGCGCCTGCGCTTCTACGAGCAGGGTGCGCAATCGGGCTGCGGCGCGGCGCAGTCGGCGATGGGGCCGTTCTATTGCCCGCCCGATCACGGCGTCTATCTCGACACCGGCTTCTTTCGCGAACTGTCGCAGAAATACGGCGCGAGCGGCGATTTCGCGCAGGCCTATGTCGTCGCGCATGAGGTCGGCCACCATATCCAGAACCTGACCGGACAGGCCGAAGCAGTCAGCCGCGCGCAGCAGACGCTGCCGACGGCACAGGGAAATGCCCAGTCGGTGCGGCTGGAACTGCAGGCCGATTGCTATGCCGGGGTGTGGGCCAAGCGTAGCGGCCGGATGGAGCCGGGCGACATCGAGGAAGGGCTGCGCGCCGCCGAGGCGATCGGCGACGACCGGCTGCAGGGCAATCGTGCCTCGCCAGAGAGCTTTACCCATGGCACGTCGGCACAGCGCGCCTATTGGCTCAAGCGCGGCTATGAAACGGGCGATCCCGCCCGGTGCGATACGTTTTCAGGGACGATTTGATGAGCGTTGCGTTTCGACGAGAGGATGACGACGAGCATAAGGAGCCGCGGTTCGAACTGCCCCTGCCCCCCGGCCCGAACCTGGTGACGCGGCGCGGGCTGGCAGCGATGGCGGCGCAGGTCGTGCGGCTGGAAGGCGAACTGGACGCGGCGGAGGGCGATGCCGAGCGGGTGACCGCGATCAAGCGCGACCTGCGCTATTGGCGGACGCGGCATTCGACGGCGGAGATTGCCCCTGCCCCGACCGACGAGGTCGCGTTCGGATCGCGCGTCACCTACACGTTGAACGGACAGCGCAAGACGATCGAGCTGGTCGGCAGCGACGAGGCCGATCCGGCGGCGGGGCGCATTCCCTTCACCGCGCCGCTCGCGCTGGCGATGACCGGGCTGATGGCGGGCGAGACCGCCGATTTCGGCGGGCGCAGCGACGCGATCGAGGTGATCGAGACCGGCCCGATCGAGCCATGACCCGCATCTTGGTCGACGCCGATGCCTGTCCGGTCAAGGACGAGGTCTACCGCGTCGCCGAACGGCACGGCGCCAGGGTATCGATCGTCAGCAACAGCCATTTCCGGGTGCCGGTGTTGCCATGGGTCGAGCGGATCGTCGTGTCGGACGGGTTCGACGCGGCGGACGACTGGATCGCGGACGCCGCCGGCGCGGACTGCGTGGTCGTGACCGCCGACATCCTGCTGGCGGATCGCTGCCTGAAGGCCGGCGCGACCGTGCTGGCACCCAATGGCAAGCCGTTCACCGGCGGATCGATCGGCGGCGCGATCGCGACCCGTGCGATCATGGCCGATCTGCGCGCGGGCGGCGATCAGCTGGGCGGCCCGCCACCGTTCGCCAAGGCGGACCGCTCGCGCTTCCTGCAGGCGCTGGACGCGGCACTGGTCCGGCTGGTCCGCAATCGATAGGAGAAGCGCCATGGCCGAAAAATTCGAACGTCACCGCCAACCGTGGCGCCCCGACGAAATCCAGAAGCTGCACCAGTTGGCGGGCAAGGGCATGGCGTTGAAGGCGCTCGCCAAGGCGCTGACCCGCAGCGAGGAATCGATCAAGGATCGCGCGAAGGAAGACGGGCTGAAGATCGCGAAGTTGCGTTGAGCTGAAATCCTCCCCGGCACGGGGAGGGGGACCCGCCGAAGGACGGTGGAGGGGTGTGTCCGCACACGGAACCGGGCCGTTTGCGGAAAGCCCCCTCCACCATGCTACGCATGGTCCCCCTCCCCGTACCGGGGAGGATTTTGTCAGAGCTTTACCAGCATCTTGCCTTTGTTCTGGCCGCTGAACAGGCCGAGGAACGCTTCCGGCATCCGCTCCAGTCCTTCAACGACGGTTTCCTCGCGCTGGAAATTGCCGCTGGCGACGATTTCGCCCATGCCCTGCTGGAACTCGCCGATGCGGCCCAGGAAGTCGCTGACGATGAAGCCCTGGATGCGAATGCGCGCGGCGATGACGCGCATCAGGTAGCGCAAGCTGGTCGGCTGCGACGCGTTATAGCCGTCGATCATGCCGCAGATCGCGAACCGCGCGCCCTGCTTCGCATGGGCCAGCGCCGCGTCGAGATGATCGCCGCCGACATTGTCGAAATAGACGTCGATCCCGTCGGGTGCGGCGGCGCCCAGCGCCTTTGCCAGCGGCACGTCGCCCTTATAGTCGATGACATGGTCGGCGCCGAGCGAGCGGACCCATTCGACCTTTTCCGCGCCGCCGGCCGAACCGATGACGGTCATGCCCTTGGCCTTGGCGATCTGCACCACGACCGACCCCACCGCGCCGGCCGCGGCCGACACGAACACCGTCTCGCCCGGCTTCGCATCGCCGACCGCCAGCAGGCCGAACCAGGCGGTCATGCCGGTAAGCCCCAGCGCGCCCAGAAACGCCTGTTCCGGCAGGTCGATGTCGGGGAGCTTCTGCACGCCCTTGGCCGGGACGATCGCCTCGTCGCGCCAGCCGGCCATATGCTGGACACGGGTGCCGACCGGCACGTCGGCGGACCGGCTCTCGATCACTTCACCGACCGCGCCACCGTCCATCGGCGCGTCCAGCTGGAACGGCGGGACATAGCTTTTCACGTCGTTCATCCGGCCGCGCATATAGGGATCGACCGACAGCCAGTGATTGGCGATGCGCACCTCGCCCTCCGCCAGTTCCCGCTGCGGCAGGTCGCGAAACGCGAAATCCTCCATCACCGGCATTCCCTGTGGTCGCCGTACCAGATGCCACGCCTTCGCCATGTTCACTGCTCCATATCAGTTTCGGACCGCAACCTAGTGTGCCGACCCATAAAAACAAAGGGGCACGGTTGCCCGCGCCCCTCCGTTCGTCGCCGCTTGGGAACCGATCAATAGGTTCCGGGGAAGCTGCGATTGAGGTTGGTGTTGGTGTCGCCATCGGTGGTCGTGCCGGTCACGCCGGTTCCCGCCGTGGTCGAATTGCCCGCACCCATCGCCTGTCCGGTGGTGGTCGCCGCGCCGTAGCGATTGGCTTCGCGCGTCCGGTCCTCGCTGCCGGTCTGGCTGCCGAAGCGGTCGTTGCCGTAACGCTGCTGCGACGAGTTGCCGAACATCGCCTGCTGCTGTTCCTCGTCGCGCCATGCCTGCTTGGCTTCGGCGGCGGTCTTGCGCAGCTTCACCTTGCCATCGACCGACGACACCCAACGCGACGGGATCGAATGGTGATGGCCACCGGCATCCGGATCGTTCTTGGTCAGGATGATGCGGTCGCCGCGCACCTTGTCCACCGTACCGACATGTTCGTCGTCCGAACCGACGACGTCCATATGCTCGGTCACGCGGGTCAGGCTGTCGCGCTGCGTCTGGCGTTCGGTGCGGAAGGCGCTGAACTCGCTCTGGAACCGCGCCGAATTTTCCTGGCGATATTCGTCGTAATCGCGGTCGAACGCGCTGACCTGCGTATCGCGCCACGACCGATAGGCATGGTCGCTGTGGCGGTCGTCATAGCGCGCCATCTGCTCGTCGTAGCGCTGGTCGCGCTCACGCCGACGCTCGGCCTCTTCGTCGCCGAACCACGAGCGGACTTCGTCGCCTGCGCGGGCAAGGAAGCCGCGATCGGACGAATCATAGTCGAGACGGTCGCGCTGCTGCGAACGGTCGCCCCGGAAGCGATCGTTGCCATAGCGAGCATCGCGCTCGCCCTGGTCGCCGAACCGCTGGCGGTCGCCGGCATAGCCGCCGCCCTGCGTGCCGTAGCCGCGCGACCCGCGATCATTATGGTCGAAATCGCGACCGCCCATGGTCCGGTCGCGATCGGCGCCATAAGTCGATCCGTAGGAGGAGCGCCCGCCATAATAGTCACTGCCGCCGCGATCGTCGCGCTGCTGCGACCCGCTGCCATATTCGCGCCCGCCATAGCCCTGCGCGCCATATCCGCCCTGTCCGCGGTCGTCCCGGTCGCGCCAGCGGCCTTCGTCGTTGCGGGTGTTGCGCGACCAGTCGTCGTCGCGGGTGTAGCGATCATATGCCATGAAAATCTCCTGCAGATGGTTCATGTTATCGCGGCGCGGCAGCATCGTGGCCGCCATGTCGTACCCAGAGAAACGCCGACCCCGCCGTTGGTTCCGATACGGGCATGACACGCACGACGAAGGGGTTCGCCGTCGCGACCGAACGCGGGCACAGGATTTTGACCGGGAAATGCGCGAGACCCGTTGCATCCGCATTTTCGGGCCGCTAAGGGAACGGCCCCGGCGATGTCCGGGAACGGGGCGGGGCTGTAGCTCAGATGGGAGAGCGCTGCAATCGCACTGCAGAGGTCAGGGGTTCGATTCCCCTCAGCTCCACCACCCCCCCCTATTCTGTCCGCATCGCTGATCCCACCACATGACCGACGCCCGCGTTGGCGTAGTCTGTCGCGATCCGTTGATAGTGGAACAATACCCCACTAAAGTAATGGGATTATTCCCCGCTCCGGTCGATGCCCTACAACAGGCGTCGAGATCGCCGACATTGGCGGTTCCGAAACGGGGGAGACCGGGTTTGAAACCATTTTTCGCACCGCTCGCGACCATCGCGCTGCTGGGCCTTGCGGCATGTTCGGGCAATAGCGCCGCCGAGAACGCCGCCGTCGACAATGCCGTGGTCGAGACGAACCTGACCTCGCTCGACGAACCGCTGGCGAACGACACCGCGCTCGGCAACGATGTTGCCCTGCCCGGCGACAATGTCGTGCTGAACGACGCGGCGGTGAACGCCACCGGCCTTTAAGTTTCGCCGCGCTCCGGCGTGGCCTACCGCATCGCTTTGGTTAGCTCCCTAAGCGCAACTCGGGCCGGACGGTGGATGCCGCCCGGCCCTTTTCTTTTGCGAGCCTGTCCGATGACCCAGCCCGAGGACGAACGCCGCCGCGCGGTCGATCATGCCACCCGCGCCCTGTCGAGCGCGCGCATGGCATGGCGGCAGGCGCAGCCCAGCCGGCGACAGCCGGGCGACTTTCCCCGGCGCGCACCGCTGGCCCGCGCGGTCGAGCTGCTGGCGGCGGCGCTGTTCCCGGCGCGGATCGGCGGGTTCGTCGGCGATGCGGCGGCGGAGGACGGGTTCGTCGCCGAACGTCTGACCGAGGCCTTCGCGCTGCTCGACGCCGCGATCGCCGCCGAATTCGCCTATTGGCGCGACGCGGCGGGAATCGAGGCGGCCGCCGATCGCCCGGCGGAGATTGTGCGGCTGTTCGCCGGTACGCTGTCGCGGGTGCGGGCGCTGCTCGATACCGATGTCGCGGCGATCTTTCGCGGCGACCCCGCCGCGCGCAGCGTCGACGAGATCCTGATCTGCTACCCCGGCGCAACCGCGATCCTGCACCACCGGCTGGCGCATGAGCTGGACTCGCTGGGCGCGCCGATCGTCGCGCGGATCGTGTCGGAGATCGCCAACGAACGCACCGGGATCGACATCCATCCGGGTGCCACCATCGGGCCGGGCTTCTTCATCGACCATGGCACCGGCGTCGTGATCGGCGAGACGGCGGTCATCGGCGCGCGGGTGCGGCTGTACCAGCATGTCACGCTGGGCGCGCGGACCCCGCACCGGTCGCAGCCGCGCGGTGAGAGCGGCCCGTTTGCCGAACGCATTCCCCGCCACCCGATCGTCGGCGACGATGTGGTGATCTATGCCGGGGCGACGATCCTCGGCCGGGTGAAGATCGGCGACCGGGCGGTGATCGGCGGCAATGTGTGGTTGCTGAAGGATGTCGCCCCGCGCAGTGTCATCGTCCAGCCCGAAGCGGTCGAGGCGTCCTGATCTTTTGACAGTCCTTCGAGGACGCAGGCGAAACGAAATCGGTCACCCTGACGTTGTGCGGTGAACGATGATAAAGGTAGCCAGCTATAACATGCGCAAGGCGATCGGGACCGATCGCCGTCGGATGCCCGAACGCACGCTGGAGGTGTTGCGCGAGGTCGATGCCGACATCATCGCGCTGCAGGAATGCGACCGGCGGCTGGGCGAGCGTGCCGGCGTCATCCCGCTGCACATGCTGGACGACCATAGCGACTGGAAGGCGGTGCCGATCGCGATCCGCGCGCAGTCGATGGGGTGGCACGGCAATGCGCTGCTGGTGCGCAAGGACGCCACGGTCAGCGCACCCCGGCGGATCGACATCCCGGCGCTGGAGCCGCGTGGGGCGGTGCGGGCCGATGTGACGTTGAACGGCGTCACGATCAGGGTGGTCGGGATGCACCTCGACCTGTCCGGGCTGTGGCGGCGCAAGCAGGCCCATGCGATCCTGCACGACGTCGATGGCTGCCAGCCGCCGCTGCCCAGCGTGTTGATGGGCGACCTGAACGAATGGACGCCGCAATCGGGGTGCCTGCGCGATTTCGGGCGCAACCACCGCTTTGCCGAGACGGGACCGAGCTTCCATGCGCGCCATCCCGTCGGGCGGCTCGACCGGATCATGGTGTCGAGCGAGCTGCGGGTCGTCGATTCGGGCACGCATAACAGCGCCGCCGCACGCAAGGCGTCGGACCACCTGCCGATCTGGGCGACGCTCGAACCTGCATGAGCGACGCCCCGCCCCCGCTCCACGATCGCGAATTGCGGCTGGCGCTGGTCTGCTACGGCGGGATCAGCTTGGCGGTCTATATGCACGGGCTGGTCAAGGAAGTGTGGCATATCGCGCGGGCCAGCCGGGCGATGCAGGATGACGGCGCGACGCTGAGCGGCAGTGCCGGCGTGTACCAGGCGATGCTGCACGAGTTGGCGGCGCTCAGCGGCATCCGGCTGCGCGTGCTGGTCGACATCGTCGCGGGGGCGAGCGCGGGCGGGATCAACGGCGTGTTCCTGGCGCACGCGGTCGCGACCGGCCAGTCGCTCGACCCATTGACCGAATTATGGCTGGAGGGCGCGGACATCGAGGCGCTGATCGATCCGGCACAGGCCCCGGCGAGCGCACTGTCGCGGCCGTGGGCCCGGCCGATCGCGTGGATGGCGCTGGGCCGCGAGGGCGAGGATGTGTCGAGCGTCGACAAGGCCGCACGCGACGAGCTGCGCGCCAAGCTCGACCGGTTCGTGCGGGCACGGTGGTTCGAGCCGCCCTTTGGCGGGCGGGCGATGGTCGACATGCTGCTGAACGCGTTCGAGGCGATGGCGACGGGGCCGATCGGCCCGCGCCTGTTGCCGCCGGGCCAGCCGCTCGACCTGTTCGTCACCGTCACCGACTTTGCCGGGCATCCCGAAGTGCTGCGGCTCAATTCGCCGAAAGAAGTGGTCGAGACCGAGCATCGCATCGTCATCGGCTTTTCCGACCATGGCGACGGGCCGCTGGCCGATCCGGCCGAGCTGGTGTTCGCGGCGCGGGCGACGTCGAGCTTTCCCGGCGCCTTTCCACCGTTTCGGGTGGGGGAGCTGGATGCGGCACTGAAGGATCGCGGGACGGCATGGCCGGGGCGCGACGCCTTCCTGCGCCGGGTGCTGCCGCGACAGGCGGCGGTGGGCATGGTCGAGCAGGCGGCGCTGATCGACGGATCGGTGCTGGCCAACGCGCCGTTCCGCCCGGCGATCGATGCGCTGCGCGAACGCCCGGCGCGTCGGCAGATCGACCGGCGCTTCGTCTATCTCGACCCCGCGCCCAACCATAAGTTCGGCATCGGCACGGTCGCCGACGGGCCGCCGACCTTTTTCCAGACGATCCTCGGCGCGCTGTCCGAGCTGCCGCGCAAGCAGCCGATCCGCGACAATCTGGACGCGATCCAGCGCCGGTCGGAACGGATCGAACGGATGCTGGCGATCGTCGACCGGCTGCGCGGCGGGGTCGAGGCGGAGGTCGAGCAGCTGTTCGGCTATACCCTGTTCCTCGACTGGCCGACGCCCTCGCGGCTGGCCGGGTGGCGGCAGCGGGCGCAGGTGCAGGCGGCCAAGCGCGCCGGCTATGGCCATGCCGCCTACGGCCTGTTGAAGATCGACCAGGTGCTGGACCGGCTGGCCGAGCGGATCACGACGCTGGCCGACGATCCCTCGCCCGAGCGGCAGCGGCGGTTGCGCGCGGCGTTCCACCGGATCGTCGTGGAGCGCGGCGCGGACCAGTTCGACGGCGATGGCGCATCGCCGGCGACGATCGACTTCCTGCGGGCGCACGATCTGGCCTTTCGCATCCGGCGGTTACGGCTCATGGTGCGGACCATTTCGGCGATGGAGCCGGAACAGGATGCCGCGGCGCTGGCCCCGGTGCGCGAGGCGATCTTTGCCAGCCTGACGCCCTATCTGGCGTGCCAACATGCCGACCATTTCGCCAACGTGCGGGCACTTGCGATCGACAAGCGCGTCGACCCCGCCGCGTTGCTGGCGGCGATGGCGGAGGCGATGGACCTTGCCACGCTCGACGCCCGTGCAGAGGAACTGCTGTCCGCCGCGCTGTCCGCCGCGCCGCGCGACATTCGCCGGCCGGTGCTGCTCGCCTATCTCGGCTTTCCCTTCTTCGACATCGCCACGCTGCCGCTGCTGGGCGGCGAAGGGCTGGACGAGTTCGATCCGGTGCGGGTCGACCGCATCGCCCCCGACGACGCGCCATCGATCCGGGCGGGCGGGGCCGAGGCGACGTTGAAGGGTATCCGGTTCAACAATTTCGGCGCGTTCTTCAGCCGGTCGTACCGCGAGAACGACTATCTGTGGGGCCGGCTGCACGGGGCGGAGCGGATGATCGACATCGCGCTGTCGGCGCTGCCGTCCGAGGTCCGCCTGCCGCCGGGATGGATTACCCGGCACAAGCGCGCCGCGTTCCTGGCCGTCCTCGACGAGGAGCAGCCGCGGCTGACCATGATCCAGCCGTTGTTCGACGAACTGCGCGCCAAGATCGGCTGACGCGCCGCTATTGGAATTTTCCGAGCGACCGGCGTAAGGATGGGGCACGCAAGCATAACGACGAAGGCGCCCCCCGATGCAGTTCCTGAAAACCCTCTTCTGGGCCTTGCTGGTCGGGGTGATCGTCGCCTTTGCGCTGAACAATATGACGATGGTGCCACTGAAGCTGTGGGGGTCGCTCTACGCCGATGTGAACCTGCCGCTGCTGCTGCTGGTCACGTTCCTTGCCGGGTTCCTGCCGACGTTCGTCGCGCTGCACCTGACGCGGTGGCGGTTGCGACAGCGGATCGCGGCGACCGACCGGACGCTGGCCGACCTGCACCGCGTCGAACCGGTGTCGGTCCCGGCCGATCCCGCCCCCATCCCCGCGCAAGTCACTTCCGGAGCCGTGCTGTGAGCCGTTCGCCGATCTATGTCGCCCTCGACACGCCGGACCTCGACCGGGCGAAGGCATTGGCGCAGCAGGTGCGCGGCCATGTCGGCGGGCTGAAGCTGGGCCTGGAGTTCTTCATGGCCAATGGCCGGGCGGGCGTGCGGACGATGGCCGATCTGGGCCTGCCGATCTTTCTCGACCTGAAATTCCACGACATTCCCAATACCGTCGCCAAGGCGATCCAGGCGCTGGGGCCGATGAACCCGGCGATCCTGACCGTCCATGCCGCCGGCGGCCGGGCGATGCTGGAGGATGCGAAGGCCGCCGCGCCGGTCGGCACGAAGGTCGTGGCGGTGACGATGCTGACCAGCCTCGACGCGCACGACCTGTCGTCGATCGGGCTGGCGCCGGACCCGCATGAGCAGGTCGTGCGGCTGACCGAACTGGCGAAGAGCGCCGGGATCGACGGCGTGGTGTGTTCGGGGGCGGAGGTCGCCGCCGCCAAGAAGGCATGGCCGCAGGGGTTCTTCGTGGTGCCCGGCGTCCGCCCGGCGGACGGCCCGGTCGGCGACCAGAAGCGGGTGGTGACCCCGCGCGCCGCGCTGGACGCGGGCGCGTCGGTGCTGGTGATCGGGCGGCCGATCACGCAGGCGGCGGACCCGGATCAGGCCGCACGGGCGATCGAAGCGACGTTGTAGGACGCGCCGGGCAAGGTCGAGCAAAGCTCGACCGAGCCGCACGAGGCGCGTCCGGCCGGCGGCGCGAGAAGCGCCGACCGACGACACGGGCTTTGCCCGTGGCGGGGCCTGACGCCCTATCGGCAGCCGAACCCGAACACTTCCTCCAACCAGTACGTCATCCCAGCGAAGGCTGGGATCTCCCGGCAATAGCGCACAGCCGGAGCCGGTTGAGACCCCAGCCTTCGCTGGGGTGACGCTTGGGCAGACGATTGATAAACAACAATAAAATCAGACACCCTCGCCCAAAGTTCACAAAGTTCACACTCGCCACGATTTCGCGGCACCGTGAACCTTGGCCACTCAAACCATGTCAAAGAACCCGCCGCCGCCCAGCCGCAACGATCCCGGCCATCCTGCCCGTTCGTCCTATTGTAGGAAAGTCGTTCCACTCCTGAACCTATCCCCGCGCCTGACGTTGCTTCGGGAAGATTAAGTGGAGGTATCATGGACCGGCGAACCATTTTCGTGACCGGGGGCGAATCGGGTATTGGTGCGGCGTGCGCAGCGGCATTCGGCGCGTTGGGCGACCGCGTGGCAATCGGCTATCATGCCGATGTCGCTGCGGCCGAGGCCAGCGCCGCCACAGCGCGCGCTGCCGGGGGCGAGGCGATGACGGTGCAGGCCGATGTCGCCGACGAAGCATCGGTCGATGCCGCCTTTGCCGCGGTCGAACAGGCCTGGGGTCCGGCGAGCGTGCTGGTCAATTCGGCCGGGCTGAACATGTCTGGCGTGACCGTGCGCGACATGACGCTGGACCAGTGGCGGCGGCTGATCGACACCGACCTGACCGGCGCGTTCCTGACGTCGCGCCGGTTCCTGACCGGGCGCGGGACCGACGCCGGCGATGCGGCGATCCTGCACATCTCGTCCATCCATGCCTATGCGGTGCGCGCGGGCGGCGCGGATTATTGCGCGGCGAAGGGCGGGCTGTCGAACCTGGTCGAGACGCTGGCGATCGAGGAGGCGCCGCGCCGCATCCGGGTGAATGCGATCGAACCGGGCATGATCCTGACCCCGATGAATGCGAAGGCGAGCGCCGATGCGACCTATCGCGCGACGCTGGAGCGCAACATCCCGCTGGGCCGTGCCGGTCGGGCCGAGGAGGTCGGCGACCTCGCGGTGTTCCTCGCTTCCGACAAGGCGCGTTATATCACCGGTGCGCGGATCGTGATCGATGGCGGGCTGTCGCTGATGCAGGCGCTGGGCGCATGATGACGGCCCCCTCCCCCATCGCCGATCCGCATCGCAAAGAGGCCGTCGCCGACAGCCCCGATGCGCTCGATTTCAACGTGAAGGCCATCGAGGACGTCACGATCGAGGGGCCGCCCGCGCTGATGGCCCGCGACCTGATGAGCCCCTATGTCTGGCGCGAGCCGGACGGCCGCTATGCGATGATGGTGCGCGCGGTGGTGCCGCCGGGGCAGGAACTGGTCGATACCGGCGTGATCTGGGCCGGGTGGAGCGATGACGGACGGCATTTCCGGATGCTCGACGCGCCGTCGATCGTGCCGGGGCCGGGTGATCACGATGCGGGCGGCGTCGAGGACCCGACGGTGGTGCGGACCGATGCGGGCTATGTCGTCTATTATTCGGGCGTGCTGTCCGATCATTCGCATGGCGAACTGTCCTATGCGAGCGGGCCGTCGCTCGACGCGCTGACCAAGAGCGGGGTCGCGCTGGCATCGTCGAAGTCGGAGGGCAATACCAAGGAAGCGACTGTCGATCGCACGCCTGACGGCGGGTGGCGGCTCTTCTACGAATATGCCGCCGACGATGCGTCGCGGATCGGGCTGGCGGTCGGGCCGGACGTGGCGGGGCCGTGGGAGGAACAGCCGACGCCGTTCACGCCGCGTATCGACAGCTGGGACGACTGGCATCTGTCGACCGGGCCGCTGCTGACCGACGATCCGACAAGGCCGGTGATGTTCTATAACGGCGCGACCCGCGATGCGCGCTGGCGGATCGGGTGGGTGGCGTTCGATGCCGATTATACCCGCGTGGTGGCGCGCGGTATCCAGCCGCTGGTGACGCCGCCGCCGGTCGACGATCGCAGCGCAACGGATATTGCGTTCGCAGCGTCGGTGGTGGTCGTCGATGGGGCGATCTGGCTCTATTATTCGCTGGAGGACCGGCGGCTGGCGCGGGCGTTGATCCGGCGGAGTTGAGTTTCGTCACTCCCGCGCAGGTGGGAGTGACGAATGTGGCGGGCGTGCAGTTCTCTTTCCCCCCGCAACCCTCTAAGCCGCGCGCCATGACGCTCATCAAGATCTGCGGCCTGTCGACGCCCGAAACCCTGTCTGCCGCGCTGGGGGCGGGGGCGAGCCATGTCGGGTTCGTGTTCTTCGCCCCCTCCCCCCGCAATGTCGGGTTCGATGTCGCGGCCGGCCTTGCGCAGGGCGTGCCCGGACGGGTTGCAAAGGTCGGTGTGTTCGTCGATCCCGACGATGCGCTGATCGATGCGGCGATGGCGATGGCGCGGCTGGACGTGGTGCAGTTGCACAAGACCGCGCCCGAACGGATCGCGGCGATACGCGCGCGGACCGGGCGCGAGACATGGGGTGCGGTGGCGGTCAAGACGCGGGCCGACCTCGACGGTGCGCGGGCGCTGGGCGGGGCGGCCGACCGGGTGCTGTACGATGCCAAGACCCCGCCGGGTGCGGCGCTGCCGGGGGGCATGGGGCTGCGGTTCGACTGGGGGCTGCTCGACGGGTTTCGCCATCCGCTGCCCTGGGCATTGTCGGGCGGGCTGGACGCGGGCAATGTTGCGGAGGCGATCCGGGTGACCCGCGCGCCGCTGGTCGATGTGTCGTCGGGCGTCGAAACTGTGCCGGGCGTCAAGGATGCGGGCCGTATCCGATCCTTCTGTACAGCGGTGCAGGGCGCCTGATCGATAGACATGGGCGCGCGCTGGGCGTAACGAGCGCGGCATGAACGCCCCCAACAGCTATCGCGCCCAGCCAGACGAGCGTGGGCATTTCGGTGCATTCGGCGGCCGCTATGTCGCGGAAACGCTGATGCCGCTGATCCTCGACCTCGACCGCGAATATAAGGCGGCCAAGGCCGATCCGGCCTTCGCGGCGCAGTTCGACGATTTGATGACCCATTATGTCGGTCGGCCCAGCCCGCTCTATCACGCCGAACGGCTGAGCGAGACGCTGCGGGCCAGTGCCGAGCCAGGCATGGGCGCGCAGGTGTGGTTCAAGCGCGACGAGCTGAACCATACCGGCGCGCACAAGATCAACAATTGCATCGGCCAAATCCTGCTGGCGATCCGCATGGGCAAGACGCGGATCATCGCCGAGACGGGCGCGGGCCAGCATGGCGTGGCGACCGCCGCCGTCTGCGCGCGCTTCGGCCTGCCCTGCGTCATCTATATGGGCGCGCGCGACATCGAACGGCAGCAGCCCAACGTGTTCCGCATGAAGCTGCTGGGCGCCGAAGTGCGGCCGGTGACGAGCGGCGCGGCGACGCTGTCGGATGCGATGAACGAGGGGCTGCGCGACTGGGTCGCGAACGTCCACGACACCTTCTACATCATCGGCACCGCCGCCGGGCCGCATCCGTACCCGGAACTGGTGCGCGATTTCCAAAGCATCATCGGGCGCGAGGCGCGCGCGCAGATGCTGGAGCGGACCGGGCGCCTGCCCGACCTGCTGGTCGCGGCGATCGGCGGGGGATCGAACGCGATCGGGCTGTTCCACCCGTTCCTCGACGATGCCGATGTCGCGATGCTGGGCGTCGAGGCGGCCGGGCACGGGCTGGACAAGGACCATGCCGCGTCGCTGGCGGGCGGGTTCCCCGGTATCCTGCACGGCAACAAGACCTATCTGTTGCAGGACGACGACGGGCAGATCGCCGAGGGGCATTCGATCTCGGCCGGTCTCGACTATCCCGGCATCGGGCCGGAACATGCGTGGCTGCGCGACATCGGTCGCGTCGAATATGACAGCGCGACCGACATCGACGCGCTGGATGCGTTCCAGTTGCTGTGCCGGACCGAGGGGATCATCCCCGCGCTGGAACCGGCCCATGCGATCGCGGCGGTAGCGCGGCGGGCGAAGACCATGCGGTCGGACCAGATCATCCTGGCGAACCTGTGCGGGCGCGGCGACAAGGATATTTTCACCGTGGCGGCGGCGCTGGGGGTGGAAATCTGATGTCGCGCCTTGCCAATGCCTTTGCCAAGGGCCGCCCGGCGCTGGTGTGTTTCGTCACTGCCGGCGATCCGACGCCCGACGCGACGCCCGCCATCCTCGACGCGCTGGTCGCAGGGGGGGCGGACGTGATCGAGCTGGGGATGCCGTTCACCGATCCGATGGCGGACGGGCCGGCGATCCAATCGGCCAATATCCGCAGCCTGAATGCCGGCACGCGCACCGCCGACGTGCTGCGCATCGCCACCGGGTTTCGCGAGCGTCACCCGGACGTACCGCTGGTGCTGATGGGCTATGCCAATCCGATGGTGCGGCGCGGGGCGGAGTGGTTCGCGCAAGGATGCGTCGCGGCGGGCGTCGATGGCGTGATCTGCGTCGATATTCCACCCGAGGAAGACGACAGCCTCGGCACGACGCTGCGCGCGCACGGCATCGCGCCGATCCGGCTGGCGACGCCGACCACCGACGCCGCGCGGCTGCCGCGGGTGCTGGAGGGGGCCGGCGGCTTCCTCTATTATGTCTCGGTCGCGGGGATCACCGGCAAGCAGCAGGCGGTGCAGGCGTCGATCGACGAAGCCGTCGCCCGGCTGAAGGCCGCCACCACCCTGCCGATCGCGGTCGGCTTTGGCGTGCGCACACCCGAACAGGCCGCCAATATCGCCCGCGTGGCGGACGGCGTCGTCGTCGGGTCGGCGATCGTCGAGATCGTCGCCCAGCATGGTGCCGATGCCGCCGAACCGGTCCGCACCTATATCGAAAGTCTGGCCACGGCGATCGCCGCTGCGCCCAAGGAAACCGCATGAGCTGGCTCAACCGCGTCCGTAACGCTCTCCCCTTCGTCGCGCGCAAGGAAACGCCCGACCATCTCTGGCACAAGTGCAAGGGATGCGGGCAGATGATCTTCACCAAGGAGTGGGAAGAGAATCTGCACGTCTGTCCGAAATGCGACCATCACGGGCGCATCGGGCCGAAGGAGCGGTTCCAGCAGCTGTTCGACGCGGGCAGCGTCGAGATCCTGCCGAACCCGAAGGTTGCCGAGGACCCGCTGAAATTCCGCGACAGCAAGCGCTATGTCGACCGGCTGAAGACCGCGCGGACCGACACGGGCGAGCAGGACGCGTATCAGAACGCCTATGGCACGATCGCCGGCAAGGGCTGCGTGATCGGCGTGCAGAACTTCGCGTTCATGGGCGGGTCGATGGGCCAGTTCGTGGGCGAGGCGTTCATCGCCGGGGTCGAGGCGGCGATCGCGCGCGGGGTGCCGTATATCGTCTTCACCGCCAGCGGCGGCGCGCGGATGCAGGAGGGTATCCTGAGCCTGATGCAGATGCCGCGTACGACCGTCGCGATCGAGATGCTGCACGATGCGGGGCTGCCGTATCTGGTGGTGCTGACCGACCCAACGTCGGGCGGGGTGATGGCGGCCTATGCCATGCTGGGCGACGTGCAGATTGCCGAGCCGAAGGCGACGCTGGCGTTCACCGGGCGACGCGTGATCGAAAGCACGATCCGCGAGAAGCTGCCCGACGATTTCCAGACGTCGGAATATTATCGCGACCACGGGCTGATCGACCGCGTGACGCATCGGCGGGATTTGCCGGGCGAACTGGCGCAGTTGATCGAGTTTCTGGGGCGCAAGGAAGCGGCGTAACGTCAAAACTCCTCCCCATTCATGGGGAGGGGGATCAGCCGCAGGCTGGTGGAGGGGGATCGCCCCGCAACGCAACGGTGCCGTATGGGGCCACCCCCCTCCACCATGCTGCGCATGGTCCCCCTCCCCGCGCAGCGGGGAGGAGCTTTTCAATGCCCGATTTCGCGATTTCGACCGACCCCGCCGTGCAGGCGCAGCTCGACCGGCTGGTGACGCTGTCGCCCGGTGCCGATGTGCTGGGGCTGGGGCGGATCACGCGGCTGCTGGCGCGGGTCGGCGATCCGCATCTGCGGTTGCCGCCGGTGTTCCATGTCGCTGGGACCAACGGCAAGGGATCGACCTGCGCCTATCTGCGCGCCGCGCTGGAGGCGGCGGGGCTGCGCGTCCATGTCTATGCCAGCCCGCATCTGGTGCGGTTCAACGAACGCATCCGGCTGGCCGGCACGCTGATCGACGATGCGATGTTGGCGGCGCTGCTCGCCGAAGTGCTGGACGTGGCCGAGGGGATCGGTGCCAGCTTCTTCGAGATCACCACCGCCGCCGCGTTTCTGGCGTTTGCGCGGACACCGGCCGATGCGTGCGTGATCGAGGTGGGCTTGGGCGGGCGGCTGGATGCGACCAACGTCCTGCCCGCGCCCGCCGTGTGCGGGATCGCGGCGCTGGGGATCGATCACGAGGCGTTTCTGGGCACGTCGCTGGTCGGCATCGCGGGGGAGAAGGCGGGGATCGCCAAGCCGGGCGTGCCAGTCGTCACCCTCGCCTATCCGCCAGACCTTGCCGCGCGGGCGGCGGAGACGGTCGCGGCGGCGGGCGGGGTGCTGGCCGCGCGGGGCGGAGCGTGGGATGCGGAGGACGGGCGGTATCGCGATGCACGCGGTACGATCGACCTGCCCGAACCGGCGCTGGCCGGGCTGCACCAGCGCGACAATCTGGCGCTCGCCACGGCGATGCTGCGGCATCAGTCGGCGCTGGTCGTGCCCGACGCGGCGATCGTCGCGGGCGCGCGGGCGGCGCGCTGGCCGGCGCGGATGCAGCGGCTGACGGCGCAGGGGCCGCTGACCGGGCGGGTCGATCCGCGCCACGGCGTCTGGCTGGACGGCGCGCACAATGAATCGGCGGCGATCGAGGTGTCGCGGGTGTGGCCGCGGATCAGCCGGGGCGAGCGGTCGGCGCTGGTGCTGGGGATGCTTGCCAACAAGGGTGCCGACGCGGTGCTGCGCCATCTGGGCGAAGTGGTCGACCATGTCGTCGCGGTGCCGGTGCCGGGGCACGCGCATCATGCGCCCGCCGATCTGGCGCGGGCGGCGCGGGCGATGGGGCTGGCGGCCGATGTGGCGAGCGATCCGGCAGCGGCGCTGGACCTGCTCGGCCGGTCGGAGCCGGAGGCGGTGTTGATCGCGGGGTCGCTGTATCTGGCGGGGACGGTGCTAACGGCGAATGACGAGGTGCCGGTTTAGCGTCGATCGGTCCTCTCAAGACGTCGCTCCGGCACACGCCGGGATGACGATCGGATCGAACGCTAGGCCGCCGCCCGCCCCAGTTCGCGCCTCCACCGAACCCATTCGAGCAACACGAACACCACCGCGACCAGCCCCAAAGCCGCGGTGAAGCGGAACACCGGCGCATAGCCCATCTGTTCGACCGCTTCGCCCAGGCCGGCGCGGCCGAGCGAGCCGACCAGCAGCGTCAGCGACGACAGCAGCGCATATTGCACCGCGCTATATTCCTTGCTGGCGATCGAGGAGAGATAGGCGACGAACGCAGCGCCGGCCAAACCGCCGGCGATATTCTCGCCCGAGATCGCGACCATCAGCCGCACCATCCGCGCATCGACGCCGAAGCCGTGCAGGCCGAGCGTCCCCGCCACCGCGTCGATCACCGGCGCCCCGGCGGCAAGGTCGGCGTAGAGCAGGTTGCTCGCCGCCGCGACGATCGCGCCGATCAACAGCGTCGGCATCCGCCCCAGCACGGCGAACGACACCCCGCCCAGCGACACGCCGATGATCGTCATGCCGACGCCGAAGATCTTGGACGCGAAGGCGACCTCATCGTTCGTGTACTTCAGCTCTTCGAGATAAAAGGGATAGGCGAACGGCCCCCAGATCGAATCGCACAGCCGGTAGCTGAGGATCAGGCCCAGCACGATCACCACGCCATAGCCCAGTCGCCCGACCAGTTCGGCCATCGGTAGGATCAGCGCGCGATAGCCATGTTCGACGAAGCCGGGTGCGGGCGCGGCATCGCTGGCGTCCCATCCGAAATATTGCGCATTGAGCGCGCGGCGGTTGAGCCATGCGGCGACCAGCGCCGGCACCACCACGGTCGCGATCACGATCCATGGCCCGGTCAGCCGGGTGAAGTCGCCGACGCTGGGCGGGGTTTCGCCCACAGGCGTGCCCAGCACCCGCGCCATGAACGCGGCGATGGTCAGGATCGCCCAGCCCCAGCACAGGGCGACGATAATAAGGCCGGTGCGCTTGTCGCGGGCGCTGGGTCCGGGGAGGACGACATCGTCCTGCTGGACCGCCGGGCGCGGCGTGTCGGGGGCGAGCAAGGTCACCACCAGCAACAGCGCCATCAGGCCACCCATGACCGCATAGACCGCCTGCCACCCGATCCGCGCCGCCAGCACCAGCGACAGCGCTCCGCCGATCAGCGTCGCGATGCGGTAACCGAGTTGGTAGGTCGACGACAGGATGCCCAGGGTCGCGCGGTCGTCGGCTACGTCGATCCGCCACGCGTCGATCACTACGTCCTGCGTCGCGGCGGCGAACGCGCCGATGACGGCGACCAGCGCGAACCAGCCGATCGCGACCGCCGGATCGCTGATCGCGAGCAACAGGAACGTCGCGACCAGCGCCCCCTGACACAGCAACAGCCACGACCGCCGCCGCCCGAAGCGTTCGAGCAGTGGCAGGCGCATCCGGTCGACCAGTGGCGACCACAGGAACTTGAACGCATAGACCAGACCGATCCACGACAGCAGGCCGATGGTGGCGAGGTTGATCTTCGCCTCCCCCAGCCACGCGTTCAGTGTGCCGAGCAGCAGCGTGAACGGCAGCCCTGCCGCCAGGCCGAACGCGAACATCGCGCCGGTCTTGCGGTTGTTCAGCCCCATACGGATCAGCGCCAGCCCGGTGGGCGCGGCTTCGGTCATGCAAGTCCTCCAGGAAGGGGCGCGACCGTAGAAGGGGTTGGCGGTGGCGGCAAGGTGGGGCACGGTTCGGTTCGAGCAGCTTCGAGTCCGTCGAGAACGCGCCGTCCGTGGTGAATGAAGAAGATTCGTTTTCGCGCAGAGACGCGGAGGCGCGGAGAGGGTGCGTTCGCCGCGACAGCGGCTTACTATCCTCAGACGACAAACGGAAAGAGGCTTCGCCGGTACAGGCAACATCCGCCCGATCCAGGACCTCTCTGCGCCTCCGCGTCTCCGCGCGAAAACGAATCTTTTGCTAACCGCGAGCCGTTCTCGACAGGCTCGAAGCTGCTCGAACCGAACGGTGGCGTGGAAGGTAAGCTACGCCGCCGTGCGGAACAGGTTGAAGCCGCTCGGCAGGCGCCGGGGCAGTTTCGCGCCGCCGATCACCGCGCCGATGGCGTCGATCGCGCTCAGCAAATCCTTTTGCGGATAGGGTTTGGCGAGGCACCCGGCCGCGAAATCCTGTGCGCCCTGCGGACAGCTACCCGTCACCAGCAGCACCGGCACCCCGCGTTCGTGCGCGCAGCGGGCGACGTCGAGGCCGCTGCCGTCCGACAGGTTGATGTCGACCAGCACGAGGTCCAGCTCCATCCCCCCGTCCAGCGTGGCACAGGCGGCGGCCACCGTGTCGACGGTCGCCGCGATCTCGAATCCCGCACTGCCGAGGAAATGCTCGGTATCGAACGCGACCAGCGGTTCGTCCTCGACCACCAGGATCCGGTTGATGTGTCGCTTCTTGCGCCCGAACAACATATCCCCACTCGCTTTCCACCGGGATGCAACCAGCTTATACGAAGCCTCAAACTCGCGAAGGCGACGAAGGTACCGCTTCGGCTGAAACTTTCGTCACATCGCCGCAAACGGATACGCACATCATCGTTACGCCTCCTGAATCCCCGACCGAATCCCCCCGCGAAGGCCAGCGCATCGCCAAGCTGATGGCGCGTGCCGGCGTGGCGTCGCGCCGCGACGTCGAACGCATGATCACCGCCGGGCGCGTCGCGCTGAATGGCGTGGTCATCGAAACGCCCGCGACGATCCTGCCCAACCTGAAGGGCGTGACGGTCGACGGCGCGCCGGTCGCGGCGCCCGAACCCACGCGGCTGTTCCGGTTCCACAAGCCCGCCGGCACGCTGACCGCCGAGCGCGACGGCGCGGGGCGGCCGACCATCTATGACCGGTTGCCCGCCGGGTTGCCGCGGCTGATCCCGGTCGGGCGGCTCGACCTCAATACCGAGGGGCTGTTGCTGATGACCACGGACGGCGAGTTCAAGCGCCGTCTGGAACTGCCCGCGACCGGGGTCGAGCGGACCTATCGCGCGCGGGCTTATGGCGAGATTAGCCAGCAGCAGCTTGAAAACCTGATGATGGGGATCGAGATCGAGGGCGTGCGCTATGGCCCGATCAACGCCAACCTCGAACGGCGCACCGGCACCAATACCTGGATCGAGATGACGCTGACCGAGGGCAAGAACCGCGAGGTTCGCCGCGTGCTCGAACATCTGGGGCTGAAGGTGTCGCGCCTGATCCGCACGCGTTATGGCCCGTTCAACCTGCTCGACCTGGCCGAGGGCGAGGTGGAGGAGATTCGCCAGCACGAGCTGGTCGCGTTCCGCAAGACGCTGGCCAACAAGCCGACCAGCAAGCCCGCGCCCGAAGGCGCCGATCCCGCCGCGCTGAAGGCGTGGAAGCGCGCGACGCCGCTGCCGCGTCCCGAACCGGTGGCGACGGGCCATGACGAACGCCGCCCGCGCATCGAACGCGACGGCCAGCGTTCGGGGTTCAGCGGACGGCGCCCCGATCGCGACGGGCAGGACGGCGGCGAACGGCGCAGCTTCGGGAGCCGGCCGCAGGGTGGCGAGCGGTCCGGCTTCGGCGCACGACCGCAGGGGAGCGAACGCACCGGCTTTGGCGCGCGGCCGCAGGGTGGCGAGCGTACCGGCTTCGGCGCGCGGCCGCAGGGCGATGCGCGGCGGACGGGACCGCGCACCCATGCGACCGAACGGCCGGTCGAACGCCGCGACGGCTTCGATCCGCTGGCGCAGGCCGGGCAGACTCCGGCCGAGCGGCGGCAGCCGGGCCTGGGCGATCGGCGTGCCTATGGCGATCGACCGGCCCCGACCGACAATCCCCGCGCCCGGCGGGCGGCGGCCCATGCCGAGCGGCCGGGCTATGACGGGGTGGCGCGGGTATCGCGCAAGCCGCGCGAACAGGCACCGGGCGACGAGCGCCCGGTTCGAGCTAATAACGTCCGGGGCAATACTTTCCGGTCCAATACCGTGCGCTCCAATACCGTCCGCTCCGACGAGGTTCGGGCGCCGCGCGGTCCGGTCGACAAGCGGATGACGCAGGCGGAAGCGGCGGATGCCGACCGGGCGAGCTTCGTCGATCGGCCGACGCGCAAGCCGAGCGGCTGGGCAAAGGCCGCCCCGCCGCCGCGCGTCACCAAGGGCAAGCCGAAGGGCGGACGCCCCGGCGGCGGGAAGCCCGGCGGGGGCAAGCGCTGATGCGGGTCATTTCGGGACAATGGCGCGGACGCCCGATCGTCGCGCCGAAGGGCGATGCGACGCGCCCCACCGCCGATCGCACGCGCGAGGCGCTGTTTTCGATGCTGGCCAGCCGGGTCGGCAGCTTCGACGAACTGGCCGTCGCCGACCTGTTCGCCGGATCGGGCGCGCTGGGGATCGAGGCGCTGTCGCGCGGGGCCGCCACCTGCCTGTTCGTCGAGCAGGACAAGGCAGCGCTCGACGCGCTGCGTACCAATCTGGCGAAGCTGGAGGTGGGCGGGGCCGATGTCCGCGCCACGTCGGTGCTGGCGCTGGGTCCGGCGCCCCGTCCGCTCGACATCGTGATGATGGACCCGCCCTATGGCAGCGGTGCCGGGGCGGTGGCGGCGGACAAGCTGGCGCGGTTGGGCTGGATCGGTCCGGCAACGTGGGTCAGCGTCGAAACCGCGAAGAGCGAGGTGCTGGACCTGCCGCAATTCAGCGTCGATGCCGAGCGCAGCTATGGCAAGGCGCGGATAACGCTCTTGCGACTGATTTGATCCACAAAAGATCAGCTTATTAACATTTCCGACGAAAAAAGCTGGTAAGGGTCGCCGGATGACGTGGTGGCGGGATCGGGAATGGACAGCGCGGTATATGCCCTGATCGTCAACGCCTGCATCGCCGGGCTGTTCGCGACGGCCTTTGCGATCGTTCGGGTATCCTATCCCGAACAGCGTTACGTCACCTGGTTCGTGCTGGCCTATCTGGTCGGCGGACTGACGCCGCTGAGCGAATTGTGCGTGCGGTTGGCCGACAACATCACGGCGTTCATGATCCTGAGCTATGGGTCGTTCCTGGTCAGCATCACGCTGCTCCAGGCCGGGCTGGCCGCGTTGGCGGGGCGCGCGATCCCCGTCAGGCCGCTGGTCGCGCTGCTGCTGTTCGGCATCGTCGACCGGGCGCTGATCTGGGGCGGGCCGCGCAACGCACTGTGGTACGAGCTTGCCTATCAGGCGCCGTTCCTGCTGGGCACGGGCGTGTCGACGATCATCGCGGTCGATGCGGTCCGGCGGCGGCGCGGGCCGTTGTGGCTGGCGCTGGCGATCGTATCGGCGCTGATGACCGCGCATTTCCTGGTCAAGCCGTTCTTCGCCGCCACCTTTGGCTCCGGTCCGACCGCCAAGGCCTATGCCACGAGCAGCTATGCGCTGTTTTCGCAGGCGACGGGCGGCGTGCTGATCGTCACGGCCGGGCTGCTGACGCTGTTGCTGGTGGTGCAGGCGGCGATGGGGCGCTCGATCTCCGAATCGGAAACCGACCCGTTGACCGGCGTGGCCAATCGCCGCGGGTTCGAACGGCGCGCGCTCCCGCTGCTCGCCGCCGCGCGGGAACGGAACGAGCCGCTGGCCGCGATCCTGTTCGACCTCGACCATTTCAAGCGGGTCAATGACGGATACGGCCATGCGACCGGGGATGCGGTGCTGCACGCCTTTGCCCGGATGCTGACCGAACGGCTGCCGAGCTGTGCCGTCGTCGCGCGGCTGGGCGGGGAGGAGTTCGTCGCGGTGCTGGACCGCACGACGCTGCGCGGGGCATGGCTGGCGGCGCAGTCGGTGCGGGCCACCCTGCCCGCCATCGCCACCCATTTGCCGCCGATCACGGTCAGCGCCGGGCTGGCCGTGCTGGAGCCGGACGATACGCTGGGCAGCCTGCTCGATCGCGCCGACCGCTGGGCCTATGACGCGAAGCGCGCCGGGCGCAACCGCATCTACCCGATCCCGGACCCGGTGGTCGATGCGCAGAGCCTGCGCAGCGCCTGAGGGGTAAGGCCGCTAACGCTGGCGCGGGACCAGCAGCAGGCCGATGATGCTGGCGACGCCCGCCGCGCCCAGGACCGCGCCGACGGCGGACAGGCCGTGCGACTGCGACAGCGCCTGCGCGATGCTGGGTGTCAGGCCGCCGCCGATGACGCCGCCGACGTTGAAGCCCATCGACGCACCGGTATAGCGCACCCGCGCCGGGAACAGCGCCGGCAGCCACGCGCCGAGCGGGCCATAGACGAAGCCCATCATCAACAGCGCGAACGACAGCCACGCGCCGATCACGAACAGCGATCCGCCGCCGACCATCGGCGCCAGCAGCACACCCGCCAGCACGACGCCGACGCAGCCGCCCGCCAGCACCCTTGCCGGGGTCGAGCGATCCGACAGCCATCCGGCGAGCGCGATGCCGGCGGCCATGAACAGGATCGCGACCAGCTGCGTTTGCAGGAACGCGCTGCGGGTATAGCCGAGCGTCGTGGTGCCGTAGCCCAGCACGAAGGTCGTCGCGATATAATAGAGCGCGAAACAGGCGATAACGCCGAACGTGCCGGCCAGCGTCGCGCGCAGATGGACACCGGCCAGTTCGGCGATCGGCACCGCCGCCGGTGCCTCCTGCGCCAGCGCGCGGGCAAAGGCCGGCGTCTCGTGCAGCTTCACCCGGACCCACAGGCCCAGCCCGACCAGCAGCGCGCTGAACAGGAACGGCAGGCGCCAGCCCCAGGCGGCAAAATCGGCGTCGGACAGCGCAAGGCCAAGCAGCAGGAACAGCCCGTTGGCGGCGATGAACCCGACCGGCGCGCCCAGTTGCGGCACCATGCCGAACCGTCCGCGCCAGCCCGGCGGGGCATTCTCGACCGCCAGCAACGCGGCGCCGCCCCATTCGCCGCCCAGCCCCAGCCCCTGCGCGAACCGCAGCGTGCACAGCAGCAACGGCGCGACCCAGCCAACCATGGCATAGGTCGGCAGGAACGCGATCAGCAACGTCGATCCGCCCATCAGCATCAGCGACGCGACCAGCGTCGACTTGCGCCCCAGCCGATCGCCGAAATGGCCAAACACCACCGCGCCCAATGGCCGGGCGATAAAGGCGAGGCCGATCGACAGATAGCTCGCCATCAGCTGCGCCGACGCGCTGTCGGACGGAAAGAACAGCGGCCCGAACACCAACGTCGCAGCGGTCGCATAGATATAGAAGTCGTAAAATTCGACCGAGGTGCCGATCAGGCTGGCGATCAGGATGCGGCGATGGACGCGCATGGGATGCGGTTGGGTCATGCGCCCGCGTAACGCGGCGGCGGATGGGCGCAAGAAGATTTCGTAGGGCCGGACAACAACGTAATTATCAACAGGACCGCAACGCACTCCGTCATTCCCGCAAAGGCGGGAATCCATAGCCGCTGACGTTTCGGCACCAGCCCCGACGCCAGCGTGTATGGACTCCCGCCTTCGCGGGAGTGACGAAATATCGGTTACTTGGCGCTGGCGACGGTCACCGGCACCAGTTGCGCGACCCGCACCTGCGCGTCGCTGCGCATTTCCTTGCGGCAACGCTGTTGGTCGGCAAAGCGCTGCAGACCGGCGGCGCGCGACTGGCAGGCGTTCAGCGCGGCACGGTCGATCCGGGCGTCGAGGACGCGGCGCCCCTCGACCGTGGCGAGGTTCAGCCCGGCGACCGATACGTGCGCCGACACCGGCTCGCGCTGCTGGGCATGGGCGGCGGACGACAGGCAAGCGGCGGCGGTCGCCGCGAGGGCGAGGAAACGGATGGTCATGGGGTAGCTCCTGCGAAAGCGTGCCCGTCGCGGCGGCGGTCGTCGGGATGACGCCGCCGTCCACCGGCCCCCGCCCGATAGGGGCGGAATGTTGCATCGCAGCGAAAGCCCGGAGGCAATGGCGTGACGGCCGGGAAACGATTTCCGCGCTTGTCGCCCAAGTGTTCGTTCCCTACCTGTTCGGCAATGTCCGCACTTGCCCCCCCTGCCCCGACCCCAAGCGACGCCCCGTATCTGCGCGGCCTGAACGAACCGCAGCGCGATGCGGTGCTGACCACCGATGGCCCGGTGCTGGTGCTGGCCGGTGCGGGGACGGGCAAGACGGCGGCGCTGACCGCGCGGCTGGCCCACCTGCTGTATACCCGCAAGGCATATCCGTCCGAAATCCTGTCGGTGACCTTCACCAACAAGGCGGCGAAGGAGATGCGCGAGCGGGTCGGGCGGCTGGTCGGCGACCTGGTCGAGGGGATGCCGTGGCTCGGCACGTTCCACGCGATCGGCGCCAAGATGCTGCGGCGACATGCCGAACTGGTCGGGTTGCAGTCGAACTTCACCATCCTCGACACCGACGACCAGCTGCGGCTGCTCAAACAGCTGATCCTCGCCGCCAATCTGGACGAAAAGCGCTGGCCGGCGCGGAGTCTGGCGGGGCTGATCGACGGGTGGAAGAACAAGGGGATGACCCCGGCCGACGTCGATGCGGGGGAGAGCGAACGCTTCGCCAACGGACGCGGCGGGGAGATGTACCAGCAATATCAGGACCGGCTGAAGGCGGTAAACGCCTGCGACTTCGGCGACCTGTTGCTGCATGCCCTGACGATCCTGCGGACCAACCGCGAGGTGTTGGCGCAATATCAGCAGCGCTTCCGCTATATCATGGTCGACGAATATCAGGACACAAACAGCGTCCAGTACCTCTGGCTGCGGTTGCTGGCGCAGGAGCGGCGCAATCTGTGCTGCGTCGGCGATGACGACCAGTCGATCTATTCGTGGCGGGGCGCGCAGGTCGAGAATATCCTGCGGTTCGAACGCGACTTTCCGGGCGCGAAGATCATCAAGCTCGAACAGAATTACCGGTCGACGCCGCATATCCTGGGCGCGGCGTCGGGGGTCATCGCGCATAATGGCGGCCGGCTGGGCAAGACGCTGTGGACCGAAACCGATGTCGGCGAGAAGGTCCGCGTCATCGGCGTATGGGACGGCCCGGAGGAGGCGCGCCGCGTCGGCGAAATGGTCGAACGCGGGCAGCGCGACGGCCGGAACCTCGACAATTTCGCGATCCTGGTCCGCGCGCAGCACCAGACGCGCGAGTTCGAGGAACGCTTTATCGGCATCGGAATGCCGTACCGGATCGTCGGGGGATTCCGCTTCTACGAACGCGCCGAAATCCGCGATGCGCTGGCCTATCTGCGGGTCGTCAACCAGCCGGCCGACGACCTGGCGTTCGAACGGATCGTCAACGTGCCCAAGCGGGGCCTAGGCGACAAGGCGGTGCAGACGATCCACCGTTATGCGCGGGCGACCGGCAGTTCGCTGATGACCGCCGCCGCGCGCATCCTCGACACCGACGAACTGACCGGTGCGGCGCGCAAGTCGCTGGGGCGGCTGGTCGGCGACTTTGCCCGCTGGCGCGACATGGCGCGCGACCTGCCCCATGCCGAACTGGCGCGGCAGCTGCTGGACGAGAGCGGCTATACCGCGATGTATCAGGCCGAGAAGACGGCGGAATCGGCGGGGCGGCTGGAGAATCTGACCGAACTGGTCCGCGCGATGGAGGAATATGAGTCGCTCGGCGCGTTCCTCGAACACGTATCGCTGGTGATGGATAACGAGGCATCGGCCGAGGAGCCGAAGGTCACGATCATGACGATCCACGCCGCCAAGGGGCTGGAGTTCGACACGGTGTTCTGTGTCGGATGGGAGGAAGGGCTGTTCCCGTCGCAACGCTCGCTGGACGAGGGCGGCACCGCGTCGCTGGAGGAGGAACGCCGCCTCGCCTATGTCGCGATCACCCGCGCGCGGCGGCTGGCGGTGATCTGCCACGCCGCCAATCGCCGCATCTATGGCCAGTGGAATTCGTCGCTGCCGTCGCGCTTCGTCGGCGAATTGCCGCCCGAGCATATCGAGACGGAGACGACCATGTCCGGTGGCGAGAGCCTGTGGCGGGCGAACTGGAGCGAGCGGGCCGACCCGTTCGCCGATGTCGCGCGCGGCACCGGGCGCGGTCCGGGGTGGCAGCGGGCGGCGTCGCAGGGGTCGACCTTCACGCCCACCCCGTCGCGGGTGGTCGAGGCGCGGGCGAGCGCGATCAGCCTGGGCAACAAGGGCCGCAGCGACCTGACCAAGGGGCAGCGCGTGTTCCACCAGAAATTCGGTTATGGCACGATCGAGACAATCGAGGGCAACAAGCTGGAAGTGTTGTTCGAGACGGCGGGCCAGAAGCGCGTGCTCGACAGCTTCGTTACGGCGGGATGACTATTTCCGCCACCTGAACCGATGCTTGATGTGGATCAGCGACGGACAGGAGAATAGGGCGTAGGAACGGTCCACCAGGTACGCAGTACAGGGAGGGCACCATGCCGATCGATTATATAACTTATTACCGTCGTCGTCTCGACGAGTCGCAGCATCGCGCAGCCGAGGCCAGCCTGCCCGAAGTGCGGCGGGTCCATGCGGAAATGGCGGCACGCTATTCGGCGATCCTGCGCGACGCCGAACGCGGTGTCGTTCGCCCCGCGCTGGGCATCGTCCCGCGCGGCTGACTGTACGCTCGCGCCCTCAATCGTGAGGCAACCGGGTCGCGGCTTGCTCGTTCATCAGGGACAATTCCAGACGAGGACCGCACCATGCCCTATGTAAAGACCCGTGACGGCACCAGCCTGTTCGTGAAGGATTGGGGCCAGGGCCGCCCGGTCGTGCTGATCCACGGCTGGCCGCTGTCCGCCGACAGCTGGGACCCGCAGGCGATGGCGCTGGCCGATGCCGGATACCGGGTGATCGCGTATGACCGGCGTGGGTTCGGCCGGTCGGACCAGCCATGGTCGGGCTATGATTACGACACGCTGTCGGACGATCTGGCCGATGTGCTGAAGGAAACCGGCGTCACCGACGACATCGCGCTGGTCGGTTTCTCGATGGGCGGCGGCGAGGTCGCCCGCTATATGTCGCGGCACGGTGGCAAGGGCGTGACCCGCGCCGGCTTCATCGGATCGGTCGTGCCGTACATGCTGCAGACCGACGACAATCCCGATGGCGTGCCGCAGGACCAGCTTCAGGAGATCGCCGACAATATCAAGGCGGATCGGCCGAAGTTCTTCCGCACCTTTTTCGACCAGTTCTATGGCGTCGGCTTCATCACCAGCCCGGTGAGCGAAGAGGTGCTGGACCTGTCGTGGAACACCGCGATGCTGGCGGGGCTGAAGCCGACGCTGGCGTGCGCGGAATCGTTCGGGACGACCGATTTCCGGCCCGACGTGCCGTCGATCACCGTGCCGACGCTGATCATCCACGGGACGTCGGACCAGACGGTGCCGATCGATGCGACCGGCCGGGCGCTGGCCAAGGCGCTGCCGAATGCGACGCTGATCGAATATGACGGCGCGCCGCACGGGCTGTTCGCGACGGAAAGCGACCGGTTGACCGAGGATTTGCTGAGCTTCCTGGCCCGGTAACGCTTTTCGTCATCCCGGCGCAGGCCGGGATTCACGGATACGACCGGCGTCGACTCCATCGCGACGTCTTGTAACCATGGATCCCGGCCTACGCCGGGATGACGACGGTTGCGGCACAAGCCACCACCCAACATCCCCCAAGCCGATCTGCATTGCCCCGGCACGTTACCGGACCTAAACCCCCACTCCATGGCCGTAACCCCGCACCCGCTGTCTATCGCGCCGTTCCGCGCCTATTTCCTCGCGCGCCTGTCGAACACGCTGGCGCAGATCGCGATGGTCGTGGTCATCGGGTGGCAGGTGTACGACATCGCGCGCGAGACGATGACGATCAAGCAATCGGCGTTTCAGCTGGGGCTGATCGGCGTTGCGCAGTTCCTACCGCTGCTGGTGCTGTCGCTGGTCGCCGGATGGGTTGCCGACCGGATCGACCGGCGCTGGATCGCGCGCGGGTCGGTCGCGCTGGAGGGGGGATGCGCGCTGCTGCTGGCGTGGCTAACCTATAGCGGCGGGATCACCCTGCCCTGGCTGTTCTTCGTCGCGGCGATGCTGGGCGTCGCCCGCGCCTTTGCCGGACCGGCGTTGCAGGCGTTGGCGCCCAATCTGGTGCCGCCCGCCGTGCTGCCGACCGCGATCGCGATGAGTTCGATCGCGTGGCAGGGCGGATCGGTGCTGGGGCCGGCGATGGGCGGCTATCTCTATGCCTTTGGCCATTACCTGCCCTATGCGGTGTCGGCGGCGCTGTTCCTGTTCGGCCTTGTCATGCTGTTCCTGATCCCGCCGATCCCGCGCGCGGCGATCACCGGCAATATGAACCCGTGGCGGCAGATGCTCGACGGGCTGTCCTATGTCCGTCGCAACCGATTGGTATTCGGGGCGATCTCGCTCGACCTGTTCGCGGTGCTGCTGGGCGGGGCGACGGCGATGCTGCCGATCTATGCCCGCGACATCCTGCAAATCGGCGCGGATGGTCTGGGCCATCTGCGCGCCGCCCCGGCGCTGGGCGCGGTGACGGTCGCCGCCGTGTTCGCATTCAAGCCGCTGTCGAAGGATGTCGGCGCCAAGATGCTGTTGTCGGTGATGGGCTTCGGCGCGGCGACCGCGCTGTTCGGCCTGTCGGCACCGCTGCTGATCCCGGTGTTCGGGGCGTCGGCGATCGGCAGCGACTTTGCGCCCGCCGCGATCCTTGCGCTCGTCTCGCTGTTCGTCGTCGGCGCGACCGACATGGTGTCGGTCTATGTCCGGCAATCGCTGATCCAGTTGCACACCCCCGATGCGATGCGCGGGCGGGTCGGCGCGGTGTCGACGCTGTTCGTGTCGGGATCGAACGAACTGGGCGAGGCACGTTCCGGCTTCCTCGCGGCACTGGTCGGCCCGGTCGTCGCGGTCGCCGGTGGCGGCGTGCTGGCGATCGGCGTTACGATGCTGTGGTCGCGCCTGTTCCCCGAATTGCGTGCCGCGCGCAGCTTCACGCCCCCCAAAGACCTAGAAGTCATCCCCAAGGAGACACAGCCATGAAGGCCGATACCATCCTGCAAACGATCGGGAATACGCCGCACGTCCGCGTCCGCCGGCTGTTCGGCGATGCCGAGGTATGGATCAAGTCCGAGCGGTCCAATCCCGGCGGGTCGATCAAGGACCGCATCGCGCTGGCCATGATCGAGGCGGCGGAAGCGTCGGGCGACCTGAAGCCCGGCGGCACGATCATCGAACCGACCAGCGGCAATACCGGCGTCGGCCTTGCGATGGTCGCGGCGGTCAAGGGCTACAAGCTGATCCTGGTGATGCCCGAAAGCATGAGCATCGAGCGTCGTCGCCTGATGCTGGCGTACGGGGCGAGCTTCGACCTGACGCCGCGGGAAAAGGGGATGAAGGGCGCGATCGAGCGCGCACACGAACTGGCGGCCGAGACGGCGGATGCGTGGATTCCGCAGCAGTTCGAGAACCCGGCCAACATCGACGTCCATGTCCGCACCACGGCACAGGAAATCCTGCGCGACTTCGCCGACAGCCCGATCGATGTCATCATCACCGGCGTCGGCACCGGCGGCCACATCACCGGCGTCGCCGAGGCGCTGAAGGCGGAATGGCCGGAGCTGAAGGTGTTCGCGGTCGAACCCGAATTGTCGCCGGTCATCTCCGGCGGGCAGCCGGGTCCGCACCCGATCCAGGGCATCGGCGCGGGCTTCGTTCCCGCCAACCTGCACACCCGCGCGATCGATGGCGTCATCAAGGTCGATGCGGCGGTGGCCAAGGACATGGCGCGGCGGTCGGCGCGCGAGGAGGGGATGCTGGTCGGTATCTCGTCGGGCGCGACGCTGGCGGCGATCCTGCAGAAGCTGCCGGACCTGCCTGAAGGCGTCCGGGTGCTCGGCTTCAACTATGATACCGGGGAGCGGTATCTGTCGGTGCCGGACTTCCTGCCGGAGCAGTAAGCGACTAGGGGGCCTCCACTTCCAAACTCCGTTCGCTTCGAGCGGAGGATCGAGCTTGTCGAGATCCGTAGTCGAGAAGGCGTTCTCGACGGACGCTTCTCGACAAGCTCGAAGCTGCTCGAACCGAACGGGTAATATGTGGTGAATCAGGCAATCGACGGCGGGCCGACACGAAACGGCATCCGTAGCGGATCGACCGCGATCGATGGCGTGCTGGTCGCGCTTTCGATTGCCGCCGCGATCGTGCCGGCGGTAATCGTCGAGCGTGCGCCGCCGGTCCGGGTCGAGCCGCGGGTCGCAGCCGGTCAGCGCGGCGCCGCTGGCCCCACGATCGGCCCGGCGATCCCCCCGCCCCCGGTCGAGCCGGCCGAGTTCCGCAACCTGCCCCCCGACGAAGCCCGCGCGTTCAACGCGACCGTGCCGTTCCTCGACGGACCCAATCCGCCCGCGCGCCCCTTCCGCTTTGCCGGGGATGCCGACAACCTGACCCGCGCGACCGACTGCCTTGCCGCCGCCGTGCTGTACGAAGCGGGCGACGATACCAAGGGCCAGCGTGCCGTGGCGCAGGTCGTGCTGAACCGCGTCCGCCACCCCGCCTTTCCCGCCAGCGTGTGCGGCGTGGTGTTTCAGGGGTCGGAGCGGCGCACCGGCTGCCAGTTCACCTTCACCTGCGACGGGGCGCTCGCCCGCGCCTATCCGCCAGCATTCTGGGATCGCGCGCGCAAGGTCGCGGCGGCGGCGCTGGCGGGCAGCGTCTATGCCCCTGTCGGCTATGCCACCCATTATCATACCGACTGGGTCGTGCCCTATTGGCAGTCGAGCCTGTCGAAGATCGCGGCGGTCGACACGCACCTGTTCTTCCGCTGGGCCGGATGGTGGGGCACGCCCGGCGCGTTCCGGCAGCGGGCAGCGGGCGAGGAACCGCGCATCCTGCAGCTCGCGCCCTATTCGGACGCCCATAAACTGCCCGAAGTGCTGGCGGTCGAGCAGGAAGCCGGGCTGTTGACCGGCCGGTTCGCGCCCGGATCGACCCCGCGCCCCAGCAGCGACGATCCCGACACCTTCCTCGTCGCACTCGACACCGCCGGGCCGCCCGATCAGTGGCCCGCGCTGGCCGGTGCGGCCTGTGGCGACCGGGTGCGCTGCAAGTTCCTCGGCTGGCGCGACCGGGCGGCCCTTCCCGCAAAGGCTGCGGCGGCGACCGAACCGGCGGCGATCGCGGCGATGTCGTTCAGCTATCTGCGCGACCGGACGCAGCCGCTCGAACGGCTGTTGTGGAATTGCCAGCAGGTGCCGCGCCACGCGGCGGACTGTATGCGCCGCGCGGTGGCGCCACCGCCGGCCCCGGCCGCCGCGCCCGCGATCATCCGATCGGAACCGATCCAGCCCGGCGCGCCGCTGACCGGCGTGCGACGGCGCAGCGATCCCGCACCGACGCCCTCCCCCGCCACGCCGTAGCCTGTGGTCCGTCTTGCCTGAACCGGACGTCCTCGCAGCGGCGGCCGGAATTTCCCTGTGACAGCCCGCAGCAGGAGCCGCTTGAGGCCCCAGCCTCCGCTGGGGCGACGCCTGTGGTGAGAGAGATCAAACGCTGGCGGCGGTTCGCGCCGCCAGCAGCGCCCGCGCCAGCGGATAGGCGTCCTCGACCGCAAGGTCGGTGATGTCCGGCCGACCCATCCCCTTTGCCCCCGCGCTGTCCACGCGCACCGTCGCGATGCCGAGCAGCCGTTGCAGCGGCGATCGGGTGACCGACACGCTCTGGATATTCGACAGCGGTACGATCCATGCCTGTTTGGCCAATACCCCGCGCATCACCTGCAGCGTATCGCCCAGAATGGCATAGCGATGCCGCCGCCGCGCCAGCAGGGCGACCGCCACCGGGACCGGCACCAGCAGCAGCGCGAACGCGGCCGGCGGCACGAACCAGCTGGCCACCGCGACCCCGATCAGCGGCAATCCGCCGCGCAACAGCGCCGCGCGCACGACATGGCCGAACGCGACCGGCCGCAGCGGCAGGGGATCGAACGCCGGATAGCCCGCCGCCGCCAGCACCCGCGTCACCTCTTCGTCCCGCGCGAACGGCGCGACCTGTTGCCGCCCGCCGACATCGTCGCTGCCGCCCAGCGTCTGCAACCGCAGGCTCGACCAGCCGAAGCGCCCGCTGACCATGCCGCGTTCGATCAGCGCCAGCTGGACCCGCGCTATGCTGACCACGACCTCGGTCCGGGTGGTCAGGCCCCGGACGCGGCGCAGACGCGCGCCCTCCCGCTCCAGCCGGAAGCCGTGATCGATGAAGAAGGTGCGCGCGATGCCGCTGATCGCGCCGGCCATCAGGGCGACAACGGCGCCGAACAGTATGAACAGCGGCGTGGCCAGCGCCCATGCCTCCCGCCCGGCGATCCCGGCCCAATTCCACCATCCCCGCCAATCGAGACCAATGAGGTCGCCCAACTGGTTGATCGCGGCGAACAGCACGCCGACCCAGACCAGCGAAAAGCCGAACAAGCCCATGGTCAGCAGGCGGCGCGTATCCATCGCGAAGACGATGTCGCTTGGCCGTACCTGCGCCCTTGCCGCCGCGACCGGCGCATCGTGCCCCCGCAGCACTGCGCGCAGCCGCGCGGCCTCGGCCAGCGACACGCTGTCGAGCGATGCCTCGTCCGCCTCCCCGCCGCCGGTCTCGATCCGCACCCGCGCCAGCCCGAAGACGCGGGCCAGCAGCTTCTGGTCGATCGACACGTCCTGGATGCGCTCGAACGGGATCGAGCGGCGGTTGCGGTGGAGGATACCATCGGCGATCACCAGTTCGCCATCGGCGATGCGATAGGTGAACGATCGCCAGCGCAGCCACGTCACCACCCCCGCCCCGACCAGCACCAGCGCGGCGACGCCGACCATCACCCACAGTCCACCGCGCGATGCCGCCGCCGACAATGCGACCAGCCCCGCGACATTCTGCGGCGCCTTGACCACGATGCGCAGCGCGATGGTGCCGGGATGCAGCCGCCGCGCCGCATCGGGCGCGCTCACCATGGCGAGGCGCCGATCGCGGCACGGATGCGGTCGCGAACCCCTTCGGCGGCCTCGCGCGACAGGCCGGGGACGGCGACGCGGCTATGGTCGGTGCCGGCGGTGTGCAGCACGACCGTCGCCACGCCGCAGGCGCGCTCGATCGGTCCTTGCGACAGGTCGATATGCTGGACCCGCCCGATCGGCACGATGGTATGGACCCGCATCAGCCAGCCATGCGCGACCTGCAATTCGCGATCGTCGAGCGCAAAGCCCCAATGGCCGAACTGCCGCGCCGGCGCGACGAAGGTCAGCCACGCGCCGGTCGCCAGCGCGGGCACGGCGGCGAGGCCGTTCGGCAATCCCTGATCGGCGAGGATCAGTTCGCCGACCCCGGCCGCCGCCAGCAGTAGCAACGCCCTGATCGCGCCGCGCCAGCGTAGCACGTTCAGGAACCGTCGATCGAGCGAGCCAAGCGCAGGGGTGTCATCCATGGCCGGTGTGATAGGGGCGCAATACGCCCCGCTCAAGTGAATCCGGCGGGGGCGGCCCTACGCTCTTGTGCGCGAGCGCCGGCGGGGCCATAGCGCGCGCAAATATTCTGTGCAGTCGAGGGCTATCCATGAAACTCCGCATCGTCGTGACGCTCAAGAACGGCGTACTCGATCCGCAGGGCAAGGCGATCGAACACGCGCTCGGCTCGCTCGGCTTTGCGGGCGTGGGCGAAGTGCGCGTCGGCAAGCTGATCGAGCTGGACGTCGCCGACGATACCGACGACGCGACGATCGACGCGATGTGCCGCAAGCTGCTGGCCAACACCGTCATCGAAAACTACCGGGTCGAACGCGCATGAAGACCGCGGTCATCGTCTTTCCGGGGTCGAACTGCGACCGCGACATCGCCGTAGCGCTGGAATCGGTCACCGGCACCGCCCCGACGATGGTGTGGCACCGCGACACCGCGCTGCCCGACGACATCGGGCTGGTCGCCGTGCCCGGCGGCTTTTCCTATGGCGACTATCTGCGCTCCGGCGCGATCGCGGCCCGCTCGCCCGTCATGCGCGCGGTGGTCGAGGCGGCGGGCAAGGGCCTGCCGGTGCTCGGCATCTGCAACGGGTTCCAGATCCTGACCGAAGCCGGCCTGCTGCCGGGGGCGCTGATGCGCAACCGGGGCCTGTCGTTCGTGTGCCGCGACGTGGCGCTGACCGTCGGCGACACCCGCTCGGCCTTCACCAGCGGCTATCGCGCGGGCGACACGATCAAGGTGCCGGTGGCGCATCACGACGGCAACTATACCGCCGATGACGCGACGCTCGACCGGATCGAGGGCGAGGGCCAGGTCGCGTTCCGCTATGCCGAACCGGTCAACGGGTCGGCGCGCGACATTGCCGGCCTCGTCAACGATGCCGGCAACGTGCTGGGCATGATGCCGCACCCCGAACGCCGCATCGAAACCGCCCATGGCGGCCGCGACGGTCGTGCGCTGTTCGAAGGGCTGCTGGCCAAGGTCGGCGCGTAGTTCGCCTCACCGCGACCGGCGCTCTCCCGCAAAGGGGGAGAAGTCGGTCGCGGCGTCGAAGATCTCGACCCCCTCGCGCCGCTTCAACCAGCCGACCACGGCATAGGTGACCGGCGTCAGCACCACTTCCCACGCGACCTTCATCGCCCAGTTGGTGGCCATCACCGTCACCACCTGCTGCGTCGGCCAGACGTAGAGGAAGGCGAGCGGATAGAAGATCGCGCTGTCGACCGCCTGCCCCACCACCGTCGACCCGATCGTCCGCGTCCACAGCGCGCGCCCCTCAGTCCACAGCTTCATGCGGGCGAGGACATAGGCGTTGACGAACTCCCCGGCCCAGAAGGCGGCGATCGAGGCGAAGACGATCCGCGGCACCTGTCCGAACACCGCTTCATACGCCCCCTGCCCCGTCCAGTCGGCGGCGGGCGGCATGGCGACCACCGCCCATGCCATGAACGCCATGAACAACAGCGCCGCGAACCCGACCCAGATGCACCGCCGCGCGCGGGCATAGCCATAGACTTCGGTCAGCACGTCACCCAGCACATAGGAGACCGGAAAGAACAGGATGCCGGCGCCGAACACGAACGGCGTCCCCGCGACCGCGATCGCCGCGACCTTTCCCGCGCCGATGATGTTCGACAGCAGCAGGATGGTGACGAACGCGGCCATCACCAGGTCGAAATGCCGAAACCCGCGCGCCGGAACGGCGCCGGCCTCGACACGGTTCAGGACGCGATCGGACGGTTCGTGCATGACCGCGTTATGATAGCGGTTCCGCTCCGCCGCAATGCACGCTAACGAAGCGCCGGGCACCCGTAGCTCAGCTGGATAGAGCAAGGAGCTTCTACCTCCTTGGTCGGGGGTTCGAATCCCTCCGGGTGCGCCATTTCTGTTCAGCTTTGGGCACTGCCGCATCCGACGTCTGGATAGTCAGCTTGACCGCCACGATCCCGTGGCTGCGATACGTGTCCGCACGCCCTGGCGTCCGCAACCATCGCACGTTCACCTGCATCCCATCCTATATCGCGGTCGTCATAGCCCGGATCGCTGCTTCGGCTGCCCGCCATTCGATGCCATGGCCTTCCAGCCAGGCATCGTCGTGGTAGGTGCACGCATAGCGTTCGCCACCGTCGCACAGGATGGTGACGATCGAGCCCTGTTCGCCTGCCGCGTGCATCTCGACGACGATCCGCGCACAGGCGACAAGGTTCGTGCCGGTCGACCCGCCCACGCGGCGTCCCAAGCGGTCGGAGATCGCGCGCATGGCGCCGATGCTATCGCCGTCCTCGACCGCGATCATCCGATCGATCACGGAGGGTATGAAGCTGGGTTCGACCCGCGGCCGGCCGATCCCCTCGATCCGGCTTGCGCAGCCATCCGGCAGCGCTGTCACCGAACGATCGTCAAAATGGCGATGGAATACCGAATGAACTGGATCGGCAACGCATAGCCGGGTCGCATAGCGCCGATAGCCGATATAGCGGCCGATCGTGGCCGACGTGCCCCCGGTTCCGGCACCGCAGACGACCCAGGCGGGAATGGGATGCTCCTCCGCCGCCATCTGGGCAAAAATGCTCTCGGCGATGTTGTTGTTGCCGCGCCAGTCGGTGGCCCGCTCCGCATAGGTGAACTGGTCGAGATAATGCCCCCGCGTCTCGGCCGCGAGCCGGTGGGCGACGTCGTAGACGGTCCGCGGATCGTCGACCGCATGAATTTCGCCACCGTGGAAACGGATCGCGTCGAGCTTGGGTGCGGCCGTGGTCGCCGGCACCACGGCGATGAAGCGCAGCCCCAGCATCCGCGCGAAATAGGCTTCGCTGACCGCCGTCGATCCCGAAGAGGCTTCGATGATGCAGGTGTCCGGTCCGATCCAGCCATTGCATAGCGCATAGAGGAACAGTGACCGCGCGAGGCGATGCTTCAGGCTGCCGGTCGGATGGCTGCTCTCGTCCTTCAGATACAGGGTGATGCCCGGATAGCGCGGCAGGTCCAGCCGGATAAGGTGCGTGTCCGCCGATCGGTTATAATCTGCCTCGATCCGGCGGATCGCATCGCTGCGCCATGATCGGACGGCATCGCCGTTCGTCTCAACGGGCATCGGCGGTCAGTCCATGGCGGACCAGCATGGCGGCCGGGTCGGCATCGCGCCCGCGAAAGGCGCGGAAACTGTCGGCAGTCGGACGGCTGGCCCCGCGTGCCAGGACCTCCTTGCGGAATTTGGCGGCGACGGAACGGTCGATCCGCCCTCCTCCGACAAAGTGCTGGAAACCGTCGGAGGCAAGCACTTCGGCCCATAGATAGCTGTAATAGCCCGACGCATATCCGGATGCGAAGATGTGCAGGAAGGCATGGGGGAAACGATGCCATGCCGGCGGGTGCACCACCGCCACTTCCGCGCGCACCGCCGCCATCACCGCGATCGGATCATCGCCCAGCGTGCCGAGATGGAGCAGCAGGTCGAACAGTGCGAATTCGATCTGCCGCACCAGAAACATCCCCGCCTGGAAATGACGGGCACCGAGCATCCGGTCGAACAGCGCGTCCGGCAGCGGTTCGCCGGTCCGGTAATGGCCCGACATGCCGGTCAGGACCGCGCGGTCCCACGCGAAATCCTCCATCAACTGGCTGGGCAGCTCGATCGCATCCCATTCGACCCCGGCGGTGCCGGCGATGCTCGGCCGGTCGACCTCGGTACACAGCAGATGGAGGCAATGGCCGGTTTCATGCAGCAGCGTTACAACCTCGCGGTGCGACAACAGCGCCGGGGTGTCGGCTCCGTTGGGCGCGAAGTTGCAGGTCAGATAGGCGACCGGCACCTGCCGCATATTGCCGTCGTTCAATCGCGACCGCGCGCCCGCCATCCACGCGCCGCCCCGCTTGCCCGGCCGCGCGTGCAGGTCGACATAAAGGCCGGCAAAGACCGTGCCCTCCGCATCGACCGCATCGTAATAGCAGCCATCGGGGTGCGGGAGCGCGACATCGTCGCGCGGCACGAAGCGGATGCCGTACAACCGCTCGACCAGATCGTGCCAGCCGGCGACGACACGGTCGACCGGGAAATAGGCGCGCACCTCCGCCTCGTCGATGGCGTGACGCTGCGACCGCAGCCGGTCCGATGCGAAGCCGACGTCCCATGGCTGGAGGTCGTCGATCCCCAGTTCCGTGGCGGCGAAATCGCGCAATGCCGTCATCTCGCGTTCGGCGAACGGGCGGGCGCGAGCGGCGAGATCGCGCAGGAACGCCAGCACCTCGCCGGCATTGGGCGCCATCTTGGTCGACAACGACCATTCGACCGGATCGGAAAAGCCTAGCAGCGCGGCGCCTTCGCGCCGGAGCGCGACGATCCGGGCGATCCGCTCGCTATTATCGAACTGTCCGCCATGCGGCCCTTGGTCCGACGCCCGCGTGTTGAAGGCGTAATAGACCCGTTCGCGTAGCTCCCGGTTCTCGGCAAAGGTCAGGATCGCGCCGACGCTGGGCTGCTGCAACGTCACCAGCCAGCCGTCCAGCCCGCGTGTCCGGGCAGCGGCGGCGAACATCGCCTTGTCGCGCGGCGACACTCCGGCGAGCACCGCTTCGTCGGTCACCTGCTCGCTCCACGCATCGGTCGCATCGAGCACCGCGCTGGCGAAGGCGTTGTTGAGCGCGGACATCTCCATCGAAATTTCGGCAAAGCGCGCCCGCGCCTCGGGCGAGAGCGCCACGCCGGACAAGGTGGCGTCGCGGATCGCATGTTCGACCGCCACCCGGTCGGCCAACGGCAGGGTAGCGAAATCGGGCGATGCCGCCAGCTTGACGTGCAGGTCGTGCAGGTCGCGATTCTGCTGGATGCGCATTCCCGCCGCGACCAATTGTGCCTGGGCGGCGGCATGGGCCTCGCGCAGCGCCGGGGTGTCGGCGACCGCCTGCAGCTGGGTCACCGCCGACCAGAGCGCGTCGATCGCGACGCTACCGCGCTCCATCGGCAGCCAGGCCTCGGCAAAGCTGGTCGGCGCGGTTGCGATCAGATGCGCGACGGTCGCCTCCTGCTCGGCCAGCAGCGCGGCGATAGCAGGGCCGATCGCTTCCGGCGTGATCGCCGGAAAGGGCGGCAGGGTGGTCGCGTCGGCAAGGGGGTGGGTCATCGAAAATCCTGCAGGGTATCGGGAATCAAAGGGTCGTCGCGGCGAGATGCCACAGCACGATGGCGGGAACCGATCGGGCGCGGGCCGCGTGGCGCTCATTTGCCCGCGCCAGCTGCGCCTCGAACGCCCAGGCCATTTCTGGCGTGCGCGCGCGGAAAAGGGCCGGGATGTCGACCGGTTCGCCCGCTTCGCGCAGCGGTTCGGTTTCGCTGAAAATCTCGCCCAACGCGGCAAGAGCGCTGACGCGCTCCTCCTCGCCAAATTCCGGGTCGGGCGGGCGGTTCACATCCTGGATCCAGCCGGCGATCAGGGTCGTGAGCACCGACGCACTGGTCCGCAGCGGCCAGCAGGCAGTGGCGCAGGCCTTCAGCGCGGCACGCACGTCGCTGCGTGGCGCTTCAGCCTCCGCCGCCTGCTCCATCCGCTCGCGCAGCGCGGACCAGGCGCGCCGCGCCGGGGGCGTATCCTCGGCCTCGGCACGGTACAGGCTGCGCAGTTCGTCGTAAAAGGGCGTCGCCAGGCGATCGGCCTCCATGGCGATCAGGAAATGCGCGGCGATCCGCTCCGGCACGAACGACAGGTCTGCACCGACCGGGACATCGCGCACCCAACGCAGCGCGACATCGGCGGCATCCTCTTCGCTCGCCCAGCCGGTCAGCGGATCGAGCAGCCCGGCCAGCGCGATCGGATAGCCGAAGCGCTCGGCATAATCGGTGCTGCTCCCCCCCTTTGTCGACACGCCCAGCGGCGAACCGCCCTGCCCGTCCCATTGCGTCGCGCCGAAGCGCAGCGATCCATCGGCGGCATGGCGCTCCAGCCGTGCCAGCAGCGCCGCCTTGACCGCCGCATTCCCCCTGAACGCTCCGCTCACAAATGACTCTCGAGCCACATGGTCAGCTGCGCGCGCGACCGCAGGCCGACGATCCGGTCGACCTCCACGCCGCCCCGGCACAGCGCCAGCGTCGGCAGCGAGCGGGCGGCGAAGCGGTCGGCCAGCGCCTGGTCGCGGCTGACATCGGCCTTGTACACCTGCACCTCGCCGGCGAAGTCGGCGGCAAGGTCGTCGAGGATCGGCGCCAGCGCCTTGCACGGCGCGCAGGTCGGCGACCACAGGTCGAGCAGGACCATTTCCGTCCCGTTCGCTGTGGCGGTCGCGAAATCCATGCCGGTAATGTCGGTAACCTTGGCAGCCATGTCTCTTCCTTGCGCGGCGCAGAGGCGCGCCATCCGGGACGCGATCTCAGTCGCGCGGGGGGGAATCCTCGATGGCGGCGGCGTGCGCCTGGCCATCGGCGAAGGTCAGGGTGTGCGTGTGGTGCGCCAGCAGCGTCTCGTCATGGACGACGCTGATGATCGTCGCTTGCGGCAGATAGGTGGCGAGGCTGTCGTAGAAATTCCGGGCATTGCCGGCATCCAGCGCGCTCGTAGCCTCGTCCAGCACCAGCAGCGTCGGGCGGTGCAACAACACCCGCGCCAGCGCGATGCGCTGTTGTTCGCCGGGGGACAGTTCCTCCTGCCACAGGCGCACGCCGTGCAGTTCTTCGGCCAGATGCCCCAGCCGCACCCGGTCGAGCAGCGCGGCGATATGCGCGTCGTGGTGATCCTCGGGCTGGTCGGGGAAGCACACCGCCGCCTTCAGTGTACCGAGCGGCAGGTACAGGCGCTGCGGCACGAACATCGCGCGGCTGTCCTCGGCCAATGCCACGCTGCCCGCGCCATCGGGCCAGAGGCCGGCGAGTGCACGTACCAGCGTCGACTTGCCGGCACCCGACGCGCCACGCAATGCCCAGCGTTCGCCCGCGCCGACGTTCCAGTCACCGATCGTGACCAGGGCACCTCCATGCGGGCGATGCAGCGCCAGCCCCTGCGTCGCGAGCATGATTCCGGCGGGCGTTCCGGCCCCGACCGCGATGCCGGCCGGCCGCGCATCATCGATCGCGTCGTCCAGCCCCTTGATACGGTTGATATAGCTGACCTGCTGACCGATCAGCTGATAGCTGCGCACGAAATAGCCAAGCTGCGCGCCGAGCTGCGAAAAGGCATCGCGCCCCGCCATCAGCTGGCCGAAGGTCATGCTGCCCGCGAAATAGCCCGGCACCATGATGAACAGCGGCAGCACCGTGCCCATCCGGTCATAGATGCTGCCCGCGGCAGTGATGCCGAGCGAGCTGTAGATGACCGAACGGAAGTTCAGTCGTACTGAATCGAACGACAGCTCCACCGCCTGACGCTCGGTGGCGACCGCGCCGGCCAGACCGATCTGGGCGGCGTTGCGGCGGACATGGATCAGCCCGGCGCGGAAATCCGCCTCGCGGTGCTGCTGGCGCATCATCGCGCGGATGAAGGGCTGGCCGATCCTGGTCATCAGCCACGACCCGACGATCGCATAGGCGACGGCATACCACACCGTACTGCCGGGGATCGAAACGGCCGTACCGCCGAGCGAGAAGGTGATCGGCGGCGCGGTTTCCAGAAGCACCATGGCAAAGGTCACGGCGGTCACGATCGATCCGATCAGCCGCAGGACGATATGCAGCGCGCCGATATTCATGCCGACCGCCGCGGTGATGTTGTTCAGGTCGTCGGCGATCCGCTGGTCGGGATTGTCGATGATCCGCAGCCGTTCGATCTCGGCATAGCGGTTCCGGCGCATCCAGCGGTCGAGATAGTCGCGCGTGAGGTAGGTTCGCCAGCGGATCGACAGCAGCCCGTCGATCAGGTTTTCCGTCAGGATCATGACGACCTGCATCGCCATGATCCCGAGGAAGACGAGCATCAGCGGAACCAGCTGCGCCTGATCGCGCTGTTCGATCACGTCGAAGAACTGCTGCTGCCAACGATTGGCGCGCAGCAGGATGAAGGCCGTGCCGAACTGGAAGAACAGCAGCGCGATCAGGGCGAACCACGCGAATTTCCAGTCCGGCGACGTCCAGTAGCTGCTGACCAGCCGCCACGCATCGCGCCACCTGGCGGTAGCGGCCTGGGGTGGGGCGAGACCCGTCTCGCGACGGACCTCCCCACTTTGTGTCGGCTGGGGCATCATGGGCTAAAGATCCTCGATCAGAAGAAGCGATAGCCGACGGTAAGCCGCCAGGTTCGCGGTTCGCCAAGCGGAACATAGCTGGTGGCGCGGGTCGGGTTGAAGTTTTCGCGGTCGAACAGGTTGCGCACGCCGATGTTCAAGTCGAGCCGACCGAGGGACAGGAACCCGTTCAGGTTTGCCTGAACCGCGGCCGGGATGGTGTAGAGGCCGCGCGTGTCGATGAACGAGCTCGACCGCCCGGTGACGCCGGCACCCAGCCCGGCCTTCGTCGTCTCTCCGAACCGATGCTGGTACGACGCATAGAGATTGTAGACGTCGCGCGGTTCACCGGCGATCACGAACCCGACACTCGCCGACGGCTGAAGCAGGCGATATTCGGTGCGGGTGAACGCCCCGGATACCGTCAGCCCGCGCAGCGGTTCGCCGCTGATGTTCAGGTCGACGCCACGCCCCACCATGCCGGGGACAGCCCGCTGGAACGACGGGCTTACCGGATCGCGTTCGAACGAGATGTTCTGACGGAGGCTGAACCACGACGCGTTGATGAGCACCCGCTTGTTGAACAGATCCCATTTCACGCCGGTTTCGGCGTTTCGGCTTTCGATGTCGGGCAGCCGATTGCCCAGCCGGTCGAAGACGAAGGTCGGCCGGTACCCATAGGCAAGCGTGCCGAAGACCGAAAAATTGTCGCTGATGTCGACGACCGCGCCATAATTCGGCGTCGTCGCCGCAAGATCGGACGAGGACGAGCTGGGCCGGCGGCCGGTGATGACGCTGCTCGTCCTGATTTCATTGCGGCGCAGACCGGCGGACAGATGGATGGGACCCAGGCCGACGAGATATTGGCCGTAATAGCCGGTTTGCAGCGTGCCGATCGTCCCCGTTTCGTTGCCGAACTTGATCGCCAGCGCCGGCAGCGCCGGCGGGGGAGTCGTCAGGAAGTTGTAGGGGAACATGCCTCCGTCATCGGCATAGAGCGCCTTCACGTCCGTGTCGGTCCGGGTGAAGCCGGCGACCAGCTTGTGGGTGACGCTGCCGGTTTCGAACGCGATGCGGGCGAAGCTGTCGATCGCATCGCTCTTCGACGTCTGTCGCACGCCGCTGCGCGACAGCAGCAGCAGGCCGCTGTTGTTGAGCACGACGAAAGGCGAATATTGCTTCAGCGCGAAGCTGACGTCCTGATGCTGGACGCGGGCGACGACGGTCAGCCAGTCGGTTACCTTCTGCGTGATCTCGCCGTTGAACTGGGTGGTGCCGATCTGCACGCCCTGGTCCGGGCCGCCCACCAGCCGGCGCCCTCCGGGCAAGTCGAACGGCTTCCCCGTCGCGGTGTTGAGAAGCGTGTAGGGGACCATGCCGAACAGCTGGTTGCCGAGCGACGCCGACACGATAACGTCGGTCACGGCATTCTTGTACCGGACCGATGGCGCGAACAGGTAATCCTCGTCGCCGCGATAGCCACCGAAGTTACGATCGGCATCGGCGACCGTCGCGATGATGCGGGCGCTCAAGCGGTCATCGCTGGAAATCGCACGATTGGCATCGAGCGTGCCGCGGATCAGCCCGAACGATCCGGTGTCGATCGATGCATACAGCCGCTCCTCGGCGTTCGGCTTCTTGGTGACGATATTGATCGTACCGCCCAGGTTCTCACCGCCCAGCAAGATCGCGTCGGGGCCCTTCAGCACCTCGATCCGTTCGATGTTGGCGAGCGACTGGGTCGTGCCCGCCGCGAAATTCGAATTGGACGCCGACGGTAGCCCGTTGACCGCGCCCTGCGCCGAAAATCCGCGCACCGTATAGCCGACGCCGCCCTGCACGGTCGCGGTGTTGACCACCACGCCGCCCGCGTTGGCCAGCGCCTCGGCCATCGACTGCGCCTGCTGCTGCTGCAACAGCTTGGCGGAGATCACCTGCGTATTGCGCGCCTGGTCGCGCAGCGACTGGCCAAGCCGCGACGAGCTGGTGCTGCCACGGACCAGCACGTTCAGTTCCGCCTCGTTCGGGCGGGCCGTCACGATGATGTCGTTGACGATGGTGATGCCCCCCGCATCGTCCACCATGACCGCGACCGGCAGGCCGCGGGTCGCCTGCGCGACGGCGTCGCGTTCCGACGTCGCGTTCTTCACCGGGCGCGAGGTGATACCGCGGACGGCATCGGGATCGATGGCGAGCGGCGCGCCCCATTCGGCGGCGATCCGCTGCAAGGCTTCGCTCAGCGGCAATGCCGGCTGCGACAGGCTCCTGGCCTGTGCCAGTGCCATTCCGGGCACGGAGGCGGCGGCGAGCGCCAGCAGGCTGGCGGCGACAACGTGACGTGTACGCATGGTTTTCCCTTCCCCTTTATAATATCCGTGCCCTGCCCGGCCGCCCGTTGACGGTCCGGCACGAATGAACTTCAGCGCTCCAGCCTGACCACCGTCGGTGTGCCGAGCTTCAGCGTCGCAAACTGGTCGCGAATGGCCTGCCAATCGCCGACCAATACCCAGTGTATCTTGTCCGGATCGACCAGCGCGGCGGCCGCGCGACGCACCTGGTCGGGTGTCAGCGCCTGCAGGCGCGCTGGCTGCCGCACGATGTCGTCGACCGGCAGGCCATCCGACTGCGCATCGGCCATCGCCATCAGCAGGTCCCCGTCACCTTCGAGCTTGGCCGCGCTCTGGTTCGCGGCGGTCGTGGCCAGCCGGGCCAGCTCGCTGGCCGCCGGGCCATGCTCGCCGCTCAGGCCGCGCATCTCCTTGATCAGCTCGGCGACCGAATCGCTGCTGTGATCGCGATTGACGGTGCCGGCCAAGACCCAGCGCCGATCGCTGCGCGTGTCGTACAGCCCCGACCCGATGCCATAGGTCCAGCCCTTGTCGGTGCGCAGGTTGCTGCCGATCCGCGCGGTCGAATTGCCGCCAAAAATTTCGTTCGCCGCCCAGATCGCGGTCGCATCGGCCGTCCCCGGTCGCGCCGTGGCCGGCACCGCACGCCCGGCCATGACATAGGTCTGCGCGGCGCCCGGCGTGTCGTACACCGTCAGCGAGGGCGATGCCTCTCCGCGGGCCGGCGGGATGACCGCGGCCGGTGCCGCGGTGCCCTGCGCCTGCCAGCCGGCCAGCGCCTTTTCCAGCTGGGGTCGGAGCGTCGCCATGGTGGTATCCGCCGCGACATACAGCGTCGCCTCGTCCGGGCGGACATGGCCGCGCAGCCATGCGCGGATCGCCGCCGGGTCGATCGCCTGGACTGCTGCGGTCTCTGCTATTGTCGTGAGCGCCGGGGCATAGGGGTGGCCGGCGCCATAGCTGGCATTGGCCAGCGCCCGGTCGGCCATGCGGCGGCCATTGCCGCGCAGCGCGGTCAGCCCGTCCATTGCCGCCTGCTTCAGGCTGTCGACGGTGGCCGGCGTCAGGTCGGGCTGGGTCAGCACCTCGCCGAACAGCGCCATTCCCGCCGCGCGCTGCCGCACGCTCCAACCCATATACAGATCGGCATGGTCGGGGTCGCTCGCGCTGTTGATCCATCCCCCCAGCGCCTCTGCCCGTTCGGCGCGCAGGCGCTGGGCCGGCGTCGTGCCGCGATTGGCGAGCAGCCCGGTCACGATCGGGGCGATCGCTTGGTCGGGACCGGCGGAACCGGCATCGTCGAAGCGCAGCAGCATGGTGTCGATCATGCTGCCCGGACGCGGCACCAGCACGACCTTCAACCCGTTCGACAGTTGCCCACGCTCCACCATGGGAAAGGCGATCGGTGCCATCGCCCCCATCGGCGGCGGCCCCTTGGCAAGGTCATAGCCGCTCGTGGCAGTCTGCAATGCGGGCCTGGGCCGTGCGATCAGGCGATAGCCGGGCCGGCCATAGACCGATGCGGCCACGCGCCGAACGCTCTCGGGCGTGGCCGCCTGCAACTCGCCGAGATACGCTTCGGCATATTCGACGTCGTCCGGCTGACCGACCCCGCGCGCAAGGATGAACGCCTTGCCCGATGTGCTCGTCTGCAGCCCGAAAACATATTGCATCCGCGCCGCGCGTGCGCGTTCGAGTTCGTCGGGGGTCGGCCCCTTGGCGACATAGTCGGCGATGACCGCATCGATCTCCGCCTCGGCCTGCGCCATCTTGTCGGGCGCGATGCCATCGACGGCAAAGCCCATCCGGCTCGACAGGCTGCCTTCGTCGAAGGTGACATAGGCGATCTTGGCGATGCCCAGTTCCTCGATCAGCCGCCGGTTCAGCCGCGACCGCACGCCTGCCGCCATCATCTGCGCCGTCAGGTCGAGCGCGGCGATCGCCGACGATCCCTTGGCCGGTGCGATATAGGTCGCGTAGATGCGGCCCAGCGGGACGGCGCGGAACACTTCCCGCCGCACCGGACCGGGCAGCGGCACGACCCGCGTCACCAGGCGGTCGACCGGCAGGCGCGGTGCGAGACCGCCGAAATATTTCTCGGTCAGGTGGCGCGCGTCCTCCGCGCTCACATCCCCGGCCAGGATCAGGGTCGCATTCGACGGACCATAATATCGATCGAACCATTGCCGCGCGCCATCGACCGTTACCCCGTTCAGATCGGCTTCTTCGCCGATGACGCTGTGATGATAGGGATGATCGGCGGGATAGATGTCGGCGAAGGTGATCGCGTCGTCGGTGCCGTCCGGCTGGCCGCCGCGCAGCCGCTTCTCGCTCAGTACCACCCCGACTTCGCGCTTGATCCGCTCCGGGGTCAATGCGCCGCCGATATAGCCCATCCGGTCGGCTTCGAGGAACAGCACCCGTTCCAGCGCCGCGCTGGGGAAGGTCTCGTACAGGGTCGTGGTGTCCTGATTGGTGGCGGCGTTGACGTTGGTCGCCCCCAGATCGCGCAGCGACACGAACGCGCTCTGGTTCCAGTGTTCGCTCCCGTCGAGCATCAGATGCTCGAACAGGTGCGCATAGCCGTGCTGGCCCGACTGCTCGTCCTTCGACCCGACGTTATAGACCAGCGTGGCGGTGATCAGCGGCACCCGCCGGCTGGTCTGGACGACGACCTTCAGCCCGTTGGGCAGGGTGAAACGGGCAACCGGGTCGCTGATCGCGGGACGAAGCGCGGTCGCCGACGCCGTCCGGACGTGCCGGGCGGGAACGGGCGTCCGGTCCTGTGCGCGTGCAGCGACAGTTCCCAACAAGGCGAGGGTTGCGAGCGCAACATACGGGAAGCGATGGGCCATGACGCGACATTAGCAATTGCGTGCGCCTTGGCTTCAGGCCAAAACGACAAAACATGACCAGCCTGTCCTACCCGAATGACAAGGACAGTTGCGGTGATGCCGGCAATGCCGCCGGCAAGCACGGCAGCCAGGTCGACCGCGTCATCCGCGCCGTCGCGGAGGCGATTGCCGCCGGTCGGCTGATCCCCGATCAGCGCCTGCCATCGGTGCGCACGACCGCGGCCGACCATGGGGTCAGTCGGGACACCGTACAGCGAGCATATGACAAGCTGGTGGCAGGCGGGCATGTCCATGTCCGGCGCGGCGCAGGATTTTATGTTTCCGCGCCGGCCCCGTCGCGCGCCGACCCCATCGCCCCGCCACAGGTCGACCTGGCTCCGTTCCGGCTGATCCATCCCGGTCTGCCGCCGGATCGTTGTCCGGGCAGCGGTGTCCTGCGCCACGACGATACGTCGATCGAGGAGGTCGGCCGGGTCCTGAAACGGGTCGCGGCCAGCAGCCAGCGTTTGGGAAACTATGGCGATCCGTCGGGGTATCTGCCGCTGCGGGAGGAGTTGCAGAAGAAGCTGCAGATCGAGGGCGTCGATACGACGGTCGCTACGATCATGACCGTGCCCGGCTGCGTCGCGGGGCTCAGCCTGATCATCCGATCGTTCGTGCGGCAGCGGGATTTCGTCCTGGTCGAGGACCCGGCGTCCTTTGTCCACATCGCGGCCCTGCTGGCGCAAGGCGCGGAGCTATTGCGGGTTCCGCGCGAAGCCGACGGTCCGGACCTCGATGTGCTGCGCCTGCTGTGCGAACGCTATCAACCGCGCATGTTCGTCCTCACGTCGCTGCTGCACAACCCGACCGGCGGCAGCTTGTCGCTGTCCAAGGCCCGCAAGCTGATCGAGATCGCGGCGGAGTTCGACATTACCCTGGTCGATGACGCGAGCTATGCCGATCTGAAACCCTCGACCGCCGGTCCGCCGACCGTGCCGCTGATCGTGCTCGATCAGGGCGACCGGGTGATCCATGTCGGTGGATCGTCGCACATTCTCGCACCCGAGCTGGGCACCGGCTACATCGTGGCGAGCGAACGCTACATGACGATGCTGCGCCTCTTCCGCCCGGTGCAGGGCATGGGCAACATGCTGATCCAGGAACGGGTCCTCTACCGCTTCCTCCACGACGGCCTGTTTCGCCGCCGCTGCGACCGCATCCGCATCCGCCTCGCCGAAGAGGCCACCGCCGTCCGCCAGCTGTTTTCGTCGACACCTTTCCAGCCGGGGATGGCGGTTGGCGGCATGTTCCTGTGGGTCGATCTTGGCAGCGGCATCAACGCCACCGACGTGGCGGAGCGGATGCTTGCCAAGGGCTATCTGACCGCGCCGGGATCGCATTTTCGCGAAGCGAAGGTGGTGGAATCGAAAATGCGCTTCAACGTGACGACGACGACTGCGGCCGCCGTCGAAGCGCTTGCCGCATCGGTGAACGGCTGACCGCGACGCCGACCGATATGCACCGCGCTCAGGGCACGCCGTAGCCGCCGCCGCCCGGCGTTTCGATCACGAAGCGATCACCGGGTGCCAGTTCGAACTGGTCGACCCCGGTCAGTTGCCGGATGCTGCCGTCCTGTCCCTCGACCCGTTGCGTGCCGACCGCGCCATCGCCTCCACCGGCCAGGCCGAACGGGGCGATCGTGCGGCGGGAGGCGACGATGGTGGCCGTCATCGGCTCCAGCGCGGTGATCGCGCGGATCACGCCGTCGCCGCCCGGTTGCGCCCCCACCCCGCCCGACCCGCGCCGGATCGCAAACCGGTCGAGCCGGACGGGATAGCGATGCTCGAGGATTTCGGGGTCGGTGATCCGCGTATTGGTCATGTGGCTGTGCACGGCGGACGTGCCCGCGAAGTCGGGCCCGGCACCGGTCCCACCGCAGATCGTCTCGTAATATTGGTAGCGGTCGTTGCCGAACAGGAAGTTGTTCATCGTCCCCTGCGCTGCCGCCGATGCCCCCAACGCCCCCAGCAGCGCGTTGCACACGGCCTGGCTCACCTCGGTATTGCCCGCCACCACGGCGCTGCCGGGCGGGGGCGACAGGAACGAGCCGTCCTCGATGACGATGGTCAGGGGCAGGAGACAGCCTTCGTTGAGGGGCAGATCTTCGCCCACCAGACAGCGAAAGGCATAGAGGACGACCGCGCGGATGACGGCGGGTGGCGCGTTGAAGTTACCGCTGCTCGCCGCGCCGGTGCCGGTGAAATCGATCGTGGCGGCGCGCGCCGCGCGGTCGATCGTCACGCGGACCCGGAGCGGCGTGCCGTCGTCCATGACATAGTCGAACGCCCCGTCCGACAGCCGGGTGAGGACGCGACGAATGCTCTCCTCGGCATGGGTCATGACATGGCCCATATAGGCCCGCACCACCGGCCAGCCGCTGGCGGCGACCAGCGCGGTCAGTTCGGCGATGCCGGTCGCATTGGCCGCGAGCTGCGCCTTGATGTCGGCGACGTTCGTATCGGGACTGCGCGCCGGATAGCGGGCCTGTGACAACAGGGCGCGAAACGCTTCTTCCTGCAAATCGCCGCCATCGACCAGCAGGAAGTCGTCGATCACGACGCCTTCCTCCTCCAGCGTGCGCGAGTTCGGCGGGGTCGATCCGGGAGTGAGGCCGCCGATGTCGGCATGATGGCCGCGATTGGCGACGAAGAAGCGGATGTCGCGGCCCGCTTCGTCGAACACCGGGGCGATGACGGTCAAGTCGGGCAGATGGGTGCCGCCGTTGAACGGGTTGTTAAGTGCGACGACGTCGCCGGACTTCAGCGTCGTGCCGCGGCTGGCGAGGATGGTGCGCACGCTCTCCCCCATCGCCCCCAGATGCACCGGGACATGCGGCGCATTGGCGATCAATCGTCCTTCCGCATCGAACAGCGCGCAGGAGAAATCGAGCCGCTCTTTCATGTTCACGCTGCTCGCGGTATTGCGCAGCACGACGCCCATCCGTTCGGCGATCCCCATGAAACGGGTGTTGAACAGTTCGAGCTGGACCGGATCGACCGCGACGGGATCGAGCGCCCCCTGCCCCGCGGCGCCGTGGTGCCGCATCACCAGTTCGCCGCCATCGCCCACCGTGACCGTCCAGCCCGGTTCGACCATCGTCGTCGCGATCGCTTCCCGGATCAGCGCCGGGCCGATAATCCGGTCGCCCGGACGCAGGCCGGCGCGGTCATGCACCGGCGTGCGATGCTCCGCCCCACCGGTCCAGATGGTGACATGGTCGAGCGGTGCGGGCAGGCCGCCGACCCGTGGGGGCAAAGGCGGGGGCGTGACCGGTTCGCCGGCCACGATCGCCTCCACCACCACGCTTTCGATGACGATGGCGCGATCCGGACTGACAAAGCCGAAGCGGGCGCGATGGGCATCTTCGAACGCCGCGCGCATCGCATCGACATCGGCCCGGTCGACCGCCAGCGCGGTATCGGTGCCGGCATAGCGCAGGTACACGGTCGTCACCTGCTGGGCATCCGGGCCGACTTCCTGCGTCGCTTCCACGCCAAGCGTGGCGACGAGATCGTCCAGCGGCGCGCCCAGCGGAAGCTCGACCGAACGCTGGCGGATCGCGACCTTGTCGGCCAGCCCCATGCCATAGGCCGACAGCACGCCGGCAAAGGGATGGATCAGGACGGTGCGCATTCCCAGTACCTCGGCGACGCGACAGGCATGTTGCCCGCCCGCACCGCCGAAGCATTGCAGCGCGAAGGTGGTGACGTCCTCGCCGCGTTCCAGTGCGACGCGCTTGATCGCGGCGGCCATCTGCGCGACCGCGACTTCCAGAAACCCCTCGGCGACGCTGCGCGGGTCATCCATGCCGATCGCGTCGGCCAGCGCGGCGAAGCCGAGCCGCGCCGCCTCGACATCGAGCGGCGCGTCGCCGTTCGGCCCGAACACGGCGGGGAAATAGGCGGGCTGCACCTTGCCGACCAGCACGTTGGCGTCGGTCACGGTCAGCGGCCCGCCCCGCCGGTAGCAGGCGGGACCAGGACAGGCGCCCGCGCTGTCGGGGCCGACGCGGAACCGCGCGCCGTCATAGTGGAGGATCGAACCGCCGCCGGCGGCGATCGTCTCGATCGCCATCATCGGCACGCGCATCTCGACCCCGGCGACCTCGGCGTCGAGCTGCCGTTCGAACCGACCGGCATACAGCACGACGTCCGTGGAAGTGCCGCCCATGTCGAACCCGATCACCCGGTCGAACCCGGCGGCCTCGGCGGTCCGGGACGCTGCCACGACGCCACCGGCGGGACCGGACAGGATCGCATCCTTGCCCTGAAACGCCTGCGCATCGGCCAGTCCGCCGCTCGACTGCATGAATTGCAGCGGGACCGGGCCGAGCGCGCCCGCGACCAGGTCGACATAGCGCCGCAGCACCGGCGACAGATAGGCATCGACCACCGTCGTCCGCCCGCGCGCCACCAGCCCGATCAGCGGGCTGACCGCGTGGCTCACCGACACTTGGGCAAAGCCCGCCTGTCGGGCGAGGTCGGCAACCTGTGCCTCGATCGCGCCATGCGCCCAGCCATGGGTCAGCACGATCGCCACCGCCTCGAACCCTTCCGCGCGTTTGGCGGCAAGCAGGGCGCGTGTTGCGGCTTCGTCGAGCGGCGTCACCACCACACCGTCGCGATCCACCCGGCCGCCAATCTCGATGACATCATCGTACAGCGGCGCGGGGCGATGAATGGCCAGATCGAACAACCGTGGCCGGGTCTGGTCGCCGATCACCAGCAGGTCGGCAAAGCCGCGATCGACCACCAAGAGCGTGCGTGCGCCCTTGCGCTCCAGCAGGGCGTTCGTCGCGACGGTCGTCCCCATCTTCACCGCGTCGATGCGCTCCACCGGCAGCGGCGCGTCATCGCCCAGCCCCAGGATCCTGCGGATGCCCGCGATCGCCGCATCGGCATAGCGTTCGGGGTTCTCGCTCAACAGCTTGGCGGTTTGCAGCGATCCGTCCGGCGCGCGGGCGACGACATCGGTAAAGGTGCCGCCCCGATCGATCCAGAAAGACCACCCCGCCATGTCCACCGCTCCCGAATGACGAATCATCGATAAATTATCGACGAATGATCGTGCTGGATTGACAGATTTGCCCGCCGGCGCAACCCTCCGCCGACAACAGGGGGATTTCGATATGGCAGGGGACAAGCGCGCCATCGTATCATCGGCGCATCTGGCCAATGGAGCCGCCCCGGCGCTGTCGGAGCTGGAATTCAGCCTGACGCTCGCCGCGGCGGCCTATCAGCGGTGGATTGCGCGCTGTGCGGCGGCGGCGGGACATGCGCTGTCGCCGCTGGAGGTGCTGATCCTCCACACCGTCCGCCATCGCGACCGGGCGAAGCGGATCGCGGACATCACCCTCGTCCTCGACATCGAGGATACGCACCTCGTCACCTACGCCATCCGCAAGCTGGCGCGCGGCGGATTGGTCGCGACCCACCGCGCGGGCAAGGAAAAGCTGGTGGCCGCTACCGATGCCGGGCGCGAGTTCTGCGCGCGGTATCGCGACATTCGGGAGCGGGTGCTCGCCAGCGCCGTCGTCGCCGACGGACCTGCCGGCCCGCATCTGTCCGAAGCCGCGGACCTGCTGCGCCGCCTGTCGGGCCAGTATAATCAGGCGGCCCGCGCCGCCGCGACCTTGTAGGGGAAGAGGCGATGCTGGTCCTGTCGGGGATCGCGATCATCATCATCGGCTTCGCACTGGGCGTGAACCCGCTGCTCGTCGTCACCGTCGCCGCGCTGGCCAGTGCGGCGGCAGCGGGCCATGGTCCGGTCGAGGTCGTGGCGATGATCGGCAAAGCGTTCGTCGACGCGCGCTTCCTGGCGATCCCGTTCCTCGCGCTGCCGACGATCGGGTTGCTCGAACGGGCCGGGCTGCGGGTCCGGGCGCGGGCGATCGTCCAGGGGTTGCGGCGGGCGACGACGGGGCGAGTACTGCTCGGCTATCTCGCGCTGCGCCAGATCACCGCCGCGCTGGGCCTGATCTCCCTTGGCGGGCACGTGCAGATGGTGCGCCCGATCGTCGCGCCGATGGCCGAGGGGGCGGAGGAGCGCGACGAGCATCGCCCGCTCGACCCCGACACGCGCGATCATATCCGCGCGCACGCCGCCGCCGTCGACAATATCGGCGTGTTCTTCGGCGAGGACGTGTTCATCGCGATCGGATCGATCCTGCTGATCCGCGCGATCCTCGAACAGGATGGGGTCACGGTCGCGCCGCTCGACGTGGCGGTCTGGGCGATTCCGACCGCGATCGCCGCCTTCCTCGTCCATGGCGTGCGGCTGCTGCTGCTCGACCGCCGCCTGAAGCGCCGCGCATGATCGGGCTGGACGCGCTCGGCATCGCGGCGGCGACCCTTCCGGCCGCGGTCGCGGCCCATCATGCGCTCGATCGGACCGAGCCGACACGGTGGCGCAACACCGGCTTCTGGGGGGTGTTGGCCGTCCTGCTCGGCGTCGGGCCATGGTTGCCGGACCTGCTGAACGGTTGCCTCGTCCTCGTCATGGTCGGGCTGGCAACACGAGGACTGCGCCCGTCGTGCCCCGCCGACAGCGATGCGGCGGGGCAGACCGCGCAGCTGCCGCGCCTCGGCAACTGGCTGTTCGTGCCGGCGCTGGCGATACCGGCAGTGACGCTGGCCGGGACGCTGTCGATCGGCGACGGGCGCATCGCGGGGTTTGCCGCGATCGACCCGAAGCAGGTGACGCTGGTCGCGCTGACCGCCGGCGCGGTCGTCGCGCTGCTGCTCGCCATGCACCTTACCCGTCCGCCGCGATCCGCGCCGGTGGTGGAGGCGCGGCGGCTGGTCGATGCGATCGGATGGGCGATGGTGCTGCCGCAGATGCTGGCGGCGCTGGGCGGCGTCTTCGCGCTGGCCGGCGTGGGCAGGGTCGTGGCGGACGGGGTGGTCAGCATCGTCGCGCTCGACACGCCGCTGGTCGCGACCATCGCCTACTGTATCGGCATGGCGCTGTTCACGATGGTGATGGGCAATGCCTTTGCCGCCTTTCCGATCATGACCGCCGGGATCGGCCTGCCGATCGTTATCCGGCAGTTCGGCGGCGATCCCGCCATCGTCGCTGCGCTCGGCATGTTGTCGGGGTTCTGCGGTACGCTGATGACGCCGATGGCGGCCAACTTCAACATGGTGCCGGCCGCCGTCCTCGAACTGCGCGACCGGTTCGGCGTCATCCGCGTGCAGTGGCCGACCGCGCTCATCCTGCTGGCATTCAACATCGCGGTGCTCACCTTGTGCGCCTTTCCCGGAGGACTGGTTCGATGACCCCCAATGACGCAGCGGCGCTCGCCCGGATCGCGCTCGGCCATGTGACCCGCGAATATCCGCACAAGGCGGATCATGTGATGAACAGCGATGGCGATGCGTATCTGCCCCGCAGGGTGCATCCGATCTTCTTCGGCAGCTTCGACTGGCACAGTTGCGTGCATGGCTATTGGCTGCTCACGCGTATCCGGCGGCTATACCCCGATCTGGCGGAGGTCGCGGCGATCGACGCGCTGTTCGCCGATGCCTTTACCGCGGACAAGGTGGCGGCGGAGTGCGCCTATCTCGACCAGCCGATGTCGCGCGGGTTCGAACGTCCCTATGGCTGGGCGTGGCTGCTGATGCTGCACAGCGAGCTGGTCGTCGCGGAGAGCCGGTATGCGGCGACGCTGCGTCCGCTAGCCGACGCCTTCGCCGATCGCTGGCGGTCGCATCTGCCGCTGATGACCTATCCGGTGCGGGCCGGCACCCATGCCAACACCGCCTTCGCGCTGGTGCTGGCCGAGCGGTATGCGCGGGTCGTCGGCGACGCCGGCTTGCGGGAGCGGATGGCAGAACGGGCGCAGCACTGGTTCGGCGCCGATCGTGCCGCACAGGCGTGGGAGCCGAGCGGCGAGGATTTCCTGTCGCCGGTGCTGATGGAGGCGATGGCGATGCAACGCCTGCTGCCGGCGGACGCGTTCGCTGCCTGGTTCGCGGATTTCCTTCCCCGGCTATCCGATGGCGAGCCGTCCTCGCTGCTGCGCCCCGCGCGGGTAAGCGACCGCAGCGACGGGCGGATCGCGCATCTCGACGGGCTGAACCTCAGTCGCGCCTGGGCGATGCGCGCGATCGCGCCGGCGGTGGGCGGCGCGGCGGGTCAGGTGCTGGCGACCGCTGCCGACGATCACCTTGCCGTCGCGCTCGATCAGGTGGCCGGCGACTATATGGGCGAACACTGGCTCGCCAGCTTCGCGCTGCTGGCGATCACGGGTACGGAATAAGGCCACACTGACATTCGAGTAGGCAGATGCGTCGCCTTTGCGCCAGATTTCCCCAATGATCCGAGTGCCCATCGCTTTCGCCTCGGATGCGCCAAGTTTCTTCATTGACGAAAGGGCGGACGCCCGATCGCCCGCCCCCTCGCCAACGCCGTACGGGTGGGCCGCCGTCCCGATCGACGGCGGCCCGGTTCGATCACTTGTCCTTGGTCAGCACCGGATATTTGATGCCGAGCTGGTCGAGATAGGTCGGATATTTCGCCGGGTCGTAATAGAATTTGGTCATTTCCGGCCGCAGGTCGCGCATGACCTTTTCGTTCAGCCAGATCGCAGGCTTGTCGTCGGGGCCGATCACCGGGGCATAGCTGTCGGTCTTCAACTGCACGTCGCGGAAATAGGTCTTGGCCTCCGCGATCAGCTTCGGCGTGGTCATCAGGTCCAGCACGGTCATCGCCACCGCCTTGGCACCGGCCTCCACACCCTTGTGCGCGATCGGGGTGGCCATCGCCATGGCGGAGTTGATGTGGTGGCCGATCATGTTGGGGATGTTCGAGGGATAGCGGATGGTGATCGTCGGCACCGCCCACATGACGTCGCCGATGTCGTCCGACCCGCCGCCGAACACCGCTGTCCGGTTTTCCGGGGTGCTGAGCGGGCTGACGGCGCTGCGCAGCGGTTCGACCTTGCGGCCGTTGATCTCCTGCACCGCCTTTGCAAAGGACTGGTCGGCGGGCGACCATTTCGGCATTCCGACGGCGGCGATGTTGGCATAGGCCGCCTCGGCCAGCGGCTTGTTGGCGAAATTGGGTGCGGCATAGCCCAGGATCTGCCGGGTGACCGTCGTGCCGCTGGCACGCGCCGCCCCCTCGGCGATCTCGTTGCCGGTTTCGTACAGCGTCTTTACGCCGGCAAAGGTGCGGTCGCGGAAATAATACCAGACCGACGCGGTGTCGGGCACGATATTGGGCTGACCGCCGCCATTGGTGATGACGTAATGCGACCGCTGCGTCACCGGCAGGTGTTCGCGCCGGAAATTCCACGCGGTGTCCATGATCTCCACGCCGTCCAGCGCCGAGCGCCCCTCCCACGGCATCCCGCCGGCATGGGCGGTCTTGCCGTGGAAGGTATATTCCACCGACACCATGCCGTTCATGCCGAGTTCGCCATAGGCCGTGCCGAAGTCGCTGCTGACATGCGCGAAGATCGACGCATCCACGCCCTTGAACACGCCGGCGCGGACATAATAGGCCTTGGTCGCCAGCAGTTCCTCCGCCACGCCCGGCCACAGCATCAGCCGACCGGGGATGTGGTTCTTCTCCATCACCCGCTTGGCGGCGATGGCGGCGGCGATCATCAGCGGCATTCCCGAATTATGCCCCTCGCCATGGCCCGGCGCCCCCGCGACCAGCGGCTTGGGATTGGGGGTGCCCGGCGTCTGCGACAGGCCGAGCAGCCCGTCGATGTCGCTGCCGAGCGCGATCAGCGGCCCGCCCGATCCCCAGGTTGCGGTAAAGGCGGTCGGCATCCCCGCCACGCCGCGGGTGACGGTAAAGCCGTTCTTTTCCAGCACATCGGCCAGATAGGCGGAGGTGCGCACCTCCTGAAACCCCGGTTCGGCAAAGCTGAATACGGTGTCGACCATCTCCTGGATCTGCTTGGCCTGCGCATCGACATTGGCCGCCGCCTCCGCCTTCAGCGGCTTGGGCGCCTGCGCCGCCGCCGGAGCGATCCCGGCCGTGGCGGTCGCCGCCATCAGCAGCGCGGTCATCGCCGTTCGCATGTGAGTCATCGTCTTGTCCCCCTGTGGATCGTTCAGAATTTCGCTGTGAAGGCGACGCGGAAGGTGCGGCCCAGCACGTCGTACATCGACCGCGCGGTCTGGGCGTAGGCAGGCACGTTGTTGCCGTCGGGGCCATTGCCAACCGGCACCGGGTCCCGGTTCAGCAGGTTGCTGACGATGAAGTTCAGGCTGCCCTCATGCCCGCCGCTGCGCAGCTTCACGCCGAGCGCGGCGTCGAGGTACAGGATGCCCGGAATGCGGTTACTGTTGATCGTGCGATACCGGGTGGTCGAGGTCGGACAGCCGGTCGTGCATTCGACATAGTCGTTGCCATAGACGCCGTTGCCGAAGCCCCGCGCGACCAGGTTCAGGCTGACCGGATCGATGTCGTAGAACGCGCTGACCCGGTAGCGCCATTTCGGCACCGAATAGGCGCCCGACAGGCTGCCGCCGTTCACCCCGGCATAGTCGATCGGGAAGATGCCGTTATCGATGACGTTCGCGATATAATGGGTCGCATTGCCGTGCAGGCTGAGCTTGCCGGGCAAGGATTCGCGGATCGCCGACAGGTCGGTACGATAGCTCGCCTCGATGTCGAAGCCGCGTTCGCGCTGGCTGGCGAAGTTGAACGGCTGGATGACGATGCGCTGCAACGCGCCGCCGGCATAGTTGATGTTGCCGCAATATTGGGCCGATCCGGTATAGCAGAAATCGACCGTGTTCTGCGCGGTGATCGTGCCGATCGCGTCGTCGATGGTGATGTCGAAATAGTCGAACGACATGGTCAGCCCCGGCACGAAGCGCGGGTTCAGCACCCCGCCGAGCGTCCAGGTCTTGGCCTTTTCCGGGCGTAGCGCGATGTTGCCTATGGTCGTTTCGAGGAACTGCTGCGATCCGGTCAGCGGCGCGTTCGACGGCAGGATCACCGTGTTGGTCCGTGCGGTGCCGGCGGCGAACAGCTCTTGCAGGTTGGGCGCGCGGATGTCGCGGCTATAGGTGCCGCGGAACTTGATGTCGGGGATCGGTTCCCATGTCGCGCCGACCTTCCACGTCTGTACCGTGCCCGAGGTCGAATAATCGGTGTAGCGCCCCGCCCCGTTCAGCGCGACGCCGGGCAGCACCGGCAGGTCGACTTCGACAAAGCCTTCCTTGACCGAATAGTCGCCCCGGTTGACCAGGTAATTGCCGTAGAGCCAGCCGGAGGAGAATTGCGGGTCGACGCTGCCGTCGATCTGTTCCTTGCGCCATTCGCCGCCGAACGCGATCGCCGCGACCCCGCCGGGCAGCTTGAACAGCGCGCCGTTGACGCTGGCGGCGGCGACGTCCTGCCGGATCGTCTGGTCGCGCTGCGGCTGGGCGGCGCCATAGATATAGGCCAGCGCCGCCATCGAAGGCCCGCCGGTGCCCAGCCGGTCGATCGGCACGCAGCTATTGGTCGGGCTGGTCAGCGTCGATCGGCACACGACCTGTCCGTTGGACAGTACCGCATCCTGCGCCAATGCCATGCGGGCATTGTTCCAGGTGTTGGTCAGTTCCTCGTGCGACCTGGTCGCGCCATGCTGGTAATAGGCGTCCCAGCTCCATTTCTGCCCGAACAGGCCGAACCGGCCCTTTGCACCGAAGACATAGCGATAGACTTCGCGGGTGTTGTCGCTGCCGGGTGCGGGAAACCCTGCGTTCGACGTCCCGATCGCGATCGACGCCAGCCCGTTCGCCCGCATCGCGGCGGCGATCGTCGGATATTGGGTCAGCAGATACGCATTGTCGGCCCGGATGGTGACGCCGGTGCTGGGCGTCTGCTGATAGAAGCTCTGCCCCCGGTAGCGATTGTACGAGAATTGGCCATAGACCTGCAGCGCATCGGCGACGTCGAACGCGATCCGGTCGAAGAAGCTGATCCGTTCCTCGTTCGGGATCAGCGAGTTGGTGCCGACATGCCCCGCCAGCGTCGTCCGCCAGTCGCCGCCGATCATCCAGGGCGAGGAGGTCGCGTTGGTCGTGCCGAAGGTCAGCTGCCCCGTCTGGCCATCGCCCAGGAAATAGGTGCCGCGCAGCGGCCCGGCGGTGACCAGCCCGCCCTGCGTATAGCCGGCGGGACCGAAGCCCGCGCCGACCAGTCGCTGCGGCTGGCCATTGGTCGCGGTGTAGGCCGGGTTGTTGATCTGGAAATAGCCCTTGTCGTTCCAGTCACGCGCGATGGTGTCGACGCCGTCCTGCCGGAATATCTCGCCGCTCAGCAGGATGTTCAGCCGGTCGTCGAGCATCGACTGCCCGACCGTCGCGGCGAAGCGGTAGTTGCGACCGTCGCCATAGGTGGTGATCCCCTGATCGGCGGAGACCTTCAGTCCGCTGAACTTCTCGTCGAGGATGAAGTTGACGACGCCGCCGACCGCGTCGGAGCCATATTGCGCGGACGCACCGCCGGTCACGACCTCGACCCGTTCGATCAGGTCTTGGGGAAAGGTGTTGATGTCGACCACGCCGTTGACGGCGGATGCGACCGATCGCTGCCCGTTGAGCAGCACCAGCGTCCGCCCCGCGCCCAGCCCGCGCAGGTTGACCGATGCGATGCCGGCGATGCCGTTCGACAGCGACCCCGAACTGTTGCCCGACGTGCTGCCCTGCCCGATGGCGGGAAGCTGGTTGACGAAATCGGCGATGTTGGCGGGCTTCTGCGCCTGGATCTCGGCGGCGCCCAGCACCGCGACCGGGGTCGGCGCGCTGTAACCGTCGCGGACGATCCGGCTGCCGGTGACGACGATGTCGCTGCCCGGCGTTTCCTCTTCGGCTACGGGGTCGTCCGGTTCCTCCGTCGCCACCGGCATACCCGCCCCCGGTGTCGCCGTGGCCGCCACCGTCGATCCGTTCGGCGCCGCCGCGATCGTCTGCGCCTGTGCCCCCATCGGCAGCAGCACCGCCGCCGTCACCGTGGCCAGCAACGCCGCACGGGCGCTGATGCCACGTTCCGCCGATGCTTCGCCCGCCCCTGTGAGCCTGTTCGTCCCCGCCATGTCGCCTCCCGAAGCCCCTGTTGGAAGCCTGTTCGGGCATCGCTCTCCCCAGCGTCCTTCGGGGGGTTCAGCGGTCGCGTGGCCGGAACCACGCCCGTCCGTCACATACCGGACCGACCGCTATACCCCCTGTGCGAGACAGGATATTTCCCCTTATCATCGTCTCGCAATGGAATATTGCATGAAACTTGCCGCATGATCCTTGCAAATTTCAGCCTTGTTGCCGTCGACAGCGCAGGATTCCGGCGCGACAAGGCGGAAGGTTGACGTAAACCGTTACCGATCCCGCGCGCCGGCCCCATCGATCATTCCTGATTCGTGAACACGATCGGCGGCGTCGTGCGCTGGGTCACCTGTCGCATCACGAAGCTGCTGCGGATCTTCGCGACATGCGGCAGCTTCGACAGTTCGCGGCGGTAGATGCGGTCATAGTCGCCGAACGAGCGGACATGGATCATCATCACGAAATCGGTATCGCCCGACACGAAGCTGCAAAAGCTCATCGACGGACAGCGCACGACCGCTTCCTCGAACTCGTTCAGCACCTCTTCCGCCTGTGACTGCAATTCGATCGACACCAGCGCGGTAACGCCATAGCCCAGCCGTTCCATGTGCAGGATGGCGGTATAATTAGCGATCGCGCCGCGTTCCTCCAGAATCTTGCGGCGGCGGGCGGCGGCGGTGCTGGACAGGTGCACCCGTTCCCCCAGCGTCACGTCCGAGATGCGGCCATCGGCGGCGATCTCCTGCAGCACCCGGTAATCCATCGGATCGAGGGAGAGAATGTCCTTTTCCATCGCCAATCGCCTCCACCGCGCAGCAATCCAAATGGTGCAGTGCAAAAAGATTGCTGAAAATCGAAGCGCACGCAACCAGGGTATCGTCCGTCACGTCAAATGCTGCCCCGCAGCGGTTGACAGCATAATCGAACGCCATAAAGGGAATGTTACAACGTAACAGGGAACTACCGTGTCCAAATCCGTCCGGGTAGTAGCACTGCTGCTGCCATTGCTCGCCTGCGCCTTGCCCGCCCATGCCCGCGCGACCGACGAACCGCCCGTCGGCGAAACCGCGACGGACGGCGACGACACGAAGGATGAGATCGTCGTCCTAGGCACGCGCCGCGCCGGGCAGGACCGCACCTTGTCGTCCGATGCCGCGACGCAGATCATGTCGCAGTCCAGCCGGTCGATCGAACGCGACATCCTGACCGCCGCCGGGGTCTATCGCCTGTCCGACGCGCTGGAACTGGTCAGCGGGGTCAGCAACCAGAACAATCGTGGCGGGGTGATGGACAATTTCGCCATTCGTGGCTTCCTGGGCACGCCCGATGGCGGTGCGGAATATTATGTCGACGGCTTCCTCGCCAATCGCGGCATGGTGCCGCCACGCGATCCGGCGACGACCGAGCGGGTCGAACTGTTGAAGGGACCGGCCGGCGCGCTGTTCGGCGACATCGATCCGGCGGGCCGGGTCAATCTGGTCAGCAAGACGCCGAACTTCACCCCCGCCGCCTATGCGACCTTTACCTATGGATCGTTCGGCACCCGCCGGGTCGAGGTCGACGCCACTGGCCCGATCAGCGACACGCTGGCCGCACGGATCGTCGTCGCGGCGGAGGATTCGGATGGCTGGCGCGATTTCGTCCGGCTGGAGCGACAGGTGATGGCGCCGTCGCTGACCTGGCGACCATCGGACGCGCTGCGGCTGACCTATGTGGGGGAGATTACGCGCTTCAACACGCTGTTCGACCGGGGCATCCCGGCGATCCGGGGTGACGCCAATGCGGTGCGGCGATCCGCCTATTTCGGGGAGCCGAACGACGGGCTGACCCATTTCCGCAACCAGCGCCACCAGCTTACCGGGCTGGTCGACCTCGGCAACGACTGGTCGGTCAATGGCGGGGTCGTGTGGCGGACCGGCACGCTCAAGGGGCTGTCGTCCGACCAGTCGCGGCTGGTCGACGATCGCACCTTGTGGCGTCAGCGCCGGTCGCGCGACTTCGCGGTCAACGACTGGTCGGCGCGCGTCGAGCTGTCGGGTCGGATCGGCAGCCATCGTCCCAGTTTCGGGATGAAGGGCTATATCCTCGATTATGCCGAACGCTGGATGCGGCGCAATCCGGGCAATCCCGCGACCGGCGGCAACCCCTATGCCATCGACGTGTTCAATCCCGTCTATGGCCAGCAGCCGCCGACGCTGTTGCCCTTCACCAACAACCGCGAGAACCGCTGGGCGGGCACGCTGTACGCACAGGATCTGTGGCAGGCGACCGAACGGCTGACGCTGGGCGGCGGGGTGCGGTTCGACGCATATCGGCAACGCATCCTGAACAACCGCACCGGACAGATCGGCCGCACCGTCGACCAGCCGTTCCATTTCCGGCTGGAGGGGAAATATCAGGCGACCGACAGCATCGCGGTCCATGCCAATTGGGGCGAGAATTTCGTGCTCAATTCGGGCACCGATCGCTCGGGACAGGGCTTCGCACCGGAAAGCGGCAAGGGCTATGAGATCGGCATCGCCGGGCGCTGGCCGGGGATCGATCTGGCCGCGACATGGTTCGACATCCGCAAGCAGGGCATTTTGACCAACGATCCGGTCGATGCCAACTTCCTCGCCCCGGTCGGCAGCCTGCGCAGTCGCGGGATCGAGTTCGACGGGTCGCTACGGGTGGCGCAGCATTGGCAGGTCGTCGCCAACTATGCCTGGACCCATGCACGGGTCGACGATGCCGCCTTTCCGACCGATCGCGCGCTCAACGTTCCCAATCATAACGGCACACTGTTCGCACTGGGCCGCTTCCTCGACGATGGCGGGCGCGGCGTGTCGATCAGCGCGGGGGTCAGCTATGTCGGCGACCGCGCCGGATCGATCGAGCGCGACTATGTCGTGCTGCCCGCCTATGTGAAGGCCAAGGCGTCCGTGGAATATGCCCTGTCACCACGCCTGACGGTACGGGCGGAGGCGGACAATCTGTTCGACGAACGCTATGCGCAGAGTTCGTACAGCCGGGTCTGGATCTTCCCCGGTCAGCCGCGCATGGTGCGGGTGTCGGTGCGGGTCGCGTCCTAGGCCTATCCCGCCGCCTGCTGGTCGCCGCCGTCCAGCGCGGCGCAACGGCGGATCGCGTCGGACAGGGCCTCAGGTGCGCTGGGCTTCGGACAGACCATCGCGCGCGGATAGCGCAGGCGCAGATCGGCATCATCGGCATGGCCCGAATGAAAGATCAGCGGCACGCCGGCGGCATGGAGCCGGTCCGCCGCCGGGAACACCGTCCCATCGGCCAGCCGCACATCCAGCACGGCGGCGGCAAATGCCGCGCCATGGCGTTCGACCGCCTCCTGCGCCTCGACCAGGGTCATGCACGGACCTTCGACGGCAAAGCCCGCCGCCTCGATCGTCGCCTGCACGTCCAGCGCGATGAACAGCTCGTCCTCCACCAGCAGAACCGGGTCAGTCACGCCGCACCACGCCCGCTGGCAACCGCATTTCCAGCCGGAACCTGCCGTCCGCCGCGACCGTATCCAGCGCACCGCGCAGCTGCCGGACGCTGGTTTCGACCAGTACCGACCCGAAGCCGCGCTTGCCCGGCGCCTGTCCGCCCGTATCCTTCGCGTCCTCGGTCCATGTCAGTATGATTCCATCTTCCCCGACCTGCCACTGTACCTGCAGGCCCAGTGCCCCGTCGCTGCCCAACGCCCCATATTTGATCGAATTGGTTGCCCATTCGTGAAGAATGAGTGCCAAGGGCGACAGACAGCTTCTGTCGAGTGCAACGACCGGACCATCGGTTTCGATCCGTGCATGATCGCGATAGGGGGCAAGGGTCGTCGCGACGATGTCGTCCAGCCCGATGGCGTGGGGCTGGCCCGCCGGCGACGCCAGCGAATGGGCCGATCCCAGCGCCGCGATCCGGCGGCGGATGTCGTCGGCAAAGGTGCGCAGGTCGTCGTGCGAGCGTGCGGCGATGGTAATCATCCCCGCGATCACCGCGAACAGGTTCTTCACGCGGTGGTTCATCTCGCGCAGCATCAGCTCGCGGGTTTCGGCCAGCGCATATTCGGGGGTGACGTCGATCGACACGCCGACCAGCCGCTGTGGCGTGCTGCCGCCGACGACCCGGCCGAACCCCTTGACCCAGCGCGTCTGGCCATCGGTGCGACACACGCGGAACGTCGCCTCGTAATCGCCGCTGCGTTCGATCGCACGGCGCAGCGATGCCTCGACCTTCGGCAAATCCTCCGGATCGATGCGGGCCAGCAGGGTGTCGATGCCGACATCGGCATCCACGGCAACCTCGAACAGCTGGCGTTCGACCGGGTCGAGCACCAGCTCGCCATCCTCCGGGCAATATTCCCAGACGCCGATCCCCGCCGCCGTGATCGCCAGGTCGAGCCGCTCGCGCCCGGCGGCCAGCTGCCGTTCGAGGGCAAGGGCGTCGGTGATCTCGGTCAGCACCAGCGTCGCGCCATCGACCTCGCCGCTCTGGGTGCGATAGGGCAGTACCCGCAACGAAAAGATGTGCTGCCCATCGGCGGTGCGCACCCGCCGCTGCGACGGCGGCCCCCCGGCGGCGACCGCGCGGGCATCGTCCAGATGGCCGGCGTCCTGCAACCGGTTGGCGACATCGGTCAGCGGACGGCCCCGGTCGGCCGGCTTCAACGGGAAGATGCGCGTGGCGGCATCGGTGTAGCTGCGCACCTTCAGGTCGGCATCCAGCACCACGACCGCCAGTTCGGTCGATTCATAGAAATTGCGCAGGTCGGAATTGGCGACAGTCAGCTGGTCGACCTTGCTCTTCAGCTCGTCATTGACCGTCGAGAGTTCCTCGTTCGTCGATTGAAGCTCCTCGTTCATCGACATCATTTCTTCGTTGGAGCTTTTCAGCTCCTCGTTCGCCGTCTCCAGTTCCTCGATCGCCGAGCGCAGCCGGTGGCGGGTCAGGCGCAGTTCGTCCTCCAGCGCCTCCAGATGGTCGTCGCTGGGTTCGAGGTCCTGCAACTCACCCTGGTCGGACGGTACGAACGGCCCGGTGTCGCGGAACACGAACAGCAGCGTGCCGTCGCCCAACGGGTCGCAGATGATCTCGACCGGCTGTGTGCCGTAATCGGTTTCGACCGCGACATCGCGCGCGATCACGCGGCGGCGTTCGTCACGCGCCTGTCGCAGCAACGGGCCGATGACGTTGCGCAGGCCGGGTCGGGCAAGGTTCACCGCGCTGCTGCCGCCGGTGCGGGTCACCGGAAATTCGAAATAGCGGCTGAGCTTGCCATAGGCGGAAATGATCCCGCCATCCTGGTCGACGATCAGGCTGGGCGGGGCATAGCGTTCGACGACGCGCCGCGTCGCCAGCGCCTCGCTGCCCAGCGCCGTCGTATCGCCGCGCGTGTCCCGCTCGCGCCGGGGAAGCGGCTGGCGCTGGCTGCCGGGCAGGTCGATCGGATAGTTGGGCGCGCCGGGGCCGCGTTCGAACAGCCGGGCCTGCTGGTCGACGGGCTGGAACAGGTGTTCGAACCGCCCGACGCTTTCCGACGGCCCCAGGAACAGGAAACCACCAGGGCGCAGCGCGTAATGGAACAGCGGCAACACCGCCTGCTGCAACCGGTCATCGAAATAGATCAGCAGGTTGCGGCACGACACCAAGTCGATCCGCGAAAAAGGTGGGTCCTTGACCAGGCTGTGGCTGGAAAAGCGGATCATGTCGCGGATCGGGCCGGCGATGGTGAAGCGTTCCGCATGGGGCACGGTATAGCGTTCGCGTAAGTGCGCCGGCACATCGGCCATCGCGGCGGCGGGATAGCTGCCCTCGCGCGCGATCCCCAGCATCTGTTCGTCGATGTCGGTCGCGAAAATCTGCACCGCAAGCGGCGATCCCGATTTGCGCGCAGCCTCCGCGAACAGCATCGCGATGGTATACGCTTCCTCGCCGCTCGAACAGCCGGGGATCCAGACGCGAATATCCTCGTCCGACGGGCGGTCGGCCATCAACGGTTCGATCACGCGCGTCCGCAGCGTTTCGAACGCATCGCCATCGCGGAAAAATCGCGTGACGTTGATCAGCAGGTCGCGGAACAGCGCCTCGCATTCGGTCGCATCGCCCCGGATGCGCGCCAGATAGGCGCGACCGGTATCGATGCCCAGCACATGCATCCGCCGTTCGACCCGGCGCACCAGCGTCGATCGCTTATAGCCCGAAAAGTCGTGGCCGATGGCGGTACGCAGCACGCGGCACATCTCGTCGACATGGTCGGCGACGACATTCGCCTCCGGCTCCAACGGATCGGAGCCGCGCCGCTGGAAGAACGCCTGCAGGCAGTGCAGGATCTCGCCCGGCGGCTTGACGAAATCGGTCATGCCGGTGCCGACCGCCGACAGCGGCATCCCGTCATAGCGGGCGGTTTCCGGCTGCTGCACGACGCAGACGCCGCCATTTTCCTTGATCGCGCGCAGGCCCGTGGTGCCATCGGCGCCCGTCCCCGACAGGATGACGCAGGCGGCGTTCGATTGCTGGTCGCCGGCCAGCGACAGGAAGAAATCGTCGATCGGCCGGCGAAGGCCGCGCGGCTGCTGGAAATCGGTCAGTTCCAGCACGCCGTCGCGAATGGCAAGGCCGCGCCCCGGCGGGATGATATAGACGGTATCGGCCTCGATCCGCTCCCCGCCCGAACTTTGCAGCACCGCCAGCGCCGTGTTGCGGTCGAGCAGCTGCGCCAACATGCTTTCATGGTTCGGGTCGAGATGCTGGACGACGACGAAGGCGAGGCCGGTCGGCCGCTTGGCCGGGGCGAGCATCTCGCGCAGCGCCTCCAAGCCACCGGCCGATGCGCCGATGCCGACCACCGGCACGCCGACCGGCGGTGCGGACGGGGTTTCGGGCCGCGCGGCGGCGGTTGGGTCAGACATCGGGGGTCGATTCAAGATCGGCGAGCATCATCTTGGCCTGTGCCACGATCGCGGCACTGTTGGCGATGGTCATCAGCGTACCCTCGATCACGATCCCGGCATCGCCCGCAATGGGCACCAGTCGACCCAGCGTCCCGGCCAGTTGCGCATCATATTCGGCCAGCAGTTCCGGCTGCGACCGGCTGACGTCGAACTGCGATGCAAAGATATACCGCGTCGTGCCGTCGATCGCATTCAGCCGCGACATGTAGAGCAGATTGACGAACGGCGTCCCGTCCTTCCTGAAATTGACGATCGGCGTCCGGACATTGGGCTGGGTCGGCCGGGCAAGGAATTCGCGCAGCCGGGCGCGGGGTTCGACATTCGCCGCATCGCGTTGCAGCAACCGGCAATTCTGCCCGACCACATCGTCCGGTTCGAACCCGGTCAGGCGACTGAACGGCGGGTTGACCAGGACCAGGTGATTGTCGCCTTCCGCCGAAGCCAGCGCCAGTGCGACCCGCGACTGTTCAAAATATTCGACTAGCGCTTTGGGCAGTTCCGACGGCACGCACATTCCGATCAAACAGGGGCAGTTCGATTACCCGCAAAGTTCGCGCGATAACAGCCCGCCGCCCCCGATAAATTGGGACAGTCGCCGGGGCAGTAGAACCGCCCTGCCCCGCTGCATCACAGGGTTCGCTGGAGCATTCGAACCACCGTCGCACAGGTATTTCGTAAAAACTCCGGCCCCGACCGCGATCTTGCCGCGTTATCCATAGCCAGCAGTTCCTTCGGAAGGCCAATTGCGTTATCATGCCACAACGCTTTCATGGAGAACCGGCACCGGTCGATCCGTCCCGACGGGCGTTACTGCAGGATTCATCGCTCCCCATGTCGGACCTACGCATCGTCGAAACCACGCATTACGCGTACCGGGATGCGTTTCTGGCGGGTGGCGGCGACTGCGCGACCCTGATCGCGGCACTCGACTGGCGCAGCACGCCGCTGGGACCGATCGAGGCTTGGCCGCAAAGCCTGAAGACCGCGACCGCGCTGATGCTGCGATCGCCGGTGCCGATGGTGATGTTGTGGGGCGTCGACGGGGTGATGCTGTACAACGACGCCTACTCGGTCTTTGCTGGGGGACGGCACCCGCAGCTGCTGGGGTCGAAGGTGCGCGAGGGCTGGCCCGAAGTCGCCGCGTTCAACGACCATGTCATGCGCGTCGGGCTGGCGGGCGGTACGCTGCGCTATCAGGACCAGGAACTAACCCTGTCGCGCCACGGCCAGCCGGAACAGGTGTGGATGGACCTCGACTATTCGCCGGTCCTCGACGAACGCGGCGTGCCGGCGGGCGTGATCTGTATCCTGGCAGAGACGACCGACCGGGTGAACAGCGCGCGGCGGACCCAGTTTCTGCTGTCGCTGGCCGATGCGCTGCGCCCGCTCGCCATGCGCAACGACATCATGACGCTGGCCGCCGAGCGGCTGGGCCGGTGGCTGAACGCGAACCGCGTCTTCTATGCCGAAATCAGCAGCGAGCTGGTGATGACGGTCGACTGCGATTATTGCCACGGGGTGCAGTCGCTGGCGGGCGCGCATTCGCTGGCGTCGTTCGGGCCGGGTTTGCTGGACGCGTATCGGTCCGGTGCGCCGATCGTGATCCCCGACGTGCCGGGCAATGCCCAGCTGAGCGACATCGCACGCGCGGGCCTTGCCGAACGGCGGGTCGGGGCGTTCATCGACGTGCTGCTGTTCAACGAGACCGGGTGGGTCGGCGTGCTGGCGGTCCAGTCGGCGACGCCCCGCGCGTGGACCGCCGCCGAGCAAAGCCTGGTCCAGGAGGTCGGCGAGCGGGTCAAGAGCGCGGTAGAGCGCGCGCGCGCCGAAGAGGAACTGCGCCAGTTGAACGAAACGCTGGAAGAGCAGGTCGCGGTGCGCTCTGCCGAACGCGATCGGCTGTGGACCCTGTCGCAGGACATGCTGGCGCGGGCCGGCTATGACGGGATGATGTCGGCGGTCAGCCCGGCATGGTCGCGCGTGCTGGGCTGGAGCGAGGCCGAACTGCTGTTGCGCGGCTATATCCGTTTCCTGCACCCGGACGACGTGGCGCACACCTCCGCCGCGATCGCGCAGATGGCCGCGACCCATCGCCCGACCCGGTTCGAAAACCGGATCGCCACGCAGGCGGGCGGGTGGAAGCATATCGAATGGACCGTCGCGCCCGAGGCCGATGGTGCGAACTTCGTCGCGGTCGGCCGCGACCTGACCAAGGCGAAGGAGCGCGAGGCCGATCTGGAGGTCGCACGCGAGGCGCTGCGCCAGAGCCAGAAGATGGAGGCGATGGGCAGCCTGACCGGCGGTGTCGCGCATGACTTCAACAATCTGCTGACCCCGATCATCGGGTCGCTCGACATGCTGGTGCGCAAGAGCGTCGGCACCGACCGCGAACGCCGGTTGATCGAGGGTGCGCTGCAATCGGCGGAACGGGCCAAGATGCTGGTGCAGCGGCTGCTCGCCTTTGCCCGTCGCCAGCCGTTGCAGCCGACCGGGGTCGATGTGGCGAAGGTCATCGACAATATGACCGGGCTGATCGAGACCACGCTTGGCCCGACCATCGCTATCGCGCTGGAGCTGGACGACCTGCCGCCGGCCCATGCCGATCTGAACCAGCTGGAAATGGCGCTACTGAACCTGGCGGTGAACGCGCGCGATGCGATGCCGGAGGGCGGCACGCTGACCATCGCCGCGTGCCGTCGCAGCATCCGGTCCGGCGAAATAGCGGGGCTGGCGCGCGGCCACTATATCCAGCTGAGCGTCAGCGACACCGGCTGCGGCATGGACGACGATACGCTAAGCCGCGCAATCGAACCGTTCTTCTCGACCAAGGGTGTCGGCAAGGGCACGGGCCTCGGCCTGTCGATGGTTCACGGGCTGACCGCGCAACTGGGCGGCGGGCTGACCATCGAGAGCAGGCCGGGCGACGGCACCAGCATCTGCCTGTGGCTACCGGTCAGCGCGGTCGTGCCGTGCGAGGAGGAGCGCCCGGTCGACAACCAGCAGCCGCTCCCGGCCCGGCTGGGCACCGCGCTGCTGATCGACGACGAGGATCTGGTGCGGATGAGCACCGCGCACATGCTGGCCGACCTCAGCTATGACGTGGTCGAGGCGGCATCGGCGGAGGAGGCCCTGCGCCTGATCGACGGCGGGCTGTCCCCCGACGTGCTGATTACCGACCATCTGATGCCGGGGATGAGCGGCGCCGATCTGGCACGCAGGCTGAAGCGCAGCCATCCGACGCTGCCGGTGCTGATCGTGTCGGGCTATGCCGACGAGGACGGGGTCGATGCCGACATCCCCCGGCTGACCAAGCCGTTCCGCAATGCCGAACTGGAACTGAGCCTGACCGCGCTCACCGCGCCCACGCTGTCGCTCGATCCGGTTCAGACGGTCGGGGCCGGCCTCGTGACGATATAGGCGGCACACCCTGCCAGCAGGGCCGCGACGATCACCGCCAGGCCGATGCCGGGCCGCGCGCCGAACAGGAACAGGGCATAGCCGACCGCGATCCCGCCGCACGCCATCCCCTTGGCCCGGCGGCCGATCGCGCCGTCGCGGCGCCATGCGATCAGGGTCGGGCCGAAGCGGGGATGGTCGAGCAGCCACCGCTCCAGCCGCGGCGATCCGCGTGCGAAGCAGCCCGCGGCGAGGATCAGGAAGATCGTGGTCGGCATCACCGGCAACAGCGCGCCGACGATCCCCAGCCCCACGAACAGCCAGCCCAGCGCGATCCAGCCCCACCGGACCAGACGGGTGCGCAGCGGAACGGGCGGGGGCGACGACATCACCGCCACCCTATCGCGGGCCGGATCGAACCGATACCATCTTCGCGGTCGCGAAGCGTTATCGTCGCAAGGAAGACTGTCGCCATGACCGACCTGCTCGTCCGCCTCTACGACCTGCCGACCCCTGCGCCGCGCCCGACCGTGGCGGAGCGCGGCATCGTCGTGCGGCGCGCGATGGCGGCGGAGCGGCATGTCGTGCTGGCATGGATCGCGGCGCAGTTCGGCCCGGCATGGCGCAGCGAAGCCGCCCGCGCCTTTACCTGCCCGGTCACGACCCTGTGGATCGCGGTGCGGGACCGGGCGGTGATCGGCTTTGCCTGCTATGACTGCACCCTGCGCGGCTTTTTCGGCCCGACCGGGGTCGATCCCGCCGCGCGCGGGCTGGGCGTGGGGGAAGCGCTGCTGTTCGCGACGCTCCACGACATGCGCGCCATGGAATATGGCTATGCGATCATCGGCGGCGTCGGGCCGGAAGCCTTCTACCGCCGATTGCTGGACGTGATCGCCATTCCCGGATCGACCCCCGGCATCTATGGCGGGATGCTCCATTCGCCGGGGGATGGGCCGCCCAACGCCTGACCCTATCGCGCCGGGCGCCGTGCCTTTGCCAGTTCCGTTTCGAACGCGGCACGCTGATCGGCGACCATGCGCGGGAGCAGCCGGGGATCGACAAAGGCGTCCGCCTGGCCTGCGCTGCGCCGTTTGCCACGTTCGATCACGTCGGCGGCCTCCGGATGGCCGGGCAGGACGATGTCCGCTCGCATCGTCGCCAATTTGGCAAAGGTCCGGCGGAAATCGGCGACGATCCCCGGATAGCCGCGATTGCCGACCAGCCGGTTGCCCGCCACCGTGATGCTGCACGGGAACAGCACGCGGCGCGGCTTCCCCGCGTCGCGCACGACCATCGACCAGCTGGTGCAGCCGGGCGTGTGGCCGGGCGTCAGATGCGCGGTGAGGGCGACGTCACCCAGCCGAACGACCTCGCCATCGCGGATCACGCCATCGACCTTGACCGCCGGATAGCGGCGCACACCGTAATTGGTATCGCCCTGGCTGGTGCCATGTTCCAACGCCCAGCGATCGGCGGCGCTGGCGAGGAAGCGCGCGCCGGTGTCGCGCTTGATCCGGGCGATGCCGCCGACATGATCGTCATGGGCATGGTTGCTGACGATCAGCTTGACCCGATCGAGCGGCACGCCGACCCGCCGGATATTGCGTTCGATCGCTGCGACATTGCGATCCATCGGCCCGTCGATCAGGATCGCGCCATCGCGCGATACGATCAGATAGGCCGACAACCCCTTCGTCCCGACATAATAAAGATTGTCGGCGATCCGGAACGGTTCGGTCGGGGTGGTCCATTCGGGCGGATCGGCCGCCAGCGCCGGACCGGTCGCCAGCAACGCGGCCAACGACAGCCATCCCCCGATCGATTTGCGATACCCCATGTCGGCCATTCCTTTGCCATGCATTGTCGACAGAGGAATTGACGGCAAATCGTTCGGCGGACAAAGGATCATCTCTCGGTCCGATCCTTAGGAAATCTCAGGCTCCATGGCACGCGCACCGGTTCCCCTCAATGCCCTGCGCGCGTTCGAGGCGTCGGCACGGCACCTGTCCTTCACCCGCGCCGCCGACGAACTGTGCGTGACGCAGGCGGCGGTCAGCCACCAGATCAAGGCACTGGAGGCGCGCCTTGGCGTCACGCTGTTCCGCCGATCCAATCGCGGGCTGCTGCTGACCGACGAAGGGATGGCGTTGGCGCCGACGCTGGTCGCGTCGTTCGGGGCGATCGACCGGCTGTTCGACCGCTTCGACAGCGGCGGCGTGCGCGAGGTGCTGACGGTCAGCGCGGTCGGCACCTTCGCGGTCGGGGCGCTGCTCGAACGGCTGCCGGCGTTTCGCGGGGCCTGTCCGGGGGTCGACCTGCGGCTGCTGACCAACAACAACCAGGTCGATCTGGTCGCCGAGGGGCTGGATTGCGCGATCCGCTTCGGCGACGGCGCGTGGCACGGCGTTCAGGCTGATGCGATCTGTCCCGCGCCGCTGACGCCACTCTGTGCGCCGGCGGTCGCCCGGATGCTGCACGGACCGGCCGATCTGCTGCGGATGCCGTTGCTCAGGTCATATCGGGCGCAGGACTGGCCGGCATGGTTCGCGGCGGCGGGGCTGGAGGTCGGGGCGCTGCATGGGCCGCTGTTCGATTCCTCGCTGGTCATGGTGCAGGCGGCGATGCTGGGCGAAGGGGTCGCGCTGGCCCCGGCGGCGATGTTCCGGCGGGAGATCGACAGCGGGCGGATCGTGCGGCCGTTCGCTGTCGAGGCGCGCATCGACGGCTATTGGCTGACACGGCTGAAATCACGGCCGGCGGGCCGGGCGATGGGGCAATTCCGGCAGTGGTTGCTCGACAGTTTTGCGGACGACCGCGGCGAACAGCCGCAAGTGTCCGAACGAGTCGTGACCGGGCGATTCTAAAGACGATTCGCGACAATGCCGCGACAGGAACATGGTTTCTGTCCGTTTACACTCGATCCATTTGTCGTTTCGGCGGTGGATTGATCGGATGGAACCAACGGTTCGTCGCCGATGAACGGTGGTTGCGTTGACAGTTCGCCGCGCCGGGACGAAGGGACGTCGCAGTTTCAGCCGGTCCGGCCATCCGCCCTCTACCAAGAAGCGGAAGTTGGACGGCGAGACGTGGGGGTTCCCGACGGCCGCTTCCTTTTGTCCGCGTTTCCGCGGCCGATGGCGGGCACCCTTGCGCACAAGCGATGAGTGGGAATGAACAAGCGTTGGTCCGTATTGGTGTTGTGGAGCCTGACGGCGGCAAGTGGCGTAGCGAGCGCCCATGTCGCGATGAACACGGATCCCGAACTTCCGGTCGTACAGCAACCGGCACCGATCGCCCCCGCTTCCACCCCCGTTACCTTTGCAGCGCCGACCCCGGTGGTGCAGCCCCTCCCCACCGAAGCCGCTGCCACCGAGGCAGCCCCGGCCGACGCCGCTGATGCGGACGTCGCCAATCTCGACAAGTCCGAAGTCGAATGCGTCGCCAAGGTCGTCGTGCACGAAGCCGGCAACCAGCCGCACAAGGGCCAGCAGGCCGTGGCCCAGGTCATCCGCGCCCGCATGAAGAGCGGCCGCTTCGCCAGCAGCGCCTGTGGCGTGGTCAAGCAGCGCGGCCAGTTCTTCAACGTCGATGCCTATGACCCCCCGCGCAACAATGGTCGCTGGAACACCGCCGTCGAGATCGCCAAGCGCACGCTGAGCGGCAAGGACGAGGATGTCGCACCGGGCGCGCTGTTCTTCCACTCCGCCGGCGCATCGTTCCCGAAGCGCACCCGCGTCGCGCAGATCGCCGACCACACCTTCTACCGCTGAACCGCTCCTGCTTAGGGCAGGAACCCCGCAACGCCCGCGCCGAGCCATGCTCGCGCGGGCGTTGCCGTTTGTGGCGACGCACCCGTCCGCCCCACCCGTTCGGTTAGAGCAGCTTCGAGCTTGTCGAGAAGCGGCAGTCGAGAACGCCGTAGTTTGGGGCAACCCCTTCTCGACTTCGGTTCTCGACAGGCTCGAACCTGCGCTCGAAGCAAACGGAGGGGATAGATACGGGAGAATGAAAGCGGGTGCGCCAACGCGACCCGCTACTGCGCGCCGTCCTCACCCGGCTGCTCGCTCCCGAACCTGGCAGCCTGCGCCTTCTCCCACCGGCTCCGCACCGCCGCACGCGGCGCGTCGAATCCCAGCCGCGCGGTCGCCCCCGCCCATGCGGCGATCGGCGCACGCAGCGGCTCGGTATAGGGCGATGGCGGCAGTTCGTCGAACCACGCGGCGATGGCATGGGCGTTGAACAGGGCAAGGAACAACGTGGTGGTGGCGATGATCGTCGTCATCCACGCAAAGGGCCGGACGCTGTCGACCGGGTCGGCGGCGACCTGCACCGGCGATCCGACCTCGACGATCTCTCCCTGTTCGGCACCTGTGGTCATGCGCGGCTCCGGTTCAGAACTGGTAGTAGATGAACGGCGCGACCCCTTCGGGGCGCATCGCGTCGACGATCAGGATCAGCACGCCCAGCGACAGGCCGATGACCGGCGCGGCGTGATGGCGCACCCGCCCCGCCAGCCGCTGGAGAATGCCGGCCGGCACCGCGTGTATGGCAAGACCGGCCACGACCAGCACCAGCGACAGCGGGGTGACCAGCGTGTTGCGCCAGTCACCGGCGAACAACTGCCCCAGATAGGCGAACGCCTCCCCCTCCCCCTGCGCGCGGAAGAAGATCCACCCCAGCACGACGACATGGAAGGTCAGCAGGATACCGGCCCCACGGGGCACCTTGGGCAGGCCGGCGGGGCGGTGCCGCGCCCAGAAGCGCTCGATCGCCAGCCACCCGCCATGCAGCGCGCCCCAGATCACGAACGCCCAGCTGGCGCCATGCCACAGTCCGCCCAGCAACATCGTCAGGAACAGGTTGAGATAGGTGCGCACCGGCCCCTTCCGGCTGCCCCCCAGCGGGATGTAGAGATAGTCGCGCAACCAGCTCGACAGGCTGATATGCCAGCGCCGCCAAAAATCCTGGAGCGAGGATGCGCGATAGGGCTGGTCGAAATTGCGGGGAAAGGTGTAGCCAAGCAGCGCCGCCAGGCCGATCGCCATGTCGGAATAGGCGGAAAAGTCGCAATAGATCTGCACTGCATAGCCGTACGCGCCGATCAGCAGGTCGAAGCTGGATCGATTGCTCGGATCGAAGAACGCCGGATCGACCAGCGCGCCGGCCAGCTGCGACGCGATCACCGCCTTCTTGAACAGCCCCCACAGGATCAGCAGCAGCGCGGCGGCAACCGTGCCGCGATCGATCGTCGGCACCCGGCGGAACTGCGGCAACAGGTCGGCCCCGCGCACGATCGGCCCCGCGACCAGATGCGGGAAGAACGACATCAGCAGCGTCAGGTCGAGCAGGTTCGCCGCCGGAATGCGCCGCCGATGCACGTCGACCAGATAGGAAATCGCCTGAAAGGTGAAGAACGACACGCCGACCGGCAGCACGACCTGCAACAGCGGCAGGTCGCGCCCGAAGCCGAGCGGGGTCAGCAAAGCGGTCAATTGTTCGAGGAAGAAGCCGGCATATTTGAAATAGCCCAGCACCCCCAGATTGGCGACGACCCCGACCGTGACCAACGCGCGGCCGGTGCGATCATCGTCGCTGCGCACGATCGCCTGCGCCAGCGCCCAGTTGACGAAGGCGGAGACGAACAGCAGCGCGACGAACCGCGCGTCCCACGCGCCATAGAAGAACCAGCTGGCGAGCAGCAGCGCGATCTTGCGCCATTCGTTCGAGCGCCCCAGCGACCATGTCACGCCATAGACGACGAGGAAGAACAGCCCGAAGCTGAGCGTAGGGAACAGCATTTAGCGAACCGTGTTCGGAAAGGCGGGAGCAGACCAGCCGGGCTGTCCGGCCGAACCGACGATCTGGGTCATCGCCGCATCCAGATCGGCCTGGAGCAGCCGCGCGATCTCCGCACCGCCGCGGCTGGTGAAATGGACATGGTCGCCGCGCATCAGCGGGCTGGCCCCCTGCGTCCAGCCATCGGCGACGCAGCGGCCGCCCATGCGCTGTGCCCAGTCCCAATAGGCGATGCCGAACGCCTTGGCCTGTCGCCGCTGGATCGCCTGTACCGACGCCAGGGCAGCGGTCGGGCGCCATTCGCCATTGCCGGTACAGGGGCTGCTGGTGCCGCTCTCCCCGGTTTGCAGGCCGGGCAGCTTCGTCGCGGAATCGGGTGCGCCGACCAGCAGCATCGGCACGCCGGGCGCCAGTCGCCGCAGCCGCGTCAGGTCGGAGCGCAACGCCGCCTCATAGGCGCTGGCGGAGAAGCCGGGGCGGAACGCCTCGTTCGTGCCGAACGCCACGACGATCAGGTCGGGACGATAGGCGGCCAGTTCGGTCGCGACGACGCGATCGTCGGTCCGCCCGAAATGCAGGAATTGCGCGCCGACCGTGCCGAGGTTCGACAGGATCACGCCCCCGCCCTGCCGCCGTTCGGTGCTCCACGACGTGATCGTCACCGGCCCGCCGATCACCGTCGCCGACGCGATCGTCGCCTCGCCATTGCCGTCCAGCGTGCGGCACCGGCTACCGGCTTCCGCGCCGGCCAGCGACCATGACACCACCGCCGCGCCCAGGCTCAGCTGGAGCGTGCCCTGCCCCGGCCCGCTGAGCGCACAGACGGTCAGCCGGTCGAAATTGCGGCCGTTATCCGCGCTAAGCGTCACGGTCGCGCCCGGCTGGCTGGTGGTCAGGCTGTACCCGCTCAGCCCCAGCCGGACGTTGCTGGTCGCGGAATAGGCCGCGCCGAAGATGCCGTTGACGCTCCAGCCCATCGACTGGCCGGCGGTGATGTCGCGCGTCAGATAGCCGGCATAGGGGCGACCGGGGGGCAATGCGCCTCTCCCCGCCCGGCCATAGCGGGTCTGCAGGATCGTGCGCCAGCTGCCGGTGATCTGGTCGCCGGCGGTGTGGCTGTCGCCGATCTGGACGATGCGGACCGGTTCGGGTGCGCTGCGCGCCGTTGCCAGCTTTTCGAGGAACGGGCGCAGCCGTTCCGCGTCGCACAGGCCGCCGATGCAGCCTTCGGCGGTCGCCGCCTGCGCCAGCGCGATGGCGAACAGCGCGGACATCAGCGCGCAGCCTCGGCAGGAGTCGGGGTCGACGACGGGCGCCCCGCCTGGCGCCGGATACGGTCGGCGTAGCGGCGCAGGTCGGTGACGACGCTGCTGGTCAGGCGCTGGTATCCGACACCGATCATGTGCAGCCCGTCGCCGGTGCGCATCAACACCGGCTTGCCGGTCTTCAGGTCGGGCAGATAGGCGTTGTACTTGCCCTCCGCATCCAGCGTCAGCGGGCGGGAATCCAGGAACGGCACGCCGAGGCGACGCATATGGTCGGCGTAGAACGCGTCCATCGCCTGCATCTCCGCATCGAGTTTCGGGTCGCGCATCACCGGCAGGCCGACCCAATAGACGACCGCGCCGGTCGAGCGCACCGCCGCGACAAAGGCGTCGATGCGGTCGCCGATCACCTGTTTCCAGCCGTCGCTCATCAACGGGTGGAGATGCCCGTCGGCGAACACCGCCTGCGCATCGTTCGCGCCGAAGCTGATGACGGCGGCATCGACCGGCTGCGCCGCCAGCTGTTCGCGCGCCCGCTTTTCGAGGTCGAGGACGCGGTAGCGGGTGAAGCCGGTCGCTTCCTTGGCGAATTTCAGCACCTCGAACCCGTCGTCCTTCGGCAGCTGTCGATAGAGCGCGTCCCAGATGCCGTTGCCGAAACTGTCGCCGAACACGCCGACGCGCAGCACGCCGTCGCGCTTCATCCGGGCGACGACCTGCGGGTCGATCGGCCCATCGACGGTCCGCGCGGCGACCGGGGGCACGGCGGGCGGTGCCGGTGCGGCATCGGTCCCGGTCGACGTCGACGCGGCGCCGGGTGCGACCGGCGGCACGGGCGCGGCGGCGGGCGGCGGCGATCCGGGCAGCGCGATCCGGCCGTCGCCGGCAAAGGACAGGCCGACGACGAACCCGGCGATCAGGCCGAGGACCAGCACCGCCATCCGGTCCCCCAGCCACCACAGCCTGGATTCCGTCGCTCGATTGGCAGCAGTCACTTGGTCATACCCGTTCACATCTGGCGCAGCCCGCATCGGCGCGGGCGGATCGTCGTTGCGGGTAACTGTTCGCGCGAACCTCGGCAAGACGCCGACCGAAGCGTCCGCGCCACGATGCCGCATCGCCATGACGGGCCGCATGTCCGCCTGCCCGATCCATCGGGCTCGCCAACGACGAAACCGCCGGACAATTTACGCAAAATGCGATGTATTGCAGTCAGTTATCGGCAACCCGCCGGTCACCGAACCCGCCTTATCCTGTCGATCGGGAGGATTATAGTATGATCGCCAGGCTCTGCTACCGCGTATCGGGTAACAGCGTCGCCCCGTTCAAACGAGGGGGTGGCAGCGCAACGGAAAGGGACCGCGCCATCCCCGTGCACGGGTTCCGCAAATTGCGCATCGGCCGGGTTCTGCGCCGGGTGGCGGCGGACCGGCGCGGGACGGCGGTGATCGAACTGGCGCTGGCATTGCCGGTCCTCACCGTCTTCCTGTTCGGCATCCTCAGCGGCGGCAGCTGGCTGGCGATGTCGCACATCGTGCAGGAAAGCGCGAACGAAGGCGCGCGCGCCGCGCTGGCCGGGATCACCACGGCGGAACGCGCGGCACTGGCCAGCCAGGCCGCGTCGCAGACGCTCGCGCGCAGCTATGGCATCCGCAGCGAGGACGTATCGTTCAAGGTCGACGATGACGGGCGTCAGCTGACGGTGAAGGTCACCTATGACGGGTCCGCCAACCCGTTGCTGAAACTGCCGATCATGCCCGCCGCGACCACCGTGATCCGGCGCCAGGCCAGCGTCGTGCTGGCGGGATTTTAGCGCGATGTTCGGACGGACGATGCGGCAGCTGGCCGCGCGGCGCGACGGCAATGTCGCGATGATCCTGGCGGGCGGGCTGACGATGCTGACCGGTACGGCGGTGCTCGGCGTCGATACCGCGACCCTGTACCTCGAAAAGCGGCGGTTGCAGGGCGCGGCCGATGCGGCGGCGCTGGCTGCCGCCGCCGACCTCGACAATGCGGCCGCGCGGGCGCAGGCGGCGGTGACGCTGTCGTCGGACAATGCGACCCGGCTGGTGACGATGACGCCCGGCCGCTTCAACCGCGATGCGCGGTTGTCGGTGGATGCCCGGTTCCTGGCGAACGGCACGCCGGGCAATGCGGCGCAGGTCGCGCTGGAAAGCCGGGTCCGGCCGGTCTTCGCCCAGGTCTTCGGCTTTCGCGACGTGACGATCGGCGCGCGGGCCACGGCGGCGCGGATCGACCTGGCCGGTTTTTCGATCGGGACGCGGCTGGCATCGGTGCAGGGCGGCCTGCCCGGTGCGCTGCTGTCGCAGCTGGCGGGCAGCGAATTGTCGCTATCGGCGATGGACTATGCCGCGCTGGCGTCGGGGCAGGTCGACCTGTTGAAGACCGCCGAACTGCTGCGCACCGGGGCCGGCGGGCAGGTGGCGAGTTTCGACGCGCTGCTGGCGACCGACATCGCCCTGCCCAAACTGGTGACGGCGATGGCCGGGGCGACGACCAGCAGCGCCGCCGCGCAGGTGCTGCGATCGGTCGCGGGGAAACTGCCCAACCGCAATGTCCGGCTGGACACGATCATCGACCTCGGGCCGCTGGGCAGTCGCAGCGTCGCCGACCCGCTGCGCCCGGTCCAGACCGACGCCTATGCCTTCCTGCGCGAGGCCTTGCAGATTTCCAGCGGCACGCGGCAGGTGCAGAGCGACATCGACCTGGGCATTCCCGGCATCGGCCAGACCCGGCTGTGGCTGCAGATCGGCGAGCGTCCGGCGAACAGCCGCTGGCTGTCGATCGGCGAGGCGGGACAGACCGTGGTGCGCAGCGCGCAGACCCGGCTGTGGATCGACATCGCGCTGCTGAACGCGCCAATGAGCCTGGGGTCGGTACGCGTGCCGATCTATGTCGAGCTGGCGGAGGCGGAGGCGCGGCTGGCGCAGATCGGGTGTCGCGGCGGGCCGGGCAATGCCACCGTCGCGCTGGACGTCACGCCATCGGTCGGGCGCGCGGCGATCGCCGATCTCGACCCCGCCCAGCTTTCCGATTTCCAGCAGCCGGTGTCGCTGCGCGCGGCGCGGCTGGTGTCGCTGCCGCTGGCATCGCTGACCGGCCTGGCGAATGTGCAGCTGGGCGGGGTCAATTCGCAACGGGTGACCTTCACCACCGCGGAGATCGACGGCCAAGTCGTGAAGTCGGTATCGACCAACGACATCGCCGCCGGCGTGGCCAGCAGCCTGCTGCGCAACGTCGATATTCGCGCCAATGTGCTGGGCCTGGGGCTGTCGAGCGGGCTGCTGACCAGCACGCTGGGCAATACGTTGAGCGCGGTCGCCCCGGCGCTGGACCTGGTGGTGGGACAGGTGGGGGCGCTCGCCGGCCTGCACGTCGGACAGGCCGACGTGCGGGTCGACGGCGTGCGCTGCGGCACGCCGATCCTGGTCGGCTGACGCTACCGCCTAGTGAGCAGGACGATCGCGCCTTCATTGCCATAGATGCCGCGCAGTTCGGCGATGGTCACGCGGACCGCGACCGCCGCACCGTCGTTCGACAGCAACGCGCTGTCGAGCGTGCGGGCGCCCTCCCCGCTTAGCACCTGGTCCAGCGCCTCGCGGAACGCGACCCGGTGGGCGACGGGGACGAGGTCGGCCATCCCGACATGGTGCAGCCGTTCCTCCGACAGGCGGACCATGTCGCAAAAGGTCGGCTCCACCCGATCGATATGGCCGCGCGTGTTGAGGCAGACATAGCCGATGCCGTCATGCACCGCGATCGCTTCGCGCAGCGACTGGCGCACATCGGCCAGGCGGTGCCGCTTCATATCCTCGGTAATGTCGTGGACGAGGATGGTGACGTGGTTGACGAAGGGGTGGATGTCGACCCGAATCCAGTTGTCGCGGCGGAACAGCGACGGAATCTCGGCGGAACTGGGTTCGCGGCTGGCGACGGCGCGGCGGGCATAGGTTTCGACCAGCGAGCCGCGCAATTCCGGTATCGTTTCGAAGATGCGTTCCCCGACCAGCTCGCCCTCCTGCCGGTCGAGCTGCGCATGGGCCACATGGTTGGCGGCCAGCACCCGCATGTCGTAATCGATCAGCACCACGCCGATCGTCAGGCAGTTGGCGAAGTCCTGCAGGCTGGGCGGGGCTACGACCGGATCGCTTTGCCCCCCGGCATCGCCGTCCTTCAGGGCGCTGTAATGGCGCACGGTGGTCAGAACATGGGTCGCACGACCGTGATGGGTGACGAAGATCGCCTCGTCGTCCTGCATCTGGCGCAGCTGGCCGAACCGTCGGGCGAAATCCGCCGACGACACGGTCGGCTGGTCGGACTCATTCCGCATGATTACGTCGCCGCCATGACCGGGCATAAGCTGCTCTCCCTGTTACGTAATAATCGCACCGTTCCTTGATCGTCAGCCGCTAACGCACCCTGCGCGTGACCAAGCAACCTAAATGGATTGATAGCGGATCGGTTTCGTACGTTACAATTGGAACAAGATCGAAAATCAAAGTTATACACTTGTGAGACCATTATTGGGCCGATAGCCTGCACTGTAATTGCGGGGGAAACCGGTTGCGTATATTTTCGACCGTCGTTGGCGTGCTGCTGCTTGGCCTTTCCACGCCCGCCCTCCCCGCAGACAAGGCGCCCTGGGTCGCGAGCTGGACGACGTCGCCGATCCGGTCCAGCCCCGAACAGCGCCTGCCCCAGGCGGACCAGGGCGATATGACGGTGCGGCAGGTCGTTCGACTGACGCTGGGCGGCGGGGCAATGCGGGTGCGCTTCACCAATCGGTTCGGTACGACGCCGCTGATGATCGCCGGCGCGCATGTCGCGGTCGCCACCGGCCCCGCCGCCGCCACGATCGATCGAGCGACCGACCACGCGCTGACCTTTGGCGGCAGCGCGGCGGTGGAGATTCCGGCCGGTGCGGACTTCTGGTCCGATCCGGTGCCATTCGTCGCCATACCCTTGTCCGACCTCGCGATCACGACCCGCTTCGCCGCGCTGCCGGACCCGCAGACCGGCCATCCGGGCGCCCGGACCCGCAGCTGGACCGTCGCGGGCGACCGGCTGTCCGATGCGGACTTTGCCGAGGCGAAGCCGGTCGAACGCTGGTTCCAGATCGCGGCGGTGGAGGTGACCGCCACCCCTGCCGGGCGCGCCATCGTCGCGTTGGGCGATTCGATCACCGATGGCTATGGCGTGACCGGGGGGCAGCATCTGCGCTGGACCGACGGGCTGGCCCGCCGCCTGTCCGCCGCCCCCCGCACGCGGGGGGTCGCGGTGCTGAACCACGGGATCGGCGGCAACTGCCTGCTGGCCGAATGCAGCGGCCCCAACGCACTCGCCCGGTTCGACAGCGACGTCGCGAGCCAGCCGGGCGCGCGCTATGTCATCCTGCTCGAAGGGGTCAACGACCTCGGCCGGCTGGGTCGCGAGCGGGTGGCCAGCCCGGCCGAACGCCGCGCGCAGGTGCAGCAGATGATCGCCGGCTACCGCCAGATCGTGGCGCGGGCGCGGGCGTTGAAGCTGACCGCGATCGGCGGCACGATCACCCCGTTCGTCGGCAACGACTATTATCATCCCGACGCCGCTGCCGAAGCCGCGCGACAGGCGATCAACGCGTGGATTCGCACGCCCGGTAATTTCGACGCGGTGATCGATTTCGACCGGGTGGTGCGCGATCCGGCGCGGCCCGACCGGATGCTGCCAGCCTATGATTCGGGCGATCACCTGCACCCGTCGATGGCGGGCTATCGCGCGATGGCCGTTGCGGTGCCGCTGGCGTTGTTCGCACGCTGATGCCTTGGCCGGGGGGCTGGCGCTCCCCATGTGGCGCGGGTCCCCACATATCGGAGCCGTTCCATGATCGACCTGCATTATTGGCCCACGCCCAATGGCCACAAGATCACGCTCTTCCTCGAAGAAGCCGGCCTGCCCTACACCATCCACCCGGTCGACATCGGCAAGGGCGAGCAGTTCCGCCCCGAATTCCTCGCCATCGCGCCGAACAACCGGATGCCGGCGATCGTCGACCATGAGCCGCTGGGCGGTGGCGCGCCGCTGTCGATCTTCGAATCAGGCGCGATCCTGCTGTATCTTGCCGAAAAGACCGGGCGGTTCCTGCCTGCCGACATCACCGGCCGCTATGACGCGATCCAGTGGCTGATGTGGCAGATGGGTGGCCTTGGCCCGATGGCCGGGCAGAACCATCATTTCAACATCTATGCGCCGGAGAAGATTCCCTATGCGCAGGACCGTTACATCCGCGAGACCGCGCGGCTGTACGGCGTCCTCGACAAGCGGCTGGCCGATCGCGACTTCATCGCCGGCGACTATTCGATCGCCGACATGGCGGCCTATCCGTGGATCGTGCCGCACGAGGCGCAGGGACAGAAGCTGGAAGACTTCCCCAACCTCAAGCGCTGGTTCGACGCCATCGCCGCACGCCCGGCGACCGTCACCGCCTATGCCAAGGGCAAGGCGGTGAACGACGGAGCCAAGCCGATGACCGACGAACAGCGGCAGAACCTGTTCGGGACGCCAGCCAGGAACTGACGCTTGCGACATCCTGCGACAAAGCAGGCCGCGCACGACAAAGGCTGGCGACAATTGGCAGTGACAAGGGGCGCATTCTCCACCGGGGGTGCGCCCCTTGTTTCGAAAGGTTCGTCCATGCGTTCGTTGATCGCCGCCGCCTCGCTCGCCGGTATCGCCCTTCCCACGATCGTCACCGCACAGACCCCGCCGCAACCGCAGCGTCCGATGGCCGATGGCGTGCTGACCCGCGAAGAGGCACTTGCACGGGCCGATCGCCGGTTCGACGCGCTCGACACCGACTATGACGGCAAGATCACTGCCGCCGAACGCGCGGCCCTGCCCCAGCGTCCGCAGCCGGCCGGCGATGGCCCGATGCGCGGTCGCGGCGGGCATATGGGCGACCGGATGCTGGACCGTGCCGATGCGAACAAGGACGGCATCGTCACCCGCGACGAATTTCGCGCGGTGGCGACCCGGATGTTCGACCGACAGGACGCGAACAAGGACGGACGCGTCGACGCCGCCGAGCGCAAGCAGTGGCGCGACCAGCGGATGGCGCGGCGTGGCGGCGAACCGGCCGAATGATCCTCCACCGGGCGACTTGGCTGCCATGTCGCCCGGCATTTCCCTTATGCCGGGGGGCCGCGTACCATGACCGATATGGCTGATATTCCCCATATACTGCTGGTCGACGATGAACGATCGATCCGCGAACCGCTTGCCCAATACCTCACCAAGCAGGGCTTTCGCGTCACCCAGGCGGGCGATGCGGAGGGCGCACGCGCGCGGCTGAACGCCTATGCGATCGACCTTGCCATCCTCGACATCATGATGCCGGGCGAGGACGGGCTGTCGCTGTGCCGCCATATCCGCGAGACGAGCGAGACGCCGGTCATCCTGCTGACCGCGCGGACCGAGGAGACCGACCGCATCGTCGGGCTGGAGATGGGGGCCGACGATTATGTCGTAAAGCCCTTTTCCCCGCGCGAGCTGGCGGCGCGGGTCAAGGTCGTGCTGCGGCGGACGGCGGGCGGTACGGTCCGTCAACATGCGCCGGAGGCCGGGTCGTTCGCCTTTGCCGGATGGGTGCTGAAGACTGGCGAACGCGCGCTGGTCGACCGTGAGGGCGTGTCGGTGCCGCTGTCGACCGGCGAATATAACCTGCTGCACGCGCTGGTCACCCGCCCGCGCCAGGTGCTGACCCGCGACCAGCTGCTCGACCTGACCCAAGGACGGGAAGCGGCGGCGTTCGACCGGGCGATCGACAACCAGGTCAGCCGGTTGCGCAAGAAGATCGAGGCCGATGTCCGTAATCCGGAGATCATCAAGACCGTGTGGGGCGGCGGCTATACGCTGGCGACCGAGGTGACGCGGCTGTGAAGCGGTTGTGGCCGACCAGCCTGCCGGGACAGATCGCGCTGCTGGTCGCGGTCGCGCTGTTCGTCGCGCAGGCGCTCAATTTCGGGCTGTTGCTGCGCGAGCGGCGGGCGTTCCGCTTTGCCGAGATTACGCTGCCGGCCGTCACCCGGCTGATCGATGCCGCCGAACGCCGGATTTCGCCGCGGCCGGGACAGCCGATCGTTACCCCGCGCGACCGGATGCGCGGCGTCCGGCTGGTGACCGATCGCGCGCCGGTGATGCGCGGCGCCCCCGAACGCGATGTCGAGGATGCGATCCGATCGGGCTTTGCCGATGCCGGCATCCGCGTCGGCACGATCGCGGCGCATATCCGCCCGATCGACGAGGATGAGATCGCCGCGCGCGGTATCAACGGCCGCCGGGCGGAGCGGCTGCGGCGGATGGGCGCGGTGCTGGACGCGTCGGTCGAACTGCCCGGACGCGGCTGGCTGGTGTCGCATACGCCATGGCCGATGGCCGAGCGCGGGCTGCTGTGGCAGCTGCTGGCACAGACCTTCATCCTCTATGTCATCGTCCTGTTACCGGTGCTGTGGATCGGCCGGCGCATCGCCAAGCCGCTGCGCCTGCTCGCCGGGGCGGCGCGTGCCTTTCACCCCGCCCGGCCCCTGCCCGCGATCGAACCGTCGGGGCCGCAGGACGTGCGGTTGCTGATTTCCGCCTTTATCGACCTGGGGCAGCGGGTGAATGCGATGGTCGATGAAAAGGACCGGATGCTGGGCGCGATCGGCCATGACCTGCGCACGCCGCTCGCTGCGCTGCGCGTCCGGGTCGAATCGGTCGAGGACGACACCGACCGCGCGCGGATGGTCGAGACGATCGACGAGATGAACGCGACGCTGGACGACATCCTGTCGCTGGCGCGACTGGGCCGGCCAAGCGAGGCGGCGACCGATGTCGATGTCGCCGCGCTGGTCGATGCGGTGGTCGATGATTTCCGCGACCTGGGCCATGACGTCGATTTCGACGAGGCGGCGCGCGTGCCGCTGCACCTGCGGCCCAACCTGATGCGGCGGGCGGTGCGCAACCTGATCGAGAATGCGATCAAATATGGCGGTGCGGTCGAGGTGCGCGTGGAAACCGGCGCGCGGTCGGTCGCGATCGTCGTCGCCGATCGCGGTCCGGGCATTCCGGCCGACCGGATGGAGGCGGTGTTCGATCCGTTCACCCGGCTGGAAACGTCGCGCAATCGCGGGACCGGCGGGATCGGGCTGGGGCTGGCACTGGCCCGAGCGATCGTGCGCGATGCGGGGGGCGAGATCGTACTGGTGAACCGCGACGGCGGCGGGCTGAACGCGACGATCCGGTTGCCGCGTTAGGGGTGGCGGGCCATCCTGAAAAGGGTGACCGGCGCCTATCCCAGCACCACAAGCGTCACCCCAGCGAAGGTTGGGGTCTCAAGCGGCTCCTGTCCCGCGCTACAACCGGGAGATCCCAGCCTTCGCTGGGATGACGCTTGGTTCAAATGGGCTGCGTTAGACGCCAAACCCCGCTCCGGCTGGCTTGCGCCAGCCGGAGCGGGCGAAAATCGTCCCCCGGACGATTTTCCGTCCCGGTCATTCCCACTCGATCGTGCCCGGCGGCTTGCTGGTGTAGTCATAGGTGACGCGGTTGATGCCCTTCACCTCGTTGATAATCCGGGTCGCCACGCGCGGCAGGAAGTCGCCGGGGAACTGGAACGCCTGCGCCGTCATGCCGTCGGTCGAGGTGACCGCGCGCAGCGCCAGCACATTGTCGTACGTGCGGCCATCGCCCATCACCCCGACACTGCGCACCGGCAGCAGCACCGCGAACGCCTGCCAGATCGTGTCGTACAGGCCGGCGGTGCGGATTTCCTCGAGATAGATCGCGTCCGCCTTGCGCAGGATGTCGCAGCGTTCGCGGGTCACCTCGCCGGGGATGCGGATGGCGAGGCCGGGTCCGGGGAACGGGTGGCGGCCGACGAACACCGGCGGCAGGCCCAGCTCGCGCCCCAGCGCGCGGACCTCGTCCTTGAACAGTTCGCGCAACGGCTCGACCAGCGCCATGTTCATGCGTTCGGGCAGGCCGCCGACATTGTGGTGGCTCTTGATCGTCACCGACGGGCCGCCGGTGAAGCTGACGCTTTCGATCACATCCGGATAGAGCGTGCCCTGCGCGAGGAACTGCGCCCCGCCCAGCTTGTTCGCCTCCGCCTCGAACACGTCGATGAAGGTCTTGCCGATGAACTTGCGCTTGGCCTCCGGGTCGGTAACCCCGGCAAGGCCGTCCATGAACAGGTCCTGCGCGTCCACATGGACCAGCGGGATATTGTAATGGCCGCGGAACAGGCTGACGACCTGTTCGGCTTCGCCCGCACGCAGGATGCCGCCATCGACGAACACGCAGGTCAGCTGGTCGCCGATCGCTTCGTGGATCAGCAGCGCGGCGACCGACGAATCGACCCCGCCCGACAGGCCGCAAATGACCTTGCCATCGCCGACCTGCGCGCGGATCTCGGCAATCTTGGCATCGCGGAACTCGGCCATCGTCCAGTCGCCTGCCAAGCCGCAGACATGACGCGCGAAGTTCGCGATCAGCTTGCCGCCATCGGGCGTATGCACGACTTCCGGGTGGAACTGTGCGCCATAATAGCGGCGTTCGTCATCGGCGACGATGGCATAGGGCGCGCCGGGGCTGGTCGCGACGGCGCGGAAACCGGGCGCGAGTTCGGTGACCTTGTCGCCATGGCTCATCCACACCTGATGCCGCTCGGCCTTTTCCCACAGGCCGTCGAACATCGCACAATCGTCGCCGACCTCGATATAGGCCTCGCCGAACTCGCCCGAATTGCCCTTCTCGACCTTGCCGCCCAGCTGCGCGGTCATCACCTGCTGGCCATAGCAGATGCCGAACACCGGAACGCCCGAATCGAAGATCGCCTGCGGCGCGCGGGGGGAGCCGTCGTCGCAGACCGAGGCCGGGCCGCCCGACAGGATCACGCCCTTGGGCTTCATCCGCGCAAAGGCTTCTTCGGCCTTCTGGAACGGCGCGATTTCGGAATAGACTCCGGCCTCGCGCACGCGACGCGCGATCAGCTGCGTCACCTGGCTGCCAAAGTCGACGATCAGGATGGAATCGGGGGTCTCGTTCATGCCCCCCGATAGCAGAGCGCCGCGCGGGTGCCAGCCCCGCGCGGCGTCATTTGTCAGTTGACCGGCTTCACCGCCAGCCCGGTCCATTTGGCGATGAACGCCCACAGGTCGGCGGTTTCCTCGATCACCTTGTCGGTCGGCTTGCCCGAACCATGGCCCGCCCGCGTTTCGATGCGCACCAGATGCGGCTTCGGCCCGATGTCTTTGGCCTGGAGCATCGCGGTATATTTGAACGTATGCCCCGGCACGACGCGGTCGTCGGTATCGGCAGTGGTCGCGAGGATCGCCGGATAGGTCACCCCGGCCTTCACATTGTGATAGGGCGAATAGGTCAGCAGGTTGCGGAAATCCGCCTCCTTGGCCGGCACGCCGTAATCGTCGACCCAATAGCGCCCGGCGGTGAACCGGTCGAAGCGCAGCATGTCCATCACGCCCACGGCCGGCAATGCGGCGGCGAACAGGTCGGGCCGCTGGTTGACGACCGCACCGACCAGCAGGCCACCGTTCGACCCGCCCTGGATCGCCAGCTGGCCCTTGCCGGTCACGCCCTGCGCGATCAGGTCCTCGCCCGCGGCGATGAAGTCGTCGAACACGTTCTGCTTGTTCAGCAGCTTGCCGCCGTCATGCCATTCCTTGCCATATTCGCTGCCGCCGCGAATATTGGCGACCGCCAGCACCCCGCCCTGTTCGAGCCACGCGATGCGGCCCGGCGAGAAGCCCGGCAGGATCGGCACGTTGAACCCGCCATAGGCGTAGAGCAGGGTTGGCGCGGGCTTGGTCACGTCCTTGCGCTTGACGATGAACATCGGGACCTTCGTCCCGTCCTTCGACGTGTAGAAGCGCTGGCGGACGTCATATTGCGCCGGGTCGAACGCGACCTTCGGCGTCGCCCAGGGCGTTACCTGCCGCGTGGCCACGTCGTAGCGATAGATGGTGGTCGGCGTGGCGAAGCTGGAGAAGGCGAAGAACCCCTCATTGTTGTCCAGTTCTCCGCCGACCCCGCCGACCGTGCCGATGCCGGGCAACTGGATCGCGCCATCGGGCTTGCCGTCGAGGGTGAAGCGCTTCACTTCGGTCTTCGCGTCGACCAGATACGCCGCCATGATCCGGCCGCCGACCAGTGACGCGCCGTTCAGCACCGCCTTGTCCTCTGGCACCAGTTCCTTTGGCTGCGGATTGGCGGCGGCCATTTCGATCGTCACGATGCGCAGGCGCGGCGCGCCCTGCGTCGTGGTCAGGTACAGCGTGGCGTCCTTCGACCCGACGGTGTTCCAGTCGACATTGTCGGTGTTGACGATGGTACGCGGCTTGTCGTTCGGCTTGGTCAGGTCGAGGACCGCGATCTCGGTATGATCGCCGGGGCCACTGGTCGAGATGACCAGCCAGCGGCCGTCATCGGTGATCCCCGGATAAAAGGTATAGCGCGGCTGGTCGGGCCGTTCGTAGATCAGCCGGTCGGCGCTTTGCGGTGTGCCGAGCTTGTGGAAATAGACCTTGGCGTTCAGGTTCTGGCTCTGGAACTCCTGCCCCTTTTCCGGGGTCGGGAAGCGCGCGTAATAGAAGCCCGATCCATCCTTCACCCACGATGCCGACAGGCCGTATTTCACCCAGTCGATCTGGTCGTCCAGCACCTTACCAGTATCGACGTCGAGCACGCGCAGCTTGCGCCAGTCGCTGCCGCCGTCCTGGATCGAATAGAGCAGCCGCTTGCCGTCCTTCGACGGCGACCATTCCGCCAGCGCGGTCGCCCCGTCCTTCGACCAGCCATTGGGGTCGATCAGCACCCGCCCCTGCCCGTTCAGGCTGTCGCGGACGTACAGCACCGACTGGTTCTGCAGCCCCGAATTGCGGCTGTAGAAGTAGCGCCCCCCCTCGCGGTTAGGCACACCGACGCGTTCGTAGTCGAACAGCGCGGTCAGCCGGCGCTTGAAGACGTCGCGGCCGGGCAGCGTCGTGAGATAAGCGTCGGTCACCTTGTTCTCCGCCGCGACCCAGGCGGCGACCTCCGGGTCGTTGCGGACGTCGTTCTCCAGCCAGCGATAGGGATCGGCGACCTTCACCCCGAACTGTTCGTCGACCTGGTTGACGGTGCGGGTCTGGGGATAGGCGATGGTCTGGGCAAGGGCAGTCGTGCTGGTCATCAGGCACGCGATCGCGACAAAGGCATGGCGGTACATCGTTGCTCCACGGGGCTTGCCGGACGGTATCCGGCGTTACCAGCAGGATACGCGAGCCGCACGCCCGCGCAACCCCGCGGAGACACTGTAACCTGCACCAACGAAAAAGGGCGGCCGTACCGAAGTACGACCGCCCCCCCCTCTTGTCTTTCGACCGAAACGCCGATCAGGCGGCTTCGTCGAAATCCTCTTCGCTCATCACCGGGCCCGAATCCTGGCCCTTCGCCGACACGTCGCGGTCGACGAATTCGATGATCGCCATCGGCGAGGCGTCCGACGCGCGGATGCCGGCCTTGATGATGCGGGTATAGCCGCCGTTGCGATCGGCATAGCGGGTCGCCAGCACGTCGAACAGCTTCAGCAGCTGCGCATCGTCGAGCAGACGGGCGTGCGCGAGACGACGGTTCGACAGGCCGCCCTTCTTCGCCAGCGTGATGAGCTTTTCGATGTAGGGACGCAGTTCCTTCGCCTTGGCGACGGTCGTCGTGATCTGCTCATGCTTGATGAGCGCGGCCGACATGTTGCGGAACAGCGCAAGACGATGGGCCGAGGTACGCTGCAGCTTACGGCCGCCGACGCGATGACGCATGGTATTTCCTTCGTTCGTTAAGGGGCCGTGTCACGGAATCCCCAGAGCTGGTGGCGGTTTAGAGGCTGCCACCGATTCGCCTGTTCGCGGCAAAGTTCACTAAGTTCACACTTGCCGCGTGTTCGTGTGCCGGGTCGGACACGGGCGAAGCCCGTGTCGTCGGTCGGGTCGGCTGAAAGCCGGCCCGCCGGCCGGGATCATTTCGTCTCCGGGCCAAGCTCGCTTGGCCCGGTGCGAAATTATCCCATAATCTCCTGCTCGAGCTTCTTCGCCATCTCTTCGATGTTCTCGGGCGGCCATCCGGGGATGTCCATGCCGAGGCGAAGGCCCATCGACGACAGCACTTCCTTGATTTCGTTCAGCGACTTGCGGCCGAAATTCGGGGTGCGCAGCATCTCGGCTTCGGTCTTCTGGACCAGATCGCCGATATAGATGATGTTGTCGTTCTTGAGGCAGTTGGCCGAACGGACCGACAGTTCCAGCTCGTCGACCTTCTTGAGCAGGTAACGATTGATCTGCGCGGTGTCGCCCTGACCTTCGCTCTGCGGCGCGGCGACCTGCGTGCCGGTGGCGGCAGCGCGGGGCAGCGTCGAATCGTCGAAGTGGACGAACAGCGCCAGCTGATCCTGCAGGATGCGACCGGCATAGGCCAGCGCGTCCTCAGGGGTGACGGTGCCGTCGGTTTCGATGGTCAGCGTCAGCTTGTCGTAATCGAGTTCCTGCCCGACGCGGGTGTTCTCGACCTTGTAGCTGACCTGGCGGACCGGCGAATACAGCGCGTCGACCGGGATCAGGCCGATCGGCGCATCGGCCGGGCGGTTGCCGGCGGCGGGGACATAGCCCTTACCGACGTCGGCAGTCAGTTCCATGTTGAGCGTCGCGCCATCGTCGAGGTGGCACAGCACCAGTTCGGGGTTCATCACCTCGATGTCGCCGGTGACGGCGATGTCGCCGGCCTTCACTTCGGCCGGACCGGTGACGGACAGCTGCAGACGCTTCGGGCCTTCGCCCTGCATCTTCAGCGCGATCTGCTTCACGTTCAGCACCATGTCGGTCACGTCCTCGCGGACGCCGGCAAGGCTGGAAAATTCGTGAAGGACGTTCTCGATCTTGATCGAGGTGACGGCGGCGCCCTGCAGCGACGACAGCAGCACGCGACGCAGCGCGTTGCCGAGCGTCAGGCCGAACCCACGCTCCAGCGGCTCGGCGACGAAGGTCGAACGGCGCTTGGGATCGCCGCCCGGCTTCTTCTCGAGGCCGCTCGGCTTCTTGAGTTCCTGCCAGTTCTTAGCGTTGACGGACACGGGCTTCCCCTAGCTTGGCGGCGCGGAAAGGACGGGTCCGCGCCATGAAAGAACGGCCCCGCCGGACGAACCCGGCGGGGCAGCAGGCACGGATCAGACGCGGCGACGCTTCGACGGGCGCACGCCGTTGTGCGGGATCGAGGTCACGTCGCGGATCGACGTGATCTGGAAACCGACGGCCTGCAGCGCGCGCAGCGCCGATTCACGGCCCGAACCCGGACCCTTCACTTCGACTTCGAGCGTGCGCACGCCGTGGTCGGCAGCCTTGCGGCCGGCGTCCTCGGCAGCGACCTGCGCGGCGTACGGGGTCGACTTGCGCGAGCCCTTGAAGCCCATCATGCCGGCCGACGACCAGCTGATCGCATTGCCCTGCGCATCGGTGATGGTGATCATGGTGTTGTTGAAGCTGGCGTTCACATGGGCGACGCCGGCGGTGATGTTCTTGCGCTCGCGACGGCGAAGGCGCTGCGGTTCACGTGCCATTGTTGGAAATCCTGACCTGTATAGCGTGGTGCGGAGGCCGGGAGGCGATCAGCCTCGAACCTGCCTCCGGCGGAGAAGAAGGAAAATCAGTCCAGCGGACTGATTTTTACTTCTTCTTGCCCGCGATCGGCTTCGCCTTGCCCTTGCGGGTGCGCGCATTGGTGTGCGTGCGCTGGCCGCGGACGGGCAGGCCCTTGCGGTGACGCAGGCCACGATAGCAGGCGAGGTCCATCAGACGCTTGATGTTCATCGCGGTCTGGCGACGCAGGTCACCTTCCACGGTGTGGCTGGCGTCGATCGCTTCGCGGATCTGCAGCACTTCCTGATCGCTCAGGTCCTGCACGCGACGCTCGGCGGCAATGCCCAGCTGATCGGTCAGCTGCTTGGCCTTGGCCGGGCCGATGCCGTGGATGTACTGCAGCGCGATGATGACGCGCTTGTTGGTCGGGATATTAACACCCGCGATACGTGCCATGAACTAAATTCTCCCAGCTCCACGAGGCACCGCATGGCAGCGGCCCCTCATCTCGTAGCGTTGAAACCCGTCACGCGCGATGGCGGCGAACGCGCGAAAGCGCCGCCGTAACCGGTATGTCGGGGTGGATCGCTGATACGGACCGATTCCCACCCTGTCAACCGGTGGGCGGAACCAAAATCGGGATGGGGCGTGAGGCGCGCGGCTAGCGCTTCCGTAGGCCAGCCCTCCCGCACACGTCACCCCAGCGCAGGCTGGGGTCTCCATGAGGCGGGTGCTGAGCGCTTCAACGGGGAGACCCCAGCCTGCGCTGGGGTGACGATTGGTGCGGAGCGGGGACCAGACCTGCCGTCCCCCGCCCCTTCCCTTATTTGTCGAGGATCGCCGCGATCTGCGTCGTCACATCGTCCATGTCGGCCATGCCATCGACCCGGTGGACAAGGCCACGCGTTTCGTACAGCGGCAGGATCGGTGCGGTCTTGGCACGATATTCGACCATGCGGGTCCGCACGGTTTCCTCGTTATCGTCGGGCCGGCGCTTGAACTCGGTCGCGCCGCACGCATCGCACACCCCGGCAACGGCCGGCTGCTTGAACGTGTCGTGATACCCCGCCCCGCAATTGGCGCAGGTGAAGCGACCGACGATACGCTCGACCAGCGCATCCTCGTCCACCACCAGCTCGATCACATGGGTCAGCTGCCGCCCACGATGCTCGAGCAGCAGGTCGAGCGCATCGGCCTGCGCGGCGGTGCGCGGATAGCCGTCGAAGATCGCGCCCTGGTCGCCCAGCTGGTCGAGCCGCTCGCCGATCAGCGCCGACACGATCGCGTCGGACACCAGTTCGCCGGCGTCCATCACCGCCTTGGCCTGCACCCCCACCGGGCTGCCGGCCTTTACCGCCGCGCGCAGCATGTCGCCGGTCGACAGCTGCACCATGCCGCGCGCCGTTTCGAGCCGCGCGGCCTGGGTTCCCTTGCCCGCCCCCGGCGGTCCGAGAAGGATGATGTCCATAGCTGCCCCCTTAGTCCTGTTACGCTCAGCCGCGCAGGCGTCCGCCCTTCAGCTTGGCCTTCTTGATAAGGTCGCCATACTGGTGTGCCAGCAGGTGCGACTGGATCTGCGTTACCGTGTCCATCGTGACGTTGACCACGATGAGCAGGCTGGTGCCGCCCAGATAGAAGGGAATCGACAGCGCCGATACCAGATATTCGGGCAACAGGCAGATGATGACCAGATAGGCCGCGCCGATGACCGTGATCCGGGTCAGCACATAGTCGAAGTAATTCTCGGTATTCTTGCCCGGACGGATGCCGGGGATGAACCCGCCATAGCGCTTCAGGTTGTCGGCGGTCTCTTCGGGATTGAAGACGATCGCGGTGTAGAAGAACGAAAAGAACACGATGCCCGCGCCGTACAGCGCCATGTACAGCGGCTGGCCGTGCGCCAGATACTGGTTCAGCGACAGGACGAAATCGCCCCAGCGGCTGTCGCCCGCGGTCGCCTTGCCGGCGAACTGGGTGATCGTGACCGGCATCAGCAGCAGCGACGACGCGAAGATCGGCGGGATGACGCCCGCGGTGTTGATCTTCAGCGGCAGGTGGCTGCGGTCCGCCTGCACCCCGCGCGCCGTCTGGCGCTTGGGATACTGGATCAGGATGCGTCGCTGGGCGCGCTCCATGAAGCAGATGAACAGCACCAGGCCGGCGACGGCGGCGATGATGCCGATCAGGGTGATCGGGTTCATCGTGCCCGACCGGCTGCCCTCGAACAGCTGGACCAAGGTCGTCGGCAGATGCGCGACGATCCCGGCCATGATGATCAGCGAGATGCCGTTGCCGATGCCGCGGCTGGTGATCTGCTCACCCAGCCACATCAGGAACATCGTGCCGCCGATAAGCGAGATGACCGCCGCGACGCGGAAGGTCATGCCCGGCTCGATCACCGCCTGCGCGCCGGCCGAGGCGCCGAACGCCTCCAGCCCGACGGCGATGGTATAGCCCTGGATCGCGGTCAGCAGCACCGTGCCGTAGCGCGTATACTGGTTGAGCTTCTTGCGGCCCGATTCGCCTTCCTTCTTGATGGCGGCGAGCTGCGGGCTGAGCGAGGTCGCGAGCTGCACGACGATCGACGCGGTGATGTAGGGCATGACGCCCAGCGCGACGACCGACATGCGCGTCAGCGCACCGCCCGAAAAGGTGTTGAAGAAGTCGAGAACGCCGCCCTGCGTCTGGTTGGCGAGCAGGCCGAGCTGCGTCGGGTCGATGCCCGGCAGCGGCACATAGCTCAACATGCGGAACACGATCAGTGCCCCCAGCGTAAACCACAGGCGCTTCTTGAGTTCGGTCGCCTGACCGAATTTCGACAGATTGAGATTGGTCGCAAGACCGTCTGAGGCGGCTGCCATGGATATGTCCCGAATGATGCTGGCGGGCCATCAGCCCACCCCCCGGCGACCATATAGGGGTTGCTGCGGGGATGTCTAAGGGGTGGTTGGGACCCCTTTCAGTTCATCCCGTTCGGTTCGAGTAGCGATCGAGCCTGTCGAAAGCGCGTATCGAGAACGTGGTTCCGCTGGGCGGGAGTTCTCGACGGTCGCTTCTCGACTGTGCTCGAAGCTGCTCGAACCGAGCGGGTGGGAACTCAGGCGTGCGCGGCCTTCTTGGCGGCGAGCGTCTTGCCCTTCTTGGCAGCGGCCTTTTCGTGCGCGGGCACGACTTCGATGACCGACACCGAACCACCGGCCTTTTCGACCGCTTCGATCGCCGACTTCGACGCACCGGCAACGGTGAAGGCGAGCTTCACGTTCAGTTCGCCCTTGCCGAGCAGACGGACGCCGTCCTTGCCGCCACGGGCGAGGTTTGCTGCCTTGAGCGCAGCATGGTCCAGCGCGGCGCCGGCTTCGATCTTGCCGGCGTCGACCGCCTTCTGGATCGCGCCAAGGTTCACTTCGGCGTAATCCTTGGCGAAGATGTTGTTAAAGCCGCGCTTCGGGATCCGCATGTGGAGCGGCATCTGGCCGCCTTCGAAGCCGGCGATCGACACGCCTTCACGGCTCTTCTGGCCCTTCTGGCCACGGCCGGCGGTCTTGCCCTTGCCCGAGCCGATGCCGCGTCCGACGCGCATCTTGCTCTTGCGGGCGCCGGCATTGTCGCGGATTTCGTTGAGTTTCATGTGTTGCACTCGCTTTCGCTATGTTCGCGCTAAAAGAAATGAGGAAGGGGGCCGCTTAGCCCCCTTCCCCGTATTTGTCACCGGTAAAGGTGGAAGGCCTCAGCCTTCGACCGACACCATGTGCTGCACCTTGCGGATCATGCCACGCACCTCGGGGGTGTCGGCCAGTTCCACGGTCTTGTGCATCTTGTTGAGGCCGAGACCGATCAGCGTCGCGCGCTGGTCCTTGGTCCGGCGGATCGGCGACCCGGTCTGGGTGATCTTGACGGTTGCCATCGCTCGTTACTCCACGATCGCCGCGGCATCAGCCTCGGCGGTCTGCGATCCACCACGACCCAGCAGGTCGGCGATCTTCTTGCCGCGACGCTGTGCCACCGCCTTCGGCGACGACTGGTCGTTCAGCGCCTCGAAGGTCGCACGGATCATGTTGTACGGGTTCGACGTGCCGACCGACTTGGTCACGACATCGGCCACGCCCAGCGATTCGAAGATGGCGCGCATCGGGCCACCCGCGATGATGCCGGTACCGGCAGGCGCCGAACGCAGCGTCACGCGACCGGCACCGAAGTGGCCGTTGCCGTCATGGTGCAGCGTGCGACCGTCCTTGAGCGGAACGCGAACCATCGCCTTCTTGGCAGCGGCGGTCGCCTTCGAGATGGCTTCCGGCACTTCGCGTGCCTTGCCATGGCCGAAGCCGACGCGGCCCTTGCCGTCGCCGACGACGACGAGTGCTGCGAAACCGAAGCGCTTGCCGCCCTTCACGGTCTTCGACACGCGGTTGATGTGCACGAGCTTTTCGATCAGCTCTTCGCCACCATCGTCCTGGCCGCCACGACGGTCGTCGCGACGTCCGCCACGATTGCCGTCGCGGCCACCGCGACCACCGCCGCCGGGGCCACCCTGGCCGCCGCGACCGCGACCACCACGAGGACCACGGCCCTGCGGCTGCTCGCCACCCGGCGCTGCCGACACGTCGGCGGCGGGGGTTTCGGCCTGATTGTTTTCGTCAGCCATGTCTTAGAACTCCAATCCGGCTTCGCGGGCGGCCTCGGCCAGCGCCTTGACGCGGCCGTGGAACAGGAAGCCGCCACGGTCGAACACGACCTGCGTCACGCCGGCGGCCTTCGCCGCTTCCGCAACGCGGGTACCGACGCCCTTGGCGGCATCGATGTTCGCGCCCGAGGTGCCACGCACGTCCTTTTCCAGGGTCGATGCGGCAGCGACCGTATGGCCGGCTGCGTCGTCGATGACCTGGGCATAGATGTGCTTGCCCGAACGATGGATCGACAGCCGCGCACGGCCGCCCGAACGCGCCTTGAGCGCGGTGCGATTGCGCCGACGGCGCTTCTCGAAGAGGGAGAGACCCTTGGTCATTACTTCTTCTTCCCTTCCTTGCGGAAGATGAACTCGCCGTCGTACTTGATGCCCTTGCCCTTGTACGGCTCGGGCTTACGCCAACGACGGATCTCGGCAGCGATCTGACCGACCTTCTGCTTGTCGATCCCGCTGATTTCGATCGTGGTCTGATCGGGCGTCTTGATCTCGATGCCTTCCGGCACGTCGATGTTGACGTCGTGGCTGTAGCCGAGCTGCAGCTTCAGGTTCTTGCCCTGGGCTGCGGCGCGATAGCCGACACCGGTGATCAGCAGCTTCTTGGTGAAGCCGGTGGTCACGCCGGTGATCAGGTTCTGCACGAGCGTGCGCTGCATCCCCCAGAACGCGCGAGCGCGCTTGGTGTCGTTCGCCGGCTGCACCGAAATGGTGTCGCCTTCGACGGCATAGGCGATGTCGTCGGCCAGCGGCAGCGTCAGCGTGCCCTTCGGGCCCTTAACGCTCAGCTCGCGTCCTGCGATGTTGGCGGTCACGCCGGCCGGAACCGGGACTGCCTTCTTACCGATGCGGCTCATCAGAAGACCTCCGCAAGGACTTCGCCACCGACATTCTGTTCGCGCGCTTCGGCGTCGGACAGAACGCCACGCGGCGTCGAGACGATGGTGATGCCAAGGCCGTTGCGCACCTTCGGCAGTTCCTGCGAACCCGAATAGACGCGGCGACCGGGCTTCGAGACGCGCGCGACGTGCTTGATCGCCGGCTGGCCTTCGAAATACTTCAGCTCGATGCGGATGCCGGCCGCGGGGCCCATCTGCTCTTCGCTGTAGCCACGGATATAGCCCTCGCGCTGCAACACGTCGAGAACACGGGCCCGCAACTTGCTGGCAGGCGTCAGGACGGAGTCCTTGCGCGCGCGCTGGCCGTTGCGGATGCGGGTGAGCATGTCACCCAGGGGATCGGTCAATGCCATTGCTGTGTTCCTTACCAGCTCGACTTCGTGACGCCGGGGATCAGGCCCTTGTTGGCCAGTTCACGCAGCATGACGCGGGCGAGACGGAACTTGCGATAATAGCCGCGGGGACGACCCGTCAGCTCGCAACGGTTGCGGATGCGGGTCGGATTCCCGTTGCGGGGAATCTCGGCCATCTTCAGCCGCGCGATCAGGCGCTCGGTTTCATCGAGCGACTGGTCGGCTGCGATCGCCTTCAGCTTCGCATATTTGGGCGCGAACTTCTTGACGAGCGCGCGACGGCGCTCATTCTTGTTCACGGAACTCAGTTTCGCCATGGACTTAAGCTCTCTTCGTTAAAGCGAACGGCCGCCCCCGTCACCGGGGGCGGACCGCATTACGCCGCCTTCTTTTCTTCGGCTTCCGCTTCCTGCGGGAACGGGAAACCGAACAGACGCAGAAGCTCGCGAGCCTCTTCGTCGGTCTTGGCGGTGGTGGTCACGATCACATCCATGCCGCGCACCTTGTCGATGCGGTCATAGTTGATTTCGGGGAACACGATCTGTTCCTTGATGCCGCAGGCATAGTTGCCACGGCCGTCGAACGACTTCGGGTTCAGGCCACGAAAGTCGCGGACGCGGGGAAGCGCGATGGTGATGAAGCGATCGAGGAATTCGTACATCCGCTCGCGGCGCAGCGTGACCTTGCAGCCGATCGCCATGCCTTCGCGCAGCTTGAACTGCGCGATCGACTTCTTCGCCTTCGTGACGACAGGCTTCTGGCCGGCGATCAGCTCCATTTCGGAGCTGGCCTGCTCGACCTTCTTCTTGTCCTGCGTCGCTTCGCCAACGCCCATATTCAGGACGATCTTGTCGAGACGCGGGATTTCCATCACGTTCTTGTAACCGAACTTCTCGGTCATCGCCTTCACGATGCGATCGTCATAGATCGACTTCATGCGCGGCGTGTACTTATCAGCCATTGATGACCTCCCCGCCCTTCACGGCGACCCGGACCTTCTTGCCGTCACGGATTTCGAAACGAACGCGGGTCGGCTTGCCGTCGACGACGTGCGCGACCTTGCTGACGTGCATCGGCGCTTCCGAGCGCACCAGACCACCCTGCGGGTCGGCCTGGTTCGGCTTCTTGTGGCGCACGGCGATGTTCACGCCGGCAACGACGACCTTGCCGTCCTTCGGCATCGACTGGGTGACCTGGCCGGTCTTGCCCTTGTCCTTGCCCGACAGGACGATCACGGTGTCGCCCTTCTTGATCTTGGCAGCAGCCATTACAGCACCTCAGGGGCGAGCGAGATGATCTTCATGAAGCCCTTCGAGCGCAGCTCGCGGACCACCGGGCCAAAGATACGGGTGCCGATCGGCTCCTCGTTCTTGTTGACCAGCACGGCGGCATTGCCGTCGAAGCGGATCACCGAACCGTCGGTACGACGGATGTCCTTGGCGGTGCGAACGATGACGGCGCGGTGCACGTCACCCTTCTTCACGCGGCCGCGCGGGGCGGCTTCCTTGATGCTGACGACGATGACATCGCCGACGCCCGCCACGCGGCGCTTGGACCCGCCAAGCACCTTGATGCACTGCACCCGCTTCGCGCCGCTGTTGTCCGCGACGTCGAGATTGGATTGCATCTGAATCATGGATGCGATTCCTTACCCTATGGGGCCGATTCCGACCGGACCCCGCCTGCTAAAAATGAACCCCCGGCTGCGGACACACCGCGCCGGGGGGAGCGGCCCATTAACCGCCCCATGGCGGAAAGGCAAGCGCCCTTCCGCGAATGTCCGTCACATCCGGGTCTGACCCCGGAATTGCTTGGGGGTGGCAACGCCTCTCACGCCACCACCCCGGCAAAGGCTTACGCCTCGGCTGCGACCTCTGCCGGCGTCGCGTGGGTGTTCACCCGCTCGATCACCTTCCAGGTCTTCAGCTTCGAGATCGGCGCGGTCTCTTCGATGCGCACGGTCTCGCCTTCGCGATACTCATTGCCCTCGTCATGGGCATGGTACTTCTTCGAACGGCGGATGATCTTGCCGTAGAGGGGGTGCTTGACCTTCCGCTCTACCTTGACCACCACCGTCTTGTCGGTCTTGTCCGAGACGATCATCCCGGTCAGCACGCGCTTCGGCATGTCTCTCGTCCTTACTTGTCGGACGAGCGCGAACGCTCGCCCTGCAGCGTCTTGATCCGCGCGATGTCGCGACGGACTTCCTTCACGCGGGTCGGCTTTTCCAGCTGGCTGGTCGCCGCCTGGAAACGGAGGTTGAACGCCTCACGCTTCAGGCTGGTCAGTTCCTCGACCAGCTGGTCGTCGCTCTTCGCGCGAAGATCGGTTGCCTTCGTCATAATCAACCCTCCAGGTGCGAGGTGTCGCCCAGACGGGCAACGACCTTGACCGCGATCGGCAGCTTCATAGCGGCGCGCGAGAACGCCTCCGCGGCGAGCGGGCCGGGCACGCCGTCCAGTTCGAACAGGATGCGACCCGGCTTGACGCGGGCGACCCAGAATTCGGGCGAACCCTTGCCCGAGCCCATGCGGACTTCGGCAGGCTTCGACGACACCGGCAGATCCGGGAAAATCCGGATCCACAAGCGGCCCTGGCGCTTGATGTGACGCGTGATCGCGCGGCGAGCCGCTTCGATCTGGCGGGCGGTGATCCGCTCCGGCTCCATCGCCTTCAGGCCATAGGACCCGAAGTTCAGCGACGTACCGCCCTTGGCATCGCCATGGATGCGGCCCTTGAAGGCCTTGCGGAACTTGGTGCGCTTTGGTTGCAGCATCTCAAATCATCCTTAGCGGCGGTGATCGTCGCGCGCGGGGCGCACGCCGGAGGTCTGAGCCTCCATCATCAGCCGGTCCTGCGCCATCGGGTCATGGCCGAGGATCTCACCCTTGAAGATCCAAACCTTGACGCCGCACACGCCATAGGCGGTGTGCGCTTCGGCCTCGGCATAGTCGAGGTTGGCACGCAGCGTGTGCAGCGGAACGCGACCTTCGCGATAGCCTTCCGAACGGGCGATTTCCGCACCGCCCAGACGACCGCCGCAAGCGACGCGGATGCCGTCGGCACCCAGGCGCATCGCCGACTGCACCGCACGCTTCATGGCGCGGCGGAAGGCGATACGACGCTCGAGCTGATCGGCAATGCCCTGTGCCACGAGCTTCGCGTCGATTTCCGGCTTGCGGATCTCGACGATGTTCAGCGACACGTCCGAGCCCGTCATCGTGCCCAGCTTCTTGCGAAGCTTCTCGATGTCGGTGCCCTTCTTGCCGATGATCACGCCCGGACGGGCGGCGAAGATCGAGATGCGGCACAGCTTGGCCGGACGCTCGATGACCACCTTGGAGATCGCGGCCTGCGGCAGCGTCTTCATGATGTACTGGCGGATCTTCAGATCCTCCAGCAGGAGACGGCCATAGTCGGCGCCTTCGGCATACCAACGGCTGTCCCAGGTGCGGTTGATCTGCAGACGCAGACCGATGGGATTAGACTTGTGACCCATTACGCTTCCTCCACCTCGGACACGACGATGCGCACGCGGCTGAACGGCTTCAGGATGCGCGTCGACTTGCCGCGACCACGGGTCGCGAAACGCTTCATCGTGATCGACTTGCCGACCGAGGCTTCCTTGACGACGAGTGCGTCGACGTCGAGGTTGTGGTTGTTTTCCGCATTCGCGATCGCCGAAGCGAGGCACTTGCGGACATCGACCGCCATCGCCTTCTTCGAGAAGGCGAGGATGTTCATCGCATCGCTCGCCGACCGGTTGCGGATGAGCGCGGCGACGAGGTTCAGCTTCTGGGCCGAGCCGCGGACCTGAGTCGCGACCGCCAGAGCTTCCTTGTCACCAACGCGACGGGGTGCTGCCTGCTTGCTCATCAGCGCTTGCCCTTCTTGTCGGCGGCGTGGCCAGGGAAGAAGCGCGTCGGAGCGAACTCGCCGAGCTTCATGCCCACCATGTCTTCGTTGACCGAAACCGGCACGAACTTGCGGCCGTTATAGACGTTGAACGTCAGGCCGACGAACTGCGGGAGAATGGTCGAACGGCGCGACCAGGTCTTGATCGGGCCGGCACGGGTGCCGGCGTCCTGCGCCACTTCTGCCTTCTTCAGCAGATTGAGGTCCACGAACGGACCCTTCCATACGGAACGAGCCATCGCTTAGCCCTTCTTCTTCGCGTGACGGCTACGGATAATCATCTTGTCCGTTGCCTTGTTGTGCCGCGTGCGCGCGCCCTTGGTCGGCTTGCCCCACGGGGTGACCGGGTGACGACCGCCCGAGGTCCGGCCTTCACCACCGCCGTGCGGGTGGTCGACCGGGTTCTTGGCGACACCACGGGTCAGCGGGCGGATGCCCTTCCAGCGGTTACGACCGGCCTTGCCCAGGTTCTGGTTCTGGTTGTCGGGGTTCGACACCGCACCGATCGTCGCCATGCAGGCGGCGTGGATGTAGCGCTGTTCACCCGAGTTCAGACGAACGATGACCATACCCTTGTCGCGGCCGACGACCTGCACATAGGTGCCGGCCGAACGGGCGATCTGACCGCCCTTGCCCGGCTTCATCTCGATGTTGTGGACGATCGTGCCGACCGGCACCTGGCCCAGTTCCATCGCGTTGCCCGGCTTCACGTCGGTCTTCTTGCCCGCGATCACCTTGTCGCCGACGTTCAGACGCTGCGGCGCGATGATGTAGGCGACGCGGTCCTTGCCCGCTTCGTCCGCACCATAGTTGATGAGCGCGATGAAGGCGGTGCGGTTGGGATCATATTCGATCCGGTCCACGGTGCCTTCGACGTCCCACAGGCGACGCTTGAAGTCGATGATGCGGTAGCGCTGCTTGTGACCGCCGGCGATGCCGCGCGAGGTCACATGGCCCTTGTTGTTGCGACCGCCGGTCTTGGTCTTGCCTTCGGTCAGCGCCTTGACCGGACGGCCCTTGTACAGCGCCGAACGGTCGATCAGGACCAGGCCACGCTGCGACGGCGTGGTCGGATTATATTGCTTGAGTGCCATGTTACTTGGCCCCCTCGGTAATGTCGATCGACTGGCCTTCCGCCAGCGTCACGATCGCCTTCTTGAAGTCCGAGCGAGTGTAGGGCGCGCCCTTCCACTTCTTGGTCTTGCCCTTGGTCACGATCGTGTTGACGCCGGTGACGGTGACGTTGAACAGCGCTTCGACCGCTGCCTTGATCTCCGGCTTCGACGCCTTGTTCGCGACCTTGAAGACGACGGCGTTATGCTCGGAGAGCATCGTCGCCTTTTCGGTGATGTGCGGGCTCAGGACAACGTCATAGTGACGGATGTCGATAGCCGACTGCTGCTGCTTAGCCATTGAAACGGGCCTCCAGCTTTTCGACGGCGGCGCGGGTCAGCACCAGCGTGTCGTGCTTCAGGATGTCATAGACGTTCGCGCCACCGGCGGGCAGGACATTGACCTGACGCAGGTTGCGCGCTGCCAGCGCGAAGGTGTTTTCCACCGCGTCGCCGTCGATGACCAGCGAGGTCTTGCCGAAGCCCAGCTTGGCGAGGTTGCCGAGCAGGACCTGGGTCTTGCCGTTCTCGACGGTCAGGCCGTCCAGAACCACCAGCGAACCCGCCTTGGCGTGTGCCGACAGCGCCATCTTCAGGCCCAGAGCGCGAACCTTCTTGTTCAGCCCCGGATTGAAGTCGCGGACGCGGGCGCCGTGCGCCTTACCACCGCCGATGAACACCGGCGCGCGGCGATCGCCGTGACGAGCCACACCGCCGCCCTTCTGGCGGCCGAGCTTCTTGCCCGAGCGGGCGACGTCGGCGCGCTCGCGGGTGCCGCGCGCGGTGCCGCGACGCTTTTCGAGCTGCCAGGTCACGACCCGGTGCAGGATGTCCGCACGCGGATCGAGGCCGAACACCTCGTCGTTCAGCTCGATGTCGCCGCTTTCGACGGCGTCGAGGGTCTGTACCTTGACCTTCATGATCAGCCCTCCTGGCCGTCGGTCGCTGCCGGAGCGGCGGCGTCGTTGCTGTTGGCGCTCTTCAGGCCCGCGGGATACGGCGCGTCGGCGTGGCGCGCGACCTTCACCGCGTCCTTGACCGTCAGCCAGCTGCCCTTGTGACCGGGAACCGAACCCTTGATGAAGATCAGCCCACGCTCGACGTCGGTCGACACGACCTGCAGATTCTGCTGCGTGCGGTTACGGTCGCCCATGTGGCCGGCCATCTTCTTGTTCTTGAAGACCTTGCCTGGATCCTGGCGCTGACCGGTCGAACCGTGCGAACGGTGCGAGACCGACACGCCGTGCGTCGCGCGCAGACCGCCGAAGTTCCAGCGCTTCATGGCGCCCGCAAAGCCCTTGCCCTGCGTACGGCCCGAAACGTCGACCAGCTGGCCGGCGACATAATGGTCGGCACCGATGGTGGCACCAACATCCAGCAGCGCATCGTCCGCAACGCGGAACTCGACCACGCGCGCCTTCGGGGTCACTTCGGCCTTGCCGAAATGGCCGCGCTGCGGCTTGGCGACGTTCTTCGCCTTGGCAACGCCGGCGCCGAGCTGCACCGCGACATAACCGTCACGATCCATTTCACGACGGGCGACGACCTGCACGTCTTCCAGCTGCAGGACGGTGACGGGCACGTGGCGCCCATCGTCCTGGAACAGCCGGGTCATACCCATTTTCTTCGCGATCACACCAGTACGCATGACCAACTCCTCCAACAGAGGCTCGTCTTGACGACGAGCTTGCCTAACGAAAAAGGCCCCGGTGCGCGGTCACCCGCCTCCGAAGCCCCAGCCCCTGCGATCTGCACGCCCCCGCCAGGGCCAGACATCGCCGATATTCCCCACCGAAGGGTTGCATCGACGATAGCGGGGACGCGGACAACGGCATTTGCCCGGAAGCGTCGTGCCGTTCGGTATCCCTGTGGTTGCTTTCCCGGCCTCTACCGCCGCCGTTCAGAACGAACCGACGGGAAGCGAAAGCGCGACGCAGGGCGGAATCACCCTACGTCGCGGCAAGCGGGCTTTACGCCAGCTTGATCTCTACGTCCACCCCTGCCGCGAGGTCGAGCTTCATCAGCGCGTCGACCGTCTGCGGGGTCGGCTGCACGATGTCGAGCAGACGCTTGTAGGTGCGGGTCTCGAACTGCTCGCGCGACTTCTTGTCGATGTGCGGGCCGCGGTTGACCGTGAACTTGTCGATGTGCGTGGGAAGCGGAATCGGTCCACGGATCAGGGCGCCGGTGCGACGCGCGGTGTCGGCGATGTCGCCGGCCGCCTGGTCGAGCACGCGATGGTCGAACGCCTTCAGGCGAATGCGGATATTGTTGTCCATGGTCCTACCGATGCGAAAGAGCGGGCCGTTGGGACGGCTCTTGATTAACAACGAATGGCTTAGTGAGCACCCCAGCTGCAAGCGAGGTGCCCTCATTAAATAGCAAACGGCGGCCCCCGTCGCCGGGGGCCGCCGCCTGTTCGAGTCGCTATATTACTTGTCGATGCCGCTGACAACCCCTGCGCCGACGGTACGACCGCCTTCACGGATGGTGAAGCGCTGGCCGACGTCCATGGCGATCGGTGCGATCAGCTTCACGCCCAGCGCGACTTCGTCGCCCGGCATGACCATTTCGGTGCCTTCCGGCAGTTCGATGGTGCCGGTCACGTCGGTCGTGCGGAAGTAGAACTGCGGACGATAGTTGGCGAAGAACGGCGTGTGACGGCCACCTTCGTCCTTCGACAGCACGTACACCGACGACTGGAAGTCGGTGTGCGGCGTGATCGAACCCGGCTTCGCCAGAACCTGGCCACGCTCGACTTCGTCACGGGCGACGCCACGGATCAGCGCGCCGATGTTGTCGCCGGCCTGGCCCTGGTCGAGCAGCTTGCGGAACATTTCGACGCCGGTCACGACGGTCTTGCGGACCGATTCGTGGATGCCGACGATTTCGACTTCTTCGCCGACCTTGACGATGCCGGTTTCGACACGGCCGGTCACGACCGTACCACGACCCGAGATCGAGAACACGTCTTCGATCGGCATCATGAACGGCTTGTCCAGCGGACGCTCCGGCTGCGGGATCGACTCGTCGACCGCCTTCATCAGTTCCAGGATCGCTTCCTGGCCCAGCTTGGCGTCCGAACCCGACAGGGCGCAGGTGGCCGAACCACGGATGATCGGAATGTTGTCGCCGTCGAATTCACGCTTCGACAGTTCTTCGCGGATTTCCATTTCGACGAGTTCGAGGATTTCCTCGTCGTCGACCAGATCGACCTTGTTCAGGAAGACGACCATGGTGGGAACGCCGACCTGCTTGGCGAGCAGGATGTGCTCCTTGGTCTGCGGCATCGGGCCGTCGGTGGCCGACACGACCAGGATCGCGCCGTCCATCTGCGCCGCGCCGGTGATCATGTTCTTCACATAGTCGGCGTGGCCGGGGCAATCGACGTGCGCATAGTGACGGGCGGCGGTTTCATACTCAACGTGTGCGGTCGAGATGGTGATGCCGCGCTCGCGCTCTTCCGGAGCCTTGTCGATGTTGGCGAAGTCGACGGCGACGCCGCCCATCGTGTCAGCCAGCACCTTGGTGATCGCGGCGGTCAGCGAGGTCTTGCCGTGGTCGACGTGACCGATGGTGCCGATGTTGAGGTGCGGCTTGTTCCGCTCGAATTTTGCCTTAGCCATTTTCCTACCTTCTGATTCGAATTCGGTGCCGCCGGGGCCACGCGAACGCGGCCCTTTAGCGGGTGTTTCATGGGATTGCCAGCCCCCGAACCGGGGACAGGACGACGAAGTAAATTCGTCGTCGGACGGGACGGTCGTGGGACCGTCCCGCCGGCCGGCCTTTCGGCGTCTCGGGGCTAAGCTGGCTTAGCCCCGTGCGCCTCAGGCCATCTTCGCCTTCACTTCATCCGCAACATTCTGCGGCACTTCGTCATAGTGCGAGAACTGCATCGAGTATTGCGCGCGGCCCTGCGTGAACGAGCGGAGCTGGTTCACATAGCCGAACATGTTGGCGAGCGGGACCATCGCTTCGACGGTCTGCGCGTTGCCGCGGCTGTCGGTGCCCTGGATCTGGCCACGACGGCTGTTCATGTCGCCGATGACGTCGCCCAGATAATCTTCCGGGGTCACGACCTCGACCTTCATGATCGGCTCGAGCAGCTTGATGCCGGCCTTCTGGGCCGCTTCACGCATCGCGCCACGCGCGCAGATTTCGAACGCCAGTGCCGACGAGTCGACGTCGTGGTACTTGCCGTCGATCAGGTGGACTTCGAAGTCGATGATCGGGAAGCCGATCAGCGAACCGGTCTGCGCCGTCTCGCGCATACCCTTTTCCACCGACGGGATATATTCGCGCGGGATGTTGCCGCCCTTGATCTCGTCGAAGAACTGGTAGCCCGTGCCGCGCTCGCCCGGAATGACCTTCACCTTGACTTCGCCGAACTGGCCCGAGCCACCCGACTGCTTCTTGTGGGTGTAGGTCAGCTCGACCGGCTTGGCGAGATATTCGCGATACGCCACCTGCGGCGCACCGACATTCGCTTCCACCTTGAACTCGCGCTTCATGCGATCGACGAGGATTTCGAGGTGAAGTTCACCCATGCCCTTGATGATCGTCTGGCCCGATTCATGGTCGGTCGACACGCGGAACGAGGGATCCTCGGCGGCCAGGCGGTTGAGCGCGATGCCCATCTTTTCCTGGTCGGCCTTGGTCTTCGGTTCCACCGACAGCTCGATGACGGGTTCCGGGAACTCCATGCGTTCCAGGATGATCGGGTTGGACGCGTCGCACAGCGTGTCGCCGGTCGTCGTTTCCTTCAGGCCCGCGATGGCGACGATGTCGCCCGCACGCGCCTCGTCGATGTCCTCACGCGAGTTCGCGTGCATGAGGAGCATACGGCCGATCTTTTCCTTCTTGTCCTTCACCGAGTTCAGGTAGCCGCCCTTGGTCAGCGTACCCGAATAGATGCGGGCGAAGGTCAGCGAGCCGACGAACGGATCGTTCATGATCTTGAACGCCAGCAGCGACATCGGCGCATCGTCGGCGGCCGGACGCGAATCCGGGGTCTCGCCGTCGAGCTTCACGCCCTGCACGTCCGGAATGTCCAGCGGCGACGGCAGATAGTCGACCACGGCGTCGAGCAAGGGCTGCACGCCCTTGTTCTTGAACGCCGAACCGCAGACGATCGGCACGAACTGCATGCCCAGCGTACCCTTGCGGATCAGCTTCTTCAGGTCGGCGACCGACGGCTCGTTGCCTTCGAGATAGGCTTCCATCAGGTCGTCGTCCTGCTCGACGGCCATTTCGATCAGGTCGCTGCGATACTTCGCAGCCTTTTCCTTCATGTCTTCCGGAATGTCCTGATATTCGAACTTCGCGCCCAGCGACTCTTCGAGCCAGATGATCGCGCGGTTCTCGACCAAGTCGACCAGGCCCTTGAAGCCGCCTTCGATACCGATCGGGAGATACAGCACCGCCGGACGCGCACCGAGGCGTTCGATGATCGAGTCGACGCAGAAGTAGAAGTCGGCACCGGTGCGGTCGAGCTTGTTGACGAAGCACATGCGCGGCACGCCGTACTTGTCGGCCTGACGCCACACGGTTTCCGACTGCGGCTCCACGCCGGCAACGCCGTCGAAACAGGCGACCGCACCGTCGAGCACGCGCAGCGAACGCTCGACTTCGATCGTGAAGTCGACGTGGCCGGGGGTGTCGATGATGTTGATCAGGTGCTCTTCACCCTTGCCCTCTTCCGCACGCCACTTGCAGGTGGTTGCCGCCGAGGTGATGGTGATGCCGCGTTCCTGCTCCTGCTCCATCCAGTCCATGGTGGCGGTGCCTTCGTGCACTTCGCCGATCTTGTAGGACTTGCCGGTGTAGTAAAGAATACGCTCGGTGGTCGTCGTCTTGCCGGCGTCGATGTGCGCCATGATGCCGATGTTGCGATACCGTTCGAGCGGATGGCTGCGGGCCATGATCGTGCTTCCTTAGCAATGTGGGGAGCGAGGCATGATGCCCGCTCCCCACGATATAGTCGGTTGCATCAGCGGTGAAAAGCCACCGCCGCTGCTTACCAGCGGTAGTGCGAGAAGGCGCGGTTCGCTTCCGCCATGCGGTGCGTGTCTTCGCGCTTCTTCACCGCGTTGCCGCGGTTGTTGGCGGCGTCCATCAGTTCGCCCGACAGGCGCGCCGACATGGTGTTCTCGCTGCGGTTGCGTGCGCTAGCGATCAGCCAGCGGATGGCGAGTGCCTGGGCGCGTTCGAAGCGGACTTCGACCGGGACCTGGTAGGTCGCACCACCGACGCGGCGCGAACGCACTTCGATGTTCGGCTTCACGTTGTTCAGCGCATCGTGGAACACGCCCAGCGGGTCGCGCTTCGCGCGGCTCTCGACGGTTTCGAATGCCGAATAGACGATGCCTTCGGCGACGGACTTCTTGCCGTCCAGCATCACCGAATTCATGAACTTGGTCAGAACCTCATCCCCGTATACGGGATCAGGCAGGATTTCCCGCTTTTCGGGACGACGACGACGAGCCATCAGATATTCCTTAAATCTTCAGCCGGTTCCCGAACCCGTCGGGGGCTTACTGGGGGTAGATGGACCTCAGGCCGCGCTGGCGATCAGCGCGGCACAGGATCACTTCGGACGCTTGGCGCCGTACTTCGAACGCGACTGGCGGCGATCCTTGACACCCTGCGTATCGAGCACGCCGCGCAGGACATGGTAGCGAACGCCGGGAAGATCGCGCACACGACCGCCGCGGATCAGCACGACCGAGTGTTCCTGAAGGTTGTGGCCTTCACCCGGAATGTAGCTGATGACTTCGCGCTGGTTGGTCAGGCGAACCTTGGCCACCTTGCGCAGTGCCGAGTTCGGCTTCTTCGGAGTCGTCGTGTAGACGCGGGTGCAGACACCGCGCTTCTGCGGGTTCTGGTCCATCGCAGGGACCTTCGACTTGGCCTTCTGCGGTTCGCGGCCCTTGCGGACCAGCTGGTTGATCGTCGGCATGAAGCCCTTCACCTTATCTTGCGGTTACTTTGCCGGAGCCGTTCCTGTCAGAAATGCGCAAAGGCCACGTGGGCGCAAACCCTCGGGGCCGATGTCTCCAGCAATGTTCAGCTCTTTGAACCCACATGCAGGCCAGTGACGGCTACGACGCCGACCCAGCGGGACGCGCGGCCTATACCGACACGCCCCCATCCGGTCAATGGCACGCGGCGGACGCCTGCGTCGACGTCGGCGCCGCAGCGCCCGGCTCGAACGCGATCAGTTCGTGCCGTTGCCCGTCGCGGCGTTCATGCCGTCGGGGGTGTTGCCCATCATCGCATCGCCGGCGGTCGTGACCGAATTGGCCTCGGTCTCCATCGGGTTGATCGCGATCATCTCGTTCCCGACCTCGCCATCGTTGCGGAAGGCGGCGTTGGCATAGGCGTCGTTCGATACGACGTTGGAGTCGTTGGTCGTCGTGATCTCCTGCCCGCCACAGGCACCCAGCAGGGCGAGCAGGGGCAGAGCGGCGGCGGCGGCGAAACGGGTCATGGCTAGTCTCCGGAAATGTCCCGCCTCCAACGGCCGGGGCCGGCGCGGCGTTCCGGTCCGTCAGCGCGCCGAAAAGCCGATGTCGATCGCAAAGCCGATCCACATCGCGCCCAATACCGCGTTCGAGGCGAGGAACAGGACGAAGCGCGGCCGCACCCGGCCGGCGATATGCGCGATGCTGTGCCCGGCGCGCAGCGCGACATATACCCAGGCGAGCGACACCTGCGCCACGGTAGCCAGGCCGGTGACCAGCAGCAGCGGCACCAGCGCGAAATACAGCACCGGCATCTCGAACAGGTTGGCGAGGTTCGCGGCGGGCCGTTCGACCGGCCGGAAATAGGCGCGAGTCGCATCGCTGTCGGCAAGGTCCGCCGCGCGGGGCCGCTGCCGCCGCATATGCCCGATCCGCGCCTGCAACAGCGTGATGCTGACCAGAAAGACCAGCGCCACCAGCGCAAAGCTCGGCCACAGGATCGCCCGCGTCATCATCATCGCCCGCCCCCATTTGCCCGATCGACAGGCCAGTCTATACCGCCCTGTCCCTTTTCGCCAACGGAGCCATGCCATGCCCCCTGCCCTGCCGATCGAAGGGGGTTGCCGTTGCGGGCGGGTGCGGCTGCGCATCGATGCCGCGCCGATGATGACCATGGCGTGCCATTGTCGCGGGTGCCAGCAGATGTCGGGCAGCGCCTTTTCGCTGAACGTCGCGGTGCCGAGCGCCGCGCTGCACGTCACCGGCGATACGGTGATCGGCGGGCTGCATGGCGAACAGGTCCGCCATCACCACTGCGACCATTGCAAGAGCTGGCTGTTCACGCGGATCGATCCCGATCCGGGGTTCGCCAATGTCCGGGCCGGTGCGCTCGACCGGCCGCAGGACTTCGCGCCGTTCATCGAAACCTGGACCGACGAGGCGCTGCCATGGGCGACGACTCCAGCGCGGCACCGCTATCCCGGCTTTCCGCCGCCGCACGCGTTCGGCCCGCTGCTGGCCGACTATGCCGCGACGCTGGCGGACTGACGCGCTTCCGCCCGGCGGCGTGGGGCGTTAGGAAGCGGCGATGCGTATCCTGCTTGCCCTGTTCCTGCTGGCCTTTGCCGCGCCAGCCTCCGCCCAGTCCGCCACCCGTGCCACGCCCGGCTATGTCCGGGTGAAGATCGACACCAATGTCGGGTCGATCATCGTCGCGCTGGACGTCAAGCGCGCGCCGGCTACGTCGAAGAACTTCCTCGCCTATGTCGACGATGGCCGGTTCGACGATACCGATTTCTATCGATCGGCCCGGCGCAAGGCCGATCCGAAGCTGGGCTTCGTCCAAGGCGGGATTCGCACAGACGCCCGCCGCATCCTCCCGCCCTTTGCCCATGAGCGGACCGACCGGACCGGGGTCAAACATGTCGATGGCGCGATCTCGATGGCGCGGCGGCCCGAGGCCAATTCGGCGGGCGGCAATTTCGTGCTGCTGGTCGGCGCGATGCCCAGCATGGACGCGAAGGGCGACTTTGCCGGCTATGCCGCGTTCGGACGGGTCGTCGGCGGCATGGACGTGGTCAAGCGCATCCTCGCCAAGCCGACCGGCGGCGGATCGGACGCGATGAAGGGGCAGATGATCCTCGACCCGGTCCGCATCCTCCGTGCCCGCCGGCTGGACGGCAAGCCGCAGCCGACCGGTCGGCCCAAAGTGTGGTTGATCGGCGTGCGGCGGTAGGCAGCGCGACGTCCGTTCCAAATCGTCGCCCCAGCGAAGGCTGGGGCCTCCTGCGGCGAGGCGCGCGCCCTATTACCGGAAGATCCAGCCTCCGCTGGGATGACGCTTGCGGCGAATCTCAGCCCGTCGCCGCCTGCATCTCCGCCACCGCCGCATCGTCCAGTTCGCTCGCCCGGACATGCGCCGGACGATCGGCCAGCCGCGCGATATAGGCCGTGAACGCCTCCAGCTGCGGCAGCGTCCCGAACTGCGTGCCCCACATCACATGCGATCCGACGTAGACGTCGGCCGCGGTGAAACGATCGCCGGCGATATAGGGATGCGCCGACACCGCCGCCGACAGCACCGACACCACCCGGTCGTAATGGCCATAACCGACCATCCGCTGCTGGTCGGCGCTCGGCACCACGCCCAGCGAGCGGTTGGTGATCGCCTGCTCCAGCGGCCCGGCGGCAAAGAACATCCAGCGATAATAATCCGCGCGCTCTTCGGCGGTCGGGGCCAGTCCCGCATCGGGGAAGGCGTCGGCCAGATAGGCGCAGATCGCGGCGCATTCGGTGACGACCCGCCCGTCATGGACGATCGCCGGCACCTTCCCCATCGGGTTGATCGCCAGATAGGCGTCGGTCTGCATCGTGCCGCCATAGCCGAGCATCTCGACGGCATAGTCGGCGCCGACCTCCTCCAGCATCCAGCGCGCGATCCGCCCGCGCGACATCGGGTTGGTGTATAATGTCAGTGCGGCCATTCTGTGTATCCCCTCCGATTCGTTAGGAACGAAGGTGGAACAGCCTCCTATTTCGCGTCAAGTTCGTGACGCAGAAACGCGATGGTGCGGTCCCATGCCAGCTTGGCCGCCGCCGCATTGTACCGCGCCGCCGAGGTGTCGTTGTTGAACGCATGGTCGACGCCCGGATAGACATGGGTGGTCGCCCGCTTGCCCGCCTTGCGCAGTGCCTGCCCCCATGGCAGCGCGGTGACGTTCACCCGCGCGTCCTTTTCGGCGAGTTGCAGCAGCAGCGCGGCACGAACCTTGGTCGCCTCGGTCGGGTCAGGCGCCGGGCCATAATAGCTGACCCCGGCATTCAGCAGCGGGTCAGCCACCGCCAGCCGATTGACGAACGCCCCGCCCCAGCAAAATCCGACGACGCCTGTGCGCACGCCGCTGCGTTCGCTACGCGCGCGGGCAAGGAACGCCTTCGCCTGCGCCAGCGCGAGGTCATAGTCGATCGTCCCGATCATCGCCCGCGCCTTGTCCTCATCGGCCGGCGTGCCGCCTTGCGGGGCGAGCAGGTCGGGGGCGATTGCGCGGAAGCCGGCCAGCGCGATGCGGCGCGCGACATCCTCGATATGCGCGTTCAGCCCGCGATTCTCATGGATCACCAGCACCACCGGCAGATGGCGACGCCCCTTGGGTGCCGCGAAATAGCCGGCCGCCGGATGCCCGGCCTCTTCGCCCGTCGCCCTGCCGGTATCCAGTCGCACATCGTCGGCCGCGACCTGCTGCGCGGCGGCGGGGGATGCGGCGATGCCGGCGATCAGCACTTCGGCGGCAGCAGCCGATCCGGCGAGCGCGACCATCTGCGCCATGAAGGTCCGCCGGTCGTGATGCTCATGGGTGAAGGCATCGTACAGCGCGATCGCGCGGGCGTTCAGGTCGTCGGACATCGGGCACGGCACTCCGCTTCGGGAACGCGCAGCCTAAGCCATTGCCGCCAATACGCAAACGGCCCGGCCACCTTACGATGGCCGGGCCGGCAATGCGTCACCGATCGGCGCGGATCAGCGCTTGAACGGGTCGAAGAAGCTCGACGGTTCGGCCGTCTCGCCACGCTCGGCCAGTTCGGCATCGCGCGCCGCCTGGGTGCGTTCGTTGCGCAGCTGTTCGATCAGCGCCTCGCGATCGCCTTCGAGGCGGGTGTCGGTCGGGGCCTCGATCCCGGCGGCCTTCGCCGCCTTGCCGACCAGCGCGTCCAGCTCGCGCTGCGAACACAGGCCCAAAGTTACCGGGTCCTTCGGCGTGATGTTGCCGATATTCCAGTGCGTCCGGTCGCGGATCGCGGCGATGGTGGTGCGGGTGGTGCCGATCAGCTTGCCGATCGCGCCGTCGCTGATTTCCGGGTGGTTGCGGATGATCCAGGCGATGCCGTCCGGCTTGTCCTGCCGCTTGCTGACCGGGGTGTAGCGCGGGCCCTTGGTACGGCGGACCTGTTCCGGGCCCTTCATCATCACCAGGCGATAGTCGGGGTTCTTCTGCCCCTTCTCGATCTCTTCCATCGTCAGTTCGTGCGCGCGCACCGGATCGCGGCCGGTCAGCTTGGTCGCGGCGGTGTCGTCGGCGATCGCCTGCACCTCAAGGACGTGCAGGCCGCAAAAGTCGGCGATCTGCGGAAAGGACAAGGCGGTATTGTCGACCAGCCAGGAAGCGGTCGCGTGCGGCATCAGCGGCTGGGCCACGACGGGTCTCCGAAATAGAAAGGGCCGCCCAAACCGGGCGGCCACACTGGATACGGACTTAGGACAGGTCGCCGCAAAGGGCAAGCGCCGGGGCGCCTGCCCTTTATTCCAGCGTCAGGACGATCTTTCCCACATGGTCCCCCGCCTCCATCCGGCGGTGCGCGTCGGCGGCCTGTTCCAGCGGGAAGCTGCGATCCATCACCGGGCGGAGCTTGCCCGATGCGACATGCGGCCACACGGTACGCGACAATTCGTCGGCGACCATTTCCTTGAACGCGGCATCGCGCGGACGCAGCGTCGATCCTGTCAGCGTCAGGCGCCGGCGCATAATGTCCCAGATGGGCACCGTGGCGCTCGCCCCGCCCTGCACCGCGATCGAGACATGGCGGCCATCCTCGCCCAGGCATTTGAGGTTGCGCGGCACATAGTCGCCGCCGACCATGTCCAGCACGACGCTGACGCCCTTGCCGCCGGTGATTTCCGCCACCCGCTCGACGAAATCCTCGGTACGGTAATTGATCGCGTGCGCCGCGCCCAGGTCCAGCGCGGCCTTCGCCTTCGCATCGCTGCCGGCGGTCACGATCACGTCGATCCCGAACAGCTTGCCCAGCAGGATCGCCATCGTGCCGATGCCGCTGGTGCCGCCATGGACCAGTACGCTGTCGCCCTCCGCCGCATAGCCGCGCTCGAACAAGTTGGTCCACACGGTGAACAGCGTTTCGGGCAGCGCCGCCGCCTCGACCATCGACAGGCCATCGGGGATCGGCAGGCATTGCCCGGCGGACACCGCGGCATATTCGGCATAGCCGCCGCCGGCGAGCAGCGCGCACACCGGCTGGCCGACCAGATGGCTGTCGGCATCGTCGCCGACCGCGACGACATGGCCCGCGACCTCCAGGCCGGGGATGCTCGGCGCGCCGGGGGGCGGCGCATAGCCGCCGGTGCGTTGCAGCACGTCGGGGCGGTTCACCCCGGCCGCCGCGACGCGGATCAGCACCTCGCCCGGACCGGGCCGGGGGGTGGGCCGTTCGACCACGACCAGCACCTCCGGGCCGCCCGGCTCCGTCGGATCGATCGCACGCATCGCCGCTGGTACGTCCATAACGCTAGTCCCCCTGTCAGCGGCGTTATTGACATCGCCAGCGACAGGGTCAACGCTGCTTCGCTATGGAACCCGACGAAAATGTTAACCATCTTCGTGGCAACCTGCTGCCCATGTTGCTCGCCGAGGATCTGGACCCGTTGTCGGTCGATGAACTGACCAAGCGGATCGCCGCACTGGAAGGCGAGATCGCGCGATGTCGCGCGCGGATCGACCGGGCGAGCAGCCACCGCGCCAGCGCCGACGCGCTGTTCCGGTCATGAGATGTTCCGCCCCGCTTGATGCCGGGCGGCGGCATACCGACATTGGTGGAGACCCGAGTGATCGGGACGCAGGGCCGGCGCGTTTTCGCCGGCCGACCGGAGTGAACTGAATGCCATCCTTCGCATCCGCACTGGAATCCACGCTGCACAAGGCGCTCGAGGCCGCATCCTCGCGCCGGCATGAATATGCGACCCTCGAACATCTGTTGTTCGCGCTGACCGACGATGTCGATGCGGCCAAGGTGATGACCGGCTGCGGCGTCGACCTCGACGAGCTGCGCGCGACCGTCGCCCAGTATCTCGACACCGAACTCGACACGTTCAAGCTGGACGCCGCGACCGATCCGTCGCCGACCAGCAGCTTCCAGCGAGTCGTGCAGCGCGCTATCCTGCACGTTCAGTCGTCCGGCCGCGACGAGGTGACCGGCGCCAACGTGCTGGTCGCGATGTTCAGCGAGCGCGAAACCTATGCCGTCTATTTCCTGCAGCAGCAGGACATGAGCCGCCTCGACGCGGTCAGCTTCATCAGCCACGGCGTCGGCAAGGGCGGATCGACCGCCACCGAAACCCCGGCGCCCAAGGGTGCCGAGGAAAAGGAAAGCCCGAAGGCCGCCGACAAGGGCAAGGGCGAAAGCGCGCTCAAGCAGTTCTGCGTCGACCTGAACGAAAAGGCGAAGACCGGAAAGGTCGACCCGCTGATCGGGCGTTCGGCCGAAGTCGACCGCACGGTGCAGATCCTCTGCCGCCGGTCGAAGAACAATCCGCTCTATGTCGGCGATCCCGGCGTCGGCAAGACCGCGATCGCCGAAGGGTTGGCGCGGAAGATCGTCGAGGGCGACGTACCCGAGGTGCTGTTGCCCGCGGTCATCTATTCGCTCGACATGGGCGCGCTGCTGGCGGGCACCCGCTATCGCGGCGACTTCGAGGAGCGGCTGAAGCAGGTCGTGACCGAGCTGGAAAAGCTGCCGCACGCGGTGCTGTTCATCGACGAAATCCACACGGTCATCGGCGCCGGCGCGACCAGCGGCGGGGCGATGGACGCGTCGAACCTGCTCAAGCCGGCACTGTCGGGCGGACAGATTCGCTGCATCGGATCGACGACCTACAAGGAGTTCCGCAACCACTTCGAAAAGGATCGCGCGCTGCTGCGCCGGTTCCAGAAGATCGACGTGAACGAGCCGACGATCGAGGACACGATCAAGATCCTGACCGGCCTGCGTTCGGCGTTCGAGGAGCACCACAAGGTCAAGTACACCCCCGATTCGATCAAGTCGGCGGTGGAATTGTCGGCGCGCTACATCAACGACCGCAAGCTGCCGGACAAGGCGATCGACGTGATCGACGAAGTCGGCGCGATGCAGATGCTGGTGCCCGCGCCCAAGCGGAAGAAGACGATCACCGCCAAGGAGATCGAACAGGTCATCGCGACGATGGCGCGCATCCCGCCAAAGTCGGTATCGACCGACGATACCCGCGTGCTGGCGAACCTCGAACTCGACCTGAAGCGAGTGGTGTTCGGGCAGGACGACGCGATCAAGGCGCTGTCTTCGGCGATCAAGCTGTCGCGCGCGGGCTTGCGCGATCCCGACAAGCCAATCGGCAACTATCTGTTCACCGGCCCCACCGGCGTCGGCAAAACCGAGGTCGCGCGCCAGCTGTCGGAGATCATGGGCATTCCGCTCCAGCGCTTCGACATGTCCGAATATATGGAGCGCCATTCGGTCAGCCGCCTGATCGGTGCCCCTCCGGGCTATGTCGGCTACGACCAGGGCGGCCTGCTGACCGATGCGATCGACCAGCAGCCGCACTGCGTCCTGCTGCTCGACGAGATCGAGAAGGCGCATCCCGACCTGTTCAACATCCTGTTGCAGGTGATGGACAACGGCAAGCTGACCGACCACCACGGCAAGACCGTCGATTTCCGCAACGTCATCCTGATCATGACGACCAATGCGGGCGCGTCGGACATGGCCAAGGAATCGATCGGCTTCGGCCAGATCGACCGCGAGGACGTGCAGGAAGAGGCGGTGCGCAAGCTGTTCACGCCGGAATTCCGCAACCGGCTCGATGCGATCGTGCCGTTCGGCTACCTCCCGACCGAGGTTGTGGCGCGGGTGGTGGACAAGTTCATCCTCCAGCTCGAACTGCAGCTGGCCGATCGCGGCGTCCATATCCGCCTCGACGAACCGGCGCGGACGTGGCTGACCGACAAGGGCTATGACAAGCTGTACGGCGCGCGTCCGATGGGCCGCCTGATCCAGGACAAGATCAAGCAGCCGCTGGCCGAGGAACTGTTGTTCGGCAAGCTGGTCCATGGCGGCGAGGTCAATGTCGCGTTGAAGGACGGGGCGCTGAGCTTCGAGATCACGCCCGCCGCGCCCAAGAAGCCGCGCAAGGGCGGCAGGGCCAAGGCGCCGGCGGAAGCCTGATCCGCCACGAAAGGGGGGCCGCGACCGGCGGGGTCGCGGCTCTCCCCTTAATCAATATAACATGCATTTCGGCATAACGGATCACTACACCCACGCGCCGTCCCTTCCGTTGCCGAAAGCATCATGCACCCCGCCCATGCCCTGTTGATCGAGACATTCGACCATGCCGCGGCGATGGTCGCGCTATATGATCCGGCGGGTCGCATCCTGTTCGCCAATCCCGCCTATCGCCGGGCCTTCTTCCTCGATCCCGACGAAATGCCCGACTGGATCGACCTGATGCGCCGCAACCATGTACATCGGCGGGGACCGGTGGTGTCGCACGACGATTTCGAGGCGTGGCTGTCGTCGTCGCTGTCGCGGCGGGGCAAAGTGCCGATGCTGTCGATCGAAACCGATATGTATGACGGCAGCTGGCTGCACATCGTCGAACAGACGATGGCGGACGGCCATATCCTGTTCGTCGCGCTCGACATCACGCATATGCGCCAATCGGAACGGATGCTGCGGCAGGAACGCGACATCGCGCTCAAGACCGCGTCCACCGACGCGCTGACCGGCGTGTCGAACCGCGGGCACATCATGGCGCTGCTGGGCGACCGGATCGAACGGCGCAGCGCGGTGCCGCCGCGCGGCACGATCGCGGTGCTGGTCGACCTCGATCATTTCAAGCACGTCAACGACCGGTTCGGCCATATCGGCGGCGACCGGGTGCTGCGGGAGTTCGCGCAGATCGTCCGTGCGGAGCTGCGCACCTGCGACGGGTTCGGTCGGATCGGCGGCGAGGAGTTCCTGATCCTGTTCCCCGGCACCACGCCCCAGAAGGCGGCGCTGGCGATCGACCGGTTGCGCGCACGGGTAAGCGGCCATGCGATGATTCCGGAAGTACCGACGTTCCGCATCGATTTTTCGGCGGGGCTGACCGATGTCCGCATCGGCGACACGGTCGCCAGCGTCTATAGCCGCGCCGACCGCGCGCTCTACATCGCCAAGTCCGAAGGGCGCGGGACCCTGCGGCTGGCAGGCTGATCGCCCGCCCGGACGCGTGGCGCGACCGGGCGGGCAATGGCGATTACTGAAGAACCACCGTCACGGCGCGACGGTTCTGCGCCCAGGCGGCCTCGTCCGATCCCAGCGCCAGCGGGCGTTCCTTGCCATAGCTGATCGTCGTGATCCGCGACGGCGAGATGCCGCGCGTGGCGAGGTAGCTGCTGGCGGCATTGGCGCGACGGTCGCCCAGCGCAAGGTTATATTCGCGGGTGCCGCGTTCGTCGGCATGGCCCTCGATCGTCACGCGGACATTGGGATAGCGCGTCAGCCACTGCGCCTGGCTGTCGAGGATCTGTCGCGCGGTCGCGTCGATGTCGTACTGGTCGAGGCCGAAATTGATCGTGTCGCTGGCGACCGACTGCTGGAAATCGGCGCGCGACCCCGGCACGACGCCGTTGGTACCGGTCCCGGTGCCGCCCGTACCGCCGGTGCCGGCGTTCGGATCGACCGTCTGGCCCGGTGCCGGCGGCAATACCGCCGGGCGCTTCTTGGCACAGCCGGCAGTCGCCAGCAGGCCGATGGCGACGAACAGCGTCGCGGAAATCTTGGTCATGATAAACCTCCCTTGGTCGTTGCGCCTTCCGCTACAATGCCCCTGTAGCGGAAATGGCCCCCGTTGGTGAAAGGTCAGGGGCGTAGCGGCCCCCAGCTCGGGTCCGATCCGTCGAGCGCGGTCGGGATGCGGCGGATGTTCGCCCCGGTCAGGTCGACCGACCAGATTTGGGTCCGGCCCGACCCCTGCGCGCTACGGAAGAAGGTCAGGACGCGGCCGTTTGGCGACCAGCTCGGCCCTTCGTCGCCCCATGCATCGGACAGCAGCTTTTCGCCGCTGCCGCTGGGCGACATGATGCCGATGCGGAAAGCGCCCCCGCCCTGTCGGGTGAAGGCGATCAGGTCGCCGCGCGGGCTCCACACCGGCGTCGCATAGCGTCCGCCGCCGAAGCTGATCCGCTGCTGGTTCGACCCGTCGGCGTTCATCACATAGAGCTGCTGCGACCCCGACCGGTCGCTTTCGAACACGATCTTCGACCCGTCGGGCGAATAGCTGCCGCCGGTGTCGATGCCGGGCGCATTGGTCAGCCGCTGCGGGCTGCCCCCGGCGGCGGGGACACGGTAGATGTCGGTGTTGCCCGCCTGCGCCATCGAGAATAGCACATAGCGGCCATCGGGCGAGAAGCGCGGGGCGAAGGTCAGCGACGCATTCTGCACCAGCAACCGCTGCCGCCCGTTGTCGAGGTCGAGGACATAGATCGCCGGCCGTTCATTGGCATAGGACATGTACACGATCGACTGCTGGTTCGGCGCGAAGCGCGGGGTCAGCACGATCGACTGGCCGTTGGTCAGGAAGCGGTGATTGGCGCCGTCCTGGTCCATGATCGCCAACCGCTTGATCCGGTTGCCCTTCGGCCCCGTCTCGCTGACATAGACGATGCGGCTGTCGAAATAGGCGCTTTCGCCCGACAGGCGGGTATAGACCGCATCGGCGCATTTATGCGCGGCGCGCCGCCATTCGGACGGCGCGACATTGAACCCCTGCCGCGTCAGCTCGGTGCGGCCGAACGTGTCGTAGAGATAGCAGCCGATGGTCAACGTGCCGTTCGCCTCCGCCCGGACATAACCCTGCACCAGCGCCTGCGCGTTGCTCCATGCGGCATAATCGGGCGCCTGCACCTGCGCCATGGCGACCGGGGGCAGGCCATCGGGACCGGCGGGCTTGAACAGCCCCGAATTGCGCAGGTCGGTGGCAACGATCTCCGCCAGCTGCCGGCCCAGTGCGTCGGTCGAGCCGGCGGGGGTCGAGGCGACCTGCGGCGTCGGCATCACCGGCACCGCGATCGGCAGCGGCGCGGAAATGCCGCCCTCGATGTCGACTTCGACCTGCGCGAACGCCGCAGGGGCAGCGAGCAGGCTGGCGAGTACCGCGCCCAGTGCCATCGTCAGTTTACGCATACATCCCTCCGGTCAGCCGGGCAGCTTGTAGTTGATGATGATAAATTTCCAGCCGCCCTCGTAGAGTTCGTCCGGGAGTTCATACGGCGCGCATTGAATGAACGCGGCAATTGCCAGTTCGCCGACCCGCTGGGCGTAACGCTGGTTTTCGCCGTCGACGCCCGTCTGTCCTCGGATGGTCGGCTTCGCCGCCAATGTGCCATCCGGTCGCATCTGCAACACGACCTTTGACGTGATCTGGTTCGCACCCGGACCGGGACTGGGGACGCGGTTTGCGCAAGGCTGCACCTGTCGACGGATCGCCGAGCCAAGGCCGGCAACCTCCTGCGCGCTGACCGCCGTGCCGCGCGGGGCCGGTGCCTTGCCGGGGGCCGGCGTGTCGGCGATGCCCTTCAGGAAATCATTGCCCAGCCGGCCGCCGCGAGGACGCTGCGCCGTGGCCTGCGCATTGCCCCCTTCCCCACGCGTCGCCGCCGGCTTGGCTGCAGGTTTCGCCGGTGCGGCCGAAGGCTTGGCGGGTGCCGCCTTGGGGGGCGCCTTGGCCACGGCGGTCGGCCGCGCCGGGGCCGGGCGTGCCGGCTGCCGGGCAGGAGCGGGTTTCGGTTCGGGCTTCGGCGCCGGAGCAGGCTTTGGCGCAGGCTTGGGCACCGGTTTCGGAACGGGCTTGGGTGCCGGCACCGGCTTGGGCGCGGGCTTCGGTTCGGGACGCGGCGCGGGTTGCGGCCTGGGTGCAGGGGCCGGCGGCGCGGGTTCGGGTTCCGGCGCGGGCTCCGGCTCGCTCACCGGTTCGCTGGGCGCGGCATCCTCCGGCGGGCCGGTCTCCGGCGCCTGGCTGATCGCGGGTGCGTCGGTCTGTTCGGGGGCACTCTGTTCGGCCGCCACCTCTTCGGCGAAGCTGACGTCCATCGGCTGGGTAATCAGCTTTTTCGGGTTCGGCGTGGCGAGAAACCCGACCGACAGCAGGCCGAACAGGACGGCATGTCCCGCGACCGCTACGCCAAGCCCGATCTTCTCCGCCTTCTGCATGGGGTTTACTGCGCCACGCTGATCAGCGACACGCGGTTCAGCCCGGCGCGGTTGAGTTCGCCCAGCACCGCATTGACCCGCCCGTAATCGAGGCTTCGGTCGGCGCGCAGCATCACCTGGCGCGGTTCGGTAGCACCCGCCCCCGCCGCCGCGATCTTTTCCAGCTCGCCCGGCAGATTGTCGGTCGAAACCTCGACATCGTCGAGATAGGTCCTCCCCTCGGCATCCATCGACAGGGTGACCGGCTGCTGCGCCTGTTCGACCGCCTTGGCGCGGCTATCGGGCAGGTTGACCGGCACGCCGGCGGTCATCAGCGGCGCCGTCACCATGAAGATGATCAGCAGCACCAGCATCACGTCGACCAGCGGCGTGACGTTGATCTCCGCCATCGGCGCGCGCCGGCCTTTTCCCTTTGCCGAGGGCAAGTTGATGCCCATCGCTCAGACGCCTTCGAGCTGGCGCGACAGCGTTGCGTGGAACGCATCGGCGAAGCGGTTCAGCCGCGCCTCGATCCGGTTCACGCGGTGGCTGAAACGATTATAGGCGATCACCGCCGGGATAGCGGCGAACAGGCCGATCGCGGTCGCGAACAGCGCCTCGGCAATGCCCGGCGCGACGACCGCCAGCGAAGTATTCTGTTCCGACGCGATCGCGGTGAACGAGCGCATGATGCCCCAGACGGTGCCGAACAGCCCGACGAACGGCGCGACCGACCCGACCGTCGCCAGCACGTTCAGCCGGTCGGCCAGCGTCTCGCTCTCATCCGCGACGCTCGACGCCATTGCCGTGGCAAGGCGTTCGCGTGTGCCGTCGCGGTCGATCTGCTTCGACGCGGTCGAGCGGCGCCATTCGCGCACACCCGACGAAAACACGCGGGCGATGGCGGTGTCGCGTGACCCCTGCAGCCGGTGGAACGCGTCGATGTCCTCGGCCTGTTCGAACTCCACCTCGAACCGGTCGATGTCGCGGCGGACCTTGCGGGCGCGCACCAGGAAGCCGACGATGATCGCCCAAGTCCAGATGCTGGCGGCCAGCAGCCCCAGCATCACCGCCTTCACCACCCAGTCGGCCTGAAGGAAGAGCGCGACCGGCGACATGGTCGCGGCGTCGGTGTTCACGAAAACGTCCATCATGCCCCTTTATCGGTTGCGACCAGCGCGGCGAAGGTGTCGATCCACGCCGCCGGCTGGCGACGCGGCCGCCCGCCGGGGGCCACGAACGCGACCTCCACCCGTGCCGACGCCAGTAGAAGATCGTCGCGGATGACTGATTGCTGAATGTCGACCGCCGCCGCCCGCACGCGTTCGACGGTGCTGACCACGACCAGCGCGTCGTTCAGCCGCGCCGGCGCGCGCCAGTCGAGCTGCATCGACCGCACGGCATAGGCGCCCTCGCCCGCTTCGTGCGCGGCGCGCTGGTCGATGCCGGCGATCCGCAGCATGTCGCTGCGCGCGCGCTCGAAATAGCGCAGGTAATTGGCGTGGTAGACGACGCCCGACAGGTCGGTGTCCTCGAAATAGATCCGCAACGGAAAGCGATGCGTGCCGCCGACGAAGCGGCCGCCGGCCGGCTGGTCGGGGTCGGTCATGGCGACGGCTTTAACCATTGGCGGCGGCCGGGGAAAGGGGTGACCGGCTTAACCCCGAGTTATGGCTGTGCGTCGTCGTTGCGCAGCACCGTGACATTGTCGAACCCGGCCGATCCGATCAGGCGGACGATCGCGCCGACATGCCGTGCCGATGCCAGCGCGCCGCCCCGCACCACTAGGGTCAGCGGGCGGCCGGGATCGGGCAAAGTGCCGAGCGTCGCGACGAAGGCCGGCGCAGCATCGGGCAGGACGAACGCCGCGCTGCCGACCGTCACCGAACAACTGGCGTCGGCGGCGAACACCGCCTCGATCACCAGCGGCGCGACGGGAGCCGCCACCCGGCCCGCCTGTCGCGCGCCGATCGCCGCCGATGCCAGCAGATTGCCGCGATGCTTGCCGTTTCGTTCCATCAATCGAACAACCCATCCTGCACGCCCGCGGGCGGTTCGAACCCCAGATGCTTCCACCCGCCCGCATTCAGGCAGCGGCCGCGCGCGGTGCGGGCGATCATGCCGATCTGGATCAGATACGGCTCGATCACCTCCTCGATCGTGTCGCGCGGTTCGCTCAGGCCCGCCGCCAGCGTCTCCACGCCGACCGGGCCGCCGCGATAGACGTCGGCGATCATCGTCAGGTAGCGGCGGTCCATCGCGTCCAGCCCCTTCGCATCGACCTCCAGCCGGTTAAGCGCGGCGTCGGCGGTGCGGGCATCGACGATTTCGACCCCGGCGACATTGGCGAAATCGCGCACCCGCCGCAGCAGCCGCCCGGCGATACGCGGCGTGCCGCGTGCGCGGCGGGCGACTTCGGTCGCGCCGTCCTTGGCGATGCCGAGGCCCAGCAACCCGGCGGCACGGCTGACGACGCGGGTCAGTTCGTCGACGGTATAGAATTGCAGCCGGACCGGAATGCCGAACCGGTCGCGTAAGGGGGTGGTCAACAATCCCTGCCGCGTGGTCGCCCCGACCAGCGTGAAGCGCGGCAGGTCGATCCGTACGCTGCGCGCCGACGGTCCCTCCCCAATCATCAGGTCGAGCGCGCGGTCCTCCATCGCCGGGTACAACACTTCCTCGACCGCCGGATTCAGGCGGTGGATTTCGTCGATGAACAGGACGTCGCCGTCTTCGAGGTTCGTCAGCAGCGCGGCGAGATCGCCCGACTTGGCGATAACCGGGCCGGAGGTGGCGCGGAACCCCACCCCCATTTCGCGCGCGACGATCTGCGCCAGCGTCGTCTTGCCGAGGCCCGGAGGCCCGAAGAACAGCACATGGTCGAGCACATCGCCCCGCCCGCGCGCGGCATCGATGAACACGCGCAGATTCTCGCGCGCCGCCTGCTGCCCGACAAATTCGTCGAGTGCCTTCGGGCGGAGTGCTGCATCGACGTCTTCGGGACGGCGAAGGGGGGTGGTCATGCGGTCGTCGGTCACCCGCGTTCCCTAGCTGTTCGCGTGTCGCATGAAAAGCTCCTCCCCGGCACGGAGTATCGGGGCGACCATGCCCCGCATGGTCGAGGATCGTCCGGGGGACGATCCAGCCCGATACTGGGGACCATGCGCAGCATGGTGGAGGGGGCTCTCCACGAGCGGAACGGTGCCATATGCGGACACCCCCCTCCACCAGCTTCGCTGGTCCCCCTCCCCGTGCCGGGGAGGATTTAGGTGCGGGATGCTTTTCGCAGGGCGAGGCGGACCAAGGCGTCGAGACTCGCCCCGACGCCCAGTTCCTCCGCCGCCTTGCCGACCGCAGTCGCCGCCTCGGCCGGGCGGAAGCCCAGGTTGAGCAGCGCCGATACCGCATCGCCCTCGATCCCGTCGCCGCCCGCCGCCGGGGCGACCGCGCCGGGGCCGATGGCGATGCCACCGACCTTGTCCTTCAGCTCCATCGCGATGCGCTGCGCCAGTTTCGGGCCGACGCCATTGGCGCGCGCGATGCTCGCCTTGTCGCCGCGCGCGATCGCGGTGCGGACTTCCTCGGGCGACAGGGTGGACAGGATGCCGAGCGCAACGCGCGCGCCGACGCCCTGCACGCCGGTCAGCAGTCGGAACCAGTCGCGCTCGTCCGCGCTGGCGAACCCGACCAGGCGGATGAAATCCTCGGCGACCAGCATCTCGGTATGGATGGTGACCGACCCGCCGACCGGCCCCAGCGCCTGCAACGTCCGCGACGACGCCCCGACCAGATAGCCGACGCCGTTCACGTCGATGACGGCATGGTCGATGCCGGAGACGGACAGCGTGCCTTTGAGATGGGCGATCATGGGTGGATTCCGTGAGAAGGCCGTATCGCCGCGAAGGCGGGGATACAGGGCGCCAATCGACGCCGGTTCTGTTTGGCTCTGGAGTTCCGCCTTCGCGGGAATACGGTGGCGGCGAGCGTCACGCCCCGATTCCCGTCGACCGCCGTGCCCGCGCCTGCGCACTGGCGAGGTGATGGGCATGGGTGATCGCCACCGCCAGCGCATCGGCCGCATCGGGGCCGGACAGCTTCACGCCGGGCAGCAGGTGGCCGACCATCGCCTGAATCTGCTTCTTGTCCGCGCCGCCGGTGCCGACCACCGCCTTCTTGACGATGCTCGGATGATATTCACCGATCGCAAGGCCGGCGGTCGAGGCCGACAGCAGCACGACGCCGCGCGCCTGCCCCAGCTTCAGCGTCGATTGCGCGTTGCTGTTGCCCAGCACCTCCTCGACCGCCGCGCCATCGGGGCGCTCGGTGCGGATCACCTCGCCCAGCGCGCCGAACAGCAGGGCGAGGCGACGGGGGAGTTGCATCGACGGATCGGTGCGAATCTGGCCGTTGGCGATGTGCGACAGGCGATTGCCGTCGGCGCGGATCATGCCCCAGCCGGTCGTACCGAGGCCGGGGTCGAGGCCGAGGATCAGCACGTTCCAACTCCTCCCCGGCACGGGGAGGGGGACCAGCCGCAGGCTGGTGGAGGGGGGCTTCCACAGGCGATGCGCTGCCAGGACATCCCCCTCCACCACCGCTTCGCGGCGGTCCCCCTCCCCGTTCCGGGGAGGATCGAGTTCGTCAACCCAGCTTCTCCATGACCTCGTCGGACACTTCGTAATTGCCCCACACGGTCTGGACGTCGTCGTCATCGTCGAGCGCGTCGAGCAGCTTGAACAGCGTCGCGGCGTCGTCCTCGCCGACCACGACCATCGTCTGCGGCCGCCACGCCAGCTTGGCGCCTTCCGCCTCGCCCAGCACCGGCTCCAGCGCCTTGGCGACTTCGTGCAGGTCGCCCTGCGCGGTCCAGATTTCGTGGCCGTCCTCGCTCGACGTCACGTCCTCGGCGCCGGCTTCCAGGGCGGCTTCGAACACCTTCTCGGCGTCACCGGCCTTGGCAGGATAGTTGATCAGGCCGACCCGGTCGAACCCGTGGCTGACCGAACCCGCGGTGCCGAGGTTGCCGCCGTTCTTCGACACGGCGGTACGCACGTTGGTCGCGGTGCGGTTGCGGTTGTCCGACAGCGCCTCGATGATGAGCGAAACCCCTGCCGGGCCGAAGCCTTCGTAGCGGATTTCCTCGTAATTCTCCATGTCGCCCTTCGACGCCTTGTCGACCGCGCGCTGGATATTGTCCTTGGGCATCGACTGCGCCTTGGCGGCGTTGATCGCCGCGCGCAGGCGCGGGTTCATGTCGGGATCGGGCAGGCCCATCTTTGCCGCGACGGTGATTTCGCGGCTGAGCTTCGAGAACATGCCCGACCGCTTCTTATCCTGCGCACCCTTGCGGTGCATGATGTTCTTGAATTTGCTATGGCCTGCCATCGGTGCCTCTTTAGGTTCGTGTCCGCTCTTAAGCGGACGGCGCACGTTGCGCCAGCGCGTCGATCTTCGCCTCCAGCGCCGCCAGCCGGTCGATCACGTCGCTGTCCAGCTTGGCGTGCAGCGCGAGGATGTCGATCTCTGCGCGCAAATTGGTTTCATAGTCCAGCCGCGCGGCCAGCCGATCCTTTTCCGACTGCCGGTTCTGGCTCATCATGATGACCGGCGCCTGCACCGCGGCCAGCGTCGACAGCATCAGGTTGAGAAAGATATAGGGATAGGGATCGAACGCCATGCCGAAATGCGACAGCACGTCGGTATTGAGCAGCATCCACCCGAACAGCACCGCCGTGAAGGCGACGATGAACCCCCACGACCCGCCGACCGCCGCGACCCGATCCGCCAGCCGGTCGCCGAAGGTCGAGCGCGCATCCGATTCGTCGGCGGCGTCGCGGGTGACGGGGGTGCCGCGTTCGATCGCGGAGAGGACATGGGCTTCCTCCTCGCCCTGCGGATCGCCATGCCGCGTCAGCAGCCGGGTTGCGAAGTGGAAGACGCTGGCCATGTCCCTACCCCTTGTCCGGTCTTAGATGCCGAGCGCCTGCTTGTAGGTTTCGAGCAGCATGTCCGCTTCGTCGCGGTGATGCTTTTCCATGCGGCGCAGGCGGATGATCGTGCGCATGGTCTTGATGTCGAACCCGGTCGACTTGGCTTCGGCGTAGACATCCTTGATGTCGTCGCTGATGCCCTTCTTCTCTTCTTCCAGGCGCTCGATACGCTCGATGAGCAGGCGGAGCTGTTCCGCCGAAACATTGTCGGTCATGGGGGTCCCCTAATGATGGTCAAGAATTCGTGGATGGGCGCGCCTAGCCGATCCGCGCGCGCGCCTCAACCGATCAGCGGGGTTCGGTCGTCGCCGCGTCGTGGGCGGTGTCGGCACGGTTCTTTGCCACGCTCGCTTCCATCCGCGCGATCTGTTCGGGGCTGGCGGGCAGCTGGTGGTTCGCCTTCCACTGCGCATAGGGCATCCCGTACACCACCTCGCGCCCTTCCTCCTTCGACACCCCGGCAGCCTCGCCCAGCCAGTCGCCCAGGCAGTTGCGACAGAAACCGGCCAGCCCCATCAGGTCGACATTCTGCGCATCGGTGCGGTGCTGGAGGTGGCGCAATAGCCGGCGAAAGGCCGCGGCCTGCGCCGCGTCGGTCATGCAATCGTTTGTTGGCATTTGGCGATCCTAAAGGTTGATCGTTTACGAATAAGGCTTAGAGGCAGGCGCGCAACGCCCGGAGACTATCATGACCAAGGCCATCAGCCCCCGTTCGCGCAAGGTTCGCGTTCTCGCCACGCTCGGCCCCGCGAGCAATACGTACGAAATGATCGCGAAGCTGTTCGAGGCGGGCGCCGATGCGTTCCGCGTGAACATGAGCCATGGCGACCAACAGTCGAAGGTCGCGGTGATCGAGGCGATCCGCGCGCTGGAACAGCAATATGGCCGCCCGACGACGATCCTCGCCGATCTCCAGGGGCCGAAGCTGCGCGTCGGTCGCTTCGCCGAAGGGCGCGTGATGCTCGAAGCCGGGCAGCGCTTCACGCTCGACCGTTCGAACGAGCCGGGCGATGCGACCCGCGTCGAACTGCCGCATCCCGAAATCTTTGCCGCCATCGCTCGCGATGCGCGCCTGCTGCTGGACGACGGCAAGCTGGTGCTGCGCGTGCTCGACCATGACGATAGCAAGATCGTGACCGAGGTCGTGGTCGGCGGCGCGCTGTCCAATTCGAAGGGGCTGAACGTCCCCGACGTCGTGCTGCCGATGGCGGCGTTGACGCCCAAGGATATTTCCGACCTGCACTTCGCGGTCGACCAAGGTGTCGACTGGATCGCGCTGTCGTTCGTGCAGCGGCCGGAAGATCTGGCCGAGGCGCGCAAGCTGATCCAGGGCAAGGCGGCGCTGCTCGCCAAGATCGAGAAGCCCTCGGCCGTCGCGCGGCTGGAGGAAATCGTCGAACAGTGCGACGGCGTGATGGTCGCGCGCGGCGACCTGGGCGTCGAACTGCCGCCGCAGTCGGTGCCGCCGCTGCAGAAGCGCATCGTCGAGACCGCGCGTCGCCTCGGCCGTCCGGTCGTGGTCGCGACGCAGATGCTCGAATCGATGATCACCTCGCCATCGCCGACCCGCGCCGAAGTGTCCGACGTCGCGACCGCCGTCTATGACGGTGCCGACGCGATCATGTTGTCGGCGGAAAGCGCCGCGGGCAGCTGGCCGGTCGAATCGGTCGCGATGATGAACGACATCTCGCACGCCGTCGAACGCGATCCGGCGCATGGCGACCGCGTCCACTTCACCGTGCTGCGTCCCGACCCCACCACCGCCGACGCGCTGGCCGAAGCCGCCAAGAACATCGCCGCCACGGTCGATGCGAAGGCGATCCTGTGCTTCACCAAGTCCGGTTCGACCGCCCGCCGCATCGCGCGCGAACGTCCCGCCGTGCCGATCATGGTGCTGACGCCGCAGATCGACACCGCGCGACGCCTGGGCCTGCTGTGGGGCGTCCACGCCGTCCACACCCGCGACGTCGGATCGTTCGAGGAAATGGTGGCGAAGGCCAAGCGCATGGTCCTGCGCCACAACATCGCCTCGGCCGGCGACCGCGTCGTCGTCTGCGCCGGTGTGCCGTTCGGTACGCCGGGGTCGACCAACGTGCTGCACGTCGTGCAGATCGTCGGTGACGAGCTAAAGAACTATCGCGGGCAGGAAGGGTAAAAGCTCCTTCCCGGCAGGGGGGGGACCAGCCACAGGCTGGTGGAGGGGGCTTCAGCAGGCGATGCTCTGCGTGGACAACCCCCTCCACCATCGCCTTCGGCGACGGTCCCCCTCCCCGTACCGGGGAGGATTTTATTCCGCCTCGCTGCCTACCCTGACATCGACGTCCAGTTCCTCGTCGCCCGCGCCCATCCGCACGCCGGCGATCGGCGCGGCACCTGCGGCATCCAGCGCCACCGCGACGCGGATATGATCGAGGCCCGACCGCCCACCGGTCGCCGGATCGAACGCATACCACCCGCCCGCGACATAGGCTTCCGCCCAGGCATGGGGCGCGGCGGTGCGGCGTTCGTCGTCGCCTGACAGGCTGTATCCCGACACATAGCGCGCCGGCACGCCCCGCGCCCGCGCGGCGGCGACGAAAATCTGCGCCATGTCGCGCGGCCCCAGCCGTGCATCGCCCGCCGCCTCGATCGCCGGGCGGATCGTCGGGGTCGGCCGCCGGTCGAGTGGCCAGCGGGCATGGATCCCGCCGGCCAGCGCGGTCATCGCCTTCAGGTCGTCGCCCTGCACCAACGCCGCGATCGACGCATCTGCCTGGGTCAACGGCGTGACACGGCGGAACAGTTCGGGCGGGAACGGTTCGTCGGTCCCTTCGATCGGGCCGTCGGCTTCTGTCAGCAATGCCTCCCCCGACACGGTCAGGACCAGCGTCTCGACCGGCCCCTCCGCATAGAGCATCCGCGTGACGTTGCCGTAACCGTCATACCCCTCGCGCAGCCGTGCGTCGCAATCGACATCGATGCGCCAGTTCACCACCGTCTGGTGGCTGGTATCGCCAGGGAACAGCCGCAACAGCTGGACGATCCGCGCTTGTGGCTCGGTAAAGCGGTAGCGGGTTTCGTGGTGGACCGTCAGCCGCATCAGATGAAGCGGAACTGGCGGGCGATCGCGGCGTCGAGCATCGCATTCTCCCGGATGAAGGCAGCCAGATATTCGTGCAGGCCGCTGACGATCACCTCATGCGCCCGCGTCTTCTGCATCCGCGCCAGCCGCGCGCGCGCCATGCGATCGGCCTCGCCCTGGAACCCGGTGCGCTTGCCCAGCATGTTCAGCATCTCGACCGTTTCGTCGACACAGGCGGCCAGGCTGCGCGGCACTTCGCCGCGGGACAGCAGCAGTTCGATGACGTTGGCGGGCTTCAACCCCTCGCTGTAGAGCCAGCGATAGGCGGTGACGGCGGACACCGTCTGCAGGATCGTCGTCCACTGATCGCGGTCGATCGCGCCGCCGATCCGCTCGCCTTCGGGCAGCAGCAGGTGATATTTGACGTCGATCAGCCGCGCGGTATTGTCGGCCCGCTCGATCGCGGCGCCCAGTTGGACGAACCACGTCGCCTCGTTCTTCATCATGCGCTGGACCGCACCTTCGAACCCGCGCGCCTCGGCCTTGATCGCCTCGACTAGGTTCAGGATGTCCTCGCCTGCCTCTCCGCGGGGCGCGTTGAAGACGATCCACGCGCGGTTGATCGCGGTCCACGCGTCGCGGGTCAGCGCGGTACGCACCGCCTTCGCATTGTTGCGCGCGGCGTCGAGGCACCACAGGATCGACCCCGCATGGCTGCGATCGCAGGTCAGGAAGCGCGCGACCGATCCCTGTCCGACCGCCTGCCCGGTCGCGGCGAAACTCTCCTCGGTATAGCTGACCGCCAGCGCACTGGCCCAAGCGGCGTCGCCCGCCGGCCGCGACGACAATGCGTCGAGCCGCACCGTGGCCTCCACCAACCGCGCGAGGAAGTCGGCGCGTTCGACATAGCGCCCCAGCCAATAGAGCGAGGCAGCGGTGCGCGAGAGCATCGCCATGTCAGCGCCCTACCTGGCTTTGGGTCATGCCGCCCAGCGATTGCGACTGGACCGGCCCATCGTCCATCAGCACGAAACTGTCCTTGGTCCCGCCGCCCTGGCTGGAATTGACGACCAGCGACCCTTGCTTCAGCGCGACACGGGTCAGGCCGCCCGGCACCACCTGCACCTTGTCCGCGCCGGTCAGCACGAACGGCCGGAAATCGACATGGCGCGGGGCCAGCCCCGCCTCGGTCAGCGTCGGCACGGTGGAGAGCGCCAGCGTCGGCTGCGCGATATAGCGTTGCGGCTCGGCGATCAGCGCGCGGCGGAATTCCTCGATCTCCTGTTTCGACGCGGTCGGTCCGACCAACATCCCGTAGCCGCCCGACCCGTCGACCAGCTTCACCACCACCTCGCCGAGATGGTCGAGGACATATTTCAGCGCGTCCGGCTCGCGACAGCGCCACGTCTCGACATTGGGGAGCAGCGGCTCGCTCTCGGCATAGAAGCGGACGATCTCGGGCATGTAGCTATAGATCGCCTTGTCGTCGGCGATGCCGTTGCCCGGCGCGTTGACCAAAGCGACGTTACCCGCGCGGTACGCCCCGATCAGGCCGGGCACGCCCAGCAGCGATTCGGGCCGGAACACGACCGGATCGATGAAGTCGTCGTCGATCCGGCGATAGATCACATCAACCCGCACCCGCCCGGCGATGGTCTGCATCCACACCACATCGTCATCGACCAGCAGGTCGGCCGGCTCGACCAGCTCGACCCCCATCGAATCGGCAAGGAAGCTGTGTTCGTAATAGGCCGAATTGAAATGGCCCGGCGTCAGCACCACGCAGGTCGGATGCGCCCCCGCACCCGGCGGCGCGACTGATCGCATCGTCTCCAGCAGCTTGTCGGGATAGCTGTCGACCGCCGCCACGCGGAAATTGCGGAACAGTTCGGGGCACAGCCGGATCATCGCCTCGCGATTCTCCAGCATGTACGACACGCCCGACGGGGTGCGGGCATTATCCTCCAGCACATAGAATTCGTCCGGCCCGGTGCGGACCAGATCGATGCCGCAGATATGCGCCCATACGCCATGCGGCGGGCGGATGCCGGCGATTTCGGGCCGGAACTGTGCGTTGCCAAAGATCAGGTCGGGCGGCAGCACCCCGGCCTTCAGGATACGGCGCTCGCCATAGATGTCGTCGAGGAAGGCGTTGATCGCCTGGGTCCGCTGGATCAGCCCCTGCGACAGCCGCGCCCATTCATCCGCCATGAAGACGCGGGGCACGATGTCGAACGGGATGATCCGCTCCGCCGCCTCGCTGTCGCCATAGACGGCAAAGGTGATACCCAGCTGGCGAAAGGTCGCTTCGGCGGATTGCAGGCGGCGCTTCAACTCATGGGACGGCACCTCGCGCATCCATCGTGCCAGTGCCGCAAGGTCGGTGCGCGGATGATCCGGCCCGCCATGTCCCCAGATTTCGTCGAACACCTGCCCCATTCAACCCCCAACGCAGCCTGACGGATAATGCTCCACATGCTGCGCTGCAAAATCCGGGCTGGCAAGCGGCTACGCGCGCGATCGTACCAATTCGGTCAGGGTGGCGGGGGTCAGCACCTGCGGCAGCACCTGCGCGTCGGTCTTGCCCGGCGCATACCACAAATAGAGCGGCACCCCGGCACGGTTGTGGCCCTCGATGAACCGGCCGAGCACCGGGTCGCCATCGGTCCAGTCACCGACCAGCACCTTCACCCCGCCCTTCGCAAAGGCATCGGCGACCGCCTGCGTCTCGATCGCGGCGCGCTCGTTGACCTTGCAGGTCAGGCACCAGTCGGCGGTGAAATAGGCGAAGACCGGCTTGCCCTCTGCCCGGAGCGCCGCCAGCCGTGCCTCGCTGAACGGTTCGGCCCCTGCGATTCCGGTCGGCGCAGCCCCGGCGGGCGGCGCGCGCTGCACCAGCGCGGCGCCCGCTACCGCGAACATCAGCGCGGCGATCCCCGGCCACCATGCCCGGTCGCGCCCGCGCAGCTGTCGCCGCCCGGTCCACCACAGTCCCAGCCCGGCGAGAAGCAGCGCGCCCAGCCCCAGCGCCATGCCGTCGACCCCGGCCTGCCGCCCCAGGATCCATGCCAACGCCAGCGCGGTGAGGAACATCGGCACCGACAGCCCCTTGCGAAACGCATCCATCCACGCACCCGGCTTCGGCAGGCGGCGGCGCAGCGCGGGGACGAAGCCCAGCAACAGGAACGGGAGCGCGAGGCCAAGGCCCAGCCCGGCGAACACCGCCATCGCCGCGACCGGCGGCAGCACCAGCGCCGATCCCAGCGCCGCGCCCATGAACGGCCCGGTACACGGCGTCGCGACGAACGCGGCCAGCGCGCCGGTGGCGAACGCCCCGCCCCGCCCGTTACGCGTGCCGACCTGCGGCGTCGGCAGTTCGAACAGCCCCGCGAGGTTCAGCGCGATCCCACCGGTCAGCACCAGCAGCACCAGCACGACGTGCGGATCGGTCAGCTGGAACGCCCACCCCGCCGCCACGCCCGCCGCGCGGATCGCCAGCAAGATGCCGCCCAGCGCCATGCAGGTGACGACCGCCCCGGCGGTATAGGCCACGCCCTCCGCCCGCGCATGGGCCGCCGACTCGCCCGACCGGGCAAGGCTCAATGCCTTCAGGCTCAGGATCGGAAAGACGCAGGGCATGATGTTGAGCAGCAATCCGCCCAGCAACGCCCCGCCAAAGGCAATAAGTGCCGCGCGGATCGGGGTCGGTTCGGCGGCCGCCGCGACCGCGCCGGGGGTCGCGCGGATCGCGAAGCCCTGCCCCGGTCCGGTCGCCAGCACGCCGTCGATCACCATCGGCTTGCCCGCCCCCTTCGTCTCGATAACGATCGCGTCACCGTCCCGCCGGATGACCTGTGGCGTGTCGTAATCGATCGCGTTTTCGGTCTCGGGGAAGAAATAGGCGTTGCCGATCGCCTGCGATGCCGGAAACGGTACGCGCAGCCGCAAGGGTTCGCCCGCCTGGAACACTGCCGGCGATCCCAGCGGCCGGGGCAACGCGCGCCGCCATGCGTCAAATTCGGCACGGCGTTCGGGCGTGATCGCGCCGTCGCCGATGGTCAGCACGGTCGACAGTTCGGCCTTTTCCGGCACGCAGATTTCGCGGGTACAGACCAGATAATCGATCGCGAGGCGGACCGGCACCGCGCTCCCCTTCGCCAGCCCGGCGGGAAGCTGCAGATCGGTCAGGATCGTCCATGGCCGTTCATAGACATAGTTGATGATGCCGGCGACCGTCAGCCGCTCGGGCACCGGATAGCGCAGTTCGCCGACCCGCGCGCCCGCCGGCAGCGTCCAGTCGAGCCGCGGCTGGGTCCCGACCGCGCCGGGATTCTTCCAATAGCCATGCCAGCCGGCATCGGGCACCGACACCAGTGCCAGCGTGACACGCGATCCCGCCGCCGGGGTGTCGCTTTCCGCCACGATCCGCATCTGGACGTGGCGTTGCCCCGGCACCTGCGCGATGACCGGCCCTGCCGCGAGGAAGGCCGAAAGGATGAGGAGGAGTCGCCACAGCGTTCTTGCCGGTGTCATATCCGCCGGGTAGCGGAGTTTGGCGACATATGCACCGTCCGCGGAGTACCTCGATGCGTTTCCTGACCCTTGCTGCGCTGCTGCTCGGCACCGCCGCCCCCGCCATGGCCCAGACCGCCGCGCCAGCCGCGCCAGCCTCCGACGACGTGCCGGTGCCGCCGACCTATCCGACGACGCCCCCCAAGCTGATCGTCGCGATTTCGGTCGATCAATTCTCCGCCGACCTGTTCGCCGAATATCGCGCGCGCTTCACCGGCGGCTTCGTGCGGATGATGCAGGGCGCGGTGTTCCCCTCGGGCTATCAGAGCCACGCCGCGACCGAGACCTGCCCCGGCCATTCGACGATCCTGACCGGCGCCCGCCCGGCCCGCACCGGCATCATCGCCAATGACTGGATCGACCAGCGCAGCACCAACCGCCCCGACCACAAGGTCTATTGCGCCGAGGACGAGCGGGTGCCCGGCTCGACCTTCAAGGACTATACCGTGTCCGACACGCACCTGATGGTGCCGACGCTGGGCGAACGGATGAAGGCCGCCGACCCGCGCACCCGCGTCGTCTCGGTCGCGGGCAAGGACCGCGCGGCGGTGATGATGGGCGGGCACAAGGTCGACGAACTCTGGTGGTTCGGCAAGGACGGCTTCGTCAGCTATGCCGGGCGCAAGATGCCGCCGGTCGTCGCGCGCGCCAATGCCGCGGTGGCGAAGCAGATCGCGACCGCCCAGCCGGCGATGACGCTGCCGACCTACTGCCAGCCGCTCGCCCGTGCGGTGACGGTCGGCGGCAAGACGATCGGCACCGGCCGCTTCGCGCGCGAAGCCGGCGACGTCGCCGGCTTCCGCCGCTCGCCCGAATGGGATGCCGCCGTCCTCGCGCTCGCCGCCGGGCTGGTCCAGGACATGAAGCTGGGCCAGGGACCGCAGACCGACATCATCTCGATCGGGGCCTCGGCCACCGATTATGTCGGCCATGGCTATGGCACGGAGGGCAGCGAGATGTGCCTGCAGCTCACTTCGCTCGACCAGAGCCTGGGCGAGTTCTTCAAGGTGCTGGACGCGACCGGCGTCGATTATCAGGTCGTTCTGACCGCCGACCATGGCGGCAGCGACGCCAGCGAACGCCACGCCGAACACGCCATCCCCGAAGCGGTACGGCAGGACGGCGAACTGACGGTCGAGGGCGTCGGCAAGGCGATCGGCCAGAAGCTCGGCATTCCCGGCCCGATCCTGTTCGGCGGCGTCAACGGCGATGTGTGGTACGACATCAAGCTGACCCCGGCGCAAAAGGCGGCGGTCGAACGCGAAGCGATCGCGATGTTCACCGCGCATCCGCAGACGCAGGCGGTCTTTACCCGCGCGCAGATCATGGCGACGACCGTGCCACAGCACACGCCGCCCGAGACCTGGACGCTGATCGAACGCGCCCGCGCCTCCTATTACCCGCCGCGCTCGGGCGACCTGCTGGTCGCGATGAAGCCGCGCGTGCTGACCCTGCCGCACCCGGTCGTCGGCAGCGCGGTGGCGACGCATGGCAGCTTCTGGGACTATGACCGCCGCGTGCCGATCCTGTTCTGGCGCAAGGGGGCCGGCGGGTTCGAGGAACCGTTCGGTGTGGAGACGGTCGACATCCTGCCGACGCTGGCCGCGACCATCGGGCTGGCCGTGCCGAAGAACGAGATCGACGGCCGCTGCCTCGACCTCAATCCGGGTACGGGATCGACCTGCCGCTAACCTTGGTGCCGTTCGGTTGGAGCAGCTTCGAGCTTGCCGCGTCTGTCGAGAACGCCCTCGACAGACGCGGCAACTCACGGCAACCGCAGAAGCGCCGTCGCCGCCGATGCCGGATCGGCCCGCTCCTCCAGCGACTGGACGATGGCGGCGGCGGTGCGCGGGACCTTGCCGGTAAACGCCACCCGGCCGTTGACCGTCACCCGTACCGGCCGGTCGAGATCGACCAGCTTGTCGGACAGCCGCAGCGTCAGCCCGGCGGGCACTGTGCCGTCGATCGCGATCGCCTGCCCCTCGACCCGTGCATCGATCCGGTCGCCGGCCTTGGCCTGCGCCGCATTGGGAAGGTGCAGCCAGTAGAAGCGGTCATGGGTCACATCGTCCTGCACCCACACGATCCGCTTCGGCCACGGATTGCGCGTGAACTGCGCCATCCATGGCAAGCCTTCCGCATCCTTGCGGTTCATCCAGTGCGGCAGGCCAGGATAGATGCGCGTCATCGACACATACCCGCCCGGATCGGCCGCGTGCAGCCGCTCCAGCTCCGCGCCCTTCTCCGCCGCGATCCGGTTGCGGTCATAGGCGGCGTCGGCCCCGCCCACGAAAATCGCGAACGGCAGGTTGCGCAAGCCCGCGACGCCGGCCTCGTTCGGGTGGCCCGCCATCATCGCCGCCGCCGCGAACCGGTCCGCCATGCGCGGCGCCAGCTGCCACACGCCGTCACCGCCCGCCGAATAGCCGAGCAGATAAACGCGGTTGGGATCGACGCCGTTGATCGCGACCTGCGCATCGATCAAGCGCTGGAACAGCGGGTCGATATGCGCCTCGTGCCACAAATTCCACGTATCGGTCGGCGCGCGCGGGGCGAGGTAGATGCCTTCCACCGGCTGATACAGCCCGATCTGGTTGCGCCATTGCTGATCGTTGACCGCCGGGGCGGCATTGCCGCCGCCATGCATCGAAATCCATAGGCTCCGCTTGCCGAACGGGGCGTTGCCGAATGTCTTGCTTTCCCACCGCAGTGTCTTGTCGCCGAGCGTGATCGCCTTTGCCGCGATCACCTGTCGATCGTCATTTTGAGCCCTGCGATTGCGGGCGGCCGCCAGCAGGTCGACCGCCACCTCCGCCTCTGCCTTCGACAAGGATCGGCGAAGGACCGGCGCATCGCTCCGCCGCGCGGCATCGGGCTGCATCGTCCAGTGGGACAAGTCGTTGAGACTTTTCGCAGGCGGCGACTGCCGCGGTGCGGACACTGCCGGCGCAGCCAGCAGGATTACAAGCGATGCAAGGGCGAAATGGTACTGCATGGGCGCACGACTATCGCAGTTCGCACGACACCCGAAGCGGAAAGCGGTCAGCGCGTCTCGAACTTGCGCACGCCGGCACCCAGACGGTTCGCCCCGACCGCCACGCCATCGCCGGTATAGTCCGCAACGAACGCCGGGCTCTTCTCGATCCCCGGTGCCAGTCGCGCGTCGTTATCCTCGACCTTCAGGCCGCGCGCCGGAAAGGTGTGCTTTTCCGCGCCCACCACGATGAAGCCGGTCCAGTTCTCCTTCGCCTTGCCCTGGACGAAGGTATTGCGCGCGATCAGCCCGGTGGCCCCTTCGGGCAGGTCGATCATGTAGTTGGTCTTGTTGCCCCGGCTATCGTCGAAGCTGGAATCGGTGATCTCGATCCGGGGCGCGCGGATCTTCACATAATGGCCGCCGGTGCCGCGTTCGAAGCGCGAGCGGGTGATAGTGATCGACCCGTTATTGCCGAGATACACCGAATGCGAACAATCGGTCGTCTCGTCGCACTGGCCAAGACCGGCAAAGGTCGAGCGGTCGATGCGGATGCGCTGCTGCCCCTCGGGATTGCCGCCAAGAATCCCCTCCTGGCTGTCGAGGAAGGTCGAATTGGTGACGGTCAGGTCGCCGATCTCGGTGCGGATGCCCGCGCCATTGCCATCGGGCACGCGGATGCGGCGAAACACGATGCCATCGACCGTCGACCGCCGTCCGCGCAGAACGAAGGTCGCCTTCCCCTCGCACGCGCCACCATCGAAGATTACCGTGCCCGCCGTCCGGGCGCGATAGGTGATGTCGCCGCCGGTCTGCACCGTGCAGTCGCGATAGGTGCCCGGCGCGATCAGGATCGTCGCGGTGCCGTCGCGCACCGCCGTTACCGCCGCGTCGATCGTGGCAAAGCCTTCGCCGGTCTGTTCGATCACGAACGGTGCGGCGCGTTGCTCCGCAGGGAGCGGCGCGGCCAGCAACAGCAGCGCGGCGGGCAGCAATAATCGGGCGGTCATCGGCCGGTCCTTCCTGGGTTCCGGCCCTGACATGCGCCAGCGGCACCGCGCGCGAAAGGGGGCAAATCCGTCCCGGCGCGGTACGCCGTCAGACGTTGAGGCGCGCGCGCATTTCCTTGCCCGGCTTGAAATAGGGAACGCGCTTGGCATCCACGTCGACCGCTTCGCCGGTGCGCGGGTTGCGACCGGTGCGGGCATCGCGCGCACGGGTCGAAAACGCGCCGAAGCCGCGCAGTTCGACACGGCCGCCGCTGCGCAGCTGTTCGGTGATCGCGTCGAAGAAGGTCGCGACGATCCGCTCGACATCCCGCAGCGGCAGTTCGGGATTTTCCTGTGCCACCTGCTGAACCAGTTCGGATCGGATCATTATTTCCCCCGCCATTTCAAAACCATATCCCGGAACGGTGCGATCGGGACATTCGCCTGCCCTAACCTATGTCTATTGCCCGGAACAATCCGCCTTTCGAATGAACGCAAAAAACGGGGCACTCCTTGTGTGGAGCACCCCGTTCCTGTTCCTACCGATCGGCAGGCTTTGGCTTACTTCTGTTCGCCGCGCGCCTTCAGCGCCTCGCCCAGAATGTCGCCCAGCGACGCGCCCGAGTCGGACGAACCATACTGCGCAACGGCCTGCTTCTCTTCGGCGATCTGCATCGCCTTGATCGAGAAGGTCGGCTTCTTCGAACGATCGAAGCCGGTGACCATCGCGTCGAACTTCTGGCCGACCTGGAAACGCTCCGGACGCTGTTCGTCGCGGTCGCGGCCGAGATCGGTGCGCTTGATGAAGCCGGTCGCGCCATCGTCGCCCTGCTGCACTTCGAGGCCCGCATCGCGGACTTCGAGCACGGTCACGGTGACGATCGCGTTCTTGTTCAGGCGATCACCCGCCTGTGCGGTGACCGGGCCACCACGCTCCAGCTGCTTCATGCCGAGCGAGATACGCTCCTTGTCCGGCTCGACCGCCAGCACGACGGCCTGAACCGACTCGCCCTTGCGGTGCAGGTTGAGCGCGTCTTCGCCCGAAATGCCCCATGCGATGTCCGACATGTGGACCATGCCGTCGACGTCGCCGTCCAGGCCGATGAACAGGCCGAATTCGGTCGCGTTCTTGACTTCGCCCTCGACGGTCGAACCGACGGGATGATCTTCCGCGAACTTCTCCCACGGATTGGCCTGTGCCTGCTTGAGGCCCAGCGAGATGCGGCGCTTGTCCTGATCGACCTCGAGGACGATCACGTCGACTTCCTGCGAGGTCGAGACGATCTTGCCCGGATGGACGTTCTTCTTGGTCCAGCTCATTTCCGACACGTGGACCAGGCCTTCGATGCCCGGCTCCAGTTCGACGAACGCACCATATTCGGTGATGTTCGTGACGCGGCCCGACAGCTTCGCGCCGACCGGATACTTGGCACCGGCGCCATCCCACGGATCGCTCTCAAGCTGCTTCATGCCGAGCGAGATGCGCTGCGTGTCGCGGTTGATGCGAATGATCTGCACACGGACGGTGTCGCCGATGTTCAGCACTTCCGACGGATGCCCGACGCGCTTGTACGACAGGTCGGTGACGTGCAACAGGCCGTCGATGCCGCCCAGGTCCACGAACGCACCGTAATCGGTGATGTTCTTGACCACGCCGTCGATCACCTGGCCTTCGGCCAGCGACTGGATCAGGCCCGAACGCTGCTCGGCGCGGGTTTCTTCCAGCACGGCGCGACGCGACACGACGATGTTGCCGCGCTTGCGGTCCATCTTCAGGATCTGGAACGGCTGCGGGATGTCCATCAGCGGGGTGACGTCACGCACCGGACGGATGTCGACCTGCGAACCCGGCAGGAACGCCACGGCGCCCGACAGGTCGACGGTGAAGCCGCCCTTGACGCGGCCGAAAATGACGCCTTCGACGCGCGCGGTCTTGGCGAATTCGGTTTCCAGCTTGTCCCACGCGGCTTCGCGGCGGGCGCGGTCGCGGCTCAGCATCGCTTCGCCGTTCGCGTTCTCGACGCGGTCGACATAGACTTCGACTTCGTCGCCGACCTTCAGGTCCGCCTTCTGGCCCGGCGCCGCGAATTCGCGCAGCGGCACGCGGCCTTCCGACTTCAGACCGACGTCGATGACCGCCAGGTCATTCTCGATGCCGGTAACGGTGCCGATGACGACGCGGCCTTCGAAGCTTTCCGAAGCGCCGAACATGTCGTCGAGCATCGACGCGAAATCGTCACGGGTGGGATTTGCCATGCTGGCCATATAAACCTTGGTTCCTAAACGTACTATTTTCCGGCCGGCCGGTTGTCTCCGGCGGTCTTTGACCGGGATTGCCGCGCGCGCCGAATACGACACGCGGCATTCGGCGACTCCGTCGTCGCGAAAGGCTTGCCCCGGCTATGCGGAATGGGCGCGCACGCCCGGCCTTCGCGAGTCTGTACTCGTCGAACCGGCGCGCCATACGCGTTTTCGCGCAGGCGCGCAACGGTCGGGGCCGAAGAAGCTATGGTTCACGCCAAGCTGCGTAGACGCAAAAAGGCTGCGTGCGGGCAAGCGCCCACCAAGCCGAACGCTGCCGGAATAGATAAAGATTGGGCCAGACCAGCATCAGCTGTCCGGCCCTCCATCTCTTCACCCATCCGCGTGAGAAACCCTTCCCATACGAACCGGAAGATTACCCCCGACGCTGCGGCCGATACGGCTTGGCCGCGTGACGCGGCGGGGCACCGGTCGTCCGGCGCTGCGGCGCGGCCGGCGGACCCGACATCTGTTCGAACATCAGGTCGTCATCGGGCGTCGCGGTACGCTTCACCGAAGCGATGAACTTGGCCGCGATCGCCTTCGGAATCTCGAAGGCCGACTCGTCGTTGGCGATGCGGATCGCACCGATCTCGCCCTTGGTGATGTGCCCGCGACGGCACAGCAGCGGCAGCAGCCAGCGCGGGTCGGCATTGTGGCGACGACCGACGTTCATGCGGAACCACACCGTGTCCTCGAACCCCGGACGCGGCCCTTCCGGACGCTCGCGCCGCTCCGGCGCACCGCCCGCCGACAGCTCCTCGGGCGCGGGCAGCTTGGCGCGATAGGCACGCACCAGCAACGCGGCGATGTCCTCGGGCGTCTTTTCGGTCAGCAGGCGCGCGCCCAGTTCGACATCGGCCTCGTCGAACTCGACCGGCTCGGCGAGTTTCGCCAGCAGCCGCTCGCGGTCCGCCGCGTGGATTTCTTCGGGCGTCGGCACGCCGATCCATTCGGCGCTGATCTTCGCATCGCGCAGCAGCCCTTCGACCCGGCGACGGCGCTGGAACGGCACGATCAGCGCGGCGATGCCCTTCTTGCCCGCGCGGCCGGTACGGCCCGAGCGGTGCTGGAGCGCTTCGGCATCGCGCGGCAGCTCGACATGGACGACTAGGCTTAGCGACGGCAGATCGATGCCGCGCGCCGCCACGTCGGTCGCGACGCAGACGCGTGCACGACGATCGCGCAGCGCCTGCAGCGCATGGTTGCGTTCCGACTGCGAATGCTCGCCCGACAGGGCAACGGCGTCGAACCCGCGCTCGACCAGGTTGGCATGCAGGTGGCGCACCGCTTCGCGCGTGGCGCAGAACAGGAACGCGGTGTCCGGCTCGTGCAGGCGCAGCAGGTTGACGACGGCATTCTCGATGTCGTTCGGCGCGACGGTCATCGCCTGATAGCTGATGTCGCCATGGCCGCGTTCCGCTTCGCGCGTATCGATGCGGAAGGCGTCCTTCTGATACCGCTTGGCCAGCGCCACGATCGGCTTGGCCAGCGTCGCCGAGAACAGCATCGTGCGGCGTTCGGCGGGCGTGCGGTCGAGAATCCCTTCGAGGTCCTCGCGAAAGCCCATGTCGAGCATCTCGTCGGCTTCGTCGAGGATCGCGACCTTCAGGTTCGACAGGTCGAGCGCGCCGCGCTCGATATGGTCGCGCAACCGGCCCGGCGTACCGACGACGATGTGCGTGCCATGGCTCAGGTTGCGACGTTCGCGTGCGGCGTCCATGCCGCCGACGCACGACACAATGCGCGCGCCATTCTCGCCATAGAGCCATTGCAGTTCGCGCGCGACCTGAAGCGCCAGTTCGCGGGTCGGCGCGATGGCCAGCGCCAGCGGCGTACCGGCGCGCGGCATCTTGTTATCGGCGTCGAGCAGGTCGCGCGCCATGGCGAGGCCAAAGGCCACGGTCTTGCCCGAACCGGTCTGTGCGGACACCAGCAGGTCGCGCCCTTCGGCTTCGGGCGTAAGGACGGCCGCCTGGACGGCGGTCGGGGCTTCATAACCGCGCGCGGACAGCGCCGCGGCGAGCGGTTCGGGTAACGTCGAAAAAGGCATCCGCTGCCCATGGCCCCAAATTGCGGCTACCGCAAGGCACGGCATTCGTATACGCCAAACGGATGGTTGCGTGATCGAGGATAAATATACGGGAGAGGTCGATGAACAGCGTAGGCAAACTGATGTTGCTGAGTGGCTTGGCCGCGATTGCCAGCACCGCCGCCGCCCGCGAAACCCCGCGTAGCAGCTGGGGCCGCGCCGGCATCGGGATCGACCAGTGTCGTGCCGACTCGGTCGAATGCGGCCGCATCGCGCTGGGCACCGACATCGCCGACCTCGACGCCGTGAAGACGCTGCTGTCCGCCTCGCAACAGATCGACACGCTGCTCCAGTCGCAGCAGACCTCGGTCGCCCCGGTCGGGACCAATGAGAGCGCCGTCGCCGACCTGGCGCAGCAGATCAACCGCACGGTCGAAGGGGCCAACGCCCCCGCCCGCTTCCGCGAGGTCCGCGCGGTACTGGTCGGGGCGATCGAACAGTGCCTGACGGGCAAGGGCTATGTCCGGTTCGACCTGACCGCCGACCAGCGCAAGCAGTTGCGCCGACTCAAGATCGGCTCGTCCGAACGTCACGCCTATCTCCATGCGCTGGCGAGCGATCCCGCCGTGCTGCTGGGACAGCGCCCCGCCCCGCTCCCATTGCCGACGCAGGGCACCTGACCGTCAGGTAGCGTACGCGGACATTGCCGCGGCGGGGACGGCATCCCACATCGCCGGCACGAAAGGACGTGCCATGTCGATCGATCGCCGTCGCCTGCTCGAACTCACCGGAATGTCGGCCTTTGCCGCGCTGATCGGCTGCACGCCGGAGGCCAGCGAGGCCGCGTCGACCTTTCCGGTCAAGCTGACCGATGCCCAGTGGAAGGCGCGCCTGTCGCCCGCGCAATATAATGTCCTACGGCAGGAAGGGACCGAGCGTCCATACAGCAGCCCGCTGAACGACGAAAAGCGCAAGGGCGTCTTCGCCTGCGCCGGGTGCAACCAGCCGCTGTTCCTGTCGTCGACCAAATTCGAGAGCGGCACCGGCTGGCCCAGTTTCTACGCGCCGCGTGCAGGCGCCGTCACCACGCGCAGCGACCGGTCGCTGATGATGAGCCGGACCGAAGTGGTGTGCAGCCGGTGCGGCGGGCATCTGGGCCATGTGTTCGACGATGGCCCGCCCCCGACCGGCAAGCGCTATTGCATGAACGGCGTAGCCATGACCTTTCGCCCCGCCTGACCGACAACTTGCCTGAACAGCAAAAGGCCCGCCACTCCATGAGCGGCGGGCCTTTTCGGCAAATGCGGGGGAGAGGGATCAGTCGTTGAGCGCGACGACCATGCGGGCCTGCACCGGCTGGCCGCTGGCACCGCCCTGCGCCGGGGCGGGCGGATCGGTCTTCACGATGACCATCGGCGCGTCAATTGCGCTGCCATGCGGGGCGCGGTTGGCATAGATGAAACCGTTGGCACGATAGGCCGAGGTTCCGAGGCCGCCGAGCGGACCGTACCACACCTTCACTTCGCTCCAGTCGCCCGCCGACGATACGTCGATCGCGCGGACATCGCGTTCGATCCCGCCGCGCTGCGACCAGTTGGCGTGGGTCAGCAACACTTCGCGGTCGCTTACGACCTTCGACACCATGGCGACATGGCCGAGGCGCATCTTCGACGTCGCGGCGAAGGAGAGGACCGCACCTTCCTTCGGTGCATGGCCGCGCTCATACTTGCCGGCGGCCTGGCCCCACCAGGTATGGGCGTTGCCGAAGATTTCGACACCCGAAATCTCACGGGCATAGGGGGCGCACTGCCAGAAGCGGGCCTGTGCCGGAGCCACCATCGCCAGAGCGCACGAAACCACCAGCGCGAAACGCGCTGCCACAGCACCAAAGTTCATCTGACCCCCACGGCCCCACGAATGTCTTGAGCGGCATGAAGCAGGGTTTGCCGGCGGCGGAAACCCCACCGCCGACCAAATGGGAACCAATTCCGACGAAGCGTGTTTGCGCGGCGATGACCGGCGGATGAACCGAGTGCCGCCGTTCGTTTTACCCCCCCTCGCCACCCGATTTCGCCGCAAGTCCGAATGCGACGAACCGCGTTACACGGATGTTGCAATGCAACACCGAACCTGTTCGGATGCGTCGTCGATCGGGATTGCCGCGTTTCGTTCAGCAAGCCGTTAACCAATATGCGGCAATATCCGGTTGGTTGTAATCTTGGGCGGGGAGTTCGGAGATGGCGATTGCACGCAGGCCGGCAGAAGGCGCGATGACGCTGGCGGAGATGAAGGAATTCGCGACTTTTTCGTCGGCGACCCAGCGTTACATCCGCCGCTCGCTCGACATCGGGCTGGATCGCGACGACGCGATGCGCCGCTGGTCGCGCGATGTGGTCGAGGCCGCCAGCATCCGTGCGCAGGCCCGCATCTATGACCGGCTGCCCGACATCCGCGCCTGCATTCCCGAAGACAGCGGGCTGGACGCGATCGAACCGTTCATGACGCCGCTGCTGACCGTCACCGCGTTCGACCTGGGTCAGGGGCGGCTGACGACCTTCGGCGCCTATCGCTTCCTCTATGAACGGCTGGTCGGGCCGGAAGCGCGCCCGTGGCTGCCCGCCGCCTTCTGCGCCTCCGCAGCGCTGCCGCATCTCCACCCGGAACTGCGCCGCAAGCTGCTGCAATCGCTCAGCGAAGCCGCCGCGACCGCCTCGGGCTGGTCGATGCGCCAGCCGGCCTTCTATCCGGCATGGGTCGAAAAGGTCGAAGCCGGCGCGCCGATGCACTGACCGCCGGGCCGCGCGGGGTCAGCGACAGGCCCCGCCGAACCCGCGCTTCGCCTGATCGAAGTGAAAATGGTCGCGATGCGCGGCGTTATAGTCGGGCGACAGCACCGTCGAGAACACGCCGCACGCTCCGTCGCGCACTTCGCGCAGGAATGCGGCCTTGGCGACATCGTCGCGCCCCTGCCCCGCCGTCCAGTCGCCGACGACGCTCACCCGCCGCCCGTCGCGCAGCACGAACGCGGCGATGTCGAGCGCGTTGGCCGTCGCATGTTCGCTGAACGCACCGGTATCGCGACCATAGAGCCGACGGCAATTATAGCTGCCGAAATTCTGGATGCTGCGGACCGGTTCGCCGAAATGCTTCTGCGCGGCGGGTTGCACGACCTGCCATTCCCACAGTGCCATCGCGGCCGCGACCCGGCACGACACGCCGACCTCCGGCGTGATCGCGATCGTGCGCGATCCACCGCCGCGCATCCGCACCGCATCGTCATAGCCGCACTGCCCCGCCCCGTCGCGCGGCGGCAGCGCGGTATAGCGCACCCCCGCCGCATCCAGCAGCGTCCGGCACCCGGCGAAATCGCCCGCCAGGTCGCCGATCTTGCCGCGCGTGAACATGCCGACCGGCTGCGACAGGTCGAGCGGCGTCCATGGCACATCCTGCGGTCGGCTGCGGGTGAAGGCATAGAGCGCAAAGGCGATCGCGGCGAGGATCGCCAGCCAGACGAGCGTGCGGATACCGACCGACAGCGCCCTCACCCCCGCACCACGCGATCGATCGGCTCGGCGGTGACCGGATAGCCCAGGTCGTCGGGAATACAGACGAACGGCGCCTCTTCCCGCGTCTCGATCCACGGCGTGATCGTCCGCACCGGCCAGCGCCGCGCATCACCTAGGACCCCGGCGACGTCGTCCTGCTGCGCCAGTCGCTCCAGCACCCGCCGCGTCGGGAACAGCAAAGTCGCCTCGCCCCGGTCCGCCGCGTCCAGCGCATCGGCCGCGGTGATCCACAGCGTGCGGACATTCTCGGTCGCATCGACCCGCGCCGGCGGTGCGTTATCCGGCAGGCGTGCGACATAGAACCAGGTATCGAACACCCGCACCGGCACATGGTCCGGCCGCCAGCGGGCATAGGGGATCAGCGCCGACGGATCGACCGGCGCCAGCGCGCCGATCGGCACGCCCTTCGCCAGCATCGCGCGCATCGCGGCCACGTCGCCCGCCACGCCGATCGCGATGCCCGCTTCCTCGATCGTCTCGCGGATCGCGGCCAGTCGCGGCGCCAGCTCGCTATCGCCCATCGTCAGCGCCAGTGCTTCGTCGCCAGGGTCGATCCGCCCGCCGGGGAACACCAGCGCGCCCCCGGCAAAGGCCATAGCCGCCGCCCGCTCGACCATCAATATCTCCGGCGGCCCGACCGCCCGGTCGCGCAACAGGATCAACGTGGCGGCGGGAATGGCGTCGGTCATCGCGGAGAGTTGGGAAGCGCCCCCGGCATTGTGAAGGCGTCCGGCGTACGGACCAGTCGCCAGCCATCGGGCAGGAAGTCGAGCGACATGTAGTAATAAAAGACGCAGGTCCCGTCCGGACGATAGCTCGCGCCCTTCAGCAACCCGATCGCCGTGGTGCCGATGAACACCGGCCCGCCGCTGTCACCGCCCTTGCACCCCGGCCCCGCGACCGCGACCCACGTCGGCAGGCACGGTCCGCCGCACAAATCGCCCGATGGCGCGAAGTCGACCATCTCGACCTCGGCACAGCTATAGCCGCTATGTTCGCCCCGGTGGCACAGGATGTCGCCGACTCGCGTGCCGGCCCGGCTGCGCTGCCCCTCGACCGGGCGCGACACGGTCGTCGCGGCGTTGGAGAAGAAGCGCGGCTGCACCGCCTCCGGGCTGGCATTGACCTGTACGTCCTGAAACCCCCAGCCCCATTGCCCAATAAAGGCCAGCGGCGTGCGCGTCCCGTCCTTCGCGACATGGTCCAGCATATCGGGGCAATGCGCGGCGGTGACGATGCCGGTTTGCGCGCCATCGGTGACGACGAAGCCGGTCGTGCAATAGAATCGCCGCCCGCTCACCGGATCGGGACCGATCAGCCGCGATCCGCCGACGACCTCCCCCGACAGGTCCAGTTCGGGGCGGCCGCTCGTGGCGATGCGGACGGGAACGCCGGTCAGCGACTCGATCCGCCGCTTGAGCGCGGCGACATCGCCCGCCGCATCGCTTGCGCCGATCAGGATCAGCAACTCGCCCCGGCGGGCGTCGATCCCCATGGCGGGCGGGCGCTGCACCATCGCCCGGATCGCCGCCTGATGTTCGGCAATCGCCGCCAGCATCTGCGTGCGGGTGGCGGTCGCACCGGTGCGGAACCGGATCGGGATCGCCAGCCCGTCGATCGCGACCTGTCCATCGGGAACCGGGCGCGTTCCGGTCAGCAGCACGGTGACCGCGCCGTCCCGCTCGATCACGGTGCCCGCCACCCGGTCACGATATTCGCCCTCGACCCACTCAGTCACCGCGATGCTCGCCGCCTGCTTGCGCAACAGCGTCAGCGCCTCGGCCGGGTCGATGCCGCGAGTGCGCGCGACCTCGGCGGCATCCTGCGCCAGCGCGGTATCGGCCGAAACGACGGCGGCGGCGTCCTGCGCTGCGGCGGGTTGCCCCACCGCCAGCGCAAGCGCCGCCGCCCAAACCTGCAGCATCGACCGGATCAATCGAGTCGGCGTGCCAGTTCCTTGTTCAGCGCCAGCGCCGCCAGCGTGCCGACCGCACCCGACAACAGGTACAGGCCCGACGCCATCAGGCCGATCTTGTCCGCCAGCGCCAGCGCGACGAACGGCGCGAAGCCGGCACCGAACAGCCACGCAAGGTCCGACGTCAGCGCCGCGCCGGTGTAGCGCGAATCCTTGGCGAAGTTCGATGCCACCGTGCCCGACGACTGGCCGAACGACAGGCCCAGCAGGATGAAGCCGGTGATCATGAACGCGATTTCGCCCGCATCGCCGCCGTTGAGCAGCAGCGGCGCGAGGCCCGAGAATATCGCGATCGCGACGGCACCGATGCCCAGCAGCGTACGACGCCCGACATGGTCGGCCAGCACGCCCGAAATGACGATCGCGAAGATGAAGAAGATCGCGCAGGCGGTCTCGATCCACAGGAAGCGTTCGATCGGCTGCTCGGTCTTCAGCAGGATCCACGACAGCGGGAACACGGTGACCATGTGGAACAGCGCGAAGCTGGCCAGCGGCACCAGAGCGCCGATGACGATCGTCTTCCATTCGCGCTTGACCGTCGGCAGCACCGCCGACGCCTTCAGCTCGCGATTCTCGAACAGCGCGGTATATTCCGGCGTCACGACGATGCGCAGCCGCGCGAACAGCGCCACGACGTTCAGCGCGAACGCGACGAAGAACGGATAGCGCCAGCCCCAGCTGATGAAATCCTCGGCACTCATATAGGCGGTGAAGAAGGCGAACAGCGCGCTCGCCACCATCAGGCCCAGCGGTGCACCCAGCTGCGGGATCATCGCATACCAGCCACGCCGGTCCTGCGGCACGTTCAGCGCCAGCAGCGAGGCGAGACCGTCCCAGGCACCGCCGAGCGCAATCCCCTGCAGGATGCGAAGGCCCGCCAGCAGGATCGCCGACCATGCCCCGACCTGCGCGTAACCGGGCAGGAAACCCATCGCCACCGTCGCGGTGCCGAGCAGGAACAGCGCGATGGTCAGCTTCGTCCCCCGCCCGTGGCGACGGTCGATCCACATGAACAGCAGCGTACCCAGCGGGCGCGCGAAGAACGCCAGCGGGAACAGCGCGAACGAATAGAGCGTACCGGTCAGCCGGTCGACATAAGGAAACATCAGCTGCGGGAACACGATCACCGACGCGATCGCGTACACGAAGAAGTCGAAGAATTCCGACGTGCGCCCGATGATGACGCCGATGGCGATCTCTTCGGACTGGACGTTCACCTCACCCGAAGCGTTGACGGCACGGGCGTCGGCCTCGAGTTCGCGGGAATGGACGAAGGCCTCGGCCATAGGGACTCCAGATATGGCGCGCTGCACGCGCGGATAGGCAGAATATGCGCCCGTTATCGCAATGCACCAAACGCGGGGATAGGACAAAATGTCCTATCGCAGTGCAGCATCGCACGGCATAGGGCGCGCCCATGATCCTGCCCCGCTCGCTCCCGTGGCACCGGCCACTGCGTTCGCTCCTCCCGCTCGCGGCCCTGCCGCTGCTCGGCGGATGCGACCTGGTCGTGCTCAATCCCGCCGGCGACGTCGCGCGCCAACAGGCCGACGTCCTGATGATCTCGGTCGGCCTGATGTTGCTCATCATCGTGCCCGTCATGGCGCTGACCGTCTGGTTCGCGTGGAAATATCGCGCGACCAATGAAAAGGCGACGTACAAGCCGAACTGGGACCATTCGACCGCGCTCGAACTGGTCATCTGGTCCGGCCCGCTGCTGATCGTCATCGCGCTCGGCGCCCTGACGTGGATCAGCACCCACCTGCTCGACCCCTATCGCCCGATCGGGCAGATCTCGTCGGGCAAGCCGGTGCCGGCGGACCAGAAGCCGTTGGAAATCCAGGTCGTGTCGCTCGACTGGAAATGGCTGTTCATCTATCCCGAACAGGGGATCGCCACGGTCAACCGGCTGGTCCTGCCCGTCGACCGCCAGGTCAGCTTCCGCCTGTCGTCGTCGTCGGTGATGAACACCTTCTACGTCCCCGCGATGGCCGGCATGATCTATACCATGCCGGGCATGGAGACTAAGCTCCACGCCGTGCTGAACAAGCCCGGCACGTTCGAGGGCATGTCGGCGCATTATAGCGGCGCCGGCTTCTCCTACATGAACTTCAAGACGACCAGCACCGACACCGCGGGCTTCGACAAGTTCGTCGCGGGTGTGAAGGCGATGCCGAACCGGCTGGACACCACGCGCTACCTCGAACTGGAAAAGCCCAGCGAGAAGGTGCCGCCGATGGGCTTTGGCGGGGTGGAACAGGGCCTGTTCACGCGCATCGTGCAGATGTGCGTCAAGCCCGGCACGCCGTGCATGACCGAAAGCATGGGCCATGGTGGCCACGGCTCGGCGGTCAACAGCCGGCTGCCCGAAGGGGAGCGGACCAAGGGCGCGCTGGAAAAGGCACCGTCCGACTATGGCGTCAGCCCGCACAGCAGCGGCGACGCGCCGCAAGGGTCGTCGGCCGCCCCCGGTGCCGCCGATCCGGGCAGCGACGCCAACCGTAACATGACCCGCATCGCGCCGCCCGCGATTCCGGGCCGCAACGCTCCGGCACTTGGCTGAGACAAGCAATCATGTCCGATACCCTTACCAAGCTGATCTTCGGGCGCCTGACGCTCGAGAGCTTCCCGATCCACGAACCGATCATCGTCATGACCTTCATCGCGGTCGCCATCGGCGGCGCGGCGGTGCTGGCGGCGCTGACCTATTTCAAGCTGTGGGGCTATCTCTGGAAAGAGTGGTTCACCACGGTCGACCACAAGCGGATCGGGATCATGTACATGATCCTCGGCATCGTCATGCTATTGCGCGGCTTTGCCGACGCGGTGATGATGCGCAGCCAGCAGGCGATCGCCTTCGGCCAGAACGAGGGCTTCCTGAACGCCCATCACTATGACCAGGTGTTCACCGCGCACGGCGTCATCATGATCTTCTTCGTGGCGATGCCGCTGGTCACCGGGCTGATGAACTATATCGTCCCGCTCCAGATCGGTGCGCGCGACGTGTCGTTCCCGTTCCTGAACAATTTCAGCTTCTGGATGACCGCATCGGGCGTCGTGATCGTCATGGCCAGCCTGTTCGTCGGCGAATTCGCCCGCACCGGCTGGCTGGCGTTCGCGCCGCTGTCGGGGCTGGATTATTCGCCCGACGTCGGGGTCGACTATTATATCTGGGCGCTCCAGTTGGCGGGCGTCGGGACATTGTTGTCGGGCGTCAACCTGATCGCGACCATCGTCAAGATGCGCGCGCCGGGCATGGGCCTGATGAAGATGCCGATCTTCACCTGGTCAGCGCTGGTCACCAACATCCTGATCGTCGCCGCCTTCCCGGTGCTGACCGCCGTGCTCGCGCTGCTGTCGCTTGACCGCTATGTCGGCACCAACTTCTTCACGAACACGCTGGGTGGCAACCCGATGATGTACGTGAACATGATCTGGATCTGGGGCCACCCGGAAGTCTACATCCTGATCCTGCCGGCGTTCGGCGTATTCTCGGAAATCGTCTCGACCTTCTCGGGCAAGCGGCTGTTCGGCTATACGTCGATGGTCTACGCGCTGCTGGTCATCACCATTTTGTCGTACCTGGTGTGGCTGCACCACTTCTTCACCATGGGGTCGGGGGCGAGCGTCAATTCGTTCTTCGGCATCACCACGATGATCATCTCGATCCCGACGGGCGCGAAGATCTTCAACTGGCTGTTCACCATGTATCGCGGCCGCATCCGCTACGAACTGCCGATGCTGTGGGCGATCGCGTTCATGCTGACCTTCACGGTCGGCGGCATGACCGGCGTGCTGCTCGCAGTGCCGCCCGCCGACTTCGTGCTGCACAACTCGCTGTTCCTCGTCGCCCACTTCCACAACGTCATCATCGGCGGCGTGGTGTTCGGGATGTTCGCCGGCATCAACTACTGGTTCCCCAAGGCGTTCGGCTTCAAGCTGGACAAGAAGTGGGGCCTGGTCAGCTTCTGGTGCTGGTTCGTCGGCTTCTGGGTCGCCTTCACCCCGCTCTATGTGCTGGGCCTGATGGGCATCACCCGTCGCCTGCGCCACTTCGACGATCCGAGCCTGCAGATCTGGTTCATCATCGCCGCCGTGGGTGCCGCGATCATCGCCGTCGGCATTGCCGCCTTCCTGGTGCAGATCGCCGTCAGCATCATGAACCGCGACAAGCTGCGCGACTTCACCGGCGATCCGTGGGGCGGTCGCAGCCTCGAATGGGCGACCTCGTCGCCGCCGCCGGACTATAACTTCGCGTTCACGCCCGTCGTCCACGACATGGACGCTTGGTACGACATGAAGGAGCATAAGTACGCCCGGCCGACGGAAGGCTTCACCGCCATCCACATGCCCAGCAACACCTGGGCAGGGATCGTGCTGGCCGGTATCTCGACCGTCTTCGGCCTGGCGATGGTCTGGTACATCTGGTGGCTGGCGGCACTGTCGTTCGTCGCGGTGATCGGCGTCGCGATCTTCCACACCTTCAACTACAACCGCGACTTCCACATTCCGGTCGAGGAAGTCATCGAAACGGAGCGGCAGCGCACTGCCGACCTCCAGGCGGCGGGGGCGTAAAACATGAGTTCGTCGGTACAAATCCCCGCAGGCGCATCGGAACGCGCCTATCACCTAGCGGAGGAACATGAGCATGAAGCCGGGTCCAGCACCATGCTGGGCTTCTGGCTCTACCTGATGAGCGACTGTCTCATCTTCGCCATGCTGTTCGCGGCGTACGGCGTCTATTCGGGCAGCACCGCCGGCGGCCCGGACGCCAAGGAACTGTTCGACCTGCCGCTCGTCGCGCTCAACACCGCGATGCTGCTGTTCTCGTCGATCACCTATGGCTTCGCGATGATCGCCGCCGAACAGGGCAAGAAGGCGGCGACGCTGCGCTGGCTCGCCATCACCGGCGTGTTCGGCCTGTGCTTCCTCGGCATCGAACTCTACGAATTCAGCCACCTGATCCACGAAGGCGCCGGACCGCAGCGCAGCGCGTTCCTGTCCAGCTTCTTCACGTTGGTCGGCACCCACGGGCTGCACGTCACCTTCGGGTCGGTGTGGCTGGTCACGCTGATGGTGCAGGTCGCAAAGTACGGCCTCGGCGCCGCCAACATGCGCCGGCTGATGTGCCTGTCGCTGTTCTGGCACTTCCTCGACGTCATCTGGATCGGCGTCTTCACCTTCGTCTATCTGCTGGGAGTCCTCTAATGGCCGGCCACGCCCATCACGACGCGCATGGCCACGAACCTGCGCACGGTCACGGCCATGGCGGCCATGGCGACGCGCCCGCCCATGGTTCGCGCAAGGACTATGTCATCGGCTTCCTGCTGTCGGTGCTGCTGACCGCGATCCCCTTCGCGCTGGTGATGACCAACGCCTTTGCCGATACGCGGATCACCGCCGGCATCGTGATGATCTGCGCCGTCGTGCAGATCGTCGTCCACATGATCTACTTCCTGCACATGAACACCAAGTCGGAAAGCGGCTGGACGCTGATGGCGCTGATCTTCACCGTCGTCCTCGTCGTGATCGTCCTCTCCGGATCGCTGTGGGTCATGTACCATATGAACCTGAACATGATGCCCCAGATGTCCGGGGACATGAGCGCGATGTGAGCAAGGGCCGGTCGATCCAGCGCCGGTCGATCCGACGCATCCTGATCGGGACCCTGATCGGATGCGTCATCGCCGGCCTGATCGGGCTGGGCGTGTGGCAGCTGCAGCGGCGGGTGTGGAAGCTGGACCTGATCCAGCGCACCGAAGCGATGCTGCGCTCCCCGCCCGTTCCCGCCCCGCCGCCGTCCGGCTGGGCGGCGATTACGAAGGACGACACCTATCGTCCCGTCATCGCCACCGGGCGCTACCGGCCCGACGCCGACACCTATACCCAGGCCGCGACGGCGCTCGGCGGCGGCTTCTGGGTGCTGACCCCGCTCGATACCGGCCGCTTCACCCTGCTCGTCAATCGCGGGTTCGTGCCGCCGGACAAGCGCGGCAAGACGCCCGCCCCGACCGGCATCGTCACGGTGCGCGGGCTGCTGCGCCTCACCGAGCCGGACGGCGGCTTCCTGCGCAGCAATCTGCCCGCCGAAGACCGCTGGTATTCGCGCGACGTCGCGGCGATCGCGACGAAGCGCGGGCTGACCAACGTCGCTCCCTATTTCATCGACGCCGTTGCCGACCCGAAGGTCGCATGGCCGCGCGGCGGGCTGACCGTCGTCACCTTCCGCAACAACCACCTCGTCTATGCGCTGACGTGGTTCGGCCTCGCGCTGCTGCTGGGCGGCATGACATGGTGGGTCGCACGACGCGAACCACGGGCGTAACATGCGCCCGATGCAGCCTGCCGCCCCCGCCCCGACTCCCCGCCTGCCGCAGGCCGAAGGCGTCGGCCGCAACATGCTGCTACTGGTGCAGTTGCGCTGGCTGGCGGTCGGCGGGCAGCTCGGTACGATCCTGGTGGTCGACGGGCTGCTCGGCATCCGCCTGCCGCTGATCCCGATGGCGAGCGTGCTGGCGGCGCTGGTGCTGCTCAACCTCGTCACGCTCGCCCGCCGGTCGCGGTGGAGCGACACCAACCTGCCGCTGTTCGCCGCCTTGGTCCTCGATGTCGCGGCGCTGACGGCGCAGCTCTATCTGTCGGGCGGGGCGCGCAACCCGTTCGTCTCGCTCTATCTGTTGCAGGTCGTGATCGGCGCGATCCTGCTGAAGGTCTGGTCGAGCTGGGCACTGGTGGCGATCACCAGCGGGGCGTTCGCGCTGCTGGGACCCTTCCACCGTCCGCTCGACCTGCCGCCGGCCTATGCCAGCAGCCTGTCGGAAGCCTATCTAATCGGCAACTGGATCAATTTCGTGCTGGCGGCGACGTTGCTGGTCGCGTTCGTCACCCGCATCGCCGCCAACCTGCGCGACCGCGATACCAAGGTCGCCCGCCTGCACCAGCGCGCGGTCGAGGAAGAACATATCGTCCGCATGGGCTTGCTCGCCAGCGGCGCGGCGCACGAACTGGGCACGCCGCTATCGTCGATCTCGGTGCTGCTGGGCGATTGGAAGAACGAGCCGGCGATCCGCCGCGATCCGCGCTTCGTGGCGGAGGTCGACGACATGCGGGCGGAGGTGATGCGCTGCAAGGAGATCGTGTCGGGCATCCTGTTCGCCGCCGGCGAAGTCACCGGCGAGGCGCCGACCCGCACCACGCTGCGCACCTTCCTGACCGATACGCTCACCCGCTGGCGGGGCAACGACCCGACGCGGGCGGTGTTTGAGGATCGGCTGGGGCCGGACGTGCCGATCGTCGCCGACCGCGCGCTGTCGCAGGCGCTGACCAACCTGCTCGACAATGCGGTGGAGGCCGGCGGACGGCATATCGCGCTGGTCGCGCTGCGCGACGGGTCGATGCTGCGGCTGACCGTGCGCGACGACGGCAACGGCTTTTCGGACCGCATTCTCTCGCAGCTCGGCAAACCCTATAATACCAGCAAGGACCGGCAGGGTGCCGGCCTCGGCCTCTATCTCGCCACCAACGTCCTGCGGCCGCTGGGCGGGACGATCGAGGCGCTGAACCGCGATAGCGGCGGGGCGGAGACCACGCTGATCCTGCCGATAGATTCGCTGGCGCTGGAGAAGACGCGATGACCGAGCGCCGATTGCTGATCGTCGAGGATGACGCGACCTTTGCCCGCACCTTGTGCCGCTCGTTCGAGCGGCGCGGCTATGTGGTGGAGGTGACCGGCGGGCCGGACCGGTTGGAGGAACTGGCGCGCGACTTCGCGCCCGACCATGCGGTGGTCGATTTGCGGCTGGGCGGCGCCTCCGGCCTCGCCTGCGTATCCGCGCTGTCGGCGATCGACCCGGCGATGCGGATCGTGGTGCTGACCGGCTTTGCCAGCATCGCGACGGCGGTGGAGGCGATCAAGCTGGGCGCGACCAACTATCTGACCAAGCCCGCCAATACCGACGAGATCGAGGCCGCCTTCGCTCGCGTCGAGGGAAATGCGGATGCCGACCTGACCGCCGCCCCCACCTCGATCAAGACGCTGGAGTGGGAGCATATTCACCAGACGCTGGCGGACACGGGCTTCAACATCTCCGAAGCGGCCCGCCGGCTGGGGATGCATCGCCGCACGCTGGCGCGGAAACTGGACAAGCGTCATCTTTCTTAGATGCCGGGGGTTCGAAACCACCCCGGCCCTGTGGTAACAGGACGTCCAAGGGGAACGGTTCATCGTGCGGCAGGTTCGAATATACTACGACCTGCGTGCCGCACCGGAAGAGTATAGGATGACGACGATTACCGACCATCGCCCTTATTTCACCCGCCTGGCCCGCCGCGCGCTGCTGGCCGGCATCGCCCTGACCGGCGCGACCTCTGCCATGGCGCAGGTGACGCCGCCGCCGGTCGTGCCGACGCTGCCGACCACGTCGCCGATGGTGCAGGCGGTGCCCGCCGCCCTGCCGCTGCCGACGCTGACCGCGGCGCAGGAGAGCGAGCTGGCCCGGCTGCTGGCGCGCGATGCGGTGGCACAGGGGCTGAAGGACCGCGAGCCGTCGCTGACCGGCCTCACCGGTCCGGCGCTGGTGCGTGCAGCACTCGACCATGCCCATGCGGTGCGTGCCGGGCGGCTGGACAATGCCGATTTCCAGAAGGACTGGGCGATGCGCCCGCAGGCGTTCGACCCGCTGCCGTCGTTCCGCGACGCGGTGGCGACGAACAAGCTGGCCACGTGGATCGCGTCGCTCCCGCCGCCCTATGCCGGGTACGATACGCTGGTCGCGGGGCTGGCGCGCTATCGCAAAATCCAGGCGAATGGCGGCTGGCCGACCATCGGCGCCGGGTCCGAAATGCGGCTGGGTGGGCGCGGGCCGCAGGTCGCGGCGCTGCGCAAGCGGCTGGCACTCGAGGATAGCGAGCTGTCGGCCAGTGGCGACACGTTCGACCAGTCGCTGCTCGACGCGGTTCGCCGTGCGCAGCGCCGCTATGGCCTGAACCCGGCCGGACAGGTCGGTGGGCAGACCGTCGCGTCGCTCAACGTGCCGGTGGGCGAGCGGATCAAGCAGATCAAGGCGAACATGGAGCGGTGGCGCTGGCTGCCGACCGAGCTGGAAAAGAACCGCATCCAGGTGAACATCGCCGCCGCCGTGCTGACGGTGTTCGACGGCGATCAGCCGGTCACGTCGATGAAGGCGGTCACCGGCCGTCCGGGCGACGAGACGCCGATGCTGACCTCGACGATCCATTCGATCGTCCTCAACCCGCCATGGAACGTGCCGTCGTCGATCGCCGACAAGGAATTGTGGCCCAAGGAGCGGGCGAATCCCGGCTATCTGAAGCGCAACGGCTTCCGCGTGATCGAGACGGAGGGCGGCGGGCGGCGCCTGCAACAGGCGTCGGAGAACAGCGCGCTCGGCCGGTTCAAGTTCGATTTCGACAATCCGTTCGCGGTCTATCTGCACGACACGCCGGCACAGGCGGGCTTCGCCAAGTTCGACCGGCTGGCCAGCCATGGCTGCGTCCGCCTCGAAAAGCCGGAAGACCTCGCGCGCCTGCTGCTGCGGACCACGCCCGAATGGTCGGACGGACAGATCGACACGACGCTGGCATCGGGCAAGACGGTCCGCGCGAAGGTCGCCGATCCGGTGAAGGTGTACCTGCTCTACTGGACCGCCTTCGCCACGCCGAACGGCACGATGAGCTTCCGCGAGGATCCGTATAAATGGGACGGCGTGCTGGCGAACAAGATCGCCGCGCGCGCCGAGGCCAGCCAAGTGGCGGCACGATAAGGGGATGACGATGAAGAACGGATGGCGCGTGGCGCTGCTGGCCGGCAGCGGCCTGTTGCTGGCGACCGGGATGGCGGGATGCTCGGACAGGGCGCCCGAAGATGCCCCGATCGAAAACAGCGCGTTCGACGAGGACGCGCCGCCCCCCACCCCGCTGGCCGAGGAAAATTACGAGGCCGCGCCGCCGCCGGTTACCGAGAATCTGTCGGCCGTCGCCCCGGCCGAAGTCCTGCCCCCGCCCCCGCCGGTCGAACCCGACCAGCAGGTGCTGGACGACGCATCGGCCACCGGCATGACCTCGCGCTCGACCCGCGGCCAGAGCAGCAGCGATGACGATGCGCCGGTCGACGATGGAATGGCGAACCAGCAGGAAGCCGACGCTCCCAACGGTTGAGGGTTTCGGGACAGGAACGTGCCGGTCGCTCTGGCGGCGGTAGTGGTGTGAACCGGTTCCTGTCCCGCGCTAACGCCGGGAGACCCCAGCTTTCGCTAGGTCCGATCGATATTCAGCCTCTCCCCTCCCTTATCAGGGAGGGGAGTGATTTCACTGGGTCTCCCATGAATGTCGATCCGCCTTGGAGTGACGTGGGGGTTGGAAGCGATGCGAGCCAGCTTCAGCGCTGAGCAACGGGAAAGCACGTAGCGGCACATCCGCCGGCTACGGTGCAATCGCCGATGCTTGCGGAACTTTCGACCATGCGGTTCCGTTCGAAACGGGTGCCGGAACGGTAAAGCCTACACCCGCTCGACAATCATCCGGACACGGCACGGCCACACGATAAATCCGACCAGATCTTGATCCGACCGCTCCTCCGTACCTCGCAACCCCGGCCGCTCACGCGGCCTGCGCGGCACTCTCCACCGGCACGACCGGCGCATAGGCCCGGTCGAGGTACAGGTTCGCCAGTTCGTAATGCGCGCTCACGACCTGTTCGTGGTCGGCGCGCTGGGCGAATTCTAGCTGCTGTTCGGCACGGCGTACAAAATAGGACATTTCGTCCGGTCCAATCGACGACACGACAACCTCTCAAGGACGCTAACCCGTCCGTTTATGATACCCGTCCGGCAGAACCGGACATGCGCTCAACGCATGACGGGTGCCGGGGATGCGTGTCGTCGCAAATTCTGACGCCGTGATGACACCGCCGGGCGCAATATACCGTGCATCAAATTGCGTCCAATCAATTACATACGGCGGTGTTTGCCGCCATAGCGCCCACCGATATACGCGCCCAGCCGGTCCATCTCGCTCGCCGCCGCGACGACCGCGTCGCTCTGGCACGGCAGCGGGTCGCGTTCGCGGTCGGCGGCGCGGCTGGCGACCTTCGCCGCCAGTTCCTCGATGTCGGCGCGCGACAACAGGTTCTTCTCCCGCAACAGGCAGAGCAGGCTTTGCAGGATCACCATGCTCTTCTCGCCGGCGGCGTCGCCCGGTTCGATCGGATTCATCGTTCCTCTCCTTATGGTTATGCAGGAGAGCATATGCCGATCAACTCCGGAAGCAAGCGGTCTGTTTGGCGGGCGAGGGTGCGGCCCTAGTTCAGCCCGCCCCCCAGCGTCCGGTATAGCGTCACCAGATTGCTCGCCCGTGCCAGCCGGGTCTGCACCAGCGCCTGTCGCGCCGTATAGCTGGTGCGTTGCGCGTCGAGCGTGTTCAGGAACGAATCGATCCCGGCACGATAGCGCGCGTCCGACAGCCGCTGGGCGGTGGCCGCCGAGCGGGCCTTGGCGGTTTGCGCCGACAACTGTTCGTCGATGGTACCGCGCGTCGCCAGCGCATTGGCGACTTCCTTGAACGCCGTCTGCAACGTGCCTTCATAGGTCGCGACCGCCGCCAGTTGCTGGGCGCGCGCCACCTCGACATTGCCACGCCGCTGGCCACCGTCGAACAGCGGGAGCGTGGCGGCGGGCGCGATCGAGAAATTCTGCGTACCCGCCCCGAACAACCCGCCCAGCGCGGTGCTGATCGTCCCCAGCGTCGCGGTCAGTGAGATCGTCGGGAACAGCGCCGCCCGCGCCGCGCCGATATTGGCGTTGGCGGCATAGAGGCGGCGTTCGGCCTGCAACACGTCGGGCCGGCGCAACAGCACCGTCGACGACACGCCGGTCGGCAGGTTCGACAGGATCTGGTCGCGATCGCCGAGTTCGGTCGGCAGCTGGTCGGCCGGCACCGTCGTTCCGGCCAGCAGGTTGATCGCGTTCTGATCCTGCGCGATCTGCGCGGTCAGCGCGGCGATGTCGTTGCGCGCCTGCTGATAGCTGGTTTCCGCCTGCTGCACTTCGAGTTCGGAAATGACGCCGACGCGGAACTGCGCACGGGTCAGTTCCAGCGTGCGGCCGAAGCTGGTCAGCGTCTCGCGCGACAGGCGCAGCTGGTCCTGATCCGCCGCCATGGTAAGCCACGCGGTCGCCACTTCGCCGACCAGCGAGATCCGCGCGGCGCGCTGGGCCTCCTCGGTCGCGAAATATTCCTGCAGCCCCGCCTGGCTGAGGTTGCGGACGCGCCCGAACAGATCGAGTTCGAATGCCGAGAATCCGACCGAAGCCTGATAGATTTCGAGGTTGCTGCTCTGCGCCGGAACACCGCCCGCGCCGCCGGCACCCCCTGCCCCACCGGCACCGCCCAGCGCGCCGAACGGATTGTTGGTATAGGTGACGCCACCATTGGCGGAGGTCGTCGGCACCTGGCTAGCGCGGGTCACGCGGTACTGGGCGCGGGCGGCCAGCACATTGGCCGCCGTCACCCGGTAATCGCGGTTGTTTTCCAGCGCGGTCGCGATCACCGCCTGCAACCGCGGATCGACGAAGAAATCGCGATAGCCGATCCGGGTCACGTCGGCCTGTTCGGCACCCAGCACCGGATAGGGCCCACCCTGCGGCAGGGTCAGCGGGATCGCCCCTTCCGGCCGCACATTCTTGGGCGCCAGATTGCACCCCGCCAGCGCGGTCGTGGCGATCAGGAGGGTCAGACTACGCAGCGTCATGATGTTCCTGCTCATGGTCACGCTCCCTGCGGCGCGGGTTCGTCGCCGGAGGTGGTGCGGTTGCCGTCGTGGCGGTCATGGTCCCGCGGTTCGACAGGGTCGTTCTTGCCGCCGTGCCCGAACAGGCGCAGCACGACGACGAAGAACATCGGTACGAAGAAGATCGCGAGGATCGTCGCCGACAACATGCCGCCGACCACCGCCCGGCCGATCGCGTTCTGACCACCGGCACCGGCACCGGTGCTGATCGCGAGCGGCAACACGCCGAACACGAACGCCAGCGAGGTCATCAGGATCGGGCGCAGTCGCAACCGCGCCGCCTCCACCGCCGCATCGACCGCGTTCATCCCGTCCGCCATCCGCTCCTCGGCAAATTCCACGATCAGGATCGCGTTCTTCGCCGACACGCCGATGGTCGTGATCAGGCCGACCTGGAGGTAGATGTCGTTGTTCAGCCCCGTCAGCCACGCCGCCAGCAGCGCGCCGAGAATGCCCAGCGGCACGACCAGCAGCACCGAAATCGGCACCGACCAGCTTTCGTACAGCGCCGCAAGGCACAGGAACACGATCAGCAGCGACAGGCCGTACAGCGCCGGCGCCTGCCCACCCGACAGCCGTTCCTCGAACGACAGCCCGGTCCATTCGAGCGCGGTCCCCGGCGGCAGCTTGGCATGGATTTCCTCCATCGCCTGCATCGCCGCACCGGTGCTTAGCCCCGGTCCGGGCGCGCCCTGCAGCTGCATCGCCGACTGCCCGTTATAGCGGGTCAGCGAGACGGGGGCGTTGGCCCATTCCAGCGTCGAGAAGGCGGTGAACGGCACCATCTGTCCGGTCGCGCCCCGCACATACAGGTCGCCGATGTCCTCCGGCGCGAGGCGATAGGGCGCGTCGGCCTGCACATACACCCGCTTCACCCGGCCACGGTCGATGAAGTCGTTGATATAGCCACCGCCCCATGCGGTCGCGATCGTCGAGTTGACGTCGGCAAGGTCGAGACCCAGCGCGCGCGCCTTGTCCTCGTCGATCTTGACCTTCAGCTGCGGCGCATCCTCCAGGCTGAGCGGTCGGACCTGCGCCACGCGCGGGTCCTGCGCCGCCATGCCCAGCATCATGTTGCGCGCCTGCACCAGCCGTTCGTGGCCGATGCCGCCGGTATCGACCAGCTGCACATCGAATCCGGTCGCATTGCCCAGTTCCTGCACGGCGGGCGGCACCAACGCGAAGATCAGCCCGTCCTTATACTGGCTGAACGCGCCCATCGCCCGGCCGACGATCGCCTGCGCCTTGTTGTCGGCGCCGCTGCGCTCTTCCCACGGCTTCAGGTTGACGAAGACCAGGCCGGCATTCTGCCCCTGCCCTGCGAAGCTGAAGCCGTTGACGGTGAAGACGCCCGCGACATTGCCCGATTCCTGCTTCAGGAAATGGTCGCGCACCACGTTCAGGCCCTTTTCGGTCCGGCTGCTCGTCGCACCCGCCGGCCCCTGCACCAGCGCCAGCACCGTGCCCTGGTCCTCGTCGGGCAGGAAGCCCGAGGGGAGCCGCACGAACACCAGCACCATGCCCGCCACGATCAGCAGATAGACCAGCATCGACCGCTTCCAGCTGCGCGTGGTGCGCCGGACGCCGCCTTCATATTTATCCTGGCCACGTTCGAACCGGTCGTTGAACCAGCGGAAGAACCGCGCGAGCAGGCCGTTGCCCTGCTCATGCTTGTGCGGGTCGTGCGGCTTCAGGATCGTGGCGCACAGCGCCGGCGTCAGGATCAGCGCGACCAGCACCGACAGCACCATCGCCGAGACGATCGTGATCGAGAACTGGCGATAGATCACGCCGGTCGACCCGCCGAAGAACGCCATCGGCAGGAACACCGCCGACAGGACGAGGCCGATACCCACCAGCGCGCTGGTGATCTCGTCCATCGACTTGCGCGCGGCTTCCTTCGGGGACAGCCCCTCGGTCTGGATCAGGCGCTCGACATTCTCGACGACGACGATCGCGTCGTCGACCAGCAACCCGATCGCCAGCACCATGCCGAACAGCGTCAGCGTGTTGATGGTGAAGCCCGCCACCGCCATCACCGCGAAGGTGCCGAGCAGCACCACCGGCACCGCGATGGTCGGGATGATCGTCGCGCGCCAGTTCTGGAGGAACAGGAACATCACGAGGAAGACGAGGACCACCGCCTCGATCAGCGTGTGGATGACCTGTTCGACCGACAGGCGGACGAACGGCGTGGTGTCGTACGGATAGATGACCTTGACGTCGCCCGGCAGGCCACGCCCGATTTCCTGCGCGCGCTGCTTGACCAGCTCCACCGTGTCGAGCGCGTTGGCACCGGCGGCAAGGCGCACGCCGAAGCCCGATGCGGGCTTGCCGTTATACTGCACGTCGAAGCCGTAATTCTCGGCACCCAGCTCGACCCGCGCGACATCGCCCAGCCGGACGACCGCGCCATCGGCATTGGTCTTCAGCCGGATATTGGCGAACTGCTCAGGGGTCTGCAGGCGCGACTGGACGCTGACCGTGGCGTTCAGCATCTGCTCCTTGGGCGCCGGCAAGGCACCGATCTGCCCGGCCGATACCTGCGCGTTCTGCGCCTGTACCGCCGACGTCACGTCGGCGACGGTCAGCTGGTAGCTGTTGAGCTTGATCGGATCGAGCCAGATGCGCATCGCATATTGCGCGCCGAACACCTGCAACTCGCCCACGCCGCTGACGCGGCTGATCGGGTCCTGGAACTGCGACACGACCATGTCGGACAGGTCGTTGTTGCTGTGCGAACCGTCGGTCGACACGAGGCCGACGACCAGCAGGAAGCTGGCGGCGGACTTGGTGACCTGAATCCCCTGCCGCTGGACCTCCTGCGGCAACAGCGGGGTCGCCGCCTGCAGCTTGTTCTGCACCTGCACCTGCGCGATGTCGGGATCGGTGCCCTGTTCGAAGGTGAGCGTGATCGTCACCGTCCCCGCCGAGGAGGACGAGGACGAAAAATAGCGCAGGTTGTCGATGCCCTTGAGCTGCTGCTCGATGATCTGGGTCGTCGTACGCTCCAGCGTTTCGGCATCGGCACCCGGATAGACCGCGGTGATCGCGACCGCGGGCGGCGCGATTTCGGGGAACTGCGCGATCGGCAGGCTGCGGATCGCGATGGCGCCGGCCAGCATCAACACGATGGCGATGACCCATGCGAAGATGGGCCGGTCGATGAAATAGCGGGACATGGGCGTTACTTCGCCTGTGCCTGGGGCGCGGCACCCTGCGGTGCCTGGCCTTCAGGTTGCGGCTTCCACGGATAGCCCTTCACCGGGGTGCCGGGTTGCAGCATCTGCGCGCCCTCGATCACGACCTTGTCGCCGGCGTTCAGCCCGCCGGTGACCAGCCAGGCATCACCCACGGTGCGCTGCGTCTGGAGCGGACGCGGTGCCAGCTTGCCATCGGCGCCGATGACCAGGACACTCGCCGCCCCCTTCGGATCGCGCGTCACCGCGCGCTGCGGCACGAGGATGCCGTTGGACTTCGTCCCCTCGACCAGTTCGGCGCGGACATACATGCCCGGCAGCAACAGGCTGCGCGGATTGCCGAAGACGGCGCGGATCGCCTGGGTCCCGGTCGCCGGATCGACCGTGACGTCGGTGAACTTGAGCGTCCCCTCGATCGGGTAGGTGCTGCCATCCTCCAGCTTCAGCCGGACGCGCGCGGCGCCCGATCCGCGCGACAGGTCGCCGCCCATGATCTGCTGGCGCAGCTTCAACAGGTCGGCGCTCGACTGCTGGATGTCGACATAGATCGGGTCGAGCCGCTGGATCGTCGCCAGCGCATTGGTCTGCGCCGCCGACACCAGCGCGCCGGTGGTGAACACCGACCGGCCGATCCGGCCGGAGATCGGCGCGGTGATCGTGGTGCGCGACAGGTCGATCTGCGCCTGGCGCAGCGCGGCACGCTGGGCGGCGATGTCCGCCTCGGCCTGCTGCGCGCCGGTCAGGGCATTTTCATATTCCTGGCGGCTGATCGCGTTGATCTTGACCAGCTCGCCATAGCGGCGCGCGAGGTTGCGGGTCGAGGCGATCGACGCCTGCGCACGGGCCAGCGCCGCACGCGCGCTGGCGACCGTCGCCTGATAGGGCGACGGATCGATGCGATAGAGCGGCTGGCCCTGCCGCACATAGTCGCCTTCCTGGAACAGCCGGGCAAGGATCAGCCCGTTGACCTGCGGCCGGACGTCCGACGTCTCATAGGGCGCGGTGCGGCCGGGCAGTTCGGTGGTCAGCGTCACCGGCTGCGGCTGGACGGTCACGAACCCGACCTGCGGCGGCCCCTGCGGCGCCTGCTGCTGCTGTTGCGACTCGCCGCCGCCCCCGCAAGCCGAAAGGATGAGCGCCAGTGCCAGTGGGGCCATGCGATTTTTCATGAACGTCCTCGACGGATGTGCTAAACGTGAGTGATCGATCACTCACACTTTGCGGCGGGTACGCCGTGAAAGCGGATGTGGCAAGAGGGTACAGGTGAACTGGAAGTGAATTTGTTGCAGTGCGGAGAGGCAGGACGCGCCAGCCGGGCGGCGGCACGGCGCGAACAATTGGTCAGTGTCGCCCGGCGGCTGTTCGCCGAACAGGGATTCCACGGCACCGGCGTCGCCCAGTTGGCCGCCGAGTCGGGTATCAAGGTCGGTCAGATCTATCGCGACTTCGCAGACAAGGAGGCGATCGTCGCCGCGATCGTCGAAAGCGACCTCGCCATTTTCCTGAACGACCAGGACATGACCCGTGCCATCGAAACCCGCGATGTCCCGGCGCTGCGCGAATGGTTGCGCGAGTTTTTGCGCTGCGGCAGCGACGGCGAACCCGACCCGCTGTTTGCGGAAATCATGGCGGAGGCCGCGCGCAACGAACGCATCCGCGGGATCTCGCATTCGATCAACCGCAGTGTATCTGGCGCGTTGATGCGGGTGCTTGCCGCGCTTGCGCCCGCCGAATCGCAGGCGGAAGAGCGGTCGTTGCTGTGCGACATGATCCTGACGATGAGCGCGGGCGTCCTGTACCGCCGGATCGGCGACCCGGACTTCGAAGAGGCCGTGACCTTTCGCCGGCTGATTGCCGTCCTCGACGCGCATGTCGACGAACTGATCGCGACGAAACCAGACCCGGTCTTCGAAAACAACCGTTGCGGATTTGTGACGCCGCGATAGAGTCACCTCGCGCACTCCCTTGCGCGGTCGTCGCAGGCCCCGTCCGCACCATCGGGCGGGGCTTGTCGCATCGGCCCGGATCACCCGATCGTCCGGACCAGCACCACGAACGACAACGGCACGCGCGGCAGGCCGAACCGGGGATCATCCATCGGAAAAGGCCGGGTTTCTCCGGTCCGGACATAGCCCTGTCGTTCATACCACGCGATCAGTTCGGCACGCGTGGCGATGACCGTCATCTCCATCTGCGTGGTGCCGTCCTGCGCGCGCGCATGGCCTTCCGCCGCCGCGACGAGTCGCCGCCCGAGTCCCCCGGCCTGCCGATCGGGCCGGACCGACAACAGCCCCAATGCCGACCGTCCCGTTCCGGCACGCTTCACCTCGACACAGCCGATCGCGGTATCCGCGTCGAAGGCGATCAGGATCGTGCGGTCGGGATCGGCGATCGCTTCGGCCAGCGCGGCCGGGTCGGTCCGCTGGCCGTCCAGCAAGTCGGCTTCATGCGTCCAGCCGGCACGGGCGCTGTCGCCGCGAAACGCGGATTCGACCAGCGCGTGCAGCGCGGGAATGTCCGCCGGGGTCGCGGGGCGGATCATCGCCCCCATCCCCCGCCCATCGCCTGATACAGCGCGACCAGCGCGTTCAGCTGATCGGCGCGCGTCTGTTCCAGCGACAATTCGGCGCTGAACAACGCGCGCTGCGCATCCAGCTGCTCCAGATACGGGCTGTACCCCGCGCGATAGCGGTTGGTGGCATGGCGCAGCGCCTCCGCCGTCGCGGTTCGCTGCGTCTCCAGCGCGCGGCGCTGCGCCGCCAGCCGGTCGACCCCGGCGAGCGCATCCTCGACCTCGCGGAACGCGGTCAGCACGCTGCGCTGATAGGCGAAGGCCGCCTGATCGCGCCGCGCGGTCGCGCCGTCGTAATTGCCGCGCAACTGCCCGCCCCGGAACAGCGGCGCCAGCACGCTCGCCCCGATCGACCAGATGCCGACCGGATTGGGCAAGGCGCTCGACAACACCTCGCCGGTCGATCCGGTCAGGCGCAGCTGCGGCAGGAACTGCGCGCGCGCGGCGGCGAGCGACGCATCGCTCGCCGCCAGCGTCGCCTCGGCCTGCGCGATGTCGGGGCGGCGGCGCAGCAGGTCGCTGGGCAGCCCGGCCGGGATCGGCGGGGGCACCAGCGCCTCTAGCGCCCGCCCCCGCGCGATGGGACGCGGCGGCGTGCCGGTCAGCAGCGCCAGCGCATTCTCCTGCCGCCGCGCCAGCAGTTCCAGTTGCGGCAGCGTCTGGGTCACGGCGGCATATTCCGCCTCCGCCTGCCGCAGTTCGAGCTGCGAGGTATAGCCAACCTCCGCCCGCGACCGGGCGATGCGCAGCGCCTCGCCGCGCGACGCGATGGTGGCGCGCACCGTTTCGATCCGCGCATCGAGGCCGCGTAGCGTGATGTAGCCGCTGGCGGTGGCCGCCGCGACCGACAGCCGCGCGCTGTCGGCGGCGGCAGCGGCGGCATCGCCGGTCAGCCGCGCGGCATCGATTGTGTTGCCGACCCGCCCGAACAGGTCGACTTCATAGGCCGACTGGAACACCGGTTGCAGCGAGGTGCCGGTGCTGGCCGTGCCGAAGGCGTTGAGCGCACGCTGTTCGATCAGCCCGACCCCGGCGTCCAGCGTCGGGAACCGCGCGGCCCGCGCCACCCGCTCGGTCGCGCGCGCCTCGGCAACCCGTGCGGCCGCGACGGCAATGTCGGGATTGTTGGCGAGCGCCGCCGTCACCAGCCGGGTGAGTTCGGGATCGCCGAACGCCTCCCACCAGTTCGCGGCGATCGGCGCGCTACCGGGCAGGGTCGTGCGCCACGCGACCGGCGGCGTGACGTTCGCCGCGTCGGGACGGGGGCGCTTGGCCGGCGTACACGCGCCCAGCACCGCGACCGACAGAAGCAGGACGCGCTTCATCGTGCCGCTGGCGATACGCCACCGCGCGTATCGACCCGCGCCTCGACCGACATGCCGGGGCGCAGCCGCTGGAACAGCGGGTCGTTGCGGTCGATGGCGATCCGAACGGGAATACGCTGCGCCACCTTCACGAAATTGCCCGTCGCATTATCGGCGCGGATCACGGCGAATTCATTGGCGGCGGCGGGCGCGATGCGTTCGACCCGGCCATGCAGTTCGGCGCGGTCGAGCGCGTCGACCCGGATCGTGGCGGGCTGTCCCTGCGCCATCCGCGCGGTCTGTGCTTCCTTGAAATTGGCGGTGACCCACACGGTCGGCGGCACCAGGAACATCATCTGCGTGCCGGCCGTGACATATTGCCCCAGCCGCACCCCGACCTCGCCCAGCCGCCCATCCTGCGGCGCGCGGATGACGGTGTTGGCGAGGTCGATCTCGGCGAGGCGCACCGCGGCGCGCGCATTCTCGACCGCCGCGTTCAGCCCGCCGCGACCGACCGTCACCGTGCGGACCTGCTCCTGCGCGACGCTGCGCTGTGCCTGTGCCTGTGCCACGCCCGCTTCGGCGGCGCGCAAGGCCGCGAGCGTCTGGTCGCGTTCGCGCAGCGACACCGATCCTTCGCGGACCAGATCGTTGACCCGCGCCATGTCGCCCTGCGCCCGCGCCAGCTGCGCCCGCGCATTCTGCACCGCCGCCGCCTGTCCGCCCAGACTCGCCTCGCTCGACCGCTCGCTCTGCTGCGAATTGGCGAGGTTGGCCTGTTGCGCCGCCAGCTGGGCGCGGGCCTGTTCGACCCGCTGGCGATAGATGCGGTCGTCGACGCGGGCCAGCACCTGCCCGCCCTTCACGTCCTGAAAATCGCGGACCAGCACCTCGGTCACATAGCCGTTGACCTGCGGCGCGATGATCGTCGTCTGCCCCCGGACATAGGCATTGTCGGTCGCCTGGATCACACTGCCGAACGGCCAAAGCCCCCAGGCATAGAGCGCCAGCGCAACGCCGCCGAGCAACAGCGCGACGAAGCCGATCGTCGACTTCAGCCCACCGCGCGGCGGTGCCCAGCCCCGCGCGCGGGTCGGTTCCTGCGGCACCTCGACCGGATCGGCCAGCCGTTCTGCTTCGTCTCGGGAAAGTTGGGTATCGGTCATGACATCTGCTTCTGTCGCATCTGCTGCACGGCGGCGAGATCGCCGGCCAGCGGGTTCTCGCCCTTTAGGCGGTAGCGCAGCCACAGCGCGCCCAGCCACACCACCATCGCCGCCGACAGCATGGCGACGCCAAGGAACACATCGTTATAGGCGAGGATGTTCGCCTCGCGCGTCACCTGCTGCCCCAGCAGCCCCGCGCCCGACGCCTGTCGCAGCGCGGGGTCGCCCAGCACGCGGGCATAGGCGCCACCCAGTTGCTGGATCCGCTGCACCACCTGCGGGTCGGTGGCGGTCAGGCTCTGGGTCAGTTCGAAGGCGTGGTATTTCTCGCGCACGATCTGGAACGATCCCAGCAGCGCGGTGCCGGCGAGGCCGCCCATCGTCTGCGAAATGCTGAAGATCGCCGAAAAGCTGATGATATGGCTCGGCCCCCGCGCCAGTGCGCGAAAGATGCCGATCATCACCATCGGCCCCAGGAAATACAGCGCGGCAAAGGCGATGATCGCCTGGCTGAGATACAGGCTCGACGGCCGGGTCAGGTTGGTCGAATCCGAATCCATCCACGCGCCGATCCCGATCAGCGCGATGGCGATCACCACCGGCTTGTACAGGTCCTGCATGTTCAGCGTCTTCAGGCTGACCACGATCCCCGCGATCGACGCCAGCGTCATCACCAGGCTGAGCGTGACCAGCTGGTCGTTACCCATGCCGACCACCGTCAGCAGGCCGACGGTGCCGAACGTCTGTTCGGACAGCAGGATGCGCAGCGACGCGGCGACCACCGCGAACCGCACGATATTGCGCCCCAGCATCCAGCGCGTGTTGAGCAGCGGGTTGGCGCGGTTATGCTCGACCAGCAGCGCGCCGCCGATCAGCGGGATGGCGGCGGCCAGCGCATAGCCCAGCCACGGCGTCGACCACCACTGGATGCGCCCCTGCACCAGCACCGCGCACAGCAGGGCGACGCCGGGGGCCAGCAGCGCGAAGGTCAGGAAATCGATCCGCTCGAACGCCGGCGTCCGGTCCGACGGCGGCAGGCGCAGCAACGCGACCGAGGCGAGGCAGATCAGCGTCAGCCCCAGTTCGAACCAGAACAGCGCCTCGATCCGGCCATCGGCCAGCAGCAGCGGCGACAGCACCCGCGCCAGCGGCAGCGCCACCTGCGACGCGCCGAAGCCGATGATCATCCCCGACAATCGCGCGGCAGCGGGCAGCGACTGCATGATATAGAGGAAGCACAAGGTCGTCAGTGCACTGGCGGCGATACCCGACGCGCCGCGCACGATCAGCTGCACGCCATAGCTGTGTACGAAGACCTGCAGGATATTCAGGATCAAAAAACCGACCAGGAACACGCGGGTAAAGCGCTGCATCCCGAATTGCTGGCGAAACTTGATCAGCAGCATCGACATGCACACGCTGGTCATCGACGAAATCGCGGTCAGCCACCCGCCCTCGACCGGGGTCAGGCCCAGCGCACCCTGAATCTGCGGCAGGTTCGCGATCAGCAGGCCGTTGTTGAAGCCGCCGGTGACGCCCAACAGGATACCGATCGCGAAATAGCCGACCCGCCGCCCGAACGGATGGTCGGGCGTCGCGGGGGATCCGGGCAGGAACGGCCGCTCGTGCGGCTTGAATTCATACGCCGGGGCGATCGCCGTGGCTCCATATGGGGGTATTGGTGCAGCAATAACTTGTTACGGAACGGATCGTTCCGGGTGAGGAATGGATACGGTGATTTCGCGCACGCCACGACCACTGGCATCCCCGGTAACATCCGCTACCATCGCCCCCATGCGTACCCTGATCCTCGCCGCCGCGCTCCTCGCCTCCACCGCCACCGCCCAGACTCCGCTCGAAGCGCCCCTGCCCCCGGTCCGCCCATGGCATGGTGCCAGCGAGAAGCTGGTCGTGAAGCCCAACGACCCGTGGATCACCCCGGCGGAGGCGAGCGGCTTCGTCACCACCCCCGATTATGCCGCGACCCGCGCGTGGATCGACCGGCTGGTCGCCGCCTCCCCGCTGCTGTCGATCGAGACGTTCGGCAAAAGCCCGCAGGGCCGCGGCCTCTATGCCGTCCGCGCGCATAAGGGCACGACGCCAAAGCCGGTCGTGCTGGTGCAGGCCGGCATCCATTCGGGCGAGATCGAGGGCAAGGACGCCGGGCTGATGCTGCTGCGCGACATCGCGCTACGCGGCAAGGACCGGCTGCTCGACAAGGTCGATCTGGTGTTCGTGCCGATCTACAATGTCGACGGCCATGAACGCTCCAGCCCGTTCAACCGCCCGAACCAGCGGGGGCCCAAGGACATGGGCTGGCGCACCACCGCGCAGAACCTGAACCTCAACCGCGATTACCTGAAGGCCGACGCGCCGGAGACGCAGGCGATGATCGGCCTGATCCGCCGGGTCGATCCGGTGCTGTACCTCGACCTGCACGTCACCGACGGCATCGACCACCGCTACGACGTGACCTACGCCTTTTCCGGTTGGCGGGGCTATTATGCGCGCTCGGCAGCGATCGGGCGGTTCCTCGACACGCGGCTGCGCCCGGCGATGGATGCCGCGCTGAAGCGGGGCGGCCATATTCCGGGCTATTATGTCAGCACGCTCGACAATCGCGCGCCGGAAAAGGGCATGACGCAGGATGTCGACACCCCGCGCTTTTCGACCGGCTATGGCGACATCGCGCATATCCCGACCGTGCTGGTCGAGACGCATTCGCTCAAACCCTATCGCCAGCGGGTGCTGGGCACCTATGTCTTCGTCGAGGAATCGCTGCGCCTTGCCGGCGAGCGGGCCGCCGAACTGCGCACCGCAATCGACGCCGACCGCGCATCGCGCCCGACCAGCGTCGTCACGTCGTGGAAGCAAACGCCGGAGCCGATCTACAGCGTTGATTTCCTGGGGCTGGCGCACGACAGCTATCGCTCCCCCGCATCGGGCCGCGACGAACTGCGCTGGCTGTCCAGGCCGGTCACGTTCAGGATGCCGGTCTATGGCAGCAATCCCGACAAGACGGTGACGCTGCCCAAGGCATGGTGGGTGCCCGCCACCCTGCCCCATGTCATCGACCTGCTGAAACTGCACGGCATCCGCTTCGAAGCGATGGCCGCCCCCCGCACGCTCGACCTCGACATGGCGCGCGCGACGAACCCGAAGCTTGGGTCGGCCAATGAAGGCCATATCCCGCTGGACGCGACCATCGTCCATGAACGCCACCGCGAGACCATGCCCGCCGGATCGGTCCGCGTCCCCGCCGACCAGCCGCTGGGCCTGCTCGCCGCGTTCCTGCTCGAACCCGAGAGCGAGGACGGCGTGCTGGCGTGGAACATGGCGCCGGGAATGCTGCAACGGACGGAGTATATCGAAGGCTATGCGATCGCCCCGCTCGCCGACCGGATGTTGGCGAGCGATCCGAAGCTGAAGGCGGAATTCGATGCGAAGGTCGCCGCCGACCCGGTCTTCGCCGCCGATCCGACCGCGCGGCTGCAATGGTTCTATGCCCGCACGCCCTATTATGACGAACGGTATCTGCTGTACCCGGTCGGGCGCGAGGTGAATTGACCGGATGCCGGGTGCGATGGACATTCCGGCTGAATTGAACGAACGCTGCCCCCAGCTTTCGTCATCCCCGCGCAGGCGGGGATCCATAGACGCCAACGTCGCGGATCAATCCGAAACCGTTGCGCATATGGATTGCCGCCTTCGCGGGAATGACGATCCGGGCCGATCGGCCAAGACAAGAACGCGATGGAGAGCCTGACCCCATGACCGCCCCTTCGATCATCGTCGTCGAGGACGATCCCGCGCTGCGCACCCTGACCGCGCGCGCGTTGCAGGAAAACGGCTATCACGTCCGCACCTGTTCGGCCGCGCCCGAAATGTGGCTGGCGCTGGAACAGGGGCCGGTCGACCTGATCCTGCTCGACATCATGCTGCCCGGCACCAGCGGCATCGACCTGTGCCGCCAGATTCGCCAGAACAGCGCGGTGCCGATCATCTTCGTGTCGGCGAAGGGGAGCGAGGTCGATCGCGTCATCGGCCTCGAACTCGGCGCCGACGATTATCTGCCCAAGCCGTTCGGCACGCGCGAGCTGATCGCCCGCGTCCGCGCGGTCCTGCGCCGGGGTGAGCTGAACGCACAGGCCACGCAGCGCGAAGAGGGCATCTACAGCTTCGAAGGCTGGACCGCGAACGTGCCGCGCCGCGAGCTGACCTCGCCCACCGGTGCGCAGGTCGACCTGACCGGGGCCGAGTTCGACCTGCTGGTCGTGCTGCTCGACCATGCGCAGCGGGTGATCGCGCGCGAACGGCTGATCGAGCTGTCGCGCACCCGGCTAGGCGACAGTTCGGACCGCAGCATCGACGTGCTGATCAGCCGGTTGCGCCGCAAGCTGTCGACCGCCGGCGGCACCCCGCCGATCGTCACCGTGCGCGGCGTCGGCTATATGCTGAACGTGCCGGTCGAACGCCGTTGAAGCGGTTCCGGGCGCTGCCGGTCGGGCTGATCGGCCGGATCGTCGCGATCCTGCTGCTGACCATCGTCCTCGAATTCGGCGTGTCGGTGCTGTTGTACGAACGCGCCAGCCAGTTTTCGGTGCGCGACGACGAAGCCCGGCGCCTAGCCGAACACCTCGTCATCGCGACCCGCATCGTCGAGGAACGCCCGGTCGTCGAGCGCGCCGGCATGGCGACCGAACTGACCACCGAACGCTATGCCGTGCAGTGGCGCGCGACCGCGCCCGAACTTCCGGCAAGCGGCACCGAACTGCGCGAGATGGAGCAGCAGATCCTCGCATGGGAGCCGAGCCTCGCCCCCACCGGCCTGCACCTCACCCTGATCGGCCAGGGGCGACGATCGGTGGTCAGCGGCGCGTTGCAGTTGCAGGATGGCAGCTGGCTGTATTTCCGCACGCTCGAACCGCTGCGCGCCTTCGACCTGGCGATCGGACGCATCCTGCTGGCGCTGATCCCGGCGATCGCGCTGATGGTGGTCGGCGGGCTGCTGATCCGGCGTACGCTCCGACCCATGCGGCAGCTGGCCGATGCGGTCGATCGCTTCGGCCCCGGCGGTGGATCGACCCTGCCGACGATCGAGGAAGCGGGACCGGGCGAGGTCCGCCGCCTGGTCGTCGCCTTCAACGGGTTGCAGGCGCGCATCCACCGGCTGATCGACGAGCGCACCCGCGCGCTGGCCGCCGTCGGCCACGACCTGCGCACCCCGCTCGCCCGGCTGCGGCTGCGCACCGACGCCATTCCCGACCGCGACCTGCGCGACACGGTGCAGAACGACCTCGCCGAAATGGAGGCGATGGTGACCTCGCTCCTCGCCTTCCTGGGCGGGGAGAGCGAGCCGGAGCGCGCGGTGCTGGTCGACATCGCGGTGCTGTGCGCCAGCATCGTCGACGATGCCGCCGACCATGGCCATGACGCGACCTATGCCGGCCCCGACCATTTCGAACGCGCCGTCCGCCGCTCCAGCTTCCGCCGCGCCGTCACCAATCTGGTCGAAAACGCGATCCATTATGGCGGCAGCGTCACCCTGACCCTCGCCATAGAGGACGGCGCGACCGTGATCCGGATCGAGGATGACGGCCCCGGCATTCCCGACGAATCGCTCACCGACGTCCTCGAACCGTTCGTCCGGCTCGACACCGCGCGCAAGCGCGACACGGTCGGGTTCGGCCTTGGCCTGTCGATCGTGCAGCGCGCGGTGGAGGCGGAGGGGGGCCGGCTGGAGCTGCGCAACCGCGATGTCGGTGGGTTATGCGCCGCGATCCTGCTGCCGGCGCCTTTTGCGGAGCGGCAATAATTCGTTACACCCCCGCCGAACGCAGCAAGATTGCGTCGTCTATATCGTTTTCATGAACCGGTGGCCTCGCGCCGCCGCCACGATGTGGAGGGAAAACGATGAACGACGTGATCGGCCGGGTCTTTGGCTTTGAAAAGGATGTGTTCGGCAGCGACGCCGACTTGTATTCGAAGCTGGCGACCGATGGGCAAAGCCCCAAGGTCCTGATGATCTCCTGCTCGGATTCGCGCGTCGTTCCCGAACATATCCTGCAGGCGAAGCCGGGCGACGTGTTCGTCATCCGCAACGCCGGCAACATCGTCCCCCCCTTCACCCAGCAGAATGGCGGCACGACCTCCACGGTCGAATATGCCGTCGCCGTGCTGGGCGTCACCGACATCATCGTGTCGGGCCATTCGGGTTGCGGCGCGATGGGTGCGCTGATGAAGCCGGAAACGCTCGACGGCCTGCCCAGCGTGGCAGCGTGGCTGCGCCACAGCCATGCCGCCCATTCGGTGGTCGAAAACAGCTATCCCGATCTCGACGATGCCGCGGCGGTCCGTGCCGCCAGCCTAGAAAACGTCGTGGTCCAGATTTCGCACCTGCGCACCCATCCGGCGGTCGCGTCGCGCATCGCCAAGGGCGAGCTGACGCTGCACGGCTGGTTCGTCGACATCCATGCCGGGACCATCCTGGCACTGGACGGCGACACTGGCCGCTTCGCCCCGATCAATTCGGATCGCCCGCTGCCGGTGGCACTGCCCGCCGCCAAGCGCCTCGCGGCCGATTTCGTGACGGCGGAAGCCGCCGAATAACCAGTTCCTGCGGGTTGGCGGGGCGACTCTTCCCTCCCCCGTTCCGCCGGCCGTGGGTTCCGCGCCGGGCGTGCTTCCCCCAAAGCGCGTCCGGCGCACCCTGTTTCAAAGGCTATCGGCCCTATGTCGACGAAACCTTCGCTCATTGCCAATCTGCGGCAGGACCTTCCTGCCTCGATCGTGGTCGCGCTCGTCGCGCTGCCGCTGTGCCTCGGCGTCGCGCTCGCCTCGGGCGCGCCGCTCTTCTCCGGGCTGATCGCCGGGATCGTCGGCGGCATCGTCGTCGGGTCGCTCAGCAAGTCGCCGCTGTCGGTCAGCGGTCCCGCCGCCGGGCTGACCGTGATCGTGCTGGACGCGATCACCAAGCTGCCGAGCTTCGAAGCGTTCCTGCTCGCCGTGTTCCTGGCGGGCTGTATGCAGATCCTGCTGTCCTTCTCCCGTTCGGGCGTGCTGGGCGAATTCGTGCCCTCGTCGGTCATCACCGGCATGTTGGCGGCGATCGGCCTGATCCTGATCCTGAAGCAGGTGCCGCACGCCATCGGCTATGACGGCGATCCGGCGGGCGATTTCCGGTTCAGCCAGGGCGACGGGCTCAACACCTTCAACACCATCCTGTTCGTGCTGCGCGAGCAGGTCGTGTGGGGTGCCGCGATCATCGCCGCGATCAGCATCGCGTTCCTGTTCTGGTGGGACAAGAAGCGCCCGAAGGACGGCCCGCTGCGCTTCGTCCCCGGCCCGCTGGTCGTCGTGGTCGGCTCGATCGCGCTGAACGCGCTGTTCGGCGCCATCGCCCCGTCGATCCAGGTCAAGCCGAGCCATCTGGTCAGCGTGCCGATCGCAGATGGCCTGGGCGGGTTCGTGAAGCTGTTCAGCCTGCCCGACTTCGGCCAGATCGGTAACGCGACCGTGTGGACCGTCGCCGTCACCCTCGCCATCGTCGCCAGCCTCGAATCGCTGCTGTCGGTGAAGGCGGTCGACGAACTCGATCCCAAGCGCCGCGTGACGAACAAGAACCACGAACTGCTGGCGCAGGGCGGCGGCAACATCCTCTCCGGGCTGATCGGCGGCCTGCCGGTGACCTCGGTCATCGTGCGCTCGTCGGCCAATGTCGATGCCAATGCCGCGTCGAAGATGTCGACGATCCTGCACGGCACCTGGCTGCTGCTCAGCGTGCTGCTGGTCCCGACGCTGCTGAACCTGATCCCGCTGTCGGCGCTGGCCGCGGTGCTGATCCAGACCGGCTACAAGCTGACCAAGCCCGAATTGTTCACCAAGCGGTGGAAGCAGGGCATGACCCAGTTCGTGCCGTTCGTCGTCACCATCGCCGCGATCCTGTTCACCGATCTGCTCAAGGGCATCGTCGTCGGGCTGATCGTCGGGTTCGTGTTCGTCATCGCCCGCAATTTCCGCCCGGCGGTGACCTTCGTGCAGGACGGCGAAGGCCCCGGCGCCAGCTGCATGATCCGGGCGAAGCGCAACCTGTACTTCATCCACAAGGTCGAACTGACCAAGGAGCTGGAACAGGTGCCGGACGACTGCACCGTCGTGATCGACCTGTCGGCGACCAGCTATGTCGACCTCGACAATATCGACATCATCAACGGCTTCATCAAGAACGCGCAATATCGCGGGATCAACGTGCTGGTGCGCGGCGACATCGCCGACAAGACCGCGCCGCAGATCAAGGCTCCGCGCAAGGAGGTCGCCTACGCATGAGGGAATACAAGCACCTGCTCCTCGCCAACAAGGCATGGGCCGCCGAACGGCTGGAGGACAATCCCGACTATTTCGCGCGGCAGATCGTCGGCCAGCAGCCGGAATTCCTGTGGATCGGCTGTTCCGACAGCCGCGTCGCGCCGGACCAGCTGACCAATACCGAACCGGGCGGGATGTTCATCCACCGCAACATCGCCAACCTGATCCACCCCGGCGACCAGAACCTGATGTCGGTCGTGCAGTTCGCGGTCGAGGTGCTGAAGGTCGGCCACATCATCGTGTGCGGCCATTATGCCTGTGGCGGCATCCAGGCGGCGTTGCAGGGCGGGGTCGACGGCCATGTCCATGACTGGCTGGCGATCGCGCGCGACGTGGTCGCCAACCACCGCGACGAGCTGGACGCCCTGCCAGAGGATCAGCGCGCCAACCGGCTGGTGGAGCTGAACGTCCACGACCAGCTGGTCCAGCTCGCCCGCACCGACGTGGTGCAACGCGCCTTCGCCGCCGGCCAGCCGCTCGAACTCCATGGCTGGGTCTATGACCTGCGCGACGGGTTGCTCAAGCCGCTGATGGAGATCGACGCGACCACGCCGCTGGAGGATGTGACGAAGCCGGAGAAGGTGCTGGTCTGATCCAGCCGCCCTTACCCCCACAAACCCTTTACGTCACCCCAGCGCAGGCTGGGGTCTCCTGCGGATAGCACAGAACGCTTGCCCGGAGAGACCCCAGCCTTCGCTGGGGTGACGTGTTTTGGGAAGAGCGGAATAAGTCGCACCCCGTACCCCCGCGAAAGCGGGGGTCCAGAGCCACAAAAGCCGACGTCCATGACCCTGGATTCCCGCCTTCGCGGGAATACGCTGGAGGCGTCGCGGGAATTCTACCCCGCCATCGTCATCACCGACCCCGAATCCACCCGCAGATTCGCCCCGTTCACGAAACTCGCGGGCTTCGACACCAGGAACAGGATAGCCGCCGCGACCTCCTCCGCCGTGCCGCGCCGGCCCAGCGTCATGCCGGGGCGCTCTTCCTTCAGGAAGCTCTTGATCGCGCCATCGCGGTCGGTGCCCTGTTCCTCGGCACGCTTGTCCATCATCGCATCGGTCATCGGCGTTGCGATGAACGCGGGCGACACGCTGTTCACCAGCACCTTGTCGCAGCCATAGGCCTTGGACAGCCCCTTGGCCAAGTTCAGCACCCCGGCCTTCGACGCGCAATAGGCCAGTTCGTCGACATAGGGCTGCACCGCATCTTCGGAAGCGATCAGCACGATCCGGCCGCCGCCGCCCTTGCGCATCGCCGGGATCGCCTCGCGCGTCACCCGCACCGCGCCCATCAGGTTGATGTCGAGCGTCGACTGCCACCCGGCATCGTCAACGTCGAGGAAATCGCCGGTCGCCCCGGTCACGCCCGCCGCATGGACCAGGATCGTGGGATCGCCCAGTTTCCCGCGCACCTGCTCGAACAGCGCCTTGACGCTCGACAGGTCGGTCACATCGGCAGCAACCGCCACCACCTCGCCATGCTCGGCCAGTTCGGCGCGCACCTGTTCCAGCGGCTCCGCATCCTTGTCGCTGATCGCGACCCTGGCACCCTCCTGCAGCAACATCCGCGCCGTCTCGCGCCCGATACCGCTATCCGCGCCCGTCACCAGCGCCAGCGCGCCGCCCAGTCCGTAATCCATGTCGCTCTCCCATCAGGAAGTCGACCAAGCTATTGAGACGCCGCGTGGTTCCCTGCCCAATGGGGACGGTCCCCCATGACCGTTTCCGCTACAATTCCGCCCCGCCCAGCGTCGCGATCGCCTGGATCAGCGCCAGATGGCTCAACCCCTGCGGCAGATTGCCAAGATAGTCGCCGGTCTTCGGATCGATCATCTCGGGAAGGATGCCGACGCCATGCGCCAGCCCGTCCATCGCCGCCGCCATCGCCGCCTCGGCGCGATCCTGCTGCCCCAGCATCGCCCGCGCCTCGACCATCCAGAAGGTGCAGGCGAGGAAACATCCCTCCTCCCGCTCCATGCCGGTATAGCGATAGTGGAACGCGCCCGCGCCCAGTTCGCGGTCGATCGCGTCGAGCGTCCGCGCCAGCCGGTCCTGCCCATCGAAGCGAAACCGCACCGCCAGCGCCAGCGACGCATCCAGCCCCTCGGCACCCGGATAGCAGAGATACGCCCCGCGCCCCTCGTCCCAGCAATGCTCGCCGATCCAGTCCATGATCCGGTCGCGCTCGCGCGCCCAGCGGTCGCGGCAGGTCGTCGGGATCTGCCCGGCATCGGCCAGTTCGACCGCGCGTTGCAGCGCCTGCCAGCAGCTGATCTTGGACATGGTGTAATGCTGCACCTCCTCCAGTTCCCAGATGCCGGCATCCTTTTGTCGCCAGCGATCGGCGCACAGGTCGGCGAGATGCGACAGCGTCGCCGCACTCTGGCCGTCGAGGATATTGCCGCACGCCACGAACCGCTCGGCGGTTTCGAAGATGTCGCCATAGATGCCGTGCTGGTGCTGGTCGGTCGCCTGGTTGCCGGTCACCACCGGTGTCGACCCGCGATAGCCCGGAATGTCGATCTCCCGCACCTCGGGCACCGGATCGCCGCCCAGCGTGTAACAGACCTTCGGCACCCCCTGCCCCAGCCGCTTCAGCAGCCAGGTGAACCCGGCCTTCGCCTCGGCATGGGCACCGATCCGCAGGAACGCCTTGATCGTGTAGCCGGCGTCGCGGATCCACGCATAGCGATAGTCCCAGTTCTTCGGTCCGCCGATCTTCTCGGGCAGCGAGGTCGTGGCGGCGGCGACGATCGCCCCAGTCGGCGAATAGAGCAGCAGCTTCAGCGCCAGCGCACTGCGGATCGCCAAGGCCCGCCGCGCGCCATCGCAATGCAGCTGTCCCGACCAGTCGAGCCGTTGGGTCCAGTCACGCCACTCGCGGTCGGACAGGTCGATCCGCGCGTCGATCGCTTCGATCGTCGGCACCACCAGCGGCTCGTCGGCACCGGCAACGATGGCGATCGTCGCCCGATCGCCTTGTGCCACAGCGATGCGCCCGTCGATGCCGTCGTCGCCTTGGCGATCGATCACGACCTGCTCGCTGCACCGGACCAGCCCCAGCACCGCGCCGACATGGAACACGTCGTGCCCGCCAGCCCGCGCGAAATAGGGGCTGACCGTATCCGCCCGCCGCCCGAACCGCAGCGTCAAGGCAAAGGCGACCTGCCCGTCCAGCCCCTCCACCCGCCGTGCCAGTTCGGCCCAGGGCAACCGCCCCGCCGTGCCGCTGTTCAAGCTCTCGGTCAGCTTCGCCCGGCCGGTCGCGGTGGTGAAGATCGTCTCCAGCACGTTGCTGTCGTCGCGATAGCGCTGCTCGCTGGTAAACGGCTCGACCGGGGTGATCGCGAAATAGCCGCCCAGCGTCCCGTCGAGCAGCCGGTCGAACAGCGCGGGTGAATCCATGTTAGGCACGCACCACCAGTCGATCGACCCGTCCGCCCCCGACAGCACTACCGCCCGCCCGTCGCCCAGCGCGCCATAGCGGGCAAGCGGCAGATACCCCTCGCCATCGCGGAGCAGGGCGGGATCGGCGGGGGCGTGGGTGGCGCGGAACAACATGCCGCCGATAACCCATGATAACCGTCAAATGTCCGAAACGGCGGGAGATTGTCGCGGCGGCGTGCGTTGGCGCTCCATTCCATCCCCCACGGAGAATTGCTTCCATGAGCATCGCGTCCGCCTTCGGGCTAGGCAAGAAGGTCCGCTACGCCGTCGTCGGCGCGGGCGACATTACCCAGCGGTCGATGCTGCCGGGCATCAAGCATACCGGCAATTCGAAGCTGGTCGCGATCGTCACCGGCGACGCGGACAAGGCAGCGGCGCTGGCCGAAATGTACGGCGTCGACGCGACCTACGACTATGACCAGTTCCACGAGCTGCTGGCGTCGGGCACGATCGACGCGATCTATCTCGGCACGCCCAATTGGCGCCATGCCGAGTTCGCGATCCCCGCGCTGGCGGCCGGCATCCATGTGCTGTGCGAAAAGCCGCTGGAAATCTCGGTCGAACAGGGGCGCGCGATCGCAGCGGCACAGGCGGCATCGTCGGCCAAGCTGATGACCGCCTATCGCCTGCATTTCGAACCCGGCACGCTGGCGGCGATCGACACGGTGCGCGACGGGAAACTGGGCGACCTCGTGACCTTTTCGGCGACGTTCAGCCAGTCGCTCGACCCCGACAACCACCGCGCCAAGCACGGCATCGTCGCGGGGCCGCTGTTCGACATGGGGCCGTACCCGATCAACGCCATCCGCTATCTGTTCGGCGAGGAGCCGGTCGCGGTGGAATCGGCGGTGGCGACCCGACAGGCGGGCGCGGGCTTCGGCGACCTCGACGATACCTATGCCGTCGTGCTGCGGATGCCGGGTGACAAGCTGGCGAGCTTCACGGTCAGCTATTATGCCGGCAATATCGATCACCTGACCATCGCCGGGAGCAAGGGCAGCATCCATATCGACCCCGCCTTCGGCTATGGCGACACCCAGCATCAGACGATCACGATCGGCACCGACAAGCGGGAGGAAAAGTTCAAGCCGACCGACCAGTTCGGTGGCGAGATGAAGTATTTCTCCGACTGTATCCTGAACGGCGACGATCCCGAACCCGATGCGGAGGAAGGCATTGCCGACCTGCGCGTGATCGAGGGGATCATGGAAGCGCTGAAGACCGGCCGCCGCGTCGACCTGCCCCCCTTCGAACGCCGCCGCCGGATCAATACCGCGACGCAGAAGCAGACACTGTCGCCGATCACCCCGCCGGAAACGGTGAAGGCGAAGACGCCCAGCGGGGAGTAAGCGGTCCGGCAATGGGGGTGCGGGACCGTCCCGCACCCCCACCCGTCATCCTCGCCTTCGCGGGAATGACGCACGGGGCGGTTGCTACCACGCCACCCCGATCTTCCCGAAATGGTCGCCGCCCTCCTGAAACCGGAACGCATCGTCCAGCTCCTCCAGTCCGAACCGCCGATCCACCACCGGCCGTATTCCCGTAGCGTCCAGCGCCCGTACGAAGTCCTGCTGCTCGCGCCGGCTGCCGACGATTAGCCCCTGCAACCGCGCCTGCTTCGCCATCAGCGCTGCCGTCGGCACCTCGCCGCCCATGCCGGTCAGTACGCCGATCAGTGAGATGTGCCCGCCGACCCGCACCGCCGCGATCGACTGCGCCAATGTCGCCGGCCCGCCGACCTCGACCACATGGTCGACACCCCGCCCCCCGGCCCAGTTCGCGACCGTCGTGCCCCAGTCGCTGTCCTGTGCGTAGTTGACGGTGAAGTCCGCGCCCAACGCCCTGGCCCGCGCCAGCTTGTCGTCGCTGGACGAGGTGATGGCGACCATCGCCCCCATCGCCTTGGCGATCTGCAACGCCCAGATCGATACGCCGCCGGTGCCGAGCAGCAGCACCCGGTCGCCCGCCTTCAATCCGCCATCGACCACCAGCGCCCGCCATGCGGTCAGCCCGGCGGTGGTGATCGTCGCCGCCTCCACCGCGTCCCAGCCCTTGGGCGCCAGCGTGAAGGCGGTGGCCGGCAGCACGACCGTTCCTTGCGCAAACCCGTCGATCCCGTCGCCCGGCGTCCGGCGGAAATCGCCGATGGTCGGCCCGCCATCCTGCCAGTCGGGGAAGAAGCACGACACCACGCTATCGCCGACCGCGAAGTCGGTCACGCCCTCGCCGACCGCCTCGACGATACCGGCGCCATCGGCCATCGGCACCCGGCCATCCTCGGCCGGCGACTTGCCGCTCGCGACGATATAGTCGTGGAAGTTCAGTGAACTGCCGTGCAGCGCGACGCGGATTTCGCCCGCCCCCGGCTGCCCCGGATCGGCTCGTTCGACGACCTCCAGCCGGTCCAGCCCGCCGGGCGCGCGTACGATCACCGCCTTCATGCGTCGTCTCCGGCGTCGGTCACCGCCTGCGTCATGCCGTTCGGCGACAGGATTTCAATCCAATAGCCATCGGGATCGGTGATGAACGCAATGTCCTTCATTCGCCCTTCGTCGGGCCGCTTGCGGAAGGTCACGCCCAGTTCCTCGAACCGCGCGCACGCCGCGGTGACGTCCGGCACGCTGATGCCGATATGCCCGAACCCACGCGGATCGTCGTTGCCGCTGTGATAGCCCGCGAAATCGGGATCGTCCTCGGTCCCCCAGTTATGCGTCAGCTCCAGCGTCGTCTCGCGCGTGAACACGAACCGCGCCCGCTCCTTCGGGTCGCTCGGCACGCTTTCGCCATCGCGCAGGAAGCCGAGGAAATAGAGCGAGAACGCCGCCTCCTCGAAATCCAGCTTCTGCAACAACGTCATGCCCAGCACGTCCTGATAGAACGCCAGGCTGGCACTGGGGTCGCGCACGCGCAGCATCGTCTGGTTCAGGGTAAAGCCTTCGGTGCCGGTCGGTCGGGTCATCGCAATTTCCTTGAAAGGTGTCGCCGCCGCAAACGCACGGGAAGCGATTTCGCCGCCTGGAACCCCGACGCTTATGGTTGACGCCGATCGTATCCCGCGCAACGATCAGCGTCATGCATTCGTCCGAAAGGCCCGCCCGCTTGTCCGCTGCCCCCCGCCTCGCGCTGATCGCGCTGCTGCTCGGCACCGCGCCCGCCCTCGCCGATCCGATCCGCCAGACCAAGGGCGACTGGCAGGACAAGTTCCGCCAGCTGGAGGGCGAGGATTGGCCGACCCCGACCGATTATCGCAACGCTTCGGGGGCGCCGGGCTATCGCTACTGGCAGCAAAAGGTCGATTACGACGTCAAGGTGTCGCTGAACGAGACGACCAAGGTCGTGACCGGCACGGAAACGATCCGCTATCGCAACAACTCGCCCGACGCGCTGCCCTATCTCTGGCTGCTGCTCGACCAGAATCATTACAAGCGCAACTCGATCGTCTCGCTCAGCGCGACCGTGCCCGATTCCAAATCGATCAGCATTTCCGAAATCCGTCGCCTCGAAAAGCTGAAGGACTGGGAAGGCGGCTTCACCATTTCGGCGGTGCGCGGCCCCGATGGCCAACCGCTCGGACACCGCGTCACCGACACGCTGCTGCGCATCGAACTGCCGCAACCGGTCGCGGGCAATGGCGGCGAGGTCACGCTGTCGATCGACTGGTCGTTCCCGATGGCCGAACAAAAGGTCGTCGACGGCCGCTCCGGCTATGAATGCTTTACGGGCAAGGGCGAGGACGGCAACTGCATCTTCGAAGGGGCGCAGTGGTTCCCGCGCCTCGCCGTCTATTCGGACTATGAGGGCTGGCATAACAAGGCGTTCCTCGATGCCGGCGAATTCACGCTGGAGTTCGGTGATTACAAGGTCGCGCTGACCGTGCCGTCCGACCATATCGTCTCGGCCACCGGCGTCCTCCAGAACCCCGACCAGGTCCTGACCGCCACCCAGCGCCAGCGGCTGGAACAGGCGAAGTCCGCCACCACGCCGATGTACATCGTCACCCCCGACGAAGCGCTCGCCGCCGAACGCGGCCGCGCGTCGGGCACCAGGACCTGGACCTTCGCCGCGCAGAATGTCCGCGACTTCGGCTGGGCATCGTCGCGCAAGTTCGCGTGGGACGCGATGAACGTGCGGCAGGAGTACGCCGCCAACCCCAATGTCATGGCAATGTCCTTCTATCCGAAGGAAGCGCGCCCGCTCTGGGACGCCTATTCGACCAAGGCGATCGCCCACACCATCGACGTGTACGGCAAGTTCGCCTTCCCCTACCCCTATCCGGTCGCGCAATCGGTCAATGGCCCCGTCGGCGGCATGGAATATCCGATGATCACCTTCAACGGGCCGCGCCCGGTGAAGGACGCCAAGACCGGCCAGCTGACCTATACCGAACGTGCCAAGACCGGCCTGATCGGCGTGGTGATCCACGAGGTCGGCCATGACTGGTTCCCGATGATCGTCAACAGCGACGAACGCCAATGGACGTGGATGGACGAAGGGCTGAACACCTTCCTCCAGTTCCAGGCCGAAAAGCTGTGGGACAAGGACTTCCCCTCGCGCCGGGGCGAGCCGAAGGACATTGCCGAGTATATGCTCTCCGACAATCAGGTCCCCCTGATGACCCAGTCGGATTCGGTCCTGCAATTCGGCGCCAACGGATACGGCAAGCCCGCCACCGCGCTCACCATCCTGCGGGAGACGGTGCTCGGCCGCGAGCTGTTCGACCGCGCCTTCCGCGAATATGCCACCCGCTGGCGCTTCAAGCGGCCGACGCCCTACGACTTCTTCCGCACGTTGGAGGAAAGCTCGGGCGTCGATCTCGACTGGTTCTGGCGCGGCTGGTTCTATTCGACCGACCATGTCGACATCGCATTGGACAAGGTGGTCGAGGGCCGCATCGCCGGCGGCGATCTGGAGGCGAACGCCCGCGAACGCCGCGCACTGGCCGATGCGGAGAACACCTCGCTGACCGTGAAGGGCAATGCGGGGCAGAAGACGGTGACCGAACGCGATCCGTCGACCCGCGACTTCTACGACCGGCAGGACCGCTTCGCCGTCAGCCCGCAACAGCGCCGCGACCTCGCCGAAAAGCTCGACAAGCTGACGCCGGAGGAACGCGCCGCGTTCCAGGTGAAGGACAAATTCTACCGCTTCTCGTTCCGCAACATCGGCGGGCTCGTCATGCCGATCCCGCTGAAGCTGACCTTCAGCGACAACACGACCGAGATCGTCCGCATCCCCGCCGAGGTGTGGCGCTACAATCCGAAGGCGGTGACGTGGCAATATGTCACGGCCAAGACGATCACCGGCGCGGAGGTCGATCCGCTGCTGGAAATCGCCGATGCCGACCGGTCGAACAATGTCTATCGTGGGAGCATCCGCCCGGTGGTGCTGGAGATCGAGGACATCGAGGATCTGGAAAACCGCATGAAGGACTTCGACGTGCAGGTGAAACCCGGCTCGCTCCAGACCTATCCCGCGCCGGTGTCGAAGTGAGGGCGCCGCTCGCCCTCCTCGCGGCGGTCGCGGTGATCGCCCCGGCACAGGCGCATCGCGGGCATGATTCGCTGGCGGTCGTAACGCTCGCCGATGGCAAGGTCACCGTGTCGCACCGGTTCGAGGCGCACGACATCGAACCCGCTTTGTCCAAGATCGCGCCGGACGCGCAGGTCAGCCTCGACGACCCGAAGGCGGTCGCCGCGCTGCAAGCCTATGTGCTCAGCCACTTCGCGCTGACCATCGATGGCAAGCCGGTGCCGCTGACCCATGTCACGACCGACCTCACCCATTCGCAGGTCCGCATCGATTATGTGGGGAAGGCCCCGCGCAAGCCGAAAACGGTCGCGGTCCGCTCGACCGTGCTGACCGACGTGTACCGCGCGCAGGTCAACCAGGTGAATGTCCGCCAGGGCAATGTGGTCAAGTCGCTGACCCTGCGCGGTGGCACGGGGGGTAGCGTGAAGCTGTAGGACGGGACCCGGAAAGGCTGCCCCCTTCCCCCATCACCACAAACGTCACCCCAGCGCAGGCTGGGGTCTCAAGCGGCAGACAGACCGAACCTCACCGGGAGACCCCAGCCTGCGCTGGGGTGACGTGTGTGTGTAGGGAGAGAAGGGCCAGAACGCTTCCCCAACCGTCTGTCGGATCAGGGCAACCCCGCCGCGAACATCACCCGCCCGCGTACCCCGGCGAAGGCCGGGGCCCAGTTGGGGGACGCCGGTAACAGGCAGCCAGGACGTACCAACTGGACCCCGGCCTCCGCCGGGGTACGGCACGATCGAAAATCCGAACGGACAAAACCGACGTCACCTACCCCCCACACCCCGCCCGCAACGCCGCCACCCGCGCCGCACTCAACACCCCGCGGTGCACACCGCACGGCCGCCCGTCGCCACCGATCGCGACACTGAACGGCAACCCGGCCGTCCCGCCGAACAACTCCGCCCGCATCGCCGCCATCGCCGCCGCATCCGGCACCCAGCGTTCCGCCACCGGTACGCCCGCCATCATCGCCGCCGTCGCCCGTCCACGATCGATCGGCACCACCAGCACCCGCCACGGCACCGCCGCCTCGCGCAGCCGGGGCAGCGCGGCGATCTCGCCATGACAAGGGGCACACCACGATGCGACGAACAACAGGATCGTGCGCGCGGGATAGGCGGTCGGGGTCGCCCCCGCCGACCCCGCCGCCAGCAACAGCGCCGCCACCCAGCCGCCAAAGCCCGCCCAACGCTTCATCGCATCCCCCATCGACGCTGTAACAATGCCGTGCTTTGTTCGCGACAAACAGGGGGAAACATGCTCGATCCGATTCTGCACGGCCTGATGGCTCTGGTTCAGGCTACCGCGCCCGCACCGCAAGCTCCCACCGCCAAGCCATTGACCCTGCAGGCACAGTTCGATGCCGCCAACGCCGCCTATTCCGCGAAGAACTGCGTCGAGGCGCTGAAGCTGTACGACGCGCTCGAACGGCGTACCGCGGCCAGCAAGAACCCGTTGCTGACCGGTGCGATCGCGGTGCGCAGCGGCATCTGCCGCGTCCGCACCGGCGACAGTGCAGGCGGTGCCGCCGCGATCCGCCGCGGCCTGCCGGCGCTCAGTGCGAAGCCCGACGATTTCGCCGTCGACCTCGGTACCGCGCATCGGGCGCTGGGCGACGTCGCCTATGACGCGTTCGACTACGATACGGCCGCCACCGCGTACAAGGCCGCGCTCGACATGGCCAAGGGCGTCGACCGGGTGATCCCGCTGCTGGCGCTGGCCCGCACCCTGTCGTTCGATGGCGACGGCCGCGCCCTCGCCTATGCCGAGGAAGCGCGCAAGCTGACCCAGGCCGAACCGAATATCGACAAGGCGACGGTCGCGGCGGTGCAGACCCGCTATGCCCGCGTGCTGCTGAACGCCGGGCGCACCGCCGACGCCTACACCGTGCTGAAGGATTCGCTGAGGAAGCAGGGTGGCCTCGACCAGCGGGTCAACCTGTCCGAAATCGCGACCCGTGCCGACCTGGCGCAGGCGGCGCTGCTGACCGGCGACCGCGAACAGGCGCGCACCTATCTCGCCTATACCGGTGCCGGTCGCCTCGAAAAGGCGCCCTTTGCCGGCGCGCGGGACATGGAACTGCCGCCCTGCGGTGCCGCCACCGGCCTGAAGCCGACCGATGTCGCGGTCGTCGAATTCTCGCTGGGCGACGACGGCATCGTCCGGGGCGTCGCGCCGATCTACACCACCGGCAATCGCGCCGTCGCGCTGGCCTTTGCGCGTGCGGTCAGCGACTGGTCGTGGCAACCGTCCGACGCCACCGCGATCCCCGCCTTCTGGCGGCAATCGGCGCGGGTCGAGCTGCGCTGCTCGACCGCCGCCGAGCGCCCGTCGATCACCCAGCCGCTGGACGATGCGTTCGATGCGTGGCTGGTATCGAAGGGATCGCGCGCGCCGGACTGGGCCGACCTCCCCGCCGCCCGCGCGCTGCCGCTGGCGCAGGCGGAGGTGCAACGCGCCCGCGCCACCGGTGACCGCTTCGCCGAACTGCGCGCGCTCGGCTGGCTGTTCGATTCGCGACTGGTCAATGCCGAGGACTCGCGCCCGCTGATCGCCGAGGCGCAGTCGCTGGCGCAAGCCACCAACGCGCCCGTCGCGGTCACCACCCGCTTCCGCCTCAGCGACGCCTATGTCGCGGCAAAGCAATATTCGCAGGTGGTCGACGGCTACCGCGCGATCCTGCGCCGGCCGGAGGTAGCCGCCGATCCGCTATCGGCGGCAACGGTGCGGATGATGCTCGCCAACAGCTCGAACGAGGTGCGCGGCACCGAGCGGGCGCTGCTGATCGACGCGGTACTCGCCTCGCCGCTGCCCGATACCCATCCGCTGAAGGTCGCTGCGCTGCTCAACCGCGCCGACATGGCGGCGCAGGGCGGCGACACTGCCGCCGCGCAGGCCGCGTTCAGCCGCACCGGGCTCAGCAGCGACCAATGCGCGCTGATCGCCCCGACTCCGGTCGTCGCCAAATCGGGCGCGACCAGCAGCCGCTATCCGACCGAAGCCTTGCAGATGGGCTTTGAAGGCTGGGCCAAAGTCGAATTCGACATCGCCGCCGACGGCCACACGCTGACCCCGCGCACCGTCGCCGCCTATCCCCCGTTCGTGTTCGGCGATGCCGCGCAGAAGATGGTAACCGCCACCCGCTTCCGCAGCAGTTACCGCCCCGACAACAACACCGCCTGCACCGGCAATACCCAGCGCTTCATGTTCCAGTTGCCGCGCTGATCGGCAGCGTCACGGTGGCGACCAGCCCGCCGCCGTCCGCCTCGCCAAGCTCCAGCCGCCCGCCATAGAGCGTCGCCAGATCGCACACGATCGCTAGGCCAAAGCCATGCCCGTCGCCGCGCTCGTCCAGCCGCACGCCGGGATCTGTCGCCCGCGCCCGGTCGGCGGCGGGGATGCCGGGGCCGTCATCGGTGACCGACAGGCGGACCATCGCCCCCTCCCGCACCCCCACGACCCGCACGGCGGACCGGGCATGGCGCGCGGCATTGTCGATCAGGTTGCCGGCCAGCTCGTCCAGATCCGCCGCATCGACCGCCACCGTCACATCGGCAATGTCGGCCGCGACCGTCACGCCCCCGCCCCGGTGCAGCGCCCGCACCACCCCGACCAGCGCCTCGACTGCCGGGTTCAGCGCCGTCGCCGCCCGCCGGTCGACCACCCCGCCCCGCGCCCGCGACAAATGATGGCGGATCGTCGCGTCGATCCGCGCCACCTGCGCCCGCCGGGGATCGTCGCCCAGATCGAGCGCCAGCGTCGCCACCGGCGTCTTCAGCGCATGGGCCAAATTCGCCGCCGACGCCCGCGCACTGGCCAGCGCCGCATCGTTATCGCTCAACAGCGCGTTCAGTTCGACCGCCAGCGGCCGCAGCTCGTCGGGCTGGTCCTCCGGCACCTCGCCCGCCGCCCCGGCGCGCACCGCCGCCACCCGTTCGCGCAAGGTCCTAAGCGGCCTAAGCCCCAGCCGCAGCTGCACCAATGTCGCCACCGCCAGCACCAGTGCGACGATCGCCAGCGTCGCCAGCAGCGGCAGCATCGCCCCGCGCAACGGCTGTTCGATCTCGCGACGCGGCACCGCCACCGCCACGCGCACCGGCCCGGCGCTGGACGGTATCTCCGCCATCACGCCATGGACGCGCGTCGCATCGGGCAGCGTCAGGTCGAACGGCTCGCCACCCGGCATGGCGGGGCCGGGGGCGGGACCGGGCACCGGCCCCGGACGTGGACCGCGCAGGGGGGCGCCCGGCGGCCCCGGTGGCGCGGCGATCCTCGGCAATCCGCCCGCGATCGCCCCGCCCGGCGCATCGATCCGCCACACCGCATCGGCCCCGACCGCCGCCGCCACCCCGGCACGGTTCAGCAGCGCGCGATCGATCGTCCCGTCCTCCCGCACCACCGCGCGCAACAGCCCGACCCGATCGGCCAGCCGCGCGTCGATGTTGCGCGTGACGAAATGCTCCAGCACCCCGCCGATCGCGACTCCCGCCACCGGCAGCGCGACCAGCGTCGTCGCGACCGACAGCGCCAGCATCCGGCCATGGATCGACCGGGGCAACCTCATGGCTGACCCGCCGTCAGCCGGTATCCGCGCCCGCGCACCGTTTCGATCAGCGACGCGCCGATCTTCTTGCGCAGCCGCCCGATAATGACTTCCAGGCTGTTGGAATCGACATCGGCATCGCCCTCATAGACCCGCTCCATCAGGTCCAGCCGCTCGATCACCGCCTCCTTCGCCAGCATCAGCGCCGCCAACACCCGATGTTCCAGCGCGGTCAGCTTGATCGGCAGCCCGTCCAGTTCGAACACCCCGGTCTGCGTCTCATACGCCAGCGGCCCGCACGCGATCCGCGTCGCGCCATGCCCGGCCGATCGCCGCACCAGCGCGCGCAGTCGCATCATCAACTCCTCGACCCGGAACGGCTTGGTCAGGAAGTCGTCCGCCCCGGCCTTGAACCCGGCCACCTTGTCCGACCACCCGTCGCGCGCGGTCAGCACCAGCACCGGCAGGTCGCGCCCGCCCTCGCGCCACGCCTTCAGCACCGCCGTCCCCTCGCGATCGGGCAGGCCCAGGTCCAGCACCGCCACGTCATAGCGCTCGGTCTCGCCCAGATGCTGCGCGTCGATCCCGCTCGGCACCAGATCGACCGCGCACTGCTCCGCCCGCAGCGTCCGCGCGATGGCGGGGCCCAGATCGGGATCGTCCTCGACAAGCAATATGCGCATGGCCCCTCCGCTATCCTCCCCGCTTAAACCGAAACTGAACCGTCGGGTTCAGCGTGGAGAGGGAACGAATCGCTAGAACGGCTTCATCGAACAACCAAGGAGTGAAGCACATGGCGAAATTTTCCCTCGGCAGCACCGGTAAGCTGGGCCTCGGCGTGGCGATCGGCCTCGCCATCGGCGCGGCGGGCGGGGCCAGCGCCGTATCGCTGACCCGGCCCGGCGTCGAAATGGCCCCGACGATCGCGACCCCGGTCGCCCGCCTCGCCAGCAGCAGCGGCGTGGTGACGGTCAAGGGCCGCGTCGCCGAAGTCTATGGCGACCGCTTCGTCGTACAGGACGGCAGCGGCAAGGCGATGGTCGACGGCGCCCGCGACGCGAACGTGACCAAGGGTGCCCCGGTACAGGTGCAGGGCCGCTATGACGATGGACAGCTGCGCGCGTCCTATGTCGTCGATGCGGCCGGAAAGGTCACGCCGGTCGGCCCGCCGCCGCCACGCCCCGGTCGCGGCCCCGGTGGTCCGGGCGGTCCCGAAGCGCGTGGCCCCGGCGGTCCCGGCGGTCCCGGCGGTCCGGGTTGCGCCCCCGGTGCGATGCCCCCGCCGCCGCCCGCCGACGGCGCAGCCCCGCCGCCGCCCCCGGCCAACGGCCAGCTCCCGCCGCCCCCGCCGGTCGGCGCGAACGGCGCGGTGCCGGCCGCCCCGGTCGGAGCCCCGCCGGTAGCCAATGCGCCCACGCCGGCACCGGCGCGGGCAACCCGCTAACCCCAAGAGTGTCACCGTACCCCGGCGAAGGCCGGGGTACGGCCCGGTGCTTGGCAAACGCAACACCTGCCCCTTGCCCTACCCCCGCGCAGGCGGGGGTCCAGGGCCAAAGCCGCACCGGCATCGTCTGCTACCCTGGAACCCCGCCTACGCGGGGATACGCGTAACGCGCGGTCCGCCCGCCTTGCCCACCGTCCCGGCGTTGGGGACACACTTGCATCACCCCACCGAACGCAACCCCCAAGACAAACCGAACCAACCCGTGTAGGGCGTCCCGCCGCTGCCCGGAGCCCTCCCCCATGTCCCTCGGCCTAGATTTCGGCACCACCAATTCCGTCCTCGCCCGCGCCGATGCCGATGGCGCGACCCTCGTGGCGCTCGACGGGCCGGACGGTGCCGATGCAGTGTTCCGCTCGGCGCTGTGCTTCTGGCAGGACGATGTCCCCGGCGGCATCGCGGTGGAGGCAGGGCCGTGGGCGATCGACGAATATCTGCAATTCCCCGAAGGCTGCCGCTTCCTGCAATCGTTCAAGTCGGTCGCCGCCAGCCCCAGCTTCGACACCGCCCCGATCTTCACCAAACGCTATCGCTTCGAAGACCTCGGCCGCGCGTTCCTCGATCGGCTGGCCGCCCGCGCGCACGGTGTGCTGAACGGCGCCAGGCGGATCGTCGTCGGCCGCCCGATCACCTATGCTGGCCACCGCCCCGACGAGGCGCTCGCCCGCCAGCGCTACGACGCGATGTTCGCCGCGCTGGGTGCCGAAGTCGCCTATGTCTACGAACCCCTCGGCGCCGCATTCAGCCACGCCGCGACGCTGACCGAAGCGGCCACCATCCTCGTCGCCGATTTCGGCGGCGGCACCAGCGATTTCTCGGTCGTTCGCCTCGAAGCGCCCGGCAGTGAACGCCGCGCCCGGCCGCTGGGCCATGCCGGTATCGGAATCGCCGGCGACCAGTTCGACCGCCGCATCCTCGACAAGCTGGTCCTGCCGCTGCTCGGCAAGGGCGGCACCTATCGCTCGTTCGACAAGGTGCTGGAGATCCCGGCGGGCCATTTCACCGACTTCACCGACTGGTCGCGCCTCGCCCTGATGCGCAATCGCAAGACGATGGCCGAACTCGACAAGCTCCGCCGCGCCGCTACCGATCCGACCGCGATCGAACGGATGATCGCGGTGATCGAGGGCGAACAGGGCTATCCGCTTTACGACGCGGTCGGTCAGGTAAAGCGCGCGCTGTCGCGCGGCGACGAAGCGACCTTCGCCTTCGAAGGGGGCGGCATCGCGATCGAGGCGCAGGTGACGCGCGACCAGTTCGAACAATGGATCGCCGACGACCTCGCCCGGATCATGGCGACCGTCGACCGCGCGCTGGCGGTGGCGGGGCTGGAGCCGAATGCGATCGACCGCGTGTTCCTGACCGGCGGCACCTCGCTCACCCCCGCCATCCGCCGCGCCTTTGCCGACCGGTTCGGGCAGGACCGGCTGGCGTCGGGTAACGAGCTGACCTCGGTCGCCCACGGCCTCGCGCTGATCGGGCAGCAGGACGATGTCGCGGCCTGGGCGGCGTAAGCTTTCCTACACGGCGGCGGGATGCCATCGTCGGCGTCGCTCTTTGAACCGTCCGTCTCTTGACCGCCTGCCACGATCGTCGCCCCAGCGAAAGCTGGGGCCTTAACCGGCTCCTGCTGCGTGCTATCATCAGGAGATTCCAGCCTTCGCTGGGATGACGCCTATGGCAATAAAATTCATCCCCCGCCGCGCAAACCGCGCGCGAGTGTGAACTTAGTGAACTTTGGCCCCGCGTTTCACCGTCCGGCCCGCACCATCAGTGCCCGCGTAACCCCGTTGGTCCACCCGAACCCGTCCTGCAGCGGATATTCCCCGCCGCCGCCGGGCTTCACCGCCTCGACATCATATTTCTCGACCAGCTTGCCCGACGCGGCATATTCCCGCTCAACACTCGCCAGGAACCGGCTGGCGATCTTGTCGGCCAGCGCGCGGTTGCCGCTGCGGTCCAGCCCGTCGACCGCGATCCATTGCAGCGGCGCCCAGCCGTTCGGCTTGTCCCATTGCTGCCCGGTGTCGACCGTCGTCGTGCGCAAGCCGCCCGGTGCCAGCAACTGCCGCTCGATCGTGTCCGCCACCCGCGCCGCGCGCGGTCCGGTGGCCAGCCCGACGAACAACGGATAGGCGGTCGCCGCCGTCACCCCGCCCCGCAGCACCCGCCGCTTGACGTCGTAATCGCCATAACGCCCCTCGGCCTCGCTCCACAGCCACCGGTCGATCGCCGCGCCGCGCTTCGCCGCCCTGTCGGCAAAGTCGCGCGCCATCGCGGCGTCGCCCGCCTTCGCCGCCCCCTCGGCAATCGCCCGCTCCATGCCCCACAACAGGCTGTTGAGGTCGGCGGGCAGGATATTGGTCGTATCGATCGTCGCCAGCGTCCGCCCGTCGCCCAGCCAGCGCGACGAATAATCCCAGCCGCTCTCCGCCCCGGCGCGCAGGTCGCGATAGGTATCGCGCGCCGGTCGCCCGGCGGCATTGGCGGTCTCGACATCCTCGCGCCACGATTCATCGCGTGGACTGGTCCGCGCATCCCAATAATGCTGCAACACCGCCCCGTCGGGTAGCGTCGCCGACCGCTCGGCCGAGGTGAAGAACGCATGTTCCAGCTTCAGCGCCGCCAGCCGCCGCGCCGCGACCTTGGGATCGCGGTTCTGCGACAGGCCCATCATCAGGTACAGGAACGGCGGCTGCGACCGGCTGAGATAATAGGTCCGCGTGCCGTTGGGCACATGGCCGTATCGCTCGACCAGATCGACGAACCCGTCCAGCATCGATTCGACCAGGTCCTGCCGCCGATCGGCGACCAACCCCAGCATCGTGAAATAGCTGTCCCAATAATATAGCTCGCGAAACCGCCCGCCCGGCACGACGAACCGGTCCTTGACCGCCAGCGCGCTCGATCCCCGCTCAGGCGTCACCGGATCGCGCGTCAGGTGTGGCCACAGCGCCGCGATATGCCGCTCGATCGGCAGGCGCGGACCATGGTCGGATTCGGGCACCGGCAACAGCCCCGGCACGTCGAAATTGGCCAGCACGAACGCCTTCAGCGCCGCATCGTCGAGCGGCCGCTTGCGGAAATCGGCCAGAATCTCGGCATCCGGCCGCCTGGGCACCGCGTCGACGAACGTCTTTCCATCGGGAAAGATACGCCGCATCTGCACCGCTTCGAACAACGGCCCGAACCGGTCGGCGGGCGTCGGCACCGCCGCCGCCGGCGTGGACGCGACCGTCGCGACCGGCCGCGATCCCTCCGCCATCGTGCATCCCGTCAACAGGACCGGCATCAGCCAGCGACAGCTTCGAACGACGGACATGGCACCCCCGGATAGTTGCGATACCGGTTCAATCCGCAACCGCCGGGGGGAGTTCCTTGGCTTTAGAGGCGGTGCCGGCCCGCTTCAAACGCAGCCGTCAGGCCACCGTCTGCTCGATCACGCCGAAGATCGGATGATGCCGGTCGTCCTCGGCCCAGATGCGCACCGTGTCGCCGCTCTGCAGGAACGGCGTCTCCGCCTTGCCGCCACGGATCGTCTCGACCGTGCGAATTTCGGCTAGGCAGGAATAGCCGACGCCGCCATCCGCCACCGGCTTGCCCGGACCGCCATCGGCATCGCGGTTCGACACCGTGCCCGACCCGATGATCGTGCCCGCGCCCAGCGCGCGCGTCTTGGCGGCATGGGCGATCAGCGTGCCGAAATCGAACGTCATGTCCTCGCCCGCCTGCGCCCGGCCGAAGGCCACGCCGTTCAGGTCGACGCACATCCGCCGGTGCAGCTTGCCGTCCTGCCACCAGCCGCCCAGCGCATCGGGCGTGACGAAGACGGGGGAAAAGGCCGATGCCGGCTTCGACTGGAAGAAGCCGAACCCCTTGGCCAGTTCGCCGGGGATCAGCCCACGCAGCGACACGTCGTTGGTCAGCCCGACCAGCCGCACCGCCGCCAGCGCCTCCTCGCGCGAGGCGCCCTGCGCGACGTCGCCGGTCACCACCACCACCTCGGCCTCGAAGTCGCAGCCCCATGCCGCATCGCCCAGCGGGATCGGATCGCGAGGGGACAGGAACCCGTCCGATCCCCCCTGATACATCAGCGGGTCGTGCCAGAAGCTGTCGGGCATCTCCGCCCCGCGCGCCTGCCGCACCAGCGCGACATGGTTCACATAGGCCGACCCGTCCGCCCATTGATAGGCGCGCGGCAACGGCGACGCGGCGTCGCGCTCGTGAAAGCGCTCCTTGGGGATCACGTCATGGTCGATGTCGGTGGCCAGGTTACGCAGGTCGCCTTCGACCCGGTCCCAATCGTCCAGCGCCGCCTGCAGCGTCGGCACGATTCCGCTGGCGTCGGCATACCATGCCAGATCGGAGGACACGACGACCAACCGGCCATCGCGACCGTGCTTGAGGCTGGCAAGTTTCATGGATGCGCTCTCCTGTCGGTATCGTTGGCCCTCGGTTTTGCGCGGTTGCACCGGCGATGTCGAGTGGGCGCGCGGCCATATGGTTTGTTAACCCGCAGGGCCGAAGCCTGTGCGTCCCTGATCGCGAGGACACACCGATGCTGAGCTATGACACGCTGGTCGCCGAACATATCGCGATCGAGACGACCGCCGCCGACCTGCTGCTCCACGCCGGCCAGCGACCGCTCGACACGGCCGCCATCGCCACCACCCGCTGGACGCTCAGCCGCACGTTGCTGGCCCATCTGGCGAAGGAGGATTTGCTGCTGTATCCGATGCTTCGGCGCAGCCCGGTGGTGGCGGTGGCGGACCTCGCCCGGCGATCGGCCGAGGAGGTCGGCGGGCTGTCCGACGGGTTCAAGGCGTATATGCGCCGCTGGTCCGGCGAAGCCATCGCCCGCGACCCCGACGGCTTCGAACGCGATACGCGAACGCTCGTCGCCGCGCTGCGCGACCGTGTCCGGCACGAGGAATCGCAACTCTATCGTCATATTCCGGGCGCCGCGACCGCGCCCAAGGTGGACGGACGCGCGCGAGCAGCCTAGTGCAGCGCGGAAACGCGCATTGCATGAGGGTATCAGGACGTGGCGAACGTAGCGGTGATCGGCGCCCAATGGGGTGACGAGGGCAAGGGCAAGATCGTCGACTGGCTGGCGGAACGCGCCGACATGGTCGTCCGGTTTCAGGGCGGGCACAATGCCGGCCACACGCTGGTCGTCGGCGGCACCACCTACAAGCTGTCGCTGCTCCCCTCGGGCATCGTGCGCGGCACGCCGTCGATCGTCGGCAACGGCGTCGTCCTCGACCCCTGGGCGCTCAAGGCCGAAGTCGAACGCCTGCGCGAACAGGGCGTGTCGGTCACCCCGGACACGCTGATGATCGCCGAGACCTGCTCGTTGATCCTCCCCTTCCACCGCGACCTCGACGGCCTGCGCGAGGACGCCAGTGGCGCCGGCAAGATCGGCACCACCCGCCGCGGTATCGGCCCGGCGTACGAGGACAAGGTCGGGCGTCGTGCGCTGCGCGTCTGCGACCTCGCCCATCTCGACGATCTGGGGCCGCAGCTCGACCGCCTGACCGCGCATCACGACGCACTGCGCGCCGGCTTCAACGAACCCGCCATCGACCGCGAACAGCTGATCGCCGAGCTGCGCGCGATCGCCGATTTCGTCCTCCCCTATGCCCAGCCGGTCTGGCGCGTGCTGGCGCAGGCCAAGGCCAAGGGGCAGCGCATCCTGTTCGAAGGGGCGCAGGGCGTGCTGCTCGACATCGACCACGGCACCTATCCGTTCGTCACCTCGTCCAACACCATCGCCGGCACGGCGGCGGGCGGGTCGGGCATGGGTCCGGGCGCGGTCGGCTTCGTGCTGGGCATCGCCAAGGCGTACACCACCCGCGTCGGCTCCGGCCCGTTCCCGACCGAGCTGGAGAATGAGACCGGCGAGCGCCTCGGCGTGCGCGGCCATGAATTCGGCACCGTGACGGGGCGCAAGCGCCGCTGCGGCTGGTTCGACAGCGTGCTGGTGCGGCAGGCAGCGGCGGTCGGCGGCATCACCGGCATTGCCCTCACCAAAATCGACGTGCTGGACGGGTTCGAGGAAATCGCGATCTGCACCGGCTATCGCCTCGGCGATCAGGTGCTGGACTATTTCCCCGCCCATGCCGCCGATCAGGCTGGCGTCGAGCCGATCTACGAAACCATGCCCGGCTGGTCGGAATCGACCGCCGGCGCACGCAGCTGGGCCGAACTGCCGGCACAGGCGATCAAATATATCCGCCGCATCGAGGAACTGATCCAGTGTCCGGTGACGCTGGTCTCGACCAGCCCGGAACGCGACGACACGATCCTGGTCCGCGATCCGTTCGCGGATTGATCGGGTAGCGACCGCTTACCCTCCCCCCGTTCGGTTCGAGCAGCTTCGAGCGAAGTCGAGAAGCGTCCGTCGAGAACACCCCGTTCGGGGCAACCCCTTCTCGACTACGGTTCTCGACAGGTTCGAACCTGCGCTCGAAGCAAACGGGATGGGTTAGCCAAGGCACAGGACAGCAAAAGGCCCGCCCGGATCACTCCGGGCGGGCCTTTTTCGCCTCACCGCTTATCGCGGCGTACCGGCGGTCGGTGGGGTCGTCGGCGTGTCGCCCGTGGTGGTGGGCGGCGTGGTGTCGTCGATGGTCGTATCCGCCTTCGTCTCGCCCGGACGGGTCGGATCGTTCGGCTGCACCGGCGCCGTGGTGGTCGGGCCGGTCGTCTGCGGCGATGGCTGGGTCGGCCGCATCGGATCGGGCGTGCCTTGGGTCGTCGTCGGCTGCGTCGTGGTCGGCTGCGTCGGGGCCGGCGACACCTGCGCGACGGCCGCGGTCGAACCGCACAGGATCAGCAGGCTCGTGAACATGGTCTTGCGCATCGAAAGTCTCCTTGCATCAAGCAAGGGTTTCAATGCGTTGCCGGGGGAATGGGTCCGGGGTTCCCTGCGGTTCATCCCGCGACAGGATCGGAACACGGACAGACCGTGGCAAGGTGACGGCCAGCGGTTTGCCTTGCTCCCGCTACCCGACCCGTCATTCCAGCGAAGGCCGGGGCGTCCTCCGCTATGATCCGAAACGCCCGACCAACAGGAAACTCCACCCAACCGGGAGGACGCCCACGGGAGAATGAAAGCCCTATCCCACCTGTCCGCGATGGCGCAGCTTCTGGTCGGCCAGCACCAGCGCGACCATCGCTTCGACCACCGGCACCCCGCGAATGCCGACGCATGGGTCATGCCGCCCCTTGGTCGCGATCGTCGTCGCCTGTCCGTCCGGCCCGATCGTCTCGACCGGCGTCAGGATCGAACTGGTCGGCTTGAACGCCACGCGCAGCGTCACCGGCTGCCCGGTCGAAATGCCGCCCGCGATCCCGCCCGCATGGTTGGCCAGGAACTCGGGTGCACCCGCGCCCGGCCGCATCGGGTCGGCATTCTGTTCGCCCGACAGCGCAGCCGCCGCAAAGCCGTCGCCGATCTCCACGCCCTTGACCGCGTTGATCGACATCGCGGCACTCGCCAACTCGGCATCCAGCTTGGCATAGAGCGGCGCGCCCCAGCCCGCCGGCACGCCCTCTGCACGGCACGCCACGACCGCGCCCAGCGACGATCCCGCCTTGCGCGCGCCATCGATCAGCGCCTCCCACCGCGCCGCCGCCGCCGCATCGGGGCAGAAGAACGGGTTGCGCCCGATCTCCGCCACGTCGAACGCCGCCGGGTCGATCGCATCGCCGCCGATCGATTCGACCCAGGCGGTGATCGTCACCTCCGGGATCACCAGCCGCGCCACCGCCCCGGCCGCGACCCGCGCCGCCGTCTCGCGCGCCGACGACCGCCCACCGCCGCGATAGTCGCGAAAGCCGTATTTCGCGTCATAAGCATAGTCGGCATGGCCGGGACGGTAAGCCTTGGCGACCTCCGAATAATCCTTCGATCGCTGGTCGACATTCTCGATCATCAGGCTGATCGGCGTGCCGGTCGTGCGCCCGTCGAACACCCCCGACAGGATGCGCACCGCGTCCGGCTCGCGCCGCTGCGTGGTGAAGCGGCTGGTCCCCGGCCGCCGCGCGTCGAGATACGGCTGGATGTCGGCCTCGCTCAGCGTCAGCCCCGGCGGACACCCGTCGACCACCGCGCCCAGTGCCGGTCCATGGCTCTCGCCCCAGGTCGTGAAGCGGAACAGATGCCCGAAACTATTGTGGCTCATGCGTCCTCCCCCAAAGCCGCAAAGGCGCCGGCATGGATCGCCGCGCCGGGTGTGTGGACGCACGGTCCGTCGTTCAGGCGGATGCCCATAAAATGCTCGCCGGCATAGGGGCTGTCGAACCCGCGCGCCGTCGCCGCCTCGAACCCGAAGCGGCCGTAATAATCCGGATCGCCCAGCACGAAGCCCAGCTCTACGCGAGCACTGCGCAGATGGGCGATCGCGGCGGCGACCAGCGCCTCGCCCACGCCCTGCCGCCGCGCGTCTCGCGCCACCGCCAGCGGCGCAAGGGCGACGGCGGCAATCTCGCGCGTATCGGCGGTCACCTGCATCCGGCTGGCCGCGATCATGCCGACCACTTCGTCGGCATCCTCGGCGACCAAGACCAGCACGAGGTCGCCATCGATCGCCAGCTGCTGCACCAGCCGCGCCTCTTCGTCGCGCGGAAAACAGGCGCGCAGCAGGCTATCCACCGCCGGCGCGTCCGCACCGGTCGCCGCCCGGATGACGCTCATGGACTTACGACAGCGCGATGTCGGGCGCGTCCTCGGCCTTCATGCCGATGACGTTGTAGCCGGCATCGACATGGTGGATTTCACCGGTGACGCCGCTCGACAGGTCGCTGAGCAGGTACAGCCCCGCCCCGCCGACATCGTCGATCGTGACGTTGCGGCGCAGCGGCGAGTTCAGCTCGTTCCACTTCAGGATGTAGCGGAAATCGCCGATGCCGCTGGCGGCCAGCGTCTTGATCGGCCCCGCCGAAATCGCGTTCACCCGGATATTCTCCGGCCCCATGTCCATCGCCAGATACTTGACCGACATGTCCAGCGCCGCCTTCGCCACGCCCATCACGTTGTAATGCGGCACGACCTTTTCCGACCCGTAATAGGTCAGCGTCAGCAGCGACCCGCCATTCGGCATCAACGCCCGCGCGCGCTTGGCGACCGCCGTGAACGAATAGACGCTGATGTTCATCGTCATCAGGAAATTGTCGAGGCTGGTGTCGTAATAATGGCCGCGCAGCTCGTTCTTGTCCGAAAAGCCGATGGCGTGGACCACGAAATCGATCGTCGGCCAGCGCGCGGCGATGGTGTCGAACGCGGTGTCCAGCGCACCCATGTCGGACACGTCGCACTCGATCAGGAAGTCGGCGCCCAGCTCGGTCGCCAGCGGCCGCACGCGACGCTCCAGCGCCTCGCCCTGATAGGTGAAGGCCAGCTCGGCCCCCTGCGCGGCAAGCTGCTTGGCGATGCCCCAGGCCAGCGACCGATCGTTGGCGAGGCCCATGATGACCCCCCGCTTGCCCTGCATCAAACCGTTCACGCGACTGTCCCTTTTTCGTCTTTCGTTTCGCCCTCTAGCGCAGGGTCGGGTGTTTCCGCCAGCGCCGCGTTCAATTCGCCGCCGATCACCACGCCCAGGCCGACGATGTAGAAGAAGAACAGCGCGATCATCACGCCGGCCAGGCTGCCATAGGTCCGGTCATATCCCCCCAGCGCATCGATCGCGAGCGGCAGGAGCTGGGTCGTGCCGATCCACACGCTGGCCGTCGCCACCGCGCCCGGCCATTTCGGGCAGTTGGAATTGCGGTATTTCTTGGGGCTGAGCGAATAGAACAGCGTGTAGAGCGCGACGAACAGCGCCAGCGCCGGGAACAGCTTCGCGATCGACAGATAGGCGGCATAGGGCTGCAGGAACGGCAACAGGCGATAGATGACCTGCTCCACGCCGACCAGCACGACCTGAAGGCTGAACGCCAGCATCAGCATCACCACCGACCCGACGATCAGCCCGATCGACCCCAGCCGATATTCCCAGAACGGCCGCGAAAACGGGATGCCGTACGCCTGGCGCAGGATCGACCGCACCGTCTCGATAAAGCCGGTCGTCGTCCACAATCCCACCAGCGCGCCCAGCCACAACAGCGACCCCGACCGCGCCTGCAACACGTCGAGGATCGGTTGTTGCAGCACGACCGCCACGTCGCGCGGCACGGTGTCGAGGAACGCCATCACCGCATGGATGCTGTCGCCGCTGCGCCCCACCGCCCGCGCGATCGCCGCCGCGACGATGAAGAACGGGAACAGCGTCAGCAGCGAGAGATAGGCGAGGTTCCCGGCATGGGTGAACCCGTCGTTGAACGTGCCGATCGCGACCCGCTTCATCACTTCGATCGCGCGGACGGACGGACGCAGGCGCGACAACGCCGGGCGCCCTTCGCGGTGCCGGGCCTCGGGACTGGTCGGGGGCGGCAGCTCGGTCATTCGGTTCGTTTCGGACAGTTTCGCAGCCGGATCAAACGCCCAGCTTCGCCCGCGGGTCCGTGTCCGCCCCGCTCCAACCCGCAACGAACGCCGCCAGTTCGGCATCATCGGCCGGAATGTCGACCATCAGCGTGACGAGCTGGTCGCCGCGCGTGCCGTCTTTCCGGTGGAATCCCCGGCCTTTAAGCCTGAGCGTCTTGCCCGAGGTCGCGCCCTTGGGGACGCTCAGCATCACCGCCCCCTCGACCGTCGGCACGCGCACCTTTCCGCCCAGCACCGCTTCGGCGAGGTTGATCGGCAGGTCGATGCGGACATCGTCGCCATCGCGGGTATAGAAACGGTGCGGCTGCACCTCGACCGTGACGATCGCGTCGCCCGCGCCGCCGGGGCCGACATCGCCCTTGCCGGTCAGGCGCATCTGCGTGCCGGTGTCGACGCCGGCGGGCAGTTTCAGGTCGATCGTCTTGCCATCGGCCAATGTGATGCGCTGCGGGCTGAGCTTCGCCGCATCCTCGAACGGCACCTGCAGGCGATAGGCGACATTGCCGCCCTTGGGCTGCGGACGGCGACCGAACCCGCTGGCGAATCCGCCACCGCCACCGCTGCCGCGCCCGCCGAACAGCCCTTCGAAAATATCCGAAAAATCGCCGCCCTGCCCTTCGGGACCCATGTCGAACCCGCCGCGTCCGCCGGGACCGGGGCGAAAGCCACCGCCGCCACCGCCTGCGCCGAAGCCGAACGGCGATGCCGGATTGCCGTCGCCATCGATCTCGCCCCTGTCGAACCGCGCGCGCTTGTCCTTGTCGGTCAGCAGGTCATAGGCTTGCGTGACCTTGGTAAAGCGGTCGGACGCGGCCTTATTGTCCTTGTTGCGGTCGGGGTGCAGTTCCTTGGCGAGCTTGCGATACGCCTTCTTGATGTCTGCTTCGGTCGCGCCGCGCGCGACGCCAAGGGTTGCATAGGGATCAGCCATGCCTCGGTAGCTAGGGCGCGCGGTCGGTGTCGGCAATGGGTTACGCCAACGAAACGGAAGCAAAACGAACGGCGGTTCAACGACGGTTCACGGCGGACACGGCACCGGATGGCATCGCCTGCGTTGGCAGCGCAATCGCCTAAGGGAGAATCCGCCATGATCCATGCCCCGCTGTCGCACCGACTTTCCCGGCGCCGCATTCTCGGCGCCGCCGCCCTGGTCCTGCCCGTCGCCGTCCTCGGCGGCTGCGCCACCCCGCTTGGCAGCTATAGCGTGGAGGAAGGCGTCCGCCGCCTGCTCACCTTGTCCAGCCAGCGGGCGTTCGAGCGGCTGATCCGTCCGGGCGGCTTCTATGACGATCAGCTCACCCGCCTGACCCTGCCCGACACCGGCGGACAGAATAACGTGCTGGCGGCGGTGCTGCGCACCAATGCGGTGCGCGGGCGGATTGCGATGGCGCTGAACGACATCGCGGTCGATGCCGCCGACCGCGCCACACCGGTCGTGCTCGATTCGATCCGCGGGCTGACGCTGGCCGATGCCGTCGCGGTGCTGCGCGGCGGTCCGACCGCCGCCACCGACCTGCTGGCGCAGTCGGCACGCGGCGCGGTGATCGAGGCGATGTTCCCCGAATTTTCGAGCGGCCTGCGATCGGACGCGACCGAAATCCTGTCGGCGATCGTCACCGCGCAGACCGGCATCGACTATACCGCCATCGCCCGCAGCGCCGCCGACCAGGCGGGGAACGCGATCTTCCGGGCGATCGGGCGCGAAGAGGCGGCGATCCGCGCCGATCCGCGTCGCACCGGCGATCCGGTGCTGACGGCGCTGCTGCTCGGCACGGGCCGCTGACACGGGCGGGCTTGGCAAGGGGGCCGGTCGGGCGGATAAGCTGCCCATGCCGACCCCCGCCCCGCCCGAACCCGAACTCGATGTCGCGATCATCGGTGCCGGCATCTCCGGCATCGACGCCGCATGGCATCTGCAACAACGCTGCCCCGACCGGACCTATGCGATCTTCGAGGCGCGCGATGCGATCGGCGGAACCTGGGACCTGTTCCGCTATCCCGGCGTCCGCTCCGATTCCGACATGCACACGCTGGGATTCCCCTTCCGCCCATGGCGCGGGGACAAGGCGATCGCGGACGGCGGCGACATCCGCGACTATATCGAGGATAGCGCGCGCGCCTTCGGCATCGACCGCCATATCCGCTTCCGCCATCGCATCGTCGCCGCCGACTGGTCGTCCGACACCGCGCGCTGGACGCTGACCTGCGACGTCGACGGCAATGTGTCGACCATCACCTGCCGGTTCCTGTTCATGGGCTGCGGCTATTACGACTATGCCGGCGGCCATGCCCCGGAGTTCGAAGGTCAGGCCGACTTTGCCGGGCGGATCGTCCATCCGCAGCAATGGCCCCAGGACCTGAACGTCTCCGGCAGGCGCGTGGCGGTGATCGGCAGCGGCGCGACGGCGGTGACCTTGGTCCCCGCCCTCGCCGCACGCGGCGCGCAGGTGACGATGGTTCAGCGCTCGCCCAGCCACATCGTGTCGCAACCATCGCGCGATCGCGTGGCCCATTGGCTCTATCGCCTCCTCCCCGAACCGATCGCCGGGCGGCTTGCCCGGTGGAAGAGTGCGGGGCTGGGCCTCGCCGCCTACACCTTCGCCCGCACATGGCCGCGCCGGATGGAGGCGCTGATCCTGAAGGGCGTCCGTGCCGAGCTACCCGACATGGCGGAGGTCGATCGCCACTTCACCCCGCGCTACGACCCGTGGGACCAGCGGCTGTGCCTGGTGCCCGATGCCGATCTGTTCGCCGCGCTCCGCGACGGATCGGCGACCATCGCGACCGACACCATCCGCCGCTTCACGCCCGAAGGCATCGAACTGGGATCGGGCGCACGGGTCGATGCCGACATCATCGTCACCGCGACCGGGCTGAAGCTGCACCTGCTGGGCGGTATCCGGCTGACCATCGACGGCAATCGCTTCGTTCCCGCCGATCACCTGATCTATCGCGGCATGATGGCGTCGGGCGTGCCCAACCTCGTGCTGGCGCTCGGCTATACCAACGCGTCGTGGACGCTGAAGATCGACTTGGTGGCGCGCCGCATGTGCCGGATGCTGAACCATATGCGGCGGCACGGCTACAACATCTGCACCCCCGCCCCGCCCGGCCCGGAGGTCGAGCGGCGCCCGCTGCTCGATTTCAGCTCGGGCTATGTCACCCGTGCCGCGTCGACCTCGCCGGCACAGGGGTCGCGCGCGCCATGGCGGCTGCGGCAGAACTATTTTCTCGACTATGCGACGCTGCGCTTCGGGACGCTGGGCGACGGCGTCCTGCGGTTCGCCCGGCGTGGCCGCGCGTCAGTGGACGGCTGACACCCCGGCATCCGCCCCATCGTTCAGCACGACGCGATTGCGACCGCCCCGCTTCGCCCGGTACAGCGCCAGATCGGCCCGGTGGAGCAGTTCGGCCGGCGACGTCTCGCCGGTCGCCATGGCGATCCCGCCGCTGACCGTCACCCAAACCTCCACCCCGTTCGCCACGACCGGCGACGCCGCGACCGCCGCCCGCACCCGTTCGGTCGTCGCCAGCGCCTCCTGCGCCGACACGTCGGCGAACAGGATCGCGATCTCCTCACCGCCATAGCGCGCCACCGAATCGATCGCACGCACCGCCCCCGCGATCCGGCCCGCGACCGCCTCGATCACCAGGTCGCCGACCAGATGCCCGTGCGCATCGTTGATCCGCTTGAACAGGTCGATGTCGAGCATCGCGACGACATAGGTGCCACCGCTCCGCCACGCCGCCTCGCGCGCGGTGTCGAGCATCGCGATCATCGTGCGCCGGTTGGCAAGGCCGGTCAGCGGGTCGGTACTGGCCAGCAGTTCCAGCCGGGCATTGGCCGCGCGCAGTTCCTGCGTCCGCTGGCCGACGATCGTCTCCAGCGTGCGCGTCCGGCGGCGCAGCACGACCGTCCGCAACTGCACGATACCGATAATCGCCAGCACCGCGAGCGCCAGCAACGCCAGGCGTACCGCCCACCATTCATGCCACGCCCGCGCGACGATCAGGTCGAGCCGGGTCGTGACCACGCGGGGATGCACGCCCGGAATCTGCGCCTGCAGTTCGAGGACATAGGTGCCGCCGGGCAGGTTGGTATAGATCGCGGTCGCCGGGCTGGCGGGCGGGATTTCCACCCAGTCCTGATCGAACCCGCGCAGCCGATAGCGATAGCGTATCTCCGCCGGCGCGGCATAATCGCTCAGCGCAAAGGCGATGCGGATGCCGCGCCCGTCGGACCGGATCGCCTGGTCCCCGGTGCGTGAATCATAGGCGACGACCCGGCCATTCTCCTCGATCTCGCTGGGGGCCAGCGCCGGCACGGACACGGGATGCACCGCCAGCATCCGGTCGGGCCGCAGCACCAGCAACCCGCCGGTGCCGCCGAACAACAGGTCGCCGGCCCGCGTGATCGCGGTCACCCGCTGGCTGAACGAATCGGACGCCAGCCCGTCGCGGCGACTGACCGTCAGGACCCGTTCCTGGCGCGGATCGATCACCGACACGCCGGTGGCGCCCGTTGCCCAGATGCGCCCGGCGTGGTCGACCTGCACCGCCGCGACATTGTCGTTGGCCAGGCCTCGCGCCTCGTTGATCGCGTGGAAGCGCCACCCTTGCCCCGACCGCTGGCCGCGCGCGACCCCGCCATAGGTGCCGACCCACAGCGTATCGCCCAGCGGCAGGATCGATCCGGTATAGTTTTGCGGCAGGCTGTCCGGATCGGCCGGGTCGTTGCGATAGGTGACGAAGCGGCCGGTTGCCGGATCGAACCGGTTGATCCCGCGCGGCGTCGCCAGCCACACGCTGCCACCCGGCGCCGCCACGATATTGATGACTTCGTTGTTGGCGAGCGACGAATCATTGCCCGGAACATGGCGATAGCGCTGCATCCGCCGGGTCCGCTCGTCCCACACGAACAGCCCCTTGTAGGTCCCGATCAGCAACCGCCGGTCGAGGCGCAGCATCGAGATGACCGGCAGGTCGCCCAGCGCGGGCAGCGACAGCGGCCGTTCGACCAGCGTGTCCGGATCGATCCGCACGATGCCGCGCCCGCCGGCCAGGATCGTGCCGTCGGCATCCTCGACGAACGCCTTGATGTCCTGCCCGGCATGGGTGCCGCTCAGCCGCAGGTGCCGCACCACGCCGTCCGCGTGGTCGATCCGGTCGATCAGGCCGTTGCTCATCCCGACCCAGATCCGGTCGCGCCGGTCGACCATCAGCCCGCGCACGTTGCGATCGGCCAGCGAATGGTGCGGATCGGGCATCGCGTTGCCGATGGTGAAGATCCCCTCCAGCCAGGGGTCGGTGTGCGATGCGCCGACTTCGGTCGCGGCCCATAGCCGGCCGGTGCGGTCGATCTTCAGGTCGCGCACGGTATCGCCGGCCAGCGAACCGGGATTGGCCTGGATGTTGCGCAGCGACCGTACCGCGAACGCGCCCTGCGTCGCGATGCGCAATACCCCCACGCCATCGGTCCCGGCCCAGATGATGCCGTTGCGGCCGATCGCAAAGGCGCGGATCGTGCGATGCGCGACCTGCGGCGCGCTGCCCGACAGCGCCGCCGGCTGGACGAAGCGCCCGTCCCGCAGCTGCACGAAGATGCCGTGCGACCCGGTGCCGACCCACAATCGCCCCGCCCGATCGCGAGCGATCGACCATACGTCGCCGATGGCGGGCGTCGCGACCGCCACGAAGTGCCGGGCGCCCCGATGGCGGACGAACAATCCGTTGTCGCCCCCGGCATAAAGCGTGCCGTCCGCGTCGCGAAACACCGCGAACGCACCATCGGCCAGGACGCTGCCGTCTCCGGCGACGGGTTCGATCCGGTCGCGCCGCGCATCGAACCGGAACACGCCCCGGTCCGACGCGACAAAGGCGCCGCCCTGTCCGTCGGCCGCGATCGCCATGATCCGCGTTCCCGCCCCCACGCCGCCCGCACCGGCCAGCGATACGAAGCGGTTGGACGTGGCATCATAGCGCACCAACCCGCCGACATTGGTGCCGACCAGCACCCCGCCATGCGCGAGCGGCAGGAGCGAGCGGATATAATTGTCGGGCAGGCCATTGCCCTGTCCATTGGCTTGGCGAAAGATCTTCAGCCGCTGTCCGTCATAGCGCGCCAGCCCGCCGCGGGTGCCGATCCACATCAACCCGTCGCTGCTCTGCACGATCGCGGTGGTGGTGGCGTGGGGCAGCCCGTCGCCGCTATCCAGCGTCTGGAAATAGGGCGTGCGCCATCCGGCCCACGCATCGTCCGGCGAAGCGGCGGAAGCAGTGCCCGGAAGCATTCCCGCCATCAGCAGGATCAAGAGGACAAGACATCGCATCGTCATTTCACGCGACAACTTGCCGGAACTTGGTTTAATCCGACTTAACGATGACTAGTGTTCGGTACGAATCGTACATCCCGCCAACCGCAATGCCCCGTCCAGCGGGTCGCCCAGCGGCGCGCACAGATGCGCCACCGTCCGCACGCGCAGCCATGGCCGCAACCGCGGGGCCAGCCCGCCGACCAGCGTACAGCGCGTGACGCCCCGCGCGACGATCGTCTCGATGAAGCGTTCGACATGGCCCGCCGCGTCCTCGACGATCGACCGGGCGATCGGATCGTCGGCATCGGCATGGTCCATGACGATCGGCGCCAGCGCGCCATAATCGCGCGGGGTTGCCGTACCCATCCACGCCACCGCCTGCAGCACGTCATGGTGGAACCGCGCCGCGACCGCATCGGCCAGCGGCGTCCGCTGCGTCCGCCCGTCCAGCGCGCGCAATGCGTGGCGCACCGCGCTCAGCCCCAGCGCTGCGCCGCTACCCTCGTCGGAGACCAGAAAGCCATAGCCGCCCAGCGCGACCTCCTGCCCGTCGATCCGCAGCAGTGCCGCGCTGCCGGTGCCCAGGATCAGGATCGCGCCATCGCCGCCGCCATGCGCGCCCAGATGCGCGATCTGCGCATCGCTGGCGACCGTCACCGGTCCGACACCGAAATCGGCGGCCTCCAGCGCGGCACGGATGCCGGGGCGGCGGATGCCGGCGATGCCCATGCCGACGCGCACCTGCGCCCGCGCGTCCGGCGACAATCCGACGACCGCCTGTTCGATCACGTCGGACAATACATCGCGCAGCGCCTCCACGCCGATCCCGGCATTGGCCGCCCCCGCCTGCCCCGTGCCGATCTCCCGGCCCGTCGCATCGACCAGTCGCGCGCGGCAATTGCTGCCGCCGGCATCGATGCCCAGGTAAAGCGTCATGCCTCCGCCTCCCATTGCCGGGCGCGCGACGTGTGGCCGATACCGGGGTTCAGCTGGTTGCGCGGATCGAGGTCGCGATAGAACTCGGCCAGTGCCGGGCCGGCATGGTAGAGATGCCCGACATTATGCTCGGCGGGATATTGCGCGCCGACCGCATCCAGCCGCTTCCACAACGCATGTTCGAACGCCAGCGGATCGACGCCCTTCCGCACGATATAGTCGCGGTGGAACACATGGCAGAAGAAATGCCCGTAATAGAGCGTATCGACGACCTGCCCCCCCAGGTCGTCCGGCAACACCTCTGCCCAGTCGCGGCTGTTGCGTGGCAACGCTACGTCCAGCGCGACGATGTCCTCCACCCGGTCGGCATGGACCGCGCGATACCGCACCGCCGCCCCCGCCGCGACGAAGCGGTGCAGGAACGCCTTGGCCGCTTCCTCCGCCGAACATTCGAACCAGCCACCGGGCAGCAGCGTGTCGAGCAGCCGCGCCGTCGCCGGCGCGTCGGCTGCCGGCATCTTCAGCAGCAGGTGATGTTCGAACCGGTCGCGAAAATCGCGCATCCGCGGGGGCAGGTGATCGCCCAGCAGCGCGCCTGCCCGCTGCAACACCCGGTCGCTGAAGCTTCGCACGAACCGCCCGGTCACACCATCGACCCACGCCTTGGCCGCGAACAGCCGCGGCAACCGGTCGGTGCCCAGCCGCTCGATCGCGCGGAACGTGTCGCGACCGTAAAGGTCGGCGATGTCGAACGCCCCGCGATGCATATATTCGCCCGCAATCGGCAGTTCGGCGAACGCGCTGAGCATCGTCCGGCGCAGCGCGGTCAGCCGATCGGGATCGTCGGTCCCGATGTAAAAGGTGACGGTGTCGTCCTCGCGCGCGAACGTATCCAGCCGCACCGCGAACACGATCAGCTTGCCGGCACTGCCCGCCGCCTCGAACAGGCAGCGCGGATCGGCGTTGAACCGCGCCGGCACGTCGCTGTCGATGTCGCGGACATGGGTGACGTAGCGATGGTCGTGCGCGGGCGTGTCCGCCGCCGGATCGACATCGGCGGCGGTGAAGTCGCCCCGGTCCAGCCGTCCCAGCACCACCTCCGGATCGTCGCCCAGCGATATACCCAGATGGTTGACCAGCCGCAGCGTGCCGTCCGCCCCGACGCTACCGAACAGCGCCAGTTCGGTATAGGCCGGCCCCCGCCGGATCAGCGACCCGCCCGAATTGTTGCAGACCCCGCCGACGACCGACGCGCCCAGGCACGACGACCCGATCACCGAATGCGGCTCGCGCCCCAGCGGCCTGAGCGCCGCCTCAAGGCCGTACAGCGTCGTGCCCGGCAGGCACACGACCTGCTCGCCCTTGCCCAGCAGGTGCAGCCGGTCGAGCCGCGTCGTGCTGATGATGACCAGCCCGCCGGGATAATCGTCGCCATCCGGGGTCGACCCGCCGGTCAGCCCGGTATTCGACGCCTGCATCAGGATCGACACATCGGCGGCGACGCACGCCTGCGCCACCCGCCACAATTCGACCAGCGAAGCCGGCCGCACCACCGCGATCGCCGCCCCGCCGCCGGTGCGATACCCCTGCCGAAACCGCGCGGTCCGGCGCGGATCGGTCAACACGTGCCGCCGCCCGACCGCCGTGCGGAGCTTGGCGATCAAATGTTCGGTTGCCGAGTTATCCGTCATGCAATCCCGTCCGCCACACCCACCCGTACCCCGGCGAAGGCCGGGGTCCAGTTGGGGGACCTCCGTGATCTACGGAAAAGCCTTCCCAACTGGACCCCGGCCTTCGCCGGGGTACGGAGCCTCGACTGACACCGAGGCCTTGTAAACGACCAATCAGCGCGTCTGCATCCGGATCCCCACCCGGAACGACCGGCCCAGCAAATCCGAATAGGTGCTGTTCGCCGCCAGCCCCGTCTCCGGCAGCAGAATCGGTTCGCGATTGAACAGGTTGGTGACGTTCAGGAACAGCTCGGCCTTCGCACCCGCACCCATGTCGACCTTGCCGGTCAGGTTCAGGTCGAAATAGGTCGCGCCGTCGATCCTGTTGCTGTCGATCGTCGGGAATTGCGACACCACCCCCGCCGGCCGCCCGACCGGGCAGCTGGTCGAACACACGATATAGTTGTTCGAATAGGTCCCGCCGCTGACGCCCCGCGCGGTGCCGGTGATGGCGAAGCTGTCGGTGTCATAGGTCGCGTTGAAGCGATAGATCCAGCTCGGCAGGCTCGATCCGCCCAGCTGCCCGACGATGTCGACAGGCACGACGTTCGGCACGCCGGTATCGGTGATATTGTCGATATAGCGCGTCGCCAGCGCCTTCAGCGTGACGTTGCCCGGCACGCTGTCGACCACATCGGTCAGCGGAAGCCGATAGGTCGCATCGAAATCGACCCCGCGCACCGTCTGCCGCGCGAAGTTGAACGGGCTGGCGCGGAAGAAGAACTCGCGGTCGCCCAGCGGGTCGGCGCCGTAGGCGGCGCAGAACTCGGTCCGCCCTTCGAAACAGCGGTTGATGATGTCCTGCGCGAAGAACTGCCCGATCGCATCCTGCAGCTTGATGAGGAACCCGTCGGCCGAGAACGAGAAGCCGGGGATGAAGCGCGGCTGCAACACGACACCGACGCTGGTCGAATCCGCGATTTCCGGCTTCAGGTTCAAATTGCCGGTCGTCGTCTCGCGGAAGGTGACGCCGGTCCGCCCGGTGAACGGATCGGTCAGCGTGTTGGTCCGCGACGTTCCCGCCTGGAACAGCTCGCTCAGATTGGGTGCGCGAATGTCGCGCGACCGGGTGACGCGGAACCGGATGTCGTCGATCGGCGCCCAGGTCGTGCCGACCTTCCACGTCGTGACATAGCCCGAGGTCGAATAATCGGTCGCGCGCACCGCCCCGTTGAACTCGACCCCCGACCCCAGCGGGACCACGGTTTCGAGATACGCTTCCTTGACGTTGTAGCTGCCGAAGGTCGGCAGGAAGTTGCCGACCGACCATCCTGTCTGGAACTCGGTCGGGACGTTGCCCGACACCTCTTCCTTGCGATATTCGCCGCCGACCGCGACGCTGACGTCGCCGGCCCAGGTGGCGAACGGCACGACCGACAGGTTGATCCCCGCCACCGTCTGCTGCAGCTTCTGGTCGCGATACGGATCGCCCAGCGCATAGTCGATCGCACCTTGGCTGGTGACCCCGATGCCCAGCCGGTTCATCGGCACGCAGCCATTGGTCGGCGCGCTCAGGCTGGAGCGGCACACGATCGTCCCCGCCGCGACGCCCAGCGCGTTTCCGGCCGGCGCGAATACCGCGTCGGTGGCGTTGGCCATCCGCGCGACGTTCATGATGTCGCGCAGCTGCTCGCGCGCGTTCGTCTCGCCATATTGGCCATAGGCGCTCCACACCGCCTTGTTGCCGAACAGCTGGAAATCGCCCTCCGCGCCGACCGCATAGCGCTGCACGTCGCGCGAGCTGTTGTTCTTGCGATACGGCAGGTCGACGGCGGTGGTGCCGATCGTAACCGACGTGATCCCCGCCAGCCGCGCCGCGCCCAGCGTGTTGATCAGATACGCATTGTCGCTGCGCAACGTCGTGGTGGTCGACAGCTGGGGTCCTGCATTGAACAGCGTCTTCTGCCAGTTGTACGACGCTTCCCCGAACACCGTGATCCAGTCGGCCAGCTGATAGCTGACCCGCCCGAACACGCCGTGCCGGTCGTCATCGGCGTCGAGGCCGATATTGCGCCCCTGGTCGTTCAGCTGCCAGTCGCCGCCCTGCGTCCGGGTCGGCGCGCTGCTGCCACCCAGTGCCGGCGAATTGAAGCCGCCGTAATTGAACTGGTTCACCGACCCGCCGGCCCCGAAATAAATCCCGCGCAGCCGGTTGGCGGTGCCGCCCGCCGAATTGAGGATGATGCCGCCCGGCGTCGCATTGGCGACCCCGATCTGGTTCAGCGTCAGGAACTGCGGCACGCCGTTGGTATTGGTATAGGCGGGGTTGGTGACCACCACCCGCCCGCGCGCATTCCATTCGCGATCGACCTGAAAGATGCCGTCGCGGTGCGCGACCTCCCCGCTTAGCAACACATGGCCACGCCCGTCGGCAAAGCTGGTGCCGCCCGCCACGCTGAACGAATAATTGAAGCCGTCGCCATATTCGGTGATGCCGCTGTCGGCGGAGACCTTCAGCCCCTCATAGGTCTTGTCGAGCGCGAAGTTGACCACGCCCGCGACCGCGTCCGACCCATAGGCCGCCGACGCGCCGCCGGTCACGATCTCGACGCTCTTCACCAATGCCTGGGGAAAGGTGTTGATGTCGACCAGGCCCGTGACGCTCGACCCGACCGAGCGCCGCCCGTCGAGCAGCACCAGCGTGCGGATTTCGCCCAGCGCGCGCAGGTTCAGCGCGTTGATCCCCGCCAGCCCCGAACTGATCGCGAGGCGCGAATTGGCCGGGCGCAGGCTGCCCGCCACCGCCGGGATCTGGTTCACGAAATCGGCGAGGTTGTTGGTCGGCGAGCTGTTCTGGATCTCGGCGGTGGTCAGCACGGTCAGCGGCGTCGGCGACTGGAACCCGTCGCGCACCACGCGCGATCCGGTGACGAGGATTTCGCCCTCCGCCTGCGTCGCGGGATCGGCGGCCTGTTCGGTCTGCGGCACCGCGTCCTGTGCGAACACCGGGGTCGCGATGCAGAGCGCGGCAAGGCTGGTCGCGCGGGCCAGTGCCGGGAGATACCGCCGGAAGGGCATGGATGTCGTCATGGATTGGTCCCCTTCGCCCGTTGGTCGGGCTGCATTTGTTACCGTGTTGGTTCCTGCGGCATCGCCGGACGTTGTCGCCCGTGTCGAAGGCGAAAGCTGCGCGGCGGGAGGGACATGCGTCAAGCGATACGCGGCTTCTATCGCTTCGCCGGGCCATAGCCGCAGATTATGGGCAGCCCTGCCATAAACGCACCCTATGGGCCGGGGCGCGGTTGTCATACCCGCAGCGCGCGCCACTGGCCTAGCCTTAGCCGCCTGCCAGTTTTGGGGACGCCAAGTGATGATGAACCGCCGTGCCTTCCTTCAGGGGTCGGCCGCCATGGTCGCCCTCGCGCCCGTCGCCGCTCATGCCGCGCCCGACACCCTCTCCGCGCCCGTAGAGATCGTCGACGACCTCTACGGCGTGCCGCATATCCGCGCCGCGACCATCCCCGACGCCTTTTACGGACAGGGCTATGTCGTAGCCCGCGACCGGCTGTTCCAGATCGACTTGGGCCACCGCCGCGAACTGGGCCGGCTGGCCGAGGCGTTCGGCGCGGATTTCGCCAAGCACGACGCCGCCGCACGCCTGTTCCATTATCGCGGCGACCTGGCCGCCGAACTGCGCAAGGTGCCCGCCGACGTGCTGGACTGCACCCGCGCCTATATCGCCGGGATCAACGCCCGCATCGACGAAGTGCTGGCCGACCCGACATTGCTCCCGCAGGAATATGCGATCCTCGGCGTGCAGCCGATCAAATGGGCGATCGAGGATTTCGTCCTCGCGCGTGGTGGTGCGATCGGCAATGCCGACGACGAAATCCGCCGGGCACAGCTGGCCGCGATCGGCCTGCTCGACCTCGATGCGATCGTCGCCCCCTTGCGCCCCAGCTGGCAGATGACCGTGCCCGACGGCCTCGACACCGCCGCCATCTCCCCCGCCGACTTGGGCGTATTGCGGCAGGGCGGCCTGCCCTTCGGCCCCGACACCCCGACCCGCGATCCGGCCGAAGGCCCGATGGAGCGTGCCAATGCCGGCAGCAACGCGTGGACCGTCGCGGGCAACCGCACCGCGACCGGCCGCCCCATCCTCGCGAACGATCCGCATCTCGGCATCGGCGGCTTCGGCCCGCGCCATGTCGCGCACCTCACCGCCCCCGGCCTCGACGTGATCGGCGGCGGCGCGCCCGGCCTGCCCGGCATCATGCAAGGCCATACCGACCGCTTCGCCTTCGGCCGTACGAACTTCCATATCGACCAGCAGGACCTGTTCATCCTCGAACTCGATCCCGCCGATCCCGAACGCTATCGCCACAATGGCGGCTGGAAACGCTTTACCAGGATCGACATCGCGATCCCGGTAAAGGGCACCGCCCCCTATGTCGCGACGCTGCGCTATTCGGTGCAGGGTCCGGTCGTGTCGCACGATCCGGCCAAGCGCCGCGCCAGCGTATTGGCGTCGATTGCGATGCAGCCGGGCGGCGGCGGTGCCTTCGCGATGGTCGCGATCAACCTGGCGCGCGACTGGGCATCGCTGCGCAAGGCCTTCCGCCTCCACCCCTCCCCCACCAATTTCCATTATGCCGATACGGCGGGGAATACCGGGTGGCAGGTGATCGGCTTCGCCCCCATCCGCAAGCGCGGCGACGGGTTGCTGCCGGTGCCGGGCGACGGGCGCTACGACTGGACCGGTATGCGCGACTTCGCGTCGCTGCCCAACGAATACAATCCGAAGAAGGGCTGGTTCGCCTCGGCCAACCAGAACAACCTGCCCGCCGACTGGCCGCGCGACCGCATCCCGGCCTTTTCGTTTCGCGCGCCCTATCGCTACGAACGGATCGCCGACGTGCTGGCCGCCCAGCCGAAGCACAGCGTGGCCGACAGCGTGGCGTTGCAGTTCGACACGGTATCGACCCCCGCGCGCCAGTTGATCGCCCTCCTGCCCGCCACCCCCTCCCCGGCGGGCGACATGCTGCGCCGCTGGGACGGTCGCCTGAGTGCCGACAGCGGCGCGGCGGCCTTGTTCGAAATCCTGTGGCGCGACCTCGGCAAGCGGATGCTGGCCGCGATCGTGCCCGCAAAGGCCAAGGCGCTGGTGACCGAGATCGACCCCTCGGTCCTGCTCGGCCTCCTCGCGCAACCCGACGCTCGCCTGCCCGTCGCCCAACGCGATGCGATGCTGCGCGACACGCTCGCCTCGGCATGGACCAGCGCCCAATCGCTGCTTGGCCCCGATCCCGCCAAATGGCGCTGGCGCGCGCTACACCAGGTCCGCATCGCCCACCCCCTGTCGCGCATCCCCGCCATCGCCGCCGCCTTCCCCCCGATCGAGGGCAGCGGATCGGGCGGCGACAGCTACACCGTCATGGCGCGCTGGCTGGGCGACGGTCCCGGCTGGCGCGTCGGCGGCGGGGCCAGCTATCTGCAGGTCATCGACGTCGGCGCGTGGGACAATTCGGTGTTCCTGAACCTGCCCGGCCAGTCGAACGACCCGCGCAGCCCCCATTACCGCGACCAATATGCCCCGTGGATCGCCGGCCAGACCCTCCCCTTGCTGTTCAGCCGAAGCGCGGTGGACGGGAAGGCCGCTCGCCGTGCTACGCTGACGCCCCAACCCATAAGGAATCGCCGATGACGCGCCTGCCTCTGATCGCCCTGCTCGCCGCGCTTGCCGGCCCGGCCGTCGCGGCGGCCCCCAAGGTAGACATCGTGATCCGGGGCGGCACCGTCTATAACGGCGCGAACGCCGAACCGATCACCGGCGATGTCGAGATCGCCGGCGACCGCATCGTCTATGTCGGCCCCACCCGCCGGACACACGCGGCGCAGGTGATCGATGCAAAGGGCCAGATCGTCGCCCCCGGCTTCATCGACGCCCACACCCATCCCGACAGCTATATCCGCTCGACCGACGCAAAGGAGCGATTGAACCTGCCGTGGCTGGCGCAGGGCGTGTCGACCATCGTCATCGGCGTCGATGGCTATGGCACGCCCGACGTGGCCGAAGATGCGGCCAAGCTGATGGCCGGCGGCATCGGTACCAACGTCGCGCCGTTCGTCGGCTTCGGCGCGGTACGCGGCCGCGTGCTGGGCCAGGACGACCGCGCCCCCACCCCCGCCGAACTGGCCCGCGAAAAGGCGCTGGTGGCCAAGGCGATGTGCGAAGGCGCCTATGGCTTCTCGACCGGCCTGTTCTACGCCCCGCAGAGCTTCGCCAAGACCGACGAAGTGGTCGCCATCGCCCGCGAGGCCGCGATCCGCGGCGGCATGTACGACACCCACCAGCGCGACGAATCCAACTACTCGATCGGCCTGATCAATTCGACCAAGGAAGTGATCGCAATCGGGCGCGAGGCGAAGATGCCGGTCCACATCGCCCACCTCAAGGCGTTGGGCGTCGACGTACAGGGCAAGGCCCCCGAACTGATCGCCGTCATCGAAGCCGCACGCAAGGCCGGCCAGAACGTAACCGCCGACCAATATCCCTGGCTCGCGTCGGGCTCCAGCGTCGACGCCTCGCTCGTCCCCCGCTGGGCCAATGACGGCGGCTATCCGCGCCTGCTCCAGCGGTTCGACGATCCCGCGACGCTGGCCAGGATCAAGGTCGAAATGGCCGAGAACCTCCGCCGGCGCGGCGGCAAGGACTCGCTGCTGCTGACCAGCGCGGGGATGCCGTGGACCGGCAAGACGCTGGGCCAGATGGCGGACCAGTGGAAGCTCGACCCGATCGACGCCGCGATCAGGATCCTGCGCGTCGCCGATGCCACCGGCAAGGAACCGGCCGGCGTATCGGTCGCCAGCTTCAACATGATCGACGCCGATGCCGACCTGATCATGCAGCAGCCATGGGTCGTGACCAGCTCCGACGGATCGAACGGCCACCCGCGCCAATACGCGACCTTCCCGCGCAAGTACCAGGTCTATGTCCGCGAGCGGAAGGTGATCTCGCTCAAGGACTTCATCCACCGCTCGACCGGCGCGACCGCCGACATGTACCGCATGGACCATCGCGGCTATCTCAAGCCCGGCTATTATGCCGATGTCGTCGTGTTCGATCCCGTCGGCTATGCCCCCCGCGCGACCTACGTAAACCCGCGCGTGCCGAGCGTCGGGGTCAAGGCGCTGTTCGTGAACGGCAAGCTGGCGCTGAAGGACGGCACGACCACTGGCGCCGCCCCCGGCCGGCCGCTGCTACGCCCCACGCCGAAAATGTGCCTGTCCTGACGGGGCAATCGTAGCCCCAGGCTTGACCAAGACCGTTGCGAAAGTCGCCAGCTCAACCGCAAATCCACCGTACCCCCGCGCAGGCGGGGGTCCAGAGCCAAGCAGAACAACGGCTTGCGCTTGTAACCCTGGCGCCCCGCCTGCGCGGGGGTACGAAAGAAAGCCGCCAGTCGGTACTGGCATCAGGTCGAGGGTGACGGCAGTATTTGGTGCCTGCGACCACTCCATAACCCCACGCTATACCTCCCCGCGACAGCACGATATGACGCGCGCGGCCACCCCGCCCTATCCCGGTGTCCCGACAGCCAGCAGGGTGCGCGATGATCCCCGGTCCCTTCCTTCTTTATCTCGGCCATTCCGACGACGCGGTCGGCATCAAGACCTCGCGCGGGGTCGCCACCTTCCGCCCCGACGAATGCGTCGGCGAATGGCGGCATGACGACTGCCCGCTGACATTGGGCCTGCCGCGCATGGACGCCGCACAGGGCCGCGCCGCCGGGGCCAACACGCTGATCCTCGGCATCGCCAATGCCGGCGGCCGCATGGGCGACGCGCTGATCCACGACGCGCTCGCCGCGATCGCGCAGGGCATGAACGTCGCCTCCGGCCTGCACCAGCGGCTGCGCGACGTCGCCGAAATCGTCGCAGCCGCACAGGACGCCAACGTCCAGCTGTTCGACGTGCGCGATCCGCCCGCCACCCTGCCGGTCGGCAATGGCAAGCGCCGCGCCGGCAACCGCCTGCTGACCGTCGGCACCGACTGTTCGGTCGGCAAGATGTATTCGACCCTCGCCCTGCACCGCACGATGGTCGCGCGCGGGATGAAGGCCGATTTCCGCGCCACCGGACAGACCGGCATCCTGATCGCCGGCTCCGGCGTGCCCGTCGACGCAGTGGTCGCCGACTTCATCTCCGGCGCGATCGAGACGATCACCCCTGCCCGCACCGACGACGGCTGGGACCTGATCGAGGGGCAAGGCTCGCTGTTCCACCCGTCCTTCGCCGGCGTGTCGACCGGCCTGCTCCACGGCGCCCAGCCCCGCGCGCTGGTGATGTGCCACGACCCGGCGCGCGACCATATGCGCGGCCTGCCGCACTATGCCGTGCCCGGCATCGCCGAATGCCTCGCCGCCAACCTGTCGGTCGCGCGCCTCACCAGCCCCGATGTGCAGGCGGTCGGCATCGCGCTCAACACGGTGAAGCTGCCCGAGGACGAGGCCCGCCGCCTGTGCGCCGCGACCGCCGACGCGCACGGCCTGCCCTGCACCGATCCCTATCGCTTCGGCGCGGACCCGATCATCGACTGGATGCAGACATGCTTCGACATCTCGACGTCGCCCATGACCGTTTCGGCCTGAGCACCCCCTTCCGCATCTCGCGGGGGGTCAAGACGGCGGCCGATGTCGTCACGGTGACGATCGCGCAGGGCGACGTCACCGGCCGGGGCGAAGCGGTGCCCTATGCCCGCTATGGCGAGGGCATCGCGGACACGATCGCCGCGATCCGCGCTATCGCCCCGGCCTTTGCCGATGGCGCCTGCCGCAAGGACCTCGCCACCCTCCTTCCCGCCGGGGCCGCGCGCAACGCGGTCGACTGCGCGCTGTGGGACCTCGAAGCGTGCCTCGCCGGTCGTAGCGTCGCCGCGCTCGCCGGCCTGCCCGAACCGGTCGCGCTGCCGTCGGCGATCACCATCGGCCTCGACACCCCCGACGCGATGGCCCGCGCGGCGGCAAAGGTGGCACAGGTCCCGCTGCTCAAGATCAAGGTCGACCGCAGCGACCCCGCCGCCCAGATCGCCGCCGTCCGCGCCGCAGCACCCTTGCCCCGCCTGATCGTCGATCCCAACGAAAGCTGGACGATCGACACGTTGCAGGCGCTCAAACCCCACCTCCGCGACTGGCGCGTCGACCTGCTCGAACAACCGCTGCCCGCCGGCCACGACGGCGCGCTCGCCCAGTTCGACAGCCCGGTGCCCATCGCCGCCGACGAATCGCTCCACACCGCCGCCGACCTCGACCGGCTGGCGGGCCGCTACGACGTGGTGAACATCAAGCTCGACAAGACCGGCGGCCTGACCGAAGCACTGGTGCTGGCCGGCAGGGCCCACGCAAAGGGATTCGGGTTGATGGTCGGGTGCATGGTCTGTTCGTCGCTGGGCATCGCCCCGGCCATGCTGATCGCCGCGCAGGCCGCCTTCGTCGATCTCGACGGCCCACTGTGGCTGCGTGAAGACCGTCCCGGCGGCGTCACCGACCATGACGGCATGTTGTCGCCCCCCGCCCCCGGTTTCTGGGGCAGCGCCGCCTGATGCGTCGCTGGTTCGCGATTCCCCTGTGGCAGCGGGTCGTGGGCGCGCTGTTCCTCGGCGTCGCGATCGGGCTGTTGTGGCCGGAGGGCGCGGCGGCGATCAAGATCGTCGGCGACCTGTTCGTCCGCCTGATCAAGATGCTGGTCGTGCCGGTAGTCCTCATCACCATCGCCGCCGGCATCGCGTCGCTGGGCGATCCGCGGCGGCTGGGCGGGATCGGCGGGCGGACGGTCGCGCTGTTCGCCTTCACCACGCTGGTCGCGGTCTCGGTCGGCATGGGGTTCGGCCTGTTGCTGCAACCGGGCAGCGGCATCGCGCTGACCGGCGTCGCGCCGCATGTGCTGGGGCCGCCCGTCACCCCCGCCGACCAGCTGCTCGGCATCGTGCCGCTCAACATCGTCGACGCGTTGGCCAAGGGCGACATGCTCGCCATCATCTTCGTCGCGGTGCTGCTCGGCATCGCCAGCGTCGTGTCGGGCGAGCCGGGCAAGCCGGTCGTGGCGCTGCTCCAGGGCCTGTCCGCCGTCCTGCTCCACCTCGTCCGCATCGTGATGGAGGTGACCCCGTTCGGCGTCCTCGCCCTGATCGCCAACGCGGTCGCAGGCAATGGCATGGCGGTGTTCGTCCATGTCGGCTGGCTGGCGCTGTGCGTCATCCTCGGCACCTGCGCGCAGATGGCGTTCCATGCCGGCCTGCTGCGCTTCGTCGCGAAGCTCCCGATCGTGCGCTTCTTTCGCGGCATCGTCGACGCGCTGATCGTCGCCTTCTCGACCGCCTCCTCCTCCGCCACCCTCCCGGTTGCGCTACGCGTATCGCAGGACAATCTCGGCATCGCGCGGCCCATCGCCTCCACCGTGCTGCCGCTGGGCGCCAGCATCGGTAAGGACGGGACGGCGATGTATGTCGGCCTGCTCGGCCAGTTCGCGTTGCAGGCGCTGGGCATCGCCCCCGATGGCTGGATGCTGGGCGTGATGCTGGCGACCGGCGCGCTCGCCGCGTTCGGCACCGCGCCGGTCCCGTCTGCCTCGCTGTTCATGCTCGCGGCGATGCTCGGCGCGGTCGGGGTCGGCGCGGAACAGACCGCGCTGGTCGTCGGCCTCGTCCTGCCGTTCGACCGGCTGCTCGACATGACCCGCACCGTCGCCTCGGCCAGCGCCAACCTGACCGTCGCGACGCTGGTGGCGCGTGCCGAAGACGGGCTGGACGAGGCACGCTATCGGGGCCACACGGCGACATGAACCTGCGCCATATCGAGATTTTCCACGCCGTCTACGTCAACGGATCGGTCAGCGCCGCCGCCCGCGCGCTCAACATCTCGCAGCCCTCGGTTTCGAAGACATTGCGCCATGCCGAGACGCTGCTCGGCTTCGAACTGTTCCAGCGCACCAACAGCCGCCTGGTCCCCACCGAAGACGCCCACGCCCTGTTCGGCGACGTCGCCGACATTCAGGAACGCGTCCGGGCACTCCGCGAAGCCGGCCGCAACCTACGCAGCGGCGGCGGGGCGACACTGCGCATCTCCGCGCTCCCCAGCCTCGCTTTGGGCGCGCTGCCGACCGCCGTCGCGCGCTTCATGGCGAAGCGCCCCGACGTCCGCTTCGACCTGCAGACCGTCCATCACGACGACCTGCTGCGCAAGCTCTACGAACGCGAGACCGACATCGCCATCGCCGCCGAAGTCCCGCGCGGCGCACCGCTCGGCAAGGTCTGGCTTGGCGAAGGCGAACTGGTCGTCCTCTACCGCGACGCCGACCTTCCCGGCGCCGCCCAGCGGATCGAACTGCCGCAACTGGTCGGCCACCCGTTCATCACGCTGGCCGCCAGCGGCCCGATCGGCCAGCTCTTCGCGCAGGAACAGGAACGGCTCGGCATCGAATTGCAGGAGGTCGCCTCGGCCCGCACCTTCTACATCGCCGCCGCGCTGGTCCGCGCCGGCGTGGGGTTGAGCGTCGTCGACAATTTCACCGCCGAAGCCTCGCTTTCCGACGGCCTCGCGATGCGAGCGTTGAAGCCGTCGCTGACCTTCGACGTCCACGCCATGCACCTGCTCGACCGCCCACCCAGCGCCTTGGCCAGCGAGTTTCTCGGCGTCCTGCGCGAAGTGATCGAGGCGCCCTGATTGCCTCCGACGGCCGTACCCCGGCCGCCACAAACGTCACCCGGCCACCCAAAGCGTCACCCCAGCGAAGGCTGGGGTCTCCCGGTAAGGGAGCGCACGCCTCGCCGCAGGAGACCCCAGCCTTCGCTGGGGTGACGAGCCATCACTTTCCTACAAACCGCCACCCCGCTACCCTGCGCAGGCTCTTTCTCACCGCCGCAACCCGCCCCGCCCCAAACGCCACACGAAAACGTGGCAAGTGTGAACTTAGTGAACTTTGGCGCCTGCCCAGCCAGCTAACCCCTTGATTCCCCATCAAACGCGCGAACCACCGCATCCCCGGTCGCCGGCCGCAATTCGAAAATCCCGCTGTCAAAATGCCGCGTCGGATGCACCCGGTTGGTCAGCAGCGTCCACGCCACCCCGCGCTCGAAATCGATCCACAGCCCGGTCCCCGTAAAGCCGGTATGCCCGATCGTCCCGGCCGAACATGCCTGCCCCCCGGACCAGCCGGGAAAGTGGATTTCCCACCCCGCCGTCCGATGCCCCTCGACCGGTGTCCGGATCGCCGCCAGCATCGCCGCCGACGCCCCGCTCCCGTCGAGCAGCCCGGCGGCGAAATCCAGCACGCCGTCGACCGTCCCGAACAGCCCGGCATGACCGGTACGCCCGCCCATCGCCGAACAATTCTCGTCATGCACCTCGCCGACCAGCACTCGAGAGCGCCACGAACAATGCTCGGTCGCGACCGCCGGCCCGGGCGGTGGCCCCCAGCTCAACCCCGGCCCCAGCGGCAGCGCATCCAGCCCGGCCCCGATGATCCGCTCGACCGCGATGCCCAGCAGGATGAAGTTGATGTCCGAATAGACCGGCGGCCCCGGCCGCCACGCCCGCTGCAACACGAACGCCCGCAGCCGCGCCGGATCGTCGCCATAGGTATAGATCGGCTCGACCGCCGGCAGAAAGGTGCGATGCACCAGGCAATCGCGAAACGTCAGCCGCCGCTCCGCCGCGCCCGCCACATCGTACTGCCGCAGGTCCGGGATCGCATCGATCAGCGGACGGTCGAGATCGATCCGCCCTTCGTCGGCCAGTTGCAGCACGAACCGCGTGGTCGCGATCACCTTGCTGACCGACGCCAGGTCGAACCAATGCGCGCGGGTCAACGGCACCTCGACCGGCACACGCTGCGCCAACCCGGCGACCCGCACCTCGCGCCGGCTATCGGCGGTAACGATGCCCAGCGTCGCCCCCGGTATCCGACCCTCCGCGACGTACCGCGCCGCTTCGGCAAAGGCCCGGTCGATCACGCATCATCCTCCCGCGCCCGGATCTTTGACAGCGCCGGCAGCAACGGAATGGCGGCAAGGCTCACCGCACCCGACAGCAGGAAGAACCCGTCATAGCCGATGACCCCCACCATCGACCCGCCAGCCCCCGCCAGCATCCGCGGCAACAGGAACGCGAAGCCGGTCAGGAACGCATACTGCGCCCCCGGATAGCGCGGGTTCACCAGCAGCGAGAGATAGACGACGAACACCGCGCCCGCGAACCCGTTGCCGAACTGGTCGAGCGCGGTCGCGACATACAGCGTCACCTCGCTCACCGGCTGATGCGCCAGCCAGACGAACCCGAAATTGCCGATCGCCGCGACCACCGCACCGACCGCCAGCGCCCACAGCATCGGCCGGCGCGTCACCATCCATCCACCCAGACCGACACCGATCATGCTCGCTGCCAGCGCGACGACGCCGTCCGCCCGCCCGATCTGGCTGAGGCTATAGCCGAGCCCCTTGATCATCGGCTTCGACAGGTTCAGCGCCAGCACGTCGCCCATCCGGTACAGCGAGACGAAGACCATCAGCAGGATCGCGGCATACTGAAACCGCCAGAAGAAATCGACATACGGCCCGATCGCGGTCGAGGTGCGGATCGGCGCGGTCGGCGGTGCCTTGCGGATCCACGGCAGCGCGGCGGCCATGCCGAGGAACGGCACCATGCACAGCCCCAGCACCCAAGGCGTGACGTTGCTCTTGGCATCGATCCCGATCCCGGCGGCCGCACTCAGCAGGACATAGCCGACCCCCGCCGTGACTGCACAGGCAGCGGCCAGGATCACCGCCCCGCCACCGATCCCGGTCAGCAGCGCGACGATCCGCCCGCCGCCCCGGCCCGCCTCCGGCCGCATGGCGGCAAGGATCGGGAACGGCAGGAACGCCGCGACCGCGACCAGCAGATAGGCGAGCGTCCACCCGCCATTGTCGGCCAGCAGCAGCGCCCCGCTCCCCGCCGCGACCATCGCCGTGCGGTATCCCCACAGGTTCGCGGCGACGATCGGCCCCTGCTGGTCCTGCGTCGGGAACAGCTCGATCCGCCACGCGTCGGCGGCCACCTCCAGCGTCGTGGTCCAGAACGCCAGCAGCACCGCGAACAATGCGGTCACCGGCAGCGACGCATCGTCGGCGGTCCACGCCATCGCCCCCATCGCGCTGACGATGCCCAGCTGCGCCAGCATGATCCACCCGCGCCGCTTGCCCCAGAAGCGGCTGAACCCCGGCACGTCATATTTGTCGAGCAGCGGCGCCCACACGAACTTCAGCGTCGGCAGCAACTGCACCCACGCGAAGAACCCCAGCACCGTCAGCGCCACGCCATGCGCCTGCAGTCGGAGCGCCAGCACGGTCGAGAACATGTAGAAGGGGAGGCCAGCGGCAAAGCCCAGCAACCCGTATAGCAGCATCGCGCTACGTCCAGGATGCGGGGCGGCGGCGGGCGGGACCGCAGCGGCGGCGGATGCGGTCATGGCTACTCCGGACACGGGCAAAGCATGAACCTCAAACGATCCGCCGCCGCCGTCAACCGGGCCATGGCCGCCGGTTATACCCCGCGACGCTTTTTGGGTCAGGCCCGCTCCAGCCCCCATTGGTCATAGCGATAGCGCTGCCCCGCCAGCGCGAAATGCCGCCCGTCGATCCGCTCGACCTCCGCCCCGCCCACGCCGTCGGCCATCCATGCGGGAATCGCGATGCGGTCGATCGTCCCGCCGAACGCGCCGTCCAGCGGTTGCGCCAGGCCGAGCAACAGGTCCCGCGCACCCAGCCGCGTGGCGACATCCTCGCTGCCGAACGGCAGCAGCTGGGTAAAGCGCTGGCGCAGGTTCAGCGAGACACCGTCCGCCGTCTGCGCATCGGCCGCTGTCCCGCCATTGCGCTGCCGCCGATGACTCTGCCAGTCGCTGCCCAGCCGGTCGGCCAGATCGTCCAGCAGGTCGGGGTGGAGCGCGCGTTCGACCAGCAGCCGGTTGTCGCGCGGGATCACGATCTCCGGCATCGCCTCCAGCCGCGCCAACGTCGCCTCGATCGGCAGCATATCGGGATAGGGCACGACACGCTTCGTACCCCCCAGCCCATGCAGCGACCGCCCGCTGAGCAGCGGCGTCAGGTCGCGCGCCGCCGGCCGCAGCACGACGACACGGGCCTGCGCAAACGCCCCCCGCTCGCGCCCGGCATGGCGATGCAGCCGCCCGATCCGCTGCAACAGCACGTCGATCGGCGCGAGGTCGGTGAGGAGCAGGTCGGCATCGATGTCGAGCGACTGTTCCAGCGTCTGCGTACCGACCAGCACCCGCCCGCCGGTCCCCCGCCCCTTGCCGAACGTCGCCGTCACCGCATCGTCCAGCTTCTTGCGGTCTTCCGCCGCAAACCGCCCGTGATGGACGGTCGGCACGTTTTCGACCTTGAACGCCAGGTCGTCGGCCATGTCCGCCACCGCCTGTGCGACGGCGACCGCGCCGGCCACGCTGTTGCGCACCACCAGCACCGCCGCCCCGGCGCGCGCCGCCGCCACCGCCCGCGTCGCGATCGCCCGCGCATCCTCCAGGATCGGCGCGACCTCGACCGCCACCGCCTTCTCGCCCCCCGCAGCGCCGCCCACCGCGCGCGGGGGCACCCCGCGTCCCGACAGCGCGGGATAGGGCACCGCCTCCGCTTCCTCGGGCGCCGGACAGGGCTGCCGCAACAGCTCCGCCCGCGCCACCGCGCCCAACGTCGCCGACAGCAGCAACGCCTGTCCGCCGCCCGCGACATGATGGTCGAGCAGCCGGTCGAGCAGCCCGGTCATATAGGCATCCGACGCATGGACCTCATCGACCACCAACAGGCTGCGCGCCAGCACGCTCGACCGGAACAGCGCGTGGCGGACCGGCAGCGCGCCGAGCAGCGCCTGGTCGATCGTCCCAACCGCGACCCGCGCCGCGAGGAACCGGTTCGCCCGCTCCGCCGCCCAGCGTTCGTCGCCCTGCGCACCATCGTCCCAGCGCACCGCGTAACCGGGCAAGGCCTGCCCATCCACATCGCCGGCCCGCAAATAGCCCGGCACCGCCAGCACCGCGCGCGGCGCCTCCGCGCCCCAGACGTCGGTCAGCATCCTGTCGACCCGCGCGTGCAACTGCACCGCCGCCGACCGGGTCGGCAACGCAAAGAACAGCCCGTCGACCAGCCCCTGCCGCCGCAGTTCCAGCCAGCGCCACAACGCCGCCTCGGTCTTGCCCGACCCCGTTTCCGCCTCGATCAGCGCGACCGGCCCCAGATCACCCGCCGCCGCCCGCTGGAACGCGAACGGGGCAAAGCCGAACGCCGCACCGAAATCCCCCGGCGGGGTGTCGAGCGGCCGGAACCCCCGCGCCCCCGCCGCCGCCAGCGCCGCCTGCGCCCGCATCGCCACCCGGTCCGCGCCCTGTGGCCCGTCGACCGGAAAGCGCCGCGTATCCGACCCCAGCCAGTCGGCCAGCGTCACCAGCCCCGCGAACAACGCCACGAAGCGCCACGCCGATGGCAGCGGCGCCCCGCCCTCCCACGCCAGCGGCCAGCGCGCCCGCACCGCGTCGATCAGCGGCAGGACGGCGGCGGCCGGATCGCCATCCGGTCCGTCCACCCAATGCTGCGTATGCTTGCCCCAGTCGTTCGAATTGGCCGCTTCCTCGAATTCGGCCAGCGGACTGCCATGATGCGCCATCACCGCCGCGAAATGCTGTTCGGCGCCCCAGTCGTCGCACATCGCCTGGATCGCGACCGCCGCCGGATGCCGCTTCAGCTTCGAATGGTTCAGCAGCGCCGCGACCTGCCCGGTATGGCCGATCCGCTGATCCGCCTTCGGATCGATCCGCGCCTGAAATCCCCGGTTCGCCTTGCCCAGGTCGTGCAGCGCGATCAGCACCGCCATCCGCGCGATGTCCTGCGCCGTCAGCGCCCGCCCCGCCGCCGCCGCCAGCGGCGCTTCCCACGCCCGCAGCACGATCTCCGCCACCGCACCGACGTCGAGGCAGTGATCGACCAGCGGGAGCGCGGCGATCGCGTCTTTATCGTCGTCGCGCAGCAACTTGGCCCAGGGACCATCGAGTTCGAGCATCGTCCGCCTCTCCATCGCCGCATCGTGCCGCGCGGTGACCGACCGCAGCAAGGCAAATGATCCGAAACGGACATGACGGACCCCCGATCGCGCCCGAACCGGACCCATCCCAAATTGGCAGCGCCCCGCTCCCTCCCCCACCCTCGCACGGGAGAGGGGAACCACCATGGCCAGCCACAGCGGCATCCGCGCGCCACAGCCCGGCGTCGGCCAGTTCGTGTCGCTGCGCGGACGGCTATGGATGGTCGAGGCGCAGCCCGACGGCCCGTATGACGGCCACCGCCTCGCCTGTATCGACGACGATGCCAGCGGCGAGGATGCCCGCGTGCTGTGGAGCGCGGAGGTCGACGCCCGGCTGCACGACGAAGAGGCATGGGCATCGCTCGGCCGCGAAGGCGGCGTCGGCGGGGGCGATGCCGCCAGCTTCTCCGCCTATCTCCGCACCGTCCGCTGGCGCACCGCGACGGCGGCGGAGCGCGACCTGTTCCAGGCCCCGTTCCGCGCCGGCATCCGCCTCGATCCCTATCAGCTGCTGCCCTTGCGCAAGGCGCTGCGCCTGCCGCGCGTCAACCTGCTGATCGCCGACGATGTGGGCCTTGGCAAGACGGTCGAGGCGGGACTGGTCCTGCGCGAGATGCTGCTGCGCCGCCGGGTCGACTTCACCGTCGTCCTAGCGCCCGCCGCCATGACCACCCAGTGGCGCGACGAATTGCAGAGCAAGTTCGGCCTCGCCTTCGACATCATCGACGCCCGCCATCTGGAGGCGCTGCGCCGCCGTCGCGGCTATGGCGCCAATCCGTGGGCGGCGGGATCGCGCTTCATCCTGTCGCACCGGCTGCTAGGCGACGAAGCCTATGTCGCGCCCTTACGCGACGTACTGGAGGATTTCCGCGCACGCTCGCTGCTGATCCTCGACGAGGCGCATCATGCCGCCCCGGCCGGCGGTGGGCGCTATGCGATCGAAAGCCAGTTCACCCGGAGCCTCCGCGACCTGTCCGACCGATTCGAACATCGCCTGTTCCTGTCGGCCACGCCGCATAACGGCCATCCCAACAGCTTCGCGACCCTGCTCGAACTGCTCGATCCGCAGCGGTTCACGCGGGGGGTGGCGGTGAAGCCCGCCGACCTCGAACCGGTGATGGTCCGGCGGCTGAAGAGCGACCTGCGCGCGCTCGGCGAACGCTTTCCCGAACGGGTCGTCGAACCCGTCGTGATCGACGGCCTGCCAGACGACGCGCCCGAACTGGTGCTGGCGGCGATGCTGGCCGAGTATCGCCGGTTGCGGGAGGCGCGGATCGCCACCATGCCCCCGGCGCGACGGGCGCAGGCGCGGCTGAGCTTCGTCGGGCTGCAACAGCGGCTGCTGTCGTCGATCCCGGCCTTCGCCCGCACGCTGAAGGTCCATATCGACGGCCTCGACCGCGCCATCGCCGGCGCGGCGGCGACCATGGTGGCGGAGGACGCCGAACCCGACGCCCCCGACCTTGCAGCGCAGGAGGATGCCGCCCTCGACCTGCTCGTCAGCGCAGAAGACGCCCGCGCCCAGGCCGAAGCGCTGGCCGGGGCACAGGACGCCGCGCCCGCCCGCCTCGCCGCCGAACGCGCCCATGCCACCGCGATGCTGGCGCTGGCCGACGCCCACCGCACCGGCCCCGACGCCCGCGTCCGCTGGCTGCTCGACTGGGCGCGCGACCATCTGCTCGACACTGCGGGCAACTGGCGCGACCGGCGGCTGATCCTGTTCACCGAATATGAGGATACCCGCCGCTGGCTCCAGCGGCAGCTATCCATCCTGACCGACCCCGCCGACCGGCATCAGGCGGAGCGGATCGACAGCTTCACCGGCATCACCTCGACCGAACGGCGCGAGGGCGTCAAGCGCGCGTTCAACGATCCCGCCAGCCCGCTGCGTATCCTGATCTGCACCGATGCCGCGCGCGAAGGCATCAACCTGCAATCGCAATGCCACGACCTGATCCACATCGACCTGCCCTGGAACCCGTCGCGGCTGGAACAGCGCAACGGCCGGATCGACCGCAAGCTGCAACCCTGCGACACCGTCACCTGCCGCTACTTCACCTATGCCCAGCGGCCCGAGGACGTCGTGCTCGACGCACTGGTCCGCAAGACCGAGGCGATCCGGCGGCAATTGGGGTCCGCCGGACAGGTGCTGGGCGATCGCATCGCCGACAGCTTCCGCAGCGGCATCGACCGTGACGGCGCGCGCGACCTCGCCAGCCGCATCCGCGATGCGGAGGCCGATGCCCGCGTCGCCGCCGCCATCCGCGACCTCGACGACGGGGCCGATGCCCGCCTCGCCCGGCTGCGGCGTGAACAGGCCGATCTCGCCGTCGCGCTGGAAAAGGCCCGCGCGCGGGTAGGGGTCGACCCGACCGAGTTGCAGTCGGTGGTCGAACTGGCGCTGCACCGGTCGGGCGGCGACTGGACCATGCCCGGCACGGTCGGCGCCACCCCGGTCTTCGCGCTGGACGAACCGCGTCTGGCGGGCGATCCCAGCTGGGCACCGCTGATCGACGAGTTGCGCGCCCGCCCGGCCAAACCCGGCGAGCGCCCCGGCGAATGGCGTGCCAGCCCCGACGCCGCCGTCCGCCGGGTCAGCTTCGCACCCGCGATCCTGCACGACGGGCGCGATGCGGGCGATGTGGTGCAGCTCCACCTCGAGCACCGCCTCGTCCGCCGCCTGCTCGGCCGGTTCCTGTCGGCGGGGTTCCGGCAGGGGCTGGAGCGGTGCTGCGTCATCCGCACCGCGACCACCGCCAGCCCGCGCGTCATCCTGCTCGGCCGCCTCGCGCTCTACGGCGAACAGGCGGCACGGCTGCACGAAGAGGTGCTAAGCGTCGCCGCCGACTGGCGGACCGACGGCCCCTTGCGCGCGCTGGCCGAGGGGCGCGAGGCGGAGGCCCGCGTGCTCGACGAACTGCTCACCGCGCTGCGCGATGCGAACGACGCCGATCCCGCTACGGTGCGGCTCGCCACCACCGGGGCGGCGCACGACGTCGCCGCGCTGCGCCCGGTACTCTCCACCCGCGCCGAAACCCGCGCCGCGCGGGTCGCACACGACCTCACCCGACGCGCCGCTGCCGAGGCGCAGGGGCTGGAAACGCTGCTCAAGCAACGCATCGCCCGCATCCTGCGCGAACGCGGCACTGACACCGGACAGCTCGACCTGCTGCTCGACCCCGCCGAAGCCCGCCAGCGCGCCGCCGACCGCCGCTCATGGGAACGTGCCGCCACCCGGCTGGACGATGAACTGGTCCGCGAACCCGAACGGCTGCGCGCCGCCGCCCGCATCCACGCCACCCGGCTGGAGCCGATCGGGCTGGTCTATCTGTGGCCCACGACATGAACCCGGCCAGCGGCCCGCACGACTGGATCGGCTATCTCCAGCCGGTCGGGCTGGTCGTCGCCCCCGCAGCGCTTGCCCGGATCGGCGCGTGGGTCACGCCACAGGATGCCGCCGACAGCGCCGCCGTGGCGACCCTCCTCGCCGGCTTCGACCTCGCCCCCTGGCCATTCTTCCGCGACATCCTCGGCTGGCCGGCGGTACGGGTCGCGGGCGCACCCGGCGGCCCGCCGCTACCCGACACGCTGCGCATCGCCTTCCCGGAACTCGACGTCCTGCTCGAACCGCATTGGGCGGTGCTGGCGGCGGACGGGACACCGCAACTGTTGGTACGGATCGAGGCACCGGACCTGCTGCTCGACCGACGCGGCACGCTCGACGGGTGGGAGGCGACGGCGCAGCAGCGCTTCGAACGGCTGCTCCGCGAAACCGGCATCGGTGCCGGCGTCATCATCGGCGCGCGCGAGACCGGCCGGCGCGAAGGCGCGACGACCGAAGCCATCCTCCGCCTGGTCGTCACGCCACGCGGCGAGGTGTCGGGGCATATGAGCTGGCCGCTCCACGCCCTGTCCGACGTCGCCGGGCGCGGAATGCTGGCGGGCATGAAGCTGCTGCTCGATAACCACGCGCTGTTCACCGGCCCGCCCTCGCACCGCCTGCCCGCGCTTCTCGCCGAAAGCCGCGCGGCACAGGCGGATGTGTCGACCCGCCTCGCGGGACAGGTACTGGCCTCGCTGCACGAACTGCTGCGCGGATTGGACGCCGCCGACCCCGCGCGGGTGCGGGCCTTGGCGCAGGCCCGACCGCAGCATCTCTACGAAGGGCTGCTGACCGTCCTGCTGCGGCTGGTCTTCATCCTCTATGCCGAGGATCGCGCGCTGATGCCCTCGCAGCCCGGCGGGGCGGCGGCGGCGCTGTATGAACAGGGCTATGCGCTGGGCGCGCTCCACCTGCGGCTGCGCGACGATGCCGCGCTCTACCCCGACATGATGGACGACCGGCGGGGCGCATGGGGTCGGCTGGTCGCGCTGTTCCGGCTGGTCGGGCGCGGCGATCCGTCGGGTTTCATGCAGGCGCGCGGCGGCAAGCTGTTCGACGAGGACGCCTTTCCCTTCCTGCTCGGCCGCGATGCGCCGGGCGATGCGGAAGGTGTGCTGCCGGTCGGCGATGGCTGCGTGCTGCGCATCCTCGACGCGCTGCTGATCGACCGGGGCGACCGCATCGCCTACCGCGCGCTCAGCGTCGAACAGATCGGGTCGGTCTATGAAACGGTGATGGGCTTCACCGCGCAATGTGCGCCCGCGCCGATGCTGGCGATCCGCGCGGGGAAAGCGAACCGCGTGCCGGTGTGGGTCGACCTGCCCGCGCTGGCCGCCCTGCCCGGCGGCGATAGGGAAAAAGCGCTGAAGGCCACCACCGGGCGCGGCAACTGGCCGATGCCGGTATCCCGCGCGCTCAAGTCCGCGACCGACGCCGCGACCCTAGCCGCCGCGCTCGCCCCGGTCGCCGACCAGCGTGCCTCGCCACGCGGGGCGCCGGTCGCGGCGGGCACCCCGATCCTGCAACCGACCGAGGAACGCCGCCGCACCGGCAGCCACTACACCCCGCCCAGCCTGACCGGCCCGATCGTCGCCCATGCCTTGGCACCCGCCTTCGCCCGGATCGGCCCCGACGCCGGCCCCGCCGACGTCCTCGATCTCAAAGTCTGCGACCCCGCTGCCGGATCGGGCGCATTCCTGGTGGAGGCGTGCCGCCAGCTGGGCGAGCGGCTGGTCGCCGCCTGGACCCGCTGGCCCGCGCAACGCCCGACCATCCCGGCGGACGAGGACGAGCTGCTCCACGCCAAGCGGCTGGTCGCGCAGCACTGCCTGCGCGGCGTCGACCGCAACCCCCTCGCGATCGACCTCGCCAAGCTGTCGCTGTGGCTGGAAACCCTCGCCAGCGCGCACGAATTCACCTTTCTCGACGCGGTGCTGCGTTCGGGCGACAGCCTGGTCGGCCTGCCCAATCCCAAGATCGTCGCGGTGACGTGGGACCGCGTGTCGCGCCAGCACGGCTTTGTCGAAACGATCGTCCGTGACGGCATCGACGCCGCCGCCGAACTGCGCCGGCTCATGCGGCAGGAGGCGGAGATCGCACCCTATGCCGCGCAGGAACGCCGTCACCGCGCCGCGACCACCGCGCTCACCCGCGCACATCTGGTCGCCGATGCGATCCTGTGGTCCTATTTCTCCGCAACGAAGGCCCGCGACCGTGCGGCAAAGCTGGCCGAGGTCCAGCAATGCGTCCTCGCCCCCGGCCCGGACAGCTGGGCACAGCTGGCCGCATGGCAGGCCGAACTGCGCGACGCCCCCATCGGCATCGACAGCTTCCACTGGGAACTGACGTTCGAGGATGTGTTCAGCCGCCCCAATCCCGGCTTCGACGCGATCATCGGCAACCCGCCCTTTGCCGGCAAGAACACCATCGCCGCCGGCCACGCCACCGCCTATCCCGACTGGCTGAAGACGCTGCACGACGGCACGCACGGCAATGCCGACCTCGCCGCCCATTTCTTCCGCCGCGCGTACAGCCTGTTGCGCAACGGCGGCAGCTTCGGCCTGATCGCGACCAACACCATCCGCCAGGGCGACACCCGCGACAGCGGCCTGACCCGCATCCTGGCGGACGGCGGCGCCATCACCCGCGCGGTCAGCCGCCATGTGTGGGAAGGCGAAGCGGCCGTCGTCGTCGCGCAGGTCTTCGTCCGGCGCGGGGCCAATGACGGCGTGCCGATGCTAGACGGCCGCCCGGTGCGGCGCATCTCGGCCTATCTGATGGAGGGTGATCTGGACGGGTCGCCGGCGAAGCTGCGCGCAAATCGAAAGAAAGCATTCGAGGGATCGAAGCTGTACGGGAACGGCTTTGCGTTTCGTGACGACCGGCCTGCCAGTCCTGCCCATACGACAATGTCGATGCGAGACATCATAGCCGCGCATCCCGCCGACGCCCAGCGGATACACCCGTTGCTGGGGGGAGAGGATCTGAACAACCACCCCAGGCAGCTTACATCGCGTTTCGCCATGAATTTTTCCGGGCTTACCGAACAACAGGTTCGTGACGGACATCCAGCCCTCTACCACCTTTGCCGAGACACGGTGAAAGCGGATCGTGCGAAGGTAACGAACCCTACAACCCGAGATCGCTGGTGGTTGTACGAACGCGAACGCCCCGAACTTTACGAAGCGATCCGGGGATTCTCGACGGTGTTGTCGCTATGCCGCGTAAGCCCGCATCTTTCGATCGCGTGCGTCGATGCCCGCCAGATTTTCGGTGAATCGGTCGACGTCTTCGCCTTCAACTCCATGGCCGCCTTCGCCACGCTGCAATCCCGCGTCCACGAAGTCTGGGCACGTACCTTCGCCTCCTCGATGAAGGACGACCTGCGCTACACCCCGTCCGACTGTTTCGAAACCTTCCCCCTGCCGCCGGCCTTCGACACCGACCCCATTCTCGAAGCCACCGGCCAGGCCTATCACGACCACCGCGCCGCGATGATGATCGCCCGCGATCAGGGCATGACGCCCACCTACAACCGCTTCCACCGCGCGACCGACACCGACGCCGACGTCACGACCCTGCGCGACCTCCACGCCGCGATGGATCGCGCGGTGCTGGCCGCCTATGGCTGGGACGACCTCGCGGACGACGCCGCGCCGGTCTTCCTCGATCCCGCAACCGAAGACGACCACCGCTATCGCGGCCGCCTGTTCTGGCCCGCGCCGTTTCGCGACGCGGTGCTGGCCCGGCTGCTGCGTCTGAACGAGGAACGCGCGAGAATGGAGCGGATGGCATGAACGCGGCCGAAGTACGCAGCGAACTGGTCACCCGGCTGCGACGCAACCTGATCGGCCCCGGCGAAGCGGACGACGCCGACCTCGCCGCCGAACGCCTGCCGCCGGGCGAAAGCCCGTCGCGCTGGTATCTGTCGGGCTTCATCGCCCCGTCGGGCGAGCTGACCGCCGAAACGACCGACACCCCCGACGCCGACTGGGACGAGATCGACGCCCTCCTCCCCGACGAAGGCTTTGGCGCCGGCGGCGCGGCGGGCGACCATGATGAACCGGAGGCTCCAGCCGCCCGCCGCCGCTTCCTGCCCAGCGCCATCGGCCTGTCGACCATGGTCGATCGCACGGTCGATACGCTGACGGTCACGCTCGACTGGGGTGACTATGCCCCCGAACCGCCGCTGCCGCCCGACATGCTGGAAAGCGGCGCCGAGCCGCACGGCACCCCCGTCGGCTGGCGCCGCATCCCGCGCCACGCCTCCGAAACGCTGCGCATCCCGCGCGAGGCGGACGGCATCGCCCGTATGCCGATCGTCGGGTCGGCCGCCACCGCCCGTCCCGGCGGCGCGCTGGAACTCGCCATCCGCGCCCGCCCCTTCGCGCTGCGCCTGGCCGACGGCACCACCCGCGACGTGCAGGTCGTGACGGTGTTCCTCGTCAACAAACGGCTGGAGCCACCCTCGCGCTACCGCGACCTCGCCTATGCCTATCAGGTACGCCTGACGCTCGACTGCGCCACCGGCTTCGTCGCGCAGCACGACCTGTCGCGCATCACCCGCGACGATTGGGACGACCAGCTGGCCGACCTGCACTATCGCGACAGCGCCGCCTATGCCGTCGGCCTCGGCTGCGCGACCGGCCACGTCGCCGATGCGCAAGGGCATGTCGGTCAGGTCTTCACCACCCACCTGCCCCGTGCGGCGGTCGAGCGCACCGTCGCCGCCAGCGTCGCCGACGTGGCGTTCGGGATGGACCATCTGGCCGAGCTGGCAACGGGCGACGGCGCGGCCCTTGCCGACGCGCTGCAACCGCTGGTCGCCGCCTATCGCGCATGGTCCGCTGACCAGCATGTCGCGGCCACCGCCCCCGACATCGCCACCGCGCCGCAACGCGTCCGCACCGCCACCCAGTTGATCGCGGATCAGGCGGAGGCCTGCGACCGCATCGCCGCCGGCATCGCGCTGTTGGCGCAGGACGCCACCGTCCGCCGCGCCTTCGCCATCGCCAACCGCGCCGTCGCCGATGCGACCCGCGCCCGCCGCCCGACCGACCCGCGCCCGGCATGGCGGCCGTTCCAGCTCGCTTTCATCCTGCTCAACCTGTCGGGCATGGCCGATCCGCGCCACCCCGATCGCGACACCGCCGACCTGCTGTTCTTCCCGACCGGCGGCGGCAAGACCGAGGCGTATCTGGGCCTCGCCGCCTGCACCATCGCGCTGCGGCGGCTGGGGGCCAGCGGCCTGCTCGGCGCCGGGGTCGCGGTCATCATGCGCTATACGCTGCGGCTGCTGACCCTCGACCAGCTCGGCCGTGCGGCGGGGCTGGTCTGCGCGCTCGAACTGCTGCGCACCGGGCCGGACTATCGCGACGCTGGCGGCCGCCCGCTGCTGGGCGACTGGCCGATCGAGATCGGACTCTGGGTCGGATCGGACGCCAGCCCCAACTGGCTGGGCGGCAAGGGTGACAAGCGTGACGGCACCGCCGTCAAGCGCGTCCGCGCCTATACCACCGGCCGCGACAGCCGCGCGCCCGCCCCGATCAAGGCCTGTCCGTGGTGCAACACCCCCTTCACCCCGCACAGCTTCCGCTGCGTGCCCAACGCCGATGCGCCGACCAATCTCGAACTGCGCTGCGTGAACCACGTGTGCGCCTTTACCGGTGACCGCGCCCTGCCGGTGGTGACGGTCGATCAGGCGATCTATCGCCGCCTCCCCGCCTTCCTGATCGCGACGGTCGACAAGTTCGCCGCGCTCCCGTGGAACGGACCGGCGGGCGCGTTCTTCGGCCATGTCGACCGCGCCGACGATACCGGCTTCTACGGTGCGGCCGAACCCGGCAAGGGCCGCGCGCTCGACAACGGCCACAACCTCGCGCCGCCCGACCTCGTGGTGCAGGACGAACTCCACCTGATCTCCGGCCCGCTCGGCACGGTGGCGGGCCTCTACGAAGCGGCGATCGACCGCCTCGCCTCGCGCCAGATCGACGGACAGCGCGTCCGGCCCAAGATCGTCGCCTCGACCGCCACCGTCCGCCGCGCCCGCGACCAGATTCGCGCGCTGTTCGACCGCCACGACACCCGCATCTTTCCCCCGCCCGGCATCGACCGCCGCGACAGCTTCTTTGCGCGCACCCAGCCCGAAAGCCCCGACGATCCCGCCCGCTGGTATGTCGGCATCGCCGCCGCCGGACGCGGACCGAAGCTGGTGTTCCTGCAGACGCTGGTGACGCTGCTCGGCGCTGCGCAGAGGCTGGCCGATGCGGACGGCGCCGATGAAGAAAATGGGGCCGACGCCTATCGCACCGCGCTCTGTTACTTCAACGCGCTGCGCGAGCTGGGCGGCGCGCGGCGCATCGTCGAGGATGAGGTCGCCAACCGCCTGACCGACTATGGCGACCGTCGCCGCCGGATCGAACCGGTCGACCACCCCTTCGGCAACCGCGCGCTGGGCGAGCCGGTCGAACTCACCTCGCGCGTCTCGACCGATCAGGTCGCGGCGGCCAAGGCCCGGCTGGAGGCGCGGTTCGACGGCACCGGCGAACCGGTCGACGTGGCGCTGGCGACCAACATGATCTCGGTCGGCCTCGACATCGATCGCTTGGGCCTGATGCTGGTACAGGGACAGCCCAAGACTGCGGCGGAATATATCCAGGCGACCAGCCGCGTCGGCCGCCATCCGGCCCGCCCCGGCCTCGTCGCGATCGTGCTCAACGTCCATCGCCCGCGCGACCGGATGCATTTCGAACAATTCGGCCATTTCCACGACACCTTCTACCGCGCGGTGGAGGCGACCAGCGTGACGCCATGGTCGGCGCGCGCGCTCGACCGGTCGCTGGCCGCCGTGGTGGTGGCGATCGCCCGCCATCTCGACCCGACGCTGACCCCTTCCAGCGCGGTTGCCGCGCTCGTCAACGCGCCCGACACCCGCGCGGCGGTGATCGCGCATCTGGTCGAGCGCGCACCCGCCACCATCGACGGCGGGCGCGACCGGCTGGCGGCGACCATCGCCGGGCTGCTCGAGGACTGGATGATGCTCGCCGACGAAGGCACCATGGCCGGCGGGCGGTTCAGCTATGACGACCGCCCCCACCGGCTGCTCCATCCGCCGCTCGATCCCGCGCTCGCCAATCTCTCCCCCGCCCATGCGCGGTTTCAGGCAGGCTATAGTATGCGCGATGTCGAACCCGGCGTGCTGGTCAAACCACGCGGTCCCAATGGCGAACGCGTCAGCGGCGCGGGCGACATGGCATGAGCGGCAAGCGCATTACGCTCCGCCAGTCGCAGCTGGTCTTCGGTTTCGGTCCCGGCGCGATGGTCGACCTGCCGACGCGCTCGGTCGTGATCGGCGGGCTGGACCTGTGGCACATGCGCGAACGCGGCAGCTGGCGTCCGGTCCATGAACCGCGCGCGGTCGCCGTGCTGGAAACGCTGCTCCGCGCGACCGGGCGGCTGGCCGATGATGTGCAGCTGACGCTGCGCACCCCGCCCGCCGACGACGAAGCGCGCAGCGGCAATGGCGAGCCGCCGGGGATCGAGGCGCGCATCTTCCCCGCCTGGTTCGTCGCCCGCGATGCGGAGACGGTGGGCGACCTCCGCCGCCGCCGCCTCGTCCGCTGGCAGGATTTGAACCCGCGCGGGCGGGCCGACTTCACCGACGATGACGGGCGGCGCATGGGCGTCACCCCGATCCGCTTCGTCGCGGGCTGTCACAAGGGGCATCTGCAGGACATCGACTGGTCCTACGCCGTCCATGTCGACCAGCCCGGCCGCTGCGTACAGCCATTGTGGCTGGAGGAGCGCGGTACCTCGGGCGACCCCGCCTCGACCCGCATCACCTGCGGCTGCGGCGCGGCGCTGTCGCTGCGCGACGCACAGGCCGATGGCCGCTTCGGCAAATGTCGCGGGCGGCGACCGTGGCTGAACAGGGACGAACCGGTCGAGTGCGGCGAAAATCTCCGCTTCCTCACCCGCACCGCGACCAACGCCTATTTCCCGCAGGTGCTGACCGTCATCTCCCTCCCCGCCGCCGAGGACGAACTGACCCGCTTGGTCGAGGGGCAAATGGACGCGATCGACTGGGTAACGACCGAAGCCGAAATGGCCCTCGCCCGCCGCGCCAACCCGTCGCTGCGCGCCGCACTGGAGGGATGGAGCGACACCGACATCGTCGCCCGCGTCGCCCAATTGCGCGCCACCGGTCACCAGAATCTGGCAAAGGCACCCAAGGTCGCCGAATTCGACCTCCTCGCCTCCGGCCTGGCGGAGATCGGCACCGACGCCCCCGACGCCCGCCTCCACGCCCGCACCCTGACCCGCGACCAGTGGGACGGCGACCGCCCCCGCCTCGCCCCGATCGCCTCGGTCGTCGCCGTCCACCGCCTGCGCGAAGTCGCCTGCCTCTACGGCTTCACCCGCTTCGAAGCCGCCCCGACCGCGATCGACGGCGACCTCGAGGAACTGCACATCGCCGTCGAAGGCGCCGCCCTCGCCACCGATCTCGACTGGCTGCCCGCCGTCGAACAGCGCGGCGAAGGCATCTTCCTGCGCTTCGACGCCGAAGCCATCGCCGACTGGCTCGGCCGCCCCGCCGTAATGGCCCGCCACGAAGCGCTATGGAGCGGCTGGGAACGCTGGCGCCAAGGACAGGCGTACGGCGACAAGCTGCGCTTCCCCAACCTCGCCTATTACGCGATGCACGGCTTTGCCCACGCGCTGATGAACGAGATCGCGCTCGACTGCGGCTATCCCGCCACTGCGCTCAAGGAACGGCTGTACGCGGTGCTGGAGGAGGACGGCCCGCGCTACGGCCTGCTGCTCTACACCGCCTCGACCGGCGCGCAGGGGACGCTGGGCGGCCTCGTCGCGATCCTCCCCCGCCTGGGCGCCATCGCCGAGCGCGCGCTCGACCGGCTGGCGCTGTGTTCGGGCGACCCGATCTGCGCCGAACACGACCCCGACCACCATAGCGACGAACGCGCGCTGAGCGGTGCCGCCTGCCACAGCTGCCTGCTGGTCGCCGAAACCAGCTGCGAGGCCCGCAACCTCTATCTCGACCGCGCCCTCACCGCCCCGACCGTGCTGACCGATGCGACGGCACTGTTCCGTGGGTGAGCGTAAGGCCTTGACGGACGGCCATGATCCGGCTCCCTTGGCCCCAGCGGAGGGGCGGATGATCGGTTGGCAGGACGAACGGGGCGAGGCGCATCGCGGGTCGCTGTTCGCGGCATTCGCGGCGCTGGCGAACGGGCAGGCGTGGAGCTTCCCCGCGCTCCGCCCGCACCAGCGCGAGCCGTGGCACGCCTTCACCGTACAGGTCGCCGCCCTCGCGCTGATCCATGCCGGCACCGACACGCCGCCGACGGACGAAGCGGCATGGCGCGACCTGCTCCTCGCCCTGACCCCCGATCACCCCCAGGCATGGGAGCTGGTCGTCGACGACTGGTCGAAACCCGCCCTGCTCCAGCCGCCGACGGCGCAGGATACCGACCGCGCGGCCTACAAGAACCGCATCGCCACCCCCGACGCGCTCGACATGCTCGTGACCGCCAAGAATCACGACCTGAAACAGGAGCGCATGATCGCCGCCAGCGACGAACACTGGCTGTTCGCGCTGGTCACGCTGCAAACGACCGAAGGCTTTCTCGGCGCGGGCAACTACGGCATCTCCCGCATGAACGGCGGCTTCGCATCGCGCATGAGCCTCGGCATCCGCCCTACCGGCGGCGCAGGCCGAGCATTCCAGCGCGACGTGGCCCGGCTGGTCGCCGACGCCCGCGCCCGGCCCGACCGCCGCACCGGCACGATGCTGCTGTGGACCGTGCCATGGGACGGTACCACCTCGCTCGACTATACGAAACTCGACGAACTCTATGTCGAAATCTGCCGCCGCATCCGGCTGTGCCGCAACGGCGACACGATCGAAGCCCGCACCGCCGGATCGAAATGCGCCCGCGTCGCCGCGTCCGAACTCAAGGGCAAGACCCTCGACCCCTGGGCACCGATAAAGGCGGACGGCTCGACCAGCCACACCCCGACCGGCGCGGGCTTCGGCTATCGCCAGATGGCGACGCTGCTCGACAAGAAGAAGATCACCCTCCCCCACCTCGCCAAACCCACGCCCGAAGACGACGCCGACGGGCTGGCGATCGTCGCCGCTGCCCTCGTGCGCGGACAGGGCAAGACCGAAGGGCTGCACCGCCGCACCATCCGCACCCCCGGCACGCTGCGCGATGCGGACGGCAATCGCCTGCCCCTCGACCGCATCGGCGAGGTCGCGGGCAAGCGTGCCGAGGAAGGCTATGAAGCCAGCCGCCGCCTCAGCCGCGCGCTGATCTCGCTGGTGCAGGGCGGCCCCGAACGCGCCCGGCTGGACGATGATTCCGCCAAGAAGAAGATCGAACGCTGGATGACCCGCTTCAACGAAGCGGTCGACGGCATCTTCTTCGACGCGCCCTTCTGGGCAGAGGTCGCCGGCACCGACGACAACCCCCGCATGGCGTGGCGGGAAACGCTGCGCGACCTCGCGACCGATCAGTTCGCCATCGCCGCCGAAGCCGCACCCGGCACCGAAGTCCGCCGTGTCCCGGCCCGCGCCCGCGCCGGATCGCTGCTCCACTATGAAATGAAGAAATGGGTCAAGGAGGCCGAACATGGCGAGTAACCCCGCCGCCGCGACCGGCACTGCCCCGGCGACCGCACCGAAACCCGACGACTGGATGACGCTGGTTTCGCGTTACGTGCATGGCATGTCGAGCGGCGACCGCGCGGCATTGCGCCGCATGGAACTGACCAAGTCCCCGGCCGCCGATGCCGTCGCGATCAAGACGCTGCTCCGCGCGCAGGTGCCGGAAGCGCGGATCAAGGACGACTGGACCCGGCTGCGCCTGATCGGTCATTTCGCCGGGCTGCTGTCGGGCACGGCCGCGCTCTATCCGCATGACGAACGGCGCGGGGTCGGCGCGGCGCTGTTCGAGGCGGGCTTTTCCGAAAAGCGCCTGCTGCGCCTGCTCGCCAGCCGGGGGGAGGCGCTGGGCGACCAGCTGGCGCTCGCCGTCCGCATCCTGTCGCGCGAACGAAAGCCGGTGAATCTGTGGGACATCTATCACCTGCTCGGCGGCGATCCGGTCAAGTCGGACGCCGCCCGGCTGCGCATGGCGCGGCATTATTACGCCGCCGAAGCCAAATCGAACTGAGGGGATTTCGCATGACGACCACCGCAACCAACGGCATCGTGCCGAAATTCATCCAGATCCATTTCCTCGCCGCATGGCCGGGCGCATTGCTCAACCGCGACGATGCCGGTCTTGCCAAGCGCCTGCCCTTCGGCACCGCCACCCGCACCCGCGTGTCGTCGCAATGCCTGAAGCGTCACTGGCGCATGGCCGACGATCCCCGCGCGCTGCACGAACTGGCAAAGCAGAACGGCGTCGAGGGCGTCCGCTCGAAACAGGCGATCGAACGCGAAGTCACCGGCCCCTTACGCGCCCGGTTCGACAAGGACATGGTCGACGCCGTCGAGGAAGCGTTCCTCGCCAAATTCTATGGGAAGAACGCCAAGGACAAGCAGCAGCGTCAGGCCCTGCTGTTCGGTCGTCCCGAACTGGCATGGCTCGCGTCGGAGGCCGAACGCCTGCTCGCCGAAAGCGCCAGTGCGGCCGGGGTAAAGGCTGCGGCGGAAATCTGGTCCAAGGAACAGACGAACAATCTGAACCAGCTGCGCGACCAGAACCTGCTGTCGGCTTCGCTGGAGGCGGCGCTGTTCGGCCGCATGGTGACCAGCGACACCAGGGCGAACCGCGATGCGGCGATCCATGTCGCCCATGCCTTCACCGTCCATGCGATGCAGACCGAAACCGATTATTTCACGGTGGTCGACGACCTCAGCGACCGCGAACAGGGCGACGATGCCGGCGCGGCGGGTGTGTTCGACACCGAACTGACCTCCGGCCTCTATTACGGCTATGTCGTGGTCGACGTGCCGCTGCTGGTGTCGAACCTGACCGGCTGCGACCGCAAGGACTGGACCGGCGACCACGACCGCGCGCTGGCCGCGCAGGTGGTCGAGCATCTGGTGCACCTCGTCGCCGAAATCTCGCCCGGCGCCAAGAAAGGGTCGACCGCCCCCTATAGCCGCGCCGAGCTGGTGCTGGTGGAGGCGGGCGACCGCCAGCCGCGCACCCTCGCCAATGCCTTTCGCGACGCGATCGCGACCGCTCACGATCCCGCAGGGTCGCTTGGTGAACGCACCGCGCAGGCGATGGCAAAGCACCTCGCCGACTATGACACGCTATACGAAACCGGCGAGGCTCGCCGCCTCACTGCCATGCCGGACCTTGCCATCGACGGCATCGCCAATGGCCCCCTCCGCGAACTAGCCGCCTGGGCCGGCGCGGTCGTACGGGACGCGGCTGCGTGAAGCACCTGCTGCTCGATTGCGACGCGCCGTTGATGAGCTTCGGCGGCGATCTGGTCGATGCCTATGGCGTGGTGCGCGATTTTCCGGCGAAATCGATGGTGGCGGGGCTGTTCGCCAACGCGCTCGGCTGGGAACGCCATGACGTCGACGCCCATGCCGCGTTGCAGGCGCGGCTGGTGATCGGATCGGCCCGCGTCGGCGAAGGGCGGCGCGAGCGCGAGTTCCAGACTGCGCAGCTCGGCGCCAATGATCGCGGCTGGACCACGCGCGGCCGGGTGGAAGGGCGCGCGGGCGGTGCCGACACCTATCAATCGCCGCACATCCGCTACCGCGACATGGACGCCGATGCCCGTGTCCTGATCGCCTGCCGGCTGGCCCCCGCCGATACGGCGCCCGACCTCGACACGCTGGCGCGGGCGCTGCACCGTCCCGAACGCCCGCTGTTCCTCGGCCGCAAGCCGTTCGTGCCGTCGCGCCCGCTGCTGCTGGCGGTGGTGGAGGCCGACACGATCCTCGACGCGCTGATGCTGGGCTTTGAACGGGCGAAGCTGCCCCGCCCCGCCGCGATCCGCGCGCAATGGCCGCATGGTGAACCCACCGGCGGGGTGGTGACGCACGACGCGCAGGTGGAGGAGCTGACCGACGAACGCCACTGGCCCGCCGGCGTCCATGCCGGCCTGCGCTGGGTGGTCCATGGCCGGCTCGACTGGCCGCAGGTGACGCCATGACGCTGCACCTTGTCCGCATCCCCGTCGCCGTCCGCGCGCTGGCGGCCTTTGCGGTCGACCGCCGGTTGGGCGACGACGATTTCGGCTATGCGCTCCACGCCGCATTGCTCGCCCGGTTCGGCGACGCCGCGCCGCGCCCGTTCCGCTTCCTGCCCGACCATGGATCGGGACCGCATCTGCTCGGCTATGTGCCGGACCGCACCGCCTTCGACGACGCCGCCGCGCTGCCGCCCGCCGACGCGACGGTGGATGCGGTATTCGATGGCGAACCCCGGCTACGGCCGATGCCGGAGGCGTGGCGCGAAGGCGCGCGCTATGGGTTCGAGGTGCGGGTGCGTCCCGTCGTCCGCTTCGGCAAGAGCGTCCGCGCCGCGCGCTCCGACCGCGCCGGCGGATGGCTGCAGGAGGCTGGCGAGATCGACGCCCACACCGCCGCGCGCGAACGCGCCGAACGGGCGGGCGACGATCCCGATCTGGTCGACCGGGAAGCGGTCTATCTCGACTGGCTGGCAGGCCGCCTCGCCGGTGCCGCGACGCTCGACCATGCCGACCTGCGCCTGTTCCGCCGCACCCGCACCCTGCGCAACACCCACCGCAGCGAAGGGCGCCGCAACCACCGGGTCGAGGGGCCGGACGCGCTGATCGGCGGCACGCTGACCATCACCGATCCGACCGCCTTCGGCGCGTTGCTGGCCAGGGGGATCGGGCGTCATGCCGGCTTCGGCTATGGCATGGTGCTGCTCGCCCCGCCGGGCCGGGCCGGATAGATGCTGTCCGGTCGCCTCGGCCTTGAAAAGGCGCGCATCCCCCATGCCGACCGGCAGGGGCTGGTGTGGCTCGATCGCGGCCGGCTGGAGGTGGAGGATGGCTGTCTCCGCTTCGTGACGGCGGGCGGTGGCGCGCTGGTCGCGGGCGATTACCAGATTCCCTATCACGCCATCTCGATCGTGCTGCTGGGGCCGGGGTCCAGCGTGACCCACGATGCGCTCCGGCTGCTGGCGCGGCATGGCTGTGCGCTGGCGGCGATCGGCGACGGGGCGGTGCGCTTCTACACCGCGCCGCCGCTGATGCCCGACAGTTCGGCGCTGGCCCGCGCGCAGGTCCGCCGCTGGGCCGATCCGAAGCTGCGCATGGAAACCGCGCGGGCGATGTACGCGATGCGCTTCGGCGAGATCGTGCGTACCCGCGACATCACCGTGCTGCGCGGACAGGAGGGCGCGCGGATCAAGCGGGCCTATGTCATGGCCGCCGAACGCCACGGCATCGCGTGGAACGGCCGCCGCTACGACCGCGAGAATCCGGAGGCCGGCGATCTGGCGAACCAGGCGATCAACCATGCCGGATCGGCGATGACCGCCGCGGCGGCGGTCGCGGTCGCCTCGACCGGTGCGATCCCGCAACTGGGCTTCGTGCACGAGGATTCGGGGCAGAGCTTCGTCCTCGACATCGCCGACCTCTATCGCCACGACGCGCTACTCGACATCGCGTTCGGCGCGGTGAAGGAGGCACGGGCGCATGGCGCGCCGCCGATCGAACGGCTGGTGCGCAAGCGCGCCGCGCTGCTCTTTCGCCAGCGCAGCGTGATCCCCGGCATGATCGACCGGATCAAGGCGCTGGTGATGCCGGGCGAGGCGGCGGCGACCTGATGCCGCTGACCGTCGTCATCACCCGCGACGTGGAGGACCGCTATCGCGGGTTCCTCGGCTCGGCGATGCTCGAACTGGCACCCGGCGTCTATGCCCAGCCCCGCATGAGCGCCGGCGTCCGCGGCCGCATCTGGACCGTGGTGGAGGAATGGCACGGCCGCCTGCGCCGGGGCAGCATCGTGATGTGCTGGGCCGAACCCGCCTCCGCCGGCGGCCTGGGCCTCGCAGTCCTGGGCGAACCACCGAAAGACATAATCTCCCACGACGGCATACTCCTTGTCCGCCGCGCCCTAACCTCCCGCCAAGTTTAACATCCGCTTCCCACCAATCTTTGAAACAGTAAACAACTTCCGTAACTTGACGCCTAGAGTCTCCCCCGCACCCGCGGGGATCAACCCCGCTGCGACGCCGGTGCTTCCGGAACCCAAGAGTCTCCCCCGCACCCGCGGGGATCAACCCCGGCTAGCTTGGCTAACGACCAGATTTCTTTTGTCTCCCCCGCACCCGCGGGGATCAACCCTGGAAGGCGTACGCCACCGACCCGAATTACGCGTCTCCCCCGCACCCGCGGGGATCAACCCTGCGGATAGACGTCCGGCGTCTGGCCGGCGATGTCTCCCCCGCACCCGCGGGGATCAACCCTTCGAGAAGGCCCGTTCACAACAGCTCTATCGGTCTCCCCCGCACCCGCGGGGATCAACCCTCCGCAGCCGACCAGCCCGGGTATGAGGTAGGGTCTCCCCCGCACCCGCGGGGATCAACCCGTACTTCCGCAACGAAGGATTTCGGACTTCCGGTCTCCCCCGCACCCGCGGGGATCAACCCACGGGAGGAGGTGGTCCAGCATCTACGAGCGTGTCTCCCCCGCACCCGCGGGGATCAACCCCGGGGAATGAAATCGCCACACGACTTCGCGAAGTCTCCCCCGCACCCGCGGGGATCAACCCTCGGCATCGGTGCGACCAACGGCAACGAGATGGTCTCCCCCGCACCCGCGGGGATCAACCCAAGCGCGATGACTTCCGGGGCAAATTCTGTCGGTCTCCCCCGCACCCGCGGGGATCAACCCGGCGAAGTGTGGAGCAACGGGTACTATCGCCCGTCTCCCCCGCACCCGCGGGGATCAACCCGAGGCGGACGCCGCCGCGCTGCTCGGCGAGGCGTCTCCCCCGCACCCGCGGGGATCAACCCCCGTCATACCCGCACCCGCGAGTACCCTTGTCGTCTCCCCCGCACCCGCGGGGATCAACCCGACGATACGACGACGATCTACGTCTATGACGTGTCTCCCCCGCACCCGCGGGGATCAACCTTCTCGACGGCCGAGGCGGCGAGGAGCTGGACAGTCTCCCCCGCACCCGCGGGGATCAACCCATGTGCAAACGCACGTTGAAAACGCACGATTTGTCTCCCCCGCACCCGCGGGGATCAACCCTCATGCATGGGAAGATGCCCGTTGCCAAAAGCGTCTCCCCCGCACCCGCGGGGATCAACCCGATGCCCGTCAGCTCCATCTGCCCAGCCTTCAGTCTCCCCCGCACCCGCGGGGATCAACCCGATGGGGGAAATGCCGACCCGTCAGCCTGACGGTCTCCCCCGCACCCGCGGGGATCAACCCAGGGCGAACGATCATCGCGCCGCTAGGGCCTTGTCTCCCCCGCACCCGCGGGGATCAACCCTGTTCGGACAGGTTCTAGACCATGCGATAGGTGTCTCCCCCGCACCCGCGGGGATCAACCCCCCGTTGACACACCACATTCCGGAATGGAACAGTCTCCCCCGCACCCGCGGGGATCAACCCGGACAAAACGTTGCCGCCGATCAACCCGGAGGGTCTCCCCCGCACCCGCGGGGATCAACCCCGCACCCGGTCGATTTCTGGACGAAGCTGCCGGTCTCCCCCGCACCCGCGGGGATCAACCCAGAAGGAGCAGCAGGCATGACGAAGCCCCACCGTCTCCCCCGCACCCGCGGGGATCAACCCGGGTTCGACCACGCGGCAAATCGGTGTGCAGGGTCTCCCCCGCACCCGCGGGGATCAACCCGATGCCGACCTTGCTATCCCTCTCAAGGCTGGGTCTCCCCCGCACCCGCGGGGATCAACCCTTCGACCAGCGCCGCGACTGCTTCCTGGGTGTGTCTCCCCCGCACCCGCGGGGATCAACCCGCTGATCGGCGCGGTGGATGTGCGGGACACCAGTCTCCCCCGCACCCGCGGGGATCAACCCGATGCGACGTGGACCCGCGAGGCCCGCGATCCGTCTCCCCCGCACCCGCGGGGATCAACCCAGCCTTCCTTGTTCGGCGGATAGCGCCGCCGTGTCTCCCCCGCACCCGCGGGGATCAACCCTTGCTCACCGGCCACCGCACCACGATCGTCACGTCTCCCCCGCACCCGCGGGGATCAACCCCGCTTCAAGGATGACGAGTCGGCGGTGTTCGGGTCTCCCCCGCACCCGCGGGGATCAACCCTGGCTGGCCGCGCTCCAGTTGCGCAGCATCTTGTCTCCCCCGCACCCGCGGGGATCAACCCGTCGCATGTGCCGTTAGCACCTGGTTGTAATAGTCTCCCCCGCACCCGCGGGGATCAACCCCGGGCGGCGGTTGATCTGGGAGTTCATGCTCCGTCTCCCCCGCACCCGCGGGGATCAACCCCGCTTGCTCCGACGGGCAAACGGGGCGTCCCTGTCTCCCCCGCACCCGCGGGGATCAACCCTACCAAAATGCGGTGTCCGTCTGGGGCGCCACGTCTCCCCCGCACCCGCGGGGATCAACCCCAGCTCCATGTCGGGGCAGTCATTGTCGATGGGTCTCCCCCGCACCCGCGGGGATCAACCCTGACCACCGCATTCACCGATCGGTATGGCGTCGTCTCCCCCGCACCCGCGGGGATCAACCCGACAACGGCGGTCGTCCGGCGGAGCGCGCGGAGTCTCCCCCGCACCCGCGGGGATCAACCCAATCCGCGCATCATCGCTACGATCGCCGCTTCGTCTCCCCCGCACCCGCGGGGATCAACCCCAGTCGATGAACTGACCGCAAGACTTGAATGCGTCTCCCCCGCACCCGCGGGGATCAACCCGAAAAGGGCCCGCCACCCCGGGAGGGATAGACGTCTCCCCCGCACCCGCGGGGATCAACCCTGGTCACGTGCCTCCTGCCGCGCGCCACGGAAGTCTCCCCCGCACCCGCGGGGATCAACCCATCTACCTCGACGAGACGATCACCTACCGCGTGTCTCCCCCGCACCCGCGGGGATCAACCCACGACGAAGGGCGCGCGGGGTCAGACGCAACTGTCTCCCCCGCACCCGCGGGGATCAACCCACGACGCGCAGGATCTGCAGGGGCAGATTGTCGTCTCCCCCGCACCCGCGGGGATCAACCCGTAGACTGCGGCCGGCATTTGAATGCCTGGTAGTCTCCCCCGCACCCGCGGGGATCAACCCGTGGTCATCGCGTGGGGATCGCGGCTTTGCCAGTCTCCCCCGCACCCGCGGGGATCAACCCGGGCGCCCGATGACGCCGCTGGTGACATTCAGGTCTCCCCCGCACCCGCGGGGATCAACCCCCGATCGGGGTACAGTGTTGCGGGGTGGCGCAGTCTCCCCCGCACCCGCGGGGATCAACCTTAGATCCCGCTGACCGAGCTGATTTCACCAGATCCCCCGCATCTGCGACGGCGATGGCGGCAAACGCCGGTTGCCCCAGACGAAGCATCCCTGGGCCATTGGCCAATCCGGACGGATCAACCGACCCGTCCAACAAGCAACCAGCAAACCCCATCCTGCCGACAACCCAACGGGATCAGCCGGCTCCAAGCCCCTCAGACGCCGGAACCGGCCACCTAAAACGTCACCCATTCCGTGCCGCCCGGAAACACCACGTCCTCGACCTTGTCGCCGATCTTGGTCACCGCCAGCAACAGCGCGACGATCACCATCAAGTCGAACGCGAGGACCGCGCCCCATACGAATGCCGGGTGGAACGGGCCGATCCGGTCGTACCCGTCCTTCGTCACCCGCGGGCGATCGCTGAACGCCGCCGCCTTCATTTGGCGAGTGCCGCCTGCGCCGCCGCGAGGCGAGCGATCGGCACGCGATATGGACTGGCCGAGACGTAATCGAGCCCGACCTTTTCACAGAAGGCGATCGATGCCGGATCGCCGCCATGTTCGCCGCAGATGCCGAGCTTGATGTCCGGACGCGTCTTGCGCCCGCGCTCGGCGGCCAGTTCGATCAGTTCGCCCACGCCCTCGACATCGATCGAGACGAACGGGTCGCGGGCGTAGATGCCCTTTTCGACATAGGCGCCCAGGAACCGGCTGGCATCGTCGCGGCTGACGCCCAGCGTCGTCTGCGTCAGGTCGTTGGTCCCGAACGAGAAGAACTGCCCGGCCTCGGCGATCTCGCCAGCCTTCAGCGCGGCGCGCGGCAGTTCGATCATCGTGCCGACCAGATATTCGATCGTGCGCCCCTTGTCGGCGAACACCGCCTGCGCCGCCTTGTCCACTACCGCCTTCATCAGTTCCAGCTCGCGGCGGGTGCCGACCAGCGGGATCATCACTTCCGGGATCGGCGCCTCACCCGACTTTTCCGCGACGATCACCGCCGCTTCGAAGATCGCGCGTGCCTGCATCTCGTAGATTTCGGGATAGGTCACGCCCAAGCGGCACCCGCGATGGCCCAGCATCGGGTTGAACTCGTGCAGTTCCGCCGCGCGGCGCTTCAGCTGGTCGACGGCGATGCCGGCGGCAGCGGCGACTTCCTCGAACTCCGCCTCCTGATGCGGCAGGAATTCGTGCAGCGGCGGGTCGAGCAGGCGGATGGTGCAGGGCAGCCCGACCATCACCTCGAAAATCTCAACGAAGTCGCTGCGCTGTTCGGGCAGCAACCGTTCCAGCGCCGCGCGCCGTCCGGCCTCGTCCTCGGCGAGGATCATTTGCCGAACGGCGGTGATGCGCGACTGTTCGAAGAACATGTGCTCGGTGCGGCACAGGCCGATGCCCTCCGCGCCGAAATCGCGCGCGGTGCGGCAATCCAGCGGGGTTTCGGCGTTGGCGCGCACCTTCAGGCGACGGACGCCATCGGCCCATTCCATCAGCGTGCCGAAATCGCCGGCCAGTTCGGGCTGCACGGTCGCGACCGCACCTGCCATCACTTCACCGGTGGCGCCATCGATGGTGACGATGTCGCCCTCACGGATTTCACGGCCGGCGACCTTCATCACGCCAGCCTTGGCGTCGATCGAGATCGACCCCGCACCCGACACGCACGGCCGGCCCATGCCGCGCGCCACGACCGCCGCGTGGCTGGTCATGCCACCGCGCGCCGTCAGGATGCCGCGCGCCGCGTGCATCCCGTGAATATCCTCTGGCGACGTTTCGGTGCGGATCAGGATCACCGCATCGCCCGCGTTCGAACGGCGTTCGGCGGTATCGCTGTCGAACACCGCGATGCCGCTGGCCGCGCCGGGTGAGGCCGGCAGCCCCTTGGTCAGCACGTCGCGCGGCGCCTTCGGGTCCAGCGTCGGGTGGAGCAGCTGGTCGAGCGCCTGCGGATCGACGCGCAGGATCGCTTCCTCGCGCGAGATCAGCCCTTCCTCGGCCATGTCGACCGCGATCTTCAACGCGGCCTTGGCGGTGCGCTTGCCGGACCGGGTCTGCAGCATCCACAGCTTGCCCTGCTGCACCGTGAATTCGATGTCCTGCATGTCGCGATAATGCCGCTCCAGCCGGTCGAACACCGCGGCCAGTTCGCCATAGGCGTCGGGCATCGCCTCTTCCATCGACAGCGGCTTGGCGTTCGCCGCCACGCGCGCCGCGGTGGTCAGATATTGCGGCGTGCGGATGCCCGCCACCACGTCCTCGCCCTGCGCGTTGATCAGGAACTCGCCATAATAGGCGTTCGCCCCGGTCGACGGATCGCGGGTGAAGGCGACGCCGGTGGCCGAGGTGTCGCCCATATTGCCGAACACCATCGCCTGCACATTGACCGCCGTGCCCCAGTCGCCCGGAATATCGTTCAGCCGACGATAGACTTTCGCCCGGTCCGCCTGCCACGACCCGAACACCGCGCCGATCGCGCCCCATAGCTGGTCGTGCACGTCCTGCGGGAACGGCTTGCCCCACAGCTCGACCACGATGTCCTTGTACTGGGCGACCAGCGCGCGCCAGTCGTCGGCAGTCAGGTCGGTGTCGAGATAATAGCCGCGATCTTCCTTCGCGATTTCCAGCGCTTCCTCGAACCGGCCATGGTCGAGTTCGAGCACCACGTCCGAATACATCTGGATGAAGCGGCGATAGCTGTCCCAGGCGAAGCGCGCATCGTCCGACACCGCCGCCAGCCCCTCGACCGTCTGGTCGTTCAGGCCGAGGTTGAGCACCGTGTCCATCATGCCCGGCATCGACACCCGCGCGCCCGAACGGACCGACACCAGCAGCGGATCGGCATGGTCGCCGAAGCGCTTGCCGGTGGTCCCCTCGATATGGGCGATGCCGATCGCTACTTCATCGCGCACGCTGTCGGGGAAGGTCTGCCCTTCGTCGTAATAGCGCGTGCACATCGTCGTCGCGATGGTGAAGCCCGGCGGCACCGGCAGGCCGATCGACGCCATTTCCGCCAGGTTCGCGCCCTTGCCGCCCAGCAGGGTCTTGTCGCCCGCGCCCCCGTCCGAAACCCCGCCGCCGAACCGATAGACATACTGCGTCATGCTCGTTCCCTTCCAACCGGGGCCATCGGACCACGGGGTTAGTGCCGGCGGGCGACGAATCACCCTCCGCTCCCGCCCCCGTTAAACGGGTTAAACCGATAGGTCAGCCCTCGATTTTCGAAAAATCGGCCACCCGGTGCACCGCGTCGCGAACCCGAGCCAGCAACGCGAGCCGCGCGGTGCGCTTGTGCGGATCGGCATCGTTGACCGTGACGTCGGTGAAGAAGGCGTCGATCGGCGCGCGCAGCGTCGCGAGTGCCGCCATCGCGCCGGCGAAATCCTCTGCCGCGATCGCCCGCTCCGCCTGCGGCTCGGCCGCGTCTAGCGCGGCGATCAGTGCGGCTTCGGCCGGTTCGCGGTCATAGTCGTGTGCTTCGCGGTTCGTCCGCGCCAGTTCGGCGACGACGGGTGCGAAATCGGGGTCCTCGACCATCGCCAGCGGGTCTTCCTCGCCCGTCTCGGGCGTAGGTGCGGAGGCCGGCGCTTCCTTCTTCAGAATGTTGGCGGCGCGCTTGTACCCGGCAAGCAGGTTCGTGCCGTCCTCGGTCGTGACGAACGCTTGGAGGGCATGGACACGGGCGAGGAGGCGGACCAGATCGTCCTCGCCGCCCAATGCGAACACCGCGTCGATCAGGTCGTGGCGGACGCCGGCCTCGCGTTGCTGGACTTTGAGGCGGTCGGCAAAGAAATCGATAATTTCATCAATGCTTGCAAAAAGTCGACCAGCTACTTCGACATCCTCGTTAGAAATCTTCGCATCTGGCGCACTCAACGCCACCTCAATATACTGCCCTCCAACATGATACAGTTGCGCGGCGGTACCGTCTGCGCTTCCGACAAGTGGTCCCGGCGGAATGATTTCACCGTTGTCATTAAGTCGAACGCTGCCGGCTGGAACCGACTTTACGGCACTCGCAATGATATACTGGGTAAGCGCTATATTGAGAATCTCATGCAAATTTACGCGCAGCTTATTTTGAGTCAGCAAAGCGATAATTGCGATACCGGAGCGGCGCAGAGCGAATGGATCTTTCGATCCACTCGGCCTCATCCCACGACTGAAAAATCCGGCAATCGTATCCAGCTTATCTGCCAGCGCAACCGCCACCGTCACCGGCGCAGTCGGAACGTCATCCCCCTGCCCGACCGGCTTGTAATGATCGCGCACCGCTTCGGCGACTTCCGCCGGTTCGCCCTGCGCGGCGGCGTAATAGCCACCCATCAGCCCCTGCAATTCGGGGAACTCGCCGACCATGCCGGTGACCAGATCAGCCTTGGCGAGCCGCGCTGCGCGTTCGGCCATGTCAGCCAGAACGGTGGTAGCGGTGGAGGGATTTGAACCGCCGACCTCAACAACGCCACTCTCGACCAACCACCGCGCGAGCTTCGCGACCCGATCCACCTTGTCGGCAACCGTGCCCAGCTTCTCGTGAAACACGATCTTCTCGAGTTTCGGCAGTTGGTCCTCCAGCCGCGTCTTCAGATCGGTTTCGTAGAAGAACTTCGCATCCGACAGCCGCGCCGCCAGCACCTTCGCATTACCCGCGACGATCCGCTCGCCACCGTCCGCCGCGTCGATATTCGCGGTGCAGACAAACGCGTTCGCCAGCTGCCCCGCGCCGTCACGACAAACGAAGTACTTCTGGTTCACCCGCGCGGTCAGCTGAATCACCTCGGGCGGTACGGCCAGAAACGCCTCATCGAAGCGCCCGAGCAACGGCACCGGCCATTCGGTGAGGCCGGCATTCTCCGCCAGCAAGCCTTCATCCTCGACCAGCGTCAGCCCGGCACCCTGCGCCGCCATCTTGGCCCCGACGGCGATGATCGCCGCGCGCTCGTTCTGGTCGACGATGACATGGGCGTCGCGCAGCGTCGCGACATAGCTGTCCGCCGACGTGATCGTCACCGGGCCGTCGTGATGGAAGCGATGCCCCATCGTCTCCGCGCCGCTCACCACGCCCGCGACCTCGCACGGCACGACCGTTCCGCCGAACAGCGCGACGATGCCCTGCAACGGCCGTACCCAGCGCGGGGACTCCGGGCTGAGCGACGCCGTGCCCCAGCGCATCGACTTGGGCCACGGGAAGGCGCGCACGATCGCGGGGATGGCGGCGGCGAGGACCGTCGCCGTCTCACGCCCCGGCACTTCGGTCACCGCGAACAACACGCCATCGCGCTCGGTCAGCGCCTCGCGGGTCAGCCCAGTCTTGCGCAGGAACCCTTCCAGTGCGTGCGGGGGAGCCGAGGCGCGCGGCCCCTTCACTTCCTCGCGCACCGGCTCGGTCCGCTCGGCCAGGTCATGCGCGATCAGCGTCAGCCGACGCGGCGTCGCATAGGTCGTGATCCGCGGCGCGGCGATCCCCGCCTTGGCCAGTTCGCCGACGAACAGCTTGGTCAGGTCTTCCCGCGCCTTTGCCTGCATCCGCGCGGGGATTTCCTCGCTGCGCAGTTCGAGCAGAAAATCGGTCATGCCACCCACCCCGGATACTTTGCTTGCCACTTGGGGCTTTGCGTCTCGATGAACTTCGCGCAGCTGGCCTTCGCCAGATCGCGCACGCGGCCGATATAGGCCTGCCGCTCGGCGACGGAGATCACGCCGCGCGCGTTCAGCAGGTTGAAGACATGGCTCGCCTCGATCGCCTGTTCATAGGCCGCGATCGGCACGTCCGCCGCCAGCGCATTCTCGCACTCGGCCGCCGCCTTCCTGAACAGGTCGAACAGGCCGTCGGTATCGGCGACCTCGAAATTCCACTTCGACATCTGTTTCTCGTTTTCGAGGAACACGTCGCCATAGGTCACGCCGGCATCGTTGAACGCCAGGTCGTACACGCTGTCCTTGTCCTGGATGTACATGGCCAGCCGCTCCAACCCATAGGTCAGCTCGCCCGCGACCGGCTTGCAGTCGAACCCGCCCATCTGCTGGAAATAGGTGAACTGGGTGACTTCCATCCCGTCGCACCACACTTCCCAGCCCAGACCCCATGCGCCCAGCGTCGGCGATTCCCAGTCGTCCTCAACAAAGCGGATGTCGTGCTGGGTAAAGTCGATCCCGATCGCCGCCAGCGACCCCAGATACAGCTCCTGCAAATTCGGCGGCGACGGCTTCAGGATCACCTGATACTGGTAATAATGCTGGAGGCGGTTGGGGTTCTCGCCATAGCGCCCGTCGGTCGGTCGGCGCGAAGGCTGGACGAACGCCGCATTCCACGGCTCCGGCCCCAGCGCGCGCAGCGTCGTCGCCGGGTGGAACGTGCCCGCCCCCATGCGCATGTCATAGGGTTGCAGGATGACGCAGCCCTTGTCGCTCCAATAATCATGGAGCGTCAGGATCATTTTCTGGAAGCTGAGCGGGGCGGACATGGTTTCGCCTTTGAATGCAGGAACGCCCCGCGCCTAGCCGGATCGTCGCGCGCCGGTCAAGCGAACCCCTTGTCAGGTCATAACGACATCATGTCAGGTAGTATTGACACAAAGCGCGAATCGATGGATAGATAGTCAGGTAAACGCGACATATTGTCGCTGATCGTTGACATGGAAGGCCGCCACGATGCCCCGCCCCGACACCAACCGCCAGACGCTGCTCGTGATTGCGTTGTGCGCGACGGTCGCCGCGATGGCCGCAGGGCGATCCGAACGGGCGGCACCCCCCGCCACGACCGGCGGCGTCGCCTTTGCGGCGCAGTTGGGCGATGCGGCGGTGTCGCTGTCGTGGCGGTGAGCAGCTTGTGAAGAACCGGCTGAAGATCCTGCGCGCCGAACGCGACTGGAGCCAGGCCGAACTGGCCGGGCGGCTCGACGTATCGCGACAGGCGGTGAACGCGATCGAGACGGGCAAGCACGATCCGTCACTGCCGCTCGCCTTCCGGATGAGCCGGTTGTTCGGCCTGCCGATCGAAGCGATTTTCGAGGATGACGTGGATGGTTGAGGATTGGGGCACCGCTCGCGAGCGTCAGCGCAAGCGGCGGCAGTGGAAATGGGTGGCGATCGCGATCGTCGCGGTCGCGGCAGCGCCAATCCTAGCCACCTTCGTCATGGGCGTGGTCGAAGGCTACACGTCGGTAACGACCCCCGACCATGCGATCCGCACCCGCGCCCATGCCGGCTATGTCGCCGCCGCCATCGCCATACTGGCCGCGGTTCTGATCAACTATCGCATCTTTCGCGCCGCCGACGAATTGGAACGCCGGCAGATGACCGACGCGCTGGCGCTGGCCGGGATCGTCGCGCTGGTGACGCTGCCGATCCTGTCGCTGGCGGCAGTTCCGCTCGGCTTCGACCATCCCGGAATGATCGGCTGGGGCCTCGCCATCGCCGCGCTGGTCGTCCTGCGCATCGTCCAGCGGCTGCGCGGATGATCGCGCGGGTCGTCGCCACGCTGCTGGGTTGGCTGTCGCTCGCCAGCCCGCTCGCGGCGCCCGTGGCGCTTGCCCCGGCGCTGTGGGTCGCGCGCGATGGCGATACGACGATCTGGCTGTTCGGCACGGTGCATCAGTTGCGCGCCGGGACGCCGTGGCTGACGGGTCCGGTCGCGCGGGCCTTTGCCGACAGCGATACGCTGACGCTCGAAATCCCGCCGGTGACACCCGGCGCTATGGCGGAAGCGCTGGTCAGGGTCGCCCCGCTTCGCCCGGCTCCCCTGCCCGGCGCGCTCGACCGCCGCCTGCGCACCCGCGCCCGTGCGCTGGGATTCCCAGCCAACGCGTTCGATGCGACCGACCCGTGGTTCGCCGCGACGACGCTAACCGCCCAACCGCTCGCGCGCGCCGGCTACAGCCCCCTACCCGCGCCGGAAACGCTGCTTGCAACGCTGGCTGAGCGAACGGGGAAGCCGATCGAACCGCTGGAAACCCTCGACACACAGCTCGCGACCTTCGCCGCCCTGCCGCAGGACGCGCAGCGCACCATGCTGGCGCGCACGCTCGATACGCCCGATCCGGTCCCGGCGATGGACCGCGTGGTCGCCACCTGGGGCCGAGGCGATGTGGCGGCGCTCGACCGGTTGCTGGCGACCGACATGGACGAAGCCGGGCCGGCGGTGCGAGGGGCGTTGCTCGACCGGCGCAATGCGGCGTGGGCGCAGACGATCGCGGCATGGATGCGGCGACCGGGTGCGCGATTCGTTGCGGTCGGCGCGGGGCATCTGGCCGGACCGGGCAGCGTGCAGGAACGGTTGCGGGACATGGGCGTGAAGGTGACGCGGGTACGCTGACGACCTATCCTCCCAACCACTCCGTTCGGTTCGAGCAGCTTCGAGCTTGTCGAGAAGCGTCCGTCGAGAACGGGTCGTTTGGGGCAACCCCTTCTCGACTACGGTTCTCGACAGGCTCGAACCTGCGCTCGAAGCAAACGGGAGGAAGAATGAAGTGGAGCAGGCAACAGCCCCCCAACCTTGCCTTTCCGCCCGAACTCCCCTATGCGCCCGCGCTTGTTCGTGCCGGGGTCATCCCTGGAGGCCCGGCCGCGCAAGACAGATGAACCAAGCATTCTAAGGAAGACATGATGAGCGATACGCTGCACCTGTCGGCCGAGACGCGCGATCGGGCAGGCAAGGGAGCCTCCCGTGCCCTGCGTCGCGATGGCCGCGTCCCCGCCGTGATCTATGGCAACAAGCAGGATCCGGAAAGCATCCACCTGAACGCACGTGAGCTGATGAAGCAGCTGATGACCGGCCACTTCATGAACTCGGTCATCATGGTCGATGTCGGTGGCAAGAAGGTGCGGACGCTGGCCAAGGACGTCGCGTTCGACGTCGTGACCGACCAGCCGATCCATGTCGACTTTCTGCGCATCTCGAAGAACGCGACCGTCACCGTCGCGGTGCCGGTGGTGTTCACCAACGAAGACGACGCGCCCGGCATCAAGCGCGCCGGCGGCGTGCTGAACATCGTTCGTCACGAAATCGAACTGGTGGTCGAAGCGTCGAACATCCCGACCGAGATCGTCGTCGACCTGACCGGCCGCGAAGTGGGCGATTCGATCCACATTTCGGAAGTGAACCTGCCGAACGGTGCCGAACCGGCCGTCGAAGATCGTGACTTCACCGTCGCGACGATCGTCCCGCCGACCGTCCCGACCGCCGAGGACGAAGCGCTCGACGCCGAAGTCGCCGAAGCACAGTCGGCCGAAGCTGCCGCTGAAGCCGAGGCCGAAGAAGCCGACGCCGAAGACGAGGACAAGGCCGAGGGCTGATCCGCCCCGCCTCGTGCAGCTTTGGGGAGCGGGACGGCCGAGGTCGTCCCGCTCCCTTTTGCGTTTTGGGGGGTACGCCTTTCCCGCCCATCGTCGTTCCCGCGCAGGCGGGAACCCATAAACGCCACGGCAGCGATCCCATCGCCAACCTTGGCGGCAATGGATTCCCGCCTTCGCGGGAAGGACGCTTACAGCTACTGGCGTTCCTCAATCATCTCGCCACCCAGAAGGACCCCGCAATGCAGCTCTGGACCGGCCTGGGAAATCCCGGCCCGCAATATGCGATGCATCGCCACAATATCGGCTTCATGGCCGTCGACGCGATCGCGGAAGTCCACGGCTTCGCCGCACCCAGGCGCGCGTTCCAGGGCTGGGTGCAGGAAGGGCGGATCGGAACGCAGAAGGTGCTGTTGCTAAAACCCGGCACCTATATGAACGAAAGCGGCCGCGCGGTCGGCGAAGCCATGCGCTTCTACAAGCTGACCCCCGCCGACGTGACCTTGTTCCACGACGAACTCGACCTCGCGCCGTTCAAGCTGAAGGTAAAGGTCGGCGGCGGCCATGCCGGCCATAACGGCCTGCGCTCGACCGACGCGCATATCGGCCCCGATTTCCGCCGCATCCGGCTAGGCATCGGGCATCCGGGGCACAAGGATCGGGTAACCCCCTATGTGCTGGGTAATTTCGCCAAGGCCGAACTGGACGACCTGACCGACCTGCTAGGTGCGGTCGCGGCGGAATCGCCGTGGCTGGCGGCGAACGACGACGTCCGCTTCATGAACGAAGTTGCGCGGCGGATGGGGTGAGCGATCACTCGGTCACCCACCCCTTCGCGGGAATAACGAAGATAATTCGAGCGCGCTCTCTGGCCGCCCCCAACACCGCAAGATCGGTCGAGCGCCCCGCCCCTTCCCGTGCGCATATCCCCATGCCACACAAGGAACGGACATGACGGCGAACGCCTCCCCCTATCACGACCGGATGCAGCGGGCGCTCGACCATATCGACCGGCATCTCGACGACGATCTCGACCTTGCCGGCATCAGCGCGGTCGCGGCCTTTTCGAAATATCATTTCCACCGCCAGTTCGTCGCGACCTTCGGCCTGCCGGTACAGCGTTATGTCCAGCTCGCCCGGTTGCAGCGGGCATCGCACCGGCTTGCCTTTCATGGCGACCGCGTGACCGACGTGGCGCTGGAAGCCGGCTATGATGCGCCCGATGCCTTTGCCCGCGCCTTTCGCCGGCGCTTCGGACAATCGCCGTCTTCCTTCCGTTCCGTGCCCGACTGGGCACCGTGGCGCGCGGCGCTCCTGCCGCTGGATCTTGCAAGGAACCGGTCCATGCCGAACTATGACGTCACCCTGCGCGCCTTTCCCGACACCCGCGTCGCGATCCTGTCCCATGTCGGCGACATGGCGGCCATCGGCGACACCATCCGCCGCTTCATCGCATGGCGGCGCGCAAACCACCTGTCTCCGGCGGACCATGCGACCTTCAACGTGTTTCACAGCGATCCGCACGCCCTGGCCGCCGGCCCCGTCCGCATCGACCTGTGCGTCGCCACCGATCGCGACTTCCCCGCAGGGGACGGGGTGACCATCGGCCTGATCCCCGGCGGGCGCTGTGCCGTGCTGCGGGTGACCGGTCGCGCCGACGATCTCGAAGCCCCCGCGCTCCACCTCTATCGCGACTGGCTGCCCGACAGCGGCGAGGAACTGCGCGACGCTCCGTTGTTCTGCCAGCGGGTCCGCTTCTATCCCGACGTGGCGGAACGCGACGCGATCACCGACCTGTTCCTGCCCCTGCGTTAGCGGGGACGGTACGGCGCGTACCGGGTGTGCGGGGCGCAGGCAAAGAAGCCTTAACCATTGAAGATCAGGGTCTTGGCATGGCCCGATCCACCGATTCCGTTGCGCGCATGGCGCGTTCCGCGATCCTGTCGATGGTATCGGGCTGTGCCTATTTCGGTGCGGCGTTCCTGTCGCTGTCGCTGACGCTGGGCAATGACGGCATCGCCACGCTGTGGCCGCCCAGCGGTATCCTGCTCGCGGTCCTGCTGCTGGCCCCGCGCGAGCGGATCGCGTGGCACCTGGCTACCGCGACCATCGGTTCGCTGTCGGCCAATCTGGCGATCGGCAATCCACCGCTGATCACGCTCACCTTCACCGCCGCCAACATCGCCGAAGCGGTTCTGGCGGCATGGCTGCTGCGCCGCGATGGCCGGCGCGGCACGACCTTCCTCGACCAGCGTGACCTGTTGCGGTTCGGCGGCGCGACCCTTGCCGGCACGATGCTCAGCGCGACCATCGCGACGACCACGCTCGCCGCCGCGCCCGGCCGGCTTGCGCTGTTCTGGTTGTCATGGCTATCGACCGACCTGCTCGGCATCTTCGTCGTGGCGCCGGTCATGCTGATCTTTGGCCGGATGCTGTATCGCCCGCGCACCCGGACGGCGCCCGCATCGTTCGCGAAGGCGATGGCGGTCTTTGCCTCGATCGCGGTCATTTCGGCGGCGACCTTTGCCCAGTCGAGCTATCCACCGTTGTTCGCGCCGATGCTGGCAGTGCTGATGGCCGTATTCTGGCTCGGCCCCCTGGGGGCGGCGGGCGGCGTGATGATCGTCGCCATCCTGTCGACCACCGCCCTGGCGCTCGGTATCGGGCCGATCGCGCAGGACGACATCGGGCCGCTGGAACGCAGCCTGTTGCTACAATGCTATCTGCTCACGACCTTTGCCGCGTCGCTACCGATCGCGACCCTGCTCGCCGCCCGCGACCGGTTGCTTGCCAGCCTTGCGGAAAAGATGCGGCTGCTCGAACTGGCGGAGAGCGCGGCGCAGGTGGGGCATTGGCGCCTCGACACCGGCAAGCAGCGGGTCGCCTGGTCGCAGGAGGTGTTTCGCATCCACGGCATCCCCGATATCGCGCCGCCGACGCTCGCCTCCGCGCTGGACGCCTATCATCCCGACGACCGGTCGATGGTGACGGAACAGATCGAGCGCACATTGGCGAACCATGTCGGTTTTACATTCCGCGCACGGATCGTCCGACCCGATGGCGAGGAGCGCCATGTCTTTTCGCGGGGCGAGATCGACCGGATCAATAGCGACGGGTCGGTGTGCCTGTTCGGCATCATCCAGGACGTCACGGTACAGGTCGCGCACGAAACCCTGCTCGACAACGCCCGGCTTCAGGCGGAGGAAGCCGCGCGCCTTGCCACGATCATGGCCGAAACCGATCAGTTGACCGGCATCGCCAACCGCCGCCGCGCGCTGGCGGTGCTGGAAGGTGCGGTGTCCGCATCGGATGCGGGAGGCGGCCCGGTGTCGATCGCGATCTTCGACATCGACCATTTCAAGCAGGTCAACGACCGATACGGCCATGCCGCCGGCGACCTGGTACTGCAACGGGTCGCGCACATCGCCGCCGCCGAAGTGCGCAAGACGGACGTAATCGGACGTTTCGGCGGGGAGGAATTCGTCCTCCTGCTGCCCGACGCCACCGCTGCCACCGCACTGCACATCGCCGAACGGGTCCGCAGCGCGATCGAGGCGGGCGCCCACCCGCCACCGGTGACGATCAGCGTGGGCGTCGCCGAACGCCTGCCGGGTGAAACGGCCGAGGCGTTGCTGCGCCGTGCCGACCAGGCGTTGTACGTGGCCAAGCGCGAGGGTCGCAACACGCTGCGCCTTGCCGCTTGACCGGCGCCCAGGGACGCACATCCGGACGCGGCCCGCTCCCCGTGCCACCACCCTTGCCCCCGGCCCCGCCCGGCCGGTACACTTGGGCGATGACCCGATTGATCCAGTGGCTCGCTAGCCTCCTGCTCCTGTCGCTCGGCACCGTGGCGCAGGCCGCTCCGCGCTGCACCCTCTCCCCCGGTGCCGACCGACCGGTCGTGGTCGGCCGGGATGGTCGCACGGTGCTGATCCACCTGCCCCGCGGCCAGGTGCCGGGCACGCCCGCCCCGCTCGTCATCCTGCTGCACGGCAGTGGCGGCACCGGTGCGGCGATGCTGCGCGATTCGCATCTCGCCGATACCGCCGACGCCCAAGGGTTCATCGTCGCCGCCCCCGATGCCGGTATCCCGCATGACAAGGGCTTCGTCTGGAACATCCCCGGCGTTCCCACCGTCGCCGGCACCATCCCCGGCCCCGACGCACCCGACGATGTCGCCTTCATCGGGGCAGCGATCGACCAGCTGGCTGCGCAGGGCTGTGTCGACCCGGCGCGGGTCTATGCCACCGGCCTGTCGGGCGGCGGGCGGATGACCTCGTGGCTCGGCTGCATCGCGACCGATCGCTTCGCCGCCATTGCCCCGGTGGTCGGCCTGCGCGCCGGCAACCCGCTGGCCAGCGACCCCACCCGCCCCGATCCGGCGACGTGCCGCCCGTCGAAGCCGCTGCCGGTGATCGCCTTTGCCGGCGATGCCGATACCACCAACCCGATCCAGGGCGGCGGCGCGAAATACTGGTCCTACACCATGCACGCCGCCGAGATGCGCTGGGCCGCCCTCAACGGCTGCACCGCTGCGCCGACGACCCGCTGGGTCGCGCCCAAGGTCTATGAGGAACGCTATACCGCCTGCCGGAACGGTGCGGACGTGGCCGGTCGCATCACCGTCGGCGGCGGGCATAGCTGGGTCGTCGACAACGACGCGCTGTGGGCGTTCCTGGCGCAGCACCGCCGCTGAGAGTCCGTTTGGAAACGCGCCGAAGCGCGTTTCGCGGCACCGGCCCGCTCCCCCTCCCGGCCACCCACACGGTATCCTCGATGGGTGGCTGGGAGGGGGAGCGGGCTGGTGCCGTCTTCAAAACTCGCACTCCCGCGAGTTTTCAAAGAGGCGCTGAACCCCTTTCCAAAGCGCGCCCGATCCGCCAAGCCGCCCCCATGACCGTTCGCACCCTCTTCCCGACCCATCTCTACGAAGCCGACCTTGCGGACGCCGCGCTGGTCGATGATCTCGACGCATCGGTCCGCGCGCTCGCCGAAGAGGACATGGCCGGTCGCCGCTGGTCGAAGGAACATGGCTATCGCGGCTATACCTCCTATGCCTCCTTGAACGACCTGCCCCTGCGCGATCCGGTCTTCGCCGACCTCAAGCGCGTCCTCGATCGCCATGCCGCGAAATTCGCCGCCGCCTGCGGCATGGAACTGGCCGGGCGCAAGCTGAAGCTCGACAGCCTGTGGGTAAACCTGCTGAAGCCCGGCGGCGGCCATTCGGGCCATATCCACCCGCACAGCGTCGTGTCGGGCACCGTCTATGTCGCCGTTCCCGAAGGTGCCGGCGGCATCCGGTTCGAAGACCCGCGGCTGCCGATGCTGATGGCCGCGCCCACCCGCCCCGGCACCTTCGAAACGGTCGCGCCCCGGCCGGGCACGCTGCTGCTGTGGGAAAGCTGGCTGCGCCACGAAGTCATGCCCCATGCCGGCAAGGGCGAGCGGATCAGCGTCAGCTTCAACTATCGCTGGTAGCAAATCGGCGCGGCAGGCGCTAAGGGGCGGGCTTTCCACCATCACCGGGATTGCGCCAAGTGGGTTTTCGCTGCGGTATCGTCGGGCTGCCGAATGTCGGCAAGTCCACCCTGTTCAACGCGCTGACGCAGACTCAGGCGGCACAGGCGGCCAACTATCCCTTCTGCACGATCGAGCCGAACGTCGGCAACGTCGCGGTGCCCGATCCCCGGCTGGATTCGCTGGCCGAGATCGCCGGTTCGGCCAAGAAGATCGAGACGCAGCTGGCGTTCGTCGACATCGCCGGGCTGGTGCGCGGCGCGTCGAAGGGCGAAGGGCTGGGCAACCAGTTCCTCGGCAATATCCGCGAAGTCGACGCGATCGTCCATGTCCTGCGCTGTTTCGAGAATGACGACATCCAGCATGTCGACGACCGCGTCGATCCGATCGCCGATGCCGACACGGTCGAGACCGAGCTGATGCTGTCCGACCTCGAATCCCTCGAAAAGCGCGTACCCAACCTGACCAAGAAGGGGCAACAGGGCGACAAGGAGGCCAAGGTCGCGGCCACGGTGCTGAGCCGGGCGCTCGACCTGCTGCGCGAAGGCAAGCCCGCCCGCCTGACCGAGATCAAGGACGAGGAAGAGGAACGCCACTTCGCGCAGGCACAGCTGCTGACCGCCAAGCCGGTTCTCTATGTCTGCAACGTCAACGAAGAGGATGCGGCGGAAGGCAACGAGCTTTCGGCCAAGGTCTTTGCCAAGGCCAAGGCCGAAGGCGCCGAGGCCGTGGTCGTCTCGGCGGCGATCGAGGCGGAAATCGCGACGATGGAACCGGCCGATCGCGCCGAGTTCCTGTCCGACCTGGGCCTTGCCGAAACCGGTCTCGCCCGCGTGATCCGGGCCGGTTACTCGCTGCTCCACCTGCTGACCTTCTTCACCGTCGGTCCCAAGGAGGCCCGCGCCTGGACCGTGTCGGTCGGAGCCAAGGCACCGCAGGCGGCGGGCGAAATCCACAGCGATTTCGAACGCGGCTTCATCCGCGCCGAAACCATCGCCTTCCCCGATTATGTCGCGTGCAAGGGCGAAAGCGGCGCGCGCGACGCAGGCAAGCTGCGCGCGGAAGGCAAGGAATATGTCGTGCAGGACGGCGACGTGATGCTGTTCCGCTTCAACGTCTGACGTTCATGCGTCCGTCATTCTGATTCGGTAGCGACACCGGTCATGCGTATCCCGACCCTGTTCGCCGCGCTCGCCCTGCTGGGTGGTTGCGCAACGCCGCGTGTACCGGCGGCAACCACCGTGGCAGAGGCGCGCGCGCCGGTCACGATCCTGATCGGAATCGACGGCGCGCGCCCGGACTATCTGTCGCCGGCGATCACGCCGACCCTGTCGCGGCTGGCGGCTGGCGGGGTATCAGCGTCGATGCAGCCGTCCTTTCCGACCAAGACCTTCCCCAATTTCTGGACGATCGCAACCGGCGTCCGCCCCGACAAGAGCGGCATTATCGGCAACAAGATGGAGGATGCCGCCCGCCCCGGCGAAACCTTCACCATGGAAACCACCGATCCGTTCTGGTGGAACACCGCCAAGCCGATCTGGATCGCCGCCGAACAGGCCGGCATCCGCAGCGCCACGATGCTCTGGCCGGGCAGCGAGGTCGCATGGGGCGGCAGCGGCAAGCCCGACCACGGCGTCTATACCGGCGGTGCCCATGCGTCCGATTGGCAGGCGTTCAACCAGGCGATCGAGGCTAACCAGCGCGTCGATGCGGTGATCGACTGGCTGCGCCGCCCCGCCGCCACCCGCCCACGCTTCGTCACGCTGTATTTCGACGACGTCGATGCCGCCGGACACGAACATGGCCCGGACGCGGCTGAAACGCGCAGCGCCATGACCCATGTCGATGCCGCCATCGGCCGGTTGCAGCGTGAGCTGGCGACGCTGGGACAACCCGCGAACCTGATCGTCGTCGCCGACCACGGCATGGCGGCGATCGCCACCGACCGCGTCATCGCACTGGACCGTGTGGCTCCGGCCGACAGCTATCGCCTGATCGAAACCGGACCCTATGCCGCGATCGATCCGACACCGAGGCAGGAAGGCGCCCTTGCCGCCGCACTCGCCCGGCCGCATCCGCACATGCAATGCTGGCCCAAGGCGGCGATCCCGGCGCGCCTGCGCTATGGCACCAACCCGCGCGTCGCTGCCTTCCTGTGCCTCGCCGACATCGGCTGGACGATCGCGCCCACCGCTCCCACCAAGCCCGTGACCGGCGGCGCGCATGGCTATGACGACGCCGCAACGGAGATGCAGGCGATGTTCGTTGCCAATGGACCGGCATTCCGCGCGGGCGTGAAACTGCCCAGCTTTCGCAACACCGCGATCAACCCGCTGTTGCGCCGGATGCTGGGCATCGCGCCCGACCCGGCACTCGACGGCGATGCTGGGATCGGTGCGGCTGCACTGCGTTAGGCTGGAACGCGTTCCCTGAAGCAATCTAGGCGCTACGCGAGCGTCTGATCCGGTCCGAGGAAGCGCGACAATTGAACCGCACCCCGAGCACGCCGAGGGCAACCGGCACCTCTTTTCACAGCCACCCCACCTGTCGGAAAAATCGGACGATCGATACTTGCCGGGGCTTGCCGATAGCGGGTTTCGGTATGAAACTGGTCCCATGCGCTATTTCGAAGACATCGCCGTCGGCGACACCGCCCGTTTCGGTTCCTATCCCGTCTCGCGGGAAGCGGTGATCGAATTTGCCCGGCAGTATGACCCGCAGCCGTTCCACCTGTCCGACGAAGCGGCGGCGCAGACGCATTTCGGGCGGCTGGCGGCCAGCGGCTGGCATAGCTGTGCGATGACGATGGCGATGCTGGTCGAACAATGGCGGGTCGATCCGGTCGCCAGCCTGGGCGCCGCCGGGATCGACGAACTGCGCTGGCGGCGGCCGGTTTATCCGGGCGATACCCTCCGCTGCGAAACCGAAGTGCTGTCGACCCGACCTTCGTCCAGCCGCCCCGAAATGGGCAGTGTTGCCAGTCGGGTGACCGTCCGCAACCAGGACGATCAGGTCGTGATGACCTTCATCTCACAGGCATTGATCGCTACGCGCGCCGCCACGCCCGCAGCCTGACCGGATCGTTATTCCGACCGGGGCGGGCGACGTCCCGGCCCACGCCCCTCCGGTCCGCGCCCTTCCGGTCCGCGAAAACGACCGCCGCCGGGGCGGATACCCTCGGGCCGTTCGAAGCCGCGCGCGGCGCCGGCCGCCGGTGCCTCGCGGGGCGGCATCGCCGACTGGCTGCTGCCGCGCGGCACGTTGCGGAAACCGGGGCGGCCATCGAAGCCAGGGCGACCGTCCGGGGCGCCCGGTGCCGCCTCCGGCCGCCCGCGCCAACCACCGGGCCGTCCGCGATCGCGTGGCAAATTCTCGAATCCGCGCCGATCGTCAAAGCCGGGACGGCGATCGCCGCGCCAGCCATCGGGACGACCGGGTAGCGGCGACTGGCTGCTGCCGCGCGGGACGTTCTCGAATCCCGGTCGATTGTCGAAACCGGGACGCTGACCGTTCCAGCCCCGCCGATCCCAATTGTCCCAGCGCGGCCGTCCGCCACCCCAGTCCCCGCGCCACTGGCCACGCCGCCGCTGCCAGTAATAACGCTGGCGGTCATTCCACCGGAACGGGCGACGATAGCGGTCATAGACGTAATAGCCGGTGCCCGGATAATAATAGTCGCCGAACCAGCCCCAGTACGGATCGCCAAAGCCTCCGGCATAGTCGTCATAATAGCCGCCGTAACCGCCGCCATAATAGCCGGGTGAGGCATAGCCGACATTGACGCCGCCATAGCCATAATCGCCATAGGCACAGGCGGACACGCCCGCCCCCGCCGCCAGGGTCAACACGATCGCACGTAGCCGGTGAAACATGGGTCCGCTCCCGCAGGCGACGTGCCTGGGCGCGGCGCCGATAATGAGGATGATGGGAAGCAACGGTCGGCAACGACCGCCGGTTCCTGTCCATCGGGCACCATCGGCCGCGCCGGCTGAACGGATGCTGTCCGGGATGGGGATAGGTCGTCGATCCCGGCAATCGTCGAGCAGCCAGGAGCGTCTGAGCTATCGCCCGCGCCAGTACCAGCCGGATCGACCTGCAGTCCGTACTACCGCGCAGGCGGAAGTCCAAGGTAGCGACAGGACGGCCTTGGTGGCGCTGGCCCCCGCCTGCGTGGGGGTACAAAATGTGGCTCAGCCTGCTGGATTGCATTCGGCTTCGTCGAATGTCGATCAGCTTTGGGATGGTGAAATCTCGGTTGATGCCTTCCACGACCCCAAGGCAGATCGACATTCATCGGAATCGCTCCCCTTCCTCATAAGGGAGGGGCTGGGGGTGGGTTGGTCTGCCAAGGAAGGTCACGCCCGCCAACGGGCCAAGCCAGCCCCACCCAGTTCCGGGGAAGGGAGAGGCTAAATGTCGATTGGGCCTAAGCCATGGTCATCGCTGGCAGCTTACAAAAGACGATGCCTGCTCACGCGAAGTCGGATCGCCCACATCGCGCCACCCGGCATTTGATCCAAGGCGACGTCGGGCCACGTGCCGAACGCCTGCACGAACTCAATGACCGGGAAACGCCACCAGCGCGGAAACCGTGATCCCGTCGGCGCGTAACGCATCGGCACCGCCCAGGTCGGGCAGGTCGATCGCAAAGACCGCCTGTTCGACCGTCGCCCCCGCCTTGCGCAGCAACCGCACCGCCGCGCGGGCGGTGCCGCCGGTGGCGATCAGGTCATCGACCAGCACGACTCGCGCGCTGGGGGTACAGGCATCGGCATGGATCGCGATGCGGTCGGTGCCATATTCCAGCGCATAATCTTCGGCGATGGTCGCGCCGGGCAGTTTGCCGTCCTTGCGGATCAGCACGACGCCGACCCCCAAGGCCAATGCGACGGCAGGCGCGAAGACGAAGCCCCGTGCCTCGATCCCCGCGACCAGATCGATCGGTCCCTGCACGGCGGCAACCATCCCGTCGACCGCCAGCCGCAGCCCCTTCGGATCGAGGATCAGCGTCGTGATGTCGCGAAACTGGATGCCGGGCTTGGGGAAGTCCGGAATGGTACGGATGCGTCGGGCGATCTCCGTCGACCCGACGCCATCCGCACTACTCAATGCTTCATGTCCCGCCAGATGTTGCGATAGGCACCGAACGCCAGCGCGGTGAAGATCAGCAGGAAGATCACCGCCGCCGCACCCGCCGCATGGCGCGTTTCGAGGTTCGGCTCGGCGGTCCAGGTCAGGAACGCCGCGACGTCCTTCGCCATTTGGTCCTTGGTCGCGCGAGTGCCGTCCTGATACTGGACCTGGTCGTTCGCGGTCAGCGGCGGCGCCATGGCGAGGTTCAGCGTGGCGAAATACGGGTTGTAGTGCAGCCCGTTCGGCGTCTTCGCATCGGGGAACTTCTTCAGCAGTTCCGCCGGCTGATCGCGATACCCGGTCAGCAGCGAATAGACATAGTCCGGGCCATCGTCGCGCGCCTTGGTCATCAGCGACAGGTCGGGCGGCACCGCATTGTTGTTGGCGGCACGCGCGGCGACGTCGTTGGCGAACACCAGCGGGAAGCGATCCGACGGCAAATTCTTGCGCGTCGCCGGTTCGCCCGTTTCGGGGTTCACGCTGGGCTGTTCGATCTGCCAGTCGCTGGCGATCGTCTTCACCTGGCCTTCGTCATAGCCGAGCTGTTGCAGGTCGCGGAACGAGACCAGCCGGATCGAGTGACAGGCCGAGCACACTTCCTTGTAGACCTGGAACCCGCGCTGCAGCTGCTGCTTGTCGAACGTGCCGAACAGGCCCGCCGACTGCAGCCCGGCATCGCGCGGCTTCAGGTGGAACTCATGCTCGGCGGAATGCACCGGCGTGTCGTTGATCATGCCGCTGACGGTCGAGAAGATGCCGAGCACCAGCGCGAACAGGAAGCCCGCCCCGACGACGAGGTTAAGGTTGCGGGCGAGAAAGCGGGAAGCGAAGGAGAGCATCGTTGTTCCCTTACTCGGCCGCGGCCGGGGTGGCGTGACCATGGGCGGCGCTCTGCGCGGGCGACGTTCCGCCCTCGCCCTTCAGCACCGCTTCGGTGATCGAATTGGGCAAGGGGCGCGGACGCTCCATCGCCGACACGATCGGCAGCACGACCAGGAAATGCGCGAAATAATATCCCGCGGCGATCTGGCTGAGCAGCACCGTCACCGGCGTCGCCTCCGCCCCGCCGAGATAGCCGAGCACCAGCACGTCGAGCAGCAGCACGATCAGGAAGATGCGATAGGTCGGGCGATAATTGGCCGACTTGACCGGCGACTTGTCCAGCCACGGCAGGAAGAACAGCAGCAGGATCGAGCCGAACATCGCCAGCACGCCCCACAGCTTTGCCGGGAAGATGAAGTCGACGGTGAACGCCTTCAGGATCGCGTAGAAGGGCAGGAAATACCATTCGGGCACGATATGCGCCGGGGTCGAGAGCGGGTTGGCCGGGATGTAATTGTCCGGATGGCCCAGCAGGTTCGGCGCAAAGAAGATCAGCGACGCGAACACGATCAGGAACACGCCGAGCCCGGCACCGTCCTTGGCGGTGTAATAGGGGTGGAAGGGCACGGTATCCTGCGGCCCCTTCACCTCCACGCCGGTCGGGTTGTTCGACCCCGGAATGTGCAGCGCCCAGATGTGCAGGACGATGACGCCCGCGATCACGAACGGCAGCAGATAGTGGAGTGAGAAGAAGCGGTTGAGCGCGGCATTGTCCGGCGCATAGCCGCCCAGCAGCCACACGCGGATCGTCTCGCCCACCCCCGGCAAGGCCGAGAAGAAGCCGGTGATGACCTGCGCGCCCCAGAAGCTCATCTGCCCCCAGGGAAGCACATAGCCCATGAACGCGGTCGCCATCATCAGCAGGAAGATGACGACGCCCAGCAGCCACACCATCTCGCGCGGGGCCTTGTACGACCCGTAATAGATGCCGCGCGCAATGTGCGTGTAGACGACGATGAAGAACATCGATGCGCCGTTGGCGTGGGCATAGCGGATGAACCAGCCCGACGGCACGTCGCGCATGATGCGTTCGACCGAATCGAACGCCACCGCGCCGTTCGCCGCATAATGCATCGCCAGCACGATGCCGGTGATGATCTGCACCGCCAGCGCGGCCCCGGCGAGGACGCCGAAGTTCCAGAAATAGTTGAGGTTGCGCGGCACCGGATAGCCGGCGCCGACCGCGTTATAGACCAACCGGGGAAGCGGCAGCTTCTCGTCCAGCCACCGCATCAGCGGCTGTTTCGGTTCGTAATGCTTGGCCCAGGGGAAGCTCATGACTCTCTCCTCAGCCGACCGTCACGACGGTGTCGGACGTGAAATTATATTCGGGAACGTGCAGGTTCTGCGGCGCCGGCCCCTGGCGGATACGCCCGGCGGTGTCGTAGGCCGACCCATGGCACGGGCAGAAATAACCGCCGAACGGCCCCTTGTTCTCACCCTCGCCCGCGCCCAGCGGCACGCAGCCAAGGTGCGTGCAGACGCCCAGCGTTATCAGCCAGTTGGTCTTGCCGGTCTTGGTGCGTTCCTCCAGCGTCTGCGGATCGCGCAGTTCGGAAAGCGGCACGGCATCGGCCTCGGCGATTTCCTTCGGCGTCAGGTTGCGCACGAACAGCGGCTGCTTGCGGAACGTCGCCTTGATCGCCTGTCCCGGCTCGATCGCCGACAGGTCGATTTCGGTCGTCGACAGCGCCAGCGTATCGGCGGCGGGCGACATCTGGTTGATGAGCGGCAGCGCGATCACGCCTGCGCCGACCCCGGCGAATGCCACCGCGCCGATCGACAGATAGTCGCGCCTGCGGGGATTATCCGGCCCACCGTCGAGCGCAGTCGCGCCGCCTGCGGGTACGTGCTGATCTTCGTCAGTCGCCATTCAACAGCCCTTGTCGTCGGGCGCGTTTCGCGCCCTGCCCCTCTCCGGTCGCCTTCGTGGAAGCGACGCCGGACCGATCGGTTTTCCGTCCAGTCGCACGGGTGATAGCCGGGCGTTCGGTCGTTTGCCAATCCCTTTTGCCCTTTTCGCCCCGTCGACACCCGTCATGTTCAGATTGGCGCAAGCGATCACATGGTCTATGCGGCGCAACTCGTACCTTTTGGTTTCCTCGCGCGTTTCGGGAAGTTCATGCGTCGTCTTGCCCTTTTGCTCGCTGTCATCGCCTCGTTCTTCGCCCTGCCCGCGCTGGCTCAGGTCATCGATGTACCCGGCCGCGAACCGCCGCCGTCGACCACCGACACCCGCAATCTGTGGGTCCTCGACCTGTCGACCGGCGGTCGGGTGACGATCTGGCTGCGCCCCGATGTGGCGCCCAAGATGGTCGCCCGGATCAAGACGCTGACCCGCGACAAATTCTATGACGGCCTGACCTTTCACCGGGTGATCGACGGCTTCATGGCGCAGGGCGGCGATCCCGATGGCGACGGCACCGGCGGGTCGAAGCTGCCGAACGTGGAAAAGGAGTTCAACTACCTCCCCCACGTGCGCGGCGCGGTCGCGGCGGCGCGTGCCAGCGACGAGAACAGCGCGAACAGCCAGTTCTACATCATGCTGGCGCCGAAGCTGGCGCTGGACAAGAAATACACCGTCTTCGGCCGCGTGATCGACGGTATGCAATATGTCGACACGATCGAGCGGGGCGAGCCGCCGGCGAATCCGTCGCGTATCGTCCACGCCTATATCGTCAGCGACAATCCGCCGCCGTACCAGGCCGCAGCGCCCGCGGCGCTGCCCGAAGCCGTCGCTCCGTTGCCCGCGACGATGCCGCGTAAGGCCGCGCCGGCGGCCAAGCGCCCGCAGCCGGCCCGCGCCCGCTAAAAGGCACGTTTCGACTCATGCACGTCGACCTGTTCGACTTCGAACTGCCGATCGACCGCATCGCGCTGCGCCCCGCGGCACCGCGCGATGCGGCGCGAATGCTGGTGCTGGACGGTGATACGACGCGAGACCTGGGCGTCCGCGACCTGCCGGCGTGCCTGCGCCCTGGCGACCTGCTGGTCTTCAACGATACGCGGGTGATCCCGGCGCAGCTGGAGGGCAGGCGCGGCGATGCGACGATCGGCGCGACGCTGCACAAGCGCGAGGGACCGCGCCGCTGGCGTGCGTTCGTCCGCAACGGGCGGCGGCTGCGCGACGGCGACGCGATCGATTTCGGCGCGGGCGTCACCGCGACCGCCAGCGACAAGGGCGCGGACGGCAGCTTCGCGCTGGACTTCGCGGGCGACGAACCGGTCGAGCTGCTGCTGGAGCGGGCCGGACGGATGCCGCTGCCGCCCTATATCGCGTCGAAGCGCGGCGGGGCGGATGCGCGCGATGCCGAGGATTACCAGACGCTGTTCGCGCGCGAAGCCGGCGCCGTCGCCGCGCCGACCGCCGCGCTGCACTTCACGCCCGAGCTGATGGCGGCGCTGGAGGCGGCGGGGATCGGCCATGCCACGCTGACGCTGCATGTCGGCGCGGGCACCTTCCTGCCGGTCAAGGCCGACGACACCGACGACCACCGGATGCACGCCGAATGGGGCCGGATCGATGCGGCGACCGCCGACCGGCTCAACGCCGTGCGCGCCGCCGGCGGCCGGGTCATCGCGGTCGGCACCACCAGCCTGCGCCTGATCGAAAGCGCCGCCGATGCCGAGGGGCAGGTCCAGCCGTTCGAGGGCGATACCGCGATCTTCATTACGCCCGGCTACCGATTCCGGGGCATCGACGGGCTGATGACCAATTTCCACCTGCCCAAATCGACGCTGTTCATGCTGGTGTCGGCGCTGATGGGGCGCGAGCGGATGCTGGCCGCCTATGCCCATGCCATCGCCGGGGAATATCGCTTCTATTCCTATGGCGACGCATCGCTGCTGCTACCCTAACGCCACCTCCGCCGGGGCATGATCGGGGGCGGCCAGCAGCCCTTCCCGCTTGGCGACGATCACCGGCACCAGCATCTGCCCCGCGACATTGACGGCGGTGCGGCCCATGTCGAGGATCGGGTCGATCGCCAGCAACAGCCCCGCCCCCTCCAGCGGCAGGCCGAGCGTGGTGAGCGTCAGCGTCAGCATCACCGTCGCTCCGGTCAGCCCGGCGGTCGCCGCCGACCCCAGCACCGACACCATCACGATCAGCGCATAATCGGAAGCGCCCAGCGGCAGGCCGAAGAACTGCGCGACGAAGATCGCCGACACCGCCGGATAGATGGCGGCGCACCCGTCCATCTTGGTCGTCGACCCCAGCGGCACGGCAAAGGCTGCATAGGCGGCGGGCACGCCCAGCGCCTGTTCGGTCCGCTCCTGTGTCACCGGTAGCGTGCCGACCGACGAGCGGGTGACGAAGCCCAGCTGGATCGCGGGCCACGCCCGGCGAAAGAACCACAAAGGCGGGATGCGGTGGAGGACCAGCAGCGTCGGATAGACCACGAACAACACGAGCCCAAGGCCGATATACACCGTCGCGGCAAAGGCGCCGAGCGACGACAGCGTGCCCCAGCCATAGCGGACGATCGCATCGCCGATCAGCGCCGCCGACCCGATCGGCGTCAACGCGATCACCCAGCGCAGCAGCCGCCGCAGGATCATCAGCGCGGAGGTGTTGAAGGCGAGGAACGGCTCGCCCGCCGCCCCCACCCGCACCGCCGCCGCACCGACCGCGATGGCGACGACGATGATCTGCAGGATGTTGAAGCCGAGCGTGGTCGTCGCCCCGCCATCGGCGAGCTTGGTCGATGCGCTCAGCCCGAGCAGATTGGCCGGCACCAGCCCTTTCAAGAAATCGAGCCAGCTGCCGACCGTGCCGGGCTGCGCGGCGCTCGCCAGCGGCACCGCGCTGTGCAGGCCGGGCTGGAGCGTCAGCGCGAGGACGATACCGATCGACACCGCGATCAACGCGGTCAGCGCGAACCAGAGCAGCGTCTGCCCGACCAGCCGCGCGGCATTGGGCAGGTCGCGCAGCGCCGCGATCGACCCGACGATGGCGGTGAACACCAGCGCCGGGACCAGCACCTTCAGCAGTTGCACGAAAATCTGCCCGATGGTGTGCAGCGTGGTGCCGATCGCCCCGTCCGCACCCCCGGCCTCCGCCGCGATCAGGCCCAGTACGACGCCCACGGCCATGCCGATCGCGACCTGGATGCCGAACGACGGCAGGATGTTATTGGTTTTTTGCATGTGCGAACACTTCGGGTGGCGGGACCTCCCCCACAACGAAGCATTTCTACGATCGCCCCAATGCGGCGTTACAATCCCTCGCCGCCGACCCAGTGCGCGTTCGACAGATAGCGCGCGACGTCCCACACCTGTCGGCGGAGATCAGGCACCGCGACGATTTCCCAGAAGGCCCCGCGCGTCATCGGCCCGATCGCGAACAGCCGGTCGTCGCTGGCGCCATCATCGTGCAGCACGCGCCCGGTCACCTCGACATCGATGCCCAAATGCTCGCTGTCGGGCCGGATACGCCCTTCCGCCACCAGCATAGACAGCAACGGGTCGTCGGTGCGGGCGACATCGCCCTGCGGCCCGATGCAGGAGATCACGCGCGTCGCATGGATCTGGCGGGGCACATCCTCGCCACGCGGCCGCCATTCGACCACGACGCCGCCATCGGCCGCCCGCGCGTCGCAGCTCTTGCCCGCCAGCAGCGTCAGCCGCCCGCTCGCCACCATCGCCTCGACCCGGTCGGCGACGGCCGGGGCCAGGCGGTGGCGGTGAATATCCCACCATGGCCGCAAATGGCGCAGGAAGCGGCGACGCTCGATCGGGTCGGCCGCCGCCCAGATGCCTTGGGTAAAGGGCCGCAGTTCATCGATTGCGCTGCGCCAGCCGATCGCCTGCCCCCGCGCCCGTACCGATCGGACGAGCGCCGACAGCGGCGGACGCGGCCGCTCGGCCAGCGGCTGTGCGGCGGGCGTGGCCGGCGCGTGGCGATGCGGCAACAGCCCGCGCCGCGACAGCGCGACGATCCGCCCGCCAAAACCCTGCGCCTCCAGCGACAGTACGACATCGACCATCGTCAGCCCGGTGCCGATCAACAGCACCGTGTCATCCTCGCCCAGACCCTCGGTCGCTCCCGCTGCCCAGGGATTGCCGACATAGGCCGGCCGATCCGCGATCCCGCCCAGCCCCGGCGGCACCTGCGGCGCGAGGTTGCCGACCGCCAGCACGACCGCATCGGCGTCTATCCGACGGCCATCGTCCAGCAACACCGTCGCGCCATCGATCCCGACCGCCTCGCCATCGACGACGGTCAGCCGTTCCGGCGCCGCAGCCTGCGCCGCCGCCAGCGTTTCGCGTAGGTACACGCCATAGAGCGCGCGCGGCACGAAATCGGTGGCCCCCGCCCCCGCGCCCCGCGCGGCCAGCCATGCCGTGAAATGGTCGGGCCGGTCGGGAAAGGCGCTCATGTTCGCGGCGCGCACGTTCAGCAGGTGATCGCTCTGCCGCGTGCCATAGGCGACGCCCAGCCCCGCCGCATCGCTCCGCTCGATCAGCGTCGCCGCGGGACCATCATGGCGCAGCAGGTTGATCGCGAGCAACGTACCGGAAAATCCCGCGCCGACGATCGCGACATGGCGGATCGTGCCGGACACGGCGGCGGGGGTAATGGACTGCGTCATACCACCCGCGATAGCCACCGCCGCCGCCCATGGGAAGTTGCACCACCCGCTTGCACCCGCCCGATCACTTCGATAAGGGCGGCATTCCCAAGCGGGTGTAGCTCAATGGTAGAGCAGGAGCTTCCCAAGCTCACGACGAGGGTTCGATTCCCTTCACCCGCTCCAGGCTTTCGGTAGTGCCTGCCTCCGCGCTGATGCTTCGCGTTTGCGGACATCGCTCGTGGGTTCAAACCTTCCGATCCGCTCCATCTTCCCGACATCGCCGCTACCGCGTCTTTCCCATCGCGCTTGCGCTCGGGCTGCGCTAGGGGCGGTGCGTGGCGTCGATCGTGTATCAGGAAGGGTTTTCGGCGCATCGCCCGGTGCCGCTGCCGCGTCGCATCGCGACGCTGGCGCTGGTGGTTGCGATCCACGTCGCGATCCTGTGGCTGCTGCTGCGCATCGCGCCCACCATGATGTCGCCGCCGCCGGGACCCGATTCGACGCTGGTCGTCGACATGCTCCCCGCCGATCAGGTCGCACCCGCCGCCGCGCCCGCCAAGCAGGTGCAGCGCAAGGCGGCCGCCGGCAGCGCGAGTACCGCAACGCCGGTGACCACCGTCGCGCCACCGCCCGACGTGCCACCCCCGCCGCCAGTGCCGACCACGCCGTCGGACGATGTCTGGTCGAAGGTCATTCCGATGACCGGCCGCGACTTCGCCCGTGCGGCGATCACGCCCGGCACGCGCAGCACCAGCGAGGGCGCGGGACGCAGCAACGCCGCGGGCGACAGCGGCGACGGCGATGCGGATAGCGACGCCGGCGGAGGCAGCGGCGGCGGCGAACGACTCTACGCCGCCGACTGGTATCGCCGGCCGACCCATGCCGAACTGTCGACCTACCTCCCCCGCAACGCCCAGCCCGGCTGGGGCGAGGTCGCGTGCCGCACCATTCCCAACAACCAGGTCACCGATTGCCGGGAGATCGGCCAGTCGGCGCGCGGGTCGGGGCTGGCTGGCGCGGTGCGACAGGCGGCGTGGCAGTTCCGCATCCTGCCGCCGCGCGTTGGGGGCAAACCGCTGATCGGCAGCTGGGTGCGGATTCGCATCACCTATACCGATGCCGGTGCGGCGGTGGAGTGACGGGTCCTACGCCCACCGTCATTCCGGCCTTCGCCGGAAAGACGATGCACGCGGGATGCGGCGCCATCCTTGCCCTCCCCGCGCCCACCCGCTAACCGACGGGCGTTTATCCTCCGACATTTCAGGTGTTCCTTCATGTCCGCAATGTTCCGCATCACCCTTCCCGACGGTGCCGTCCGTGAGGTGATGCCGGGCACTACCCCGGCCGACATCGCCGCCGCGATCTCGCCGGGCTTGCGCAAGGCGGCGATCGCCGCGCGGGTCGACGGGCAGGTGCGCGACCTGAACCGCCCGTTCGAGGGTGATTCGTCGCTGGCGCTGGTGACGGCCAAGGACGAGGCCGACGCGCTGGAACTCCATCGCCACGACTTTGCGCACGTCCTCGCCGAAGCGGTGCAGACGCTGTATCCGGGCACGCAGATCACCTTTGGCCCGGCGACCGACGATGGCTTCTACTACGACTTCGCGCCCGCGCCGGGTCGCGGCATGTTCACCGACGAGGACCTGCCGCTGATCGAGGCGGAGATGCGCAGGATCATCGCCAAGGGCGAGAAGTTCGAGCGCGAGGTCGTGACGCGTCAGCAGCTGATCGACCGCTGGACCGCGCAGGGTGAGACGTTCAAGGCCGAATGGGCCGCCGAACTGCCCGAGGGCGAGGAACTGACCATCTATCGTCAGGGCCAGTGGCTCGACATGTGTCGCGGGCCGCACCTCGAATCGACCGCGAAGCTCGATCCGCAGGCGTTCAAGTTGACCCGCGTGTCGGGCGCCTATTGGCGCGGCGACCAGAAGAACGCGATGCTCAGCCGTATCTACGGCACCGGCTGGCTGTCGAAGAAGCAGCTCGACGCGCATCTGACCCGGCTGGAAGAGGCCGCCAAGCGCGATCACCGCAAGCTGGGGGCGGAGATGGACCTGTTCCACCTCCAGTCCGAGGCGCAAGGGTCGGTGTTCTGGCACCCCAAGGGCTATATGATGTGGCGCCAGCTGGAGGCGTATATGCGTCGGCGGCTCGACGCGACCGATTATCAGGAAGTGAAGACGCCGCAGCTGATGGACGCGCGTCAATGGGAACAGTCGGGCCATTGGGGCAAGTATCGCGAGAATATGTTCGTGGTGCCCGACGAAATCCCGAATACCGAGGACGAAGGCGCGATCATCAGCGGCGATGCCGACATGATGGCGCTCAAGCCGATGAACTGCCCGGCGCACGTCCTGATCTTTCGCCAGGGGATCAAGTCGTATCGCGACCTGCCGATCCGCATGGCTGAATTCGGCTGCTGCCACCGCAACGAGCCGCATGGCGCGCTGCACGGCATCATGCGCGTCCGCCAGTTCACGCAGGACGACGCGCATATCTTCTGCCGCGAGGATCAACTGATCGAGGAAGTCCGCGACTTCTGCGAACTGCTCGATTCGGTCTATCAGGACCTCGGCTTCACCGATTATGCGGTCAAGCTGGCACTGCGTCCCGAAAAGCGCTTCGGCAGCGAGGAGATGTGGGACAAGGCCGAGGCGGAGCTGCGCGAGGCGGTGCTGTCGTCGAACCTTTCGCAGGACATCAAGGACAAGTTCGAGGAACTGCCGGGCGAAGGCGCCTTCTATGCCCCCAAGCTCGAATTCCACCTGACCGACGCGATCGGACGGACGTGGCAGGTCGGCACGATCCAGTCGGACCGCGTGCTGCCCGAACGACTCGACGCGACCTATGTCGGGGAGGACGGCAACCGCCACCGCCCGGTGATGCTCCACCGCGCGATCCTCGGTACGTTCGAACGCTTCCTTGGCATCCTGATCGAACATCATGCCGGGCGGATGCCGATGTGGCTGTCGCCGGTGCAGGCGGTGGTCGCGACGATCGTGTCCGACGCCGACGACTATGCGAACGAGGTCGCCGCCGCGCTGAAATCGGCGGGAATCCGCGTCGAAACCGACCTGCGCAACGAAAAGATCAACTACAAGGTGCGCGAGCATTCGCTGGCCAAGGTCCCGGCGCTGGTCGTGGTCGGCAAGCGCGAGGCGGAGGAACGCACCGTCGCGCTGCGCCGTCTGGGCAGCCAGGGGCAGCAGGTCATCGCCCTCGACGAACTGGTCGCGATGCTGAAAAGCGAGGCGCTGGCGCCTGATCTCGCGCGGAACCTTTCGTAACGGCGCAAGATTGATTATATAGGACTTTCGATAACTACAGGAGCAGCACCTATCCGTCCGCCCATGATGCGTCGCCCCAATGCGCCGCCGCCGATGAACGGCCCCCGATTCAATGAGTTCATCCAGAGCCCCAAGGTCCGTGTTATCGACCATGAGGGTGAGAATCTGGGTGTGATGTTCACGCGCGAAGCCATGGCGCAGGCGCAGGAGGTCGGACTCGATCTGGTCGAGGTGTCGCCGAACGCCGACCCGCCGGTCGCGAAGTTCCTCGACGTCGGCAAGTTCAAGTACGAGGCGCAGAAAAAGGCGAACCTCGCCCGCAAGACCCAGAAGACGCAGGAGATCAAGGAGATCAAGATGCGTCCGAACATCGACGATCATGACTATGATACGAAGATGAAGAAGGTCGAGCAGTTCATCACCGAGGGCGACAAGGTGAAGGTCACGATGCGCTTCCGCGGTCGCGAACTGAGCCATGGCCAGCTCGGCATGGCGGTGTTGCAGCGGGTGGCCGAAGCGACGCAGGAAATCGCCAAGGTCGAAGCCTATCCGCGCATGGAAGGCCGGCAGATGCTGATGGTGCTGTCGCCGAAATAAGGCGCCTGCTGGCCCAGTATTTTCGTCACTCCCGCGCAGGCGGGAGTCCACAGTCACTAACGTCGCGGTTCCTTCCGAGACGCCAGCGTGAATGGATCCCCGCCTTCGCGGGATGACGACAAGACGGCCAGAGTCACTCCGCCGTGGTCGAAAAGGCCCTCATGTTCCTCAGAGAACATGAGGGCCTTTTCATATTTCTCCACCTTGACCGACTCGCCCGACAGGCGCATCCGCGCTGTCGGACGGCTTCGGTCGCCCATTTCCGCCAACGTCCCGAGACAGGGTCTATGTCCGATAACGATTCCAGTCGATTGACCGTGCCGCACCGGCCGTCACCGCGTATCGCCTGATCGTTCGGGCGCCTCGCGGGGTATCGGCCGGCGCGGCCGGTCGCATCGCGCGAGGTGCATAGCATGAACACCACCATCCGGTTTCTGACCGATCCCTTCCGTCGCACCGGTTCGGTGCGCGACCCCAATGCCGCGTTCGACGACACGATGACGCTGGGCGAACGCCTGGCCGATCGCGTCGCCACGATCGGCGGCTCGTGGGGCTTCATCACGACCTTCTGCCTGTTCTTGGTCGGGTGGTCGATCCTCAACACCGTCATCCTGGGCGCGCGGGCGTTCGATCCGTTCCCCTTCATCTTCCTCAACCTGATGCTGTCGATGCTGGCCGCGCTGCAGGCACCGATCATCATGATGAGCCAGAACCGGCAGGCGGCGAAGGACCGGCTGGAGGCGCGGATGGACTATGAAACCAACCTGCGCGCCGAGGCACAGATCAACCGCCTGCTGGAGGAAGTCGCGGCGATCCGGGCCGAACTGTCCTGTGACGGCAAGGTGCGGCGCATTGCGTGACGCGGCGGCGGCCTAATTCCCGCCGCCGCACCCGCCACCATCGCTACCGCCGCCATCGCTTCTCGTAGTCCGCCGATCCATGATGGACGCCATGGACACTCCCGCCACCATCGGCATGACAGAAGCCGCCATCGCCACTCTCCGCACCGCCCCGTCGCCTTGACGGTCGGTGCGGACGGACATGCGCGATGACGAGGGCAGCGATCACGACACCGACGGCAACGACCAATATCCATTCCACGCCGCAGAGACTGGCGCATCACCCTTCCGGTCGCAAGCGTCAGCCGCCGCCCTCCTGCGCTCCCCCCAGCGACGAACCGGGTCGGGGCATTACTTCAACTGATAGGCGGTGACGCCATAGACCCCCGCCGACATGTTGTCCGACGTCACGACCAGCCGAGCGTCCGGGGTGATGGCGATCATGCCGCCGCGCCCGCCCTTCCACAGCGTTTCATGGCTTCCGCCCAGGTTGACGGCATAGACCGACCGGTCGGTGCTCAGGAACACGCAGCCATTGGTCACGATCACGTTCCCAATGAACTGCTCGCCCGCCGGCGGCGTCCAGGACCAGCGAACCGTGCCGTCCTCCTCGCTCATAGCGTCGAACCGGTTCAGCGTGTTGCTGCCGGCATAGACGACGCCCCGCGCCACCGCCGGAATCGTCGAATACACCCCGGCGCTCCGCCAACGCACCTTCGCACCCACCGTGTCGTAATCGACCAACGGCAAGGACAAGTTGTACGTCCCGGCACCGCTGCCGGAATAGGCGAGGACATGGCCGTTCGATCCGATCATCGGGCCGCCGCGATAGCTATAGCCGTTCCACTGCCAGAAGGGATCGGCGATGCTCGTCACCTTGGCGCCGGTCGCCCGGTCGAAAATGTCGAGCGCGCCCGAATAATAATAGACGTACCGATCATCGGCGGCGGGGGTGGCGCCATCCCAGACGCGGCCGGCGGAACCCGTAGCCTGCCATTTCTCCGCCCCGGTCGTCGCATCGAACCCATAGACGACATTACCGTAATAGCCCGACGCCAGATACACATTGTCGCCCACCGCGGTCGGCTGTGTGAAGTTCGACCATTGCGCCGCGAAGCGCATGTCGCGGACATAGCGTCCGCTTGTCGCGTTCAGCACGATCAGCGGATTATCGCTCGACGACATGGTCATGCTGGCCAGCGCCACCTGATCGCCGATCAGGGTCGGCCCGCCGGCCGAATGAATCTTGCCGATATAATAAGCCCAGGCCTCGGTCCCGGTGGCCGAGTTGACGGCGTGCACGCTGCGACTGCCGTCGGGGTTGCTGCGCGTCACAAATATCTGCCCCTTGCGGGCGGCCACGGGCTGGGTGAATGCCGTGCCGCCAGTGCTCCACGTCCATGCCGGCTGGGTCGCCGCCGCGTCGAACGTGGTGTTGACATAGCCGGTATGCCCGGCGTTCCGCTGCAGCATCGCCCAGTCGCCCAGTTCGATGTTCAGCGTATAGGTGAACGATTGGTCGGATCCCGGATAGGCGGTCACGCACGGCGTTTCCTTGCACAGGCGCAGTCGCACCTGGCTGGTCGCGGTGCGCGTCGCGGCGAGGCCGGACACTGTCTTGAGCCGCGCCGAATAGCGATTGCCGGTCAGGGTCGGCGTACCGTCCAGCGTCAGCAGCGTCGTATCGAACGTCAATTCCGGCAGCACCGGATCGCTGCTGGTGCCGGTGTAGGTCGCCTCGACGTTGAAGCTGGTCGCACCGGTATCGGTAATCGTCTGGATCGTCGCCGACGGTGTCAGCGTGACGGCCAGCGTCGGCGGCGGCGGCGGTCCGAAGATCGTCCCCGCCCCGCCGCCATTGCCACCACCACAGGACGCCAAAAAGCCCGCCCCCAACAGGACGCCTGTATTGCGGATCATATATTCCCCCGAATTGCCCGACCTTGGCTATCGCAGGTCGATCGGGGGAGAGCAATCATTGTCGGAACCGAAACGAACCAATCAACCGATCGGTTGGAGGTCAGGCAAACCCCGCAAAGTCCTTCCCCGCCGCCGCGTCCAGCAACCGGCGCTCCAACGATTTCAGCCGCAGCTGTCCGGTGATCCGATCGCCGGTCAGGTCGGTGACATAGAAGGTGTCGACCGCGCGTTCGCCATAGGTCGCGACATGCGCCGAATGCAGCGTCACCTTCGACTGGAACAGCGCCTGTGCCAGATGGTGCAGCAGCGCAGGGCGGTCGCGGGCATTGACCTCGATCACGGTGAAGCGGTTCGACGCCGCATTGTCGATCAGCACGTTCGGCTCGATCGGAAACGCCTCGGCACGGGCGCGCGACAGCGGCTTGGCGGCCAGCCGGTCGTTCAGCTTCATACGGTTGGCCAGCGCGTCGGCGATCGCGGTCTTCAGCCGCTGCAACTGCCCGGCTTCGTCGAACGGCCCGCCCAGCGGGTTCTGGACGAGGAAATTATCGAGCGCCATGCCGGTGCGCGTGGTGTGGATGCGCGCGTCGATGATGTTGCCGCCCGCCGCGTGGATCGCGCCGGCGATGCGATAGAACAGCCCCGGATGGTCGGCGGCATGGACCGTGACCAGCGTCGCGCCGCGATCTTCGTCCACGCTGGTTTCGATCGTCAGCCGGGTGTCGCCCGACTGGTCGACGACGCGGGCATTGGCGACGATCACGTCGTCCGGCTCGGCGATCCAGTAAGCGGGCGGAAGGTGCCGGACATAGGCGGCCAGCGTCTCCTTGTCCCAGCCCAGCGCCGCGCGCAGTGTAGCCTGCTTCTCCGCGATGCGTTCGTCGCGGCCGCGCTGCTTGTGGCCGAGGCGCAGCACCTCTTCGGCGGTTTCGAACAAGGTAGTCAGCAACTGCCGCTTCCACCCATTCCACGTCCCCGGCCCCACCGCGCGGATGTCGACAACGGTCAGCACCAGCAGCATCCGCAGCCGTTGCGGCGACTGGACGACGCCGGTGAAGTCGAGGATCGTCTTGAAGTCGGACAGGTCGCGCTTGAACGCGGTCGCCGACATCAACAGGTGATAGCGGACCAGCCACGCCACCGTCTCGGTCTCGGCCGGGGTCAGGCCCAGGCGCGGGCACAGCCGCTCGGCGACCTCCGCCCCCAGGATCGAATGATCGCCGCCGCGCCCCTTGGCAATGTCGTGGCACAGCACCGCGACATACAGCGCGCGACGCTGGACGATGCCGCCGAACAAAGCGGTCGCCAGCGGATGCTCCTCGCGACAGATGCCGCGTTCGACCTGCGACAACAGGCCGATCATGCGGATGGTATGCTCGTCCACCGTATAATGATGGTACATGTCGAACTGCATCTGCGCGACGATGCGGCCGAAATCGGGAATGAACCGGCCGAACACGCCGCATTCGTTCATCCAGCGCAGCACCAGTTCGGGATCGCGCGGGGACGTCAGCACGTCGAGGAACAGCTGGTTCGCGCGCGGGTGCGATCGGACATGCGCCGCCAGCCGCGCATCGCGCGACGCCGCACGCATCGCCAGCGGATGAATCTCCAGCCCGTGGAGATCGGCCAGCGCGAACATCTCGATCAGGCGGACCGGATCGTCGGCAAAGAAATCATCCTTGGGCAGTGCCAGCCGCCCCCGGTCCAGCACGAAGCCATGCAGCCGGCGCGGACGCCGCCTGAGGCGGGGAAAACCGAACCGGCTGCCCCGCGCGGCATAGGTTTCGTCCAGATGGCTGAGGAACATGCCGGTCAGGTCGCCGACCCGCTTCGCCTGCAGGAAATAATATTGCATGAAGCGTTCGACACGCGACTTGCCGACCCGGTCGCTATAGCGCATCCGCGTCGCGATCTCAGTCTGTACGTCGAAGGTCAGCCGCTCCTCGGCTCGCCCGGTGATGAGGTGGAGGTGACAGCGCACCGCCCACAGGAAATCCTCGGCCCGGTTGAACTTGCGCAGTTCGGGCGCGCTGAGCAGTCCGGCCGGCACCAGATCAGCGGCGCGGCGCACGTTATAGGCGTATTTGCCGATCCAGAAGAGCGCGTGGAGGTCGCGCAGGCCGCCCTTCCCTTCCTTCACATTGGGTTCGACCACATAGCGGGTGTCGCCCAGCCGCTTGTGCCGCGCATCACGCTCGGCCAGTTTCTCGGCGATGAAGGTGCGGGCGGTCCCCTCCTGCACCTCGGCCTTGAACCGCTGCGCCGCCTGCGCATACAGTGCCGTATCGCCCCAGACATAGCGCCCCTCGACCAGCGCGGTGCGCACGGTCACGTCGGCCTTGGCCTGTCGCACCATTTCGTCGAGCGATCGCGACGAATGGCCGACCTTCAGCCCCAGGTCCCAGAGCGCATAGAGCGTCGATTCGATGACCTGTTCGGACCATGGCGTCTGCTTCCACGGGGTCAGCACACCGATGTCGACATCGGAATGCGGCGCCATTTCGCCTCGGCCATAGCCACCGACCGCGATCAGCGTCATCCGCTCCGCGGCCGTCGGATTATGGTTCGGATGGACGTGGTCGACGATGAACCCGGCCAGCGCGACCAGGATCGCATCGGTCAGATAGGCATAGGCCGCCGCCGTCTCCAGCCCGTGGCTGGGATTGGCGCGCAGGCGGCGTTCGATCTCGCCCCGCCCGCGCGCCATCGCCTCGCGCAGCACGCCGGTCGCCGCGCGACGCAGCGCGACGCCATCGCTGGCTTCGGCGGGAAGCGTGCCAAGTACCTGCGCCAGTGCCGCTGGGTCGACGATCGCCTCTGGATGGACGATCCGTTCGAACCGGGGCGGGGTGGCGAGGTCGGGCCGGACCGCGTCGTTCAGGCCCCGCCCTCCGGTGCCTTGGCCACGCCGACCAGCGCCGGGCGCAACAGCCGGTCGCGGATCATGTAGCCGGTCTGGATTTCCTGCACGACGGTGCCGGGCTTCGCGTCGCCCGACGGCACTTCGAACATCGCCTGGTGCTTGTTGGGGTCGAGCGCCTCGCCGACCGACACCATCCTGGTGATGCCATGGCGACCGAACACGCTTTCCAGCTCGCGGCCGGTCGCCTCCAGGCCGGTGATCAGGCCCTTCATCCGTTCGTCACCACGCAGTTCGTCGGGGATCGCCGACAGCGCACGCGACAGGTTGTCGGCCACCGACAGGATGTCACGCGAAAATGCGGTCGCGGCATAGGCGCGGGCGTCGGCCACTTCCTTTTCGGCGCGGCGGCGGACATTCTGCAGGTCGGCGCGGGCGTACAGCACCTCGGCCTGCGCATCGGCCAGCTTCGCCTCCAGTTCGGCGCTGCGATCCGCTTCGGCGACTTCGGGGGCGGCCTCTGCGGTGGCTTCGCGCAGGTCGTTCGTATCGTCGTTGGCGGGGATGTCGTTCATTCCGGTCTCTTCTTCGTCTGGTCAGCCAAGCAGGCGCGCAAGCGTCGCCGCGGTGAAATCCACCATGGGCACGACGCGGGCATAGTTCAACCGGACAGGCCCGATCACGCCGACGACGCCGACCACGCGCCCGTCCAGCGCGCGGACCGGCTTGGCGATCACCGACGATCCGGTCAATGCGAATAACTTGTTCTCGGACCCGATGAAGATGCGCGCGGCATCGCCATCCTGCGCCGATTCGAGCAGGCGGGCGATTTCCTCCTTGCCCTCCAGCTCGTCGAGCAGCTGGCGCACGCGGTCGAGGTCGTGGCTGGCGGCATCGTCGATCAGCCGCGCCTGCCCCCGCACGATCAGCACCGGGCGATGGTCGCCGTCCTCGCTCCACATCGCCAGCCCCCGTTCGACCAGCGCGCGCGCGGCCACGTCCAGCGCGGCACGCTCCTGCCCGATTTCTCGCAGCACCCGTGCGCGCGCCTCGCTCAGCGTCAGGCCGGACAGGCGCGCGGTCAGGTAATTGCCCGCCTCGACCAGCGTGGCGGGACTGGCCCCCGGAATATCCAGCACGCGATTCTCGATCGATCCATCCGCGCCGACTAGCACCGCCAGCGCGCGGGCGCCCGACAGCGGCACGAACGACACCTGCCGCAGCACCGGCTCATGCTTGGGCACCAGCACCACGCCCGCGCTCGCCGACAGGCCCGACAGCGCAGCGGCGGTGCCGGCCAGCGCCTCCTCGACCGGGCCGGCGCTGTCGGCTTGGGCGGCGATGGTCGCGCGTTCCTGTGCGGAGGGTTCCATGGCGTGCATCATGCCGTCGACGAACAGCCGCAGCCCGCTCTCGGTCGGCATCCGCCCCGCGCTGACATGCGGCGCGGCGAGCAGGCCCGCCACCTCCAGGTCCTGCATCACCCCCCGGATCGAGGCGGGCGAGAGGTTCAGCCCCGACAGTTGCGCGATGGTGCGCGATCCGACCGGCGTGCCGGTGGCGAGATAGCTGTCGACCACGATCCGGAACACGTCACGGGCGCGGTCGGTCAGTTCGTGGATCGGTTGGGCCATGCGCGCGAATGTAGGGCGGCAAAGCGTTTTGCGGAACCCAAATCCTCTTCGGCACGGGGAGGGGGACCGCCGCGAAGCGGTGGTGGAGGGGGTTCTCCGCGCAACGCAACCGTGCCGTATGCGGGCAGCCCCCTCCACCAGCCTGCGGCTGGTCCCCCTCCCCGTGCCGGGGAGGAGCTTAGTTCGGTTCGATAAACGCCCGGATCGGCAGCTCGTTCGGTGCCGAGCGCAACGCCTCGTTCATCGCCTGATCGTGCATCCGGCACCCATAATAGAGCGAGAGGTGCTGCGACGCGCCCGACATCTCGTTCCAGCGAATGTCGACCGAGGGCATGTCGGTCGCCACCTGCCCGCATCCCGGCTGTCCCGGCTGGATCAGCTGCTCGCCCTGCGGCCGGTACGGTTGCAGCCTGGCGGCGAAGGCGCGATATTGCGCAGGGGTCGCGCGGAAATCGCGCGTGCCGACGACCTTCGTGAATTGCCGCCCCTCGAACACGCCGGTCCCGTCGGGCTGGACCGTCACGCGGTACACCGGACAGGTGCCGAAACAGCGCGACGTTTCATAGCTGATCGTCTCCCGCTCGATCGCGACCGGCGCGGTTTCGGTGGTCGTGTTGCCGACCGCCATCACGCAGCCGCCGGTCATGGCCCCCAGCATCGGCAGAACCGCCAAGGCGATGATCTTCATATGGTCCGCTCCCTGTTCGACGCCGTCGTTACGGCCCCGTTGCATAGGCGTACCGCGCGGCGGCTGGCGCGGCGATGAACGGACCGCTAGGGCTGGGGAAATTTCAGGAGACTTCCCATGCGCCCATCCGGCCGCACCCCCGACGAAATGCGCCCCATCACGATCGAGACGAACTTCACCCGCCATGCGGAGGGTTCGTGCCTGATCGGGTTCGGCGATACCAAGGTGCTGGTCACCGCCTCGCTCGAAGAGCGCCTGCCGCCGTGGCTGCGCGGCAAGGGGGAAGGCTGGGTGACCGCCGAATATGGCATGTTGCCCCGCGCCACCCATACCCGCGGCAGCCGCGAAGCGGCCAAGGGCAAGCAGTCGGGCCGTACCCAGGAAATCCAGCGGCTGATCGGGCGTTCCCTCCGGGCGGTCGTCGACCTGAAGGCGCTGGGCGAACGGCAGATCACGCTCGATTGCGACGTGATCCAGGCCGATGGCGGCACCCGCACTGCGTCGATCTCCGGCGCCTGGGTTGCGCTGCGCCTCGCCGTCGACGGGCTGATGCGCGAAGGCAAGCTGGAGGTCGATCCGATCAGCCGGCAGGTCGCGGCGGTCAGCTGCGGCATCCACAACGGCACGCCCGTGCTCGACCTCGACTATATCGAGGATTCGGCCGCCGATGCCGATGCGAACTTCGTGCTGACCAGCGACAACAACATCGCCGAGGTGCAGGCCACCGCCGAGGGCGCGTGCTATGACGAAGAGGCGCTGCTGCGCCTGCTGCGCCTCGCCCGCATCGGCTGCGGCAGTATCTTCGCCGAACAGCTGCGGGCGACCGGGCGATGAGCGGCGAGGGCAAGGAGCCACAGGCGATCCGCAAGCTCCAGCCGGGCAAGCTGGTGATCGCCAGCCACAATCCGGGCAAGATCCGTGAAATCGCGGCGCTGCTCGGCCCGTACGGCGTCACCCCGATTTCGGCCGGCGAACTCGACCTGCCCGAACCGGAGGAAACCGGCACGACCTTCGTCGCCAATGCCGAGCTGAAGGCGTTGCAGGCCGCCGACCTGTCGGGCCTCCCCGCGCTGGCCGACGATAGCGGCCTGTGCGTCGAGGCACTGAACGGCGATCCCGGCATCTTCTCCGCCCGCTGGGCCGGACCGTCGAAGGATTTCGGCGCGGCGATGCAGCTGGTCGAGGAGCGGATGCAGGCGACCGGCCCGGATCACAGCCGTGCCGCGCATTTCGTCTGTGCGCTGGCGCTGGCGTGGCCCGACGGCCATGTCGAATGGTTCGAAGGGCGCGTCGACGGGCAGCTGGTTTGGCCGCCGCGTGGGGAGCACGGCTTCGGCTATGACCCGATGTTCGTACAGAACGGCATGGACCAGAGCTATGGCGAGATCGACCCCGACCACAAGCATTCGATCAGCCACCGCGCCGATGCCTTTGCACAGCTGGTGAAGGCGGTGTTCTAAAGACGGAACACCCCGTAACCTCCGGGCATTGGGCGTTCCGAAAGGAATTGCCCATGTCCGACGCGCTCACCGAAACCCGCCACCGCGAGATCGCGGTCGAACATCTGCTGTTCTGGACGATGCGCTATGTCGAGGGGCAGCATCCCGGCCTGCTCGATGCGCTGGAGGCAAGCCTCGACAAGCTGGGCGATCCCACGCCGGGTAGCGACAAGGACGACGACGCCGTCCGCCACATCGCGGCGAAGATGATCGCCGGCGCGCGCGGCTGACGCATATTTGTTCTTGATACGTTCCGGTAACCATCCTATCCTTGCGCGAACGACGGGAGGATAGCGATGACGGTATATGCGACGGTCGGTGCGGTTGATCCGGCGGTGTCCCATGCGTTCTACGATGCGGTGCTGGCCACGATCGGCTGGAGCAGCCATGCCGATTTCCCCGGCTGGCGCGGCTACTCCAAGGGCGGCAGCGGCGAAGGCTTCGTCCTGTGGTCCTGCACCCCGTTCGACGGCGCGCCGGCCACCGCCGGCAATGGCGCGATGATCGGGTTCTTCGTCGATAGGCGGGCAGAGGTCGACGCCTTCCATGCCGCCGCGATGGCGCATGGCGGCGGCGACGACGGCGCACCGGGCCTGCGCCCCTATGGCGCCAACTGGTACGCCGCCTATCTGCGCGATCCGGCGGGCAACAAGCTGGCGGTCGTCCACAATCCTTGAGGGTCGATCCCGCGCCATCGCGGCAGCGGTCAGGACGTTCGGGTTGCTGCATTCGGCAGGCGTAGCGGCAGGTCGGGCGTGCGGTCGATCCAACCGACAAGAACCGTCGCCCCGGCGTAGGCTGGGGCGTCGGCCAGTTCTCGTTCCATGCTATTATGGAGAGATCCCAGCCTTCGCCACAAGGCCACAGGCGGACAAGGGCGGAATCAAATCCGGCCGGTCAAAACGCCCGCTGCCCGACATAATTGCCGGCGGGTACATAGCGGCAGACGATATAATCGTCCTTCGCGCTGCTCGCCTCGGCACAACCGAACCGCTGGGTCGTGCGCCACATGATCTGGGTATAATGGCCGACATCCTCGAACCGGCCGGTGCGTGACACCCCCGGCAAGATGCCGGGCACGTAATCGCGCTTTTCGGCGACCCAATGCCCCATCATCTCGGCATAGCGATACGCGCCGCGCGTGCCGGTCCACAGATTCTCGCCCTGTTCGGGCACCCCGCGCGGTTGCGGCGAATGTTCGAAGCGGCGGGCGGTGGCCAGCGTCGTGGCATAGCCCTGCGCATCGCGGGCCAGTGCCGGGTCCCACGTCAGCGCCGGCAATCCAGCCTGCGCCCGCGCCGCACGATGTCCGGCCTCCATCGCCTGTCGCAACTGCGCCGACCCGCGCGGCGCGCTCCCCTCGAACGCGCGGGGTTCGACGACGCGTTCGGGCACGTGGTTGGGCCCGGCGGAACAGGCACCCAGCAGCAGCGCCGCCATCAGCATTTGTATCGCTCGCATCGCCCCCATATGGGACGGCGATGCAGCCCGACCAATCCCCCAACTCCCCGCCGCTGGCGCTCTACGTCCATTGGCCGTTCTGCGTGTCGAAATGCCCCTATTGCGACTTCAACAGCCATGTCCGCGATCATGTGGATCAGGCGGCGTGGCTGCACGCGCTGCTGGCCGACCTGGCGCATGAGGCCGCCGCCCTGCCCGACCGGCGGCTGGCATCGATCTTCTTCGGCGGTGGCACCCCGTCGCTGATGCCGCCCGCGACCGTCGCCGCGATCATCGAGGCGGCGTGCCGCACATGGCCGCCGACCGACAATATCGAGATCACGCTGGAGGCAAACCCGTCCTCCGTCGAGGCGGCGCGCTTCGCCGACATCGCCGCCGCCGGGGTCAACCGCGTCTCGCTGGGCGTACAGGCGCTCCACGACGACGCCCTCGCCTTCCTCGAGCGCGCGCATGGCGTGGATGAGGCGCTGGCGGCGCTCGACGTGGCGCAGCGCCATTTCGCGCGGGTCAGCTTCGACCTGATCTATGCCCGTCCGGGCCAGTCGCTCGCGGCATGGGAGGCGGAACTCGCCTGCGCGCTGTCGTTCGGGACCGAGCATCTCTCGCTCTATCAGCTGACCATCGAACCCGGCACCCGCTTCGCGACGCTGGCGGCCAAGGGGCAGTTGACCCAGCCCGATGCCGACTTGTCCGCCGATCTGTTCGAAACGACGCAGGCGCTGACCCGCACCGCCGGCCTGCCGCTGTACGAGGTGTCGAACCATGCCCGTCCGGGCGCGGAGAGCCGCCACAACCTGACCTATTGGCGCTATCGCGACTATGCCGGCATCGGTCCGGGCGCGCATGGCCGCCGCGGCGGGCTGGCGACGGTCCGCCGCAAGAAGCCGGAAAACTGGATCGCCGCCGTGGAGCGCAACGGCCATGGCATCGAGCGCGAGGATGCGCTGACCCCCGACGAGCGCGTGACCGAGGCGCTGGTGATGGGCCTGCGGATGCGCGAGGGCGTCGACCTGGCGCGGATCGCGATGCTGGGCGCACGGCCGATCGATGCGGTGGTGCGGGCGGACGCGGTTGCCCTCCTCGCGCGCCAAGGATTGCTGACGCGCGACGGCGACCGGCTGGCGCTGACCCCGGCGGGCATTCCGGTGCTGGACGCGGTGCTGCGCGAGATCGCGATCTGATCCCCTTGCCCGTGTCGCCGGGAGTGCGCACAACCGCGCATCACCAGTGAAAGGGCGATCCATGCCGACCATTACCCGCCGCTCCGCCATCGCCGGCCTTGCCGCCGCGACCGGCGCGGCCCGCCTGCCCGCGCAGCCCCGCGCGGCATCAACGCTCCGCATCGCCTCGACCTGGGACTTCGGCGCGGCCGCCAACGACGCGGCCGTCGCCCGCTTCCGCGCCGGCGGCAGCTTGATCGACGCGCTGGAGGCAGGGGCAAAGGTGCCCGAGGCCGACCTGTCCAACCATTCGGTCGGCAAGGGCGGCTATCCCGACCGCGACGGGCGGGTGACGCTCGACGCGGTCATCATGGACGACAAGGGTCATGTCGGCGCGGTCGCCGCGCTGGAGGACATCGGCCACCCGATCTCGGTCGCGCGCGCGGTGATGGAGCGCACGCCGCACACCTTCCTGGTCGGCGACGGCGCGCGGCAGTTCGCGCTGGAATCGGGCTTCACCCCGGAAAAGCTGCTGACGCCGGAGGCCGAGGCCGAATGGCGCACATGGCTCAAGACATCGAAATACGCGCCGGTCGCCAATAGCGAGAATCAGCGCACCCCGCTCGGCGGGCCGCTCGACCATGACACGATCGGCATGATCGCCCGCGCGCCCGGCGGCGAACTGGCCGGCGCCTGCACCACGTCGGGCATGGCGTTCAAGCTGCACGGCCGCGTCGGCGATTCGCCGCAGGTCGGCAGCGGCCTGTTCGTCGAAGCCGGCATCGGCGCCGCCACCGCCACCGGCCTTGGCGAGGAAGTCACCCGCATCGCCGGCACCGCCCGCGTCGTGTCGTCGCTGCGCGCCGGCATGACGCCGATGAACGCCTGTCGCGAGGCGGTGGAGCATATCGCGAAGCTACGCGGCAAGGCGCTCGACGGGGTACAGGTCGGTTTTCTCGCAATGGACCGGAACGGTCAGGTCGGCGCGTTCGCGATCCTGCCGGGCTTCACCTATGCCGTCACCGGCGACGACGGCCGCAGCACCATCATCAAATCGGCGAGCCTGCGCAGCGCCTGACGCGAAAAGGCCCGCCCCCGATTGGGGAGCGGGCCTGATCCGTCGAGCTGGGCCGATCGTCAGAAGTTGATCGACACCCCGGCGGCGATCTGACGCCCGAGCGAGTCATAGCGCTGCGGGATCGTGTTGTTGCGCGCCAGCGCTACGTTGTACGAGTTCGGCAAGATCGGCGGCATCCGGTCGAGCAGGTTGTTCGCCGACAACCGGAACGTGTAGTTCCGCGCCACCGCAAAGACGAACGCCAGATCGAAATAGTCCTGCGGATCGATGCGATAGAAGGTCTTGCGCGCGTTCGCCGCCGTACCGCCCAGATCGGGATTGCCCGAATTGCTGGCGTTGGTCAGCGCCCCGACATGCCGCCAGTTGAGCGAGATCGAAGCGATCTTGTCCGGCGTGGTATAGGTCGTGCGCAGGCCGTGGACCCATTTCGGGATCAACTGACCACAACCATTGGCGTAATAGCCGGTGCAGTCGCGCAGCGGCAGGATCGGCGAATCCTTGCCCCCCGCCAGCGTGGTCAGCGTACCTGCGAAAATCCAGTCGAACGTACCGACGTTATCGATCGGCAGGGCATATTGCCCCTGGAAATCCCAGCCATGCGCCTTGGTCTTGAACGCGTTGGTCGTACCCTGCTGGATATAGCCGGTCGTCGGGTTGCTGGCAGGCGCGTTGTAGAGGATGCCGGTCGTCGGATCGCGCACGATCTTCGAACAGAAATACGGGTCGCCACCGCTCGTCCGGCAGCCATCCTGATAATAGCTATAGTCGTTATAGCCGATCGAGTCGTCAATATCGATCAGGAAGCGGTCGACCGAGAAGACCAGCCCGGGTGCGAAGCGCGGCTTCATCACCAGACCGAAGGTATAGGTATAGGCGGTTTCCGGATCGACCGTGAACCCGCCGGTGCGGACGGTGCACTGGCTGTCCGGGCACGACAGCGTGCGGCTGCCATAGAGCGCGTCGGACAGGCCGGTCGCGCGGCACACCTCGATCGATGCGACCGGTGCGTCATATACGGTGATGCGGCGCGTGCCGGTCGGATCGGTCGGGTCGACGATCTGGCGCGGCGTGCTGGCGCAGAAGTCGTTCTGCGACCCGCCCTGGCGGGTATAGTTGTTCTGCGTCGCTTGGCGGATTTCGAACACGGTCGGCGCACGCTGCGCCTTGTTGTACGACAGGCGGAACGTCAGGTCCTCGACTGGCGCCCATAGCCCTTCCAGCTTGTAGGTGCTGAACGTGTCGGGATTGGTGTCGTACTTCGACACGCGATAGCCGGCATTGACCTGCAACAGGTGCGTCCATGGCTGCTTCTGGACCAGCGGGACCTGGATTTCGGCGTTGGCTTCCTTGACGCTCTGGCGCAGCTGGAAATCCTCGCCGCCATTTTCCTCGCGGAATGCGGCATTGGCGGTGCCGATATAGCGGTCCTTGCGATATTCCCCGCCGATCGCCAGCGCGATGCCCTGTTCGGCCAGCGGGCTGGTGATGCCATATTTACCCAGGTCACCGCTGACGTTCGCGACGACGTCGTACAGCAGCCCGATGCCGGTCGACGTGCCGTTGCGGCCGGCGAACAGATAGTCGGCCAGCGCCTGGTTGTTGTTGTTGGCGCTGAACGCATCGAAGGGCACGCAGGCGGCATCGACGCCCGACACCTTCGACGCGCAGGTCGGCGTGCCGTTGACGTTCACGACGTTGAGCGACCGGTTCACCCTATCGAACGTCGGGAACGGGCCGAACGTCGTGTCCATCTGGTTGCGGGCATAGACGCCGGCGATGTCATAATGCCACGCTTCGGCGAAGTCGCCGCGTACCCCGGCAACCCCGCGGAAGGCGCTGTTGATATAGGTGTCCTTCACGTACGGCAGCGCGTTGAAGCGATAGCGCACGTCGAGCGGGATCAGCGCCCCCGTACCCGCCGCGTTGCCGCAGATCGACGTCGCCTGCGACGCCGACAGGAACGGGTTGTTGCAGTTCACCTGATAGGGCGTACTGCCATAGGAGCTGAACGCGAACACCCGCGACGGGAAGCGGTTGGACGATTCGTCGCGGAACCAGATACCCGAGCCATAGAATTCCAGCGCATCGGCCAGCTTCAGCGTCACGAAGCCACCGGCGTTCACGCGCTCATTTTCACGCTGGTACGAATAGCCGTCGAACGGATTGGCCTGCGTGCCCGGACCGAACGGGACGAAGGTCCGGGTGCCGTTCGGGTTGTTCACGAACACCGACCCGTTATTGGGGCCGCCGCGCGGCGAGATATAGCCGCCGGGGACATAGGTCGACACCTGGCAGCTCAGCACGCCGTCCTTGCTCGCCTCGTTCAGCTGGCACGGCGACGACGACCGCGCATCGAACGGGACCAGGTCACCCTTGCGATAATTGACGAAGCCAGTGACGTTCAGCGCACCGTCGAGCAGGTTCTTGCCCGCCGCCAGCGACAGGTCGACGCGTCCACCATCATTGGTCAGGCCGCGCGGCGAAGCGAACCCGGCGGCGCGCGCCAGCGGGCTGACCAGCGTGTCGCGGTTCTGATGGTTGTAGAAATTATAGTTGGCGTTGAACGTGACGCCGTCGAGGTCCTTCTTCAGGATAAAGTTCACGACGCCCGCGACCGCGTCCGATCCATAGACCGACGAGGCACCGCCCGACAGCACGTCGATCCGTTCGATCAGCGCGGTCGGGATCATGTTGGCATCGACGCCGTTCATCGTGCCGAGCCGCAGGCCGTCGACCAGCGTCAGCGTGCGTTCGAAGCCAAGGTTGCGCAGCTTGATCCGCTGGCGCCCGTCCGAATCCTGGTAATTCTGCTGGCTGTCCGGTGCGATCTGCGGAAGGCGGTTCAGCACTTCCTCGACGTTCACCGCCGCCTGCAGCCGCACTTCCTCCGACGTCACCGACTGGATCGGCGCCGCCGACGTCACATTCGGGCGGCGGATGCGGGTGCCGGTGACGACGATGGCTTCGTCGGTGTCCGATGCCTTGGCAGCGGCCGGTTCGCCGGTGGGCGTCGGCGCATCGGCCGGGATGCCGGTCTGCGCCTGGGCAGTACCGGCGAGCATGGTTGCCAGACACGATGTGGTCAGCAGCTTGGCGATCGATTTCATGGACGTCCCCCTGTTGGCGCCGCGAGGGACTGCGGTCCGGCCGTCGATCGGAACGAGGGTTCAGGGAGCGATCCTGGTCGCCCCTACCCCAGCCTCCGGGCCGGACCGCCTGCACCATGTCACGCGGATCATTTCACCTGTGAGACAACCTTCCGCCAGCACGCGGGGCCGGTCAATATTACGTGAAACCGGTTTTCATCCCTGCACGCACTATTGTCGAACGTGCGCTATTTGGGCAACACACCGGGAACGTTCTCAAACCAACAGGTGGAGCGTCGTCGGCGTAAGCTGCGCCATCCCTCGCACGCCCGGCAAGGTCGCGGCATCCACTGACCGCGGTTCGTGCAGTTCGACGCGGATGCGCCCGGCCAGCGTCCGTGCTTGCACGATCGCCCCTGCCCCGCCGAGTGCCGCGACCAGCGCCGGGGACAATTCGGCCACGTCGCCAGCGGGTTCGGCCAAAGGCGCGACCGCTGCCGCCATCGGAGCACCCACCCCCGCCTCCCGAATCTCCTCCGCCACCTGATCGGCGATCGGGCCGACGATGACCTGCACCGCGCGGTCCGACGGGCGGATCACGCCCATCGCGCCCAGCGCCTTCAGCGCCGCTTCGTCTACCAGCGCCTGATCGGCCACCACCAGCCGCAGCCGCGTGGTGCAGGCGCCGATGCTGGCAAGGTTCGCACTGCCGCCCAGCGCCGCGAGGAATGCCCGCCCCCGCTCGCCCGCCGCGACCGGTGCGCCGCCCATCGGCGCAACGCTGGCGTCGCGGCCCGGCGTCTTCAGGTCGAACCGCACGATGAAGAAGCGGAACACCCCGTAATAGACCGCGAAATAGACGAGGCCGATCGGCAGCAGCAGCAGCGGCTTCGTCGCCTTGCCATAGTTCAGCACATAGTCGAACAGCCCGGCCGAAAAGCCGAAGCCCAGCCGCACGCCCAGCGCATCCATCACCGCCATCGACACGCCGGTCAGCACGGCATGGATCGCGTACAGGACGGGGGCGAGGAACATGAACGAGAATTCGATCGGCTCGGTCACGCCGGTCAGGAAGCTGGTCAGCGCGAGGCTGAGCAACATGCCGCCCACCGCCTTGCGCCGGTCGGGCAGTGCCGAACGGTACATGGCAAGGCACGCGGCGGGCAGGCCGAACATCATGACGGGGAAGAATCCGGCCATGAACGCGCCGGCATGGGGATCGCCGGCAAAGAAGCGCCGCAGGTCGCCGGTGGTGCCGTTGAAGTCGCCCAGCACGAACCACGCGACGTTGTTCAGGATATGGTGCAGCCCGGTCACCAGCAGCAGCCGGTTGAGCAGGCCGAACCCGAACAGCCCGAAGCTGCCCGATGCCACCAGCCCGCGACTGGTCAGGTCGAGCGCGGTGCTGATGCCGGCAAAGCTCAGCCCCAGCACCATGGCAAGGCCAACGCCCGCCAGCCCGCTGACGATCGGCACGAAGCGGCGCCCGCCGAAGAAGGCGAGATATTCCGGCACCTTGATCGTTGCGAACCGGTTGTAGAAACTGCCACCGATCAGGCCGGAGACGATGCCGATCGGCACGTCGAGCTTGGCAAAGGCCTTTACCTTCCACGCGGCGGACAGGGTGGCGGCGGTGGCTTCGTTGAAGCCCTGCGTCACGTCGGCCGGGACGGTCAGGAACACCGGCCCGCCATTCTTGACGACCAGATAGCAGACGACGCCTGCCAGGCACGCCGCGCCGTTGCCGTCGCGCGCGATGCCGCACGCGACACCGATGGCGAACAACAGCCCCAGATTGTTGAACAGCGCATCGCCCGCCGCCGCGAGCAGGCCGATGTCGAGCAGGTCGGGCTGGCCCAGCCGCAATAACAGCCCCGCCACCGGCAGGACCGCAATCGGCAACATCAGCGCACGGCCGATCGGTTGCAGTGCTTCGACGATCGACTTCATGCCGCAACCTCCTGCAAAAATTCGCGAACCATCGCGCGGACTTCGCGCGGCGACGCCGCCGCCAGCGCGCGGATGGCGAGCGTGTGGCAGGCGATGGTATCCAGCCGGCGGACCAGCGCCTTCAATTCGGGAATGAACCGGGGCGCGGCCGACAATTCGGTGACGCCGAGGCCGATCAGCAACGGGATCGCCAAACGGTCGGACGCAAGTCCGCCGCAGACCCCGACCCACCGTTTATGGCGCCGGGCGCCCTCGGTCGTATGCGCGATCAGTTGCAGCACCGCCGGGTGCAGCCCGTCGACGCCGCCGGCGACCGCCGGATTGCCGCGATCCATCGCCAGCGCATATTGCGTCAGGTCGTTGGTGCCGATCGACAGGAAATCGGCGTGCACGGCCAGCGTCGCCGACGTGACCGCCGCCGCCGGGGTTTCGACCATGATGCCGACCTCGACCCGCTCGGCGATGTCCAGTTCGCCGCGCAACCGGTCGACCACCGCGCGCACGGCAGTGATCTCGTCGACACTGGCGACCATCGGCACCATGATCCGGCACTGTCCGACCGGCTGGACCGACAGGATCGCGCGGAGCTGTGCCTCCAATATCTCCGGCATGGCCAGCGCGACGCGAATGCCGCGCAGGCCCAGCGCCGGATTCTCCTCCGGCGCGATCGGCAGATAGGAAGCGGGCTTGTCGCCGCCGACGTCGAGCAGCCGCACGATCAGCGGCCGCCCCTCCAGCGTGGCGGCGATGTCGCCATAGAGCGCGGCCTGTTCGGCGGCGTCGGGTGCGGTATCGCGGTCGAGAAACAGGAATTCGGTGCGCAGCAGCCCCGATCCTTCTGCACCGTTCGCCATGGCGACCACCGCATCCTCGACCGATCCGAGATTGGCGAACGCTTCGATCCGGACGCCGTCGGTGGTGACGCAATGTTCCGCCGCCTGCGCCAGCGCGGCGGCGCGGTCGGCGGCGCGACGCTCGATTCCGGTACGGGCCAGCGCCAGTACCGCTTCGTCGGGCGCGACATGGATCACGCCGTTGTCGGCGTTGAGGATCAGCATCGTGCCGTCCGCCACCCCGGTCAGCGGCGCGCCGATCGCGACCAGCGCGGGCAGGCCCATCGTCGCCGCCAGGATCGCGACGTGCGAGGTCGGTCCGCCGCGTTCTACCGCCAAGCCGGCGACGCAAGCCGGATCGAGCGCCATCACCTGCGACGGCAACAGGTCGTCGGCGAGCAGGATCGTGCCCGGTGCGAACGTCATCGCATCGTCCGCCGCGCCGGTCAGTTCGCGCAGCACCTGCCGTTCGAGGTCGAGCAGGTCGTCGGCGCGCTCGGCCAGCCGGGCATCGCCCAGCGACCGCAGCGTGTCGGCCTGCGCGCGCGTCGCCTGTCGCCATGCGTGGCCGGCATCGCGGCCGGCGGCGACATCGCGTTCGGCGGCTTCGCGCAATTCGGGATCGTCGAGGAACGCGATATGCGCCGCGCGGATCGCCGCGCCGGCGCCGCCGCCATCCTGCGACGCCAGCCGGTCGCGTACCGCCGCCAGCGCGCTGTCGAGCCGTGCGGCCTCGATGCCCGCGCCCTGCCCGTCGACCGGCACCGCGATGTCGGCGACGCGCAGCCAGCGCGCGGTGCCGATGGCGAAACCGGGCGCGGCCAGCGTACCGGCCAGCTGTCCGGCGGGCAGTTCGACCGGCTGGGCCGGCGGCGGCGCGACGATCGGCGCGGCGGGGGCATGGGCGACGCCCTCCCCCATGCCGTCTTCGATCAGCGCGACCAGCGCGGTGACCGCCTGCGCCGCGTCCGGCCCGCTGGCGATGACGCTGATCGTATCGCCGAAGCGGATGCCGAGGCCGAGCAGCCCGACCGCGCCCGACGTCTTGGCCTCCGCGCCGTTCTTTGCGAGCCAGCAGGTGGCGTCGAACCCGCGCGCGACCTCGCCAATCCGCGCCGCCGGGCGGGCATGGATACCATGCACCATCGGCACGCGGACATCGGCGACGACCCGCTCGCCCGATGCCCCTTGCGTGTCGATCACCACTGCACTGAGCGGCTCCAGCGTCAGCAGCGCATCGCCCACCGCCACGACGCGCCCGCCCGAACGGTCGGCAATGCGGAAATGCTCGCCATTGGTGACGATGATCGGCGTCATCAGCGACGGCGCGGCCTGTACCAGCGCATCGAGGTCGAAATCGATCAGCGGCTGGCCGCGCGTCACCTGGTCACCGACCGCGACCTTCGCGACGAAGCCGCTGCCGCCCAGCTGCACCGTGTCGATGCCGATATGCATCAGCAGCTCGACCCCGCCCTCCCCGCGCAGGGTGATGGCATGGCCCCCGGCGTGCAGCGTCAGCACCTGCCCATCGCAGGGCGCGTGCAGCGTGGTGCCGAGCGGATCGATCGCCGCGCCGTCGCCCAGCATCCGCCCGGCGAACACCGCATCGGGCACGTCGTCGAGTGCGGCCGCCCAACCGTGAAGCGGCGCGGTCAGCTGGATGGCGGTCATCATTGCCCCCTTGGGTAAAAGGCCCGCCCGCGATCGATCGCGGGCGGGCCGGATCATCAGACGATGCGGTTGCCCGCGATCCACGTGCCGCGCACGCTCAGGTCGGCGGCGAGCCAGACGAAATCGGCGCTGTGGCCGACATCGATGCTGCCGATGCGGTGCGACAGGCGCAGGAACGCGGCCGGATTGGCCGACGCCATCGCCACCGCATCCTCGAACGAAACGCCCAGCTCGACGGTGTTCCGGACCGCCGTCGCCATGTCGAGGTCGCAGCCCGCCAGCGTGCCATTGTCGTCGACACACACGCCGTTCTCGACATGGATCGGCTGGCCGTTCAGCACGAACTCCTTGCTGGCCGCGCCGACGGTCGGCATCGCATCGGTCACCAGCATGAACCGGTCGACCGGCCGCGACTTCAGCGCCACGCGGATAGCTGCCGGATGCAGATGCGCGCCGTCGACGATCAGGCCGGCATAGACCGTCTGGTCCTCCAGCACCGCGCCGACCACGCCGGGCTCGCGATGCTTCAGCGGCGACATGGCGTTATACAGGTGCGTGACGCCGCGTGCGCCGGCATCGATCGCCGCGCGTGCCTGTTCATAGGTCGCGTCGCTATGGCCGATGCTGACGATCACGCCGGCCGCGACCAGCCGCTCGATCGCGGCGACGTCGTTGCGCTCGGGTGCGAGCGTGACCATCACCACGCCCTTGCGTGGCCGGGTGAGCAGCTCGATCGCCGCATCGTCCAGCGCGCGGAAATGCTTGGCGTCGTGAATGCCCTTGCGCACCGGGTTCAGGAACGGCCCCTCGACATGGATGCCGACGACACCCGGCACGCCCGCCTCGATCGCCGCATCGACCGCGTCGAGGCCGGCGGCGACGATCTCCAGCGAATCGCTGATCAGCGTCGGCAGATAGGCGGTCGTGCCGTACTGGGCATGGGCCGCGCCGATCGCCCGGATGCCCTCGACGGTCGGGTGGTCGTTGAACAGCACCCCGCCACCGCCATTGACCTGCGTATCGACATAGCCCGGCACCAGCCACCCACCGTCGAGGTCGATGACCTGTGCATCGTCCCCGGCGTGGAAGTCGGCGATGACGCCGTCCTCTACCCGGAATGCGCAGCTGTCGTGCGTGCGATGATCGGCCAGGACCTGCCCGCCGCGAAAGACGAAACTGCTCATCGGGTTTCCGTGACCTTGCGCAGGTGCGGCGGCTGATCGGGGTTCAGCCCGCGCCGCAGCGACACCGTGTTGACCATGCGATAGAAGCTCTGGATCATCAGGATCGGCTCGATCGCGGGATGGCTGCGAATGGCGGGCGGATGGCTGTCGCCGTTCGCCGCATCGGCCAGATGAACGGCAGCACCCCGCCCGGCAAACTCCGCCGCCGCCGCACGCACGTCATCGCCCGCATCGTCGGAAGTCGCGAAGCCCAGCAGGGGAAAGCCGTCGTTGATGATCGCCATCGGCCCGTGGCGGACTTCGGCACTGCTGAACGCCTCGGCATGGAGCGCCGAGGTTTCCTTCATCTTCAACGCCGCTTCCTGCGCGACGCCGAAGCTATAGCCGCGCCCGATCACGAACAGGTTGCGGGCATCCACCAGCGTATCGGCGACCGGGGTCCAGTCGAGGTCGAACGCCGCCTCCAGCTGCGCGGGCAGACCGTCCAGCGCGGCCAGCAGATCGGCATCCTGGCTCCAGTGGGCGGCGATGGCGGCGAGGCCGGCGAGCGAGGCGATGAACGACTTGGTCGCGGCGACCGAGGTTTCCGCACCGGCCGACAGTGGCAGCACCGTGTCGGCCAGCGCCGCCAGCGGCGAATCTTCGACATTCACCAGCGCGACGACCCGCGCGCCGGCGGCCTTGTAGCTTTCGACCGTGCGCAGCAGGTCGGGGCTGCGGCCCGACTGCGACACCGCGATCACCAGCGCGTTCATCCGCTCCATCCGCGTCGCATAGACCGATGCGACCGACGGCGCGGCCGACGCGACCGGCACGCCGCACAGCGTCTCGACCAGATATTTGCCGTAGGTCGCGGCATGGTCCGACGACCCGCGCGCGCAAGTGACGACCAGTGCCGGCGGATCGGTGCGGAGCGATTCGCCCAGCGCGGCGAGCGTGGCGGCGTTGCGCGAGAGGAACCGGGCGACCGATGCGGCGCCCTCCCCGGCCTCGCGGTGCATCGCGGTCGCCTCTGCGGCGGGAGCGGTGGTGGCCGGCAATGGCTCGGCCTGAACGGTGGACGTCATCTACCCCCTCTTGGTCCCGGCCAGCGCCGGATCAGCTTGCGTTCAGTTCGGCGACGACGTCGTAGGCGTCGCCACGATAATAGGATTGGGTGAATTCGACCGTGTCGCCATCGGGCAGGAAGCCGCGCCGTTCGATGAACAGCCCGGCATGGCCGACCTCCACGCCCAGCCGCCGCGCCTGTTCAGCGGGAAAGGCCATGGCGCGCAGCCGTTGCAGCGCGCGCACCGGGCGGCATCCGGTCACTTCCAGCGCGGCATAGAGCGAATCGCCGACCGCATCGACGCTCGGCAGACAGTGCCCGGCAATCGCCGAATATTCGACCGCCATCGGCACGTCGTCGGCAAAGCGCATCCGCTGGAACCGATAGACCGGCGTGCCCGGCGACAGGCCCAGCGACATCGATTCCTCCGGCGTCACCAGTCCGGCGGACTTCGCCACCCACGCGCTGCTCGGCACGCGGCCGCGCGCGACCATGTCTTCCGAAAAAGACGACAGTTTCGAAAAGCTCTTGTCGACCCGTGCGGCGACAAAGGTCCCCGCCCCGCGCCTGCGGACCACCAGCCCCTCGTTCGCCAGCCCTTCGATCGCCTTGCGCACGGTGATGCGCGACACGGCATATTCGGCGGCCAGATCGCGCTCGGGCGGGATGGCGTCGTCCTGTTGCAGAATACGACGTTCGATCGCGGTGCGCACCAGTTGCTGCAGCTGGACATAGAGCGGCGCATGGGCATCGCCCCGCAACAGACCGACCCGTTCGGAAAAGCTGCCGCCGCCGACGATCGGCGCGGATGCAGGACCAGAAGAGGATGCGGGCAAAGCGGACACACGCTTTGAATAGGTATGTTTTTGGTATTAATCAATGCTGATTCGAACGCCTGAAACCCGGCATTTCGAGCCTTGCGAGACATCCTATCCACGGATTGGACTGCTTCCATTCCACCCTTTGGTGCTGGATTAATCGATTACATATCGTTGAAGAGATACCGAATACACGTAATTAAATTACGCTATATGGCATTTTTACCGCTATAACAGGCAATATACGTGAAAAATGACCCTATTTTCTCACCAGTGCAGAATGTTTTCATTTTTATGTAGATTTTATGATCGCAATTGGTCACATTGCACTCGACCAAAACGAGCCTGCATGGTGCCAATATAGTACCAATGCTGGACGCACGTCGTCTCGCCCGTCGCGGCCACATTCGGGGGGGCGCATTTCGCGCCCGGATATAAGGGGTAGGGGTCCATGGCATTTTCGCGTTTCGCATATCTAGCTTCCACCGCGCTGGTGGCGCTCGCCACGCCGGCGTTCGCACAGGAAGCGCCCGCGCCGACCACGACGGACGACGCCGACACGATCACCGTCACCGGCATCCGCAAGTCGATCGCCGATTCGATCGCGACCAAGCGTGAAGCCAACTCGATCGTCGACGTCATCTCGGCCGAAGACGTCGGCAAGTTCCCCGACGCGAACGTCGCCGATTCGCTGGCCCGCCTGCCCGGCGTGACCGTCGACCGCCAGTTCGGCGAAGGCGAGCAGCTGTCGATCGCGGGCGTCGAGCCGGCGCTGAACCGCCTGACCGTCGACGGCCACTCGGTCGCCTCGGCCGACTGGGGCGGCAACCCGTCCGACCGCTCGAGCCGCTCGTTCAACTATTCGCTGCTGTCGCCGACGATCATCAGCCAGGCGGTCGTGTACAAGACCCCCGAAGCCCGCCTGCAGGAAGGCGCGATCGGCGCCAGCGTCGACGTCGTCACCCGCAAGCCGCTCGACCTGAAGGCGAACACGATCGCGGCCACCGCCGGCGGCGAATATAACGACCGCGCCAAGCGCGGCAGCTTCCGTGGTTCGGCGCTGTACAGCTGGCATAATGCCGACGACACGATCGGTTTCCTCGGCTCGGTCAGCTATGACAAGGAACAGCTGAGCCGCGCCGGTTCGGCGGTCTACTGGTATCGCACCGGCGACGCGCTGCTCGCCAACGCGCCGACCACCGCGACGATCAACGGCAAGAACATCACCGCGCTGACCAGCGCCGAACGCGCCAGCTTCAGCAGCGCGCGCTTCGCGTCGTTCCTCGCCCGCGAATTCTTCAAGCAGGAGCGTGAGCGCATCGGGTTCTCGGGTGCGGTACAGGCGCGTCCGACCGACAACCTGACCGTGACCGCGACCGGCCTGTTCATCCGCGGCAACTACGACAACGTGTCGAACTCGGCCTATACCTATGGCTTCGAAGGCTCGCGCCTGATCTCGGCACAGTCGTCGAACGGCCTCGTCACCTCGGCGACCTTCGCCGGCATCCCGACCGGCCAGACCGGCGCCACCGGCCAGCTCGACACCAACTATCGTCGTACCCGCCTGAAGAACGACTCGGTCACGCTGCTCGTCGACTGGAAGCCGGGCGATTGGGAAATCACCGGCAATGTCGGCGGCACCAAGGCCACCGGCGGCAAGGACCCGGAATATCTGCTCGACTTCCGTACGCAGCAGGGCTTCACCTCCGGTGCGAACGGTCAGGACACCGTCGTCAACTGGGCCAAGCCGGCCAGCGATCCGACGATGTGGCTGAGCAACTTCACCGCCGTCGGTGGTGAGAACCTCGGTGCGCAGGACCGTGCCCGCAACGGCGGCGTGAACTTCTTCGGTCGTCAGATCGGCGGCATTCCGCTCCAGTCGGGCTTCACGATGGACCAGGAAAAGTTCGCGGAAGTGAACTTCAAGCACCCGGTCAATTTCGGTCCGGTGACCGAAATCCTGTTCGGCGGCCGCTATGTCGATCACGACAACAAGCAGACGACCTACAGCAACGCGGTGTTCACCAACCAGAACTTCACGCTGGCCGACCTGCCCTATTACGTCCTGCCGGGCGGCCTGTATAACGGCCTCGGCGTGTCGGGTAACGGCACCCCGTACGCCACGCTGGACAAGGATGGCATCATCGCCGCCCTGTCGAAGTACGGCACGAAGCAGATCGACCGTGGCTTCTCGTTCAACGAATTCTTCGGCGTGAACGAAAAGATCGCGGCCGCCTATGCCCAAGCGAACTTCGAAACCGGCAAGTTCCGCGGGAACGTCGGCGTGCGTTTGGCCCACACCAGCGACGAAGCGAAGTTCTACACCGCCAGCAACCGTTCGGGTCAGACCTTCCCGGTCTACACCTACACGCCGGTCAAGAACGACTATAATCGCCTGCTACCGTCGGCGAACCTGATCTATCAGGCGGGCGAAGACGTCGTGCTGCGTGCCTCGGCCGCCAAAGTGCTGGCCCGCCAGCGCTACAGCGACCTCGCCGGTTCGCTGTCGCTCGACGACAACCAGCTGAGCGGCAGCGGCGGCAACCCGGCGCTGAAGCCCTATGAAGCCACCAACTACGGCCTGTCGGCGGAATGGTATTTCGCGCCGGCCAGCTTCCTGGCGGCCGAATTCTTCTACCGCGACATTTCGAACTACACCGTCAACCAGGTGAACAACGAAACGCAGTTCAACGTCCTGCTCGCCCGCGATGCGACCTATGCCGTTTCGCGGCCGGTCAATGGCGGTACCGCGCAGGTCACCGGCTTCTCGCTGTCGGGCAACACCAACATCGCCTATGGCTTCGGTTTCCAGGGCAGCTACACCTTCGCCGACGCCGAAGCATCGCTGGCGACCGGCCTGCCGTATCTGTCGCGCCACACGCTCCAGCTCTCGCCCTATTACGAGAATGGCCCGTTCCAGGCACGGGTCAGCTACAACCGCCGTTCGAAGTATTTCTACCGCTTCGGCCGTCAGTCGTCGCAGGATTACACCGATGCCTATCGCCAGCTCGATGCGCAGATCAGCTATGCGCTGACCGAAGGCGTTTCGATCACGGCACAGGCTTCGAACCTGCTCGACGAAACCTACTACCAGTACAGCAGCACGCCGAACGCACCGACGTCGGTGTACAAGAACGGCCGTGTGTTCTCGCTCAACGCCACGTTCCGCATGTAACGGGGCCGGTAATCCGGAGGGTGCGGCCCGTGCCCTCCGTTTTGCCCGAAGGCCCCGGCTTTGCCGGGGCCTTTTTGCGTTCGGGCCGCTAGACGTTTCGGTACGGTCGAATCGACCGGCCATCCAAGGGGAGTATCGCGTGAAGCATCGTCTGACCTGGGCCGCCCTCGCCACCGCCACCGCGATCGTCGCCCCGGCATCGGCACAGACCGCCCCCCTGCTCCCCCTGCCCGCGCAGATGACGCCGGCCAGCGGGTCCATCACCATCGCCAACGGCGCCGGCATCGTCGCCCCCGCCGCCGACCAGGGTGCAGCCACCGCCGCACGCCTGCTGGCGGACCGGGTGAAGGTCGATCGCGGGCTGACCCTTTCGACCGGCACGACTGGCCCGATCCGCTTCGTCCGCGATGCCGCGATCGCCGGCGACGAAGCCTATCGCCTGACCGTCAACCCCAAGGGCATCACCATCGCCGCCAGTGGCGACCGCGGCCTGATCTGGGGCGCGATGACGCTGGCGCAGTTGCTCAGCCCCGACACGCAGTTCGGCAAGCCGGTCCGCGTCGCCGCGAGCACCATCGACGACGCCCCGCGTTTCCGCTGGCGCGGGCTGATGGTCGACGTCACCCGCTCGTTCCAGCCGATCGACACGCTCTATCCGGTCATCGACACCATGGCCGCGCAGAAGCTCAACACGCTGCACATGCACCTGTCGGACGATCAGGGATGGCGCGTCGAGATCAAGCGATACCCGAAGCTCACCGAGATCGGCGGTTTCCGTGAGCCGCCCGTCGCCGGCGGCGCTCCGGGGCCGAAGGTCGGCGGCTTCTACACGCAGGACGAACTGCGCAAGCTGGTCGCCTATGCCGCCGCGCGCGGCATCACCATCGTCCCCGAAATCGACATGCCGGGCCATGCGCAGGCGGCGGTCGCGGCCTATCCGGAGGAGGTCGGCGTGCTCGGCGACCGCCCGCCGGTCGGCCATGACTGGGGCGTCAATCCGTGGCTCTTCTCCCCCTCCCCGCGCAGCATGACCTTCATCAAGAACGTGCTGGACGAGCTGATCGACATCTTCCCCGGCCAGTTCATCCATGTCGGCGGCGACGAGGCGGTGAAGGACCAGTGGCAGCGCTCGCCCGAGGTGCAGGCGCAGATGAAGGCGCTCGGCCTCAAGACCGAAAACCAGATGCAGGGCTGGATGATCTCCGAACTCGGCAAGCATCTGGCGAGCAAGGGCCGCCGCCTGATCGGCTGGGACGAAATCCTCGAAGGCGACGTGCCGACCAGCGCGACGGTCATGTCGTGGCGCGGCGAGGCGGGCGCGGTAGAGGCGGCGAACAAGGGGCATGACGTGGTCATGTCGCCCGCGCCCAACCTCTATCTCGACAATATCCAGTCGACCGCCGGCGACGAACCGCCCGGCCGCATCGGGCTGCAGACGCTGGAGATGGTCTATGGCTATGAACCGGTCCGCCCCGGCGTGACGGCGGAGGCCGCCGCGCATGTGCTGGGCGCACAGGGCAATGCCTGGTCGGAATATCTGGCGACGGCCAAGCAGAAGGAACACGCCACCTTCCCGCGCCTGTCGGCCATCGCCGAATTCACGTGGAGCCCGCGCGACAAGCGCGACTGGAAGGGGTTCGTCGAACGCCTCCAGCCGCAGATGCTGCGCTATGAACGACAGGGAATCGCGGCGGCCGATGCGGCTTTCGCGGTGAGCTATGCGCTGGATGGCTCGAAGGGCGATGTGCTGCGCGGCAAGCCGGCGAAGCTCACGCTCGCCACGCAGACCGGGGCGGGCACGATCCGCTACACCACCGATGGCAGCCAGCCGACCGCCCGATCGCGCGCCTATGCCGCACCGATCGCGGTCAAGCCGGGCCAGACGATCACCGCCGCCGCCTTTGCCAAGGACGGCCATGCCCTCGCCAAGCCGCGCGCATTCGACGCGACACGTCCCGCGCTGCTGCGCGCAACCGGCACGGCGGACATGGTGGCGTGTCCGAAGGGTGCGCTGGGGCTGCGCGTGCCGTTGGTGTCGGGACAGTCGGGCGATGCCCCGGCGTATAACGTCAACATCTTCGACACCTGTACCCAGGCGCCGAAAATGCCGCTCGACACCGCACAGGCGTTCACGGTCACCGTCGCCCGCCTGCCGCGCCATTACGGCCTCGCCCATGACTATACGGCACTGCGCGAACATTTCGCGGTGACGCGGCATGGCGAGCTGGTGATGCGCACCGGCGGATGCGACGGCACCATCGCCGCGACCTTCCCGCTGCCCGACCCGAACACCGCGCCCAACCGGTTCGAATTCAAGGGGACCTTCGCCAAGCAGCCGGGCGATGCGGACGTGTGCCTGCAGTTCACCTCCCCGCTATCCGACCCGTTCTACACCGTCGACACGCTGCAACTGGAAGACGCGAAGTGAAGAAGCCCGCCCTGTTCCTGCTACTCGCCGCCGCCCCCGCCGCTTTGTGGGCGGCGCCGCGCGAGACGGTGACGCTCGACAAGGGTTGGCAGGTCCGCCTTGCCCCCGGTGACGCGGCGGCAAAGGACCATCCGAAGGCCGCGCGCTGGTTGCCCGCCAAGGTGCCGGGCTATGTCCAGACCGACCTGATCGCGGCGAAGGTCACGCCCGACCCGTTCATCGGGCTGAACGAAGCGACGATCCAATGGGTCGGGCGTAGCGACTGGGAATATAAGGGCACGTTGAACGCCTCGCCGCTGCTGCTGGCGCGCGGCCATGTCGACCTAGTGTTCGACGGGCTCGACACCTTTGCCGAGGTGTTCGTCAACGGCACCAAGCTGCTCGCCGCCGACAATGCCCATCGCCGCTGGCGGGCGGATGCCAAGCCGCTGCTGAAGGCCGGCGCGAACGAAATCCGCATCGCCTTCAAATCGCCGCTGGGCGTGCTGAAGCCGATGGTCGCGAAGATCGAGAACCCGCTGCCCGGCGAATATGATTCGACCGCCGGCGACGAGCCGGAGGGGCGGCAGACCTCGCCCTATATCCGCAAGCCGAAATACCATTATGGCTGGGACTGGGGTCCCCGCATCATCAATGTCGGCCCCAATGGCCCGGTGAAGGTCGACGCGTGGGATGACGTGCGCATCGATACGCTCCGCGTCCAGCAGGAGGCGGTGACCCCGGCCGAGGCGCGCCTGTCCGCCGATGTCACGCTGATCGCCGATCGCGACGCGACGGTACAGGTCGACGCGATCGTCACCGCGCCCGACGGAACCAAGGTCCGCGCCACCCGCACCGTCGCCGTCGCGGCCGGCGCAAACCGGGTCAGCGTACCCGTCGCCATCGCCAATCCGCAGCTCTGGTATCCCGCCGGCTATGGCGCGCAGCCGCTCTACACTGTCGCCACCGAAACCCGGCTCGACGGCGAAGTCGTCGACACGCAGCAGCGCTCGACCGGCATCCGCACCGTCGAACTGGTCCGCGAAAAGGACGCCGTCGGGCGTGGCTTCCTCTTCAGGATCAATGGCATTCCGGTCTTCGCCAAGGGCGCGAACCTGATCCCGTTCGACAGCTTCGGCCCGCGCGTGACCAACGCGTACATGGCGAAGATCATGGGCGACGCGCAGGCGGCGAACATGAACATGATCCGCATCTGGGGCGGCGGCATGTACCTGCCCGACAGCTTCTTCGACACCGCCGATCGGCTGGGGTTGATGATCTGGTCCGACTTCATGTTCGGCGGCGCGATCACCCCCTATGATCCCGAATACCGCGAGAGCGTGAAGATCGAGGCCGAGGAACAGGTCGACCGGGTGCAGGCGCATCCCTCGATCGTGCTGTGGTCGGGCAATAACGAAGTGCTGTCGGGCTGGGAGGGCTGGAGCGACCGCACCGCCTTCAAGAAGCGCGTCGGTGCGGACGAGCAGGAGCGGGTCGGCACCGGCATGGCGATCCTGTTCGACCGCGTGCTGCGCGACGCCGCCGAACGACGCGACGCCGACGTCCCCTATTGGCCCGGCTCGCCCAGCGCCAATTACGAGGGCAAGCCCGATCAGGACGGCAATGGCGACCGCCATTATTGGGACGTGTGGGGCGGCAAGAAGCCTGCCACCGCGTACCTCGACAGCTGCCCGCGCTTCATGTCGGAATATGGGCTGCAGGCGATGCCCGACATGGCGACCATCGCCAAGTTCGCCAAGCCGGCAGACTATGCGATCGAAGGGCCGGTGATGAAGGCCCATCAGAAGTTTCTGAAGGGCGACGGACAGGGCCGCCTGCTCGACTATATCCGGATGCGCTACCGCGAGCCGCGTGACTTCGCCGACTTCGTCTATCTGTCGCAGGTGATGCAGGCCGACGGCATCCAATTGGGCGCGCTCCACCACCGTGCCTGCCGCCCGGTCACCAGCGGCTCGCTCTATTGGCAGTTGAACGATGTGTGGCCCGGCGCGTCGTGGTCGAGCATCGACTATTATGGCCGGTGGAAGGCGCTGCACTTCGCCGCCCGCCGCTTCTACGCCCCGCTCGCCGTATCGGCGGCGCGCAAGGCGGAGGGGCCAACCGACATCACGCTGATCTCCGACCGCACCGTGCCGGTCACCGCCCGCTGGCGGATGCGGACGATGGATGTCGATGGCAAGGTGACGATGGCGCACGAAGCCGCGATCCAGCTGCCCGCACTGTCGGCGACCAAGGTCGCGACGATGACCGATGTCGACCTGTTCAAGGGCGCCGATCCGAAGCGCAGCGTGACCGTGGTCGAGCTGCTGGTCGACGGCGCGGTCGCGTCGCGTGCGCTGGTGACGGCGCTGCCCGAAAAGGCGATGGCGCTGCCCGATCCGGGCCTCACCACCCGCTGGTCGACCGTCGACGGCAAGCCGGCGCTGACCGTCACCACCCGGCGGCTGGCCCGCGCGCTGTGGATCGGCTTCGGCACGCTCGACGTGCAGGCGTCGGACAATTTCCTCGACCTGTTGCCCGGCGAAAGCGTGACGGTGACGATCGACGGCAAGGCGTCGACCGGCGCCCTCAAAAAGGCATTGCGCCTGCAAACGCTGGGAGCCGCCAAGTGAGCCTCCTCCTCGCCCTGCTCGCCGGAGCAGCGGAACCCGATCCGCAGATCACCGCGACCATCGCCGCGATGACGCCTGCCGAAAAGGCGGCGCAGCTGCAAAGCACCGCCCCCGCGCAGGGCGAGGTTCTGCCCGCCTATGACTATTGGAACGAGGCGCTGCACGGCTTGGCGCGCAACGGCGTCGCGACCGTCTTTCCGCAGGCGATCGGGCTGGCGGCCACCTGGGACGCGCCGCTGATGGAGCGGATCGGCACCGTCGTCTCGACCGAGGCGCGCGCCAAATACAATGCGCTGCCGGGCAAGAACCGGCGGCGGTATGAGGGGCTGACCATCTGGTCGCCCAACATAAACATCTTCCGCGACCCCCGCTGGGGCCGGGGCATGGAAACCTATGGTGAGGACCCGGTGCTGACCGGCGCGCTGGCGGTCGGCTATGTCCGGGGGCTGCAAGGTCCGGACCCGCTGCAACCCCGCGTCATCGCCACCCCCAAGCACCTTGTCGCGCATAGCGGGCCGGAGGCGGGCCGCGACGCCTTTAGCGTGCAGACCGCGCCCTATGACATGGAGGCGACCTACCTCCCCGCCTTCCGCCGCGTGCTGACCGAGGGGAAGGCGCAGTCGGTGATGTGCGCCTATAACGGCGTCCATGGCGTGCCGGTGTGCGCCGCCGACTGGTTGCTTAACGATCGCATCCGCCGCGACTGGGGCTGGAACGGGCTGGTCGTGTCGGACTGCGACGCGATCGGCAACATCGCCCATTATCAGCGCTACAAGCTCGACAACGCCGCCGGCTCCGCCGCCGCGATCAATGCCGGCATGGATGTGAATTGCGGCTCGGCCTATGCCGCGCTGCCCAGGGCGCTCGAACGCGGGCTGACCACGCAGGCCGTCATCGACCGCGCGCTCACCCGCACGTTCGAGGCGCGCAAGCGGCTGGGCGATGCGTTCGGCGCGAAGAGCCGCTGGGACACGATCCCTGCCAGCGCGCTCCACACCCCCGCCAACCGCGCGCTGGCGCTGGAGGCGGCGCGCAAATCGCTGGTCCTGCTCCAGAACAACGGCGTCCTGCCGCTGAAGCGCGGTGCGAGGATCGCGGTCGTCGGCCCCAATGCCGACAGCCTCGACGTGCTGGAGGCCAACTACAACGGCACCGCCGCCGATCCGGTCACCCCGCTCAAGGGCCTGACCGACCGCTTCGCCGTGACCTATGCGCAAGGGGCGACGCTGGCCGACGGCGTACCCCTGCCCGTGCCGCAGACCGCGTTCGGTGCGGGGCTGAAGGCCGAGTATTTCACCGATCCGGCGATGACCGGCGCGCCCGTCCTGACCCCCATCGACCGCACCATCGATTTCAACTGGCGGCGGACCAGCCCAACGCCGAAACTGCCGGTCGACCGCTATGGCGTCCGCTGGACCGGCACGCTGACCCCGCCGGGGCCGGGCCGCTATACGCTGCGCATCGACATCAACCGCTGCTGGGACAAATGTTCGGGCCGTGATGCGGTCAAGCTGTGGGTCGATGGCAAGGACGTGCTGAGCGCCACCGGCACCGCCGCCGCGGCCGAAGGTGCGGCGAACGACAGCAAGTCCGAACGGATGGAGGCGGTGCTCGACTTCGCCGATGTGGCACCGAAGCCCTTCCGCCTCGACCTGACTCATGCCAGCACCGACGACAGCATCCGCCTGACGTGGATCGCCCCCGCCGATCCGCAGCGCGCGCAGGCCGTTGCCGCTACCCGGAATGCCGATGCCGTCGTGGCATTCGTCGGCCTCTCCCCCGCCGTCGAGGGCGAGGCGCTGCGCCTCGAAGTCGCCGGCTTCTCGGGCGGCGACCGCACCGACATCGCCCTGCCTGCCGCACAGCAGCAGCTGCTCGAAGCGGTTAAGGCATCGGGCAAGCCGCTGGTCGTCGTCCTCCTGTCAGGCAGCGCCGTCGCGATGGAATGGGCGAAGCAGCACGCCGACGCGATCGTTGCCGGCTGGTATCCGGGCGAGGTCGGCGGCACCGCCATCGCCGACCTGCTCGACGGCACGACCAACCCGTCGGGCCGCCTGCCCGTCACCTTCTACGCGAAGACCAGCGACCTGCCCGCCTTCGTCGACTATAATATGAAGGGGCGCACCTATCGCTATTTTGACGGGACCCCGCTCTGGGGTTTCGGTCATGGCCTGAGCTACACCAGCTACGCCTATGCCGATGCGAAGGCCCCCGCGACGCTGACCGCCGGTCAGCCGCTCACCGTCACCGTCCGCGTCACCAACACCGGCCAGCGCGCCGGCGAAGAGGTTGCGCAAGCCTATCTGATCGCGCCAGCCGACCTCAACCGGATCGGCGCATGGAACGATCCGGTGCTGCGCCACAGCCTAGTCGCCTTCCAGCGGGTCGCGCTGAAGCCCGGACGGGGCAAGACGGTGACCTTCACCCTCGACCCGCGCCTGCTCAGCACCGTCGCGCTCGACGGCACCCGCGCGGTGCGGCCGGGCAGCTACCGCCTGTTCCTCGGCGGCGGCCAGCCGGGCAGCGTCGCCGGACAGGAAGTCGCCTTCACCATCACGGGCACGCAGGAGTTGCCGAAATGACCATGCTCTCGCGCCGCGCATTGCTGGGCGGTACTGCCGCGCTGGCGCTGGTCGATGCAATGCCCGTCGGCGCCGCCGGCCCTGCGCCTGCCCGGCCGAACCTGTTCGTCGGGACCGGCGGCGACGGCCATACCTTCCCCGGCGCGACCATGCCGTTCGGGATGGTGCAGCTGTCGCCCGACACCGACACCGCCCGCTGGGCGACCTGTTCGGGCTATCACAAGGGTGACAGCTCGATCCTCGGCTTCAGCCATACGCATTTGTCGGGCACCGGCATCGGCGACATGCTCGACGTGCTGGTCGTGCCGACGCGCGGGCCGGTGCTGCTCGACGGCGGCCCGCTGGACGACCCCGACAAGGGCTATCGCCAGCGTTACAAGGACGAGGTTGCCGAGCCGGGCTATTACGCCGTCACCCTCGAAAGCGGGGTGCGCTCCGAACTGACCGTGACCGAGCGGACCGGCATCCAGCGCCACCGCTTTCCCGTCGGTCCCGGCCATATCCTGATCGACCTGTCGCATCTGGTGATGGAGGGGCCGAACCAGTCGCCCTATATCGACGATGCCGCGATGGCGGTCGAACCCGACGGATCGATCGTCGGCACCCGGCGCGTGTTCCGCTGGGCCAAGGGGCGGCGGATCTTCTTCGTGATGGAATTGTCGCGCAAGCCCGACCGGATCCAGTTCTTCGGCGACGGCGACAAGCCCGTCTTCGGTGAAGGCGTCGACGGCAAGCGGCTGAAGGCGGTGCTGCATTATGACGATGCCGGTGCCGCGCCGATCGTCATCCGCACCGGCATCTCCGCCGTCGAGGGCAAGGGCGCGAAGGACAACCTCGCCGCCGAGGCGAAGCACTGGGACTTCGATCGCTACGCCCGCGATGCGCGTGCCGCATGGGCGCGCGAGATGGAGCTGATCCGGTTCGAAGGCGGCACCGAACAACAGCGCACCGTCGCCGCATCGGCACTGTATCACGCCTCGATCGGGCCGACGCTCTTCTCCGATGTCGACGGCCGCTATGTCGGGCTGGATCGGCAGGTGCATCGCCTGCCGCCGGGTGAGACCGCGTATAGCGCCTATTCGCTGTGGGACACCTATCGCGCCTTCCACCCGCTCCAGACCCTGATCCGTCCGGCGCGCACGCAGGCATTCACCCGCGACCTGATCCGCCAGACGCAGCAAAGCCCGTTCGGCCCGCCCGTCTGGCCGCTGCAGGGCGTCGAGACCGGCTGCATGATCGGCTGGCACGCGGTCCCGGTGATGGCCGAGGCACGCGCGAAAGGCGTCGTCGCCGACTATGCCGCCGCGTGGGGCGGGGTGAAGAAACGCTCGTTCGACTGGACGACCCCGAACCTCGACAACAGCATCGGGGTGCAGGCCTATGACGAACTCGGCTATGCGCCCGCCGACCGCATCTTCGAAAGCGTGTCGAAGACGCTGGAGTTTTCGTACGACGACTATGCCGGCGCGTTCATTGCCGACGCGGCGGGCGACGCCGCCGGGGCCGCGCGGTTGCGGAAACGGTCGGGCAATTGGCGCAACGTCTTCGATGCGAAGATCGGCTTCGCGCGCGGGCGGCTGGCGAACGGCGACTGGGCCGAACCCTATGCCCCCAATGCGCTGGGCCATTCGAAGAAATGGCGTGACTTTACCGAGAGCAATGGCTGGCAGGCGACGTTCCTCAACCAGCATGACGTGCCCGGCCTGATCGCGGCGATGGGTGGTGATACGGCGTTCGAGGCGAAGCTGGACGGCCTGTTCACCGCCTCGTCCGAACTGCCCGCCGACGCCCCGCCCGACATTTCCGGGCTGGTCGGGCAGTACGCGCACGGCAACGAGCCGAGCCACCATGTCGCCTATCTCTACGCCTATTGCGGTGCGCCGTATAAGACGCAGGCGATGGTCCGCCGGCTGCTGACCGAAATGTATCACGACCGCCCCGACGGCATCATCGGCAACGACGACTGCGGGCAGATGAGCGCGTGGTATCTGCTCTCTGCGCTTGGCTTCTACCCGGTCGATCCGGTCAGCGCGACCTATGTGCTGGGCAGCCCGCTGTTCGACCGGGCGACGGTGCAGGTCGGGAACGGACGCAAGCTGGTGGTGGAGGCACGGGGCAATGCCCCCGACCGCCCCTATGTCCGCAGCGTGACGTGGAACGGGCGCCCGTGGACGAAAAGCTGGATCGCGCACGCCGAACTGGTGAAGGGCGGGCGGCTGGTGTTCGACATGTCGGCCACCCCCAACAAGGCGTTCGGCCGCGCGCCGCAGGACCGGCCGGGCGCGAAGTGATCCTCGCCACGCTCCTCGCCACCGCCGCGCCGGTCACGGTGCCGCTCGACACGGCGTGCGTCGTCGGGACCGACCCGGCGGCGCAGGTCCTGCGCGAACGACTGGCGGAGCGTGGGGCAACCTGCCCTTCGTCATCCCCCCGCCCCAAACCGTCACCCCAGCGCAGGCTGGGGTCTCCCGCGACTCCTGCCGTCCCCGACAACCGGGAGATCCCAGCCTCCGCTGGGATGACGCATGTGGCGATCCGCTTTGTATCGGCGAAGCTCGCCCCCGAAGCCTTCGCGATCGACACTGCCGCGCACACCATCACCATCCGCGCCGCCACCACCCGCGCGCGGATGTTCGCCGCTGGCTACGTGCTGCGCCACCTCGACAACCTGACCCTCACCGCCCCCGCCCACATTATCGAAGCCCCGGCGATGGCGGTCCGCGGCACCCAGATCGGCTACCGCGCCAAGAACAACAGCTATGATGCATGGACGGTGCCCATGCTCACCCGCCGGATCGAGGATTTCGCGCTGCTGGGCGGCAACCGCATCCAGTTCGTAGCCCCCGTGTCGGACGATGCCGCCACCTCGCCGCTGTCCCCGCTGCCCGCCGCCAAAACGCTGATCGCGGTAGCAGCCGCCACCCACCGGCTGGGGATCGACGTCGCGCTCTTCTACCCGTTGCTGCGCGATTACGAAAAACCGGGCAGCGCGGACGCCGAGGTCGCCGACTTCACGACCCTCGCCGCGAAGCTCCCCGCGCTCGACGCGCTCTACATTCCCGGCGGCGATCCGGGCCATACCGCGCCCGACCGGCTGTTCCCGGTCGCCGGCCGCGTCGCCGCCGCGCTGCGCCGGCGTTTCCCGAAAGCCGAAGTGCTGCTGTCGACGCAGGGGTTCGACGCCGCCGGCCTCGACGCGTTCCACGCGCAACTGACAAAGAACCCGCGCTGGCTGACCGCGATCTTCGTCGGGCCGCAGACCCGCGACGGGATCGAGGCGCACCGTGCCCGCACGCCCGCGCGCTACCCGCTCGAAACCTATCCCGACACCGCGCACACGATGCACGCGCAGTTCCCGATCCCCGACTGGCACCCCGCCTTCGCGCTGACGGAAGGGCGCGAGCCGGTGAACCCCCGCCCCGCCGCGACCCAGCGCATCTTCAGCTATCTGGCGCCAAAGACGCGCGGCTTCGTGACCTATAGCGAGGGGGTGAACGACGACTGGAACGTGACCCAGTGGTTCCGCCTCGGCTGGAACCCGGCCACGCCCGCCGCCGACATCGCCGACGACTATGCCCGGATGTTCGTCGGCGACAGGGCGTTTGCCGCCGTGCCGCAGGCGCTGGAGGGCAATTGGCGCGGCGACCCGTCGGCCAATGCCGGGATCGATGCAACGCTGGCGCTGGTGAACGGCATCCACCCGGCGCGCTGGGCCGACTGGCGGGTCGATCTCTATCGCTACCGCGCGACCTATGACGCGCTGGTCCGCCACCGCCTCATCGCCGCGAAGGCCGCGCAGGCCGAGGCGCTCTACACGCTGCGACAGGCCCCGGCGACCGGCGCGCAGGCCGCAGCCGTCGCCGCGCGCTTCGCCTATGCCCGCCCCGAACCGGCGGTCGTCGCGCCGCTGCGCACCGACCTGACCGCGATCGCCGACCGGCTGTGGGACCGCGCGCGGATGCAGCTGTCGGTGCCGCGCTACGGCGCGTCGAACTGGGAACGCGGCGCGAACCTCGACCGCGCCGACATCCAGCTCAACGACCGCACCGCCGTCGAGGCCGACATCGCCAACGCCCTGAACCGGCCCGACGCCGCCGCCCGGCTGGCCGTGATCGGCGATCCGTGGCGCACCCGCGACATGGCGCTGTACGACGATCTGGGCGACCCGACCGCCGAACCGCATCTGGTGCGCGGCCCCGGCTTCGATGCCGATCCGCAGTCGATGGAAAGCGCGATCGACGGCGTCGCCGACCATTACCCAGATCAGGGCTGGCGCATGGCGGATTTGAGCTATGCCGAGGGGCTGTACGAAACCCCGGTGCGGCTGCGCTATACCGGGCTGGAGCGCGGTCGCCGCTACCGGTTGATCGCGCGCTGGGCGGGGGAGGATTATGCCCTGCCGATGCGGCTGACCGGCAACGGTGTCGAACTCCACGGCCCACGCCCGCGCAAGGGCGACCGGGAGACGGTCGAGACCGCGATTCCCCCCGCCCTGACTGCCGACGGCACGCTCACCCTCGAATGGCATCGCCCCGCCGGCATCGGCGGCGGCGGGCGCGGCCATCAGATCGCGCAGACCTGGCTGATCCCCGAACCCCCTGTTCCTGCAGCAAATGCACCCGGAGTATCGCAATGACCCTTTCCCGCCGCAGCCTGATGGGCAGCAGCCTGATCGCCGGTGCCGCCGCCTGCACCCCGCGCGCCGCGATCACCCCGGTGCCGACCGCCCTGCCCGCGCCGTGGGGCGCGACGCCCTCGCCGCGCCAGCTGAAATGGCATGACCATCGCCAGTATGGCTTCATCCATTTCTCGATCAACACCTTCACCGACAAGGAATGGGGCTATGGCGACGAAGACCCCAAGCTGTTCAATCCAAGCGATTTCGACCCTGACCAGATCGTCGCGGCGGCGAAGGCCGGCGGCCTCACCGGCCTGATCCTGACCGCCAAGCACCATGACGGCTTCTGCCTGTGGCCGACGATGCTGACCGAACATTGCATCCGCAATTCGCCGTACAAGAACGGCAAGGGCGACATCGTCGGCGAGCTGGAGGCGGCGTGCCGGCGCGGTGGGATCAACTTCGGCGTGTATCTGTCGCCATGGGACCGCAACCGGGCGGATTATGGCACGCCCAGCTACATCACCTATTACCGTGCGCAGCTGACCGAACTGTGCACCCGCTATGGCAAGCTGTTCGAAGTGTGGTTCGACGGCGCGAACGGCGGCGACGGCTATTATGGCGGCGCGCGTGAAACGCGAAAGATCGACGCCCCGGCCTATTACAACTGGCCCTCGATCATCGCGCTGGTCCATCAGCTGCAGCCCGATGCCTGCACCTTCGACCCGCTGGGCGCGGACATTCGCTGGGTCGGGAACGAGGACGGCCACGCCGCCGATCCGTGCTGGCCGACGATGCCGAACCATCCGTACGATCAGACCGAGGGCAATACCGGCGTACGCGGTGCGCCGCTCTGGTGGCCGGCGGAAACCAACGTGTCGATCCGGCCGGGCTGGTTCTACCACGCCGACGAGGATGCGCAGGTCAAAAGCCCAAGCAAGATCATGGAGATGTACGACCAGTCGGTCGGCCATGGCACGACCTTCCACCTCAACCTGCCGCCCGACCGGCGCGGGCGCATCCATGACCGCGACGTCGCGACGCTGACCGCGTTCGGCGATGCGTTGCGCGCGAGCTTCGCCACCGATCTGGCGGCGGGCGCGGTCGTCACCGCCAGCGCCGATACCGGCGGCACCGCGCGCAATGTCAACGACGGCAATCTCGACACCTTCTGGCTCGCCCCGGCGGACGCGAAGGACGCGAGCATCATCCTCGACCTGCCGCCGGGCCGCAGCTTCGACACGGTGCGGTTGCAGGAATGGCTGCCGCTGGGCCTGCGCGTCACCCGCTTCGCCATCGATGTGTCGGACGGCGGCGACCAGTGGACCACGGTCGCCGAAAAGGACATGGTCGGCCCGCAGCGACTGGTCCGCCTGCCCGCCCCGATCAGCCCGCGCCGTGTCCGCTTCCGCACGGTCGCCGCCGAGGCCGGCCCGGCGATCCGCGAATTCGCGCTGTTCCGCTCGGTGGCACCCGTCGACCTGCCGCCGCTCAAGGTCAGCGACCCCAGCATCGTCGACCGCGCGGGATGGAAGGTGATCGCCGCCAGCGCCCCCGGCGGCGAGGCGTTGCTCGACGCTTCCCCCCGCACCGCATGGACCAGCCCCGTGCCGGCGTCGCTGACCATCGACATGGGCCGCGCGGAAACGCTCGCCGGCTTTACGCTTACTCCGACGCGGCACATCGATCCGAACGCCGCGCCGCCGATGAAATATCGCGTTGAAACCAGCGTCGACGGCAAGCGCTGGACGCCGGGCGGCGAAGGCGAGTTCCCGAACATCAACTATGCGCGCGCGACCCAGCGCCTGCCCTTTACTGCCGTGCGGTCGGCACGCTATCTGCGCTTCGCCTTCCCGCAGCCGGCGGTGCCGGCGCCGGCGATCGCGGTGGCGGAGATCGGGGCGTTTCGGTGATGGTCGCATAAACCGTTCGGTTCGAGCAGCTTCGAGCGAAGTCGAGAAGCGTCCGTCGAGAACGCCCCGTTCGGGGCAACCCCTTCTCGACTACGGTTCTCGACAAGCTCGAACCTCCGCTCGAAGCAAACGGGTGGGGTGAGGGGGAGTGAGGAGAGAGGAACCCTACCCCTTCGGCGCCAACCGCACCGCCTCGGTAATCCCCGACCGCGCGCCCGGCACCGCCTCGATCATCACTGCCACCGCCTTCGCGCCCACAGGCACCGGCACCACCAGCGGCCCGGCGGCGGGATCGGTCTTCACCCCGACCTGCCGCCCATCGACATAGACGGTCGCCCGCCCTTCGACCTGTGCGAAGCTCAGCATCCCCCCCTCCGTCATCACCCGCCGCCGTTCGGGAAGCATCGCGCGATACAGGCGAAACGACGGTCCGGCCTCGGGCGCGGCGGCGGTGCCGCTGCGGGTAAAGTCCCAGCTGTTATTGTCGTTGACCGGCGGGGTCAGGCCGGGATCGGGTGCGGTCGCGAACGATGTCGACCGTCGCCAGCCGAGGATGAACGCCCCCGGCGGCGTCACCGCGACCTGCGCGCGCGGGATCGTCGCCACCCGGTCGATCACCAGCCGCGCGGGGCGAAGGCCGTCGGCGCTGGCGGCGATCGTCACCTTGCCGCGCCCCTCGCCCGCCTGCACGATCATCTGCGCCAGACCGTTGAACAGCGACCGCTGCGGCGCCTTCTCGCTCTCATGGCTGTTGGGATCGCCATTGCCGACCCCGATCAGCGTCGCGCCGTCCACCGTAAAGCGGGTCATGCGGTTCGCGGTCGGGACATGCCGCCCCTTCGCATCGACCGCATCGATCGTGACCGGCACGACGTCTTCGCCGTCACCCAGCATCGCGCCACGCGCCGGGGTCAACCGCAGCGCGACCGCCGGCCCTGCCGTCTCATGCACCGCGCGCGCGACCTCGCGCCCGCCCTTCAGCGCGATCGCCTCCAGCCTGCCGGGCGCATAGGGGACGGTGAAGGCATTGCCCATGATCCGGTCGACCGCCTGCTCGCCGACCATCCGTCCGTTCAGCACGACCCGCACGCGCTCGGCGTTGCTCGTCACCAGGAGTTCGACCGGCTTGCCTTCCTTGCCCGGCCACGTCCAGTGCGGCGCGATGCCGACCACAGCCCGGTCATCGATCCAGTGCGCGCGGTGGATGTCGTAGGCGGTCTTGGGAAAGCCGCACAGGTCGAGGATGCCGAAGAAACTGGCGATGGTCGGCCAGGTGAACGGCGTCGGCTCACCATGATAGTCGAACCCGGTCCACACGAACCCGCCCGCGACGAACTTGCGCCTGGCGATCTCCGCCCATGCGTTGCGATGGGTCGCGCCCCATGGCGCCGCCTCGGTATCCATCGACGACATGACGTGCGCCGCCTTGTCGGTGGCGTACGCCCCGCGCGTCATGAACGCGCTGGTGTCTTCCGACGAGGTGCTGGGCTTGGCGGGGTTCAGCGCGTGGAACTTGTCGTAATCGCCCTGATAATAATTGAACCCCATCACATCGACGACGCTCGACACGTTCTGCGGGTCGTAGAAGCTGCCGTTCATTGCGGCGGTGACGGGGCGGCTATCGTCCAGCGCGTGGACATGGGCGGCCATCCGCCGCACCATCTCGACGCCCGCTTCGGTGCCCTGCATCGGTTCCTCGTTGAACACCGACCACAGGATGATGCTGGGATGGTTGCGATGCGCGCGGACAAGCCATTCCAGCTGCGCCATATTCTCCGGCGCGGGATTGAAGATGCGGTTTTCGTCCATCACGACGAACCCCATCCGGTCGCACAGCTGGTAAAAGGCGTCGGCCTGCGCATTGTGCGAACAGCGGATGGCGTTGACGCCGGTATCCTTCATCCGCTGCAACCGCCACGCCAGCAGCGCATCGGGTACCGCCACGCCGACCCCGGCATGGTCCTGGTGCAGGCACACTCCCTTGAGCTTCACCGGTTGCTCGTTCAGGAAGAATCCCGCCTGCGCATCGAAGCGGATCGTGCGGAACCCGATGGCGATGCGGCGTTCGTCGCCCCCGCCCGGCGCATCGCTGGTGACGCGCACGGTGTAGAGCGTCGGCACCTCGATCGACCAACGCTGTGGATCGGCGACGGGAAGCGACAGCGCAACCTGCGCCTCCCCCAGCGGCGACAGTTCGGCCTGCCCGCGCGCGCTGCCGACGACCTTGCCGGCGGGGTCGAGCAGGTCGACCATCACGGTCGCCATCGCCGCCGTCCGCGCAATGCTCTCCAGCGCGACCGTGACCGGCACCTGCCAGCGGCCGTCGCTGCCGAGGCGCGGATCGCAATGCACGCCGTCGGTCGCGATCGACACCGGCGACCGCTTGGCCAGCCAGACATGGCGGTAGAGGCCGGCGCCTTCATACCACCACCCCTCCATCGCGGTCGCATCGACCCGGATCGCGATCACGTTCAGCTCATCGCCGAACCGCGCGAACGGGGTCAGGTCGATGGTGATCGCGTTGTAGCCGGAGAAGTTGCGCGCGACGACGCTGCCGTTGATCCAGATCGTCGCGGCGGTCGCGATCGCGCCGAAATGGAGTTCGAGCTTCCTGCCCCGATCCGCCGGGTCCAGTCGCAGCGTCCGGCGATACCAGCCGATTCCGCGCGGGCGGTATCCTTGCGCGACATTCGCCGTCTCGACGAACCCCTGCGCCGACGCCCAGTCATGCGGCACGCGGACCTGTGCCCAGTCGCTGTCGTCATAGTCCATCGCCGCCGCGCCGCGTGCATTGCCGGCCTTGGCGTTGGTATAGGTCTCGTCATGCGTCGTCGGCAGCGGGGCCGCGATGTCGCCTTCGTGGAACAGCCAGCCATGCGACAACAGGATGCGCGACGGGTCCTCGACCGGCAGCCGTTCGGGCAGGCCGGGGCGTGGCGACAGGCCATGGAGCAGGCCGCTCGCCTCCGCCCGCGCCGCCTGAGCGGGCAAGGGCAATGCCCCCGCCGCCAGCGTACCGGCGGTTCCGGCCAACAGGGTGCGACGATCGATCGGCATCACGTTCACATGTCCCTCCTGTCAGGCGTCAATCGCAGCGCGCAGCGCGCGCACGACGGTTTCATCGGTCCGCGCCAGCCCCGGCCCGGCAAAGCCCAGCGCGATCACGCGGGGATCGTCCTGCACGACCGGAACGCTGGCCGAGGCATGGACCTCCCCCGCCCCGGCCCGGGCCAGCAAGTCCGCCACATTGTCGGGCCGGACACCCGACCCCGGCATCACCACGATCCGCCCCGCCGCTTGTGCGCGCATCGCCCGGATCACGTCGCTCCCATCGACCGCACGGGTCGCACCGCCCGAAGTCAGGATACGGTGAAACCCTAGCGCCACCGCCGGCTCGACCGCAGCGACCGGATCGACCAGCAGGTCGACCGCGCGGTGCAGCGTCAGGTCGATGTCGGCGCGCACGCCTCGCACCGCCGCCAGCCACCGTACCGTCGCCTCACCATCGATCGCGCCACCCCGCACCGCCCCGAACACCAGGCCATCGACCCCGGCGGCAATCAGCGCGCGGGCATCGGCAATGGCCGTGTCCAGCTCCGCCGCGTCATAGGCGAAATCGCCCGCGCGCGGCCGGACCATCGCGTGGACCCGCACCCCAGCCGCCGCCGCCCGCTCGACCACCAACGCCACCAGCCCCGGCGACGGCGTCAGCCCACCGACCGACAGCGCACCGCACAGCTCGATCCGATCCGCCCCCCCGGCGATCGCCGCGTCACAGCCGGCGAGACTGTCGATACAGATTTCCAACGTCGTGCGCGGCATGGTCCCTCCAGATTTATCCGACTAATGAAGCGTGCCGTGGCGAGGTCAAGCCGGTTCGCGCGCTTGACTCGATCCGGGTCCCCGCGTAAGCGCGCGTCCAGCCGTCACATGGAGGATTCGTCCGCCGTGCGACGTCCGTCCGAGACAGCAGGTGCGGGTTCCCCGCTTAATGTCCTGCCGAGACGGGGAATGTGTTGTTCCGCCTGCATATGCCGAGGCATATCGGGCCAGTCATGACGGTCCCTCGCATCCGCGAAGGCTCCGCATGGCGACCATGCCCCTCACGGACTTTCGCCCCGGTCGTCGCGTTCATGCGACGGGCGGATTGTTCGCGGGCGTTTCCGGTTCTGCCGGGATACGCCCCAGTAAAGGAGAACGGCATGGATCGCACTCAGAAGAGTGAAGCCGTCGCCGAGCTGAACCGCACCTTCAACGAGGTCGGCGTGGTGGTCGTCACCCGCAACCTCGGCATGACCGTCGCCCAGTCGACGAATCTGCGCAACAAGATGCGGGAAGCCGGCGCGAGCTACAAGGTCTCGAAGAACCGTCTTGCCCGGATCGCAGCCGAAGGCACGCCGTACGCGGTGTTGTCGGACCTGCTGACCGGCCCGACGGCGCTGGCGACGTCGACCGATCCCGTCGCTGCGGCGCGGGTCATCAACGACTTCGCCAAGACGAACGACAAGCTCGAAATCGTCGGCGGCGCCATGGGCGGCCAGATCCTCGACGCGGACGGCGTGAAGGCTCTTGCCTCGCTGCCCTCGCTCGACGAACTGCGCGCCAAGCTGGTCGGCCTCATCGTTGCCCCGGCAACGAAGATCGCCACCATCACGCAGGCACCCGCGGCCCAGATCGCGCGCGTGCTGTCGGCATATGCGGAGAAGGAAGCCGCCTGAACGGGCGCTTCCTCATCAACACAACCCTATCTGATTTACGGAGAATATCATGGCTGACCTGAACGCGATCGTAGAACAGCTGAGCGCGCTGACCGTCCTCGAAGCGGCTGAACTGTCGAAGCTGCTCGAAGAAAAGTGGGGCGTTTCGGCCGCTGCTGCCGTTGCTGCCGCTCCGGCCGCTGGCGGTGGCGCCGCTGCCCCGGCTGCTGAAGAGCAGACCGAGTTCGACGTGATCCTCACCGGCGACGGTGGCAAGAAGATCAACGTCATCAAGGAAGTCCGCGCCATCACCGGCCTAGGCCTGACCGAAGCCAAGGCGCTCGTCGAAGGCGCGCCGAAGGCCGTCAAGGAAGGCGTCAACAAGGACGAAGCCGCCAAGATCAAGGCGCAGCTCGAAGGCGCCGGCGCGACCGTCGAAGTCAAGTAAGCCGCAGGCGGGGATCGACAGGCTACGCCTGTCGCCCTCCGCCAAGGCCGGCCGGCGGGCCAACGGCCCGACCGACGGGATGGAATTCACTTCCATCCCGGCTCGATCAGAAAGAAGGGGGCAGTCCACACCGGACCGCCCCCTTTTTTCATGCCCGCAACCCCGATGACGGCTCCTTCCGATCCGCAACAACGCATGGCAGATACCGCGCCGATGGCCGGATGACCCCGGCACGCCAGGAGCAGCATCGTGGCCCAGCAACACGCCTATCCCTGTAGCATTGAATGGACCGGCAATCGTGGCGACGGCACCCGCAGCTATCGCGGCTATGACCGGACCTGGGACGTGACCACGCCCGGTAAGCCGGTAATCCATTGTTCGAACGATCCGTTGCTCGGCGGAAATCCCGCGCTGCCCAATCCCGAAGACCTGCTGCTGGCCTCGCTCGCCGCGTGCCATATGCTGTGGTATCTCCACCTCGCCAGCGCTGCCGGGATCGTCGTCCATCGCTATAGCGACACGCCGATCGGCATCGGCGAGGTGCATCCCGACGGGTCCGGCCAGTTCCTCCGTGCCACGCTGCGTCCCGACATCCGGGTCGATGCCGGGACCGATCTGGACCGCGCGGCGGCACTGCATCACGACGTGCATCGCTATTGCTTCATCGCTCGATCGGTCAATTTCCCGATCGACTATGCGCCGACCTTCACACTGGCAGCGGCCTGAAGACCGTCGTCAGTCGTCGCCTTCGTCCTGTTCACCCGCCGCATGGACCAATATGTCCCCCGGTTGGCATTCCAGCACCCGGCAGATCGCGTCGAGGGTCGTGAAGCGGATCGCGCGCGCCTTGCCGGTCTTCAGGATCGACAGGTTGGCGAGGGTGATGTCGACCGCCTGCGCCAGTTCGGTCAGCGTCATGCGCCGGGCCTGCAATACTTCGTCGAGGCGGACCAGCACCGCCATCAGACCGTCCCCTCCAAGTCTTCGCGCAGCGCCGCGCCCTCGGCGAATACGCGGGCGAGGATGAACGCGACCAGCACCGACAGCCAGCCACCGATCGAGATCGACGACCCGTCGACGCGCACGCCGATCCCGGCGAAGTTCGGCACGATCAGCAGCAACGGCACATCGAGCAGCTGAATCGCGAGCAGCGCCCAGCCGATCGCCCGCACCCGTCGCGCATTGGGCGATGCAAAGGTCTCCCCCGCCAGCACGGTGCCGATGATCGCGATCAGCCGCGAGAAGATGATGTGCGCCGGAACGGAAGCCGCGACGCCCAGCAGCAGCAGCGCCCGGATGCCGACCACGATCCGTTCGACATCGACCGCCGGATATTTCGCCGCGATCCGCCCGGCCAGCAGGTCGTGGAACGGAAAGCTCGCCAGCATTGCCAACAGGAACGCCGCGGAAAAGGCGATGTTGAGGACCAGCAGGACACGCAGCACCACGACGGTGAATCGCAATATCCGGTCACGCCGCACCATGCAGCCTCCTTCCTCGCCCATTTGGAACGCTAAGCCGTATATCGATAATCGGCAAGAGCAGATGCTGCCCGGCTTACGTCCGACGGACCTGGCCGTGCAATCGTACTTCCAGCCGATCGACCATGCGGTCGCCACGATCGGTAAAGATCGGGGCCAGCTTGCCCTGCGGCGCGGCCGGGCCGACCATGAAGGCGGCGGTGGTGCGCGACTCGCGGCCGTCTTCCCAGCGATAGCGCGCATCGATCGCGATCATCGGCACGAAGAACGCACGGTCATTGGCGTTCACGATATTCACCGCCTCGCGCGGCAGGGTCATCGTCGCCTCCAGGTTGCGACGCTCCCCGGCGGCCAGGGCGAACGGATCGAGGCCGCGCTTGTCGCCATTCTCGAAGAATGCCGCGATCTGTTCGTCCTGCCGCGCATTGGCGGTGATCAGCAGCGTGGAGATGCGAACCTCCGCCACCGGGGTGGAGGCCGGGTTGCCGACGGTCAGGTCGAAATCGAGCAACGCGCGCTCCCCCTCCAGCCCGACGCGTAGCGGGGCGAGCTGGAATTCGAGGAACGGTCCGGGGGTCGGCGCGACCGGCACCACCGGGGCGACGGGCGGACGGACCGGCACCGGGGCCGGAACAGGCGCCGGCTTCGGCGCGGCAACCGGGGGAGCGACCGGCGGCGCCGGCTCCTCCGGCAACATCGGGGCCGGTTCATAGCGCACCTCGGCCGCGCGGCGGCGGGTCAGGGCGAAGGCGACACCGCTCGCCACGGCCATCCCGCCGAGGAACCACACCCACCATGGCATCGAGTCGTCGGCGGATGCCGGCGCGACCGCCGCCGGGGTCGCGGTGGCGACCGGTGACGGCGTGGCGGTCGGCTCCGGCGTCGGCAGCGGCAGGACCGGCGGTCCGACATAGGTCGGCTCGGCCGCCGGCACCGGCTCGATGCGCGGGGTCGAGGTGGGCGTGGGGGTCGGGCGCGGCGTGGCCGGCGCGGTCGTCGCTCGCGGGGTGGGCGTGGCGGCGGGACGCGGGGTCGGGACCGTCGTCCGTGGCGTCGGCGTCGCGGTCGCGCGCGGGGTCGGCGTCGCGCTGGGCGTCGGTGACGGAGTCGGCACTACCTGCGGCGTGATGTCGTAGATCGGGATCGACCCGCCGGGCGACGTCTGCTGCGCGGCGGCGGGCACGGCGAGGATCGCGACGAGAGCCGCGAGCGGAAGCTGGAACTGCATAGTGTCCCTCAACCGGGGTTTTTGCGCCCGCGTCAGCCTGTCACTGGCCGATATACGACGAAGCGAGCGGATTGCGCGGCCAGTCGAAACGGCGACGGCATCGCGTTGACAGCCCCCGCCCCGCCTTCTATAGAGCCGGCTTGCTTCAGGACCGGGAAAGAATGCGTCGTCGCGCAGCGCATTGCATGAATAGGCCTGTCGCCATTCCAGGACGCTCGAACAGCTGCGGCCCCATGTGGGTGACGCGGCTTTCGTCGTCCTGTTCGCACGCCAGCCCGGTGGCCACCGGGCACGAGATTTGACTGTAAGCGAGGCCCACGACCCCATGGCGACCAAGGCAACCGCAACCGGCACGCACAAACGCCGCATCCGCAAGGTGTTCGGCGACATCCACGAAGTGGTGCAGATGCCGAACCTGATCGAGGTTCAGCGCGAGAGCTATGAACAGTTCCTGCGGTCGGACCCGTCGATCGGCTATGTCTCCGGCCTCGAAAAGACGCTGCGCTCGGTGTTCCCGATCCGCGACTTCGCCGGCACCGCCGAGCTGGATTTCGTCACCTACGAACTGGAAGACCCCAAGTTCGACGTGGAAGAGTGCCGTCAGCGCGGCATCACCTATGCGGCGCCGATGCGCGTTACCCTCCGCCTGATCGTGTTCGAGGTGGACCAGGATACCGAAGCCCGGTCGGTCCTCGATATCAAGGAGCAGGACGTGTACATGGGCGACATGCCGCTCATGACCGAGAACGGCACCTTCTTCATCAACGGCACCGAGCGCGTGATCGTGTCGCAGATGCACCGCTCGCCGGGTGTGCTGTTCGACCATGACCGTGGCAAGACCCACGCCAGCGGCAAGTATCTATTCGCCGCGCGCGTGATCCCGTATCGCGGGTCGTGGCTCGACTTCGAATTCGACGCCAAGGACATCGTGAACGTCCGTATCGACCGCAAGCGCAAGCTGCCGGTCACGTCGCTGCTCTATGCGCTGGGCATGACGGGCGAGGACATCCTCAACCACTTCTACAACCGCGTGACCTTCGTCCGTGGCGAAGGCGGCTGGCGCATTCCGTACGCGCCGGAAAACTGGCGTGGGCAGAAGCCGTCGTTCGACATCGTCGATGCGAACACCGGCGAAGTCGTGTTCCCGGCCGGCACCAAGATCAGCCCGCGCCTTGCGAACAAGGCCGGCAAGGACGGCCTGACCGACCTGCTGATCCCGACCGAGGAAATCTACGGCCGCTACAGCGCCTATGACCTGATCAACGAGCAGACCGGCCAGATCTATATCGAAGCCGGCGACGAAGTGTCGCCCGAGAATCTCGAACTGCTCGACCAGGCAGGGATCGAGCGGATCGAGCTGCTCGACATCGACCATGTCTCGACCGGTCCGTGGATCCGCAACACGCTGAACGTCGACAAGGCCGAGGAGCGCGAACAGGCGCTCAGCGACATCTATCGCGTCATGCGCCCCGGCGAACCGCCGACGCTGGAAACCGCCGAAGCGCTGTTCGCCGGCCTGTTCTTCGATCCGGAGCGCTACGACCTGTCGGCCGTGGGCCGCGTCAAGCTGAACATGCGCCTCGACCTCGACGCGCCGGACACGGTGACCACGCTGCGTAGCGAGGACATCCTGTCGGTCGTCAAGACGCTGGTCGACCTGAAGGACGGCAAGGGCGAAGTCGACGACATCGACAACCTCGGCAACCGTCGCGTGCGGTCGGTCGGCGAGCTGCTGGAAAACCAGTATCGCGTCGGCCTGCTGCGCATGGAGCGTGCGGTCAAGGAGCGTATGTCGTCGGTCGACGTGTCGACGGTGATGCCGAACGACCTGATCAACGCGAAGCCCGCGGTCGCCGCGGTGCGTGAGTTCTTCGGTTCGTCGCAGCTGTCGCAGTTCATGGACCAGACCAACCCGCTGTCCGAAGTGACGCACAAGCGTCGCGTCTCGGCGCTCGGGCCGGGCGGTCTGACCCGTGAGCGCGCCGGCTTCGAAGTCCGCGACGTTCACCCGACGCACTATGGCCGTATCTGCCCGATCGAAACGCCGGAAGGCCCGAACATCGGCCTGATCAACTCGCTGGCCACCTTCAGCCGCGTCAACAAGTACGGCTTCATCGAAACCCCCTATCGTCGCATCATCGACGGCAAGGTGTCGAACGACGTCGTGTACCTGTCCGCGATGGAAGAGCAGAAGCACACCGTCGCGCAGGCGTCGGCCGCGCTGAACGAAGACGGCAGCTTCGCCGAGGAACTGGTGTCGGCACGTCAGGCCGGCGAATTCCTGATGGCACTGCCAGAAAACGTCACGCTGATGGACGTCAGCCCCAAGCAGCTGGTCTCGGTCGCGGCATCGCTCATTCCGTTCCTGGAAAACGATGACGCCAACCGCGCGCTGATGGGCTCGAACATGCAGCGTCAGGCCGTGCCGCTGGTGAAGGCGGAAGCGCCGTTCGTCGGCACCGGCATGGAAGAGACCGTGGCGCGCGATTCGGGCGCGGCGATCTCCGCCAAGCGCGCAGGTGTCGTCGATCAGGTCGATGCGGCCCGTATCGTCATCCGCGCGACCGGTGAGGTCGATGCGGCGGAGAGCGGCGTCGACATCTACACGCTGATGAAGTTCCAGCGTTCGAACCAGTCGACCTGCATCAACCAGCGTCCGCTGGTGAAGGTGGGCGACGTGGTTCGTGCCGGCGAAGTCATCGCCGACGGCCCGTCGACCGAGTTCGGCGAACTCGCGCTGGGCCGCAACGCCCTCGTCGCGTTCATGCCGTGGAACGGCTACAACTATGAGGATTCGATCCTCATCAGCGAGCGGATCGTGAAGGACGACGTGTTCACGTCGATCCATATCGACGAGTTCGAAGTGATGGCCCGCGACACGAAGCTCGGGCCGGAAGACATCACCCGCGACATCCCGAACGTCGGTGAAGAAGCGCTGCGCAACCTCGACGAGGCCGGCATCGTGTACATCGGTGCCGAGGTCGAGCCGGGCGACATCCTTGCGGGCAAGATCACGCCGAAGGGTGAATCGCCGATGACGCCGGAGGAAAAGCTCCTCCGCGCGATCTTCGGTGAAAAGGCCAGCGACGTGCGCGACACCTCGCTCCGCCTGCCGCCGGGCGTGTCGGGTACGGTCGTCGACGTCCGCGTCTTCAACCGTCACGGCATCGACAAGGACGAGCGCGCGATGGCGATCGAGCGCGAGGAGATCGAGCGCCTGAAGAAGGACTCGGACGACGAGCGCGGCATCCTCAACCGTGCGACCTGGTCGCGCCTGCGCGAAATGCTCGAAGGGCAGACCGCGACGGCCGCGCCCAAGGGCGTGAAGAAGGGCGTGGTCATCGACCGCGACCTGCTCGACAGCGTGGAAAAGCATGAGTGGTGGCGCTTCGCCGTCGCCGACGATGCGGCGCAGGGCAATCTCGAAGCGATCAAGGCGCAGTATGACGAGGCGGTGAAGCGTATCACCGACAAGTTCCACGACCGTCGCGAGAAGCTGGAGCGCGGCGACGAGCTGCCGCCGGGCGTGCTGAAGATGGTCAAGGTCTTCGTCGCGGTGAAGCGCAAGCTGCAGCCGGGCGACAAGATGGCCGGCCGTCACGGCAACAAGGGCGTCATCTCGCGCATCCTGCCGCAGGAAGACATGCCGTTCCTCGAGGACGGTACGCCGGTCGACCTGGTGCTGAACCCGCTGGGCGTGCCGTCGCGCATGAACGTCGGTCAGATCTTCGAAACGCACCTTGGCTGGGCGGCGCGCAACCTGGGGATGCAGGTCGCACGGTCGCTCCGCGACTGGCGTGAGGCGAACCCGGATGCGGTCGGCGGCGAAATGCCGGCGGCGGTCAAGGATCGCCTGAAGGAGATCTACGGCGATCACTATGCCGAGGACATCGACACCCGCTCGAACGAGCAGCTGGCCGAACTGGTCCAGAACATCAGCACGGGCGTTCCGATGGGGACCCCGGTGTTCGACGGCGCCCGCGAAAGCGACGTGTCGGACATGCTGCAGCTGGCCGGTCTCCACAGCTCGGGCCAGTCGGTGCTGTTCGACGGGCGTACCGGCGATCAGTTCGACCGGATGGTCACCGTCGGCATCATCTACATGCTGAAGCTGCACCACCTGGTCGACGACAAGATCCACGCGCGTTCGATCGGGCCGTACTCGCTCGTTACCCAGCAGCCGTTGGGCGGTAAGGCGCAGTTCGGTGGCCAGCGCTTCGGGGAAATGGAAGTGTGGGCGCTCCAGGCCTATGGCGCCGCCTACACGCTCCAGGAAATGCTCACGGTGAAGTCCGACGACGTGGTCGGCCGCACCAAGGTCTATGAAGCGATCGTCAAGGGCGACGACACCTTCGAAGCCGGCATCCCCGAGAGCTTCAACGTGCTGGTCAAGGAAATGCGCTCGCTGGGCCTCAACATCGAGTTGAGCAGCCTGGAAGAGAAAGACGGCCTGGCCGAGGCGGCGGAGTGATGGATGGGCGTCGCGTCCGGTAACGACGCGGCGCCCCCTTCCTGCCCCCGACGATTTTCCCTCTCCGTGAGGAAAGCAAAATGAACGAACTGACCAATTTCGCGAACCCGGTGGCCAAGCCGGAGACCTTCGACCAGATCCAGATCGGCATCGCCTCGCCGGAGCGTATCCGCTCGTGGTCGTTCGGCGAGATCAAGAAGCCCGAGACGATCAACTATCGCACGTTCAAGCCCGAGCGTGACGGCCTGTTCTGCGCGCGCATCTTCGGTCCGATCAAGGATTATGAGTGCCTGTGCGGCAAGTACAAGCGCATGAAGTACAAGGGCATCGTCTGCGAAAAGTGCGGTGTCGAAGTCACGGTATCGAAGGTCCGCCGTGAGCGGATGGGCCATATCGAACTGGCAGCACCTGTCGCGCACATCTGGTTCCTGAAGTCGCTGCCGTCGCGCATCGGCCTGCTGCTCGACATGCAGCTCAAGCAGCTCGAGCGCGTGCTGTACTTCGAATCGTACATCGTCATCGAGCCGGGCCTGACCGCGCTGGAGAAGTATCAGCTCCTCACCGAGGACGAACTGCTCGACGCGCAGGACCAGTATGGCGAGGACGCGTTCTCGGCCGGGATCGGCGCCGAAGCGGTCAAGCAGATGCTGATCGACCTCGACCTCGAGGGTGAGAAGCGCGACCTGCTAGAAGAGCTGGCCGTCACCAAGTCGGAACTGAAGCCGAAGAAGATCATCAAGCGGCTCAAGGTCGTCGAGAGCTTCCTGGAGTCGGGCAACCGTCCGGAGTGGATGATCCTCGACGTCGTGCCGGTCATTCCGCCCGAATTGCGCCCGCTGGTGCCGCTGGACGGCGGCCGTTTCGCGACGTCCGACCTGAACGACCTGTATCGCCGCGTCATCAACCGCAACAACCGCTTGAAGCGGCTGATGGAACTGCGTGCGCCGGACATCATCGTCCGCAACGAAAAGCGCATGTTGCAGGAAGCCGTCGACGCGCTGTTCGACAACGGCCGTCGCGGCCGCACGATCACGGGTGCCAACAAGCGTCCGCTCAAGTCGCTGTCCGACATGCTCAAGGGCAAGCAGGGCCGCTTCCGCCAGAACCTGCTCGGCAAGCGCGTCGACTATTCGGGCCGTTCGGTCATCGTGACCGGCCCGGAACTCAAGCTGCACCAGTGCGGCCTGCCGAAGAAGATGGCGCTCGAGCTGTTCAAGCCGTTCATCTACGCCCGTCTGGACGCCAAGGGTCTGTCGATGACCCTGAAGCAGGCCAAGAAGTGGGTCGAGAAGGAGCGCAAGGAAGTCTGGGACATCCTCGATGAGGTGATCCGCGAGCATCCGGTCATGCTGAACCGTGCGCCGACGCTCCACCGTCTGGGCATCCAGGCGTTCGAGCCGGTGCTGATCGAAGGCAAGGCGATCCAGCTGCACCCGCTGGTTTGCTCGGCGTTCAACGCCGACTTCGACGGCGACCAGATGGCCGTCCACGTTCCGCTGTCGCTCGAAGCGCAGCTGGAAGCGCGCGTCCTGATGATGTCGACCAACAACATCCTGTCGCCCGCCAACGGCAAGCCGATCATCGTGCCGTCGCAGGACATGGTGCTGGGCCTGTATTACCTGTCGATGGAAAAGACGAACGAGCCGGGCGAAGGGATGCTGCTGGGCGACATGGCGGAGGTGCACCAGGCACTGCACGCCGGTGCCGTCACGCTGCACACCAAGATCGTCAGCCGCGTTCCGCAGACCGACGAGAACGGCAAGCAGTATCTCAAGCGCTATGAGACCACGCCGGGTCGCATGTTGCTGGGCGAAACGCTGCCGCACAGCCACAAGGTACCGTTCGAAACGGTCAACCGCCTGCTGACCAAGAAGGACGTCGGCGACGTCATCGACGAGGTGTATCGCCACACCGGTCAGAAGGAGACCGTGCTGTTCGCCGACGCGATCATGGCACTGGGCTTCCGTCACGCGTTCAAGGCCGGCATCTCGTTCGGCAAGGACGACATGCTGATCGCGCCGGACAAGGACAAGCTGGTCGACGAAACCCGCGACCAGGTGAAGGACTTCGAGCAGCAATATCAGGACGGCCTGATCACGCAGCAGGAGAAGTACAACAAGGTGATCGACGCCTGGAGCCGGTGCGGCGATCAGGTCGCGACCAGCATGATGGACGAAATCAAGGCGGTTCGCCGCTACGAGGAAGGTCCGATGGCTGGCCGTGAAAAGCCGATCAACTCGATCTACATGATGGCCCACTCGGGTGCCCGCGGTTCGCAGGCACAGATCAAGCAGCTGGCAGGTATGCGCGGCCTCATGGCCAAGCCGTCGGGCGAGATCATCGAAACGCCGATCATCTCGAACTTCAAGGAAGGCCTGACCGTCCTTGAATATTTCAACTCGACCCACGGCGCCCGCAAGGGCCTGGCGGATACGGCGCTCAAGACGGCGAACTCGGGCTACCTGACCCGCCGCCTGGTCGACGTGTCGCAGGATTGCGTCGTGATCGAGGAGGATTGCGGCACGCAGCGCGCGCTGGAAATGCGCTCGATCATCGAAGGCGGCGCGACCATCGCGTCGTTGGGCGAACGCATCCTCGGCCGCACCACGGCAGAGGACGTGCTGGACCCGAAGTCGGGTGAAACCGTCTTCCCGATCGGCACGCTGCTCGACGAAGCCATGGTGGCCAAGATCGAGTCGATGGGTCTTCAGGCGATGAAGATCCGCTCGCCGCTGGTCTGCGAAGCGAAGATCGGCGTCTGCGCCAAGTGCTACGGGCGTGACCTTGCCCGCGGCACGCCGGTGAACATCGGCGAAGCGGTCGGCGTCATCGCGGCGCAGTCGATCGGGGAGCCGGGCACGCAGCTGACCATGCGTACCTTCCACATCGGTGGTGCGGCGCAGCTGAACGAACAGTCGAACCTCGAAGCGCCGGTCGACGGCACGGTCGAGTTCCGCGACCTGCGCCTGATCGAGGATCAGCGCGGCCGCCGGGTGGTGCTGAGCCGTTCGGGCGAAATCGCGATCGTCGACATGGACGGCCGCGACCTGTCGGTCCACCGTATCCCGTACGGTGCGTATGTGCTGTTCGACGATGGCCATATCGTCTCGCAGGGCGATCGCATGGCGGAATGGGACCCGTTCACCGCGCCGGTCATCACCGAAACCGCCGGTACGGTGAAGTTCATCGACCTGATCGAGAACAAGACCGTTACCGAGCGCGTCGACGAAGCGACCGGTATCGCCCAGCGCGAGATCATCGAATATCGCGTCACGACCAAGTCGAAGGAGGATCTGCGTCCGCGTATGACCCTGCTCGATGCGAATTCGGGCGAGGCCGCGCGCTACATGCTGGCACCGGGCGCGGTGTTGTCGGTCGAGGACGGCGCGAGCGTGCAGGCGGGTGACGTTCTCGCCCGTGTCGCCCGTGAATCGGCCAAGACCCGCGACATCACCGGCGGTCTGCCGCGCGTCGCCGAGCTGTTCGAGGCACGTATCCCGAAGGAAGCGGCGATCATCGCCAAGGTTTCGGGCCGCGTCGTGTTCGGCAAGGATTACAAGGCGAAGCGCAAGATCGGCATCCAGCCCGAGGATGGCGGCGAGGTCGTCGAGTATCTGATCCCGAAGTCGAAGGTCATCGATGTTCAGGAAGGCGATTACGTCAAGCGCGGCGACAACCTGATCGGCGGTTCGCCGAACCCGCACGACATTCTGGAAACGCTCGGCATCGAGCCGCTGGCCGAATATCTGGTCAGCGAAATCCAGGGCGTCTATCGACTGCAGGGCGTGAAGATCAACGACAAGCACATCGAGACGATCGTTCGTCAGATGCTGCAGAAGGTCGAGATCACCGACGGTGGCGACACCACCCTGCTGGCCGGCGAACAGCTCGACCGTGACGAGATGGACGAAGCCAATGCCCGGCTCGAACCGGGTCAGGCCCCGGCACAGGGCAAGCCGGTGCTGCTCGGCATCACCAAGGCGTCGCTGCAGACCCGCAGCTTCATCTCGGCCGCCTCGTTCCAGGAAACGACCCGCGTCCTCACCGAGGCATCGGTGCAGGGCAAGATCGACAGCCTGAACGGCCTGAAGGAAAACGTCATCGTCGGCCGCCTGATCCCGGCGGGCACCGGTGCCGGCATGAACCGCCTGCGCGTGGCGGCCTCGTCGCGCGACGCCGCGCTGCGAGTGCAGCAAAAGGCACTGGCGGGCTTCATCGCGCCTAATTCGGCGCAGGAAGAACATGCCGCCGAACTGGCCCGTTCGGCCCGTGACGGCCAGGGCGCCAACGACCCGCTGGCCGAGGTCGTGCCGTCGGGCACCGGCACCGACGCCGATGCGGGCGAGTATCTGAACGACTGATCGTTTAGGTCCTAGCGCAAGTGAACGAGCCGCCGTCCGGGCAACCGGGCGGCGGTTTCGTTTTTGGGGTGAAGCCAGCTCCATTCCTTTACGTCACCTTGAGCTTGGCCGAGGCCTATGAAGGAGTCTCACCCTTCGCCGCGCCCCCGCGCAGGCGGGGGCCAAGGGCCAAGCAAAACAACGGCTTGCAATCGGGACTCTGGCCCCCGCCTGCGCGGGGGTACGCGCAGCGAGCGATCGGGTTGGAATAGACGTAAGCTCTGGCCCCCGCCTGCGCGGGGGTACGCGGGATCATATCGTCGGGTAGCTCGGGGACGTGCTCTGGCCCCCGCCTGCGCGGGGCTACGCAACAGGCTGGTGACACCGAATTTTTCGGAGAGGTCCCGGCTTGACCTGCGGTGGCGGGCGGACGGCGTTCCCTTCCTTCCCCAGCAAACACACCCTACCCTGCCGCAAACCTAGGGGGACCCATGCGCCACGTTCTGCTCACGCTCCTGCTGCTCGCCGCGCCGGCTGCGGCCCAGACCTATCACCCGCCCTTCGATCCATCGGCGCACAAGGGGCCGCGATCGGGTCCCGCGAACGAGATCGCGGTGCTGGGATCGACGCACCTGTCGCAACTGCCCAAGACCTTCCGGCCCGAAGCCCTCGCGCCGCTGCTCGACAAGCTGGCCGCATGGCAGCCACAGGCGATCGCGATCGAGGCGTTGTCGGGCGCGCAATGCGACGAACTGCGCCGCTACCCCTATCGCTATGCCGATACCGTGCCGTCCTATTGCCCCGACACCAGCGCCGCGCGTGCCGCGACCGGGCTGGACGTGCCGGCGGCGAATGCGGCGTTCGAAACGATGCTGGCCGCCTGGCCGACCGCGCCCTCCCCCGCAGAGCGCCGCCGCCTGTCCGCGACCTTCCTCGCCGCCGGGGAGGAAGCCTCCGCGCTGGTCCAGTGGCTGCGCCTGCCCGCCGCCGAACGCCGCGCGGGCGATGGGCTGGATGCGGCACTGGTCGAACGCCTGACCAAGCTGGAGACCAAGCGCGACGAAAGCCTGATGATCGCCGCGCGCCTTGCCGCCCGGCTGGGGCTGGAACGGGTCTATGCGATGGACGATCACAGCGCCGACCGGATGATGGCGAAGGCGGACGAAGCCCCCTATGGCGAGGCGATCCAGAAGGCGTGGGACAATCCTGCCGGGGCGAAACGCCGCGTCATCAGCGCGGCGGCCGAACGCGACCTGGCGACCGGTCCCGGTATCCTTACAATGTACCGCGCCTATAATGCGCCGTCGCTGGCACCGATCATCTATGCCAGCGATTTCGGCGCGGCGCTGGAGGAACCCTCGCCCCAGCGGTTCGGGCGGCAATATGTCGCCTATTGGGAAGTGCGCAACCTGCGCATGGCGGCGAACATCCGCGACATGCTGGGCGACCGGCCGGGCCAGCGCGCGCTGGTCGTCGTCGGCGCGTCGCACAAGCCCTATCTCGACGCCTATCTGCACCAGATGCACGATGTCCGGGTGGTCGATGTGGTGCCGCTGCTGCGCTGATCCGGAGCCGGCGGGGCGGCCGCTCGTTATCTCCCCGAAACAGGGAGAGGACATGCCATGGCGCAGGACGATGTGACCGCCGACACGCTGGCCGACAGCGTGGACGACGCCATGCTGGCCAAGACCCGCCCGCCGATCGGCGCTATGCTGCTGCTGGGCATCGCGGCGGGCGCGCAGATCGCCCTCGGCGCGATCGGCTATCTGGTCGCGCAGGCGGGGATGGTGCCGGGCGGCGCGACGCAGCTGCTGTCGGGCGTCGCCTTTTCGGTCGGGCTGATGCTGGTGATGGTGACGGGGACCCAGCTGTTTACCGGCAACACGATGCTGGTCCTGCCCGCCGCGCAGGATCGGCTCGGCATCGGCGAAACACTGCGCGACTGGAGCATCGTGTGGGTTGCCAACCTGATCGGCAGTCTGGTCATCGCCGCGTTGTTCGTCGCATCGGGCGCGACCCACGCGATCGACGGCGCGGTCGGACAGGCGGCGCTGAAGACGGCGGACACGAAGCTCGCCAAGGACTGGGTCGAACTGCTCGCATCGGGCGTGCTGGCGAACATGCTGGTCTGCCTCGCCGTCTGGATGGCGACCGGGGCGAAGACGGTCGCGGGCAAGATCGCCGCCGTGATCGGCCCGGTCGCGCTGTTCGTCGCGGCAGGGTTCGAACATTCGGTCGCCAACATGGCGCTGCTGCCGATCGCCTGGGGGCTGGACCCTGTAGCGGTGCCGCTCGACGCGCTGCTGGGCAATCTGTTGCTGGTGACGGCGGGGAATATCGTCGGCGGGTCGCTGGTCGCGATCACGCTCGCGGCGGGGCACCGGGTGCTGGCGAAGTAGGTGCGCCAACGGACGCTCCGCGGCGTCCTCCGGAAATGAAAGAGGCCGCCGGGGTCTCTCGACGCCCGGCGACCTCAAGCATGGTCAGCGGCCGGAAGCTCCAGCCCGGGAGACCATGCGAGCCGCTTGCATGGGGTCACGCCGTTGACTGGGGGAGGATACCCCCCGCGCGTGACCGGCGCGCGTCAGCGGCGCGTCTCCCGAACGAACTGAACCGAACCCACTGCTGAACCATGAGACATCGGATCACCTCCTTTCGCTAGTTAAAGCCGTTACGCACCGACCGGTGCGCACACGGAAAATGGGCCATCCGGGGATCACGTACAAGACTTGTAATGCGTACGGTTCCGGCCATACTTCGCGGCCCGGCCCCGCCCGAGTCAGCGGCCCGCCGGACGGCAGCCGCGCACAACCCTGCCGATCGCCGGATCGCCGGGAATCCGCTGCACCGTGCCGCCGTCGATCGCGATCCCGAACGTTTCCGCGCGTGCGAGCGCGTCGAGAAAGGTCTGTCCGGTCGTCACCGGCGTTTCCAGCGCGCCATCGACCACCTGCGCCGGAAAGGTCGCGCCGGCATCGTCGGTGAACAGCGCGATCGACCTGCCTCCCGCAACCCCGCGCGACAGCAGGATGTGGCGCGCGGGACGATCGCACCGGAGGGCGAAGGCAATTCGCCCGCCGGCGGTGTAGAGTGCGGCCTCGCGTGTCGCCGACCAGCGGCCGGCGAGCGGCACCGCGCGATCGAGTTCCGGCGTCGGCAATTGTCCGGGCTTCAGCGGGCGCGGCGACGGGGCAGGCGCAGGCAATGGCGTCGGGCTGGCACTCGGCACCGGGGCCGGTGGCGGCGATTCGCTCGAACAACCGGCCAGCGCCAGCAGCAGGACCAGCGCCCGCCCCCGCATCAGCGGCGGCAATCCTCGGTCACGCGCAACACCTCGGCCCAGGCGGGCAGGACCAGCCGGCCGACCGGCGCCCCTTCGACCACGAACCGCCCACGGCTGAACCCGATCGCATCGAGCAGCCGGTCGCTGGCAGGCAGCACCACGCCGACGCCGCCGGCCATCGGCTGGACGGTCAGCGTCCGCTGGGTGCTGGTGGTGCGGATCGTCACGCTGCCGGCCACCGGGCGGGCGCTGGCGAAGAGCATCGTCACCTGTCCGGCGGCCCGGTCGCAGGTCAGCGTCGCCACCGGCGCGGCACCGCGCGCGCCATAGGTCGCCGCCGATCCGCCGCCCAAGCCCCGATATTGCCAGTCGCCCGGCGACCGCGGCAGGTCGCGCCAGTCGGCAACCGGTGCCACCGGCGTCGGGCGCACCGGCACCGGACGGAGCGTGGGCGATGGCACTTCCTGCGGAGCAGGCGGCGCACCGGGCGGTACACACCCGGCCAGCAGGACAACGGCGGCGAGGGGGAACAGAATACGCATGAGCCCCTTATGGGCGATGCGGACGGCAGCCTCAACCGGGGATGGTTCCGCGCTCCGTCATTCCGGCGCAGGCCGGAATACATGGGAGAGGGTGACGTCGCGATAAAGCCGACAATATCCGACACAATGGGTCCCGGTCTGCGCCGGGATTACAACCTTTTCGTCACTTCCGCGCAGGCGGGAGTCCATATGCACCAGCGTTGCGACGCTATCTGCGACGTCAGCGGCAATAGATTCCCGCCTTCGCGGGAATGACGGTCGTGGGGTTAAGGACTACCGCCCCCGCGCCCCGCCGCCGGCCATCCGCACCGCCTTCTGCTTGCCGTAGCGCGTCTTGCGCGTGCCGGGCTTGCCCTCGTTCGATCGGCCCATGACCGGGGCCTTGTGCTCGCTGGCGGGCAGGCCCAGTTCCTCGTTCTCGAGGCTGCGGATTTCGTCGCGCAACCGCCCGGCGGTTTCGAACTCCAGGTTCGCCGCCGCTTCACGCATCTGCTTCTCAAGGCTTTCGATATAGCTGCGCAGGTTATGGCCGACCATGTGGCGCGGGCCGTCCTCGTCGATCTCCACCGTCACCTGATCGCGCGAGGCGACGTCGGCGATGATGTCGCCGATCTGGCGCTTGATCGTCGTCGGGGTGATGCCGTGCAGCTCGTTATATTCGCGCTGCTTTTCGCGGCGGCGGTCGGTTTCGGCGATGGCGCGCTCCATGCTGCCGGTCATGCGGTCGGCATAGAGGATCACCCGCCCGTCGACGTTGCGCGCGGCGCGGCCGATCGTCTGGATCAGCGAGGTTTCGGAACGCAGGAACCCCTCCTTGTCGGCATCGAGGATCGCGACCAACCCGCATTCGGGAATATCCAGCCCCTCCCGCAACAGGTTGATGCCGACCAGCACGTCATACACCCCCATGCGCAGGTCGCGGATCAGCTCGATCCGCTCCAGCGTCTCGACGTCCGAGTGCATGTAGCGGACCTTCAGGCCGGCCTCGTGCATGAACTCGGTCAAATCCTCGGCCATGCGCTTGGTCAGCGTCGTGACCAGCGTGCGATAGCCGTTCTTCGCCGTCTCCTTCGCCTCGTGGATCAGGTCGTCGACCTGTTCCTCGACCGGGCGGATCGTGATCGGCGGATCGATCAGCCCGGTCGGGCGAATGACCTGTTCGCTGAACACGCCGCCGGTCTGTTCCATCTCCCACGACCCCGGCGTCGCCGACACGCACACCGTCTGCGGGCGCATCGCGTCCCATTCGTTGAAGCGCAGCGGCCGGTTGTCGATCGCGCTCGGCAGGCGGAAGCCGTACTCGGCCAGCGTGATCTTGCGCCGGTGATCGCCGCGCGACATGCCGTTGATCTGGCCGATCGTCTGGTGGCTTTCATCGACGAACAGCAGCGCGTTCTCGGGCAGATATTCGAACAACGTGGGCGGCGGTTCACCGGGCAGGCGACCGGTCAGGAAGCGGCTGTAATTCTCGATCCCCGCGCAGGACCCGGTGGCGGCGATCATCTCCAGATCGAAATTGGTGCGCTGTTCCAGCCGCTGTGCTTCCAGCAGCTTGCCCTCCATCACCAGCTCCTTGAGCCGTTCGGCCAGCTCATGCTTGATCGCCTCGCCCGCCTGCTTCAGCGTCGGGCCAGGCGTCACATAGTGCGAGTTCGCATAGACGCGGATCGAATTGAGGCTGGCGATCTTCTTGCCGGTCAGCGGATCGAACTCGGTAATCTCCTCGATGTCGTCACCGAAGAACGTAATCCGCCACGCACTGTCCTCATAGTGCGACGGGAACAGTTCGAGGCTGTCGCCGCGCACGCGGAAATTGCCGCGCTGGAACGCCATGTCGTTGCGCTTGTACTGCAACGCGACCAGCTTGCGCACGATCTCGCGCTGGTCGACGACATCGCCCTTCTTCAGGTCGAAGATCATCGCCGAATAGGTTTCTACCGACCCGATACCGTACAGGCACGATACCGACGCGACGATGATGACGTCGTCGCGCTCCAGCAGCGACCGGGTGGCGGAATGCCGCATCCGGTCGATCGCCTCGTTGGTCGAGCTTTCCTTTTCGATATAGGTGTCGGAGCGCGGCACATAGGCTTCGGGCTGGTAATAGTCGTAATAGCTGACGAAATATTCGACGGCATTGTCGGGAAAGAACGACTTCATTTCCCCGTATAGCTGCGCCGCGAGAATCTTGTTGGGCGCGAGGATCAGCGCCGGGCGCTGCAATTCCTCGATCGTCTTGGCCATGGTGAAGGTCTTGCCGGAGCCGGTGACGCCCAGCAGCACCTGATCCTTCTCCCCCGCCTTCGCCGCCGCGACCAGTTCGGCAATCGCGGTCGGCTGGTCGCCGGCGGGCTCGTAATCGGACTTGATGACGAAGCGTTTGCCCGCATCCACCTTAGCCGGGCGCGCCGGGCGGTGGGGAACGAAGGTCTGTCCGGTTTCGGGTTCGGACAGGTCGGTGCGGATCATGATCGCCATGCACCGGAATATGGGTGGCGCGGAACGGGACGGCAACATTCGGGGCGGTCGGTTTTGCGATTCACCTGAAGCAGCAGAAGGAATTGGTTCGCGCGGAGACGCAGAGGGGTTGCTTGACCGGCCAGCACCCGCCCCCGCCACAAACGTCACCCCAGCGAAGGCTGGGGTCTCCCGGTTGTGAAGCGCGCGCCTCGCCGCACAAGATGCCAGCCTTCGCTGGCATGACGACGTCCGGCAGATGCCTTCCCCGAGGTAGCGAGAAGCGCGACGTCCCCGCACACGAAACCTCATCCGCGCCGCCGCGCGAACCACTCCCTTCTTCTCTTTCCGCGAACGTCGCGCCTTCGCGTGAACCAAATCCCGCTCGACACCCGCCCCAAACCCGATAGCCTGCGCATCCAAAGGGGAACCCGAATGCGCAAACTGATCGCCACCGCCGCCTGCCTGCTGGCCGCCACGCCGGCCATGGCCGAACCCGATTGGGCGCCCGCCGTCCGTGCCGATTACAGCGCGTCGCTGGGCAGCATGTGGGACTGGTTCCACCGCAATCCCGAATTGTCGTTCAAGGAAGTAAAGACCGCCGAGCGCATGGCGACCGAACTGCGCAAGGTGGCCGGGATGCAGGTTACCACCGGCGTCGGCGGCACCGGGGTCGTCGGCGTGCTGAAGAACGGCGCGGGTCCGACCGTGCTGGTCCGTGCCGACATGGACGGCCTGCCGGTCGAGGAAAAATCGGGCCTGCCCAATGCCAGCAAGGTGCGGCAGGTCGGCGTCGACGGGGTCGAGGCGCCAGTGATGCACGCCTGCGGCCACGACACGCACATCACGGCGATGGTCGGCACCGCCCGCCGGCTGGCGGCGCTGAAGGACCGGTGGAAGGGCACGATTGTCTTCATCGTCCAGCCCGCCGAGGAACGCGTCGGCGGAGCCAAGGCGATGGTCGCCGACGGCCTCTACAGCCGCTTCCCCAAGCCGGACTATGCGCTGGCGTTCCACGTCGCCGCCGGGCTGCCCGCCGGCATGGTGTCCGCGTCGGAAGGCATCCAATATTCGTCATCGGACTCGGTCGACATCGACGTGCCCGGCATCGGCGCGCACGGGGCCAGCCCGCACGCCGGCAAGGACCCGGTCTATATGGCGTCGCAGCTGGTGATCGCGCTGCAGGGCCTGATCAGCCGCGAACGCCAGCCGCTCGACCCCGGCGTCATCACCGTCGGGTCGTTCCATGCGGGCCTGAAGCACAATATCATCAGCGACATGGCGAAATTGCAGGTCACGGTCCGCGCCAATGACGAAGCAACGCGCAAGCAGTTGCTCGACGGCATCCAGCGCGTGACCACCGGCATCGGCACGCTGAACGGGATGCCCGCCGACAAGATGCCGACCGCTAAGGTGATCGAGGGTACGCCGACCACGATCAACGACGGCCCCCTCGCCCGCCGGCTGAACGCGGTGATGGCGACGACGCTGGGTGCGAAGAACGTCGTGCCGTTCGAACAGACCGGCATGGGCGCGGAGGATTTCGCCTATCTGGTCCAGCCCGATTCAAAGGTGAAGGGCTATTATTTCGCGGTCGGCGGCACCCCCATGGCGGAGATCGTCGCGGCGAAGAATGGCGGCCCGGCGATCCCGTCGCACCACTCGCCCCTGTTCAAGATCGCGCCGGAGCCGGCGATCGTGACCGGCACGATCGCGATGACCGCGGCGGTACTGGATTTGCTGGGGCCGCAGAAAGCGAGCTAACCCCAAACCCAATCCGTTCGGTTCGAGCAGTTTCGAGCCTGTCGAGAAACGTCCATCGAGAACCCGGTTGCTTGGGGCAACACCTTCTCGACTACGGTTCTCGACAGGCTCGAACCTGCGCTCGAAGCAAACGGAATCTACGATCCCAGCGTCATCCCAGCGCAGGCTGGGGTGACCGGCAGCGAGGGATTCCCTACCCAAACACCGACCAATCCGCCTTGTCCGCCAGCAACTCCAGCGCCCGCACCCCCAGGATCGAGTTCCCCTGCTTGTCGAGATTGTTCGACCACACCGCGATCGACGCGACCTGCGGCACGATGGCGAGGATGCCGCCGCCCACCCCGCTCTTCGCCGGCAAGCCGACGCGGTATGCGAAGTCGCCCGACCCGTCATATTGCCCGCTGGTCGTCATCAGCGACAGCAACCGCCGCGTCCGCTTGGCGCGCTTGTCGTCCTCGGCATCGCCGGTCCGCGCGGTGCGGGTCAGGAACCGCCCGGCCTTCGCCAGCGACTGAGCGCTGAGTTCGATCGCGCATTGATGGACATAGGCTTCCATCACCTCGTCGATGTCGCTGTGCAGATTGCCGTGATGCTTGGCAAAGCTCATCATCGCACGGTTCAGGTCGCCGCCCTTGCGCCCGCTTTCCAGCACGTCGTCGTTCAGGATGACGTCGCTCAGGTCCGCCTGCTCCCGTACGAAGTCGACCACCGCCCGCGCCGACGCATCGTCGCCCTTATGCCCGACCAATATGTCGCACACCACCAGCGCCCCGGCGTTGATGAACGGGTTGCGCGGCACCCCCTTGTTCCGTTCGAGGTCGACGATCGAGTTGAACGGATCGCCCGACGGCTCGCGCCCGACCCGCTTGAACACCGTGTCGCCGCACGCCTCCAGCGCCAGTTCCAGCGCGAAGACCTTGGAAATGCTCTGGATCGGAAAGCGGATATGCGAATAGCCGCCATGGAACAGCTGCCCGTCGGCGGTCGCCACCGCCATGCCGAACCAGTCGGGCGGATAGTCGTGCCCCGCATTCGCCGCCGCCTCGATCTCGGCGGCGTTGGTGGTGATCTCCTCCGTCACCTCGGCAACGATGCGGGCGAGGTCGGTCATGGGCATTCCTCAAGAAACCAAACGTCGCCCCAGCGCAGGCTGGGGCCTCCCTCCACAAGAGCGCACGCCTGTGGAAAGAGATCCCAGCCTGCGCTGGGATGACGTTTCAAAACAACCCTAGATCGACACCAGGTTATTCAGATTGATGATCGGCAGCAGGATCGCCAGCACCATCATCAGCACCAGCCCGCCCATCAGCAGCAGCACCATCGGTTCGACCAGCGCGACCAAGGTCGCGACCAGGGCGTCGAGTTCGCGCTCCAGCTCGCCCGATGCGCGGTCGAGCGCCGGTGCCAGCCGCCCCGACGTCTCGCCCGAGGCAACGATCGCGACCAGCATCGACGGAAAAATCTCCGCCTCCGCCATCGCCGCGCGCAAGCTCAACCCCTCGCGCACCCGCGCGGCGACGGTCAGCGCCTTGTCGCGGACGAAGCGGTTGGGGGTGACGGCGGCGGCGGCGTGCAGCGCCTCGACCAGCGGCACCGCGCTGCCGACCAGCGTCGCGAGGCTCCCGGCGAAGCGCGCCGCATTATGCTGGCGGCTGAACCGGCGGAACGGCGCGCGCGTCGCCAGCCGCCGATCGACCCGCAACCGGTTGCCCGGCACCTTCAGCCACCGCGCACCGACCAGGAACAGCACCAGCGCCCCGACCGCGACATAGAGGCCGTAATGCTGGATAAACGCCGACAGCGCGATCAGCGCCCGCGTCAGGAACGGCAGCTCCGCCCCGCGCGACACGAACACGCGGACGATGTCGGGCACGACATAGACCATCAGCAGCACCATCATGCCGAAGCTGACGGTGGCCAGCAGCGCCGGATAGAGCAGCGCCAGCTGCATCTTCTGCCCATTGGCCTGCCGCGTCTCGACGAAATTGGCGAGGTGGTTGAGCACGTCGGGCAACCGCCCCGACTGTTCCCCCGCCGCGACCGACGCCCGGTAGAATTCGGGAAAGGCCTTGGGATGACGCGCCAACCCCTGCGCGAAGCTGCGCCCGTCGAGGATCGCGGCGCGCACGTCGAGCAGCAGCGCGTTCACCGCTGCATTGTCCGCCTGTCCGGCGACGATGCGCAGCGATTCCTCGATCGAAATGTCCGACCCGACCAGCGTCGCGATCTGCCGCGTCAGCGTCGCCAGCGCCTTGGCCGACACGCCGCGCCGGAACAGTCGGGGCAGCTGGATGCTGCCGAGCTTCGGGCCTTTCTCGGCGGCTTCCTCGACCGATAGCGGGAGTTCGCCGCGTTCGCGGAGCAACGCACGGGCGGCGGCGGGGCTGGAGGCTTCGATCACGCCCTTGACGGTCGCGCCGGTGCGGGAGGCTGCGCGGTAGGTGTAGGCGGTCACCTACCTTCTCTCCTCAACAATACCGTTCGGTTCGAGCAGCTTCGAGCCTGTCGAGAAGCGTCCGTCGAGAACGCCTGCCCAGCGGAACCGCGTTCTCGATACGCGCTCTCGACAAGCTCGATCGCTACTCGAACCCAACGGGTGGGGTTAAGGGTGGTGAACCTCACCCCTCGTCCCGCACGACCCGCGCGACCTCCTCGACGGTGGTCACCCCGGCCTTCACCTTCGCCACGCCGTCCTCCAGCAACGCCGGATTATCCACCCGCGCCGCCCGCTCCAGCTCGGCTTCGGCGGCACCGTTGTGGATCATCGCCTGCAACCGGTCGTCGACCGCCACGACCTCATACAGCCCGGCGCGCCCGCGATAGCCTTCGTGGTGGCACGCCTCGCACCCGCCCTTGCGCCACAATTTCTTGCCCGGCTTGATCGCACCGCCCAGCAGCACGCTGTCGGCCTCGGTCGCGCGGTCCTGCCAGCGGCACTCCACGCACAGCCGCCGCACCAGCCGCTGCGCCACCAGCCCGACCAGCATCGGCGCCAGCAGATAGCGCTCGACGCCCATGTCGATCAGCCGCGTGACCGATCCGATCGCGGTGTTGGTGTGCAGCGTCGACAGCACGAAATGCCCGGTCATCGACGATCGGACCGCCGTCTGCGCCGTTTCCTGGTCGCGGATTTCGCCGACCATGATGACGTCGGGGTCCTGCCGCAGGATGGCGCGCAAGCCCCGCGCGAACGTCATGTCGGTGCGCGGATTGACTTGCGTCTGCGCGATGCCGGCCAGTTCATATTCGATCGGGTCCTCGACCGTCATCACGTTGCGGCGGCGATCGTTCAGCCGGGTGAGCGCGGTATAGAGCGTCGTCGTCTTGCCCGACCCCGTCGGCCCGGTGACCAGCAACAGCCCGTGCGGCCGCTCCAGCAGCCGCCCGAACACCGCCTCGTCCCGCTCCGACATGCCGAGGCCACCCAGATCGAGCATCATGCCGCCGCGTTCCAGCAGGCGCAGCACCACCCGTTCGCCATGCTGGGTCGGCATGGTCGACACGCGCGCATCGACGTCGTGCCCGCCGATGCGCAGCGTCACGCGCCCGTCCTGCGGCGTGCGGCGCTCGGCGATGTCGAGCTTCGCCATCACCTTGATCCGGCTGACCAGCAGCGGGGCGAGCGCGCGCGGCGGCTCGACGATGTCGCGCAGCACGCCGTCAATGCGGAAGCGGACGACGAGGCGCTTTTCCTGCGTCTCGACATGGACGTCGGACGCGCCTTCCTTGATCGCCTCCAGCAGCAGCGCGTTGATGAGGCGGATGACCGGCGAATCGTCGCGCGCGTCGAGCAGGTCGTCGACCGCCGCCGCGCTGTCGGCCAGCGCCGCGAGATCGGTTTCGGCCAGTTCGATGTCGGCGGCGGTCGACGCGCTGCCACCATAGCTCGCCTGCAACGCCGCATCGAACGCGCCATCGTCAAGCGCCACGAATGGAATACCCGGTGCGACCCGCTGCACCTCCAGCATCGCGTCCAGCGTCGCGTCCGCCCGGTGGACGCATTCCATGCCGCCCTTGCCCAGCCGGATCAGCACGCCGCCCTTGCGCGCATAGCCATAGGGCAGGCGCACCGGTTCGGCATGGAGCAGCGTGTCGGTCATGGCTGGAACTCCACGGTCGCGTTGACCCGGCCCGACGCGGCGCCCCGCTGCATCGTCACCCGCCGCACGCCGATCGTGCTGGTCGACGCGACCGAGCTGAGCCACGTCACCACCGCCGGATAGGGTGCGTCGGTCAGCGTCGCGGTGATCGCGCCATTCGCCTCTGCGATGGTCGGCTGCAACCCGGCGGTCGCGGCGGTCGAGCTGATCACCGCCTGCGGCGGCCCGGCGGCGATGGTCTGCGGTGCCGCCTCCAGCCGTCCGGCGGCGCGCACCCGCGCCATCAGCGTCTCCGCCTGGCGGATGTCGGCGCGCGCCTGCGCCCGTGCCGCCTGCACGGGCTTCACCACCCCGTACACCAGCACCACCCCGGCGAGCAGCGCCGCCAGCGTCCCCACCAGCACCCGCTCCCGCGTGGTCAGCCCCTGCCACCAGCCGTCGAAACGGCCCAGCGCCGCCTCGATCCGGGCATTGCGTTTGAGGAGGACGATCATGCCCCGCGCGCCACAATGCGCAAGGACCCGCCGGGCGCCGCCACGACCTGTGCCGTGACCCCTGCCGCCGATAATGCCGCGCGGACCCGGTCGGCCATGCCGGTCTCGGGCGATTCGCAATCGATGGTCAGCGCATTTCCTTCGAAGGTCATCGTCCGCACCACCAATACCGGTCCGATCGGGTTTAGCGCCCCGCCGACCCGCGACAGCAGCGGCACGAAGCGGTTGGTGCCGGTCGGGCGCGGCAGCAGGTCGGCGACCCGCACCATGAAATCGTCGCCCCCGGTCGGCACCGACGGCGCGGTCGTCGCGACCAGTTGTTGCAATGCCTCCTGCCGCCGTTCGGCAATGCGCTGCAGCATCAGCGTATCGGCGACTGCGATCACACCATGCGCCAGCGCGGCTGCGCCTAAGATCATCGCGACCTTGCGCGTGGTGCTGGGCCATGCCGTCCGCCGCCGGGCATAGGCGCCCTGCCGCAGGTCGATCGGCGCCGCCGCCACGCGATCGGCCAGCGATGCCGGTGGAAACGCCACGCCGTCACCCGCCATCGCTTCCGGCAGCGGATCACCCGACGCTGCCACCTTCGGCCGCCCCGCCGCTTCCCATGCCGCGACCAGCATCGCTAGCGGCAGCGCGAATCCGATGCCATCGGCGGCGCGGACCAGCGCACGGCCGCCGGCCACTTCGACGCTCCACCCCTCAACCGGCACCGGCAGGACCAGCGCATCGGGTACGAACGCTGCCGTACCGATCCCGGCGGCGGCGGCGATGGCGATCCATTCGGCCATCACCCCGTGCCGGACGACCGCCACCAGATAGCGCCGGTCGCCGAGCGCATCGCCCAGCGCCAGATGCACCGCGTCGATCGGATCGGCGATCCGGTCCTCGATCGCAAAGGGCAACGCGGCGAGCCGTTTCGCCCGGCTGGGCAGCGGCAGGTCGACGCTGAGCAGAAGGACCGATTCGGACGGCACGAGCAAGGTTGTTGCCGCGACCGCCCCATCGACTACAATGGCTTCGCCGCCCGCGACAGCCCACACGCCGGCGGCCGGACCGGCGGGCGCAGGTTCGATTGTCACAATGGCTTCATCGTGTGGACGCATTGGGGCGTGGATGCGCATCTTATTCCGAAAGTTTCGTGACACCTTGGCCGCGAACCCCGCCGCCCGCAAGGTTTCTGTCCCCGACAATCAGGCCGGCCTGACTTTGGTCGAAATGATCGTCGTGCTGGCGATCATCGCGCTGGTCGCCGCGCTGATCGTGCCTAACGTCATCAACCGCCCGGATCAGGCGCGGGTGACGACCGCCGGCACCGACATCAAATCGATCTCGGCCGCGCTGAAAATGTACCGGCTGGACAATGGCGACTATCCCTCGACCACGCAGGGGCTGAAGGCATTGGTCGAAAAACCGACCCAGCCACCCGTTCCCGGTGCCTATCCGCCCGACGGTTATCTGTCGCAGATGCCGCAGGACCCGTGGGGCAATCCCTATGTCTACGAATCGACCGGCGGCCGCTTCACGATCAAATCGCTCGGCAAGGACGGCAAGCCCGGCGGCGAGGGTCTGGACGCCGACATCGACGGGTCGGCGCGCTGATCCAGCCCGCCCGCCTTCGTCATTCCCGCGCAGGCGGGAATCCATTGCCGCCGACGCCTGAAAGAGATTCGCGCCGTCAGCGTCTATGGGCTCCCGCCTGCGCGGGAGCGACGGATGATTCCCAATCGGGCATGACGCTGATCGAGATGCTGATCGTCCTCGCCATCATCGGCGTGGCGGCGGGCGCGGTCAGCCTCGGCATCGGCGCCGCCACCCGCGCGCCCAATGTCGAGACGGAGGCCCGCCGCCTCGCCGTCCGGCTACAGGCGGCGGCGGACGATGCGATGCTCGGCGACCGGCTGATCGCGCTGACCACCGACACGCACGGCTATGGCTTCGCGCGGGTCGGCCCCAAAGGGCTGACCCCGATCACCGACGATGCGCTGGCGTTCCACACCCTGCCCGGCGGCATGGTCATGGCGCTCGACACCGCGCCACCGGTGATCCTGGGGGTCGACGGCACCGGCCAGCCGCTGGGCGCGACGGTGACCGGCGGCGACCAGATTTGGCGGGTGCAGTATGACGGCGTGACCGCGCGCGCCACGAAGGTGACGAAGTGATCCTCCCCATTCATGGGGAGGGGGACCGTCCGCGCAGCGGATGGTGGAGGGGGTTTGCCTCGCAACGCAACGGCTGCGCAGGCGGACACCCCCCTCCACCAGCCTTTAGCTGGTCCCCCTCCCCGCGCAGCGGGGAGGATTTGTCACAATCCGGCTTTTCTTTGATCGAGGCGATGGTGGCGCTGGCGGTATTGGCGATCGCCACGGTAGGGCTGATCGGCGCGGTCGAGCAGCACATCGATTCGACCCGTGGCGTCGAACGGCGTGCGATCGCGATGTGGGTCGCCGAAAACCGGCTGGCCGATCTGGAAGTGGGGACGCCGGAAGCGAATGGGGAAACGGTCGACATGCTGGGGCGGAACTGGAGCGTGACGGTGAATCGAACCGCGACCAGCGATCCCGCACTCGACCGGGTGACCATCACCGTCATGCCCGCCGGGGAAAGCGCGCCCGTGGCCCGGCTCGACGGTTTCCTGCGCAAGGACGCGGCATGATCGTCGTCGAACGCCTCCGGGTGCGCGAACGCTGGGTCGACTGGCTCGCCGCCGCCGCGATCGTGTCGGTCGCGTTCGCGCTCGCCGGCCTGGTCTGGCGGATCGCGGGGCACGCCGATACCGGGGCAATCACCATCCCCTCCGCCGCACGCGCCCGCGCCGTGACGGTCGACAGCGGTCCGGCGGTCGCCTGGGCACCGTTCGGCAGCCCGACCGCCGCCGATGCGACCAGCCCCACCGGTATTCAGGCGATCCTGAAGGGCGTGGTCTTCGCCCGCCCCGCCGAACTGTCGATCTCGTTCGTGTCGATCGGCAACGAACCGGCCAAGCCGTACAAGGTCGGCGACGCGCTGGCCGGCGCGCAGTTGGCCGAAATCCGCCGCGACCGCATCATCCTGAACAATGGTGGCCGGCTGGAATATCTCGCCTTCCCCGATCCCTTCGGACAGGCGACGCCGACACCCGCCCCCGCGCCGGCCGCCGGACAGCCGATGGCCCAGCCCGCCCCCGCCGCCGCCACCCCGCCGCCTAGTGCACAGGCGGTCCTCTCCCGTCTGAACGCCACGCCGGTCGCGGGCGGCTATGCGATCGGCGCCAATGCCCCCCCGGGAATGCGGCAGGGCGATGTCGTCCAGTCGGTCAACGGCGCCGCCATGACCGATCCGTCGGCGGTAAATTCCGCCATCGCCAGCGCCGCCGCTTCGGGGCAGGCACAGGTCACCATCCTTCGCGACGGCAAGCCGATCACCGTCTCCATTCCCATTCGTTAGGGCCAATCCCCGTGCGCCATCCGATCCGTACCGCGTTCCTGACCCTCGCGCTCGCCGCGACCAGCCTGTCGCCGCTGGCCGCACAGACCCAGGCCGCCGACATCGTCGTCAACATGCGCGGCGTGGAGATCGCCGACGTCGCCGACCAGATCAGCCGCATCACCGGCCGCACGCTGATCCTCGACCCGACGGTCAAGGGGCAGGTGACCGTCACCTCCGCCGAACCCCTCTCACCCGCTGGCGTGTGGGAATTGTTCCAGTCGGTGCTGCGCGCCAACGGCTTCGCCGCCGTGCGTTCGGGTTCGGCATGGCGCATCATTCCGCAGGCGAATGCGGTCCGCGACGGCGGCGTGCGCAGTCGCGGGGTCGGCGGGCAGGAACTGACTACGCGGATGGTCCGCCTGTCCAACGTCCCCTCGGCCGATGCCGCGCGGATCGTCCGGCCGCTGGTCGCCAGCTTCGGCAGCGTCGAACCGCTGACCCAGCCCAACGCGATCGTCGTCACCGACTATGCCGACAATGTCCGCCGGATCGAGGCGCTGGCCCGGTCGCTCGACGGCGGCGGCGGATCGACCTTCGCCACCATCACGCTGACCAACGGTAATGCCGCCGACATCGCGACGGCGATGCAGGCGGTGCTGGGCGAAGGCGGCGCGCGTGTCGCGGGCGATCCGCGCAGCAACACCATCCTCGTGCGCGGCACCCCCGCTGGCGTGGCAGAGGCCCGCCGCATCGCCCAGTCACTCGACGCCCGCGGCGGCAGCGCGCAAATGTCGACCCGCGTCTTCCGCCTGAACTATGCCGATGCCGAAAGCGTGACCGAGGTGCTGCGCGGCATCCTGGGTCAGCAGCAGTCGGCGACCAACCCGGTCGCCCGCAGCCTGTCGACCGTCAGCCAACGTAACAATGCGGGTCAGGCACTGTCGGGCCTGATCGCCAATGGCGGCGCGAATGCCGGCGCGCTGGCCGCCGCGACCGGCGCCGCCAGCAGCACCGGCGGCAGCTTGAGCACCGTGGGCCAGAACCAGTCCGCCACCCCGGCCCAGGGCTTCACCACCCCCGACATCACCGTCCAGCCCGCGCCCGACATCAACGCCGTCGTCGTGCGCGGCACGCCGACCGCCATCGCCCAAATCGAACGGCTGATCCCCGACCTCGACGTCCGCCGCCCGCAGGTGCTGATCGAAGCGGCGATCGCCGAGATCACCGGTCAGGACGCCGAACAGCTCGCAGTGCAGATCGGCACGTCGGGCGTCGCGCTGACCCAGGCCAGCGGCGTCGGCACGTCGTTCACCAATGCCGGCCCGTCGCTTGCTGGCATCCTCAGCGCGCTGGGCGTCCCTGCCGCCGGCCTGCTCGGCAACGGCATCACCGGCAATATCGGCATCGGCAACGACTTCTCGATCCTCGTGCAGGCGCTCAGCACCTCGCAAAAGGCGAACCTGCTCTCCACCCCGCAGATCACCGTGCTCGACAACAAGCTGGGTGAGTTCGTCGTGGCGCAGGAGGTCCCGTTCGTCACCGGATCGATCCTGACCGGCAACGGCACCGCCAATCCCTACACCACGATCGAACGCAAGGATGTCGGCATTACCCTGCGCGTCCTGCCGCGTATCAACGCCGGCGACACCATCCGCCTCGAAGTCAGCCAGGAAGCCTCGTCGATCGCGCCGACCCAGGTCAGCGGCGCGGCGGACATCATCACCAACAAGCGATCGGCAAACACCACCGTCCTCGCCGACAACGGCCAGACGATCGTGCTCGGCGGCCTGACCAGCGACGATTACCAGCGCATCCGCAGCCAGGTGCCGATCCTCGGCAGCCTCCCCGTGATCGGCGAACTGTTCAAGGGCCGCAACGAAAGCCGCCAGAAGCGCACGCTGTTCGTGTTCCTGAAACCCACCATCCTGCGCGACGGCGCCGACGCGGCGGCGGCGGCACGCACCCGCTACGACCGGCTGCGGCAGGAGGAAGTGCTGCAAGGCGACAAGCGCAGCCTGCTCCTCAATCCCCCCGCCCCGCGCCTGACGATGGAGATCGACGGGATTTATTGAGGGCCGTCACCCCACGCCTGCTCCCAGCTCGACCAGAACATCGGCAAAGTACCGATTACGCGTCGTAACGCGTACCCCCGCGCAGGCGGGGGTACGAAGGGAAAGAGGCCGAAGATCACCCCCGACCCCCAACCGCTTGCCCAACCACCGATCGATCAGGTCAATCGTATCGGGATCGGAAATCGGCCAGCCGCGATACTCCGCCTTGCCGCCCTCGGTCGCCACCAGCGGCTTGAAGCCATGTTCGACCTTCGGCATCCGCACTACCGTCGCATCCGGGTTGGCACCCAGCGCCCCGAGCGCCGAAGGAATGGCCAGCCGGTTGCTCACCACCGTATCGCCAGCCGCATAGAGCGCCAGCACCGGCGCCTTCACCTGCCGCAGCACCGCCCCCGGCCCGACCGTGTAGAGTGACGACGTCGCGGGATCGCTCAGCGTCTTTACCGCGCCCTCCGCCTGCGCGGGCATCCAGCCCGCCGCGACGAACGCATCGACCACCCCCGCCCGGCCCGCCGCGACCAGCCCCGGCGCACCCCCGCCGGTCAGGTCGTCCAGATAGCGCCGCGTCGCCTCGATCACCGGGGTCAGCGCCTCGGCCTTCATCCCCGACGTCGCCAGCTGCTCCTGCATCGAATCGAGGAACAGCTTGCCCCGCTCCCCCACCGGGGCGGACAGCATCACCACCGCCGCGACCGGGGGTGCCGCGACCGACGGCATGGCGACCGCCAGCGCCGGGCCGATCACCCCGCTCTGGCTCATCCCCAGCACCGCGATCCGCGCCGGATCGATCACGTCACCCCGCGTGCGCAGCCATGCCAGCACCGCCGCCGCATCGCGCTGCGCCACGTCGATCGCGTCGAAGAAGGTGCCGGTCGACGCGCCGACGCCACGCTTGTCGAAGCTCAGCGTCGCGATGCCCCGCGCCAGCAACCGCTGTTCCAGCAGCGGATAGATGCCGTGCGGCGACTCCCCCGCCCCGCCCAGCAGCAGCACGACCGGCGGACGCTGCACGCCCGGCGGCAGCCGCAACTCGCCCGCCAACGTGACGCCGGGATCGGACGCGATCCGCACTGCCTCCCCCTTCGGCGGCATCTGGGCAAGGAGCGGCGCGACCGGCGCTCCGATCAACAGGGCAAGCGGCAGCAGGCGTCGTGCGGCGATCATCATCACGCTCTCCGTTGGACAGGTCGGGGATAGGAAACGTCGGCCGCGCGAGCCGGTGGGCAAGGAGCGGCGCGACCGGCGCTCCGATCAACAGGGCAAGCGGCAGCAGGCGTCGTGCGGCGATCATCATCACGCTCTCCGTTGGACAGGTCGGGGATAGGAAACGTCGGCCGCGCGAGCCGGTCAGGTCAGGCGCTGGACCAGACGGACAGGTCGTCGTGCCAGCGCACCGCCAGCCACAACAGCGCCAGCTCGCCGCCGACGATGCCCAGCTGCGGCAAGGCACACGGATCATAGAGGAACAGGATCGCGGAAAAGGCGACCATCGTCGCCAGCATCGCCGCCCCGATCCGCGCGAACCGTGCGACCCGCTCCCAATCCTGTTCCAGCAGCGCCCATGCCACCGCGACATGGCCGATCCCGATCCCGCCGGTCAGCAGCGCCAGCAACGGCACCCCGCTGCGGTTGCCGGCGTTGACTGCCGCGTGCGGCCAGCCGCTACCCAGCGCGCCCGCACCCACCGTCTCGAACGCCAGATAGGGAAAGCCGAGCGCCGCACTGACCAGCAACAATCCCGCGATCGGCACCAGCACCCCGACCGCCAGCACATGCGTCGCCACCGCGAACCGCCCCTCGGGCCGGTCCAGCATCGCCCGGCCCGCGCTCGACAGGCACCCGGCGGCAAAGCCCAGCCCTTCGCCCGCGTCCGCCGCTTCCCAATAGTCGGCGCGCATCGCCTCCGCCCACTCGCGCCGTGCCGCGCCCAGCCAGCAGGTCGCCAGCGCCATCATCAACCGGGCGAGCGCCTCGCTCATGCCGGTACCGCGCGGGGCGGATCGCCATCGGGCGTGCCATCGGCGATCGACTGCGCCAGCGTCAGCCCCGCGCCGGTCAGGCGATAGGCATGGCGTGGCGGCCGGCCCGGCTGAGTCGGTTCCTGCCATTGCGCCTCGACCAACCCCTGATCCCCCATTCGCATCAGCAGGGGATAGAGCGTGCCCGACAGCAGCCCGGCCTGCTTCATCAGGTCATAGCCGTGCCGCCATTCCTGCGGCCGGTCGGACAACAGCCGCAACAGTGCGATCATCTGTTTCGAAGGAAGTCGTTCGCGAACCATGACGCAAATCAAACATATGTAGATTTAAGAGTCAACGGGCCGCATCGTGAACCGCGCGCCATTCCCGACTAGCGGCCGGATTACCTCCAATTCTCTAGCATGAACCCTCGACGCCACGAACACCGTCGACCCGGCAACAACGCCGCTCATCCGAACCGATTGGTCCCAAACGACAATATTTCCATAGGCGCGACACGGAAACGATATGATACAAAGACGCTATTGCTACTGATTAGCATCATGCGTAGCCCGCCCCCAACAAGGGGTAATCGTCATGCAATTCCATCGCACATCCTTTCTTCTCTGCGCCGCTGCCGGTGCGCTGCTGTCGACCGGCGCGGCGCAGGCACAGTCGTCCCCGGACCAGACCGACGACCTGCTCGACGCGATCGTCGTCACCGGCACGCGCAACGATGCCGACCAGGCCGGCGGATCGGTCCAGCGGCTCGACAGCGAGCAGTTGCGCACCTTCGCCTATGCCGACGTCAACCGCGTGCTCCGCGCCATTCCCGGCGTCGCCTTGCAGGAGGAGGACGGGTTCGGCCTGCGTCCCAATATCGGCATTCGCGGATCGGGCACCGACCGCAGCGCGCGCGTGGTGGTGATGGAGGACGGCATCCTCGCCGCCCCCGCGCCCTATGCCGCGCCGGCCGCCTATTATTTCCCGCGCATGGCCCGCATGTCGGCGATCGAGGTCGCCAAGGGGCCGGCGGCGATCAAGTACGGCCCGTCGACCATCGGCGGCGCGATCAACCTGTTCTCCACGCCGATCTCGACCAAGGGCGTGGGCGAAGTGATGATCCTGGGCGAGGCGCTGGCCGGCAATCATGGCGGCCGTCGCCTGCACGGCGCGGTCGGCGGCTGGCAGACGCTGGGCGGCGGTCTGGAGATCGGCGCGATGGTCGAGGGCCTGTACGAAGGGTCGGACGGCTTCAAGCGGATCGACAGCGGCGGCCCGACCGGCTTTCGCATCAACGACATGGTCGCCAAGCTGGCGGTGCGCAGCAGCGACGGTCGCCATGTCGTCGCCGCCAAATATCAGGTCTATGACGAACAGAGCGACGAAACCTATCTCGGGCTGACGCTGACCGATTTCGCCGCAGACCCGAACCGCCGCTACAATGCCAGCCAGCGCGACCGGATGACCGTCGGCCACAGCACCTATCAGCTGACGTGGCGTTCGCAGCTCGGCGATGCGATCGACCTGACCACCATCGGCTATCGCACCGATACCGCGCGGCTGTGGTACAAGCTGCAGGACGTGCGCAACGCCGCGAACACCGGTTGGTCGTCGATGGCCGATGTGCTGGCCAATCCGGGCGCGAACCCGCTGCAATTCGCCGATCTGGTCGGCGCGCCGGGCTATACCGGCCGTGCCGGTGCGCTGCGCGTCCGCGCCAACGACCGGCAATATCGCACGACCGGGGTCCAGTCGGTGCTGGGCGCCGATTTTGCCACCGGCGGCCTCGCCCACCGGCTGGAAGTCTCGGCGCGCTATCACACCGATTATGAGGATCGGCTGCAGCAGGAGGACCGCTATCGCATGGTCGATGGCCGGATGGTCCTGACCAGCGCCGGGGTGCGCGGCACGCAGGACAATCGCCGCGGCGATGCGCGCGCCTGGGCGTTCTTCGTGCAGGACCGGATCGAGGCGGGGCCGGTCGTGCTGACCCCCGGCCTGCGTTATGAGACGATCGAACTCGAACAGACCCGCTGGGCCTTGGGCGACCTCGCCCGCGCGACCCCGGCGGCCGTCGCGCGGCGGCGCGTCGATGTGCTGATCCCCGGTATCGGCGCGGTGATGCGGCTGGCCGATCGGGTGCATCTGGTCGGTGGCGCGCATCGCGGCTTCGCTGCGCCAGCGCCGGGGTCGACGATCGATCCCGAAACCTCGTGGAACTATGAAGCCGGCGTCCGGCTGGGCGATGGCGATGCGCGGCTGGAGGCGATCGCCTTCCTCAACGACTATCGCAACCTTGTCGGGACCTGCACCGCATCGACCGGCGTCACCTGCGACCTGGGCGAGCAGTTCGATGGCGGCCGGGCGCGGGCGAGCGGCGTCGAGGTGTCGGGCAACTATACCCTGCCGCTGGGCGGGACGTGGCGCGCGCCGCTGGCGCTGGCCTATACCTATACCCGCGCGCGGTTCGGCACGTCGTTCGTCAGCAGCTTTTTCGGCAATGTGACGCAGGGCGACCGCCTGCCCTATCTGCCGCCGCACCAGCTGACGCTGACCGGCGGGGTCGATGCCGGCCGCGCGCGGGTTAATGCGACCGTCAACCATGTCACCGAAACGCGCGGTTTCGCCGGCTCCGGCACCATCCCCGCCGCCGAACGGATCGACGCGCGCACTTTGGTCGACCTGTCGGGCGAGGTCGATGTGACCCCGGCGATCAGCGCCTATGCGACGGTGCAGAACCTGTTCGACACGACGTACAACGTCGCCTTCTCCCCTGCCGGCGCACGGCCGGGGGCGCCGCGGCTGGTGCTGGCTGGCCTGCGCGCGCGGTTCTGAACGCAACAGGGGCGCCGGTCCTGCGACCGACGCCCCTGCCCGTACGATGGAACCGGTGCTTACAGCGCGACCACGCCGCCGTCATTCTTGGTGATGACGATCGTCGCCGACCGGGGGCGGGTGCCCGCCGTGCCCGCCGCGCTGGCCGAGATCACGCTGCTGCCGCTGGTCGGCAGCGCCGGCCAGTTGCTGGAGAGGGCGGTGACGCTACCGCTTTCGCCGGGATGCTGGATGTTCACGAACAGCGACCGGCCGTCCGGCGTCGATTCGATGCCGGTGATCTCGCACTGGACCGGCCCGACCAGAAACCGGCGCAGCGCCGTGCCCGGTGCCTTGCCGATGCGGGTCGTCGCGGTGCTGGTCGCCGACACGCCGGTATTGGTGATCGTCTTCGTGCCGCCATCGCCGACCGATCCCGGCATCGCCGCCAGCATCATGCAGTTGGTGACGTCGGTGTAGGCGCCGTCGTCGGTCTGGATCCACAGCACCGGCGTCACCTGTCCGCTGGCGTTCGAGGGGCGCCCGAACCACAGCCCGTCGGGGCTGGAGAAATCGTTGGTCGCATCCAGCGCCGACAGGTTTATGTTGGTCGGGTCGAGGTCCGATCCCGCGCCGAACGCATAGACATCCCATGCGAAGCGCGTCGCCTCGGTCGTGTCGCCCGCCTCGCGCAGGCGGATGATGTGGCCGTTGGCGTTGCCGGTCGTCCGCGAACTGCTGTTGACCTTCGGGTCGATGTACGAGCGCGGGTTGGCCGCATCGACATTGGCGGGGCTGCGCGACGAATTGTTGGTCAGCGTGCAGTACATCTCGCCGGTCGCCGGATTGACCGCGGTCCATTCGGGCCGGTCCATCCGCGTCGCGCCCACCGCATCGCCCGCCAGGCGGCAATGGGTCAGCACATCGGCCTGATCGGCGAAGGGATACAGGCTGTTGGCGGCGGTCAAGCCGTTCTGCCCGAACACCAAAGCGATCCACTCGCCCGACCCGTCGGCATTGAACTTGGCGACATACAGCGTGCCGCTGTCCAGATATTTGTCACCGATCGCCAGCCGGTTGCTGGCGGTCGCATCGGCTTCCGACCACGCGGTGTTCGACACGAACTTGTAGATATATTCGTTCTGCGCGTCGTCGCCCATGTAGAAGGCGGGCTTGACCCCGGCGAACACGCGGCCGGGGCAGCAGCCCTCATGATTCATCCGGCCGAGCGCGGTGCGCTTGCGCGGCGTGGAGGTCGGATCATAGGGATCGATCTCGACGCACCAGCCATATTGGTTCGGCTCGTTGCGGAAATCGCCGGTGCCGGTCACCGGCTTGGTCGGGTCGATCGTCGCGTTAAACTTGCCGATCAGCGTAGCGCCGGTCGTCGCTTCGGCCGCCGTCGTCCAGCCGTAATTGCCGCTGCGCTGCGACAGGCCGTAGCGGGTGAACGCCTGAGTCGACTTGGCGCCCACCAGCGCGGTGCGGGTCGTGTTGTCGCCATTGTCGCGCCGGAAATAACCGGCCCAGTTTTCCTCGCACGTCATGTAATTGCCCCACGGCAGATGGCCGTTGGCGCAGTTGTTGATCGTGCCGCGCCCGGTCGTGCCATCGGGCGAATAGGCGGTGAACAGCAGCGGGCTGCCCTTTACCGGGCCGCTGAACGCGGTCGGGGTATAGGGGGTGATGCGGCGGTTGAGCGACGATCCCTGGACATAGCTCCACGCGCCGGTCGACGCGCGGGTCACCTCGACCACCGACACGCCGTGGCACTCCATTTCCTTGACCACTTCGGACGTCGGCCGTGCGCCGTTCACCACCGTCTGCCCGTTCACGTGCAGATACTGTTCCGAGATATTCTCGTGGTTCATCACCAGCAGGCCGCGCGTCGAATTGGTCGCGTCGGGCGTGTTGGCGCTGGCGGAGAGGCCGAAATAGCTCATGCCGTCATGGTGATCGCCCGCTCGCGACGAATAGCCGGTGTCGGTGCCGTTATTGGCGAACGCCGGGGTCGCGGCGTTGATCGGATCGCCGAGGCGATACAGCACGCTGGCGGTATAGCCCGACGGCACGACCACCACATCGGCCAGGCTGCGGGCGACGGCGGAGAAGCCCAGCGTCGGCGGCGACACGGCGACGGTGATGTCGCTGGTGCTGCTGGCACCCTTCACATCGGTCGCGGTATAGCGGAAGACGAGGTTGGTCGTTGCCGACACTGCGGGCGCGATGAAGGTCGCGGTGCCCGGCGTCGTGCTCGACAGCGCGACGGTCGGTCCCGACACCTGGGTAAAGGTCTGGCCGACGATCGCATTGTCGTCGGTGGCGGTGCCGGTCAGCGTGACGACACGGCCCGCGCTGGTCGCGCCGCTCGACGTGCCGCCGACGACCGGGGGCGTGTTGTCGATGCCCTGCGCCTTGTCGTCGCACGCCGCGAGCAGCGCGCCGCCGAACACCGCGACCGCCGCGGTCGACGCACCGCCGCGCAGCGCCTGCCGCCGCGAATAACGCTGCTCGACCAGGTCCTGCAGGCTCGGCCCGGTGCTGGGGTTGGTTTCGATGTCGCCATCGTCATAGCCGATGGTCAGGTCAGTGTTCGCCATGGAATTTCCCCGCTTGTCTGGACGCCGGCCACGCCGGCACCCTCCCTGTCGCCAGCGTTGGCGCATCGCTGCGACACGGCGGTTGCGGATCGATGAAGCCTGCGTGGCGAAACGACGACAATTTGATGACTGGCTTGTGCCGCCGCCGATGCCGGGCGTAGGGAGCGGGCATGGCCGCCGACCCCCGCCCCGCCGACGACAGCGCGCCGATCCGGCCCAGCCTGTTCGACCGGGCGCTCGGTGCCGCCCGGCGGGAACGCACTCCGACCCCCGCCCCCGCGCCGCGCGCGCCGATCGACCGGGCGTCGCTGCTGCTGGCCACCGCGATCCTCGCCACCCCGCTGCTGACCTGGGCCGGGGCGGCATACCTAACGACGCGCGCGCAGGACGAAGGCGCCGCCATCGCCCGCCGCGCCGCGCCGCAGGTGGCCGGGCAGGCAACGGCACAGCGCGCCCGCGCGCTGCTGACCCCGGCATGGCGCTCCCCGACACTCGGCACCACGCTCGAATCGATCGCCCGCGCACTGCCTTCCGACGCCGCGCTGCTCCGCGCCGAACGCGACGGTGCCGGCAATCTGTCGATCGAGGTCGCCGCCCCCGATCCCGACCGGGTGGTGGCCGCGTTGCGTCGCGATCCGGTGCTGGCCGGGCTGCGCGCGACGGCACAGGCGCGGGCCGATGGCGACGGGCGGATGCGCGTCACGCTGGAGCAGCGACCATGACCCCGCGCCTGCCGCTGATCGCGTGCGGCGTCGCCGCGCTGCTGGCGATCCCCGCATCGGGGGCGCTCGACGACCTCGCCGCCGCCCGCGCCGCGCGCGATGCCGCCCGGATCGAGGCAAGCACGCCGACCCCACTGCTCGCCACCGCCGACGCCGCCTTTCCCGCCGACAGCGCCACCGACGCCCGCGCCCGGCTGACCGCGCGGGTACGCGCCGATGCCGCGCGCGGCGGGGTGCTGATCGAAACGCTGGCGGCCGATCCCGCCGCGCCCGCACCGCTCACGCTCCTGACGCTACGCGCCTCGGGCAGCGAGAAGGCGGTGGTCGCCTTCGCTGACACGCTGGAGCGCGCCCGCCCGGCGATCCGGATGCGGACCTGGCGCCTGACCGCCGCGCCCGGCGGGGTCCGGATCGACGCAACGCTGGTGGCACCATGGCGGGGTTGAGCCTGCGCCATCACGCGCTGCTGGCGGGCGCGGTGCTGGTCGCGCTGACCGTGCCGCCATGGCTGCTGCGCGAACCGGCAGCGACCGCCGCCGCGCCGGTCGCCATGCCGCCGCTGGCCGCCCCCGCGACGCCGCCCCCTCTGCGCGCCGCCTTTGTCCGCACGCTGTTCGCCCCGCCGGCCGCCGACGCGCTCCCCGCCGATGCCCCGCAGTTGCTGGGCGTCGTCGGTCGTCTCGGCCGCGACGCGGTGGCGCTGGTGCGTGGCAGCGAGGGCACCCGCACCCTGTCGCCCGGCGACAGCATCGACGGCTGGCAATTGCGCAGCCTCGCCATCGACGCCGCCTATTTCACGCGCGGCGGGCAAAGCGCGCGCGTGCCGATGCCCGGCAGTGATGATTAGAGCGGTTGCCGATCAGGTTGGATCATCGGCACGGGGGCAATTTCGGTTCGGGGCAAGGCGCGCGAAGGGAGCGATGCTGAAGCATCGTGACCGACAAGCAACGCGGCCCCGGATCGAAATCACCCCGCCGCGTAAGCGGTCGCCCGCAGGGCGATGACGGTGGTTCAACCTGGTCGGAAACCGCTCTAGCGATAGGCGATCTTCACCCGCACCTCGTTCCCCAGCGTCCGATCGTTAATCGGCGCCAGATAGGCATTGCCGCGCTTGGAAATCTCCAGCGCCTGCGCACCCGCCGGGGTCAGCGCGGTGGCACTGGCCAAATCCTGTTCCGCGCGGTGGTACATATGCACCCGCTTGCTCTCGCACCCGCCGATCGCGTCGAGCAGCCCCATCAGCGGCATCGCCAGCAACGACGCCTGCGCCTTCGCCATCGACAGCATCACCCGGCATTGCAGCCGCAGGTCGCCCAGCCGCCGGTCGGTCGGCGTCGTGCCCGTCGACAGCACGATCGGCCGCAGCGACATCCCCTGCGACTGCGCGGGCGCGGTCAGGAACCAGCGCCCTTTCGGCAGCTCGCCGAACGCGATCCGCCCCTCGCCGTCGACCGTCACCGGCACCGTCTGCCCATCCTCGTTGCGCAGCGTGATCGGGACCGTCGTCGCGGGAATCCGGCCGCTACCGCGCCACAGTTCGAACCGCAGCGCACCGTTCGGGGCCAGTTCGCCGCGATCCCCGGCAAAGCGGCGCTGCCCGGCGCGCAGCACCTTCGCATCGAGGTTCAGCGGCTTGCCGGCGGTGACCACGATGTCGGGACCGTCCGGTTCGGCGTCCTGCGCCATCGCCGGGACCGCTACCAGCATCGCCACGCCCGCCACCATCATCCGCATCGCCCACTCCCGATCGTTTCGCTCACGACATCACCCGCGGATTGCGGCGGGATGATGGTCACATCGCGACGATCCGCGTCGCCAGCCGCTCCGCCTCCGCCGCGTCGTGCGTCACGTACAGGATCGGCAGGCGCAGCGCGTCGCGCAGCCGCTCGATCGTCGCCATCACCTCTTCGCGCCGCGCCCGGTCGAGCGAGGACAGCGGTTCGTCCATCAACAGGAACCGCGCACCCGACAGCAGCGCCCGCCCGATCGCCACCCGCTTCGCCTCGCCCCCCGACAGCGTCGCCGGCCAGCGATCGAGCAGGTCGCGCAGGCCCAGCAGCGCGACCATGTCGTCAAACCCGATCGGTGCCGCGCCCCGCCCCATGCCATAGCGCAGATTGGCCGCGACCCGGCGATGCGGGAACAGGCGCGGCTCCTGAAACACATAGCCGCAGCAGCGTGCCGGTACCGGTACGTCGATCCCCGCCGCCGCGTCGAACAGCGTGACGCCACCGACCCGGACATGGCCCGCTGCCGGCCGCAACAGCCCGGCGACCATGTTCAGCACGCTCGACTTGCCCACGCCCGACGGGCCGAACAGCACCGTCAGCCCATTGTCGCGGTCGTCGTCGGGCACCACCGCGCCGATCACCGCCTCGCCCAGCCGGACGGTCACGTCGATGTCAAAGGACATGGACCCTCCGCCCGCCCCGCCGCGCCAGCCCCTCGGACACGATCAGCGCGCCCAGCGACAGCGCGACCGACATCCCGGCCAGCCGCACCACGCTCGCCTCGCCGCCCGGCACCTGCAACGCGCTATAGATGGCCAGCGGCAGCGTCGCCGTCTCGCCCGGTACGTTGGAGACGAAGGTGATCGTCGCGCCGAACTCGCCCAGCGCCCGCGCGAAGCCCAGCACCATGCCCGCCAGCACCCCCGGCAGGCTGAGCGGCGCGGTCACGCTCCAGAACACCCGCGCCCGGCTGGCGCCCAGCGTCCGCGCGGCGCTTTCCAGCCTGCGGTCGACGCCCTCGATCGACAGGCGGATGGCGCGCACCATCAGCGGCAACGCCATCACCGCCGCCGCGATCGCCGCCCCGCTCCAGCGGAACAATACGCTGACTCCGAACCACGCCTCCAGCCAACGGCCGACCGGCCCGGTCGGCGCGAACGCCAGCAGCAACAGCCACCCGGTCACCACCGGCGGTAGCACCAGCGGCAGATGGACGACCCCGTCGAGCAGCACCCGCCCCGGAAACCGCCCGCGCGCCAACGCCCATGCCAGCGCATAGGCGACCGGCAGCGCAGCCAGCATCGCCACGCCCCCGATCTTCAACGACAGCAGGACGATCGCCCATTCGGCGCTATCGGGCATCAGCGCGGGCTAAATCCGTACGCCACGAAGATCGCCCGACCCGCCGGGCTGACCAGGAACCGGCGGAACCGCTCCCCCTCGACATTACGCGACGCCTTCAACCGGGCGATCGGATAGGTGATCGGCGGGTGGCTGGCGGTCGGAAACAAGCCGACAACGCGCACCTTCGCCGACGCCTTGGCATCGGTGGCATAGACGATGCCGAGCGGCGCAGCGCCGCGTTCGACCAGCGCCAGCGCGGCGCGGACATTCTCCGCCCGCACCACCGATGGCGTCACCGCGTCCCATCCGCGCAGGGCAGTCAGCGCCGCCTTGCTATAGCGTCCCGCCGGCACCGCATCGGGATCGGCCATCGCCAGCCGCCCGCCATTCAGCGCGGGCCGCAGGTCGACGCCGGGACGCAGCGTCACGCGCACCCGGCTGTCGACCGGCGCGATCAGCACCAGCCGGTTGCCGAGCAGGTTGACCCGGCTCCCCTTGGCCAGCAAGCCGCGCTTGTCGAGATCGTCCATCCATTCGACATCGGCCGATACGAACAGGTCGGCCGGCGCCCCGGCCGCCGCCTGTCGTGCCAGCGCCGAACTGGCGGCGAACGACAGCGTCGGGCGGACATTGCCCCGCTTCGCCCAGGCGTCCGCCGCCGCGTTCATCGATTCCTGCAGACTGGCGGCGGCCAGCACGACCGGCGGGCGCGACTGCGCGGTCGCGGGGGCGGCGAGCACCATGCTCGCCAGCAGCAATACTATTCGCCGGATCATCCTGCCCCCTTCAAACCCTTGTCCAGCGACCGCGCGATCAGCCGCGTCCGGTCATCTGCCCGATGGCGTTGCGGCCGAACTGGGCGATCATCTCGCTGACCTCGCGCGCCTGCGACATCGATCGCGCGCCCTGATCGCGCAGATAGTCGGACTGGATTCGCATCACCTCGTTCAGGTCGTTCGCTTGCGCCGCCGCGCGCATCGCCCGGAACGCTTCCTGCGTATTCGCCTCCGCCTGCGATAGGATGGTCAGGCCCAGCTGCGATCCCTGCTCGGTCATCGCACTGCCGGCGGCGCGCATCCGTTCGGTAGCGTCGGCAGCGGGGTTCGATTCGGTATCGGCCATGACCAGCTCCTGTTACAGGCAAGATTATCCGTATCGCTCGACGCGCAATATGCCGAAAGGTTCCGGTCCGCAGCGGCGAGTCGCGCTGCAATCGATCGCTGGTCGACCGCGAAAACGCCGATTCTGTCAGTTTGCTGACTGCGCCGAAAAAATATTTTCGGCCCGTCGCGACGCGATAACGTTACATCGCAGCTGCGAACAACCAGAGGGCGATTTGTACCAGTTCGGCACACATGCCCTCACATGATGGATTTTGCAGCGCAGCAATTTCAGGTCGCGTTGCGCGTTCCTCCCCCAAATCGCGCTATCTTTCGCCCGATTTTCGCCTTTCATAAATTTGCAATCGTCGTTTTTTTGGGACAGTTTGTCGCAACAGAGAAAAACGGAGAGGGTGAATAGGATGCACAGCAAGTATTCGGGTCGTACGACGATCGTCACGCTCGCCGGACTGGCCGCCCTGGGATGGGCCGGTATCGCGCTGACGGTTCAGATGGTGATGAACGTCCTCTGACACGCGATCTCCATCGGATAGCGAAAGGGCCGGTGCTGTAGCAGCACCGGCCCTTTTTCATTGCGGGGTAGCGCGGCCCCCGACCACGCGCGTCAGTTGTCGTCGCCCATGCGCAGCGCGGCGATGAACGCTTCCTGCGGGATGCTGACCGATCCGTACTCACGCATCTTCGCCTTGCCCTTCTTCTGCTTGTCGAGCAGCTTGCGCTTGCGGCTGGCGTCGCCGCCATAGCATTTCGCGGTCACGTCCTTGCGCATCGCGCTGATCGTCTCGCGCGCGATCACCTTGCCGCCGATCGCCGCCTGGATCGGAATCTTGAACAGGTGGCGCGGGATCAGTTCCTTCAACCGCTCGACCATGCCGCGTCCGCGCGTCTCGGCGGTGCCGCGATGGACGATCATCGACAGCGCGTCGACCGGTTCCTCGTTCACCAGGATGCTCATCTTGACGAGGTCACCCTCGCGATAGCCGATCTGTTCGTAATCGAAGCTGGCATAGCCCTTCGACAGCGACTTCAACCGGTCATAGAAGTCGAACACGACTTCGTTGAGCGGCAGTTCATAGGTCGCCTGCGCCCGCCCGCCGACATAGGTCAGGTTCATCTGGATACCGCGCCGGTCCTGACACAGCTTCAGGATGCCGCCCAGATACTCGTCGGGGACATAGATCGTCGCCTTGATCCACGGCTCGCTGATCGTCTTGATCTTGTTGACGTCGGGCATGTCGGCCGGGTTGTGCAGGTCGATCTCGGTGACGCCGGCCGGATCGGGATGGGTCAGCTCGATCTGGTACACCACCGATGGCGCGGTCGTGATGAGGTCGAGGTCATATTCGCGCGTCAGCCGCTCCTGGATGATCTCCAGATGCAGCAGCCCGAGGAACCCGCAGCGGAAGCCGAAGCCCAATGCCGCCGAGCTTTCCATCTCGAACGTGAAGCTGGCATCGTTCAGCCGCAGCTTGCTGATCGATTCGCGCAATTTGTCGAAATCGGCGGCATCGACCGGGAACAGGCCGCAGAACACCACCGACTGCACTTCCTTGAATCCGGGAAGCGGCTCGGCGGTCGGGCGCTTGGCATCGGTGATCGTGTCGCCGACCATCGTCTGCGCCACTTCCTTGATCTGCGCGGTGATGAAGCCGATCTCACCCGGCCCCAGATCGGGCAACTGCTCGATCTTCGGCCGAAACGCGCCGACCCGGTCGACCAGATGGGTCGTGTCGGCGTTCATGAACTTGATCTGCTGGCCCTTGCGGATCGACCCGTCGATCACGCGGATCAGGATGACCACGCCCAGATACGGGTCGTACCAGCTGTCGACCAGCATCGCCTTCAGCGGCGCATCCGCATCGCCCTTGGGCGGCGGAATCTGCTCGACGATCGCGTCGAGAATATCCTCGATGCCGATCCCCGCCTTGGCCGACGCCAGCACCGCCCGCGACGTGTCGAGACCGATCAGGTCCTCGATCTCCGCCTTGACCTTCTCCGGCTCGGCGGCGGGCAGGTCGATCTTGTTGATGACCGGAATGATCTCATGGTCATGCTCGATCGACTGGTAGACGTTCGCCAGCGTCTGCGCCTCGACCCCCTGCGCGGCATCGACCACCAGCAGCGCGCCCTCGCACGCCGCCAGCGACCGCGACACCTCGTACGCGAAGTCGACATGCCCCGGCGTGTCCATCAGGTTCAGGACATGGCCCTTCCATTCCAGGCGCACGGTCTGCGCCTTGATGGTGATGCCGCGTTCCTTTTCGATGTCCATGTTGTCGAGCACCTGCGCCGACATCTCGCGCTCGGCAAGGCCGCCGGTCCGCTGGATCAGCCGGTCGGCCAGCGTCGACTTCCCATGGTCGATATGGGCGATGATCGAGAAATTGCGCAGTTTGTCGAGCGGAGTGGCCACGGTCACACATTCGAAAAGAGTAGGATTGCAGCGCCCCTAGCAGCTTCCCCGCCAAAGCCAAACAGGGCCGCATACGAATCCCGCTTGCGAACCCCGAAACCGCCCGCTATAGGCGCGCCTCCAAGCAACGGCAGGCGCCCGAAACGGCCCGGTCGATACTCCGTCGGGGAGTAGCTCAGCCTGGTAGAGCACTGCCTTCGGGAGGCAGGGGCCGGAGGTTCGAATCCTCTCTCCCCGACCATTGGACGATTGCCGTGAGCGGCATTCCCCTCTGATCTGAACGACTTGGCGTCGCGGCATGGAATGCCCCGGCGCGGTTTTGTGCGTTCCCGGCTATTGTGCAATGCAGCATGGCCGCCATATTCCCCGCATGGTATCGATCGATACCGCGAGGAAGGACCCGGAATCATGGCATCGATCTCCACGACGATCGCGAACCTGTCACGGATGCGGGGCGTCGGCCCGGCGCCTGCGCCCGACCGGCTGCACGACATTACCGGCTTCGCGCCCGACCCCGGCAATCTGCGCGGCCGGCTCTATCTCCCGGCCGATCTGCGCCCGAATGCGGCGCTGGTCGTCGCGCTGCACGGCTGTACGCAGGATGCGGCGGGGTACGACCATGGCACCGGCTGGTCGACGCTGGCCGATGCGGAGGGCTTTGCCGTGCTGTTCCCCGAACAGCGCCGGGCGAACAACGCCAATCTCTGCTTCAACTGGTTCGAATCCGCCGACATCGGTCGCCTTGGTGGGGAAGCGGAATCGATCGCGGCGATGATAGACCATGTCGTGGCCACCCATGCGATCGATCCGGCGCGCGTCTTCATCACCGGCCTGTCGGCGGGCGGGGCGATGACCGCGGTGATGCTGGCGACGTGGCCCGAACGCTTCGCCGCCGGGGCGATCATCGGCGGCCTGCCCTATGGCACCGCGATCGGCGTCCGTGCCGCGCTGGAGCGGATGCGCGGGACCGCCGCCACCGACACGCTTGCCATCGCCGCCGGCACCCGGATACCGCGCGTCGCCATCTGGCACGGCACCGCCGACCCCACGGTCGTGATCGCCAACAGCGACGCGCTGGTCGATCAATGGCGCCGCGTCCACGCCCTGCCGGCCCAGCCGCAGGCGGAGCATGGCGGCACCAACTGGTCGCACCGCGCCTGGTGCGATGCGCAGGGCCATGCGCTGGTCGAGGAATGGCGCATTGCCGGCATGGGCCACGGCGTGCCGATCGATCCGGTCAACGGCATCGGCGCGGCGGGGCCGTTCATGCTCGATGTCGGCTTGTCCAGCACGCTGGAGATCGCGCGCGGCTGGGGCCTGGTCGCGCCCGCCACCGAAGCCGCCCATGCCAGCGCGCCGCCGCCGCCTACCCGGCCGGACCGCGCGCGCCCTGCGCCGGCACCCGAAGCCACCGGTATCCAGGCGACGATCGAAAAGGCGCTGCGCACCGCTGGCCTGGTGCGCTGACTTGCCGCGCGGGCGGGCGAGCGGCACACAGGGCCATGCTCGCCCGCCCGCCCCGCCCCCGCTCGCGCGCCTCGCGCATCGCCGCCGACGATGCCGGCCGCCGGGGCGAACGCATCGCCGGCTGGTGGCTCCGGCTGAAGGGCTGGCGCATCCTCGCCCGCCGCGTGCGGACGAAGGCGGGCGAAGTCGACCTGATCGCAAGGCGCGGCACGATCGTCGCCTTCGTCGAGGTAAAGACCCGCGCGACCGCCGCCGACCTCGACCACGCCATCGACGAACGCCGCCTCGCGCGGGTGGCGGCAGCGGCGGAGATACTCAGCGCCACCTATGCCGAGGGCTGCGACGTGCGGATCGACGTCATCCTCCTCGCCCCGAGGACGCCGCCCCGGCATATCGAGAATGCATGGATCGGGTATTGAGCGGTGTAATAGCGGTTATCGCCTGATAGCGGACCTCAGGCGTTTGGCTTATAGTGGCATGAACGGCACGGAGAAATCTTATGGCGGACCCGCGATCGTTCACCGATTTAGTAGCTGCGACAGCACGGCAGAAACTTGCAGCGGCGAACGCGCGGCGAAACCCAGATGTCGCGGCGGAAAAACCGCGCGAGGCGATTTTAGACGGCCTTCAAATGGTAGGTGATGCAATCGCTGCAGACGGTTTTTCGTTCATGCGATCCGGACCAAAATTTTCCAGAAAGTCCGGCGACCTAATTTTTGATATTATTGTCCAGTCTGACCGTAACAACATCGCTGGACAAAGGGCTGCGATTTGGGTTCATGTCGGTGTTTATTCCAAGTCTCTTACCGCTTGGCGAAAGAATCACCCCAGCGACCGGATACGGCCAAAAGGGCCATTCCCGATACCTTTATTTGGAAACCAGCTAGGCTATTTGTGCGATCCCGCCGGTTGGGTGGAATGGGACTTCGCAGACAAGGCGAAGCGCCGTTCTGTAGCCGACGATCTCGTTACTTCGATACGAGCTGGAGCATATCCGCTCTTTGCAACATTTCACGGTGCGGTCGAAGGCGTAGCGGCACTACCCGACCAAGACCGGTCTCCCCCAGAGGGCGTTTTAAGCTACCTCTTATCACTTGGGCACGCGCCTCTAGCTACCGATTCACTACGAAAATATCTCGACAAGCGGCCGAAGTTTCGGCGTGAATTTGAGAAATTTTATGTCCAATTTTCAGAAATGGGCGTTCCGCCTCACCGAACTTCCGTACCGCATGACCTTGCCGCCTTTGCGGTAGCCACCGGTTTGAAACCGAACGGCAGTTAACCACCATAGTTAGCCATTCCCGCTTTCCTACAGCCGCCAAGCCTGTGAACATTCTCGCCAGCCGTCCTCCACCCCCACTCCTTGACCCCGCCGCACCACCCCAACGCAACGCGCGCATAAAACGGGGCAAGTGTGAACTTAGTGAACTTTGGCCGAATTACCCGCGAAAACCAGGCACTTCCGGCGGGATCGCGGCGTTGCGCCAGCGCTCGACCGCCACCGCCACCGGCACGTTCTGCGCACCCTCCTTCCGCTCGAAGCGCTGGATCAGCGTCGCGCCCTGCTGCACCGTGCCGCCGATCGTCGCGCGAGTGCGGACCCAGAAATGGTCGGACTTGAACCGGGTGCCGCCGGGCAGCGTCACATCCTCGCGCGCCAGGTCGTCCTTCGACAGATAGCCCTGCCGGTTGCGGATCGCGATCAGCCGGGCGGCCTTATCCGGTTCGAACAGCACCGCCATCAATTCGGGCGTCGCGGCGTTCAGGTTGATCGCGGTATCGCCCGGCAGCGCGGTCACCATCCGCGCCAGCAGCTGCGCCTGTTCCGCCGGCAGGAACACCGCCAGCGGCCGCAAATCCTGCACCGGGCCACGGTCGCGGATCAGCGCGATCGCGGCGACCGCCTTCTCCTCCTCGATCCCCGCCGCCTTGGCGATGCGCAGGAACAGCAGCTGCGGGATCGGGTCGAGATCGCGCCGCACCGAATTGACGTTGAAGCGCCCCTCGGCGTCGGCAATCGCCAGGTCGAAGCTGCCGCCGTCGATCGCGATGCCATTCTCGCCGATCGCGCCCCACGGTTCGCCCGGATAGTCGGCCTCCGGCGACACCCGCGCGTCGCGTTGCAACGCCGACAGCGCCGACAGCTCGCCCCCGCGCACGATCGCCAGCGCCCGCGACGCCTCCCGCGATCGGATCGACCGGTCGAGCGCCACCTCTTCGCGATTGATCATCAGCAGGACCAGCCCACTGGCGATCGCCACGAACATCAGCACATTGACCAGGATCATGCCCTGTTCGCTGGTCGGGACCGACCGGCTCATGTCGTCTTCGCCGCGACCGGCAACGTCACGATCCGCCGCAGATTGCCGCCGCCCGGCCCGCCGACCTGCAACTCCACCACCACCGCGCGCGGCCAGTCGAGCGCACGGTCGGGCGCGGGCGGCCAGCTTTCACGCCAGCCGCCATCGAAATAGCGCCAGCGCGCCGCGCTGACCTGATCCAGCACCAGCTGCGCGCGGCCATCGACCACCCGCTGCAACTGCCCCCCGGCCATGCGATAGCCGACACCGATCGGCGGCCCGACCAGCCCCGGCGCGCTGCGCCGAAACCGCAGGCCGGCCGCGTCGCCGCCCATCGGCCCCGGCGCGATCTGGTCGAGGTCGCTGGCGATCACCACCATCGCGCGCTGCAGATCGGCCACCCGGTCCAGCCGCGCCTCGGTCCGCCCGTCCACCCCGATCACGCTGTCGACCAGCGCCAGCCCCGCCACCGCGATCAGCGCGAACAGCCCCAGCGAGATCATCAGTTCGAGCAGGGTGAAGCCTGCCTCGCCCTGCCGGCGCGCGGTCATGCCCCGCGGCTCTCCGCCACCTTTTCGTACACGCCGTTGGTCGGCACCAGGATCGCGAAGTCGCGCGCACAGCTGCCGTCCGACCGGAAGCGCACCGGCCCGGTAACGCCATCGAACCCTGCCTCGCGCAGCACGCCCTCGCGCGTCATCTGGTCGCTGTCGCGCAGCGCCTTGGCGATCAGCGCGGCATCGTTGCCGAGCGCCGCAATGGCGCCCGGCCGGCCGCCATTGCGCGCGGCATAGGCGCTGGCGAAGCTCGCGAACTTCGCCGGATCGGGGCTGGCGATCCACGCCCCCTCCAGCGCGGTCAGCGCATCGGGGCGATAGTCGAGCGTCTGCATCGTCGCCAGCAACTGCATCCCCCGGTTCTTGAGCGCCGGCGCGATCGCCACCGCCGATCCCGGCACGAACGCGGCATCGCCCTCGGCCCCCGGCGGGATCGTCGCCCCGGTGACCGGCACGATCGTCAGCCCCAGATCGGCCTCGCTGGCACGCGCCGCCGCGACCGATGCCTGCGACCATGGCGTCCCGTCATCGACCGCAACGATCCGCCGCACGCCACGCGAACGGGCATAGCCGAGGATCGCCGCCGTCGCCTGTGCGGGCGTAATGCCGAACACGAACGCCGATCCGCCGCGCGCCGCCGCATCGTTGGTCAGCGCGACGACCGGCACGCTCACCGCCGCCGCGACCGCCCGCGTTTCCGCCGCCGACAACGGCCCCAGCAGCATCGCCGCCCCGCGCTTCACCGCCGCCCGCGCCGCGTTCGCCGCGCCCGCCGCCGTGCCCCCGGTATCGATCACGCTCAGCGCCGTCGCGTCGGTTTGCGCAAGCATCGCCGCATTGCGTATGCTAAGCCCCAGCGCCGCGCGGTCTCCGGTCAGCGGAACCAGCAACGCGGCGGAGCGCTTGCTCCGTTTCGCAGCCATCAGGGGGGACGCGACCGATGCCATCGACGACAGCAGCACCGCATCGCGCAGCAGGTGAAGCGTCGAGCGCCGCGATCGCATTATCGAGTCCTTCCCGGTTGCTGGCACGTCGGCGTAGTATCCGCTTCGCCGCGCTCGGCATAGCCTCGTTCGTGGTGGCGATCATCGCGACGCTGCCGGCCAGCCTGATCGCGGGCAATACCGACTGGCGCAGCGGTGTCGGCGGCACGGTATGGAATGGCGAGGTCGGCATCGCCGGGGGCAGCCGCCTCGAATGGCATTTCGCGCCGTTGCGCAGCCTGACCAGCCTGGGCTTCGCGGTCGACTGGACCGCGACCGGCGCCGACACCGATCTGGGCGGGCAGGCGCTGCTGCGCCCCGGCGGCGTCCGGCTCGACCGGGTCAGCGGATCGGCCGACGCCTCGCTGCTGGCGGCGCTGCAGCCCAACCTGCCCTTCGCCTGTGATTCGACGTGGCAGGTCGACCTGCCCATGCTGTCGACCATCGTCGGATCGGCCATGGCCGATGGCCGCATCGCGATCGATCCGGGCAGCTGCGTGACCCGGCCGGGCAATGTCGCCACGCCGACCCCCGCGATGCTGCTCACCGCCGAGCATATCGGCACCCAGACCCGCGTGCGACTGGTCCCCGCCGATCAGCGCCGCAAGACGCTGATGGACGCGACGATCAACGAGGACGGGACGCTGCGCTTTGCGTTGACGGGCGACGGGGCGGCGACGCTGCCGTTCACCGGCCTGCCCGCCGGGGCGAGCGTGCAGGGGAGCTTCTAGGCTTCCCTACCCCGACAAACGCCGCTCGGTTCGAGCAGCTTCGAGCCTGTCGAGAAGCGTCCGTCGAGAACGCCCGCCCAGCGGAACCCCGTTCTCGATACGCGCTCTCGACTTCGCTCGATTGCTACTCGAACCAAACGGTAGGGGTGACGGGCTAGACCTCAATCCCACTCGTCCGGCGGCACTTCGTCCGGCCAGAACTCCGGCTCCGGGTCTGCCTCCGCCATCACCGCCGCCGGCAACACCGGCACCGCGCCATCGAACGCCACCCGGATCGCCGCGCCCATCGGCGTCGCCTGCTGGAACACCCCCGCCATCTCCCGCCCCTGTCGCAGCATCGCCCCGACCCACGCCGCACGGTCGGCGGTCAGATAGCCGATCTGCACCCCGCGCGCGCTCAGCACCATCACCGCATTCCGATCGACCGGGTTGCGTGGCTCCGGCACCAGCGCCACCGACTCCCCCGGCGTACATAGCAGGATTTCGAACCGGCGATTGCCGCCACCCCGGTTGGGATGATCTGCGCCCACCACATGCAGGCTAAGCTCACGCAAGGCCGATCTCCCGCCGGAACCGCGCGGTCAGGCTGCGAAAGGTGATCGACCACCGCGTCGCCGCCATCGGCGCGATGCCATGTTCCCAGTCCCAGCGCGCCTCGCCGGTCAGATAATAGGCATCGCCCGCCTCCAAACCTTGCGCGAACCGGTCGAACCCGCCCGCCGTCCGCCGCCGGAACCGCAGCGTCGCCGGCGCACCGATCGACAGGCCGACGACATGCTCGAACACCGGCCGGTCGCGATGCCACCCGATCCCCGCGCCGGGATCATAGCGGGTCAGCAATGCCTGCACGAGCGCCGCCGCCGGCACCCCCGCGACGCCTGCCGCTATATCGCGCACCGCCAACAGCCAGTCGGGCATCGGCTCCGCCCGGCCGACGCGCCCCGCCTCGAAATCATAATGCCAGCCATAGGACGCGGTCAGCCGCAGGCCGGTCCATTGCTGGAACCGGAACGGCGTCAGCGGCGCGGCATCGATCGCGTCGGCCAGCCCGGCCAGACGGTCGGCAGGCAACACCCCCGGTCGATGGGTCAGCCCGGCGAGGGCGGGCGCGGCGGCGAATAGGTCCAGTTGCGGCATGGGCGCCCGATCAGCCGGCCGGAAACGGTGCGAAATGGTCCAAAGCAATGCGCATGGAACGCAACATGGGTTGGCGGCGTCTCTCCATCAACAAGCGGCGACGATCACGATCGCCCATCGAAACGGGGACAGCTTCATGCCACAGCACAGCGCGGGCATTCTGCTATATCGTCGCACGCCCAGCCCGGCAGTGCTGCTCGTCCATCCCGGCGGCCCCTATTGGGCGCGGCGGCAGGCGGGAGCGTGGCAGATTCCGAAGGGCCATGTCGAACCGGACGAAGCGGTCGAGGACGCCGCGCGCCGCGAGGTGGCCGAGGAACTGGGCGTCGCGGTCGTCGTACCGCTCGCCCCGCTGGGCACGGTGCGACAGGCGGGCGGCAAGTCGGTATCGGCCTTTGCCGCCGAACAGGATGTCGACACCCATGCCATCACCAGCATGACGTTCGAACTGGAATGGCCGCCGCGCAGCGGCCGCCGCCGCAGCTTCCCCGAAGTCGACGCCGCACGCTGGATGCCGGTTGCCGAGGCGCGGACGATGATGCTGAAAAGCCAGTTGCCGTTGCTGGACCGAATCGAGCCGTTCCTGGGGTGAAGCCTCCCGCTTCTCCCCGTTTCCGTTCGGTTCGAGCAGCTTCGAGCTTGTCGAGAAGCGTCCGTCGAGAACGAGTCGCTTGAGGCACCCCCTTCTCGACTACGGTTCTCGACAGGCTCGAACCTACGCTCGAAGCAAACGGGGGCGTGAGGGGGTGGAGGGTGGTGGCTGGAAGCTGGCTGAAGCGGATGGCGTCACGCCCCACCCCAACCGTCATTCCCGCGAAGGCGGGAATCCATACACGCCAACGCCCCGGAAGAACCGCAACACCAGCCCCAATGGACTCCCGCCTTCGCGGGAGTGACGAAAAGCCCCCCCGTCATCCCGACGAAGGCCAGGATGACCGTCGCCGGCTAAAGAACCTTCACCGCCACCGTCACGTCCGCCGCCCGCGTCAGCCGGTTCTTCAACGGCAAGGTAAACGGCGCGGCCTCGATCTCGAACACATCGCCCTCCTGCGTCCGCACCCCGTCCGAAAACGACAGCGTCGCCGTGCCGAAGAAGTGGACATGAATGTCCCCCGGTCGCCGGAACAGCGGATATTTGAAGTGGTGATGCTCGAGGTTGCTCAGGCTGTGCGACATGTTCGCCTCGCCCGACAGGAACGGCTTTTCCCAGATCGTCTCGCCATTCCGCACGATCCGGCTGCTCCCCTCGATATGGTCGGGTGCCGCGCCCACCAGCAGTTCGGGACCGAGCGCCGCCTGCCGCAGCTTGCTGTGCGCCAGCCACAGGTAGTTGTGCCGCTCGGTCACATGGTCGGAAAACTCGTTGGCCAGCGCCAGGCCGATGCGGTGCGGCGTGCCGTCGGGACCGATCAGGTAGATGCCCGCCAGCTCCGGCTCCTCGCCGCCATCCTGCGCGAAATGCGGCATGGTGAAGTCGCCGCCCGGCGCGACCAGCTGCGTGCCGTCGCCCTTGAAGAACCATTCGGGCTGCTGCCCGACCGCGCCCGCCGCCGGCTTGCCGCCCTCGACCCCTTCCAGGAACATCCGCATCGAATCGGTCTGGGTCGCGGCTTCGGCGGCGGCGCGGTGCATCTTGTCGCGCCCCTCCGCCGAGCCGAGATGGGTGAGGCCGGTGCCGGTCAGGATGACATGCGCCGCATCGTCATGGTCGATCGGCGACCCGATCGCGCCGGCCTCCAGCAGCGCGGCGACATCGACCGCCTCGCCCTGCCCCAGCGCCGCCACTTCGTCGGCGATGCCGTGGCCGCTTTCGATGGCGCGCATCGCGAGCGCACGGACGCTGTCGACACCGGGAACGATATGGGCGCCGGCGTCGGTCGCGGCGATCACGGCGCGCGACGGGGCGACGCGCTGCAACAGGCGGAGGGTCATCGGGGATTCCTTATGCAAAGACGTCGTGGTCGGCGGGAATATCGGCGATCGCATTCGTCACCTTCGATCCCCACACGGCATAGAACAGGATGTACAGCTCGCACGCGGCGGTCAGCAGGAACGACCATTGCAGGCCGTATCGGTCGGCCAGCCAGCCCTGCACCACCACCAGCGCGCCGCCGGCGATCGCCATGATTAACAGCCCCGACCCTTCCTCGGTCAACGGGCCGAGGCCCTTGATGCCCAGCGTGAAGATCGTCGGGAACATGATCGAATGGAACAGCCCGACCAGGATCAGCGACCACATCGCCGCCGGTCCGTGCAGGAAGGTCGCGCCCAGCATCACGACGAACGCACCGATCGAGAAGAACGCCAGCACCTTCGCCGCGTCGACCTTCTGCATCACGAAGCTGCCGACGAAGCGGCCGATCATCATGCCGCCCCACAGGAAGGTCAGGTAGCGCCCGGCCAGTTCGTTGGTGACGTTGGCGATGTCGGGCTGGCTGACGAAGTTCACGAAGAGGTTGGCGACACCGATCTCGGCGATCAGGTAGATGAAGATCGCGGGCACGCCGAACACCAGGTTGCGGTGGTTCCACAGCGAATGCTTCTTGCGCTCTTCCTTGGCGACGCGGCTGGTCGCCGATCCCATCGCGGGCAGCGGGAAGCGGGCGATGATGACCGCCAGCACGACCAGCACCACCGCGACCAGCACATAGGGCAGGATCACCGACTGCGCATCGGCGAGCCGCTCGGCCTGGGTCAGCACCGTGCCGGCCTCCGACGTGCCGCCCTTCGACCGGCCGAGGATCAGATACGCCCCGAACAGCGGCGCGAGCATCGTGCCCGCCGAGTTCATCGCCTGCACCAGATTGAGCCGCGCCGATGCCGTGCTCGACGGTCCGATCACCGCGACATAGGGATTGGCCGCGACCTGCAGCAGCGTGATGCCGCTGGCGATCACGAACAGCATGACCAATGTCACGCCATAGGACGGCAGGCTGGCGGCCAGCACCATGCCCAGCGCCCCCGCCGCCATCACCAGCAACCCGATCACCAGCGACTTCTGATACCCGATTCGCTCGATCAGCTTGGCCGAGGGGATCGACGCGAAGAAATAGGCGATGAACCACACGCTCTCGATCAGCGTGGTCTGGGTATAGTTCAGGTCGAACACGCTGCGCAGGTGCGGCAGCAGCGTGTTGTTGATGACGGTGATGAACCCCCACATGAAGAACAGGCTCGCCAGCAGCGTCAGCGCGGGCGCATAGCTGGCCCCGGCGGGAGCGGTCGCACTCCCCGTGGGGCGCGCGGAAATCGGGGCCGGCATCGCAGGTCTTCTCCCTCTTGTGCGGCATGGCGGGACGGTTTGTTCCGTCGCATCGCTTGCCCTATTCGATTTTGTCTGACTATATGCGGCAACGCACGGCGTCAACGGCGGCGGGGGGACGAAGGCGGGGGAGCGGTTCGGAATGTCGGATCGCACCGCCGCACGCTCCGTTCCGGGGTTGGCCGCCATGCCCACACCCTCTTGGTGAACCGGAACTTCGATGACCGACATGCCCCCCCTGCGCAGCCGCGCGTGGTTCGACAATCCCGACAATATCGACATGACGGCATTGTATATCGAACGGTATCTGAACTTCGGGCTTTCGCAGGAAGAGCTGCAGTCGGGCAAGCCGATCATCGGCATCGCCCAGACCGGCAGCGACCTGTCCCCGTGCAACCGCCACCATCTCGTCCTCGCCGAACGGCTGCGCGAAGGGATTCGCGAGGCGGGCGGCATCGTGCTGGAGTTTCCGGTCCACCCGATCCAGGAAACCGGCAAGCGCCCGACCGCCGGGCTCGACCGCAACCTCGCCTATCTGGGTCTGGTCGAGGTGCTGTACGGCTATCCGCTCGACGGCGTGGTGCTGACGATCGGTTGCGACAAGACGACACCGGCCTGCCTGATGGCCGCCGCGACCGTGAACATTCCTGCCATCGCGCTGTCGGTCGGCCCGATGCTGAACGGCTGGCACAAGGGCGAACGCACCGGATCGGGCACGATCGTGTGGAAGGCGCGCCAGATGCTGGCCGCCGGAGAGATCGACAACAAGGAATTCATCCGCCTCGTGTCGTCCTCGGCGCCCTCGACCGGCTATTGCAACACGATGGGCACGGCGACGACGATGAACTCGCTGGCCGAGGCGCTGGGGATGCAGTTGCCCGGTTCCGCCGCAATCCCCGCCCCGTATCGCGACCGGCAGGAGATCGCGTACCGCACGGGTCTCCGCATCGTCGACATGGTGCGCGAGGACCTCAAGCCCTCCGACATCCTGACCAAGGACGCGTTCCACAACGCGATCAAGGTCAATTCGGCGATCGGCGGGTCGACCAACGCGCCGATCCACCTCGCCGCGATCGCCCGCCATATCGGCGTCGACCTGCCGATCGAGGATTGGCAGGAACAGGGCCACAAGGTCCCGCTGCTGGTCAACCTGCAACCCGCCGGCGAATATCTGGGCGAGGATTATTACCGCGCGGGCGGCGTGCCCGCCGTCGTCAGGGAACTGATGGGCGCCGGACTGATCGCCGAAGACGCGCTGACCGTGAACGGCAAGTCGATCGGCGACAATTGCCGCGATGCGACGATCGAGGACGAAAAGGTCATCCGTCCGTTCGACCAGCCACTCAAGACCGATGCCGGCTTCATCGTACTGAAGGGCAATCTGTTCGACGCGGCGGTGATGAAGACCAGCGTGATCGGCCCCGAATTCCGCGAGCGCTACCTGTCCAACCCGTCGGACCCGGAAGCGTTCGAAGGGCCGGCGGTCGTGTTCGACGGGCCGGAGGATTACCACCACCGCATCGATGATCCGGCGCTCGGCATCACCTCCGAAACGCTGCTGTTCATGCGCGGCGCCGGGCCGATCGGCTATCCGGGTGCCGCCGAGGTCGTGAACATGCGCCCGCCGGCGTACCTGATCACCGAAGGGGTCCACGCGCTCCCCTGCATCGGCGACGGCCGCCAGTCGGGCACGTCCGGCTCGCCCTCGATCCTCAATGCTTCGCCCGAAGCGGCGGCGGGCGGTGGCCTCGCGCTGCTGCGCACCGGCGACCGCGTGCGCATCGACCTGGGCCAGGGCCGCGCAGACGTGCTGCTGTCGGACGAGGAACTTGCCGCACGCCGGCAGGAACTGGAAGCCGCCGGCGGATACCAGTATCCGGCGTCGCAGACCCCGTGGCAGGCGATCCAGCGTTCGGTCGTCGGCCAGATGTCGACCGGCGCGATCCTCGAAGGCTCCGAAGCGTTCCAGCAGATCGCCCAGACGCAGGGATTGCCGCGCGACAACCATTGAGGGTTGGGGTAGGGCGCGACTGCCCCCCAACCCTCCCCGTTTGCTTCGAGCGCAGGTTCGAGCTTGTCGAGAACCGAAGTCGAGAAGGAGGTGCCTTAAGCGACCCGTTCTCGACGGACGCTTCTCGACTTCGCTCGAAGCTGCTCGAACCGAACGGAATGAGGGGGAAGCCGAAACCACCCCCGTCTTGCCAACGCAACATCCCCCCGCCACACTCCCCCAAAACAACAGGGGGATGCGCGATGAAACCAAACTGGCTGCTGCTGGCGACCCTCCTCGCCCCGCTGCCCGCGCTGGCGCAGGACGCCAGCACCCCCGCCGCCATCGCCCCTTCCGCGCAGGGCGACGTCTCGGTCACCATCTACAACGGCGACGTCGCGCTGGTGCAGGACGTCCGCCCGCTCGACCTCCGCTCGGGCACCGTGCGACAGGATTTCCCCGACGTCAGCGCGCAGATCCGCCCCGAAACCGTCTCGCTCGCCGTCCCCGACGCGCGGATCGTCGAACAGAATTTCGACTTCGACCTGCTGTCGCCCTCCAGCCTGATGGAAAAGGCAGTCGGTGAAACCATCACCCTGCTGCGCACCAACCCCGCCACCGGCGCCGAAACCCGCGAACGGGCGAAGGTACTGGCGGTGAACGGCGGCGTCGTACTGCAGATTGGCGACCGGATCGAGGTGCTGCGCGACGACGGCCTGCCGGTCCGCGCGATCTTCGACAAGGTGCCGCCGTCGCTGCGCGCGCGCCCCACCCTGTCGGTTACGCTCGACAGCACCCGCAGCGGCACGCGCCCGGCGACGCTGTCCTATCTCAGCCGGGGACTGGGCTGGAAAGCCGATTATGTCGCGCTGCTCGACCGCAAGAGCGGGACGATCGACGTGCAGGGCTGGGTCACGCTGACCAACACCACCGGCACGACCTTCACCAACGCGCGCACGCTGCTGGTCGCGGGGGAGGTCGGGGCGAGCGACGACGACGAGCAAATGTACCGCCCCAACCGCCCGCGCCGCCAGCCGGTGATGCAGCCCGGCACAGAAACCGGGGGCCGCGAACAGCTGGGCGATTTCTACCTCTATCCGCTCCCCGAACGCACGACGATCGCCGACAAGCAGACCAAGCAGGTCAGCTTCCTCGACGTGAAGGGTGCGGCGGCGACCACCGGCTATCGCTTCGTCAACACCTGGCTCGGCACCACGCAGCAACCCGCCAGCGCCCAGAGCATCGTCCGTTTCAGCAACGCGGCCAGGGGTGGCCTGGGCGACGCGCTCCCCGCCGGCACGATCCGCGTCTATATGCGCGACGCGCGCGGCCAGCCGCAATTCACCGGTGAGGCGGCGATCGACCACACGCCGCAAGGGTCGAAGATTGCGCTGGCCACCGGCGACGCGTTCGACGTGAAGGTCCGCGCCGTCGTCGAAAGCCGCACCCGGATCAACGCCAATCGCTGGCAGACGAAGATGCGCTACACCCTCACCAACGCCACGCCGGGCGCGGTGACCGTCGAACTGGCACAGGCCGGGCTCGACTGGAGTGACACCCGCATCCCCGAACAAAGCCGGCCCAGCGAGCGCGTCGATGCCGGGCAGGCGGTGTGGCAGGTGCCGGTCCCGGCCAACGGATCGGCCACCGTCACCGCGACCTTCGACACCCGCTACTGATGCGCGGTGCGCGCCGGTCGGTGCGGGAGAAACCTGCCTCATCCGTTCCGTACCCCCGCGCAGGCGGGGGTCCAGGGTTGTTGAAAACAACGGTCCATTGGCTTGGCTCTGGCCCCCCGCCTGCGCGGGGGTACGGAACGAGGAACCGCCGTTTCGCGACAAGCTGCCAGACCGTCGTCGCGATCCTGCTCGCCACCGCCCCGCTGGCGGCACGGGACATCGCCCCCATCCGTACCCCGGCCCCCGCCGGGGTACGATCAGATGAAATCAGCGACTCCGCCGCCACCGTAACCTCCCCGAAACCGGCGACCATCGCCGTAACCCTCTACCGCGCACCCTATCGCTCCGCGCGCGAGGCGATGAACCTGCGCAACCTGCAAGGCTATGCACTGGTCACCGAAACCCGCCGCGTCACCTTGCCACGCGGCCGCGCGGTACTGCGCTTCGAAGGGGTCGCCGGCGGCATCATCCCCGTCAGCGCAGTGGTCGAGGGCCTGCCCGGCGGCACGGTTGAGAAGAACCGCGACGCCCGCGTCCTGTCGCCCGCCGCGCTGGTCGACGGCACGCTGGGCAACCGCGTGACACTGCGCCGGACAGATCGCCGCAGTGGCGTGGTGCGCGAGGAGGAGGCGACGATCCTGTCCGGCCCGACCGGCGGCGTGGTCGTCCGGACCCCGAACGGGGTCGAGGCGCTGGGCTGTGCCGGCCTGGCCGACAGCCTGAAATACGCCCGCATCCCCGCCGACTTGGCCGCCAAGCCGGTGCTGAGCGTCACCACCGACAGCCCGGCGCGCCGCACCGTGACCGTCCGCCTGTCGTACCTCGCCACCGGCTTCGACTGGTCGGCCAGCTATGTCGGCACGCTGGTCGGCGACCGGCTGAACCTGTTCGCATGGACCACGCTCGCCAATGGCAATGCGGAGGGGTTTGCCGATGCCGAGGTACAGGTCGTGGCCGGCCGGTTGAACCGGCAATGGTACGCCCCAATCGCAGCAGCCGCGACCCGGCTGCAACTGCGCTGCTATCCGCTCGGCACCACCACTTCCGACCTACGCACCGAGCGGTTCGAAATGGCGGACGAGATCATCGTTACCGGGTCGCGCATGGGCTTCCCGCCACCCCCGCCTCCGCCGGTGGTAGGCCCCCCGGCCCCGCCCGCCCCGATGGCGCCTCCCGCCCCGGAAAATCTGGGCGATGTGAAGCTCTACCGCCTCCCCGGCCGCACGACCGTCGCGGCGAAGGGGCAGAAACAGGTCGCGCTGCTACGGCAGGACGGCGTCGCCTATACCCGCATCTATCGCCGCCGCATTCCGATCGCCCAGCCGATCGACGGTGGCGCACTCGACATCGCGCTGCGGGTGAAGAACGAAAAGGTCGACGGCCTCGGCATCCCCCTGCCCGCCGGCACCACCGCGCTCTACGCCCCGCGTGGGGAAACGTCGCTGCTGGTCGGCACCGGCACGATGACCGACCGGGCGGAGGGCGAGACGCTGCTGATCGGCGCGGGCAGCAGCCGACAGGTGCTGGTCAGCCAGACACGGCTCGACGACCGCACCGCCCGCCTGACCGTCACTAACGCCCGCCCCCTGCCCGTCGCGGTCGAACTGCCGATCGGCTATCCCGGAACCAAGGTGGAGGCACCGGGCCTGGAGCGGATCGACGGCATCCCGACCTGGCGCGTGACCATCGCGCCGGGCGATACCGCGACGCTGGACTATCGTTACTGACGGGGGCGTCGAGTGCGCCCTACCCCGCCGCCATCGCGCCCATCGTCACATAATCCAGCTTGCCCGTGCCCAGCACCGGCAGCGCCGCCACCACCCGCACGTCGCGCGGCAGTGCCAGTTCGGACACGCCGTTCGCCCGCCCCCATGCCGACAATTCCCCCGCTGCCGCACCCGCCTGCGTCGTGAAGAGCACCAGCTGCTCGCCCTTCCTCGCATCGGGCCGGGTCACGACCGCATGGTCCGCCGCCGGCCAGACCTGCGCCGCATAGCCCTCGACCGCCGGCAGCGACACCATCTCGCCCCCGATCTTGGCAAAGCGCTTGGCCCGGCCGCGGATCGTGACGAAGCCGCTCTCGTCGATCGTCACGATGTCGCCGGTGTCGTGCCACCCATCCTCGGGCGGCTGTACCATGCCGGGCGCATCGACCTTCAGGTATCCGGCCATGATGTTCGGCCCCCGGATCGACAGCCGCGCGCCCTCCTCGATCCCCGGCACGCGTTCCAGTCGTGCCTCCATCCCCGGCAGCAGCCGCCCGACGCTCCCCGCCTTGAAGTGCATCGGCGTGTTGACCGCGATCACCGGCGCCGCCTCGGTCGCGCCATAGCCTTCGAGGATGCGCAACCCGAACTTCTCGGCATAGACCGCCCGCGTCTCCGGCCGCACCCGCTCGGCGCCGGCAAAGATGTAGCGCAGCGCATAGAAGTCATAGCCATGCGCCATCCGCGCATAGCCCGACAGGAAGGTATCGGTCCCGAACAGGATCGTCGCATTGGCGTCGTACGCCAGCGCCGGCACGATCCGGTAATGCAGCGGGCTGGGGTAGAGCAGGGTCTTCACCCCCGACAGGATCGGCAGCAGCGTGCCCCCGGTGAGGCCGAAGCTGTGGAATACCGGCAGCGCGTTCAACACCACGTCCGCGCGGTTGAAATCGATCCGCGACGACAGCTGCAGACAATTGGCCAGCAGGTTGCGATGGGTCAGCACCACACCCTTGGGAACGCCTTCCGACCCGCTGGTGAACAGGATCACCGCTGGCGCGTCCGCCGACACCCGCTGTCGCCGGTGCAGCCGCCCGGCCATGCGCGAGCGGACGAGCGCCATGATCTTCGCGCCCGCGCCGATCCGCTCGCGAATATCCTCCAGATAGCGGATGGCAATTCCTTCACCTGCCAGAGCGGCGACGACCTCACCCAGCTTCGCCTGCTCGACGAACGCCCGTGCGGTGACGATCGTGCGAATCCTCGCCGCGGTGCACGCCGCGCGCAGATTGGCGAGGCCGGCGGTATAGTTCAGCATGGCCGGCACGCGGCCCGTCGCCTGCAACGCGAAGAACGTCACGACCACGCCATTGACGTTGGGCAGCAGCACGCCGACCGCCTCGCCCAGCGCCGTCCCCGCCGCCAGCGGTCGGGCCAGCGCCTGCGTTCCCGTGACCAGCCGGTCATAGGTCAGCGGCACGCGCTGCACATCCTCCACCACGGCCATCGCGTGTCCATGCAGGTGCCGCGCATCGATCAGCGCGTCGTACAATGTCCGGTCGGTGTCCGACGTGGCGAAGATCATCTCGCTCATCACATCGTACAGCCGCCGCCCGGCAATCGCCCGCCGCTCGCGCGCGCTCAGCCCCTCTGGCAAGGCAAAGCGGCGCGGTGGCAGCATCGTCAGTTCGATCTTCGGGAACCAGTGCAGCCGCGCCTTGCCCTTCAAACGCGAGAAACGGCTGTACTGCGCGCCGTCGATCCGCACCGGCACGATCGGTGCATCGGCGCGGTCGGCGACCATGCCGGGACCGTCGAAGATCTTCATCAGCGCGCCGGTGACCGTGATCCGCCCCTCCGGGAAAATCACCAGCGTCCGCCCTTCGCGCACCGCCTTCACCATCGCCTTGGCCGACATCGGGTTGGTCGGGTCGACCGGGAAGGCATCGAACAGCTTGAGCAGCGGCTGCATCCACCAGGCGCGCGCGAACCGGCTATGGATCGCGAAGGTCGGCTTGCCCGGCAGGAACGCGGCCAGCAACAGCCCGTCGAGGAACGACACGTGGTTGACCACCACCACCGCCCGCTCGCCCGGCGCCGGCATATGCTCCGCCCCCGCGACCTCGACGCGATAGGCGAGGCGCAGCGCCGCGCGCACGACGCCCTTGAACACCGTCTCCGGCAGCAACCAGCACGAGATCAGCGCGATCGACAGCGTGGCAAAGCCCAGTGCGCCGAAGATACCCGCGACGCTGCTCCCGCCCGCCAGCATCGCCGTCACCACCGCGACCATCAGCACCGTTACGATAGCATTGATGACGTTGTTCGCGGCGATGATCTGCGACCGCTTTTCGGGCGCGCTCCACGTCTGGAGAATGGCGTAGAGCGGCACGACGAACACGCCCCCGGACAGCGCGATGCCAGCCAGGTCGACCAGCATATGCCAGCTGCCCGACGTGGCAAGGAACGCGGCGACGTCCGCCCCCGGCGTCTCCACCACGAACCGCCCGCTGGTCAGCCACAGGTCGATCAGGAACACCGCCAGCCCGATCGCCGCGACCGGCACATAGCGCGCCGACACCTCGCCCTTGAGCAGCCGGTTGACCAGCAGCGACCCCGCCGCGACCGACAGGCTGAACACCGCGAGGAACAGCGTCACCACCTCCGGCGCGGCGTTCAGCGTGCCCGCGACCAGCGGCGCGAATTCCGACAACACCACCGCGCCGACCGAAAAGAACCAGCTGATCCCGAGGATCGCCAGCCACACCCCGCGCCCGCCATGTGCGGCGCGCAGGATCGCGGCGGTGCTGCGGAACGGGTTCAGGTCGATGCGCATGTCGGGCGCCGCCGACGGCGCGCTCGGCACCGCCAGCGCCACCACGAACCCCAGCACCGCGATCCCGAACGCCGCCACGCCCGCTTCCCATGGCGGAATGATCCCGCCCAGCAACTGCCCCGTCAGGATCGCGACGAACGTCCCCGCCTCGACCAGGCCTGTGCCGCCCATCAGCTCGTGGCGGTGGAGATGCTGCGGCAGGATCGAATATTTGACCGGGCCGAAGACGGTCGAATGCACGCCCATCAGGAACAGGCAGGTCAGCAGCACCGGCACCGATTCGAACCAGAACCCGGCCAGCGCCAGCGCCATGATGGCAATTTCCGCGCCCTTCACCGCGCGGATCAGCCACGCCTTGTTCCACGCGTCCGCCATCTGCCCGGCCAAACCCGAAAACAGGAAATAGGGCAGGATGAACAGGCCGGTGGAAATGGTCGCCAGCGTCGCCGCCTTCGCCGGATCGGCGCGGTACAGCGTGAAATTGGCGAGGAACAGCAACGCGAATTTCAGCAGATTGTCGTTCATCGCCGTCAGGAACTGCACGGTGAACAACGGTGCATAGCGACGGCGGGTCAACAGCGAGAAATCAGGTGCGGACATGCATTCCCCCAGCCGGGTTCGACACCGGTTCGAACGCACGCCTTTTCACGGCGGCGACTCGAACCGTCCGCATCAGCCTAACAGAAAAATAACACTGTTCAATATATCAGCTGGAGCGGGTCGGATCGGTCATCGGATCGGCCATTTCGCGCGGGGTCGGCAGGCGGCTTATCGGCAACGACCCGGTCTGGCGCTCGATCATCCGATGGACGCGCGGCGCGTCCCCGCCCCGGTGCAGCGCCAGCAGCGCCTCGCTATTCGCGCGATCCGCCTCGGTCCGGCGCTGGTTGTGGCGGATATATTCCAGCCAAGTGGAGACGTGATAGCGCTCGATCCACAGTTCGGGATCGTTCAGGTCGCGCAGCAACGCCCAGTGATGCGCCCCGTCACGCCGCCGGATGCGCCGCCGCTCGTTCATCACGTTCAGGAACGTCATCACATCCCCGGTAGCGATGCGGTAATCGATCGTGATGACCACCGGCCCCGACCGCGCCTCCACCGGCACTTCGGTATCGGGCGTTTCCCAGCCGCGCGGGGCGAGGTTGGCGGTCTCGATGTCGCGCAGCGGCAGCTTGAACCCGGCGATCACGCTCAGCATCTGGACCCCTGCGGCGGTCAGCAACGCGGCCTGCACGCCCTTTCCTTCCGCGATCGACCCGAACAGCCAGCTGCCCATCGTCATGCCGCCGAACGCCGCCATCTGGTACAGCGCCAGCGCCCGCGCCACGACCCAGCGCGGCGCGGCCATCTGCACCGATACGTTGAACGTGCTGAGCGCCGCGACCCAGCCGGCACCCGCCAGCACCAGCGCCGCCATGGTCAGCGGCAACCATGGGCTGATCGCGGCGATCGCTCCGCCCGCCGACAGCGCGGTGGCGGCGACGCGCACCAGCTTTTCCGGCGCCCAGCGGCGGCGCAGCCGGACGCTGGTCAGCGCCCCGCCGACCGCCCCCGCCCCGAACGCGCCCAGCAGCGCGCCATAGGTCAGCGGCCCGCCAGTCACCAGGTCGCGCGCGACCAGCGGCATCATCGCCGGCACCGCACTGGCAGCAATGCCGAACAGCGCAGCGCGCATCAGGACGGTGCGCAGCGACGGCGACATGCGGACGTAGCGAACGCCCGCCGCCATCGCGAGGCCCAGCGTCTCGCGTGGCAACAGGCGCGGGCCATAGTCCGGCTTCCACCGCGCCAGCACCGCGATCAGCCCGATATAGCTCAGCGCATTGGTCAGGAACGCCGCCGCCGCCCCCGCCGCCGCCACGATCGCGCCGCCGATCGCCGGCCCGACGCTGCGCGCGATATTGAACCCCATCGAATTGAGCGCCACCGCACTCGGCAACACGCTGCGCGGGACCATGTCACCGACCGACGCCTGCCATGCCGGCCCGTTGATCGCGGTGCCGCACCCGATCAGGAAGGTGAAACTGAGCAGCAGCCACGGGCTGAGCAGCCCCATCCACGCACATACCGCCAGCGCGACCGACACGACCAGCATGAAGCTCTGCGCCGCCAGCATCACCCGCCGCCGGTCGAGATTGTCGGCGACCGCGCCCGCCCAGAGCGACAACAACATGATCGGCAGCGTCGTCGACGCCTGGACCAGCGCGATCATCTGCGGCGACGCCGCCAGCGACGTCATCATCCACGACGCGCCGACCGACTGGATCAGCCCGCCGAAGTTCGACGCCATCGACGCGATCCAGATGGCGCGGAAGATCGGGATCGACAGCGGGGAGCCATGCGTCGCGGTCGCGGTCGTTACGGGGGTCGAAGCCATGACGGCTGAATGCGGCAAGCGCCGCTTTGTGCCAAGCCACTTGCAACGTCGATCGCCCGCACGGCATGGAACCGGCGATGCGCGACCCCTTCACCCTCGACGCGACCGGCGCGACCCTGACGATCCGCGCCACCCCGAAAGCGTCGAAGACGGCGGTGACGGGAGTCGTCGCGCTGGAAGGCGACGCGACCGCGCTAGGCCTGCGGGTGGCGGCACCGCCGGTCGACGGGGCGGCGAATGACGAAGTGGTGCGCTTCGTCGCGAAGGCGTTGCGGGTCGGGCGGGGATCGGTGACGCTGGTCGCGGGGCAGACCAGCCGGGTGAAGCGGTTGCGGATCGCCGGGGATGCGGAGGCGTTGGAGGCGGCGTTGCGGGGATTGATCCCCTAATCCTCCCAAGTCCCTACCGTCATTCCCGCGAAGGCGGCAATCCATACGCGCAGCGCCGCGGCTCCATCGCGACCGTCAGCGGCAATGGGTTCCCGCCTGCGCGGGAACGACGATGATGGTTACGCACGGTCCCTACCTCCTCGTCATCCCGGCGAAGGCTGGGATCCATTGTGTCGGGTGCTATCGAAGGAGACGCGAGGTGGCCGTGTCCATGGATTCCGGCCTACGCCGGAATGACGGAGCATTTGCGGGAACGATCCCTCAAACAATCGCGTGCGGCACGAACCTCGCAAGATCACGCGTGATCGGCCCGTCATCCTCCCGCACCGACAGCGCGACCGCCTCGTCGCCAACGATCCACGACCCGACCACCGCATGGTTCCCGTCGAACACCGGCAGCCGCGCCAGCGCCTGCACGATATGCCCCTCCTCGCCATAGCCGCCCTCCGGCCCGCGCGCCGTCGCGGCGCCGTCGACCAGTTCGATGTCCCAGCCCTCACGCGAAAAGATCGGCTTGCGGACATAGGCCTCGCCAATCTCCGCCAGCCCCGCCGCATCATCGGCAAAGGCGGCGGGCAGCAGGTTGGGATGCCCCCGGTGCCGCTGCCACAACAACGACAATATGCCCTTGTTCGACAGCAACGCCTTCCACGCCGGCTCCAGGAACAGCGTCTTCGTCGCCGCCAGCTGCTTGGCATAGGGTTCGCGCAGCATATCCTCCCACGGATACAGCTTGAATAGCGCGCCGATCAGCACATCGTCGCCATCGACGAACGCGCCGTCACCATCGACGCCGATCCTGTCGATCGCGACGAACGCCGGGTCCAGCCCCGCCTGCCGCGCGACATCCTCCAGATAGCGGACCGTCTGCCGGTCCTCGACATGATCGTCGACCGACGCGAAATGCACCGTGCTGCCGGCTGTGAACAACGTGCCGAAGCGTTCGACCAGCGCATCGTGCAGCCGGTTATACTGGTCCGCCCCCGCCGGCAGCGTGCCGTCGGCGATGCGATCCTCCAGCCATTGCCACTGGAACAACGCCGTCTCGAAGATGCTGGTCGGCGTATCGGCGTTATATTCCAGCAACTTCGCCGGACCGGTCCCGTCGAAGGCGAAATCGAACCGGCCATAGAGCGACGGCGCATGGGAGCGCCAAGACGCCGCCACCACGTCGCGCATATCGTCGGGAATGGCGAGGCGGTGCATCAGCGCCTCGCTGCCGACCACCTCGTCCACCAGCGCGCGGCACAGGCCATGGAGTTCGGCGCTGGGACCCTCGATCCCCGCCTCCACTTCGTCGAGCGAGAAGGCGTAATAGGCCCCCTCCTCCCAATATTTCTGACCGTCCTGATGGTGGAAGGTGAATCCCATCCGCTCGGCGGTCGCCCGCCAGTCGGGGCGTTCGGCGACCGCGCGGCGTTCCATCAGTTGCGCCCGATCGTTCCGCCGTCGCGCGTGCCGTCCGACAGGCGCGGCGCGGCATCCTTGGGCTGTGACAGCCGGGCGAGGATGTCGTCGGCGCTCGAATGGCCGGGCAACAGCCCCGCCGCCTGCAGCTTCGCATCGAGGTCGGCGCCGGTGCGCATATCCTCCAGCTCGGCCGACGCCTTGAACTTCTCCTCGCGGATCGCCTGGCGTTCCTTCAGCCGCGCCAGGCTGTCCGCCGCCGATCCCAGCGACGCGGTGGCGCCGCCATAGCTGCTCGCGACCGAGGCCTGCGCCTTCTGCACGCTCTCGTTCGCGCGAACGACATCGACCTCGCGGCGCAGCGCGTCGATCTTGCCGTCGCCGGTCTTGATGATGCCGCGGATCTTGTCCTCGGCGTCGCGCATGTCGGCGATCTGCGGCGTCTTGGTCGACTGTTCCTGCTCGATCGTGGCGAGGCGCTGGGCGACTTCGCGCGCGAGGTCCATGTCGCCGCGCGCCATCGCCGCGCGGGCCGAGGATTCATACTTGTCGCGCTGCGAGGTCAGCGCCTCCAGCTCCTTTTCCATCATCCGCCGCTTGGCGGTCAGCGTCGCCAGGTCGTCGCGTGCCTTCGCCTGCAGCGAACCGGCATCGCGGATCTGCTGGTCGAGGATCGTCAGCGCCTTCGCATCGACGATCGACTGGCCGGTTTCATGCGCGGTGCCGCGGACCAGCGCGACCAGATTCTTCCACATCGACATCCAACCTACTCCGTTACGCGGCAAATTCGGTGCGCAGCTCGGACGCCGCCTCGATCGCGTTCTGCGCCAGCACGCGCAGTTCGATCAACACGGTGTGCAGCGACGATTCGACCGACAGTTCACCCACCAGCTCATAATATTCGCGTCCGCCGACTTCGGCGATGGCGAAATTCGACAGCGGCACCAGCTTCTGCGTCTTCAGCAGGAACCGGTTGAACGCGTCCGGCTCCGCCTGTTCGTCGACCGGCCACAGCAGCGACGACACGATGATCTGTTCGCCCGCGACCGAGGCGAAGATGGCGAGGTCGCCGAAATGATGCATGGTCAGCTTCAGGACCGGTTCGGCCTGCTCGATCCGCTCGACGCTCAGTTCGTCGGCGAAATCGGGCCCGCGCAGGGCATCGGCCAGGCCAGTGGTCGTCCAGCTACGGGGTGCGTCGTCCATCCATCCCTCCGAAACGCCGGCCCGGTGTATTGGCCGCGCTTGACACCCCAAGCATAAGGCGCGACCAAAAAGCAAGGTGCGGGGGCAGTCGAGGAATGAAGCCATTCGGTCTGGGGTCCTATCTACGGCGCCTGTACCTCGCGGCCAGCGAGCTGCATCGCGGCGTGCTGCTCTCGCTGCTGGTGCTGCACATGGCGCTGTCATGGGAATTGCTGGCCTGGGCGGGCGAGGCGGACCTGACGGCCCCCTCCGCCTATCTCTACTGGTATGCGACGACCGCCTCGACGGTCGGCTATGGCGACCTGTCGCCGAAATCGGATGCGGGGCGAATCGTCACCGCGCTGTTCGTGATGCCGGGCGCGATCGCGTTGTTCACCATATCGATCGCCCGCGCCTTTGCCGGGGTGTCGGCACGCTGGCGGCGGCGGCGCATGGGACTGGGGGACTATAGCGCGATGCGTGGCCATATCGTCTTGGTCGGCTACGACCCCGACCGCACTCCGCGCATGATCGCGGAGATCGTCGCCGATGGGCAGGGCCATGAACTGGTGCTGGTCGCGACGCAGGAGCTGACCGGCGATGCGGCCGACCATCGCTTCGTCCGGGTCGGGTCGCTGACCGCCCCCGCCGACCTGCGCCGCGCCGGGGTCGCCACTGCCGAGCGGGTCATCGTCTATGGCCCGTCCGACCCCGATACGCTGGCCGCGACCCTTGCCGTCACCGCGCTCAACGACACCGGCCATGTCGTCTGTTTCCTGCGCGATCCCGACACCGCCGGACTGCTGACCGCCCATTGCCCGCAGGTGGAGGTCGTGCTGACCCCGACCGTCGAGCTGGTGGTGAAGGCGCTGAGCGACCCCGGCTCCAGCCGCCTGATCGCACAGCTCGCCAGCCATACCGACGATGGCGGCACGCTGTATGCCACCACCGCGCGCACCGGCGGCAGCTTCGACGAAGCCGCGCGCGATCTGCGCGCGCGCGGCGGGATATTGGTCGCGACCTGTGGCGCGGGCAGCAATTCGCCGGTATTCGACCCCGAAGGCCAGATCGCGGTCGGCGACCGGCTGTTCTATATCGCGCGCACAAGGATCGCGGCATGATTTTCGGCAGCCTGTTCGGCGGCGCTCCCCGTGAAGAAACCCCCGCCGTGGCGGTGGTGCGCAACATCACCATCGGGCGGCAGGTGCGCCTCGACGCGCTGGCGTGGCGGCGGCTGACCGGCGCGGCCTTCACCCTCGACCGCGACACGCTGGAGATCACCGCGCAGGGGCTGATCCGGCTGGACGATGGCAGCCATGTCCACCGTTTCTATACCGACGACGAACTGATGCTGCAGGCCGTCAGCCAGCGCGCGGACGGATCGGACGCCGACGACTTTACCCTGTTCCGCCCGTGGTCGTCGACCTATCCGACCGACTGGGCCGATACCGGCGCGTTCCGCAACCGCCTGTCGCAGCCGCTGTGGGACGAACCCGGCCTCGCCCGCTTCGACCGCTTCTGGTATCCCGACGACGACCGGGTGCAGCCGCCGGTCGAGCTGTGGGAAGCGGTATATGAGGAACGCACCGGCGCGCCGGTCCGCCATATCAAGCAGGCCTGTATGCTCTATGCCCGCGAAGTCCCGCCTGAGGGGCAGGAACTGCTGCTGGCGCTGGCGATGCAGCCCGAGGGCGGCGACCTGACGCACGAGATCATGGTCGGGCTGCCGCTGCTGCCCGCCGAATTCAACGCCTGAGCCAAGCGATCAACAGGGGATCAGAATGACGCTCGATTTCGATTATTTTCTGGGCGGGGCGATCCATTTCGTCATCGCGTTCGGCATGGCCTGCCTGTTCCTCGCCGTGTTCAAGCGGCTGTACCAGGTGTCGACGCCCTATGACGAACGCGCGCTGATCGCGGCGGGCAATCCGGCGGCGGCGATCGCGCTGGGCGGCGCGATCATCGGCTTCGCGCTCCCGCTCGCCTCCGCGCTGACCGTCACCGCCAATCCCATCGAGTTCGCCGCCTGGGCGCTGCTCGCCGGCGTCATCCAGATCCTTGCCGCCTTCGTCGTCCGCCGCATCGTCGTGCGCGACATGGTGGAGCGGATCGAGGAGGGGAATATCGCCAGCGCGATCTATAACGCGGCGACCTCGATCGGGGTCGGCCTGCTCAACGCCGCGTCGATGACCTATTGAAGGGCTGCCCCATGACCACCCTGCCCCCCCGCCGCAAACGCTCGGTCGCCGCCGGCCTCTCCGCCGTCGGTGCGGTCGCGATGCTGTCGGGCTGCGACGACAATAACGAACAGGCGCGCTTCGGCCCGAAGACCGAGGTCGCCGCGTTCCAGACGATCCAGCAATGCGTCGACAGCGGCCAGTATGACCGCGCCACCTGCGTCGCTGCCCAGCAAAAGGCGTTCAACGACGACGCCAAGGCCGCGCCGCGCTACGACAGCCAGGCGCTGTGCGAGGAACAGTTCGGCGCGGCCCAGTGCCAGCGCCGCAGCGAAGGCGGACAGAGCTTCTTCACGCCCTTGCTTACCGGCTTCCTGATCGGACAGATCCTCAACAACAATTCGGCACGCTACAATTATGGCGGCCTGTACCGCGACCGGCGCGACCGTGACGGCGGCGGCGGCTGGTACACGGGGTCGGGCGCGTATCTCAGCCCGAACAACGGCTATCGCTACGATGTCGGCAGCAAGGCGATCACGACCCCGGTCACGACCCAGCGCATCCAGACGCGCAGCTCGGTCGTCTCGCGCGGCGGCTTCGGCGGCCGGGTGAGCGCCCGTTCCAGCGGCGGCTGGGGCGGCGGGCGGTCGTTCGGGGGGTAGGACCCGAAACTTCAACCAAACGTCACCCCAGCGCAGGCTGGGGTATCCCGGTGACAGCACGGGACAGGAGCCGCGAGAGACCCCAGCCTGCGCTGGGGTGACGCGCCGGGCGGTGGCGGCGTCGCGATTTTACCGCACCCCCGCCACGATCGCCGCCGCCGCCGCCGACACATCGCCCCACGTCACCGCAAAGCCGGCATCGTCGCCATAATAGGGATCGGCCACCGCCTGCCCCTCGCGCCCCGGCACCACGTCCAGCAACAGCCCGACCACCGCCGTCGCATCCCCCGGCGCCCGCCGCCGCAGCTCGGCCAGATTGTCGCGGTCCAACGCATAGATATGGCTGAAGCGCCGAAAGTCCGCCGCCTGCACCTGTCGCCCGCGATAGCCGGAAATGTCGATGCCATGCCGCCGCGCCTCGGCCTGTGCCCGGCGGTCGGGCGGATCGCCGACATGCCACGCCCCGGTCCCGGCCGAATCGACCTCGATCGCTACTCCCGCCCGCGCCGCCGCATCGCGCAACGCTGCCTCGGCCAGTGGTGAGCGACAGATATTGCCGAGGCAGACGAACAGGATCGATGGGGTTTGCGGCATCGGTATCTCCAAGGCCCCCTCCCCAACCCCGTTCGGTTCGAGCAGCTTCGAGCCTGTCGAGAAGCATCTGTCGAGAACTTGGCCGTTTGGGGCAACCCCTTCTCGACTTCGGTTCTCGACAGGCTCGAACCTGCGCTCGAAGCAAACGGGAAGAGGAAAGCAACGAAACCCATGGCATCCCCCGCCGCCTTCCGCCAAGAGTATCCCAAAAGGGAGAGGCGCATGGCAACGGCAGCAAGGACACCGATCGCACCGACCAGCATCGGCGGCTGGCTCCTCTGGGCCGTTGTGGCGATCGTCGGCGCGGTCGCGCTCGGCTGGATCGCGCTGCTGCGCGGCGAGCCGGTCAACGCGCTGTGGATCGTGGTCGCATCGCTGTGCGTCTACGCCATCGCCTATCGCTTCTACGGCCTGTTCATCGCCAGTCGCGTGCTGCGCATCGATCCGTCGCGCCCCACCCCCGCCGTCCGACGCGACGACGGCCTCGATTACGTACCGACGCACAAGGGCGTGCTGTTCGGCCACCATTTCGCCGCCATCGCCGGCGCCGGCCCGCTGGTCGGCCCGGTCCTCGCCGCGCAGATGGGCTATCTCCCCGGCACGCTCTGGCTGTTGGCCGGCGTCGTCTTCGCCGGCGCGGTGCAGGATTTCCTGATCCTCTATTTCTCGACCCGGCGCGACGCACGCTCGCTGGGCGACATGATCCGCAGCGAAATGGGGCTGATCCCAGGCACCATTGCGCTGATCGGCGTGCTGATGATCATGGTCATCCTGCTCGCGGTGCTGGCGCTGGTGGTGGTCAAGGCGCTGACCGGGAGTCCCTGGGGCACCTTCACCGTCTTCGCGACCATCCCGATCGCGGTGCTGATGGGCCTTTATGGTCGCTTCCTGCGCCCCGGCAAGATCGCGGAAATGTCGCTGATCGGCTTCGTCCTCTTGATGGCGGCGATTATCGGCGGGGAGCCGGTGGCGCATTCGCCGGTCTTCGCGCCGATGTTCACCTATTCCGGCCCGGCGCTCGCGCTGATCCTGATGGCCTATGGCTTCGTCGCCTCGGTCGTGCCGGTGTGGCTGCTGCTGGCCCCGCGCGATTATCTGTCGACCTTCCTCAAGATCGGGGTGATCGCCGGCCTCGCCCTCGGCATCCTGATCGTCCGCCCCGACCTGCAGATGCCCGCCGTCACCCATTTCATCGACGGCACCGGCCCGGCCTTTTCGGGCAAGCTGTTCCCGTTCCTGTTCATCACAATCGCCTGCGGCGCCGTCTCCGGCTTCCACGCGCTGATCGCCAGCGGCACGACGCCCAAGATGGTGGCGAGCGAGGCCGACCTGCGCTTCATCGGCTATGGCGCGATGCTGACCGAGAGTTTCGTCGCGATCATGGCGTTGATCGCGGCCTGCGTGCTCGACCCCGCCGTCTATTTCGCGATGAACGCCCCCGCCGCGCTGATCGGCACCACCGCCGACAGCGCGGCACAGGCGATCGCCCAGTGGGGCTTCGTCATCACCCCCGACATGCTGACCCAGCTGGCCCGCGACGTCGGCGAAACCAGCATCCTGTCGCGCGCGGGCGGCGCGCCCACGCTGGCGGTCGGCATGGCGCATATCCTGTCCCAGGTGATCGGCGGACAGGCGATGATGGCCTTCTGGTATCACTTCGCGATCCTGTTCGAGGCGCTGTTCATCCTGACGACGGTCGATGCCGGCACCCGCGTCGCGCGCTTCATGATCCAGGACCTGCTCGGCAGCTTCATCCCCGCGATGAAGGAGACGCACCGCATCGGCCCCAATCTGATCGGCACCGCGCTGGCCGTCGCCGCATGGGGCTGGTTCCTCTACAGCGGCGTTACCGATCCGCTGGGCGGGATCAACACGCTGTGGCCGCTCTTCGGCATCTCGAACCAGATGCTGGCCGCCATCGCGCTGATCCTGTCGACGGTGCTGCTCTTCAAGATGAAGCGCGACCGCTATGCGTGGGTGACGATGGTCCCGACCGCGTGGCTGCTGATCTGCACGCTGACCGCCGGGTGGCAGAAGCTGTTCGACGCCAATCCGAAGATCGGCTTCCTCGCCCACGCCAACGTTTTTTCCGAGGCACTGGCGCGGGGCGAAATCCTTGCACCCGCCAAGACGGCGGCGGAGATGCAGCGGATTATCCTGAACGACCGGATCGACGCCGGCCTGTGCGTGCTGTTCATCGTCGTGGTGCTGTCGATCCTCGCCTACGGCATCGGCGCGATCCGCAAGGCGAAGGCATCGCCCACCCCGACCGCACAGGAGGTCGGCGATGCCCTTCCTGCATAAGCTCGCCGAAACCGCGCGGCTGATGGTCGGCGTGCCCGATTACGACCGCTATGTCGCGCATCGGGCGGTACACCATCCGGGCGAACCGGTGATGACGCTCAAGGAATTCCACCGCGACCGCATCGCACGGCGCTACGGCACCGGCCCCGGCGCCCCGCCGCGTTGTTGTTGAGGGGCACCCGCTAGACGCAACCGTACCCCCGCGCAGGCGGGGGTACGCTTTCCTCGATTGTCGCCGCTAATCCCGGATATTCCGCCGGAACGTCTCCGGCAGGAACAGCACGCCCAGCACCAGCGTCACCACCGCCAGCACCACCGGATACCACAGGCCGTAATAAATATCCCCGGTCGCCGCGACCATCGCGAACGCCGTCGTCGGCAGGAACCCGCCGAACCAGCCATTGCCGATATGATAGGGCAGCGACATCGACGTATAGCGGATGCGGCTGGGGAACAGCTCGACCAGCAGCGCGGCGATCGGGCCGTACACCATGGTCACCAGGATCACCATGAACCACAGGATCAGGATCACCAGCGGCTTGTTGATCGCCGCCGGATCGGCCTTCGCCGGATAGCCCGCCGCGCTGAGTGCCGCCGCGACCTCGCCCTGATAGGCCGTGATCGCCGCCGCCCGCGCCGGCCCGGTCACCTTCGACGGATCGGGCGCGACCAGCATCCGGTCGCCCACCGCAACGCTGGCGATCGTTCCCGCCGGCGCCTCGACATTGGTATAGCTGATGCCGTTCTTCGCCAGATAGGATTTGGCGATGTCGCAGCTCTTCGCATCGAACTTGTTGCGCCCGATCGGGTCGAACTGGACCGAGCAATCCTCGTCATGCGCGGTCACCCGCACCGGCGACGCCACCTGCGCTGCGGCAAGCGCCGGATTGGCGGCATTGGTCAGGGCGCCGAACAGCGGGAAATAGGTCAGCGCCGCCAGCGCGCAGCCACCCATGATAATCCATTTCCGCCCGATCTTGTCCGACAGCCAGCCGAACAACACGAAGAACGGTGTCCCCAGCGCCAGTGAGATCGCCAGCAGCACGTTCACCGTCGCGCCATCGACCTTCATCATCTTTTCGAGGAAGAACAGGACGTAGAACTGCCCGGTATACCACACCACCGCCTGGCCCATCGCCGCGCCGAACAGCGCGATCAGCACGACCTTCAGGTTCGGCCAGCGCAGGAACGCCTCGGTCAGCGGCGCCTTCGACGTCTTGCCCTCTTCCTTCATCTTCAGGAAGACGGGGCTTTCCGACAGCTGCAACCGGATCCACATCGACACGCCCAGCAGCAGGATCGACACGAGGAACGGCAGCCGCCAGCCAAAGCCGCCAAACGTCTCCTCGCCCAGCGCCGTGCGGAACCCGATCACGACCAGCAGCGCGGCGAACAGCCCCATCGTGGCCGTCGTCTGGATAAAGCTGGTATAGAGGCCCCGCTTCCCATCGGGCGCATGTTCCGCGACATAGGTCGCAGCACCACCATATTCACCGCCCAGCGCCAGCCCCTGCACGATCCGCAGCAGCACGAGAATGATCGGCGCGGCCACGCCGATGCTGGCATAGGACGGCAGCAAACCGACCGCGAAGGTCGACAGGCCCATCAGCCCCATCGTCACCAGAAACGTATTCTTGCGCCCGACCAGATCGCCGATCCGCCCGAACACCAGCGCCCCGAACGGCCTGACCGCGAACCCGGCGGCGAACGCCCCCAGCGCCAGGATGAACCCGGTCGTCTCGTTCACGCCCGAAAAGAACTGCTTCGAGATATAGCTCGCCAGCAACCCGTACAGGTAGAAGTCGTACCATTCGAACACGGTGCCGAGCGACGACGCCGCGATCACCAGCTTTTCGTTCTGGCCTTTGGGCTGTGCCCCGGCCGTTGCTTCCGCCATCCCGGCATCCTCTCATGTCCGACCGCGCTCGCCCGGCGCAGTTTCGTGCCGCGCCAGTGTCATACCACGCGGGCAGGACGGCCAGTAAGACCATGGTCGTAGGCGCCCCCGGCTTGACGCGCGCACCCGCGACCGCACATCAGGTGCACAGGAGAGACATATGACCCAGACGATCCATGCGGCACCGCAGGACGCCGCCGCAAAGGTGGACAAGGCCGAGTATGACGCGCGCTACGCCGCGTCGGTCACCGACCCGGACGCCTATTGGCGCGAGGGCGGCCGCTGCATCGACTGGTCGCGGCCTTATGAAACGGTCAAGGACACCTCGTTCGACGAAGCCGATTTCCGCATCCGCTGGTTCGCCGATGGCCAGACCAACGTGTCGGTCAACTGTCTCGACCGCCATCTGGCGGAACGCGGCGACCAGGTCGCGATTATCTGGGAAGGCGACGAACCCGGCGAAACGCGCCGGGTCACCTATCGCGAACTCTACCAGCAGGTCTGCTGCTTCGCCAATGTGCTGAAGGCCAAGGGCGTGAAGAAGGGCGACCGCGTCACCCTGTACCTGCCGATGGTGCCCGAAGCCGCCGCCGCGATGCTCGCCTGCACCCGCATCGGCGCGATCCATTCGATCGTGTTCGGCGGCTTTTCCCCCGACAGCCTTGCCAACCGCCTGGTCGATTGCGACAGCCGCCTCGTCATCACCGCCGACGAAGGCTGTCGCGGCGGCAAGCGCATTCCGCTGAAAGCCAATGTCGACAAGGCGCTGGAGCACGCCCCCGGCGTCGACACCGTCATCGTCATCCGCCGCAGCGGCGGCACCGTGCCGATGGTCGACGGCCGCGATTTCTGGCTGCACGACCTCCTCGCCGATGCCTCGCCCGACTGCCCGGCCGAGCCGATGGATGCCGAGGACCCGCTGTTCATCCTCTATACCTCGGGGTCGACCGGCAAGCCCAAGGGGGTGCTGCACACCACCGGCGGCTATCTGGTGTGGGCGCACACCACCTTCCGCGACGTATTCGACTACCGCGACGGCGAAGTCTTCTGGTGCACCGCCGACATCGGCTGGGTCACCGGGCACAGCTATGTGGTCTATGGCCCGCTCAGCAACGGCGCGACCACCGTCATGTTCGACGGCGTGCCCAATTATCCCGACCATGGCCGCTTCTGGGAAACGATCGACCGGCTGGGCGTCAACATCTTCTACACCGCCCCGACCGCGATCCGCGCGCTGATGCGCGAGGGCGACAGCTGGGTGACGAAGTCCAGCCGCCAGTCGCTGCGCATCCTCGGCAGCGTCGGCGAACCGATCAACCCGGAGGCATGGGACTGGTATCACCGCGTCGTCGGCGACCGGCGCTGCCCGATCGTCGATACCTGGTGGCAGACCGAGACCGGCGGCATCCTGATCTCGCCGCTGCCCTATGCCACCGACCTGAAGCCCGGCAGCGCGACCAAGCCGCTCCCCGGCGTGCAGCCGATCATCGTCGATGCCGAGGGCAAGGAACTGACCGGCGCGACCGAGGGCAATCTGTGCATCACCGACAGCTGGCCCGGCCAGATGCGGACGGTGTGGGGCGATCACGACCGCTTCTTCCAGACCTATTTCACCACCTATCCCGGCAAATACTTCACCGGCGACGGCGTGCGCCGCGACAAGGACGGCTATTACTGGATCACTGGCCGCGTCGACGACGTCATCAACGTCAGCGGCCACCGCATGGGCACCGCCGAGGTCGAAAGTGCGCTGGTGTCGCACCCGAAGGTCGCCGAAGCCGCCGTCGTCGGGATGCCGCACGACATCAAGGGCCAAGGCATCTATGCCTATGTGACGCTCAACGCCGGCGACGAACCGAGTGAGGAACTGCGCGCCGAACTGCGCCAATGGGTCCGCAAGGAAATCGGCCCCGTCGCCACCCCCGACGCGCTGCAATTCGCCCCCGGCCTACCCAAGACCCGCTCGGGCAAGATCATGCGCCGCATCCTGCGCAAGATCGCCGAGAACGACACCTCGAACCTCGGCGACACCTCGACGCTGGCCGATCCGTCGGTCGTCGACACGCTGGTCGCCGAGCGTATCCGGCCGGCGTGAGGGGTTTCTAGCCCGCAACGAACCATAGCCACCCTCACCCTTCCCACCCGGCTGCGCCGGGCGGGCCCCTTCCCTCTCCCGGCGGGAGAGGGAGGGAGCGGCGAAGCCGCGGAAGGGTGAGGGTGACTCGAAAGGATGCGATGACCCGAACCACCATCCTCGTCGCCGACGACCACCCGCTGTTCCGCCAGGCCCTCACCCTCGCCGTCCTGCAGGTCCGCCCCGATGCGAACATCGTCGAAGCCGGCTCGCTCGACCGCGCGGTACAGGCGGTACGCGAAGCCCCGAACCTCGCCCTCATCCTGCTCGACCTGAACATGCCCGGCGCGGTCGGCTATAGCGGCGTGGCGCTGCTCCATGCCGAAGCCCCCGACGTCCCCATCCTCGTCGTCTCCGGCGCAGACCGCGCGGCGGCGTTCGCACAGGTCGCCCGCTTCGGCGCGGTCGGCTTCGTCGGCAAGGACGCCCCGCTCGAATCGATCGAGGCCGCCATCGCCGCAGCCCTTGCCGGCGACCGCATGAACCCCGACGCCGACCGCCAGGACGACATGGCCGCCCGCGTCGCCGCGCTCACCCCCACCCAACTGCGCGTCCTGCTCGGCGTCCTTGCCGGCCGCCTGAACAAGCAGATCGCCCACGACCTCGGCATCGCCGAGGCGACGGTGAAGGTCCACATGACCGCCGTGCTGCGCAAACTCGACGTCGGTAACCGCACCCAAGCCGCCGTCGCCGCCCGCGCACTGGGACTGGAGGTTACCGGCTGACCCCCTTCACAACATCCCCAGGTTGCGCAGCCACTGTGCCACCTGCCCCGGCCATTCGCGGGTGATCGGGTTGGCCCCCGGCCGCAGCCCGAACGCATGGCCGCCCTTCGCATAGAAGCGCAAATCGACCGGCACCCCCGCATCGCTCAGCGCCAGCGCATAGGCCAGCGGCTGGCGCACCGGGTCCATCGGATCGTTCATCGCGTGCAGCAACAGCGTCGGCGGCGCCTGGCGATCGATCGTAACCCACGACCGCAGCTCCAGGCTGTTGCGCCCCTTGCTGTCGTCCAGCATCCGCGCGGTATAGGCGATCACCGCAAAGTCGGGGCGTGGCGACACCCGGTCGGCGGCATCGCGCGACGGATAGGTGCGCACCTCGGTATTGCTCATATTCGCCGCCAGATACGCTCCCGCCGAAAAGCCGATTACCCCCAATTTATGCGGGTCGATGCCATAGCGCGCGGCATCGGTACGCAGCAGCCCCATCGCCCGCTGCGCATCCTCCAGCGCGAGCAGCACGTCCGGCCTTTGCTGCCGCCCGTTCACCTGCGGCCAGATTTGCGGCACGCGATATTTCAGCATCGCGCACGTCATCCCCTGCGCGACCACCCAGTCGCAAATCTCGGTCCCTTCCAGATCGGTCGCGACCACTTCGAAACCGCCACCGGGCAGCACCAGCACCCCCGTGCCATTGCCCCGCCCCTTCGGCCGGAACACGGTCATCGTCGGCCGCGTGACATAGCTCGCCCAATGCCATTTCCGCTCCGCGACCAGCCCGGTCCCGTTGCCGGTCGCTTCCGGCCGGTCGCCGGTATCGGGCTTGCGCATTGCGACATCCGCTGGCCATAATGGTATCTGGATACCGCCATGTGGCGCCTGCCACACGCCCACCCGCTCATTCTTCGGCAGGGGTGGCGTCTTGTCACTGGCCGCAAGACACAGGGCGATCGGCAACAGGGCCAGGATGCGGGGCACGGTAAATCTCCCTTGGGGCAAGCCGCGCCGGACCGGCGGGCTGACCGGACGCTAGGTCGCAGGCCATGACCGGACAAAGGATCATTGCTCGGGTCCATCCCCAACTTTTCTCGGGATCAAAGGCGATAGCCTGGCGATGGAAACGGGACGCCGACGCTGTCCTACAGGGCCGCGACCTGCCATGATCGCCTTCGCTCTTTCGCATCGCCGGTCTTCGATCCAGCCAGCCCCGGACAGGCCAGCCTTCGCCCGAGGCCGATCCGCACAGCCACACTCGTCGCCCCAGCGAAGGCTGGGGCCTCAACCGGCTCCTGCCCCGCCCCCGATCCGGTGCGCGACGAAAACGTGGCGAGTGTGAACTTTGTGAACTTTGGCCGAAAAATCGTTTGTTTCCAAAGACCCGACACGGGCAAAGCCCGTGCCGTCGGACGGCGCTTTCCGCGCCGCCGGCCGGCCGCGCCTTGGTCAGCTCGCCGTAGCTTCGCTACGCCTTGCCCGGCGCGGCTAACCACCCATCAAACACCTCGCCCGACAACGGCTTCAGCAACACCGCCACCCCCGCGCCTTGCGCCGCCTCGGCCAGCGTCCGGCTGGCATCCGCCGTCACCAGCGCCGCCCGCAGATCCGGCTTCCGCCCCCGCAACGCCCCGATCAGCGCCAGCCCGTCGACCGCCCCGCCCAAATCATGGTCGACGAACGCGACATCCTCGGTCACCTCCGACAACGCCTCCTCGACGCACGCCGCCACCCGCACCCGGTGCCCCCGGCTCACCGCCAGCGCCGCCATCGCCCGCCGCACCCCGGCATCGTCATCGACGATCAGGCACGACAGCGGCCCCACCTCCCGCGCCACCGCCCGCTCCGGCACCGGCGCAATCACGCCCGCGACCATCGGCAGCGTCACCGCAAAACGGCTCCCCCGTCCGACCCGGCTGTCTAGGGCGACCTCCGCACCCAGCAACGCCGCCGTCCGCGCGACGATCGCCAGGCCAAGGCCCAGCCCGGCATCCTCCGCCGTCGCCAGCCGCTCGAACTCGCGAAACACCCGCGCCCGGTCGGCATCGGCAATGCCCGGCCCGCTATCGACGACCTCGATCCGCGCCTGCCCCCCACGCCGCCGCACCCCGATCACCACCCCGCCCCGCGCGGTATAGCGCACCGCATTGCCCAGCAGATTCTGCACGATCGAGCGCAGCAGCACCCGGTCGGTCGCCACCACCGCGTCCCCCGGCCCCAGCCGCAGGGTCAGCCCCTTGGCCCGCGCCTGATCGGCAAAGCTGTCGACCAGTTCGGCCAGCAGCGCGTGCACCCCGAAGCGCGTCGGCACCGGCACGATCCCCCCGGCATCCAGCTTCGATATGTCGAGCAGCGCGCGCAGCAGCTGGTCCGCCGCCGCGATCGACTGGTCGATCCGCTCGACCAGCGGCTTGGCGCGATCATCCGCTCCGCGCGCCAGCGCGGCGGTGAACAGCCGCGCGGCGTGGAGCGGCTGCAACAGGTCGTGGCTGGCTGCCGCCAGGAACCGGGTCTTGTCCGCCGTCGCCCGCGCCAGCGCCGCATTCGCATCCGACAGCGCGCGGGTCCGCGCCTCAACCCGCCGTTCCAGCTCGGCGCGCGCCGTCTCCACCGCGCGCAGCGCCTGCGCCTCGGCGGTGATGTCCGAAAAGCACATGACATAGCCGCCGCCCGGCATCGGCCCGCCGACCGTCTTCAGCACCCGCCCGTCGCTGCGCACCCGTTCGAAACTGTGCCGCGTGCCCCGCCGCATATGGGCGAGGCGGCGGCGCACATGGTCGTCGACCTCGCCCGGCCCGCAATCGCCGCGCAGGGCATTGAACGCGATCGCATCGGCCACCGGCGCGCCGATCCGGATCATGCCCGGCGGAAAGCCGAACAGGTCGAGATAGCGCTGATTCCACGCGACGAGGTTCAGCTCGGCATCGACCACGCTGACCCCCGGATCGATATGCTCCAGCGTGGCGGCCAGCAGCCCTTTGGAAAATTGCAGGCTCTGCCCGCTCTCGTCCAGCATCCGGGCGACATCCTCGGCGCCCAGCCCCTCGCCCGACAGCGCCGAGGCGACCAGCCGCCGGGCCGACGACACGCCGACCGCCTGCGCCACCAGCCGCTCGGCCCGGCGGGCCGCACGGGCATCGATATGGGTGCCGCTCCCCAGCTCGGCGGCGGCGCGCTCCTGCCCCACGAACCGCGCGACCAGCTGGATCAGCTCAGGCAGGTCGCGCACCGGCGGCACCCGGTCGTCGCGCACGAACGGCAGGCGCGGCGCGCGCGACATGGCGACCACCGCATGGACGATCAGGTTCGCGGCCAGCGTCACCACCGCCCCCGTCGCGACCGCCCCCATCCCCAGCATCGCCGGGATCGGCAGCGGCGCACCGCTGAGCGTCGGCACGAACAGCAGCAGCGTCCATCCGCCCAGGCCGGTGGCGAGGCCGACCTTCGCCGCCATCGGATCGCGCCCGCCGCCCAGCACCGCCAGCACCAGCGCCGGGGCGAACTGCGCCATCGCGGCAAAGGCGACCAGCCCGATCGTCGCCAGCCCGCGCGTCATCGGGATCAGTAGCGCGCTGAGCAGCGCCACCCCGATGATGCCGACGATCACCGCCCGCCGCACCCACAGCAAGGTCCGCCCGACATGCGCGGCGGCGGCCATGCGCGGGCTGCGCAGCAACAGCGGCGCGATCAGGTCGTTCGACACCATCGTTGCGAGGGCCACTGTCTCCATCACCACCATCGCCGTCGCCGCCGAAAACCCGCCGACGAACCCCAGCAGCGCGATCGCGGGCGCGCCCGCCGCCAATGGCATGGCGATGACCAGCAGGTCCGGCCGCGTCACGCCGCCCTGCACCAGCGCGCCCCAGGTGATCGGCACGACCAGCAGCGCGGTCAGCGCCAGATAGGCGACGAACGGCCAGCGCGCTCGCGCCGGGTCCTGCGGGTCGTGCGCGGCGATCACCGTCACATGGAACTGGCGCGGCAGGCACAGCATCGCCGCCATCGCCAGCAGCGTCGCGATGGCGAAGTCGCCGATCGCCGGCGGCCGGGCGAACCCGTCTGCCAACCGTGCGATCCCGTCCGCCCGGTCCGCCGGTGCCTCCACCGCGACCAGCCACAGCGCGAACAGCGCGACCCCGGCAAAGGCGGCCAGCTTGATGAGCGACTCCACCGCCACCGCCGCCAGCAACCCGCCATCGGCCCGCTCCCGCGCATCGCCGCGCGTGCCGAAGGCGACGGCAAACCCGGCCAGCACGATCGCGGTGACGATCATCGGCCGCGTCGTGTCGGCCATCCCGGCCAGCGCACCATAGCTGGTGGCGACCGACCGCAGCTGGAGCGCGACATAGGGCACGGTGCCAGTCAGCGCGATCAGCGTGACCAGCGCCGCCACGCCCCGGCTGCGCGAAAAACGCCCGCCGATGAAGTCGGCGATCGACGTCGCGCCATCGGCCTGCACCGCCGCCACCAGCCGCACGAGCAACTGCCGGCCACCGACGAACAACAGGATCGGCCCCAGATAGATCGGCAGATACGCCCAGCCCTCGGCGACCGCGCTGCCGACCGCGCCGTTGAAGGTCCAGCTGCTGCAATAGACCGCCAGCCCCAGCGTATAGACCGCCCGCCGCTGCCCGGCCGCGATGCCGCGCCGCCGGACGATCCACGCCACCGCGAACAGCAGCGCGGCATAGCCGATCGCGACGACGAACAGCAGCAACCCGTCCATGGCGACCCTCCCCTACCCGCCGTCCTACGCGCGGGTGACGGCGCTTGTCAGTGGAAATCGCGCGACTTGGGCACCAGCCGGACGTCGCGCGGGTGGCGCGCCGCGATCGGCCGGACCGTCTCTCCCTCGACCGGCGCGGCCTCGCCCAGCCGGTCGAGCAGGTCGCTGCGATCGCGCACCCGCGCGCCCATCAAATGGACGATCCCTTCGCGGGTCCGCTGCACCTCGCCCTCCACCAGCATCAGCCGCGCGCCCATCACCTCGCGCCGATACGCCTCGAACAGCCGCGCCCACAGCACGACATTGGTGATGCCGGTATCGTCCTCCAGCGTGACGAAGATCGCATTGCCCTTGCCCGGCCGCTGGCGGACGAGGACGAGGCCGGCGGCGATCACCTTCGCGCCCGCCTTCGCCGCCATGATGTCGGCGCAGCTGGTCACCCCCATCCGTTTCAACCGGTCGCGGAGGAACTGCATCGGATGGCCCTGTAGGGACAGCCTGAGCGTCTGGTAATCGGTCACGACATGCTCGACCTCGGGCATCGCCGGCAGCGCCATGTCCGGCTCCGCGCCCAGCTCGGCGGCGCGGGCATGGGCGAACAGCGGCAGTTCGGCATCGGGCGTCCGCCGCACCTCCCACAACGCCTCGCGCCGGTCGCGCCCGATCGATCGGAACGCATCGGCATCGGCCAGCAGCCGCAGCGCCCGTTGCGGCAGTCGCGCGCGCCGCGCCAGTTCCTCGACGCTGGCAAAGGGGCGCGCTTCGACGATCGCCTCGGCCCAGCGCTCGCGAAACCCGTCCATCTGGCGAAAGCCGAGCCTGAGCGCGAGGGGCGTCCCCTCCAGCCCATTATCCCACGTACTCACATTCACATCGATCCCGCGTACCGCGACGCCGTGCTCGCGCGCGTCGCGGACGATCTGCGCCGGGGCATAGAACCCCATCGGCTGCGAATTGAGCAGCGCGCAGGCGAACACCGCCGGGTGGTGGCATTTGATCATCGACGACACATAGACCAACCGCGCGAACGACAGCGCGTGGCTTTCGGGAAAGCCATAACTGCCGAACCCCTCGATCTGGCGAAAGCAGCGTTCGGCGAAGTCGGGTTCGTAGCCGCGCGCCGTCATGCCGGTGACCAGCTTCTCCCGCAGCTCCTGGATCGTGCCCGGATTGCGGAACGTCGCCATCGCCCGGCGCAGTTCGTTCGCCTCGCCGGGTTTGAAATCGGCGGCGACGATGGCCAGCTTCATCACCTGTTCCTGGAACAACGGCACGCCGTAGGTCTTGTCGAGCAGTGCCTTCAATTCATCGGGGTCGTGCGGCGGCTTGGGGGATGGGTATTTCACCACCTCCTTGGCGGCGCGCCGCCGCAGATAGGGATGCACCATATCCCCCTCGATCGGCCCCGGCCGCACGATCGCCACCTGCACCGACAGGTCGTACAGGTTTTCGGGCTTGAGGCGCGGGAGCATGTTCATCTGCGCCCGGCTCTCGACCTGGAACACGCCGATGCTGTCGCCCTTGTGCAGCATGGCGTACACCGCCTTGTCATCGGCCTTCAGGTCGACGGTCAGGTCATGCTCGCCCAGCCCGTGGTGCCGCAGCAGGTCGAACGCCTTGCGGATGCAGGTCAGCATCCCCAGCGCCAGCACATCGACCTTCATCAGCCCCAGCGCGTCGATGTCGTCCTTGTCCCATTCGATGAAGGTCCGGCCCTCCATCGCGCCGTTATGGATCGGCACCATTTCGTCCAGCCGCCCCTGCGTCAGCACGAACCCGCCGACATGCTGCGACAGGTGCCGCGGAAACTCCATGATCTGGTCGACCAGCCAGCGCAGCTGCGCGATGTCGGGATTGTCGAGGTCGAACCCGGCACTGGTATAGCGCCGGCCCTCCATCTTGCCCGCAAAGCTGCCCCACACGGTGCTGCCCAGACGCTGCGTCACGTCGCGGGTCAGGCCCAATACCTTGCCGACCTCCCCCACCGCGCTCCGGGGCCGGTAATGGATGACGGTCGCGGCGATGCCGGCCCGTTCGCGGCCATAGCGGGCATAGATATACTGGATGACCTCCTCGCGCCGTTCATGTTCGAAATCGACGTCGATGTCGGGCGGCTCGCCGCGCTGTTCGGACACGAAGCGCGAGAACAGCAGGTCATGCTCGCTCGGATCGACCGAGGTGACGCCCAGCAGGAAGCACACGATCGAATTGGCCGCCGACCCCCGCCCCTGGCACAGGATCGGCGGGTCGCAGGTCCGCGCAAACCGGACCAGGTCATGGACCGTCAGGAAATAGTGCGCGTATTTCTTGCTGCGGATCAGCGCGAACTCCTCGTCCAGCCGCCGCTGCACCTCGACCGGCAGGTCGGGGCCATAGCGGTCATGCGCGGCGGTCAGCGTCAGGTGCTCCAGCCAGTCCTGCGCCTCCCATCCCGCCGGCACCGGCTCATGCGGATATTCATATTTCAGGTCGGTCAGGCGAAACCCGATCCGCTTCAGAATCCGCACGCTCTCCGCCACCGCCTCCGGACAGTCGCGGAACAGCCGTGCCATTTCCTCCGGCGCTTTCAGGTGGCGCTCGGCATTGGCCGCCAGCTTGCGCCCGGCGGCGGCGATCGTCGTACCCTCGCGGATACAGGTCAGCACATCGTGCAGCGGGCGCTGTTCGTGGGTGGCATAGAGCGCATCGTTGGTCGCGAGCAGCGGCACGCCGACGGCCTGCGCCAGCGCAATCCGTGCCGCCAGCCGCCGCCGGTCGCGCCCGCCCCGCGGCATCGCTGCCGCCAGCCACACCCGCCCCGGACAGGCATTGCCGAGCCGCGCCAGCAGTGCCGCATCGGGTGCGGTGACGATCAGCAACAACCCCTCCTGCCAGGCGAGCAGGTCGGTCAGGTCGAGGTGACATTCGCCCTTCTTCGCGCGCCGATTGCCCGTGCTCAGCAGCCGCGTCAGCCGTCCCCATGCCGCCCGGTCGGTCGGATAGGCGATAATGTCCGGCGTCCCGTCGGCGAACACCAGCCGCGTGCCGACGACGAGGTCGAAGTCGTTGGGCGGCAATCCTTGGTCGACCAGTCCTTGATTCGCCTTCTTCAGCGCCAGATACGCCTGCACCACCCCCGCCACGGTGTTGCGGTCGGCGATCCCGATCCCGGCCATCTTCAGTTCGTTCGCCCGCGCCACCATCTCGGACGGCGGCGACGCCCCGCGCAGGAACGAGAAATGGGTCGCGGCGATCAGTTCGGCAAAGGCCATCTCACGGACGCGCCCCGCCCGCCACGCGGCCAGCCCGGCCCACCTTCGTCATTCCCCCGCAGGCGGGAATCCATTCACTCTGACGCTGCTGATGGAATCGCAACGCCAGCGCATATGGATTCCCGCCTTCGCGGGAATGACAGATTAGCTCCCGCCCCGCCCCAAATGTCATTCCAGCGCAGGCTGGAATCTCCCGCGGCAAGGACGCAGCGCCGGCCACGGGGAAACCCCAGCCTGCGCTGGGGTGACGCTTGGGGCACAGAGTACCGGATACCGCAAGGCTCACGCAAACACCCCATGCACATACCACATCGGATCGGGCGTCTCGCGATCATACAGCCCGTGGCGAAATATCCAGTAGCGCCGCCCGCGCACGTCCTCGACCCGGTAATAGTCGCGCGTCCGCACCTTCGCTTGCCCGCGCCGCCACCACTGCGCGGCGATCCGTTCCGGCCCTTCGAACCGGATCACGTCATGCAGCACCCGGCGCCAGCGAAAGCGGTGCGGCGGGCCGTCGGGGACTTCGGCCATCACCTCGATCCGCTGCGGCGGGTCGAACAGGTGGATCGGGCGCAGCGGCGGTTCGCCCGCCTCCGGCGCGTCCCAGCCGGTCGGCACCGGCGCGTCGATCGCATCGATCGTCAGCATCCCCTGTTCGGGCAGGTGGCTGTCGCCCGGCGCGACCCGCGCGATCCGCCCGCGCCCCAACCGCGTGCTGAGCCGGTCGACCAGCGCCGCCATTGCCTCTTCGCTGACCGTGCCCCCCTCCAGCTGCAACTGTGTGGGCGCGAGCGGTTCGAGCGCGGGCACGCTCATGCGGATCATGTCGAATCCGAAGCCGGGATCGATCGGGTCGGCCAGCGCATCGATCCGTTCGCGGAACAGCCGCAGGATCGACGGCGGGTCGCGCAACGGCAGCCCGCTCTCCACCGCCAGATCGCGCAGCGCCCCATCGGCGCGGTACAGCCGCACCGCAAAGCGCCGCCCGCCGCGATCGCGCGCGGTCAGTTCGGCCTCCGCCTCCGCCGCCAGCTCGCCGATCGTCGCCAGCACATCGCCGTCGCGCGCGATCGGCTCGGCGAAGCGCCGTTCGAAGAACAGGGCCGGCAGCGCCCGGCGCGGCCGCAACCGCTGGTCGGCATCGCCCAGCAGCCGCGCGAGTGCCGCCACCGTCTCCTCGCCGAAGCGCGCCGCAATCGGTGCGGTCGGGCGGCTCGCCAGATCGCCGATAGTGCGCAGGCCCGCCCGGCGCAGCGCGACCGCGATCTCGTCCTCCAACCGCAGCGCCGTGACCCCCAGCCGCCGGATCGCCGCCGCCTCGCTGGCCGATGGTGCGCTCTGGAAGCGGGCCAGCGCCTGCGCCGCATCGGGCGTATCGGCCAGCGCGTGGCGCAGCATCCCGAACCGCGCCAGCCGCCCCTCGACCTCGGCGACCAGTGCCCCCTCTCCGCCGAACAGGTGTGCGCAGCCGGTGATGTCCAGCGTCACCCCGTCGCCCCCATCGAGCGCGACCAGCGGCGTGAACCGGTCGCAGGCGTCCGCAATCCGCTCCAGCCAGCCATGATCGGCAAACGGATCGGCATCGACCGCGACCAGATCGGGCAGCTTCGCCCGCGCGTCGGCCAGCGCCATGCCGGGGGCCAACCCCTTGTCCGCCGCCTGTGGATCGACCGATGCGATGCGCAGGGCGCCGCGCACCATTTCGACACAGACGAACGGCGCATCATCCGGCACGACGCAGGGGGATTGGGATCGCAACCGGTCGGTGGGCAGGAACGGCCACCACAGCGCCAGATGGCGTCGGCCGCTGGGCCGGGCTGGTGAAGACGGCTTGCTCACGGTTCCACTCCACTTGCCAGCGAGCATCGGCACCCCGGCCGCGCTGACGCAATAATTCGAGGTCGAAGGTCGGATGCCCCGGCGCATTGGCCGGCAGCGGCTGCGACGCGCAGGAGCGCACCGCCCATCGGGTATCGGCGGCACTCGCCACCGGCGTCGCGGCGATGCGCAGCAGCAGTGCCGTCACCCCGCTTTCTTCCGCCGCCAGCGCGAGCCGGCGACTGGCGGTCAGGTCGAGCGACCGGGGATCGCCATGCAGTTCGATCACCGCCACCCCGACCCCGGCACAGCGCACCACATCGGCGGCGGCGCGCAACACCGACAGCGGATCGGGCAGGAATCCGAGCAACAGCCGCGCGGGATCGACACCGATCTCGACCAACCCCGGCGCATGGAGATGCCCGCCCCCGCGCACCGCCGCTTCCTCGCGCAGCCACACGATTCCCCCGCCCAGCCGAATCGACAGCATCCCGGCAAAGCCGGTCGCGCTGCCGGCATCGCCCGCCTCGGCCGCGAAAATCTCGTGCAGCCGCCCGCGCGCCAGCCCACCGTCCAGCGCGGCGTCGATGTCGCCATGCCCGGTCGCCACCCGCACCACCTTGCCCACCGGCGCACGTCGCTCCATGGCGGCGACTTGCCGCTTCAGCGCGGTGAGGGTGGGCGACTTTAAGTTCATGATTTGTTCTTATCGCGCGTCCGTTGCGGATTCGTCAATCCGGTTGGATTGGAATGATTTTCACGCGAAGGCCCGAAGAAGGCACGCCGCTTGGCAAGCGGGCGCGTTCGGCAGACCATTCGCGCACGGATGCCGTGCTATAAGGCCGCTGGCGCGGGGTAAGCTGTGTCAGGCGCAACCTCTCTGCGCCTCCGCGTCTCTGCGCGAAATCTACCCTTCTTCGCGCCTTCGCGCGCTCCCCTACCCGACCGGCAAAGGCTCCACGTCGACCGACACCTGCATCGTCTGCGCGCCCGACCCCAGCACGACGCCGTCGATCGGGGCGATGTCGGCATAGTCGCGGCCGATCGCCATCACGACATGATCCTCGGCCATCCAGATGCCGTTGGTCGGATCGACGCCGACCCATCCCAATTCGGGACCGGCCCACACCAATACCCACGCGTGCGTCGCATCCGCGCCGACCAGCCGCTCCTGCCCCGGCGGCGGCAGGGTGCGCAGATAGCCCGAGCAATAGGCGGCGGGCAGCCCCGCCCCGCGCAGGCCCGACAGCATGATCTGCGCGAAATCCTGACACACCCCGCCCCGCTTGGCGAAGGCTTCGGCGGGCGGCGTGTCGACCAGGGTCGCGGTCGGATCGAAGGCGAAGTCGCCCTGGATACGCCGGGCCAGCGCGATTGCCGCGTCCAGCACACCGCGATCCGGATCAAGGTCCTCGGCGCACCACGCCGCGATCTCCGGCACGATCGGCACATGCGCGGAGGGGAAGAGATAGCTGACCGGGCTGGCCGGACCGGCATCGGCGACGTTCGCCACCATGGCGCGAATATCGGCCAGCGTCGGGTCGGTCGGCGACGCGAACGGGATCGGCCGTTCGACACATACGGTCGCGCGGCTCTCGATCGTCAGCGTCTTTTCGGGCCGTTCGACCACCAGCCGGGTGACATTGGCCAGCCCCGCCTGCGCCCGCGCCGGATGGGTATGCCCGCCCGGTTCGACCAGCAGCGCATAATCCTCCAGCGTCTGTCCCGACCACAGGATCGGCCGCAGCCGCAGGTTGCAGCGCGCGAACCCTGCCGCTTCCTCATAATCGAAGCGGGTGATGTGGCGGATGGCATAGCGCATCATGCCAGCGTCAATCCGGCTTCGCGCAGCGCCTGCGCACCCTGCAGGAAATAGCGGGTGGCGATGGCGTCGGAAAGCTTCTGCAATTGCTGGTTGATCTCCAATACCCAGCCGCGATCGACCCGTTCCGCCGATGCCATGGCGATGCCGGCGGTCAAGCGCGCGGCGATGCGTTGCTGCGGTTCGGCGATGCCGGCATCGTTCAGCACCGGCAGCTTGCACAGATGCTCGACGATCGTCTCCACCTGAAACGCGATGCCGCGCGGATTGCCGGGGTCGAGGGCGATCAGGTCGATCACCGGCACGCGGGCAAAACCGATCAGGTAGCGCTGGCGATAGCTGATCTGGCTGTCGGCCAGGTCGAGCAGGGTCGACAGGTCCTCGGCATTGGCCCGGCGCAGGTCGACTGCCAGCAAGGTCCGCGTCATCGCCAGCGCGCGTTCGATCCGCCGGCCCAGGTCGTGGAACCGCCATGCATCGGTCCGCCCCATATGTTCCGCCGACAGTCCGGCCAGCGCGGCATAGCGGCGCTGCAACGTGCCCGCCCGGTCGAGCAGCGTGCCCCCGGTCGGATGCGGCGCATCCAGCAACCGCACCATGTCCGCCGACAACCGGTCGCGCGATACGCCACCGATGCCGGTCGCCAGCCGGTTGACCGCGCGCACGCTGCCCCAGCCATCGACCGACTCCATCGCCTCGCGCGCGAAATCGACCAGGTCGCGGCGGCGGTGGCTGGGCGGGCGCTGGGCGGCACCGGTATCGGCGATGATCGTCACCAGCCGCTCGACGGTCGCCGGGGCCAGCGCCGCGCCGGTATCGGCGGAGATCGAATGGCCGAACAGCACCCGGATGACGCCCAGCAGCGCCTCGCCCCGCTCCAGATAGCGGCCCAGCCAGAACATGTTGTCGGCGACCCGGCTGGGCAGCGTACCGGGGTTACGGCGCAGTTCCACGCTGTCGGTCGGTTGCAGTAGCGATACCGGCGCGACCGGGTCCGGCCCATGGACGATGACGTCGGCCGACCACGATCCCTCGCCCATCACCGCCGCGCGCGCATCGGGCTGGTCGCCGATCCGCACGAACCCGCCGGGCAGCACGACCCAGCGCCCGTCGCCGCCACGCGCCGCAAAGACCCGGAGCGAAAACGGACGCGGCAACAGTCCCTCGCCGCACGCGGTGGGCATGGTCGACAGCTCGGCGACCTCCTGCCCGACATAATCTTGCGGGCGCAGCGTCATCGCCGCGACCAGCCGCTCGCGCGCGTCGGCATCCAGCGACGCGCCCAGCACCGCGCCATCGGGCAATCCCGCCACCGGCCCGGCAAAGGCGGGGCCGATCACCAGCTGGTCGAGCGACGACAGGACATGCGCGCGCGCCTCAGGGTCGCCGCACCACCACGTCCCGATCGACGACAGCGACGGCGCCCGCCCCAGCAACCGTTCGCCCAGCGCCGGCAGGAACGCGGCAAACGCCGGCGACTCCAGCACGCCCACGCCCGGCGCATTGGCGATCACGACATTGCCCGCCGCCATCGCATCGACCAGGCCCGGCACGCCGATCGTCGAATTGGCATCGAACGCCAGCGGGTCGATCAGCCGCGGGTCGATCCGCCGCCACAGCGCGTCGATCCGCTTGAGGCCGGCGATGGTCCGCACATAGAGCTGGTCGTCGCGCACCGCTAGGTCGGCGCCCTCGACCAGCAGGAACCCCAGATAGCGCGCCAGATGCGCCTGTTCGGGATAGCTGGGGTTGAGCTTGCCCGACGTCAGCAGCCCGATGCGCGGTTCGGCCCGGCGGCACGCGGCGGCGATCCCGGCACGCATCGCGGCGAAGAACGGCGCGTGGCGTTCGACATTCACCCGCGACGGCAGGCCGCCCAGCGTCCGCCCCATCGCCAGCCGGTTTTCCAGCGCATAGCCCGCGCCCACCGGCACCCGCACATGATCGGCCAGCACCCGCCAGCGCCCGTCCGGCCCCCGGCACAGGTCGGCGGCGACGAAATGCAGCTGATGCCCGCCCGGCGGCGTCAACCCAACCATCGGACGCAGGAACAGCGGCGAGCCGGTCACCAGCATCGCCGGCAGCACGCCATCGGCCACCAGCCGCTGTTCGTCATGGATGTCGGCGATGATCGATTCGAACAGCTCGGCGCGCTCCGCCATCCCCTCGGCGATGCCGCGCCATTCCTCAGCCCCGATCAGCAGCGGGACCGGCGACAGCGGCCAGCGGCGCTCTTCCTTCTCGCCCGCCGCACGATAAGCGGTGCCGATGTCGTCGGCATGGCGCTGCGCCCGTTCGCGCGCGCCCGACAGCGTATCGGGCACCCCGGCCAGTTCGTCGAACGCCGCATCCCATGCCGCGCGGTCGAGCCCCGTCGCCTCGCACAGCACGTCGCCGCGCGGTGCCCGTGCACGATAGTCGTCCAGCCAGCGCGCATCCGTCACGCCAGCCTCGACCCGTCCGTTGATTGCGCGGCTGGCCATAACCCCTTCCCGATCCCCTGCGATCCCAAGCACGCACGCCGGCCGGGTGCAAGCCGTTTACGGGGTGTCGGGACAGTATGAACGCGCGGGGGCAGACAAATGGCCCGGCGCAGGCCGGGATCACGCCGCCGCGAGGCGCTGCTGCATCCGGTGCACCTCGTTCACCGCCCCCGCACCCTCCAGCCGGAAGCGGGCGACCTCTGCGGCCAGCACTTCGGCCTCCTGCGCCAGGATGCGGGCAGCGGCGGTCGCTTCCTCGACCATCGCGGCGTTGCGCTGGGTCACATCGTCCATTTCCGACACGGCGGTATTGACCTGTTGCAGCCCGATCGACTGCTGCGCCGCCGACGTCGCGATGCCCGATACCAGTTCGCTGATCTCCCCGATCCGGCCGATGATCCGTTGCAGCGCCTGCCCCGTGGCGTTGACCAGGTCGACCCCGGCATCGACCTGATCGGAAGAAGCGGTGATCTTGACCTTCACGTCCTTCGCCGCATCGGCCGAACGCTGCGCCAGCGCGCGGACTTCGCTGGCGACGACGGCAAAGCCTCGGCCCGCATCGCCCGCCCGCGCCGCCTCGACCCCGGCGTTCAATGCCAGCAGGTTGGTCTGGAACGCGATACCGTCGATCACGCTGATGATCTCGCTGATCTCGGCTGACGACCGCTGGATACCGCCCATTGCATCGACCGCCTGGCGCACGATGCGGCCCGATTCCTCGGCTTCGCTGCGCGCTTCGCCGACGATCCGGTCGGCGCGCGACGCGCCATCGGCGGTCTGGCGCACCGTGCTGGTGATCTGGTCCATCGCCGCGGCGGTTTCCTCGAGGCTCGCCGCCTGCTGCTCGGTCCGCTGGGACAGGTCGTCCGACGCGTGGCGGATATTGCCCGATCCGATGCGGATCTGCTCACCCGAGCGGGTGACCATGCCCAGCGTCTCGCACATCTGTACCCGCATCGCTTCGAAACTGTCGGCCAACGCCTGATATTCGGAGGGAAGCCCGTCGAGGGAGACGGTCAGGTCGCCCTGCGCCATGCGCTCGAACGCCGCGCCACAGCGCTCGATCACCGCGCGGCGCCCGGCCTGTTCGGCGGTAAAATAGGCGGCCAGCGCGATGTCCATGTCGATCAGCGACGCCTTGACCAGCGCGGTCGCGGCACGTGCCCGCCGGCGGGCGCCGAACGGCAATCCGAACCGCCCCAGCACCAGCCGGGGCAAGACATGCTGCAACATCCGGGCATAGCCGCTGATATACCAGGTCGGCGCCAGCCCGATCCGGGCATGGACGTTGCCGATATTGGTCGCCGCGGCGGCATAATCGCGGTCGATCGGGCCGGAAAACAGCTTGCGCCAATGTTCCAGCTGCTTGTCGCGGGCATGGTCCATCCGCGACTGCGACGTGAACATCCCCCGGATCGACGCCGTGCCGGCGATATGCCGGTACAGGGCGGTCAGCGCGGCGGGCGCGTGACGCTCGATCGCACGCCGGACCATCGGAAACGCGCCATAGCTTTGCGCGTCATAATCGAATGCCGCCAGCCGCTGGTCGAAATCGATCTCGCCTTGTTCGCTCACCACTTGGTCCCCTTCGTACCAACGCGCGGTACGGGGTGAACCGTTAACGATGGGTAGCACCAGGCATCTGATTTCGCTGCACGATCCGCGATGCTCCGGTCGGACCGATCATCCGGCGGGAACGGCCGCGCGTCGCAGCCGGTCGTTGATCGCCGCGCCCAGCCCTTGATCGGGCACCGGCGCCACCGCGATCCGCGCCGCCGTGGCGGTATCGGCGACGTGCAGCGCATCGAACAGTCGCGCCGCCGCCTCCACCGGATCGCCCCGTTCGGACAGCGTGTCGTCGCCCTGCACCGCGCCGAACCCGATCAACCATTCGCCCGCCTGCCGCCCGGTGGCGTTCAGTCGCACCGGCTTGGACGGGGCGTAGTGGCTGGCCAGCTGTCCCGGCGCCTCGATCCCCGCCCCGGCGCCACCGACCGCGACCGCCAGCAGCGCGGCGACCGCTTCGCGCGAAATCGGCCCCGGTCGCAATTGCCGCACCTGTCCGTCGACACAGGCGATGATCGTCGATTCGATGCCCCGCGCGGTCGGCCCGGCGTCGATCACCATCGGGATGCGCCCGTCGAGGCTGCGCAGCACATGGTCGGCACGGGTCGGGCTGATCGATCCGCTGGCATTGGCCGATGGCGCGGCCAGCGGTCGGCCGGTCGCGGCGAGCAGCGCCTGCATCGCGTCATGCGCCGGCACCCGGATCGCGATCGTGGGTAGCCCCGCCGTCACCAGCGACGCGATCCCCGCATCCGCCCGCATCGGCAGCACCAGCGTCAGCGGCCCTGGCCAGAACGCCTCGGCCAGCCGGACGGCGGCTTCGTCGAAGATTGCCAGCGCCTCGGCGGCGGCGCGGTCGGGCACATGGACGATCAGCGGGTTGAACCCCGGCCGCCCCTTGGCCGCGTAAATCCCCGCGACCGCGCGCGAATCGGTCGCGTCGGCGGCGAGGCCATAGACCGTCTCGGTCGGCACCGCGACGCATCCGCCATCCGCGATCACCGCCGCCGCTGCTGCGATGCCCGCCGTGCCGTAGGGGAAGGAAACGGTGGTGATCGAAGCGTTTGAAGCGGTCATGGTTCGGTGCCTATACCGCCAAAAACCAAGGATCGAGAGAGGGCAAATGGACCTGACCCCCGTGACCGCCGAACAGCGTTTCGTGCTGACCCATGCCGCGGGGATCGAAACGATCGCCGACGCCCCCCGCTTCGCCGATGCGACCCCCGACCTGCTCGACGCGATCCTGACCGGGATCGGCGATTTCGCCGCCGGCGAATGGCGGCCGCTGGCGCGCACCGGCGATACGGTCGGCGCGCGCTGGACCCCCGATGGCGTGGTGATGCCCGATGGCTATCGCGCCGCCTATCAGGCCTATGTCACCGGCGGCTGGGGCACGATCGGGTCGCCGGCCGAGTTTGGCGGACAGGCACTGCCCTTCGCGGTGGCGACCGCGGTGCTGGAAACGCTCGGCACCGCCGACCTGGGCTTTGCGCTCGCGCCGACGCTGACGGTCGGCGCGATCGAGGCGCTGACCCATCATGGCAGCCCCGAACAGCAGGCGCGCTATCTGCCCAAACTCGCGACCGGCGAATGGACCGGCACGATGAACCTGACCGAGCCACAGGCCGGGTCGGACGTCGGCGCACTGACCACCCGTGCGGAGCCGGTCGGCGACGGCACGTGGAAGATCACGGGGACGAAAATCTATATCTCGTTCGGCGATCACGACATGGCCGACAATATCGTCCACCTCGTCCTTGCCCGCACGCCCGGCGCACCGGCAGGGACCAAGGGCATTTCGCTGTTCCTCGTCCCCAAATACCGGCTGGATGCCAATGGCGAACCGGGCGAGCCGAACGACGTCCGCGTCGTGTCGATCGAACACAAGATGGGGCTGCACGCCTCGCCCACCTGCGTCCTGTCGTTCGGCGATAACGGCGACTGTATTGGCGAACTGATCGGGGCGGAGGGCGCGGGGATGCGCGCGATGTTCACGATGATGAACAATGCCCGCCTCAACGTCGGTCTGCAGGGGGTGCAGGTGGCGGAGGCCGCGACGCAGCGCGCCGTCGCCTATGCCCGTGAACGCATCCAGTCGCCGCGCGCCTCGACCGGCGGCGCGCCGGTGGCGATCATCGAACATCCCGACGTCCGCCGGATGCTGCTGCGCATGACCGCACAGACCATGGCGGCGCGCGCCTTGGTCTATTACGCCGCCGGGCAGGTCGACCGGGCGACGCTGGGCGCCGAGGGCGCAAAGGCCCGGCTCGACCTGGTGACCCCGCTCGCCAAGGCGCACGGCACCGACATCGGCTGCGAGGTCGCCAGCCTCGGCGTACAGGTCCATGGCGGCATGGGCTATGTCGAGGAAACCGGCGCCGCACAGCATTATCGCGATGCGCGCATCACCCCGATCTATGAAGGCACCAACGGCATCCAGGCCGCCGATCTGGTCGGGCGCAAGCTGTCGGGCGATGGCGGTGCGGGCGTCGAGGCGCTGTTCGCCGAGATGGAGGTGGAGGTCGGCCATGCCGCGCTGCGCGACCTGCTGAACGACACCCGCGCCGTCGCCCGCTGGATGCTGGACGCGCCGGTCGATGACCGGCTGGCGGGCAGCTATCCGTTCCTGACGATGCTGGCGACCTGTGTCAGCGGATGGCTGCTGGAACGGCAGGGCCGCGCGCTGGACGCGGTGGAAGACCCCGATTTCGTCGCGCGCAAGCGGGCGGCGGTCGCCTTCCATCTCGACCGAATCGTACCGGAGGCACGCGGACTGGGCATGGCGGCGATGGCCGGCGCCAGCGGGCTGTACACGCTCACCGCCGACCAGTTCGCGGCGGGGTAAGGGGGAAGCGCCGTCGCGATCCGATCAGGGGCACCGCAAGCCTAGTCCCGATCGGATCGCCCGGCAGGGAAACACCGCTCTGCTCCAGACCGTGGCCATCGGCTCCTGCCCCGCCCCATCACCGGGAGATCCCAGCCTGCGCTGGGATGACGTACGGGACAGGGCGGCTGGAACAAACGCCGCGCGCAGGCCAGGCACGGTAGCGACTGCTAAATCCCGATGACATGAAATCCAACCGTTCATGCTGAGTAGGGGCTGAGCGAAGTCGAAGACCCGTATCGAAGCACCTGTGGTGGTCCTTCGACACGCCCCTTCGACAAGCTCAGTGGCTACTCAGGACAAACGGGTAAGCCTCAAGTCATCACGCCCTAAGACGCCACGCGCTCACCGCCACCGAACCGACAGAAAAAGGGCCGGCATCGCGCACAGCGATACCGGCCCCTATCGGCGTGCCATCGTCACCCGATCAGGCGGCGGGGGGCACGGCCTCTTCTTCGTCAGCGCGAACGCGGCGGCGGCGGCGCGGACGCTCGGCACCGTCATCGTTCGCCGACAGCGACGGCGGCAGGCGATCGGCCTCGATCGACGGCGCGACCTCGGCCGGCTCGGCGGCAACCGCCTCGACCCGCGTGCGGGTCGTGCGACGACGGACGGGCTTGGCCTCGACCGCGACTTCCGGCGCGGCTTCGGCGCTGTCGTGATGCTGCGTACCGACTTCGCCTTCCACGCCGCGCAGTTCGACCGCGTCATTGGCCGGCGCGGTCGTGCGCCCACCATCGCGACGCAGGCGCTCGCGCTGCGGCCGCTCTTCACGCTGCGGGCGATCGTCGCGCTGGCCGCGATCGTCACGCACCTGGCGTTCGTCACGGGGCTGGCGATCGTCGCGCATCTGGCGCTCTTCGCGGGGCTGGCGTTCCTCGCGCGGACCACGATCGTCGCGGCTTTCGCGCTGGGCGCGAGGCTGGCGATCGTCCCGGTTTCCGCGATCGTCCCGCTGGCCGCGATCATCGCGATTGCCACGATCGTCGCGGTTGCCACGGTCCTGACCGCCGGTCTCGACGCCGTCGTCGCCGTCGAAATCATCCTCGTCATTGCCGTCGAACTCGTCGCGGCTGCGACGCTGTTCCTCGACCCGCGAACGGCCGGCTTCGAGCACGCGGAAATAATGATCGGCGAACTGAAGGTAATATTCGGTGTTCACCCGGTCCCCGGCGCGTTGCGCGTCGGCGGCCAGGTTCTTGTATTTCTCAAGCAACTGCGCGGCGTTACCACGCGCACGATTGTCGATGCGATTGCCGTTATCACGCGGATTGCCGCCGCCGCTTCCGGGCTGACGCTGGCCACCGCGACCGCGACGGCGGCCGGCCTGACGATTGTTCATCAAGGGTTGGTTGTCCTGTCCTTACCTGTCCGTCGATCTCGCGATCCCGGGTGCGAGCCACTGTGCGAAGCGATGCACCGGCACCGTCCGCCTGCCATGACCACCGGACGACAGTGGTTCACATGACGATGGAAGGAGCCACGCCCCGCAATCGACGCCTTGGTCGATGGTGCCTGCCCCGCTGCCGGTCTTAGCGGGTGCGTCGTGCAACTCCAAGCGGAAAGATGGGGTCGGCGCGCAACTGCTTCAACCGGCGACCACGCAGCGCGCCCGATCGCCCAGATCGTGTACCAGCCGCGCGGGCAAACCGGCGTCCCGCACCAGCGCCATCACCGCATCGCCCTGCATATGGCCGATCTCGATCGCGGCGATCCCGCCCGGCGCCAGCAGCCGGGGCAGTTCGGGGATGATGCGACGATAATCGTCCAGCCCGTCCGCCCCGGCGAACAGCGCGCCCGCCGGCTCATGGCCGACGACCTCGTGCGGCAAGGCTTCGTCGGTGCCGATATAGGGCGGGTTGGCGAGGATCAGGTCGAAACGCGCGTCTATTCCTGCCGCCCAGTCCACCCGCTGCCACGACACCCGCTGGCCCATCCCCAGCGCCTCGCCATTCCGCCGTGCATAGTCGAGTGCCACGTCCGAGGCATCGACACCCAGCCCCGTCGCCTCCGGCCATTCGTCCAGCGCGGCGAGCAGCAAGGTGCCCGGCCCGGTGCCGAGGTCGAGGATGCGCGCGGGCGCATGGTCGGCAAACCGCGCTACCGCCGCCTCGATCAGCGTCTCGCTATCGGCCCGCGGCACCAGCACGCCGGGACCGACCAGCAGGTCGATCGTCCAGAACGCGCGGCGGCCGGTGATATAGGCGACCGGTTCATGCGTCAGCCGCCGTTCGACCAGCGCCGCGAACTCCGCCGGCACCGGATCGTCCAGCCGCGCGAGCAGCATCGCCTCGCGCGTGCAGCCCAGCGCATGGGCGGCGAGCAGTTCGGCGTCGAGGCGGGGCGAGTCGGAAACGTCCGCAATCCGCTCCGTCGCCGCGACCAGCGCGCGACGCAGCGTCGCCTCACCCATCCAGCGTCGCCAGCCGCTCCGCCTCGTCCTGCGCGATCAGCGCGCCGATCAGTTCCTCCATCTCGCCCTCCAGGATTTCGGGCAGGCGATGGAGCGTCAGGTTGATGCGGTGGTCGGTCACCCGCCCCTGCGGGAAATTGTAGGTGCGGATGCGTTCCGACCGGTCGCCTGACCCGACCATCGAGCGGCGCGTGCCGGCGCGTTCGTCCGCCAGCCGCTGGCGCTCGGCCTCGTACAGGCGGGTGCGCAGGACCTTCAGCGCCTTCGCCTTGTTCTTGTGCTGCGACTTTTCGTCCTGCTGGATCACCACCAGCCCGGTCGGCAAGTGGGTGATGCGCACCGCCGAATCGGTCGTGTTGACCGACTGGCCGCCGGGACCCGACGAGCGGTAGACGTCGATGCGAAGGTCCTTGTCGTCGATCTGCACGTCGACATCCTCCGCCTCGGGCAGGACGGCGACGGTCGCGGCGCTGGTGTGGATGCGCCCGCCGCTCTCGGTCGCGGGCACGCGCTGTACGCGATGGACGCCGCTTTCGAACTTCAGCCGCGCGAACACGCCCGCGCCGGTGACGCTGGCGACGACTTCCTTGTAGCCGCCCGCGTCCGACACCGATGCCGAGATCAGTTCGACCCGCCAGCCACGATTGTCGGCATAGCGCTGGTACATGCGGAACAGGTCGCCCGCGAACAGCGCCGCTTCGTCGCCGCCGGTGCCGGCCCGGATTTCGAGCATCGCCGCGCGTTCGTCGGCCGCATCGCGCGGCAGGAGTGCGAGGGACAGCGCGCGTTCGGCGGATTCGAGCTGCTGGCGGTTGGCGTGGAGTTCCTCGACCGCCATCTGCCGCAGGTCGTCATCGGCGTCCTGCGTCATGAACGACAGGCTCTCGCTCTCGGCACGCAGCCGCCGCACCTCGCCCGCCGCCGCTGCGACCGGTTCGAGTTCGGCATATTCCTTCGACACCGCGACGAAGCGGTCGCCGGGCAGGTCGCCGGTCGCCATCTGCGCCGCCAGTTCGTCGCGTCGCGCCTCGATCTGGGCGATGCGTTCGGGGGCGATGGTCATTCGCTATCCGATGCCTGCCAGAGCCCGTCGCGCCATTCGCCGATCATTTCCTCCAGCACCGAATCGCCTTCGACGTCGCCATCGGTCACGCCCGACGAATACAGGGTGGCGGCGTGCAGAAATGCCTCTCGGTCCTCGGTGGCCACGTCGATCTGTCGACCGGTCGCCAGCAGCTTGGCAGTGATGCCGCCATCCGCCCCGACCAGCGCAACCATCGACGCACCCTGCGTATCGGCCTTGACCATGCGCCGCTTCATATTGCCGCGATAGGCCATGTCGGCCACCGCCCCGGCGGCGCGCAGATTTTGCAACAGCGTCATCGCCGGCACGTCGGCCCCGCCCTCGCGCGGGATCACGCAGACGGCGGCACGGGGTGCCTCCGGCTCCTCCAGCAGCATCGCCAGCCGCTCGATCCCCGCCGCCCAGCCGACCCCCGGCGTCGCCGGCCCGCCCAAGCTCTCGATCAGCCCGTCATAGCGCCCGCCGGCCAGCACCGTGCCCTGCGCGCCCAGCCGGTCGGTAACGAATTCGAACGCGGTGTGGCGGTAATAGTCGAGGCCGCGCACCAGGCGGTCGTTGCGAGTCCACTGCACCCCCGCCGCGTCCAGCCCGGATGTTACCGCCGCGAAGAAGTCCGCTGCCTCCGCCGTCAGGAACCCGTCGATCCCCGGTGCCGAATCGGCGATCGGTCGGTCGCGCGGGTCCTTCGAATCGAGGATGCGCATCGGATTCTTGTCGAGCCGCTTGAGGCTGTCCTCCGACAGCTCGCCGCGATGGCCCATGAAATGCTCGACCAAGGCCGTGCGCCACGCATCGCGCGTCTCGGCATCGCCCAGCGTGTTGAGCTGCAGCGTCACGCCATCCGAAATGCCCAGTTCCTTGAGCAGCTGGTCGGCCATCGCCAGCAGTTCGACATCGGCCATCGGCTCGGCCGCGCCGATCACTTCGGCGTCGATCTGGTGGAACTGGCGATAGCGGCCCTTTTGCGGGCGCTCGTAGCGGAACACCGCGCCATGCGTGGCGAGCTTCAGCGGGGCGTGCTGTTGCCACCCTTCGGTCAGGAATGCGCGGGCGATGCCGGCGGTGAATTCCGGGCGCAGCGTCAGCGAATCGCCGCCGCGATCCTCGAACGAATACATCTCCTTCGACACGACATCGGTCGTCTCCCCCAGCGAGCGGGCGAAGACGGCGGTCGATTCGAACACCGGCACTTCGACCCGGTTGAAGCAGTAGAGCCGGCGCACGCGCTCGAACGTCTCGGCGACATGGGTGAAGCGCCGTTCGAAGTCGCCGAAAATATCCTGGGTGCCGCGCACCGGACGCGGAGTCGTGATCTTTGCCATTGTGCGCGCGATTTATGGCGTCCGGGGTGCGAACGCCAGTGGAGAACGATGTTTGAAAACGCGCCGATGCGCGTTTTGGCGGTGCCGGCCCGCTCCCCCACCCGGCCACCCATCAAGGATACGCTGTGGGTGGCCGGGTGGGGGAGCGGGCAGGCACCGCCTCAGATCACGCAGGCACGCGGCCCAGTTCTCCGCTGGCCCGCGCCTGCCGGCCATAGACCGCCTCGAACAACGGGGTCGCCATGACCGTCGTGACGATCGCCATCAGCACCAGCATCGCGAACAGCGTCGGGCCGATGATCCCCTTTTGCAGGCCGATATTGATGATGATGAGTTCCATCAGCCCGCGCGAGTTCATCAGCGCGCCGATGCCGAGCGCGGTGCGATTGTCCTCCCCGGCAAGCCGCGCCGCCGCCCAGCAGGCACCGAACTTGGCGAGGACCGACACCGCCAATATGCCCAGCGCGATCAGCAGCAGCGGCAGCGAGCTGACCGTGTCCATCCGCGTGTTCAGCCCCGAATAGGTGAAGAACATCGGCAGCAGCAGGACGACCGCCAGCGGCTCGACCTTGTGCTTCAGTTCCTCGACAAAGAGGCCGCGGGGCATGAACACGCCGAGGATGAAGCCGCCGAAGATCGCGTGGATGCCGATCGCGTCCATGAAGAAGGCCGACAGGCAGAACAGCATCAGCGTGATCGACAGCACGGTCATGCTCATCTCGCCCTTCGCCTCGACCGCGCGGCCGAGGGGGGCGAGCAGCCGCTTGCCGAACAGGATCAGGAAGAGCGCGTAGAGCAGCGCGCCACCGATGGCGAGGATCGCGACGCCCGCGCCCGCGCCGAACGTCGCCAGCACGATCGCCAGCACGCACCACGACACCGCATCGTCGAACGCCCCGGCGGTCAGCGACAGCGTGCCGAGCGCGGTGTCGGCAAGGCCGCGTTCGTGGATGATCCGCGCCAGCATCGGAAAGGCGGTGAGCGCGATGCAGGCGCCCAGGAACAGCGTCGCGCTGCCGGTCGAGATCCCCTCGGCGAACAGGCCGGGGACCTTCAGCAGCATCGGCGTGACCAGCACCGCCAGCAGGAACGGCACGGCGATGCCCGCCGCCGACACCATCGCCGCGCTACGCGCCTTGGTCTGGAAATGGTCGAGCCGGAGCGTCAGCCCGACGAGGAACATGTAGAGGCCGACGCCCAGCTGCGCCCCGGCATAGAGGACGCCGCGCGTTTCCTTGGGGAAGATCGCCGCCTGGAGATCGGGGAAGAACAGGCCGAGCAGCGAGGGGCCGAGGACGACACCGGCGATCATCTCCCCCACCACCTGCGGCTGGTTCAGGAAGCGCTTGCCCGCCCAGCCGACCACGCGGCACGCGAGCAGGATCACCGCCAGCTGCAGGAAGAAATGGATCGAATAGTCGGACGGGGCGAAGCTCTTCGCCGCCTGTACCGCCGGCCCATGCGGGTTCAGCACGTCGCCGATCGCGGCGCCCATTTCGTTCAGCATCGCGCCCTCCCCCGGCATCGCATGGCCGGAGCAATAGGGCCGGACACTGCAAAAGCAAGGCGTTGCACAGGGCGGTTGACCTGTCCCGCCCGGCTGTGGCAGGGGCGATGCCCTGACACGCAAGCGCGTGGGCGGGTATAGCACAATGGTAGTGCAGCAGCCTTCCAAGCTGAATACGCGGGTTCGATTCCCGCTACCCGCTCCAACCCCACTTCATCGCGGTCCGAACAGGATCACTCCGCAGCCGGCGATGCACAGGGCCGCACCGATCAGGTCGAACCGGTCGGGCGCCATCCCCTCGACCGCCCAGCCCCACAGCACCGCGCCCAGCACATAGACGCCGCCATAGGCCGCATAGGCGCGCCCTGCCCCGGCGGTGTCGCTCTGTGCCAGCAGCCAGGCGAAGGCGATCAGCGCGGCGATGCCGGGAATCAGCCACAGCGGCGAACGGTCGAGCCGCCACCAGGCCCAGAAGGCGAAGCAGCCGCCGATCTCGCAGAGCGCGGCGACGATGAAGATCAAGGGGGTCGGGATGATTGCCTCCCGCTGGGGCACCGCCGGCGCGTTCCCGCGCGGGCGGTGGTGGACAGGGCTGGATTCGAACCAGCGTACGGGAAACCCGGGCAGATTTACAGTCTGCTGCCTTTAACCACTCGGCCACCTGTCCAGCCGCCACTCAGGCGGCAAGCCGCTGAGCGAGGGCGCCCATTGCCGTCCCCGCGCGGCGCTGTCAACGCCTGCCTGCAACTTTGTTGCCGATTTGCGCACCTCCCCCCGTCGCGGCTATGAGCCAAGGCATCGCGCAAGCCGACCCCGGCCGCACTTCACAGATTCGAAAGACCGACATGGCCCGCAAAGGACACCGCCCCAGCAAGGCATCGCCGCAACGCCCCCGCTTCTGGGGCCGGCACGCGGCCTTCGCCGCGCTCGACAATCCGGAGCGGGTGATCCGCAAGATCTGGTGCACCCGGGAAATGGGGTCGCAGCTGGTCCTGCCCGAGGGCGTGCCGGTGGTCTTCGCCGAAGTCGCCGACCTCGCCCGGCTGGTCCCCGCCGACGCGCCGCACCAGGGCATCGTGATCGAGGCCGATCCGCTGGAGGACATCTGGCTGGCCGACCTGATCGAACAGGGGCGCGACGACGACCGCCCGATCCTGTTGCTCGACCAGGTGACCGACCCGCACAATGTCGGCGCGATCCTCCGTTCGGCCGCTGCGTTCGACTGTCTGGGGATCGTCACGCAGGACCGGCACGCGCCGCCCGAATCGGGCACGGTCGCGCGGTCGGCGTCGGGCGCGCTGGAGAGCGTGCCGTGGGTCCGGGTGGTGAACCTGTCGCGGGCGTTGGTCGAGCTGGGTGATGCCGGATACTGGCGCGTCGGGCTGACCGGGCATACCGAGACGACGCTGGCGCAGGCGCTGGGGCCGAAGCGGGTCGCTTTGGTGGTGGGTGCCGAGGGGGAAGGGATGCGGCAGAACACGGCGGCGCATTGCGACATCCTTGCCAAGCTGCCGATTTCGGACCGGATCGAGAGCTTGAACGTGTCGAATGCGGCGGCGATTGCGCTGTACGCGGTGACGATGGCGCAGCAGGACTGACGCAGCACGCTGCTGCGCAGCCCCTGCAAGCCCGGCCGGCGGGGCATCGCCCCGACCGACGCCATGGGCTTTGCCCATGGCGGGCTGCGTTCGCGGAACCCCGTTCTCGATACGGGCTCTCGACTTCGCTCGATCCCTACTCGAACCAAACGGGGTGGGTGGGGAAAGGGATCGCCAGACACCACCCCCGCCCTGGACACCCAACGCGGCATGGGCAAAGCCCATGCCGTCGGTCGGGCTGACGCCCGCCGGCCGCGCTTGGAAGGGCTGCGCGCCAGCTACGCTGCCGCGTCAGTCTTCCTTCGCGATCACCACCCGCATCCCCTCCAGCCCCGCCGTCACCGGCAACTGGCACGACAACCGCGAGGTCGCATCCCGATCGTCGACCGCGTCGAGCAGGTCGTCCTCATCCTCGCTGACCGGCGGCAGGCGGTCGAGATAGGCGGCGTCGACATGGACGTGGCAGGTCGCGCACGAACAGCAGCCGCCGCACAGCGCGAGGATGTCGTCGAAGCCGTTGATCTTCAGCACTTCCATGACGGACAGGCCGACCTCTGCGTCCACGGTTCGTTCTTCCCCGGCACGGTCGACGACGGTAAGCGTTGGCATCGTATCTTCTCCTGTTCGCCGCCCCATGCCGGGGGGACGAACGCATTTCAAGGACCGGACATGGGGCTTTCCGCCGAACAGCTGCGCACGTCGCTGGATGCACTGGCACAGCGCGAACCGGCGTTCGCGGCGGCGCTGGCCTATGCCGGCTATCCCGAACCCCGCATCCGCGAGCGGGGCTATGTGACCTTGCTGCGGACCATCGTCGGGCAGCAGGTGAGCTACAAGGCGGCGGACGCGGTGTGGAAGAAGTTGGAAGCGCTGCTGGGCGATGCCGCCGACCCGGCGCGAATCGCCACCAAGACCGACGAGGAACTGCGCGCCGCCGGCCTGTCGCGGCAGAAGAGCGGCTATGCCCGGAGTTTAGCCGAGGAGGTGCTGAGCGGGCGGCTCGACCTGGCGAACCTGCCGGAGGACGACGAGGCGGCGATCGCGCAGCTGGTGCGGGTCAAGGGGATCGGGCGGTGGTCGGCGGAAATCTACCTGCTGTTCGCCGAAGGGCGGCTGGACGTGTGGCCGGCGGGGGACCTGGCGGTGCAGGTCGAGATCGGCAAGATATTGGGCCTGCCCGAACGGCCGAGCGAGAAGCAGATTCGCGAGCTGGCCGAACAGTGGCGCCCGCATCGCAGCGCGGCGACGGTGTTTGCGTGGCACCATTATATGTTCGATCCGGCGACGAAGGCAGCGAAGAATAGCGCGATCTGACGCGCCGGGCGAGACGCAGCAAAGCTGCGCCGTGCCTTGAGGCGCGACCGGCCGGCGGCGCCCAAAGCGCCGTCCGACGACACCGGCTTTGCCGGTGGCGCACCTTTGAAAAAAAAAGGCTTTTCCAGCCAAAGTTCACAAAGTTCACACTCGCCGCGTTTTCGCGCACTTTTGCTAACGAGACGCAACAGGCATGACTTGTCCAAAGAGCGCAGCGACGCTGACAGGTCGTCGGGCTGTAGGAAAGCGGTTCAGCCCACCGGCGTCACCATCAGCGTCACCGCCGCCGCCTCGCTCCCCGCGACCTGCACGAGATGGCGGCCGGGGGTGAGGTCGAAATCGACCATCTTGCGAATCGTCGAGCAGGCCGGGCCATGGCCGTGCGTCACCGAGGCGACCGGCGTCGTGCCGCGCAGCACGTCGATCCATGCCGCCGAGCCGAGCGCGACGCGGTAGCGCCCTGCCCGCGCGACATCGAACGCGAACAGGCCGCCATGGCTGGTCGTCGCGCCGGGCTTGGCGGGTGGCGCGGCATAGGTGACGGCGGAGGTGGGCAGTAGCGTTGCGCGCACGGCCCTGCCCGGCGTCAGCAGCGTCGGCTTCGACGGAGTCGCCCCAGCGGCGGCGGCGGCGCGACGGGTCCACCCCTCCATGCCGCGCGGCGGCGCGACCGGGGTCGCGGGACATGCCGGGGCCGCAGCGGCCGCCTGTGGCAGGGAAAGCGCGATAAGTGTCGCCAGCAGCATGGTTTTTTCCCGTCGGTTGGAAGGTCGGTGCGGGGGCCACGCTACAGCTTGGGTGCGGGTTTTTGAAGCGTTGCTCCAGCCTGCGCCGGGAGGACGTCCGGTCCGGTTGGCAACCGCCCTACCGCCCCGCCCACCAACCGGCATAGGGCGTGTTCTCTACCTTGTGCCGGTTGTAATCGGGGGCGCCGTCGTCCCACCAGACCGGACCGCGTTCGCCCAACGAGACCTTGGCTGCGTCGACCGCCTTGCGGGCCTTGGCCACCGCCGCATCGTCGCCGGCGCGCTTGCCCGCGCCCACCGCGCGGCGGGCGTCCATCAAGTCGTGGACCAGCCGGTCGCGCTCCGCCTCGGCCAGGTCGGGCCGGGTCGCGCGCCACAACACGCCGTCGACCACGATATAGCGGCCATCGGGCGTGCGCGGCGGATCGGTCATGCCGGTTCGATCAGCCGCCGGGCCTGCGCCCGCGCCTCGTCGGTGATTTCCGCGCCGGAGAGCATCCGGGCGATTTCCTCGCGGCGTTCGTCGCTCGACAGCGGGCGCACGCCGGTGCGGGTGACGGTGCCGTCGTGCGCCTTGGCGATCAGCAGATGGCGGTCGCCGCGCGCCGCGACCTGCGGGCTGTGGGTGACGACCAGCAACTGTGTCGCGCGGGACAGGCGGTGGAGCCGGTCGCCGATCGACGAGGCGACCGCGCCGCCAACGCCGCGATCGATTTCGTCGAAGATCATCGTCGCCGCCCCGCCCTCTTCGGCCAGCGCGACCTTGAGCGCGAGGATGAAGCGGGAAAGTTCGCCGCCCGAGGCGATCTTCGCCAGCGGGGCGAAGGGCGCGCCGGGGTTGGTCGAAATCTCGAACTCCACCCGGTCGCGGCCGGCCGAGGCCCATTGGCCGTCGTCCAGTTCGGCGACGACGGTGCGGAAACGGGCGGCGTCGAGCTTGAGCGGGGCCAGTTCGCCTGCCACCGCCGCGTCGAGTCGCGCGGCGGCGTCGACGCGGGCGGCGTGGACGCGGTCGGCTTCCTTCGCATAGGCGGTGCGCGCACTGGTAACGGTCGCCTCCAGCTTGCCCAAGCCGGCCTCACCCGATTCGAGCAGGGCGAGTCGGGCGGCCAACTCCTCGGCCAGCGTGGCGAGGTCGTCGGGCTGGACGCGGTGCTTGCGCGCCATGGCCCGGAGCGCGAACAGGCGCTGTTCGTCATCCTCCAGCGCGCCGGCATCGAAGGCGAGCGCGTCGGTCGCCTCGCGCAGTGCGGCCTCGGCGGCTTCGGCTTCGACCAGCGCGCGGTCGACGGCGGCGAGCGATTCGGTGAGCGCGGGATGGGCGTCGGCGATGCGTTCGAGCGCGCGGGCGGCCTGGCGCAGCGCCGACAGCGCGCCGTTGGGGCCGTCGAGTCGCTCCTCGACCTGGGTCAGGTCGTCGGCGACCTTTTCGGCGCGCTGCATCGAGCGGCGACGCTCGGCCAGCGTCTCTTCCTCGCCCGATTCGGGGTTCAGCGCGGTCAGTTCGGCGACGGCATGTTCCAGCCATTCGCGGTCGCGCTGCGCCACCTCGATCTCGGCCAGCGCCGCGCCGAGGGCCGCCTCGGCAGCGCGCCAGTCGCGATAGGCGCGCGACAGGGCCAAGGTGTCGATCCGGCCGAACCCGTCGAGCAGCGCGCGGTGGCCGCGCGGGTTGAGCAGGCCGCGATCGTCATGCTGGCCGTGGATTTCGACCAGATGCGGGGCGAGGTCGCGGAGCAGGCCGGCGGAGGCGGGTTGATCGTTGACGAAACCGCGGCTGCCGCCATCGGCCTTGACGATGCGGCGGATGATGAGCGGTTCGCCGGGTTCGAGGTCGAGGCCGTTATCGTCGAACAGCCGGGCGACCGGGCCGTCGGGCACGGGGGCGGCGAAGATCGCGGTGACCGCCGCCTGCTTCGCACCATGGCGCACCAGCGCGGTATCGCCGCGCGCGCCCAGCGCGAGGCCGAGCGCGTCGAGCAGGATCGATTTCCCCGCGCCGGTCTCCCCGGTCAATACGCCCAGGCCAGCGGCGAAATCGAGGTCCAGTGCCTCGATCAGCACCACGTCACGGATGGAAAGCGCCGTCAGCATCGCGCCCTCCATAGCCGCGGAACAGCGGGAGAACAAATGGCTTCGTACGGCATCAGGGGCGAACGGATGATGCGGGGGTTCGATCCGTTGGGGGTGGCGCGAGGGCGGATCGAGATGCGGCGGGGATGGCGTTGGCGACGCAGGCTATGCGCGTTCTTGTCACCATGGTCTTGAACGAAACCTGCGGGAGCGTTCCGAACGGCGCCAGATCGATGCCGTACCCCGGCGTAGGCCGGAGTACGAGAAGGGAGTTTGGCAGGGGAACCCTTGCAAAGAGGAAGTATGTCGCCCGCCCCTATTGGGGATCGGGATCCGACTTCTCGGCTTCCCGTACCCCCGCGCAGGCGGGGGTCCAGAGCCACAAAGGTCGTCCTGTCGTTACCCTGGACCCCCGCCTGCGCGGGGGTACGGCCTGGATGGCGATCGAACCGGTATCGCGCCGGATCGCCACGCCCGCCTGTGCGGGTGTGACGACGGGTCGCGTCAGCTGCCGGTCGGGCCGCTCGCGCCGGTGGCCGTTCCGCCGGTGGTCGGGCCGGTCGGCGATGGCGTTACCGCCGGCGGGGTCCGGGGCGCGGGCGTGGGGTCGTCGCCCGGTTCGACCGTCACGGTGCCGGTCGGGGGCGGGGCCGGCGGGGCGTATTTTACCGGGATCGGCTTGGGCGGCGGGGGCGACTTGTCCTGGATCAGGTCATAGGCGCGCTTGTACCAGTCGGTGCCGGGATAGTTGGCGCCCAGCACCGCCGCCGACTTCTTCGCCTCGCCCGGCACGCCCAGCGCCAGATAGGTTTCGGTCAGGCGCATCAGCGCTTCGGGTGCATGGGTCGTCGTCTGATACTGATCGACGACCGAGCGGAAGCGGATCGAGGCGGCGAGCCACTGGCCCCGCTGCTGATAGAAGCGGCCGATCTCCATCTCCTTGCCCGCAAGGTGATCGCGGACGAGGTCGAGCTTCAGCCGGGCATCGGCGGCGTAGGGCGTGTTGGGATAGCGGCGCGAGAGTTCGCCCAGCGCGTCCATCGCCTGCATCGTGATCTTCTGGTCACGGGTCACGTCGCTGATCTGCTCGTAATAGCTCAGCGCGATCAGATAATAGGCATAGGGCGCGTCGCGGTTGCCGGGATGGACCGACAGGAAACGCTGCGCCCCGGCGATCGCCTTGGTATAGTCCGCATCGAGATAATAGCTGAACGCGCCCATCAACTGCGCGCGGCGGGCCCAGACCGAATAGGGGTGCTGGCGCTCCACTTCGTCGAACAGCGCGGCGGCGACCTTGTACTGGTGGCGGTCGAGCCGGTCCTTGGCGGCGGTGTACAGCGTGCCCACGTCGCGCGCGACATAGGGCAGGTCGCGGCCGGCGCCGGCGCCGCCACGGGCACAGCCGGTGAGGCCGAGACCGGCGATGGCGACGAGGATGAGCGCAGACGCGCGGGTCGTTACGATACGCATATGGGCGAGGCTTGTACTGCCACAGGGGTAGCGCGAACAGTCCCTTTCGCGCATGAGCGATGCGACCCGTTCAACGCCGATCAGGAGCGCGTATAGTGCCCGTCACCAAGCTCGAAATGCACCGTGTCGAAAAGCCGTGGGGCCGCCACACCCTGGGCTTCGGATTCGCCGACCAGCCCGCCGATGCCGATCCGGTCGGCGAAATCTGGTACAAGACGCCGGGCGACGACACGCCCGACCTGCTGGTCAAATATCTGTTCACGTCGGAAAAACTGTCGGTGCAGGTCCATCCCGACGACGCGCAGGCGCAGGCACGCGGCCTGCCGCGCGGCAAGGACGAATGCTGGACGCTGCTGGCCGCCGAAGCCGATTCGACGATCGCGCTCGGCACGCTGGAGCCGATGACCGCCGAACAGCTGCGCGATGCAGCGCTGGACGGATCGATCGAGCAGAAGCTCGACTGGAAGCCGGTGAAGGCGGGCGATTTCTTCTATGCGAAGTCGGGCACGGTCCATGCGATCGGCGCCGGGATCACGCTGATCGAGATCCAGCAGAATTCGGAAACGACCTACCGGCTGTACGATTATGGCCGTCCGCGCGAGCTGCACCTGGAGGACGGCGTCGCGGTGTCGGATGCGCGGCCGTTCGTCGCACCGGCGGCGCCGGGCAAGATCGCCGAGGATCGGTCGATCCTGGTCGATGGGCCGAAGTTCGTGCTGGAACGCTGGACCGGCGGTGCGCGCACCGTGACCGTGCCGGCGGGCGTCAAGGGCTGGTTCGTGCCGGTCACCGGCAGCGGAACCGCGGATGGCACGGCCTGGGCAGCGGGCGACTGCCTGACCTTCGAAGGCGAAGTGCAGCTGCAGTCGAGCGCCGATGCCGACCTGTTGTTCGCCTATCCCGGTGAACAATACGCATGACGTGAAAATGAACGGGAGGTAGTTTCCCGTTCACGCAACTTCGCATGGGAGCGCATCGTTCTACTGCTAATCCCCTGGATAGGAGTGGAATGATGCGTACCCCGATGCTTGCCGCGCTGGTCGCGGCCGTGACCTTGCCGACGATGGCCGCCGCCCCGGCGATGGCGCAGACCCCGCGCCAGGAATATCGCGACGAAGTGCGCGATGCCCGCCGCGATCACCGCCGCGACCTGCGCAATGCCGACAGCCCCCGCGACGTGCGCCGCGCCGACCGCGAATATCGCCGCGACGTCAACGATGCCCGTCGCGACCTGCGCCGTGACCAGCGCGACTGGCGCGGGTATCGCAACTATAACTATAACCGGTTCGAACCGGGCCAGAACCGCTATTATGCCGACCGCTATTATCGCGACGGCCGCTATTACCAGCCGCGCGCGCTGACCCGTAACGACCGCATCTATCGCGGGCAGGACAACCGCTATTATTGCCGCCGCAGCGACGGCACGACCGGGCTGATCATCGGCGGCGTCGGTGGCGGTATCCTGGGTAATGTGATCGCGGGCGGCAATTCGGGGCTGCTCGGCACGTTGATCGGTGGCGGCGCGGGTGCGCTGCTCGGCCGCTCGGTCGATCGCGGCCAGGTGGTCTGCCGCTAAGCACGGTTCGGGGCGGCCACGCGCCGCCCCGGCCTACGTCCGCCGAGGATATAGACGGCGAGGCCCGCCCAGATCAGGGCGAAACAGCCCATCCTGACCGGCGTCAGCGTTTCGCCGAACACCGCGATCGCCAGCACGAACTGGATCGATGGCGCCAGGAATTGCAGCATCCCCATCGTCGCCAGCCGCAACCGGCGCGCGGCGGCCGCGAACAGCAGCAGCGGCGCGGTGGTGACGGCACCGGCCAGCACCAGCAGTCCGGCCATGCCAGCCCCCTGGTCGAACGCCAGCGGCTGCGTGGTCGACAGGAACAGCAGATAGCCGAGCGCGATCGGGGCCAGCAGCGTGGTTTCGACCATCAGCCCCTCCAGCGCGCCGACCGACACCGTCTTGCGGATCAGGCCGTAGAGCGCGAAGCTGATCGCGAGGCTGAGGCTGATGCCCAGCGCAGTCCATGACGATCCAAACGCGAACAGCGCCACCCCTGCCCCGGCCAGCGCCACCGCCGCGCCTTGCGTCCGGTTCATCCGTTCGCCGAGCAGTACGACGCCCAGCAGCACGTTCAGCAGCGGGTTGAGGAAATAGGCGAGGCTGGCGGCCAGCACTTCGCCGTGCAGCACCGCCCAGACATAGACCAGCCAGTTGATCGCGATGAACGCGGCGCTGGCGACGAGGTTGGCTAGCGCCCGGCGGTCGGCGAAGGCCGCGCGCAGCTGTCGCCCGCGTCCGACCGCGATGACGAGGATCGCGACCAGCAGCGCGGACCACAGCACGCGCTGCGCCACGATCTCGCCCGCGTCGATTTTTCCCAGCAGCCGGAAATACAGGGGCAGCAGGCCCCATAAGGCATAGGCGCCGACGCCGAACGCCAGCCCCCGCCGGTCCGCCCCCGCTTCGTCCATCGTGGTTAGATCAGGCCGCCGGTCAGGAACAGGCGAAGCCCCGCGACGATCAGGATCACGAGGTTCAGGTTGCGGCCGGTATTCTTCGACGACAGCAACCCGATCACGAACCCGACCAGTGCGATCGGAAAGGCGATCCAGTTCATCAGCGAGACGATGGGGATGAGCGCGGGGATGGCGATCACCAGCGCGACGAGACCGATCAGGATCGAGACGATGTTCAACATAGGACAGGACATGGCCCCGGCGCGCGCGCTGGGCAATGGCGGCGGGGCATTTTTCCGTTACGGTAAAATCTTTACCGCACGGGGATAGCGTATCGCAGCCCTGTTCCACGGAGTGCGTCGCCGATGATTCGTGCCCTTTCGATCCTGTTGCCGCTGGCGCTGCTGGGGGCGTGCAACCAAGGCAGCCCGCCCGCGAACGCTGTCGACACGCTCGACGCCGAACTGCTGCGCGGCAATGCCGGCGATCCGGCGGTGACGGCGGCGTTGCAGGACCAGATCATGGTCGACCCCAGCCTGACCGGGCAATCCGGCAATGGCGCGGTCAAGCCCGCCGACAAGCCGTACAGCGCCGCCGCCCCCGCCGCCAATGTCGCATCGGGCAGCGGGGCCAAGGCCGAATCGCTCGAATCGGCACCGAAGCCAGGTGCCTGTCCGTCGTGCAAGGGCGGTCGCGAGGCGCTGACGCTGGGCGAGCTGGCGTCGGTGCAGAAGGCCGGAAACCGGCAGTGCGCGGCCAAGGTCGGCTATAGCGCGGCATGGGCCAACCGCCTGCCCGCCGCCTTTGCGCTGCACCCCGATGCACGCCTGTCCGAAGCGGCGGGGACCGATGCCGATGGCTGCCGGATGCGCGTGGTCAGCTTCACCATCGCCCAGCCGGTCGATCGCATGGTCGACTGGTATTACACCCGTGCGAAGAAGGGCGGCTATTCGACCGAGCATCAGGCCGAGGGCGAGCAGCATGTGCTGGGCGGCACGCGCGGCAATGCCGCCTATGCCGTGTTCCTGTCGCCCGAGGGGCGGGGCACGTCGGTCGACCTGATCGTCGACGGGGGCTGATCTTTACGGACGGCGAGCGGCGCCCCATGTCGTTGCGGAGGGGAAATCTATGCTGATCGTCGCTGCCGTCCTGATCGCCTGTATCGTCGTCCTGCGGGTGTGGCCCGATGTGCCGGTGGCGCGGATGCTGGGTGCGCTGCTCGTGCAGCCGGTGGCGCGGCGGCTGGCGGCGCTGACGCCGGGGCATTGGGCATTGTTCTTGATCCTGTCGGCGGCGGCGGGCGCGGTGCTGTGGATGGGCGGCGACATGATCGTCGTGTCGGCGATGGGGTCGCCCGAGCTGGCCGGGGTGCTGATGGCGATCGATGTCGCGGCGTATCTCGACGCGGTGCTGGCGGCGCTGGCGGTGGCGGGCGCGGTGCGGGGGACTTCGCTGAAGCTGTGGGTGGCGCGGGTGTTGCCGCGGGCGCGGGGGCGGAGGACGCGGCGAGTGCGGGTCGCGCGGACGGCGGCGAATGATGATGACCCGGTGGGAGCTTGGCGGGTGGTGGCCTGAAGGCCGTACCCCCGCGCAGGCGAGACCTCTGCGATCGGTTCGAACGAAGTCAACGCCTTGCCCTACCCCGGCGAAGGCCGGGGTCCAGTTGGGAAGGCTTTTCCGTATCTTACCCACGTCCCCCAACTGGACCCCGGCCTTCGCCGGGGTACGATCAGGGCGTAGCGTTCGTCGCCGGCGTCACCGGCACCGGCCCGTTCGGCCCGACCTCCAGCAGCGAATCGCCGCCGAGCGACCGATACAGCGTCACCCGGTTGGTCGCCGCGACCAGCTGGGTCGCGACCAGTCGTCGCTGGGCACTGTAATAGCTGCGCTGCGCGTCGAGGCTGGTGAGGAAGGTGTCGATGCCGCCCCGGTATCGCGCCTCGGTCAGGCGGAACGTGTCCTGTGCGGCGATCAGGTTGATGCGTTCGGCGCGGGTCTGTTCGGCGATCGTCCCCTGCCGCGCAAGCGCATCGGCGACGTCGCGAAACGCCGACTGGATCGTGCGTTCATAGGTGGCGAGCAGGGCGTCGCGCTGTGCCTTGCTGAACTCGACCCCCGCGCGGGCGGCGCCGGCGCGGAAGATCGGGTAGCTGAGCGACGGCGCCGCCGAATAGCTGAACGCGCCCCCGGTGAAGAGCGTGCGCAGCGCGTCGCTGGCGAACCCGACCAGCCCGGTCAGCGACAGGCGCGGGAACAGCGCCGCGCGCGCCGCGCCGATGTCGGCATTGGCGGCGAGCAGTTCATATTCGGCCTGCACCACGTCGGGGCGGCGCAGCAGGATCGACGAATCGATCCCGGCGGGCAGGTCGGCGATGGTCGGCAGCGCGACGTCGATCGACGCGGGCAGCAGCGCGGGGTTGACCGGCGCACCGACCAGCAGTTGCAGCGCGTTGATGTCCTGCGCCAGCTGCGTGCGCTGTTCGGCGAGGTCGCTTTCGGCGGTGGCGAGGATCTGTTCGGCCTGGCGCAGGTCGGTGCGCGGGGCGATGCCGCCCTGCAGCCGGGCGCGGGTCAGCGTGACGCTGCGCCGGGCGCTGGCCGCCGTGGCTTCGGCCACCGCCATCAGGCTGCGGTCGGCGCCATAGCTGGCCCATGCCTCGGCAATGTCGCCGACCAGCGTCAGGCGAGTGGCGCGGGCGCCGGCCTCGGTCGCGAAATAGCGGTTCTGCTCGGCCTCGGTCAGCGAACGGATGCGGCCGAACAGGTCGAGTTCGAAGGCGGTCACACCGATGTCGGCCGAAAAGCTGCTGGGCGATCGGCTGCTGGTGACGACCGTGCCGCCGGTGCCGGTGCCGGTGCCGCCGCCCGTCGTCGGGGTCGTCGTGGTGCCGCCGCCACCGGTGCCGCGATAGCTGTAGCGGGCCGAGGCATCGACCTGCGGGAACAGGTCGGCACGCTGGATGCGATATTGCGCCCGCGCCGCGCGGATATTGGCGGCGGCGATGCGAAGGTCGCGATTGTTGACCAGCGCCTGCCCGACCAGCGTGCGCAGGCCGGGCGCGGTGAACACCTGTTCGAAGGTCAGCGCGGGCAGGTTCGCCTCGCGCTGCCGCAGATAGGCGTCGCCGACCGGCCATGACGGCGGCACGACGGCGGTCGGGCGTTCATAGGCCGGGGTCATCGAACAGCCGGCCAGCAGCGCGGCCAGCAGCGGGATCGTCAGCCGCTTCATGCTTCGGCCTCCTTGGTCGGCTTGTGCCGGAGCTTGGCGAGGCCGTCGCGCACGCCGCGCCGGACCAGCACGAAGAACAGCGGGATGTAGAAGATCGCCAGAACCGTCGCGGTGAACATGCCGCCGATCACCGCCGTGCCGATCGCGATGCGGCTGTTGGCGCCAGCCCCGGTGGACAGCGCCAGCGGCAGCACGCCGAAGATGAAGGCGAGCGAGGTCATCAGGATCGGGCGAAGGCGGATGCGCGCCGCCTCCAGCGCGGCGTCGATGACGCGGGCGCCCTTCTTTTCCGCCTGTTCGGCGAATTCGATCATCAGGATCGCGTTCTTGGCGGCGAGGCCCATGGTGGTGAGCAGCCCGATCTGGAGATAGACGTCGTTTTCGAGGCCGCGCAGCGTCACGAACGCGATCGCGCCGATCAGGCCGAGCGGAATGACCAGCAGCACCGCGATCGGGATCGACCAGCTTTCATAGAGCGCGGCGAGGCACAGGAACACGACGAGGATCGACAGGCCGTAGAGCAAGGGCGCCTGTCCCGAGGACAGCCGTTCCTGGAACGACAGCCCGGCCCAGGCGACGCTGGTCCCCGGAATCTGTGCCGCCAGTTCGGCGATGCGGTCCATCGCCTCGCCCGAGCTGACGCCGGCTGCCGCCTGCCCCTGAAACTCGAACGAGGGCAGGCCCTGGAACCGCGACAGGGTGGTCGGCGCGACGGTCCAGCCGGTGCGGGCGAAGGAGGAGAAGGGCACCATCTGCCCATCGCTGCCGCGCACGAACCATTGCGACAGGTTGGCGGGTTCGCTGCGATACGGCGCATCACCCTGCACGAACACGCGCTTCACCCGGCCGCGATCGATGAAGTCGTTGACGTAGCGGCCACCCCAGGCGGTTGACAGCGTGTTGTTCACGTCGCTCTGGCTCAGCCCCAGCGTCGACAGCCGCTGCTGGTCGATGTCGACGTTCAGCGTGGCGATGTCGGGCAGTTCGGACAGGCGCACGCCGGTCAGCATCGGATCGGCATTGGCGGCGGCGAGCAGCTTGTCGCGTGCCTCGGCAAAGTCCGCCGCGCTCATGCCGCTGGCGTTCTGTAGCTCCATGGTGAAGCCGTTCGCCTGCCCCAGCCCGCGCACGGCGGGCGGCAGCAGCGCGAAGACCTGCGCATCGCGGAAACCCCGGAACGCGGCCGACGCACGGGCGACGATCGCGTCGGCGCCATTGTCCTTGCCCGGACGCTCCGCCCAGTCGGTGAAGTTGATGAACCCCTGCCCCGTATTCTGTCCCGACGACCCGCCGCCGCCGCCGGCGACGACCAGCAGGGTGCGGACATTGTCCTTTTCATAGGTCAGGAAATATTTCTCGACCTCGCGCTGGACCGCTTCGGTGCGGCCACGGGTCGCACCGGCGGGCAGCTGGAACCGGATCGAGGCCGCGCCCTGATCCTCGGTCGGCAGGAAGCTGGTCGGCAGGCGGAAGAACAGCAGCGCGAGGATCGCCAGCACCGCCGCATAGAGCAGCAGGTACAGCCATTTGCGGTCGATGACATGGATGACGCCGCGTTCGTAGCGGTCGACGCCCTTGTCGAAATTGCGGTTGAAGCCGTTCCGCAGCCGTTCGCCGACATGGGCGACGCGCGGGAATTTCCGCTCCAGCCAGCCGCCCTCGAGGCTGCCGTCCTGCCCACGCTTCTTCTGCTTGAGCAGGGTCGCGGTGAGTGCCGGCGACAGGATCAGCGCGACCAGCACCGACAGCACCATCGCCGCGACGATCGTCACCGAGAACTGGCGATAGATCACGCCCGTCGACCCGCCGAAGAACGCCATCGGCAGGAACACCGCCGACAGCACGATCCCGATCGCGATCAACGCGACCTGAATTTCCTGCATCGACTGGATCGTCGCCTCGCGCGGCGTCATGTCGGGATTTTCGTCGAGCAGGCGCTCGACATTCTCGACCACGACGATCGCGTCGTCGACCAGCAGCCCGATCGCCAGCACCAGCCCGAACAGGGTCAGCGTGTTGATCGAGAAGCCGAAGAGATAGAAGATGCCGAAGGTGCCGAGCAGCACGACCGGCACCGCGATCGTCGGGATCAGCGTCGCGCGCCAGCTTTGCAGGAACACGAACATGACGATGACGACGAGGATCACCGCCTCGACCAGCGTCTTGACCACTTCCTCGATCGACAGCTTGATGAAGGCGGTGGTGTCGTTGGCATAGGCGAAGGTCAGGCCGGCGGGGAACTTGGCCGACTGGCGCTCCACCTCCGCCTTCACCAGTTCCGCCGTCTCCAGCGCGTCGGCACCGGGCGCGAGGCTGATGGCGAGGCCGGCGCCGGGATGGGCGTTGACCCGGCTTAACGCCGAATAATTTTCCTGCCCCAGTTCGATCCGCGCCACGTCGGACAGGCGGACGGTCGACCCGTCGGGCAGCGTCTTGAGGATGATCGCGCGGAACTGCGCCGGGGTCTGGAGGCGCGACTGGGCGGTGACGGTGGCGTTCAGCTGCTGTTCGGGACCGGTCGGCTGGCCGCCCAGTTCACCGGCGGCGACTTCGGTATTCTGGCTCTGGATCGCGGTGACGACGTCGCCGGGGATCAGCGAGAAGGAGGCGAGCTTGGCCGGGTCGAGCCAGATGCGCATCGCATATTGCGACCCGAACACGTTGGTTTCGCCGACGCCGTTGATCCGCGCCAGCGGCTCGACGAGGTTCGCCTCCATATAGTCCGACACGTCGCCATTGGTGCGCTGGTCGGTTTCGTCGAAAATGCCGACGATCATCAGGAAGTCGGGGTTCGACTTGGTAACGCGGATGCCCTGCTGCTGCACCTGTTGCGGCAGGCGGGACAGCGCCTGTTGCACCTGGTTCTGGACCTGCACCTGCGCGATGTCGGCGTCGGTGCCCTTGTCGAAGGTCGCGCTGATCGTCACCTGCCCGCGCGACGAGCTTTGCGAGCTGAAATAGAGCAGCCCGTCGATGCCGGTCAGCTGTTGCTCGATGATCTGCGTCACCGAATTCTGGATCGTTTCGGCGTTGGCGCCCGGATAGGTCGCACGGATATTGACCTGCGGCGGGGCGACGTCGGGATATTGCGCGATCGGCAGCGACAGGATCGCCCCCAGCCCGCCCAGCATCACGATGATCGCGATCACCCAGGCGAAGATCGGGCGATCGATGAAGATGCGCGACATCGCTTATCCCGCCTTTGCGGGTGCGGCGGGCTGTTCCCCGGCAGGCTGGGCCTGAATCCGTTGCGGCGTATTGGCCGGCACCGGCTTGATCTTCGCATTGGGGCGCAGGTTCGCGGTCCCCTGCGTAATCACCTTGTCGCCGGGCTTCAGTCCGCTGGTCACGACCCAGAAATCGCCCTGGGTGCGGTCGGCCTGGATGACCTTCTGCACGGCGGTATCGTTCGGGCCGACGACGAAGACGGTCGCCTGCCCCTTGGGATCGCGCTTCACCGCCTGTTGCGGGACGAGGATCGCCTGCTGGTCGATCGCCTGCGCGAATTGCGCGCGGACGAACATGCCGGGCAGGAGGATGCCCTGGGGATTGGGGAAGCGGGCGCGCAGCGTGACGGTGCCGGTCTGGGCATTGACCATCACCTCCGCGAACTCGACCCGGCCGGTCTGGCCATAGTCGCTGCCATCCTCCAGCCGCAGGCGGACGGCGGCCGAGGCCGGGACCACCCCGCCGCTGGCCAGTTCGCGGCGCAAGGCCAGCAGGTCGGCGGCCGATTGCTGGATGTCGACGAAGATCGGGTCGAGCCGCTGGATCACCGCCAGCGGATCGGTCTGGTTGCTGGTGACCAGCGCGCCTTCGGTGAAATAGCTGCGCCCGATGCGGCCGGTGATCGGCGCTGGGACGTTGGTGAAGGACAGGTTCACACGCGCCGTCTCCAGCTGGGCGCGGCTCTGTTCGACGGCGGCGGCGGCCTGTCGCGCCTGGGCGGCGGCGTCGGTATAGTCCTGGCGGCTGACCGCCTCGATCTCCGCCAGCGGGCGATAGCGCTCGGCACGGACGCGCGTCGCCTCCGCATTGGCGCGGGCGCTGTTCAGGTTCGCGGTCGCTTCGTTCGCCTGTGCGCGATAGAGGCGCGGGTCGATCTGGTAGAGCGTCTGTCCGGCGCGGACCAACGTGCCTTCGGTGAAATAGCGCTTGCGGATGATGCCGGCGACCTGCGGGCGGACCTCCGACTGCTGGAACGCGACGACCCGCGCGGCGAGGTCGGCGGTCTGCGCCACGCTGGTCGGTTGCACCACGACGAAGCCGACCTGTGCCGGTCCCTGGTTACCGCGCCCGTTCTTCGTCGCCTTCTCCCCGCCGCCGCCGCAGGCGGACAGCGCGATCAGGGCGGGCAGGATCAACAGTGGGCGGACGCGCGGCAACGCGGATCGGATCAAGGGCGGCAACCTTTGCGACAGGAAAGCGGCGCGGATGCGCCGACGCATAACCGCCGCCACATCCGAAAGTTTCGATGCCGATTTCATACGCGCCGCGCGAAATGGTGCAATGCGAAGGTTGTCGCAATTTGTCGCGGGGACCCTACGCCCCTTACCGACAAGGAAGGAGCGTTCAGACCGGCGCGCCGCCGGTCCAGCGATGCGCTTCCATCGATTCGCGCTTCATCTCGATCGAATAGCCCGGCCGGCTGGGCGGGCGATAAGCGCCGTTTTCGACCACGCACGGGTCCACGAAATGTTCGTGGAGATGGTCGACGAACTCGGCGGCGCGTTCGTGCTTCACGCCCGAAAAGCACAGATAATCGATCATCGACAGATGCTGGACATATTCGCACAGGCCGACGCCGCCGGCGTGCGGCCAGACGGCGAGGTTGAACTTGGCCGCCATCAGCAGCACCGCCAGTACCTCGTTCACCCCGCCCAGCCGGCAGGCGTCGATCTGCACCACATCCAGCGCGTGGCGCATGATGAACTGTTTGAAGACGATGCGGTTCTGGCACATCTCGCCGGTGGCGACCTGCACCGGCTTCACCCCTTCGCGGATGGTGCGATGTCCCTCGACATCGTCGGGCGAGGTCGGCTCCTCGATGAAGCGGGGCCGGGCGAAGGCGAGGTCGTTGACGCGCGCGATCGCCTGATCGACCTCCCACACCTGGTTCGCGTCGATCATCAGGTCGATGTCCGGCCCGACCGTCTCGCGCGCCAGTGCGACGCGGCGGCGGTCGTTTTCGGGATCGCCGCCGACCTTCAGCTTGATATGGGTGAAGCCGTCGGCGACCGCCTCCTTGCACAGCCGGACCAGCTTTTCATCGGAATAGCCGAGCCAGCCGGGCGAGGTGGTATAGGCGGGATAGCCCTCCGCCAGCAGCGTCGTCCGCCGCTCGGCCTTGCCGATCGCGCGCTCCTCCAGCAGCGCGAGCGCTTCGTCGGGGGTGATGCAGTCGGTCATGTAGCGGAAATCGATCAGGCCGACGACCTCGGCCGGCGACATCGACCCGATATAGTCCCACAGCGGCAGGCCCGCCGCCTTGGCCAGCAGGTCCCACACCGCGTTGACGACCGCGCCGGTCGCGAGGTGGATGATCCCCTTTTCCGGGCCGACCCAACGCAGCTGGCTGTCGCCGGTGATCCGCCGCCAGAACCCCGCCCCGTCGCGACGAATGTCGTCGAGCGCCAGCCCCTCGATCAGCGGCGCCAGCGCGGCGATCGCCGCGCAGCATAGGTCGTTGCCGCGCCCGATGGTGAAGGTCAGCCCATGCCCTTCGAGGCCGGGCGTGTCGGTTTCGAGGATGCAATAGGCCGCCGAATAATCCGGTTCCGGATTCATGGCGTCCGATCCGTCGAGAAAGGCGGAAGTCGGAAACCGGATGTCGTGGACCGATAGCCCGGTGATGATCGTCATGCGCAGCCCCCATGGAGCGACGCCCGTGAATGTTCGATCCGCCCCGTTCCGGTCGTCAACCCCGACGCCGAACCATTTTCATATTTGAACAGACTTTTTCTTGCAACCGGAAAGCGTCGGTTGGTGACGACGTGGTGCTTTCTCCATCCTTGAGCGTACCCCCGCGCAGGCGGGGGTACGGGAAGGTTACGATGCAGCGTCGCTCACGGATGATGGTCGTCGTCGACCAGTTGCGCCGAAATCCGCGCCGCCGCCGCCTGCACCGCCGCCGCCGCCGCGTCGATCGCGTCGTCCTCGCCCAGTTTCGACAGATACGGCATGGTCAGCGCCGCCGCCGCGCCACGCCCACGCAGGATCGGGGCCGACAGGTCGGTGACGCCGCCGACAAAGCGGCTGGGCGTGCGTTCGATCCCCGACGCGCGCACCTCCTCGGCATGGGCGCGGAACGCCGCCAGCGCCTCGGGCGTGGGCGCGGGGGTCAGCAGCGCTTCCCAGCGCGCGCGGACATCGTCGGGCTGAAAGGCATAGAGGACCACTCCCGACGCCGCCTGCAGCAACGGACGGCGATAGCCGACGCGGACCGAGAAACCGAGCTGATCGGCCGATTCCATCCGCGCGATCACCGCCATGTCGCCCATGGTATGCACCGCGACATGGCACGACTGGCCGGTTTCCTGCGCCAGCTGCCGCATTTCGGGCAGGGCCACCTCGATCAGGTAGCGGGTGCGCGGCTGGTTCATGCCGAGCGAGAACAGCCGATCGCTGAGCGTGTAGCCGTCGCCGCCCGCCTCGGTCGACAGATAGCCGCGATATTCCAGCACCTGCACCATGCGGAACAGTTCGCCGTGCGACCGGCCCAGCCGCTGGACGATCTGGGTCAGCGTCAGCGGCGTCGTGACCCCGGCGAGCAGTTCGAGGATGTCCAGCCCCTTTTCCAGCGCGGGCGCGCGGTAGCGGCGATCGTCGGCGGCGTCGGTATCTGCAACGGGTTCGGCGGGCGGCGCGGGGGTCTGGCTCGTCATGGGCGTGACCTTCGCCGGAAATGCGGGGGCGTGCAACCCGATGGCCGGTGGCGGCAATTCCACCCGCCGCTGCGCCGCACAAATCTTGTGGTATGTTGTATCATATTACGCTACCGGATCGATTCGTCGTAAACTGGAGTGCAACTGCAATGTTCCGTCCCGCCCTGTGGCTGTCGACCACCGCCCTGGTCCTGCCCGCCGCCGCCTTTGCCCAGAGCAGCACGCCGGCCACCGACGGCTATCATAGCGAAGCCCCGCCCGAGATCATCATCACCGCCCCGTATCAGCGCAACCAGGCCGACATCCTGTCGGGCACCAGCGTGCTGAGCGGCGACGAACTGACCCGCGACCTGCGCCCGACCATCGGCGAGACGCTGGCCCGCCAGCCGGGCGTGTCGGCCACCAGCTTCGGCCCCAACGCCTCGCGCCCGGTGCTGCGCGGGCTTCAGGGGGAACGCGTGCGCGTGCTGACCGACGGGATCGGCAGCTTCGACGTGTCGAATACCTCGGTCGACCATGCCGTCGCGATCAACCCGCTGACCGCCGACCGGATCGAGGTGCTGCGCGGGCCGTCGGCGCTGCTGTTCGGGTCGTCGGCGATCGGTGGCGTGGTCAACGTGATCGACAGCCGCATCCCGCGCCGGGTGCCCGACGAACCGATCCATGTCGACGGGATCGCGACCTATGGCTCGGCCGCGAACGAGCGGAGCGGATCGGCGGCGGTCGACGTGCCGGTGACCGACAAGGTCGTGTTCCACCTCGACGGCACCTATGGCAAGACCGACGACCTCGACACCGGTAGCTATATCCTGTCGCGTCCGCTTCGCGCACAGGCGGCGGCCAGCGCCGATCCGGCGGTCCGCGACCTTGCCGAGCTGAAGGGCAAGCTGCCCAATTCGCAGTCGGAAATGTGGGAGGTCGCCGGCGGCGCGGCGATCGTGACCGATACCGGCAATCTCGGCTTCTCGGTCAGCCATCTCGACAATCGCTACGGCGTGCCGATCCGCTATTCGCTGGACGGCGGCGAGGCGGAGGAGGTGACGCTCCACGTCCAGCAGACCCGCGCCGACATGCGCGCCGAGGTGAATACCGGCGGCAACGTCCTCGAAAAGATCCGCCTGCGCGCGGGCTTTGCCGATTACCGCCATGACGAGATCGAGGATACCGGCGCGATCGGCACCAGCTTCTTCAATCGCGGGCTGGAGGCCCGGCTGGAACTGGTGCAGGCGGCGCATGGCAGCTGGCGCGGCGCGGTCGGCGGACAGATGTTCATCCGCGACCTGAACATCGTCGGCGACGAGAAATTCCTGCCCAAGAGCGAGACCCAGCAATTCGGCCTGTTCACGCTCCAGTCGTTCGACATGGGCGCGTTCCGGGCGGAAGCCGGCGGCCGGTACGAATATACCGTCGCGCGCGCCGCCGCCGACGACCTGCTGGGCAACGACAATATCCGCCGCAGCTTCGACAGCTTCTCCGGGTCGCTGGGCGGCAGCGTCGGGCTGGCCGAGCATGTCCGCTTCGGCATCAACGCCAGCCACACCGAACGCGCGCCGTCGGCCGAGGAGCTGTTCGCCAACGGCCCGCACGCCGGGACGCAGGCGTTCGAGGTCGGCAATCCCGCCTTCGCCAAGGAAATCAGCGACGGTATCGAAGCGACGCTGAAGGGGTCGGGCGACGGCTACAGCTTCGGCCTGTCGGCCTATCACAACTGGTTCCGCAACTTCATCTACGAGAACCCGACCGGCACGGTGCAGGACGACCTGCCCGTGTTCCAGTATTCGCAGGCCGATGCGCGGCTGTGGGGCTTCGAGGCCGAGGCTTCGGCGCGGCTGGCGACGTTCGGCGAGACGGCGATCAACCTCGACGGCGTCGCCGACTATACCCGCGCGACGATCGTCGATCGCGGCCCCGCCCCGCGCATCCCGCCGCTGCGCGTGCTGGGCGGGATCGAAGCGCAGGGCCGGCTGGTGCAGGTGCGCGGCGAGGTCGAGCATGTGACGCGACAGGACCGCGTGGCCGATCTGGAGACGACGACGCCGGCCTATACGATGGTCAACGCGTCGGTGTCGCTGAAGCCGTTCGGCAAGGCGAGCGGCACCAGCCTGATGCTGTCGGCGAACAACATCTTCGACGTGGAGGCACGCCGCCATGCGAGCTTCCTGAAGGATTACGCGCCGCTGGCCGGGCGCGATATTCGCGTGACCGCGCGGTTGGCGCTGTAACGCCCAGCAAGAACGATCCGTACCCCCGCGCAGGCGGGGGTCCAGGGTTTCAGCCACGACGCTTCGGCTCTGCCTGACCCTGGGCCCCGCCTTCGCGGGGGCACCTTCTTTTGGAGGAGCGGCAACGGTTTCCCATTTGCCGTGTCCACCCTATCTACCCGTCCATGTCCCGCGCCCGCGTCCTCCTGCTCAACGCCGCACTCGGGCCGCTCGACTATCGCGTGCCGCATGGGATGACGGTCGAGCCGGGTTCGATCGTCACCGCCCCGCTCGGGCCGCGCCAGTTGCTGGGCGTGGTGTGGGATGCCGATCGGCTGGCGGCGGAGGAGGTCGGCGACAATCGCCTGCGCCCGCTGCTCGACGTCGCCGACGTGCCGCCGATCGCCGCGCCCCTACGTCGGCTGGTCGAGTGGACGGCCGGCTATTATCTCGCCGCCCCCGCCTCGGTACTGCGCATGTGCCTTGCATCCAATTCGGCGCTGGAGGGGGCGAAGCTCGCCATCGAATATCGTGCGACCGGTGTCGTGCCCGACCGGATGACGCCGCAGCGTAACCAAGCGCTGGAGCGGATCGGCGAGCGGCGCGGGCTGGTGCGCGAACTGGCGACACTCGCCGACGTGTCCGACGCGGTGATCCGGGGGCTGGTGAAGCTGGGCGCGATCGAGGCGGTGTCGGTCGACATCGACCAGCCTTACTCGACGCCCGACCCCGATCATCATCAGCCGGCACTATCGGGGGATCAGCAGGCGGCGGCCGACCGGCTGACGCAAGCAGTCGATGCGCACGCCTTCCACCCCTTCCTGCTCGACGGTGTTACCGGTTCGGGCAAGACCGAGGTGTATTTCGAAGCGGTGGCGGCGGCGATCCGGCAGGACCGGCAGGTGCTGGTGCTGCTTCCCGAAATCGCGCTGACCGAACCGTTCCTCAAGCGCTTCACCGCGCGCTTCGGCTGTGAGCCGGTGCCGTGGCACAGCGACCTGCGCAGCACGCAGCGCCGCCGGGCATGGCGCGCGATCGCCAGCGGCCAGGCGAAGGTGGTGGTCGGCGCACGCTCCGCGCTGTTCCTGCCCTATGCCGATCTGGGCCTGATCGTCGTCGACGAGGCGCATGAGACGAGCTTCAAGCAGGAGGAGGGCGTGCATTATCACGCGCGCGACGTGGCGGTGATGCGGGGCTTGTTCGAAAAATGCCCGGTGATCCTCGCCAGCGCGACCCCGGCGATCGAGACAAGGCAACAGGTGGCGCAGGGCCGCTATACCGAGGTCAAGCTGCCCGGCCGCTATGGCAAGGCGCAATTGCCCAGCATCGAGGCGATCAACCTGATCGAACAGCCGCCCGAACGCGGCCGCTGGATCGCGGCACCGTTGGTCAAGGCGATCGATGAGACGCTGGGGCGCAAGGAACAGGCGCTGCTGTTCCTCAACCGGCGCGGCTATGCGCCGCTCACCCTTTGCCGGTCGTGCGGGCATCGCTTCCAATGCCCCAATTGCACCGCGTGGATGGTCGAGCACCGGCTGATCCACCGGCTGTCGTGCCACCATTGCGGCCATGTGATCCCGACCCCGCGCGCCTGCCCCGAATGCAATGCGGAGGACGCGCTGGTCGCGTGCGGTCCCGGCGTCGAGCGCATCGCCGATGAAGCCGCCGCGCTGTGGCCGACCGCGAAGATCGCCATCGTCACCTCCGACACCATATGGTCCCCGGCCAAGGCGGCGGAGTTCGTTGGGCGGATGGAGGCGGGCGACATCGACATCGTCGTCGGCACGCAGCTGGTGACCAAGGGCTATCACTTCCCCAACCTGACCTGTGTCGGGGTGATCGACGCCGATCTGGGGCTGCAGGGCGGCGACCTGCGCGCCTCCGAACGCACCTTTCAACAGATCGCGCAGGTCGCAGGACGTGCCGGGCGAGGGACCAAGCCCGGCCATGTCTACATCCAGACGACCCAGCCCAGCGCACCGGTGATGCAGGCACTGATCTCCGGCGATGCCGACAGCTTCTATGCGGCGGAGACCGAGGCGCGGGCCGATGCCGGGGTGCCGCCGTTCGGCCGCTATGCCGCGATCATCGTGTCGTCGGAGGACAAGGGCGCGGCGGAGGCCACCGCCCGCGCGATCGGCCGCACCGCGCCGCAGGTGGAGGGCTGCCACGTCTATGGCCCCGCCCCCGCCCCGCTGGCCATGCTGCGCGGGCGCCACCGCTTTCGCCTGCTGGTCCATGCCACCCGCAGCCTCGACGTACAGGACGTGATCCGCGACTGGCTGGACGGGGTCGAATGGGGGACGAAGGTGCGGGTGGCCGTGGATGTCGACCCGTATAGCTTCGTGTGACCTTGGCGATGGCACGTCACCCCAGCGCAGGCTGGGGTCTCCTGCGGCGAGGCGCGCGCTTCTTTTCTGGAAGATCCCAGCCTTCGCTGGGATGACGGCAGTGGCCGGCGGGGATACGGTCTTACCGATTATCGTAAGCCTTGCCCCGCGCGCCGCTTTGTCGGAAACGGCGGCGTGATGACCAAAGACCCGATGCCGTTCGTCCGACTGCTGACCCGCTGGCTCGCCGTGCTGGCGGCGATGCTGGTATGCGCCGCGCCTGCCCGTGCCGACGACGTGTCGGCGGCGGCGCGCGGGGTGGTGCGGGTCGTGGTGATCGCGACGGTCGATGGCGAGATGGTCGATGTCGAACATGGCACCGGCTTCGCGGTCGCGCCGGGGCGGATCGTCACCAACGCGCATGTCGTCGAACTGCTCGAACGCTATCCGGGCGAGGCGGTGGTCGGCGTGGTCCCGTCGGAGGGCGACAAGTCGTTCGAGGGGCGCGTGCTGCGGCTCGACAAGTCGCGCGACCTGGCGCTGATCGAGGTGAGCGGCGTGCGCCTGCCCCCGCTGACCCTCTATACCGGGCCGTTGGGGGAGAGCGATCCGCTGATCTCGCTCGGCTATCCGGGCAATGTCGATCTGGCGACCGCACGGTCGGCCGATGATTTCGTGACCCCAACTGCGCCGGTACGATCGCAGGGGGTGATGTCGGGCAACCGCACCCTCGAAGGGACCGCCGTGCTGGTCCACACCGCCAGCATCGCGCGCGGCAATTCGGGCGGGCCGCTGCTCGACCGGTGTGGGCGGGTGCTGGGGGTCAATTCGGCGCTGACGCGGGGCGAAGAGGGTGACGCCAGCTTCGCCTTTGCCATCGCCGACAGCGAACTGATCGCGTTCCTGCGCGAGGCGAGCCAGCCGGTGTCGACGATCGCAACGCCCTGCCTGACGCTAGCCGATGCCGATGCGCGCGACCGGGCGGATGCCGAGCGGCAGAGCGTCGAGGAGCGCGAGCGCGCCCGTGCCGCCGCCGAACGCGCCCGCGACGACCGCGAGGCCGCGCTGGAAAAGGCACGCGCCGACAATGCCGAAACCCGCGAGAACATGATCGCCGGGGCCGCGCTGCTGCTGGCGCTGGCGGTGCTGGCGATCGGCGGCGCGGGGCTGCTGGCGGGCAAGCGGCAGAAGAAGCGGCAGGCGCGGCTGGCGGCCATCGCCGGCGGGGTGCTGTTCGTCGCGGCGATCGCGACGTTCCTGCTGCGGCCCGACTTCGACCCCGAATCGGTCACCGCCGCCGATGAATCCGGCAACACCGCCGCGACCCGCACGACCCCGCTGTCGGGGCAGCTGCAATGTACGCTGGTGCCCGAACGCAGCCGGATCATCCTGTCGCCGGTCGAAACCGTCCGCTTCGACTGGCGCGCCGATGGCTGCATGAACGGCCGCACCCAATATGCCGAGGCGCCGGGCGGCGGCTGGGAACGCATCCTGGTGCCGAGCGAGGACGCGACGGTATCGGTACTGCGCTTCGATCCGGTCAGCGGCAGCTATACCAACAGCCGATACCTGTTGTCGGCCGAGGCGATGACGCGGGCGCGGTCGCTCAGGGGCCAGGTGCAGCAAAAGGCCTGCGCCGCCGACACCGGCGCCCGCGCGGCGCTGGCGACGCAGCAATCGGCGATTCGCACCGCGTTGCCTGCGCAGGTGAACGAGCGGCTGGTCTATCGCTGTACGACGGCGAAGACCCCTTCGTAATCCCCTGTTCAGCTTCCATCCGAATCACATCGCACGACATCGCATCCCACAAAGCTTGCGAAATCGTGACACCGATGCTAGCGGCCCCACGACCCATCGGGGGCGCATGGGCCGGTCAGCGGCGCGACATTGTTCGCGACGGCGGTTGGGTTTGCGGCCCCCTTTCGTGCATGGGATTTTGAAGTTGACCCCTGACAAGGACGCGCGCGTGGAGACATCCAGCGGAACTACTGGTGGCGGCGGTACGATCCAGGCGAGCCTGGGCGGCCGCTATGCGACCGCGCTGTTCGGCCTCGCCCAGCAGCAGGGCCAGCTGACGGCCGTCGAATCGAGCCTGAAGACGGTGTCGGCCGCGATGTCCGAATCGGACGATCTGTCGGCGCTGGTGAAAAGCCCGTTGGTCGGGCGCAGCGATGCCGCCCGCGCCATCGCCGCGCTGGTGCCGGTGCTGGGCCTCGACCCGATCACCGCCAATTTCCTGGGCGTGCTGGCGCAGAATCGTCGCTTGGGCGACCTGCCCGCGATCATCCGCGCGTTCCGCGATCTCGCCGCCCGTTCGCGCGGCGAAACCAATGCGGAGGTCGTCTCGGCCCACCCGCTGGACGATGCCCAGGTCGACGCGCTCAAGCAGCAGCTGCGTCACCGCGTCGGCCGCGAGGTCGCCATCGACCTGAAGGTCGACCCCACGCTTCTTGGCGGACTGGTCGTGAAGATCGGCAGCCAGATGATCGATAGCTCGATCAAGACCCGACTGAACACGCTCGCGCACGCGATGAAAGGCTGAACATGGATATCCGCGCCGCAGAAATTTCGAAGGTCATCCGCGACCAGATCGCCAATTTCGGCACCGAAGCGCAGGTTTCGGAAGTCGGCCAGGTGCTGTCGGTCGGTGACGGCATCGCCCGCATCCACGGGCTCGACAACGTCCAGGCGGGCGAAATGGTCGAGTTCGGCGGCGGCATCCAGGGCATGGCGCTGAACCTCGAAGCCGACAATGTCGGCGTCGTGATCTTCGGGTCGGACTCGTCGATCAAGGAAGGCGACACCGTCAAGCGCACCGGCACCATCGTCGACGTTCCCGTCGGCAAGGGGCTGCTGGGTCGCGTGGTCGATGGTCTGGGCAACCCGATCGACGGCAAGGGCCCGATCGTGTCCGACCGTCGCGCCCGCGTCGACGTGAAGGCGCCGGGCATCATCCCGCGCCAGTCGGTGTCGGAGCCGATGCAGTCGGGCCTGAAGGCGATCGACGCCCTCGTCCCCGTCGGCCGTGGCCAGCGCGAGCTGATCATCGGCGATCGCCAGACCGGCAAGTCGGCGGTCGCGATCGACACCTTCATCAACCAGAAGACGGCCAATGCCGGCACCGACGAGAGCAAGAAGCTCTATTGCGTCTATGTCGCCGTCGGCCAGAAGCGCTCGACCGTTGCCCAGCTGGTGCGCACGCTCGAAGAAAACGGCGCGATGGAATATTCGATCGTCGTCGCCGCGACCGCGTCGGACCCCGCCCCGCTGCAGTATCTGGCGCCGTACACCGGCACCGCGATGGGCGAATATTTCCGCGACAACGCGATGCACGCGCTGATCGTGTTCGACGATCTGTCGAAGCAGGCCGTTGCGTACCGCCAGATGTCGCTGCTGCTGCGCCGTCCGCCGGGCCGCGAAGCCTATCCGGGTGACGTGTTCTACCTGCACAGCCGTCTGCTCGAGCGCGCCGCCAAGATGTCGGACGCCAATGGCGGCGGCTCGCTGACCGCGCTGCCGATCATCGAAACCCAGGCGGGCGACGTGTCGGCGTACATTCCGACCAACGTGATCTCGATCACCGACGGCCAGATCTTCCTCGAAACCGACCTGTTCTTCGCCGGCATCCGCCCCGCGATCAACGTCGGCCTCTCGGTCAGCCGCGTCGGTTCCGCCGCGCAGACCAAGGCGATGAAGAAGGTCGCCGGCTCGATCAAGCTGGAGCTGGCCCAGTATCGCGAAATGGCTGCCTTCGCGCAGTTCGGTTCGGACCTCGATGCCTCGACCCAGAAGCTGCTGAACCGCGGCGCGCGCCTGACCGAGCTGCTCAAGCAGGCCCAGTTCTCGCCGATGCCGTTCGAGGAACAGGTCGCATCGATCTTCGCCGGCACGCAGGGCTATCTCGACACGGTGCCCGTCAATGACGTGACCCGGTACGAGCAGGCGATGCTGTCGGACCTGCGCGCCAACCATTCGGGCGTGCTGGCCAAGATCCGCGATACCAAGGATCTGGGCGACGAGGCGAAGTCGGGGCTGAAGGCCGCGCTCGACCAGTTCGCGAAGACCTTCGCGTAACCGTAAAGCCCTCTCCCCTTCAGGGGAGGGGGTTGGGAGAGGGGACGAGCGGGGCAGTCGTTGCGACAGCCCCCTCTCCCCGACCCTCTCCGTGCAAGGGGAGAGGGAGTAGGGAAAACAGATGGCAAGCCTCAAGGCCCTGAAACTGCGCATCGGCTCGGTGAAGTCGACGCAGAAGATCACCAAGGCGATGAAGATGGTCGCCGCCGCCAAGCTGCGCCGTGCGCAGGAGGCGGCCGAGGCCGGTCGCCCCTATGCCCAGCGGGTCGAGCAGGTCGTCGCCAGCCTGGCGAGCACCGCGCAGATCACCGAGGGCAGCTCGCCGCTGCTGGCCGGCACCGGTCGCGACCAGGTCCACCTGTTCGTCGTCGCGACGTCGGACAAGGGGCTGGCCGGCGCGTTCAATTCGAACATCGCCCGCCTTGCCCGCCGTCGCGCGCTCGAGCTGCAGGCCGAGGGCAAGACCGTCAAGTTCCTGACGATCGGCCGCAAGGGCCGCGCCGTGCTGGCCCGCCAGTTCCGCGAAGGCTTCGTCCATGCGGTCGAGCCGGGTGATCTGGGCAAGCTGACCTTCGCCGATGCGAAGGGCTATGCCGACGACCTGATCCGCCGCTACGCAGCGGGCGAGTTCGACGTCGCGCACCTGTTCTACGCCACGTTCAAGACGGTGCTGACGCAGGAGCCGACCGAGCAGCAGCTGATCCCGGTCAAGATTCCCGACGCGACGAAAGCGCCTGCCGCCGACGCCGTGGTGGAATATGAGCCGAGCGAGGAAGCGATCCTCGACAGCCTGTTGCCGACCAACATCGCCGTGCAAATCTATCGCGCGATGAAGGAAAATGCGGCGTCGGAACAGGGTTCGAAGATGACGGCGATGGACAATGCCACGCGCAACGCGGGCGACCTCATCAACCGTCTGACCATCGAATATAACCGCACCCGCCAGGCCGCGATCACGACCGAGCTGGTCGAGATCATCTCGGGCGCCGAAGCGCTGTGATCCGTCCGGCCGTCCTGCTGGCGCTCGTCGCCACGCTGGCCGGCTGTGGCCAGCCTGCCGCCGACAAGGCGGCGGAGCAGCCGCGCGCGACGCCGACGCCGTTCGTCGATGGCGGCTGGGCCACCGTGCTGGGCGACGCGCCGCGCACGATCGAGCTGCTGAACGGCATGGGCTTTCGCCTGTCGGCCTATGCGCCGAAGGGCGGCGCCTTCGTCGCGACGGCGCAACCGACGCCGATGGGCGATCCGTCGGTCAAGCCGGTCAACACCGCCAACCTGACGGCGACCGGCGATGCCCAGCGGATCAGCGAGCTGCGCTTCACGCTCGACATCGTGAACCTCGACGCCAGCCCGTTCGCCAAGGACCAGTTCATCCGCTGGGTGAACCGGCCGCTGGCATCGATGGCGCTGCCGGGGCAGGACGTCGTCGAAAAGGCGATCCGCACCGAAAGCCCCGCATCGAGCACCCTGCCCGGCGCGGACTACAAGATTACCCGTGAACCGATCGACGGCGGCCGTCGCCTGATCGTGACCTTTACCCGTCCCGCGCCACAGGCCGGGGACAGCCACCCGAGGAACCCGTAATGGCAACCGCCGCAGACACCTACGCCCCGCAGGGCAGCACCAACAATACCGGCCGCATCAGCCAGGTGATCGGCGCGGTCGTCGACGTGACGTTCGACGGCGAACTGCCGGCCATCCTGTCGGCACTGGAAACCGACAATAACGGCAACCGGCTGGTCCTCGAAGTCGCGCAGCATCTGGGCGAAAGCACCGTCCGCACGATCGCGATGGACGCCACCGAAGGTCTGACCCGTGGCCAGGCCGTGCGTGACACCGGATCGCAGATTCGCGTGCCGGTCGGCCCCAAGACGCTCGGCCGCATCCTGAACGTCGTCGGCGAGCCGATCGACGAGCGCGGTCCGGTCGGTGCCGAAACCACCGCCCCGATCCACGCATCGGCCCCGCTGTTCGTCGACCAGTCGACCGAGAGCGCGATCCTGGTCACCGGCATCAAGGTCATCGACCTGCTCGCCCCGTACGCGAAGGGCGGCAAGATCGGCTTGTTCGGCGGCGCCGGCGTCGGCAAGACCGTTCTCATTCAGGAACTGATCAACAACATCGCCAAGGGCCATGGCGGCACCTCGGTGTTCGCGGGCGTGGGTGAGCGGACCCGCGAGGGCAACGACCTGTACCACGAATTCCTCGACGCGGGCGTCATCGCCAAGGATGCCGACGGCAATCCGACCAGCGAGGGGTCGAAGGTCGCGCTGGTCTATGGCCAGATGAACGAGCCGCCGGGCGCCCGTGCGCGCGTTGCGCTGTCGGGCCTGACGATCGCCGAATATTTCCGCGACGTCGAAGGGCAGGACGTGCTGTTCTTCGTCGACAACATCTTCCGCTTCACCCAGGCGGGTTCGGAAGTGTCGGCGCTGCTGGGCCGTATTCCGTCGGCGGTGGGCTATCAGCCGACGCTGTCGACCGACATGGGCGCGCTGCAGGAGCGCATCACTTCGACCAACAAGGGGTCGATCACCTCGGTGCAGGCGATCTACGTCCCCGCCGACGATTTGACCGATCCGGCACCGGCCACGTCGTTCGCCCACTTGGACGCCACGACCGTGCTCAACCGCGCGATCTCCGAACTCGGCATCTATCCGGCGGTCGATCCGCTCGATTCGACCAGCCGCGTCCTGGAACCGCGCACCGTCGGCCAGGAGCATTACGACACGGCGCGCGCCGTGCAGTCGCTGCTCCAGCGCTACAAGTCGCTGCAGGACATCATCGCCATCCTCGGCATGGACGAGCTGAGCGAAGAGGATAAGGTCACGGTCGCCCGCGCCCGCAAGATCCAGAAGTTCCTCAGCCAGCCGTTCCACGTCGCCGAAGTCTTCACCGGCATCAGCGGCAAGTTCGTCGCGCTGGAAGACACGGTGAAGTCGTTCAAGGCGGTCGTCGAAGGCGAATATGACCACCTGCCGGAATCGGCCTTCTACATGGTCGGCGGCATCGACGAAGTCGTCGCCAAGGCACAGAAGATGGCGCAGGACGCGTAAAGCGCTGTTCCCTCTCCCCTTCAGGGGAGAGGGTCAGGGAGAGGGGCAGCGCGCGCCTCTCCCGACAGCCCCTCTCCCCGGCCCTCTCCGTGCAAGGGGAGAGGGAGTAAGGTGTTAGAAATGCTACACTTCGAACTCGTGACCCCCGAAAAGCTGGTACGTTCGGAATCGGTCTATATGGTCACCGTGCCGGGCACTGAAGGCGACTTCGGCGTGCTGGAGGGCCATGCTCCGTTCATGTCGACGATCCGCGACGGCGACGTCCTGATCCACCGCACCGAAAAGGGCGAGGCGGAACGCATCGCGATCCGGGGCGGCTTTGCCGAGGTGACGGCCAAGGGGCTGACGATCCTCGCCGAACAAGCCGGCTAAGGCTTTTCGCGACATTGGTAACGGCGAGCGCCGCGTCGGACGATGGTCTGGCGCGGCGTTTGTGTTTGGGGGGTACATTTGGATCGCAGCCTCTCCCGCCACGCACGTCACCCCAGCGAAGGCTGGGGCCTCAAGCGGCTCCCGTCGCGCGCTATAACGGGGAGATCCCAGCCTTCGCTGGGATGACGCTGTTGTTCGCCTCACCCGTGCGGATGGGCGTTGCGATACACGTCCAGCAGGTGCGCGGCATCGACCGCGGTGTAGATTTGCGTCGACGACAGGCTGGCATGGCCCAGCAACGCCTGGAGCGAGCGGAGGTCGGCCCCGCGCCCCAGCAGATGCGTGGCGAAGCTGTGGCGAAGCGCGTGCGGCGTGGTCCGGTCGCCCAGGCCCAGCGCGACCCGCGCCGTGCGCACCGCCTTGCGCACCACCCCGGCATCCAGCGCCCCGCCCTTTGCCCCCCGGAACAGCGGCGCATCGCGCGCGGTGCCCCAGGGCTGTTGCGCGACATAGGCCTCCACCGCCGCGCGGACCGGGGGGAGCAGCGGCACCATCCGCGTCTTGTCACGCTTTCCGGTCACCACCAGCGTCTCGCCCAACGGTAGCGCGCGGCCGGTCAGCGACAGCGCCTCGCCGATGCGCAGGCCCGCGCCATAGAGCAGCAGCAGGATCGCCCAGTCGCGCGCACCGATCCATGGCTCGGCCGCGGCATCGGCGACTTCCCCGGCCAGCGCGACGGCTTCGTCGGGCGAGATCGGGCGGGGGACGTTCTTCGCGACGCGGGGACCACGCAGCGGCGGCGCCTCGCCCCCGGTAAAGGCGATGAACGCGCGCACCGCCGACAATTCGCGCGCGGCGGCGGCATTGCCCAGCCCCTGCTCGCGGCGATGGGCGAGGAAGGCGCGCAGGTCGGCGGCGGTAAGGCGGTGAAGCATCGGCGCATCGACCGCCCCGCCCCAATGGCCTTGCAGGAACGCGACCAGCCGCTCGGCGGTGGCGGCATAGGCCCGCACGGTATGCTCCGACCGGCGGCGGTCACGGGAAAGATGGGTGGCGAAAGCCAGCGGCAGCGGCTGCGTCATTGCGCCATGATAGCGCCTTGCCGCAGCCGCTGTCGAACGCGGATCAGCCGATCTGCTGGCCCGACTTGGCCCAGTCGGCCATGAAGCCTTCGATGCCCTTGTCGGTCAGCGGATGCTTGACCAGCGCGCGGATCACCGACGGCGGGGCGGTCATCACATCGGCGCCGAGCTTGGCCGATTCGAGGACGTGGATCGGGTGACGGACGCTGGCGACGAGGATTTCGGTGCCGAAGTCGTAATTGTCATAGATCAGGCGGATGTCGCTGATGAGGCCCATGCCGTCGAAGCCGATGTCGTCATGCCGCCCGACGAAGGGCGAGACGAACGACGCGCCGGCCTTCGCCGCCAGCAGCGCCTGGTTCGCGGAGAAGCACAGCGTCACGTTGACCATGGTGCCATCGTCGGTCAGCGCCTTGCAGGTCTTCAGGCCGTCGATGGTCAGCGGCACCTTCACCGCGACATTGTCGGCGATCTTGCGCAGGATTTCGGCCTCGCGCATCATGCCGGCATGGTCGAGCGCGACCACTTCGGCCGACACCGGGCCATCGGTGATCGAGCAGATTTCGGCGACGACTTCGAGGAAGTCGCGGCCCGACTTGTGGATCAGCGACGGATTGGTGGTGACGCCGTCGAGCAGGCCGGTATCGGCGAGTTCGCGGATGTCGTTGGTATCGGCGGTGTCGACAAAGAATTTCATGGGACTCGGGTTCCTGGCGGAGGGAGGCACTGGCCGCCCCATCGCCCATCGCCGCCGCCGGGGCAAGGTTTGCCGGGGTGGCGACGTGCGGCAGGCTCTTTTCCTGCGGCCCATGATCCACTATTTCCGCGCGCATGACCGCGCCGAAACCCGAATGGGCCCCCCACGCCGCCGTATGGATCGGCTATCCCAGCCACGCCGAACTGTGGCAGGAGGACCTCGACCCCGCTCGCGACGAGGTCGTCGCCTTTGCCCGTGCCGTCCATGCCGATGGCCGGGGCGAGACGGTGCTGCTGGTCGCCGCCGACATCGAAGCGGCGGACGACGCACGGCGGCGCGCGCCCTTTGCCGAGGTGGTGATCCAGCCGTTCGGCGACATCTGGCTGCGCGATACCGGGCCGATCATCGGCGGCGACGGCACCGCGCACCGGTTCCGGTTCAATGGCTGGGGCGGCAAGTACGACCTGCCGGGCGACGACGATGTCGGCCTGCGCCTTGCCAACGAACGCGGGATGACGGTCGCCGACCATGACTGGGTGGTCGAGGGCGGCGCGCTGGACGGCGATGGCACCGGCCTGGTCGTCACGACCGAGCAATGCCTGTTGAACCCCAACCGCAACGACCATTTCTACCGCGATGCCGCCGAGACGCGGCTGCGCGAGGATCTGGGCTATGACCGGGTGCTGTGGCTGGGCGATGGCCTGATCAACGACCATACCGACGGGCATGTCGACAATCTTGCCCGCTTCGTCGGGCCGAACCGGCTGGCGATCCCGCAAGCGGCAGAGAATGATCCGAACTGGCGCATTTACCAGGACGCTGCCGCCCGCGCGAAGGCGTTCGGCGTGGAGGTCGTGCTGGTCCCCTCGCCCGGCCGCGTGCTGTCGCCCGAGGAAGAGATTATTCCGGGCAGCCATATGAACTTCTACATAGGCAATGCCGCCGTGGTCGTGCCGCTGTACGGCACCGGGACCGACGACGCGGCGGTCGCCGCCTTCGCCGAAATCTTCCCGAACCATGAAGTCGTGGGGCTGCGCGCCGATCATATCCTGACCGGCGGCGGCAGTTTCCACTGCATCAGCCAGCAGATTCCGGCGGCTTGATCGCCTTTGCGCTGCGCGCCGCGCTGTCCGGGCTGATCGTCGCCGCCGTGGCGCTGATCGCAAGGCGGAGCCCGGCGGCGGGCGCGCTGGTCGCGTCGCTGCCGCTCGTGTCGCTGCTCGGCATGATCTGGCTGTGGCGCGATACGGGGGACGCGGTACGGCTGGCGACCCACGCGGAGGCGACCTTCTGGTATGTGCTGCCGTCGCTTCCCATGTTCCTGATCGTGCCCGCGCTGCTGCGCCACGGCATCGGTTTCTGGTGGGCGCTGGCCGCCGGTTGCGGTGTCACGATCCTGCTGTATTGCGCCACTATCCCCGTCGCCGCCCGTTTCGGCGTCACGCTTTAGGACCGTCCATGACCGACATCACCGTTGCCGCGCTCCAGCTCGGCTTCACCGCCGACATCGACCGCAACATCGCCAATGTCTCCCGCCTCGTCCGCGAAGCCGCCGCACGGGGGGCGCAGGTTGTGCTGCCGCCCGAATTGTTCGAAGGCGAATATTTCTGCCGGGTCGAGGACGAAGGGCTGTTCGCCAATGCCAAGCCGGTGGGCGAGCACAAGGCGGTGCTGGCGATGCAGGCACTCGCGGCCGAACTGAAGATCGCGATCCCGACCAGCTTCTTCGAACTGGACGGGCAGCATCATTACAACAGCCTGGCGATGATCGACCCCGATGGCCGTATCCAGGGCGTGTATCGCAAGAGCCATATTCCCGATGGGCCGGGCTATGAGGAAAAATTCTATTTCCGCCCCGGCAATACGGGGTTCAAGGTGTGGGACGGCCCAGCGACGCTGGGCGTCGGCATCTGCTGGGACCAATGGTATCCCGAAACCGCGCGCGCGCTGATGTTGATGGGCGCGCAGCTGCTGTTCTTCCCGACCGCGATCGGCAGCGAACCGCATGACACCAGCCTCGACACCGCACGGCTGTGGCGGCGGGCGATGGTCGGCCATGCCGTGTCGAACGTCGTGCCAGTCGTCGCCGCCAACCGCGTCGGCGTGGAGCATGGCCAGACCTTTTACGGCACGTCGTTCATCACCGATGAACGCGGCGACATCGTCGCCGAGCTGGACCGCGAGGAAGAGGGCGTCATCACCGCTACCTTCGACTTGGATCGGGTGAAGCGCCACCGCGCGGCGTTCGGCTTCTTCCGCGATCGCCGGCCGGAGCTGTACGGACGGTTGGTGCAGGATATTTGATCCTGCTCCCCCGGACCTGACGTCATCCCAGCGAAGGCTGGGATCTCCCCGTTGTTGCGCGGGACAGGAGCCGCTTGAGGCCCCAGCCTGCGTTGGGGCGACGTTCGCGGCGGTGCGGATGGGTCAGTCGCTAAAATTCGCGGCCCGCCGTTCCATCCCCGCGCACACCGCCTCGACCTGATTCCGCGTGCCCAGCAGCGCCTGTTGCTCGGCACTCTCGGCGGCAAGGACCGCCCCGGCATCGGCATCGTCGGCAAGGTTCGCCAGCCGCTTGGCGGCGCGCACCGCATCCGGGCTGCGCGCGGCGATCGCGCGGGCGAGGACCATCGCGGCGCCATGCGGATCATCCGACAACCGCGTCACGAACCCAGCCCGCAGCGCCTCTTCCGCGGTGAACTCCCGCGCGGAAAAGGCCAGTTCGCGCAGCAAATCGCCGCGCACGTCGCGCCACAGCGCAAAGCCGGCCATATCGGCGACCAGCCCCCATTTCGCCTCAAGGATCGCAAAGCGCGTGTCGGGCGCGGCGATCCGCACATCGGCGCCGGCCATGATCTGCATCCCCCCGCCGAACGCCAGCCCCTGCACCGCCGCGATCACCGGCATCGGCAGCGTCCGCCAGCCCCACGCCACCTGCTGCACCCGGTTGGCGAGGCCATGGCTGCGCGTTGCCAGGTCGAGGCCCGCCGCCCCCGCCGCCATGCTGGCCATGTCCAGCCCGGCACAGAATGCCCGCCCCTCGCCCGACAGCACGACGCAGCGCGCAGTAGACGCCCGCAGCGTGTCGATCACGTCGATCAGCGCGTCGAACATCGCCGGGTCGATCGCGTTCATCTTGTCGCCGCGGGCCAGCCGTACCTCGGCGATGCCATCGACCGTTGTCATCGTCACCGGCGCCATGCCGCACCCCTCATCCCGTTTTATCTGGGGACCTATCTATCGGGCGACGGCGACAGGCGCCATGGCGCGTCGCCCAGTCGATAGCCCCGCCCGCGATCGGTGTGCAGCATCGGCGGGCCAGCCGCGTCGAGCTTGGCACGCAGCCGGGACATCTGTACCTGCACGACATTGGTGCCGGGATCGAAGGTGCGGTCCCACACCGCCTGCAACAGCGCCTCGCGCGACATCGTGCTGCCGGCATGGTCGGCCAGAACCAGCAGCACCGCATATTCGCGCGGCAACAGGTGCAGCGCCTTGCCGCCGCGCCACGCCCGGCGGGCGGCGCGGTCGATGGTCAGGTCGCCGACCGTCAGCACCCCGTCATGCCGCGCACCCCGCAGCAGCGCGAGCATTCGCGCGATGATTTCGACCGGGTGCGCGCGTTCCAGCACCGCGTCGTCCGCACCGGCCTCCAGCCCGGCGGCCAACGCGTCGGCATCCTCGACCAGCAGCATCGCCCGCACCGACCGCTGGCCCGCCCGGACCATGTGCAGCCGCCCCGGCGCGCACCCTTCGCCCGGTCGCCAGCGGGCGAGGCGCACGGCAGCCTCCGGTGCCTCGTCCAGCGCGCGCAGCACGATGCCATGCCGCCGCGCCGGGGCGACGAGCGCCGGAACCGGATCGAGGGCGGCGATAACATGCATCGACGACAGCCTTACCCGCCCCGCCGCCGCCCGTTACGGCAACCGGGTCCGAACCGGATCGATCCGGGCCAGCAACTGCCGCGCATGGGTCGCCACCCGCCGCGAAGCATCCCCCGCCGCCCGGTGCAGCGCCCCTTGCGGATCGGGTCCCGACCGGACCAGCGCGTCGAGCGCGGTGATCCGCATCCGGTCGCACGGATGGCGCAAGGCAAAGGCTTCGGCGAGGTCGAGCGCATCGGGCAGGTCCGCCCCGACTGCCAGCGTCACCAGCGCCTCGGCCGGGGTCGAGGTCAGTACCTGCGCGATGGTATTGCCGCGAATGTCGAAGCGATACTGGTCGAGCCACGGCTGGGCCGCATCATAGCCGAGGATGTTGAGCGACACCGAAAACGCATCGGGCGGCAGCTGGACGTGGACGTCGTCGCGCATCCGGTACAGCAGCACCTTGCCCGGATCGAGCCGCGACCGCCCGACATGGCGCAGCCCCGCCGCCTCCCCGACGCTGCCGTCGATCGCGGTGACGTCGTAGCGATAATCGTCGCTCCAATAGCCCGGCCCATGATAGCCGACCGTCAGGAACGGGAAATTATGGTCGTGCGGCAGGTCGTAGAAATAGGCCCCCCGGCCCCCTGCCCGAAGCGCCCGGTCCTGTTCCGCCGGCCAGAAATTGGCGCGCAGCACGAACCGGCCATCGGGCGGGCGCAGCAACAGCACCTGTGCGCCATAGGCATTGCCATCGACCTGTCCCCGGCAGCGTTGCTTGAGTTCGGCCAGCGCCAGTTCGCCCAGAAAGCTCCGGTTGCGTCCCAGCCGGGCCAGCGCCGGCCCCAGCGAGGCGAACGCGTCCTCATCGCGCACGTCGACCGGCGCGGTGGCGAGCAGGTCGACCAGATCGTCCAGCCCGATCGCATCGTCGCTGCCCGGATCGATCAGGCGGGCCATGCCGGCTCCATCCGCGCCTCGACCACCGGCAGCATCGCCTGCGCCGCCGCGCGGACATCGGGATGTGGATCGTCGGTCATCGCACGCAACCGGGGCAGCGCGGCACGCGCATCGCTCGCCAGCCATTCGCGCATCGCGTCCCAGCGGACGAAAAAGGCCGGGTCCTGCGACAGCGCGTCGAACACCTCCGCGTCCGCCTGCCCCAGTTCGCGCAGCAGCGTCAGCAGCATCGTGCTGCGCGCCGCGCCATCGTCCAGCGTCGCGACGCGGACCAACGCGCCCGACAAACGGTCATATTCACGCATGAACGGCGCAGCCGCGTGGCGCAGCGTGATCGTCACCGACACGACCGCCGTCGCCGGATCGACCAGCAGCATCGCATCGCTGCGTCCGTCCAGCCGCACCACCGCGCCGTCGATCAGCGGCTGTACGCCCAGCGGCCGTGCGGGTGCGGCGATGCCGCCATGCCAGCGGTCGTCGATCCGGTCCGCGCGCCACCGCCACAGCCGGGCATCCCCGCCGCGCAGATAGCGCGTCCACGACACCCGCCCGCCGACGACGATCGTATCGGGCATCGCCCGCGCCGCCGGGGCGAACGGATCGATCGCCGCCATCGTCACGCTCGCCACCGGGGTTTCCACCAGCACCATGCCGGTGCGCAGCATATCGCGCTGGCTCTTGAACGGCGGTTCGAACAACGGATCGTCGCGCAACCGCGCGATCCATGGGGCCAGCAGTGCCGCCACCCACCCCGCATCCTCCACCAATGCGCGCGCCGCGGCCTCTCCCTCGGCCAGCGTCGTCGCATCGGCGAAGCGCGTCGTTACCGCCCGGACCGCCGCGTCGTCGGCCCAGTCGCGGCCCACCGCCAGCGACCGCACCCGCGCCGCCGCGAGCGCATCGCGCAACCGGTCCCCGATCGGCCCCGACATCTCAGTTCGGATACATCTCGTACACCAGCATGGCGACGGCGATGATATATTCGAACACCTGGTCGCCCGATGCCTCCGCCGCGCGGATCGCGCCGCTGGTGGCGACCTGCGTGCCCAGTTCCACGATCTCGGCCATTGCGATGGTGACGATCGGCATATCCATTCCCCCTGATGCGACGGTCGTGCGTCGCACCCGCGACCCTATGGCCCCGCGTCCATCGGCCCTAGTTACAAGGCTGTTATGCTTGGCCGCTTCATTCCGCCCCCGTTCCGCCCTATGACGCGGGTGATGACCGCCCCCGCTCTTCCGCCCGGTTTCGATCCGGCCCGCTTCTTCACCGCCCGCATCGGCGGGCATGGTTCGCGCCTGGGCATCGGCTATCAGGCGCACGGGGCCGACTGGTGCGAGCTGCTGTTGCCGTTCCGGGGCGACCTTGTCGGCGATCCGGCGCGCGGCGTGCTGGCATCGGGGCCGATCGTCACGCTGATGGACATGGCGACCAGCGTCGGGGTGTGGCTGAAGCGCGGCGCGTTCCTGCCCCATGCCACGCTCGACCTGCGGCTCGACTATCTGCGGCCCGCCACGCCGGGGCGGACGGTCGTCGGACGCGGCGAATGCTACCGCGTCGCGCGGCAGGTCGCGTTCGTGCGTGGCATCGCCCATGACGGCGATCCGCAAGATCCCGTCGCGCATGTCGCGGGCACCTTCATGCTGCTGGACGGTGCGGCATGACCGTCTCTCCCTATGCCGACCTGCTGGGCCTGCGCTTCGGCACCGACGCGCATGGCCATCCGATCGTGACGATGGACTTTGCCGACGACCTGCTCGGCCGCCCCGGTTTCCTGCATGGCGGCGCGATCGGCGGGATGCTGGAGATGGCCGCCTGGGTCGCGCTGCGCGCCGCGCTGGGCGAAGAGCAAACGGTCATCAAGCCGATCAACGTCACCATCGATTTCATGCGCGGCGGGCGCGAGCGGACGACCTTTGCCGCCGGAGAGGTCACGCGACTGGGCGGCCGGATCGCCAACGTCTCCGCCACCGCATGGCAGGACGACCGCGACCGCCCGATCGCCGGGGCGCGGCTGAACTATCTGCTGAAGCGGTAATATCCCCGCCGGATATTTTCGCCTCCCGCGATAGTTGTGCGACATTTGGACCCTAATGCCCCTGTTCCCGCAGCAACGCGGGCAGGGTTTGGAAGGAATGCGCATGGCGCGGTGGACGTTACTGGTACTGGCCTTGGGAACCGCGCCGGGCGCACTGGCGGCACAGACCGCCCCGGCCACGCCCGCCACCACCGCCCAGGCCCAGACGCCCGAACCCACCGAACCGGGATCGGGCGGCGCGGGTGGCAGCGACACCGAAAGCGAAGCGGAAGAAATCGTCATCACCGGTCGCCCGCCCCCCGGATCGGTGCCCGGCGACATCAAGCCCGAACTGCAGCTCTCGCCCGCCGACATCCGGTCTTACGGCGTCAGCTCGGTCGCCGAACTGGTGACCGAACTCGGCCCGCAATTACAGTCGGTGCGCGGCGGGGCGCCGGTATTCCTGGTCAATGGCCGCCGCTCGGCGGGCTTCCAGGAAATCCGCGACCTGCCGACCGAAGCGATTTTGCGCGTCGACATCCTGCCCGAAGAAGTCGCGCTGAAATTCGGCTATCGTTCGGATCAGAAGGTCATCAACTTCGTCCTGCGCCCGCGTTTCCGCAGCTATACCGGCGAATTGCAGGGCAGCGCCCCCACCGATGGCGGATCGAGCAATTTCGAGGCCGAGGGCGGGCTGGTCCGCATCGACGAGGACAAGCGCTTCAACCTGAACCTGCAGGCGGAAACCACGTCGAACCTGCTGGAAAGCGAACGCGGGATCATCCCCAACACCACCGGCACGCCGTTCGACCTGCGCGGCAACGTGACCTCGACCACCAGCGGCGCGCCGATCGATCCGGCGCTGACCGCGCTCGCCGGTACGCCGGTGATCGTCGCGGCGGTGCCGACCGGTACACCGACGCTGGCCGGTTTCGCCGCCGGGGCGAACAATCCGAACGTCACCGACACCACCCCGTTCCGCACATTGTCAGGCGCGGTCGATCGGTTTTCGGCGAACGGCGTCTATGCGCGCAGCATCTTCGGCAACGTCGCGGCGACCGTCACCACGCGCATCGAACATACCCGCACCGAATCGCTGCTGGGGCTGCCCGGCGTTTCGCTGACGCTGCCGGGCAATACGCCCTTCTCGCCCTTTGCCAGCGACGTGATCGTCCGGCGCTATGGCGATACCGACCCACTGATGCGCAATGGCGAGACGACGACCGCCAATGCCGGCTTTGCGCTGAACGGCGACATCGGCCGGTGGCGCTGGACGGTGAACGGCAATTACGACCGTACCGACACCAGCACCCGCACCGATCGCGGGGTCGACACCACCGACCTCCAGGCGGCGGTGCGCGCAGGGACGTTCAGCCCGTTCGGCGACCTCGGCAACCTGATCCGCACCACCGACCGCGCCAAGTCGGTGTCGAGCGCGGCGGGGCTGAACGCGCTGGTCGCCGGATCGCTGTTCGCGCTGCCGGCGGGGGAGGTGAACACCAGCATCCGCGTCGCCGGATCGACCACCGATTTCACCAGCGATTCGCTGCGTGCCGGTGTCGCCAATTCGACCAGCCTCGGCCGCGACAGTGGGTCGGTGCGCGCCAATATCGACCTGCCGATCGCGAATGCCGCGCGCGACGTCCTGTCGGCGCTCGGCCGGCTGTCGCTGAACGCCAATGCGGAGGTCGAACAGCTGTCGGACTTCGGCACGCTGACCACGCTCGGCTATGGCATCAACTGGCAACCGATCACCGCCCTCCGCCTGCTCGCCTCGGTCAGCCATGAAGAAAATGCGCCGACCCAGCAGCAACTGGGCAATCCGCTGATCACCACGCCGTTCGTGCGGACGTTCGACTATGTGCGCGGCACGACGGTCGACGTCACCACCATTGGCGGCGGCAATCCCGACCTGGTGTCGAGCAACAGCCGCGTCATCAAGCTGGGCCTGAACCTGAAGCCATGGAGCGAGCGCGACGTGTCGCTCCAGTTCGACTATACCGACAGCCGGATCGACAATCCGATCCAGAGCTTCCCGGCGATCACCGCCGACATCCAGGCGGCGTTCCCCGACCGGTTCGTGCGCGATGCCGACGGCGTGCTGCTGCGCGTCGACAACCGCCCGATCAACTTCGCGCGGGCGGACAGCAGCCAGCTGCGCTGGGGCATCAATTTCTCGAAGCGGGTGACGACCGCCCGCTCGCGCCAGTTCGAGGCATTGCGCCAGCAGCGGATGGAACAGCGCCGTGCCGCGCGCGACGCGGCGGAAGCCAACGGCGCCCCGCGCGGCGACGGCCCGCCGCCGGGCGATGCCCCGCCGCCCCCGCCGCCCGGTGAAGGCCGTGGCGGCCCACCCGGCGAAGGACGCGGCCCCGGCGGCGGCCGTGGCTTTGGCGGTCCGGGCGGTGGTCCGGGCGGCGGTGGTTTCGGCGGACGCGGCGGCGGTGGCGGCTTTGGCGGCGGCGGGCGCATCTGGGCCAGCCTGTACCATACGGTCAACCTGACCAACACGATCCTGATCCGGCCGGGCCTGCCCGAACTCGACCTGCTGAATGGGTCGGCGATCAGCGATACCGGCGGCCAGCCGCGCCACGAACTACAGTTCAACGGCGGCTATACCCGTGACGGCATCGGGTCGCGGCTGGTGGTGAATTGGCAATCCGCGACCGAGGTCGATGGCGGCGCCACGGGCGCGACGCAGCGGCTGAACTTCGGCAGCCTCGCCACCGTCGGCCTGCGCCTGTTCGCCGATCTGGGGCAGCAGCCGGGGCTGGTGCGCGACAATCGCTGGCTGCGCGGCGCGCGGATCAGCCTGGGCGTCGACAATCTGTTCAACGCCCGCCAGCGAGTGACCGACGCCAATGGGATCGTGCCGATCAACTATCAGCCGGGCTATCTCGACCCCAATGGCCGGACCGTGCGGCTGACCTTCCGGAAGCTGTTTTTCTAGGGGGCGTTCGACGTCGGATTGCTGCAACGCCCTTCGTCATTCCCGCACAGGCGGGAATGACGATCATGTGAGCCGTCCGACGTTGCGCACGTCGTCGAAGCGCCCTCAATGCGCCGGCGCTTCCTTGCCGGGACGCGGGACGTTCGCCCGGTCGGCGGGACCGCTGTCGATGCTGGCCATGCGGGCGCCGCCAAAGCCGTTGGTCGCCTGGTACAGCAGGGTGATCGCGACGCGGCGGTTGCGCGGGTCGTACGGGTCCTTGGCGATCATCGGCTCGCGGTCGGCCACGCCCTCGATCCGTTCGAACCGCCGCTCGCCCACGCCGCTCATCGCCAGCCGGCGGCGCGTCGCCTCGGCGCGGCCCGACGACAGCATCCAGTTGTTCATGTCCTGCGGCCGGCCATAGGCGACGGCGTCGGTATGCCCGCGGATCATGATCGTGTTGGGCAGGTCGCTGACCGTCTGCGCGATCATCGTCATCAGCTTGGCCGCCTCGGGCGCCAGCGCGGTCGTGCCCAGCGCGAACATCGAATAATCGGCATTGTCGACCAGGTCGATCCGCACCCCGTCATGCGTCGGCACGAAGCGGACGTTGCGCGACAATTTGCGCAGTTCGGCATTGCTCGCCAGCTTGCGCGCCAGGTCGCGCTTGACCTGTTCGAACGCCTTCTTGTCGGCGGCGGTCAGTTCGGCCTTGTTCTTCAACCGGCCCTTGTCGCCCGCGCCTTCCTTGGCGCCACCGGTCGAATCGGCCGGGATGGTCAGCGACCGGGTGCCGGTCTGTGCAGCGCGGTGGGGATAGCTGTCCTGGTCGACGATCGATTCGCCGCCGAACAACCCGTTCGACCCCGCCGACCCCGCCTTCACCGTGACCAATGTCGGCGCGAAATAATCGGCCAGCCCCTTGCGCTGCTTCTCGGTCGTCGCGCCCAGCAGCCACATCAGCAGGAAGAACGCCATCATCGCCGTCACGAAATCGGCATAGGCGACCTTCCACGCACCGCCGTGATGGCCGCCATGGCCCTCGGCGATGATCTTCTTGACGATGATGACGGGGGGCGGCTGGTTGTTGCCGTGCGGAGCGCGGGCCATGGATCAGCGTCCGCGCAGGCCGTCGAACACTTCGGCGAACCCCGGCTGGTTGTGGTGCGCGATGCCCGAACGCGCCGCTTCGATCACCAGCGGCTGCGGATGGCCGTGGAGCGAGGCGATGATGATCTGCTTGACCACGTGATAGATGGCGGCGTCGGCGTCGATCACCTGCTGCAACCGCCCGGCCAGCGGACCGACCAGGCCGTAGGCGAGCAGAATGCCGAGGAACGTGCCGACCAGCGCCGACCCGATCATGCCGCCCAGGATCGACGGCGGCTTGTCGATCGATCCCATCGTCTTCACCACGCCCAGCACGGCGGCGACGATGCCGAGCGCGGGCAGCGCGTCGGCCAGGCCCTGCAGCGTCGCCTGCGGTCCCTGTTCCTCGTGATGGTGGGTCTTGATGGCGTTGTCCATGACCTCCTCGACCGCGTGCACGTCCAGCGTGCCCGACGACACGACGATCAGGCGCAGCGTATCGGCGATCAGGTTGACCAGCGTATGGTCCTTCATCAGCCGGGGATATTCGCTGAACACCGACGACGATTTCGGGTCCTCGACATGCGGTTCGAGGGCGATCGGCCCTTCGGCGCGGAGCATCTTCATCAGCTTCGACACCAGGAAGATCGCGTCGAGATAATCCTGCTTCTTGTACTTCGGCCCCTTCAGCACCTTCATGAAGCCGCCGCCCATGCCCTTCAGCTCGCGGCCCGAATTGCCGATGATCAGCGCGCCGACCGCGGCGCCGCCGATGATGAGCATTTCGTGCGGCAGCGCGTGCAGCACGGGACCAAGATCGCCGCCGGTGAACGCGAACCCGCCGAACACCATGGCGATAAGGACGACAAAGCCGATGGCCGGAAACATATGGAGCTTGCCCCTGGGTTACGAAATGGCGCCCCGCCGATCGCGGCACGTCATGCGACCTCCCTTCTGACCGACAGACGTCGAGAAATCGTTACCGGGCGACGATTTGGGTCGCGGCCGGTCGCAAACGATCACTTGAGGTAGTTGAACAGCGACAGGTTCGCGAGCTTCGAGATCGTCGCCTGCGTCGCGTTCAGGATGGTCAGCGTCTTCTGGAACTGGACCGTCATCGTCGCGATGTCGACGTCCTCCAGCGAGCTGCGCGCCTCCTCGCGGTCGATGCCGACCGATTCGAGCTGGCTCGATTCGATCTCCAGCCGCGCGGCGCGGGCGCCGTTGGCTGCGCGCGCCGACGTGATCTGCGATTCTGCCGAATCGAGCTTGTTCAGTGCCGAATTGATCGCCAGCGCATATTTGCTGCGCGCGGCCTCCGCATCGAACGGTGCCGTCGGGTCGCTCGTTCCGGTCCCGCCGGTCGTCCCCCCGGTGGTGCCACCCGTCGTTCCCCCGGTCGTGCCGCCCGTCGTCGTACCGCCCGTCCCGGTTGTTCCATCGGTGGCGGACGGCGCGGTCAGCGGCATTTCCATCGCCGCCTTCAGATCGTCGATGATCTTGAAGATGTCGGTCGCGCCGGTCGCACCGCCAAAGACGCGGCTGCCGTCGATGCCGACCTGGATTTCGCTCGCATCGCCGATGCGGATGCGCGCGGTCGCGTCGATGTCGACGACGGTCGCGCCGGTCGCATCGATCCCGGTATATTTGATCGCCCCGTCGGCATCCTTGGCAAAGGCGACGTCGCCCACCCCGCCGAAGATCGCGTGGCCGCGCACGTCGCGGGTATTGGCCAGCGCCATCAACCCTTCGCGCAACTGCCCCAGTTCGGTCGCGATCGACACGCGGTCCTTGTCGTTGAGCGTTTCGTTGGCGGCGCGGGTCGCCAGTTCGCGGACGCGCACCAGCCGGTCGTCGACATTGCTCAGCGCCGTGTCGGCCTGCGCCAGAAGCCCGCGCGACAGGGTGATGTTGGCACTGAACGCCTTTGCATCCGCGTCGTCCTTCTTGATCCCGCCCAGCATCATCCACGCGGTCGAATCCTGCGACGCGACGTTCAGCTTCTTCGTCGTCAACTCGGTCTGATACCGGTTCAGATCGGCGTTCAGCCGCGACATCTGCGCGGCGGACCGGTTATAGAAGCTGGCGGTGGAAATCTGCATGGTTCGTCCTATCGGATCGCCAGGATGGCATCGAACGTCTCGCGCGCGACCTGGATCACGCGGCTCGACGCCTGATATGCCTGCTGGAACTTCATCAGGTTGACCGCTTCCTGATCGAGGTTGACGCCCGACGACGCATCGCGCGCATCGACCGCGGAATCACGGATCGCGCCCTGCGCCTCGGACACGGTCTTGCGCGCGGCGAGCGCCGACCCGTTGCTCGACTGCAGCGCGACGACCTTGGTTTCGAACGCCCCGGTGCGCCGTGCCTCAGCCAGCACCGCCAGGTTGCCGCTGTCGCGCGGCCCCTTGCCGATCGTGGCGGCGGCGATCTTGCTCGGATCGTCGAACGCGCGCGTGACACGGCCGCTCGCGTCGATCGCGAACATGGCGTTGCCGGCACCGGTATTGCCCTTGGCGTCCTCGCCGGCGGCAAGCGCCCCGTTCACCCCGTCGACGAACGACGTCGCCAGATCGACGACCTGCGTGCGCATGTCGTTGATGCGCTGCGCCCCGTCGATCATGCCCGCCGTCGTTCCGCCGCGCGGCGACAGGACGGTTTCCTTGCCGTCGCGCATCGCGGCGAACACCGGCAGCTTGCTGTTCTCGTCGCGCCAGACGCGCACGGTCGATGCCTGGATGCCATGGACCAGCGGCGGGGTGTCGCCCCCGCCCGCGCGCACCGTCACCCGCCCTACGGAATCGAACTGCACGTCGATGTCGATCAGCTCGCTCATCTCGTCCAGCATCCGGTCGCGCTGATCAAGCAGCTGCACTTCGCCGACCGATCCCCGCGCGACGCGTGCCAGGCCATCGTTGATCCGGGCCAGCGCGGCGGCGTTGTTGCCGATCTTTTCCGCGGCATTGGCGGCGGTCTGGTCGAGGTTGACCGACGCATCGTCCAGCGCCTTGACCGTGCCCGAAAAAGACTGGGCGACGCTTTCCGCCTCCTCCAGCATCGTCTGGCGCGGGGCATCGGCCGACGGATCGGCCGACAGGGTGGTCGCGGCGTTGAAGAAGGCGGTCATGCGCGTGGTCAGCGCGCGGCTGCCCAGGGCATCCTCGATCCGTTCCATCCACACGATGCCGCCGTCGCTGCGCGACACGTCGGAGGTCGTCTGCCGGACATCGGCCGATCGGAACATGTCGGCGGAACGCGAAATGCCGGCAACGGTCACGCCGCTGCCGGTCAGCTGGGCCGACGATCCGACGCCGATCTCGGCCAGCGAGGTCGTGCGGCGGACATAGCCGGTGGTGCCGGCATTCGCGATGTTATCCGACGTGGTGGTCAGCGCCGACTGGTACGCCCTGACCCCGCTCGCGCCGATCGACAGCAGGTCGCTCATCCGCTTTTCCCTTCAGAGGGGTTAACGGCAGCTTGCGAAGGACTTTGCGTCGAATTGGCGGTTTGCGCCTCGTTAACCTTCTGCGCCTTCGCCAGGAACTCGGTCATCGCCTTGCCGATACCCAGCGGCGTGGTCACCGCCATGCTCTCCGCGACCTTCTGGTCCCACATGTCGCGGAACTGGCCGGCGGCCTTGTTCTCGAACAGGCCGTCCGCCAGCTTCGCCTGGCGCATCGACTTCAGCATCATGCCGGTGAAGACCGCCTCGAACCGTTCGCCCGCGGCCTTCAGGTTTTCCTTGGTGCCGGTGCGGCTGGTGTCGACCCCGATGCCGGTCGTCGCGCCGATCATGCTCACAGGACCACCAGCTCGGCCTTGAGCGCCCCCGATTCCTTCAGCGCCTCGAGGATCGCGACCAGGTCGGCGGGCGACGCGCCGATGGCGTTGATCGCCTTCACCACATCGGCCAGCTTGGGACCGGGATCGAGCAGGAACATCGGCTTGACCTCCTGCTCGACGGTCACGCCGCTCTTCTGTTCGACGGCGGTCTGGCCCTGGCTCAGCGGCGCGGGCTGGCTGATGCGCTGGTTCTCGTCGATCTTCACGGTGAGCTTACCGTGCGTCACCGCCGAGGGCGACACCCGCACCGCCGAGTTGATGACGACGGTGCCGGTGCGGGCGTTGACGATCACGCGCGCCGCCGTCTCGGCCGGCTGGACCGGCAGATTCTCGACCTCGCTCATCAGCAACGACCGGGTATCGGCGCCGGGGGCCGCGCGCATCGCCACCGACACCGCGTCGATCGCCGTCGCGGTGCCCGCACCGAAGCGGCGGTTGATCGCGCCTGCGACATTCTGCGCCGTGGTGAAATCGGCCTGCGCCAGGTTGAAGGTCAGCGTGGGTGCGGTGGCAAAGCCGGTGTCGACCGTGCGTTCGACCGTCGCCCCGTCGGGGATGCGGCCGGCGGAGGGGATGTTGACCACGATCTTGGAGCCATCGGCACCCTCGGCGCCCAGGCCGCCGACCGCCAGGTTGCCCTGCGCCATCGCATAGATCTGCCCATCGGCCCCCATCAGCGGGGTCATCACCAGCGCGCCGCCGCGCAGCGACTTGGCCTTGCCCATCGAGGCGACGGTAACGTCGATCCGCTGGCCGGGCTTGGCAAAGGCGGGCAGTTCGGCGGTGATCATCACCACGGCGGCGTTCTTCAGGCCGGGATTGATCCCCTGCGGCAGCTGCAGCCCCATGCGCGACGTGATCGCTTTCACCGACTGCACGGTATATTCGAGATTGTCGTCACCGGTGCCGGGCAGGCCGACGACGATGCCGTAGCCGGTCAGCTGGTTGGACCGGATGCCTTGGAAGCGGCCAAGGTCCTTGACCCGTTCCGCGGCGGCAGGCTGAACCATCAGGAAGACGGCGGCGAGGATGGCGAGCAGGCGGCGCATGGGCTGTCCTAGAACGGGCTGACGACCTGGAAGAAGCGGCTGAGCCACCCCTGCCGGCTGGCGCGGGCGACATCGCCCTTGCCGGTGTAGGAAATGCGGGCATCGGCGACGCGGGTCGACGGCACGCGGTTGTTGGCATCGACATCGGCGACGCGCACGATACCCTTGATCGCGACATATTCGTCGCCGCGGTTCAGCGTCACCTGCTTGCGCCCCTGCACCAGCATCGTGCCGTTGGGATAGACTTCGGCGACGGTCACCGACAGCTCGCCCGACAGCGCGTTGGTCTGGTCGGCGGACCCGCCGCCGTTGAAGTTGCGCTTGCCCGATGCCGACGCGATGTTCGGATCGAACGACAGCGGCCCGACCGACGGCGGCGTGATGCCGAAGCCACCGCCGCTGTCCAGCTTGGACCCGGCCGACTTCGACGCACTGGTGCGTTCGACCAGCACGATGGTCAGCGGATCGCCGACCTTGCGGGCGCGCCACCCTTCGTACAGCGCGGCATAGCCCTGGTCCGCCTGGAAGATCGCGCCCGTGGCGACGACCGGGGTCATCGGCGGTGCGGGGCGCGAGGCCGAATAGTCCTCGGGCGGCAATTTCTTGCCGAACAGCGGGCGGGCGGTTGCCGGCATTGCCGCCAGCACCACCGCGGCGAGCGCGAGGCCGCGCACGGCATCAGATGTTCTGGTTGACATATTTCAGCATTTCGTCGGTGGCCGAGATCATCTTGGAATTGACTTCATAGGCGCGTTGCGTCTCGATCATGTCGACGAGTTCCTCGACGACGTTGACGTTCGATCCTTCCAGCATCCCCTGGCGGATACGGGCGCGACCATCGAGGCCGGCGACGCCGGTCTGCGCGGCACCCGATGCGCCGGTTTCGATCAGGAAATTGTCGCCGACCGGCTGAAGGCCCGCCGAATTGGCGAAGGTCGTCACCTGAAGCTGGCCGATCGGCGTCGCTTCGGTCTGGTTCGGGATCGTCGCGCTGACCGTGCCGTCGCCGCCGATGGTGATCGAGGTCGCCCCTTCGGGCAGGGTGATGCCGGGCATCACCTGATAGCCTTCGGTCGTGACCAGCATTCCCTGCGGCGAACGGGTGAAGTTGCCGGCGCGGGTGTAGCCCAGCTGCCCGCCGGGCAGCTGCACCTGAAAGAAGCCCTCGCCTTCCAGCGCCACGTCGAGCGTGTTGCCGGTCGACGACAGCGACCCCTGCGTCTGGATGCTGGCCGTCCCCTGCACCTTGACGCCGGTGCCGAGGTTCAACCCGGTGGCGTAGCGCGATTCCTGCGTGGAGGCCGCGCCCTGTGCGGTGACGATCTGATAGCTCAGCGCCTCGAACGAGGCGCGGTCGCGCTTGAACCCGGTCGTGTTGACGTTCGCGAGGTTGTTCGAGATGACACGCATCCGCGTGTCCTGCGCGTCCAGCCCGGTGCGGGCGATATGGAGTGCGGCATTGGCCATGGTGTCTTCCCCTTAACTCTGGACGCGCATCAGGTTGGCGGAGGATTCATCCATCTCCTTCGCCTGCTTCAACATGCCCGCCTGTACTTCGTACGACCGCTGGTTCTCGATCATGTCGACCAGCGCCTGGGTCATGTTGACGTTCGACTGTTCCAGCGCGCCCGAGCGCACCTTGGCGGTCATGTCGCCGGGCAGAACCCCGCCGCCGCGCACGTGCAGCAGGTTGTCGACGCCCTTGACCGTCTGGCTGCCGGCGGTGCTCGCCAGCTTGATCTGGCCGATTTCCTGGTCCGGGGTGCCCGGCGCCGCGCCCTGCGGCACGATCATCACCCGGCCATCGGCGGTGACGGAGATCGACTGGTAGGGCGGCACGGTGATCGGCCCGGCAGCGCCCATGACCGGCAAGCGATCGCCGGTCTCCAGCGTGCCGGCGGCAGAAACCTGCAGGTCGCCGCGCCGCGTATAGGCTTCGACGCCGTCGAGGCCCTGCACCGCCATCCAGCTGTCGCCTTCCATCGCGATGTCGAGCGGGCGACCGGTGGCGAGGATCGACCCGGCCCGGCGGTCCATGTCGCGCACTTCTTCCGAAGAGGGCGAGCGGGTTTCGAGTTCGCCGTTCTTGCCCTTCAGCAACAACTGCTCGAAATCGATCTTGTCCGCGCGATACCCGATCGTCGAGCCGTTCGCGATGTTGTTCGCGATCGTCGCCTGCGCGGCCATATGGCCACGCATTCCCGACATTGCGGTGTAGACCAGCCGGTCCATCGAAACCTCCCAACTATGACCCCTGCTTCACAGCAAAGGTCATGCCAGTTTCATGGGTTATGCCCCGTTCGAAAATGCGTGGAGACGCATTTTGCGGCACCAGCCCGCTCCCCCACCCGGTATCCTCGATGGGTGGCCGGGTGGGGGAGCGGGCTGGTGCCGCCTCAAAACGCGCTATTTCGCGCGTTTTCAAACAGCCTTATCAGGCCCGCAGGTCGAGGATCGACCGCGTGATCTGGTTCGACGTGTCGAGCGCCTTCGAGTTCGCCTGGAAATTGCGCTGTGCCGCGATCAGGCTGACCAGTTCCTCGGTGATGTCGACGTTCGACCCTTCGATCATGCCCGACATCAGCGAGCCTGCGCCGTTCTCGCCCGAGCTGGCGAAGCTGGGATCGCCCGACAGGCCGGTCGCCTGCCAGTTGCTGTTGCCCATCTGGCGCAGGCCGGCCGAGTTCGAGAAGTTGACGATCGCGACCTGGCCCAGCGCCTTGGTATCGCCGTTCGAATAGCTGGCGGTGACGATGCCCTTTTCGTTGATCGTCACGCCCTGCAACCGGCCGACGGCAATGCCGTCCTGCTGCTGGATGTCGACCTTGAACGGCTTGGTCGAGGCGATCGTGGTCGTCGGCAGCGTCAGCTTGATCTGCTGCTGCGCGATACCGCTGGCCGGCATGAACGAATCGAAGGTCGTTGCCACCGCCTGCGGCGCGCCGTTCGCGTCGACGTTGATCTTGCCGGTCGCGTCGAACGAGAACTGGACCGAGGTGCCGGTCCCGCCGCCGGTCGTCATCTGCTGATCGCCAACGAAGCTATAGGCCTGCCAGGTGCTCGACAGGTTCGTCGGATCGGCGTTCGGCGCGGTCGTGCGCTTGAGGTAGGTGGTCATCGTCATCGGATTGCCCGCGCCGTCATAGACGGTGGTGGCGATCGATTCATTGTAGCTGGTCGCATCGAAGCGGCTGAACGCGGCGGTCGACGGCACGACCGAACGGGCGTTCATGTTGGTGCCCAGCGTCACGTTCTCGGTGCCTGCCGGCTTGCCCGACGTGCCGGCGAGGACCAGGTCGGTCAGCGCCGCACGCGTCGTCGCGACGACGTTGCCCGACCCGTCGACCGGATAGACCTGCAACCGCGCGCCCTGCGCATCGGTGACGAACTGGTTCGAGTCCACGCGCAGCGAGCCGTTGCGGGTAAAGGTCAGGCCGTCCTTGGTCGGGTCCGCCTTCAGCGCGAGGAAGCCGTCGCCCGCGATCGCGATGTCGAGCGACGAGGACGACTGGACGAGGTTGCCTTCGCCGAACTGCTGGCGGTTGCCCTTCACCACGGTGCCCGACCCGACCATCTGCGTCGGCGCGACCGACAGGTTGGAGGCGATCACGTCGGCGAATTCGGCGCGGCTCTTCTTGAAGCCGGTGGTGCCGACGTTGGCGAGGTTGTGCGAGATCGACGCCATGTCGACCTGCGAAGCCTTCAGACCGGAGAGCGAAGTGTAGAACGACATGGGATTTGCTCCTGCGAAAATTCAGTAAATCAAAGGGAAAGGGACGAAATCAGGCGATCTTGCGAACGGTGTCGGCCAGCACCTGCTGCCCGTCGGACAGCGTCAGCATCGGTTTGCCGCCATTGGGCATGACCGAGGAAACGCCGGCCCAGGCGAGGTTGCGCGCCTTCACGACCTTGCCGCTGGCATCGCTGGCGGCGACGCTGATGGTATAGGGGCCGGCACCGGCGGCGGTGCCCGCCTCGGTCTTTCCGTCCCACTGGTAATCGACTAGGCCGGCGGGCTGGCTGCCGAGCGACACGGCGCGGGCGAGGTTGCCGTCGGCATCGCGGATCTCGACCTTCACCTGCGTGGCATCGGCGTCGAGTTCGACCGCGCCGGTGACATTGCCCTTGGTATCGGCAGAGGCGGTCGCGCTGTCGGTCAGCACCGCCTTGCCGATCCACGACACCGCGTCGCTCGTCCCGCTGCCCGCCAGGCGGTTCGACAGCGTCTTCAGCGTCGAACTCATCTCGGTAATGCCCGACAGCGACGACATCTGCGCCATCTGCGCGACCATCTGGCCGTTGTCGGTCGGGTTGAACGGGTCCTGATATTGCAGCTGCGCGGTCATCAGGCGCAGGAAATCGTCCTGCCCCAGCGACCGCTGGCCGAGCTTCGCCTTGGCGGCGGCGTCGTTGGCGGCCTTGACCGTCGGGATATTCTGTACTGCGGTGGTGGCCATGGTCAGCGTCCCAGACGGAGGGTTTCGGTGATGAGCGACTTGGCGGTCGACATCACTTCGACATTGTTCTGATAGGTGCGGGCGGCATCGAGCATGTCGACCAGCTCGCGCGGTTCGTCGACCGCCGCATCCCACACATTCCCCTCGGCATCGGCCAGCGGGTTGCCCGGATCGTGGCGCTTGGACGGGGCCTCGCCTGCCGTCACGACCTGCGCCGCATCGACGGTGGCAAGGCCGCTCGCCGCGTCGAAGCTGGTGCGGAACACCGGCTTCATCGTGCGATAGGCGCCGGCCTCCGTCGTCGACACCGCCCCGGCATTCGCCAGGTTCGATGCGGTGGTGTTCATCCGGATCATCTGCGCCGACATGGCGCGGCCCGATACTTCGAAGATGCTCATGGGTGCGGGCATGGGCTTATTCCCCCTTCAGCGCGCGGGTGATGGTGGAAATGCGACCGTTCAGGAACGCCAGCGTCGTCTGATACGCGACGGCGTTTTCGGCGAAGGCGGTCTGTTCGGTGACCAGTTCGACGGTGTTGCCGTCGAGCGAAGGCTGCAGCGGACGGCGATAGAGCGTGTTGCCCTCGATCGAGCGATCGACATTGCCGCCCTGCTCCGCACCGGCCAGCGCCGCGCGGAAGTCGACATCCTTTGCCTTGAACCCCGGCGTGGAGGCATTGGCGATGTTCGATGCGAGCATACCCATGCGCTGCGCCCGCACCTGCAGCGCGGCGCCGTGTATCCCGAACAGAGCATTGTCGGCCATCGGACGGTTCCCAAGTCGGCGCGCCGGATGCGCGTCACACGGGATCACAGCAAAGGGCGTGCCAATTCCGCCAGAACCCGTCGCCGAACTGCAAATCGCACGCATTGCCGCCGGTGGCCGGCAAGCGGCAACCGCCCCCGGCAAGGGATTGCCGCCACGAAACTGGCACTGTGCTTGCAGCGGAGCGGACATGGACGCATCCGTGTTTGCCCCTTACGCCGATCCGGTCGCCGCCGCCTTCGTGGTCGGCGGCACCGCGTTCGCGCTGTTGATCCGCACGCCGCCGGGCGATCTCGGCCGGGCGATCCGCGCGCTTGCCACGCTGGGGCGGCGGCCCTTTTCCGCTGAGGACGGCCTCGACCAGATCGCCAAGCTCGACCGGATCGCCAAACGGCACGGCGTGATGACGCTCGACCGGTCGCGCATCGCCGATCCCGACATCGCCGACGCCATCGCCGCGATCGTCGACGGCATCGGCCCCGACGGGGTCGCCCTGACGCTGCGCCATCGCAACGAAGCCCGCGCCGAACGCCACCTGGCCGCCGCCGACATGTGGAACGCGGTCGCCGAACTGGCGCCGTCGCTGGGCATGATCGGCACGCTGGTCGGGCTGGTGCAGATGTTCATGGCGATGACCGATCCGACCGCGATCGGGCAGGCGATGGCGATCGCGCTGCTGTCCACCCTGTACGGCGCCATCCTTGCCGCGCTGGTGGGGATGCCGATCGCCGGGCGGCTGCGTCGCCTAGCCCGCGCCGAAGCATTCGAACGTGCCCGGTTCGAGGCACCGCTGATCGCGCTCGCACGCCGCGAACGCCCACAATTCCGGGAGGCCGCAGAATGAGAACCAACCGTTTCGACCCCGCCCCCGGTCGCCCGTTGTGGCTTACCACCCTTGCCGACCTGTCGCTGCTGCTGGTCGGGTTCTTCGTGTTCCTGCAGGCGGCGCAGGCCGTCGACAAACGCGCGCTGACCGCCGGTATCCGCGCCGGGTTCGATGCCCAGCCGATCCCGATGACGGTCGACCGTGCGGTGATCGACGGCTTTGCCCCCGGCTCCGCCGCCCTGCCCGCCGGCACCGCCGCCAGCGTCGACTTCGTGCGCGGGGCCGCCGCCGACCGGCGTATCGCCGTCACGCTGACCGGCGGGACCGCCGGTGACGTCGATCCGACCACCGGCAGCGCAGCGATCCTCGCGACCGACCGCGCACGTGCCGTCGCCGCGCTGCTGGTCCGCGAAGGCGCCGCGACGCCCGCACAGATCGCCTTTGCCCCGCCGGGGACCGGCGGGCGTGGCGTCTTTATCGATCTGGGCTTTGCCGGTGAGCGGCAAGCCGTTGCCGACCGGCAAGCCCCGCTTGCCGCCCCTGCCGATGGAGCAGAGAAATGATCCGTACCCCCCTGTTCGCCGCGATGCTGATCGCGACCCCCGCCGCCGCTCAGAATTTCCAGTCGACCGCCCAGCTCGACGAAGCGGTGGTGCAGTTCACCGGCGCCAGCATCGGCATGGACGGCGGCGCGCAGATGCCGGTCGACCCCCGGCTGAAGCTGGCGCGCTGTCCGATGCCGCAATTCGGGTGGCTGTCCGACCGGCAGGACGCGGTCGTCATCAGCTGCATGGCGCCGACGTGGAAAGTCTATGTCCCGGTCCGCCGTCTGACCCGCGTGCAGCCCGAACGCCCGGCCGCCACGCCCGTCGCCGTCGTGGCCGCGAAGCCCGAACCGGTCATCCGGCGCGGCGACCCGATCATGGTGGAGGCTGGCGCCCCCGGTTTCTCGATCACCCGCGACGGGGTGGCGATGGGCGACGCACCGGTCGGTGGTCGGCTGATGGTGAAGATCGACCCGGCCAAGCCGCCGATCCAGGCGATCGCGCTGGAATCGGGCCGTGCCGCGCTGCCCGGATTCACCGGCTGATTCCTAAAAAAATAACCCCTCAGTAATTTTTGCTAAAGAAGTTCTGGATGCAGCCGTTTCTCTCCATGTCAGCAGTTCGTGAAGGACGGGGACATGGTGGAGTCTGTCGGATCAAGGCTGGTAACGTCGATCGGTGGGCGCGGTGTCGCGCGGACCGAGGGGCAGGCACGCGCCGAAGCGGCACAGGCTCCGCAGGACGCCGGTGCGGCCAAGAGCGGCGTGGCCCTGCTGTCGGGCGGCACCACGGCACAGGCGATGTCGTCGTCGCCGCCGGTCGATACCGACCGCGTCGCGACGATCCGCAAGGCGATTTCCGAAGGACGCTTCCCCCTGTCGCCCGCGACCATCGCCGACCGGCTCATCGCCCTGAAACTCGATTGGAACAGCAATGAACCGGCGTGATGCGCTGATCCAGATCATCGACAGCCTGCACGCCGAGATCGCGGCGTTGCAGACCAACGATGTCACCGCGCTGGAAACCGCCACCGCGCTGAAGCTGAAGGGGATCGAGGCGGTCGCCGCCAATGACGACCTGCCGCTCGACGCCGAACTGGAAACGCTGGCGCGCGAGGCGCAGCGGCTGAACGAGACCGCGCGCATCTATGTCAACCTGATGGCGGCCAATGTCCGCCGGCGGATCGACCAGCTGGCCGGCGGCGGATTGCCGGCATACCGGCCAGGCATTGCCGGCTCGCCGCAGCGCATGGCCGCGGCGGCGTATCGCTGAACGCGCCACCCCGACGAATCCCGAACTGGCACGTCCCTTGCTGTGCTCGCTCCTGAACAGGGGAAGCGAAGTACAGCCCGATGAGTGTCGTTCCGGTAGAATCCCGATCCTATGTCCACAGCGCCATCGCGAAGGCGAGCGCGCGGACGGGTGTCGATTTCAATTACCTGCTGGGGCAGGCGCAGGTCGAAAGCGGCCTGCAGACCAACGCCCGCGCCGGAACCTCCTCCGCCACCGGCCTGTACCAGTTCGTCGAACAGAGCTGGCTGGGCGTGGTGAAGGCGCATGGCGCCGAACATGGTATGCAGTGGGCCGCCGACAGCATCCGCCAGGGCAGCAACGGCCGCTATTATGTCGCCGATCCGGGGACGCGGCGCGCGATCCTGCAGCTGCGCAACGATCCCCAGGCATCGTCGCTGATGGCCGCCGAACATGCTGCCGATAACAAGTCCGCACTGGAAGGCGCGCTGGGCCGCAATGCGACCGGCACCGACCTGTATATGGCGCACTTCCTGGGGCTGGGCGGTGCGCGCCATTTCCTGACCACGATGCAGAGCGACCCGGACCGGCCGGCAGCCGGCATGTTCCCCGCCGCCGCCCGCGCCAACCGCTCGATCTTCTACGGCGCCGGCGGCCAGCCGCGCTCGCTCGCCGAAATCTATGACAAGATGGCCGCCAAGCTGGATCGCGGGGCGAAGGCCGGCGGCGGCAGTGGCGTCGACATGACCGACATGCAGGGCGGCTTCCCGGTCAACCGGATGCAGCCGGCAGTGATGATGAACGGCTTCGACGGCGACGTCATCATGGGCAACGAGGCGCAGGGCGGCGACGAGGCGTGGCTGACCACGACGCTCGCCAACCTGAACGTCGTGCGCAGCCGTGGCGGTGCCGCGGCGGCGAACCCGGCACAGATGGCCTCGCTCTATCGCCCGACCCCTGAATCGGCGCGGCTCGCCTATTCGATCCTCGCCAATCTGGGGAACGCCTGATGCAGGCGATCCTGAGCAATCCGAAGAACCTGCTGCCCGCGCTGCGCCAGTCGGCGCTGCCCGGTGCCATCCTGCTGCTCGTCCTGCTGATGGTCGTGCCGATCCCGGCGTTCATGCTCGACATCTTCTTCGTCATGAACATCATGATCTCGATCGCGGTGCTCATGGTCGCGCTCAACGCGCAGAAGCCGCTCGACTTTTCCGCCTTCCCGACCGTGCTGCTGTTCGCGACGCTGTTCCGCCTGGGCCTGAACGTCGCATCGACCCGCGTCGTGCTGGTGCATGGCCATGAGGGCGAGGCGGCGGCGGGCCATGTCATCGAGGCGTTCGGCACCTTCCTGATTGGCGGCGACTATGTCGTCGGCCTCTTCGTCTTCTCGATCCTGATCATCATCAACATGATCGTGGTGACCAAGGGTGCGGGCCGCGTGTCCGAAGTGTCGGCGCGCTTCACCCTCGACGCCCTGCCCGGCAAGCAGATGGCGATCGACGCCGACCTGAACGCCGGCCTCATCACCCCCGACGAAGCCCGGACCAAGCGCATCGAGACCGGTGCCGAAGCCGATTTCTACGGCGCAATGGACGGTTCGTCGAAGTTCGTGAAGGGCGATGCGGTCGCCGGCCTCCTCATCCTCGCGATCAATATCGTCGGCGGCCTGATCCTGGGCGTCGTCAGTCACCAGATGGCGGTCGGACAGGCCGCGCAGACCTATGTCCTGCTGGCGATCGGCGACGCGCTGGTCGCGCAGGTGCCGTCGCTGCTGCTGTCGATCGCCGCCGCCGCAATCGTCACCCGCGTCACCTCCACCTCGCAACAGGACCTCGCCGGACAAATCGGCACCCAGTTCGCGTCGCACCGCACCTGGGCACCGGTCGCCGGTATCCTGGGGCTGCTGGCGATGCTGCCGGGGATGCCGTTCCTGGTGCTGGCGCCCGCCGCCGGTATCGCCGGCTTCGCATCGTGGAAGCTCGCCAAGAAGAAGAACGCCCCGCCGCCCCCGCCGCCGGTCGAAGCGCTGCCCGAAGCCGCCGACCTGTCCAAGATCGGCTGGGACGAAGTGGCCGACACCTGCCACATCATGCTCGACATCGGCTATGGCCTGGTGCCGCTGGTCGACGAGCGCAAGGGTGCGCCGCTGATGAGCCGGATCACCGGCGTACGCCGCCAGCTGTCCAAGGAACTGGGCTTCGTCGTGCCGCAGGTGAAGGTGCGCGACGACATCAACCTTGCCCCCTATACCTATCGCATCTCGATCGGCGGCGTGGTCGTCGGCGAGGACATGGCGTCGGCGACCGAGATGCTGGCGCTCGACACCGGCCAGGCGGTCGGCATGTTGCACGGCAAGACCGCGAAGGACCCGACCTTCGGACTCGACGCCGTGTGGATTCAGCCGGGCGACGCCGATGCGGCGACCGGTGCGGGCTATCTGGTGGTCGATGCCGGGACCGTCATCGCTACCCACCTGAACCACGTGCTGACCGTCAACGCGACCGAGCTGCTGGGGCCGGACGAGGTACAGTCGCTGCTCGACGGGCTGAAGGATCGTGCCGCCAGCCTGGTCGCGGCGCTGTGCCCCGCCCCGCTGTCGCTGACCACCCTGACCCAGGTGCTGCGGGCGCTGCTGGCGGAGAATATCACGCTGAAGGAATTCCGCCGCATCGCCGCCGCGATCGTCGTCGTCGCCCAGCGGACGCAGGATGCCGAGGAGATCGTCGAGCTGATCCGGCCGGAGCTGGGCGCCCTCATCATCCAGAAGCTGTGCGGGGTCCGCGAGCCGCTGCGGGTCATGACCCTCGAAGGGCAGCTGGAGGCGCTGCTGGGCCAGGCGATGCGCAACGATCCGTCGCGCCGCCATGCGATCGAACCCGATCTGGGCCGGCGCATCGTCGACGCGCTGACCCATGCCGCGCAGCCGCTGATGGCCGAGGCCAAGCCGTTCGCGCTGGTCGTGCAGCCGTCGATCCGCGTCGCGATCCGCAAGCTCGTCAAAACCTGCCTGCCCGACACCCCGGTCATGAGCTTCTTCGAAGTTCCCGAGGACAAGGCAGTCGAAGTCGTCGCCGTTATCGGTGCCCCGGAGGCCATCGCAGCATGAACGCCCCCTTCTTTCCCCAACCCGAGCTGAGCGTTCCGGTCTATACCCGGCATAGCAGGCCGACCGACGGCGACGCGATCGTCCGCCGCCATCTGCCGCTGGTCCGCCGCATCGCGTGGCATATCCATGGCCATATGAGCACGATGGTCGATGTCGAGGACCTGGTGCAGATCGGCCTGGTCGCCCTGGTCGAGGCGGTGCCGATGTTCGAGGATCGGGGGACGGTCACGTTCGAACAATATCTCAGCACCCGGCTGCGCGGGGCGATGATCGACGAACTGCGTCGGCAGGCGACGATCAGCCGGGGCGCGATGAAGCGGCGGCGCGACTATGCCAAGGCGGTGTCGGCCTTGACGGTCGAGCTGGGCCGGACACCGGTGCCGGCCGAGATCGCCGACCGGCTCGGCGTGCCACTGGGGCGGCTCAGGGTCGACTATGCCGATGTCCAGTCGGTGCAGTTCGATTCGATCGACGACGTCTATACCGACGAGGCGCCGTGGTTCATGGACGACGGTCCCGATGCGTTCGAGGCACTGGCCGAGGGCGAGCTGCGCGACACGCTGATCGCCGCGATCGCCGCCCTGCCCGAGCGCGAGGCGCAGGTGATCCAGCTCTATTATGTCGAGGAACTGAACCTCGAGGAGATCGGGCAGGTGCTGGGCGTCGGCGCGGCGCGCATCTGCCAGATCAAGAAGGCGGCGCATGAGAAGCTGAAACGGGCGCTGGCGCGGGCGACCGGGTAGGTTCTGGTTTGTTTTGAGGTGCTTGAGCGGGGTCGGACGGTTGGTCCGGCCCCTTTTTTGCGTTCAAAGTTCACTAAGTTCACACTCGTGCGCTGTTTGTGCGGCGTTTGTGGTGGGGCGTTGGGTGGGTTCGGCGGGGGGAGAGAGCGGGATCACAACGCTATTCCCCTGCGCCGGGTGTAGGAAAATCATTTGTCCGCCTCGCGGGTTTGTACCCCGACGGAGGCCGGGGTCCGGATGGGGGGCGTCGGTGATAGGAACGATGCGTCCCCCAACTGGGCCCCGGCCTTCGCCGGGGTACGGAGAGGGAGGGAGCCGGATGCGGCTCGCCCTTGCCGTGCCCTCGCGCAGGCGGGGGCCCAGGGTTGTCGGGCGCCGGCGTTGCGCTTTGGGACCCTGGATCCCCGCCTGCGCGGGGATACGGTTGGTGCGGTGGGGCACCTGTAGCCGCGTTTCGCTTGTGGATGCCCCCCTCCACCGTCCTGCGGACGGTCCCCCTCCCCGTGCCGGGGAGGATTTGGGTGGCGCCCTATATATAGAGTCTGCACGCGGGCCGGAAACGCCGAAACCCCCGGAGACCGCGAAGGGTCGCCGGGGGCTGGTCCCGTTGCCGGGAGTTCCGCCGCCGCCGCCTTCTTCAAGGGGGAACGGCGGCGGCGGAGCCGGGATTAGCCGAGCAGCTTCAGCACGCCCTGCTGCGACTGATTGGCCTGGGCCAGCATCGCGGTCGAGGCCTGGCCGAGGATCTGCGCCTTGGCGAGCGCCGTCGATTCCGCCGAGAAGTCGGTGTCTTCGATACGGCTGCGGGCTTCCTGCAGGTTCGACGAGGTGGTGGTCAGGTTGTTGACGGTAACCTGCAGGCGGTTCTGCACCGCACCGAGGTCGCCGCGGATCGACGAGACCTTGTCGAGCGCCTTGTCGATGGCGTTCATCGCCACCGTGGCATTCGCCTGGGTCGAGACGTTCAGCGCACCGCCGACCGTCGCCGCCGAACCGCCCTGGGCCGACACGCCGACCTTGGCGAGCGAGGTGCTGGAACCTTCGACGCGGATTTCCGCACCGGTGTCCGACTTCAGTTCGATACGGCCGCGCAGCGTCAGGCCGGTGGCGATCGCACCGCTCGAAGCGCCGCCATCATCGCCCTTCATGCTCTTGACCATGCCCGCGCCGGCAGCGGTCGGGCCGTCCTTCAGCGTGATGTCGTTGCCGGTCGACGAGGTCAGGACCAGGTTGCCGTCCGAGTCGCTCGATGCGACTAGGCCGCTGATGCCCGCCTTGTTGATGTTGCCGACGAGGTCGGACATCGAGATCGCGCCGTCGCCGTTACCACCGTTACCGGCGGTGTCCGACAGGACGACCGTGGTGCCGTTGATGACCAGATCGTTCGCCGCGACCAGCTTGGCGGCGTCGATCACGACGGTCGCCTTGGTGGTGGCGGTGGCGGTGACGCCCGACTTGTCGCTGACGGCGTTGATCGCGGCGGCCTTCGATGCGGCCGAGGCGTCGTTCGAGGCGCCGACGGCGACACCGTTGATGCGCACGTCGTCGGTGACGGCCAGCGCGGTCGAACCGACGGCGGCACCCTTCACGCCGTCATTCGACGTCGTTTCGTTCAGGCCGAGCGCGGTCAGGCTGGCGGCGGCGCCGGTCGAGCTGCGCTTGATGTCGATCGCTTCGCCGGTCGAGCTTTGCAGGGCGACGAAGCCGCCATAGGTGCCGGCGGTGAAACCGGCCTTGCCCGATGCCGTGCCGCCGATGGTGATCGACTTGCCGGTGTCGTTCGACAGGACGATCTTGCCCTCGCTGTCGAGCTGCGCGCTGATGCCGCCCACGTCGCGGTTGATCTTGTCGACCAGTTCCTGGCCGTTGGCGCCGGTGATGTCGACGGCGGTGCCCGTGCCGACCGCGATGGTCAGGCTGCCGGTTGCGGTGATGCCGCCGGCCGAGATCGGACCGCCCGACAGGGTGTTATATGCCTTGGCCGACACGCCGGTCTGGCCGGTGTTGCCGTTGATGCTGGCGGCGACGGTTTCGGCGGTGTCGGCCGTGGTCAGCGCGGTGCCCAGGGCGTTCTTGCCGTTGAACTGGATGTCGCCGACGGCGACGGCGGCACCGGTGATGCGGCCGGTGGTCGCCTGACCTTCGACGCGGTAGCCGTTCAGGCCGAGCGCGGTGGCCGAAGTGCTGGTGAGGCTGACCGAAGTGGTCTGGCCGGCCTGCGAACCGGTCTGCAGCGTCACGGCCTTTACCGTGCCGTCGAGCAGGTTGATGCCGTTGAAGTTGGTCTTGTTCGCGATGTCGTTGATCTGGGCGGTCAGCTGACCGACTTCCGACTGCAGCGACTTGCGTTCCGCCGAACCCAGCGTGCCGTTCGCGGCCTGGCCGGCGAGTTCCTTCATGCGCTGCAGCATGTTGGTGACTTCGCCCAGCGCGCCTTCCGCGGTCTGCGCCATCGAGATGCCGTCGTTGGCGTTGCGCGCGGCGACGGCCATCGTCTTGATCTGGCTGGTCATGCGGCTCGCGATGGCGAGGCCGGCGGCGTCGTCCTTCGCCGAGTTGATGCGCTTGCCGGTCGACAGGCGTTCCATCGACGCCTTGAGCGAATCATTGGCTGCGGTCGAGGCGTTGGCGGCGCGGAGCGATCCGATGTTGGATCCGATGACGGTCATTGGGTGTGTCCTCCAGTGTGACTTCCAGCGCCCCGCGTCCCCCCTTGAAGCGATCGGGATCGAAGCTGCTGCCCGGAGAAACGGCACGGGTCGGACCGAGTTAAGGAAAAAAGTTCCGGATGTTCGGGGGCCTCGCGCGCGCGAGGGTGCGTACGCGGAGTACAGAGCCGAATCGGGAGTCGTTTTATCGGTCGTTAACCATTTGCCGGCAAAAGGGTGCCGTTCAGGGGGAATGTCCAAGACCATGCGCTCGATCTATCCATCCGCTGCCGTGCTCGCGTCGAAGTTCACGCTGGTGTCGTCGCTGCGCGCGCAGGGCTTCGCCCTTGCCAATGCCGGGCAGAAGCCGGGCGCCGGCGACGTGTTCCTGGTGATGGAAGGCGAAGTGCCGCCGATCGCGGCGCGCACGCTGGTGCTGGCCGACGGCCCGGCATCGGTGACGCCGTTCGCCGCCGGCCGCCCGGCCCGCCTCTGCTATTCCCATGCCGACACCGAACTGGCCCATGCCTTTGCCGCCGCGCTGCTGTGCGGCCGGCACGAGGCAGTCGCCGCCGATCCGGAGAGCTTGGCGCTGCAGGCGCTGGCCCGCCGGGTCGCCGCCGCCGACATCACCGTGCTGGTCAACGGCCCGACCGGCACCGGCAAGGAAGTACTGGCCCGCACCATCCACGCCGAAAGCGCCCGCGCCGACGGCCCGTTCATCGCGATCAACTGCGCCGCCCTTCCCGAAACCATGCTGGAAGCGATGCTGTTCGGCCACGTGAAGGGCGCGTTCACCGGCGCGGGTGCGGCCGGCGAAGGCTTTTTCCGCGCGGCGCATGGCGGCACGCTGCTGCTCGACGAAATCGCCGAGCTGCCGCTGCCGCTGCAGGCCAAGCTGCTGCGCGTGCTGCAGGAGCGCGAGGTGGTGCCGATCGGCGCGACCCAGGCCGAGGCGGTCGACGTCCGCGTCGTCGCCTGCGCCAATCGCGACTTGCAGGACGAGGTGGCCGCCGGCCGCTTCCGCGCCGATCTCTATTACCGCCTCAGCGTCTTTCCGCTGTCGACCCGCGCGCTGGCCGACCGGCCGGGCGATGTCGCGGCGCTGGCCGCCGCGATGGTGGTGCGCCATGCCGGAATGCGGGCGCAGCTGCCGTGGATTTCGGACGAGGCGCTGGCGATGCTCGGCCGCCACGACTGGCCGGGCAATGCCCGCGAGCTGGAGAATGTGATCCAGCGTGCGTTGCTGCTGGGCATGGGCGACCGGATCGAGGCGCACGACATCGTGTTCGACCGGGCGAGCGCCGCCAATGTCGCCGCGACCGCCGGCGCCAGCGCACCGCGCGCGGCCGAGCCGGTGGCGGCGACGCTGACCAACATCGTGCAGATCCACGAGTTCGCGGCGATCCGCCGCACGCTGGAGGAATGCGGCGGCAACCGGATCGAGACCGCCCGGCGGCTGGGCATTTCGGAGCGCACGCTGCGCTACCGCCTGGCCAAAGCGCGTGAGGCCGGCGAAGTGCTGGCCGCACCCGCCGCACAGTCGATGGCGGCGTCGGCATGAGCGGCGTCGGCGGTGTCGGCGGCGCAATGGGCGTCGACCGGGTGATGCAGCTTCGTGCGCAGATCCTCGAACGCAACCAGGCCCTGTCCAAGGCGAATGCGCAGGTCGCGACCGCCCCGGTACAGGCCGAACCGGCGAAGCCGACCAGCTTCGCCGACGCGATGGGCGACGCTCTGAAGGGCGTGAACGCGCAGCAAAACAAGGCGAGCGAGCTGTCGGCGATGTATGAACGCGGCGAGACCGTGGACATCGCCAAGGTGATGATGGCGCGCCAGCAGGCATCGGTCGGCTTCGAAGCCACGATGCAGGTCCGCAACAAACTCCTGTCCGCCTACAAGGACATCATGAGTATGCCGGTGTAATATGGAAAACGCTCTCGCCACCACCGGCGGCGTTCCCGCCGCCCCCGCACCGGCCGCCTCCGGCTTCGCCAACCCGCTGACCCAGATCGGCGGGCTGATGAAGAACCCCGCCGTCAAGCGCAGCCTGCCGATGATCTTCATCGTCGGGCTGGTGCTGTCGGCGGCGCTGGCCTGGATGGCGCTGGCCACCCCGCCGCAGCGCGTGCTGTTCCCGCAGCTGCCCGACAGCGACAAGCAGGCGGTCGTCGACGCGCTGGGCGCGGCGAAGATCACCAGCCATGTCGATGATTCGGGCGGGATCACCGTCGGCGAGGACGATTACCACCGCGCACGCATCCTGCTGGCGGGCCAGGGCCTGCCCAAGGCGGCGCCGGGCGGCTATGCGATCCTCGACCAGCTGCCGATGGGCGTGTCCCGCGCGGTCGAGGGCGAACGGCTGCGCCAGGCGCGCGAAACCGAACTGGCCAAGTCGATCGGCGAGATCGAATCGGTGGCGGACGCCCGCGTCCACCTGGCGATGCCCGAATCCTCCGTGTTCGTGCGCGACAATGCACAGCCGTCCGCGTCGGTAATCGTCCGCCTCGAACCCGGTCGCAGCCTGACGCAGGCGCAGGTCCGCTCGATCGTCAACCTCGTCGCCAGCTCGGTGCCGGGGATGAAGGCCGATCAGGTGACGATCATCGACCAGATGGGCGCGCTGCTGAGCAAGCCGACCGATGGCAGCGAGGGTTCGACGCTGAGCGACGAGCGGATCGATTACCAGCGCCGGATCGAGGACAAGTATCGCGCGCAGCTCAACACGCTGCTGACCCCGCTGCTGGGCGCCAACAACTTCTCGGCCGAGATTCAGGCCGATGTCGATCTGGACCAGAGCCAGGCGACGCGCGAAAGCTATGACAAGCAGGGCGTCGTCCGCGCCGAACAGGGCACGTGGCAGGGCAATACGCCCGGCGAAACCACCCCCGGCGGCGTACCCGGTGCACTGAGCAACACCCCGCCCGCCGCATCGACGCTGGCGACCGCGACCCCCGGCCCCGCCGGTGCCACGGTCCAGCCGGGTACGGCACCGGGCGCCACCCCGCCGGTCAAGACGAGCGAGAATTTCAACCGTGCCTATGACTTGGGCAAGGAAGTGTCGGTCACCCGCGCCGCCCCCGGATCGATCCGTCGCCTGTCGGTCGCCGTGCTGCTGCGCGAACCCGAAGGGGCCAAGCCGCGCACCCCGGCCGAAATCCAGCAGATCAACGACCTGGTGAAGGCCGCCGTCGGCTATAACCAGCAGCGCCAGGATACCGTGACGGTCATCAGCCGGAAATTCTCGCCCGACGCGACCGCGACCGATGTCGCCCGCCCGTGGTACGATGCCGACTGGGTCCCGCTGGCCGCGCGCAACGGCACCGCGCTCATCATCGCGCTGCTGGTACTGTTCATGGGCGTCCGCCCGATGGTGAAGGCGATCAACGAGAAGCGGAAGGCCGATGCCGCCGCCGAGACCGCCCGCGCCGCCGCCGCCGAAGCCGCCGCACAGGCCGCCCTCGCCGCGCCCGCCAACAGCGGCCCCGAACCGGTCAGCATGGAAATGCTCGAAACCGCGCAAGGCTATGACGACCGGGTCGGGCTGGTCCGCGGCTTCACCCGCGACAATCCGACGCGCGCCGCCCTCGCCATCCGCGACATGATCCAGTCGGACAACAAGCAGTGAACGCCCCCGTCCGTATCCAGAGCGGCGTCGAACGCGCCGCCGTCCTGATGATGCTGGTCGGCGAGGAAGAAGCCGCCGCCATCCTGCAGAAACTGGAGCCAGAAGAGGTCCAGCAGCTGGGCAAGGCGATGTTCAACGTCGCCGATGTCAGCGAGGACGAGGTGGCCGTGGTCCTCGACGATTTCGTCGACAAGGCCCGCGAGCGCACCACGGTCGGTTTCGATCCCCGCCCGCATATCGAACAGGTGATGAACCGCGCGCTCGGCCCCGCCAAGGCGGAGAGCGTGCTGGCGCGCATCACCCCGGTCGAGACGGCGTGCGCGATCGAGCTGCTCGACTGGATGGACGCGGCGGAGATCGTCGGCCTGATCAAGGACGAACATCCCCAGATCGCCGCCGTGCTGCTCGCCAATCTCGACCCGGCGATCGCCGCGCAGGTGCTGGAGGGGCTGCCCGAGGCGTCGCAGCCGCAGATCCTGCACCGCATCGCCAAGCTGGGCCCGATCCAGCCCGAGGCGATCGAGACGCTGAAGTCGATGCTGTCGCGCCGGATGACCGGGCGGAGCGGCGGCACCGGCGTGCAGCTGGGCGGGGCGAAGGACGCCGCCAAGATCCTGTCGTCGGGCCGCAAGGCGACCGAGACGCGAGTCATGCCGAAACTGGCCAAGATCGACCGCGACATCGCCCGCCAGATCGAGGACCAGCTGTTCGTGTTCGAGAACCTGCTGGCGATGGACGACAAGAATCTGGGCGTGCTGATCCGCAACGTCGACAGCGACCTGCTGGTCCGCGCCCTGAAGGGGGTCGACGAAAGCGCCCGCAACCGGTTCCTAGGCTGCATGTCGGCGCGCGCCGCCGACGGCATCCGCGACGAGATGGAGGCCCGCGGGCCGATGAAGCTGGCCGAAGTGCTGGAAGCGCAGAAGGGCGTCATCACCGTCGCCCGCCAGCTGGGCAAGGACGGGACGATCATGATGGGCGGCGGCGACGACGATTATGTTTGAGAGCGCCGCATCCCCCCTGTCCGCCAGCGGCTTCGTCGCCGGGTTCGCCAGCCGCCATGTCGCGGCGGCCGACATCCTGGCCCGTGCGTTCGGCACGCCCGATCCGTTCGCGGCGACCGGCGTGATGCCGGTGCGCCCGGCCGATTTCGGTGCCGCTGCTGCTGCCGCCGCCGGTGGCGCGCAGCCGTCGGGGCCGAAGCATTTCCGCCCGGCCGATCCCGACAGCAACCCGACCGAGGGCTGGGACCCGTTCTCCACGGTCGTCGACGAGGTTGCGCACACGCTGGACCCCGTCGCCGAAGCCCATGCGGCGGGCTATGCCGAGGGGCTGGCCGCCGCCGCCGCCGCGAGCCAGTCCGACACGGCGCGCGACCATGCGCTGCTGGCCAAGCTGGCCGAGGCGCTGGGCACCGCGACCCATGTCGACCGCGAGGCGATGGCCGCGCGGTTGCGCCAGACCGTGCTGACGCTGGTGCGCCAGATCGTCGGCGAGGTCGGCGTGTCGGCCAACCACCTGGTCGAACGGATCGACGCCGCCGCCGACCTGTTGGCCGATGGCGTCGAATCGGCGATCCTGCGGATGCACGAAGCCGATATTCCCTTGGTCGAGGGCAAGCTGCCCAAGGCGGTGTTCCCGGTCGCCGACGCCCATGTCGAGCGTGGCGGCTTCATCCTCGAATCCGCCTCGACCGTGGTCGAGGATGGTCCGTGGCTCTGGCTGGAACAGCTGGGTGCCGCGATCGAAACCGTGCAGGTGCCGCGCTGATGCTCAACCGTTTCGCCGATGACTATCTGGGCGCGCTGGCCCCGACCGATTTCCGCCCGCGCGCGCGGGTGGCGGGCAAGCTCGCCAGCTATGACGGGTTGCTGATGGAAGCGGTCGGGCTGTCGCTGCCGGTCGGGACGGTGTGCCAGGTCGGCACCGGCGATGGCGGCCATGTCGAGGCGGAGGCGATCGGGTTCCGCAACGGTCGGACCTTGATGATGAACCTCGGCGGACCAGCGCCACTCCTGCCCGGCGCGCTGGTGCGGCCGGGCGACAAGCCGGGAGAGGCCGAAGTCGGCGAGGCGATGCTGGGCCGGGTGGTCGATGGCGCGGGCAAGCCGATCGACGGCAAGGGACCGATCCGGGGTGCCACCCGCTGGCCGCTGGCCGGGCGGATCCAGTCGCCGCTCGACCGGGGTCGCGTGCTGGAGCCGATGGATGTCGGCGTGCGCGCGATCAACGGGCTGCTGACCATCGGTCAGGGCCAGCGCGTCGGGATCATGGCGGGGTCGGGCGTCGGCAAGTCGGTGCTGCTGGGCATGATGGTCCGCGCCGCCAAGGCGGACGTGATCGTCGTCGGCCTGATCGGCGAGCGCAGCCGGGAAGTGTCCGACTTCCTCGAAACCAAGCTCAAGGGCGATGCCCGCGCGCGGTCGGTCGTGGTCGCGGTGCCGGCCAACCATTCGCCGGTGCTGCGCATTCGCGGGGCGCTGCGGGCGACGGCGATTGCCGAAGCCTTTCGCGAACAGGGCAAGAAGGTCCTTCTCATCATCGACTCGCTGACCCGCGTCGCCCATGCCGGGCGCGAGATCGGCCTTGCGCTGGGCGAACCGGCGTCGGCGCGCGGTTATCCGCCCAGTGCCATCGCGATGCTGCCGGGGTTGATCGAGCGGGCGGGCACCTGTGTCCGTACCGGGGGGTCGATCACCGCGATCTATACCGTGCTGGCCGATGGCGACGACAACAGCGACCCGGTGGTGGATTCGGCGCGGTCGATCCTCGACGGGCATATCGTGCTGAGCCGCCAGCTGGCCGAGCGCGGCGTCTATCCCGCGATCGACCTGGGGCCGTCGGTCAGCCGGGTGATGACCGACATCGCCGACAAGCCGCACCTGGCCGCCGCGCGCGTGCTGCGCCGGCATCTGGCGACATACGAGGAAAATCGCGACCTAGTGCTGATGGGCGCCTACCGCCCCGGCACCGATCCGGCGATCGACGGCGCGCTGGCCGCGCATCCGGCGGTCATGGAATATGTAAAGCAGGATTCGGACGAGGTGGTGTCGCTGGACGATGCCGTCGCCGAACTGGTGGGGGTGTTCGGTGTCTGACAAGGCCAAGCGCCTCGCCCGCGTGCTGCGCGTGCGCACCATGCAGCTGAACCTGACCCAGGCCGAGGAGGCGCGCGCCGCCGCCCGCGTGGCGGAGGAGATCGCGCTGCGCGAGCGTATCCTGAACCTCGCGCAGGCGGTGTCGCCGGTGCCGACGCCCAGCGCCAGTGCGCAGACGCTGGGCGCTGCCGCGCATTATCGCGAGAAGCTGCACGCGACGGCGCGGGTCGTCGAACATCGCGTGGCGCAGGCCGATGACGGGCTGACCCGCGCGAAGTCGGCGACGATGGCGGCGAAGCGCGACCAGAGCGCGGTCGAAAAGCTGCTGGAGCGGGCCCATGCCGCCCGTGCGCTGCGCGAATTGCGCGCGCTGGAAAACGCGCCGCCGGTCCGCCGTCTCAATCGGCACGATCCTTGCTGATCGACCGGTCGAACGCTTTGACGGATCGACCCATGCAATTGCTCTCGGCCCTTTCCAGCACCACCTCCCCGCTTGCGATGCAGGCGATGCCGCTTGTCGCGTCGCCGACCGGCGACTTTGCCGCGTTGATCGCGGGGATGGTGCCGGCCGGCGATGCGGCGGCGGGGGCGGTTCCGGTCGAACGGCAGGCGGTTGCCCCGACCGGCAATGCGTTGCCGGTGACGCTTGCCGCGCCGGTCGGCGTGGCCCCGGTCGAAACCGTTACGCCACTGACCCCGCCCTTGCCGGTATCGGCAACCGAGGCGGTGTTGATGCTGCCGCAGGAGGCCGCTGCGCCGGTGGCGACGCCGATCCGTCAGGTCGCCCCGGTGCTGGTGGCCGCCGCCGCGATCGGCGTGCTGGCGGACGTGCTGCCCGACAAGGAAACGGTCGAAACCCCGCCGCGTGCCGAGGATGTCGCCGCCCGCGTACTGCCCATGCCGGTGCCGACCCGCTTTGCGATGGCGCAGCCGCGAGTGAAGCGGGCGGAGAACGCGACGCCCGACACCCCGCGCCCTGCGAACGAGGAAGACGGTGCCGATCCCGAACAGCCGACAGCGGAGGTCGCAGTGCCGGTCGTTGCCGCGCCGCTGGTCGTGTCGCAGCCGGCCGACGCGATCGTCATGCCGGCGAGCGATCCGGCCGCCGCATTGGGGGATGGCGCGACGCCCGCCACCACGCTGGTGATCGAAGGGGGCGAGGTCGTCGCCGCCGAACCGGTGTCGGCCAAGCCTTCACCGATGCGGATGGCCAAGCGGGTCGATGGCCCCCTGCCCCCCGCCGCCGCCCGCCGCCGCGAGGCCGCTATCGATCGGACGCCCGATGCCGACAAGGTCGCCACCGTCGCCGAGCCGGCGGTCGGGCTCGTGACGCCGCTGAATACGGACAATGTTGTGCCGGTACATGTCGTGGTGCCGCCGGTCGCGGATGACGCGCACGTGGTAGCAGCGCCGATCGACGCCCCCGTTCGGAGCGTCGGGTCCACCGTCGTGCGACCCGCCACGGTCGCGGCATCCGCTGTCGTGCCGCCCCGGATGCCCGCGACGCCGATGCCCGGCAGCGCGCCGGTGGCGTCGTCCTTCGTTCGCTCTACCACGCCGGTTGCCGCGCCGACCGCCGGGATCGCGCCGGTCGCTTCGGTGGCGCCGGGTGGCCTTGCCGGGGCGATGATCGACCTGTTGCCGGTGGGCGAAGCGCCGCTGGCTCGCGCTGCGCCGGATGTCGCCGACGTCGCGCCGACCACGCTCGCCGATGCAGCGGCGGCGCCGGTTGCCATCGAAGTCGGGCAGTCCGGCCGGACGGCTACCGCCGAAACAGTGGCGCGTCCGACGACGATGCCGCTCCCGACCGCCGATGCGGCGGCGGTTTCGCCTGCCATCCTGTCCCGGCCGACGATGCGGGCGGGCTTCACGCCGACCGCTCCTGCGCCACGCGGAACCGCACCGATGGCTGCTACGGTCGAGCGCGGTACGGTAACGGCGGCGGTAGATCCGGGCGCCTCTGTGCCGATGACGGAAACGATCGCCGACCGTCCGCCAGCCGCCAGCGAAGCCGTCGCGCCGGTCGCACGTTCGACGGCCCAGCCGGCTATCCCTGTCCAGACGGCGGAAACGATCGCCGACCGTCCGCCGGTCGCGGTCCAGCCAGCCACCCCCGCCCCGCCGGTGGAAGCGATCGCCGACCGTCCGCCGATCGCCAGCGAAGCTGCTGCGCCGATGGTCCCGGTCGCCGCTCCGGCGGCCCAACCGACCGTCCTCGCGCCGCCGGTCACGCGGATCGCCGGCGCTCCCGTGTCGGACACCGCGCCGGCCCCGGATACGGCTACGGACGAAGGCGTCCCTCCCATCGCTCGACGCGCGGTCGATACCCCGGCCAGCGCGCCCACGGCGATGCCGCCGGTCACCCGCATCGCCGCCGTTCCGGTAGCGGATGTCGCGCCGGTCGTGGTCGACGCGGTGCTGCGCGACAGCGACGCGCAGGCGCCGCGCGCGCGGCGGGATGACGATCCGGCGATCTCGACGACCGGCGGCATCGCCGCGCCCGACGCCGCCGTGCTGCGCCCGGTCGCGCCGACCGCCCATGCCGCCAGCCCCGCGCTCGACACCCGCCAGCCGCAATGGGTGGAGGGGATGATCGACCGGATCACGACGCTGCGCGAGGCAAGCGGCACGAACAACGGCGAAACCCGCATCCGCCTGTCGCCCGACGCGCTGGGCGATGTCGAGGTTGCGATCCGCACCGGCGACGACGGCAAGCTGCACGTCCACTTCAACAGCGACAATGCCGATGCCGGCCGCCTGCTGGCCGAAGCCCAGCCGCGGCTGGTCCAGATGGCCGAGGCGCGCGGGTTGAAGCTGGGCGGGATGCAGGTCGATGTCGGCACGCAGCAACAACCGCAGCAGTCGCAGCGGCAGGCGCAGGACCAGGGCAACCCCGCCCCCCGCGCGCCGCGCACCGCCACGCGTCAAGCAGACACGCAAACCACCCGGTCCGATGACCGGATCGCCTGAGGAACCGTATCATGAGCGACAAGGCAACGCCGGAGGAAAAACCGGCCAAGAAGAAGGGCAAGCTCGGCAAGATCATCGTCATGGCGGTCGGCGTCCTCGTCCTGCTGGGCGGGGGCGTCGGCGCCGGGCTGTATGCCAGCTCGTCCGGCCTGATCGGCGGCGGGCATGGCAAGGAGGAACCTGCCGCGGAAAAGAAGGACCTGCCCAAGCTGGTCCCCAAGTCCGAGGAGGTGAAGGCGACCGGCGGTGAAGGCGGCGGCGAAGGCGGCGGTGGCGGCGAAGGTGGCGGCGGCGAAGGTGGCGGCGGCGAAGGCGGCGGCGAGGCGGCGGCCAATAATGGCGAGGGCGGCCGCCCGACGCCGGAGATGGAAGGCGGCGACCGCTATGCGTCGAGCTATTACGCGATGGAGAAGGAGTTCACCTCCAACCTGACCGACAGCACGCACTTCATCCAGGTCGGCATCGCCATCTCGACGTCGTACGACCACAAGGTGCTCGACAACCTGAAGACGCACGAGATCGCGATTCGCTCGGCCATCCTGCTGGCGCTGGGCGAGACGACCGAGGATCAGGTGTTCACCGCCGACGGCAAGAAACAGCTGTCGCTGCGCATTAAAAAGGCGATCAACGACACGCTGGAGCAGAAAGAAGGCTTTGGCGGCATCGGTAACGTTTATTTTACCCAATTTGTCGTTCAGTAAACGTGCATGGTTAACGCCCCGTCCACTTCTACGCCCGAACGCCGCGAACGGACCCGCCGGACGGCCCCGGCGTCGCACGTGCCCAGCCTGGGCGTGGCGAACCTCAATCCGTTCGGCGACCTTCACGCGCTGGAGCATCTGTCCGCGCGGATGGCGCGGTCGCTGCGCCAGGTGTTCGAACCGTTGCTGCGGCGGGGCGTGCGCAGCTGGGCCGAACCGGTCGAGGTCGATCGATTCGCGGGCTATGTCCAGGCGCGGCGCGCGGACAAGCTGACCGGATGGGTGCCGATGACGCTGTCGACCGGGGGAAGCCCGGCGATCATCGTGTTCGACGGCGCGTTCCTGCTCGAAGTGCTCGACATCTTCTTCGGCGGGTTCGGCGAGGCCCCCGCCCCGCTGCCGATCGAGTTTTCCCCGGCGGCCGAGGCGATGCTGCGGCGGCTGGCGGGGGCGATCGCGCAGCCGCTGAGCGAGGCATGGGGTCCGCTGGCCGGCATCGGCTTCGAACCCGGCAATCCCGAATCGAACCCGACGATGATGGGCGCGATCGACGGCGAGGACGCGGTGATCGCGACCCGCTTCGGGATCGCGATGGGCGATGCGGAGCCGACCTTCATCGACATCCTCTATCCGGTCGCCGCGCTGAAGCCCCATGCGCCGCAGCTGTCGACCAAGGTCCATGGCAAGAGCGCGCCCGATCCCAAATGGCTGGCGGGCCTGACCCGTGCGGTGATGAGCGTGAAGCTGCCGGTGCGGTCGGTGCTGGCCGAACCGGTCGTGTCGCTCGCCCTGCTGCTGGAGCTGAAGGAGGGCGACATCATCCCGATCAGCTTCGGCCCGCAGGTGCCGGTATGGGTCGCCAACCGGCGGCTGGGCACCGGCACGGTCGGCACCGCCAACGGACAGGCCGCGATCAAGCTCAACACCATCGACCCCGGTTTCGAAGAGGAATTCCAATGAACGAGATGACCGGTGGCTTCCCCGCCGAAGCGTCGCTCGCCGCCAATTTCAAGCTGTTGCAGGATGTCGACGTCCGGCTGACGGTGGAGATCGGGTCGACGCAGCTGACGTTGCGCGAATTGCTGGCGCTGAGCGAGCAGAGCGTGATCGAGCTGGACCGTGCCGCCAACGAGCTGCTCGACGTGTTCGTCAACGGCACGCTGATCGGCCGGGGCGAGGTCGTCACCGTCGGCGACCGCTTCGGCGTGCGCATGACCGAGCTGGTCAGCCCGGACAAGCGGGTCAGCCGCTGATGATGTGGTCGTACATCCTGAAGCTGGTCATCCTGCTGCCGCTGGTCTGCGGGCTGATGATCGGCTGTCTGTATCTGTGGCGCCGGCTGGAAGCGCGGATGCCGGGCAATCAGGGCGAACGGCTGGTCAAGGTACGCGAGACGATGATGGTGTCGACCGGTACCAAGCTGGCCGTGCTGGAATTCGACGACCGGCTGCTGCTGGTGTCGGTCAGCCGTAACGGGGTCACGCTGCTGGACCGGGGCGACAAGTGAGCGTCCTGGGGGGGAAGCTCGCGCCGGTATTGTCGCGAATGCGCTATCGCCCGTCGCCGATCGCCGCCGCGCGACGGCGCACGATGGCGACCGTACCGGCGCAGACGGTGAAGGTCCGCCGCCCGGCGCGCACGCTGCCGCACTGGCGGCTGGAGGTCGTGCTGGCGCTGCTGGGACTCGCGCTGATGCTGTTCCTCGCGATGCCGGCGATGGCGCAGGGCGTACCCGCCGCCGCGCCCGCGCCGATGCCGGGTGCCGCCGACGCGCTCGACCGGGCGCTGGGGCAATTGGGGGGCAAGAACGACGCGCCGATGGCGCTGTCGCTGCAGATCCTCATCATCATGGGGCTGTTGTCGGTCCTGCCCGGCATCCTGCTGATGATGACCAGCTTTACCCGGATCATCATCGTGCTGGCGGTGCTGCGCCAGGCGCTGGGCCTGCAACAGACGCCGCCGAACCAGGTGCTGATCGGCCTGTCGCTGTTCCTGTCGCTGTTCGTGATGTCACCGGTGATCGGCCGGATCAACGAGACGGCGATTCGGCCCTATGCCGCCGGGCAGATCAGTTCGACCCAGATGATCGAGGCGGCCAGCCTGCCGCTGCATTCGTTCATGCTGAAACAGACCCGGACCAAGGACGTGACGATGTTCGCGCAGATGGCCAAGATCGGTCCGATCGCGACGCCGGCCGACACGCCGTTCACGATCCTGCTGCCGGCCTTCGTCACCAGCGAACTCAAGACCGCGTTCCAGATCGCGTTCCTGATCTTCCTGCCGTTCATCGTCATCGACCTGGTGGTGGCGACGGTCCTGATGTCGCTGGGCATGATGATGCTGTCGCCGACGATCATCTCGCTACCGTTCAAATTGCTGCTGTTCGTGCTGGTCGATGGCTGGGCGCTGACCATGGGCAGCCTTGCCGCCTCTTTCGTGAGTTAGCGTAATGGATGCAGGCTATTTCATGACCGTCGCGCGCGAAGCGATGTGGGTGCTGGCGCTGGTCGCGGCACCCATCTTGATTCCGGCGCTGGTATCGGGCCTGATCCTCGGCATGATCCAGGCGGCGACGTCGATCAACGAACAGACGCTGTCGTTCGTGCCGAAGCTGGCGGTGGTCGGCATCAGCCTTGCCGTGTTCGGGGGAATGATCCTCGGGCTGCTGAGCGATTTTACGACGAGTATTTTCGAGCGGATACCGGATCTGGTGCGGTGATTGCTGCGGGCTGTCTCTCTTCCGTCATTCCGGCGGAGGCCGGAATCCATGGATGGGGGGACGGTTGCGTGCCTTCGACGGCACCCGACACAATGGATTCCGGCCTTCGCCGGAATGACGGGATGGGGTTGGCCAGCGACCTGTCCTCTTCCAGCCGTCCCCCCGCGCAGGCGGGGGTCCAGAGCCACGAACGTCGGCACCTGCAACCCTGGCCCCCCGCCTGCGCGGGGGTACGGCAGTTTGCGGGGGCATGGTATCACGCGCCGGCAGGTTCGCGGACGTTCCGCCTATGCTAGGCCTCGGCCTTGCAGTCGAGCCGCAGCTATGGGCGCTGCTGTTCACCATGGTCCGGATCGGCGCGGCGTTCATCGTTGCGCCGGTGTTCGGCGCGGTGGCGATGCCGGTGCAGGTGCGGGTGCTGCTGTCCGGCGCGATCGCGGTGCTGGTGCTCAAGGCGCAGCCGTTCGCCATCCCTGCCGAAATCTTCTCGCTCACCACCATCCTCAGCATCGCCGCCGAGGGGCTGGTCGGGCTGGCGATCGGCTTCGTCCTGCAGATCGCCTTCGCCGCACCGCTGATCGCCGCCGAGGTCATCGGCATTTCGATGGGCATCGGCTTTGCCGCGATGGTCGATCCGCAGAACGGGGCGCAAAGCCCGGCGCTCGGCACCTTCCTGTCGGTGCTGCTGACATTGCTGTTCCTGTCGCTCGACGGGCATCTGCTGCTGATCGACCTGATCGTGCGCTCCTATGAGCTGTTGCCGCCGGGCGCGGCGTGGCTGTCGCCCGCCAAGCTGGAGAATATCGCGATCTTCGGCGGTTACGCCTTCCTGTCGGGGCTGTTGCTCGCGCTGCCGGTCGGGTTCCTGCTGCTGTGCCTCAACCTCGTCATGGGGATGTTGTCGCGGTCGGCGCCGGCGCTCAACCTGTTCGCGGTCGGGCTTCCCGCCAGCCTGTTCGTCGGCGTGGTCGCCTTGTTCGTCGCGCTGCCGCCGATGACCGATTATATGCTGGTCATCGTGCAGGAGGCGCTGGACGCCGCCAATACGCTGGTACTGGGAGGCGTGCGGTGAGCGAGGACAAAACCGAAAGCCCAACCCAGAAGCGCCTCGACAAGGCGCGCGAAGATGGCGACATCCTCAAGTCCAAGGAGCTGGGCGCGGCGCTGGTGATCCTTGCCGGGTGCGCGTGGCTGGCGCTGCTCGGCCCCTCGCTGGTCGGCGCGTGCAAGGCGATCATGACCGCCAGCTTCAATTTCGGCCGGGCGGATGTCGAGGATTTCCAGCCATGGCGCCCGCTGGTCGAGGCGGGGTGGAAGCTGTTGCCGTCGCTGGGCGGTATCCTCGCGCTCGCGGTATCGGCCAGCATATTGGCGCAGGCGGGGCTGACCGGCATCCGCTTCAACGGCGGCGCGCTGGCGCCCAAGGGGTCGCGGATCAACCCGGCATCGGGGATGAAGCGCATCTTCGGCACGCAGGGCTGGATCGAACTGGGCAAGTCGCTGCTGAAGGTCGTCCTGCTCGGCGCGATCGGTTATGTGATGCTGAAGAAGGCGGCGATCAGTTCGGTGGGGTTGGTGTCGTCGAACGTCGACCAGGCGGTCGGCGATCTGGGCGGTACGTTCCTGACATTGTTGTTCGTGATGGCCGGCGGGCTGGTGCTGATCGCCGGGCTGGACGTGCCGCTGGCGATCTTTCAGCGGATGCAGCGATTGCAGATGTCGAAGCAGGAAGTGCGTGACGAGCATAAGGAAAGCGACGGCGATCCGCATGTGAAGGCGCAGATCCGCCAGCGTCGGCACGAAATACTGAAGGGTGGGTTCAAGGCGGCGGTGGGCGAGGCGCAGGTCGTGCTGACCAACCCGACCCACTTCGCGGTCGCACTGCGCTACGACCATGGCCGCGACCAGGTGCCGGTGGTGGTGGCCAAGGGGCGCGGCGCCACCGCGCTGGCGATCCGCGAACTGGCGGCGGAGGCCAAGGTGCCGATGCTGGAATATCCGCAGCTGGCCCGTGCGGTCTATTACACCAGCCGGCAGGGGCAGGAGATTCGCGACGACCTGTACCTCGCCATCGCGACCGTGCTGGCGTTCGTCATGGGCGTCAACCGGCAGGCGGGCGGCATCCAGCCGCCGGTGACCGTGCCGGCGGAGGCGCGGTACGACGAGAACGGGAACCTTGCGGTAAAAAACCCCTAAAGATTCGCCCCCGCCTGCCGTTCGATGGGGGAGACGGACCGGGGACCTATGATGGCGATCACGACGAGCAGCGCGACGGCGACCGCTACCACGGCCAAGACGACGACCACCAGCACGACGACCAAGGCGACCACGCCCAACCTCGCCAATGCGCTGGGCGCCGGATCGGGCGTCGACACCACCGCGCTGGTCAAGAGCCTGGTCGAGGCACAGTTCGCCAACAAGAATGCGCGGCTGACGCGGCAGGCGGAAACGCTGACCGCGCAGGTGTCGGCGGTGTCCGAGCTGAAATCGGGTATCACCGAATTCGCCAGCGCGCTGACCACCCTGGCCGAGAGCGGCGGGTTGACCACCCAGCTGAGCAGCAGCGGGTCGGCGGTAAAGGTATCGGCGGCCAGCGGCGCGAAGATCGCCAGCCTGAACGCCAGCGTATCGGTCGCCCGCCTTGCCACCGCGCAGGTCGCGGTGACGCGCGATTCGTTCAGCACCACCGGATCGGTCGGCACCGGCACGTTGCAGTTGCAGCTGGGCAGTCTCGGTTCGGACGGGACCTTCACGGCGAACGGCACGACCATCCCGCCGATCACCATCACGTCGAGCGATGCGACCTCGCTCCAGAAGGTCGCCGACAAGATCACCGCGGCGAAGGCCGGGGTCACCGCCAGCGTCGTGACCGACGCCAACGGCCAGCGGCTGGTCCTGCGCAGCAGCGAGGGCGCGAACCAGGCGTTCACGATGACCGCGACGCCCGACAGCGGCAGCACCGGGCTGGAGCGGCTGAACGTCGATTTCAACGCCGACAATGGCGGCGCCGATGTCGTGACCCGCGCGGGCAATGCGGTCTTCAGCATCGACGGCGTGCCGATGATCAGCACGACCAACAAGATCACCGGCGCGGACGGCGTCAACCTGGAGCTGAAGGCGGTGACGACCGACGGCCCGGTGACGCTGAGTTCCTCGACGCCGACCGATGCGCTGAAGGAAGCGGTCAACAACGTCATCGCGGCGTATAACCAGATGCTGTCGTCGGTGAACAAGGCGACCGACCCGATCACCGGCGACCTGCGCGCCGATCCGGCGGCGATGGCGATGAAGCGGTCGCTGCAGAAGCTGACCATCACCGACCTGACCGGCAAGAAAGACGGCAGCCCGACCACGCTGGCCCAGATCGGCGTCGCGACCAACAATGACGGGTCGCTGCGCGTCGACAAGACGCTGCTGGCATCGGCGCTGGCCAATAATCCCGACGCGGTGGAGGCGATGTTCGCCGCCGCCAGCGGCACCGACGGCACGACCGGCAGCAGCCTGCCCGCCGCGCTGAACCGCATCGCGGTCAACGCCAAGAGCACCACGCTGGGGCTGGGCGCCAGCGACAAGCGCTATGCCGATGCGCAGGGCGTGCTGGCCAAGGAACAGGCGAAGGTCGCCGAGCAGACCGAGCAGACCTCCACCCGCATGACGCAGCAGTTCGCGGCGTCCGAAGCGCGGGTCGCGGCGTACAAGGCGCAACAGACCTTCATGGAAAACCAGATCAAGATGTGGACGCGGAGCGAATAATGACCCGCTATGCCACCGCCCTGGCGGGCGATCCCGCCCAGACCTATCGCTCGGTCGACCTGGCTGCCCGCACCGGCGGCGCGGACCCGCACGCGTTGGTCTCGTTGTTGTACGAGGAAGCGATCCGCGCGCTGCGCTCCGCCGCCTGGGCGACGAACAACCGCCAATATGCGATGAAGGGCGAACGCGTGACCCGCGCGACCGCGATCCTGTTCGCGCTGGAGGCCGGCCTCGATTACGAAAAGGGCGGCGACCTGTCGCAGACGCTGTCGCGGCTCTACACCGGCCTGCGCGACCAGATCGTCAACGCCAGCATCGGCCATGACGCGCAACCGTTCCTGAACGCCGCCGCGTCGCTGACCGACATTGCCGAGGCATGGGAAGCGGTCCGGCCGCGCTGAGGTTCCCCCCTCTCAACGGTGGCATCGGCCGCCATGATCCGCTAGCGGTGCGCGCATGAAGCAACCGCATATCGTCGCGCTGGGGGGCACGCTGCGCCCGACATCGGGAACCGCAGCCGCGCTGGAGCGCGCGCTGATCCATGCGCAGGCGCTGGGCGCGCGGACCACGTTGCTGACCGGGCCGGCGATCGATTTCCCGAACTACGAACCCGAAGCGGCGGTCGGCAATGCCCGGATCCAGTCGTTCCTGCGCGCGCTGCGCGATGCCGACGGGATCATCATCGGGTCGCCCGGCTATCACGGCACGCTGTCGGGACTGGTCAAGAACGCGCTGGACCATGTCGAGCTGCTGCGCCGCGACGACCGCGTCTATTTCGACGGGATGCCGATCGGTATCGTCGCGACGGCGGCCGGGTGGCAGGCGGCGGTGGCGACCATGACCACGCTGCGCACCGTTGCCCACGCGCTGCGCGGCTGGCCGACCCCGGTCGGGGTGGCGATCAACACGATCGAGGACGGCGCGATCGACAAGGCCGACGGGCAATTGCGGCTGATGGTCGAACAGATGATCGGCTTCGTCGCGCGCTAGGTTTCAGCGTTGCATCGTATACGATTAGTGATTTGTTAATCCCCCTGCCCTAGCCGCGCCGCCAGACAAAGGAGACGTCATGGCGGGCATCACGAGCGGTTTTCGATCGATCGGTACGCGGATCCTTGCGATCCAGCTGACCGCCGGCATTGCGATCGCCGGGGCGGTCGGCGGCGCGGGCTATTACGGCATGTCGGCGCTGACGCAGTCGATGACGTCGATCTACGACGATCGCGTCATCCCCCTGCGACAGTTGAAGAAGGTGTCGGACGCCTATGGATTGAAGATCCCGAACGCGGCCCAGCAGTTGCGCACGGGCCAGCTGGACTGGGAACAGGCAAGGTCGCACATCGACGCGGCCGACCGCATCATCGGCGAACAATGGTCCGGCTATATGCGCACCTACCAGACGCCGGAGGAAGTGATGATCGCCGATGCGGTCAAGCTGCAGATGGCGCGATCGAACGAAGCTGTCCGCACCCTTAAGGCGATGATCGCGCGGGAAGACCGCGCGGCGGTGGCGCAGTTTGCCGATCACGACATGTATCCCGCGATCGACCCGGTGGTTGCGGAGATCGTGAAGCTGTCCGATTACCAGCAGGAGGCGGCGCAGACGGCGCGCGCAGAGGGCGTTGCCCTGTCGTCGACGCTGACGAACTTCATGATATTGGTCGCGCTGATCGCGATGGCCGCCGCCGCTGCCGCGGCATGGTTCGTCGCCAACGCGATCCGTCGCAACCTGAACCAGGCGACCGCCCTTGCCGCCGCCGTTGCGGACGGCGACGTGTCGGTGACGGTCGATACGACCAGCCGGGACGAGGTCGGCACGCTGATCGCCGCGCTGAACGCGATGGTCGTGCGGCTGCGCGGCGTGATCGGCGAAACGAACCAGGCCGCCGAACGGGTCGCCGCCGGCAGCCAGCAGCTGTCCGCGTCGTCCGAGCAGGTGTCGCAGGGCGCGACCGAACAGGCCGCCGCTGCCGAGGAAGCCTCGGCGTCGATGGAAGAAATGGCCGCCAACATCAAACAGAATGCCGACAACGCCGCGCAGACGGAGAAGAT